>Ga0208373_1000003_pt1 | contig 1089561 bp, 1150 predicted proteins | sample RifOxyC2_FD_184036 | JGI IMG/M metagenome (GOLD analysis project Ga0208373, IMG submission 184036) | Soil microbial communities from Rifle, Colorado - Rifle Oxygen_injection C2 (SPAdes) | ecosystem: Environmental > Terrestrial > Deep subsurface > Rock core/Sediment | place: Rifle, Colorado...
TTACACCTCCTTCCCGGGGGTGTTTTTTTATTCTAAAACTCTACGGTAAATACAGCTGCGGAATTGGGAGTAAAGAACTCGGACGTTTTCCAGGTGGCCGAAGTCGTCGCCACATTTAATGTCCGACTACTACCCATAAACTCTGTTCTAGTTATCTTAAAGTTTCCTTTAGGTAGATTTTCAAATGTCATCGGGACGGATTCGGAGTGAGCCCCTTTCGGATCATAGTTGACCACCATAATTTTCAAGTTTCCCTGGTCATCTATTGATGCAATGCTTTTTACCCAAGATCCCTCACCCGACACACTGGTTCTATAAGGTCCTAAATTGTTCAAAAATTGCAATGCATAGTATCTCGGCTTTTTCTCCGGAGCTCCAAACTTTTCATGGGTCAGAATACCCCACCTGCCCCAATATTTTTCCGCCCCTGGCCCATCCTTAATCTCAAAAAGGAACGCTCGGTCGATCGCACCCATCATTGCGCGTGCCCCGGCGAGTGTATGAATGGCCCCAAACCGCCCATCATAACCGGGGTCAATCTCGCTATCGTGTCCCCACTCCGTCACATAAAACTTTAGATTTACCAGAGCCGGAATATTCTCCGCCCATTTTCTGGCTTGCCTGGCGTCTCTCTCGTATTGTTCCAGGTCATATGAATATCGGTGCCAACTAAGGAAGTCCATTCTCAAATTATTGGCATCTACAAACTTGATCATTCTCTCCTCCCAGTTTTGATAAAGTCCGGTCGTTGCCGGTCCACCAATCTCAAAGGGGTTCGCCCCTCGCACTCTTCCCGCCGCCCGCGCCGAAGCGGTATACATGTCAAAATAATTTTTATCGCCATAAGTTTTGTATCCTCCGAACAAGTCGGGCTCGTTCCAGACTTCATAAATAATCCCGGAGATATTCTTTTGATTTCTTCCACTGTAATGCTCTATCGTTGCTTGGACCACCTGACCCCACTCGTTCCAATCTTTGGCTGGAGACACCATGTCACCGGTGGAGATAGCATCCGGCATATACGATAAAGACAAAAATGGTTTTGCCCCTGTCGAAAGAATTACGTCAACGGCCCCGTCGAGTCCGGACCAGTCGTACGTCAACTGCCCATTGGCCCTGCCCACTACTTTAAACGCATCATATATGTGGTCCAAGCGGATATACTCCGGCTGTAATGCTTTTACCGCCGTTGCCACCGGTGCCAGCATTTCCTTAGGCTCCTCCCCCCCCTGACCCAGGTTTCTCCACGGTTCAGGTATTTTCCCCAACACTCCTTCGTAGTTATAAACCAAGTTTGCAGGCACTCCTGCCGCCTTACCTACATACTGTAATGCCGTGGGCAAAGCAACCACCACCAGGATGATTACGAACAATCCCACGATTAGTGGTATAAGCCCACGAAAAAGCCTCTTCCGATCTGACATTACTTTAACTTTACCATATCTTGACCAGCAGTTATCACTCATGCTATCATTCTGCTAATGGATCTTACGCAGCGCCAAATTCATATCATCAAAACTATCGTTGAGGAGTTTACTCTCACCGCCGAGCCGGTGGGATCCGTTACCCTGGAGAATAAGTATCGTTTGGGAGTTTCTCCGGCTACCCTCAGAAATGAAATGGCCGAGCTGGAGAACAAAGGACTTCTCTCCCAGCCCCACGCCTCTTCCGGACGTGTACCAACCCCCATGGCCATCAAGTTCTATGTTAATGAATTGATGAAAGAAAAAGACCTTTCTGTAGCCGAAGAGGTAAACGTCAAGTCTCGTGTTTGGGATCACCGTTATAACCGAGATGACCTTATGAGAGAAGCCACCAAGGTCCTGGCCGAAAGGACCAAAGCTCTCTGTGTAGCCGCCACCGACGAAGGGCTAACCTATCACTCAGGTTATGCCAATCTCTTTAACTCAATTGAGTTTGAAAACCATCTCGATATTACTCGCGAAATATTTTATTTACTCGATCAACAGCAAAGGCTAATGGATATTTTTGGTCGGGCATCCGGCAACTCTCCTATCCATATTTTGGTCGGTGATGAAATAGGAGTTTCTCTTCTTCAGCCGGTTAGCTGGGTTTTTGCCGATATTCATATAGGTGGCAGGCGTGGCAGTCTGGGTATCATAGGTTCAAGCCGTCAGGAGTACGACCGCAACATTCCCTTTGTGCGCTACGTCGCCAATCTGGTTAATCAAATTGCTCAAGAATGGTAAAAAAAACTACATCGAAAAACATTACAGAACTGGCTCGCCTAAGCTCTCGTGTCGAAGAACTGGAAAGTAATTACAAAAGAGTTTTGGCTGACTATCAAAATCAGGAACGTCGCCACAAGGAACAACAGGTGAACACCATCAAAATGGCTTCGGCGGCTCTCATCGAAAAACTTCTTTTGAATCTTGATTCGTTGGAAATGGCTCAAACTCATCTTAAGGATCGCGGACTACAAATTGTCATCGACCAGCTCAGGGCCACTCTAGGTCAGGAAGGTCTTTCGGTCATCAATTCCGACGACCAAGACTTTGATCCGCTGTTAATGGATTGTACCGAAGTCGTTCCTGGTAAAAAAGACATAGTCATCGAAACCGTTTCTCGTGGATACTTTCTGTTTGACAAAGTCCTTCGCCCTGCCAAAGTGAAGGTCGGTTCCGGCGCCTAATCACAAATGTACAATGTAAATTATAAAATATTAAATATCTAAAAATATGTCCAAAATAATCGGTATCGATCTCGGAACCACCAACTCGGCCATCGCCGTCATGGAAGGTGGCACCGCCAAAATCATTCCTTCCGCCGAGGGGCGTAACACCTTTCCCTCAATAGTCGAACCCATCAAAGGTCTGGTGGGTGATGTTGCCAAACGTCAGATGGTTTTAAACTCCACCAGCACAATTTTCTCCGTTAAAAGACTTATGGGTCAAAAGTTCACCGGTAAACAGGCTCAAAAAACCAAAGAGATAGCACCTTTCGAAATCGCCGAGGGTAAAGACGGCATGGCGGTCATCAATCTCGGAGGTAAAACTTTTACCCCTCAGGAAATTTCTGCCAAGATTCTCCAAAAAGCCAAGGCCGACGCTGAGGCATATCTCGGTCAGACCGTGACCGATGCAGTTATCACCGTTCCTGCTTACTTTGACGACTCACAGCGCCAAGCCACCAAGCAAGCGGGTGAAATCGCTGGGTTAAATGTTCAAAGAATCGTCAACGAACCCACTGCCGCTGCTCTCGCCTATGGTCTGGATAAAGGCAAAAACGAAACCGTCGTGGTTTATGACCTGGGTGGAGGTACCTTTGACGTTTCCATTTTGGAGCTAGGAGATGGGGTTTTTGAAGTTAAGTCTACCAATGGTGATACTTTCCTTGGTGGTGACGATTTTGATCGAAGACTAATAGACCACATTGTTTCAGAGTTCAAAAAAGAGTCCGGTGTTGATCTCTCCCTGGACAAACAAGCTCTTCAGCGCATTAAAGACGCGGCCGAAAAAGCCAAGATTGAATTATCCAGCGCTACCGAAACCGAAATCAACCAGCCCTTCATCACCCAAAGAGACGGCCAGCCTCTGCATCTAACCATGAAGATCTCCCGAGCCAAACTGGAAGAGTTAGTGGATGATCTGATTCAAAAAACCATTGAACCTTGCAAGAAAGCCTTGGCTGATGCCAAAATCGAAAAGTCTCACATTGCCGAGGTTATTCTCGTTGGAGGCATGACCCGCATGCCCAAGGTCCAGCAGGTGGTTAAAGATTTCTTTGGCAAAGAACCAAACAAATCAGTCAATCCTGACGAAGCCGTAGCTCTGGGAGCGGCCATCCAGGGCGGAGTCATCTCCGGAGATGTCAAAGACATTCTTCTTCTCGATGTCACACCCTTGACTCTTGGTATCGAGACCATGGGTGGTGTTATGACACCTCTTATCGAAAGGAACACTACCGTACCCAGTAGCAAGTCTCAAACTTTCTCTACCGCCTCGGACAATCAGCCCCAAGTGGAAGTCCACATTCTTCAAGGAGAACGTCCAATGGCCGGAGACAACAAGACTCTTGGCAGTTTTGTCTTGGATGGTATCCCAGCGGCACCTCGCGGTATTCCTCAAATTGAAGTTACTTTCGACATCGATGCCAATGGTATTCTGAATGTCTCGGCCAAAGACAAGGCTACCGGCAAAGAGCAAAAGATCACCATCAAAAACGCCACCAATCTTTCCGATGCTGAAGTCGAGAAGATGAAACAAGAGGCAGAGAAATACGCCGAAGAAGATAAGAAGAAAAAAGAGCTAGTAGACAAGCGGAATGAGGCTGACACTTTGATTATTCAAACCAGAAAAGTTCTCAAGGATGCCGGCGATAAATTTGGCGCTGATGCGGCCAAAGAAATGACCGAATCTCTTGACGAACTTGAAAAAGAACTCAAAAACGAATCAGCTACCTTTGAATCTCTGGATACCAAGCTGAAAACTTCTACCGAGCTAGTCCAAAAACACGCCGAGGCTCTTTATAAAGCTGCCGCCGAAAAAGACCAGCCCGCAGGGGAGGACAAACCAGCAGAAGGACCCAAAGCCGATAGCGACGCTTCTGAAACAAAATCAGACACCAAACCAGCTGAGGAAGGCGAAGTTGTCGAATAAAAAAACCGAATGTCCACCACCCGTGATTTTTACGATATTTTAGGGCTAACCAAATCTGCAACAGCCGCAGAGATTAAGTCTGCCTATAGGAAGCTCGCTCTCAAGTGGCACCCCGATCGGAACAAAGAGAAAGACGCTGCCGAAAAATTCAAAGAAATCAATGAGGCTTATGAAGTTCTAAGTAGCCCAGAAAAGAAATCAAAATACGATCAGTTTGGCCACGCCGCCTTTGGTGGAGGCACCGGCTTTAATCCACGCGGCGGTGCTTCCGGCAATCCTTTTGCCGGATATTACTCTACCGGTGGCAACATCAACTTTGAAGATCTTTTTGGGGGACAAGGCGGCTTCTCCGATCCATTTGATATTTTTAGTGCCTTTTTTGGTGGGGGCGCTCAGGGTAGACGCCAAGCCAAACCCCACTACTCTCTCAAGCTAGAATTTATGGATGCCGTAAGCGGTGTCGAGAAAACTATTATTCATCAAGGCAAGCAGTACACGGTGAAAGTCCCGGCCGGTGTCGACGAGGGTAATCGCATCCGCTACAACGAATTTGACGTCAGTTTTGAGATTAAGCCGAGTAAGGTCTTTAAGCGTGAGGGTAATGACGTTATCGTCAATCATGAAATCCCTTTTACTCTCGCCATTCTAGGTGGTGAAACTGTTGTACCCACTCTTGAGGGGGATCTTAAGGTCCGCATCCGCGCCGGTACTCAGCCGGAATCGGTTATCCGGCTAACCGGCAAAGGCATTAAGCATCTCCAGTCCAATCGCCATGGTGATCTCTACATCCGCTTTGTCATCAAGCTACCATCCCGCCTCTCCGGTAAGCAAAAAGACCTCCTCAAAAAATTCGAAGAGTTATCCTAGTCTTTGCCCTAGTGGCTGAGATTTTTTTTGGCAAATGCGCTATAATCACCCTAGGATTGTGGTTTTCAGGTTTGAGCGGCTCGGGTCGCTCTTTTTACTAAAAACCATGCCTAACTAAACACAATATCAACAAAAAATTAAGAACAACCGACCTATGGATACACAAACTCTTTCTGCCCGCACCGAATTTGCCGCCGCTATCAATCAAATCTGTTCCGAACGGGGTATTTCTCCCGAGATAGTTCTAAACGCCATCAACGGAGCCCTTGTGGCTTCCTTCAAAAAAGATTACCCGGAGCAGGCTCTTAAGTTCGAAGAGGATGAGCTGGTTGTTAGTGCCGATGTCGACTCAGAAAATGGCCAATTTCGGCTTTTTGTAGGCAAGGAAGATGCCAAGAAGAAAGATCTCAAAGAGATTACTCCTCCAGGCTTTGGCCGTATTGCCGCTCAAGCTGCTAAACAAGTCATCCTCCAGACCATCAGAGAGGCCGAGCGCGAAGCAGTTCTGGCCGATTACCAGGAACACATCGGTGAAGTCATGACTGGCATGGTTCAGCGGATGGATGGTCGCAATGTCGTCATCGATCTCGGTCGTGGTCAAGCCGTCATGCCTCCGGAAGAGCAGGTTCACACCGAATTCTATCGCCTTAACTCCCGCCTCAGCGTATATCTTAAAGAAATTACCGAAACCATCAAAGGCAAGCAAATAATCGTTTCACGCGCTGACGATCGTCTTCTGGCTGGTCTTTTCCAGAGAGAAGTTCCGGAAGTTAACTCCGGTGCTGTTGTCATCAAAGCCATCGCCCGCGAACCAGGTTCCCGTTCTAAGGTAGCTGTGGAGTCAACCCAGGCTGGCGTCGATCCGGTCGGCTCTTGTGTCGGTCAAAAAGGTGTCCGTGTCCAAGCGGTTATCAACGACCTTAATAACGAAAAAATCGATATTATCCAATATGCGGAAGACAAAGATAAATTCATCAAGTCTGCTTTGGCTCCTGCAGACGGCCTTAACATTTCCTTTGACAGTCGGTCCGGCGAAACTACCGTTACGGTTCCTTCCGATCAGCTCTCTCTCGCCATCGGACGAGGTGGTCAGAACGTCAAACTAGCTGCCAAGCTAACCGGCAGCAAACTCCGTATTGTCTCTGAGGCCGCCCCACCCGAGTCGGCCATTGTGGCAACCGGGGCGGAGGAATATGAAATAGACCAGCTTGACCTCGAGACCAAGGCCCGAAACATCTTGGTCGAAGCCGGTCTCACCCACATTGAAGATCTCACGGAAGACAAGCTGGATGCTGTCAAAGGCATTGGCCCCAAGACACTTGAGAAAATCAAGGTCCAGCTCGCCTCATACAAAAGCTAATTAAATCCTATGCCAGAAAACATTTCGGCCACCAGACCGCCGGTGGTTACTATTCTTGGACACGTTGATCACGGCAAAACTTCTTTACTGGATCGCATTCGCCATGCCGAAGTGGCCGCCGGGGAGATCGGAGGTATTACTCAAGCTATTGGTGCATATCAGATCGAATACAAGGGACAAAAGATCACCTTTATCGATACCCCCGGTCACGCCGCTTTTTCCGCGATGCGTCACCGTGGCGGGCAAGCAGCCGATGTGGCCATCCTTCTTGTCGCTGCCGATGATTCCGTCATGCCTCAAACTATCGAGTCTATCGAACACATTAAGTCTGCCGGAATTCCTTTTGTCGTCGCGGTTAACAAAGTGGATCTACCCGGTGTCCATCCCGATAGAGTCAAAACAGACCTGGCTAGTAACGGTGTCTACGTGGAAGGATACGGAGGTAACATTCCTTTAGTCAACATCTCAGCCAAGACCGGTGCCGGAGTCGAGGATTTGCTGGAAGTTATCCTGTTGCTGGCTGAGTTGGAAGAACTTAAGGATAACTCTTCCGAAACCCCTGCAACCGCCCTGGTTATCGAATCTTCACTTCACCCCCAAATCGGCCCTCTTGCCACCCTGCTTGTCCAAAAAGGAACATTCAAAAAGAACGATGGTCTGTTCTTAGTTAAGAAAAATATCGGTAAGGTTAGATCCATGATCGATTACACCGGCAAGACCATTTTGCAGGCTACTCCCTCCACCCCATTTCAAGTCATCGGCCTTTCGGATGTTCTTAGTGTCGGCGACATCATCACCAACATTTCTACCTCTCTCTCTGCTTCTGTCCAGACATCTGTCCCCGACCTCGCCAATGTCTTAAATAGCGAAAAGCCAACCATTCTTCTCAAAGCAGACGTCCAAGGTTCGCTAGAGGCCATTCTGGGATCAATCAAGGATCAGGCCAACATTGTTCATGCATCTGTTGGTAATGTATCCGATACCGACATCCAAACAGCTTTATCTGCTGGTGCCGAAATCCTCGGATTTAACGTCCGCATCTCCGGCTCCGTCGCCAAACTGGCAGAAATTGAAAAGATAAGATTCACGAACTTCAGAATAATTTATCAGCTCTTTGATTATCTAAAGGAACTCCAAGAGAAACAGACAATTGCCCAAGGTCCAAAAATTATCGAGACCGGACAAGCAACTGTGCTAAAGGTCTTCAACTTTGGCGGTATCATCGTTTATGGTTGTGTTGTCACCTCAGGGAAAATTAAGATTACCGACAAAGTTCAAAACTCAAAAATTTCTTCCTTACAAGCAAATAAATCAGAAGTCTTAGAAGTCAAAAAAGACCAAGAATTTGGCATTACTCTTGTTCCACCCATTGAATTAAAACCCGGTGATATAATGACGGCTACTACTATAGAGGCCTAATTATGGAAGATCAAAATCATTTCTCTTCTGCCAAAAAACTCCTCGACTCCGCCAATTCAATCATCATCATTCTCCCTCCGGACCCTTCTGTCGACTTAGTTTCCGCCGGACTCAGTCTCCACCTGTCACTCAAGTCATCTGGTAAAAAAAGCCAAATCGGTTGTGGCAGTGAAGTCCATGTGGCTTCAAATCTTCAAGGCGCTCATGAAATCGCCGACAGTATCGGAGCCAGAAACCTGGTCATTTCCTTTAATTATCACGAAAACGATTTGGAAAAAGTTGATTATGATGTTCGCCCCGACGGCAAGTTTTACCTCATGATCAAACCAAAAGCCAACTCACCGATTCCAGACGTTAGTAATGTCAAATACTCTTACTCTGGCGCTTCCGCTGATTTGGTAATATCCCTTGGTATAGGGTCACTGGAAGAACTGGGTAAAATCTATGCTGACGAGAAAAAGTTCCTAGACGAAGCCCAAATACTCAGCCTGCATACTTCTCCAAAGCCGGTTCAGTTTACCAAGAATCTTCTCCATCAAACCACTGGCTCCTACTCCGAACTCGTCTCTGTACTGTTAGAAAAGGTGGGCATTAAACCCTCTTCAGAAGCCGGGAAAAATCTACTGGGATCCATCTACGAGGAAACCAAAAACCTTACCAGCCCCCGCATGACAGCAGAGACTTTTTCGGCGATCGCCTTCCTCATGCGTCACGGAGCTCGTTTGCCTAATCAACCCGCCTTCGTTCCCAGGTTTGCTCAGCCTGCTTTCTTCGAGGCTCCTTCTACGCCGGAAGAGGATGATGTCACCGATGAGGATCTACCCCCCGATCAGGAGGAGATCCCTCTTCCCCAGGAAGATTACTCTCTAAAAGATAGTCAGGGAAGTCTGTCCACCGATCCGGTTCCTCAAGACTGGACCAAGCCCAAAATCTTCCGCGCCACCGACCTGTAATCTGGCTTTACTCCTATTTTCCATATCATTTGGCTGTAGTATTATAAAGTTGTGATCCACATTAAATACAAATTGGACAGGTCTCCACTTCACGGTATAGGCTTTTTTGCCAACGAAGATCTGGAAAAGGGACAGCTTGTTTATTCGGCTAGTCCCAAGCTGGACGTCAACATTTCGGACCGTGAATATCAAAGTCTGGACAAAAAAGAACAAGATGAAGTCAAGTACTGGGGTTTTTGGGATAAAGATAACCAAGTCTGGCATGTCGATTTCGACAATTCTCGGTTCATCAACCATTCTTATTATCCGACTGTGACACAAGATATTGACCATGGAGACGCCTATCTAGTCACCACCAGATCTGTAAAGAAAGGTGAGGAAATCACTCAGAATTACCTGGAGTTCGAGAGCTTGGATGATCTTGCAAAAAGGGGCATTTCTCTAGCTTAAGCATGCCTGTTGGCAAAACCGCCTCCTTCTGGTACAATACCAACTTGATATGGCTCTAAAACCTGACACCAAAATAGACATTATAAAGAAGTTTGCCGCCAGTCCCAAGGACACCGGCTCTCCTCGCGTCCAGATTGCCCTTCTCACCTCTCAAATCGAAGAGCTGACCGGCCACCTCAAGGTTCACAAGAAGGACAACCACTCTCGCCGCGGTCTCCTCAAGATTATCAGCAAGCGCCGTCGTCTTCTTAACTACCTCAGTAAATCCAACCCTAAGGATTATCTCGAAATTGCTAAGTCTCTTAAAATTACTAGCCAGTTGCGCTCGGCCGACTAATACTTTGAGGAGTAAATAGAGAAAATCTGTTTGGTTCTTTCTGTTTTCTTCTCAAGACCCTGCGGTGGAGCGCACATATTTAGAAAGGAAACCGGATATGACCTATCCATCCACCACCATTGTCCTCAATGGTAAAACCATTACTATTGAAACCGGTCGCTTCGGCGCCCAAGCCTCAGGCTCTGTTACCGTTCGCTGTGGTGACACAATTGTAAACGCCGCCGTTGTTGCTTCCAAAAAAATCAAAGAAGGTATTGATTATTTTCCCCTCTCCCTGGATTACCAGGAGAAGTTTTACGCCGGAGGAGTCATTAGTTCCAGCCGTTTTATCAAACGTGAAGGTAGACCTTCCGAAAACGAAATCCTCACCGGTCGGGTGATTGATCGCTCGCTTCGCCCTCTATTTGATCAGCGTAGTCGCAACGAAGTTCAGATTATGGCTTCACCTCTTTCGATTGATGGTCAGGAAGAGCCGGAAATCTTGGCCGTGATCGCCGCTTCCGCCGCTGTCTCAATTTCTGACTATCCTTGGGCCGGCCCGGTCGGAGCCGTAAGGATTGGTATGACCCCTGACGGTCAATACATCGTGAACCCCACTTCCGACCAAAAAGTCCTTTCCCCACTTGACCTTGTCGTTTCCGGTCCTAAAGGTGGCATAAGTATGGTTGAAGCAGGTGCCAATGAGGTATCCGAAGAAAAAATGATAGGAGCTCTGAAGTTCGCCCAGGAAAATGTCGATATCATCTGTGACGCTATCGAGAAATTCGCCAAAGAAGTCGGTAAGAAAAAACGTGACCTTGTTTTCTCGGAAATTGATCCAGCGGTCACCAAGATAGTTAAAGACGAAATCAAAAACATCGATGAAATTCTAATAAACGAAGCCAAAAAGACTGGCACTCAGATGTCCGAATACACCGCCGCCATCGCCGTTGGCCATCCAGAGATCGACCCCAATCAAATCAACGAAATCGCCGACAGCATGCTTCGAGATCTCGCTCGTGCCGGCATTCTGGAAAAAGGCCAACGTCCTGATGGCCGGGATATTGAAGAAATTAGAAAAATTAATATTGAAGTTGGTCTCCTACCTCGCACACACGGATCGGCTTTCTTCCAGCGCGGCCTAACCCACGTTCTTTCGGTCGTTACTTTAGCTTCTCCTTCACGAGAGCAGCTAATGGATGGAATGAAGGGTGAGTCCACCAAACGCTATATGCATCACTACAACATGCCGGGCTATGCTTCCGGAGAAGTAGGGCGCCCCGGTACCGGTCGCCGAGAAATCGGACACGGTGCTTTGGCTGAGAGAGCTATCTTCCCCATGTTACCCTCAACTGACGACTTCCCTTATGCCATTCGGGTTGTTTCCGAAGTCATGTCCAGTAACGGTTCTACTTCACAGGCCTCTGTTTGTGGATCAACCCTGTCACTTATGGACGCCGGGGTGCCTCTCAAGAAACCTGTTGCCGGTGTGGCCATGGGACTAGTTACGGGAGGTGATAAATATGTTACGTTGACAGATATTAGCGGTTTGGAAGACCATCTTGGAGATATGGACTTCAAGGTTGCCGGCACCGTTGACGGTATCACCGCCCTCCAAATGGATATTAAAGTCACCGGAGTCAATGCCGACATCTTAGTCAAGGCTTTGGAGCAAGCCAAGCGCGGTCGTCTAAAACTTCTCGATATCATGAACGAAACGCTTTCAGCTCCTCGTCCAAAACTTTCTCAATACGCTCCTCGTATCATGTCTACCAAAGTTCCTCAGCTCAAGATAGGTGAAATTATTGGACCTGGTGGCAAGATGATTCGTCAGATTCAAGAAGATTTCGAGTGTGAAATTGATATTCAGGAAGATGGGACCGTTACCGTTACCGGCAAAGATCAAGCCAAAGTTGATGGGGCCATTGCCTATATCGACTCTATGGTTGCCGAAGCTGAGGTTGGCAAAACCTACGAAGGCACCGTTGTCCGTATCGAAGCCTTCGGAGCTTTCGTAAATATCATTCCAGGCAAAGACGGTCTCGTACACGTCAGCCAAGTGCACCCAGATACCTTCAGATCCATGAAGATGGGCGACAAGGTCAAGGTCAAGTGCTACGAAATCGATTCTATGGGTAGAGTCAACCTCACCATGCTAGAAGAAGGTGAAACTCCCATAAGAGCCGAACGGCCAGCCGGTGGTTCCGGCTTCGGCGGGGGTGGTGACCGTGGCGGTAGCCGAGGAGGAGATCGTGGCGGTCGACCCGGCGGTCGTCCTTCCTTCAGCAAGTTCCGCGACACCAGATAAATCTGATAGAATACCCTCATCTCAGCCCTTTAAAGGAGAAGCGATGAAAATCCGTCAGGTGTTATTTTCTTTTGTCTTTATCATTCTGGCTGTTAGTCTTGAATGGTGGCTTTTCCGTACAATCACCACTTATGGTACGACAGTTCATATAGATGTCGACTATGGGGATATCGTCACCATTTCTGGAGTCGACACGGTCTCGGTCTCTGCCACAGATGATAGCTATTTTCGTATTTACGCCGGTGAAATGCGTCTGCTTGCCGAGCCTGATGACCAAGACCAATTTTCGGCTTCAGCCAGTCAATTCCCGGCCAGTAATTGGGAAATTAGAGATGGTCAACAGGTAGATGTTACTCTGAATTCGGACCACCTTATGGTTGTCAAAATCGGACAATCGCTTGAATCCAAGATCATTGGGGCTACTCTTCTTACTATAGTTCTGTTTTTGCTGTGGTTGCTTGTAATTCTTCTCATGTCATAACCTCCTCTCTCCCCCGCTATCAGCGGGGGCTTTTTGATAGAATGAATCCAGATGGATATTTCTGCCCCAACTTCAGATGCCAACTCGGTCGCGAGACGTGATCTTGACCTTCTAAACAAAAAACTTGAAGGTGTCGAGATGCCCCCGGAACTAAAAGAGAAAGCCCTTGATATGGTCGCCCGTTTGGAGCGTATGTTTACCCAAGGATTCTATTCTGAAGAGTTTGAAAAAGTTTCTCATTATATTGACTGGATCATCAAGGTTCCTTGGGTCAAGAGGGTTGATCGACCCATCGACCTGGTGACTATCAAAGACACCATGGACAAGAGCCACTACGGCATGGATTCTGTCAAAGAAAGAATTATCGAGTACATGTCGGTTCTCAAACTTCGCGCCAGCCGCAATCTTGGAGCCGCCCGTGCCCCCATCATTTGTCTGGTCGGTCTTGTGGGTACCGGTAAAACTACTTTTGCTTATGCACTTTCTGAAGCATTGGGCCGACCGATCGCCCGTATTCCATTCGGAGGTTTGGGGTCTGCGAGAGATCTACGTGGTGAATCTCGTTTACATATCGAAGCCGAACCCGGTTATGTCGCTCGAGCTCTTTGTGACTCCGGCGTTAAAAATCCTATTATCCTTCTCGATGAAATCGACCGTGTCACCGAAGAGGCTCGTATGGATATTATGGGTGTATTGGTAGAGCTACTTGACCCCAGTCAAAACAATCGCTTCTTGGATCACTTTATCGATTATCCTGTCGATCTTTCTGAGGTTATGTTTATCGCGACGGCCAACAACACCGGCAATCTGGCTACCGCTGTCATGGATCGTCTTGAACCTATCATGATGCCTTCCTATACGGACGAAGAAAAGATGCACATCGCCCAAAGCTACTTATTCCCCAAAGCCCTCGAAGCCGCCGGCATGGATCCGGCTACTATCACCATCGATCCCACGCTCTGGCCCACTATCATCCGCCCGCTAGGTTACGACGCCGGTATCCGTACCCTCAACCGTACTATCGAGGGGGTCGTGCGCAAAGTAGCCATGATGGTCGTCACTGGTCAAGCCAAAACCGTCTACTTAACGCCTGACAACATCAAGTCCTTCCTGCCTAAGTGGTAGCCTGAGGGCTTGACTCTGACCCTATAATATAGTAAGATATCCAAAACTTTCAAGTCGTGTACCTTAAACGGAGGCAATAATGAAACTAGGTCTAAAGCTATTTCTCTTGTTAGTCGGCGTATTCATGAGCGCTGTCCTCGTATCTCTGTGGCTTTTAAACGCCAATCCGAGATTCGATGTCCCGCTTCAAGCTCCCGATAGCTATTTCCTGATCAATCGGATGGGGCAACGTGGGGAGGCTTACAAAATCTACCCTGAAGGATGGAGTTCGGCGAACTATGATCTCATAGTTCCGTTTCTCAAAAACAACAATCTTTTCGACGGTGAAGGAGAAGTCATCGTTTTTGACAAGGAACTCGTCGGTTGCTCCGGAAGCTACACCGTTGCCATTGCTTCCAAATGGCTTGAAGTACCTCTGTTTACTCAGTTGCAGATCTCCCCTGGGGAGTTCCCCCACGCGGTTTCCTACATCCGGCCCATGGACTTCTACTACGCCGAAGGTTCATCGCAGGAATATCAGATTGAGATCCAGCGCGAGATTTTACCAGACGGCTTCAATTGTTCCGAAGCCACCGTCTTCTTGTTAAAGTGATTCCAAAAGCCTTCCACCTGGAGGGCTTTTTATTGTTCCAGCAACTCTTTCATCTGCCCCTCAATTTTTTCTGCTCTCTTTTTGTTTTTTCCAAAAACGATATATGACAGATATCCATCGGGCAGCAAATTTGATGAGCAAATCACAAGACCTTCCTTAGTTCTCCTGGAAAACAAAATTGGCTCCATCAGTTTATGAAGCTTCTTAAACGTAAACTTTTTCGGGGGGATGTTGTACATATTATTCGAAACGACAAAGCTCTTCTTGGTAAAGTTTCTTCCCACAAGTTCCTTTCCGGCCTCATAGACGTGGGTTCCCCCGGTTACTCTTACATTCGATTCACTTACATAGATACCCCCACCTTTAGCTGCGATGTAATCGACGTCAAAATATCCTCGATAGCCGTCCTTGGAAAACTGCTCACCGATCAAGTACCCGATATCCGTCACTCTCGACGCCACTCTCTTTGGTAACACATCTTCGCCAATTTCCACCCCCCCAAACTCCCCCTTGTTGTTCACTCTCATCCCGCAATAATAGAGAAATTCCACCTCACCATCTTTCCGAATAAAAAATTCTGCGTTTGGGAAACCTCCTCCAATTCTGGGATTAGGTATAACGAGCGACTCAACAACAATAGGGAACTTCTCCCAGTAAGCATCTTTCTTCATTATTGTCACAAGCTTCTTCTCGCAATCAGTAAATCTTTTCGGTAATTCTCCTTTATTAAAAATCAAGACACCGGCGCCGGAGTGTCCTTTGTTGGTTTTTATCACCACCCCGCCCTCCTTGATATATTTATTGGCGGCGATTCCTGCTGTGTCTACGATACCTGAACTGACCACACCTTCCGGCATTTTCAGATCCGCCCTGATTGCCCCGTTTATTTGAGTCAGTTGTCTGATGCCGGATTTGCTACCGTAAAAGTTGACCGTCCAAGCATTTGCTCTCTCCGGCGCTTCATAGGTTCGGACATCGACCCCCTTTTTCCGCAATAATTCCACCAACTTCAAGAAGTATGACGTCGTCGAATAGGCAGTCAGATTAAGCCTTTTGTGTTCTTTTCCCAATTGAACCAGTCTCTTAATCACGGCACCATCGCTTATTGCATCCTTACAAAGAAGACCTGTGTGTTTGGATGGTACCAGTATTTCCAAGTCTCTGACCTGACACAACTCTTTGTAATAATCTACAAATAAGGGGTCAATGGCCTTCGGGGTAATAAAAGTAAACTCAAACTCCTCAGCCATTGAAAACAGATCCTTGTCAGACAAATTAGCGTTCTCGTTTATTTCCCACTTTTGCAGTTTTTTATCCCCATAGGCCTCAATGAAAGGCCACACATCCTCCGAACAATTAAATATTCTTACTACCCTTTCTCGCTTCTTACCCCCAGGCTTTTCCGTATTTTTTATTTTCTGCGTCTTTTTCACTTCCTTTCCAGTTTACTCGCCTGAATAGATTTGTAAAGATCACAAAATATCCCCGCCAATTGGCGGGGAAGAAACTTCTAGATCGGGAAAAAGGTTATATGCATGTACGGCATCAGAATGAGAAGACCCAGTACAAACGAGACCAGCCAATACACGGCGAAAGCCATTAACCCAGCCTTCATCTTGTCTGTTCCTATCAACAGCACTATCGCCGCCCCACCAAGAACCAATAGGTAGGAGAACTGTGAAAATATAAAAAGAACGATGTAGGTGGCGACAGCCTCCCCACCACCCCATGAATAAGCCAATACCGCACCAATCGCGAGCATAATCACAGATATAGCCAAAGCAAATACGGCAGCCGTCATCATCTTGGCCTCCTCAGGCACAGATTTGATTTCAAATAGCCCCTAATTGTATCATTTGTGCTATAATCATCCTCAGTCCACGGAAACGTTGTCAACAGTGATCTGTAAGCCGAGAAAGAGTCAGTTAGATTTTTATTCCCGCCTGTCTGCGAAACCTACCCCGTAAATTAGGATTATTTGGCGTTTTTTCCGCGCCCAACTTATCGGATTCCGGTAAGCTACAATATTATTTAGGAAAATAAATTATAAAAAATTATGTCTCAACTTAAGTTGATTCCTCTTGGCGGTGTCGGTTCGGCTACCAAAAATATGTACGTTTACGAACTGGGTGACGATCAGCTGGTGGTCGACTGTGGCATGGGTTTCCCCCAGGACAGCGCTCTCGGAGTGGACTCTGTCATTCCCGATATTAGTTATTTGGAAAAGCCGGGTAAACATCTCCATGGAATTGTCCTCACCCATCCACACATGGACCATATTGGTGGCCTTCCCTACATCCTCCCTCGTCTCAAGGACGTGGAGGTTTTTGGTGGCAGGCTCGCCATTGCTATGGCCGAGATTCGTGTCCGCGAGTTTGGCATCCCGAACCGCATGACCACCGTGGAAGGGTCTTTGGATCTTGGTCCTTTCCATATCCAGTTTATTCATTCAACTCACTCCGTACCCAACTGTTTTCACCTTTTAATCAAAACCACCGCTGGTACCGTTTATCATGGTGCAGATTACAAGTTTGACTTAACACCTATAGACAATCTACCACCGGATTTGGGTGGTATGGCCAAGGCCGGAACCGATGGTGTGGACCTAATGCTTACCGACTGTCTGGGTATCGAAAAGTCCGGATATTGTCCATCAGAAAGATCTTTGATGAAAGCTATTGATGAGGAAATTAGAAACACCGCGGGAAAAGTAGTTTTCACCGGCATGTCTTCCTCTATTTCGCGTTTTCAAATCGCCATTGATGCCTCTATCAAATATCACCGTCGCATCGCCGTTATTGGTCGCTCAGTAGAACAGAACATTGAGGCCGCTATCAAAACCGGCTTTATGAAAATTCCGAATGGTACATTGATCAAGCCTCAGCAAATCGCCGGTCTCCCGGCTAACCAGGTCACCATCATTATCTCCGGTTCTCAAGGTCAGACCGGATCGGCCATGCATCGTCTCGCCAACAACGAGCATCGTATGGCAAGATTGAAAAAAGGAGATAAGGTTATCATCAGCTCCAATGCCATTCCCGGTACGGGTAATGACGCTGACATTTTTGATCTGATGGATACTTTGTACAAAAACAGTATTGACGTCATTTACTCCGGTACTTCCGAAAACCTTCATGTCTCCGGTCACGGTTATCGTGGTGATATGGCACTTCTCGCAAGACTTGTACGCCCGAAGAACATCATCCCTATCGGGGGAGACCTTCGACATATGATGCTTTACAAAAATTTAGCCAAAGACCTCAATCACGACCCCAACAAAGTCTTTGTCCTATCCGAGGGCCAGTCAGTTATTCTCGAGGACCACGTTGTTAAAGAAGGTCCGAAATTCGAGACCAAGAACATATACGTCGACGGTTTGGGTATTGGCGATGTCGGCACCGTTGTTCTTCGCGACCGCCAAGTCATGTCGGAAGACGGTATTTTGATTGCCATAGTTCCTATTAGGCGTGACAATTCACAGGTTGCCGGGGAAATTGAAATAATTTCTCGAGGATTCGTCTATCAAAAGGAATCCCAAGATCTTATTCAGGATGCCAGAAAGCACGTCCTTACCTGTCTCAAAGATGTCAAAGGCATTGCCACCGACTGGGGCTTCATAAGGAAGAAGATCGAAGGGGAGTTGGAAAAGTTCGCTTTCGAGCACACCCAGCGTCGACCCATGGTCATCGCCATCGTCATCGAGGTCTAGCTTTGCTTGAGTTATACTAATAATATCTATGGCTCGAAAAAAAGGACGTCGCTCCAAACCATATAAGCTGAATCTAAAAAAAGATACTCTAAACTCAATTTTTGCCATTGTTCTAATGGGCCTCGGTGTTCTCATTGCCATTTCTTTTTCTCAACAAGGGGCTGTCCTCTCCAAAATAAATGAGATGGGTAGACAGTGGCTTGGCTGGCCCCTTTTTTTTCTCCCCTTTATCTTTATCATCGGCGGCTTGATCGTTACTCACGTCAAGCTTCCCATTGCTTCCACCAATGTGCTTCTTGGTAGTGTTATCACCATGATCTCTTTGAATGGATTGTTTGGGGCCGGCAGTGTTGGAGCGGGCCTCAAAGAATCAGTCGTTTCTCTAATTTCTCTTCCTGGTACCATTCTCTTTTATTTCGTCGGTGTTGTTATCGGGCTTTTTATTCTTTTTGAGACTTCGATTGAAGATTTGTTAGTTCTGATACAGACTCTTTATGGTAGTGTCACCGGCGCTTTTGGTAAACTGAAAAGCTTGCCTGTCAAAGGAGGCTCCCCTGTGTTTTTGAGTAAATCGAATACTGTCAAAATTACCGGTGGCGACGAGTCGAAAGTGGGTCATTCTCCAGCCCTCCCTTCCGTCACCGCCCCCATAAAAATTATTGGCAAGGAGCATCAGGTCAACCGTTCTATCCAGACCGCTGTCGATTCTAAAAAACTTCCTGACGGTGCCACCGCCGGTGTTTGGCACTTCCCACCCATTAATCTTCTATCAGATCAAAAAATTGGCAAGGCCGATAGAGGCGATATCAAGAAGAATATCGAAACTATTCAGAACACTCTTGGTTCGTTTGCCATCCAAGCTAAGGTTACCGAGGTTCACCAAGGTCCCGCTGTCACGCAGTACGCCTTGACCATTACCGCCGGGACCAAACTCTCCAAGATCAGTGCCCTTCAGTCCGATCTGGCTTTGGCCTTAGCCGCACCACAGGGGCAGATCCGTATCGAAGCCCCCATTCCTGGTCGTGATCTGGTCGGTATTGAAATTCCTAATCGCTCTTTGGAGTTTGTCTCTCTCCGTGAGATGCTTACTGACAAAGCTATGCAAGAGAGTCGCTCAAAAACCACTTTTTCCCTCGGACTCGATGTCTCCGGAATGCCGGTCATTGCCGATATCAATAAAATGCCTCACCTGCTCATAGCTGGCACCACCGGTTCGGGCAAATCGGTCTTAATAAATGCCATCATTTCTTCCATTTTGTTCCGTGCCTCTCCGGAAGAAGTCAAATTTATTATGGTCGACCCCAAACGTGTCGAGTTGACGCCTTACAACGACATTCCTCATTTGCTTACACCGGTTATCACCGATGTCAGTAAAGTAGTTAACGCTCTAAAGTGGGCCACCGCCGAGATGGAAAGACGCTACCGCCTTTTTGAGGAAATGTCGGTTAAAAACATCGCCGGTTATAACGAACTTAGCGGTTTTCAAGCCATGCCATACATCATCATAATTGTCGATGAAATGGCTGACATTATGATGTCCAAGAATGCCGGAGAAGTCGAAGAAACCATCGTCCGTATTGCCCAGATGGCCCGTGCTGTTGGTATTCATCTTATCTTGGCCACCCAGCGTCCTTCCGTGAACGTACTTACCGGTTTGATAAAAGCAAACATCCCGGCGCGGATCGCCTTCCAAGTCACTTCCATGATAGATTCTCGTGTCATTATCGATACACCTGGTGCCGAAAAACTTCTAGGTAAGGGTGACATGCTTTACATTCCACCCGACACCGCCAAGCCAAAACGCATACAAGGAGCCTTTGTCTCTGATAAGGAAATTAAGAACCTCATAGATTTCATTAAGAGCTCCGGCGTTACCGCGCAGCTAGATGAAACCATCACCAAAGATAAGGGAGGAAAGAGCACCCTCTCCTCTGGTGGTCTCAATCTAGGCCCGGTAGATGAAAAATTTGAAGAAGCCGCCCATTTGTGTATCGCCGAAGGCAAGGGGTCGGCTTCCCTGTTACAGCGTCGTTTAGAAGTTGGCTATGCCAGAGCGGCTAGGATACTGGACCAGCTGGAGCAGGCCGGAGTCCTTGCCCACGCCGCAGGTAATAAACCCCGTGAAGTTATTGTTGGCAGTTTTAGCGAAGTTTTCCCAGAAGGTGACGAAAACTCCTAAACTATGAAAACTGTCGGTCAAATCATTCGCGCAGGAAGGCTTAAGAGGAGTCTTTCTGTGGAACAGCTTTCACACCTCACCAAGATTGATGCCAAATACATTATGGCACTCGAATCCGATCTCTACTCCGGTCTGCCGTCTGAAACATTTGCCAAAGGTTTTATTCGCAATCTCAGTCAGCGGCTATCTTTAGATTCGGATGAGTTGGTTGCCATCTTCAGGAGAGATTTTCGTGAGCCGGAACTCACCCGGACGTCCAAAGCCCATCGCCGTACCCTATTTCCGAAAGTATCATCCCAACTGTTCCCCTTCGCTGTAGGCGGTCTTGTGTTTGTTATTTATTTAATTTTTCAATTCCGCACCATTCTTACTCCTCCAAAGCTGGAAATCTCTCGCCCGTCGAGTGCCTCTGTCCTAATTTCTCCCGTTGAAATTGAAGGTGATACCTCTATTGATGCCACCATTAGTATTAATGAAGACACGCAGGTAAGCCCTGACTCTTCGGGACGCTTTCTTGCCAGAATTAATCTACCGATAGGAGAGAATACTCTAGAAATTAAATCGGTAAATCGTTTTGGTCGTTCAACTGTCAAAAAACTCGCCATCATCATCATCTCTAAATAATTTCTCGCACCAATTAGCAATAACTGTTATTATTATTTTATGACCCTTCCTCAAATCGTGTCTCTGATCTCTACGGTTCTCTTGACCTCTGTGGCCTTGGTTATCGGTATCCAAATGATCTTTATTCTCAAGGAACTCCGCTATTCCTTAACCAAATTAAACCAGACCATCGACACCGTCTCCGACACTGTAGAAAAAATTGCTCAGCCGGCTCTTGGTCTGTTTGCCATCTTGGAAGGTTTTAAAGAGAGTGGCAAAATAATCGAAACTGTTTCCCGTTTCTTTGCCAAAGAAAAAAATAAGACTGAGGGAGAAGAAATCTATGACAACACCATCTGAAAAAAGCGGTCACGAAGGTGCCTTTTCCACCTTTACTGTAGGGGTTGCTTTTGGTGTTGTTGCCGCCCTCCTTTTTGGCACTGAAGAAGGTCGGAAACTAGTCAAAAGAGCTCTGGACGCCATCCCTGATAAGTACAAAACCCCACCGGTTCGCATTCCCTCAAGTGGGCCTAGAACTCCGATCATCCCCGCCGAAGAAACCTCTCACCATACGACCTTCGACGAACCGTCATTGCGAGGAGGTACTCCGACGTGGCAATCTCACTCCACCTCAGACGATCAGTTTGATTCATCCTTCGGCGAGGCACCCCCGCCTCCGGCTCCTCACGTTCGCCCCACCCGCCCCGAACCCTTCAAACCCACCCTCTAACTGAATACTGTCTTGAGGTACTCCATGTCAATCCAACAGGCATGAATAGTAATATCCTATAACTTGACAAATGCCTCGTTGGGTGATATAATCACGCACATAAGGTTGGGAAAATCTCAGCCGTCACATTCATATTCTGAACATATCAGTTTAAACAAGGAGAAGCAAATGCCTGACATTCTTTATACAAAGACCGTTGATCTGCCTCGGCCCATGACTGGTCTCATGATCAAGGAAGCTCTGGAAAAATCCGCAGGCAAGGACTTTCGGAATGGTTGCTCAGTTTGGGATGAAGACCAGAAAAGCCTTTCTATCGGCGCTCAGCCTGACTCCTACCCCTACGGTCTGACAGTCACAGCCGACAAAAACGGCACACTTCTCGGCGAAAACGAAACCTATCAGCAGATCGTTGTGCGTAGCAACGATGGCTGGGGCGGTATTGTTTACGCCTGCATTTGTTCCGACGACGACGTCATCGGGTTCTGCCAGGACATCATCAAAAAATTCCTGGAATCATTGAAATAATCAGCCCCCCAATCAAGGAGAAATCTCCTCGAAAGGGGGGATTTTCACTTTTTCTCCACAAAAATGCCCGCCTTTCGGTGGGCTTTCTATGTTTCAATATTTCAATTCCCAGGGCTCTTCAATTCTCGTCCACTTCACGCAGAATCCATGTTGTTCCCGGGTAATTCGGAAATCACCAGCATTCAGGTGGGCAGTGACTCCGTCACCAATAGCCGGTGTGATTACATCGAGTCCGTTAACCTCCTCGTCCCTGATCCATATCCTTTTATCAGGCGTGATCGAGAGGGCGATGAGTTTGCTCTCCCTGCTGAGCCAGAGCGTGCTGCTGTCCAGCTTGATGACCACGAAGCCTCGGTCTCGCTGGTATTCATAGTTCGGTCGGCTGACCTCGAAAAGTCGATAGAACAGGCTCGCCACCGCAGCTCCCAGAATGCCGAAGACAACGATCATCTTCCAATCGGTCCACACTGCGGCCACGCTCGGTACCAGCCAAGCCACCAGGAAGGGAAGAGCCAAAAAGCCAGCCAAAACCGCTCCAGTCACCCAAAATCGTATCTTATTCATGTTCATGTACGCCTCCAAATCAGTTTCAACTTACCCCATAATTATATCATCCTCTTCGGCCTGTTGCTCTATAGTAAGCCCATAGTTTGCAAATCTCTACCATTTCTGATAAAATACCCCAGAAATTCAAATCGCACTTAACATCTAAATGGAGGTCAAATGTTTGGTTTACCTACTCTCAGTCTGATTGCCCTTGGAATTGCGGCCGTTATCGCCATTGGTTTGATGGCCTCAATCATGGCAGAGGTTGCAGTACCCTATTTCCCTTATATGCACCCAGACTCGCTCAGGCGTGAAATAGAACGCATGAAGCGTGTCCAACATGCCCAAATCACCTGGGGCATGATCGCGGTTGTCTTTTGCCTCTTGGCCGTAATTCTCGCCTTCTAGGGGCAAGTCAGAAAAGGAGACAAATGGACGACTTCTTGGGATATTTTCTACTTGTCATAGTTATTGTTGCTTTTGTGACCTTGGGTTACGCCATTATCCACGATCTCAACTTGTCCGGCACTGCTGTCGCCACTTATACCGGAGAGTATTGTCACCAAAATGGATGTGATACTGGTCAAGAAATCCGTTCAGGATACCTTTATCCAGGTGAGCCACTTGCTTGTCCCGAAAGTATCGAGGTGGTTAAATATGTCCGTCTTGCCCAAAACGATACCTATCACATCCAAGAGGGCAGTTGTCAAGTGATCTCGCAGTAACCCAATCAAACCCGATCTTCCAGGTCGGGCTTTCTATTTTTACACGATCTTCTACACTCACATAAGTCTTAATGAGCTTGCTATAATTTGTCTGAACATGACCATACACGACATTAGACAAAAATACTTCGACTTTATGGAATCGAAGGGGCATAAAATCATTCCTTCTAGTCCGCTTGTCTTGGAAGGCGACGCCACGACTCTATTTACCTCTTCCGGGATGCAACCCATGATGCCCTATTTACTCGGACAAAAACATCCGTTAGGTACCAGACTAGTCGACTCCCAAAAATGTTTTCGTTCTCAAGATATCGACGAAGTCGGGGATAATCGTCACACCACCTTTTTTGAAATGTTGGGCAATTGGTCCCTTGGTGATTATTTTAAAAAGGAACAGCTGGCATATTTCTTCGCTTTTTTAACGGACAAAAAAATAGGTCTCGGTCTTGACCCCCATCGACTCTACGTTTCTGTCTTCGCCGGAGGGTCCGGTGTTGACAAAGATGACGATGCCATCATGATCTGGCAGAATCTATTCGCCAAAGTCGGCATCCAGGCCAAAGAGGGTCAGCGGATTTTCCCTTACCCGGCCAAAAAGAATTGGTGGTCGCGCACTGGAATACCGGAACAGATGCCGGCGGGGGAGCCGGGTGGTCCTGATAGTGAAGTCTTCTTCGACTTTGGTGCAGAAAGAAATCTCCACGAAAATTCACCATGGAAAAACGAATCTTGTCACATCAACTGTGATTGTGGACGCTTCGTGGAGATCGGCAACAATGTTTTTATGCAATATGTCAAACAGGCTGATGGAACCCTCAAAGAACTTCCTCAAAAAAATATTGATTTCGGCGGAGGTCTCACCCGTCTCGAGGCCGCTGTCCGAGACGATCCGGACATGTTTAACATTTCTTCTCTGGCTCCGGTAATACAAGAAATCGAAAAAATTTCTGAACATTCATACTCACAAGAGGGTCACCGCCCGTCCATGCGCGTCATTGCCGATCACCTAACAGCCGCTTCCTTTCTCATCAAAGACGGCATCTTCCCCAGTAATAAGGGCCAAGGTTATGTTCTCCGCCGCCTTCTCCGCCGAGCAGCCATCAAGCTGTACTTCTTGACCGACAACCGCGAATCAATCGTCAAACTTCCGGACATAGTCAGGGTGATAACTCAGTTTTATGGCGAACCCTATTTTAGTCCCGATGACTATCCTTTAATTCAGAATACTATTACTGTCGAAATCTCTAAGTTTAGCCACTCCTTAGACAGGGGACTAAAGGAACTCCAAAAAAATCCCCAGGTCGATGGTAAATTTGCCTTTGACCTTTATCAAAACTACGGTTTCCCTCTAGAAGTCACCGCCGAGATCCTTTCCCAGATGGGTAAACAAGTTGACATCCAACAGTTCCAAAAGGAATTCGAAAAGCACAAAGAGCTCAGTCGCACCGCCTCTGCCGGTATGTTCAAGGGGGGCCTTGCCGATCACTCTGATGTTGTAACCGCCTACCACACTGCCACCCATCTGTTGCATGCCGCCCTCCGTCAAATCCTGGGTACTCACGTCCAACAAAAGGGCAGTAATATCACTTCCGAAAGATTGAGATTTGATTTTTCTCACCCGGAAAAATTATCCGACATCCAAATCAAAGCAGTCCAAGATTTAATCAATCAAGAAATTTCCGAGAGACTTACTGTTACCAGAGAAGAACTTCCTAAAGAAAAAGCCTTGGCTCAAGGTGCTCTTGCTTTTTTCGGTCAAAAATACCCCGAAAAAGTCACTGTATATACCATTGGAGACAAGAAACATTTCTTTTCCAAAGAGCTTTGTGGTGGACCACATGTGGAAAGTCTGGCAGAACTTGCTAAGATAAATATAGTCAAACAAGAATCTCTTGGAGCCGGAACGCGCCGTCTCTATTTACAATTTGTTTGACAAGGCAACTGTGTGAACCTAGTCAACTTATTTGGTAATAAATCAAAAGCACCCGAACCAGAATATTTCCTGGCTGTAGAAATTCACGAATCCCTAATCAAGACCGCACTCTGGGAAATTCTTGAAGGTCAACCGGAAATCGTCAACGTCGGGTCTTACGAGTCGTGGACGGATGAAGATTCGCTAATCAACGGTGTCGATTCGTCTTTGGAACAAGCCATCAAGGTTATTAAAGGCCAGCCCAAGCGAGTCATTTTTGGACTTCCCGACTCCTGGATGGAGCAAGACAAGATTCATGCCACCAAAACCAAATTAATTACTCACCTCTGTAAGGAGCTGGGTCTTGATCCGATCGGTGTTGTCACCACGAACCGTGCAGTTGCCCATTATTTGAAGAAGCGAGAGGGTATGCCGCCGACAGTGATTCTCTTGGAAGTCTATACTTCTAAGGTTGCCGTTTCCTACGTTTATCTTGGCGAAGTCAAACAAACCGAAGAGGCGGCCCGGTCCGGGGACCTGGCTCATGACGTTGAGGAGGGTTTGACGAGAATGGACCTCCCGAACTATCCTGCCAGGTTTATTTTAACGAATGGAAACAGCCTGGAAGAAGAGTCGCAACAAATCACTGCCTTTCCTTGGACGGATCGTTTGCCTTTTAAACATATACCAAAGGTCGAAGTCCTACCGATTGACTTTTCTATTAAGTCAATTGCTCTCACCGGCGGAGTCGAAGCTGTTCAGTTCTTGGGAATGGAGGTGGTCGAAGATGAATCCCCCAACGCCACCGTAGGTGATGATTCAAACTTGGTCATACCGGTAGAAACTCCCTCATCTATGGAAGAGATCGGCTTTGCCTATGAAGAAACTTCAGCCCCTGCTGACATCCCCGTTGCTCCGTCGACACCGGAGGTCGTCTCCGACGATGATTCTTCCCCGGAAATCTCCGAAGATGAACCGGAGTACGCCTTTTCCGATGAAGTTGCCCCTCCCCAGAAACCGCGTTTGGCAATCAAACTTCCCCGGATTCCCAAATACTCCCTTCCTTCGTTGCCTCATTTCGGTTTTTCTTGGTTGTTTCTCTTGGCCATTCCGGCTGTTCTGATTATCGTCTTTATTGGGTATCTATTCTTTGGTCAAGTCCAGATTACCATTCATTTCGACCCTCAGAAGATTAGCCGCCAGATTGGTATTGCCATAGCCGAGTCATCCCAGTCGGGAATTCCAACTCTTATAGCTACCAAAAAAACCTTTACCGGCTCTGCCACCGAATCAGTGCCCACTACGGGAACGGCGACGGTCGGAGATAAAGCCTCGGGGACAATTACCATAGCCAATAAGTCAGTTGCCCCAATCGTCCTTAAAGCGGGTACTGCAATCACCAACGATACCGGGAAATATGTCTATACTTTGGTCAGTCCCGTAACGGTAGCTTCAGCCAGCTCAGATCCGATAGATCCCGTATCCGGCAAAGCTAATGGAGTTCAGGTGACCGCTGTTCGTATCGGTGCCGAGTACAACCTAACCAAAAATACAATCTTTTCTGTCGATAATTTTTCCAAATCCATTGCCGCCGCCATCGCCGAATCTGACTTTACTGGCGGGACTTCGAGAACTGTCAACGCTGTTTCCAAAGCAGATCAGGATAAAGTTCTGGCTACCGCTACCGAGAAGATAAAGTCACAGGTCAAGGTCGATTCCGAAATACAAACTCCCGGCTTCAAAACCCTTCCTCTGTCAGACATCCAATTTACCAAAAAACAATTCGATCACAATCTTAACGAAGAAGCAACTTCCGTAAGCTTGGTTCTGGAAGGCTCCCTTGAGGCTCTGGTCTACTCCGAAAACGATCTTTACTCCCTGACCATAGAGCAGATCAAAGACCAAATCCCTTCAGGCTCGTCAACCACTCGAGAGTCCACTGTAATCCACGTCGAAAACCCCACCAAGGTAGATGGGAGTTATCAGGCCAAAGTAATTATCGAGGCACCTCTATTTCCCGGAATTGACGAAAACAAACTAGCTGGGTATATCAAAGGTAAACCTACTGCTAGCATCCGCCACTTTTTTGAACCTATTAGTGGTTTTACTTCCGCGGATGTCAAAATCTACCCTCCGATTCCTTTTATCACCAAAATTCTTCCCCTAAAGAATATCAAGTTTGAGCTAATTGGGAACTAAATGTTGTACAGCTATCGCAAGGCCACCCCGGATAATCCACATCCGGGCAGGCGCATACCTCGCTATTTAAAAACCATTCCTACCTTGGTGTCTGCCTTGGGACTAGGGATACTCGCTGGCGTTGCCTATCCGGTCGTCAGTTATCAGTTCAAAGACATCAAACTTTTTAGCTCTTCTGATTCCGGCTTACTCTCCCCCGTTTATTATCAATCAAAGGCAGAAGACAACTCCTCTCCTGTTATCGTCAATGGTTTGGATTACACCAAAGCCAGTAGTTGGTTCCCGGGTAGTATTCAAAACGAATTTTTTTCTGCTCAAACGCCCGCCACAGACAACTCTCCGGATTCATATACTCTTTCTATTCCCTCACTCGGAATTATCAATGCACAAGTCGCCATTCGGGACGAAGATCTGACCAAACATTTAGTGCAGTACCCTCAGACAGCTCTTCCCGGTCAAATTGGCTCTCCGGTGATCTTTGGTCACTCTACACTGCCTCAGTTCTTTGATCCCCAAAAATACACCACGATCTTTTCAACGTTACCAAAAGTCAAAGTCGGCTCCGATGTTTTTATTACCTACGACGGTATCGAGTATACCTATCGTATTACCAAGACCTTTGAGGTCAAGCCCAATGAGTTGTGGGTTCTCCGACAGGACTACTCGGATAAAACCCTCAAGGTCATTACTTGTGTACCACCCGGCACCACCCTCCGGCGCCTGATTGTCGAAGGCACCCTCATCAACAACTAGTCGATATAATCAAACAATGCCCACAATTCTCTGTCTTGACCCAGGAACCGCTCACACCGGCATCGCTATCTCCGAAGAGGGGGTACTCGCCACACCTGTTACCACCATCTACGAAAAGGATCTCGGTCAATTGGTTACCAAGATTTTGCCCTATCTCCGCAAATACAACCCAGATAGAATCGTCATCGGTGTTCCCGAATATGGGCCGATTGTGCAGTTCGCTACGGACCTTAGTGAAAAAATATATGCCAATTTTCCCAAACAAATTGTATTTTTTCGTGAAGACCTCAGCTCTCACGCCGCCAGACACGTCTTGAAGGCTCAGGGAAAAACGTTACTGAGACGTAAAAAAGAAGAGCATCAAACCGCCGCCGCCCTCATCCTCCAAGACCACCTCGACTCACTATAACGCTTCTCTCATTCAGAGTATCGGGTCCGAAACCAACCGAAATACTTCAACCATACTGTTTTGATACAATCTATTTATGTTCAAGAATATTATTGCTCCGGTACAGGCTTGGCTTCTCTCACGAGGCGTTTGCGTCGGCTGTGGTACACCATTAACAGATGGTCAAAGTAAACCTTCCACCAAGGTTAAAGATTGCGACCAGGTTACCTGCAAGTGTGGCCGGGTTTTTGTTTATAATCCCAAGACCAACACCTATCGCCGTGCTCTCTTGAGCGAAATATAAAGATTATGTTTAAGCGATTTTTCACCGCTTTAACCATACTCGCCGTCTTGTTTTTTGCCTGGTATTTTCAGTCGATTCAGCCTGTTTCCCGCAGTACCGGCCCACTCATTGATTTTGAGGTTAAACCAGGTGCTGGGGTAGATAGAATCGCCAATGATCTAAGTAGTGCCAGACTAATCCGTTCCCGTGTCGGCTTCAAGATTACCGTTATCCGTTTAGGCATTGCCAACAAAATTCAGGCAGGTCTCTTCAAGCTTTCACCTTCTATGAGTGCGACAGAACTGGCGGAGGCTCTCACTCATGCATATGCCCGCCAAATCCGAGTTACCATTCCCGAAGGTCTCAGAAGCGAGGAAATTAACTTACTTTTTGAAAAAGCTTTTAGTCAAGTTAAAGAGAACATATACAACCCGGCCGAGTTTACCCGTCAAACCAAGAACTTGGAAGGTTACCTCTTCCCCGACACTTATGATTTTGTCCCCGAAGCCACTGCCTCGGACATAGTCAAACGTCTCACCGGCCGTTTTAATGACGTTGTTAGTGACTTAAACATTTCCAAAGAAGACCTCCCACGCGCACTCATTCTGGCTTCCCTTCTGGAAAGAGAAGCTTTTTCTGCCCCCGAAATGCCCTTGGTGTCCGGAGTTATTGTAAAGCGTTTAAACATCGGCATGGCTTTACAGATAGATGCTACGGTTCAATACGCCGTTGGTTCTGCCCGATGTAAACAAATTGACTGTGACTGGTGGAAGAAAATTCTGACCAAGGACGATCTGAAACTAAGCTCTCCCTACAACACCTATCAGAACCCGGGTCTGCCCCCAACACCAATTTCCAATCCCGGTAAAGACGCCCTATCTGCCGCGGTCAAACCGGTCATTGGAACCGCATTGTATTACCTTCACGACTCCGATGGCAAAATTCACTTTGCCGACACCTTACCGCAGCACAATCAAAACATCTGCACCTATCTCAAAAAAGACTGTAGGTAACAAAAAACCGGTGGCATTTCTGCACACCGGTTTACATCTATTTCTCATCACGCATCCAAGATAACTTTCTTTTTTCCAGTTCTGCCCGAAAAGCCTCTTCGTTGAGGCGGATCGAGAGCAGGTCCCATTTGAGTTCGTAGCGAACACGGGCAAGGAATTCAAGGTTCACTCCAAATCTTTCCGCAGTACGGTTCATCGCCCAGTATTCCACACCGAATCGCACGGCGACCGTCAGAAACGCTAATCCAAAAGCCCAGGGTACCGCCCAGAAATTCCACAAATTAAAAACATGTATTACGACAGTCAGAAGAGTCATTCGTATCGCTAAAGATCGAATCGCTCCCAGCCAAAACCTTTTCATTATTGTCTCCTGGTTGGTTTATAGCTTCTTCCTTGCACGGTAGTCATTTAGATCACGATAAAAAGACTTCGTGTCCCACTCGATGGGCTTCTGGCGACTCTTATATTTGTGGACACAGACCATCTTCACGGCCTCAGTATACTCAATGGCATACAAATCCAACACTTGGTTGATTCGCACCCATGTGCCGACGAGCGTAGTTACAAATTTCAGCACACAAGCAAATCCTACCGCCGCCACAAATCCCAGCAAAAGTGAACTAAAAGCTATTCCCGTCAGGCTGTTCACCACCAACAATATTGGGACAACGCTGAAACTCAACAGCATGCATGTAGCCAGTAGCATGAAAGCATCATACAGAGCTACCTTTACGATCTTTTTCATATTTGGCACTCCTCCAGACAAAATGTGAACGTTCGTTTCTCGCCATATTATATACTATTATAAGATGATTGTCCACTATCTGACCAAGTTCTCAATCTCCGTGTTGACAGCAAGCTAATTCAGCCCTATACTACACACACTGCTCTAAACTTGGCTGGGCTTTTTGCCAGTCAGGTTTTTGTATGTTGTCCATTGTTATTTACTCCTGCCTAAATCCAAAAAATCCGGATGATTAAACAAAAAAAACGCGAAAATTGGGGTAACATAGCCTCAAAGTTACCTGAGTCCAACTTGGCTCAAACCCAGCTAGACTCCTACAAACAATTTCTCGAAGAAGGCATCCGTGAATCATTACTCGAACTAAACCCCATCAAAGACTTTACCGGTAAGGTCTTTGAGTTTGAATTTTTGAGCAACCGTGTTGGGCTTCCCAAGTTTTCTCCCAAGCAGTCGATTGAAAAAGGCGTCACTTTTGAGTCTCCTCTTTGGGCTACCGTCAAACTGACGAATCTCCACACCAAAGCCACTCAGCAGCAGGAAATCTTCCTTGGGGATATTCCCATGATGACTTCTATTGGTACCTTTATCATCAATGGCGTCGAGCGCGTTGTTGTTAACCAGCTGGTCCGTTCCCCCGGTGCCTATTTTACCCGCGAATTTGATCCTCATTCCGGCAGAGCAATGCATCAGGCTGAGGTACGACCCATGCGCGGTTCATGGCTTGAATTTATTGTTTCTCGAAATGATTATATTTCGGTCCGCATTGATCGACACCGTAAAGTATCCGCCACGACCCTTATTCGAGCTTTGGGATACTCAACCAACGAGGAAATCTTGGCACTTTTTGCCAATGTGGATACCGACAAAGAACATCGCTACATCGCCACCACCCTCTTAAAAGACAACAGCACGAATACCGAAGAAGCAATCCTTGACTTCTACCAGAAAGTCAGACCAGGAGAGCCAGCCGTTTTGGAAAATGCCAAAGCCCTTCTCCACCAAATGTTTTTTGATTCCCGCCGCTACAATCTTGGTTTGGTTGGTCGTTACAAGATGAACCGCAAATTGGGTATCAACACCCCTGTTGACAAGCAACACATTACTCTCAGTAATGACGACTTCATTGGTTCCATCAAGTATCTGATAGGTCTTCAGAATGGCCAAGGTAAGGTAGACGATATTGACCACTTGGCTAACCGACGTCTTCGCTGTGTCGGAGAGCTGGTGAACCAGACCTCCTTCAAGGCTGGGCTTTTAAGACTCGAACGCTCGATCAAAGAGAAGATGTCTCTTGCCAAGCCGGATGAGCTTCCCACCCCGGCTGCCTTTGTCAACCCTCGTCCCATCATCTCCGCTATCACGGAATTCTTCCGCCGAAACAGACTTAGTTCTATCTTGGATCAAGTCAACCCTCTTTCCGAAGTGGACAACTTGAGACGTATTTCGGTCATGGGTCCGGGAGGTATCACCCGTGAAAGAGCTTCTTTCTCCATGCGTGATATTCACTCTTCTCAATACTCTCGTATATGTCCGGTCCGGTCTCCCGAAGGTCCAAACATTGGTCTCGTCACCTACTTGGCCCTTTACTCCCGTATAAATCCTTATGGTTTTCTCGAAGCTCCCTATCTCAAAGTCAGTAAGGTTGAAAAAGCCGGCAAAACTACCTTCAAAATTGGTGCAGAAGTTGTTTACTTAGCTGCCGATGATGAGGAGGATGCATATATTACACATGCTGGTATCGAACGTGAAGGCGACGTTATTATCCAAAAGTGGGTGCCTGTCCGATACGGAGGCAAATTCATTGAAGCAGACATTGATAAAGTTCAGTACATCGACGTGATTCCCAGACAAGTTGTAGGGACCTCCGCAGCCCTTATCCCATTTGTCCAGCAAGATGAAGGAACTCGTGCCCTCATGGGTACACATCACCTCACCCAGGCACTTCCACTGGTGAAACCCACCGCCCCCATCGTAGGAACAGGTATGGAAGAAGTCACTGCCAAGGGTATGGGTTGGGTAGTTTCTTCTGCTTTCGATGGAGAGGTGCTTTCGGTAGACGGTAATCACATTAGTCTAAAGCTGTCAGTCAAAGACGCGGCCAAGGCCGTCACTGAAATATCCCCTTACGACTATGGCTTTGTCGAACTTCACAAAGACATCGTCACTTATAATCTCCGCAAATACCACAACTCTTCTCAGGACACTTGTTACAACCAACACCCACTAGTCGCCGTCGGGGACAATATAAAAAAAGGAGATGTCATCATTAACGGTCCCGCCTCCGAGAACGGCGAACTTGCTTTAGGTCAAAATCTTTTAATTGCCTATGCCGCCTTTGAGGGATTGGGTTATGAGGATGCCATTGTCGTCTCCGATCGTTGCGTCCGCGAAGACTTGTTGTCTTCCATCCACATTCACGAGCATACCTGCGATGTCATGGATACTAAGCTCGGTGCCGAGGAACTAACACGGGACATCCCCAATGTTGCCGAAGTTGATCTTAAGAACCTTGGTCAAGATGGCGTCGTTGCCATCGGTTCCGTCGTAGGACCAAATGATATCTTGATCGGAAAAATTGCCCCTAAGGGTGAAACCGAATTAACCGCCGAAGAAAGACTTTTGAGAGCCATTTTTGGCGAAAAAGCTCGTGAAGTCCGCGACACCTCACTTCGTATGCCTCATGGAGAGCAAGGCGTAGTCGTGTCTGTGAGAACCCTTAGTCGCGAAGAAGGCGATGAGCTGGATGCCGGAGTCATTACTCAAATAAAAATTAAAGTTGCTCAGCTTAGAAAAATCACTGTCGGCGATAAAGTTGCCGGTAGACATGGTAACAAGGGCGTCATCAGTAAAATTGTTTCAGATGCCGACATGCCTCATCTCGCTGACGGCCGTCCGGTAGACATCATCATTTCTCCTCTTTCTGTTCTGGCTCGTATGAACCTCGGACAGTTATTGGAAGCCCAACTGGCTTTTGCGGGTGAGCAGCTCGATAAAAGATTTTCTGTACCGGTCTTCGAAAAAGTTTCCGAATCTCAAATTACCGATGTGCTCAAAGAGGCCGGTTTACCGGTCACCGGTAAATCACAGCTTTACGATGGGCGCACGGGTGAGCCTTTTGCTCAAGAAACTGCCGTGGGTGTCGGATACATTATCAAGCTCAACCACATGGTTGAGGACAAGACTCACGCCCGCTCGATCGGACCTTATTCCCTGGTCACCCAGCAACCCCTTGGCGGTAAAGCTCAGATGGGTGGACAGCGTTTGGGAGAAATGGAAGTCTGGGCTCTCGAAGCTCATAAAGCTGCTTATTCTCTCCAGGAAATGCTTACTCTCAAGTCCGATGATGTCGTTGGTCGCTCGAAAGCTTTTGAAGCCATCGTTAAGGGTGAGACTATCCCCATGTCCTCCATCCCCGAATCCTTTAAGGTCTTGGTTAAAGAGCTCAACTCCCTCTGTCTTGCTGTCATTCCCACCGGTCAGGTCGTCGCCGCCGTCGAAGAAGCTATGCCGGTCAAACCGGAAATAGCTGCAGCCATTGACGAGGCCACCTCCATGTCCGATGAGCTTAAAGCCTCAACTTTTGAAGAAGAGGATGAAAGCGGTGAGCCAATAGACGAAGTTAGTGAAGAATCGGCCGAAGCAGGAGATCCAAATCCGGATTTAGAAAATCAGTAATTAAAGTAAACCTAAAAAACTAAAACATGAATAATATTGTCGATTTCTCAGGTTTGCAGATCAGACTCGCTAGCCCCGAAGATATTCGTAGTTGGTCTTATGGTCTCGTCACCAAGCCGGAAACCATTAATTACCGAACCCAAAAACCTGAAAAGGACGGTCTTTTCTGCGAGCGCATTTTTGGACCTACTAAGGATTGGGAATGTTACTGTGGCAAATACAAACGAGTCCGTTTCAAAGGTATTGTTTGTGATAAATGTGGCGTCGAAGTTACTCTAAGTCGTGTCCGCCGCGAGCGTATGGGTCACATCGAGCTTTCCGCCCCGGTCGCCCACGTTTGGTTTTTCAAAGGGGCTCCCAGCAAACTCTCCCTTCTTCTGGATATCTCCCCTAAGGCTTTAACTTCAGTCATTTACTTTAGTAAGTTCCTTATCATGTCAACTAATGAAGAAGGACGAGAAGAAGCCTTGAAGAGTGTCGAAACCCAAAAAGAAGCCAAGCTCAATGAAGTTCGTTCCAATTTTGACAAGCAGATCGAAGACATAAAAACTCTGGGAGAAAAAGAAGTTTCCGAATTAAAAAAGAAAATTAAGGTTAAGGACGAATTAGAGCTCAAAACAGAAGACCTCAAGGTTCAATACAAACAAAAAGTGGCCTCGCTTCGTGAACAAATGGTGGTGGAGCTTACTTTTACCGAAGAAATTTATAGCAAACTAGGTGCCTTGGTCGAAAGAATTCAAGCCAACTCTTTGGTTTCCGATTCTGAATTCGCCAAGCTCGAAGAATACCGGCTTGTTGATTGGCTTGAGGCTGGAATGGGCTCAGAAGCCCTTCTCGATGCTCTCAAAAAAGTAAATCTAGAAGAACTTGCCGCCAAACTCAAAGAAGATCTCAACAGTCCTTCAGAAGCCAAGAAGCTCAGGGCTACCAAACGACTTCAAGTAGTACGTGGTTTAGCCGACTCCAAAATCAAACCGGAATGGATGATTGTTCAGACTCTCCCGGTTATTCCTCCTGACCTCCGTCCCATGGTTCAGCTTTCCGGTGGCCGCTTCGCTGCCTCGGACTTAAACGACCTCTATCGTCGAGTCATCAATCGCAACAACCGTCTTAAACATCTTATCGATCTTGGTGCTCCGGAGATTATTTTGAGAAACGAAAAACGCATGCTTCAGGAAGCCGTCGATTCTCTGATTGACTCCTCTCAAGCTAGATCCACTCGTCGATCGCGCACCGGCAAGACTCTCAAGTCCTTGTCCGACATGCTTCGTGGTAAACAGGGTCGCTTCCGTCAAAACCTTCTCGGTAAACGTGTTGACTACTCCGGCCGTAGCGTCATCGTTGTTGGACCAGAGCTTAAACTTAACCAGTGTGGTCTTCCGAAAGATATGGCTTTGGAAATGTTCAAGCCATTTGTTCTTCACGAGCTGATAAAACAAGACATGGCTCCAAACGTTAAGGCCGCCAAAGTCCTCATCGAAAAGAGACAGCCGGAAGTTTTTGATATTCTCGAAAAAATTACCAAGAAGCACCCGGTCCTCCTAAACCGTGCTCCCACACTTCACAAGCTTTCGATTCAAGCCTTCTGGCCGGTTCTGGTTGATGGAGCCGCCATTCGTTTACACCCGGTAGTTTGTGGCGGTTTCAACGCTGACTTCGATGGAGACCAAATGGCCGTGCATGTACCCCTGACCAAAAAAGCCATTATGGAAGCCAAGAAACACATGCTTCCTCAATTCAATCTTGTAAAACCCTCAGCCGGTAATCCGGTTTCCATTCCTGATTCCAAGGAAATGGCTATCGGTGTTTACTATCTTACTTCGATCGATACCAAACTGGCTCCCTATGCCACACCTTTCTCTTCTCCAACTGAGGCCATCACTGCCTATGAGACAGGTGTATTGAATCCGCGCCAACCGATCAAGGTTCGCTTAGTCGCTGGAAAATCGGAACTTACGGAGACCACCGTTGGCCGCATCATTTTCAACCAAATTCTTCCAAAAGAGTGGGCCTTCATCAATCACAACCTCCCTCGAAAAGAAATCTCCTCAATGTTCCACCGTGCCATCAAAGAGCTAGATATCAAACGGGTGGTCAGGCTCATTGACGGAGTTAAAAACATCGGTTTTGCTTACTCCACCATTTCTGGCCTCTCCTTTGCTATTTCCGATAACGAAATGTACTCCGAAAAAGACGCCGTCATTGAAGCTGGAAACCAGAAGGCGAAAGAAATTGAGGAAAACTACAACACTGGTCTAATCACCAACGAAGAAAGACGTAAACTCACCATTCAGATGTGGATGGATACAGCCGACGATCTCGCCGAAAAAACCTGGCAAGAATTCTCCGAAGATAATCCGGTCCGCTTGATTATTGATACCGGTATGGGACGTATTACCAAAAATACTATCAAACAGCTTTCCGCCATGCGTGGTATCAACGTGGATCCTCTGGGTAACATGGTGGAGTTACCTACCAAAGGCAACTTCCGTGAAGGTCTAAATATTTTTGAATACGTTACTTCAATTCGTGGATCCAGAAAGGGTTTGACTGATACCGCACTTCGTACCGCCGACGCCGGTTACCTAACCCGTCGACTGGTTGATGTCAGTCACGACGCTATCATCAGAGCCGAAGACTGTGGCACCGATGAATTCGTCACGATTTCTGTAGACGATAGCCGAGGCAAGATCTTCGAAAAACGCATCAATTCCCGTTACGCCGCCAAGAAAGTAATCTCACCGGAAACACATAAGGCTTTGGTCGACGCCGGAGAAATGATTACCGAAGAAATTGCTTCCGGGATTACGAGATCCGGTGTCAAAGAGGTTGAGGTTCGCTCTCCACTGACCTGCAAGATGCGTTTTGGTCTCTGTATTAAGTGTTACGGAAACAACTTAGCCAGTAACTCAGCCGCTGTCATCGGAGATCCAGCCGGAGTTATCGCCGCCCAGTCTATTGGTGAACCTGGAACTCAGCTTACCATGCGTACCAAGCACTCCGGTGGTGTGGCTGGTGTCGACGTTACCCAAGGTCTTCCTCGAGTAACCGAGCTATTTGAAGTCCGCCAACCCAAATTGGTAGCCCCCATTTCTGAGGTTTCCGGTAAAGTAAAAATTGTAGAAACAGATAATGGAAATCTTGTCACAGTTACTCCTACCGGTAAGAAAGAGGACCGTAAAGAATATCTGATTCCTTTGGCCATGCCTCTTAAGGTTGAGGATGCCGAGATGGTCGCGGTCGGAACTCAACTGGCCGCCGGTGGTGTGGATATTAAAGAGCTTCTCAAGATTAAAGGTCTCAGATCTGCCCAGAACTACCTTATTGGTGAAATTCAGGCAATCTACGAGTCTCAGGGTATCGGTATTCATGACAAACACTTTGAGGTGATCGTTCGTAAGATGTGCGACTATGTCCGCATCGACTCGCTTGGAGATACTAGTTTGGTTGCCGGAGATGTTATCAGTCGAGGTGCCTACGAAATGGCCAACGAAGCCATCCTTGCTCAAGGAGGAGAACCAGCCACAGCCACCAACCTGATTCTTGGTACCATTCGCGCCGCTCTTCACACCGATTCGTGGCTTTCTGCGGCATCCTTCCAGGATACCACCAGTGTTCTTACCGATGCTGCCACTCAGGGCAAGATCGATCATCTTGTGGGTATGAAAGAAAACGTTATTATTGGTCGGTTGGTTCCCACGAGTAAGCTGCGTGCCAGAATAGAGAATATCTGATAAAATACACGAGCTAACTATGCCTACAACTAACCAACTAATTAAACACGGGCGTCTAAATAGTGCCCGTAAAATCAAAACCACCGCTCTTCGCAAGAGTTTCAACTCGATCAAGCGTCGTATGGTTTCTACCCAAAGTCCACAAAAGGCTGGAGTTTGTCTTCAGGTAAAAACCATGACCCCGAAAAAACCAAACTCAGCTCTTCGCAAGATTGCCCGTGTGAGACTCTCCAACAAACAAGAGGTTACCGCCTATATCATGGGCGAGGGACACAATCTGGCTGAGCACAGTATCGTCCTTATCCGCGGTGGTCGTGTTCGCGATCTCCCGGGTGTCAAATATCACATTGTCCGAGGAAAGCTCGATACCGGTGGTATCGAGAAGCGCCGCACTAGTCGTAGTAAATACGGCAGCAAGCGCCCTTCGGCAGCCAAAAAATAAAATAAACATATGAGATCCAAGAAAACCCCAGCCAAAAAAATCCAACTTGACCCTGTTTACGGCAGCCCTTTAATTGCCAAACTTATTACCAGTGTCATGCAAGATGGGCGTAAATCAGTTGCCGCCAAACAAGTATACAAAGCTATTGATATCGTAGCTGAACAAACCAAGCAAGACGGTGTCGAATACTTACACGCCTCTTTGGACAACATCAAACCCACCATCGAAGTCCGCTCTCGCCGTGTCGGCGGTGCTTCCTACCAAGTCCCTACCCCTATCCGTCCAGAGCGTCGTGATTCTCTTGCCATTCGCTGGCTGATCAACGCCGCCAAAGCTCGTGGAGCCAATCCTTATCGCACTCTGGCCGACAAGCTCGCCGCTGAGATCGTCGAGGCCCACGAAAACGCCGGTGCCGCTATCAAAAAGAAGCTGGATACCCACAAGATGGCTGAAGCCAACAAGGCTTTCGCCCACTTCCGCTGGTAATTGGTGATTCCGCCCTTCGCTCTATTAGACTCCCCTTATCGATTGTGATATAATACCCCATAACGTTTTCGTCGCCCTTTCCCATTTTCTTCAAGGAGTATTCAATGACCATTTTCCAGACTGTTATTCCACCTTATATTGACCCCCAAACGCGGCTCGAACTTTGGTCTGTTACCATTTTCGAGTTCGACGGGAAATATTATGCCAACCGTACCCTTCGCCAGGTCTCCACTTGGGAGGCGGATGGTAAGTCTGTGTTGAAAGCAGTGGACGTACCCGCCAAAGTTTACGGTCCTGGTGACCCAATGATTCTCATCTCATTCCGCATGGGTAAACAAGCTGGCGTACTACTTCGCACCCGCACCGAGTTTGAGGCTTTAACTAAGGATTTTCCTATTAGGACTCAGCAAGAAGAGGCCGAGTGGCGGGAACAGGTATTAAACCTCGCAAAGTTGAGTTTTCTGAAGACTGAACATCGGATTCTTGAGCTCAAAGTTTCTCTGGCTCAAACTCAGATTGATCTCTGCCAGGCACTGGTCTCGGCTCTTCGCGAACCTCAGCCGAAGAACTGACTCCAACTTCCCTTGAAACGCGAACCCCTGCTAGCCAGGGGTTTTATTATGTTTTGTGTTACAATACCCCATAACGTTTTAAGTTCTTTCCAAATCTAGCTCGTATAGGAGGTCTCGATGGGCGTTTTTCAAGGACACCAAGTTGCCTCATTGCTTGGCACTTTAATCATGGCGGTGTGGTTCATTCTGCCTCTGATCTTCAAAAAGCTGGAGATCATGCCAAAGATTGGAAGAGGTATGAAGTTCTGGGATTACTTCTTGGTGTACGCGTATGCTCTGCTGATTCCGAACTCGACCTATGCGATGTTTGAGATCAGACACTTGCTCTACTTGGATGGCGTCGCTGACCTCCTCAGCATCTCCTCGTTTGTGGTTTTTGGAAGCCTTTCATTGATCGGCCTCTTAACCACGATCTGGGGCATCCGGCTGGTGGTGGACCACTATGCCAAGTCCAAGAAAGAAAGGGCCATTTACACTATCGCTCTGTCTACCATCTGTAGCTTTGGGGCTGTGGTTGGTATCATGCAGTTCGCTAGCTTCCCAGCGATCCTCTTCCCTCCAGTTCTTATTCTCTGTGGAATAGAACTGCTCGCCAGACCCCATCTCATTCTCGTCGCCCTTGCCACCACTCTTTTTCTCTTTATTCTGAATCTCCTTCTCGACTATTTTCACCAACCCACCTAATCAGTGGGTTGTTTTATTACGTTTCACGAAGGCGTTCAGTCATGGTTAGCCCTTAACCGCGCATCCCTACCAGGCTTCCATACTTGCTAAACATTCATATCGTATTCGTTCTCAACCCAAGCTTTAACACTTGGGTTTTTTGTGAGTCGGATTTGAAATAATTTACGGGTAGAATAGGTCTATGGAACAGTCATCAGCCGACACGGAACTTAAAAAAACGGACTCAAAAGCAGAAGATGTCATAGCCAAATCACATTTTGCTGGCAATTTTTCAGAGATTGGCGATTCTGTTGATCCAAACAAAGACTTATTCATGATCTCTCTCGATTCAATAGCCGATAAAATCAAATTTCTTCCAATACTGCCTAGAGGGTATGGAATCGCAGGTGGAACTGCAAGGAGCGCATTGTTGGAGCTACTTGGCGAGGATGCACCAAGGGCTATTGATCTCGACGTAGAGGCAATTGGGGAACTTATGCCAGATTTTTCAAAAAGAGAGGAATTGGCTAATATTTTTCAACAGAATGGTCGGGTTGAGCCGATTTCCGACCAAGGAAGCTTAATTAACTATTTTAGCTCCCGTGATTTCACGATAAATGAGGTCTTCATTTATGGGAACAATCTCTACTTTTCCCGCCGAGCCATTCAAGATATGGAGAACAAGATCATTAGGCCTACCGAAAGTGAGACTGGTTACGACAATTTCCCGCCCAGCGACGATGTTGTTGATTGGGGATCAGTAAAACCCAAGCTTCTAGTCAAGGCTCTTCTTCTTCAAATTGAATTCATCAAACAATTTGGGGATGGGTCAATCCAAGATGCTGAGAGGTGGCGGTGGTCCTTTAACGACATCCCCGCTTTCAACATTGCTCTCGGCTTAGATAAGGCAACGAAAAAGAAGGTTGGGTTGGAATTCATGAAGAGACTATTCGAGCTTGGTACTATTGATAAACGCGATATTCCAGAAGGTCTTACCCCTGAAGGGATCAGGAGATTGGCTGGTCTGACAAAACACTGGATGATACGTGACGGTGACGAGCGAGATTTCCAGTTTAGTGATGATTACTTCGACCAAGAGTACCCAGAAGGGTGGGAGTCAGCAGACGATAAGAAATTCGAAGAGATCTACACTCAGGCTGTCTCTCGGGCGGTTAAGATCAAGAATGTTGACCAAGAAGAACTACAATATTAACAAGCCTCCTATTCTAAGGGACCTTCGAATCCTGGACATGACCGAGACGCTTGTGGTAAAATTAGCCTCGTCAATACCTCTCCTTTAGTGGGGAGGTTTAGTTCGTCAATAACAAATAACTACCAACTAACACTAAAATGGCCGCTCCAACCGGAAAAAAAGTCCCTCTAGACCGTGTTCGAAACACGGGAATCATTGCCCACATCGATGCTGGCAAAACCACCACCACCGAACGTATTCTTTTTTATACCGGTAAGTCCTACAAAATAGGGGATATCGACGAGGGCAACACCCAGATGGACTGGATGGAGCAGGAAAAAGAACGTGGTATCACCATCGTGTCCGCCGCGACGACCGCTTTCTGGACCCCTGTTTTACCCCATGCCCGTTTTAAAGAAGAACATCGCTTCAATATTATTGATACTCCGGGGCACGTCGACTTTACTGCCGAGGTAGAGCGTTCACTCCGCGTTCTTGATGGAGGGGTTATCGTTCTGGATGCCGGATCAGGTGTTCAATCTCAGACCGAAACCGTTTGGCGTCAAGCCGACAAGTATCACGTCCCCCGTATCGCATTTATAAACAAAATGGACGTTTTGGGTGCCGACTATATGGCCACCATTAAAGACGTTCATGAAAAATTAGGTGCCAAAACCGCCATTATGGCACTACCTTTAGGGGTCGAAAACACTTTTAGAGGTATTGTTATGCTTCTCGAGAGAGAAACCATCGTTTGGAAAGGGGATGAAACCGGGGCTTTATATGAAGTAACCGAAGGCTTTCCTGAAGAAATGAAGGACGAATGCGAGCTCGAACGCGCTAAACTAATCGAATCTATCGTTGAATTTGATGAAGTCCTCATGGGTGAATACTTGGATGGTAAAGAGCCCGGTATGGATGCACTCAAAGCCGCTCTTCGCACTGCCACCTGCAAAAATCAGATTGTCCCCGTGTTCCCCGGCTCATCACTTCGTAATAAGGGTGTCCAGCCTCTTCTTGACGCTGTCGTCGACTTTCTTCCATCACCTCTAGACAAACCTCTTACGGCCGGGATCAACCCTGAGACCAACGAAGAAGAAATTCGCAAAGCCGATCCCGGTGAGCCATTTTCGGGGTTAGCCTTTAAGATTCAAGCCGACCCACACGTAGGTAAACTCACGTATGTCCGTGTTTATTCAGGCAAAATTACCTCCGGTACCTTTGTTTATAACGCCAGCAAGCGCGAACGTGAACGTCTTGGTCGCTTAATGCTAATGCATGCCAACACCCGCGAAGAAGTCTCCGAAGCTGGTGCGGGAGAAATCGTTGGTGTTGTCGGTCTCAAAGCCACCAAGACAGGGGACACTCTGTGTGATGAAAACAAACCCCTAATTCTTGAGTCAATTAACTTTCCGGATCCAGTCATATCTCTTGCAATTGAGCCAAAAACAAAAGCAGATCAGGAAAAACTCGACCTTGCTCTTGGTCGTCTTGCCGAAGAAGATCCCACCTTTAGAATCAAAACCGATCATGAAACCGGCCAAACCGTTATCGCCGGCATGGGTGAGCTTCACCTTGAGATTTTAGTCGACCGTCTCCGTCGCGAATTCAAAGTTGAAGCCACTACAGGCGCCCCCCAAGTTGCTTACCGTGAAACCATTACCAAGTTCGCCAAAGGCGAAGGTAAATATATCCGTCAATCCGGGGGACGCGGTCAATATGGTCACTGTATTCTGGAAGTTACCCCCAAACCTCGCGGCGAAGGTCTTACTTTCACCAACAAAATTGTGGGTGGTGCAATCCCCAAAGAATTCATTTCTCCCATCGAAAAAGGCGTCCGCGAAGCTCTGGATAATGGAGTTATTGCCGGTTTCCAGATGGTTGATCTTGATGTAGCTGTTGTCGATGGAAGTTTCCACGAAGTTGACTCTTCCGAAATGTCCTTCAAAATTGCCGGCTCTATGGCAGTTCAGGACGCAGTCAAGAATGCGTCTCCGGTAATTCTCGAACCTATTATGAAGGTGGAAGTCACCACTCCCGAGGGTAATATGGGTGACATTATTGGTGATCTTTCTTCCCGCCGTGCCCAAATTGCCGGTACCGCCCAGCGTGGCAACGCCCGCGTTATTACGGCCACGGTCCCCTTATCCGAACTTTCCGCTTACGCTACCGCCATCCGTTCTCTAACCGCTGGACGTGCCTCGTATTACATGGAGCCCTCACATTATCAAGATCTTCCAAATAGTTTGGCCGCCAAACTCTTGAAATCCCCGACAAACTAGGATAAAATCTGCTAAAATAAATAGGCTCGAAAAACAGCAATTACCAAATATATAAAAATAATTAATAAAAATGGCAACATTTCAAAGAACCAAACCCCACGTTAATATTGGCACCATTGGTCACGTCGACCACGGTAAGACCACTCTTACTGCCGCTATTACCACTACTTTAGCTGCTCAAGGTCTAGCAGAAGCCCTTCCTTTTGATCAGATTGATAAATCTCCGGAAGAAAGAGAGCGTGGAGTTACTATCCAAATTTCCCACGTCCCTTACGAAACCAAGAAACGTCACTACGCCCATATTGATTGCCCCGGCCACCGCGACTACATCAAGAATATGATTACTGGTGCCGCTCAGATGGATGGTGCTATTTTAGTTGTCGCTGCCACCGACGGTCCTATGCCTCAAACCAATGAGCACTTGCTTCTTGCTCATCAGGTGAACGTTCCTCGTTTGGTGGTTGCTCTTAACAAATGCGATGCAGTTTCTGATGAAGAACTCCTCGAGCTGGTTGAGATGGAAATCCGTGAAAAACTAAAAAAATACGGTTTCGAAGAAGATACCCCAATTATTAGAGTCTCTGCTCTTAAGGCTCTCGAAGGCGACAAAGATGCCCAAGCCGGTATTATGAAGCTTATGGATACTGTCGACGAGTGGATTCCGGATCCGGTTCGTGAGCTCGACAAGCCTTTCTTGATGCCCGTTGAAGATGTCTTCTCCATCAAAGGCCGCGGTACTGTCGTCACTGGCCGTATCGAAACCGGTGTTATCAAAGTTGGTGAAGAAATCGAAATTGTTGGTATCAAAGCCACCGCCAAGTCCGTCGTGACTGGAGTGGAAATGTTCCACCAACAGCTCGAGCAGGGTCAAGCAGGTGACAACGTAGGCCTTCTCCTTCGCGGTATTGAAAAAGATGATGTTCAGAGAGGTCAGGTTTTGGCCAAGACAGGTTCCATCAAGCCTCACACCAAGTTCGAAGCCGAAGCTTATATCTTAGGCAAGGACGAGGGTGGCCGCCACAGCCCCATGTTCTCTGGGTACAAGCCTCAATTCTTTATCCGTACTACAGATGTAACTGGTGAGGTCAAGCTCGCTGAAGGTGTTGAAATGATTATGCCTGGCGATAACGCCAAAATGACTGTCGAACTCATTCAGCCCATTGCTATGACCGAAGGACAACGCTTCGCTATCCGCGAAGGAGGTTTGACGGTTGGCGCTGGAGCCATTACCAAAGTCATCGCCTAAAGCAAAGTTTTAATTAGCACCTTTATTCTTCTTTGTTATGACAGACCAACCACGCATTCGCGTCAAACTCAAGTCATTTGACCACCGCGTCATTGACGAAGCCGCCAAGAAAATTATTCAAGCGGCACTAGTTTCTGGCGCCCAGGTGGTTGGACCTGTCCCCCTGCCTACCAAGAAGAAAGTTATCGTTGTTACCGCTTCTCCCCATACGGATAAAGACTCGCGCGAGCAGTTTGCCATCCTTACACATAAGAGGCTAATCGACATCGTCAGTCCTACTAATAAAACCATTGACTCACTTCAACATCTGGATCTCCCTGCCGGTGTCGGCATAGAAATCAAGATGTAATCTATGTCGAAAACTTTAAATTATTAAAAAACCTCCCGCCTGCCGTAGGTCGAAGATGCCGCGTATGGCGCGGCCAGGTTTTTCTTACAAAACATGTTAAATCAAGTATACGCAACCAAAAAGAGTATGACTCAGGCCTTCATCGATGGGCAGCGCCTCCCCTTGACCGTCCTCACGGTAGATCCTCACGTGGTTATTAGAAACAAATCTATTGAGAAGGACGGTTACTCTTCAGTAGTTCTTTCCGTTGGTACAAAAAAAACCCACGAAGTTATCTCGGTTGAAACCCTGGAGGCCAAGTCAGAGATCAATCTTTCGGAAATCCTCGTTCCCGGTGCCATTGTGGACGCTACAGCAACTTCCAAAGGCAAGGGTACCTCCGGTGTTATGAAACGCTGGAACTTTGCTGGAGGTCCTCGTACCCATGGTCAGTCGGATCGCGAACGTGCCCCCGGATCTATCGGAAGAGGCACCACTCCAGGTCGCGTTCTACCCGGAACTCACATGGCCGGACATATGGGCAACACCAGCACTCACATCAGAAATCTCAAGATTCATTCCTTTGATCCTTCCACTGGCACTCTTCAAATTACTGGATGTATCCCCGGCGGACGGGGGGCCACAACCCTGATTACTATCAGCAAGCTAAACAAATAATATGCCTACCAAAAAAGTAACCACTACCACTAGTCAGGATCTCTCCATCTTTTCCCTCGAGGTAAGCCCCTCCCTCTTGGCCCAGGCAATTCACGTCTATCAGGAAAATAGTCATCGTGGAGTTTCCAAAACCAAGACTCGCGGTGAAATCAACGCTACCAAGAAAAAGGTGTACAAGCAAAAAGGCACAGGCAATGCACGACACGGGGCCAAATCTGCTCCTCTTTATGTCGGTGGAGGTGTTCCTTTCGGACCCACCGGCCTCAAATCCGCCCCCATGTCCTTAAATCAAAAGATGAAGTCCAAAGCACTCATTGGTACCTTATCCCTTTATCAAAAAGAGAAGAGACTTTCTCTTATAGATTCTGCCGAAATCAAAGATATGTCCACCAAGTCTGCTCTCAAGGTTTTGGGCAGAGATGAGGCCGCCTTTGTTTATTTCAACGAAAAGCCGGCGGTCCTAAAAGCCGTCAGCAATCTTGAGAACATCATCATGCTCTCGGCTAGACGCCTCAACGCCTTTACAGTAGCAAGTTCGCCAAAACTATATTTGACCTCCTCGGCATATGACCATTTAGTTAACCGTTTGAAACTTATTTAATATGTCTACTCCACTAGTCCATCAGAATACCATCATCAAGCCTGTCGTTACCGAAAAGAGCTACTCGCTGGCTGCTTTAGACAAATACGTCTTCCAGGTTGATCCGGCGGCAAGCAAGTACCAGATAAAGAAGGCTGTCGAAGATCTTTTTAAGGTCAATGTCCTATCTATTAATACGATAAAACACGCCGCCAGAACAGTTCGCTCCGCCAAAACCGGACGGCACATATCCCTCCCGGTTGATAAAAAGGCGGTTGTCCGCATCAAAAAAGGCCAAAAGATCGAAATTTTTAACGCCCTAAAGTCATAAATACTATGAAAACTACACTTAAAAGACTAGTTTCGCTGAATCCCAAGTCCTCCGGGCGCAATTCTTCTGGTAAAATAACAGTTCGACATCAAGGTGGCCGCCAGAAACGTTTCCTTCGCCACATTGACTGGAAAAGATCTCTTACTCTACCTGCCCGGGTTGAAGCTATTCAGTACGATCCCAATCGTACTTCCGACATTGCCCTTTTAGTATATGGAAATGGGGTCAAGGACTACATCCTTGCTCCTCAAAACCTTAAAGTCGGTGACTCAGTCGTTTTTTCCGAAACGGCCGAAATTAAGGTTGGTAACTGTCTTCCTCTAAAAAACATCCCTATCGGTATTGAAATTCATAACCTGGAAATCACTCCCGGCAAAGGTGCCCAGATGGTTCGCAGTGCCGGCAACACCGCCGCCGTTCAAAGCAAAGAAGGTAACATTGTCGTGGTCAAGCTTCCCTCCGGCGAAATCCGTCAGTTTGATGGTAATTGTCGGGCTACTATCGGCAGTCTCAGTAATCCTCACCACAAAGAAGAGATTCTTGGTAAGGCCGGTCGTAAACGCCACATGGGAGTAAGACCTACCGTCAGAGGTGTGGCCCAGGATCCTCGCTCCCACCCACACGGTGGTGGAGAGGGCCGCAGTGGTATCGGTATGAAGTCGCCCAAATCTCCTTGGGGCAAGAGGACTCTCGGTAAACGTACCCGAGATCGCAAAAAATACAGTAATAAACATATTATCAAACATCGTTACGCTAAATAAATTAAAAACATCATGTCCAGAAGTTCAATCAAAGGACCATTCGTCGACGAAAAACTCATTGCCAAAATTGAGCGTCTTAAGGTGGCCGGAAAAAAAGAACCCATCAAAACCTGGTCCCGTGGTAGCCAAATCCCGCCTGAATTCGTTGGTTTCACCTTCGCGGTCCACAACGGCAAGATCTTCAAAGAAGTTTTCATTACCGAAGACATGGTGGGTCACCGTCTTGGCGAATTCTCTTTAACCAGAAATTTCCGAGGACATGGCCGTATTGTTAAGAGAGTCTTATCTAAAACTTAAAGCTCTATGGCTAACAAAGTATCCAAACAACTCGTCATCGCCAAAGCCAGTCACGTCCTCTCTTCACCGAGAAAGACCAATCTTGTTCTCAAGGCCATTGTGGGCCGCCCTGCTTTATTGGCCATCAAACAGCTTACTGTCAATACCAAGAGAGCCGGAAAGCCAATCATTCAGCTGATTCAGCAAGCTGTCGGTAATGCCGTTTCTCAATTCCAGGCGTCTCCGGATGTTTTAATTATCGATTCGGCTTTCGCCACCAAAGGCCGCACTCTTAAGCGTGCTCACATCGGCGGCCGTGGTCGTACCAAGCCCTACGAAAGAATCACTTCTCATTTGACCCTATCTGTTAGAATTCCTTCCGCCAAGGCACCCGTCCCTAAACTGGAAGCCAAAAAGGTAGAACCCAAAGAGGCTGCTAAAGAAGTTGTCAAAACTAGTAAAAAATCTAAATAACCATGGGAAAAAAAGTTAATCCAATTGCCTTCAGAACCGGTTACATCTTCCCAACCAAATCAGTTTGGTTCGCCAACTTCCGTAGCTACGCCAAGTTCGTCCTCGAAGACAACAAAATCAGACGCTTCTTGGAAGAGAAGCTCAAGCTTGCCGGTATCACCAGTATCGAAATTAAACGTTCGATCAACTCCGTTGATATTTTTATGAACGTTTCCCGCCCAGGTGTGGTAATCGGCCGCGGTGGTTCTTCACTTGAAGTTCTCAAAAAAGATCTTGAAAAACTTCTAAGTATCAATCCCAAAGCCAAGAATGCCGTCAAGATCAACCTTCATCCTCTGGAGATCAAGAACCCCGATATGAACGCCTCGATCATTGCCGATCGCCTTATTGGACAGCTCGAGCACCGTTATCCTTTCCGTCGTGCCGCCAATCAGGCCATTGAAAAGGTAATGGCTGCCGGAGCAAAAGGTGTCAAACTGGTCTTTGCCGGTCGTATCGATGGTGCCGAAATTGCCAGAACCGAAAAATTCAAACAAGGAAGAATTCCATCCCAAACCTTGCGTGCCAATATTGACTACATCGAGAAAAAGGCTCTCACCCGTTCCGGTTACGTCGGCATTAAGGTCTGGATTTACTCAGGCGATATCATCAGTTAAAAGACTTACCAAAGAATATGTTACAACCAGCCAGACGCAAATACAGAAAAGAGTTTAGAGGTAGTATGGGTGGCGTTGCTACTCGCACCAACGAGCTTTCTTATGGTGACTTTGGTATCAAAACTCTTGAAAGTGGTTGGCTTTCCGCCAACGAGATTGAATCCGCTCGCCGTACTATTACTCATCACACCAAACGTGTCGGTAAATTCTTCCTTAGAGTTTTTCCTCATAAACCCATCGGCCACAAAACTCCTGGTGCACGTATGGGTTCGGGAAAGTCCGACGTCAGCGGATATGTGGCGGTTGCCAAGCCTGGTCAAATTCTTATGGAGCTTTCCGGAGTAACGAGGGAAGTGGCCATGGAGGCTATCCGTCTTGCCGGACACAAACTCTCCGTTAAAACTAAATTTGTCGAAAAAGAAAATGCCTAAAACAAAATCCGAAAACACCATGTCTCTCGAAGAGTTAAAGCTTAAATTGTCCAATATTAAGCTAAACATCCGTTCTGGCCAGGAAAAGAATACCAACGCCCACAAGAAGACCAAGGTTCAAATTGCTCAATTGCTAACAAAAACTAAATAAACATGAAACACCTACTAGGCACTGTTAAAAGCGACAAGAACCCAAAAACAGCTATTGTCGACGTTACCAGTTTTAAGGTTCACCCCAAGTACCTCAAACGTATCAAGGTAAACAAGTCTTTCGCCGCTCAAAACGATTTGAATGCCAAAGTCGGAAATCGTGTACGCATAGAAGAAACCCGACCAATTAGCAAAACCAAGCACTGGAAAATCACTAAAATTATATGATTCAACTTAGATCAGTTCTCAAAGTAGCCGACAACTCCGGGGCCAAACAGGTCAAGGTGATTCTCGTTCATGGCGGTTCACACCGTCGCTTCGGATACATCGGTGATATTGTCACCGCCGCGGTCGAAGGTGCCGATACCAATGGTACCGTTAAAGACAAACAAGTTGTCAAAGCCGTTGTTGTCCGTACTCGCAAGGAAACACGCCGTCCGGATGGCACCTATGTCCGCTTTGATGACAATGCTGTTGTTATTATTGATTCCATCGCCAGCAAGCTTCCGCTAGGTACCCGTATTTTTGGCCCCATAGCTCGTGAGGTTAAAGATGCCGGTTTCGCCAAGATCGCTTCGTTGGCACCAGAAGTAGTATAAAACATATGTTCAAATTCAAAATCAACGACAACGTTCAAATTACCGCCGGCAAGGATAAGGGTCGTTCCGGTAAAATCATCAAGGTTTTGCCTGTGGATCAAAAGGTTTTGGTCGAGGGTATCAACCTCTACAAGAAGCACATCAAACCCAAGGGCAATGAAGCTGGTACTATTCTTTCGCTACCCCGAGCTCTTTCGGTGGCTTCTGTCGCCTTAATCTGTCCCAGTTGTGGCAAACCCACACGTGTCGGTTTCGACGCTTCACAAACCCCCAAGGTCAGGGTTTGTCACAAATGCCGCCAGATTATCAGTTCTGTAACTAAAAAATGACACAAACTCTAAAGGAAACTTATCTCAAGCAAATTCGCCCCAACCTTCAAAAGGAGCTGGGCATTACTTCTACGGAAGCTGTTCCGAAGATTGTCAAAATCACCGTGAACACCGGCTCAAAAGACTTCAAAACAGATAAAGAACTTTTGCTGAAAACCAAAGATTGGATGGGTAAAATCACGGGGCAAGCTCCTCTGGAGACCAAGTCCCGTTCCAGCATTGCCGCCTTTAATCTCCGAGAGGGAGAAGTTGTCGGTCTCAAAGTCACCCTCAGAGGCAATCGGATGTACGACTTCCTTCAAAAACTGATTTCCATCGTTCTGCCCCGTCTCAAAGATTTTCAGGGAATTTCCCGGGCAACCTTTGACAAGAATGGCAATTACACCATCGGTTTTCCCGAACAGATAGTGTTTCCTGAAGTGGAATATGATAAAATCGGGAGGATTCAAGGGCTGGAAATAACCATTTCGACAAGCGCGAAGGATCCCAAAACATCTTTAATGCTCCTCCAGGCTTTAGGCATGCCTTTTACCAAAGACGCCTAATCGTATAAAAACAATGGCTAAGAAAAGCAAAATCGCTAAATCAATTAAACTCGCTGGTCACTCCACGCGTGATCACCGTCGATGCCAGCTCTGTGGCCGGCCCCGAGGTGTCATCCGCATTTTTGGGCTCTGCCGCCTCTGCTTTAGAGAGATGGCTCACAAAGGAGAACTCCCCGGCGTTTTCAAAATGTCAAAATAACATGGATACTACAGCAGACTTTCTTACTATCATCAGGAATGGCTACCTAGCCAAAAAAGATACGGTCATTACGGATTTTTCCAAAATCAGAGGAGAGCTCGTCAAGATCTTAAAATCCGAAGCCTTTGTCGAAGATTATTCCATTGAGGAAGGTAAGCCGACCAACAAAATTATTATTACCCTTAGATACTTCGAAAAAGGACTACCCGCCGTAACCGGCATTAAGAAAATCAGCAAGCCCAGTGTCCGCATCTACTCCGGTTTTGGCAACATCCCCCAGGTTCTTTCCGGTGCCGGAACCACGATTATCTCCACTTCTTCTGGCTTAATGACCGGCAAGGCCGCCAGAGAAAAACATCTCGGAGGCGAAGTTATCTGTCAAATTTGGTAAAACATATATGAGCCGCATAGGACGCAAACCACTACATCTTCCTGCTACCGTCACCTTCGAAAAGACGGATACTACCCTAAAATTTACCGGTCCAAAAGGAACGCTGGAATCTGTTCTGCCCGAAGGTATCAAGCTTGAAGAAAAAGATGGTGTCTTAAAGTTTACTCGTGAAAGTGATATTCCGGCTGTCAGGGCTCTTCATGGTTTGGCTCAACGCCTAGCCCAAAACGCCATTCTCGGGGTCACCGAGGGTTTCTCCAAAGATCTAATGCTCATGGGAACCGGTTATCGGGTCGCCCCACATTCTGAAGGCCTCTCGCTTTCTGTTGGCTACTCCCACCCCGTTATTTTCAAAAAAGTTCCCGGCGTTACTATCACTACTGAGGGTCAGGATAAAATTAAAGTGACGGGTATCGACAAACAGCTCGTTGGTCAGGTAGCCGCCGATATCCGCGCCATCAGAAAACCTGAACCGTACAAGGGCAAGGGTATCCGTTACGTCGACGAAGTCGTCCTTAAGAAACAGGGGAAGACTGCTACCAAAACTGCGGCCTAAAACATATGAACAAACACTTAACTAGCCAACAAATCAGAGCCGGTCGTATTCGAGCCAAGCTGCTTTCGGTCACCACCAGACCACGTTTGACCGTCAATCGATCCAACTCACACATTTTTGCCCAGATTATCGATCAAAAAGGTAAAGCTCTCGTCGCCTACGGCTCTCAGGCTCTGAAAAAATTCAAAGGCACCAAAACGGAAATGGCTACCGAAGTCGGCAAGAAACTTGGTGAAATGGCCAAAGAGAAAAAGGTGACTACTGTCGTCTTCGATCGTGGTTCATACCGTTTTCATGGCCGCGTCAAAGCTTTGGCGGAAGCCGTTCGTGCCTCCGGTCTCAAATTCTAATAACCAATAACTAATAACGAATAACTAAAATGGCATACTCAGGCAACACCAACAATATCAACAGAGGAGGCGGACGTCCCGCCCCAGAAGGCTTCGAGCAAGTTCTCGAAATCCGTCGCGTCAGCAAGAAGACACAGGGCGGTACCAACGTTTCCTTTTCTGCCCTAGTCGTGACCGGTGACAAAAAAGGCAAGGTTGGTCTTGGTTTAGCCAAAGCCCCCAACGTCGCTGATGCAATCAAAAAAGCCATTCGTTTGGGCAATCGAGACCTCGTTCAAGTTCCTTTGGTCGAAGGTACAATTCCCTACGAAACCATTTCCAAATACGGCGCCGCCAAAGTTCTTTTTCGACCGGCACCCAAAGGTACCGGTCTCATCGCTGGTTCTTCAGTCCGTGCCGTAGTTGAGGCCGCCGGTATTACCGACATTGTCTGCAAGGTCATGGGAACTAACAACAAAACCAGTAACGCCCGTGCTACCTTCAAAGCCCTAAAACAAATTGAAACTCTGGCCAAGAAATATCAAATGCTCAAGGCTCTCCGCGCCTAACTCCTATGAAAACACTACTTTCCAACCTCCCCAAGCTTAGTAAAACTCCCAAGAAGCGGCTAGGTCGAGGTTTTGGCTCGGGCGTTGGTGGCCATACTGTCGGCCGTGGTCAAAAAGGCCAAAAGACCCGTGGCGTCATGCCTCTCTGGTTTGAAGGCGGACAGCTTCCGCTTATCCGACGCACCCCGTTTATCAAAGGCAAGCACCGCTTCCAGGTTATCAAACTTCAGCCTATTACCGTCAACTTTGACCGTTTAGACAAGTTTGAGACTAACTCGGTCATCGATCCGCTATTCCTCGCCACTGCTCTCAAAGTCAGTGAGAAAGAAGCCAAACGTGGCTTCAAGATCATTGCCACCGGTAAGCTCACCAAAGCCCTCCAGGTGGCCGTTCCGGCCTCCGCAGGTGCTATCAAAGCTATCGAGGCTGCCGGCGGCAAATACCTAGCCTCCAAATAAGATCACCCCTTGGCAATGTCGTATTTCCTATAGTATAATTCACGGGAACTTTCACATTTTTTTCCAAGGAGCTTTTCATGAACATTACCGTAATCAGTTCTGGACCTCTTTCTGAAGAAACCAAAGCCTTGCTGGCTAAACTATATGAGACCGTTGATCAAGTAATGGCTGTAGGTGAATACCGTATGGGATTTCGGACCGCCAAGATCCGGAATGGTATTCTCTACTGGCCGAAAGTCGAGGGAGGCTATCTGGCCATCGACTCTCTGATCCGGAAAATGCACGATGCGGATACAAACCTGAAGCGTCTGGACGAAAACTTCTCTGTAGACCTCGACGACGTCGCCATCTTGGCTGAAGTTCTCGAGGAGTGTCTCAAACAGGCAGAGGGTGGTATGTTCAACCCCTCTCGGCGTCTCCAGCGCGCAGTTCAATCCATGCTCTATTCATTCAAGAACTTATTCCCTGGAATGAAGTCGTACATGGGACAACCTCTGAACGAAGAGTTCGTTGTTTTAAGGGTCAGTTTTGACTACTACGCTCGTAAGGTCATCGCCGCGGGCGAGGAAGCCATGAAACTGGTCAACTCCAAGATCATCGACGGTCGGTTGTTCCTGAAAAGCGATGATGGATACTTGGTCGTTGACCCAGACAGCCAAGGTGGATCCTCACTGTTTCGATGCCCGGACCTCAATTTTGCGAACGCAAAAGCGGTTGGGGGCATTAGTTTTGCGAACGAACGGCAATACCGAGACATGTTTATTAGTTGGTTAAACGAAGCCGGGCTCTAAAGAAAACTGATAGTAACCCATCTCGTCTGAGGTGGGTTTTTCTTGACAATTATCCTATATAATAGTACAATCCAGCTAGTTTGCATTCACTTTGACAAAGGAGTCTCACATGAGGAAATTTACCATCATCTGGTCGCTATCTTACTTGATCTTAGCTGCGGCAATGTTCGGGAGCAGCTTTCTAAGGCCTTGCGGTCCCATGACTGGCACAGGACTGTCCTGTGATTTTTCATACGGCATGAAAGCCACGATTGATATGCCTGCCGAAGTGTCGGTGGGTAGTTTCGCACCATTCACCGTGGCCTATTACTCGGATGGAGCGCTGGTTCCGATCGAAACCTTGAATCTTGGCGGTTTCTACTATGTCGTTTTCAACACCACTGGAGCAACTGAGTTATATATGGTCAAAGCCGCCGGTGGTATTCGCTCTCCTACCATCGGAGTCGATGCACTTACAGATTATCCGACCCTGCATGTTGTTCGTACCTGGCGGAATGTCCCACTTCAGGTGTGGAAATGGTATCTCTCTCCGGTCTTTTTCCTATGCACCATTATGTCTATTTTGCTGCTGATGGCGGCTAGAAGCAGTTTGAAAAACAACCAAAACCACGCCGGCTAAACTTCTCAGCAACCCTCAAAGGAGGTCGTATGTTAAATATGCTTGCATTCCTTGGCGTATCAAAGCCGGGAGACATTAAGCTACAAGTTCGTTCTGGAATGATGAACGGTGCCATCAGATTTTTTCGGGAAATAAGGTGGTTTGAAGTTACCGATCGTAAAGTTAACCAGCCTTGGGGCCAGACCAGATATTTCACTCCGGCCCTGAATAGTTTGGTTGTGGGTTTGTTCGAATCGTCCCATGATCCAGACGGATTGACAATGACTCAGAGCCAGCTACCCCTTCATTTTGAGGATGTCGCCCCAGAAGTTGCTGCACGAGCGATCCTCGCGTGGGCCGACTACGCGGAAGCTGGTGAGGGAGCTGCCATAGTATCGTACGATGAAGGCGCCCGGTGGCTAGTTTATCTGCCGGCCATCTTCACCTTCGCCATCGAGATCGTCTGATCACCAACGGTATGTGTACACCACCCTTCATAGGGTGGTTTTTTTATTTGATTTACATTACCTCCAATTCAACCTGTGAATCATCGAACGAATCTGCTAGGATAAAAATATTATGCCATTCAAATCATGGAACGAAATGACGGATGGACAAGAAGGTGAGTCACCTTTTTCACCAACCGGACCAACAGGGGATATTCCTCGAACAGCAGAATCATCAGACTTGTTAACAAAGGCTGGTACGGGAGAAACATTAGATCCCGTTGCAGCAGAAAAGGCTCGCAAAAAATATCGAGCGCAGTCCAGTCAGGATATTGGCCGACTTCAGGCGAACTCCGTTTCGAGTGACATGGGTTTTGGCAACCCGGGTGAAGCCGACACCGATGAGGAAGCTCCAGAAGATTATTCTGAGGAAATTTCTCATGACGGCTATCAAGTTATTCGACCGGCCAATGCAGGTCAAGTTGAAAAACAACTCCAGACCAAACTTAAAAAAAGTTATACCGAATCAACCGATCCCCAAGATATAGAAGGTGAGAAGGATAACTGGATCGGTGACTCACCCACACTTACCGAAGCAGATCTACCTCATTTCAATGCTAATGAACACAATCGTGAACCAAAAGGAGATAATAGTCGAATCGATATGGGTCGCTACGATGCAAGGATGCCATCTCCTAACCTAGAATCATCTGCGTCGGATTTGGAGAAAGAAAATCAAGACCGCAAACTCTGGCGCGATCCATTAGTGCCGGAGTTGATGGATGAACCAGGATTCCCAGAAGAAATTGCCAAAGAAGAGCTCAGGTTAGCTAGAAAAAAGGGGTACGTAACCGAAGCACGGGAAGAAGAGATTAAAAAACGGGCGAGGGAAGGTCGATAATCACTTCTAATTCTTGTCTTAGCTGATAGAATAGAGCTCACGGTATGAATAATATATTAGCTCCTCTGCGCGCTCTGTTCAAAATCAAAGATCTTCGCAATCGTCTTATTTTTACAGCTGTCGTTATCGCCATCTTCCGTCTAGTAGCCCACATTCCCACACCGGGCATCAATTTGGCCGCACTTAAAGGGCTCTTCGACTCATCGGCCTTTCTTTCTTTGCTGGATGTTTTTTCCGGTGGCACTCTAACGAATTTCTCTGTCATGGCACTCGGCTTGAATCCTTACATCAATGCCTCCATCATCATGCAGATGATGGGTATGGTTGTTCCCAGTCTGGAAGCTCTTCAGAAGGAAGGGGATTACGGCCGCCAAAAAATCAATCAGTACACACGTTTACTTACAATTCCCCTAAGTTTTCTCCAGGGTATCGCTCTAATATTTCTTCTTCGAGGGCAAGGTCTCACCACCACTGCCGATCCGCTTAAGCTCGCCTCGATTGTTTTCACCCTTGCTGCTGGCACGGCTTTCCTTATTTGGCTCGGTGAACAGCTTAATGATTATGGTTTGGGCAACGGCATTAGTTTAATTATCTTTGTGGGTATCGTTACCCGGCTTCCAGTCGCCGCTGCTCAGGTACTCACCACCATTGATCCTTCTCAAATATTCACCTACTTGATATTCGGTTTCTTTGCCGTTGCTTCCGTTTACGCAATTGTCAGAGTCGGAGAAGCTGTTCGTGAAGTTCCTATTCAGTCGGCTAGACGCGGGGCTTCCTTCACTTCCGCTGTTGGTAACCATCTGCCTCTTCGTCTTAACCAGGCTGGCGTCATCCCGATCATTTTTGCCGTTTCGTTTATGCTGATTCCCAATTTGCTTAGTCGTGTTTTTGCCAGCTCTAGCCAGCCACTCCTCTCCCAAATCTCCCGAAGCATGAGTCTCTATCTTGCCCCTAATACTGTTGTTTATAACGTCCTTTATTTTGCCCTAGTTGTCGCCTTCTGTTATTTCTATACCGCGGTTGTCTTCAATCCGGAAAAAATTGCCAAAGATCTCCGCTCCTCAGGCTCTTTCATCCCCGGTATTCGGCCCGGTCCCAACACCGTTGATTATCTGAACTTTGTTTTAAACAGAATTACCTTAGTCGGCGCCTCGTTCTTAGGTCTAGTCGCCATTTTCCCCTCCATTATCTCCGGAGTTACCGGCATCACCTCCATCGCCATCGGTGGTACCGGCATTCTCATCGTTGTCTCGGTAGTTTTGGAAATCCTCAAGACAGTCAACTCCCAGCTCTACATGTACAGTTACGACAAATTCCTCGACTAAAATGAACTTAATAATTCTCGGTCCACAAGGGTCAGGCAAGGGAACACAAGCCAAATTACTTGCCGACAAGTTTGGCTTTGTTCACGTCTCTTCCGGCTCTCGACTTCGCGAATTTGCCAAAGGTAATTCGGAGAAGGCTAAGCTAATCGCAGACCTCTTAACTACCGGGGAACTTATGCCTTTTGATACTGTCATGCAGGTCATCGAACCAGACCTTTTGGGAGCCCAGCAAGGTTTCATCTTAGATGGTACCCCCCGAGACGTGATGCAGGCAGAGTATCTTGATTGGTATCTTGGTGAGCACAAACTCCAGATCGATAAAGTTATTCTTCTGGACATCCCCCGAGAGGTAAGTTTGGATCGGCTCTCCAAGAGGGCCCAGATAGAGCACCGTTCTGACGACACCACAGAGGCCATAAATGAGAGGTTAAGTATTTACGAAAACGACACACTACCGGTCCTTGATCGCTATCGCAAACAGGGCAAGCTCATCGAAATTGACGGCACCCCCGACGTCCAAACCATCTTCGCCAATATCGTCCAAAAACTTGACTTGGTCTCCTGATCACTTTTGATCACAAGATCATCTTCTGCGTCTTAGCCACCACCCCTTAAAGAATGGCAGAGTCAAAGTCGATAGGAGAAAACCGATTGCCGGTATAATCGCATTCAGCCACGGATTACTCACCTTTATTGCCCACATGTACAACCCGACACTTAGATAAGTAAACGTTGCCAGCAATAGTTTCCGCAAGCCACTTGTCTCCCAAGCCTTATCTCCCTCCACTTTCTTGTTTCTTGATTCAATTTTCAAAACTCTTTTTTCCAATTCAGAAACCTTCATTTCTACATTATACGTCGACCGCCGTTATAACAAAACAAATGTAAAATATACAATATAAAATGACAAATATTTCAAAATGACCAAACTACAAGCCATGACCGAAGGTGGTAAGAGACTCGGGCACATCAAAGGCCTGTTGGCTGGCATGGTCAAAGAGGGCGTTACTCCTCTGGAAATTGATACAGAAGCAGAAAAACTGATCAAGGAGGGAGGCGACAAGCCGAACTTCAAAATGGAACCCGGTTACCGCCACTCCACCTGTATCAACGTTAACCAAGGTATTGTCCACGGCATACCTGGCAACACTCCTTTCAAAGCGGGCGACGTGGTCAAAATTGATATGGGACTTCTTCACGAAGGCTATCACTTGGATACTTCTATCACCGTTGCCATACCTCCAATTTCTCCACATGTAGCCAAATTTTTAGAGGTCTGTCAAAGTTCGCTCGACGCCGCTATTTTCGAGGCGATTCCCGGACACACAGTCTACGATATTGGGCTAGCAATGCAAACCGTGGTGGAAACCGCGGGGTACAACGTCATCCGGGATCTCACCGGGCATGGAATAGGCAGGAAGCTCCATATGGAACCATACATTCCTTGCTTTGCCGACACCAAAAGCAAAAAGTTTGTCCTTTCAGTCGACCAGACGGTTGCTATCGAGGCCATGGTGGCTATGGGTGACTGGCATCTGGTCGAGGATCCGGATGGCTGGACTCTTTCGACCCAGGACGGATCCACTACAGCCATGATCGAGGAAACTGTCTATATAACCGCCGACGGCCCCAAAATCCTCACAGGCCTCAACTAATCCAAAAGCCACAAAAAACCCGCCCTCCGTTTTCGGAGTGCGGGATTTTACTACTTCTTCTTGCCGGAATCCCTACGGACTCCATCGTGCCAGTCAAGTGTTTTGAGGAGACTCTCGCCTCCAAAGGGTTTTCGCTTCGGACGAAAGACCAGCCACAAAACGACAAGAACCAACACTCCCAGACCAATGTAGACTATTGGCATTTTTCCTCCAACATTGAAGATTTGTGCTTATAACAGATGACATGTTAGCACAAAAATGGTGATTTGTCAAGACTATAGGGTGACGATTGTACCTCAATTCAATTTAATTATGCTAAAATACCCGATATTCTCGCATTTTTACATTTAGGAGGCTGATATGTCCGGTAATTATATTATTCTTCATGCCGCCGATACTTCGGGAAAAGCAGACGAACTTCAGATGGATCTCCTGTTCGAAGGATTTGCCACCATCACCATCTCGGAGGTCCTTCTCCAGGGTCCTTTAAACATCCCCGAGCTGATCGAATCAGAGCTTGGTGTGATCATCGTTCTTAGCGATGATCTTTTGAAAGATATCGTCTGTCTCACCATGGCCAAGCAAGCCATGAGAGTTCAAAAGGGCACCGTTATTGTGTTTGACAAGATCTCCGCTCCAGAGTGGGCTGGGCAACCTTTCAAGTTAGTCCCTGGAGTTCTCTATGAGGTTGATTGGGAGTTTTTCCTGACCAAGCTACGCTCTGTTGAGCGCATTTCTCGCCTTGGTGAAGAAGACATCCCAGAATAAGTCCCCGAAAGGGGACTTTTATTGTACAATTGCCCTATTGAGTGGTCTTTGGCCAAACGGGTCTAGCAATCTGCGCCTGAGTTTGGTAGAATACCACTTGCACAACTTTTATATGGCTAAAAACCAGATGACTGAGGTAAACGGAGTCGTCTCCGAGGCGCTACCCAATATGCAATTCCGGGTAACCCTTGATGACGGCAGAGAAATCTTGGCTCATCTTGCTGGTCGAATGCGACTCCATCGCATTCGCGTTATGCCCGGAGACAAAGTCAAACTCGAGATGAGTGACTACGACACGGACAAAGGCAGGATAGTTTATAGATCAAGCTAGCTTCGTTTCCCTTTCAACAATAATTATTTAAATAAACTTAAACGCGCATGCGGGTTCAATCCTCCGTCAGACCTCGTTGCAAAAATTGCAAAATTATTAAACGCCATGGTAAGGTGCTGGTTATTTGTACCAACCCTCGCCACAAGCAGCGACAAGGATAAATCATAGAAAAATATGCCCAGACTTTCAGGTATCGACATCCCAAACGAAAAACGAATCGACATTTCTCTTACCTATATCTACGGTATAGGAGAGAAGGTTGCTCACGACCTTCTTAAAAAAGCTAAGGTAGATCCTAGTATCCGTACCAAAAACCTTACCGGAGAAGAACTAAAAAACATTCAAGCTGCTATCGAAACTTTGCCTACCGAAGGTGAGCTAAGAAAAATTATCCGCGATAACATCGAAACCTTAAAAAGAATTCAAGCTTATAGAGGCGTTCGACACTCCATGGGACTTCCCGTTCGAGGTCAAAGAACCAGAACCAACGCTCGTACCAGAAAAGGCAAGAGAAAGACCATCGGCGCTATTTCCAAAGAAGCTGCCACTCCGGCCGCTGCTCCCGTTGCCAAAGCCGCCCCGGCCAAAACTACCGCTCAGAAATAACTCATATGGCAGAAACAAAACCAACAACCAAACCAATCGTTACCAAGGTCAAGAAAGCCTCGACAATTCATTTCAAAAGTGGTCAGGGTAAGATGTTCGTCAAGTCTACTTTCAACACCACCTATGTCACCTTTACTGATGCCAATGGCAACACTATTTGCTGGAGCTCGGCTGGTACTTGTGGATTCAAAGGTGCCAAACGCTCTACACCTTTTGCTGCTACCACCATCATTGAAGAAGGTATCAGAAAGGCCAAAACGCTTGGTTTGACCAGTGTCGATGCCTACCTCAAAGGCCCAGGCCCGGGTAAAGATGCTGCTCTTCGTGTCTTAAAGACTTCCGGTGTAGAAATCAGTATGTTGGCCGACACCACCCCCATTCCCCACAATGGTTGCCGCCCAAGGAAACACCGAAGAGTCTAACAATCAACTAACTAATAAATAAAACATGGCAAAATATATTGATCCCAAATGCAGACTCTGTCGTAGAGAAGGTGTCAAGCTCTATCTCAAAGGCGCCCGCTGTCTGTCACCCAAATGTCCTATCGAAAAAAGAGGTGGTCAGGTACCCGGCCAGCATGGTAAGAAGAGAGCCCGTGGTCGTATTTCCGGTTATGGCATTCAGCTAAGAGAAAAACAAAAAGCCAAAAGACTGTACGCTGTCTTGGAGAGTCAGTTCCACGGTTATTACGACCAAGCCATCAAGTCCAAAGGGAACACCGCCGAAGTTTTGATTCAGCTTTTGGAATCACGACTAGACAACATCTGTTATCGCTTGGGTTTTGTCGCTTCCCGCTCACTCGCCCGACAGCTGGTTACTCACGGTAATGTGCTGGTTGATGGTAAAAGAGTCGACGTTCCTTCCTTCCAGACCAAGCCGGGCATGATCATTTCTCTTCCGGAGCATGCGGCCAAATTCGATTTTGTTGCTCCAAATCTGATCGAGAAAAATGCACCGGCCAAATGGCTCTCCCGCGTCGGCACTCAAGGCAAAGTGGACCGCATGCCCACCGCAGACGAAATTGGATCCGATATTAAAACCAATCTAATTATTGAGTTCTACTCAAGATAATTCATTAATAATTACTACACAAAAATGTTAGAACCTAATTTCAAAGTCACCGTAAAAGACAAAAAAGAGCTAAACACAGCAGAAGTCGTTATTGAACCGCTTCCACAAAATTTTGGCCATACCATGGGTAATGCGCTTCGACGCGTTTTACTAACCTCTCTTGAGGGAGGTGCCGCTGTCCGCGTCAAAATTGATGGTGTTTCTCACCAATTTTCCACGCTATCCGGTCTTCAAGAAGATATTGTTGAATTCATCCTTAATCTAAAAACGCTTAATTTTTTCGTCGACTCCGACGAGCCTGTCGATATCAAGCTAAAAGTCTCTGGTGTCAAAGAGGTTAAAGCCTCCGATCTGGATTTACCATCCAATGTTACTGTCGCCAACCCCGATACTGTCTTGGCCCACCTCACTTCTCCCAAAGCCAAACTATCTGCTGTTATTACTGTCACCAGAGGACTCGGTTATGTCGCTTCCGAGGAAAATGCTACCAACGAAATTGGTGTAATCCCCCTCGATGCCTCTTTCTCTCCTGTTCTCAAGGCCAATTACACCATTGAAGCCGCTCGTGTCGGCCGTTCCAGTAACTTCGACAAGGTCAGGCTCACTTTGACTACCGACGGTACGATTACCCCGGGAGAAGCTGTCAAAAATGCAGCCCGCGTGTTGACCAGCTTTTATGACTATGTCAATTCCGCCGAAGCCTACATCGTTGAGAAAAAATCAGCCCATGAGGTTATTACTGCCGGTTTCGTTGATGATCTAGATCTCCCTACCAGAGTGCTTAATGCTCTAAAAAAATCAGGAATTAATAAATTAGCCGATCTTAAAGCTCTCACGTTGGGCGACTTGAAAAAAGTTAAAAACCTTGGTGAGAAATCAGCCATGCAAGTGGTCGAAAAAGCTGCAGAAAAAGGCGTAATCATTCAATAACCTATGGGACGTCGACATCACTCAATCATTGCCAAGTTAAACCGCAACACCAAAGAGCGAAAGTCTCTCTTCAGAGTTCAGTTGAAACAGCTTATCGAGCTGGGTAGTCTGACAACCACTGTTACCAAAGCCAAAATAATCAAACGCTTGTTTGATCGGCTCGCTGCGAAAGCCCAGGGTGGCACATTGGCTTCTCGCCGTCTAGTGTCTGCTGAGCTAGGCAGTCCCAAAAGTGCCAACAGATTGGTTGATCTTATTATTCCGGCCATGGGCGACAGGCACAGTGGTTTTACCACTATTCAAAAAGTTGGTGTCCGCCGAGGCGATTCAACCGTAACTGCTTCTTTGAGTTTGGTAGTTCCTTTACCGGAGACACCCAAGAGGGCTCCTAAGGTTGTTAAAGAAATCGCCAAAAAAGAAAACAAGAAAGTAATTAAGAAAAAATCATGAAAACTACCACCTTAAAAGTCTCGGATCTCTCTCATCACTGGCATCTCGTAGATCTCGATGGTCAGATACTCGGTCGTGCAGCCGTCAAAATTGCCACCCTCCTCACCGGCAAGGGTAAAGCTCTCACCGGCGATCATCTGGACAATGGAGACTTTGTTGTGGCTATCAATGCCGACAAGTTCAGGGTCACTGGCAAAAAGATGACCGACAAGATTTACTATTCTCACTCCGGTTTCCCTGGTGGTTTCCGAGAAATCTCTTTGGAACAGTTAAAAGCCAGAGATCCTCGCAAGGTCATCGAAAAAGCGGTCAAAGGCATGCTTCCAAAAGACAAGTTCCAACAGACTCGCCTCAGACGCCTCAAGATATTTACCGATGCCAAACACCCTTATACTGTCGAGTTGGGTTTAGTTAAAAAGGAGGAAACGAAATAATATGGCACAAAAACTATCCAAAAAATCAAAAATTGCTGTAAAACCAGTCAAGACCGCACCAGTCAAAAAGGGGTCTTTATCGATGCCCAAAGAATTCTTCTCTGCTGTCGGCAGACGTAAAACCGCAATTGCGCGTGTCCGCATCTGGCCGGGCAAACAAGAGCTTACTGTCAACGGTAAGCCGATTTCTGCCTACTTCAAAGGGGAAACCTTCAAAAAGATTTATCAGGCACCCTTTACGGTCACTGAAACTCTTGGTCAATACACCGGCAGTATCAAAATCGCCGGCTCCGGCTTAATGTCCCAGGCAAACGCCATGGTCCACGGTATTGCCCGTGCTTTGGTAAAAGTAAACTCAGACCAATACAAACAGATTCTGAGAGACAAAGGTTTCATTACCCGCGACTCCCGTATGAAAGAAACTCGTAAAGCCGGTCAAGGTGGCCGAGCCCGCGCCAAGAAGCAAAGCCCAAAGCGTTAAATCTTACCCAACAACGTTTTTGCCTCCAGTTCGAGGTTCAATTCGGTGCTCGTCACGCCATCTCTTTCGGCGTCAAAATACCCACCCATGACTCTGGACGCCAGCACCGGCGCAAACTCCTTATCATTCTTCTCGGTCCATTTATTAGTCTCCTTGAACATTTTCAAAAATTGCTCTGCCAAGTCCGGTCTCTGAAGTTTTGTGTATACCCGATGATAGAAGTAGGCTACGTCATAAAACTTCAGTCCGCCCATTTGGGCCGCTTCACTGTCGATCAAATAGTAATTTCTACTCTTGGTCTTCATTATTGCCCAAGGGGTAAAGTCCCCATGACTCGCCGCGATTTCGATATCTTCTTTTCTCTCTTTAATAAATCGAAGTAGTTTTTTAGTATCTCTGTTGGAACCATTAGCCCACTCTTCGGACTTCTGTTCCAATCTTTCCGGCCATACGGTTTTAAAATATTCTTTGTCTTTCGGTAGCAGGCTTACCTCGGCAAGCTCTATGATATTCTTTGCTATCTTCGCCGCCACCTCAATGTCTTTTTCGGAAACACTCGCCTTCTTTTGGCCCGGTTCGGCTAGCAGTTTTCCAAAAACAAACTCCCCGATAAACCAGTATTTATCTTGAAAATATCCTTCATCAAATACTTTTGGAATTCTAAATGTTTTAAGGTATTTTTTCCAGATGGTGTTTGTGTTCTCATTGAAACATTTTTCGTTCCATGTCCTTTCTCCAATCTCTTTAGTACTCGCCAGTTTCAGAAAAAGTTTCTCGTTTTCAAACTTGACCTGACCGGTCACGTGCCGCCACGGTTGTTCCAATTTTTGTATTCGGTACCCCAGATTTTCGAAGTGTCTGCCGACCTCCTCCAGGTTCATTTTTTCCGAGATTGTTTGGCCAGGCATTACTTCATTATATCCATATGTTTAATTTATGAATCGTCCGTGATATAATACCCCATAACCCATTACAAGGAGGTTTTCTTGAACATTAAGATTCTTGTTGATAACGTCAGTCGGGATTGGACGCCGGGTGCTTTCAAAGTACAAGCACTCAAAGAAATTATTCAAGCCGTATTCAAATGTCCCTCGACATTTATTTTTAAGCCTGCGTCTGAATACTGCTTCACGGAACTTGGTCACATCACCCCGGTCAATAAAGTCATCGTTACCATCGGACCGGAGACGCCCGACGAGCAGCCCTATCGAAGCGTCGATTTTTCAGCCAAAGCTGAACTGATCAACGAGAAGGTTCAATCCCTTCTTTTAGGATCCTCTGTACCGTACGAACTCAATTTACCTGCAGAGGTCGACATTACTGCTTTTCGGAAGGTATATTCTTTTCGAGGCAGTCAAGCCATTGAAAAGCAGGAATGGCGGTAGTCAAACTTTTCACCCTCCCCTCGCAAGAGGGGATTTTAAGTTAAAATAACTCGATGAAAATTTGTGGTTTAGACGAGTGTGGTCGAGGCGCTTTTGCCGGCCCTCTCGTGGCCGCCGCCGTCATAATAAATTGTGATCTGGAATCTATTCCGGCCCTCCTTCCCGTTCCTCTTCGGGACAGTAAAAAACTCACCGAAATCCAACGAAACAAAATTGTCGCCTCTTTGCCGAAACTACCAGTGATCTACAAAATCGCCGAGATCTCTGTTTCTGAAATAAATCAGTTTGGCATGGGCTGGGCCAACCGCCAGATTTTTGATAACCTTATCTCCGGAATCCAGGCTAATCTCTTTATTGTTGACGGAAATCTAAAGTTTACCAATCCTGCCGTCAGAACGCTGATCAAGGGAGACGATAAATGCTACCAGGTAATGCTGGCGAGTATTATCGCCAAAGTCTATCGTGATAATCTCATGTCCAAACTTCACCAGGACTTTCCGGAATATGGCTGGGATAGAAACTCCGGCTACGGCACTGCCGAACATATCCAAGCTATCAAGCAATTTGGCCAAAACCTCCACCATCGATCCCAGTATATTGCTAGCTGTTTATCTCGGCAGTGGCCGAGGGGGGTATAATCGCTATTATGAAATCAGAAATCGAGCGTAGTCTTCCTGTTATACCCGAGTCGGATATTTATCGTGAAGATGGTCGCAAGTCTCTTACGGAACTCTGGGAGACTTATCTAACCTTGATCGATAAAGGATGGATTGGAGAAATAATCGCCAGCCAGGAGATTACTCTACCGGATGGTTCTATGGCAGAACTTCCGATATTTGCCTTTAGGACTCCATTGCCGGCAGGTAAATCGGAGGAGGCTCTGTGGGTGTTGGGAGGCGTTCACGGAGAGGAGCCAGCCGGCCCAAATGCCTTTTCTCAAAAAATTGACTCTATCGATCATCTAAGGGAGTTTGGTATACCAGTCGTTTTTATTCCACTTATGAACCCTGCCGGTTACTTTAGGGATTGGCGTTACGAGGATGAACGGAGGGACTTCACCAAAGGTCATAGCGTCAGTGACTCTGAACACATGTTATTGGCCGAAAACAGTCGGCCTCGCACTGATCACCCCGCCAGCAAAACTGCCGATCAGATTACTTCTTGGATTGAAAGGTCGGTTTCCGCTTATTACCCCAAACTAGTTATAGATCATCATGAAGACAGAGTTCCGGAAAAATTTCCGGAAGGTGACCCGCGCAATATCACCTCCTGTTACGTTTACGCGTCTGGTCAAGGATCTCACACAGCCGACATTGCTCAGGCAGTAAACCGGTTATTTATCGAATCTGGACTTCCCGTTATCGATCAAGGCACCACACGCTTTGGAGAGCAAATAATCTCTGGAGTTGTGGCCAACGCTGCCGACGGGTCGATCGACGAATTTCTTAGTTCGGCAAAATATTTTTCGCGATCCGAGAATAGGATCAAGGATAAATTCCCCGCTTCAACTTCTATTGTCGTCGAGACGACCATTCCGTTTGATGGCTCGATTCCTCTGATCGATAGGGTACGTGCACATGGAAAGATAGTCGATTCTTATTTACCGTTTTGGCAACTGGTTAAGAGTTGATATTTTCATTGACAGCTACTCTTATTGAAACTAAACTGAATCATCGATGGGAAAAATAAAAACCTTCTTAGGTTCTTTGCGTCCTTGGCAACTTTTTGGTATTCTGTTTGCATCGGTCGGACTGCTCGTCTCTGTCATTCTCGCTTCGCAGTATCTTCAGCGCTCCGCCAAGCTCAAGCTCGGTTCGACTTCCGGACTTTTGCTCACAGCAGATAGACAAGACTCTCTGGGGACTTTCCAAGACTCCACCTTTACCTTAAAGTCCGATCAGGACCTTACGGTTGCCAGTCTGAAGAACAGCGTTATTTTTTTCCCTGAAATAGATTTCGATATTCGTGAGGTCAATCCCCGCCAGTTTAGTATTTCCCCCAAAACACTTCTGAAGAACAACAGTCTGTATCGCATCAAAATCCTTGCCGAACAGAAGACCTTTTCCTGGGCCTTCCAGACCAAAAACGATTTTCGCGTGATTCAGACACTTCCTCGTGACCAAGCAAACTATGTACCTCTTAATTCTGGGATCGAGATTACCTTCAGTCATGACAACTGGGCCGATATTGGTTTGAAAGAAGGAAATTTTGAAATCACTCCGGCCGTCGATGGCCGTTTTGAACGCCACAAGCGCACCCTGTCTTTCGTCTCCAAAGGTCTCACACCTGGCACGCTTTACACTATTAAGATTAAAAAAGGTCTAAAACTAAACGGCACTACCGAAACACTCAAAGAGGACTTTGTTTTCCGTTTTGAGACTCAACCTTCTAATGTTGGACAGACACTCGGGTTTGCCCGAAACTTTTACGAATTTTCACCTTCGGAAACACCAGCCTTCGATATTTACACCTCTGCTTCCGGTGGTGGGGATCTTTCTGTTCAAGTTTATCAGTATTCCGGTTTTTCGGGCTTTAATTCAGACTTCAACACTCTCCTATCCATTCCCTCTTGGGCCTACAACTCACTTCATTCCAAGCGATTACCGGTCACTAGTCTTACGAAAGTTCTAGACTTCCACACCCCCATCCATCAGCAGACATACACCAACTTCTTCTTATTTCCTCAAACTTTACCTAAAGGGTATTATTTGGTCGAATCAAACTTAGGTAGCGTTTCCACCCAGGCCCTAGTTCAAATTACCGATATATCAGCTTATCTTAGCTCAAGCGGGACCAAAACTCTGGTTTGGGTCAATGATATCGAGTCCAAAAAACCGATTTCCGGTGCCAAGATAAATTTCGGAGGAAAGGTACAGGAAACCGGATCCGAAGGAGTCGCTTATTTTGATACTCCCCAGTCGCAGATAGACGAACCATCGGCCATCACAGTTAGTTACGGCGACAGCCATCTGCTTCTGCCTCCGAAAAACTCTGGCAATTACTACTACTCAAAATACCAGCAAACCAGACGAGTGTTAGACAAATACTGGAGTTATTTCTACACCGACCGGCCGGTTTATCTTCCTATCGATAGCGTCAAATTTTGGGGACTGCTTCGGGACCGAGATAATCTTAGTCAAAAACAAAAGTTCACCTTAGAAGTCACCCGGTCGGATTACACCGGTTGGGATTTCAACCCCATCATCCTGTTTACCAAAGATTTTGAAACCAGCGATCTGGGCACTTTCACTGGTGAAGTCCCTTTGTCGGGTTTTAACCCCGGCTGGTATGGAATCGCCCTCAAGATGGGGGACTCTGTGGTCATGAGCTCTTCTTTCACTGTGGCCACTTACACCAAGCCGGCTTACCGCCTCACCCTCCAATCCTCCAAGAAGGCCGCTATCATCGGAGAGACCATCTCTTTCACCGGACAAGCCACTTTTTTTGAAGGTTCACCGGTACCTGGGATGAACCTAAAATACACCAGTCGTGACACCAAAGGCTCTGTAACGACCGATTCGTTGGGTAGATTCAGTTTTAGTCAAGTCGCTTCGATGAGGCCAAGCTTCGTTAACTATTCTCCTGAATATACCTACCTTTTCCTTCGACCATCGCAAATGGAAGAGGGCGACATCCAGGCTGACGTGTCGGTAGCGGTTTTCAACTCTTCTTTAGCCTTCAATTCCATGAAATCGGAATCAAAGGGAAACATCGGTCGGGTGGAGTTGGATCTGCGGCAGGTAGACACTTCAAGGTTTGTCCCCTATACCTCGTTGGACAATTTTACCCCTGCTCCGGGCCGGACTGTTACCGGCACTCTTATGGAGAACCAGTGGAACCGTCGTGAGGTCGGTACCTATTACGACTTTATCAATAAAGTCACCTCCCCAAGATATGAATACGACCGTATCCAAAACAAAATCGCCGATATTAGTTTAACTACCGATACCAACGGTAAAGCCGTCTATGAATTTCCGGTCGCGGAAGGCAAATCTTACAATGTTATTTTTCGCGCTTCGGATGATCAAAGCAGGACAACCACCCAAGATATTTACGTTTCCGGATCTGCCGATAATTATCCTCGAAACAACTATGTCTTCCTAAAATCGGACAAATCAGGTTTCAACGATCCTTTCGCCATCGGTGAGCCGGTTAACCTTACTGTCATGCGGGGAGAATCCCCCATGTCCTCCACCGATTCTGACAAATTCCTGTATCTGTTTGCCCAGAGAGGCATCAAGTCTTTCCAGATCTCAGATGATTCAAATATCAGTTTCAAGTTCTCTGATGCCTTCATTCCCAACATCTCGGTTCGGGCTATTAGATTTACCGGTAAAACCTACGAAGTTTCCGAAGGATTAAATCTGATGTTCGATAGTTCAGCCAAGAAACTCTCTCTGGACGTTACCATGGATAAATCTTCCTATCTCCCGGGAAGCACTGCCAGGCTTTCTGTTCTTTCCAAAGATTCACACGGTTCTCCGGTGCCGGCCGAGGTCAATTTATCTTTCCTCGACGAAGCCTACAACGCCATAAACCCCGTTACAGTGGATCCTCTTGCCAGAATTTTCAGTTCCCTAGATCCGGACATTATTGTTTCTTATCAGTCTCATCAATATCCCCTTGACGCCTCGGGAGCCGAGGGTGGTGGTTGTTTCCTGCCGGGTACCACCATTCTCATGGGCAACGGACAGGTGAAAAATATTGAAGATGTTGTCGTTGGCGATACGATCAAAACGCTCCAAAGTCCATCTTCGACCAAAACAGTCAGCGCCAAGGTTGTCAGAGTATTTCAGCATCAAGTATTCGGGTATCTCATCATCAATGATCGGCTAAGAGTTACCGCCGAGCACAACCTCTACATCAACGGCCGCTTTATGACGGCAGGAGAAGTCAAGACGGGTGATTTTTATCTTGACTCACACGGAAATTATCAGAAAATTTATTCCATCGAATCTCGATCGGGTATACACACTGTCTATAACTTTACCGTCGACAAACTTAGCACTTACATCGCCGACGGTTTTTATGTTCACAACGAAAAAGGCCGCGAACTTTTTGTCGACAATGCCTATTTTGGCAGCGTCCGCACCGGCAGTGATGGACAAGCCAGTCTGGAAGTCAAGCTTCCGGACAATCTTACTTCATGGAGGATCACTTCGCAGGGAGTAACTGGAGATCTAAAAGCAGGCGCAAGCTCTAACCTTTTGGTAGTCAAACAACCCTTTTTTGTCGATGCGGTTATGAATACTGAGTACTTAGTGGGGGAGCGGCCTGAGATCTCAGTCCGCGCTTATGGAGAAGGTCTGTCGGCGGGAGATCGGGTCGCCTTTCGGATTCAATCACCCACTCTGGGTATAGACAAAAATGTAAATGCTCAAGCCTTCGAAAACATCCGGGTAGATCTGGGGGCCCTAAAAGAAGGATCACACAGTCTCACTATATCCGGTAGCTCTGGTAGCCATGCAGACAAATTAATCAGAAAGATTTCTGTGCTTAAATCACGTCTCAAAATGGTCAAAGCCACCGGTATCACTTTATCCGAGGACACCAAGCCGGAAGGTTCTACCGATTCTCCCACCACCTTGATTTTTTCCGACAAAAGTCTAGGCCGTTTCTTTCCTCCTCTGTCTAATTTGGCCTACACCTGGGGAGACCGTTTGGATCAGCGCTTGGCCCGGACACTTTCCGGAGAAATTATCAAAAGAACTTTCGATGAGACCATCACTCCGGAAAAACTAGACTTGGCACCTTACCAAACTCCGGATGGCGGTTTTGCCCTCTTCCCCTACTCCGGGTCGGACTTGGAGCTCTCTGCCTTTGTCGCCGCACTTGCCCAAAGTAAGATTGACTTCGTCGGTTTAGGTAACTATTTTTACCGTGAACTAGCTAAAGCCAAAGATGTCGACACCGCTTCCACGTCTCTTTTTGGTCTGGCTAGTTTGGACGAGCCGGCTCTCTTACTCATCGATAATCTCTCCGTAGCCAAGAATCTTACCTCGTTGTCTCGGATATTTTTGGGATTGGCTCAGGCTAAAATCGGGGATACCGAGAAAGCCCGGCTCACCTATCAAGCTCTACTTTCAGATTTTTCTGTCAAACAAGACAACTTTACGTATATAAAGATTGGTTCGGATAAAGATAGTCAGCTTCAGGCCACCGCCCTCATGGCTGCCCTCGCTTCAATGCTGGGAGAACCGGAAACAGATAGTCTCCTGGGTTACACCCTCGCCAACAACGGCAAAGACATCCTTATGGTTTCCTCACAGCTGCTCACTATTTCTCACCAAATTCAAAACATCAAACCACAGCCCGTTTCTTTTGCCTATACTCTGAATGGGAAAAAAGAGGCCAAGACTCTTGTAAAGGGTCAAGTCTTTAAGCTGGAGTTATCACCCAAAGAACTTTCTCAGATATCTTTTAGCGATCTGAAGGGCGATATTGGTCTGAGTTCGACCTTTACAACAGTTCTTGATCCGAAGATAGCTAATGTCAGTCAATCTGTAAAATTGGGTAGAACTTATTCTGTTCGTGGAGCTATCACCAATACTTTTTCTAGCGCCGATCTGGTTCGGGTTTCTTTGCCGGTTACATATGCAGCTATTACTCAAGATGGCTGTTACCAAGTCTCAGATCTGCTCCCCTCTGGCTTAAGACCCATCACTTCCGTTTATAGTTTCGGGCTTGATACCGGCAATGTCTGGTACCCGTACGAAATCAATGGGCAAAAGATTAGTTTCTGCATTGGCAAGGAAAACAAAAGCGATACCATCAACTACTACGCCCGGGTCATCTCATCCGGAGACTTCCGTGCCGAAAGTGCTTTGATTCAATCGTTAATTTCGCCATCGGTTTTCAATCTCTCTCCCTCTGGGTCCGTAAGCGTCAAATGAAAACCGGGTGGGGATCAATTTCCTTCACACTTGTTCTTCTTTGTGTATTATTGGCCGTCTATTTTTCCGACCGTCAACCCAAGAATCCAATATCACAATCACCAACATTTTCTACTGAGTTTGCCTATGACAATCGGACTTTTCTCCCCGCGGTTTTTCAAAACCCGTCTCCTCCCAAAGGCTCGGCTCCTTCCGTCATGGTTATTCCTCATCATCTAACCGCTTCAAATCTTATCGCCGGAGGCATCTCCTTACTTACCGCCGACCCGCCGGGGACAATTATTATTTTGTCACCGAATCACGCCGACACCGGTCAATGCGATATTGTTTCATCATCAAATAGTTGGGACACCCCATACGGGCAGGTCCCTGTGGACCAAAAGTTACTTGATTTATTTGTCAGATACGGCACTGTCTGTTTGGACAATCTGGCCATTGTGCCCGAACATGGTCTTGCCGGACTAATGCCTTTTCTTGCGTATTACCTGCCAAATACCCAAGTTGTTCCTTTTGCTCTCAAGAAGAACCTCGATCCGGCTTTGCTCGATAGTTTTATCAGACAACTGATTACTGTCTCACCAGCCACCGCCATTATTGCTTCTATTGATTTCTCCCACGGCCTAACTCACGACCAAGCCAAGCAGAGTGACACTCAAACTGAAAATTATATATACAACCACAACTATCCGGCCATCGAAAAGTTATCATCGGAGTATCTCGACTCTCCGGCCTCCCTGATATCAGCTCTGAAGATTATTAGTGCGAGATCTCTTTCCCCCGAGGTTCTGGTCCACACCGATTCGTTCGCCTTTAATCAAATTCCCGACTCGGTCACATCATATTTCTTAATCACCGGTGTCAGTTCTGTATCACCTTCAGACCCCATCACCATCCTCTTCGGTGGTGACGTTATGCTTGGTCGGTCAGTCGATACCCGGATCGCCAAAAACCACGATCCTGCTTGGCCATTTAAGAACATCTCCGGCATCCTAAGTGATGCCGATTTAACCTTCGTAAACTTAGAATCACCCTTTGGTTCTGAGTGTAACTCTACCGACACAGGTATGGTTTTTTGCGCCAATCCAGCTTCCGTCAAAGGCTTAGTTGATTCAGGCGTAGACTTGGTTGGTCTCGCCAACAACCATATCGATAATCAAGGCAAAAACGGTTTCGACCTCACCGTTTCCATTCTTAACCAAAACGGTATTGCCCCCGTTGGATTAGGGCAACCGGTATTCAAATCCGTCAAGAACAGCAAGATCGCTTTTCTAGCCTTCAATGATATACCTCCCAATTTTTCGGAGGTTTCTATGGCTTCACCGAATAATATTTCCGGTCAAATAGCCATCGCCAGATCGTCGGCAGATATTGTCATCGCCTCTTTCCACTGGGGCAATGAATATAGCCATCGGTCACTTCATCAGGAGGAGCTCGCTCATATGGCTATTGATTCTGGTGCTGACGTTGTCATCGGTCACCATCCTCACTGGGTTCAGGAAATAGAAACTTACAAGGGAAAACCTGTTTACTACTCCTTGGGAAACTTGGTTTTCGATCAAATGTGGTCGGAAGAAACCAGAAATGGCTTAGTCGTTAAGCTAACTTTCTCAGGTAATACCCTGGTCAGTCAAGAACAGGTTCCTATCAAGATCGTCGATTATGGTCAGCCCGTTCCCTTATAAGACCTGGCCCCTAAAATACTCAATTGTCTTCGCCAGTCCCTCTCTAAGAGCTACTTTTGGCTTCCACCCAAGTGATTTTTCTGCCAAAGAAATATTTGGCCTTCTAACTTTTGGATCATCACCCGGAATCGGCCGGAACGCCGTTTTGCTAGTTGATTCCGGAATCATTTCCAAGACCACCCGAGCTAGCTCTTTCATAGTAAATTCGTCAGGGTTACCTATATTCACTGGTCCTATAAACCCATCTTTATTTTCCATCATCAGTGTCATTCCTTCGATCAAGTCGCTCACATACTGGAAACTTCTTGTCTGGGTACCGTCACCATAGATGGTGATTTCTCTATTGGTCAAAGCTTCCACGATGAAACTGCTGACTACCCGGCCATCATTTGGATCCATATTTGGACCATAAGTATTAAAAATACGGATCAACCTTATCGGTGTTTGGTATTTTCTGAAAAAATCCATGCAAATAGTTTCCGCAGCCCGCTTTCCTTCGTCATAGCAGGACCTGATACCACACGGGTTCACATTCCCCCAGTAACTTTCTTTTTGCGGGTGCTCCAAAGGATCTCCGTAGACTTCGGAGGTGGATGCTTGGAGTACCGGTATATTTCCGTTTTTTCGTGATAGCTCCAGTATGTTATTCATTCCAAGGACAGAAGTTCTCCAGGTAAAGACTGGATCTTTTTGATATGCCGGAGGAGAAGCGGGACATGCCAGGTTATATATCCTATCCAAACCATTAATCTCCATCGGTGCAGTAATATCCTCTTCAATTACTTGAAAATTAGAGTCACCCAGAAGGTCGGCAATGTTTTGTCTTCTGCCAGTAAAAAAATTATCCACACAAAGCACCTCATTGTTTTCATCCAGAAGTCTTTTACATAGATGAGACCCCAAAAACCCCGCGCCCCCGGTTACCAATATTTTCATTTCTCTATTCTAGACCATCATTACTTGATTTTGCATATTTTCAAAACACTGGTATACATATAGTTAGTATGAAATATTTCAACCGGCTATCAGCCATTCTCCTTTCTGCTTTGTTATTTTCTTTCACCCTCATCTTTCCGGCGCACGCCGTCTACCTGAACTCCGGCAATCAGCTGGATCTTCCTAAAGATAAAAAAATAAACGAAACCGCCATCATCGCCGCCGGTACTTTAAACATAGACACCGAAATCAACGGTGACCTCTTCTGTGCAGGCAGAGATATTGTCGTCAATGGAGATATCAAAGGCGATGTGCTTTGTGCAGGGCAGTCCGTCAAAATAAATGGACGAGTCGATGGCAATGTTCGTATTGCAGCTCAGTTTATCGAGATAAATGGTCAGGTCGGCCGGAATATCACTACTGCCTCTCAAGGCTTGATAGTTTCTAAGTTTGCTTCAATTAAAGGCGATATTTTCTTTGGGGTCCAAAGTGCTGACCTCAGAGGTACCTTGGGTCGAGACCTGCTCGGTGCCGCCGACCAGCTGACTATTTCCGGGACCCTTATCAGAAATGCCAAGGTGGCAGCCAGCAAGATATCTTTGGTCGATCCTGCCAAAATTGGCGGGGACTTCGAGTATTACATGGAAAATATTGGAACAGCCTCGGTCAATCAGCAAAATGTCAAAGGAAGTATCTTAAAACACGAAATTGTCAGAAAGGAAGTCTCCCAAAAAGAAGTAAAGGGTGTCACTATTGCTGCCAAGCTGATGGCCCGGCTATTCTGGCTTGTTTCAACTCTATTGTTGGGCTTTACCCTAATCTATTTTCTCAGATCGAGGGTCACTCAGCGCAGTCAGCTAATCACCCGGAAGCCATTCATCACCGGCTTCGTTGGTTTAGCTGTCCTTATTCTTTCCCCAATCGTCGCGATTCTTCTTTTAATCAGCGTAATTGGAGCCCCCTTGGCTATCGTCGTTATTCTCGAATACATGTTGTCGCTCATTCTGGCCTCTATTTATCCCACGATTCTCCTCGGTGAATGGGTTATTAAACTGCTTACCAAAAAGAAGTCTGGCGGTCTGGGCTGGTCGTTATTCGCCGGAGCAGTCACCGTAGGGCTCCTGTTCTTTGTTCCCCTCATCGGCTCCATCGTGGCCTTCATTTTACTGTGTTCAGGTTTAGGGTCTATCTTTCTTTCTTACCTTCCAGAGAAATAAGAACCGGTCCGGATACGAAAAAGCCCCGACTTGGTCGGGGCTAGTAAGTTAGATTTCGCCAACGCCTGTTTCACTCTCTTCCATGATCCTTTTCAACTTTACGATGAAGCCGTCCTGAACCTCTCCCTCCTTGGAACCTTCTGTGTCAAAACCAATGGGGTGATATCCTTTGGACGAATACCACACCAAATACGCCTTTGGTTTTTCACGACCATTTGTTCTGACTCTGATCGACTCTATGAGATTACCCAAACGGACCGCATCCATAAAATCGGGGCAAGGACGGTAATTATGCTCGTTAATGAAATGAAATATTAAACTATGCACCAAGTATTTATACTCATGTCCATGTGCTTCAATTATTATCTCGACCTCACCATAACCGCTATTGTCCACAGCCATGTTGCATTTTGGACACGTTTGGTTCACGTCTCACCTCCAAGAATTTAAAAGTATTACTACGTGAGCATTGTATCACTTGTAATCGTTATCAAATTGTCTATACTTAAATTTATCTCGGTAGCATTATTATTTTGTTTAGAGTATGAAAAAACAAAAGACAATTGTTTCGGCTTTTCTCCTACTAATTGGTTTGATCATCGTCTTCGGCGTCGCCCTCCTTCTCCAAAAAGGTAATTTCAACGACCAAAGCCGAGCTTCCACCGGTACCGTAATGCTCGGTAAGCTCATCACTGTCACCGATCGTTCTTGTACCAAATGTGTCGAGCAGTGTCCCGGTGCAGACAATGTCCTCCGCAACTGTCACCCCATGGAGTCGGACGGTACTTCTATGGAAAGCACCTGCAATGTTGCCGGCCGTATCGAATTCTGTGGTACCAAGTCATTCTGTTGTCCCAGCCCGGGTGGCAAGTGGACCACCGATCTCACCAAGTGTCCCGGTGGCGCACCCAAAGTCATGACCCCTGTTTCTTACCGACTTCTTAAAGATGGTGGCGTATGTACTTCCATCATTGTTTCCAAGACATTAGCCGATCCACTGGTTGGCAAAAAAGTCATTGCTACAGGGTCTCTTGAAGAACCATATTTCTATGCTACCGAGCTTGTTCAGAACACCTGTGTTCAGCAATGCCCCGGTAAAGACAACGTTCTTCGTAACTGTACTCCTCCGGAAGCCGACGGTACTTCAGAAGATAGCACTTGCAACGTCGCTGGCCGTTCAGCCTCCTGTGGCGGTACTCAGTTCTGTTGCCCCAAGCCAGGTGCCAAGTGGACCAAGGATATGGCACAGTGTCCCACCACATCTACTACCCCCACCAAGACACCCACTCCTACACCGACCAAGACTCCTACACCCACAACCACTGCAACCCCGACACCGACAACTACCACCAACACTCCTCCTACCGTATCCACAGCTTCACTTCCCACGGGTAACGTGGGGAGGACTTATTCCGCAGCTGTGACAGCGAATGATCCAAATAAAACAGATAGGTTAAATATTACTTTTTTCGGATTACCCGCCGGTTTAGTTCCCGGACCTTGTGGTGGAGCCGTAAACAGTGGTCAAATAACTTGCTATATTTCCGGCACGCCAACTACTGCCGGGTACTATAAGGTAGGTATTACTGCTACCGATGATCACGGAGGAGCCACTAGCACGTCACTTCCTTTGTCCATTGTTAGTGTAGTCAGGCAGTAAAAAGACTGATATCTCCTGTATTTTGTCGGGGTACTCAGAATTGAACTGAGATCGCGCGCACCCCATGCGCGCATACTGCCGTTATTTCCTAGCATCATAACGAAGTTATGAGCGGAAATAAGAGGAAGCGCAGGAAGTACTTTTCAATAACTAAGTTATTGAAAGGATGACGAGCAAGCTCTTATACTAAAACCGAGAGTCTTTCGACCATTTAGTCGGGGTACTCAGAATTGAACTGAGATCGCGCGCACCCCATGCGCGCATACTGCCGTTATACTATACCCCGAAATGTACTCATTCGGGGTAGAGTTACTATATCCAGCCGATAATATAGTTATCGGCGCCAGATATAAGAGGAAGCACAGGCTGCCATTTCGATAATGACTATTATCGAAAGAAAGACGAGCAAGCTCTTATACCCCGAATCGAACCCGTTCATTTTACCACGCTTCCTCCCTTGCGAAAATAACCCAAATATATATAATGACCTTAGTTACCAAAATACCCGAAGAAAATGCCAAAGAAAGCCAAGAAAACTAAAGAAGAAAAGTCAGTAGCCAAGCCCGCAGACAACACCGCTCGTCTTACCGCCGTCAAAATTGCCATGCAGCAAATCACCAAACAGTTTGGTGAAGGGGCGATTATGCATATGGGTTCCGACCGTGTCGATGAAAAGATACCCGTAATCTCCACCGGTTCGATTAGTTTGGATTTAGCTTTGGGTGTGGGTGGTTTCCCCAAAGGCAGAATTATTGAGATTTATGGTCCGGAAGCCTCAGGTAAGACCACTTTGGCTCTCCATGTCATTTCAGAAGCCCAAAAAACCGGCGGTATAGCCGCCTTTATCGATGCCGAGCATGCTGTGGACCCCAGCCGTGCGAAATCTATCGGAGTCGATCTGGATAGTCTTCTTTTATCTCAGCCGGACAACGGTGAGCAAGCTCTGGAGATCGCCGAGACTCTTATCCGTTCCGGCGGTGTGGATGTCGTAGTCATTGATTCTGTCGCCGCCCTGGTTCCCAAGTCAGAGATCGAGGGCGAAATGGGTGACTCTTCTATGGGGCTTCAGGCGAGACTCATGAGTCAAGCTTTGCGCAAGATTACCGGTGCTATTTCCAAGAGCAAGTGTATCGTTATCTTTACCAATCAGCTCCGCGAGAAAATTGGTGTGATGTTTGGGAATCCCGAAGTCACTACTGGTGGTAAAGCTCTCAAGTTCTATGCTTCCATTCGTATCGACATGCGCAAAATTGGGAATATCCAGGAGGGCGATGAAATCATCGGTTCCCGTCACCGTGCCAAAGTGGTGAAGAACAAAGTTGCTTCACCTTTTAGGACTGCTGAGTTCGATGTTCTCAATGTCGGAGGTATTAGTAAACTAGGCGACCTCATCGATACCGCCATCGCCTATAACGTCCTGGAGAAAGCCGGCTCATTTATCAAATATGAAGGGGAGACTCTGGCCCAAGGGCGTGAATCGGCCAAAGCCGCTTTAGCCGAGCGTCCTCAAGTCATCGAAAAGATTAAGCAGCAAGTCATGGAAAAGGTCAATGCCGGAATCCAGCCGGAAAAGTGACCAGAGGCAGTTTTTAGTAAAATACGCCGGCAGAATTCTCACCGCCCGGCCGTATTTTAGGATCAAACTAAAAGAAAAACTATTTTTACGGGCCGAGAAAGAAAAGATGGAGGATCCGGGCTCGACCATCGAGTCCATCCTCAAAGACTTGACGGCGAGTGGTTACTTAAACGATCAATATCTGGCTGAGGCTTTTGTAAGGCGCCAGCTATCCAAGCACTATGGACCCCGGATTATCTCTCTAAAGCTCAAATACTTGGGGCTTGAGAGTGAATCCATCGCCGCAGCTCTAAAGTCTGTTGCTACTCCAGATGCCGAAATAGCCTCGATCAGGCAGTTTGCGGACAAGTTCCCCCGTCTCGACCGAAGAGTGGTGGTCTCAAAGCTCTACCGGCGAGGCTATTCCGACCGTGCCATCAAAAGTGCATTTGACGGGGACTCTTTTGAAGACTAAAATACAGATACTAATCATGTTAGTCACTCAAAATTACGCAATGTTCGATCTCAGTATAAATAAAAAGATCCCTCTACAGCCCGCCAGCCGGCTGGCTGGTCGCTAAGCGACTTATTTTGCGTGTTTGTCGGCTAGTCATAGATTAGGTTTATTCATTAATTTAAACCATGTCTATACTGTCAATTTTTAGATCCAATATTTTCAAAGGTTCGGATACTCCATCCAAGTCCAAAGCAGTCTCCTCTGCGACTCCGCAAACTGTCAAAGAAACGGAAAAGACCAATACCAAAGAAGCCCCTGCCGTTCAGGCTCCATCGGTTGACACCGCTGCCATTCTTGCCGCTGCCCAGGCAACGGCCCAGTCCCAGGCCAGAGAAATAATCATCTCTGCCAAGGATGAAGCCTTCAAGATCAAGGATCAAGCCATCAAAGACGCCCGAATTCAGCTGGAAGAGATAGAGGTTCGGGCCAAAAACTTAGCTCAAAAACAACAAAGCAATGCTACCATCGAAGAACAGCTCAAACGCGAAAAAGCTAACATAGACCTTCAAACCCAGCAAATCGAAGAGCTCAAGGCCAAGATCGCCTCTCAGGCCGATTCAATGGTTGAGAAGTTGGAAAAAATTGCATCTCTTACTACCGAACAGGCCAAAAAAGAGCTTATTGCACAAGTTGAGAAACGTTCCGCTGCCGAAGCTGCTCGAGCCATCAAAGAAGCCGAAGAAAAATCCAAGATGGAGTGTGAAGATCTGGCCAGAGAAATTCTGATAGATGCTATGAAAGCTGGAGCCACCGACTATGTAGCCGAATACACTATTTCCACTGTTCCAATTCCGGACGAAGAGACCAAAGGCCGCATCATTGGTAAAGATGGCCGCAATATTCGCATTTTTGAAAAAGTTTCCGGTTGCGATGTCTCCATGGATGACTCCCCAGACGAGGTTAAGCTCAGTAGTTTCGACCCAGTTCGCCGTGAAATTGCCCGTCTTACTTTAATCCATTTAATCAAAGACGGACGCATTCACCCGGCTAGGATCGAAGAGTACTTTGAAAGATCCAAACGCGACGTGGAACAAATCATGTTTCTGGAAGGCCAAAAGCTTTGTCACGCTGTTGGTGTCTATAACATGAACAGGGAAATCATTGCCATGTTGGGGCGGTTCAAGTTCCGCACTTCCTATGGCCAAAACATGATCAGCCATACTCTGGAAGAAACGAGAATAGGTATCAAGATGGCGAACGAAATTGGTGCCAATGTCGACACAGTCCGTATGGGCTGCCTACTTCACGATATCGGCAAAATACTCGAAGGTGAGGGTAATCACGTCGAGCTGGGAGTCCAATATTTAAAGAAATTTAATATTCCTCAAGGCATTATTGATTGTGTGGCCCAACATCACGAGGACGAGGAATTCACCTCGAACGAATCCATGATCGTCTACATTTCGGATGCCATTTCCGGTAGTCGCCCCGGCGCCCGTCATGAAAATACCGAAGAGTATGGCAAGCGAATCCGCCATCTCGAGGAAATTGCCAAGAAACATCCAGAAGTTGACGATGCCTACGCAATATCGGCAGGACGAGAAATTAGAGTTATCGTCAATCCCGGTAAGGCGGGAGACGATCAGCTAACTATTTTGGCCCAAGCTATTCGTGATGAAATCAGAGACACTATGACTTTCCCCGGAACCGTCAAGGTGAACTGCATCCGCGAAACGCGAGCCAGTGAAATCGCCAGCTAGCTCCTTGCGCGTAGTATAATTAGGTGGTAACATCAGCTAAATTATTATCAAGATTCTGCCCGGAAAGAGGAACTAATGACCAAACAAACCCTGGTAAACATTGTTAGCAAGAAGGTCCACTTGACCAAAAAAGCCGTCAAAGAAACGGTTGACGCTTTTTTTGAAGAGTCCATCGCCGCACTTGGAAAAGGTGAAAAGGTTGTTATCTCCGGCTTCGGCACTTTCTATATTGGTAAAGTCGAAGACAAGCAAGTAGTTCCCTTCGGTAACGAGTCCAAGAGGCAAGTAGTCAAAGGACACAAAGTTATCAACTTTCATGTTGGTAAGCCTTTGAAGAAAAAAGTTGCCTAATGCCGTCCGTTTTCATCAATACTTTCGGTTGCCAAGCCAACAAGTCAGACTCCGAGCGTATACTTGGGGATTATCTTTCACGAGGCTATACTGAAGTTTCAAACTGGAGATCTGCCGATGAAATAGTGATCAATACCTGCTCTGTCCGCCAGTCGGCCGAAGACCGGGTTACCGGATTTCTTCTCAATGTAGACAAGTTTTTCGCAGGGAAGCAGAGGCCTAAGATTATCTTGACCGGTTGCATGCTCCATTTCAATGAAAAAGAAATAAGGACCCTTCTGCCCCAGATCGATGAGATCCTTCCTATTGGTGAAGTCGGTTTCAATCAGAAAGCTATCAGAAAGGAAAAGAACAAGGCTTTTATTCCCATTTCCTCAGGCTGTAACTCTTTTTGCACTTTTTGTATTGTGCCATTTTCCAGAGGACGGGAACGTTCTCGCCCCATTGATGACATTGTTCGGGAAGTTGAAGGATTGGCCGGAGAAGGCTATACCGAAATCACCCTATTGGGTCAAAACGTAAACTCTTGGGGCTTGGAAAAAGTCGGCGTGGCCCTCAGGAAGATGTTTATGGATAAAGATACATTCACCACCGATATTATTCCGTCAAACCAATCTCAGTACTTCAAGCCGCAAGACACCCCACCGTTTGTGACTTTACTTAGGGAAATCAGCAAAATCGACGGCATCAAAAAAATCAGCTTTTTTACCAGTAACCCCTGGGACTTCTGGGACGAGCTGGTCGACGAGATAGCTGTCAACCTCAAAATTGACCGTTTTATTCACCTGCCGGTTCAGTCCGGTAGTAATCGTATATTAAAACTCATGAACAGAGGTTACACCCGTGAGTCATATCTTACTTTGATTAATCAAATTAAAGATAAAATCCATGACGTTGTCTTTGGCACTGATATTATAGTGGGCTTTCCGGGAGAGACAGACGAAGATTTTCAAGACACCTTGAATCTGGTAAAAGAAGTTGGTTTCAAGGTTGCCTTCGTAGCCCGGTACTCACCACGGCCGGGAACCGCCTCCGCAAGACTCTACCCTGATGATATTCCGGCTAAAATCAAGAAAGAACGCTGGGAAATTTTGGATCAAATTGCCAACAAAGACAATCTCCGATCCCGACCCATCGTCCCATAGTTCACCCGTCATTACGAATCTCCTGCCCGCAGATGCTAGAGCATCTGCTCTTGCAGGCGGGCGTACTCGAGCTGTGGCAATCTCACTCCATCCATAATATAAAATTACGATACGAATGAATAATGTTTTAGTCATCTGCGGTCCCACCACCTCCGGTAAAACCTCCCTAGCTCTCTCCATCGCAAAGCAAATAATCTCGAACCAGTCATTGCGAGGAGCGAAGCGACGTGGCCCGCTGGTACCCGAAGGGGTAAATCTCACTCCACCAGGATCAGTCAACCTCCTCTCCGCCGACTCCCGACAGATATACAAGGGTCTGGACATTGTTACAGGCAAAGATATTCCTACAGATCTCCCTCCAAACATTTGTTTTTTTGGTTTGGATTTGGTCGAGCCCAACCAAAGCTTTAATCTCGCTGACTACTTGGATTATTCCAAAAAAATAATTCAAAGCTCGATAAAAAGCCATACTCCGCTGATTATTGTGGGCGGTACTGGTTTATACCTGAAAGCCATTACTACTGATTTGCTGACTGTCAGAGTTCCTCCAAATAGATTACTTCGTCTGGATCTCGAGAAACTTGATTTACCGGCTCTTCAGTCTCGTCTATCAATATTAAATCCTCAAAAATTCTCCTCCCTGAATAATTCTGATCTCAATAATCCCAGACGTCTCATCCGCGCCATCGAAATCTCAACCTACGACAATTCACAATCTGCCGCTTTCTCTTCCTCCAACGTCATTGCGAGTTTCGGTACTCCGAACCGCGGCAATCTCACTCCATCAAACTTTCTTTGGGTTGGCCTTAAAGTCGATAAAGAAATTCAGAAATCCCGGATCAATCATAGAGTCATTGATAGATTAGAAAACGGAGCGGTGGAAGAAGTAAAAAACTTAATTGCAAAATACCCCGACCTCCACTTGCCAATCTACACCAGTCTAGGCGTCAAACAGATTCTTCAATTCCTGCACCAAGAAATCCCTCGAGAAACGCTGGTAGACCTATGGGCGGCTTCCGAAGTAGATTATGCTCGTCGGCAAACGGTCTGGTTTAAAAAACAACCCGGCATAGTTTGGTATGATAAAAGTACGGTAGACGACCATCTTATCGCTAAGTTAGCCGAAATATATAAATAAAATGATCAAAAAGAAACACGTCATCTTTGATTTTTCCATCGGCAGCATTTTTTGGGTCCTGTTTTCTCTCGCCGCCGCGTATATTCTTTTGAGGCTTACCAGTGTTATTGCTTTATTGTTTATTGCCATTCTGATTACTTTGGCTGTTTGTCCTATGGTAGACTACCTGGAAAAGTTTAAGGTAAACAGGGCTCTTTCTTCGATGGTGATTTTACTAGCCACCTTCGGTACCATTATTTTTGCCATAGTTTCTCTCGCGGCTCCTTTGTTGGATCAAACCCAATTATTTCTCCAAAAATTACCGGCCATAATTGATACAGTTAGTCCATTTAAAATTGCTGACGGCTCACTCAACGCTCAGTTTGCCACTGTTCCCGGTAAAGTACTTACCTTTGCCTTAGACACTTTTTCCGCTTTCATAACCGCCTTTACTGTTATTGTCATCAGCTTTTACATGATCCAGGACCTCCACAATTTGGAGAAGCATCTCAAATTTTGGTTCGGAGACAAAGGTCACCGCTATTTTGTCATCGCCGAAAAGCTAGAAGTCCAGATTGGTTATTGGGTGAGAGGGGAGTTACTTCTCATGTTGCTGGTGGGACTTCTGAGTTACATTGGTTATCTCATCATTGGCCTGCCTTTTGCTATCTCTCTGGCCTTCATTGCCGGCATGTTGGAACTCATTCCCAACATCGGTCCCACCATAGCCACTGTACCCGCCGTTCTCGTCGGCTTTTCTATCTCAACCGGTCATGGTATCGCCGCCCTTGTTGTTTCACTCATTGTTCAGCAGCTGGAAAACAATCTTATCGTTCCCAAAATCATGCAACACGTTGCCGGACTCAATCCCATTATTACGATAGTTGCCATCATGATAGGTTTCCAGCTGGGTGGCCCACTTCTGGCCATCCTGGCTCTACCCACAGTCTTATCCGCACGGGTCATTTTGAGCCATATTCAGCTCAACAAAGACACCACCATTCCCGAAATCGACTAGCCCAAATCCCAGTCAGCAAAACCTATAATGTTGACATTTGGGGATTACTGTGGTACACTAGCCACAGTTATAGTTCAACTTGAGGCTAATTAGTCTCAATAACAATCCTGCTCATTAAACTAGGAGGCGCGAATGCCATCAGGAATAGCTTGGCATGTTGAAGATGAGATTAGGCAGATGCTTAAGGGTAAGCTTCCTCAAGGCTGTGCCCTCGAATTTGAGGAAACCGAAGAATCTCATTCGGTGGGAGTTCTCATGGATGATCATGACGAATTCAACGGACGTCTGACGATTACTCTTACCGGTGCTGAAACAAGGGTGCTAGCTTCTTTGAAATCATCAAACACGTTCCGAGAGTCTGTTTCTGGTGGTAACTCCTTTGATCGGAATCAGTACCACTACTCAATCAGAGACATCACAGTTATTCGCTGGTTCGAAAATATCCCCGCTCAATAGGCGGGGATTTTAACATAGAGATCTAGTATTTTGAGCTTAAAAATACAAATAGTCTTATCAATGAGTACATGACGCTATAAAACAGCTAATGATATATTCATATATTATGGAACAGCAAGAAAAAACTTACGCTGAGCGGATTACTGCAATTTACGAAAAAGTTAAAAACAGCCTCGGTGAAGAAAGGGCTAAATTATTTAATGAAGTAGTTAGAGGTGCCAGCTTATTAGATGAAGATAAGAACTTATTAACCCAAATAGATAGTTTAGACATGGGTGGATTAGATATTGAGGTAAGCAAGCTTGAAGAAATTGTGGAAGGCATGAAAAGGCAGTATGAAGCTAGTAGTATTTACGAAGCCTTTGCGCCGCGAGCCCTTGCGGGCTCCCTAGTACAATAAGCCGGATTCTGTCGTGGAGGAATATCTATCTATGCTCGAGACTTTAGGGATAGAAAAGGCACCTTAGTCCCAATTCGTCGATTGCAGCGGGGCGGGTTACCACCCCTATACCGTTACCGGTACAGGGTCTCCACCTAACGGTGGAACGTTTCACCTTTGATCGTCTCTGTGGCCCTATCGCGCCTCCCGAGTCACCTCGGGAAGGACTGGGTTTCCCCAGCCACCCTTCCTTTTAGCTGTCCGGACTTTCCTCCCCACCTTGCGGCGGGGCATTCCTCTCGTACTAGGGATAGCCAATTCTACCACAAATTCCCCCAAAAAGCCCCATAGTGTTGACAAGGGCTTTTTATTTGACTTCCAACCTATATGTTCTTATGATTAGTGTATATGCAGACAAATGTTCTTCTTTCCTTCCAAAATTCCCTTTCCTTTGCCGCCAACCAAGTCTTGGTTGGAGTTATTAGTTTTTTGCCTAATATTCTGGGCGCCCTTGTTGTCTTCCTTATCGGTTGGCTCATCGCCGACTGGCTCAAAACACTCACCACCAAGATTGTTAACGTCACCAGGCTTGGCTCGCTGTTCAAAAACCCCGTTATTACTGATTTCCTCAAAAATGCTCAGGTCTCACAAAGATTCGAGGACGTGATTGGTGAAATTGTTAAGTGGCTAGTCGTCACCCTGTTCTTTGTGGCCGGTATCAACATCCTTGGTATTACTTCCATCAGCCTGTTCCTAAACGGTATCATTGCCGGCATTCCCACTCTCATCGCCGCCGTCATTACTCTGGTCATTGGTATCGTAGTTGCCGGGTTCTTGGAAAAAGTCGTCAAGGGGTCTCTGGGATCGTCTGATCCCTCCATGTCTCGTCTCGTGGGCAAAGTAGTTAGTTATGCCGTCATGACGTTTTTCATTCTAGCCGCCCTTTCTCAGTTGGGCATTGCTACTTTTTTCATCAATACGGTTTTTGTAGGCTTTATCATGGCCATTGCCCTTGCTCTAGGACTCAGTCTGGGTCTTGGTGCCAAAGATATTACCAAGAAGGTTCTCGAGGATTGGTACAAAAAAATCGATAAACAAGGTTAAATTTGATCAGTCCTGCTCTCAATTGCTTTAATTAGAAGACTAGCAGTTCTCAGAGTTGCTCTTGGAAAATTTTTTTCCAAAGTCAAATACATATTTGCTCCCATGTTTCTGTATCTATCACTGTCATAATGGAGTGTCAGTTCTGTCTGACCATCGTCAGTTATTCTAGCCTGCGAAGTCCAAGTTCCGTCAGGTCGTCTTTCGCCGATAATCCAAGAACTAACCCCCTCTCTTTCGACTACGATACTTGATTTTTCTCCGGTAATTGAATCTTCCATCACATCTGTCACCATATCTCCAAGGTTGGTGATTTTTTCTCGAATCTTTGCCCAACTCAGTTGAAAGTCCTCCATCGGTCCATTCTTTAAGTCTTTGCTCATATCAGCCACAATCAGGGCTCTCGCTTTTGCCTCATCAATTTTGGGCGGAAAAGACTTTAGGCGTTCTAGCGCCCATTTTTTTGCAATTCGTAACGTTTCTTTTTGCTCTTCTAATTTACTTCTTCTTTCAACTATGGGAACAATATCGCTATCAAATCTTTTCTCCATGATAATCTATATTTTAGGGTATCGCACCAAAAAACCCAAGATAGATTGCTCGCACTTGGGCTCTTGGATCGAACCAAATTACTTGGCGCCGATTTTAAACATCTTGGTTCCACAAACGGGGCAAACAGCTTTGACGGCTGGTTTACCATTTTTCATGGTAACTCTCTCGAATTCGGTTACGTCTCTTTTGGCTCTGCATTTTACACAATAGATCTGCATTTACTTGGTTCACCCCCTTTCTTTTTGTTAGTGCCTGGACAAATAACTCCAAATAGCTAGCTCCAAGGCTAGGACAAGCATAGTCAGGATCGCAGTCTTTGTCAAGTCTGCCTTGAAAAATCTTGCACCTTCTCTGTCGAGCTCAGTTTTAATTATCGGCTTATTTGTTGTCAGCCACTCGTCCTTAATGGCAAATCCTTCGGCCTGTTGTTTTCTTTCTTGAGATATGATTTTTTCTCGTTTCGTTTTTCTTTGTCTGCTCATGCTCAATATTATATCTTTATATAGTAAAATGAATCCACTATGGTACCGGCCAGTTTATTTTATGCGATTTTTGCCATTTGGCTGTTTGTCCTTACTTTCCTTTTGATTCGGCTGGTGGTTCATTATAACCGTCTCACAGCCGATGTATCCAAAAAAGATCTTATTTCGTCACTCAATCATCTAATCGACAACTTAGACCGAAATACTGACGATATCAATTCTCTTCAAGAGAAACTCTCCTCCGAAGTTAACGAAAACAAAAAACACCTACAGCGTTTGGGTTTTAGGCGCTACAATCCCTTCACCGATACCGGCGGAGACCAAAGCTTTTCGGCTGCCTTTCTTGATGATAATGGGGACGGTATTATGATAAGCTCTTTACATAGTCGGGAAAATACCCGGCTCTATGCTAAAAAAGTTGAGGGAGGCAAGGTTACCAGCCAGGCTCTCTCCAAAGAAGAACAAGAAGTTATCAACGAAGCCATAAAATAAACATAATTTATGAAACTCAGCTCCAAAACTATAGTCTCGTTAGTCATTACCTTTTTTGTTTCTGCCGGCTTAGCCTACGCAGTAGTGCCTTCCAACGGTGGGGGACTCGTTTCTCCGCAAGCTGAAACTCCCACCGAGAAAAAATCAGCCGGTTTTGGCCAATTTGCGGATGAGCCAAAGACCGAGGCCTGTCCACTGAACGGGAAGCTTTATTCGAAATCCGAAAAAACCTTGTGGGAAGCCAGGCGCCCCATCTTAGCCATGATCGAAAATGATATTCACGCCCGCCCACAGTCCGGACTTGCCTCGGCTGACATAGTTTATGAAGCAGTCGCCGAAGGGGGTATTACCCGTTTTATGGGTGTCTTCTATTGTGGAGCTCAGGCTGATACCGCCAAAGTCGCTCCTGTCAGAAGTGCCCGTATATATTTTGTAAACATTGCGGCCGAGTACAATACTCCCATTTATATGCATGTTGGTGGCGGCAACTGTAGTGCGGATGCGGCTAGTGGTCAATGCACTTCGAACAAAAAAGCCTTCGCCCTGGAGGAGTTAGTCAAGCTTGGTTGGAGGAAGGCCGGGGGTAACGATTTCGATACTATCGGCGATATCGGTATTCCGGTCATGAAAAGAGACTATCAGCGCCTAGGTGCCGGAGTTGAGATTGCTACCGAGCATACTTATGTCGGGTATCTCTCTCACGCCTGGAGAGAAGCCGAAAAGCGTGGTTATAACCACCTGACGCCAAGTGGCAAGACCTGGCTCTCCGGAGTTAAATTGTGGAAAACCGGCACTTCTGATATAGCGGGACAGCCAGCCCAAAATATCAAATACGATTTTTGGTCAAACTACAAAGACTTTACTGTAGACTGGAAATACGACCCAACAACCAAGGAGTATCTAAGAAACCAAGGATCAGTCTCCCATCTCGATCTAGAAACAGGCAAGCAAATTACTGTCCCCAACATCCTCGTGCAGTTTGCCAAGGAAGAAGGCCCTCTTGATGAACACAAACACATGTTCTACACCGTGATTGGTGAGGGAACGGGATTGTACTTCACTGGGGGACAGGCTGTTGAAATTAAATGGAAGAAATCCAAGCAGATGGAGAGAACCATTTTTACCGACAAATCAGGCAAGGAGATTACCTTCACTCCAGGTGCCATTTGGATAAGTATTTTACCCATTGGCAACAAAGTAGTTTACAATTAAGGTCTAGGCCTGCCCCAAATATGGCCAAATTATCTGATCTAATAATTTCCAAAGTAAGAGTCAAACTCTTAAAATTATTTCTTTCTCAGACGAAAGAAATGTTTTACGTCCGTGAACTTACTCGCCTAACCAAGGAGGAAATCAATGCGGTCAGAAGAGAGCTTGATCACCTTCAAAAAGCCGGTCTGCTTACGAGCGAAAAACGGGGGAACCGTCTTTATTATTCGGTCAAAACTGCTTACGCTCTATATCCCGAGCTCACCAATCTCGTTATCAAGTCTACAGGCTTCGGTCGTTTGGTGATAAAAAATCGCAGCAAACTCGGCTTTGTAAAGTTTGCGTTTGTTTCACAAAAACTTTCCCGCGGACTCAAGCGTGACCCAGACGAAGTTGATCTCATGATCATCGGCAAGGTCATTATGCCCCAGGTGTCTTTAATCGTTAAGCAAATCGAGAAAATGCTAAACACCGAATTAAATTATTCGTGTATGACCGAAGAAGAGTTCAATTACCGCAAGTCCCACAAAGACCCCTTTATCGTCAAAGTTCTTCTTCAGTCAAGAATTACCCTGATCGGGGATGAAATTCAATTACTCAGTTGATGCCCACTCAAAAGATTTTAAAAGTCGGAAACTCACTGGGGGTCACCCTGCCTTCCAGTTTGGTAAAAAGTTTATCGCTTAAGCCGGGGGATCAAGTGGAGGTACTTAACAATCTAAATAACTCCCTTACCCTGAATTTTATAGACAGCCACCAGCTCAGCTTAGGTCTTTCATCGATAAAAAAAGCGGCAAAAAAACTTATATAATCAAATCGTTCGAGTAAAATAATCTATGACGTTTTCCAAACCACAAAAGATTTCTTTCGCCATTCTAATTCTGACTCTCATCTCACTTTACATAATCCTACCCACCAAATTGGGAAACTTTTCTATGCCTCGAATAAACTTCAAGATTGGTAATCTAGACTTTTCAAAAGAAATTGAACTTAAGCAAGGCCTGGATATCAAGGGGGGTTTACAGGTAGTTCTAAATGCGGACATGAAAGACATCGCTGGTGGTGATCGAACCTCTGCCCTGGAGTCACTCAAAGAAGTCATCGGACGTCGCGTTGACCTCTTCGGAGTCTCGGAGTCTGGTGTCAAAACTGCCATATCGGGAAACGATTATCGTCTAATCTTAGAGCTTCCTGGGGTGACGGACCCCGAGCAAGCTCTCACTTTGATTGGCCAGACAGCCAAAATGGTTTTTGCTCTTCCCATATACACTCCCGGGGCTACCGCTACCGACTCTGCTACACTGACCGGTTTTGAGCCGACAGACCTTACCGGTGCCGATCTTGCACGGGCTCAAGTTACTTTTGAGTCGGAAGATCGTAGTCCTGCCGTCTCCATTACCTTTAAGGACTCCGGTAAAAATAAATTTTCTCAACTCACCAAAGAAAACATCGGTAAACCGGTTGCCATCCTATTGGACGGGTATCCCATTACCATGCCTACTGTCCAAGCCGAAATTGACAGTGGTAATGCTGTGATCACCGGAAAGTTTTCCACCGAAGAAGCTAAATCCCTTGCCATTCAGCTCAATGCGGGAGCTCTGCCGGTCCCGGTTTCTATCCTTAGTCAGAAAAACATTCCGGCCACCCTCGGGGCTGACTCCATCAAGAAAAGTGTTACCGCCGGCGCCATCGGCCTCTTTATGGTTATCTTTTTTATGGTTGCTTACTACGGCAGGATGGGTTTTATTGCCTCTATCGGTCTTGTTTTATACGGAATCTTTACCTTGACTCTTTACAAACTTATTCCGGTAGTTTTGAGTCTTCCTGGCATTGCCGGCTTTCTCCTTTCGGTTGGCATGGCGGTCGATAGCAACATTTTGGTTTTTGAAAGATACAAGGAAGAAATAAGGGCAGGGAGAGACTGGCGAGTAGCTCTGGAGCTGGCATTCGGCCGGGCCTGGGACTCCATCAAAGACGCGAACACGGCTACTATTATCACCGGATTAATTCTATTTAATCCACTGGACTGGAGTTTTTTAAATACTTCCGGTTCTGTTAGAGGCTTTGCCTTAACCTTAATTCTTGGAATCTTTATTTCTCTTTTCACAGGCATCGTGGTCACCAGGAATCTACTCCGTCTTTTCTTCAAAGACAAACCACGAACCAACAACAAATAACTAATAACTACAAACTCTTAACCCAATATGAACTGGATGAAATACCTCTCGCTTTATTTCCTTATCTCCGCCATCGTCATCCTTCCTGGCATCTACTCCCTCGTGCGATTCGGGCTCAAACCGTCCATAGAGTTTACCGGTGGCTCCCGTTTTACTCTGGTACAGTCAAAATCAACTCCAGACACAATTCTTCAATCATTCAAAGAATACACACCCGTTCTCGAGAGCTCAGACAACAACAGTTTAACTATAAAGTCAAAAGAAATATCCCAGGAATCGGTTCAAAAAATTCTTGAAACGCTCAAGCCGGACAGCCCGGAAATCAAACTTACTGATTTCGAAACCATCGGTCCCGCCCTCGGCAAAGAAACCATCAAAAAAACAGCCAACGCTTTGATCATCGCCTCTTTTCTCTTATTGGCCTACATTAGTCTGGCCTTCAAACAATTAAAGTACGGCATTTGTGCCGTCTTGGCCATGTTTCACGATACAGCCGTTCTATTGGGATCATTTTCTTTGCTCGGTTATTTCTGGGGGATAGAGGTTGACCTCCTATTTGTTACCGCCATCTTAACGATTCTCTCTTTCTCTGTTCACGACACCATTGTCGTCTACGACCGGATAAGGGAATTAAGCCATAAACACAAAAACACCGACTATGTTTCGTTGATCAATCAGGCTGTCACCGAAACCATGGCCAGATCTCTAAACAATTCATTGACTATTATTTTTATGCTCCTTGCCATGTTCCTTATTGGTGGTGAAACTACTAAATATTTTTCCCTGGCTCTTCTCATCGGTACCATTACCGGAACTTACTCCTCAACCTTTACCGCCGCTCCGCTTCTCATCTTCTGGGAAAAGCATTTTTCCAAGAATAAATGATACAATTCCCGACAGTACTTTATCAAATTAGGAGGTCGAATGCCCACAATTTACTTTGAAATCATCGGTTGGGTCGGGACGATTGCCATCATGGTTGCTTATTGGTTAGTCTCCATCGGCAAAATCTCTCCGGTTTCCAAAACCTACCAGCTTCTTAACCTGTTCGGTGCCGGCTTTGTGATTATAAACGTAGTTTTTCATGGGGCTCTTCCCTCGGTTGCCCTCAACACCATCTGGTTCTTTATCGCCCTCTTTGGACTTTTCCAAAAGTCCAAAAAATGAGATCCTTCCCCCGTTCCATCGGGGGATTTTTATAATTCTATGTGGTTGCCAGATAATAAGGAGGTTCTGGGGCTTTGGCAGCAAAAGGTGAAACCATGCCCACCAAGTAAGGTAGTTCACGTCCTTTATCCCCGGGCAAATCACAGCCCAAACCACCAACCCAGATGTCAGGATGGACCATAAAAGCCGTTACCAGGTTCGGGATACCGACAGGTCCCCCTCCAGTTTTAGAAACATAAGCAAAAGTATGGTAGTTGGGATAATCAAGTTTTTGGCTGATTTCTAAACTGACTTTGTCTATCATGGCATTTATCTCTGCCATCGCCGCCAGCACCGTTGCTTGAGAATCCACTACGCACTCCGTAAAGACTACCGGTCTGGTTACCCCATCTGGAGACAGTATTCTGGTAATATCCGGTGGTGCGATGCAAACGGGAGACGGCAGTCGACTGGTATCTTCTCGGTAATAGGACATTTGCATGGGGTTCAATCGTACCTTGAGATGGTCGGTTAGTTCGCGTCCAAGTCTCGTACCGCTCTTCAGAATTGGAATTACGGATACTTCGTGTGGGTTTGGGAAGGTTGTGGAAAAGATTCTTCTCAGCCTTTTCAGAGCCAGTCTGCATTCTTCCTCGGTAACTATTGTTATCGCTTCCTCAGGTGTTCTGGCCTTCTCGATTTTATTTGTTCCGGAACCATGTAATTCTTTTTCTGATATCGTCATTCCTCATTCTACTCCAAGGGATCCAAGAACCCCAAAGCATCATAAATAGTCTTGCTTTTGGTATGGAGCATTAGCTCCAACGCCTTAGGGGTGTCGAGATCTTGGTTCATAATATCGACAAACTTTGTTTTTCCGGTAGCGCGAAGTTTGCCAACCAAACCCCTTAACCTTTTTTCTGCCATGGCCAATTCCTCCTCTCTGTACTCCCAATTTTCTCGATAATGATGAGACAAAAGTAAAAAGCGAACTGCATTGGCAGAGTATTTTTCCAATAAACGGGAAACCATTACCAAATTGCCTTTTGACTTACTCACTTTTTCCCCTTCATAGAATACTTGTCCGGTGTGTATCCAATACTTTGCAAACGGAATTTTTTCCGTTGAGCCTTCACTTTGAATTATTTCCGCTTCATGGTGAGGAAAAACCAAATCCTTTCCTCCTCCGTGAATATCTATCTGTTTCCCCAGAGAGCCGATGCTCATAGCAGAACACTCAATATGCCACCCCGGCCTACCTTTTCCAAAAGGACTTTCAAATGATGGTATGTGTATTTGCTGGTGTGGCTCGGTCGCCCTCCACAGAGTAATGTCAAGCGGGTTTCTCTTGTTAGGGTTATTAACGTCCTCCTCGAAGTTCTTTGCCATTTTTAGCATCTGAGCTTCTGTTAGCCTGGAAAGCTTCCCATAGCCCTTTTTCTTTGTAATGTCCAAATAAACACTATTGTTGTGTGAATAGGCAATTCCTCTTTCTAAGAGTCGCTGGATCAAGGAAACCATTATCTCAATACTCTCGGACGCTTTCAGGTAATGTGTGGGTGCCGTCCAGTTTAGGTCTTGCATATCCCTCAAAAACTTTTCTGTCCAAAAAGTAGCCAGGTCAGACCAGGAAATGTTTTGTATTCGCGCCCTCTCCAGAATATCCCCGTCTCTATCATTAATATCCGTAATATTTTGCGAATATATCACCTCATACCCACGAAGTTTAAGAAATCGGATTAATGCATCAAAGCTGATGTATGTAAATGCATGTCCCAGATGGGTTGTGTCATACGGAGTAATCCCACAGACATATATCGTGACCTTTTTAGGAATAATTGTTGAGAACACACCCATCTTTCGGGTGAGAGAGTTGTAAATATACATACCAAAAACTAGTATATTACTTTCACCAAAAAACACTAAGTTGAGTCACGATCCACCTCACCACCTGGCTCGATTTTCGAACTCTTGGTCGCAAACGATAGAACTTAGAGTTTATCCAAAACTATATTTTGCCAATAAATAGCAGAATCAAAGCCACTACAGTCATAGCTGCAAAGATAGCTACAGTCTTAACAAATAGATTGATTGCCTCTTTTTTCTTACCGTCAATAAATAGCAGAAGGGGTTGGTAGAAAAACATGAACGCCATTACTACCACGGACAGGGTAAGTACCGATAAAAATACAATTGGAGCAAAAAAAGTATCAGGCTTATTCTTTAGAGGCTGAGTCGCGAACGTCAGGGTCGTAACGACGAATATTATGTAGGTTAATGCCCCAAAGGCATTAATAATAGGATTCTTAGACATAATGTTAAGTATACTAAATTGGCTCGCAAGATAGGTTTTTCGAAACCTTACCTCACCGGTTTATTGCTATCCGGTCTTTCCTAGTTCCGCAATTCTGGTCAATAAATACTCCCGGTTATTTTTTTTGGTATCCTCCAATACTTCTTCGAATAATTCTTTAAGAACTTTTCCGATAATTGGCCCGGGGGTTACGTTAAGTACTTTCATTACATCTAGTCCGTTCACTACCATATCATTTATTTCCATCGGTTCGAAGAGCTGTTCTCCGATCCGCTTTTGGAGTTCCATAAATCTCCAGCTGGTTGTTTTGGCACCACTGCCCTTACGGTCGGCAATGCGTAGCATCACCATGTCATTAATATTCTCTTTGCCCACCTTACGGATCAGGCGTCGAATGGCACTGTCGGTCATATCCGGCTGGTAAGCAAACATGTGCCATCGAACCAATGTCTCGATTTTATCGATTTGTTTTCGGTTAAATTTGAGTCTCTCCGTAATTTCTTTTATCATCCTCGCCCCGATTACTTCATGGCCGTAGAACGTCACCATTCCCTTTGTCGGCTGGGTATATCCACAACTGGCACAAGTAGTCATTTCCTCGGACAAATCCCGGTACATCTTGGCACATTTTCGGCACTTAAATCTCTGGCTTCTCGGCTTTCCTATATCATGTACAAAGGTAGCCAAGCGGATGATCGGGTCGGTTGATGGACACTCGGCCAGAGCCTCCAGCATATGATCCAAGACCGACAGTTTGTGGTGTCCACCCTGCACCACACCACGACCCTCCATTACTTCCGGCATGAAGTGGTCCATCAGCCCCGTTGAAATGAGCAGTCTTACCCCATCTGCCGGATAGTTAGATCCAAGGATTTTCAGAAACTCTTCTCTGATTCTCTCCTTGCTGATTTTTTCCAGAAGTACCGATTTTTCACCAATCGCAGTCAACGTGTTTTCCTCAATCAAAAACCCCAGTCTGGCGGCAAACCTGATCGCCCTCATCATTCGCAGTGCATCTTCGTTAAAGCGGATACGAGGATCTCCTACGGCTCTTATCAAACCATTTTCAAAATCTCTCAGTCCATCCACCATATCCACCAGCTCATATTCTCCTTTTGAGTTTTTGGGTTTTTGAGTTTTTGTGTTTTTTATTCCAATTACTATCGCATTTATCGTAAAATCCCTTCTGGTGACATCTTCATCCAAAGTTTTTCCCCAAGACACATTGTCTGGGCGCCGATAATCGGAATACTCTTTCTCAGATCGGTATGTCGTTACCTCGTAAAGTTCCTCAATGCCATTGATGGTTACATTAAAAGACACCGTCCCAAAATCATTGTTATAAAATGGGCTGTGCATCCTCAACACCTCCAAGCTCTGTTCGGGCGTTGCGTTAGTTGTGAGATCACAGTTTTCCGGAACCTTTCCCAAAATCAAATTTCTCACCCCACCACCTACTAAATAAATCTCGAACCCAGCCTTTTGGTATTCATCAAATGTATTCTTTAGTGGTTCTGGAATCAGTGAAACCTCATCTGGTAATAGCTGTCTGGTGTACACGCTTAAATCTTATCACGCTGAATCATGTAGAATAGCCTCGTAGTGATTATATTAAAGGACATAATTTTCGAGTTGGAAAAAAACGGCAATTCGGTCGATAAGATCCGTCTTGCCGGAGTCTATAAATATGTTCGCAACGCTCACTCTGGTCAGGTAAGACAGACAGGGGATCCTCTCTTCACTCATCCAGTCACCGTCGCTTACTACTTGGCTTCTTGGGGTTTGGATCAAGTCACCGTTGAAGCAGGTTTACTCCATGAGGTCATCGAAACATCAAAAGTAACTCTCAAAGATGTGGAATGGGTTTTTGGTGAAGAGTGTGCCCGGTTGGTTGACGGTGTTGCCCGCGTCGGACAGGTTAAGCTCAGAGGCAGTCGAGACGAAGAGTTTTTGGAAAATCTGCGCAGAATGTTCGTCGCCATGGCCCAAGATATCCGGGTGGTCATTATTCGGTTAGCAGACCGACTACATAATATTTCTACCTTAGATGCGGTTCCCATCTCCAAACAAAAAAGAATCTCTCTCGAAACCTTAGAGGTCTACGCCCCCCTTGCGGACAGGTTGGGCATGGGTAAGTTAAAAGGGGACTTGGAAGACTCGGCCTTTCCTTATGTTTATCCGGAAGAATACAACTGGTTAGTTACCATCGCCAAACCGCACTTCAAATATTCCGAAGATAACATTCTGGAAACAATTAACCGCATTCGGCAACAATTGGCCAAGCATGGAATCAAAGCCCATACCGAATATCGTCTCAAACGTAAATACAGTTTGTTTCGCAAACTACTCAGGCCGGAAATCAATCGTGATATTAGCCGGATCCACGACTTAATGGCCATCAGGATCATCACCGAAGACACCGCCTCATGTTACTCCACTCTTGGCATAATTCATCAATACTGGAAACCGGTTCCCTTCTTAGGTATTTCCGATTTCATTTCCCAGCCAAAACCAAACGGCTATCAATCTATCCATACCAAGGTTTTCGACAACCGGGGCAATATCGTAGAAGTACAGATTCGTTCCGAAGAAATGCATTTGCAGGCCGAGTTTGGCGCCGCCGCTCACTTTGCCTATACCAGAGCCAAACATGAAGGTGCCTCGGATGAGAAACTTGAGAAGGGAACCGCCTTCACCATTTCGGAAAAAATGGCTTGGGTTAAACAGCTGGCCGGTTGGCAGCAACAGGTCGTTGGTGTCAAAGAGACTTTATCTGATTTTCATCTTGATGCGCTTTCTCACCACATTTATGTATTCTCTCCCAAGGGGGACGTCTACGATCTTCCCGAAGACGCAACTCCTGTCGACTATGCGTTTAATGTGCATTCTAACCTGGGGTTTTATATCCAGTCGGCCAAGATAAACGATAAAATTGCCTCCGTCGATGCCAAGCTTAAGAGCGGAGACGTGGTGGAAATAATCAAAACAAAGAAACCCAAATTACCGAACAGAAACTGGTTGCGGTTTGTCAAAACTCACAAGGCCAAGTTGGAAATTAAAAAAGCCCTCGAGAAGGGTACTGGGGTATAAAATGGACTAACTTGATGAAAAAATACCCCAAACTCCCAAGATTACTTCTCGACGCTTTTTCTCTCCTGGGAATTTGTTTATTTTTTGTTCTTTCGCCGGTCATTGGCAAGGTACCGGGCTCTAGCCAACCGGCGGTCAAAGCTGCATATGTTACAGAGCCAAACCTGCCCGTCCAAACCGGCGTCAGTGCTCCGAACCTGACCGCCCAGGGAGTTTTTATCATGGATGTGGACACTGGCACAATCCTCTATGACAAGAACCCGCACTTGCCTCTAAAGCCGGCATCTCTGACAAAAATAATGACAGCCCTCATCGCCATGGATTATTTCCAAGATGACTCGGTTCTCAAAGTAGTCAACGGTCAATCATCGCTTGGAAATACAGCCGACTTGATCAAGGGTGATGAATTGACCGCCTTAGATTTATTTTATGCCCTACTTGTTCCATCGGGAAACGATGCCGCGGTTACTCTGGCAGAGAACTACCCCGGCGGCTATCGGATCTTTTTGGAAAGAATGAATCAAAAAGTGGGGGAGCTTGGTCTCAAGAATACTCACTTTGTGAACGTCTCCGGTGTCGAAAGCCCGGATCACTACACCACTGCCTACGACATCGCCATGATAGCGAGAAAGGCTCTCGCCAGGCAGCGTTTTGCCACCATCGTTTCTACAAAAAGCATTACCCTCCGGAGTCTAAAAGGACATCTCTATCCCCTTACTTCCACTAACGTACTTCTGGAACAACCCGGCATTCTCGGTGTCAAGACCGGATGGACCCCAGAGGCGGGAGAGTGTTTGGTAATACTGGCCGAGAGAGACAGTCACCCAATATTAATCAGTTTACTCAATAGTAAAGATCGTTTCGGTGAAGGGGAAAAACTGGTCAAATGGGCCTACTCCAACTTCACCTGGCAATAATCATTTCTTCTCTATCCACTCGTTCCTCACCGCCGACACGTAGGCCGTAAAACCTTGATCCCCTAGGAATACAAAAATTGGCATAGCGTATTTTTGGTTCTCATTTGAGTCATAATATCCCAAGAAGACTCTTCGGATTTTGACTTCTCCGGATCTCGGACCAATAGGAGTGACAAACCCACCTCCTCCCGAAAGTTCATCCCAAGCCTCCTCACCTGTCTTTACCGGGTATGTCGAATTCTTGGCGTAGTCAATGTTAGTGTATTCATAGTCCATATACACAACTTTCTCGCTTTGGATCTTCGACCCGCTTACCACTACACGTATTAAACCCTTGCTCGGATCTGTCCGGTAAAACGGGTAACTTGCTTTAATTTCTTTTGTTTTGCTGTTTGGATCAATCTCATCAATATTTTTCCTAAACAAGTCCAATTGAACAAAATCAGCATCGGACAGGGAGAGAGCGGAAACCAATTTAGCTGCGTCATTTTTCAAATACGTTACTTTTTCAACTCCGACAGCGTCGTCGTTCAGGAGCCCAATTCTTTTTATATAATTCTCTGTCTCCGTTATCACTTGTTTGTCAGACTGAAAATTACCCATTGTAGCCAGTGCCGGGTTGTTTTGCCACTGGCGTGAGAGGACAAAGTGCCCGGAAATAATATTCATCTCCAGCTTCGAGCTAAGTTGGTCTTGATTGGTCCAAATATAATCCGTTTCTGTTGGCTGAAAGGGTTTAAAGAGAAACCCAAGAGCTGTAGCTGTGTCTACTGCCGTATCTGCATCAGCAAAGCCGCTTCTCTTGGTCGGAGCCCAATAGACTCTCATGCGGTCAGGGAAAGCAGGTATTACCCCGGTCGGTAGTTCCAAAGACATCTTTGGTCTATCTTTACTCGCCGGGAAATTGAGCTCGGATAAAACTCCAAAGCTTGCCCCAGCCGGAGGCAGGGGAGGAGGGTTAAGTAGCTTGTAGTAGTCCAGAGCGGCCACCCCAATGTACCAAAGGATAGTGATTCCGACGAACCCAATAGCCCCCCACTTTATTGCCTTTCTTGCCACCACAGATGCTTCGGTTAGTGTAGCCATAGTCTTAATAAAGTATACTATCCATATGGCCGATACGCACGTCAGAACTAGAAATGCCCCTTCACCCACCGGTGTCCCCCATGTAGGGAATACTCGCACAGCACTTTTTGATTACCTTTTAGCCAAAAAATATGGTGGAGAATTTATTTTGCGTATCGAAGATACCGACCAAGATCGCTTTGTTCCGGGTTCCATAGAAAAAATCTACCAAATTCACGATCTTCTTGGTCTGGTGCGTGACGAAGATCCTGTGGTGGGTGGGCCTTTTGGTCCATACATTCAATCTCAAAGGCTGGAGATTTATCAAAAATATGCCAGTCTTCTTGTCGGCATAGACGCCGCCTATCCCTGTTTTTGTTCTGAGGAAAGATTAAAGTCACTTCATGAAAAAGATCAGTTTGCCAAATACGATCGTTTTTGTCGAAAACTTACCAGTGAAGAAGCCCAAAGGAAAATTGCAGCAGGTGAACCGTACGTCTTACGAGTCAAACTTCCTGAAACCGGTTTCACTATTTGGCACGACCTTGTTCAGGGAAAACTTAGTCTACCCAATAATGAATGTGACGACAAGGTAATAATGAAAACGATCGGCATACCTACCTATCACCTGGCTGTAGTCATCGATGACCACCTCATGAAGATCAGTCATGTGCTTCGTGGAGTCGAGTGGATGGCCTCCACCCCGGTACATTTATTTCTTTACGAAGCACTCGGCTGGCAACCTCCCACTTTTGCCCACGTTCCACTGCTTCTTGGACCGGATAAAAGCAAACTCTCCAAGCGTCACGGAGCCAAATCTGTCCTCGAATATGCCGAAGATGGTTACCTTCCGGAAGCCATTAACAACTTCCTTTTTTATCTTGGCTTCTCTTACAAAGACAATTCTGAGATGCTTACCCTCGATAAAATGGTCGAAATATTTGATGAAAAGAAAATTCAAAGACAAAACGCTATCTTTGATATCCAGCGTTTAAATTACCTCAACAGCCAATGGATCAAAAAAATGCCCATAGAAGATTTATTCTTAAGATTAAACACTTACATCCCGGCTGATTGGAATGATGAGAAGGTCAAGCAAATCCTGGCTTTAGTCAAAGAAAGGATGTTTACTTTGAGGGACTTTGCCCCGGCGGCGGAATATTTCTTTACGGCTCCAGTAGTCAGTGTCCAGTCTGTCTTGGATCAGTCCGGCCATTCAGAAAAAGAAACTGTGTCTTGGTTTGAGACGGTCAAATCGGTTATCAAAGATATCTCGGACTTTAATTCGACAGTTCTCCATGATGAGTTGGCCAAAGCCCAGGCCATTTCCGGCTTCTCTCCCAAAGAAGCTTTTATGTCACTCCGTGTGGCCATCTCGGGCCGTTCTGTCACCCCGCCACTCTTTGACTGCATGGTAATTTTAGGCAAAGACGAAACTCTCAAGAGATTGTCCGCCATTATTTCTTGATCTTATGGCCACTACCAACCTACTTAAGTCGATTGAAAAGCTCGAGAAAAGGTCGTCTACACTCAGGCGCAAACTTCTGCGCCATTCGGCATCCAAAAAATTTTTTACCAAATCAAGTTTAATCGCTCACCGTCTGCGCCAAAGATCCAGCCAGATTCTTGCCGGTGCCGGACTGATTGGAGCCATCCTTACCATGCCGGCTCCTCCAAACCTTTCTATCGCCGGGCAGCTACCCGACTCTACTCAGAACCAGCCAATTGAAAATAAGCTTACAGTCAGGCAAAAATTAATGACCGGTTTACAGGAGTTACTACCTCACCAGCCGACCAAGCTTACTCCAGAGTCGGCCGAAAAAGTTGAGAGGGTCATCTTTGAGAACACCGGTATTATCGCCAAAGCCGTTTTGGAAGATCAGTCACTCAATCACCAGCTAGGCTATATCGGTTTTGAACAGCATTTGTTTCGTTTTCCGGGTGATTCTTTAGCCCAGCACGATGAAATACAGGAGGCTGGTATAGCGCCGGGTCGAGGAGCTTTTGGCTACTTCGCCAAAGACTCAGGTAGCTTCACCACTCGCGAATACCAGAGAGAGAAATATTACTGTGTGGTCCAAACTTTATATCTCGAAAGTTGGAATCGCGACCACAAGTTTCTCAAGGACTGGTATGCTTTTCGGAAAATGATCGTCATCAATCCGGTGAACGGTTTAGCTGTTGTCTGTGACATTGGTGACGCCGGCCCGGCCGACTGGACGGGGAAACAGTTTGGTGGCTCTCCGGAAACTATGCAATACTTGGATTTAAACAAGGGTCCGCGGAAAGGTCTGGTACTCATGCTTTTTATAGACGATCCCGATAATAAAGTCCCTCTCGGCCCAATAGTCAATTAAAATATTAATTATTAGTCATCTGGGAACCGAAATCTGAAAACTGAGATCTAAAACACATGGCAATACTTTTTTACGACCATCTCGTCGCCAAGTCTGAAATCGAGCAACTGCTGGCCGAAATTGACGAAGCGGAAAACCAAAAAGGTAAGACTGTACAGCTTATCGATGACATTATTTTCCAGGGTATAGTCGGTTTTATTTTGGAAAAACTGGAGCCGCACCATCATCATGTTTTTTTAACAATTGTTCACGAAAGACCATATGACCCTGAGATTATTTCCTATTTAAAGTTGCATGCCGGTTCCGATATCGAAGAGAAGATTCGCAGTGAAGCCGACCAGTTGGTCAAAATGATTCTTCGCGATCTTCAAGTGGAATAGGACGCAATCTATACAAACAAGTTCATCAGTGCTACCCTAATAGTTATGAAAGACGAAAAATGCCCCAAGTGTGGTTCCCCCCTCGGAGAAATAGTGGAGACACCTTCAGGAAAAAGACTTCAGCGATGTTCCACCGGTAGTTGGAACAAAGAGACGAAAAAGTCCGAAGGCTGTGACTACGTTAAGTGGCTGGAGGTCGAACCCCAGACCCTAGACGAAAAATGCCCCAAGTGTGACTCTCCTTTGATACTTCAAGTCACCCGTTTTGGTAAAAAGATGAAAAAGTGTAGTACCAACGTTTGGAACAAAGAAACCAAAACCTCGGAAGGTTGTGATTATGTCGAGTGGATCAACGGTACCACCGAAAAGCTGGACGAAAAATGCCCACAGTGTGGCGAACCCTTGGTTCTCTTTACCACTACCGCCGGCAAGCGTCTTAAAAAGTGCTCTACTTCCGGCTGGGATCGGGAAGCCAAGAAAGCCACCGGTTGTGACTACGTACAGTGGCTCAAGGGTAACTTCAACGCTCCCGCCAACGGGGAAGAGTTCCTTCCACCTGAGGATATCTTCTAAGTCCACCACCACTCCAACCTTATTCTTGGCATGACAAAAGAAATAATTGGTGCAACAATGAAGTAGTGCAGAAAAGATCAGACACTTCCATTGACCGACTCTCCCAACGGGTGACCCATTATATTGGTACTACTACCTCTATCCTGATTCATACTCTTCTTTTTGCCGGCATTTTCTCCCTGCGTTTCTTTGGTTCTTCCACCGAAGAAATACTCTTGATTCTTACCACGGCGGTCTCCCTGGAAGCTATTTATCTGGCCATTTTTATCCAGATGACTGTCAATCGTACCACCGAGAGCCTGGCTGGTGTCGAGCGTGATATTGACGACATTCAGGAGGACATCGATGACATTCAGGAAGACGTCAGTGAGGACACCACCGACGAGGTGGACATGGTCTCCGTTCTCAAAGACATGGAGTTGAGGCTGCGGGAGCTCCAAAAGGACATCTCCACCCTCCAGAAACAAAGCAAAAGTTGACTTGCTTGTGCCTATAGGATAGAATCTCCCTATTCTAGGTTCCTTAATAAATGAGCCTGTTTCAGGAGGTTTTTCATGAAATTCCCCAAGATTCTGCTTATTCCTATCTTGTTGTTGATCTTGTTGGTCGGCTGCGGCCCTCGTCCGGAAACAGGTGAAATTGGCTTCAAGGTTCCGACTGTTTCAGACAAGGGCTTCGCCACTTTCCACGATCCGGCGGAGGTTGGACAGCTTTCCATCTCGGTCTCGCTTTACTCTAGCTTCGAGATGGACAAGGAAGCTCGTATCTATGTCGACAATACCGGCCCCTACTCTTGTTGGCTGTCGGCAGGCATTACCAGCCCCTGCAACAACGTCCCTCTCTCCCAGCCTGGAGTTCATACTCTTCGAGCCGAAGTTGACAAGATGAACGGTGAGGTCGTTTCAACCGAAATCTCGGTCGAGTGGGTACCTTACAGCCCGATTGAAAGCTTCGCTCTCAATCTTGCTGGTAGAATGGGTATCCAGAGCCCTCAGCTAGGCTTCAACGTCATTGTCTTTATTTTTGCATCGCTTCTCGTTGTCCTTTTTCTCGCCCTCAAATCCAGCAAGGAAGGTGCAGTGGTTTTTTCCGTTCTGGTGTTGCTGGGTATCGTCTTCTTTGCACCTCCAGATATATCAGCACTGATTGTTGAGGGTCTTTACGGGGTGGCTGGGGGAATTATCTTCATCTACCTGATCAAAGCCTTCTTCGACCGTATGCGACATCTCACTTTCATGCATGTCCCCGGAAAGTTCACCGGTGCCTATGCAGGTGCTGGTGGCGAAGAGGGAGCGAGTGTTGTGCGGGAATTGGGAAATGCTGGACAAAGAACTATCAGCGCCTCTGAAGACCAAACATATCTGCCTGGTTATGACGAGTCGGAATATCTACCTGGTGATGTTATAACACCACTAAGACTACCACCTGGTCGTCGCAGACGGTAGAGTCACTCTATGCCGCTTCACCCCTCATCTTTATGGTGAGGGTTTTTCTTACCAATTTTCCCTCAAATGATCCATCGCAAACTTCAAGTCTCCCCTCACTTTTTTTCTGGGATTGAAGATTCCTTGAGGGTCAAAAATATTTTTGACCTGCTCAAATAACTTCACCATCTCTTCTCCAAACATCTGGCTTAAATAAGGTGTTCGGATCAGTCCATCATTATGTTCTCCGGTAATGGATCCTCCGTTTTCCGTAATTACTTTGTAGACTCTCTCCGCAATTTCGGGGATAGCGGTTCTCACTACTGGGTTTTTGATATCCACAATCGGGATAATATGAAAGTTTCCCTCACCCACATGTCCGGCAACGGTAAAGATAAACTCCGGGTGTTCTGCCAAGATACTGGTTACTTTCGGCAGTACATCCTGAACTTTCTGCGGGTCAATCACAAAATCATCAATAAAAGGAGCTGTGTGCTTGTCTCTGATTTTATTCCTTAGCAAATTAAAACTTTCTCGTCTAACCAGCCAGTACTTCTTTGCCTGGTCGCCCACCGCCACTTGGGTTTTTAGGTTTAGTGGTTTCAAACTCATCAGCAACTCGTCGACTTTGGTTTTCAATTCCTCTTGAGTTTCTCCGGCAAAATCAATCTGCAAAATCAGTTTGGGTAGGCGCCCCAAAGCCATCATGACAAATGCCGGCAAGAAGGCCAGTCCTGCTTGGATCATTCCTGATATCCCTAGTTGTTTAGCGAACTCAGGAAAATATCTCAACGCCAGTTTTAGGGTATTATCATCATAAGATTCAAAACTCTCCGGCCCCAAAGGTAAAATTTTTCTGATGATTTCTCCCAGGTGATCCATGCTTGGTAAGAATATCACTACCATTCGGTGATTTTTTTGCACCGGCACCAAGCCAATTTCGGCCGAAAGCATCAGTCCCAAAGTACCCTGTGCTCCCACCCAAAGTTTGGTCAGGTCAAATATCCCTGATTCGATATCCCAAACGTCCCACAGGTTATACCCGGCAGAGTTTTTGTGAACCGTGGGTTTTGCTTTGTGAATCAACTCCTGATTATCCAGTATCAATTTATATACTTTCCGGTAAGTTTCTCCCTCAAAGTCTTTCTGGTTCGTTTTTGTCTCCAGTTCGTTTTTGTTCAGAGGTCTTACCTCATAGGTATTTCCGTCTGAGAGCACCACTTTAATTTTCCGTACATATTCCTGAGTCTTGCCATACTTCAATGATTTCTCACCACCGGAATTATTATTCACAATTCCTCCCATGGCACAGATCGATTTGGATGCCGGATAGGAAGGGAAGAGTAGTCCCCGTTTCAGAGTTTCGATCTCAAAGTCGCGGTAAAACACTCCCGGCTCGGTGACGGCTGACTCTTCTTGAACTGTCGGAAGATGGTTAAAGTATCTAGAAAACTCCACGATAATCGAGTCATTTAGTGGTCCGCCGGACATATCGGTTCCGGCCGCCCGTCCGGTGAGAGATAGGGCAGGGTATCTCTGTTTATTTCTGGCTACGATTTTCACCAACCTTTCGACATCCTTTTGGTCTTTAGGAAAAACTACCACCTCGGGCTTCACTTCAAAAAGGCTGGCATCATGGCTATATTCTTTCAGTGTTTCCTCACCATGTTCCACTTCTCCATCTATCCGGCTCTTGATCTCTTCAAGTAGCTCTGTTTTCATTTACTTTCGGGAGATAACTTTCTTGACCGCCTCCTTGATAGCATTCTTACCCATACCATACTTTTCGATGATGTCTTTCGGGCTTCCTGATTCGGCAAAGGTATTTTGTAGTCCAACAAACTCCATCGGAGCCGGTCTCTTTAGTGCCAGCAGTTCAGCGATGGCCCCTCCTAGTCCACCCATCACCTGATGATCTTCCACACTGACGGCGCAACCTGTCTTTTCAATGAGGTCAAGCACTCCTTCCGAGTCCAGTGGTTTAATAAAGGCGACATTGGCCACCAACACATTTATTCCTTCGCTTTCCAGTTCTTTTCCGGCCAGCATAGCGTAATAAAGCATGTGTCCTGTGCCAAAGATGGTGCACTGAGGGTTTTCTGTTACCCAGAAAGTTTGAATTTTTTTATCAAATGGAGTTTCTTCAGTGGTCATGACTACCGATTTATCCCGGCTAAATCGAAGATACACCGGTCCGTCAATCGTGGCAGACATGATGGTCGCTCTTTTACTCTCATGGCTGTCACAAGGGACAATCACTTCTATATCCGGCCAGCACCGTGTAATGGCGATATCTTCGGTTGCTTGATGTGTTGCTCCATCAGGTCCGGTCATAATTCCGCTATGATGCCCGGCTATTTTTACGTTGGAGTGATTGTAAATAATTGTAGTTCGAATCGTTTCCCAGTTTTTTCCCGGAGAAAAAGTCGCGTAGGAGGACATAAAGGGAATTTTTTTACTGACACCTAGGCCGGCCGCCATCGCCGCCATGTTTTGCTCGGCCACTCCGCACTCAAAAAATCTCTCCGGAAATTTCTTGGAAAACTCTTCTGTTCTGGTGGACTCATTGAGATCAGCCGTCAAAACAACCACCGCCGGGTTAGTTTCCCCCAAATATACCAGTCCGGTTCCAAAGCCGTCTCTGGTGGCTTTCATCTCGGCCGCCTCCTCGAACATTGTTGGATTTAGTTTTAGGGCTGGGTTAAGCATTTTCTTTATTGATGTTCACTTTCTATTTTTCCTTGTAACGTCCTTAGGTCTGCCAGTGCGGTTTTTGCCTGATCACCTTTTGCCGGCGAGCCGGCTACCTCACCGACATCCGGTGGCGCTCCGTGCCAGAGATAGTTATTTTCCATGAAGCTTACGCCTTTTCCCGGTATGGTGTGAGCGATAATCACCGTTGGTTTGTTAAAAATCGCCTTTGCTTCACGGACTGCATCTACAAAAGTTCGGATATTATTCCCATCTACCTCCAAGACGTGCCACCCAAACGCTTCATATTTTTCCCGTAATGGCTCAAGAGGCATTATGTCCTCGGTAAAGCCATCGATCTGGATATTATTTCGGTCTATGATCACCGTCATGTTATTTATTTTATTTTTCCCTGCAAACATGATTGCTTCCCAGGTGTTTCCTTCTTGGTGTTCGCCATCGGAAGTAATACAATAGATATAGTGATCTTTGTTGTCCAGTTTAGCGGCCAGAGCATAGCCAATCGCTTGCGAGATACCCTCACCCAATGGTCCGGACGTCGTTTCTACACCATCCAAGGCTGTCCGGTGCGGGTGCCCCTGCAGTCTGGAGTTCAATTTTCTTAATGTCTTCAGTTCTTCAATTGGGAAGTATCCGGCCATCGCCATCACCACGTAGCGAATGGGACAGATATGCCCGTTGCTAAGAATCAGCCTGTCTCTATCCGGCTTGTGGGGGTCCTTGGGGTCATGGTTCAAGATATGGAAGTAAAGCGCTACAAAAATATCCGCCATCCCAAGTGGTCCGGCGCTATGCCCCGACTTGGCTTCCAGCAGTGTTTCTATGACGAGCTCCCTGGCTTTGACAGCCTTTTCCTGCAGATCTAAAAGTTTTTCTTGCGTCAGATCGACGTCTAGGTTATCGACAATCATATTTTTAATATCATAATCAGGTCCGTTACATTTGACCCTAATTTATCTGTTAAGATTCCGTCGTCAACTTGCTCAAAAAAACTCGAACTGTCATCATTTTTTAGAAACTCTTGGGGATCTATGTTTTGCTTCTTGGCCTTTTCCCAAGTATGTTTGTCCGCAATAGCTCCTCCGAAATGATAATAGTCGATTCCGTCAGAATCAAACGATACTATCAGTGTATCATCCTCTATCGGCAAACTAGCCAGGACTAGCGCTTGGTTTCTACCCCCCTTGCCGCTTCCTACCACTTTTATGGTGGTTTCTCCTCCGGCCAGTAGTATTTTGCCGGGCGGTGTCTGTACCATCAGTTTCTTACCCATTTTCCTGGCATCTCCTTGGATTCTGTCGGAAAAAATAAAACTCTTCAAGCCCAGACTTCTAGCTTCTTTATTCATTGCTTCCAGGGCGGTCATGTTGCTGAGCAGGATAATTGTGTCGACATTTTCAAAGTACTCTGCCTCTTTGGGTAACTCCGTCAATGACGCTTCGGGTATATCAGATCGGCTTATTTCATATTTGTCTAAGATACTGAGGGCCTTTTTGATTGTCGAACTGTCTCGAACTGTAGGCCCGGAAGCGATCACCGACAAATCATTTCCGGGTACATCTGAGAATATCAAGTTTACTATCCTCGCCGGGAAGAGATGTTTGGCCAAGCCGCCACCTTTAACCTTGGACAGATGTCTGCGGACCACATTGATTTCGGAGATAGTCGCTCCGGAGTTGATTAGTTTGGCGGATACTTCCCGCAGCTTTCCCATTGGTAGAGAATGGGGGGCTTCAAACAAAGCCGATCCTCCACCGCAAACTACCACCAGCACCAAGTCCTTTTTCGTCATACCCACGGTTTCTTCCAGCACCTTTTCCGTAAAAGCTACGTTCTCTTCAGATGGTAGAGGATGGGTGCCAAGTGTAAAGAAAGTCCTCTTGAATTTTTTTGATACCGTGTCAATCACCCAGCCTTTGGTAAGTGAGACTCCAAGTTGGCTCTCGATGGAGCTCGAGACTTCGGCCGAACCCTTGCCAAATCCGATCAAAAATACTCTTTCAAATTTTGACAGCTTAATTCTTTTATTAGCTACTCTCAACACGCCATCTTCCAGATGGATTTTCTCGTGGAGCACTTTCTCCGGTTGGATTGCCTCCAGCCCTGCCTCTAGGATTCTTAAGGCAGTCTTTCTCCTCTCGGACGTAGCTATGGTTGAATAATTCTTAATGAGATTCATTTTCCAAAAAACAAATCATTAACCAACTGGGTCAGAGGGTCCACTCCTGGTCCAAAAGCCATTATCCCTCCCAAAGCTCCGGTAATTGTCAGTAATATCAAGCCGGTCAAGGCCAGCAGAACGAGCGTCCTTGGTCGAAAAATATTTTTGTTCAGTTCAGAAATATATCCCCACCAGTCAGACCTTTTTGTCATTGAGTAAATATCTTTATCAATCCATGTTATTAAATACGATAATGCTATCAGACCATAAACTATGGCGGTAGTCTGTGCAAATGTGGAATGCACTCGTACTATGCGCTCCGGAAACGAGTCGGCTATCAGCTTTCCAAACAAAATGGTGGGGATCGTTGCCAGAAATCCGATCACCAGCATTATGGCCTTAACATAGAACCAATAGCTTAGGCTCAACACTCTTTTAGATCTTACAAACTCGCCCAAACTATACAAGGTCAAGAGAGCAATCGGAAAATGAACGAGTATTGGATGAAGGTTCACATTTCCAGTTTATCATCATTTCCAGGTCGGCTTTCCGTACCCGTTCTCACTCCACTACCTGGTCAAGCTGTGACTTTACGAAATTGTCGTAGTACTTGATGACCACCGGGATGGTTCTTGTGTCTAGTAGCTGTTTGAGACTTTCGTATTCGTGATTCTCTAAAGCTTTTCTTACCTCGGTGGCGGATCTTATCCTTGGATCACCGTACCGGCTGGCCGCGATCTTTGTCATAAACTTCGTCGCCAGTACGGCCAGATCTTCATTGCTACCTCCATAGAAGACAAACCGCACTGCCATGTTGTTTTCCAACTTTTTTATTTCCGCCAACCACTGATCATTCGTGCTACCGTCAAAATAAACCAGCTTGGGGTTTATGTCCGGCAAGGGGACAATCCTCATCGCCGGGTAAATCTGTTTAATGATCTCTCGTCTCTGTTCGTAAGAAAAGGGAGTTCTCTGGTTACATGAGTTCGATGAGCCTATTATTATCATGCAGTTTTCCAAACCTCTTTCTGTGATCATCAAATCTACCTGAGCCTGATGACCTTTATGAAACGGGGAAAATCTACCTAGTAATACAGCTACCTCTTTCATTTATTGTTGCTTACCTTCTTGATAGTGTATAGCATACACGATTAGATCATCCAACGCAAGACCTCTTGGTATACCTCCTCAATCTCTTTGTTGGCATTCACCGACCGTAGTTCCCAGTCCGGTTGCTCCTGAATAACGGATATCCTGTCGTGGAGTTGAAAGTGAAACTTGGATAGACGGCCAAAAACTCCCGAGAGAGTGTCGTCTGGTCTTTTTCTGGCATTCTTCCCGAACACTAGTCGCAAGTAACTTGTCCAGTAGGGGATTTGTAAATGTATCACCGTCAATGGCAGCTTCAAGTTAGCTTGGTCCAGAACCGATCTAAAGGCTCTGGTTTCTTGTAGGGTTCGCATTCCTCCGTCCAATATTAGACCTTCTGTTACATCATCCTGGCAAAAGCGCTGAACCAGGATTTTCAAGAGTGACTCTCCGGACAGATATCCTTTCGCCGCGAACATCGTTCTGCATTCTTCCCCCAGTGGCCCGGTATCATTTTTGGCCAAGTCTCGAATAATGTCTCCCGTGGTGATTCTCGGTAGCCTTGATTGCTTTGAGAGCATGGTTGCCATCGTTGTCTTGTCGGATCCTTCGGGTCCGATAAATACTACAATTCTGCTCTTCAGATCCATAGAAAAATCCTAAGTCCCAAATGAGCAAAACACAACCCTCAAAACAATTTTCCGGCCACTAGCTTTTCTTTTTTCTCTTTTGTCCAAGTTCTCAGTTCTCTTTCCCTCCTCATCGCCTCGCCTCTGGTCGGTTGTTCCTCTGAATAAACAAGCTTTGCACTTTCAAAACATCGAATATACTTGGCTGACTTACTCGTCTTGCCCTCATGCTCCCTCAGTCTTCGTTCCAGATTGTTCGTCTGCCCGACATATAAGGTATTTGCTGAAGTTCTCAGCATATAGACAAAAAAAGACCTATTTGTACTACTCATACCTTAGTGCATTCAAAGCCGATATTTTGGTAGCTCGTCTAGCCGGATAAATACCGGTCACCATGCCTACAATGAAAGAGAGTAAGATGATGACCAAGACAAAGGTAATGGGTAAAAAGGAGATGTTTATATACCCTACTCCCTTAAATATTGCGAAAGTAGAAAGGAGTAGCCCAAGAACTTTACCCGCCATATAGCCAAGGAATATTCCTAAGACGCCTCCAAAAAATCCCATCATCATCGATTCAGTCAGAAATAGTTCTTGAACCTCAGTCGACTTCATCCCCATTGCTTTCATTAGTCCGACCTCTCGTGTTCTTTCCAAAAGAGATACTGTCAGCGTGTTAAACATTCCCAAAGAGGCAACTGCTAGTGCCACCATACCTAGAATCCCAAGCACCACCCTTACCGTCCCAAATAAGCTAGTAATTTGTGACACTGTGTCGGCTACACTCCTAGTAGAGTATCCAAGTCCTTCTATCTGGCGTCTTACTTTATCTAAAGCACTTTGGTCTTTCACCACCACCTTCACTTGAGAGTAATTTGTTATCCCCAAAGTTCTAAGGTCTACAAAAGGTACGTAAAAGACCGGCGATTTTTCGTCGGGAACTACTCCCACGATCTTAAATTCTGCCGGAGAGGACTCCACTTTTTCTTTTGGATCGTCTAGGAGATCTCCGACTACCACAAACGAGACTGTAAACACTTTCCCCACCGCTTCTGATTCTTTGAGCCCCAGGACTTTAAGCATCGATCTATTCACGACTGCTTGTTTAAGCGCACTTGCTCCTAGATCAATCTTTTTAACTTCAGCGGTACTGATCACTCCCGCCTCACTCGCAATCTCTACCCAGCCAAGAGCTCCGTTTACTCCGGTTGCACTTGTAGTAGTGTCGGTTGTTAGAGCCAGGACACTTCCCTCTTTGATACCTATACTGGTCACTATTGTGTCCGCTAAAGGAGCAAAATAGCCAGTTCTTATTTCTTGTAGACCGCTTGCATCACGAGACACCAAGTATCCACCATCAGTACAGTCAGGTTGCTCTACGACACTACACTTCTCTTTTTTCCATAGAGGCAGGCTAGCCTTTACCCATTTGCCCAAAGTTGCTCCATTTTCGTCCACTCCAGCTTCACCTCGATTGTCTTCCGAGGCATACTGCGACCCCCAAACTTCTTCCCCAGATGGACTACCCTCAACTCTTTTAGAGTATCCGATGATGTTACTAGTTTTATCCGGTTTTTCCCGAATCCTGATCCATACGCCCTCTGGCAAAGAATAATTAACGTCTTGAATCTCCATACCATAGTAAGCAAAGTCTCGATCTGTAGATACTCCTGCCACCTGACCTTCGGCCTCTTGCAACTTAGCTACCAGTTCATTGCTCTCAAATATTTTGCCTTCCACTGGTTTTATGGCCGACTGTGTTAAGTACTCAGTTGTCACCCCATAAACTGCCATATCAGAAATCGAGTTTTGATAATTCACTCTTCCGACCACAGCAATGAGGGGCAAAACGGAAGTTACACTCGCCACACCTGAAAAATCAGCTAATGTCTTGTCGTTTATTTTAGCAATACTTCCCGTCTGGGAAGTTACATCTGTCTGCTTCATTTCATCTAGCCTAGCCACTCGGGATACTACCATGTGTTCTAGTCCATATCCCACCGACACCAAGAACACTATCGCCCCGATTCCGATAGCCATCCCTCCAACGGTGATCATGGTTCTAGTTTTTTTGGCCTTCATATTTTGGAAGGCTAGTTCTATCAGAGCGACTCTTGAGATGCTGGTAAAGTCCCTCCGGTCAAAGAAAGCCAGTGTTTTTATCTGTTGTTCGTAAAAGGGCTTCATTAAGCTGTCCTTTAGTTGTTTTGGGAACCAGCGAAGTCTTATAATGGCCGTCACACTTACCCCTAGGACATAAAACAGGAGTAAGGCTACAAAGTTGAGCCGTGAAAGCACCTCCAAGCCAAGCCACTTAATCTTCGGCCTTAAAGTCCTAAAGTCCAAAATAATTGAGATTTTTGATAATAGATTATTCATTAAATTGCTTTGTATTAGGCCGTTTCGTAGCCACGTTTGTTTTTCATGTCCCGTGTGAGACGGTCCTTATTTTTTTCATCGTAAATATCGACTATTTGTCCGTCGAAAATACTGATGGCTGTTTTAGCGAACTTAAGATACTCCAAGTCGTGAGTCACCATAATTATCGTCTTGTTTTGTTTGGTATTCAATTCTTGCAGGAGCTTCATGAGGGACTGTCCGGAAACAAAATCCAAGTTGCCCGTCGGCTCGTCTGCAATGATTACCTCAGGATCAGTGACCATGGCTCTGATGAGAGCAATTCTCTGCTGCTGTCCTCCAGACAGTTCGGATGGCATATAGTGAGCCCACTCGAGCATCTCTATTGTTTGAAGTAGTTCGGTCGCTTTCGACAAACCTTCATCTCGTGTTTTTCCGAGCAAGAGCTGGGGAAAAACCAGGTTATCAATCACAGATAAAGCTTTTATCCAGTTTGGCTGTTGGTAAACCATGCCAATGTGGATTTTTCGAAACTGACTCCGGTCATCCTCAGTTGGCAGGTTGTAAAGATTTTCTCCAAAAAAGGTGACCGATCCTGTATTGGGACCCTCAAGACCTAGAAGTGCGTGTAATAACGTGGATTTGCCACATCCAGAGGGTCCAAAAATAATCACAAAGTCCCCGGACTTGACTTCAAAAGAAATATTTTTTAGTACCGGGATGTCCACCCCTCCCACAAAATATGCTTTAGAGACGTTATCAACTCTAATTATGTTATTTTTAGTATCCATGTCTATTGCCCCTAGTTTGTCATTTCATTATAGCTACATCCCTCCCAAGAAGCCAAAGGCTTCTCTAAGATTGGTAACTACCAGATTAAAAGCATTTTCTGTTGCCTTTGGAGTGATGGTCACTGTATCAATTGAGTTGCCTAGATTTCCCACCTTGTCTCTAGAGAGGGATCTTAGGTGGTAGACCTTAGATGGTGTCAGTGAAGAAATGATTACTAAGTGATTAAGTGTTAGGTTTGCATCCTCTTGAGTCTTCTGGGCATAGTTTGCTCCCGTTCCTTCACCAAACTCCACTTGAGAGGTAGCTGGTTCGTCCGTATTCCACGAGACTAGTAGTTGAGCTGTCGATTCTTGTTGGGTAGATGAAGAACTAGTCTGGACATTGGTACCCTCTACCCGAAGGTCACTCACTTGTGGTGGTCGAGTGTCTGTGGCTGTGGTTACCCTTTGAGTGTCAGAAGTTGCTTCGTTTCCGGCCTTGTCTCTCCCTTTTACTACCAAGACGTAGTCAGTTTGAGGCAGAAGACTACGGATGATCATTCGATGTTCTCCCTTAGTCAGAGCCACATTCACTTCGTCACGAATCTCGGCAGGTCGACCACTGGGGTAGAAAGAGACTACCGAGGATACCTCAGTATTGGTTGTCCAAGTAATTAACAAGGTTGACTGGGCTGTATTGGCCACTTGCTGGATACGCACACTGGATATCTTGGGGCGGGGGAGGGTTTCAAACGAGTAGACATTGCCTTCATACTCATTTCCATCTGAGTCAAAAGTATTAATCTTGTAGTAGTACTTGGTGCCGTCATTTAGATCGCTCAGCAAAACGTTATACGTCGACTCCCCAGTTCCTGTACTTGTGGTAGTCGTTCCGCCAAACGCAGTGCTAATGCCATAATAAATTTTTGCACTTGAAGCGGCAGTTGAAGTGAATTGAATTATGGCTGACGATAAGCTAATTGAGGTGGCTTTGGCTTCCTTTATGTTTGGCGCTGCCGCAGTCGTAAAGCTCTTCTCCTCACTCGTCCCGGTATTACCATCTTCATCAGTCCATTTTGCCTTGTAATAGTAGGTCGTCCCGGCTTTTAGGTTGGTGAGGTTCACAGTGTGACTAGAAACCTGAGATGAGTTAGACACTTCGTCAGAGCCGTAAGATCCGCTCGTTGTCCCATACTGTATCTTCGAGTCAGACGATCGGCTAGTTCCCCAGGTAATGGTCGCTTTCTTGGTGGTGATGGAAGATGCAGAGGGTTGGGTATCTAGCGAAGGCGCGCTCGTCCACTTACCGGTTGGAGTGATCGAGACAGCATTGGTACCGGATGACAAAGCATCAGCCCCGTCTTGGGTATATACCTTGTAATAATAGATGGAACTTGTCGGTGTGCTGTCTACGTATGATAGTCCGGTTGTTGTTCCTACTTGAGTAAAAGTAGAGTTGTCTGTCGATCTTTTGACTAAGTAGGTTAAGTTTCCTGCTCCTTGGTATGTTGGAGCCGTCCAGGTAAGAGTTACATTCCACTGCTCCGATGCCTTAATTGAAGAGTCAGAAGCCACTACGTTTCCCACATTGTCAGGATCAGTGGAGTTTAAAGTGAAGACCCCCTTGATACAGTTACTCGAAGAGTAGTTTGGGGTAGTCGCATCATCTATGGCTACTACATATAGAGTGTTGGCGCCTTTGTTTACGTTTGGTAACGCCGCTGTCGCTACGGTTCTGACTAAGTCGTTGTCAATATATGTTGAGCTGTTTCCTTGTAGCGTTGTTAGTGATGTTGGAGGTGAAGTGTTAATCATGTAGTAATAACTACCTACCGTATTTGATCCGGACGGACTCGCTGTCGGCCAAGAGAGGGCAAAGGAATTAGTATCCGAAGATGATGGCGTTACGGTGACGGAATCGGTAGCATCGCACGAAGATGTAAAGGATGGTGCTGCTCCACCGTATGAGAGAGATGCTGTTCTGTAAGTCGACGCAGAGGATAGATTTCCTGCGTTGTCTACAGTTCTAAAGTAGATAATGTTGGATCCATTCACAATCGCACCTTCGTCTCTGGATGCTACTAGATAGTACGCCGAAGCTGTAGCTGGGATATAGTCTAGTCCAAGCGCTGAGTCTACAGTCGTTCCATGCCACGTCCCACTACTGGAATTAATCTGATACTGCCATCCAAGGACTTGCGAAGCTGAGTCAGTCGCCACTCCCACCCCGGTCGTGGGCCAGCCAAAGAACATATCAGTTACATTTGACAAGTTTCCGGAAGGGGCAGTAATGTACGTCACATTGGTTGGAGCTGTATCATCGTATTTAAAAGAAACCAGGTCTTGGTAATTTCCAGACGTTCCCGTGTAGACGTTTCCGGCCGAATCCACCGCTTTAATCGAAAAATAGTATTGTTTGTTAGAAGTGAGAGTCAGGCCGGCGACAGAAGCTAGGTTTAGTGAAGTACCCGTAGCAATATATCCACAAGTGGCGTTGTTAGTTACGCCGTCATCAATTCCGTTTAGTTTGCCCGCCGAAGTCTCTGGATCCAGACTACTACTTACCCCAATTGTAGCTTCATCCAAAGAGACACAATACCCAGCCAGACCAATACCTCCAGCGTTGTCCGACCCAGCAGTCCAGGTAATAGTGGGTTCATTTTTAGACCAAGCTCCACTAGTTACTCCGGTAATGGCGACAGCTGTTGCATTTACATCTGGCTTTACTTGGTCAGAAGCCGTGAAAGGAATCGAGATGTCATAAAACTCGGGTGATAGGGCTCCTTGAATAGCCAAAGTAACCTGGTACTGCAAATATCGATGTTGGTCTGTCACACAGCCACTAGCGGATAGGTCGGTAGAGGTAGCAATACCGGAACAAGATCCCCAAGCCGTTGCTCCGGACATGTCAGAGTTACTACTCGTCCTTACTTTTACCGTCACTCCCGAAGCCGAGGCGGTATATGTCAGCGTCCCCCAATCCGCTGCAAATCCAGCGTCAAAAACAGTAGACGTTAAGGATCCCGAAGCCGTATAGGATGTTTCTTCTGTTGACGGGGATCCCACCGTTGGGGCGGAGACTGTGTATTGTCTGGCTAGAATCCAGTCTATGGCTATATCTTCGATATCGGTCGCTCCTGCCGCAGACCCAGTGAAAAAACCAAGTGAGATAAAATAATTTCCAGTCCAAGCTCCGGAATAGGAGTTTGTAATCGCTCGGTCTTTATAAAAAATCTCCTGAGAACCAGTTACTGCCATTCCAATTATCTGTGAAGTTCCCACACTGGTTGTAAACTGGGAGCTACCGCTATTAATGTTATAGCTGGCAGAGCTACCATCGGCACCGTATGACAAGATAGTTGTACTTCCTGGATTGGTAATTAACATGGCTAATTTATCACTTCCGCTATTACCCCCGGAGATAGTTTGATCACCGGAAATCGCCAACCCGGAATAAGATCCCGTTACAGTGTTCCATTTCACTTTAGCCTCGACTATTGTGTTAGGCTGCGTTCCAGCCGCGGCATTCGAATATACTGCACCGGTACTCACGGTTATTTCACTTGAGGTAACCACCTGTGTTCCGGTCGTTGTCCAAGTGCTAGTGTTAAAGCTATCAAAAGTATCAAAAAAGGTGAATGTATTGGTGCCACTACTGCCGGCCGCTGCACCTGAGCTTCCATAGTACATATAGATAGTACTGCTTCCTGAGGCGACACTGCTGACTTTTACCCATACAGTTGTTGATGTTGAGTTACATCCTGTTTCAACCCAATAAGGTAATGCAGTTCCACTGGAGCTAGCAAAGCGCAAATCCTGACAGCTACTTTGAAGTTTGCCAGCAGAGATCAACGTTTGGGTGTTTACTATTACGGGGATCTGATAGTTGGTTAGTGTTGAGCCAGAGTTAGAAATAGATATATTTTGGCGGTATAACCATTCTGCATAGCTTGCAGACCATCCTGATGTGGCAACCAAGCTGATCCGTCCCGCACTAGCTGTTGCCTCTGTGCCACTCAAAGCCGACCAAGTCGTCACTGTTCCAGTAGCGAGAGACGGACTGTCTCCTCCCACCCAACTAGTTTGAGTCCAGGGAGACGTGGCCGCAAAGATCGAAACAATGCCTCGAAGAGTAAAGTACGATCCCGTCGCAAAACCAATGGAAACCAGTACCAAAGTAATCAGGTTAAACTGAATCCTATTAAAATGAAAATGTGGTTCTAAAAAATACGCCCTTATCTTAGATGTCATACGTCAATATATGCCCATATAATCCTGGCATTGCAACTTTCATTATGACTTATTTTCATCGGTTTATCACTCCCGAGATATGTTATTCCAGGCCCATTACTCAAACAGCTTGAGCACCACCTCGGTAAAAAAAGATTCCACGATAAACCTCTTTGTTTTCAAGTCCGCCTTGCCAGGTATTTCTGGCAGCAAATATTCATCCGCAATGTGTCGATTCAGCACCCAAGCCGAAATGGTGCCGTCGTCCAGGCTACTTTGTTGGAAATCAAGTTTGTGGTACCCCTCGCTAAATACATATCCCAAACTTTCATCTTCGGGATCATCAACTCCATTGAGCAAACCTACCCCGTGCCGTTTCAGCAACTGATTGTGTATTAGTACCCGTTCGTTGGTCGCTTTTCTATACGCCACATCATAAAGATAGTAGTCCGGTCCACTCGGATCTTCATGAAACGATATAAACAAATCAAACTTATTCCCCATCATCACCTCAATATTGGCCCTCACTTCTGGGTCATTCGAGTCAGAAAAAAACTTTCTGTTCATATCATGATTAAGGTAATTATTCCTAGTACCCCGTTTCACGGCCGAAGGGGACACCTCGGGCACAAATATAAAATCAGGTAACTCCTTACTGTATTTCTGGAGAGCCATTGTTACATATTCAGTCACCTCCGACTCATCCCCGTGAGTACCGGAATGTATTAATAGTTTTGGGCTATCACCTGAGACGAAAAAATGAAAATCCGAATATTTGGTGGCGATTTTTCGCATTCTGCTATTTTACCAGCCACAAAAAAACCAGCCGGTTATCGGCTGGTTGTTTCGTTTCTTATCGGGCTCCCAAAATATAGGACTCCATCTGCATAGCCAAAAGTTCTTGATTCTTCCAAAGCATGTGGAATATGTCCCTGAGCGAAACAATTCCCACCAGTTTGCCTTCGTCCAGTACCGGCATATGTCTGGACTTCTTCGTTTTCATCAGTTGCATACAGTCCATAATGTCGCTGAAAGGCGTTACGTAAGCTGGCTCCGAGACCATAAACTTGGCCACGGTCACGGTTCTCGGATCAATCCCCTCAGCCGTTACCTTGTAGGTTATATCTCGTTCCGAAATTATTCCCACTAGCCGCCCTTCTTCCAGTACCGGCAAAGCGCCAATTTGTTTGTCCCGTAACAGTCGTGCTGCTTCAACAATTAATGTTCCCGGGCTTACTGTGTGGACCTTGTCACCTTCAGAGTGTGCACTCTTTAACAATTGAGATACTCTTGACATAGGATTCTCCTCTTTGGGTTTGGAAACGTGCAAGATCAATATTCTAACTCATTGTGCTACATTTGTCTTCTTGATAAGGAAGTTGGATAATAATACTTATGAAAAAACTACTGATCGGTTTAGTTGTTCTGGTCATTTTAGTAATTGCCGGTTTGAGTTATCTCGGGTTTATGCCTTTTCTTTCTGGTTATCTTGCCAAGCAGGTTGACCTGGGTATCAAAGCCGATCCCGCCTTTGTCACTGCTTTCGAGTCCAAATACGGCACTCCCAACGGAACGGGCAAGGTCAGCCTAGATGTCACCCTATCCAGCGCTGAGGTTACTTCCATCTTCGCTGTCTGGGAGGAAAGAGACAAACACTTTCCTCTCCATAACGTACAAATCAGGTTTAATCCAGATGGCACCGGTGAAGCTTCCGGTTTTCTTAAGGTGTCTACAGCTATTTCCTTGGCCAAAAATCTCGGCTACTCCGACTCCGACATCGAACAGGGCAAACAGTACGTTCAGTATGTTGCGGGAGATCTACCCTTTTACGTCAAAGGCACTGGGGGAATGACCAATAACACCCTCTCCATAAATCCTTCTACTTTCCAGATCGGCAGAGTGACTGTCCCGGAATCCATTACCAAGCCGGTCGCCGTCGCGGTTGGCGACATGATCGAACGCCGCATCAGTCAAATAGGAGGAGCCAACATCCAAGAAGCCAGTTTCAAATCGGGCTCTTTCCGTCTCGTTGGTTCAGTCCCCGAGACCATTAAATACTAAAAAAAGACCGTTCTCGGTCAGCGAACCACCATTAGGTGGTAACTTTTTTGACTGCGTTCAACCAGTCTCTGATTCTGTTTACATTATGCGTATTGAAGTAATCCATTCGGCGGTCTCTACGACGGAATACCTCATACCTTCGAACTCAAACTCGCCGCGGCATACATCTAAAATTAGCGATGTCTTTCTTGGATCCCAAACAACAGTTTCATTCACCATTGCATTGAGTACAGACTCGAGTTTGGAAAACGGTAAGTTCGTCGCAATCGATTTGTGATCATTGGGAACGGCCACGATAATCTCCTTTGTTAAAGAATGAGAAAAGATACCAGCTTTCTATAATTTCGTCAACAGCTAGCTAATCTTAATTTTCTTTACCATGCCGGTATTAGCTAAGCTATCAAAAACCGGACCAATAGCTTTCTCTGGTTCACTGCTACCCATATCAGCCCAAAAAGAAAAGGTGGTATCTTTTTTGGTCCAAGACGTTTCGCCAATTTCCCAACTGTGCATAAATCCACCGTATCCTTTCTCGACACCGATATTCGCCCAAGTTGACACTATTTCCTGAATCGTAATTTTATCCGTGGAAGATAGTGGATTTTGAAAAAAAACCGTATAGGTTAAATCTGACCAGTCCGAGTTTGGGGAAAACTCAACTTTAAATGGCCACTCTTCCTCTCCCTGCCTTTCCGTCATATCAGCAATCTTACACCCAAAACTACTGGTAATGTACGGAGCAGGAAGCTGTTCAGGCAGGTTTCACCAAGTCCCCGAACTGTAAATAAGGTCCTCACTACGCTTCCTTACTAGCTAAACTGCTTCCACTTTTTATCCGTCCTCGTTCTATGTATCTTCACCAGTTTTCTTTGTTCCCTTTGCCATTTAGCGAAAGATCCACGACAGTGTACGTCATTTGTATAAGTGTTTATCCATCGTACCGCTGACCATTCACCAACAGATCTGCATTTGGTATATTTGTAAACCACAAAGTCACGATACTTATTCATTTCTCCGTCAGGCACCAGAGGAGTTGGCCTTTTGACAATTTTCAGGAGGCATGTGTTCACAATGGGGGTAGGGTAAAAGTCGGTTCTTTCGAAAACGTGGCCGACTGTGATATCAAACCAGGGATAAAACAATATTGAGAGCATACTCTGCTTTTTCGGATTAATCACGAATTTTTGAGCAGCCTCTTTCTGGACAATCAGAACACAGGTCTCTGGTGGATTATCCGAAAATAATAGCTTCTTCACAATCTCTCCCGTAATAGCAAACGGTATGTTTGAAAAGACCTTGTATGGTTCTTTGGGAAGGTCAAAGTCCAAAAAGTCTCCACAGACAATCCCCAAAGCTTTATGGTTCTCCAACCGTCTAGACATTTGGACAGCCAGCGCTTTGTCTATTTCAATAGCTATCACTTTCCTGGAAATAGATAGTAAAGCTTCTGCAATATTGCCGTTTCCGGCCCCAATATCCAAAACTGTATCTTTGCACGAAATACCCGAGGCCCTAATGAGCCGAGTTATCAGCCCCTCGTCCCTAAGAAAGTTCTGCGATAGTAGTTTCCGCCTTGTTTTGAACATGGCGGAGGATGATGCAAGTAATCATAATAGCCTCATTATAACAGGATTTACCATCCTGTCAACTGCTATAGGTTAGATTGGGTTTGGCAAAACTCCCTGCTCGGGTTTCATGGAATGGTCTACCGAAATCAGTTTATTCCCTCCACTTTTCTTCACCATACCGGTCATGGGGAACGTCACATAAAAAGTAGTTCCCTTCCCTTCCTCGGACTCAAACCTGATACTTCCACCGGAGTTTTTTACAACTTCGTGAATAATATAAAGCCCTAATCCTGATCCACCGGGATCAATACTTTTTACATTGTCGGAGCGGAACAGCTTTCCAAAAATTTTGTCTTGGTCTTTTTGCGGTATGCCCACGCCTGTATCCGAAACAATAATGTTTAACAAGCCGTTTTCTCTTTTTATCGCAATGGTTACATCACCACCAATGGGAGTGTATTTTACGGCATTTGTCAGCAGGTTCTGAAATATTATTTCCAGAAGATCGGGGTCTCCGGGAAACGAAATTGCGTTGGGGTCATATTCTTCTTTTAAGGTTAGATGTTTGCTTTCAATTTGTAAGCTTAGAGTTTCCAGATTTAGTTTAGCAATTTCAACGGGATTTACCATTTTTGGTTCTATCGTAAAAGTTCCCATTTCCAGGCTGGACACGTTGAGAAGTGAATTTACTAAAGCCGACATTCTTTTACTGGCAAGATTGATTTCCTGTGCAAATTGTCCTCTTTTTTCCACCGATGCCAAGTATTTTACCGATTGCAGCAGCTCGGAGTACCAGTTTATTGCCGTCAGAGGTGTCCTCATCTGATGAGATGCCAAGGAAACAAACTCGGTTTTTGTTTTATCGATATCATGTTCTCTAGTGGCATCGTAGATAGCAAACACGCAGCCATAAGCTGACCCTCCAATGCCGGGAATTGGGGAAGCGGAGCCTGCCACCGGCGTTTTCGTGCCGTTTTTGTTTACCAGCAAAGTTTGTTTTTCCAGTCTTATTACTCTATTTTCGGCAATCACCTTAGAGGCAAATTCAGAGTAGATTGCTCCGTCGCTTTCTCTTACCAATTTCAAGATCTCATCGTACTGGACTCCTATCGCTTCAATGGCGGAAACCCCACTTAATTTTTCCGCAATCTTATTGAACAGATTTATCTTCCCCCCTTTGTCACAAACAATCACGGCCTCATCCACCGAAGAGAGAATGGCATCATTGAAAGACTTACCGGAGGCCAATTTATACTCGATATTTTTTAAATCCGTAATATCGTGACCGTAGATTCTCAGTCTGTCCGGGCTGATGAATTTTATATCTTGTAGATACCATCGACCGTTGATCTGCATTTCCCTTCTTTCCACTCTTTTATCGGTATCGTTTAGCTCCCTAAAGTACTTCTCGGACTCATTTACATAAGGGTGGCTCATCTTCAGATCGCCAATTTCAGGGAAAAGTGCCGCAGCCACAGGGTTAACATAGGTAATACCGGCACCCTTTTCCATTTCCAGTATCGGGCTAGTGTCTTGGTCCGGGAACGAAGCCAGCCATTTTACTTTGATCTCAGCTTTAGTCAAACTCAGATTCCACAAATGAAACCAAAATTTTCTCTATTATTTTTCTTTTGCTTGGCGTTTTCTCCTATTATTCTTTTATCTCTTGGTTTGTTTGGTGGCCGAATATATATTAGTGAGAACACGAAACAGATCAAGTTGACCAACACTGTTATGGGGGTAAGTACTCCGGAGAGGTTCGGAGGTGTTCCTGTCCGTCTCATAATACCCAGTATCCGTGTAAACACTTCTATCCAAAGTGTCTGGCTTGATCAAGAGGGGACTGTGGGAGTTCCGGATAGTCCCCTGGAAGTTGGCTGGCTAGATCTGGAGATACTTTCGGGCAGTATCGGTAGTGCTGTTATTTCCGGTCATCTAAACCAGGAAAACGGCGAGCCCGGAGTTTTTGCCGAGCTGAATAAATTAAAGGTGGGCGAGACAATATTTTTACAAAAGGTAAGCGGTGATGAAGTAGCCTTCAAGGTCAGTGAAATCCATACTTATGACTCTGATTACACCGAGGACGTCTTTGGAGTACATGAGGGAGGGAGACTCTCTCTAGTTACGTGCAATGGTGTCTGGGACAAAAAAGCCAAAAGTTACGACAAAAGACTGGTCGTTACGGCTCTACGCATTCCGTAGATTAGATCAACGAGGAACTATTTTGTCTGGTTGATATTTACATCAATCTCACTAGGTATGTTTATCTGAGGAGTACCCACCTGCATATTTCTGAACGCCGGCAGTCCATATACCCACAGTAGATATCCAAGAACCAGCAAGATGACTAGTCCGACCATCATTCCCATACCTCCTCCCGAATCACTGGAGGGATTATTAATAATCGTCGTTGTTTTTTCGCTACTTTTTTTAGCCATATTGGTTTAACTTAATAATCGGACCACAAATACTATCACCGCCACCACCAGCAACAGATGAATCAGTCCTCCACCCAACCTCAACGAAAACCCACCCAACCAAGAGATAATCAGGATCAAAATAATAATATCCAAAATACTCATAAATCCATTCCTTTCATATTATTAATTTGTAAACAAACTTACAATTTAAGTATAGCAAAAAATATTATTCCATATACCCCGTGTGAGACACCATACCCCTTCGAATCTTTATAGTAGATTATTTCCAAATTAGTTATTGATATATACTTTATATCAAGAGATTATGAACAACTCCTACACTTGGTACTCAACACTTATCAAACCTGCCTGGTCGCCTCCAGGTTGGCTTTTTGGTCCGGTGTGGACTTGTCTTTATATTTTGATCGCTATTTCTTTTGGGAAAGTGTTCTTGATGGGTTGGAAAAAAGAAATTGCTTTTATTGTTGTTCTACCTTTTATCCTCAATCTTGTTTTTAACCTTGCCTTTACTCCCTTGCAGTTTGGATTAAAGAATAATTTGTTTGCCGCTATCGACATTCTTCTTGTCTTGGTCACTCTGGTCTGGTCCCTGGTTGCCATATATCCTCATGCCAAGTGGGTTACCTATATCCAAACTCCATACCTGCTGTGGGTATCATTCGCCACAATTTTGCAGTTAACCATTACCTATTTAAATAAATAAGGTGTTCGTCAAGCTCTATCTTATTGCCCTTCCTGTATTTTTGGCAATCGATATGATTTGGCTGACTTTAGTTGCCAAGAATTTTTATGCCAAGCAGATCGGATTTTTAATGACAAAGAATCCAAATCTCTTGGCCGCCCTGATTTTTTTATCTTATTTTTATTGCCGGATTGATCTTTTTTGTAATCACTCCTGCACTTGATAAAAAGATATGGACTCAAGCACTTCTGGCTGGGGCATTTTTCGGTCTCGTGACTTACGCCACATATGATCTCACAAATTTGGCCACTGTCAAAGACTGGCCGCTTCTGGTTACCATCATCGACCTTCTCTGGGGTATGACTCTCTCCGCCACCGTTTCCGCCATCACCTACTTTATCGCCACCAAAATTGGCATCTGACCTTTTATCCAAAAACGGGCAGGGAATCCTTTTCTGTTGTCTGTTATAACGAAATTCGAACTTATTTTCGGGACCATTACTAATCTATTGGCTCACCGATCAACACTTCATGTCTCGCGGTTCGCCACCGCCAGCCCTGCCGGTCCGCCTTTGGCGGAGGCGGAAACCCTTGCGCGCGATTAATAATGTATCCCGACTGCGGTCGGGATAATTGCTCTTTCGAGCAAGCGCCAGCTATCACTGTCGCATCTTTATGTTCGCCACAACTTCACATCCAGTGATTGTGGCGAAACTGTTCTCAATATATGGCTCGAATTTCAAACTCGCCATAAAATATCAGCTAGTTAGGAAAAGATTTTACTATCTGATATTCCAGAATTGAGACAGCATTTGGCCTTCAGGCCAAAGTGCCTGCTCCGCAGGCACAATAACTATTTCTGGTTGCTATGATACACAGAAAGACATAAAATACAAACAATGGAACAAATAATTTTAGCGAGACACTGTCAGACAGATCTATTAGCCTCTGGTGATAGTAGTACAAGAAGAAACGATTCTCCTTTATCAGAGTTGGGATTGAAGCAAGCAGCTCAAGTCAGTAAGTTTGTAAACAAATTCGAATATGATGCAGTTTTTTCAAGTTTGTTTATTCGAACGATAAAAACAGCAGAAATAATAAACGAGAACAAAAAACCTCAATTCGCCAATATTAATTTGAGTGAGTATTTTGCCGGTGACGACGGAAAAGGAAGAGAATCAACAACTATGGGAATAGCTAGAACGATGTCTTTTATTTACCCCATGTTTGATCTATACAAATCAATTGTAATTGTCGGTCACAACGCCATAAACTCCACAATTCTTAGGTCTTTTCTTAATATGGAATTTGAGGAGGCTGAAGGCTATTTCAAATCAGTCGGTCAAGTACTGGTACTTAGACGAGATTGGCAAAAAGGAGATAAGGTTTGGCACATAGAGGACAAATTTACCCCTGACCAAGAATAATTTATTTAATTGTTGAGTTTAATAGAGAGATCACCTCTTTGGCGTGAGTCTCTATAGAGAATTTATCTCTTCGCTTCTCTGATTCCAGTTCATATATTCTTCTTATCTTAGGGTCGAGTAATTTATCTATGGCCTCCGCAAATAATTTTGTATCACCAGTTAGAGTAATAATTCCACCACTTCCTATGTATTCTGGCACCGAAGCTTCATTAAGCCCCAAACAAGCCTTGCCTTCATAAATAAAGTTTGGAATTGTTCCAGAACCCTGAAATATTTCATCTCCATCTGGTTGTCTATACGGGAATATTCCAAATGCGCTATATGAAGAAAGATATTTATATTCTTTTGAATTTAAGTATTTATCTACTACATAAATTTCAGCCTTTCCAATTATTTTTTTATCAAAGCCTAACTTTTTATACCAACCTCTTCCCGCAATAACCAATCTCATCTTTTTATTTACATAAGTTAGTGAATTTACTAGGAATTCATGATCTTTGTAATTAGCAGGGAATCCAGGCAAATACACTGTTGGTACGCTTTCAGAATGGTTAAATGTATTTTTGAATTCTCGGATTTCGCTTTCTGATAATATTTCATGAGAATGGGTTTCGGGAAGAAAAGAAACCACCCCCGATAAAGAATTACCGGATTGTTTTTCCATATACTTTCTAGCAAATGTTCCAAAAAATAAGTAGGACTTGAAAAATTCACATACTGCCTTTTCCACTTCTTTCTGAGTTTTATCATCTTTGAGATATTGAGAAAATAAGTTCCTGCTTAGAAAATGGGTAAAATATATTGGATTATTTATTTTCTTTCCGATATTTGATAACACAACAGGTAGGTACTGTTCAATATCATTCTTTCCATAATGAAAAATAACTGAGTCATATTTATCAAAATCAATTCTTGAGGCGATTTTAGAAACGATCTCTTTGACTCTATCTGATGAAAGCCACTCCCTCTTTGCTACATCAAAAGCCGACTCTTCTTTTGTCGATCCATCAATATCAACTAAAATATTATGTTCGCGCAGTATCTCAGATAGTCTATTTACATAAACATCAATGCCACCGCTCGATGGGGAAATCATTAATATTTTCATTTTAGAAGTTCTTCATATACCTTTAAGCTTTCATCAATCATATGCTCCCTATGAAATTCCGCATTGAGCCTATCATAATTCACTTTATATTTAGACAATTCCTTTATTTTCCTTAGGATGTTTTCAACATTACTTGGGTCTACATACTCAATCGCTTCATTTGGTTGAAACTCTTTATATACCTGACAATCTTCGTTTACTAACGCAGGCAAGCCAAGTGCTAGTGCTTCAGCTAATGCTAATCCAAAACCCTCGACTCTAGAGGTTGACAAAAAGACATCGCAGTTCTTCCAGATATTAACTTGATCTTGTCTCGCTAGGTTGTTAAGGATTACGACATTTTCTTTTTTTAGATCATCTCGCAATACCTCTTCAATTGAATTTCCAATATTCAGAATCCAATTTATATCATTTGGAGATTCAGCAATTAGTACCTTTAATAGGTCAAAGCCCTTCATTAGGGTAGTTTTTCCACACCAAAAAACATTGATTTTGTCTCGAGCAATACATTCAGGTATGCGTACTGATTCTGGAATAATTAAAGTATTCGTATCAATGCTGTTGTGGATTACACGGACGTCCTTGAGGCCGTATTTTTTCATAATATCTTTTTTGGCAAACTCACTAACGGCTAAAACCATATCGGCATTTAGACACAGTTCTTTTTCCAGTTGAGCCAAATTATCCAAGTCGATCCCGAAAAGGGTTGTGGCGCTCGGATCAGATCTCACCACCACCCTTGCGAACCTACTTTGGCGTTTTGAGTAGTCTAGTAGTTCAAATTTCCAGTTAGAGCACTCTACAATGTCAGGTTTGAACTTCTCAACCACCTCCGAAACCATTTCTGAATACAAAATAGGGTCTTTGGTAGTTGGAAGGGTAACTATGTTGATCCCAGGCATGGAAAACTCCCTCTGGGTAATACAGCTTACTCTCCACCCGCTACTCGTCAAACCAGCCATAATAGCCTTGAAAAGCACGCAAACTCCTCCTCGGTCAATGTCCCCAATGTCCTTGTGTACGAAGCAAATTGATTTCATATGGTTTAGTAGTATAATTATATAGGATGAAAACAAAGCTGTCCATGCCTGAATTCACGTTTCTTCTTATCAGTAGAAACGCCTCAAATACTATTCTAAAGACTATCCAGTCAATTAGAAAGCTGTCTCGTGGCAAGAATATCGAAATTATACTGGTGGATGATCATTCGGAGGATGCCACTGTTTCTATGGCCAAACCACTCTGCGACAAGGTTTTGGTAAACAAAGCTAGAATGGGGATTGGCTTTTCTAGGCAAAAAGGGTTAGCCTTGGCATCAGCCAATAGAGTGTTTATCATCGATTCCGACATTGAAATAACATCAATAAATTTTAAGAAACTGGATCAGTTATTTTCTGAAGGCATTGTGGCTATTTCAGGTAGTTATAATTCCAACGACAATCAGTCAAACTGGAATAAAGCTCTTGATCTGAGAAGAAAATATATTTATTTCAAGGATAAGAGGGTGTCCATAGCGGACAAGAGCCGATATGTAACTTTTTCAGGAGGATTTTGTGTCATTGATATAGAGAAGATTGGTGGAATAAAATATTTTGGAAAGAAAGACACTTCGGCAGAAGATGTTTTATTTCAGCTAAAGCTATTACATCGTGGCCTAAAGACTGCTTATTCACCGGCATTGGTGGGTATTCACCACCACCATCGAAACACCAGAAGTTTTTTCCAAAAAGTTATGGCCGATTCCGTCGCCTATCCATGGTTGATGTCCTTATGTCTAAAAAATAAAATAAGTATGCCAGTTTTGGAACAAGCCTTCAATTTTCCAATTTTTCTGATCACCTCATTTTTTATACCTAATCTTCAAATAAAATTACTATTGCTAATACTAGAGTTTTTCCCACAGATATACATATTATTCACAGAAAGATTCAGTCCTAATTCCATAAGATTGCTTATTTATGCCATTGCTCAATCTTTAATAAAGGTATTAGCCTGCGCTAAAGATTTAATTTTTGGTAAATATAGTTCGTCAGACAGGATTCTATATATAAAAAATCTATTAACCTCTGATTTTATTTCAAAAACTAACTGGTTTAAGCAGACATTTATCCAATAAAAAAATATGGAATTTGAAGTAAACAAGGAAATAAACCAGTGTAACCCGTACGAAAGATCTGTGGGCGGGTCATTGTTTCGAATCTATGCCACCGAAGCGCAGATTAAATACGTAGACAGAGTCTTAGAAGGTTCGATAGATGAGTTCAGGGACAGTACCCAAGAGGCTATTGAAGTCGTTTGTACAGACAACACTGAGCTTTCAGAAGATATATTAAGCAAATCATCTCTACAAGAAAACTCATCAGCTCTAATCGCCGGAGAGATTGAAGGTGGTAAATTTGTCAGTCTAAAAGGTGTATTCATGGATATTCTAATGTCAAAAACCGACAATACCCCGTTAACTCATATTTCAATAAGCCAAAATCCTGAATACGGAGCAATTACCTTTATTAAGTCGTATTTGTTAAATAAATATGTAAACCAGCAGGAGGCTCTGGTGTTTCACGCAGGGTCGATGACATCATTAGACAATTCATCAAGCTTCGTAATATCTGCCTTAAGTCATCACATTAACAACGGTGATAACTCAGGAAAAACAACCGCCATATTAGCAAGTTGTGCTAGAGAAAACGCCAACTTCGCATATTCGTCAAACGATGAAGTTATTTTATCTATTTTAGATAACGCCACTGAGGTTAAAGCGCTTCCGTTTCCAAGTCAGATCACGATAAGGGGAAAATCATTAGAAACGTTAAAGACTGATGGAGTAAATTTCAATCTCGAAGATTGGAATGGTGTTGATAGTATTACTGGTCAATCTGTAAGTGTGGTCACTCCAAGAGGGGTGATTGAAGCGGGATATCAGGTCTTACCCGTGAATCCATCCAGATTAGATTGGTGCTTCATAGAAATTGACCCAAACTTGGCTGATTATTCTTGTGTAGAAGCAGATCCGCAAGCATCAAGACAGCTTTTTTGGGGTGCAGTTTCAAAAAGAAGAATGAATCAAGCCTTAAACCCATTGTTTTTAGGAGAAACAAGTAACACCCAAGCTTATGATCCAATTACATGTCAGCCAAAGGTGGATGAAATATTCAATCGTTTGGTCTTATCCGGTACAAAATTTTACATTCTTCGAGGAGGAGCAGACAGGGATAAATTAAACGCAATCTTTACTAAGTTAAAGCGATAAAAGATGAAATACAAAGCTTTATTGCTCGATATTGATGGCGTCTTGCTTAACAAGGAGGATGATACGGATCAGAAAACTTGGGAAGCAATAAATGATCTCATCGCCCGTGGTATTCAGGTATCCTTTGTAACTTCGCGCCCATACGGACTAGCGTCACATCTTGTCAAAAAGATATCTGACCACGGTATCCATGTATTTGAAAATGGAAACTTTATTTATGAACCAAAAGACAAAAAGGTTCATAAAGCTGAGTACTTAGAAACACAGCTCTCCGGAGAAGTTATTCAGATGGTAAAACCTCATGAAGGAAATATAAAAATAGGGTACTCGTTGGGAGACAAGTTTATGGTTAATGAAAACTACTTCGATAATTTGAAGTCATATATGCCGGTAAACGACTACTCAAAAATAGATGAATATTGTGAATATAACTACGTTTCAATTTGGCTCAAAGATATTCCAAGTTATTTCGGCAAAAAAATTATTGAGATTGTAAAAAACAATGCCCGTATTAATATCTATCATCAAAACGAACTTCTTGATTCGGTATTTATCCACCCAGAATCAGGCAATAAATTGGAGGGGGTAAAAGAGTTATCAAAATTAACGGGAAGATCTCTAGAGTCCTCGGTCTTTATCGGAAATGATTCGGATGATATCTGCTTGGCTCGTGAGGTCGGACTTTCGGCGACTCCAGCAAATGGCATTGATGAACTCAAGAAAGTTTCAGTTATTGTCTCAAGCTATGAGTATTCACTTTCAATAAGCGATATCATACAAAAAGTGTGGGGATAAACTATCCGCGCGGGCGACATATCCGACTGATGCCGGAAAATCTCAATCTGTTGTCTGTTATAACGAAATTCGAACTTATTTTCGGGACCATTACTAATCTATTGGCTCACCGATCAACACTTCGTGTCTCGCGGTTCGCCACCGCCTGCCCTGCCGGTCCGCCTTTGGCGGAGGCGGAACCACTTGCGCGCGATTAATAATGTATCCCGACCTCATCATCATTGCGAGGTTCGGTGCTCCGAGCCGTGGCAATCTCACACCATTCTGATTCGGTCGTGATGGTTGCTCTTGCGAGCAAGCGCCAGCGTTCGCTGTCGCATCTTTATGTTCGTCCCAACTTCGCATTCAGCGATTGGGACGAAACAGTCTCAATATATGCTCAAATTAGCAATTTCGCCATAAAATATCAGCTAGTTAGGAGAATATTTTACTAGCTGATATTTAGGACTTGAGACAGCATTTGGCCTGTCGGCCAAAGTGCCTGCTTCGCAGGCACAAAATATTTTGAGTAATTGACAGTAATGTATACGTTGTCATACAATGTATACATATGACAACCAACAAAGTTCTCAACGCCAGAGTTTCAGACAAGCTATACGAAAAAATATCTGATAAAGCTAAGAAAAATAGAACTACTGTTTCTAACTTAATCAGAAACTTAGTCGAAGATGCATTGGAGATCCACGAAGATTTTCATGAAGCCGTAGACAAGAAAATCAGGAAATATCTTTCAGAAACTGAAAAACAAGACATTTTGGGATACCAGGAGATGGTACTTGTTAAAGATACTGAATGCGACAACTGTGGTATGTTACTCAAAGTATCAGAAACAGCATATTTTGCCTTTTTCGAAGACAGGGATGTTAAGGCTATTCTCTGTGCCACCTGTAAAAACGAAAGTTTACAACCGGAGAAAACAAAAGCGCATGAGAATACTTCAAATAAGTAAGGAGTTACTTGCCCTAAGTATCCAAACTAAGCCTTGGGATAAAGATGGGTTTGCCTCTAAAACAAATGCTATCTTGATTCGAAAGTCCCTAGAGAGATTGGGTTCTGTATTTGTGAAGTTGGGGCAGATGTTGGCATTGCGGCCAGATTTTATCCCTGTCATTTTTTGCAATGAGCTATACAAACTACTAGATCAAGTTCCCCCTTTCGAGTCAAAACTTGCACTAGACATCCTTCGACATGAGCTCGGAAATAATAAATTCTCAAAACTTCTAGAACTCAATCCCAATCCTGTTGCCTCAGCTTCCTTTGCACAAGTTCATAAAGCAAAATTGGCTAATGGTGATGTTGTGGCTGTCAAAATTCAAAGACCAAATGTTGAACTGGTGATTCACGGAGATTTAGCAATTATGAGGTTCATGTCAAAATTATTTGATTTTTGGTTCCACCCAGCAAATAAGTTAATAAACATCGTGGAAGAGTTTGAAGCCTGGACAAAAGATGAGCTTGATTATTCACTAGAGGCCAGCAATATAGAAAAGTTTAATGACACTGCCGAGCTTGTGGGAGATGGTATTCGTGGTCCAAATGTATACAGGGAACTAAGTACATCTAAGGTGATAACAATGGAATTCATTGATGGTTACAGCTTAACCAAAATAATTACCCTTTTGCAAGAAGGAAATAAGAAACAAGTTCGAGAGCTTGGTTTTGATGGTAAAGATATTGTCGATAAATTAATCAAAAATATGTTGGAAATGTCCCATGTTCATGGTTTCTTCCATGCGGACCCTCACCCAGCCAATATTATTTTCACCCTAGAAAAAGAACTGGTATTAATTGATTTTGGCATAGTGGGCAATCTTTCAAGAAAAGAAAGAACCCTAATGCTAAGGTACTTCCGAACACTAATGGCAGGCAATGCTAAGGATTCGTTTGATTCGTTACTTGAACTTTGTGGTAATAAACAACCAGAAAATTTAGACCAAGTCAAAGAACGATATTCTACTTTGATTGATAAGTTTGCGGCAACATTCAGTTCAAAAACTTACTTGGAGCAACAAATAAAGTCTGGCCCCATTCTAGCCGAAACACTTAGTCTTATGCAAGGTAATGGTATGAAAGTTCCAGTTAGCATTGTCAGATACTTCAAGGCATTCGAAACAGTCGAGGGTCTGATTTTTGCACTTTACCCAAAACTACAAATCCAAGATATGCTCAAAGAATTTAGGCGGGTATCAATAATAAATATCGTCGATTCCATCCCCACAAAATTTGATTCGGTAAACATTGATTCCTTAATGCTCAAGATTATCGATTCTGTGGAAAAAAGTTTGTTACTTGACGACTAGGAAGACTAGCGGAACAACGTTAAGGGTTACAATAAAAGTATGAGCAAAGCATTTCGACTACTTTTTATTACAATACTAATATTTTCAGCATATCATCTGATCCGTGATTTACTCACAAATTTTGGAATTCATAACTATATTGTAGATTTTGCACATCGTCCTCACTTGTGGTGTGGAAAATTTTATCCTTGGGTTTGTCATTGGATTACAGTTCCTCCTGAGATTTTTACGTTAATAGTGTCAATAATCGTATTAAAGCGAAACAGGGTAGGAGTACTTGGGTTTTTAGTTTTATTACAAGTACCACTGTGGTTATTATTAGTCTTGTTACCTTAGCAAATAATGTTTCGCTCACTTTTCCAAAAAATTGTAAGACAAAGATCTGAAGTTGTTATTAGTCGCATCTTTCCATTTCTCAAAGACTCAAAAAAGATTTTAGATATTGGTTCTGGGACGGGTGATGTAGCATTTCTGCTAGGGGAACATGGAAAAGACGTAACGCCTGTTGATGTTAGCGATTTTCATGGTCCTAGACTTGTAAAAACCACGATCTACGACGGACGAAAACTACCATTTCCGAATAACTCATTTGATACTGCCATGCTGCTTATGGTTATGCACCACACCCCTAACCCAGAAATTGTCTTTGATGAAGCATCGAGGGTAGCCAAAGAATTAGTAATTATTGAAACTTCATACACGACTCCGATAAACAGATGGTTTACTATAGTCTCTGATGCTCTAGGAAATCTTCGCCTTGAAGCCTTTTGGTCATCATATAAATCTGATTCTGAGTGGAAGGAACTTTTTGCAAAAAAGAAATTCGAAATAGTTAAAACTCAAAAATATAACGACAGAAATTTTGGTCTCCCATTTCTACACATCGCCTATTATTTACGACGAAAATAGTTTTTAACCCACTTCCTCCCAAACTTAATCCATCCAAAATATATTGTGCCAGACGCATAAGCAAAAATCCAACTGATAGCAGTGAATGATACAGCATCGGTAACTTTAAGAGATATTAGGTACCAAATTATCGTGGCGGGTATCATGCCCAAAGTCGATACCATAAAATATTGAGAGAATTTGAGATTAGTCAGTCCAAAAGCATAAGAAATTACATCGTGAAATTCCTTCATAAATAATCGAAATACAAAGAGAGTTTGTAATCCATAGTCTTTTGTCAGTCCGTCTAGCTTTTCTAAGGCGTCCAAACCAGCCACTTTTTCTACTACCTTTCTACCCCAAATCCTTCCTATCCAAAAGTTTGTTATCGAGGCAATCACGGCAGCGATAAAGGCATAGACCACAGACATTTGTCCGTATAGATAAAATCCAGCGAACAGAAACGGTGAACCACTTAAGGGGGCAGCCACATTTGTTATCCATAAGCAGAAAATAAGTAGCACAACACCCCACGGTCCAGCACTTGCCATAGTTGTTCTTATTGTCGTTTCCGGTATCATCGTGCCAATCAAAATCATGATTAAAAAAGTGAGAACGATCAGAAATATGGGCAAATAGTTTCTTTTGTGAATCTTCATGCGATTGGTAAATTATACCCCGCCGATTCTAACTGTTTTGATCATTCTCGATCCGTCAATCAGCCAAAGTGCCTGCTTCGCAAGCACGCCTAAATCTTATTTGATTGGAGTAAGAGGTAATTGACTGGAAATATATGAAGCAATTACTTGCTGGGCAATGGGTTCTACTCTTCGGCCAACCCACGATGCTGCTTTTCCTATATTTCCAAGTAATAACTTAATTTTTTCAATATCATGCGGTTTCTTGATTTCATCTTGTAACGCACCAAGATTTTTCATTATTTCTTCTTTATTCTCTGGATTTTTCTCGTCAATTTCCTTACGAATACTATCAAAACTTGTGTCAATATCAGCATTTATGTTTACTGGACTATTGTTTCCAGTAGTTATGTTGATATTGTGTCCATATCTTACTTTTTTAATCATTTCCTTTTTATCATTGCTTTTAAGACTAATTCCTGTGAGAAATTGTACTCCCTCTGGTTTTATCTTGATACTAATATATGATCCTGTTGAGTCTCTCAATATTTCAATAAAATTATTAAACTCTAGAATTTCTAAATTTGAATCTATAGTATTTTTATCAAAGGGAAAGATAGATCTCATAAGGTCAATATGTAAATTCGTGGAATAACTATCTTTTCTGTGCATATATAGCGGTTCCAATATCGCCTTTGCCATAAGTTCATCGGTCATATGGTCGCCGAACATTTTGATCTGAAATGTTTTTTCCATCGAATCATGGACTTTGATATTGTGAATTCTAGAATCTTGCTGACGTCCATCCTCGAGGTCTCGAATAAACCTAAATATGAAACTTTCACTTTGACTTGTAAGGACATCTTTATCAAATGGAAGGTAGTGTAGTAAGTTCACTAATGCTTCTTCAAGAAATGGTTCTTGGGGAAACTTTTTACTTTTTGGGTCTGCCCACAAATAATCTAAGAGCATAGACTGTTGGAAGCATATCTTCCCAACAAGCTCCTTATCATTTTCATCATATATTCTAAAAGCGGCAATCCATACTAAAAAATTTCCGTTTACCTGATTGTTTCTTCCCGTGAGATTTACTGCGTGCGCCGTGTATATGCCACTCCCATTCCTAAATTTTATTTTTTTGAATTCGTCATCCATAATTTACAGCAATTCTATATCTTTCAGTATCATAAGTATATGCGTTGTTGATATTTTCAATATAATTTAGTTAATAAAAATCCCGAGCTCGAACACTATAGGAAAAAACCAATTTTTGCGTTTTCTGTCATGGCTACTGCGGTAGCCATCGTTCGAACCGATGTTACGGCAGGCGGTGGCGAACCGCGAGACACGAAAGTGTTGAGCGGTGAGCCAATAGATTAGTAATGGTCCCGAAAATAAGTTCGAATTTCGTTATAACAGACAACACTTCGGGATAAATCGGGAGAGTCGGGGTAAGTCGCCCGCGCGCCCGCCCACGCGCGGAGCGACGCTCAGTTCTTTAATAATCTGTATCTTTCAAAAAGCGACAGAAAACGCAAAAATAAATTCGGTAAAACTTCTGCGGAAGTTTTGGGTCTTTTATGGTTAAATGAATGTATGACCAAGTACATTGCGTACTGTCGGAAATCAACAGACGAGAAAGATCGACAAGTTTTGTCGATCGAAGCCCAGATTGCCGAGCTAAAAGAATTCGCCAAGAGGGAGAAGCTTCACATTGTCGAAATTTTAGTTGAAAGTAAAACCGCCAAAGAGCCGGGGAGGCTTGTCTTTCAACAAATGATAAAGCTTCTCCAGTCCGGCCAAGCCAACGCCATTCTTTCATGGCACCCAGATAGACTAGCCAGAAATAGTGTCGACGGAGGTCAGATAATATATCTCGTCGACACAGGTGTAATTACAGATTTGAAGTTTCCCTCGTTCTGGTTTGAGAACACCCCTCAAGGCAAGTTTATGCTAAACATTGCCTTTGGCCAGTCTAAATACTATGTCGATAACCTCTCTGAGAATGTTAAGCGCGGTAATCGCCAAAAATTAAGGAATGGCGTTTGGCCGAACAAAGCTCCTCTTGGCTACAAAAATATTGTCGAGAACAAATCAATTGACATCGATCCGGAAGAAGCCAAAGTCGTCAGAAAAGCTTTTGAAATGTTTGCTGATGAAAAATACTCTTTCATTCACATTGCTCGCTTCATGGCACAAGGGGGAATAACAAGCGCCCTCGGGAAGCCTTTGAAGATTGACCAAATCAAAAGTATGCTCCAGAAAAAATTCTACATCGGCACGATGGAATTTAATGGCGAAGAGTTCAAGGCTTCCCATCCAACTTTCATCAGCAAACAACTTTTTGAAAGAGTCCAAAGTAACATTCAAAAGTTTTCTAGACCAAGGGAAACCAGTCACGACTTTGCTTTTTCCGGTTTGATGCGGTGTGGGGAGTGCGGCGCTACCATCACGGCTGAGCAACACATCAAGCACTACAAAAGAACCAATCGCACAGTCAAATATATTTACTATCGCTGTACAAAGAAAATAAAGGCCTGTTCTCAGCCGTATCTGGAAGAAAACAATCTCTTTGATCAACTGAAGAGTGAGATTGGCCCCTCCGCCCTCCCCAAATCTTGGCAACGTGAGTGGAAAACTCGATTGGCACAGGATAAAGTCCTAGCGGATGAGTCCAAAGAAAAAGTTCTCGCCCTGCTTCATACCCAAACCGAAAGTTTTGATACCAAACTAAATACTCTTCTCGATGGATATCTGGACGGCACAGTTGACTCCGACATCTACAAAACCAAAAAGAGTCAGCTGTTCCAAGAAAAGCTCAAACTTGAGAGCCAGATATCCAAAACAGAAGAAGAAGGTTGTAGTTGGCTCGAACCTTTTTCTAAGTTTGTAAATAGCGCCATACTGGCGCAAAAAATCGCGCGCAAGGGTTCCGTGGACTCAGAACTGCGGTTCTTCGTCCAAAACATCGGTTCGAACTTCTTTTTGAAAGATAAACAGATTATGGTGGAATGGGAAAAGCCCTTCGCATCGCTCCGCGCGTGGGCGGGCGCGCGGGCGACTTACCCCGACTCTCCCGATTTATCCCGAAGTGTTGCCGAGCCTGGACTCGAACCAGGAATATTCGCCTCCAGAGGGCGACGTCCTACCATTAGACGACTCGGCAATACGAGCTCTATTTTACCTCATTAGACATAACAAAAGGCCGGATTACTCCGGCCAGAAAACTACCAATCTGGAAAAATTGACTTCCAGCCCCCTTCAGCCAACTGCTTTCTGATTTTTTCCACCTCTTCCATGACGCCTACGCTATAGACTTCCTCAAAGAGTACCATCATGTCGTCAGGCAGGAAGTCCACGGGCAATACCAAGTTTCCGCAGGAAAAACCCTCAATACTGCTCATGTCTACGCAGAGTAGGGCGATCCATCTCAGTCGTTCCACAGGATCAATTGGCAATAGAATACAGCCACTTTCGTAGACAGTTCTAAAGATGTCCATCAGCTTGTGATCTTGCCACCAGAAATGTCCTTGGTCTTGTGCCTCAATCTGAGATAGCCGATCGACCACCTCTTCCCTTAGTTTTTCGACCTCCAGCGCCTCCGCCAAGATCTCCGCATTCTGTTTCCCCGGCATTATTGGCGAGAACAAAGAGTTTACCGCAGACTCCATTTGGGCCTCCAGCTTGTCGTGTAGAGTGAATGTGCTCACCTATTTTACTCTATTTACCTGTCTGGACTTGGTCACCTCCTTCCTCGTTTGAGGCTTCCAGGGCTGCAACCATCTCTATCATTTCTTGTGTCACAAACTCTCCCGCATCGTGTCCCCAAAACTCAATCTCCTGTAAACTAGTTGAATCTTTGACCAAGCCGGACATTTGAAAAGTTATTTTCTCAACCATCAAATCTCACCCCCTTCCGGCAAAAATCGTCAAAAAAAAGAGGCCCTTCGGCCTTTTTGACGACGTCACTTTTTGTATCCTGGTATTTCTTCATTCCCAGAAATCCAGTCTAGTGGAAATCTGCTCACCTGTCAAATCGTTCGTTTGGCTTGCCGGCAAGAGGAAAATCTTATTTTCTGGCTACAACAATACCGGTTGACCTAAAACTTTCCAGCTCCGCTTCGGAGAATCCAAAGTCACTTTCCCATTTTTCTTTCAGATAGGGGATGGTGGAGGATCTTTGGAACAACACTTGCATGCCCAAAAGTTTAAAGATCTGATCGTATTGTTCAAAAGAAACCGGCACATAATTTTCCCCACCTTCTCTTTCCCAATTATCGGCGTACATGTACTTCAGTAGGAAGTGGTTCAGCTGTTTGATCGTCTTTGTGGGTCCAAAGATTGTTTCAAAATCCGTCAGAAGGTGCGTGACCTCCTCCTTGGCTATTACCTTATTTTTTGTCTCCTCTACCCACAGTTCGGATTTATCGGCGTAGTCATACAAGATCATGTCCCGCAGAATCAGGACACCGCCTTTGTTTAGTGTTTCGTGGGCATCGGAAAGGGCTTTGACAATTGTCGAGATTCCTTCTCCATAACTAAAAAATTCGTGAAGAACAGAACAGAAGAGAACCACATCAAACCTTTCCGGATTACTCAGCCTCTCTCGCAAATAGCCGTGCTCAAAACTTACATTTTTTCTCTCCCCGATTCTTCCTCGGGCGATGTTAATGAAATCCTCGTTCAAATCAATCCCCACAAAACTCATTTCCGGATACATGTCCGCCAGTGCCAAAGTGATGGTTCCGTCTGCACAGCCCACGTCCAAGAGAGTACTGGCCGCCTGTGGTATGTACTTGGCGATTTTTAGCTTCTCCTGCAGGGGTTTACTCATTCTTTCCAAGTAACGTTGTGGGTTCACTATATCTTCCATGGGTTCATTATATTCCATAAGATAGTGTTGACAAGACACTAAAGAGGGTGTATAACATACACTATGACCATACAAAACTTCTTTGGGGTGGATACCATCTTCTTTACCCTTCTCAACTACCCCATGAGCTATATCGAGTTCTTTGGCACCATTTTTACGGGCTGGTCCGTATACCTTTCCGCCAAGAACAAGGTTATTTCCTGGCCAGTTGGGCTGGTTGGGGTCGTTCTATACGGTTTCTTGTTTTACCAAATCCAGCTTTATTCCGACCTTTTCGAGCAGCTCTACTACCTTCTCACGGGCTTCTGGGGTTGGTGGGTCTGGACTCACCCGGCGGCCAAAGAAAGAGATACCAACAGCGAGCTGGTCATTAGCCGGACCAGTCGAAACTTCAACCTGATCGGGTTAGCCTCCATCGTCATTCTTACCTTTTCTTTGAGCAGTTTTATGTCCAACATTCACTTGATTTTCCCGGTACTGTTTCCCGTTGCCGCTTCATTTCCCTTTATGGATGCCTTCACCACCGCAGCCAGTTTTGTCGCCAACGTCTATCTGGTCAAAAGAAAAATTGAGAACTGGTATCTGTGGATTATTGTCGATATCATCGGTGTCTTTCTCTACTATCAAAAAGGAGTCATATTCCTCGCTCTGTTGTACGTCTTCTTCTTGATAAACGCCTTCAAGGGAGTTTACGACTGGTCAAAAACTCTCAAAGGATATGCCAAAAAAGTTTAGTACGGGTCTCGTTATCGGTAAGTTTTATCCTTTTCACCAAGGCCATCAATTTTTAATCAAGACTGCCCTCAAGAACTCCGCTTCGGTAACCGTCATTGTCTGTCAAACCGATCGGTATCTCATTCCTGCCGATATTAGAGCCTGGTGGATCAGAGAGACTTTTCCCAAGGTGGAAGTGCGTATCTTGAATCATGACGCCTCTCTGGACTCGGACTCTACCGATGTCTCCAAGGCCTGGGCCGATCTTACAGTCAAGTTTTTGGGCTATGCCCCAGACGCCGTTTTTACTTCCGAGATCTACGGTGCATCTTATGCCAAGTTCATGGGTAGTCACCATGTCATGGTGGATTTGAAAAGACAGATTTTTCCTATAAGTGCTACCAAAATTAGATCGGCTGTGGATAAATACTGGAAATATTTACCGAGCGCCACCCAAGAATACTTCACACAAAAGATTGTGGTACTTGGTGCCGAGTCCACCGGTACTACCACCCTAGCCCAAGATCTCGCTCGTTACTATCATACTGTTTGGGTCCCGGAGTATGGCCGATTCTATTATGAAGGTAAAATGTTTTCTCAAAACGCTTCTGACTGGAAAACTGATGAGTTCGTTCATATTGCTACCAACCAAAACCACCTTGAAGACGCTTTAATAAAAAAAGCCAATAGACTTCTAATCTGTGACACAGATGCTTTCGCCACCACCCTTTGGCACGAGCGTTATGTCGGCAAAGAGAGTCGGAAGCTGGAAAGAATTGTTAAGCGGCAGAAGCCTCTTCTATACATTCTCACGGACATCGACATTCCCTTTGTTCAGGATGGTACCCGGGACGGCGAACATATTAGACAAAATATGCACCATAGATTTATCGAGGAGTTAAGTAGACGCAAACTAAATTACATAGTCGTCAGTGGAGACAAAGAAAAGAGACTGGCTGAATCGGTTAAGAAAATCGACGAGTTAATTGCACTTCGAAATGTGCTATATTCGTCACCATGAGGTTAACCGAAAAAGAAGCGAACACAAGAGACCAATACAACAAAAACGCATCTGAGTGGCTCAAGTATTCAGGAGGAGAAAAAAGACCTTGTTTCTGGTCAGCCGAAATGAAGGATTTTGTCTCGTATCTATCTGGAAGTACCGTTCTTGATCTCGGTGCCGGACCGGCAACCGATAGTAGTTACTTGAGAGAATTCGGGCTGGATGTCATCTCAACTGATTATTCAAGAAGTATGTTAGGCATTGCTCATTCCCTGGACCCAAAACTAAATCTGGTCGAATCAAACACCTACCTCTCACCGTTTAAGAACAACTCTTTTGACGGGGTTTGGTTTTGTGCTTCGTTACTACATTTAGAAAATCCGAATCTTGCCATGTTAGAAGTTAAACGTCTTCTCAAAGAAAAAGGAATCTGTTTTGTTTCGGTCAAGCAAGGTACGGGAGACAAGGTAGATCCCAAAACGGGTTACTACTTCAAATATTTTCTTGACGAAGAACTACAGCACTTGTTCGGCCTCACTGGTTTTGACATATTAAAATCACAGTCAAGGGAAGGAACTGTCGGCCATCCCTGGCTTACTTATCAGCTAATTAAGCCTTAAGGTCTTACTTTTTTACAGCCAATATTGCCATAAACATCGGGAACTCCTCACGCGCACGGTTTTCCATCTTGGCTGCTTTTCCCTCGCTTTTTTTCTCTGATGTCCACTCCTCAATTTTTTTGATGAGGAAACCGTTACCAAAAAGGTAGTTGGAATAATCTTCAACCGGGTGGTGGAAAGACCAAGTCACTGGGGAGTTCTCTTCTCCGGGATGGGTATTTATAGGTATCTCTAAAGGGGACATGTATCGATTAATTCTCCTGTATTGCATTTTGTTTGCTTTGTCTTCTTCCCAACTGCTCTGTCTGGGGATTCTGAAACAGGGATGATTCAACACTATGACCAATTCACCGCTCTTCTCCATTACCTCACTCAAATGCTGTATTGTTTTTTCCGGCTCTTTAATGTTTTGAAGTGCCAGAATGATCGCCGCCTTGTTAAAAGTTTCCTTCAGCCCAAAACTCTTGGTGGCGTCGGTTACCAAATATCTATGTGACTTGTTATTATCCAGACTCTTTGCTTCATCAATCAGCTTCTTTGACGCGTCCAGCCCTACATACTTTACCGACTCCGGCAACCTTCGGGAGAGCACTCCTTGACCACAAGCGACATCAATCAATCTGTCTCCAGGCTTCACCTCCAAGAGTTTAAGTGTTTGGGGAATAATCAGTGATTGGTGATAGAAATGTCCTTTCTCGCCTACAATCGATCCATACCATTTACTTACTTTTTCCCACGATGTATTTTTGTCATCCCTCATTTAGCTATTTTCTCACACTTCTGATAAACTAAGTTTAACCCAAACAAAAACCGAACATGACCAAATCAGTCGAACCATTGGCTTCCCGCATTCGTCCTTCTAACTTGGAAGAGTTCATCGGCCAGGATCACCTTACGGGGGAGGGGAAACCCCTTCGTCTGGCTATCAAAAACAAATTGATTTTTTCTTTCATATTGTGGGGATCTCCCGGCACCGGAAAAACCACTATCGCCAGAATCTACGCGGACGCCATCGATGCTGATTTCCACGAGTTGTCAGCCGTCTCAGCCGGCAAAGACGATATTCGTCAAATCGCCGGAGAGAAAAATAAAGCTACCAAACCCATCGTCATTTTTTTGGACGAAATACATCGTTTCAACAAAGCTCAGCAGGATTTTCTTCTGCCCTTTGTTGAGTCGGGCAAGATTACTCTCATTGGGGCTACTACCGAAAATCCCAGTTTCGAAATTATTCCCCCGCTACTTTCCCGGTGCCGGGTTTTCGTTCTCAAGGAACATTCTCCGGAGGATATTGCTCAGATCATCGACCGTGCCACCAAGGCTCTAAAAACCAAGATGGACAATGATGTAAGGGAGTGGCTCTCGGAGTTTGCCAACGGGGACGCCCGTCAGGCCATAGGGCTAATCGAGTCCACCTTCAATCTTTACAAGGCCCTCACCATAGACAACTTTAAAAACGCTATTCAAAATAAATTCTTAAGGTTTGACAAAAAAGGGGAGGAGCACTACAACGTCATTTCCGCCTTTATCAAATCCATGAGAGCCGGCAATCAGGACGCCGCCATCTATTATCTGGCTCGTCTGGTAGATAGTGGCGAGGACCCTTTGTTTATCGCCCGCCGCATGGTTATCTTCGCCAGTGAAGATATTGGGGTTGCCCAGCCCACGGCACTGGTTGTCGCCAACGCCGTATTTCAGGCCTGTCAACAAATTGGTTATCCGGAATGCGCCATCAATTTGGCACACGGAGTCACGTATCTGGCCGGCTGTACCAAAAACCGTTCGGCTTATGATGCTCTTCGGGCTGCCCAGGCTGACGTCACTCAACACGGAAATCTACCCATTCCTCTGAATCTTCGCAATGCCCCGACCAAGTTAATGAAGGGACTCGGTTACGGTTCCGGATACGAAATGTACTCCCAAGAAGATCTCCTTCCCATGAAGCTCAAAGGCAAAAAATATTTGAATAAATAGAAAAAAATGGTCTTCAATACCATATAATTGTTCTTAACCATGAGGTCCAAAATCTACCTATATATACTCATCGGGCTGGGAGCCTTTTTCTTTCTTGTCTATTTCAATTATTTTAAAGCACAGTTGGCAATCAAAAACACACGACCCTCTCCGTTATTGATCGAACTGGTATCCTACCCGGAGTCTCTGCCTTACGGCAAAGAAGGAACTTTTTTGTGGCATGTCCAGTCAAGTCCTGATCTGTTTACTTCATTTTCCACCATATACTGGAGTTACCAAGCCAGTCCAAGCGCTCTGACGAAGCTTGACTCTCCACAGGCAGCAGCCTACCCTTTTTCTCTTCTGGACTACTCTGCCGGCAGATATAAGCTTCCCAACGATTTTAGTCTCGGCATCAAGTTTAATAAACCCGGAACAATTTTTTTTCGTGCGTACGCCAAGGTGGGCAACGAACACCTATGGTCCGAAGAAAAAAGCCTGGAGGTAATCAAATAGTATGCCATCAAAACAAAAATTTTCGCTATCATTTTTTCTTATTATCACCGGTCTTACCATACTGGCAACCATTCTTTTGGGCCTCAGATTCCTCGTTTTTTAACCGGTTAGCAATTTATCTCTTCATCTGCTAAAATCTTTAACTATGGCAGAAAACGAACTCAAAAAAGACTTACCTCAGACAAGTCTCGTCCCCTTTATCGGACTTAGGGAAGGTGTTATTTTCCCGGACACAGAAGCCGTCCTTACTTTTGGCAGACCGGCTTCCATTTCCGGTATTAGTGAGGCCTACGCCAACGATCAGGAGGTCTGCTTTGCTTCACAGATAGATCCTAAAGCCAATGCAGAAAGTCTGACTGACTACTACACTATCGGAACTGTCTGTAAAATCACCAAGACCTTACCGGTAAATGACGAGCTGCACGCCATCGTCAAGGGGCTCCAAAAGGTCCACATCTCTCAGCTGGAAACACGCGACGGTCGTATGTGGTCGGTAGTCGAAGACATCGAAGAAATCACAGAAACCTCGCCGGAAATGATTGCCTTAGGCAATCGGGCAGTAGCGGAAATTAAGAAAGCTCAGGATCTGGGAAAGGCCAATATCGACCCAAGTATCTTGACGAAAATAATGAGCAGTGCCGATCCCGCTCTTATTGCCAATCAGATTTCTGCGGTTCTTGATGTCAAAAACGATGAAAAGCAGAGACTTTTGGAAGAGAACTCTACCGAAGACAGGCTCAATTTCATCTGTAAACGGCTCAACGAGGAAATAAAGATACTGGAGCTGGAGAAGAAAATCGAAAACAAAACTCAAAAAAGGTTTGACGAAAGCATGAAAGAGGCGGTTCTTCGTGAAAGGATGAGAGCCATTCAAAAAGAACTGGGGGAAGGCGGCGAAGAAGAGGAGATTGGAGAATTGAAGGGAAAACTGAAAAAAGCTAAACTTCCCAAAGAGATATATGCCAAAGTGAACAAAGAGCTGGAGCGTCTGGCCAAGCTGTCCATCCACAATCCGGAAACTTCATATCTCAGAACATGGATCGAGACAATTCTGGAACTACCTTGGGGTGAATACACCAAAAGCAGTTACTCGCTTGCCAAAGCGGAGAAAATCCTCAATCAGGATCACTATGGACTGGAAAAAGTCAAAGAAAGAATTCTGGAATATATCGCTGTCCTAAAGCTAAAGTCGGAACAGGTAAAAAATTCCAAAAAACACTCCGCCGTCCCACCAACCATACTCTGTTTTGTCGGGCCTCCGGGCGTTGGAAAAACATCTGTCGGCAGATCCATTTCCAAAGCCATTGGCCGCAAGTTTGTCAAAATGTCTTTGGGAGGTGTTAAAGACGAAGCCGAAATACGCGGCCATCGTCGCACATATGTTGGTGCAATGCCCGGAAGGATTATTCAATCCATTAAGGACAGTGGTTCAAACAATCCGGTGTTTATGTTGGATGAAATAGACAAGATCGGTGCCGACTTTCGTGGAGACCCCAGCTCGGCCCTTCTTGAAGCTCTGGATCCCGAGCAGAACTTTGCTTTCCAAGATCACTACCTGGATATTCCCTATGATCTATCCCAAGTTCTTTTTATTACAACAGCAAACGTTCTGGATACCATTCCACCCGCACTTCGGGACCGATTGGAGGTTATAGAATTCTCCGGTTACACCGAAGAAGAAAAATTCCATATTGCCAAAAAATATTTACTCAAGAAACAAGCAGAGGTAAACGCTTTGGAACCCAAAGACGTCGATCTAAGTTCTCCCATGCTTCGTTATATAGTTCGCTACTACACGCGTGAAGCCGGTGTCCGAAATTTGGAAAGACAAGTAGCCTCAATCATGCGCAAAGCCGCCAAGGTCAAAGCTTCCGGCAAAGATCTTCCCATCATTGTTACCAAAGAGTTGATCCATAAATATCTTGGTCCCATTATGTTCAGTCACACTTTGGCCGAAGATACAGATCAAATCGGTCTGGTAACCGGTCTGGCTTACACCAAAGTCGGGGGAGATATTCTTTTTATCGAAGTCGCTCTCATGCCGGGACAGGGCAAGGTTACTCTCACCGGGCAGCTTGGTGATGTCATGAAAGAGTCGGCCAAAGCGGCCTACTCCTATGTCCGCTCTCACTGCCACGAACTGGGCATAAAAGAACAGATAATTTCCAAATCGGACATTCACATTCACGTACCGGAAGGTGCCGTTCCCAAAGACGGACCTAGCGCTGGTTTAGCGATCACCACCGCCATCATTTCTGCTTTCACAAAAAAGCCGGTTCCGAAAGATCTGGCTATGACAGGGGAGGTTACTCTACGGGGTCGGGCTCTGGAGATCGGCGGAGTTCGCGAAAAAGTAGTCGCCGCCCACCGTGCAGGCATTAAACAGGTTATTCTTCCCAAGGAAAACGAAAAGAACATGGTCGATCTACCAGAAAAAGTGAAAAAGGATCTTAAGTTCTACTTTGCCAAGAGTATGGACGACGTGGTCAAAATCGTTTTTGGGTAGATGAATTGCTTCATATCACTTATGATTTAAGGTGAGATGGTTAAACACAAAACTATCGGCGTTCTCGGGGGTTCAGGTCCCATTGCAGGAGCCAATGTCTACATCCGGATGCTACGACACGCCCAATTAAAGTATCATGCCGTTCAAGACACTGACTATCCACCCACGATTCTGTATAGTCTGCCTCTGGAAGGTTTCACAGAAAAGGGTAGTGTTGATAATCACTTGTTAAGGGTTCAATTCAGACATGGCTTGTCGGTTCTTCAGAACTCGGGCAGCGATATCATTATCATCGCTTGTAACACCTTACACACTTTGCTTCCGGAGTTCAAAGACGAAATCTCAATTCCTATTCTGGACATGATTTCCCTTACGGTAGACAGTGTTGTCGACTCACACGTCCGGACCGTCGGTGTACTCGCATCCGAGGAGAGCCATAGAAAACAGTTATATGGTCAACTCTTGAGTACTAAAGACATTGAGGTTCTCGAAGTCGATGACATGGCTCAGATTGATCTAAACAACATTATTCTTCATGTCATGGGGGGCACTTATTCGGTATTAGATAACCAGGTTCTCATGAAAGTAATCAATTCACTAGTGGCCAGAGGCGCCGAAAGTGTCATAATTGGATGTACCGAATTATCAATTGTGGCTGAGCATATTAAACCATCCATCAAGCTACATGACAGTGCCGATATTCTTGCCGTTGCCGTGGTAGATTATGCAATGAAATAATTATTAAATAATAAATATGAAGATATACAATCTCCAAACGGACAAAGACCTTGTCCCGGAACTTAAAGAAGTCCTTGAACATTTGCGCCAGCAAAGAAACTTTGACGAGAGTTATTACCTGAAAAAGAAGTTGGGCTTATTGAATGACTATATGCGCGAATTTAGTCTAAAATCCTGTGTCGTCGCGGTCAGTGGTGGAATTGACTCGGCCGTAACTTTGGGGATTGTCCATTCGGCTTCAAAAGAACCCAATTCGCCGATTAAGAAGATAGTGCCCGTCTTCCTGCCGGTTTTCTCGAAAGAGTCAGCTTCAAATCAGGAGTCCACAGTCGACCGTGGTCTGGATTTGGTCAATCACTTTGGATTAACTCCAGCTAAGGTAGATCTTACCGAATGTCATGCCGTGATGAAAAAAACCGTGGACTCCGCCATGCGGTTTACCGGAGCCGGTTGGGCCTCTGGCCAGCTCGTTTCCTATATGAGGACTCCCGCTCTTTATTACATCACCAGCCTTTTGTCGGAGATGAGCATGCCAGGGATATTGTGTGGTACTACCAACAGAGATGAGGGTGCATACATCGGTTATTTTGGTAAAGCCTCCGACGGTCTTGTAGATGTTCAAATTATCTCCGATATTCATAAAAGCGAAGTTTATCGGATGGCGAAAGTGCTTGACTTGCCCAAAAGCGTCATCGACGCTATTCCCTCAGGTGATATGTACGATGCACGACCAGACGAGGAAGTGTTTGGTGCGACGTATGATTTTGTTGAGCTATACATGCTTTATCTTTCTTTAAACTCTCCCGAAACCAAGAGCCATCTTCGTAGGGGCTGGAGCCAAGCAGCCATTGATCAATTTGAGCTTCTAAGCTCCAGACTAGAATCAATGCACTCGTATAACAAACATAAGTATCTGGGAAAAAATCCATCCGTTCACTTTGATATTTATGAAAGGTTCGTTCCTGGTGGTTGGATGGACTAAATTATGAAAGATCTTTGGAGTGATTTTGGAGTAAGACCTGGTGTGACCGTCGAGGAACTCGATAGATCATATGTTCTTCGCCGGTCAAAGGCAAAAGGTAAACACAAAGATCTCCGTTTGGCCTGGAAAATTCTTAGAGATCCCTATGCCGCCGCCGCCTACGGCAATTACAAACAAATCCGTTCCGTCATTGAGGCCGGTTTTTTTGATGACGAGGTTGAGCCGGAAAATTACAAACCTGAAAGAAATGACCTAAACTGGCTGACCACTCCCTTTCAGAAAATCATTAACAATATCCACGATCTCGATTCGGATACAATTGACCATTTTCAAAAGATACCACCTGTAGTTTTACTATCCACCGGAGCTTTTTCACCCATCCACCAAGGGCATCTCATGATGATGGAAAATGCCAAAAAGGAACTGGAGAACAGAGGGAGAACTGTCCTGGGAGGATACATTTCTCCCTCTCACGACAAATATGTGTTTGGAAAATACAAAGATGTTCTCTTTCTTGACACATCGCATAGGCTGAGGTTATGTGAGAAAGCCGTTGCTCATTCTGACTGGCTTATGTCTGATCCTTGGGAGGCTCGTTACAACGACGTCCCCATCACCTATACCGATGTCATCACCAGATTAGAAGCCTATTTGGCCAAACATCTTCACGTAAACTTTCCGGTCGTGGTTTTTTATGTCTTTGGCGGTGATAATGCCCCTTTTGCCAGACTCTTTGCCAAGAAAGGAGGCTGTGTCTGTATCAAAAGACCGTCCCACGAAGATAGACTAGTCAGCATCAGCCACGACCCTTTGATCACCGGAAACAATAATATATTGATAGTTGATGCTTTTTACGACCAACCAAACATCTCCTCAACTGAGATTAGAAACGGGACCAAAGAAGGCCTTGCCTCTATCGACGCACTGCTTAAAGAATGGCAACATCAATATCCAAAGGCCTCTGAAAACAAACAAAAATATATCTATGCCATCAGGAATGACTCACGATATGCCACCAAAATTTGGACCAGAAAAAATAGCGAGATTGACCTCACCCTAGCTAGCCTAGAGTTTCTGGATAAACTATCAAGAAATTTAGAATTTGCATTTTCGAATTGCTCTAGTCCTGACATCCCCATTTTGGTTGAGCCCATACTAATCGATCTCAATGATCAACAAAATTATGTGACTGTGCTAGAGCACAACAAGCCGATTATCAATCTAGATACATGTACTTTTAGTTCTCAAAAACTTGATTTTTCTAGACTGTTTAGTTTGTGTGACGGTCAGTGTCGTTGGGAACGCCTAGTTTGTCGACCAGGAAGTGAATCGATGTCAAAGCAGTTTGCCGTCATTAAGCCTGGGAAGTATGATTTGATAGACGACGACATTGCCACCGGCTATACAGTCAATTCAATCATGGAAATAGCGCCGAAAAATATAAAAATTGACAAACGGGTAGGTTTGCTTCAGGAGTATTTAGACAAACACAAGGACCAGATAAATCCAAAGGGAGACAAAGAGCTCCTTGATATTGTTGATTTCCGGGATTTTTTAGTCGGCTCGCTGGATAGCGGACTGGTAGTTTCCATGCCTACCGGTGAGATAATTCGGGCTCCATATCTCCTTCCATACGTATCTCTGGTTTCCCGGGGTATGATACCGCCTTCCGTAGAGCTTTCGGTTTCCATGCAGATCTGGAAGCTAAACATTACCTTCCATAACTATTTAAAATCCGAGATCCTACTCGAAGACAGCGATCCCTCCTTTATCAAACTCATGAAATATATCGGTTTCGACGACAAAACAAGAATGGTCGATATTTGCCGATGGCATCTAAACAGACTCCAAAAACTAGCCTTCAAATAGTTTTTTCCGGTAGCCTGTGTTTTTCTAAGAACTCACTCACTCTGTCTTCCAATGGTATCTGACCGACAGTGTTGTACTCTTCTTCTTTTTCCTTAAGATACTTTTCCTTGCATTCATGATCCAATGACATGAGATGCTCCATGTTTCTATCTTCGTTAAATCTTTCAATGGCATCAACCGTTCTCGTCGAACAAACATCACAGTTCTTTGGGACTTCCGAGTCGGCATTACTTTCTTTTCTTAGCTCAGATATAACTACACGGGGGAAAGCATTTGGAGACTGAGCGGCACTTCTTTTTAGCACTTCAATAATGGTCCAAAGCCAAGGGGTACGGAATTTACCTTCCTTATTAAGTAAGGCCAATACTGTGTTTGGAGCTACTCTAGTGGCACAAAGGATCGGATTCTGGATACCAAGTTCATGTAAATACTGGATCGATTTCACGGCATCCTCGATAGCCTCGTCATCAGTCAAAAAAGGAGGTTTGATCATCAAGAACGCCTGAATCATGAAGTCGAACTCCTTGAGTAAAGCATAGGCCCGCTCAAAAGACTCTCTGGTAGTTGTAGTGTTTACTGATATGGCTCTAGTCAGATCGCTTGCTGATTGTAAACCTATCGCCACGATCAGCTTCTTATTTCCAATAATGTTTTTAGCCTCCTCCATTTTCTCTCTAGTCAGGAACTGGGGTAAAGATTCAACAAGCAAAAATTTGGCCTTGCTCTGCCTAAACAATTTATACATATGTTCCCGGCTTACAGGTGGTACCTCTGCGTCTGCAAAGAAATTGCCGTTCGTGTAAAGGGTCAGTAGGTCAAAGTCTGCGTCATCCGCGTCCTTCATCACACTATCAAACTGAGCCGAGATTTCTTCCGGCATGATGGGTCGTCTTTTACTATCAAGGGCTTCATTGGGTAGGGGACACATTAAACAAGTTGCGGCCGAGCACATGGGGGTCAGAAGTACGATTCTACGTCTTTTTACCATTTTGTCACCCAGCAGCACGTGATCATCTCTAGCCGACTGTGGAGCCGTAAGGCTAGCGTCCTCGGGGATAGTACTCACACGGATACCCCTAGCCAGTCTTGTTAGATCCCGCCTCATCAGGGCTATCTTCTCCGGGTTTTTAATATCGTCGTAGTTGTATTTCATATAATCTATAATCTATATTGTTAAATAATTTTAAGATAAATGCAATCAAGTCTACACGAAACTGTCAAAGGCCCTGCTGTCGCGGTTGATACCGTAGTCTTTGGAATAGACGAAAAACAGCTAAAGGTCCTATTGCTCAAGATCAAAGGCGGGCCCTATAACGGCAAGTGGGCTTTACCAGGAGGACTGGTAAACTTGGGCGAGTCACCAGAAATAACCGCAACTAGAGTCCTTAAAAACAAGACCAATATTCGTTCTGGATACCTGGAGCAGTTATATACTTTTGGTAATCCTGACCGAGACATGCGCGGTCAAGTTATTTCCGTTGCCCATATGCTGTTGGTCAATAATACCCAGTCTTACGATTTAATTGTCTCCGAACACTACACTGATATCCAATGGCTTCCCGTTTTAGAGCTCCCGGAAACGGCCTTCGATCACTCACAGATTGTCGACTTTGCATTAGTGAGACTCAGAGGGAAAATGGCCTATTCAAACATTGCCGGCTCGTTTCTTCCGAAAGATTTTTCATTAAACGAACTTAGGGAAATATACGAAGTAGTAATGAATAAGTCCTACGACCAAAAAACATTTGAAAACGAACTTTTATCCCACGGTCTTCTAATCGAATCAGATAACGGGCTATATCATTTCAAGGCTGATTCGTTGTCCTATTTCGACTGAGTTTTCCCCTTAGCAGGATCAAAAATCCGATAGCCAAAGATAACAACCCAAATATCATAGCCGTTGGCACTCCATTAATTCTCCAGATAATTTCATTCGGACGTATGCCTTCCAGTAATATTCTAATTACTCCATAGCCTATCAGATAGACGCCTAGTAATTTCCCCGAAAACGTCTTCTTTTTTCTCAGTGTCAAGAGGATTACAAAAAGAGATAGGTTTAATAATGCTTCGCAGGCAAAAAGCGGCTCACCGTTTTTGCCGTAAAGCTCGCCATTTACCCAGTTTCCCAGTCTTCCAATTGCCTGAGCTATCGGTGCGCCAATAGCCAAGGCCTCCAGCACCGGCCACACGTTTTTCTTTTTGAAATAACCATAGAGAAAAACACCAAATATCGCACCCAAAACCGCCCCCCATATTCCCAGCCCACCTTCCCAAACAGCCCAAATCTTCCCCAAATTATATTGATAATACCTATTCCAATAATCTACAACGTGGTACAGTCTCGCCCCCGCCACCCCTCCCACTAGTGCCCACAGAAGGGCTGTCTCAATTTCCTTCTTTATTTTAGGAAAAGCTAGCTGGGCGGCCTCTATACCCACCCACACACCCAAACCCAAAATGATACCGTACCCGTGCATGGTTACCCCCCAAAGGTCAAACATTTTTTAGAAAATCGACAATTTTCTCCGCCGAGATTATTTCGCTTTCCGAACTTTGTCTCATTTTTACCTCCACCCCACCCTTGTCCAAACTTCTCTGAGAAATTACCATGCGGACCGGACAACCAATCAAGTCTGCATCGGCAAACTTTTCCCCGGCGGTCACCCCTTCCCTGTCATCCCACAAAACCTCTACACCCGCCTTCTTAAGGGAATTATAAACCTCCCCAGCTTTTTCTTTTTGTTGTAAATCAACCAGATGAACCAAGAAAGGAGCGACACTCTTTGGCCAGACAATCCCTTTATCATCGTGAAACTTCTCTACAATCACTCCCATAGTCCGGCTAATCCCTATGCCGTAACAACCCATGATAGGAAATATATTTTCGCCATTTTTCCCCGTCACGTTCATTTCAAAAGCTTTGGAGTATTTTTGCCCTAAGTCAAAAACATTCCCTACCTCGGCAGCTTTTGCCGGTTTCAATTTGCTGCCCCCACATTTCGGACACAGATCACCTTCGGCATTGGTATGAATGTCGTCTACATTTACGCAAAATTCACAAGCTTCACAGTACAAAATATTAGCTTCTCCTGCATCTGTCAGCACCTCAAACTCGTACGAAACTTTTTCGGTAAAAGCACCACCTGACGCCTCGGTCACTTTGGCATCCAATCCGAGTCTCTTGAACACCTCAATGTAGGCAGCTTTTACCTTTTCATAATAACTGTCGAAATCTTCTTGAGATTCATGCCACGAGTACATATCCTTCATCAAAAACTCTCGGCCTCTTAAGATTCCCGATTTGGCTCTCAGTTCGTCTCTAAACTTCCACTGAATGTGATAAGTGGCTCTTGGCAGATCCTTATACGAATGAATGAATTCTTTCATGAGAGGGGTAACTACTTCTTCCTGAGACTGCCCTAAGGCGTACTCTTTATCGGTTCTGCTTTTGAGTTTAAACAAGACATGTACGCTATCCCATCCTCCTGACTTCTTCCAAATTTCTGCTGGGTGCAACATTGGCATCAGTATCTCTTCACCTTCAATCTTATCCATTTCTTCACGCACAACTTGGCTGATTTTTCTCAACACCATGAGGCCCATGGGTAAGTAGGTGTAGACACCTGCCATCAGTTGCCTCACAAAACCAGCCTGAACCAATAATTGGTGATTGATTGATTCGGACTCTTTAGAAACCGTCTTCTCGGGCTTCGCACCCATTCTGCTCATTTTCATACTGTTATTCTACCTCATCGCCGTCATTGCGAGGAGCAGGGCGACGTGGCAATCTCACTCCACTACCTGTTATTATAAATTCAGTGATAACCCTTAGTCCCATTACCATTACCAAGGCTTCCGGTGAGCAAGAGCATTTTGATGAATCTAAGCTCGTAAAGTCTCTAGCCAAAACAGGACTTTCTGTCGACGTTGCCTCACAAACCGTTGACTACCTCAAGCGCCATCTCAGAACCGGCATTACCACCAAAGATATCCACGGGCACGTTTCCTTCTATCTCAAAGAAAATGCGCCGGTCAGCAACTACTACAACTACGGCCTCAAACGAGCCATTATGGATCTGGGTCCCTCGGGTCACCCCTTCGAAACCATTGTGTCTGATGTTCTCTCGGAATACGGATACAAATCCGAAGTTGGCGTCATCGTTCTCGGTAAATGCGTTACTCACGAAATTGATGTTGTGGCCAAAAAAGAGACGAAGCAATTTTTTATCGAGTGTAAATTCCACAACAGTCCCGGTGTCAAAACCGATGTTCAGGTTGCTCTCTACACCTATGCTCGATTTTTGGACATCAAGTCGGCGATGGAGCAAAGTCACGGAACCAACATTACCTACTACCCATGGTTAGTTACAAACACCAAAGTGACTTCTGAGGTATTTGACTATGCGGGCTGTGTGGGTTTGGAGCTTACTTCCTGGCTACACCCACAAGGACACGGTATGTCGGATCTGATCATGGCCGCCGGGCTTCATCCTGTCACCTTGATTTACTCCATTCCCAGATTCAAAATCAACCAGCTTCTGGAGAGGGGAATCGTTACTTGCGCCAGACTTAAAAAGGCGATTGAAGAGAACCAAGTCTCCGATATTCTTACTCACGAGGAAATAAATATGACTTTTCAGCATATCAAAGTAATATGTAAAACCTAATCGTAACAAATGAATAATATATTTATGCGAATCGTCATAGTTAGCCTTGCATTATTTGGAGTGTACAAAATGTTTCCTCAGATTTCGCAGCCCGTTGACTACTATGTCAAGAACCCTCAATTTCAAACTTCAGTGATCGTTCCGGCTGTGGGCTTAGCCAACAAAGTTCTCCCGGATAAGATTCAAATTCCCACCCCAAAAATTATGGGAGTCACTACCGAATACACTCAATCCCCAATTTCTTCGATCACGGAGGAAATAAGCAGACAGGCCGCTAGTGTCGCCGCCAGCCTAGTCGAGAAATCTTCCAAGGCAGTCTCTGAGCAGTTCTGTAACGCCCTCCTCGAAAAAATCAAATCCGAGTGCGGTAAATAGATATTCGACATATCTTAAGTTCTTTACCCAACGGTCACCCCGATCATGTCCAGCTTAGGTAGATATCTCTTGATCTCATTTTTAAACTTCTCGGCCAATCCTGCTGAGTAAGTCGCATTCTGGGTATTCTCCATATGTCCACAGAGTTTGTTTTCATACAGGCGCACGATCTCCATAATTTTTTCCCCCTCGGCATTAAACTCCGCTTGGTGTTTTTGGGGATCTTTTTCATATCTATCGTGTAGCTCCTGAAAACTATCAAACTCGTTTTCATATTTAGTTACCATTTCTTCAAAAATTTCTTTGAACTTTGCAGCCATGGAAACAATGTTACCAAAACTCCACAAAAAATGTACACTGTAATTATGAAAAGGACAGTTATTGGATTGGTAGGCCCCATTGCCTCCGGGAAAGGCGAGGTAGCCAAATATCTTCGTGGTTTAGGTTTCACCATCCTTAGTCTCTCGGATCGTGTCCGTGAAGAAGTTGACGCGCGTGGGTTACCAATGTCCAGAGAAAACCTTCAGAACGTCGGCAATGATCTCCGGGAAACTTTTGGTGGTCATATTTTGGCGGAAAGAACCTTGGAACTATTTGGTAACATCGAAGGCAACATTGTTATTGATTCCATTAGGAATCCCTCAGAGATTGAGTTTCTGAAGCAGACGCTCGACCTTACCGTTATCGGCATCGATGCTTCGCCGGAGCTCAGACTCGAGCGGTACTTGTACCGAGCAGCTCGGCGAGGAGAGGATCGGGTTTCCGAGTCAGATTTTATTCATTCCAACAGTCGGGACCTGGGCATTGGCGAAAGTGTTTTCGGTCAGCAAGTTGGTCGTTGTCTGGAAATGGCTGATGTGGTCATCCAAAACGAAGACACCAAAAAACATTTACTGGAGGCGGTTGATTATTATCTGATTTCCGAGTTGAGTTTCAGCCCCGAAGGCGCTCGCCGAGCAAAAGAAAAATAAAAACCCCGCCAAAGGCGGGGCAAAGAACTACAAATCGGTGCTCAGGCTACCATGAAGAGTTATGTGAATATCCTTAGTCGGAACTTTACCTTCAAGGGCGAGAAAGACCGCAAGCTTGATGGCGGACATGACGACAACCGCTTTAGTTGGTTTCAGATTGAAATCATGAAGGACAACGCTTACTCCTTTGGCGGTTTTTGCTGAGGAGGTCGAAACGGTGGTTTCAATCTTCGTTACTTTGATAATGGCCTTCTGAACTACAATCTCTACCAATTCCACGGTCATCGCGGAGAAATCAGGAACATACAATGTCACATTTTTCATAGCTACTCCTCGTCTACACAGTTTTTTCAGGAACACCCGTATTCTACCAATCCCATAGTACAAAAGCAAGCCTACTCCTCGGGTACGGCAGCGTATTTAGGCACGAACCTGTATCTCCAAGTAGCCTCTATATCTTCCTGATCGGAATATTCAAAGTCGAGATTCTCCCGCTCCATGACAGCGAAAAACTCCTCCCAGGAAATATCTTTGGTGGTGGCTCTTCCCGAGCTCAGCATTCTTTCATCTTTGTTTCCTGGCCAGTCGATCCTTAGTCCCACTTGATCTCTCACGATCTCGGAGTCGTTAATCATCGCCGGCTTGCCCTCATGCAGTACGACCCAGTTTCTAATTTCTTCGTTAGTTTGAGCTTTTCTATAGACTACTTCCATAAAATAATATTAGCATTAATTCCTACTAAACCCCGAGTGTTGTCCAACCTTTTTTATTTGAGTTTTTGATTTTTTGCGTTTTAGAGTTTTTGAGTTTTTTCTTCCTGTCTATTTTTTTCATACAACACCAGAGCCGTGGCCACACTAACATTCAAAGATGCCACAGATTTTTGCATAGGGATGTTGATAAAGAAGTCACACTCTTTTTGCAAAGGTTCGGATATTCCTTCGGACTCTCCTCCCATCAGAAAGGCTACCGGACCGGTCAGTTTTTGTTCATACATCGTCTTGCCCATTTCCACCTCTACTCCTACTACCGGTACGGCATATTCGTGAAGCATCTTTATTGCCTGAAACAAGCTCATCGGGATCAGGGGTACGTAGGCGGCTCCGCCCATGGAAACTTTGGCCACCACTGGTGTAATTTCATGCACTCCATTTGGAGACGCCACTACGGCGTCGACGCCGGCAGCCCACGCCGTTCTCAGTATCGCTCCCATATTCTGCTCATAGTCGATTCGATTTAGCAGCAAGATGAAACAATTCCTTTTGTTATCCAATATCTGTTTCAGGGAAATCACCTCCGGTACATCCATAAGGGCAATGACTCCTTGAGGGTTTCTCGACTCCGCCATTTTGTTCAGATCATCAGTCGGAATAGTTCGGATTTGCACTCCTTTTTCTCTGGCCATTTTCTCAATCTCTTTGATCTTCGGGTCCCCGACTGATCCGAGCGCCAGCATCACCGTACCAATTTTTTGTCCGGAGGACAACCCATCTCTTACCATATTTCTGCCTTCCAAAGTTACGTAGTCTATCTGTTTTGCCATAGTTTATTATTATACTTGTGCACCGGAAAAAGCGTACTCGTCTCACTCATGAAGAGAAGTTTATTATTAGTGGTAGTTCACATATTGGTTTTGGAGGCCAGACCAAGCTACTTCACAAAGTTTTCTCATCGTTACCGGCTCTAAAGAGCCGTAATTGCCGGCGCTATTTTGCCGGTCAGCTTATCTCCATCATCGGTAGCTGGATGCAAATTGCGGCTCTCGGCTGGCTCACACTTCAGTTGACCAACTCCGCTTTTATGGTCGGGTTGGTGGCGGCACTGTTTCCCTTACCGGCTCTTTTCTTCTCTCTCTTTGGAGGTATCATCGTTGACCGATTTTCCAAAAAGCAGTTGTTACTTATCACCAACTCTTTATCTATGCTCTTAGCCTTTGCCTTGGGTATACTTACTGTTCTGGGAGTTGTTAATATCACCGAGGTCATTGTTATTTCCTTGTTGGGTGGCATTGTCAGTTCTGTATCTATGCCGGCACACTTTGCCTATCTTAGTGAGCTGGTCGACAAAGAAAATATTTCTTCAGCCATGTCCATAAACGCCGGCATCTCCAGTCTTGGTCGGGTCCTAGGTCCGGGAATTGCCGGGCTCTACATCGCATTTGCGGGTACTGGAGGAGCCTTCATTCTCAATGGTCTAAGCTATGTTGCTGTCATCGTTGCTCTTCTACTTATAGACACTCCTTACAAAGTTACCAACCAACATTTGGCACCACTGACCGCTATCAAAGAGGGGATTGCCTATTCTTTCATGAATCCCATGATACGTTCCATCTTTTTATATGTCAGTGCTATGTCTATTTTTGGCTGGTCCTACACCACCATTATTCCCGTCCTAGCGAGAGATGTTTTTCATTCAAACTCTACCGGTATGGGCTATCTTTTCTCATCCATCGGGATTGGGGCTATAGTGGCCACATTACTGGTCTCCGCCCTTTCCGGTAAGTTTAGTAAGCTCTCCATCGTCATCTTTGGTAATTCATTATTTTCTCTTAGTCTCTTTCTTTTTTCCTTCACCTCCAATCTAAACTTGGGGATATTTTATCTTTTTCTGGCAGGTGGTGGCTTGGTCGCCATTAACGTCATTTTGGGGACCATGGTCCAGTTGATGGCCGATGAAAAATACCGTGGTCGTGTTTCCAGTATCTACTATCTTCTTTATGCGGGGCTCTTGTTTCTTGGCAATCTGGAAATTGGTTATCTCACCGACGTTTTTGGTAGCGGCACAGCTCTTCGCATCAATACTCTGGCTGTCCTTACAATTAGCCTTGCCATCTATTTCACCAAAGACAACCTTCGGTCGGCACAACAGATCTATCTCAAGTCATAAAAGATGCTCGGTTTACCCCCAAAAAACCCGCCTTTGCGACGGGTTTCGATAATGTCTTATCAACATTCTGGAAAATATTTCTCAGCCAGCTTCTTGGCCTGTGTGAAGTAATTATCTCCATCAGTCTTATATCCCTCCGCGGCTTGGTTACGATAAAAACGCAATGGAGGCTCAGCCGGCAGATGATGACTAATAAAGACCTCTTCGTGTTTCCAGGTGGCGTAATTGATGATAGCGAGCGCTAGCAGTGTGGCAATTGCTTCAGCTGCATTTTCATCAGTGATGAGGAATAATAGCTGACCGGCTTTTCCAGGTTCAAACGAGGCTAGTTGCATCACCACTTCCAGCATATCCGATAAACCAAATGAGCTGGCCAGCTTTGAAACTTCCTTGATCACATTATCACTCGGATCAAGATCCAAAATCAGATTGATTACCATTCAATCTCCTTTAATGTGCCTAAGATAAGGCATTCTATCACATTTGCATCCGACAGTTGACAACCCTATAACAAGATGATATAGTACTAAATGCCAATTTTGGCAAACCAAATGAAAAACACGGTCATAAATATCAGGTTAACTCTTCCACAAGATCTCGTGGAAGGTTTTACTGGCCTTAACTGTGCCTCGGTCTTTGCGTATATCAATCCGTAATTCGAATTAAATTAGATTTACTCAAACGCCGCGGCCTACGCGGCGTTTTTGTGCGCACTTTAAAAAAACAAAGGAGGTTCTATGTTTCGGAAACTTTGGTCACTCTTGGCACCCTTTCACCGCACGTTTCTCGTTTTTGTCTTCTTGGCCTTTCTCTACGAGACGGTCCAGTTGGGAAATAGTTATGTCATCAGCCTGGTGGTTACCCTCTTCGGCTCTGGAGTTGCCGCGTATACTTGGATATTCCTGGTAGCCGGACTACTTCTTTTCGACGAGTTAAACATGAGGCTAGATAACGCTTTTGACTGGCACATAATCGCCAAACAAAGCCACCCTCTCTACCGTTTTTTGAAACTTTCAGCTATTTCTAAGTTCCTCAAGATGAATATCCCTTGGCACCACAAACACAACTCGGGGACTCTGGTTGGCAAAGTTGGAGATGGGGTCTGGAAAACACTGGAGATCGTTGATGTCATGAGTTGGGAGTTTGTGCCCACCGTGGTTCAAACCGTTATTAGCCTGATTCCCCTATTTTTCATTAGTCCTTGGGTTGCTTTGATTTCGATTGTCACCTTCGTCCTGTTTGCCTGGCTCACCATCAAAGGCAATCGTGAGAAAGAGCCCTTCAGAGCCAAGCGTCAAGACTACTATGAAGATGAGTGGAACAAATCCATTGCTTCAGTTCAGTCCGTAGAAACCAATTTGATGTTTGGTCAGCAAGAGCGCTTACTGCGCGATCAATCTGCAATTCACGACGGCATCATTGGCGAAGCCCTCCAAGAACACCGGCTCGGCATCTTCAAGTACAACCGCTGGCGCATCCGGGTTCTTACCGTTGCTCGAAGAGTCGTCCTGGTTATCTGGATTCTTCAGCTATTACAGGGTTCACTTACTCTCGCCTCTCTAATCTTTGTTAGTGTTTTGGTAGAGAGGCTATTTTCCAGTTTTTGGCGCTTTGCCAGACTTTTGGATCGGGCGGCTCAAAACAGTGAAGGCGCCAAAAGACTGGCCGATCTTCTGAGTGAGGCAGAGCCGGTCGAGACAGGTTCGATTCAGACATTACCAAGCAAACCTTTGGGGATCAGTATTCAAGATGTTTGTTTCGCCTACGAAGGAGATTATTCTGAAGAAGACGGAGCCTTGCACGACTTTAGTTTGGATATAGAGCCTGGTCAAGTCACGGCTCTTGTCGGTCCGTCGGGGGCAGGAAAGACCACTATCAGAAAAATCGTCACCCGTCTTGCCGGATGTCAAAAGGGTTCCATTTTTGTTGGAGGTATAGACATCAACGACTGGGATGGACCTCAACTGCTGGAACAATTTTCCTATGTGCCCCAAGGTGACGACGTTTATATTTTTGACGAAACTATTCGTTATAACATTTCTTTTCCCCGGCCGGAAGCCACCGATGAGGAAGTCATCAACGCATCAAAGCTAGCCGGTATTCATGACTTTGTCTTAGGTTTAAAGGATGGCTACAACACTCAGGTGGGGGAAAGGGGCATCCGTCTTTCAGGTGGTCAAAAACAGCGGGTAGCTCTGGCCAGAGCTATCTTAGCCAATCGGCCCATCCTCATCCTCGATGAAGCCACTAGCGCCGTAGATGCCATTACCGAGAGCGAAATTCAGACCAACATGAGGACAATCCTTACAGGAAAAACCGCCCTGGTCATTGCCCATCGGTTATCCACCGTTTGGGGGCTGGCAGACAAGATTGTCGTTATGGATAACGGTAAAAAGGTCGAAGAGGGCACTCATGCTCAACTGGTGGATCAAGGAGGACTCTACGCCAAAATGGTCTCCTTACAAACAGAATAAGCTCTCTACAAGCCTCGCATTTGCGGGGCTTTTTATTTTTTTCTCTTGGTACTTTTCTTAACCACGACCTTGGGAGAAGTTCCCACAAAGACATCCTTGTGAATCACGAGATAAATGGTTGGCAAGATTCCCATGCTGTTGACCAAAAGAAGAGCGACGAACCAAACAACCTGCTTTCTTCCGGCACTCTTATATAGAGCAATCCCTTTTAGGATTAAGTCCAACAGGACGAAAAAGTATAGCCAACCGAAGCGGCCCGAGAACATCATGTTTTGATAATAGTTGTACATATATTAATATTACACAATTTTTTGGCCGTATACTAATTACTAGATGTCTGTCGCACTTGTTCCGCTTAGTCTGCTCTTATTATTCTTTTCCAAAAGATGGTTAACCATTGAAATAAGTCGACTTGTTCACCGTTTCGGCGGAGGGCACCAAAGCCTTATTGTCATCTGGAGTGTTATCTTCCTACCCGGGACTGTTATTCACGAAATGTCTCACTTCTTCTTCGCTATCATTACCGGGGCCAGAACCGGCAAGATCGAAATTTTTCCCGAATACTTAGAAGGTGATTGGGAGGATGAAGAAGAGGGGAGGTCTGTCGCTCTGGGTTATGTTCAGACCCAAAAACTAAATCCGATACAAGGTTTCTTTGTAGGAACCGCCCCGTTTATTGTAGGTATGTTTCTTTTGGTCTGGTTGGCTTCTCTTCTTCAGACAAGTTATGCCTCCGGTCAAATACTATTTTTATGTCTTCAGGGATATTTATTCTTTACGGTTGCCAACTCTTTTTTCCCAAGTTGGTCTGATATCCGGCAAACCTTACCCCTAGTGATCATCGCTTTAGTTTGTCTCCTTATAGCCTGGACTCTCGGTCTACAATTATTCATTAGACCCACTGCGCAGATAGTAACCTTGGCGGACACCATCTCTGCCACCTTTCTCTTTAGCTCTGTTTTCAACCTTCTCATTATTGGCGGCCTGTTTTTAACCAATAAAGTGTTTTTTCGCACCAGATAGAGCGTGTTTGAATATTGTCTTTGCAAAACTCTCTATAATGGAGTCATATCAATTACTTTTCAGCATGAAAAAGTCCCTCCTTCTTCTTCCTGCCGCCCTGTTGTTTTCTGGTTGTATCTTGTTTCCCCAAGCACCAATCACCGGCACTACACAGCAAAAGGCCGAAAAGCTCTCTCAGATTATTAGTAGTGGTGGCCAGGCAAACTGTAAAGTGACCAATCTGGCAGACAATACGAGTACCCAAATCACCGTTTCCGGTAAAAAAATGAAAGTGGTTGGCTCCGATTTTGGCGAAGGTAAAAAAGGCACCATGATCAATGACGGCGTTAATACCTACGTCTGGACCGAAGGTGAGAAAATTGGCTTCAAAACCAAACTGGAAACCGAAAAGCCTCTCCGGCCTACAGTCACCCTGACTCAGGCGGAATCCGTAAATCCGGCCGAAACAGCGGCAGGTTACGAAGACGATACCAAATACCGGATGGACTGTACTCGAGGAGGTGTTTCGGACGCCGATTTTACTCCGCCGGCCGACGTCAAATTCACTGACTTCTCGGAAATGATGAAAGCGGTCCCCACTATTCCTACCGTTCCTGCCAGATAGTCTCTAAATTACCACAAAAAAAAGACCGGCATATTATGCCGGTCTAAATTGTTATCGGGAGCCCATCTCCAGCAGAGCTTCCAGAAACTTCGTCAGGTCCATCGGATCGATAACTCCGTGCTCTTCGGGGGACCAGCCGATCACTTCGTGCTCTACTCCATTTACGGAGATTTTCTTGGTGAAGAAGAATCGGTCACGCAGTATGGGCACGGAGGCGATCAGGTTGATCGGATCGTACTGTGCCCAGGCGTGACTCTTTAGGTAAGGCACAATTTCTCCATCGTCGGCGATCGGCGGGTTCACACCACCGCAGAACACACTCACAAACCAGGCTCGATTTCGAGACATTGGCAGTTTTCCGCGGAGCTTCGATCCTTCCGGAGCCGTACAAGAGCGCCAGAAGCTTTGTGTGTTTCGGGGAACCCGGACAGCAAAGCACTTTCCCACCTCGCCCATCCGCTCGAAGATGTTATGGCTGAGCATCGCCTTAAAGGTAGCGTTCTTAGTCGTTATAGTCATGGGGACGCCAAGTTCTTGTAATCTCCGATAGCAGAACTCAGCAGCTTTCTTGTCGAATAGAACATTCATCGCATCGTTCGGTTGGATGAAGCCATCACTTGAAAGCTCGGTCATCACACCACCCATAAACACCACCCTGCTTACCTTTCGGAGCACCAAGTCTAGGTGTTCTTCAAGAAGCCACTTCAGATCGGTCATGGCTGTCTGGATGACGATCACGACTCCCAAATTCTCAGCTTCGGTCAGTACCTTGAGTATCAATTCTTTCCCTTCCCGAAGGGTTGTTCCACCTTGATCGATGTAGGGGATCAGGTGCAGGTCGGGGCAAAGGTCAGGCTCGGGCATGACCGTCTCGCCGACCGCTACAGGCACAGTGTCGAGTCCCAGCCAGTTCATCAAGCCTCGAATCACTCGGGCTCGATCTCTTTCCGGGTTCGTGTTGGCTACCACGCCTGCCATGGACAAGAGCTCCATTTTTACTAATGCATTCATTGCAACGATCGAGGACTCATCATCCATATCGTTGTGATTGGGATCACAAATTACGATTGTTTTTTTCAAGGAACCTCCAGGAGGAATAGGTTAAGACATCCTATATTATATGAGATCACTGCCTCATATGTCAAGACGTCCCCCTTAGGGATTCTTCTGCTTTTGTTCCGCTTTCTGCTTCAGTAGTTCTATGTAGCGTCGAATGTCAGGTATGTCCACAATCTCCAAAGCTTTACTCGCATGTACGATGGCCATATCCCAATCGTCATACGACTCATCCAAAAATGCCAGTTTTAGGTAAGACATCCACAAGTTGGGATTGATCTTGAGTGCCTCCTCAAAACCCTCTCTAGCCTTTTCTCTTTCGCCAAAAAACATATAGGTAGAGGCTCTATTATGCATCGCATCTGCGTAATTCGGATTTAGCTCAATTGCTCTGGTGAACTCCTCGATCGCCTTTTCGGCATTGCGTAAATTGACATAAGCATCCCCCAGGTTATTATGGTTTATTGGGCTATTGGGAGAATATTCCTCGGCCGAAAACCACAAAGCGTCAGCCGTCCTCCAGTCTCTGATCCGCAGCAAGGTCCTGCCGGCCATGAGTAAAACCCAGACCGTTACCAGACAGTACAAGACAATCCACTGTTTCTTTTTCTCGGATATGTAGGTGGTGGATAGAGAAATCATGACGGCTAAGCAAGCGTACCCAAAATATGCATATCTTTCGGCTACCATCATGTTCATACCCGTAGGCGTCAAAGTCACCAGAAGCGAAGTCATAAATAGCGCCGGCCATAACCAAAAATTCTTTATTTTTTTATTGTCAATCCACGCCCACAGGAGGAAAAGTAAACTAATCCCGCCAAAGGAGAAGATAAATTTCCAACTAAGATCCACCTCCGAATGATACAGAGTCAGGGCCTTAGGCCAAAAATATAGCCATATATAATTCCCCGTTGGGACCAATACTTTGGCTATGGGGTTTTCGATTATTTCCCCCGCCACCGTGTAATATGAGTTGGTAAGTACAGCCGCCCGTTCACCGTAGACGGATATCAAGGCAAGTCCTCGTAAAAAAGACATCAAAAAGAGACCGGTCAAGGCCATACTCATTTTTCTCAGTCTTTTGTTTCTCCAGTCCCAAATAAATAACAACACAGGAACAAAAATATATTTTTCGCATGAGACTAACGTCAAGATCCAAAGCGCGACTTCGGCAGCATGTTTGAGCTTTGTCTGTTTTTCATCCCAGTGTAGGTACATACAAAGCATCGTCAGCATTCCTCCCAAAACATATGGCATTCCCGAAATCCACACTACCGGTTCAACGACGGTGGGAGCCAGTACAAACAAAGCTACAGCGATGATCGCCACCGGGAAGTCGTACCATCTCCGGACAATTTTGAACAATACAAATGAAGTTGTTAGGTGAAATAGAATACCGGTGAGCCGTAATGGCCAGGGGACTACTCCGAATATGTTAGTCAGGACTGCATAAATCAGATATTGAAAGGACCACCACGGTCGGAATAGGTCAAAGCTCCAGATACCCACCTTCGCATTGTCCAAAATCGTCGGAATATCATCAGACACGAATTTGTTTGGCAGGCTCGTCAGCCAGATTAGTAAGGCCACCGTCAAAAGCCCCCAAAGGATAGGCGCCTCGAACTTCGCTGCGGTAGTTGCCTTCGGCTCGGCAATGCTCTTCTCATCCAGTTTGTGTTTATTCATTTCAATTCCTTTATCTGTTTCTTTAAAGAATCCACCAAGGCTTGATAGGTCTCCGTCAAACTTACCGCCAGATCGTAAGCATTATTATCATGCCAGTCACAGTTTTCCCCACAGGCCTCGCCTTGTTCTTTCATTGCCTGATCCAGTTTCAGCTGAGCCCTCTTGAGTTGTTCCTCCAACCGTTTTCTTTCTGTCTCCATTCTTTTGATTATATTTCAACTAACATAGTTTTTTATAAGTGGTAGAATTGTTCCCATCTCACGAAGAAGGAGGCATCTTTGAAAGCTAAAATAATTGGTCAAAAAGTTTCCCTAAGCATAATGGACTATGTTCATGGCGGCGGACACTATATGCGTCGTATTTTTGTTCCGGAAGCCGCCAATCTGGTATTTGGGGTGGCCGAAGGAAAAGTCTTTGCCTTTACCCACTATGATTTAGAAGCAAACCAGCCCGACATCCTTGCCGAGATCAACCTTCCCGACGAACTCGTCAAAAAAGCTCTCAAGTTGGCCATTGCCACCATGGAACTCAGCACAGAGAAATCCCAGATCGAAGATTTACTGCATGACTAAAGACGAGCATTCAGCCCCCTTTACCAGGGGGCATTTTGTTGGAATATAATATAGAGCATGACAAGAAAAAGTAAGAAGGTTTTTCTTTTAGTTCTGATTCTTCTCTTAATTTTTTTATTCATTTTCAGTCGCCGAGCCTTGTCTCCAAACAAAACTGCCTTGAGTAACGTTACGCCAACACCCGCCCCCTCTCAAGTTTCCGAAAGCACCACCAAATGCCAAAACGTCGTCGTTTCTGCCGGAGAAACCGTCGAGCTTTTTACCTATCAATCCGGCCAGTTCATCCGTTTCGATTATCGTGTAGCTGCTACGACGGAGGAAAAGGCTCTCAATCTTCAAGTACTTTCCGATGGCCAGTGGCTCTATGTTTGGAATCAGCCTCACCGTTACAACAAGGACGACGTCGTCGTCAATCCCCCGGGAAAGAAGGTCAGGCTTTCCTCGCTACCTCTTTCCATAGCTACCTCAACCCCCGATGAAGTTCAGAGAATCAGTGGTCCAAATATCTCCGGTGACCGGCTTTGTTATGTATGGGATGACGTTGATCCTGTCTTCAAGGTTCCCGCCGATTTTACTTTTGAAGACTCAAACGAAACCTCTCAAAAGATCAAGGAAGACTTGGCCAAAATCTGTCAAGTTTGTGCCAAAACTTCAAACGCAACCGCCGCTTCAGCTTGTCGCACTAATCTCAGCTGTCTCTAGGGAGGTGTATTATTTACTTATACCAATTAAGTCCTAGTATACCTATGGAAGAAACAAAAAAATCTCGAAACCCCATTATCATCGGTCTCCTGATCGTTGCCGTGATTCTCGTTATCTCCAGATTATCTAATTCCGGCAAGGCCATCCGTCCGGAAATAGAAAGTGTGGTTTCTCCTACCCCGACTACCGAGCAAACCCCAACCACCATGGTGGATGTTGGAAACGGCCAGATCACTATCGAAGCCGGCAGTTTCTACTTCACGCCAAATTTGATTCGGGTCAAAAAAGGCGAAAAAATAAAACTTATCCTAAAAGCAAACGACCTGATGCATGACTTTAATATCGACGAATTAGGAGTAAAAGTTCCTGTCACCAAAGCGGGTAATTCCTCCATTGTCGAGTTCACGGCCGACAAAGCGGGGGAGTTCGAGTACTACTGTTCCATCGGTGAACACAGGCAAAGAGGACAAGTCGGAAAACTCATCGTCATCGAGTAAGGAAATATCCATAAATAGACATCGCTGAGACCAACACGCCGAGGATGCATGTCAGCCATAGGAACCTCCGGCTTTTCTTGCTTTTTGCCACAATCAAGTTAAACAGCAAGACCAATAAAATAATTGTCTTCATGTATTTACATTATAGCTCTAGACAGGTCGCGGTCTCAAACCATAAAAAAAGACGCCTTTGTCGGCGTCTTGACTGACGAGCAGGCCTGGTAGGATTCGAACCTACAACCTTTCGCTTTGGAGGCGACTACTCTACCAATTGAGCTACAGACCTCTGTTAATGTGATCCCGGATGGGATCGAGCGCCCCGAGCGGGAGTCGAACCCACAACCAACGGCTTAGAAGGCCGGTGCTCTATCCATTGAGCTATCGGGGCTGGGCCTTCCACAATCCTGTTTTGTTGAGGAATTATCCTATATACAGCTCACCCTGTCAACTATTCTTAATTAGTGCTATCATCTAGCCATGGGAGCAGAAGCAGATGGCGGAGATCGGTCGGGACAAGAACCTGCTGAGAGAGACCGAAACAAGCCACCACTACCGAGGTACACACTTGATTTGTTTAAAGAAAAAATTGCAGTCATTGACGTGGGTGAAGATGCCCAGAACAAAATTAACCTATGGTGGAGACAGGCGGCTGATGTGCAGGATTGGATAGAACGGTTCCAAAAAGCCACCAAACTTCTTACACCTGCCACACCGGAGAAACAGGATGCCAACGCCGCTCTCAGTGGATGTCCAGATCTCTTCGATGAAATCAACGACAAACTAAGAGTGCTAATCAGCAGAAATACGGGGTTTTCAGCCAGGACATTGTTAATATACCCTATTCTTAGCCAGTTCGGACGACAGTCACCAGAAATAACGCAAGCCGAAGACCTCGTCGCCACCATAAATTCTTTTGACAAAAAATACTGGACCAGAGACAATGATCAGGTAATTGCTGTTTGCGAGGCAATCAACGAAAGGGGTGTCGCAGATCTCGAGATGATTCGCTTGCTGGTTGCTCAGTGGTCATTCCAAGAATTTGTGGAAAGTATTCCCAGACAAAAGCTCCACCACCTTTTTGAAGGTATGGAAGATCAATCGCTTGTGGACGATCTGGAACTCGAAAAAATGGAGATTCAGACAGCTTTAGCCGGCCATCCGTGGTCCGGTGAGAAAAAAGAAAAATTCCGCAGACTTCATCGTCGGCTTCGTAAAGCCATGGACGATCTCGATGCAGAAGAGCAGGTAAAGCGGGATTTTGATGAGGCCTTTAAATATGCAGTCGGAGACCTAGGTAAAACTGTTTCAGCCATTGATATTCTGCGTAATGCCGAAGCCGCCTGGGACGGTTTCAAAAGAGACTCCACTCTAAAAGCTTTCTGGGAGTACGAACAAGAAAAGCTTGGATCGTCATAAACAAGTATTTGAAGTAATATTATTACACCGTGTCAGAAACAAAACTCTTCAGGCTTTTTCGACGTTAGCCGATAGTAGGGTAGTCGGTCGTGCTATCACATTTCAGGTGTCCTATGAAACATTTCCCCTTATTAACCACATAGGTGTTCTAACTTAAGTTAGTCCTGTTGTTCGCCGGAAAAGATTCTGACCAAAGCGACGATACCCCAGGCCACGATCATATAAACAATCAAGGCTACCATCGTCGACGGTTCCAAGACCGACGCGGTTTCCAAACCTTCAGTTACCGCGCTACGGAATATCCCTTGAAACGGTAAGGTAAAAACTCCGGTGATGGCATAGATGAAGTTCACAAACCCACTTATAGTACTCGCCCCCATGAGTTTAAGAATTAGCCGAAATACGAGAAGAATTTCAATGATTCCAAAGATAAAATACACAAAGTATTCGATAGTCTGAGAATCGGTCGCTTGTCTGGTAACGGGAGCAATCACAATTGGTTTTTGGCTTTCACCTTGGGTGACCACAGTTTCCTTAATAATTTCCGCCATATTATTTTAGATTTAATAACGGTAACACAATAAGTATAACAAATAGTAATGTTTATTACACAATACCAACAAAAAGACGAATTGCCTGCAGGCCGTTCGCTCACCATGTCGACATATCTGCCTCGCGGCTAGCCGCGGCCAAAGTGGCTTCAAGGACTGTCCTTGAAGATACCGGAACTCTGCGGTTCCAACAATAGTGGCACTGTACAAATACATCAAGAGGTTGTATTGTAATAATTATGACAACCAAATCAAGTACATCAACCAATTCAAATAAGAAGTCCCAAAGAGTAACTTTATTTCTCAAACCGGAAATCTTAAAACAGGCAAGGGCTCAGGCTGTTATTGAAGAAATTACCCTTACCCAATTGGTTACAAACGCTCTAATCGCACATTTACCATTGGTAACCATTATTAAAAAAGTCGTTCTTTAGGATCGACACGAGTCTCCCGGGAGATCTCAGTTCACAATTCCTACCCGGATATCATGTCTAATAATATCGGCGTTGACGTTACTAATTAATAAAAAACAATAAATATGGGAATAATACTTTGGGTAGTATTTGGAGCTTTAGCGGGTTGGATTGCCTCGATGTTGATGCATACAGACTCCAGTCAAGGCACGTTAGGGGACATTATCATGGGCATTATTGGTTCGGTCGTAGGGGGTTTTCTTATGAATCTAATTGGCAAATCTGGAGTAAGTGGGTTTAATCTTTACAGTCTATTTGTCGCTGTAATCGGTGCCGTTGTTGTCATTTACATCGGTCGCATGATGAGGAAGGGGTCAATGTGAACTTTAGTACTACAAGTCTTAGCCCACTAGCCTCGTTAGTTTTTGGACTTCTCATTTTGGCGTTCCCCAAATTTCTAAACTACCTTATCGCTTTTTATCTAATCCTTATCGGCGCTTTAGGGCTGGGACTATTAAAATGATCAACTTAATTTTCTTACTTTTGACAGGCTCTATTCTGGCTTACGTTTCTAAGTACAATCTAGACCTAGTCACGGTCAATCTAGGGAAATATACCATTACAGACGTTCCCCTTTTCTATGTCATTATTGGATCTCTACTGCTAGGCCTTGTTATATCTTTTTTGATGCAACTTTTCAGAAATATTTCCAATTCGTTTGCTTTGCGTAGTAACAAAAAAGCAATAAAATCTGGTCAAGACGAGGTTTTAGAGCTTACCAAGAGAGTCCATCAGCTGGAGCTTGAGAACGAGAAAATTAAAAATGGAACCACAATGGAGGTCATCGATACTAATGCTTTGTGAAATCTCTACTTACGAAACTGTGGAAGATTCTGCACCTGCCCAAAAGTCTCCAGCTCTTTATAATGCGTTTTTTTCAAGACCAATTTCTTGTAGGGGTAACAGGAATTATTTTTAACGCCAAGAACGAAGTTCTGCTTTTTAAACATATCTACCGAGCACATTCGTGGAGCTTGCCGGGAGGATATCTAAAAGCAGGAGAACATCCTATCGAAGGACTTGAGAGAGAAATTAAAGAAGAATCCGGGTTAGTGGTAAGCTTGGATGATTCGCTTAAAACACGTACTGACCGAGGCTCTGCTCGGCTTGATATTTGCTACACGGGAGTGATCATTGGAGGGGATTTTGTACCAACACACGAAGTGTCCGAATGTGGATTCTTCACCATTGATAACTTTCCTCTCCTCCGAAAAAATCAGATCTTTTTGATTGACCAAGCTTTAAAACAGAGACTCCTCAACGGTATTTGAACCAGGAGCTATAGTGGCGATAGCGTTATTCGCGATAATTGCATAAGGTATCGTGAGATTATTGCAGGCGATCTCGGAAGAAGATAGTTAAACCACTAAGGTTCATTACGAAACTACTTCCGACTTGCGATCCTTGTGTATTGGCAATATAAAAACCCTCCGTCAGGAGGGTTTTGTTTTCAAAAGGGGAGGATTATTCCGCTCAGCATAAGAGTGGGCATTACGCCAAAAAGCCAAAATATGCCAATCAGTGCCCCCACCATGAACATCATGTGTGGTTCGGTGCTATTCCTGATGTTGCTCTCAGGCATAAACCCAGCGTACAACGGACCACCTAGTCCAAAGTAGGCGGCTGGGGCCAGCGCCAAAACCCACGGATTTGGGAACATTGCGGAAGTGGCGATTACGGCCAATCCAATTAGCAAAAACACAACCTGATATCTCTTCATGGTTTCCTCCAAAATTTGAATTTGCAACGCTACCGCTATTATAGGACATTTCAAATAGAATGTCAACCTTTTTGGCTTGGACTTGAAATCAAGGTTTGTGAGGTGAGGTGTTATAACGAAATTCGAACTTATTTTCGGGACCATTACTAATTAATGGCTCACCGCACGGCAAAATTGCCTCGCGGTTCGCCAACCCCGCCAGCCGGCAGGGTTCACCGGTCGCGCGACACCGCACCTCCAACTGGGTTGTCGGTGAGCCATACAAACTCGGTATCCCGTCCTCGTCGTCATTGCGAGTTTCGATACTTCGAACCGAAGCAATCTCACTCCACTGACACTCGTTTGGGATGATTGCTCTCCGAGCAAGCGACAGCTATCGCTGTCGCATCTCTATGTTCGCCAAAGATCACATAGTGACGTGGCGAAGCTATCTCAATATATGACTCGTCAAAATCGTCATTGCGAGGAGTGCAATGACGAAGCAATCTATATAGATTGCGTTTCCTCGCCATAAAATACCCACTGATTAGGAGAAAATTTTATCAGTGGGTATTAAAAGCATTGAGACATCATTGGCCTGGCGGCCAGTGCCTGCTTCGCAGGCATGCAAGCTCATTTGTATATAAAATACCATTATTTGGTATAAAATAACCTTAATGGACGAGAAAAAAGCAAAATTTTACCAGTCCTACGCGAACCTCCCTTTAGAACTTAGATCTGAAATTTGTCTAGTTATAGATGGTGAACCAATCACTTGGAATGTGGCAAAACTGGAAATAGATACTGACACAGCAAAAGGAAACGAGATACTTCAAAAATTATTTGACTTACTAATTCTAAAATGACACAAAAAATAACCGACCAGGAAATAAGGAATCTAGTCATCGAAAGACTTAAGTCAATTTCAGATGAATCCAGTTTGATGATTGGAGGAGACAAAAAACTCTCAAAATCAGACATGATAAAAAGTGTGAAAGACGGAGATGAGATCGGTCAAAAGATAATCGATATGCAAATGACTTATTTGAGAGATTTGGCTAGTGGAAAACTGATGGAAAATATTATGTCACTTTAAAAAAATGGCCGGAATACTAATAACACGGCCAAATCATGATCAGATAACAACTTATTTATCTCAGTGGTCAGAATATGTCATCACATTGGCCAAGTCAAGAGGTAAATCTGTATTTGATTTATTCAGTACTAAGGCTGAGAGAAAATATTTTGAACAATATTTAGAATCTAAGAAACCCAATTTTCTATTTCTAAATGGACATGGATCCTCTGACGTGATTTGTGGGTTTAACGACGACGTTTTGTTGGATGAAGCTGCAAATTCATCAGTGGTGAAAGGACTACTAATTTTTGCCAGAAGTTGCAACGCTGGTGAACATTTAGGACAAATATTGGTGGATAAGGGAGTAAAAACCTTTATCGGTTATTCCAAGTCGTTTTCTATTGCTATAAATAATCATTATGTCTTTAGACCTAAGGATGATCCGTTAGCAAAGCTATTCATCGAACCCTCTAATTTAATCGCAACAACAATTATTAAGGGGAATACCGTACAAGAGGCACATCACAGGTCACTATTGGAAATGAGAAAGACCCTTTCTGAAATGATTTCATCTGACATTCCAAACAAAAAAGATTACGCCTTTGCTCTTTACAACAATATGATCGGACAGGTCGTGATAGGTGACGATCAGGCAAAAATATGAACAACTAACCTAATCAACTATGGCAAAAAAATCAGACAACAGTATCTGGGAGGACGGAGTACAAGTATTCACCAAAGCCGGACATCTTGGCAAAAAATTTCGCTATTATGTTCTTTTTACGACAATCAGCGACAAAAAATTAACTGAACATGACAAAGAAATCATTGAGCACACCATCAAAGAAGTAGACAATAAATATAAAAGTAAGGCTGAATCTGTTTCCTTTGGAGACGAAACCTACGTCCATATTCATTGGTTAATTCCGGACAACGTTCCACCTCAATCTGTTTACGATCTGTTCTTGGATGTCATATCTTCAAAATTCAATATCGTGAATTATCATGTCAATTCCTCGAACGTTGACGATTTCACTTCGAAAGATATTGTTGAATACAAAGAATTCCTGAGAAAAATTAAGAATAAAATGGACGATTAAAACTGTTTATCACCAAGTTCGTTGAGAAAAGTAAGCCGAATTTCCACCTTTTGAGATCCCAGAAATCTGGGCGAAACTTCTTTGAGGTAGCGTACTCGCGGCGGCGGGAATCGAACCCCTCGGTCAAGTCTGCTGACTTGCCTCGGGGCGCGGCTCGCAGAGATCGTTACGAGCTCTGCTCCGCCAGGCTCTCTTCCCGCAAGATGACAATCAAAAAAGACTGGATAAACCAGTCCTTTTTTGCTTGTGACCCCGGCGGGAATCGAACCCGCGATCTTTTGGATGAGAACCAAATGTCCTGGACCGCTAGACGACGGGGCCATCGAGCTTATTTTATCATTTTTGGGCTCAGACACGCCTACGACATTTTGTGCCTAAATCCGCTTCCAATACTTGACAAAATGGGTGATCCAAACTAAAATACATCTACTATATAGCGTTGTCGTGTCGGTTCCCAGCCAGAATCCACAAAGCTGGTATTTTTTTACCCACTTTGAGGCTTGACTTCCTATCCACAACCTTTATATTGATACAAATATTGTAATTACAAAAAACATGGCCCAAAACACACAACGAGTTCAGATGACCCCTCTAGGCTACAGAGCCTTGGTAGATGAACTCAAACAACTAGAATCAACCGGTCTTCCAGAGGCCATTGAGCGCGTGGCCAAAGCCCGCGAGTTTGGCGACCTCTCCGAGAACGCCGAATACCACTCCTCAAGAGAAGATCTGGCCGCCCTTGAGGGCCGCATCGAAGAGCTTAGAGACATCATTACCAGAGTCAACGTCGTCGATATCAAGCGATCCGGAGAAGAAGAGGTTGGTATCGGTAGTGTGGTCATGGTCACTATCAACAACAGTCAGCATGAGTTCTCCATTGTTGGAGAGTGGGAAGCCGATCCTGCCGCCAAAAAGATCTCTCACGAATCCCCTTTAGGCAAAGCACTTCTTGGTAAAAAAGTCGGTGATCACGTCGAAGTCGAAGCCCCTGCAGGCAAAGTCACCTACATCGTCAAGTCGGTTAAGTAACTACCAGCTTCCGCCACCGCCGCCACCACCACCACCTCCCGAAGATCCTCCGGAAAATCCGGAACCTCCTGATGAGGAAGACGAGGGGTTGTACGAAAGTCCGCTGGCTGCCGTATGACTGAAGTCCGACACAAAGCCGGACCACGCCAGATTATTCATGCCCACCCCGCCATCTAAATATTTTGGTGGTTTAATATTTAATGCAGACATGTCCTTGGCCAGTTTGCCAATGACACCCAGAGCGATCGCAAAGGGGAGCACTTCTTCAATAAAGAGATGTTTTTCTTTTATCTCCTCCCTCCATTTTCCGAGACGTATCGTTTCACGCAGACCCTTGATCTGAAGGGTGAAGTTAGTCCCAACTGCGGTTTTTTGAGGCATGTTCCAAGCAAACCAAATCGAGACTAGGATAGAAACCAATAGGGTTATCACCGGCCACCCTTCTTGCAGAAAACTAATGGGACCGATGGTGACTGCAAAAGTCAAACCGGACACGCATACTGCCAGTACCATCCATACACCACGGGTAGTACTGGGGTTGGCCGTAAACAACCTCCTTTCTTTCAACCGATCGTTGATCATTTTCTTTACCTTGGTCATATGAGTGTAGAAAGTCCCCTTCAGGTCACTGAGTTTGACCGAGGTTTTGGAATTAAAAATGTGCTCCATCAGGTATTCCTGTTGAGGCGGTAGATCTCCCGGACCGGACTTGAACTTGGTCAACAGAAAGTCATGTCCAAACTTCAGGAAGCCTTTCTTCTCCACCTTCTCAATCCCTAGGTATTTCTTTCGGGCGAGGTCAATTATCTCGGCCACCACATCTTGATTATCCACCTTCTCATCCAGCATGGCTCCGGCTTCTCCCGGCGTCAGATCCTTCAGCGGTTCGTAAACCATTGGTATATTTATTGGTTCAAAAATCGGTCTTAATGCATTTGGTTGACCTGGATCTAGATTAAATGCATTGGGAGAATTAAATCGGAAGTCTCGCCCTTTCTTATACCAAACCAAAAACATTAATAGTCCGGGAACAATCGTCAAGGCCAAAAACAGGTTGTTCGTGGCCGTCGCTATCCATCTCTCGGTCGTCGTGGGAAAGATTAAATTATTATTTTTATCCAGTTTCACTGCAACCGTAAAATTGTCTCCATAACCGACCTCTTCAAGTGCCTCTATTCTTAGCCGATTGTCTTCCTGGCCGATTTTACAGTTCGAAGATACACTTCCCACGGGTCCTACAAAACAAATTGTTTCTCCACTTGAGGCAAAAGGGGATCTGATCGTCACCGTCGAAGTCAAGACCGGAAACTGCCAGCCTTCGCCGGTGATATCCCAATAAAGTTCATCGAAGTCTTTATGTCTGAGAATGGCGTGGTCGATTTTGTAGGAAATATTGTAGACGCGACTTCCCGAAAAAGTTTGTTCGGGATCTCCAATCTTCAACGTCAGATTTCCACTTTCTCTCGTCGTGGAAAATGGCATTGGTTTACCTTCGGTATCGGTTACGGAAATATCGGAGACTGGGTTAGTATAGACCAGTCCTTCTCGTCTGTATTTCTCTGGAATATAGCGAAAGATGCCGTGTTTCTCAACAGGCGAAAAGTACTCGATCTTCTCGGTAATAGACAAAGAGGTGTCCTGGTTTATCTCTATGACGGAATCAAAGCTGGTGATAGCTTCTCCTGTGGGTTCCTGAGCCATGACGCCGGGTATTTGCACGAGGGACAAAATCAGCGCCAAGCAAATCACAATTTTCTTCATATCTACCAGTATAAATCAAGTCTTTGAGCCAGGTATGTTATAATATCCCATATAACTCAGAAAAAGGAGCTCTGAACATGAACAAGAAGTTGCTTCGTTACCTCGATCCGATCAGCGCTATGGGGTTTGGGTGGATTCTGGCCTCGATCTTTTTGTTTCTTTCATCGGCAAACTCGGCTCTTTTCCTCCTCATCGTCTGTCTCGTCATGGTTGGCGGGAGTTTCGCCTACCACTACTTCTCTGGTTCTTGACCAGACGTTACTATCTACCCCGCCTTGCGGCGGGGTATTTTTTGGCTTAAAATGCCTGATGAACCAAGAATACCTTCAGGCCGTTAAGACCCAGTTGGACGAAAAAATCTTTACCCACTCACTCGCTCTTCGAGCCTGTATGGGAGGGCTTTATGACTATTTCTCCGAAAACAACTTACTCGGTACAGATGAGCCTCCCAAAGAAGATTGGCTACTGGCCGGTCTAGTTCACGATATTGATTATTCCGAACCCTTCAAGGCCGAACATCCTGCCCACACCAAAGAGGCTCTAGCCAAATACGGCTTGGACCTTTCTGACTCGGTTCACCATATCGTCCTCGCCCACGCTCCCGAGTTGACCGGCGTCAAGCCAATTACCAAAGCCGACTGGTCCATTTTTTGTGCCGACTCTCTCACCGGCCTCATCATGGCCGTCGCTTACGTTTACCCTAGCCGGAAACTGGCTGACGTCAAAGTTAGTTCTGTCCTCAAACGCTTTCTCAAAGAGCCCAAGTTCGCCGCCGGCACCCGCCGTGACGAGGTGGCCATGTGCGAGAATCCTGAAGGTCTCGGTCTCCCCCTCGAAAAATTCATCGACCTCTGCCTCACCTCCATGCAAAAAGTGGCCGAAGATCTAGGGCTCTAAAAGATTTGCTACAATATATCCTGAAAGCGTTTGAGTTCCGGTTTTCCACCGGAGCAAGCTTCCCGGGGTAACAACCGAGGACGGGTCGGCCCGTAATAGCCAAATTAAGTAATTGTTAAGGTGGCACCTTCCCGAAGCAAATCGGGACCCTAACGCGCAAATGTTTGCGTGTTTTTTTGTAGGGTAAGATATTAATAAGTTAAATAAACAAAATGCTAGATATAAACTACATCCGCGAAAATACGGACAAAGTCAAAGAAGCCGCCAAAAACAAAAACCGTAACGCCGATGCCGTCGATCGGGTACTGACCCTCGACTCGGACAGACGCCGCCTGATCGTCACTATCGAAAGTATCCGCTCCGAAAGAAACAAATTAAACGATGAGTTAAAAAAAGGCCGTACCGACGAACTAATCGCCAAGTCTACCGAGCTCAAGACTCAACTCCAAGACCTGGAACCCCGGCTACGAGAAGTAGAAAAGACCTTTGAGGAAATAATGCTCCAGATCCCCAATGTTCCTTTTGACGAAGTTCCCGTGGGCAAAGATGAGACCGGAAATAAAACCATCAGGACTTGGGGTGATAAACCCAAGTTCGACTTCGAAACCAAGAACCACATTGAACTGGCCAAAGATCTGGATCTTATCGACTTCGAACGTGGCACCAAGGTCGCCGGTTTCCGTGGTTACTTTCTCAAAGGTGATGCCGTCATGTTGCAGTTTGCTCTCATGCATTACACCCTACAAAAATTTATTTCCAAAGGCTATACCCCGTTCGTCCCTCCGGTGATCCTCAAAAGGCGTAATTTTGTCAACAGTGCCCATTTTCCTTGGAGCGAGCAGGATGTATACAAATTTGTGACCGATGAAGGAGAGGATGAGTACTTCCTTACCGGCACTGCCGAAGTTCCTCTAGTCTCTTACTACCAGGATGAGGTTCTAAACGAAAAAGATCTTCCCATCAAGATGATTGGTTTCTCTCCTTGTTACCGCAAGGAAGCCGGTAGTTATGGAAGGGACACCCAAGGGGTCTACAGGGTCCATGAGTTTGTCAAAACCGAGCAAGTAGTCCTTTGCAAAAACGACGTCGAGGAGTCTCTCCGTTTACACGAAGAAATGATGGCCCACACCGAAGAAATTGCTCAGGAACTAGGATTGCCCTATCGTGTCCTGCTCATGTGTACCGGAGACATGGGCGAACCACAGACCAAAAAATACGATCTCGAGGCCTGGATGCCCGGCCGAGACAACTGGGGCGAGCTCGCCTCCGACTCTATTGTGACCGACTTCCAATCCCGCAGAGCCAACATCCGCTACCGCGACGCCAAAAACGAGATGCAATATGTCCACATGTTAAACAACACCGCCAGCAACTCACCTCGTTGGTTAGTGGCTATCCTGGAGAACTACCAACAAGCTGACGGCTCAATCAAAATCCCGGCTGTTCTGGTTCCATACATGGGGAAGGATCGTATAGAACGTGTCTAAGAAAATTATTATCATTCTTTTGCTACTCTTCGTGATCTGCGGAGCCGTTTCCTATGTGTTTTTGCACCGGGGTTCTTTGGCCCTTATCTCCCCCTTGTTCACCGGACAAGATCAGACGGAAAAAATTTCTAAAAAAGTCAGCCAATTTCGGCTGGACTTTACCAAATCCAAAGAGTTATCTTCCTTGGAACAAGTTCCCCGATATATCGTCTACCACGCCGATACCGGCCTCGTCTACTACAGCAAGGGGACTGGCCTACGAATGTCTCCAGCTTCTTTTACAAAGCTCCTCTCCGCTCAAGTAGTTCTCGACCTAATACCTTTGGATAATCAGATTACTGTTTCGGACAAATCCTTAGACAAGGTTCCTACCATTTTGGGACTCAAAACCGGCGAAACTCTCCCTGCCTCCGACCTTCTTCGTGGGGCCATAGCTACGAGCGCCAACGACTCGGCCCAGGCCTTGGCCGACGGGGCTGCCAGTGCTGTCAAGATTTTTCCGTCGGAGTTTATTTATTACATGAATCAAAAAGCTCAGTTGCTTCAGATGACTCACTCACACTTTGCCAACCCCGACGGGCTGGATGATCAAAATCAGTACTCAACTTTGGCAGACCTGGCAAAGCTCGTCAATAACGTACAAAAAAATTACCCGGATATTGTTTTGGCCGGCAAATCGGATAACCAAGATATTCAGCAGACCACCACTCACGGTAAATATTATCTGCCCAACTGGAACGGCCTTCTGGGAGTTTACCCCGGAGTCAATGGTTTGAAGATCGCCTACACCGAAGAAGCCGGCTACTCTACCATTATTACGGCGATCAGGGACAACACACCGGTGGTGGCTATTGTCTCGGGTACCGGCTCGTATCTGGAAAGAGATCGGGCCGCCGCGGATCTGTTGGATGCCGCCTATCTAACGAAGGGTCTACCCCCGGTCCGTGTTTCTACACTCATGCTCAACCGTCATTATCAAGTCTGGGGAGACCTAGCCCGAAAAATTCGCAGTGAAATAAAGTTAACTCAAAGTCTTAACTAATATGTCCTTCCGTCATTTATTTTTTCCTCAAACCCTCAAACTACCGGACTCCAAATTCAATCACCACATTTCCATCAACCTCTACTTTCTCCAGCCCACCTTGCATGTTGACGGTTTGATCGAATCCGGTGATATTCTGACTCATATCTGGAAAACCGGTATCAAAAAGTTAATCCCTAAGTATTTCATCCCCAAAACAATTTTAATTTTGGGACTCGGCGGTGGATCTAACACTCTACTGGTCAGGCGTCTCTATCCCAAAGCTAAAATCATTGCGGTCGAGATAGACCCATTTATGGTGGAAATCAGCAAGAAATATTTTGGAATTGGAAAGGTCAAAAACCTGGAAATTATTGTGGACGATGCCCTCCATTTTGCCGCTAACTTAACCTCGAAGGACAACTACGATCTGATATTGGTCGATTGTTTCGAAGGCAAGTACATTCCTCATAAATTGGAGGATCTGAACTTTATGCAACAGCTCAAAGACCACTCTCGCTTTACTTTGGTCAATCGTATCCATTGGTACGACCATCACTTACCGACCATCAATTTTATGAGATCCCTGTCCACTCGCTTTGTCTTTGTCACTGCCCGCACCGTCTCCAATCTCATCATTTCCTTGGTTTAGACAGTATAATCATGTCTGTATGTTTTCATTTCTAGACTCCATTCTCAATCCGAACAAAATCGAGATCGACAAGATCAAAAAGATTGTGACCACTGTCAACTCCTTGGAGGACTGGGCCAAAGGTCTGAAAGACGATGAGTTTAAACCGGAAATTGCTCAAATCAAAGAAGAATTAAAAGGTGAAAAAACTCTTGATGACGTCCTGCCCCAAGTCTTTGCTCTGACGAGAGAAGCCGCCTCCCGCACCTTGGGGATGAGGCCTTACGACGTTCAGCTCATCGCCGGTATCGCCTTCCATCAAGGCAATATTGCCGAGCAAAAAACAGGTGAAGGCAAGACTTTGTCGGCTGTACCCGCCCTGGTTCTCAACGCTCTCACCGGAGAAGGTGCTCATCTGGTGACCGTTAACGATTACTTGGCCAGACTCCACGCCGGCTGGATGGGTCAGATCTATGATTTTCTAGGCTTAAGCGTCGGCTGTATTTATTCCGGTCAGGGAGACCAGCCCGCCGTCATGTACGACTCAACCTTTACCGACTCCTCCCATTCAGACCACCGCCTCCATCATCTCAAGCCGGTTACCAGGACGGAAGCCTACGCCTGCGACATTACCTATGGCACCAACAACGAATTTGGTTTTGACTATCTCCGAGACAACATGGCGAAGACTCCCGAGCAGCTCGTTCAGCGCCCGCATCATTTTGCTATTGTGGACGAGGTCGACTCCATTCTCATCGATGAAGCCCGCACCCCCTTAATTATTTCCGCTCCGGACACCGAAGCCACCGATCAGTACGTCCGTTTTTCGGGTCTGATTAGAGGGCTTTCTGCCGATACCGATTTTGAGGTGGACGAAAAACAAAGGACCGCCAATCTTACGGATCATGGTCTCCGGAAGCTAGAGAAAATTTTAAATGTCGAAAATCTTTATCAGCAAGACTATCAGACCCTTCACCATCTGGAACAAGCTCTCAAAGCCCAGACTCTCTTCGTCAAAGACCGTGACTATGTGGTGAAGGATGATCAGGTGATCATCGTTGATGATCATACCGGCCGTCTCATGTTTGGCCGACGTTACTCCGATGGATTGCATCAGGCCATCGAAGCCAAAGAAGGCGTCAAGATCCAGCAAGAAAGCAGAACGATGGCCACCATCTCTCTCCAAAACTATTTCAGGCTTTACAAAAAGCTTTCCGGTATGACCGGGACTGCCGCCACCGAAGCCGAAGAGTTCAAAAAGATTTACAACCTTAACGTTCTAATTATCCCCACCAACAGACCCAATATTCGTCAGGATAACTCGGACATTATTTACAAGACTCAGCGAGCAAAATATGGCGCCTTAGTAGCCGAAGTCGCGGAGCTCCACGCCAAAGGTCAGCCGGTCCTCATCGGTACCAAGTCTATCGAGCAAAACGATGTCGTCGGCCAGTATCTAAAAAAGAAGCATATTCCCCATCAAATCTTAAATGCCAAGAACCATGAGAACGAAGCCATGATTATTTCCGAAGCAGGGAGATTGAACGCTGTCACGGTGGCTACCAACATTGCCGGCCGAGGTGTCGATATCATGCTCGGAGGTGACCCGCAGGGGAGAGAGCTCAAAGAGTGGCAGAAGGAAGCCGACAAGGTTAAGAGCCTGGGTGGTTTACATATCATTGGCGCCGTCCGTCACGAATCACGCCGTATCGACAATCAGCTAAGAGGTCGCGCCGGTCGCCAGGGGGATCCCGGATCCACCCGTTTTTATATCTCACTCGAGGACGACATCATGCGTATTTTTGGTGGCGATCAGGTGGGTCGCCTGATGGACTTCCTCAAAGTTCCCGATGATCAGCCGTTGGAAGCAGGTATGGTTACCAAAGCAATAGAAACTGCTCAGACCAAAGTTGAGTCCTTTTATTTTGACCAGCGGAAACATTTGGTCGATTATGACGACGTTATGAATAAACAGCGTCAGATCTTTTACGCCCGCCGGCATCATTTGTTGACGGAGGGGCCAGATGTCGCCACCGCTTCGGTCGATCAAGCCTTGGAAAAAGAAATTGCTTATCTTTCTAATATCTACGCCGCTTCAGGTATAGATAAGGTTGAAGCCGACCAAATCGGTAAAGAATTCCAAAGCATCTTGCCCCTGGATCCACGGTCAGCCGACTCACTGGAAAAAAATCTGGTCGGCAAGACAGGAGAGGATGTCCAAGAAATGCTTAGCAAAATTATTCTTCAGGCCAGAGCTGCCCAGAAAGAACGGTTTGGTAATGATGTTCTTCCTCAAGTAGAGAGATATGTTTTGTTAGAAACTTATGACGAACTTTGGATGAACCATCTCGACGCCATTGACAATCTCCGTGATGGAATCGGTCTGCGTGGCTATGCTCAGAAAGATCCCTTGGTGGAATACAAACAAGAATCTTTTTCCATGTTTGAGAGTCTCCTGTCCCGGATCGACTCCACCGTCTCACATCGTATTTTCCGGGTCCAGATAAATATTCCACAGCCAGTTACCCGCCGTACTATTGAAAAATCATCTTCCGACACCGATACATCCTCGCCATTACCGGGAGGTACTCCGACACGACAATCCATAAAAAATACCAACAAGCTCGGTCGCAACGATCCTTGTTGGTGCGGCAGCGGTAAAAAATGGAAATCCTGCCATTATCCTAAATTGGGTTAGAATATCTTCATGAGCCTAGACGCACCAGATCAGGAGTTCAGTATCCAGATTTTGCCTAATACTGAAATAAAAGAAACATCTCCCTCCATCGAATACTATCTGGATCGACAAGAATTCAGAGATGTCATCAAAGAAAACTGGCCGGACTTATTAGAAATGTTAGACCATATCGTTCACCCAGCCTGCAGTCAGCATCCAGACGCGCTTGAATCATGGGAGATAGACCAACGAAACAATAGAACTGACACGATATCTCGCCTGCCACCTCTTTTTGCCTTACAGATTCTCCTTTATGAGGAATGTTTTGGAGTCAATGCCAATCCTGGCAGAAAATTAAGCGACCCAGAAATCAGCATGCAAGACTCTTATGCGCCTTCGCCCGGAGGCCTTCTTTCTCATGGTTATCCCTACGGTACTTTTGATGGAGCCACTCTCGAATCGGTTTCACAGCTCCCATTTGCGGGAGACTCTGCTAAAGAGGCAGTCGCCTCGTTGAGCGATAGGAATCAAAGAAGACAGCTCGCCGGGATTATTTCAAGATCTCTCTATCCGGAAGATTTTGGTCCATCATCCACTTTCTCTGACCAAAGAAGACGTAACACCGCTCGATCTCTCGAAGATCCAAACGTGACGCCCAGAGACGAAGCCAATTCTTGGGCTCTCAGGTTAGTTAAGATGGTCAAGCTGGCAACGTTAGGCAATTCGGTCAAAGATCAAAGTTTAAAAGACATTGTCTATAGAGATTCGAAGGGGGAATGGTCCCTTGCTATGTATTGGCATCTGCTTTGGAAAAAGATGTCTCGCTCTCTAATAGAGAGTGACCAAAGTAGCCAATTCAAAAATCCATATGATACTGAGGTTAAAAAGGCCATCGGTGATCTGTTACGGGTGCGTCTCAACCCTGACGTTCAGGTATTATTCAAATATATTTCCCCATCTGGGTACATAAATGGTCAATAGAAAAAAACAATTCCCCCTCCGAAGTCAAGCATTTTTTGAGCGATAAACAGATAATATAATACAAATAAATGGAAAAAACTCTACCCATCACAAATGAGAAATTTGACTATCTGACTCTAAGTGAGAGGTTTAAGCTAGCAGAGTCTGTTTTATTGATATGTTCCCTGGAAGATGCCAATTATGCAAAAGAGCTCGCTGCAGGTTTAAAGAAAGAGGGTATTAAGGTCCTCACCCGTGATGAGATAGATTTCCACCAGATCACCTCAACTGACGACCAAAAACGTCTGCGTTCGGATCTTGGGGGTATTTTTATCATCCCATCAGATTCTCTCATGAAAGCAGATAGCGATCTTGTTTCTTTTCTATATCAAGCAAATAGTGAGTTGCCAGATGGTGAAGTCGCCCATAGCATTTTTATGCTGACCGACCACCGTCAAGTGCGATACCTTGAGCCATTAGAGACCAGACTAGGTCACTCAATTACCGCCCTATCGCTTGTCGGAGATACAGACTACGACTCTTCTGCTAAAGTTCGGATTGCCGGTAAAGACGCCACACCCAGATTTCTCAAGTTCTTTAAGCAACAAAGGCTAAAGAAAAGGTAATTTTTCGACCAACTCGAGCTAATTTATTGCGCACGCCTCGAGTAGTTTTTCAGCAAAGTCCTTCCCGGCATTCAGATTTCCCAATTTAACGTAACCACCTTTCGCCTTTCCAATGAAGCCAAACGCCTGTCTTAAGTGATTTGGAGAAAAAGCAACAACTTTGTACGAATCAGTCTGACCAGTACATAGCTTCTTTATAGTATCCAAAATCACTCTGTTCTCGCTACTTGGAAACGGATCGCAGAATTCTGGAGCAATTACTATTGTCGCGTCGGCTTTATTGTAATCCTCAAGATAGGTAGATACAGATCCGCCTGGAATCGGTTTTTCTTGACTACGAAGCACAACCTTCGCCCCCAGATCGTTCACCTCCTTCTCAAGTCTGGCTCCAGCCCTCTCATCCATCTTGCGTGCAGCAAATATAACCACCCTCCTACCCTCCATTTGATTTCCGAGAGCTGTCTTGACTTCGTCCCAAAAGGCAGTTATTTCATGCTCATTGAATTTTTGGTCTTCACTCATTCTATTATTTTATCACTCAATTTCCTATAACATAAGAGGAGCCGAAAATTTCGCTGATACTGATATCGCGTGATATAAATACTATATGGAGGAAATCAAAGAAAATATTTTTCAAGAGCTATGGCCTGGAGAAAAACTATTATCTACGGGGAACGAGTTGCCTGTACTGCCCCAGCGGCCGGATATGGTCACACTGACTCATGATCATTCCAGATCACTGGTAATCATGGATTCCCGGAGAAGAGTGCTGGCTTGGTATCCCGCCGGCCATATACTTGACGACCGAGAAACCGATTACGATACAGAAAAACTAGAAGCTGACATTATCAGTGAAATTGCCAGAAGGGATATCCCTTTAGATTTCACTGTTCATGATTTGGAGTTATCCAAGGAAGAACAAGACTTGCTGAGTGGAGTCAAAGTTTTCGAGCTCGAATACTTAACAGGGGGAGTCAGGGTAAGTTTCAAAGACGATGACACCGAGGAGGATGGCTAATCACTCTCACGGTATACTTTTTATATGAGAAAACTAATCTGGATTATTCTGATACTTATTGCCTTTGTCTGGCTGGCGATTGCTTTTTTTTGGACCGGGGTAAATACAGAAAACAAATCCTATGATTTCCCGGAGGCTACCCCCACGGTCTCGGAAGAAGTACAGTCTCAGATCTCACCCGTTCCCCCAGCCACCTCTTCATCCGAAGCCACACCGTCCTCACCCGTGAAGCTCCTCTCACCCACTGTCAAAGTTAATCTCAACTACTAGAGGTAAAGGTCGGGGACGAAGTATACTGAAAGTATGAATCCCAAGAGAGGATTGATGGGTTTATTTATATTGCTGTTTTTTCTATCATCTATTACTTTGGCTCTGCTAGTACTTGACGACCAAAAGGATATGTCCAGCCGTGCTTCAATTAGTTTGGTCGGTGGTCTTCAGCCTGCTCTACCCACTGAAAAGTTAGTTCCCAATGAGTCAGTCTGGGACGGCCGGCTTCATGATCTTCCCGTCATCATTAGATACAACCCTGCTTTGTGGTTTCCACCGGACAAAGATGCCCCCGTTTTTTATCATCTTGGGCAATCCACCACGGCCAGAATCATCGTTGGCTCGGTTACACTAGGTGAACTCAGACAAATTCTCGGATCGGACTTCGTAGCACCACAGTTTCTTGGCACTCCCCGGACAAATCTCGAGAACTGGAATATCCAAAGTTATTCTTTCCATTTTCTTGGTGAAGAAAAAATTGTCGACGTTTGGATCGGTTCTGGGGGGATAAGTTTGGTGGCCGTCATGTCGGATGACTCCACGCGCCGCGAAGTCGGTGACCTTGCCTCTCAAACCACTTATGTGGAAATCGGCAAGGTCCAAGGAGACTCCACCCCGGATGACTCCGCTCGGCTGGCTGCTCAAATGAGGCCATCGGTGGTAATGATTCTCAACAACTTCTGCGCCCAAGCAAATTTTTCCGGCAAGGCATACCCATTTTGCTTGGCTCAAGCCGGCAGCGGTTTCTTTGTCAATAAAGATGGCTACATTGCCACGAACGGACATGTGGTTGGTAATCTTCCGGAAACTTCAATTTTTAACGCCGTCACCACCGGAGGGCTCGATGGGTTACTGGTCGATTCGCTTCAGGCTTATTACTCTGTCCAGATGGGTTCTTTGGTCGACAAAACCTTAGTCGAAACCAAAGTCAAGGAGGCCCATGCCAAAAAAGAAGCCATCTATCAAATTGCGGGTTTAATCGGACAGATGTATAAGAAAAATTTGATCACTCTCGAGTCTGCCGAGAGTCATTATTTTATTCAGCTGGGGAACACTCCGATCCAGCTCTCCAAAACCGGAATAAACTCAGGTTCCGGTATCGTGACCGCCACCCTGATCGCCTCAGACTACGCCGAGCCGGATTCGGTTCTCGGTTTTTCCACTTCGGATGTGGCTTTGTTAAAAATAAACGGCACCAATTTTCCAGCCCTATCATTGGGAAATCTGACCGATGTTGGTGTCGGTTCAGGGTTGCTATTGGTCGGTTTCCCTGGCGTGGCAATGGGAAGCAATAGCCAGTTGTTGGATACTTCCGCCAATGCCGAACCAACCTTTACCAAAGGCGTAGTCAGTGCTTTTAAGCAGGCCAAGGGCAACAAGAAGAATCTAATTCAAACCGATGCCTCAATTAATCATGGCAACAGTGGTGGCCCGGCGGTATCTACAGACGGCAAGGTCGTTGGGCTAGCAACTTACGGTCTCACACCGGACGAAGGCGGGGGCAATTACAACTTTTTAAGAGACATTGGGGATCTCAAAGAGTTAATGGTCAAAAATAATGTAACAGCAGATATGGGGGAGACCTATGCCATTTGGAAAAGCGGTCTGAACAATTATTGGATATCTTATTTTAAGTCCGCCAAAGCCGATTTCGAAAGAGTACTGTCTCTCTATCCAGACCATCCCACCGCCTCACGATATCTCAATGAGGCAACATCCAAAACCGGCAGTCTCGAAGACAAAACCCCCAGATTTACGAGAGCCCAGAGACAGTTATACATTGGTGCCTCTAGCGGTCTGATGATCTTTTCAGTTATGATAATTGTGGTACTCGGTGTTAGTAATTACATCGATTCCAAGAGAAGGCGGGCCCCTGTGATTCTCCCTCCGAGAGCACCCTTGCCTCCCAGACCAATTCAAACATTTTAACATGTCCAAAACAATTCTCATTTCAGGTGGCAGTGACGGACTGGGTAAGGCTATCGCCACCAAGCTGGCACCGGCTCACAAATTAATTATTCTTTCTCACAACTCCGAAAAATTAGCAATAGTCTCCAAAGAACTAGGTTGTGATTTTGCTGTCGCGGATGTTACCGATTACGCTTCTATCAGTTCCGCCATCGAGAAAGTCTTGGTTAAACACCAAAAGATCGACGTCTTGATAAACAACGCCGGTATCTGGATACAAGGTAATCTGGAGGACAACGACGCAAAGCAGATCAAAGAAGTCCTTGAGGTGAACTCACTTGGGACAATGTTACTCACCAAAGCCGTTTTACCTTCGATGAAAGCCAACAGGGGTGGTAGGATCATCAATATTATTTCTCAGGATGGGCTACACGCCAAAGAAAATAGGAGCATCTACACCGCCTCGAAGTGGTCCATCACCGGCTTTACTAAATGTCTTCAGCTGGATCTATCGCCGTATCATATTGGTGTTACAGGAATATATCCCGGACTCATGAAGACGGGACTCTTCGAAAAACAAGGAGCAGTAAGAGATCTCGGTCAAGCCCTAGACCCTCAAGAAGTCGCCTCGGTCGTGGAATATGTTATAAACTTATCAACAGATACTCTCATAGATGATATCGGCATCAAAAATATTAATAATCCCAAAACGAATATGGACGATAGCGGCTCACCACAAATAGGACTCGATCTAAATCCTGACATGATCACTCCTCAGACCGGCATGCCTCAAACGGCACCGGCTCAATCAGTCACCCCCGACACTTTACCCGTTACTCCCGGTGTCATCGATATCACCCCTGGTGCGAGTACTTCCGAAGATCTTCATCCAGATAAGGTGGAAGATATTACACCGCTCGACACCACCCCCGTCTCGCCACCACTCCAGACAGTTCCAGGTGTCATCGATATCACTCCTGGCAAAACCGAGTCTCCGGATCCGGCTATTTCGGAAATCCCGATGACAGACACCGGAGTGCACTTAGCGGACGTTGTTCCGACAATCTTACCGGACACTTCGCTTCCTGGCCCAATACCGGCGACACCTCCGACAGCCGATGAGACGGCATCTGTTTCGGTGGAATTGCCACCGACCTCTCCCGCCAACCCACTGCAAGAAGATCCGGATCTTGTCAAGCTCAATAAATAATGGCCAATGTTATCTGGACTACTCATTTGCGAGAGAGGATCAAACAGCGTGGTCTAAATCCGGACTGGGTAGACCGTGCCGTCAGATTTCCCGACGAAGTTCAAGCCAGCTCGACCACCAATTCCCAGAAGCATATCAAGATAATTCAGGGTTACAAAATTGTGGCCGCCGTCAAAAGACAAGGTGGTGATTGGATTATCACCTCCGCTTGGTGGAATCCTGTATATAGCCATCCTGCCCATCAAAAAAATAACCGGTTCTTTCTGGAAAAATGGGTCGACAATGCTCTCCGGTCTTTGGAAAAACTCTTCACCAAAAAATAATCCTCTCATTTGAGTTTTTGATTTTTTGAGTTTTTTTATATTTCTTGAGTTTCCGGCTCCTCAGTCTTCTGAGGAAATAACTTTTCAGTTCCGGCTTTAATTTTTAGATACTCTTCACAACGCAGTCGGGCGAAAACTCCTTCTCTCTGTTCATTGGGACACTCGGTAATGAGAGCCATTCCAAAAAAAGTCATGCTGATAATTATCATCGAAAAAATCGAAACTCCCACGATTCTAAATTTGTAATAGACATCATCCAGTACGATTTCTCCCCAGCCTTCTACCAAATGGTAAAACCATTCCGAAAAAGCCACCAAAAATATAATTGCAACTATGACCCCAACCGCAATCGGCATCTGCATACTAGACCCATGTTATCATAGACACATCCATGAAAAAACTTCTTCCAATAGTATTCGCGCTTTTTTTAGCCGGTTGTCAGCTTTTTCCCGCCTCTCAGCCATCATCAATTAAGCTGACCGATCCAAAAATTACCATCATTACTCCGTCACCGACCATTATTAACACTCCCGAATTAACACCCACAACTATGTCTACACCCTCAGCCATTATTACCGAGGCTACTGCCGTTATCAAAACTACCAAAGGTGACATCACCGTCGAACTTTTTCCCAAGTCTGCCCCCAAGACGGTTGCCAACTTCATCGGCTTGTCCAAAGGAACTATTGATTGGACCAATCCCAAGACCGGTGAAAAGGTCTCCGGAAAATCACTATATAACGGAACTATTTTCCACCGAGTCATCTCCGACTTCATGATTCAAGGAGGGGATCCTCTCGGTACCGGCACAGGAAGCCCCGGTTATCGATTCGAAGACGAGTTCGATTCCTCCTTAAATTTTAGTCAGCCCTATATGCTCGCTATGGCCAACTCTGGCCCAAACACCAACGGTTCCCAGTTCTTTATTACCGTTGTTCCCACCACCTGGCTCAACAACAAACACACCATTTTTGGCAAAGTCACCAAGGGCGAAGAAGTGGTTGATGCTATTGTCAACGCTCCTACCTCGGCTGGCGACAAGCCTGTCACTGACATCTCCATCAAGGCTATCGACATCGTAGAGAAATAATGCGTTATATCGGCGGTCATGTTTCTATTTCAGGAGGCCTGCCTCACGCCATCGAAAATACCATTAAGATAGGAGGAAACTGTTTACAGATTTTTGCCGGTTCGCCTCGACTTTGGTTTCGCAAGCCCTTTCCGGACTCGGAAGTAAAAACATTATTATCGGGAATGAAGCAAAACAATTTCGGACCGGTCTTTATTCATGCTTTATATCTTGTGAATCTTGCCTCCCAAAATATCGAGTTGCTTGAAAAATCAATTGCCTCTTTGGTAATCGATATCGAAAATGGCGCCCGTATTTTTTCGGCTGGGGTCATCGTCCATATTGGTTCTCATATGGGAGCTGGCTTTGACTCGGTCAAGGATCAGCTGGTGGCGGTCATTCAGAGGATACTGGGGGAAACTCAAAATTGTGATCTAATTCTGGAAAACGCCGCCGGCCAAAACGGCAAAATAGGTTCTCTCTCCGAACTTGCATACTTGCTCAAAAAAGTAAACGATCCTCGGTTAAAAGTTTGTCTGGACACAGCTCACCTCTTCGCTGCCGGGGTTGATTTGAGAAGTCTCTCAGCCATCAAAGAGTTGACTCTGGAACTGAGAGATCTGAATCTCTTAGACAGACTGGTTTGTTTACATCTTAATGATTGCGCTTCTGACTTGGATTCCCACCGCGATCTCCATGCCAATATTGGAGAAGGAAAAATCGGTCTAGAGGGGCTAAGGTTATTCATCAATCAAAAAGAACTCCTTCATCTACCCCTCATCCTCGAAGTTCCGGGTGACAACAAACAAGGCCCAAACCTCAAAAATATTTCTCTGGTTAGGGGAACTACTTCTTAGCTTCTTCCGGTAAGTCATGGCGGATGTCAACTGCCGTTCCTGGGAAAAACGACATTGACGATCTGGAGGACCAATAATCTGCTTCCCTGACCGCCTCTTCAATTCTAGTTGGAAACATCGCCCGTGACATTTCTTCTAGATTCTTATTCATTTCTTCTTTGGTATAAGGTCTGTCTTCAAAAGGGCTGACGGCATAGCACCACGGGGCCATATGATAGCGAACGGCATTCTGAATAGCCACTTTAGCGGTTGGTTCCAGATGAAACTTCTCCAGCCATTCGGACGCAATCAGGCCATGAGTGTAATCCGTTTTGGGTGTTGTCCACACTACTCCATTTTTACAGGTATCATGAAGTAAAAATGCACTGATGGCTTCGTCAAGTTCCCTCTGAGAAAATCTGGCTCTTCTGGCAAATTGCTCAATCACCGCCACACCTTTAATTACATGGCGCACTAAACCACCTTCGCCGTTATCTTCCGGCGGGTGAAATTTCCCCGAAGAACTGGCCGGGGCCGTCCAATAATTTTCATCCACTTCGGCAAGCGCTTGGTACGTAAACTCTTTAATATCTTCAGAGACAATCTTTTCGACTTCTTTTTGAACCAACCTCAAACCTTCAATGGCTATCTCAGACAACTCGGCACTTTTTGTTTTAAGCATTTCTGTCATAGACAGAATATATCACAAACTATTCATATCGGATCGCTTCCATAGGGGAGAGATCGGCGGCCTTTTTGGCCGGAAAAACGCCGAAGAAAATTCCTATGGCACTGGAGACACCAATAGCCAAAATTACCGCAAAAACATTTACCGCAACAGGGAACCAGTTTCGAATAAACAACACAATTGCACTAGCCAGTACTAGTCCCACTATTCCTCCAAAAAGAGAGAGCATTGTAGACTCTGTCAGGAAATGAAGCAAGATATCTTTTCTTGTAGCCCCCAAGGCTCTCCGTATTCCGACTTCTCTGGTCCTCTCAGTCACGGTTGCATACATGATATTCATAATACCTACCCCGCCAACAATAAGGGAGATGGATCCAATAGCGATCAAAAACAAGTTCAATATAGCAAATATTTGATTGATTGAAGATAATATTTCCGACTGTTCAGTGACTGAGAACTTATCTTTGTCATACCGTCTTAAAAGTGTTGTTTCAACGCTTTCCTTTACTTCCCCGACTAAGTCTTGGTTGGCAATCCCCAGATATATAGCAAAAAATGTTTTCTTGGTGTTTATGGAGCCAAAGGTGGTGGTGTAGGGAATAAAAGCCGCTTCATCGCGCTCTTGATTCCCAATTTTTTTGGACACTCCTACTACCTTCAACCTCAGACCTTCAATGCGAATGGTCTTTCCTAGAGCTTCACTTGGGTTCTTATACAAGTTCTCAGCAATGGTATATCCTAAGACAGCAACCTTTGCTTTTTTTTCCACGTCAGACTTAGTCCATAGTTCACCCGCATGAACTTTCAGATTCAGCAGAGAGAACATGTCCTCATTAGCTCCCATCACATTCACTTTCTTTTCTTCATTTGCTGAACTGACAGTCGATGAGTGGATAAATACCGGAACAACGTATTTAATGTTCGGCAACTTGTTAATACTAGACACGTCTTTTTCGTCAAACTCGGCTCCTCCGGTTAAACTCGCGGGGTTACCTCCACCAGAGAATCCGGCACCGGGCAGAATCATTACCAGGTTTGCTCCAAGACTTTCAAACTGATCACGTATGTAGTTTTTTAGTCCGAGACCGAAAGCGATAAGAAGCACTACCGAAAGAACCCCAATCATGATCCCAAGAGAGGTGAGGCCGGTTCGGACCTTGTCTCGTTTAAAGTCTGCCCAAGCCGATTTAAGTAATAGATAAATTTCTATAGTGATCTTCATTTTTTATCGCTAACAACTTGACCATCCAGGATCTTGATTTGTCTCCCGGTCCGTTCTGCAATTTCCATTTCGTGGGTGACCATAACCACAGTGATCCCTTCCGATTTATTAAGATCCTCAAAGAGATTAATGATCTCAGTGCCTGTTTTACGATCCAAATTGCCGGTAGGTTCGTCAGCTAAAACCAGTTGAGGTTTCATGATCAGTGCCCTGGCAACCGCCACTCTTTGCTGTTGACCTCCTGATATTTTATTTGGGAAAGAGTCCTTTTTAGATAATATTCCAAACTTCTCCATCAGCATCTCTGCTCTTTCATCAGGATCAAAATCTAATTTTCTCCGACTATATGTAGCCGGTAAAAGAATATTTTCTTTGATTGTCAGTTTGTTTAATAAATTAAACTGCTGAAATACAAAACCGACATAAGAGTTGCGCAGAGTTGATGTCTGGTTGTCGTCTAACTTAGCCACATCGTTTCCGTTAACGATTATCTCTCCTCGAGTTGGTTTGTCCAGTAGGCCGATCATGTGCATCAGGGTAGATTTTCCCGATCCGGAGGGTCCGATTATGGCCGAAAACTCGCCTTCATGAATATCCAGATTTATGTCCCGAAGCGCCGTAAAGACGGTCTCATCTCCCAATACATATTCTTTCCATAGATTCTTAAGGCTGATTATAGATGACGTCGTTTTCATTTAGTCCTTCCTTTATTTCCACCATGCCTTCCACGTTTTCTCCTACAATGATCTCCACTTTTTTCGAAATACCATTATCCAACATGGTGACATAGTGTTTTCCGTCGATCTTTATGATATACGCTTCGGGTATGGCCAGCACATTCTTGTTCTCCTTAAGAATGAAGTTTACATCGCCCGTCATACCCATCTTAATGGCCTCTCGGGTCCCACCTGGATCAAAATTAATTACCAGCTCATATACAGTCCCGGACTCTCCCTCTTTTGGTACAAAACCGACTCTTTCAAGTTGGGCTTTATATTCCTGTTCCGGAAAAGAATCCAACATAATAGTTCCGGTCATTCCGGACTGGAGGGCGGGAACTTCTGTCTGATCCGCTGTTGCCGAGAAATAAAGGCTAGCCGGATTCACAATACTAAAGACCGCGCCAGCCGGGGTAATATTCGTCCCAGGTTGGGGTACGTCTACCTTAGTTACAATTCCCTCGAAGGGGGAGAAGATAGTGGCAAACTTGATGGCCAAATTTTTCGCCTCAAAAGCCAGCACGGCGTTATTTAGATCAAACTGATTTTTGTCCAGTGTTCTTTTGACCGCGTCTCTGGCGGCATCTGTCATTCCTCTTGTCTGCCAATCTTTGTTGTCGTCCACTCCTTGTTCAAAATCCCATCTTTCTTTCAGAAAAAGATTCATATATTGATTAAGGCTATTGGTCAGTTCTCTCTTGTCCAGCGAAGCTAACGCCTGATATTTTTTGACCGTGTCTCCTTCTTTCACACCCACCCAAGTCAACAGTCCGGAAGTTTGAAATTTGACGTCGGCCTTTTCTTTAGCATCAACTTCACCGGAAAGCGAAAGTGTGTCGGTTAGGTCGTGTTTTATTACAGTGTAGGTTCTAGACTTCAGCTCGCTCGCCTGTGCGTTTCTCCACAGCATAAATCCTCCACCGGCCAACAGGCCAATAAAAAAAATCCACCAAAAACGTTTCACGAACTTCATTACTTCATTTTATCTAATTCCAACTGGAAAAGCCAACAGCGAATATTTCTTATATATAAACGGAACATAAGATAGAATATCTTCATGACTTCAGATTCTCAGATCGATCTAGCCAGCCTCAAAAATAGGGCCAAGGATATCGTCGATAAGCTAAACTTACCGGCTCTTCGTTTGGATTTGGAAAAGTTGACTTTTGAGTCGGGGCTGCCGGGTCTCTGGACGGACGAAGCTCACGCCAAGGACGTTATGTCTCGTGTGGCTGGTGTTCGCGGCTCCATCGAATCGGCTGAAAGGTTGATGGCCGATCTGCAAAGTCTGGGGGAACTTCTGGAAATGTCAAAAACCTCAGAGGATGAAAGTATGAATAGAGACATCAAGATTCTCTACGAAACTTTACAGAGAAGTGTCGAAAAGATGGAACTCATTACCTTTCTTTCCGGTATTTACGATTCTTCGGAGGCCGTTTTTTCCATCAAAGCCGGACAGGGAGGTACCGAAGCTATGGACTGGGCGAGCATGCTTAGCCGGATGTATACTCGTTTTTTTGAGAAAAGAGGTTGGAGTTACGAAACGGTAGAATACTCGCCCGGGGAAGAAGCCGGGATTAAATCTGTCACCTATATTGTGCACGGCCGTTTCCCCTATGGATATTTGAAAAATGAAAAAGGTACCCACCGCCTGGTCCGGCAGTCTCCGTTCAACGCCGACAAACTGCGACAGACCTCGTTTGCCGGAGTTGACATCACCCCTCTTCTTCCAGAAGAAGCCGAGGTGGAAATCCGTGACGAAGATATCGAGTTTGAGGCGAGCCGTTCTAGTGGTGCAGGAGGTCAAAACGTTAATAAAGTCAGTACGGCTGTTCGCATTAAGCATCTTCCTTCTGGCATCGTCGTCGAGTGCCAGACTCAGCGCTATCAGGATGCGAACAGAAAAATTGCCATGCAAATACTCAAGTCGAAACTTTGGGAAATTCAGGAAGCCAAGAGACAAGAAGAATTAAACAAAATAAAGGGCCGTGCTACGATCGCTAGTTGGGGGCACCAGATTCGTTCTTACGTTCTTCATCCTTACAAGCTGGTTAAAGATCTACGCACTGAGTATGAAGAGACCAATCCGGACTCCGTTCTCGATGGTAACTTAGATGGCTTTATCGAGTCAGAACTAAAGTACTTCGCCACCACCTCACCACCATGAGTGTCGGGGGAATCTATATAATTAAGTTTCAATATATTTGATAAGATAAGTCATGGAAATAAAGACAATCGATCTTGATAGAGCTGACCCCGTTACTCCTAGAGTTGATGAAGTTCCGGTCTATCAACCGAAAATTACTAACAAAAGCATGATCTCTAAATCAAACATCCTCACCGTAGTTACTTTTATTATTGTGGCGGTTGCCGGTTTTTATACCGGAGCCACTCTAAAAACTTCTCTTGGTGGTAAAACGGCCGGAAGTACCTCGGGAGATTTGAAGAACATCCAAGCCGAAGTACCGGTCACAGGGGTCAAAGTCGGAGACATCTATGGTTCCCCGGATGAAAAGGCTTTCAACACCACCGCTACCGGCGTGCTCGACAAAGGCGGTCTCAACGGAGAAGGTACTCACAAGCTGGTACGCCCCGGCGGTCCTTCTCAAACTGTTTACATGACCAGTTCCGTAATTGATTTGGATACTCTCATTGGGCACCAAATCACTGTCTGGGGAGAAACATTCAAAGGCCAAAAGGCTGGTTGGCTAATGGATGTCGGTCGTGTTAAGGTTGAAAACCTGAACATGCCCTTACCAAAATAACGATCCCGTCATTGCGAGTTTCGTACTCGAACCGTGGCAATCTCACTCCACACAGTCAACGATAATTAATAATTAGACGGCATACAACCTTGATTGATTTTTCCCATATTACCAAGTCGTACCCCAATGGCGATGTGGTTCTGAATGATGTAAATTTTTCCGTCTCACCTGGAGAATTTGTCGTGATCACCGGTAAGTCCGGAGCCGGGAAAACTACCTTGGGGCGTTTACTTATTCGCGATCTTCTTCCCATCAAAGGGAAAATAGTTATCGATGGTGAAGATCTTAATCAGATTAAACCGAAAAATATACCCCTGATCAGAAGAAAGGTGGGGTTCGTCTTTCAAGATTACAAAATTATTCCGGATAAAACTATCGGTGAAAACATCACTATCGCCTTGGAGATTGGTGGATACAACCGCAAAAAAATCCAGGAAAAGATTACGGAATTACTCAAAATTGTTGGGATACCGGGTAAAGAGCATTTATTTCCTGGTCAACTATCCGGTGGAGAAGTTCAGCGAGCCGCTATTGCCCGAGCCATCGCTTGCGAGCCGGCCATTTTATTCGCCGATGAACCTACAGGGAACCTTGACAAAGATACCTCTGTTGAAATCTTTAACCTCCTCAAAAAAATCAACGATGGTGGTACCACCGTTATCTTGGCCACTCACGATGTTACCTTGATCGGTTTGAACCCGGATCGCAATATCCATCTGGAAAAGGGTAAGATAGTTTCAGATGTCGATGGCAAACCATCCAAATCGGAGCCATCTTCCGATTCCTCGTCATTGCGAGAAGGTACTCCGACGTGGCCCGCTGGTCCCCGAAGGGGGAAATCTCACTCCACCAAGCGTAAAATAAATATCAATAAATGAACACCGCTCTAAAAAATATCCGCCGCTCGCCCTTTCAAGCCTTGTCTGCTGTTTTTATTATTAGTCTGACCCTCTTCGTAGTTGGCATCTTTACCCTGGTCACTCTAGCCTCTCACGTTATCCTACTCAATTTCGAAACCAAACCCCAGATCATTGCCTACCTTAAAGATGGCCATACTACGGACCAAGTAGCCGGGCTCATCAGCACCATGACTTCTACCCAAGGCGTCAAAAATGCCGTGTACATCAGTAAGGCAGAAGCCTTGGAGATTTACAAAAAGAGCGTCGGCAATGACCCGGTATTGTTGGGCACCGTTACGGACTGGGGGATTGTCACCGCCGATATCCTCCCGGCCAGCGTCGAAATCACCGCTTCCGATCCAAGTGCTTTCAATACTATTGTTTCTATCATGGAGAAATCAGACATTGTCAGCGCCACGCCACAAGGAAAAAAAGAAATCGACTTTCCCCAGGACGTCATTTCTGAGCTTACCAAATGGACCAACGCCATTCGCGGAGCCGGACTGATCCTCATCATCGCTCTGACATTTGTTTGTATTTTGACCGTCATGATTATTATTTCCATGAAAATTTCGGGCAGAAGGACTGAAATTAGCACCCTCAAACTTTTGGGAGCTCAAAACCTCTACATCATCAAGCCTTATATTACCGAATCTCTTATCTACGGCTTATTGGGAGCCTTCTTCGGTTGGACTCTTAGCTACATCGCCCTTCTTTATTCCACCCCCTTTCTGGCACCCAGGCTTGGAGGCGTCATTTCTTTCCCCATACCTTACTGGATCAACCTTTCCCTCCTGGTTGGTTTACTGGCTTTTGGTTTAATCCTGTCTCTCATCTCTAGCTTTTTTGCCGCCGCTAGATTTGTCAAGAGATCAAGATGAAAAAAGTTTGTTTGCTACTTGCCGCCTTATTTTTTCTGATGGTCCCCACGAAAATATTTGCGGTTAATTGTGATGATAAGCCAGCCGACAATCTTAGTCAAACTGACCTGGAGACCTTTTGGAAAGATGTCAGTACTGCATGCGCCACCCAGATTGCCCAAAACCGAAATGACCAAAACACTCTCAAGCAAGCAATCTCGTCTCTAAACGCCAAAATCAACTTGACTCAAGCCCAGATAAATCAAACTACGGTTCAAATTGCCTCACTAGAAAAAGATATTACCGTCTTGAGTGGCGTCTTGGAGACAGTCAATCAATCAGTAATCGAACTCACACAAATATATCTGGCACGGGTAAAAGAAAGTTATCGACGCACACGGATCACTCCTGTCGATCTGATTTTTTCGACAAATTCTTTTGGTGACTACTTTACAAAACTCAAATACCTAAATTCTCTCAAGGCTAAAGATCAGCTTATCCTGGCAGAACTGGAAAATTCGCGAAAAGATTACGACTTACGCAAACAAACGAAAATCACAAAACAACTAGAAATTGAAAAGCTCAAGACAAAGCTCATCACACAGCAAAAGGTTATAGTGACCCAGCAAAAAGACAAACAAAGCCTGCTCGCTTCGACGCAAAATGATGAAAAAAGATTTCAAGATCTTCTAAAACAGGCTAATGCTCAAGTCGCGGCCTTCAAGAAATTTACTTCTGGAGCAACTCCTCTATCCAATCAGACTCATTGCGATGGCTGGGGTTGTTATTACAGTCAGCGTGATTCGGCCTGGTTTTATCACAATATTGGCAACTCCCCCGAAATTTTGGGTCAAGTTGGGTGTTTGATAACCTCCACCGCCATGGTTGCTTCTCACTATGGTAAAAGTTTAAAGCCTAGTGATATCGCCAGTAGCAACGAACCCTTTTTCCTGGACACTGCTTATATGAAATTTGACCCATGGTCTGTCAACGGTGTCCAGATAATTCGATCCACTATCAGTAAAGACAAGGCCGACGAAGAGATCAATGCCGGTCGGCCGGTAATCGCCGGTCTCAATACGGGTAATGGAACCCATTTCATCGTTCTGAAAGGCAAAGATGGCGACAACTACATTATGAATGATCCTTATATGGAGAATGGCTATGATAAGCCATTTTCTGGCACATATAATCTAAACCAGGTTTTTCGATTTGATAAAGTTTCTGTCAATTAATCTAAAAAAAAGAAGCCTCCCGTTACACGGGAGGCTCTCACCAATAAGAGTCGACTTCAGAAGTTCACCCCCCAGTGGAGGGCACCTTTTTGAACCAGTCGATAATACGGTTCAAACGCGGTACTTCTTTGTCAACTTCTCCCACCGGAAGGTGGAATCGGGCTTAAAACCCGGGCACGGAGTCGCACCGTGCACTAAAGGCAAGCTCCGGGAACAAGGCTAGGCACTGGAGGTCGGGAAACCCGAACTCTATATACACCCAAACGCCCCATGCCCAGACCGCCTTTTAACAACTTTGTATTATAAGCCCAAGTTTCTCATTGTCAAGCCTTTTTAAGGACTTCTTTCAGCTTCAATCCTATCTTAGAGACCCCCTTTTCTTCCGTTACACTCAGCACTTCCACGCGGACCAGGTCACCTATACTCAGGATGTCGCTCGGCTTGTTTACCCATGTGCCCATCTTGGAGATGTGGATCAGGCCTTGGTAGCCAAGATCCAGGGAAACAAACGTTCCGAAAGCCGCAAAATTGACTACTCTTGCTTCCAGAAGTTGTCCAACTTTGTACCGGTTTATCGGGCTATTTTCCGGAATAGCCAGGCTCATCCTAATGCTCTGACGTTCCTTGTCGAACTCGATCACCTTAGCTTTGATAGACTCACCGTGACGAATTACTTGGGTAGCGTCTTTGATGAACGAGCTCTTGTTGATTTCACTGACATGGATATAGACATTCATATTTTCCGGAGTATTGGCAAAGACGCCTCCACTGATGACGGATTTAACTTTCACTTCCAGAACCCGTCCCAAAGGATAAGTCTTGGCCATGCTTCTTTCCCAATCTTCCTCGACCAATGCGATGGCCTCCTCGAGAGTCAGGTCCATCCCTTCGAAAACCCGGGCACAGGCCTCATCGGCATCATCGTTTGCGTCCAATCCAATCAGCTCTCTCGCCAGTGCAAGCGACGAAAGATTGTCAGCAACGCTTTTTGCTACCGCCTTTTTTCGTTCTGCCGGTAAGAACATCTGATAAGTAGCGCTCGTACCGCTATCAGCAGAAATCTTCGGGTTGTAGGAATACCCGCTTTCGGCCACTTCTTTGTAAGGTATGCAATAAGCCAAAATCATTCTTGCCCGGTTAAGCAATCGGAAATCAATTTCTCGGAAGTTGCTATCTTTTTTGTGGGTATTCAACAGTCTTAGTATCTGATTCCGCTCGGTGTCAACCTCTTCAATTACCTGCATATTTACGTAGTATTCTGCACACCAGATTTCCCGGCGTTCGGCCAAACTCTGTTTCTTCACCGATTTTTTCTGACGTTCGGGCGGACTGATCCACAATTGGTAGAGTTTCAAAATAAACTCCACGTCGTCTTTGCAGTTTTTCCAAAGTAGCTGGTGGGCTATTTTAGCCTTTTGAGCTTCTTTTTTATCCCAATCGTCATTCGATGTCAACAAGTATTTGTGACCACCATTCTTAATGACCGGCAGTAATGTAGCTACCTCCACTGCACAGCCAAATCTATCGGAAAGAATAATAAGGTCGGTCAGTTTGCTGGTGTAAGCAAACTCCCTGAGCATAGATCCGTACTCCGTGAGCATCTCATCTTCGTCGATAGCCTTACTCGCCTTTAGTGAGGTAAGCGATCTGGAAAGTTCGGCTTCTTTTGGTTTTTCAATCCAACCCTCACCGAGGTCATCCACGCCCAATCTTTTTAGAAGCAAGACGATTTCTTCCATAGACGATCTTTGAATCGCCGGAATGGGGAAGGGGAGCATCGATTTAAACTGTTCTTCCGAATACAAGCAATAAACATCACCTGGTGCAGTTCTTCCCGAGCGTCCCCATCTTTGTTTAGCGTTTGCTTGGGAAATTAGAGTCAGACCGACTTTGGTTTCCAAAGTCTCCGACCTCCAGTTGGCTTGATTTTCAACTCCGGTTTCTACCACATAGACAACCCCGGAAACCGTCACCGACGCTTCGGCGACATTAGTACTGACGATCACACGAATCTTGCCAGAGTTTGAATCTCTCAGAACAACATCCTTCACTCCCTTATCCAGGTCGCTGTAAAGAGGATAAACTTCGACCTTATCTCGAAGGTTGTCACTCTGCCCAATCGCTTTCTTCAATCCCGACACGGCTTCCTCAATCGGTTTTACTCCTTGAAGAAAAGCCAGGATGTTTCCCTTAACTTTTCTACCGGAGAGTTGCTCGTTGAGTAACCACATTACCTTTTTTGTCATGGCCGAAACAATCAAGTTCCTTAAATGTGGTGGGTTGTCGTAGGGCAGCTTTTCACTTTCGGGAGCAAAATTAACCTTGTATTCAAACTTTCTTTTTGCTTCAAACTCGATAATTTTGGCCGTATCACAGCCAAAGTAGTTTAGGAAAAGATTTTTGTTGATCGTCGCACTGACGATTAGCACTTTTAAATGGGGATAAAGCGGCAATTGATCTTTCAGAAGCCGCAAAATGATATCGATGTTCTCCGATCTTTCATGAGCTTCATCGATCATCACCACACTCAAGTCCGACAGCTGACCTTTCATAATCATATTGATCAGACTTCCGTCGGTAGCCAAAAACGCCGCATTAAAACGATCGGTATTTCGGTCCTTACTGTACCGGTATCCAATATCAAAACCCTTACCGACAGTCGATCCAAGTAGCACCCCCATATATTCTGCAATGGAGGTAGTGGCTACGATTCTCGGCTGGGTGATCAGGATTTGGCCGTCACGGATAAAGAAATCTGCGGGCACTCCTTTTGGAGGAAAAATCAGCCAGTAGGGGAGGGCCGTGGACTTTCCGGATCCGGTCTCCCCGATAATAATGGCTACCTGATGGTTCTTATCTTTTAACCACTGATAAATTTCTACAATTTTATCCGGAGTAGCCCCAAATTGAGTTTCATCAAAGGTGGACGGTTTCTCCACTTTCGTATGGGGTCTCTGCGGATGATAAACCATCCCCAATTCTCCAGGGAGAGCGATCGAGAGATCCTCTCCAGGGAGTGTCTTCACCGAGAAATAAGCCGCTCCCATCGTCATTTTTTCCAAGAGTAGTGCTTTGCGGCACTCTTCACAATATTCCGGGCGTGACTGCCCATACTCTTTAATTTTTTCGTACATCATTCCGGAGTATCCAATTTCAATTCCACACCTCTTACACTTGACCGTATACTCTACCGTTGTTCTGGTCATTGTCACACTCCTTTTGTTGTCAATGTTCGGTCATCCTTGAAGGATGCTCTGATTCTACGCCCAAGCCATCAAAAAACAAATAGCCACAAAAACAAAAAACCGAGGGTGAATATTCACTCTCGGTAGTCACACGGGTTAGCTCCAGACCCTTCCTTCCTCATATTCTTCCCCAAAATAATAATGAGGAATTACCTCCAACTCCGGCGCCGATTTTTCTCTTTTCAACAGTTCTTCAGTTAGCGCTCGATAAAAACCAACCACAGCCGGCTGGAATCCAGTCTGGAAGAAGGCGATTCGATAGATCCCCTCACTCCGTAATTTTTCGAAAATTTCTTTCGCTCTTACATAAGCCGCCTCATCCGATTCTGCGGCTGTTTTCCCGATGGAGATTTCCTGGTTTCGGAAGAAATACACCTTCACCACCTCGTCCATTTCATGATGCCTTCCGCTCATCATTCCCACGTTTAAGATGGGATGTTTGGACAAAGCCTTCAGTTTTTCACTTCTAAACTTAAGACAGCGGATCGGTAATGGTTTGCCTTTCGATCCGTCAGCGTAAATTACCGGTAAATACATCGGTCTTCCACCTTGATATACAAATTCGCGCAGTATCTCGGTAATGACATTGTGTGCCAGATCACTAAAATTGACACCCGTCTGAATTCCTTTCTCCATATCAGCGATCACGGTGTTGATCTGATTCCTGAGGGCCATGAACGAGTTAACGTCTTTGGCGGAGGTAATCTTGTCGCTCACAGGAATTGATAAAAATTTAGATATCAGTCCGTCTTCGGGATTTACCTCTGCATCTTCGGTAATCAGCTGCTCTTGCAGTTCCAGTATGTGTAACTTATTTTTTTCGGCATCACGATAGAAGCGTATTTTTTCTTGTATTTCTTTCCGGTCGGAAACGCCTGCCCGCTTTACCAGGTTTTCGAACAGACTGATCTGCTCGGTGATTTTGGACCATGGACAGAAGTTGGCCGATACTCTAGCGGACCTGAATTCAACAGGGAAACGTGCCTGTATTTGCAGCAGAAGTTCAAAATACTCGATTCCCAACTCCACTGACCGAACCGATTTATTCATACCGATAAAACTACCCAAGTATTCCATTCGGTCACACAGGATATGATAACGCCGCTGTTCATCATCGGGGTTTACCCCCTTCCTCAAACGCTCTTCGATCTTGAGGGCTTTAGACATCAGTACCCTCAAGTCAAGCCTCTCGACGAGGCATGCATCATCAGGAACGGCAATCAGCTTTATGGAAGTTTTCATCATTGCCGCGTTCTCCTTCCTGTTTCCAAACGACGGATTGCCTCTTTGTCCAAACTCGTCATACTATCCGGCGCCAACATCAAATACACACCCTCCTTTTTTAATTGGCTGATAATCTGAGTTTGAAAGGCGAGGGATACATCTTCAAAGTCACGAGGAACTAGATAGAAGACCATGGTAGTAGCGTCTTTTCGGTACTTGGCAATCAGTTTTTTCAAACTTCCCAAATCGTTCAGAAAATATTTTTGAATTTCTCCATCCGACCTGGCTCGGACCAGTACCACCATGCGCTGGCCGGCAGAGAGCATTTTATTCTCATCGATCCACGGAATCATTAGTTCAGTGTCGGCATGATATATTTTGGCAAAATAAACCGAGTCAAAATCAATAGCCAGAGGGGATTCTTCATCTTCCGACTCCACGATTTGACCACCTTCAAACAGCTCGGTTCTGAGCAGTTTTCTATCCAGCACTCCTCCCAAGATCGCCGATCCGGCTACTCGTAGGTCGTTGAGATACAAGTGTCTGTCTTCAGGATCCGAGGCACTTTGTAGCAACCTCTCCGGGTGACGGCTGCCGAGAATAATAGATTCTGCTTCCGACAAACTCCAGACTCCTCCCATTATCAAGAAACATACTCTCTCTGGAGAAATTAGTTTATCTACTGCCATCTTCATAATCTTTTCTTTGGCTGTCTGAGAAAATCCGGCCAGACCAAGATACAATTGTCGTGCTTCAAAAGGCGTAATATGGCCTTCAAAAACATGTTTGAGCTTGACACCCATCTCGATAGCTAGGTCGCAAATGTAGGCAGGAACCCGGCCACCCTCGACATTCGAAGTAAAGACGATTTCCATCGACCCGCCACATTTGTAGCTTTCGGAAAGTAAAAAACCCAGAGCTACTTTTGCTCCGCTGTTTTCTACATACTGCGGGGGGTTGGCAATCAGACAGACGTCGACCTCTAGAAAGTTTCCTTTGCGGTTATGTTTAACCACCAAGAGCGAAAAAACAATATCTCTTGAACACCAGCGGTAAGGCCGATAGTCAAAGTTTTTTGGCAGCTTATTTCTTTTCCGGAACGAATTCTCATAATCGGTTACATGTTTCTTAAATGCTTCAAGACCATGCAGAACCTCTTCGGTTGTCGGCATATTCTCTCCTCATCTTAGTTGTGTTACATCAACGAGCTGAGATTCCGGGTCGATATGAATTACCAAGAACTCAACATTAGCCGCTCCAACCCGAAGAATTTCTTCTCCGATCATTGCATTGGCAGCCGAATAGAAACTAGAAGTTGGGTCACACATCAGGGTGGCTTTGTACTCTACCCACTCGACAGACCCTTCCCGTCCGTGAACTGTATCTTTCAAAGATGCCACTCCGGAAGACTTGGTGGCCTTTGCCTCCACTATTACGAGCTTACCGGCTCCATCTCGAAACACGTTGTCATAGCCATGAATTTTTTTGTCAAATCGCTCTGTTCCCAAATTTAGTTCTTTGACAGCGTGCTCCGTAGCCATTTGTTCTCCCAGATCACCCTGCCAGATGTTTCCATATCTCTGGACAGTATTTAAGACAACCAAAGCAATATAACCCGCATCTTCTTCGGTCGGAATTTTTCCGCAGCATTGGGACATATAGGCTCCTTTTTCTAACCCTAGTTTTCAAAGTTCATCTACGCTTATGGATGAATTCTACCACCACGTAGGTTCAAAATGATAAAATATTTTTATGGATCAGCAAATACACGTTAAGGCCCAAACTCTCTACGGGTTAGCAAGACAAGCTGGCCTCATCACCTCAGAACCCTTTTCCACTGTTTTTTCCCAAGAAATACTCCGGGGAATTTCGGAGATGTTAGACCGTGAGAGGACCTTTCTAATTCACTCAAAACCAAAGACCGAAGATCCAGAAAAGCTTTGGAAGGAGGGAATTGATCTCAAGATTTCCGAGTTAGTTGCTCAGGAGTTGCTAGATTTTCTCCAAAACATTCACAAGGCCTTTAGTGTTGCTTACGACCAGCCTGTCGAGGATGTTGTTTTCAATTTCCGCACTGTCTCCGAAGATCTCAGCATTTCGGACTTAGGTGAAAAGCAAGAAAACGGCAAGTGGTTTCAAGGTATGAAAATTGATGAAGAAACTTTTTGGTACCTGGCCGATGAGCCGGCTCTGGTCCAGGACACCCTCCATGATATAAATCAAAAGCTCTCTCCTCTTTCCAAGGGCATCCTGCGTGCAGACTTCCGAGATCAGGATCAATATGTCGTCATTGATCTAAAACATCTCCCTGAATTTGAAAAATTTGGTTTTTCCTCGGTATCGTGATAATATATTCTTGAGATCAGCCCGTATCGCGTAACTTCTGTTACGTGACTAGGTTGATCTCAATTTCTTTCAAAACTGCCTATTGACACTGGTTTCATTGTAACTTACAATCATAAATAGTCGAGAACGCAAGTTTTCGATCAGAGATACTAGCAATAGTAAATCGGAAAAAGGCTCCGCAAGGAGTTCTTTTTCTTTATATACCCCTCCATTCTGTTATAGTTGGTATAAAGTGAAACAAATCCTGCCCGTGTTGTTTCTTTTTCTGTTGTTCTTCCTTATATCTCCTCCTCACACACTTGCAGTTTCCTTCACTATTGATAATCCCGTCAGAGAAGGGGATTACTATATCGTCGATGCCAGCGTTTCCGGGATCTCTTCCTCCTCAGCTTACGTCTTTGGTATGTTTACCAACAAGGACAATCCTGATTATTTCGGTTTCACTTGGGGTCAGAAAGAAGATTGGGTCGAGTATCAATCCACCACCAAAGAGTTTATTTCGGCCAATTTACCCATTCTTTTGAGGGACACACTTCAAAAAATTTGGATCAAACCAAACTATCAAAACCCAGGTTACAAAGGACCGGGTGATTACTATCTGAAACTCAAACGATACACCGGCTCGTCCGACGGGTCAGCTGGTGATTCAAATGTACTAACCATCCATCTTATGGAGACCACCCCAACTCCAACGCCCACCGAAGAAAGTACCACCACTCTTACTCCAACTCAGACTTCCACTCCTACTACAAGCTCAGTCCAAGAGCCGACTGTTACTTTGAATCCTACCAAGACTCCTACACCAACGGCCATTAAAACCCCTACCCCAACTCCTCTTAAAACATCCACTCCTACCAAAACACTCACACCCACCCCGCCCGTCATTGCGAACCCCACTTTAGTGGGGCGTGGCAATCTCACTCCACCCGATTCCTCTCGCTCCTCCATTCTCGGCATGTCAACCGCGTCTGCGTCTCCGGATGTCATCATTGCGAGGAGCGGAAGTGACGCGGCAATCTCAAATTCAAGAAGTGCTTTCAACGCTTCAAATCTCAAATACACCTTTATTTTTGGGGTCATCATCACCTCACTTTCCGGAGGTGTCCTGTATTTTAGACACCGGAACGTCTAAAATAACCTTTATGAAGAAATTTTTTCATAGATACCTTCCGGTAGTCCTTTGGATGCTCCTTATTTTTCTGATGTCTTCAAAGTCTGATTTGCCGGTGAATGGCACCATCACCGAAGACTTTCTTTCTAAGAAGCTAGCTCACATCTTCGAATACGCCGTGCTCATGTTCTTTATGTTTCGGGCGGTGGGAGAGAAAAGCCCCGCCAGAGCTTTCCTCTACTCACTCGTTTTTGCCTTTACCGATGAGATTCACCAGCTCTTTATACCCACCAGAACCGGTAAACTTCGCGACGTAGGGATTGACTCGATAGGTTTGATCTTAGCTTCAATTTCAATTATCAAACTCTCTACATGGAACAGCTTTTTGTTAGTTCATCCACTGAAGAAACTCAAGAAATAGCCTCCCGCCTCGCCACCAAATTGGAACAGGGGACTACTGTCTGTCTTTATGGAAATCTGGCGGCAGGTAAAACTACCTTTACCCAAGGACTGGCTGCATTCTTCCGGATTCCTCGTCTGGTCTCACCTACTTTTATCATCATGCGCCAGTACCCAGTAACCTCACACCCTGTGATCAAGACCCTCAATCATCTAGACCTCTATCGTCTCAATTCCGTCGAGGAGATCAAGGCGTTTGACGTCGAAGAAATCTGGTCCGATCCCAGCAACTTACTCATCATCGAATGGCCGGAAAAATTTGTGGACATTCTTCCTCACAAAAGAATCGACATCTTCCTCAAAGCCACCACCGATGACGAACGCGAAATAAAAATCATTACTCACTGGTAACTTGATTGCATTATCCGAGTATATAATGAGGTACAAATATGTCATTACTTCCTGAAATAGAAACCGGTTCCCATCATAATATTAGTTATTCGCGCTATCAAGAACTAGGAGGAATTATCAATGAAGATGATTACCGGAGTGTCCTAGAGCGAGCAGCTCGGACCCATGTAACGACCGAATCATTAATTAGTCAAGCAAAATACACCGCCAGACCGGCCGGTATAGATCTGAGTAAGATCGAAGGTGGTCCCGATGGAATAATAAATCTATATGGGGTTCTCCGCACCGACATAAATCCTGGAGCTGTCCACCACCACGGCCAAATGTCTGATCAAAGGTTATTTGTTGAGGCTCTCAGAATGCTCGACTACCCCGACTTATTGGAAAAAGTGATTAGTGTATACCCCAACATTGATTTCTAATAACTTCATCCGAACTTAATGAAACTTTTTTTGGACTCCACCGACAACACCCGAGTTCTCGTCCGTTTGGATAATAAAGAATTTGTAAATCATGTCGATTCACCGCGCAATCAAGATGTTTTTGGTTTTCTTCTTTCTTGTGTGGAAATAGAAAATCTTAAGCAGGAAGATATTACCGAGGTCGAGGTCAACTGTGGACCAGGCTCCTTCACCGGTACTCGTATCGGTGTGTCCATTGCTAACGCTCTCGGTTTTGCTTTGGGCATCCCAATCAATGGCCAAAAGAATCCCGTCGAACCCATCTATTCCTCTGCTCCCAGCATCACTCCTTCCAAACAAACTAAGGTTTCGATTTGACCAAGATCATCTTTTCCGTTATGCTTTTCTCATGAAGAAAGCAATTAATTTTGTTCTATCGCTCGCATCCGGACTTCTGATCACCAGCTCGATGACTTTAATGGTCAGAGCTCAGGGCCGTGATGGAGTAACTAACGGAAACATCCCCGATTCATATATAGTAGTTTTCCATGAAAACGTCACTGCTCCAGAAGAGCACGCAAATGGAATGGCCCGTAAATATGGATTGGGTCTAACCTACATATACAGTCATGCCATCAAAGGTTTTTCGGCGACTATTCCTGCCGTCAGGCTTGAACAGATCAAAAAAGATCCCTCGGTAAAATTTATTAGCCAAGATCGGATGGTTTCAGCTGATGTCCATGTACAAGGCAAACCGAATCCATCACCGGTTCCCCAACCTACGCAAGTTATCCCTAACGGTATCAAGCGAATAGGCAGGAATACCACCGATTTGGGAACAAATATCGGCGTTGCCGTTATCGATACCGGCATCGATCTCAAACATCCCGACCTGATTGAAAATATTAAGGGAAACATCACCTGTGTGAACAGAACGACTACCGGTAATGACGATAATGGACACGGTACACATGTTGCCGGTACTATCGCCGCCAGAGATAATGCTATTGGAGTGATCGGTGTCGCTCCCGAGGCCAATCTCTACGCTGTAAAAGTTCTGGACAAAAGAGGTAGTGGTTCTTGGTCATCCGTCATTTGCGGCATCGACTGGGTCACGAAATGGGTCAAGGATCACCCAAACACTATTCAAGTAGCCAATATGAGTCTTGGCGGTAGTGGTAATAGCGACAAAAACTGTGGCAATACTGATGGTGATGCTCTTCACCAAGCCATTTGTAGATCAAGAGATGCAGGTATTACTTATGTTGTCGCCGCCGGAAACGAAAAAGATGATGCGGCCAACCATGTCCCTGCGGCTTACGACGATGCGGTTATTACGGTCTCGGCACTTGTGGACACCGATGGTTTGTCGGGAGGTTTGGGGAGTAATACCAACTATGGTAACGACGACACTTTTGCTTCTTTTAGTAACTTTAGTCCCATCATCGTAGATCTGGGTGCTCCCGGAGTTTCCATTCACTCGACCTGGAAAGGGGGAGCTTACAATACTATTAGTGGTACCAGTATGGCCACACCTCACGTTGCCGGTGCCGCCGCACTATATATATTGAACAATCCCCAGTCATCTTGGGTCGACGTCAAAGATGGTCTGATCAGCTCGGGTGAAGCCAACGGTTTTGGCCACACAGATCCCTCCCTTTTACATCCAGAAGTGGTTCTTCGTGCGGGAAATTTATAGCATTTCCCTTAGTGTCTGCGTTTTCATCTTGACGTAGCTTATAATCCATGCGACAATCGCATCATAATGAAGCAAAAGATATCGAAGAAAATCCTCTCCGTTATTCTAACGTTCAATCTTGTCCTACAATCCTTCTCACCTTTCTTGGTTTCACCTGTCTACGCTGACGATTCGACTCCATCTGCCACTCCTACTGAAGAAGTTACTCCCACTGTCGACCCTACCCCTACCGAAGAAATTACTCCTACACCAGAAATCACTCCCGAAGTTACTCCCACTGTCGAACCGACACCTACTCCAACAGTTGAAATCACTCCGACGCCAGATATTACTCCTGAAATTACTCCCATTCCCACCGACGCCATCGTTCCCGATGAAACTCCTACTCCCACCGTTGAGATAACCCCGACTTTCGAAGTAACCCCTACTACCGAGCCCACCATTGCCGACGAACCATCTTCCAACACCGATTCTCATGCTCCTCCGGCTTCAGACACTACTACTAATAGTACCGACACCTCTTCTACCACCATTCCTGAATCTGTTACCGTCGCCACCCAACTTTCCCAAGCCCTTCTACCACAGCCCACCCTCACCTCCGACAAAGCCGACTATTTCCCCACCGACATTGCATATATCTACGGAACAGGTTTTAATTCCGGAGAAACTTACACTCTCCACATAATCTCTTCCGACATGCCCATGGTTTCTTTCAAAGACGAGGTCACGGCCGATGAAAACGGCATGTTCACCTACGCCTACCAGCTCGACGGCCACTACCGTCCCAATTACTCCGTCGATGCCCTCGACGCCTCGGAAACAATTGTCGCTACTTACACATTTACCGACGCAGCCAAAATTACTGCCAAAAGTCATGACGGCGAAATGTCTGATGGAGCATATGCTGGGGGAAATGTCACCACTTATTCAGAGGGGGACTACATAAATTTCCGCTTCAATGTAGAGACGAAGGACAGCCCCACCAGTGGTCAAGTTCAAGTTCGGTTTACTGGTGATGACGGTACTTGTTTATTTTTCGACAACTATTTTTCATTAGGGTCTATCGTTAATGTTTCCGGTACCAGTCCGACCATCACTTATTCCAGCGGTCCGACGGCCGACAGTTTTGGAACCTCAAACGGTGAGTGGATTGTCGTTTTGAATGCCAGCTCAACTTCCAATGGAGAAGCCACTGTGTATTACACTCTCAAACTCTCTGATGAAGCTGGTCAATGCAACGGTTCGTCTCAACATAGCCGCCTAAATCCTGGTGGTGGTGATGTTGCTCAGCAGGGAGCACAAAACGTTCCTGTTCCTGCCAATCAAGTTATTGAACTCCCCGAGATCACCGTTACCAAGATGATTGATCGGGATGGAAACGGATCTTTTGAATCCACAGCTTTGGCTAGCGAATTCTCTTTTACTCTGGACGGAACAACCACCCTAAATACAAACTCCAGCGGTCAAGTCACTTTTGTCAACGTAGTCCCCGATGGCAGTCACTCAATTACTGAAAGCCAAGTTGATTTTTCGCAGGGAACTTACTCTTTCGCTTCCGGAACTGGAACAAACTGTACCTTTGCCGACGGCACCGCCACTGCGGTTATCGCGGCCGGAACCACCCCTACCAACGCATCTTGTACTTTTAACAATGCCCGCAACACAGGCAGTCTTCAAGTTCTCAAAAATGTAGATCTTAACGGCGACGGTGATTACACCGATGAGGGAGAAACCGGATCTACTGCTTGGACTTGGGATATCACTGGCGGTGAACAGGATATAGCCACTGGCCAAACAAAAACCCTCACTACCGGTGACTACACTATTTCCGAAGACGGACAAACAGACTTTAGTCTCGTAAGTTGGTCATGTTCAGATGATTCAAGAGGAATTACAAATTCTATTCCAGTTACCATATCCAGTACACCTCTCACTTGTACCTTCAACAACGCCCGCGATACAGGGACAATAGTTGTTTACAAAGACGTCCAGGGGCCTGCCGGGGAGGACGTTACGGATAATTCAAATTATTTTGAAGTGAGTTTGGATTCCGGCACGGGACAAACTATTTCGGACAACCTCACGGTTACTTACAATGACATACCTGTTGGAAGTCACACTATTACGGAATCATTAATCGATTCAGACTACACTCTTTACGGAATAAGCAATACTGCCGGAGGATCCGGAAATACTGGCGGACTAACACTTAATGTTACCACCGGAACAAACAATGTCTATGTAACCAACAGACAGAAAACCGGAAAAATAATAGTCATTAAAGATGTTGTAAATCCTAACGGTGGTGAAGTTTCAGATTCTCATCCCTTTACAGCCAATCTCAGCCCGGGAGGTCAATCCTCATCAATTGCTGAAGGAAGTAACGCAGAGTTTACCGTCAATCCGGGAACATATACTGTTTCGGAATCCGAGGATGGAGATTACACAAACTTTGGGTGTCTAACTGCCACAGGAAAAACCGACATTGTTGTCGCTTCAGGCGGGGAAGTCTCCATCACATGCAAAAATCAACAGAAACCAGCCACCATCACAGTCTATAAAAATGTTTTGAAGGCCGATGGTGTCACTGAAGTGTCCGATTCAAACGTATTCTCCGTCACCTTAAGTGGTGAAACTAAAGATTTTTCGGAAGGTAACCCTGCCGTCTTCACTGTTAACCCCGGAGGTCCTTATGCTGCGGTCGAATCTCCTGAAACAAATTATCTTTGGGTTAGCCAGGACGGTTCCGTGACTGTATTTTCAAACGGCAGTGGAACTATTAATATCGTCAACAAGCAAAAAGCCGGTATCATTTCCGGATATAAGTTTGACGCAACCAGCGGTTTGGGAATTTTAAATTGGGTAATCAACTTAACCGGTGCCTCAACCTTGACGACCTACACAGACGCTTCCGGTTTCTATGAATTCTTAGGTCTTAATGTTGGATCTTATACCGTTTCTGAAGATCAACCATCTGACTGGACACCAGTCGGAGTCACTTCTTACGATCTCACCGTCACTCCGGGAGATGAGCTTCTACAGAACAACTTTACCAACTTCCAAAACGGTTCTATTTCCGGTTACAAATATCATGATCTCAACCGCAACGGTACCAAAGACACAGACGAACCGGAACTTGACGGTTGGAGTATAAATCTGACTGGATCAGCATCAAATTCGGTAGTCACCGGCGCAGGCGACTGGCCTGATGGATATTACGAATTTACCAATCTTGGACCGGGTACCTACCATGTTTCCGAGGAAAATCAAAACGGTTGGGTCCAGGAGGAACCTTCGGATAACGATCACGAAATCGTGATGACTTCAGGGGGAAATTTTACCGGCACAAACTTCGGCAATTTCCACCTTGAGCCGGAGCTATCCATCAACAAAGTCTTAGCCACTACCAGCCCCTCAGAAATTTTGGTTGGCGAGACCGCCACTTTTGAAATTACGATTACTAACGAAGGCAATGTCACTCTCCAAAATCCAATTATCTACGACACCTACGATGCAAGTTTCTTGGAATTTGTTTCCAGTTCCCCGGTCGCTCCGACCACTCACACCGGCGCAGTAGCCGACACCTCCGACTACGATGAAGATGGCGACACTACCGAGCTTATCCGCGACTTAACTTGGGAACTTCCTGTTTCCTTGGCTCCCGGAGAGTCGTACACGCTCACCGTGGTTTTCACCGCTATCCAGGCGACCGCCGAGCCTACGCTGACCGGGAACGAAGTCTATATGACCGCCTGCTACGAACAATGTGGCGATGGGCAGAGCCTTGAGACTCCTACTGATAACGCCTTTGTAGATATTGATTCACTGGGTGGAGTATCCGGCCAAAAATGGATTGACACCGACGGGGACAGCGAATGGGACGAGAATGAGTCCACTCTCAATGGCGTTACCATAAATCTTCTCAATTCCGATGACGAAGTTACAAACACTACCACCACAGAAGATAACGGCAGCTACAGCTTCACCGATCTAGCTACCGGAACCTATACGGTTTGTGAGGAAGTTCCCACCGGACACACCCAAACTTACCCCAATGGCTGTCACAGTATCACTGTTACGGATGATGGTGACACTTTCGAGGGTAAAAACTTCGGCAACGCACCTTTAACAAATATCCACGGCTACAAATGGAGCGACGTAGACGGCAACGGTATTCGTGGGGGCGAGGGCGAAGACCTGCTTGGCGGTTGGACCATCTTCCTGGACGAAAACGGCAATGAACGGTTGGACGAAGGTGAGCAATCGGATGTGACCGATTCAGAAGGGCATCACCTGGGTTGGTACGTCTTCAACAACCTCATCCCCGGTGTCTATTCCATCTGCGAAATCATACAACCTGGTTGGTCTCAAACCTTCCCGATCAATAGTGAGGTTCAATCCGTCTGTCACTCCATTACTTTGCCAAATGACGACCAACAGTCCGAAAACGGTACTGTTGGACCAGAATATCACTTTGGTAACGTCCGAATTGAGCCCGTAATTCAAATAAGTAAAACCAACTTCGCCGGTGGAGACAAGACGCCCGGTGGGTCAGTTGGCTACCGAATTCTTATCAACATTTTGGACGCCGATGTAAACAATCTAGTCGTCAAAGATCTTCTTCCCAAAGGTTTCGTCTACCGTACCGGCTCTTACCAAGTCGTCATCAACGAACTTGATGTTACCGGCGCCTTCTCAGCCCCTACCTACAGCTCTCCAGGTACCTGGAATCTGGGTAACGTTCACAAAGGTGACAATATCGAGCTTTTCTACACTGCCGATATTTCCTCAGATGAGTACCCCGGTACATACTTTGATGTTGCCATGGCACAAGGAAATTCTCTCAGCGGTTCAGAGGTTGTTGCCTTAGCGCAACTCGAAGGTTACATCGCTGACAACTTCGTTGGCACTAGCGTCAAAGTCGTCAAAGACCAGACTCGTGCCGAAGTCTACGATGTCGAGAAAAAAGTTGAAGGTCAAGTCCTCGGTGCCTCCACCAGTCTTCCGGCTACCGGAGCCAACGAACTATGGCTCCTGGCCTCGCTGATCTCCCTCTACTTTGGTCTTAGATTAATAAGAGCATCCAAATAAAATGAAACTAAAACTATTTCTTCTTGCTGCCCTTGCGGTATATATCTTCCCAAATGTTATTTTCGCCGCGAGTTTCTCGCTTACCATCGATCGGCCGAAATCCCCCTCAAGAATTGATAACTTCAATCTGACCGGCACATCCTTAGATCGGCCGAACGCGACTAGGAACATTACCGTTAAATGTTACAAGAAGGGTCCGTCAGACAGCAACTTCGTTCAATTTGATACAGATCAGATTTTGATTCCGGGAGGAAATGTGTATTCATGTTCTGTCAACAATAGTACTTTGAATTCGGATGGAGTCTATTCTTTCAAAACAGTCGCCTCGGTAAGCGAACCGTCATTTGAACAGTTGACAAGCGACATTGTTAATTATGACTACAACACCTCCGGACCGAGTACTCCGGTCAATTACTCCAAAGAGCGCCTTAATAGTTGCGATTACAAGATCAAGTTTAAGACCGCCGATGATGGCAAGACCGTCAAAGTCCAGATTTTCCGTTCCGACACTCTCAGCATTCATGTCGACGCTGGTGCTGTGCTGACTTCCGTCAATATCTCACCGAACACCGAAGGGGAAATTACCAACAGTGTTCCGATTTGTGGCAAGGATTATTACTACGTTATCAGAGCTGTAGATAGCTCAGACAACGCTTCCGGCACTATCGGCGATAGTTTCACGACTACCACGACCACGAGTACCACCACCGGCTCTGTCGCCGGAAGTCAAACTGGTGGGACGGGTGCCATAGTTCTCACCGACGCTTCTGCTCAGGTCGCCGAACCGGGTCAAACAACTTCCGATACACCGGAACCAATTATCGATAACTCTCAAGCCCCCACACCCTCGATTCTCGGTACTTCTACCGAAGACCGGAAAAAAATCACCAAGTGGTTGTTGGGAGCCGCAGCTATTATCGTCGGTTATCTGCTAATGAAGGCCCGCCGTAGATCAAAATCGAAGTAGAATAGAATTGTGAAATATTTACTCGGCATTGCTCTCATTATCTTTGCCTTTGTTGTCTTGGGGGGAACTTTCCTCCCTGTTCTTCAGCAAGAGATCAGTTACGATCTGGCCAAGTATCAAAATCCATCCGACATCAAAGACCTCAAACCTCTGGATACCGATTTCGGTGTCATCATTCCCAAGATTGGAGCCAACGCTCATGTCATCAAGAACGTCGATCCATACAACTCAGTCATATATCAGTCCGCACTTACCGGGGGAGTGGCTCACGCCAAAGGATCAGCCTTACCTGGCCAAACGGGTAATATCTTTTTATTTTCTCATTCTTCCGCCGATTTTCTCAACGCTACGAAATACAACTCTATTTTCTATCTTCTAAGCAAGATGGAAAAAGATGATCCTATCAAACTATTTTACGAGGATAAAGAGTTCAGTTATCTTGTCCAAACGAAACAGATTGTGGCTTCTGACGCCATTCAATTTTTAACCTATGAAGCCAAAGCGGAGACCCTTACTCTGATGACTTGTTGGCCCCCGGGAACATCGCTGAGGCGTCTCATCGTTCAGGCCACCAGACTGTAGTGTGCCGCACTCCCAGGTCTATTGTTTATCCTAACAATCCATCTTATAATTGCCACATTGAATTTTATCTTACAAAAATGCTAATTTCAGATTCTGACCTAATCAAGCTGGTTCTCCATAAAAAGTTACTTTCCAAAAAAGACCTGGAGAACATAAAAGGGGGACAGAAGGAGTCATCAGATTCCCTGCTCAGTCTTATTATGAACTCAGGTCTGGTCGCTGAGGAAGCCCTCTACTTGGAAATCGCTCGCAATCTTCACCTACCATACACCAAACTCTCTCCGTCTAAAATCGAAAAAACCATTCTCGGTCTTCTTCCGGAAAAGGTCGCTAGAAATAAAAAGGCGATCGTTTTTGACCGGGATAAAAAATGTCTTAAGATAGCCGTTTCGGATTCCTCGAACAAGGAGCTCATTGGCCTCATCTCACAAAAGACCGGTCAGCGGGTTAAGCTATACTTGACCTTACCCTCCGAGATAAAAAAAATCCTCCCTCTCTATAGACTCCCTTTGCAGAAAGCGATAGATAATATTTTGAAAGACAAGTCCGATCTTGGTTTAGAAGCAGCTCCGGTTAAAAAAATTGTCGACTTACTCATTCTCTACGCTTATCAGGACGGAGCCTCCGATATTCATGTCGAGCCGGAGGAAAATAGTTTCGTCATCCGCTACCGTATCGACGGCATTCTTCACGACGTTCTCACTCTTCCAAAAGACCTGTTGGACAGAGTCGCTACTCGTGTCAAAGTCCTGTCCCGCTTAAGAACCGATGAACATCAAAATCCTCAAGACGGTAAGTTCAGGTTTCCCCTGGAAGAGGAGAATCTGGATCTTCGTGTTTCCATTATTCCGGTGGCCGATGGCGAAAAAGTGGTGATGAGACTCTTAACTTCCAAGTCCCGCGAATATTCACTGGAAAATATTGGCTTTAACCCCATCGACTTAAAAACCATTCAAAAAGCCCTCAATCGTTCATACGGCATGATTCTTTCCACCGGACCCACAGGGTCGGGCAAGACCACCACCATCTATGCTCTAATCAAAACTCTAAACACCAGAGAAAGGAACATCACCACAATCGAAGATCCCGTGGAGTACCGCATCAAAGGAGTGAATCAAATTCAGGTAAATCCAAAAACTAACCTCACCTTTGCCAACGGTTTGGGGTCTATTCTTCGTCAAGATCCCAATATTATCTTCGTTGGTGAAGTTCGCGATAGTGAGACAGCGGCTATTGCCGTCAATGCCGCCCTTACCGGTCACTTGGTTTTCTCCACTCTCCACACCTCAGACGCTGTCGGGGCAGTTCCTCGTTTACTGGACATGGGGATAGAGCCCTTTCTCCTGACCTCCACCGTTAATGTTATCGTTGCCCAGAGACTTCTAAGGAAAGTGTGTGATGACTGCAAAGAATCCCTTGTTATCTCCCGCAAAGAACTAGCCAAGAATATCCCCCAGGATTCCATCAAGCGTATTTTTGGTTCTTCACAAAAAATCAAAATATTCCAGGGAAAAGGTTGCCCCACTTGTCACCAAACTGGCTATCTCGGTCGGGTGGGCATCGTTGAGGTTTTAACCATGACCAAAAATATCAAAAAAATGATCATCGAAGGTCGAGACTCCGATCAAATATTAGAGGTTGCTGTCAAAGAAGGTATGGTTACCATGTTCGATGATGGCCTAAAAAAAGCCGGTATGGGCATAACCACTATTGGGGAAGTGCTTCGAGTTACCAAGATTGAATCTTTATGAAAACCTTAGACAAAGTTAGAATTAGCAACAACGACAAGTTAAACTTTCTTTCCAGCTTAGTCACCATGTTGAATGCCGGATTATCTGTTCTAGAGATAGTGGGATCTTTGGCTGAGGAGTCACAGGGTAATCTCAAAATATTTCTGGACGAACTTTACGAGGATATCTCTCAGGGACATACCATTTCGTCCACCATGTCCAAATTCCCTCGGATTTTCGACAAAATCACCGTTAACGTTATTCGTTCCGCCGAAGAAAGCGGCACTTTGGAATCCACCATTCGGGAAGTCGAGTTAAGCCTAGAAAAATCCATCAAGTTTAACGACAAGATCAAATCAGCGATGCTGTATCCCATGGTTGTCACCATCGTGTTCTTTGTAATTGTTATCGGTATTCTTGTTTTCGTCATCCCCAAAGTTACTTCAGTCTTTATTACTCTCAACATTGATCTGCCCTTACCCACCAAGATTCTCCTTTTTATCTCCAATATTCTAACTCAGCATACCTTGATTCTCTTAGCCTCACTTCTCGTACTGGGTGCAGGAACCTTTTTAATCTATTTAAAGAAGCGTACCTGGTTCATCAATCGTCTAATCTCTCTTCCCTTTATCTCCAAGATTGTCGCCGATATTGATCTGGCCAGATTTTCTCACAACCTATCTCTTTTGCTGGACGCCGGCATCCCCATTATCACCAGTTTGGACTTGACCAGAGAAGTCATTATCAGAGAAGATATCAGACTAGCCATAGAAGATACCAAAGAAATGGTTTCGTCAGGGAAAAGAATGTCCGAAGGTTTCAAAAAAGCCAAAAAGTTATTTCCCAAACTTATGGTTCTCATTGCCGATGCGGGGGAACACTCTGGATCTTTAAGTACGTCCATGGAATATATTTCCAAACATCTCGAATATCAGGTCGAGAAAAGACTGTTCTCGGCCGCCACCTTGATTGAGCCGGTCATGCTCGTCATTATTGGCTTGGTCGTTGGGGGGATGATGCTATCGATCATTAGCCCGATTTACTCTTTAATTGGCCAAATTGGACCACACTAAAGATGAGCCATCCCATCCACCATTCCGGACACACTTTAATCGAACTTCTGGTTGTCATGGGTATGTTCACTATCCTTTTTGCCGTCTCTTCATTTAACCTTCTGGGGGCCAGATCGCACACCTCTTTGGGTACCACTGTCGACACCTTGCTTACCGATCTTCGTGGCCAACAAACCCGCGCCATGAACGGAGATACAGGCGGAAGCGGTTCTCCTTCAGACTACGGAGTCCATTTCTTGACGAATGGCTACACTCTCTTCCAAGCACCATATTCTCCCTCCGATCCCTCAAATCTTACGGTGTCACTCGACGATGTCGTTATTACCAACACTTTTCCTTCGGACGAGGTTGTCTTTACCCGAGGCAGTGGCGAGGTTGCTGGGGGTGGTGCTTCAATCCGTCTCACCGGGACCACTTCTCCGGTAGGCCCCCTGATTATTACTCTCAATCGTTTTGGTGTTATTCAGTCAGTTAATTAAATGACGAACACTAATCACAAAGGCCAGTCACTTATCGAACTTCTCGTCACCATGGGCTTGCTGACAATTTTTATGCCGGCTCTGGTCAGTGGTCTGGGTGCTTCTCGTCTCGGCAAAGCTCAACAATCACAAAGATTGGATGCTTTGGAAATACTCAAGGAAACCGAGGAAGCTACTCGCGCCGTGAGGGACAATGACTGGGAGAATGTCAAAACCGACGGCACTTATCATCCGAACATTTCCGGAAACACCTGGATATTAAGCTCTGGAACGGATAATGTAAACGGTTTTACCAGATCAATAGCCATTAGCGGTGTCCTGAGGGACTCTAGTACCGGAGTTATCTCTCCCACTGGTACCATTCCGGATCCCTCGGTTAAAAAAGTTGACTTAAGAATTTCTTGGACTACTCCAAATTATTCACATTTGGACACCACCTTTTATCTATCCAGATTCGTCGACAACACTGCTCTTCCAGGTTCAGGTACAATCCAACCACTTTCTGGTCACGGCGACTGGTGCAACCCTTTAACCGATAATTACAACCGTTTAAATCTTTACCACTCAAGCCAACCCAGTAGCATTATTGCCGGAATTAACAAGGTGTATGTCGGTACCACCAAAGACTCTTCGGGTTATGCCTTTGACGATGTCAGTATCGATCACAGCATAACCCCTTTTGCTCTCACTGGAGAAACAAATTACCAAAGTCCAGGATTACGGGCGAACGATGTTTTTACGGAATCAATCTATGCCTATATCGCTCCTGATAGTAACAATCAAGATGAAGTGATCATTCTTGATGTTTCGGGAGCCAATCCCTCTCTTATTTCAGCGGTGAACTTCAACGGCAACAAAGGATCCAAGACACTTTATGTCTCGCACAACTCGATAGTTAACAAAGATATTCTGTTCTTTGTTGCTTCCAACAACAATTTGTATTCATATGACATAACTGATCGCAATAATCCGATCGCCAAAGGCGTGCTTTTCGTTGGGGATACGAGCAGAATATTTGTAGTAGACAATTATGTCTTCTTAGCTCAAATATCCACGGCAAACCAGTTTCAAATCATCGACGCTTCGGATCCCACTAATCTAAGAAAACCAGGAGGAAAGGGGTTCCTAAAACTAAACGACCAACCGGGGCAAGATGTGTTTGTAAATATTGATGGCACAAGAGCCTATTTTATTACTCGAAAATCAGACTTAAATCCAGAGTTTTTTATTATAAATATTTCCGACAAAACCAATCCAGTCCAAATCGGTACCGGTTATGATACATATCTCCCTTCTGACCTCACCAAACAAATGGACCCAAAAGGGGTTACGGTAATTAACAAAAGAGCCATTGTCGTGGGTTTTGGTAGTCCACCTTATCAAGTATTTAGGATTGAGAGTGATAATTATGATCTGTGCAAAGCAGTTACTACCCTAGGATCCTTTACTGTGGACAATTTATATGATGTTTCGTCTATTCTTAATAATGGTCACGCTTATTCATACCTGATTGCGGACAACTCATCGGCAGAACTTCAAATAATTGAAGGGGGGAGCGGGGAACCGGGAGGTAGTGGTATGTATGAGTCGAGTACTTTCGATGCCGGGCACGATGTTGCCTGGAACAACTTTACCGCCACGTCTGATCCAAATCTCTCTTACAAGTTCTCTCTCAAACACGGCTCTAGCGGTAGTTGTACGGGCGTAACCTTTACCGATACCGACTTTAATACTTTTACACCAGGACCTCTACCTCTTACCACTATTGGCTCAGGCTACACCAACCCGGCTCAATGTATGCGTTATCGAGTGGTTAACTCTGGGTCGACTGCCGCCAGCTACACTATCACCATCAATTACTCACCATGAAGCAAATATCTATCAACCACCCGGGTTTTACCATTGTCGAGTTGCTAATTTACATGGGGGTTTCGGCGATTATTCTGGTTTCTCTGACACAGGTTTTTGTCATGATAGGCCGCCTAAGATTAGAATCACAATCGTACTCTCTGCTTCAACAAGACGGCGTTTATTTACTATCCAGACTTAGCTACGATGTTGCCCGGTCCGGTAGCATTTCCACCCCGATCCTTGGAGCACAGGGTAACGTTCTTCAAACAGACAAGGTTAGATATTTCTTGGATAGTAACCGTCTCCGGATCACCGACTCTGTTGGCACGGAGTTTCTTACCGGTGGCGATATCACCATCTCCAACTTAAACTTTCATCACCTGGACGGAGGCACTCATGAAAACGTCAGGGTGTCTTTCACTCTTACTAGCCAAATCAAAGAACCATCAGGTTTACAAACAAAAGATTTTAGTACCACCGTCGGGACTAGATAAAGAATATGGCCAAGAAACAACCTCAAGGAAACATTTTAATCACCTTAATCGTTTTTATGTTGATATCTTCAATCGTTGTTTCTTCTGCTGTGGCGATCATAATTACGAACTCTACCGCAGCTTCAAAAGTCGAGCAGGGGCAGATGGCTTACGAGGCGGCCGAAAGCGGTCTTGAAGAGGCCATCATTCAGTTACTTCGTAATCCGGATTTTTCAGGCACGGTCAGCCATGTTTCTACCGGACTTTCCGAATTTTCCTATACCATTGGACCTATTTATCCGAAGACCATCGATTCATACGGCTCGTATCACCAATTCACCAGACATTTAAACACCACCGCCACGTATAATCTTCAGGGTAGTTTAATAATTGGTAGGTGGCAGGAAATCTACTAATCTATATGAAAAACACCAATCAAAAATCCTTTCTATATCTGGACTCCGGCCATCTTTATTTTGTTTATCCGGGCTTGGAAAAACCAATCAAGTTCAATTATCCCCCCAAAGCAATCTCTGATTTGGAAATCAATGACCGATCTTTGTTGGTTAACGGTTTGGATGCCTCACTTTTTTCCCAGAAAGTTACTCCTGGACCCCTAATTATTATTTTGTCCAAAAACATCACTTTTCAAAAAAAGATGGAGATCGGTACCCAAGAAGAAACAAAACAAGAATTTTTGGAAAGTATCCCTTTTGAGAACGTGAGTATCAAGCACTACAATGCTCACAATGGCGGGCCTCTCCTCGTCACCAATAAGGATTTTTTTCAGGAGTTCCAAACTATTTTTTCGGCGCGTGGATTTTCGATTGAGGCGATCATTCCTGAAGCTGTTTTGACCTCCAGTACCAATAGTTTTAACCCAAAGCAAATAAATTCATATGCGACGCTACATCTCACAGCATCGCTAGTTCACAGTCTCAGTCTCATCGGTGTCTATAACCGCTATGAGCCCAGAATCCAAAGGATAGCCCGCAAACAATTTGCTCTCAACAAAAACTTGCGAACCTTGATCATCGTCTTCATCTTTGCTCTCCTGATTCTGGCCGGCTCCTTCGCCTATTCCCGGATTAAATATTCCCGTCCAATTCCGGAAGTATCCCGTCCTGTCGTGGTCACCCCGGTCAAAATGGTCACGGACGATCCGCTCTTAGTGAACATCCGGATCTATTATTTTGGTAAAAACGAAAAACAGGCGAGAACACTCCAAAGCAATCTTTGGGCCGCTGGTTTCAAAAATACGGACTTGGTTGCTTCCTCCTCCGCGATTATTAAATCCAATCTTTTCGTTTCTTCGCAATTATCGACCAATATAACTCAACAAATTCGTCTGGAATTGGATAAGGTGGATCGCAATTATAGCTTGATGCAAACGTCCAATTCAGTGTCGGAATCGAGCATCTTCTTATCCTCACCTGCCAAGTGATTGACAAGCCTGTATAAAAGTGCTTAAATATGCGCAATTAATAAAAATTAGTACAAGTCTATGGCTAAAACCAAACAAAATCAAAAAGGTTTTACTCTTATCGAGCTCTTAGTCGTCATGGGAATCCTCGCCGTCCTGTTAGCCGCCGTTCTTATCGCCATCAACCCTGATCGTCAGTTCAAGCAGGCTAGAGACAGTCAACGCCGCAGTGATGTCTTGACCATCCTCAACGCCGTCCAGCAAAACATTGCAGACAACAAGGGTACCTTCTCAGGTGCCGCATTGGGAGCAGTCAAAACTATTGCCAAATCAACTCCACCCGCTGCAGGTGAGATTGATATTTGTGGCGCGATCTCTCCCGTCTACACCTCAATGCTGCCTTCAGATCCAAACTCCAGCAATCCTAATGGTGTTGTCGACTGTACTGCCGACTACAATACCGAATACACCATTTCCCAAACCGGTGGCCGCATTACCGTTGCCGCCTCCGCTGAGACAGCAGGAGTCGATCCCATCTCGGTCACTCGATAAAGTTATCAAAGCTTAACTTTTAAAAATACTCCGCCGAAAGGCGGAGTATTTTGTGGATAATCTTGGCTATAATTTGCAGTATGATCAGTCTCAAAAAACTCCAAAAACAAATCTACGCCAATAAAATTAAAAAGGGTTTCAATACCACCGATATTTACAAAGAGTTTTGTTTGATTCACGAAGAGGTTACCGAAGCCTGCCGTGCCCACTATCGAAAAGAATATTCCGTCGGCGAAGAGCTGGCCGATGTTGCTATATACCTTCTTGGCTTGTCGGAGATTCTCAATATCAATCTGGAGAAAGAGATCAAAAGAAAGGTTCTGAAAAATCATAAACGCGTATACAAACGAATTGGTGGCGTTTTAACCAAAACACGGGCATAACTATATTCAAAGAAATCATCCTGTGACATAATGGTTTTGTTATGGCACATCCTGCCCTCACCCTGTTCTTTCCTCATCCACACAACAATCACAAGGCTAAGGTCCTCTGGCCAAAGTCCATTGTCATCTTGATCGGGCTCTTTATCATGGGCCGCTCCATTGTGGACATTACCATCGGACTTCTTCCTGGCGTTCTCGGTTATGCTTCTCAAATCGACCCCGCCAAAGTAATTGAGCTAACAAACAACGAGCGTCTCAACGCCGGGCTAACTATCGTCAAACAAAATCAGGAACTAAATCAAGCCGCTCTGGCCAAGGCTTCCGATATGTTTGCTCACAACTACTGGGCCCACGTATCTCCCGCCGGTACCGAGCCTTGGTCCTTTGTCATTTCTTCCGGTTACAAATATCAGCATGCGGGAGAAAACCTTGCTCGGGACTTTGGCAATCCTTCCGATATTGTCAAAGCTTGGATGGCCTCTCCAACCCATCGCCAAAACCTACTGGACAATCGTTACAAAGATATTGGGGTTGCCGTCATGGATGGTTATCTCAACGGGGTCGAGACTACTATCGTTGTCCAAATGTTTGGCACACCCCAAACTTCGGTCTCCAATATTGCTTCGGATCGTGTCGAGGTCAAGCCGGCTCTAGCGGTCGAAAAGGCGGTCCTACCTGCCCAAAACACGGAAGTGGTTCCCCTGCCGTCTCCTACCAAGCTGATTCCTTCTTCCGGTTTATCTCCTTTGGATCTAAAGCGGTCATGGTCCTTGGCCTTTGCCATCATTGTTCTCTTTGCCCTTAGTTTGGACTGGATCTTTGTCCTTAGGTACAATATCATCCGTATCTCAGGAGATACCTGGGCCCACCTAACCTACTTCTTAGGTATGGCTGCCATTTTGATTATCATTAGACAAGGCATCATACTATGAAAAAGCCTATAGGAAAAATAGTTGACTATTTGATTCTCAGTTTACTAGTCTCGACCGCTATTCTTTTGACCCTTATTTTCAATGGAAACCGTACATACCAGCTAATAACTATCATTGGTGTATCTCTTATATATATCATATGGGGCATCACTCACCACTTCAAAGAGCACACCTTTTACCCGCAAATCATCCTCGAATACCTCCTGTTTGCACTTCTCGGGTGTGTCATTGTTATAGGACTATTATAGTGAAAAAAGTTGCGCTGTATCGTATAATATACCCTGTATGAAAGCTATTATTCCCACAGGAGGAATGGGTACCAGGATGAGACCCTTAACGTTTACTGCTAACAAGCATCTTATTCCTGTGGCCAATAAACCCTTAATTCTTTACCCCGTAGAAACAATAGCCGCTACCGGAATCAAAGAGATTGCCCTCACCTATAATCCAGGTCAATTGGATATTATCCAAAACTTTCTGGGCGATGGTTCAAAGTGGGGAGTCAAATTTACTTACATTCTTCAAGAAAATCCCCGGGGTGGACTAGCAAATATTTTTCAAGTTTGCGAAAAGTTCATCGATGGAGATTCCTTTGTCATGCATCTTGGAGATAATGTTTTTACCGGTGGTATCAAAAATCTCGCCGATCATTTTAGAAAGCACAAACCGAAGGGTTTAGTCGGGTTGGTTCATCACCCGGAGAACGTGCGTTTGGGAGTCCCGTATTTTGATGAAAACGGTAAGCTTGTCAAATATGTCGAGAAGCCTGAGAACCCGCCTCACGACTTTGCCGTTCCCGGTGTCTATTTCTTTGACCCTATTATCTTTAATTGTTTCAAAGGTAAGGAAAAGATCACTCCCTCACCCAGAGGAGAACTGGAGATTTCTTCCGCTTACCAATGGCTCATCGACCACAAGTATGACGTGGATACTCTGGAAATAGAGGGCGCCTGGTTGGATCCGGGTAAAGTCCAAGACTGGCTTGAAGCCAACTTCTACTTACTCGACTTAAACACCAAGACCAAGATCGATTCCGAGTTCGACAAGACGGTTAAGGTTACCGGTCGTGTTACTGTTGGCAAAAACTGTGTCATCACCAACTCGCATCTCAAGGGACCTCTTAATATCGGTGACAATGTCAATATCACCAATAGTACGGTTGGTCCTTTTACCTCCGTCTACAACAACTGTGTCATTATCGATAGTACAGTGACCGAATCGGTACTCATGGAATCGGTAGTCATTGATAAGGTTCGCAAGAACATCGAGAACAGTATCATTGGCCCCAACTCCAACATTTCTCAAAGCAATCACTCAGAGCACTATTCGGAATTACTAGTCGGTGAACTTAGCAAAATCTCACTTTAATCTATGAAATTATTAATTACCGGCGGAGCAGGTTTCATCGGCAGTAACTTCATCCATTATTGGTTGAAGAAGCATGCCGGAGATCAGATTATCAATCTAGATAGTCTTACCTATGCCGGGCATCTGGAGTCACTCAAAGATGTGTCCCATCGTCATCATTACACCTTCGTTAAAGGAGACATCAACAACAGCGAGTTGGTTGATTCTTTAATGTCTCAAGTCGACATTGTCGTTCACTTTGCAGCTGAGACCCATGTGGATCGTTCCATTACGGACCCCATGATCTTCACCAGGACCAACGTCATCGGTACCCAAACCCTCCTGGAAGCCGCCAAAAAGTACGGCACCAGATTTCACCACATTTCCACCGATGAGGTTTTTGGTGCCCTCAAGCTAGAGTCCAAAAACAAATTCAATACCAAAACCAGATATCAGCCAAACTCGCCCTACTCTGCTTCTAAGGCCGCCTCGGACCATCTCGTCATGTCCTACCACACTACTTTTGGTGTGCCGGTCACCATCACCAACTGTAGCAACAACTTTGGACCTTATCAGGATACCGAAAAATTCATTCCCAGAACGATCACCAACCTCTTGGAGGGGAAAAATATTTTGATTTATGGTGACGGCAAATATGTCCGTGATTGGATGCACGTCGAAGATCACTGCCGTGCCATCGAGCTGGTACTTCTCAAAGGTAAAGTTGGCGCATCTTACACCGTGGGCGGTATGAATAAGGATGTCAGCAATTTAGAAGTATCCAAGAAAATTCTCAAAATTATGAAACTCCCGGAAAGCCGTATCGACTATATTAAAGATCGTCCCGGTCACGATCGACGCTACGCCGTCAGTTGGAAGAAAATCAACAAAGAACTTGGTTGGGAGCCGAAAGAAAAGTTCTCCAAACGTCTCAAGCAAACCATTGACTGGTATCGAGCCAATGAGTGGTGGTGGAAAGACATGAAAGTAAAATCAGAAGACTTTTATAAAACTAAATAAAAAATGGGATTCAAAAAGATTAGCCACAAAAATATTGCCCTACCCAAAAAGACTAAACTCTACCGTCAAACGTATGAGAAGGTCGAAGGTATCCAAAATGTTCATATTTTGAAGGCCAATACTTTTGCCGACGATTATGGTGGCTGGTTCAAAGAAACCCTCCGCCTCGACGGCCAAGGTTTCAATGTCGCCCTCAAAGAACTGGGTGTCAGTTTCCGTATGATTCAGGCGAACACCTCTTTCTTAGCACCCAAAACCAAGCGTTTTTGGCACATTCACCCGACTCAAAACGAAATCTGGACAACCAACGGCACCATCCTTTTGGGACTAATAGATTACCGGCCGGAGTCTGTTTCCTACCAGACAAAAATGAAGGTAGTCTTATCTGCGGACAAGTGTATCTATATCCCAGCCGGTGTTGCTCATGGCTTCATGAATCCTACTCAGGATTTTGTCACCATCAACTACTTTACTGATCAGTTTTTTGTTGCCAACGAAAATACCCAGGAGTGCCGGATCGATCCCGAGACCGTCCCCTTCGATTTCGTCAAACCTGAGTTAATGTAATCACTATGTCCAAAACAAAAGTTCTCGTCACCGGAGCTTCAGGATTGGTTGGCTCCCGCTTCCTGGAACTGGCTCAAGTTTTTGATTTTGTCGCCCCGGATCTGCCAGAGTTCGATCTTGCAGATGCCGAAGCGGTCAGGGTGCTAGTTGAAAAAGAAAATCCGGACTGGATTATCAACTTTGCCGCCTTTACTGATGTCAATGCCGCCGAGCAGCAAGCCGGGGATGAGAACGGACCGGCATGGAGAATAAACGTTACCGGAGTCGAAAACCTTCTCAAGGCCTTCAAATCGAAAAACTTTCTTCAGATTTCGACAGATATGGTTTTCTCTGGTGATCTGGACCAGCCCGGACCATACGACGAAACCCAAATCCCTCCGGATTCAAACGAGAAGCTTACCTGGTATGGCTGGACCAAGAATCGAGCCGAAAAGATAGTCAAAGAAAGAAATGGTTCGGTACTAAGGATCATCTATCCCGTCAGAACCGGGCATGATAAAAAACCGGACTATATCCGAGGTGCTCTCAAAAAATATGCTGACGGCAAAATGTATCCTCTCTTTATGGATCAGCAGATATGCATCGCCTTTATCGACGAAATTTCGGAAACCATTCAAAAAATCATCGAAACGGAATCAAATGGAACCTTCCATTGTTCTTCCGACACCACCACTCCATACGAATTGATTACCTATGTCATCGACCAGTTGGGCGCCGATCCATCGGTTATCAAGTCTGCCTCTGTGTTGGAGTTCCTGAAGACTCAGACGAATCCCAATCGATACCCCGTCTGGGGAGGTCTCAAGACCAACATTACCGAAGAGCAACTCGACCTTCACCATTCAACTTGGCAAACTATTGTCGAGCATTTAATCGGTCAGGGCCTAAGTCTGCCGGAAGCTACGCCTCAGTCATAATCAGGTATACTATTATCAGATGAGATTCCTTTACGTCATTTGTCTATCATTTATCGTCTTATTTTTTGCACCTTCTGTCCTCGCGGACGCCAAATCGGACTACGACTACCAGTACGGTCAATACCGCACTGGGTACTCCGAGTTTGTTGTTCTCAAGCAGGACTATCTCAATACTCCCAGTTTGGACAATCAGCAAAAAGCCATGCTTTCTGCCAAGCAAACTATCCTAGCGAGAGATCTGGCCAAAGCCTCACTCCATTGGTACCTCATGGATCTCATTGCCGGCTACCAGGTGGACTATGGTCCCATCAAGCCGATTACCACGTCATTAAATATCGCCCGGGAATATTTTCTTGCTCAAGCTCAGAAATCTCAAAGCGTGATTACCCAAGAAGATCTCAAAAAATTCACCCAAAACTATCAGAGCACTGTTCAGGGTAACGACAGTATCATCAAGTTCGGTATTGTAGCCAACAAAATCACAGCGCTCGTCAGAATTCAGAGGGATTCAAAAACTGCCTTAGATTCAATTATTCCCAAACTTCCCACCCCCATACCCGCCAGTTTGACTGCCCGAATTCAAGAGCTCAAAGATTCCGCTCAAATTATCGATGGAAAGATCGATCTTCTGGCAAACAATCTCAACTTGGCCGATGCGGTCGCCGAATCTGTGACCGAGATATTCTTCACCGCCAGGGTCGAGAAGCTAGTCGAAATCCGTGAATTACAGCTTGATTGGATAAACCGTCTAATCGATATTGATATAAACTATGTCCAACCCCAAATTTGAGATCACCAACCCGGAAGCCATCAAGCTTCTAAATGACATCAAGAGTGGTGCGGCTTTCGCACCGGTGAAGGCTTGGTTGGTTCGTTATAAATGGTTTTGGATTAGTGGGCTGATGGTTATTGTTCTTTTGATCTTTTTATCTATCGGAAAAGCCATTTCTCGGAACAGACGCCCCCCCGTTTTCTTACCGCCGGATATCGGGACCCCGGTTCCCACCACCGGGAAAACAGTCAAGTCCGATTACGAGTGGATTCGTCAAAATATACAGAACTTTAGTACCGATCTCCCCGATCCGGTGATTCCGCCATTCGACAACTCAATTGATCTTGAAAGTGTTAATATATAACCTATGGCAAAATCAAAGTCTCCAAAAACAATTAATAAAGTCAAAACTGAAATGGCAGAACTCAAATCCAGAACCAAAAAACCGGTGAAGGTCATTAAAAAACTACGTGTCGACTCGAATATCGTATCTCTACCTGAGATAAAAGAAGTTAAGAAACCACCGTTTGGGTTTGCTGTAAAGCTAGTCCTGATTGTCACTTTGGGTGTCGCCCTTTACTTGCTGGCTCAAAAATATCGAGGTCACTTCTTGGCCGGGACGGTGAACTCTTCACCGATTTCACGCTGGGAACTAAATCAAAAAATGGCCGAAAAATATGGCAAACAAACCTTTGATGAAATTGTCAACCAAAGACTTCTGGATGCAGAGCTCAAAAAGGAGAAGATCGTAGTAACCGATAAAGAGGTTTCCGATGAAACTGCCAAGATCATCGCAGAGTATGGAGGAGAGGAAGCCTTCAAAGCAGCTTTGACTCAGTATGGATTAACCGAGGAAAAGGCCAAAGACTCTATCAAGCAAAGCCTAAGTCTCAAAAAGATTATCGAAAAGAACTACAAGATTGAGGTATCCGAGGATCAAATCAAGAAATACTTTGATGACAACAAAACCCTCTTTTCCGGCAAGAAACTCGAGGATGTTAGTGGCGACATCAAAGACACTTTATATCAGCAAGAGGTATACACCAAAACCCAAGAATGGTTTGCCGGTATAAGGAAAGCGGCCAAGATCGTCCCTTATATCTAAAGAGCTGTGAAAAAAACTGCCCAACATCTATTTCTAAAGGTAACAAGCCCACAAGTTAAGCGCTGGATTATTCCGGCGCTTACCTCTTTGGTGGTAGTCTCCATCTTCGTGGCTGTCCTACTCACTCGCCAAACAGCTCCCACGAAACAAACACCAAATCAACCGGTGGCTACTACCACTCTCACTTCGGAAGATATTGGACTACCCTCGCCTGAATTACGTAGTGGTAACTCTATCGAAGCGGTCTTGAAAGCGAGACGCACCAGAAGAGACTTTCTAGACAAAGAGCTAACTCTCAAGCAGGTTTCGCAAATGCTCTGGGCAGGCCAGGGAGTTACTGTAGACTGGGGAGGTCGTACCGCTCCCTCCGCCAAATCTACTTATCCTTTGACTTTATTTCTGATAGCCAACAAAGTTGCCGGTCTGGAAGCGGGAGAATACCAATATATTCCGGAGGATAGGACTCCCGTCCACCGCCTCAAGCCCATCAAGGCAGTCGATCTTCAGCAAGCCATCTACGAGGCACTAAAGGAAAGCTCTTTTAAGAATGCGCCGGCCGTCATCGTCATCACCGGTAATATGGACAAGATGGCCGAGTCATATGGTGGTATCCCTCATGATAAAGAAGTCTATCTTGAAGCCGGTCATGCCGGTGAGAATCTGTACCTTCAGGCCGAAAGTCTCAAGCTGGGTATGGTTACCATTTCCGGTTTTGATGAGGCTAAGGTCAAAGACCTGGTTACAATTCCGGCCGGTGATACTATAATCTACCTCGTTCCCTTTGGAATACCTAAACAATAAGAAATGGAAAACCACGAGAGAATCGTCCACAACTATTGGAGTGATCAGGAAAAGTTTAAAACTCAAGAGTTTAAGACACTAGTGGCTGATGCTGAGAAAATAGCCGAGAAAACGAAACGCTGCACTCCGGAAGAACTTCTTAAAATTGCCCGTGAGGGTCGAGCGATGACTGCCGCCGATGCTTACCAAATTTTGATTCAGGATAGAACTGCCGCTAAAGCGAGCCAGCACTGGACAGACAACTAACATCTATTTCCCTTTTCTCCACGCGGAAATTTTCTTGTGGTCCCCTGAGAGCAACACCTCCGGCACTTTCCAGCCGTTATACTCCGCCGGACGTGTGTACTGCGGGTATTCCGTTGCCATTTCCTCACTGTAAGACTCCTCTTTTAGAGACTCCGGATTCCCCAGCACCCCGGGCATTAGCCGGCAGATACTGTCAACTACGACCATCACCGGGAGTTCGCCACCGCTGAGGACATACGGTCCAATACTGTAAATCTCATCAGCCAGATATTCATGTACACGGTGATCGATCCCTTCAAAATGAGGCGCAATAAAGATCAGGTGCTCCTCCGTTCTCAGCATTTCGGCTGCTTTCTGATCGTACATTTTGCCCTTAGTATCCATCAAAATCACCCTAGCCTCTACGTTTTGATTTTTTAAGTCTTTTACGGCCCTCTCTACCACATCTACCCTCATCACCATTCCTGCCCCACCACCAAAAGGCCGGTCGTCGACACTCTTATAGCCATCATCACTCCAGTCACGCAAATTACGGACGTTTATCTGTACAGCCTCGGTCCCCACAGCCCTTCCAATTATCGAGGTTTTAAACACCCCCTCAAACATCTCCGGAAATATGGTCAAAATATCTATCTTCATACCCTAATTATACTTTTAATTTGTTTTGAGTTTTCGAATCTTTGAGTTTTTGAGCTTTAGGGTCGTATAATATCCCTATGCCAAGACTTGTACAGAAGACAGCTCACGGACCTATGAAAGTGGGGGATAAAGACATTTGTATGTGTGGTTTGTCGGAGAATCAGCCGTTTTGTGACCTGTCTCACAAAAAGACCCTGCCGGAGGACGAAAACAAGCTCTACTGGTATGTTGACGGCAAGGCAGAAGAAATCGTAACCGAGAATGACAATAGCTGTTGCGAAGAGGGCTGTTGCGGGGGCAAATGTCAACACTAATATCTATGAACAAGACCCCCGTCGCCGTCATTGTCATCCCTACTTACAACGAAGCCGGCTCGATCAAAAAGATGATCGATCATTTATTCACTAATACTTTCCCCAAGACCAAAGGCTGGGACTGTCAAGTGCTGGTGGTGGACGACACCTCTCCTGATGGCACTTACAAAGTAGTCCAATCTCTGCAAAAGCGTTACAAAAAACTTTTTCTGTCACTAAGTGCCAAAAAAGCCGGTATTGGCGGTGCCTATGTCCGTGGTTTTCGGTATGCCATGAACGAGCTCCACGCAGATGTCGTCATCGAGTTTGACGGCGATTTCCAACATCCTCCCAAGACCATCCCGGTGATGCTCGAAGGGATCTCGGAGGGTTATGATTATGTATTGGGTTCACGTAAAATCAAAGGTGGCAGCAATCCCAAAGGTTGGGGTTTCAAAAGACTCTTCTTCAGCGAGATTGGAGGAATGGTGGCACGTTTCGTCTTGTTCTTCCCGACCAAAAACTTTTTCAAAATTACCGATCCGACGACAGGTCTCAAAGCCTCAAGGGTAAAAGGATTTGTGGACACCATGGACATGGACCACCTTTACTCTCATAGTTTTGGCTACAAACTCGAGTTTCTTTATAAAATGACGGCTTTAGGAGCTAAGATCAAAGAAGTTCCTCTTCAATTTTTCGTTCGAGAGGCAGGGGAATCCAAGATCGAACCCCAAACGGCCAAGGATATTTTCCGTACTGTTTTTTTACTCAGGCTGAACGACCCCATGACAAAAAAGTTTATTAAATTTGGCACCATCGGCTTGTTTGGTTTTGTTATTAACAAAGTCGGTCTCGATGTTTTTGCCACTCTGCTGAAGAACGTTATCGGGAGCGTGGGTATTAGAAACGCCCTGGCAAACGCCATGGCCGCCGAGATCTCCATCATCAGCAACTTTACCTTTAACAATCTCTGGACCTTCAAGAATGAGAAATTGGTCTGGGGTGCCAAATTGATCAAGAAGTTCACCACTTTTAATCTAAGTTCGGTCGTTTCCGGTATTATCCTCCCCAGTCTGGTTATCGGTGCCGGCACCCATGTTTTCGGGGATCAATATCGCTTCCTCTTCCTGATCATTGGCGTCTTCTTCATCACTGTTCCTCTTAACTGGTTTATCTACAACGTCGTGATCTGGAAAAAGAAGTAGTCAAGCTCTTGCCGATCTTCTTTTTGTAGTTTTCTTACCGTAAATTCCATAAAGATACTATAAATATGGTGCCCAATCAGCTACCGGAGCGGTATTGTTTAGAAGAAAGTTCCAGGTAAAAAGCATAATCGGGACGATCAATAGGAAAGCGATCACTTTGAACTCTCTTTTTTGAACCAACTTATCCCAACCGATCAAGACGAATGGTGCAACGGGTAGAATATAACGGCTAATATCCCGGTGGGCTACAAACAGGGTGGACAGAAAAAACAAACCGGCAAAATAATACTCGATTGTTAGTTTCTTCTCCTTAAGTTTCATAATCCCGACACCAAAAACAATCCAGGTCCAAATCACATCTTCAAGCCAAAAGTTTCCGACCCACACTTGACCTTGTGGTACAAACACACTAAACGGCGGCCAAAACAAATGAATATTGTCGCCGCTGTGGAGATAAGCCCAAAGATCTCCTGTTCGCAATTTGAAAAACCAAAACAAACCGCCAACCGCCGCTAGCTGAATCAACAGCGGCCAATATTTCCAGACAATTCGTTTCTCCTTTATCGACTCGACCAGAGCATACACGCCATAAGCTGCCAAAAGTATCACAGCCGGACTTTTTGTAATCTGTGCCAAAGCTCCGAAGATTCCGGCTAACAAATATTTGCCTTTTTTAAAATAAAATAGACTGGCGAGAATAAAAAGTATGAACCATGGTTCCGGAGAACCGATAGCCCGGATAGCTACCCAGCGGGCAGGCAAGATCATAAAAACGAGCGACAGCCAAAAAGGATCGAGACTGAGTTTAAATTCCGACAGGTACTTGTGAAACATCCCAAAGCACAGCAACGAGCCCAGTAGGGTTGCCAATAGCATAGCTGTCGGTCCTTTCAGGAAGGGATCCAAAACAGCGATTATAGTCGGGTAAAAAGGAAAATGTGCCGGGAAATACTCGGCCGGCTCGGTCACCGAAAAATAATTCACAATTTTTTCTTTGTTGTACCAAGTCTTCTCCACAATCAGATAGTTCGGTCCATCATAGTTTTGCCATAGAGTAAAGTTGCCTTTGGTAAAGTCCAAATCCCAGCCAGGCAATTTTGTTTTCAGACTAAAAGGCAACCAGATTAGTAGAGAAAACAATAGAATGGTGAGTAATAAATACGCTCGTTTCATCTACCTCTAGTATATACTTGTGAGTATGTCGCGACAAATAGACAAATTATCGGTATTCTTACCTGCCTACAACGAGGGTGCCAATCTGGATAAGACAGTCCAAAATGTGGTCACGAATCTGAAAAAAAATGTCACCGACTGGGAGCTTATTATCGTGAATGATGGCTCCAAGGATCACACCGGAAAAATCGCCGACAGCTGGAGCAAGAAAGATAATCGTATCTCAGTCATTCATCATAGTCCAAACCGCGGTTACGGCGCCGCCCTCAAGAGTGGTTTATACGCCTGTAAATACCCCTGGATTTCCTTTATTGATTCTGATGGTCAGTTTGACTTCTCCGAGATTAATCGCTTTATTGATACTCAGCAGAGAACCGGCGCCGACATGATTATTGGTTTCTACCTTGGCCGGAAAGTTTCATTCAGTCGTAAACTAAACACTTTTATCTGGCAAGTCATAGTTCGTCTCTTATTTGGTCTCAATGTCCGCGACATTGATTGTGGTTTCAAGCTGATTTCCAAAAAAATTGTCGACACCATCGAACCTCTCCAAAGTGAAAGGGGTGCCTTTATAAGCAGTGAGTTCTTGATCAAATCCAAAAAAGCAGGCTTCAAAATTATCGAGATCGGAGTCAATCATTATCCCAGGAAGCAGGGAGAAGGTACTGGAGCCAATCTCGACGTCATCATCCAAAGTTTCGTCGATCTATTTAAACTTTGGTACAAGCTTAAATAAGCCAGACTTGTGACATGATCAACTTCATCAAAAAAAACAAGCTTGAGTCTCTCTTCATTTTATTAATCACTCTCCTGTCTCTATATCTCCGCCTGTACCGTATTGGTGAGTTTATGACTTTCTTGGGCGACGAGGGGAGAGATGTCCGTATCGTGCGGGATCTGATCACCAAAGGTAACCTTGTCTTTATTGGACCGCGAACCAGTATCGGCAACATGTATCTCGGCCCACTTTACTACTACATGATGGCCCCTGCTCTTTTTCTCTCTCGACTGAATCCAGTTGGTCCGGCCGTTCTGAACGCCATTATTGGTGCCTTTACTGTTTTTATTACATATTTTATCGGCCGAAAACTTTTCAACCGATGGTCCGGTCTGCTTGCCGCCCTACTATATGCCGTTTCACCCGTAGCTATTATTTATTCTCGTTCTTCCTGGAATCCAAACCCCATGCCTCTATTTGCTTTGCTTTGTGTTTGGGGCATATACGAAGTTTGGCAAAACAAGCAATATTTCTGGCTTCCTCTTGTGGGGATTTTCTTTGCTTTTGCCTTGCAGATGCATTATCTAGGCTTACTGCTGGGACCGGTTCTCGGTCTGTTTTGGTTCCTTACTCTAATTTCAGTCAATAAGTCAAAGAGCCACTCAGAGAAAAAAACCTTTTTAAGTTTTACTCTTTTTGCGTTTTTGAGTTTTTTCATCCTTATGTCGCCACTGTTGCTATTTGACCTCAAACACCAAGGGATGAACTTCAACGCCTTCAAAATGTTTTTCACCGACAGGCAGACTACCGTCAATCTCAATCCTGCCAGATCAGATCGCTTTCTTCCCGTCATACTCATGACCGTCTCGGACCTGGTACTATCTCGGCAGACCATGTGGGCTCCGCTGGCTTCCGTTCTGACTCTTGTACTTTCCGTCTGGCTCTATCTCAAATCAAAGTGGCTCAGTCCTCTCAAAACCGTTTTTGTCTGGCTTGGCTTTGCGATACTCGGTCTTAGTATTTACAAACAGCACGTCTACATTCATTATCTTGGCTTTATTTATCCGGCTGTGTATCTGCTGATTGGGGCCATACTCGGCTTTCTCCTCAATCAAAAAACCATCTTCAGATTGATTGCTTCCGTCTTAATCATTTTTCTCTTTACTAATAGTTTAATTTTTAGCCCGGTAAAGGAAAACCCCAACCGTCAGCTCCAAAGGACAGAGCAGGCTGTGGATCTGATTGTTAAAGAGGCGAACGGTCAGCCCTTCAACTTCGGACTGATCGCGAAACAAAACTACGATGAGTCCTACCGTTATTTTTTGGAAAACAAAAATACGGGTTTGGTCAGGGGAGAGGATGAAATAGTCGACCAGCTTTTCGTTATCTGTGAAGATGGTGACAGTTGTCAGCCCGAAGGTCACCCTGATTGGCAGATAGCAATTTTTGGCCCGTCTCACGTTGTTGGCCAGTGGCAGATTGATTATCTAAAAATTTATCGCTTAATTCATACCAAATGACCACAAACTACACCAATGGTCCTCTTGTTTGGTTGGATTTGGAATTCACCGATCTCGACGTCAAAAGAGCCCAGATCGTGGAGATTGCCACGGTCATCACCGATGCCAAGCTCAACATCAAGGCCGTAGGTCCGGACTTGGTTATTCATCAGCCCGAATCGGTTCTGAGAGGGATGGTTCGCTGGAATCAAGAGCATTTTTCCCAGTCAGGGCTAATGGAGAAAATAGTCTCCTCCAAGATAACCCTGAAACGGGCCTACGAAGAAACCTTAAAGTTTGTCAAAGCCCATTGTGCCTTCAAGACTGGTGTTTTGGCCGGTTCATCGGTCTATATTGACCGTGAGTTTCTGGGAGAATACATGCCTCTTCTTTATGACTACTTACATTTCAGGATCATTGACACCAATACCATTAAGGAGCTCATGCATCGCTGGTACCCTCGGGTTCCCGACTACCCAAAGATCGAGGCCCATCGGGCAGGAAAAGACATCATTGAGTCCATCAATGAGTTAAAATATTACCAGTCGGAGATCTTCAAGTAGCCGACCATTCATGAAACCAATGCTTTCCATTGTTGTCAGTAACTACAACGAACACGCCAATTTAGAGCGCGGTGTCCTGGAACAAATGTATCGGCACCTTAAGGGTGTCAGTTACTCTTGGGAAGTGATCATCAATGATGATGGTTCCACGGATGGTGGAGACAAAATTATCGAGGATTACGCCAAGAACCACCCTGGTTTTCGGATGATCAGAGGCAAACACGGTGGGAAAGCGGCCGGTATTTGGAACGGTATACAAGCCGCCAAAGGCGGGATCGTTCTCTTTACGGACATGGATCAGTCTACCCCACTAAAGGAAGTCGACAAGCTACTGCCTTCCTTTGAATTGGGCTACGATGTTGTTTTTGGTTCCCGCGGTAAAATGCGACACAATTTTTCACCTCTACGTCAAATTTCTTCCTGGGCTTTTCGTTCCTTCAGGCGCATGCTCTTGCTTCACGACGTTGTAGATACTCAGTGTGGTTTCAAAGCTCTAAAAACGGAAGTTGCCAGGAAGATTTTTCCTTTGCTTAGTGTTATCAAAAACAAAAGAACTATCAGTAAAGGTTGGACAGTTTCCGCCTTCGATGTCGAACTACTGTTTCTAGCCGAGAAACTTGGCTTCAGGCTCAAAGAGATTGATGTCACCTGGAAAAACGAAGACACCTCTGTTAGTAAACAAAAAAGTTTCATTGGCGAGTCCGTTGACATGCTCAAACAAATTATTCAAGTGAAGATCAACGATCTCTCAGGAAAATATGACCAAAAATAAAATCTTTTGGCTACTCGGTTTGGCAGTTATTTCCCTAGCCCTCTTTTTATTTTTTAGGCTTTATCGTCTGGGGCAAGTCCCTGTTTTTGTTGACGAGGCCATTTATATCCGTTGGTCCCAGGTAATGCGTGCGGAGCCTACGCTTCGCTTCCTACCACTGTCGGATGGTAAACAGCCCCTCTTTATGTGGTCCACTATGCCCTTTCTCAAGTTCGTCTCAGATCCCTTGCTTGCCGGTCGTTTGGTCTCCGTCTTTACCGGTTTTGGTTCCTTGGTGGGTATAGGATTGCTGTCATTTCTACTCTTTTCAAATCCCTTTATCGCCCTTTTTTCTTCCCTAATTTATGCCATCATTCCCTTCACCGTGTTTTTTGACCGGATGGCTCTAGCGGACAGTATGTTAGCCATGTTTGGAGTCTGGTCTCTGGTCTTTGCCGTCAAATTTACCAAATCTCTTCAAACCGAATACGCCCTCTACCTTGGCTTCGCCATTGGAGCCGGCCTCCTGACCAAGTCTCCGGCCATGATCTTTTATTTTTGGGCCATTCTGGCGGTTTTCTTTTCTCTGGATCAAAAGAAGATTGATTCAAAATTAATCGGCAAACTTGCTTGGGGCTTGTTGCTCGTACTGATTGTCTCTCAAGCCATGTACGCCATTCTCCGGCTGGGAGTTGGGTTCCAAATGATCGGTGCCCGTAATCAAGACTACGTTTTCTCTATCAAAGAGGTCTTGTCTCACCCTTTGACACCCTTTGTCGGCAACGCCCGAACTACCCTAAACTGGTTATTCCTTTTGTTAACACCTACGGTGTTGTTGCTAGGCGGACTTGGCTACCTAAACTCAAAAGTCAGACGCCAATATGTGTTATTGATTGTTGTGGCCCTGATACCTCTCCTGTACCAGGCCTTCATCGCCAAGGTTTACACCAGTCGCTATATTTTGTATGCCGTCCTGCCTTTAATTCCACTGGCGGGACTGGGTCTTCACTGGCTCTTCAGTCGCAAAGGACTCCTTATCAAATCATCGATCGCCCTTTTTCTTTCCGTACCATTTCTCATTACTCTTGTCTATTTATTCAAGCCCACTCTAGCGCCCATGCCATTTGACATGCGTAATGGTTATTTTGAGGAATGGACTGCGGGCTACGGTCAAAGAGAAGTTGCTCAGTACTTGATTACCAAAGCTTCCCAAGGTAAGAAAATAGTCGTATTTACCGAAGGTTTCTTTGGTACACTCCCCGATGGTCTGCAGATATACACAGAAGGTAATAAAAACATCACCATTGTTGGCTCTACCTATTATGTTTCTGAAATTCCTTCCGGACTCCTAAACACTTCCGGTGATAATCTGCGATTCTTGGTTATCAACAAATCCCGGAATCATCTTTCTGCTGCCGACTTATCTAAGTTAGAGTTAGTTAAGGAGTATCCCAAGATGGTCCGCTCCGACGGCAGTCGGGAGTTCCTCCAGTTCTTCCGCCTGAAATAATCCTTTTCACCTGCGTATATAATTAAGCCACATGCGTTATTTTCTCCAATCTATTTCTTATCTCGCCAAACTGGTCTGGCGCTTTCGATTGGAGTTATTCTTGTTCTTACTGTTACTTCCTGCCATTGTTGATATCTTCAAGCCAGGCTTCTTTCCGATGCACGATGATCTCCAGGTTTTTCGTCTCTACGAGGTTCATAAGTGTATTCTCGACGGTCAGATACCTTGTCGTTGGGTTCCCGATGCCGGTTATGGTTATGGCTACCCCTTAATGCAGTTTTATCCACCCATGCCGTACTATCCCATGGAGCTCATGGTTTTATTGGGAGCCGGCTATTTCTTACCAGTCAAAATCATGTTTGCTCTGGCCTTTTTACTCTCAGGTCTGGGGATGTATCTTTTGGCTAAGGAGTTCTTTGGTCGATGGGGAGGTGTCCTGGCCGGCGTTATCTATGTTTACTCTCCTTATCACTCGGTCGATATTTATGTTCGCGGGGCCATGAATGAAGGGTGGGGCATGGTCTGGTTCCCGTTTGTCCTTCTATATATTTATCGGTTAATTACCAAAGAAAAATCCAAAACCAATTTTATTCTGTTGAGCCTTGCTTTAGCTTTGCAGCTTACCTCTCACAACGTGATGACCTTGGTTTTTGCACCCACAGCCATCATCTGGGCCATTTTCTGGATGTGGAAAACCGGTAAATTTATGGCAATCAAAAATCTTTTTCTGTCCGGTCTTCTTGGAATTGGACTCTCAGCCTTTTTCTTTATTCCGGTCGTTTTGGAACAAAAATTTGTCCATGTCGATTCGATGACCGTCGGTTATTTCAATTACCTCGCCCACTTTGCCGATATCAAACAATTATTTTTGTCCCGTTTTTGGGGCTATGGTGGTTCCACCTGGGGCCCTGAGGATGGTATGTCTTTTTCTATCGGTCATGTCCAATGGATCGGGGCGATTCTCGTCTCGATTGTCGCTTTGGGGAGGATGTATCGAACCAAGTTTTACAAAAAAGCTATCATCACCTCGAGTATCGCCGAGAAATCACACACACTATCCCTGATGATTATCATGTTAGTTTCTTTTGGATTTTTATACGCCTTCCTTACTCATAGCCGCTCAAACTTTATTTGGGAACGGCTGAGCATCCTTCAGTTTGCGCAGTTTCCCTGGCGTTTAGTTGCCTTGATAGTTTTCTATTTTTCCTTCGCCACCGGTTATCTTGCCACCGTCGCTATTCCCAAGATTCTAAAACCGTTTGCCTTCTCCGTTCTTGTTGTCGGTACAATTCTTTTTAATGTTGGGTTTTTCCGCTTCGAAAGGCACGTCAGAATCACCATTCAAGAAAAGCTTTCCAGTCTTCAATGGGAACTCCAGGTTACCGGTGGGATTTTCGACTACTTACCCCGATCCGCTCCCAAGCCACCCGGCGATCCGGCCTTTACCGTTCCCCAGTTTTTGTCCGGGCAGGGTGGTATTCTAAACTTCCGGTCCGGGTCAAATTGGATGACTTTTGACGTTAACTCTTCAACCCAGGAGGTGAAGGTGATGTTACCGCTCTATACTTTTCCGGGTCTCGTTACCAAGATAGACGACCAAAAAGTTGTCACCGAGATAGATCCGAACCTGGGCCGTGTCGTGGTGACTCTCGGAAAGGGTATGCACCATGTTGATTCAAAAATACGCTATACCCGTACCAGACTATTTTCGGATCTCATCACTTTGATTTCGGCTCTTATATTATTCAAACTAATTTCCGATGATCGAAAACACACCGCCTGACGCACCATCACCGCTGGAAGTGCAGGAAGTTAAACGACGTTCTGTTTCTGGTGTTATGGCTCTAATTTCCCGGACTTTTATCATTCAGATTATTTCCTTTGTTGCCACCCTCGCCCTCACGATCTTTCTCGATCCCAAGACGTACGGAGTCTTCTATCTGGTTTCCTCGGTCGTCAATTTTCTTGCCTATTTTTCGGATGTTGGTTTGGCCGCCGCCCTCATTCAAAAGAAAGAGGGAATTACCAAGGAAGACTTGTCGACCACATTTACCATCCAGCAGCTATTGGTCGTTTCGATTCTCGTCATTCTTTTTATTCTCTCTCCGTTTATCCGCACTCAGTACCAGATCGATCAGACCGGGATGTATCTACTTTTTGCCATGGGGGTTTCGCTTTTCCTCAGTTCGCTAAAGACTATCCCTTCTATTATGCTGGAAAGAGAAATCAAGTTCAGCAGGCTAATTCTACCTCAGGTACTGGAAACACTTACCTTCAATGCCATTGCTGTTTATTGTGCTTGGAAAGGTTTTGGGGTTACCTCTTTTACTCTAGCAGTTCTCGGTCGGGGGGTTGTCGGTCTCATCGCTATGTACCTTGTATATCCTTGGATGCCGTCGTTTGGTATTAGCCGGTCCTCACTTTCGCACTTACTACGCTTCGGTTTACCTTACCAGGTGAACACTTTCTTGGCCGTTCTCAAAGATGATGGCATGACCATCATCCTCACCCGCATCATTGGTACTCAAGGACTCGGTTATATCGGTTGGGCCTCGCGTTGGGCCGGCCTACCTTTAAGAATCGTTATGGACAATCTCACGAAAGTTTCTTTCCCCACCTTCGCCAGGTTGCAACACGACAAAGAAAGGCTGGCGAAAGCGGTCGAAATCAGTCTGAAGTACATGTGTTTGTTGGCGTTTCCCATTCTTGTCGGTATGGGTTTTTTGGCTCTCCCTATGACCCACCTCATTCCCCGATATGTCAAATGGCTTCCAGCCATCATTCCCCTATATATCTATCTCTACAACTCGGCCTGGGCCAGTATTAGTACCAGTCTTACTAATCTCCTCAATGCTACAGGACACATCAAGTCCACTTTCAAACTAATGCTGATGTGGACCGGTCTTACCTGGCTTATTATGCCTTTTTCGGCCCTGAAGTTTGGTTACCTGGGCGTTGCCTATGCCACCGGGATTATCGCCACCTCTTCTCTAATCACCATACTGCTTGCCAAAAAACATATAGATTTTAGTTTCTCCAATATTATTAGGACGCCCGTTTTGGCCTTGCTGCCTATGATCGCCTGGCTTTATTTCTCCGCTGGCTCAATTTCCTCTGTCTTTTCCCTCATTATTGTTATTACGTTCGCTGTCACAATTTATACCCTAGCCATTTTGATTCTCGAGGGAAAATCATTTTTCCGGGATACTCTTAGTTACTTTAAGATAAGACATGCTTAGAAAATCTTTTATCATCTTCCTTTTGCTTCTCTCTTGTTTTTCTGGAAAGGCTCACGCTTTCAAGGCAGAGACTTATATCTCTTTTGCCAACCAGGTGAGGGGGCCGGAAGGATGGAATAATTCCAAGCAGACACCTTTGGATCTGCCCATGTTTCAATATCAGGAGTCAACCCATTCGGCTTTTCCGGTAACATGGCTTCTCCGTTTTGATGCCGTAAATGATGCCACCATGTCTGCTTTTTTCAACCGCTTGGTCGGCAAAGACAAAAACCAATCATTAGGTGCCCTCCTGGAAATTACACCATCTTTATCCGAAGCTGCCAATGTCGTGTATCCGCCGGGCAACTCTCTTCTAAACGCCAATCGCCTATTCCTTTCCGGGTACTCTATTTTAGATAGAGAGCTGTTGATTGATACCTACATGGATATCTTCTTTGCTCGTTTCGGTTATTATCCAAAGTCTGTTTCCGCTCACCATCTGGATAGTTATTCTCTGCAGTATCTCCAATCCAAATATTCCGTTCTGACGGCGATGAGTGGGGGAGAAGCATACCAAAGCCCATATTTCCCGGACAAGCACAATTCTTCAATCCCGGCCGGCAGTTTTGCAAATCGGGTCAACCTCGTACTCGTTCCCCGGAATCCCGGTCCTGGCCAAGAGACTCTTGATTCTCTTCTGAACTTTTTTTCCCAAAGGGGTTTCAACGAGTTTTCATTCGTGAACCTTGGTTTGGAAAATGATTTGGATCTCAGTCTGTTCAAAAAAGATATCGAGTCAACCAACCGAACTGTGGCCGAGACTCGGGGAAAATATGACCTCCACCCCATCGGCCTGGCCGAGTTTGGAGATTGGATGAAAAGCCGTTACCCCGAAAGCTCACCCGCTTATTTCTACCATTCCCCGGACGCCACCTCTATTGTGCCAGTCAAGATTTACTGGTATCAAAGTCCTTTTTACCGCCTGGGTCTAAAGTCCGTCAGTGGAAAGACATATATCACCGATTTCCGGGTCTACAACCGCGAAATCTATGAAGATTATTTTGTCACCCCAAATCAGGACCTCAATCTACACCGTGAAATTCCCGCCATTATTGATTCAGAGAAGTTTCCTTCCACTGAAGTTAGTCTGGACATAGATCTGAAAAATGCCGACATCGTCCGCTCCAAGCAATGGGATTATTGGCAGACTGCTCTATGGGTGGATGGCAAAATGCTCACTCTTCAGCCGGACAAAATTGTTTTCTCCAATTTTCAAGCTCCACCGGTCAACTCAAAAGATATCAAACTCTTGGTTACCAAGGCCCAGACCGTTTGGGAACTCACGCCCCATACACCATTCAAAAATACCTCCAGACCCACTTGGCTCCTCTGGTTACTCATTGCGGTTGTCGTACTCAAACTGCTAAAGCGCAACAAAGGTTCCAGGAAGCCCCGCCTTCCTGTTTATTTGATTGTTGGCGTGTTAATTTCTTTAATTGGCGGTCTGACGGTTTTTCGCAGCGGTCTCCATTATCCCTTTGGAATGGGTTTCTGGGGTCCCAATGGCCATGACGCCCTATTTCATTTGTCTTTAATCGAAAAGTTCTCCGCCAATCCTTTTAGTTTTTCCCATCCCCAGATTGCCGGTGAAAAGATCACCAACTATCATTTTCTTTTCGACTTTATTTCCGGGATCATTGCTAAACTTTCCGGTCTCTCCGCCTTAGATCTCTATTTCCGTGTCTTTCCTGTTTTGGCCGGCATAGCTATCGTTTTGCTACTGGACCGACTTCTCACCACTTGGCAGTACTCCCGACCCGTGAGGCTATTGTCCATGCTGTTGGTATTCTTGGCCGGCTCCTTCGGCTTCATCCCCAAACTACTGATGGGTCAGGATATATTCACCGGAGAATCGGCTTTCTGGTCCAATCAGTCTATCTCAATTTTCTTAAACCCTCCCTACACCCTGTCTATCATCATCCTCCTTCTCTTCCTGAACAAGCTAAATGGTAAACCAAGAACCAATAACTCTGAACTAATAACTCTCTCCCTCATCGGTGGTCTTCTGGCCCAGACCAAAGTTTACGCCTTTATCCTTTTACTCGGAGCACTTTTGCTTAGTAAGAAATACAAACTCTTCTTTGGGGTTCTTGCCGTCGGTATTCTAATATCTTTGCCATTTATCACTCTGGGCGGGCCGGCTCCTTTTATTTTTTCTCCGTTATGGTTCCCTCGCAGTCTATTCGCCTCGTTCGATCGCGCCTATTGGCCTCGTCTGGTGGAAGCCTGGCAGGCTTACGAAGCCTCAGGCAACTTCATCAAACTTAGTTTAATCAACTTGTTTGCTCTAATGGTATTCTTGGTGGGCAATCTCGGAGTCCGCCTGCTTGGACTAATTGATATTAGCCGGACCAAGTCACGTTTTGACTCGGAAACAATAGTTCGTTGGCTAATCTTTCTTGGTCTATTATTACCCCTCCTCTTCGTCCAAAATATCAATCCCTGGAACACCATCCAGTTTATGTATTACGCTCTGTTCTTCTTGGGCATTTTTACCGCTAAGTATATTTCTTCGTTGCGGCCATTTTTCGTCACAATTCTCCTCCTTCTCGCCGTTGCCTCCAGTGTCGGTACTCTCAAAGACTACATTGGTTACTTCTCATCTTCTCGAATAAGCTATTCCGAACTCTTATCCCTGGATACACTCCGAGATCTGCCGAAGGGGGTTGTCCTATCTCCACTCTATGACGAGGTCTCAGCCAGTCGTGTTTCAACCCCCAAACCACTATATGCCTACGTTTCTACTGCATATATCTCCGCCCTTTCCGGTCAGCCGGAATTCTTGGCCGATACTATCAATCTTGACATCACCGGATTTGATTATGCGGAGAGAGCCAGAGACGCCCAAAGATTTTTTGACACCCAGGACGCAAACTGGGCCATATCCTTTTTGCAAAACAACCATATCCGATATGTTTACGAAACTAGAATCAAGAAAATGAAACTTACTCCAGCAGACCTAAACTTAGTAAAAATCTTTGACTCTGGTGAAGTCACCGTATATAACTTTAACTAAACATGGCCAGGATAAAAATTTCAGCAGTAGTCAATACCCGAAATGAATCGGAAAACATTTTTGATTGTCTAAAAACACTCGGATTTTGTGATGAGATCGTGGTGGTCGATATGGAGTCGGAAGACAACACCAAGGAAATCGTCAAGCAGTTTACCGACCGCATTTATGACCACAAGATGGTGGGCTTTGTCGAGCCGGCCAGAAACTTTGCCATTAAAAAGGCATTGGGAGACTGGATCTTCATCGTCGACGCCGACGAGCGTGTGCCCAAAACTTTAGCCGCGAAATTAATTGAGATTGCCGACAAGAACGAAGTTGATTTCGTCCGCGTTCCTAGGAAAAACCTTGTTTTCGGCCACTGGTTACAGCACTCCCGCTGGTGGCCAGACTATAATATACGCTTCTTCAAAAAGGGCTCGGTCGACTGGCAAGATGAGATTCATTCCGTCCCTATTACTTATGGCAACGGCATCAATTTGGACGTAGAGCAGGGAACAGCATTAGAACATCACCACTACCGCACTATCGATGAATACTTCATCCGAGCTCTTCGTTATTCCGATCAGCAGTCCAAAGAGCTGATTGAATCAGGCTACAAATTTGATCCGGTCGATCTGATCAAAAAACCCACAGGCGAGTTTCTCTCTCGCTTCTTTGCCGGTGAAGGTTACAAAGACGGTCTCCACGGACTCGTTGTTGCCGTGCTTCAGTTTTTCTCGATCTTGCTTATTTATCTTAAAGTTTGGCAGAATGAAGGTAGCAAGCCAGTCAGTGAAAGAGTGTTTACCCAAACCTGGCAGTCAGTTTTTCTCGAAAAGTTCAAAGAGTTCCGCTACTGGTTCCTTACCTCCAAGATCCAAAACTCCAAAAACAAGACCGAAGCCTTCCTCCTCAAGCTCCAGCGACGCCTCCTGAAATAGACGATTTGTCTGATATATAATACCTTTATGCATTTTTCCCAAGTATCGGCGGAATTCGCCGATAAATTTTTTGAGCTTGTTGATTCGGTAAACAACATCGTGGTGACTGCCCACGTCTCCCCGGATAGTGATTCTATCGCTTCGGTGTTATCGGTTTACGAAATTCTCACCACCAGAAATCCCCAAAAAAACATTCGTATTATTTATTCGGCAGAGCCCCAAGATCATTTCTGCGTTTTTCAAAACCACGAAAAGATCGAATTTGTACAAGATAACGCTGACCATCTCGATCAAACCGAACTTCTCATCATGCTGGATGGGGGCCAGTACTCCAGGTTCTCTATATATCCGGAAAAGCTCCAGCGCATTCCTTACACAGTCTGCATAGATCATCACTCTTCTCCTATCTCCGACTTTTCCCTCAGTCTGGTTGTTCCTTCGTCGTCTTCTTGTGCCCAGCTCGTTTATTCGGCTTTATGTGGTGATCTGACCATTAGTCCGCGGTTGGCCGAGGTGTTTCTGTTAGGCATCTTGGGAGATACCGGCAACTTCAACTATCTCAAGCCGACCCAAACCGACACATTGATGATAGCCAAAAAAATGATAGAAATTGCTAACGTCGAAATTCAAGAGTTTCAATCCAGATACCAATCAATCCCTAAGAGGGCTTTTGAATTGGTCAAAGTGCTCATGAAGAACACCGCCTTCTCGTCATCTCCAAACTGGCCGGACTACCAATATAGTTATATTGGTAAAGCGGTTATAGATACCGGAGAATTTTCCGATTCCGAAGTTAGCGAAGCCTGTGGTATCTATCTCTCGCATTTTCTACGGACCGTTACAGGCTTTACTTGGGGTTTTGTCATTACCCCTCGATCCTCAGGGGAGTGTAGTATTTCGCTCCGTTCTCTTCCCCGGTCTGTCAGTGTCCGGGATCTTATGGAAAGGATGGGGCTGGGTGGAGGTCACGACCGTGCCGCCGGGGGTACTTTTAAGAAAACGGCTAAGGTTGTTCTAGTCTCCAAATGCCTCAAACAGATCAGGGCATGGCTGAACCTCCACGATCCGGTCCTGGTTTAGGCTATAATTAAGTCAATGAAACTTGGCTTTATTACGGTTAACTTTCACAGTGACGAGGATACTATCGGAGTTGTCTCTCAGCTCGAGGAAAGCCTTTTGCCAAAAGGAGTGGAGATAATCACATACTGTGTGGACAACTCTCTCTCAGAAAGTCTTCCCAAAAAATTAGCCCAATACCCCCACGCGGTGTATCTGAATTCTCCCGGCAATGTGGGGTTCGCCGCCGGCAACAATATTGGTTTCCGGCGTGCCCTCAAAGACAAGGTCGATATCGTGGTGCTAATTAATAATGACACGGTTGCCCCCAAAGATTTGGTGAAAAACATTCTTTCGTCGCCCATTTCCGATGAAAAGGTTGGAGTTGTCGGGGGACTCATCTATTTCGCCAAAGGTTTTGAGTTTAGGGAAAATTATTCATCCTCAGATCTGGGAAAAGTTATCTGGTATGCTGGTGGTATTCATGACTGGAATAATGTCTACGCCAGCCACTTGGGTGTCGACGAAGTTGATCATGGGCAGTTTGACGGTGTCCGCACCACCGATTTTGTGACCGGTTGCCTTTTTATCGTCAGGCGGGAAGTTCTGGAGAGGGTAGGATTTTTTGACGAACGTTATTGTCTTTATTTCGAAGATTCCGACCTGGGTAAAAGAATCGAGAAGGTTGGTCTCAGACTGGTCATCGACCCCAGAATCAAACTTTGGCACAAAGTAGCCCAAAGTTCTGGCATCGGCTCGCCCCTAAACGACTATTTTCTGACGAGAAACAGACTCCTTTTTGGCACCACTTATGCTACCACTCGCACCAAGTTCGCCCTTCTCCGCGAAGCTGTGAAAAAATTATTTATCGGCACACCGGCCCAAAAGATTGCCGTAAGGGATTTCTTTATGCGGAACTTTGGCTGGGGTAGCTGGAACAAAAAAGTCTCAGTACCCGGGAAACAATAATATGAAACTATCTGTCATTATCCTTACGTACAATGTCGAAGATGAGATTATTCCTGCCATCAAGTCATCTCAGTTTGCCGACGAAATTATCGCCGTGGATACCGGCTCTACGGACGGGACCTTGGATATTTGCCGCAAGAATGGCGTAAAGATCGTCCATACCACTACCGATAGTTTTGCCAAATGGCGCAATGATGGTGCCAAAGCAGCCAAAGGGGACTGGCTTCTTTACCTGGACTCCGACGAAAGAATTCCGGTTAAGTTAGCTGATGAGATCTTGTCCACCATTCAAAATCCGTCCCATGATGCCTATACCATTAGCCGTTACGAGGTTTTTTTGGGAAAACATCTCAGCCATTGGGGGGATCCCCGCGTCCTCCGGTTTATGAAACGGTCTGCCCTCAAACGCTGGGAAGGTAAGCTTCACGAACAGCCCAAAATTGACGGTACCGTTGGAGACCTGAGACAGCAAATGGTTCATCTCTCCCACAAAAACATTGACGAAAAACTACCCAATACTCTTCTCTGGTCAAAAACCGAGGCTTCCATGCTTTTTAATGCTGGTCATCCACCAATGGTTGGCTGGAGGTTTATCAGGATAATGTTTACCGAATTTTGGGACCGTTGTATCAAACAGGGACTCTGGAAGGATGGTACCGAAGGCTGGATAGAAATCATTTATCAGATGTTTAGTAAGTTCGTGACCTACGAGCGTTTGTGGGAGATGCAGAGACAGCCATCTCTCAAAGAGACTTACAGAGATGTTGATAAGCAAATCTTGACTGAATGGGAAAAACAAAAAAAGTAAGCCTCCTGGTTTTGTTAGTCTTAGCCGTTATTTTAGCCTCTCCTTTACTGGTTAGCTCGGTCCGTCCCGATGGTTCCATGCTCATCAATGGTAGTGGCGATAATTTGTGGCATCTTAGTTTGTCGGCCGAGGTCACCAAACAATTTCCACCCACCTTCCCCGGCATGAGTGGAGTAACTCTCCAAAACTATCATTACTTTAGCGATGCTCTTTGGGGTATTTTAGGTGGCCTTACCGGTTTACCGATTCCTGTCATTTATTTTCAGGTTGGATCACTGCTCGTTTGTTTTTTACTGGTTTGGCTTGTTTTTAAGTTAGCCAAAGTGTATTCTCTAAATGATTTTTGGTCCATAGTTTGTGTGATTACCACTTTATTTGTCGGTTCGGCTGCCTTCATCAAGCCTCTCTTCATTAAGGATACGGCTTGGAGCGGAAACGCTTTTATGCTGGATCAGCCGTATGACCAGCTTATCAATTTGCACACCGGCATAGGTTATATCTTGTTAATCTTAGGTACTCTATTCATGTTTAAGTGGTTCTCCACTAGATCAGTCAAGTTTGGATACCTGGCAGCTGCGGTTCTCTCTCTCCTTTTCGGTTTCAAAATCTTTTTTGCCATTCCCATCGCGCTCGCTTTTGGAGTTACCTGTTTACTTCAGGTCAAGAGAAGTAGTTTTAGCAGTCTACTTCCGGCGTTATTGCTTTTTGTGCTCTCTACACTAATTTATTATCTGATTGTAGACACTACCGGCCCAGTACACTCCCCACCGATCTCATTTAGACCAGGGTGGCTTTTGACCAAGATGGTGGAGGATCCCGAGAGATTTAGTCTGGAAGGTTTCTATCTTAAATATCTTCATTACCAATCAAAAGGTAACTGGTTCAGAATTACCCAAATGGAAATCGAAAAAATTATTATTTATCTTTTGGGGAACTTTTGGGTCAAGTTGCTGGGTTTATTATATTTAGTCAAAACGTTCCGGAAACATATCTCGGCAAATATCTTTATTTCTCTAAGTATTCTATTTTCATTATCTATGCCACTCTTCATTACTCCTCAACCAGATCCTTTTAACGCCGTTCAGTTTGGTCAAGTAGCTGTCCTCTTCACGGGTTTTTCTCTTGGACTATTTCTATCTTCAGTTAATAAAGGGAAACTGCTGCTTTTATTACTTGCGCCAGTATTTATCTTCAGTCTCAGTAAAGATTTTTTTAACTCCAACAAGTTTCACGAATACGTTATCACCAAGGATGAATACTCGGCTTTGCGGTACTTAAAAGAGAACACGGATAGATACTCGGTTGTCATGGTTGACCCGGTATTTGACAACAAAAAAATGAAAGTCACCGCTCTGGCTGAAAGACGAACCTTTTATTCCGGAGGCAATATAGCCTGGCTCTTAGGAGCTTATGATAGCCAGCGCGGGAGCATTCAGGAGTTATTCTTTGCCTCCGCTTCCGATAGTGCTTACATCAAGGGCATTGTGAACCAATATGGAATCAACTATATTTACACCTCTACAGCGCCCAAATTCGGAAACACCGATTACCCGCTTGTTTTTTCAAACCCCACCGTTTCCATTTTTCAGACAGAAACTTCCTATTTAGACTAGAATATACATACCTGTGATGAAAAAAGCCTTAATATTTGATCCATATCTGGACACGCTCGGAGGAGGTGAGCGCTATGTCCTTACCTTTGCTCTTGGGCTTATCAAAAATAACTACGCCGTCACTCTCGCTTGGCCGGATAGAAAAGAACTGGATCTGGCACAGACCCGTTTTGGTCTGGATCTATCCCCAGTCGCCATTGACTCGGAAGCTTATGGACTATGCAGTCAAAAAACAGCTTATGCTGAGAGACTCAAGTTCACCAAGGACTACGATCTAATTTTCTGGGTCAGCGATGGTAGCTTGCCTTTTTTATTCTCCAAAAATAATCTGATTCATCTCCAAGTTCCTTTTAAAAAGTTGGGAGGCAACTCTACTATCAACAACTTGAAAACCGTCTTTATCAAGAAATTTGTTTACAACTCGAACTTCACCAGAAACGTACTTGAAAAAAATCTACAGAAAGACAAAGGCTTTGTGCTCTATCCCCCGATTGACACCAATGGCTTTGTCCCCGGTAAAAAGGAAAATATAATTCTCTCCGTTGCCCGGTTTGATTCACCGTCCCACAGTAAACGACAGGATATCTTGGTTGAGGCCTTTAGAGCTCTTTCGGAAAAGGTAAAAGGCTACACCCTGGTCCTGGCTGGTGGCTTAAAAGGGGACGAGATTCTCATGCAAAAACTAAGGACTTCTGCAAAGGGTTTAGCTGTAGAATTTCTCATCAATCCGGACTTCAATGAACTAAAGAAACTTTATTCCCAAGCCAAGTTCTTTTGGCACGCCGCGGGTTTTGGGATCAACGAACAAACAGACCCGGAAAAGGTTGAACATTTTGGCATGACTACTGTCGAGGCTATGGCTTCCGACTGTATTCCTGTGGTCATAAATAAAGGTGGTCAGAAAGAAATCATTACTGCAGGAACCGGCTATTTAGTTGAGGATAGCGACGAAATGGCGGAAAAAACGTTCGAACTAATAGGGAACCCGAAGGCTCTTACGAAAATGTCCAAAGCCGCCATCGACCGGTCTCAATTTTTTTCTATGGGTAATTTTTTTGAAAAAATAAAATTATTGTTATAAAAAGATGCTCAGTCTTTTGAAGAAACACTGGTCCTTAATTTTCCTGTTGGTTATCCTCACCGCTAGCTCAGTCCTCAAGGTGCTGGAGGTTAGTCGCTATAATTTTCCTTTTACCACCGACCAGGGCCGAGACATGGTGGATATGCGCCACATGGTCGTCACTCACACCCCTCGTTTGGTCGGTCCCACTACCAGTATCAATGGCGTCCTTCTGGGACCATTCTGGTATTACTTCAATATAATTCCTTTTGTTACCGGGGGAGGCGATCCGTCGTACATAGTCTACTGGCAGATACTCTGGTATCAGCTTTCGGTAGTTGCTTTATGGTATGTCTTGAAGAAGAACCACCCCTCACTGGCGATCTTAGTCTCTGTTTTACTACTTCTAATGCCCACTGGCTTTAACACCGCCAGATATTTTTGGAACGCCAACTCAATGGTCTTTTTTACTATTTTTTATTTTGCTTCCTTTCTTTGGTCTTTGGTTGCTTACAAATCCGAAACACTCCACGCGTCATTGCGAGGAGGTATTCCGACGTGGCAATCTCACACCACGAAGTTATTCATGCTCGGTCTTATCTCCGGCTTGGCCATGCAGATCGAAGCAGCCTTCGGCATTCTTTTCTTCCCCTTCGCCTTTCTCTATTTTGTGATCTCCTCGTGGCCGCGCGGCATGGCATGGTGGAAATCCATCAAAATTATTTTCAAACAAACTCTCCCCTTGGTTGCCGGCTTTGGCCTTACACTACTTCCACAAATCCTCTTCGAACTCAAACACGGTTTTATCATGACAAAAATTCTCTTTGGAGAATTTTCCGGCCAAGGCACTATGCTCGGAGAAAAAATTACTTTTGCCGAAAAATTGGCTCAGCGTTGGGAGCATTTTCAACTATTAATTCTCCGTTCCACCCATCTGCCACCAAACTATGTTCCCTATTTATATCTTTCTGCCTTAGCTTTATTCTTATATCTCTATGTCACCTCCAAAAAATCAAAGTCAGAGGCTATCAAGCTTTGGTGTATTTCTTATTGGTTCATCTTATTTGCCGCTGTGTTTTATCTTCTCTTTCCTCAGAAGCTCAAGGAGTGGTATACCCTTGGACTTTCAGTTCCACTGGTGTTATTTCTTGGGTGCCTTCTGAGCTACCTTTGGGAGAGAAAATCCGTCATTCTCAAGACATTAATAATTGTTCTCATGAGTATGACGGTTTATTACTCGCTTAAGTCTCAGTGGGACTACACCCGCGACGTTGCCTTCAAGCCTTCAGATGACCGTAGTAATATGAGAAACGAAATTGCCGCCCTTGACTGGGTCTATCAAAACGCCGAAGGCCAAGGGTTTAAAGTCTATAGCTACCTACCCTCTGTCTATGACTATCCATACAATCATCTCTTCTGGTGGTACGGCAACCACAAATATGGCTACGAGCCCGTCGAAACAGCTTATTTACCCGGTCAGCCGGAATATATTCGGGACGTTGATAAAATCTGGACCAACAAGAGAGAACTAGGTTCTCAAGAGTTAGTTTTTCTCATCATCGAAGAGGATATGGATATGCCCAAAAGGACAGAAGCTTGGTTAGGAAACTTTTCGAAGCTCTGCCTACTCAAAGAGCAAGTTTTTCCCTGGCACGCCTCAGTCCGCCTGCTGTCTCCGTGTTCTAAATAGTGCTATCAAAGTAAGAAAGGCGCTAACTATGCTTATCTTTAACCCCAGCCAAAAGCTGGCTGGCTGATAGTCAAAAACCACCTCTCCACTTTCATCTGTCAAATTAAGGCAACGAAAAATACTGTTACATTTTTCAATGTTTACTTCTTTATTGTTTACAAAAGCTTTCCAGTCCGGGTACCAGGTGTCAGCTAACAACAGCGTTTTATTGGCGCCATCACTGTAGGTAATCTTTATCGTATTCGGGGTATAGGAGGTGATCTTTATTTCTCCGTCTTCATCACCCACATATCTGGCCCTGGGTTGGTAATCCAAGTTCTCCAGTACGGCCGTGGCTTCCGATTCGTAAACCTTTTTCCATCTTTTTTGGTCAATAGAGTAGGTAATGTTGTTGCCTCCCAATTTACCCACAGAATCCCTTTTAACGGCCAGCAGATATTTAACGTTAAAGTTACCCAGTGCTTTCGAGTCATATCTTTCCAGTTCCGAATATCTTCCAACCTGTCCACTCAGATTGCCATTTATTTCCTCCTGATAGGCCTTAGCGTAGTCCTTAATCGCCATTGGGTCATATCCAGATGGACTCATGAAACGGTACTGCATCCAGGTCGCCGGTGGCATAACCTCCGCTCTTTCTCGATCAATTCTGAAGACTTCTGTTTTGGCTTTCTCTTTCAAAAAGGTGATTACCGGGGTATCGGGGTAGACGATTCTTTCCGGCACAAAAGGAATGTACTTCCAGCCAAATCGGAACATTTCCAAACAAATCACCACTATCAGCACACCGGTCAAGCCCTTCCATTTCTTTGTCAAAAGGAATATCAGTGAATAGAGACCGACAAAAGCACCGGGTAAAATCAGGTTCCTCATGGTTACGGCTCGTCTCTGGGCTAATAGCATATTGGGATTATTGGGCGACAGGAGTATCTCATCGGTAAAACGAGCTAAGTAATAAATGGTCACGTAGGCCACACTAAGCACCCCGACAGTGAAAACTATTTTCTTAAAGCTAATCTTTTCCAGGTTGGACAAAACAATTCCCGATAAAACAGCCAAGCTCATGGAGAAGATCACTGCTATCCGGCCAGCAGCGCTGGTCGACAGCCCGGGTACGTTAAAGGTATAGACGGCCTTCCCGAGTGGTGTATCGAAGCCAAACAAAAAGGCGATGATTGCGGTCACCACGAAGAATCGGACATATTTATTGGATCTAAATAGAAAAAGAGACAGAACAAAACAGAAAACCGCTAATACACCGGTATAAAAGATCGCTTCATGATAATTGAAGACTCCAAAAAAGTTTCCTGTAGCCGGGTTGCCAAAATAATCAGGCGCTATTAAGGTAGTTAAGTATTTTATGGGTAGCAAGCCGTAATTGTATCCAGAGATATAATTTTCGACCGATCTCAGGCCATATTTAGTTAGTTCCAGAGTCGGTAACATTTGAAAGGCGGCCAACCCGAGCGTCAGTAGTCCGGGAATAATGGTCGCTAAGATCAGCTTAAAGTGCTTTTCCTCCAACCATTTCCAAACAAAATAGAAAACCGTCAACACTGAGATGTAGACCATTATCTGGAAATGTCCTGAGGTAATCAGCAAAAAGAAGATAATCGGTAGGGAGAAAAGATAGTAAGTCTTTTTCGAATCGAAGAATTTTTCCAAAACAATAAATATTAATGGCATCCAGATCATGGCATGAGCCGCGGTTACAAACTGGGCCCAGCTGATGGCAAAGCCGGAATAAGCATATATTAGGCCACCTACCACCGCTCCAACAGTCTTTACTTTTATTTGACGGAGATATAAATACATGGTGATGGCAGTGGCAAACGCAGGCAGGACCACCAAAAAGTCCCAGCCCTTAATATCTCCCAGCAGGAGGTACAGAAAGCCAAGTGGATAAAATGCACCTGAGTGAAAATTAGCCATCAAAGGGTAACCTGAATACGAGAACGGATTCCAAAGAGGGATCTGTAGATGTCTCCATGATTCGGCCACCAAACTTTTCCACATATAGAACTGTGAAAAGATATCCGATATCAGTGGGTTTTTTACCGGCACACCGGTGGGGAACCCCCATTTGTTTTCCAGCCAAGGCAGATAGGCCCCCACCATCAGGTCTCCGGGGAAGGGGACATCACCCCTAAAAAACACCTTCCAATAATAAACCAGACAAGCAACAGCAAATACCAAAAACGGCCAAAACTTTAATATCTTTTTCATCTTTCACAATTATATCTCTTAGAATATTAGTCTAGTACCAATGTACCCTTTAACCGGTCTAAGCTTGCCACACTGATATAGAAGTTGTAAAGTAAAAAAACCATGTCTCACCCAACACTTTCTGCGGACCACCGCAAAGAACTACTCGGGATCCTGAAAACCCGTTTTGAAAAAAATCCAAAGCGTCACATGGGTATTGAATGGGAAAAAGTGCTAGGCAGGTTGGAAGCCAATGCCGAAAAGCTTTGGTCTCTAAATGAGATGGAGAGAACCGGCGGTGAGCCAGATGTTGCCGGGCAAGACGCAAAGACCGGCGATTATCTTTTTTACGATTGTTCGGCCGAGTCGCCCAAAGATCGCCGAAATGTCTGTTATGACCATGATGCCCTGGAGGCAAGGAAAACCTTTAAGCCCAAAGATAGTGCCACGAATATTGCTTCAGTGATGGGTATCGAACTTTTGACGGAATCGCAGTATCGGGAGTTACAGAAACTTGGAGCATTTGATACAAAAACTTCAAGCTGGTTAAAGACCCATGCCGATATCAGGAAGCTCGGTGGAGCTGTCTTTGGAGACCGTCGCTACGATACTGTCTTTGTGTATCACAACGGAGCAGAGTCTTACTATGGTTCAAGAGGTTTTCGTGGCTGTCTAAGAATTTGATGGGCTCACTTTTGGTTCCACCTATCCCATAACAAATTGACACTTGCCTTGTCTGGGTGTAAAATACGGCAAGCACAATAACATTGGAGGTTAAAATATGAATATAGTTAGTAGTATCTCTCAGGCTCTTGGAGAGCTGAAGTTCCCCAAATGCAAGATCTTTGTTCTTAACGCCTCTTCGGATGACAGACTCGCCTGGGAAATGATTGCGATGTTCCGTCGGCATGGCATTCTTTGCTGGGACAGTCAAAATTCCTTGATGCCTGGTAGCGACCGACATAATGAACAGGAAAAAGCCATGTACGAAGCCGATTTCATTGTTGCCATCTTTTCGCGAGGTTCTCAGAGTGCCGAAGGCAGATATGCCAAACTCTTGAAGGTTGCCTTCGATGCTCAGTTAGAGAAATTAGACGGCGGTATCAAACTGATTTCTATCCTGGTTGAGACATGCGATCTTCCGTATGAATATAAAAAGTATCTTCCGCTAGACATGTCAGAGCCAGACAGCGCAGAAAAAATAATCAGATCCTTTCAGTACGAGTATGCGCGCCGTACTCGGCTGAATATTAAACCCACCAAGCCTCAAGCCATCTGGCTGTAACATCAAAAGTCCTCGATAAACGATCGGGGGCTTTTCTTATGTCCTGATATACTTTAGGCAGGATGAAACCAACTGTCGATGTCATTATTCCCAGCTTCAACGGCAAGTATCTGCTGGAAAAACATCTCCCCAAGGTCATTCGATACACCGAATATCTTAATAAAGTGATCATTATCGAAAACGGGAGTACCGACGAGACTATCCCTTGGCTCCAAAAGAACTTTCCGGAGGTGGTTGTTGTCAAAAACAATTCCAATCTCGGCTTTACTAAGCCGGTTAATCAGGGGGTTGCCGTTTCCAAATCAGACTACCTCATACTTCTAAATAACGATGTTGAGCCCAAAAAGGATTATCTAAAAAATATCTTTGACTACTTCAAAGACGAGATGGTTTTTGCCGTTTCCTTTAACGAAGACGGTTCCTCATGGCCATTGGTTTCCTGGCACGATGGCAAGCTTCAATTCATCAGAGGAGTGGACAAGGCTCAGCCAATGTATTCGGCTTGGGCCTCAGGCGGTAGTGGCATCTTTCGCCGGAGTATCTGGGACAAGTTGGGCGGACTAAACGAAATCTATGCACCTTTCTACTGGGAAGATATCGGTATTGGTTACCGGGCCTGGAAAATGGGTTACAAAATCATTTGGGACAACCGCTCTATTGTGTATCATCAGCATGAATCCACCGCCAACAAAATCAACCAAAATTATGTCAAACTTATCAGGCAAAGAAACGAGCTCCTATTCAATTGGATAAATATCACCGACAAAGACTTACTCAGATCTCATTTATACTTCCTCATTCGACATTCTTTAAGACATCCCCGCTACCTTCAGGTGATCTTCGCGGCCTTGTTTAGACTGCCACAAAACCGACAAAGCAAAGATTTTGTCATATCTGACAGTGAAGTCTTAAGTAGAGTCAACAAAAAATATGAATAAAGTAGAACTATCCATTATTACCGTAGGTTACAAATCCGAGGATACCATCGTGCCTTTTCTGGATTCCATTCAGAAAAATCGCGACAAAATCACTAAGGAAATCATCGTAGTTGATAACTATCCTGGAGACAAAGGAGCCGACAAAGCTCAGAAGCATCCATTAAAGCCGACTGTCATTCGAAATACCGAAAATATTGGTTTTTCCAAGGCCATCAACCAAGGTATTAAGATCTGTCATGGAGAGTATGTTCTAATCATCAACCCGGACACTCGCATAGTTGGCTCTGCCTTGAAATATTTGTTGGACTTTGCCAGAAAAACTTCCAAGCTTGGCGCGGTCGCCCCTCGTCTTCTTAATAACGACGGCAACATTCAGCCATCGTGTTTCAAATTCCCCACCATCTGGAACGCCATTCGGTATTACTTTTTTGGTTGTAAAGATTGTTTTAACAAATATAACCCTGGCGATGAAATCACCACCGTCGATGTCGCTGTCATGGCCGCCTTTCTGGTCCCTAAGTCAGTCATTGATTATGTCGGAGGGTTGGATGAGCGCTTTTTCCTCTACTACGAGGACGTTGAGTATTGCCGGCGACTTCGTCAATTTGGTTTACCTGTTTACTACTTACCAAAAGCCAAAGTTCAACACGCCCATGGTGTCAGTGGTAACTTCACCAATCATCTAAAGTCCCCTTTGGCCAGATCGGCTCAGATTTATCACGGTGTACTTGGATCGGCCCTTCTCAACTTTGTACTGCGTGTAGGCCAAAGATGGCAGAAGATAATTAAGTACCGTAAGTTCCGTGGTTAATTTATAGACGGCAAAATTGCTATACTAAATCATCTAAATGAAACTTACCAAGTCCCTTTGGGTCTCTCTAATTATCGCCATCATACTGAGGCTAGTCATTTCGGGTTTCACTTTTCATCCCGATTTATCCGGACAGGTGCTTACTAGCTATTTTTTTGGATACAAAAACGTCTTCAACATTTACGACCATCTTGTAAGTCTCCCGGACACTCATCCGTTGGTTCAGAACTTCGGAATTGGTGATATTTTCATCTACCCACCTCTGACATACTTCACATTAGGTGGTTTTCTCAAATTTTTCTCCTGGATTATTCCCGAAAAGTTCTTTTTGGATTTGATGAATGGAGTGTCGGTATATACTCTTCCCAATTTATCTTTTAATCTAATTCTGATAAAACTCCCATATCTTCTGATCGATATCGGTATGGCTTTTGGTTTGGCCTCTCTCTTTGATGAGGAGAAGCAAAAGAGGTGGGCTTTCCTGCTCTGGTTATTTAATCCGGTCACTTTCTACGCTACTTTTTCCATGGGTGTTTTCGATATTATCCCGGCTCTTTTCACCGTCCTTTCTCTCTACTTCGCCAAAAAGAAAAATCTTTATTTGGCGGCTATCATGATCTCTCTCGGTGCGGCGTACAAACAATATCCCATTTTTCTCCTGCCCTTTATTGTCTTTGCCGGTAAAGATTTCTGGGAGCGTCTGAAGATCGCCCTTTGCGGTTTAATTCCTTATCTCCTTACCGTTGCTCCATTTCTATCCTCCTCAGCTTTCAAATACATGGTTTTTGGGGCCAAATCACAAAAGATGTTCTATATGGAATGGATGGTAACAGCCGCCGAAGGCGTCTATCCTTATCTTCTCGGAGTGGTCCTCATCTATTTACACGCTTTCAGGGCTTCCCACCCAATTCAGAAATTATGGAAATATTATCTGGGTTATTTCCTTCTTCTATTTGCGGTCACTCATTATCACCCTCAGTGGTTTCTTTGGATTTCTCCTTTTATCATTATTGAGTTGGTCGCCAATCGATGGCGCAACCTTTGGCTCAATTTAACGTTACTTGCCTGTTACATCTTTATTGTACTTACCTTCGATAACTCTCTTTCGGTAGGGCTCTTCGCTGTGGCCAATCAAAGCTTAAATAATTTTCCCGGTATCGACAAACTCTTAGCAGCCAAAACCGACTTGGTTTTCTTGAAAAGTTCGGTGAGAAGCCTATTCGCAGGTGTTAGCCTTTTTCTACTATTTGACCTTCTTCAGACAAGAAGGAGGGGGCACCTTAAATAGGTATGCCAAAAATCGGCCTCTTAGGCATTCTCTATCTTTTCTTAGTACCCTTTATTGTCTTTTCTGGGCAACCGCCTTTTCTTCTCTTTCTCTCTTTATTGCTTGGCTATCTGCTTTATTGTCTTTTCCAAAAACCATCTCTCAGTCAATTTCTTATTTTCCTGGCAATCGTCGTCCTTGCTCTCATCATTCTCAGGCCACATCTTGGTCTTGATATGGGTTTACTAAATGCTATCAATTCCCAAAGAGGGGAACACCCAGATTTTCAAAACAGTATTATCTCTCGTCTCGTTCATAACAAGTCGGAACTGGCCCATTCTTTTATTTCCAATTTCAATAAACTTTTATCACCGGTAGCCATTTTTGCTTCAGGATTTTGGCACTGGCTCGATCCATATTATCCACTGGGTTATCTTTTTCCGTGGGATATCTATTTTATTTATCGCTATTTTCGAAATACCCATCAAGGCAAAACTAACAGCAATCTAGCCTTTTTTGTTCCAGCCCTAAGCATTCTCCTCTTAGTCACCGGTTTGATCTATGTGGACCAAGCCATTGTCTTCAGTTTTGCCATTCTCTTTTTTCTCGCCTTACTTTCAGTTATTGGCTACTCCACCACTTCGAAAAAAAACCAACTCGGTTTCCTGGTTGCCAACATCGTTTATCTTCTATACCAGCTAAATATCACTGCCTACTTTAAGTTATGACCAAACAGAGAATCTTATTTTGGGTCATCATCCTCGTTATCATCTTTTTTACCCGTTTTTATCGGCTGACAGAGTATCCTCCACATCTAACCATAGATGAAGTCTCCATTGGTTATAACGCTTTTTCTATTTTGAAAACTGGTAGAGATGAGTGGGGAACCCCCTTCCCTGTCTCGTTCCGTTCAGTAGGGGATTACAAGGCTCCCGTTCTCGTTTATCTCACCATTCCTTTTGTTTGGCTTCTGGGTCTAAACGAGTTGAGTGTGCGGCTTCCGGTGGCCATCTTCTCCGCCTTCAACGTTTTTTTGGTTTGGTATCTCATTCGTCGTCATATCTTTGATCACAAATACTCCTACTTGTCTTACCTCGCCGCCATTATTTTCTCGCTATCACCTTGGTTAACGATCTTTTCTCGCTCCGGTTTCGAGGCTGTTATTGCCCTTACTTTTTTGTTGGCCAATGTCCTCTTTGCCTTTGAGTTTCGAAAGTCAGGATATCTAATCCACTTCTTTTATATGTTTGTCTTTGCTTATCTCTCGGCAATTGCCTACCACTCCACCAAGATTGTTGTTCCTCTGCTGAACCTTTTCTTTATTTTGACCAACTACCATTTCTTTCTTAATTGTGTCACCGGGTGGTATGCCCGGAAAAAGTTTACCTTTCTGTTCGCCATCCTTCTCTTAGTCGGTGTTACTGTCTTTTTTCTCCAAAACTTTATACTCGGACCCGGTGCCTCCAGAGCCGGCATGACCTTTCTATCAAAAGATTACGACTTTACCAATGGTCTTCTGCCGAAGTTTTCTGGCCATCCCATGGCTTCACTTACCTCCACCGTCGGCCTCGCTGGTTTATGGTTCAAAAGATATCTGGAATATTTTTCCGCCAATTTTTATCTTTCAAACGGCCTAGGCCTAGCGACACCCGGGCACCCCGGGCAAGGAGTGATCTTTGCCGTTGAATACCCCTTTCTAATCATTGGATTCTTTATCTTACTTTTTGGTCGCCGTTTCTTTGCTTCTTCCGTTTCCCATTATTTTGTCACCACCATTCTCACCGGCTGGTTTTTCTTCTCTTTATTACCGGCCTCAATTACCAACAATAGCCAGCACGCTTTACGGACTCTAAACATCGTCCCGGTAATCTCTATCCTTATTACCATAGGGTTTATTTATTGTTTTGAATTTTTCCGATCGAAACTAGCTAAGTCTCTCTTGGTTTCTTTTGTTATCCTTGGCTATCTATTCGGTCTCATCAGATTTACCGATTACTACACACTTCATTACCCAATTGAGCTTTCGGAAACCCGTTCCTATGGCTGGAAACAAATCGCTATTTTTGCCAATGACCATTACACGGAGTATGACCATGTTTATGTCGATCCTCAGTTTGGGACTCAAGGTCCCTACACTTACGGCGTACCCTATTTGTATTTCCTATTCTACTCACGGTACGACCCTAATCTATACAATTCCGATCCTCGCCGGAGACTTGGCGGTAGTGACTTTGAAAATTACCTTTTTACGCCAATCAACTGGCCAGACCTCGACCACAGTCAAAATAATTTATACATTGCCAGCCCCTGGAGTCTCCCCAAAGAGATGATCGGATCTTCCCGACAAAAATACTACGTACCATTTCTCAATCAATCCTCAGGCTTATATGTCGTTTCCGATCGATAACGAATATAATTCTATTAGACTAACATGAAGAATCTAATTTTTTGGACATCCACCATTCTCATATTTGTCTTCTGGCCGTTTTCATTTGTTCTTTCGAATCGGTCCGACTCGGTCATCTTTATCCTCGCTGCCTTAGTTTTGTTGGTGGACCGGTTTCTTTATCTTCGGAAGTACCAATATCACTATTTTACTTACCTGGTTTTGCCGTTACTTCATCCGGCCTACTTATTCTTTCCGATAGTCGCCATTCTTTTTTACTGGTCTGATATCAAAAAAATGTCTCTGGTTATTTACGCCGTATTCTTGATATTTATCTCCCTGTTTTCCTGGCAATCCTTTTACGCCTACTCCATCTTTACTCCCGATCCGCTAGCCTTCGACACTCTAAACAAAAAAATCTCCCTTATTCCGAACAGGAACCTTGCCCGAATCTTTCACAACAAAACCGACCTTTTTCAGGATAAATTCAAGTCAAACGTTTTAACTTCTCTAGATCCAAACAACTATTTTTTTGCTCTTCACCCTCGGGAAATTTTTGAAAACCAAAATCTCCACAAGTTCCCCTTCTTGGCCATAGTTCTCTTCTTGATTGGACTCTATCTCTTGATCAAGAGCCAGGATAGACTGTGGATAGTGTCTACACTCTTAGCCGGAATATTTTCCATTGCTCTGATCAATAATCAAGACAAGTTCGATCTGATTTTATATCTGCCCATCGCTCTCATCTGTTTAATTGGCTTGAGAAAAATCTTTACTCTTTGCCAAGCATATTACCTTATTTTTTCCTTTCTCTTCTTACCTCTATCAATTATCGAACTGGCTCGCATAATCTTTAGATAAATGAAGTTCTCGCATAAATATCTGCCGACCATTCTCATACTATTTGCTTTCTTGATTGGAGCTTTCTTCCGTTTTTACAAACTGGGGGAAACCCCCATAGGCCTCTATGTGGATGAAGCTTCACTTGGCTACAACGCCTATTCTGTCTACAAAACCGGCCTGGACGAATACGGTAAAAGTTTTCCTGTGATGTTCCGCTCCTTTTCCACCTTTCAGAGCCCAATATATTCTTACCTTCTGATTCCTGTTATTCACTTTCTGGATCTATCAATTTTTTCGGTGCGGCTACCCTCAGCCTTGTTCGGAGTTCTTACCATACCCTTAATTTATTTACTCGTCCGCCAACTTGCACCTCGCACTAAATACTTCGCACCAATCTCCGCCTTTCTCCTCGCAATTTCCCCGTGGCATATCAACTATAGCCGTACTGCCTATGAAGCAAATGTGGCCTTGTTTTTCTTGTTGCTGGGTTCCCTCTTTCTTCTAAATGCTCTCAAAAAATCTTGGTTCTTTCTCCCCGCCGCTTTATCATTCGTTATCTCCATGATGGCTTATCGGGCGGAAATAATCATCGTGCCGCTACTGGTCATCACTTTCGCCCTTCGTTTTTCTGGCACAATCCTAGCTGAATCAAAACGGTATGCGTTACCCATCTTTATCAGTCTGGTCTTAGCCTTCGTCATTTTTTTTCCGACTCTTCAAATTATGGGGACGCCGGGTTTCCAGGCCAGATCTTCTGTCCTCAATATTTTTGCCACCTCAGGACAACGTCCTTGGGGTGTTGGTGAAGGGCAGGGTCTGGTCCATGCTTTCACAAACAATCCTCAGATATTGGCAATCAGAGAGTTTCTCTCGCTATATAGTTCCTATCTGTCTCCTCGGTATATGTTTTCACTTGGAGATTCTGGGCCTCGTCTGCCTTATCCCGGTATGGGCACCTTTTTTGTTTGGCAGTTTCCGCTTTATTTAATCGGTTTATATTTTTTGATCAAAGAGAAACAGCTGAAAGAGCTTACCTTCTTTATTTTCACCTTTCTCCTAGCCTCTCCCATTCCAGCCGCTCTTACCAGAGATCCATACTCCACACTTAGATCACTTCCTTTAGTTATACCGCAGATACTGATTATTTCTTTTGGTTTGGTTAAACTCTGGGAACTACTTCCCTCCCTTTCTTCAAAAATGAAGTATTTGGTAGTTATCTTTGCCGTCAGTTTTTCCTCGGTCAGAATGTTCATCTCTATTTTCTACTTTAATGATTATTTCAACTCCAAGTTCTGGAACTACGGCTGGGAAACAGTAGCCAAGGAAATTAAAGAGCTAGATCCCAGACTTCCGGTGGTGGTCGATAGTTCCCGCGGAGACAGCTATATCCTGATGATGTTCTTCCTTAAGTACGACCCCTCCCTCTATCAGCGAGATAACTTTGAAGTCTCACCAGCAGAGTACTACACCAGCCTCACTAGAAAAGAGTCTAAAAATTTAGGAAACATTACCATCAAGAGTATTGTCTGGGGTCCGGATACCGACGAGACAGAGCAGTTCTTGGTGGCAGATTATTTGGCCATGTCGGAAGTTCAGATTGATGCCCACAATTTGACTATAATCAAAGAGATACCCTTCCCAGACGGCAAGGTGGCCTTGAGGATATTAAAAACAAATCCAAAGCGAAAATGAAATTCAAAAACATCCTTAGCCGATACTGGCCCCTTCTTTTAGTTCTTCTTCTGGGCGCCACTCTCAGACTCTATGGCTTACTTCAAAATCCAATCAGTCTATTTTCCGATGAGGTGGACATTGGTTATCAAGCATATTCCTTTTTATCCACTGGCAAGGATTATCAGGGGAACTGGCTACCTTTACAATTCCACTCCTTCTCCGACGTTCGTACGGCTTTACCCATCTACGCGACAGCTCTCGTCTCCCTCATCCCCAATGTGAGTTTGGATCTAGCCATTCGTCTTACGCCAGCTATCTTCGCTATTCTCGGCCTACTGGTAATCTATTTTTTGGCCAATAACATTTCCGAGCTGTTTGGACTTGGTGCCCGTGGCAATCTACTTTCTCTCGGTTTCTGGTCTACACTGATTTTATCGGTACTCCCTTGGCACTTCACTTATTCACGGATTGGTTTCGAACTTTCTATGCTAATTACGTTTTATCTGTTGGGTTTATTTTTCTACACACATTTCTTAATCCACAATAGAGTCTGGGCTTTCATAGTCTCTTTGATATTGTTTTCGCTCACTCCCATGATTTACAGCACAGCCAAGCTTGCTCTGATATTTGTTCCTCTGACTTTATATATCCTTCCCGGTGCCAAAGAACTTTTGTGGGGTAAGAAGATCTCCCTTTGGCTTCTGCTACTGTTTATACCGCTCGGTTTTATTTTTATAAACGGAGGCGCGGCTCAACGTTTCAGTGAGATATCCATTTTTACGGACCCCACGACTCCCACCGAAATTAATTTTTTAAGAAAAGAGGACTTGGGTCCGCAGGCCCCTGTTGGATCACAGACCAACTTCTTTAGTAAAGCCATCCACAACAAAGTCATTTATCCTCTGGATGTTTTTCTAAAGAACATAGTAAGACCTCTTTCTTTTGACTATCTTTTTCTTCAGGGAGACACCAACCCCAGACATGCGGTTCAAGGCTGGGGCATGATGGAAAAAGCCCTCATTATTCCGCTTCTATTTGGTCTCTACAAGTTGGCTGAAGGCAAGCAAAAAAGGTTCCTCGTTTTTCTTTTCATACTAACGGTTGCCGCTATTATTCCTTCCGCTCTGACTCGAGATGGCGCCACCCATTCCTCTAGAACGTTTATGCTTATACTGCCTTTGGTCTTGGTCACCTCCTTTGGTTTTTATAATCTTTTTTCATCTTCGAGGTGGTTGGCTCTTTTGATTTTCTTGATGCTTCTGGTAGACACTTCTTACTACCTTCATGACTACTGGTCCCATTATCGGTACACGTCAGAGAGGTCTTGGAGTGCCGGCATGAAAGGATTGATGGAATCAGTTGGTAAACACCCTGATCAGCCGGTAACTATCTCTCCAAAGTACGAGTATCCACTCATCTTCTATTTGTATTACACCCGCTTAGATCCACGAAAATTCCAAGCTTACTCCCAAAACCATACTGTTTATAACTCTACCTCAGGAAACTTTAACCTGGATGGCAACCGGATCGGGGACTCCAATTTCTACATTGCTTCGCTGGTGGATTACAAAAACAAACCTTCCGCATTATTACCAAACGCAGTTTATTACCTCACCAGGTCCGAGGTTGACACCAGTGCAATTGGTTCTGTGGCGACGATCGATGACATTATTAGTTTGCCCTCCGGCGAACCACTTTATTATGAACTCCATTACTAAAAATCGACCACTCCTCTTCCTCTTTTTGTTCACCTTGCTCGGTGGTCTGCTCCGTTTTTGGAAATTAGACTCCTTTCCCGTTTCCCCAAACTGGGATGAAGCAAGTCACGGTTATAACGCTTTCTCGATTTTATTGACTGGCAAGGACGAATGGGGGGTCAGACTTCCTCTAATTTTTCGAGCCTTTGGTGATTACAAGCTACCTCTATATATCTACCTCACTGCTATACCTGTTTGGTTATTCGGATTAACCACCTTTTCGGTCCGCTTCATTTCTGCCTTGGCCGGCACTCTTGCCATCCCAGGCATTTACTTATTAACCCGTGAGCTCTTTTCTCCATCACCAACCACTTCGCACTCCGCACCTCGCACTAACTACTCACTTTTCTCCGCTCTCCTCTTGGCCCTTTCTCCCTGGCACTTTTTCATTTCCCGCCCGGCTTTGGAAGCCAACCTTTCTCTTACCTTAATCATTTTCGGCTTCTATTTCTTACTTAAATTCTTCCACTCAATTTCTCGCACCAATCACTACGCACTAATCACTTCTGTGGTTCTTCTCGGTCTCTCTCTCCATACTTACAATACGGCACGAGTCTTCGTGCCCTTACTCGTCATCGCGTCGTTTCTTATTTTTCGCCCCTCGTTCCGTGCACTTCGCACTCCGCACCTCGCACTAATAAGTTCCACCTTTCTTGCCCTTCTTTTCTCCGGTCTGGTTATCTTTCAAGTATTTCTTGGTGCTGGTACCGCCCGTTATGAGAAACTCAAGATACTTTCTCCGGCCACTGTCTTCCAAATAGGGGAACAGAGAGCCCACAGCACTCTTAGTCCGCTCATCTCCAAATTAGTCCATAACCGCCCCATCTATTTCTTATCTGCTTTTACCAAAAATTATCTTGGATATTTCTCGCCACAATTTTTTTCTCAGCAATGGGGAGCCCAGTTCCAATTCGCCATTCCCGGTCAAAGTCTCTTAACTCTCCCCATCTTTCTTCTTGCTCTTCTCGGTTTTTCATTACACCTGCCGTCACTACGAGGTTCCTGGTCTTCGTTAAAATTCCTTTACGCTTGGTTACTTCTTTCCCCAGTAGCGGCCAGTCTTACTATCGACCCTCCCCAGGCACTCCGTCCGAATCCCATGATCCCGGCCATCATTATTTTTGCGGGTCTTGGTTTGTCTTGGCTGTTGACTGTTATTCCTGCCAAATTCATTAAACTCTTTACGATACTACTAGTACTATGGATCGGTGTCTCTTTTGGCTATTATCTCAGACAGTATTTTGGGAGCTATGCCTTGACGTATTCTTCTTCCTGGCAATACGGCTACGCCGAAGCCATGAACTTTGTTAAGGATCATCGGAATGAATATGATCGTGTTTTTATTACCAAACGTTTCGGAGAACCACACATTTTCTATGCCTTTTTCAATAGAGTTTCTCCACTATCAATACAACCAGGTGGGGACAATATTCGTTTTCAAAAATCGGATTGGTACTGGACGGATAAGATAGATAACATCTATTTCATCAATGATTGGCAAATTCCGGTCACTTCCATCAAGACTCTTCCTTTGGAGAGTGGGGGAGAGGTATCAACCCAAAAGAGCCTCTTAATTACTTCTGCCGGTCATGTCCCTGTCAACGCCCATGTCATTAAGACAGTCAATTTTCTCGATGGATCCCCAGCGTTTATAATTACCTCAGTACCTTAGGTGCTACTCATGAAGAAATACTTACTCTTAATTACCGCTCTAGTCATTGGCGCTTTCCTCCGCCTTTGGATGCTTTCTTCGGTTCCCAACGGACTAACCTGGGACGAGGCCGCCATTGGCTACAACGCCTACTCTCTTTTGAAGACCGGGCGCGATGAGCATGGCGCCATATTACCCATTGTTTTCAAAAGTTTTGGTGATTTCAAACCTGGTGCTTACATTTACCTGACAGTACCATCGGTGGCCATCTTTGGTCTAAATGAGTTTGCTGTGCGTTTCCCCAGTGCTCTTGCCGGCATCCTAGCTATTTGGGGTATTTATCTCCTAACTCGCGAAATCTTCGCAACCTTTGCAAAAGAACACAGTAACCAATTGGCTTCCTTTGCCGCCCTCGCCTTGGCCTTGTCACCTTGGCATGTACATTTTAGTCACGGAGCTTGGGAGGTTAACGTTTTCACCACCCTGACCATCTTCGCCCTTTACTACTTTCTCAGGTTTGTCAAAGGCAAGTCCACACTCTATCCCACGCTCTTCTTCGCTTGTTTCTCGCTTGCCATGTATCAAGCGGCCAAACTTTTGACACCCCTAGTGTACTTACTTTTTGTCATCCCTTTCTGGAAAGAGTTCTGGTATCAGCTGACCCCATATTTCAAGCCCAAAAAAATTCTACTAACTTCCCCCTTTATTCTATTTGGTCTCTGGATCTTCTTTGGTTCGTTGTTCGGTAGCGCGGGCAACCGACTGACCACCCTGAGTATCTTCAACTACAAACCAGGAATATCCGCCGAAACGAAGGCCATAGACAATCAAAATCCGGTTACTTTAGATCTGTTTCATAACCAAAAAGAGCTTTCTACCAGACTTGTTCTTTCCCGCTACTTGTATCACTTTTCACCGGAGGTCCTTTTCTATGAAGGCCCCATTGTCTCCGAGAGAGGCCATCTCCCTGGTCTCGGGGTCCTTAATCCCTTAGAGTTCATCTGGTTAGTAATTGGTTTTATCTGGCTGGTCAAAAGTCTCTCCCCTGGAAGTCACGACACACCGGACAGATCCACCGCCTTGGTTTTGGGGTTGCTTCTCGTCGCCCCCATTCCTGCTTCGTTGACCCTAGCCGAATTTTCTACCGTTCGAGCACTATTCATGGCCGTCCCTCTAGCCATGATCTCAGGCGTCGGTATCTACTATCTATATACAAACTCGAAAATATTTTTCTCCCTTTTCGCCGGTGTCTATATACTTTGCACCATATATGTTTTTGATAACTATTTCTTTCACTCCCAAACCGTTTTCGCCAAGGAGTTCAACTACGGCTACAAACAAGTAATTCAAATAATCAAAGAAAATCCAACCAAACGAGTAGTCTTTACCGATGTCTATGGCCAGCCATACATCTACTATGTGTTCTATACGGCTTATGATCCTGCTACCTACCAAAAAAATAACGAATTTATCAGTGGTGGTTTGGATGTCGGCCGAGTGGATCACGTTGGGAATGTTGAGTTCCATCAATTTGGCTCATCGGATATGATGACGCAACCAGACACCCTCTTTATCGGTTCCGAAGGGAATATTAATAACCAATTCGACATCGCCGGGCCAAAAGTTGACCTTTTTAGACAAATCGAAACTCCGGACCATCACATTCTTTTCCGGGTCATTAAAACCAAACCTTAATGAAAAAAAACCTTCCCATTATTCTTATCTTGATATTAGCCGCCGCTCTTAGACTCTTTGCTTTAGACAAGTTTCCTGCTGGACTAAATGCTGACGAGGCGGCCATCGGTTACAACGCTTGGTCTCTGATCCAGACAGGGAAAGATGAACATGCCATGTCTTGGCCACTCGTGTTTCGGTCTTTTGATGACTACAAACCCCCAATTTATTTTTACCTAGTTGTTCCCTTTGTAAAAATTCTTGGACTAAATGTTTGGTCTGTCCGTCTCCCATCAGCTCTACTCGGCACAGCCACTGTTTATTTGCTGTACTTAGTGGTCTATCTTTTATTCAAGAAAAAAACTACCGACGAGTCCTGCCACATCAAAACAAATAATTTTGCACTGATAACTGCCCTTATTTTGGCAGTGTCCCCATGGCATCTACAGTTTTCTCGTGGAGGATGGGAAGTCAACGCTGCTTTGTTTTTTATCCTTTTGGGTATTTGGGGGTTTTTAAAAGGCTTGGAGAAGCCAAGATATTTCTTCTTATACGTCACTTCAATGGCCATCAGTCTTTATACTTATCACTCGGCCCGTGTAATTTCACCACTTATCTCTCTTACTCTGATCATTCTTTATTGGAAATCTCTTTTCCCAATTTCGTCGTTGCGCTTGCCCACCAAAACCTTTCTCCTTTCCTGTCTTGTTGGAGTTTTATTAGCTCTTCCCCTTGCCTCTCAATTATTATCCAAAGAAGGACAATCCCGCTTTACCGGTGTTTCAGTCTTTTCCGATACCGGCCCTCTTTGGCAAGCATTGGAGATGCGCCGAGCTCATCAGGGAGATACGGTCTATGTCAAAGCTCTTCACAATCAATACCTTTCTTATGGTCTTAGATTCGTCAAGAATTACTTGTCTCATTTTTCACCCAGATTCCTATTTGTTACAGGGGATGAAATTGCCAGAAGCAAAGTCCCCGAAATGGGACAAACCTACTTATTTCTGATCCCATTTTATTTTCTTGGTCTCTTTTCTCTTTTAAAGTTAGACTCCAAGGGCAAGGTATTCACTCTGGTTTGGATTTTGATCGCCCCACTCGCGGCCGCACTTACCTTCCAGTCCCCTCACGCCCTCAGGTCGCAGAACATGGTCATTCCTCTGAGTATCATTTCCGGTTTGGGTTTTTCGGTGGTTCTCAATCTTTTATTCAGGTCCGGTAAAAAGTGGCTTGTAGGATCCATCTCCGCCCTCTTGCTCATTCTTGGTGGGTATTCGGTTGGCAGATACCTACATCTCTATTATGTTCACTACCCCAAAACACTACCTTATGCTTGGCAATACGGTTTTGACCAGATTGCTGATTATGTGGGTCAGCAGTATTACAACTACGACCGAATCCTCATCTCCGACCGTTACGATCAGCCATATATCCTCATGGCATTTTTCCTGAAGTATGATCCAAGAGTGCTTCAGCAAGAGCTGGTCATGACTCCCCGAGACAAGTTTGGCTTTTCCACTGTCAGAAAGTTCGGCAGGATGGAGTTCCGTCAGATAAATTACCAGGAAGACAAAAAACTATCCAATACCCTTATAATCTCAGCTGATGAGCCGGTAGATGACAAGGCCGTTATTTATACCATAAACGACCCCGCCGGCCTCCCCATGTACAAATTCGTCTCCACCAAATGAAACCAAAACGACAAACTATCTCCGTCACCATGGCTTCGTTTAATAACGAGGACTGTATTACCGATTGTCTTACTTCGGTGAAGGGTTGGGTCGATGAGATCATCGTGGTCGACGGCACCTCTACGGATAAGACAGCCGAGATTGCCAAAAAAACGGGTGCCAAAGTCCTGATTAGAGAAAACAATCCAGTTTTTCATATCCAGAAGAATATTGCCAATCAAGAAGCCAAATCCGACTGGATTCTTCAGCTGGACACAGACGAACGAGTTACACCAGGAATGAAAAAAGAAATACTCGGTATTCTGGAAGGAAAATATTTTGGATATGATGGCTGGATCTCTCCCTTGCGGGCGTCAATTAACAAAATCGTCAAATTATTTCCGGAGCCAAACAAATTAACCCAACCTGCAGCAGCCTACTGGTTGCCCAGAAAAAACTTTTTTTTGAATCGATACCAAAAATACGGTGGTCAGTACCCCGATCCGGTGATTCGTCTTTTTCAAAGAGGCAAAGCCGAGTTACCGGCCAAGGATGTCCACGAGCAAATGGTCGTCCGTGGAGTTACCGGCTGGTTGGTATCGGACCTGGATCATTACGCCACCCCGACCTTCTCGCGATATTTACTCCGGGAAAATCGTTATTCAAGCTTGAAGGCTACTCAAATGAAAGCCGCCGGAGTCAAAATCACAGTCTTTAATACCTTAAATTATTTATTTTTCAAACCTTTTGGCACCTTCTTTAGTCTCTACTTCCGTTACCGCGGTTTCCTGGATGGTTTTCCCGGTTTTGTTTTTTCACTCTACTCCGGTCTGCATCATGCTTTTTCCTATATGAAGCTCTGGGAATTATATAAAGATGAAGAATATGCCCACCGTTAAAATCTATATCGCCGGCAGCGATCACTCTTCAGGTAGGGGAGTGGGCATCTATGCCGACCACTTAATTCAGTCTTTGGGCAAACTCTCTGACATCATATTGACAGATAAAGATCCGGATATTATTCACTACCCCTTTTTTGATCTTTTCTATCCAACTCTTCCACTAAAGAAAGAAAAACCAACCATAGTCACCATCCACGATCTTACTCCACTGGTGATGTCCGACCGCTACCCGAAAGGAATTAGGGGAACTATCAATCTACTTCGACAGTGGTACTCACTGCGCTCTGTCTCCGCCATAATTACCGACTCCGAAAGCTCCAAGAGAGATATCGAAAAATATTTTCGCGTTTCCCCTGAAAAAATATTTGTTACCCCACTTGCCGTGGATGACGATTACAAGAAGTTGCCTTCAGCTTCAAAGCTGGCCGATGTTAAAGCAAAATATCACCTACCGGACAAGTTTGTTCTTACTTTGGCGGCTGGACCAAACCCCAACAAGAATCTACCTTCACTGGCAGAAGTGACCGATCGGCTGGGAATCCCGCTGGTGATCGTTGGCAAAGGAATGCTCAAAGAAGTGGTCAAGCCGGTACACCCGGAGCTCATCGATCTAGTCCGTCTGCAGGTCTACAACCATGTGCTCTATCCAGGGTTTGTCAGCAACGAAGATTTCAGTGCAATGTTTCACCTGACCTCCCTCTATGCCCAACCTTCCTATTACGAAGGCTTTGGTTTACCGCTACTGGAGGCCATGACCTCCGGTTGTCTCATTGCTAGCTCCAAAACTTCCAGTTTGCCGGAGATATATCATGATGAAGCTATCACTTTTAATCCTCGGAAACTAAAATCTATGGAAAAAGCGATTAAAAAAGCCTTGAGTCTTTCCCCGTCAGCCAAAGCCAAACAAATTTCTCTGGCCAAAGATAAAGCCAAGACGTTTTCTTGGTCCAAAACCGCCAAGCTTACCCTCGATATCTACCAAAAATGTCTAGCCTCCGAAGTTTAACTAATTCATAAAATGCCGACTTTAACGGAGATTGTGAACCATATTGTCGATAAGGGAAATGAAATGGTTACCGGTTCATTTCCTCACGAACATTTTGTTCTCGACTTTGTGGCGATCTTCACCAAAGACGAAAATGAAAAAAATAGTCTGGAACATGAAATTAATAATTTGGGCAGCATTGTTCATACTACCTCTACCGGTAATATTTACCGGCTAACATCACCACTCGAAACATCGGCAGGTAAAGTATTCTTAATTCAACTTCGCAACCCTGATAGTACTAGACCTCAAAGAGGGGAGCCGGATTTTAGGGTTAAGGATTATGAACAGTTCAAGCATAAATACGGTCAGCTCCCTGGCATGAGGTTAATCGAAAGACCAGAATATGAAATGTTGGAACTGCGAGATCCCCAGTCAGATGTCTTAGTTTATTTTCCGAACAAGCCACTAGGTCTAGAGTTGGGAGTTGATGGCCAATGACGATCTTACAACTTTTTTACTAGCGCAAAATATTCCATGAAAATTTGATAAGTGACGGTATCTCTTGGCGCGTTTGGGTCAGTCAAAAACCGGAAGGCTAGATTCTTATACTGCCTAACAGCCTTGGAAGATAAAAAAGATGATAAGCGCTTTGAGGTTAGTTCAATGAAATATTTCACTTCTGTTTCCAAAATTAGCTTCTCGATGCTCACACGATCTTCCTCTTCGCGCCCATCTCTAATTGCATCAATACCATATCTTCCCATCTCCATAAGCAGTCGATCTTTATACTCAAAGTGCTTGTTAAAACTTGGCCATCCGAGAACAACTTCTACGCTTGGGAAGGACCCTTTGTTATCCCTAACTTCTAAATAGATATGTTCCATCTTTCCCTGGCCACCAATTTTCCCACTTAGATACCGAAAAAGTTTGGCTCTTTCCGACCCCGAGTTTCTTTCGGCCTCAATTTTCCATCCCTCCCAAATATCTGCATGATAGATATCATTTCGCCCATCGTCGTTGTAGTAACTCCGACTCGGGTGGAATTCCAGATCTGGTCTGATAATCATTAGAGGAGTGCGGTCTTCACCAGAGGGGTTCCCTACAATCAGTGCCCTAAATTCTACAACGTCACGACTGGTCTGATATGTATTTATCATATACTGTAGGTCCACATTGAAGAACTGAACCGCCAGACGAGCCGCCTCTTCATCTGAAATAATTTCAGTCAATGCTTCACGTTCGTCGCCAGACTGATTTAACCGAACTGTAAAAGGTGGGTCTTGAACAACCTGGTCTTCAGCCATATCGCTCCCGTCGTCCCAACTCGGAGACATATCATCATATGAAAGGGCATTGTAGCGTAGTGTTTGCTCTTCAGGCATTTGAAAGGATGGCCGATCACTATTGGGACCTCTTTGTGAAAAATCAAGCAGAAAATTTCTGATTGTTTGTGTGAATTCGGGAGTAAAAATGGCTTTGTCTAAGAGAAGGTCGTGTATGTATCCTATTTCCCTCGGGTCCAAATACACAATTGTCCTTATTAAGTCATACAAACATTTCTTGTTTGGTGTTGAAAGGCAGAGTATGAGTCACCTGAGCTCTCAACTTGCTGTGAAAGAAGTCTCACCCCTTCTTTGAGGTTCAATACAGTTTTGTCTTCAGGTACATCTTTCGATATCCTTGAAAATTTGAGCATAATTCCTAGAACCTCAGATCTTGTACTTCTTTCATCGACTCCTGCAATTTGTGGAAGAGCGATTAAGCGTGCAAGTAAACTCATGTCTTCAATTAATAACTCGTCATTAAAAACTCCGAATATACGCAGTACTTTCATCGTCTGTGTCTCTCTGGCGATATTGTCAACCAACCAAACCTTCCACTCATTCGTTCCAAACTTTTCAATTAGTTGTTTCCTGATGTAGTCTTGGCTTTTTGAGTCGTAGAAACCAGTTTCTTTTATTTTCTCTATCCAACTTAGTTCCTGTGAACCAGGGCTCGACAGGTCAACGTTCTCAACTTCTGGCAGAACATCTAACATATTTCGTCAATTACATCATAATCTTAACTTTGATACAAGTCATTGAGGGGTGCAACTAATGCTCTTTGAACTTAGATTAAGTATTTGTATATAATCATCCTTACCCATGTCCATCAAAGAGATATTCAAGCTTGTTTTGAGTTGGCGCATTCTTCTGATTCTCATCGCTCTCCCGGCCATGTTTCTCTTGCCCCCTCGTACCCGTTTCACCAATCTCACCGAGAAGCCCTCACTCGGTAACGTTTTTTCCATGTGGTCCAATTTCGATGGACTCCATTATCTAGATTTGGCTCAGTATGGTTACGGTTATCAGCACAAGACGGATATGGACTATGCTTTTTTCCCCGTCTATCCCTGGACCATAGGCACCTTCAATTTCTTGGGAAATTACCTGGCTTCGGGGCTCCTTCTCTCACATGTGTATCTTATTCTGGCTCTTTACTTCCTCTATCGGCTCACTGCACTGGATTTCACTAAGAAGGTCTCCCGCCTTACCATCATGTTGACGCTCTTATTTCCTACCGCGTTCTTTTTTGGCTCGGTCTATACCGAGTCTTTGTTTCTCTTGCTGACTGTCCTAACCTTTTATCTGATCCGCCGCCAACATTTATTCCTGGCTTGCCTTTTGGCTGCCGTTGCTTCCGCCACCAGAATCACCGGAGTTTTTCTTTGGCCGGCTATTATCTACGAATACTGGCTCATGTACGGGAGAGATCTTCGCCGGTCACTCAATCTTTCGGCTTTCTGGCTACTGCTTCCACCTCTTGGAGTTTTCTCCTTCATGCGTTTTCAATATCTTCAGACCGGGGATCCCTTATTCTTTTTTCACATCCAGTCAGTTTTTGGTGGCCGGACGATAGACAAACTTATCCTACTTCACCAAGTCTTTTTCCGTTACTTCAAAATGTTAGTTTTTACTGACTGGGACCCACTTTATTTTACAGTTGTTCTCGAAGCACTTTCGGCAATTCTGATTGTATCGGTTCTTATCTTCTTCTTCAAAAAAATCCGCTTTTCTTACTGGTTGTTTGTTCTCTTATCCTTCTTACTACCCACTTTTTCGGGCACCTTTATGAGCATGCCCCGCTTCGCCTTGGTTCTCTTTCCGATATTTATGGTTCTAGCTTATTGGCTAGAGAAACAACATCCCTTTATCCAGTATGTTTTCTACACGATTTGTATCTTGATGTCCATTCTCTCGGTGATCTTTTTCACCCGCGGCTACTTCATCGCCTGATCTTTTTCAAGGACCACTACTTGGAAATTTTCCTGGCAGTTATATCTTTTGATCTCTTTAGCCTTTCCAAACAAAGTTAGTTCGTTATATGACGTTTTTCCGAGTTCAAAAGTACTATTGTCGAGCACTACCGCCATCAGCGAAGCGCTACTCGGTTCGTTTTCGATATATTTCACTTGACAGCCGGCTTGCTTCATCATTACCCGATGCTCCGGCCCATTGTGATATGGGTGAAATCCGGCTTGCACACTCTCAAATATGGGTTCCTTGATTTCCTTGCAAACAGTGTCAAAACATTGAGTCATTTGCTCATATGTTCTAATGGCCGGTTTGAAATACGCTGATAGTCTTGACGGAGTCAGGTAAAAAGACGACAAGACTAGCAGCACTAGTATTTTCGGCCATCTGGGTAAGGAGGCAATACAGAGAAAAAGGAGAGTAGTAAACCCAAAAATATAATGTGAGTGGATTGTCAGGGGTACGATAAAAGTAATTAACACCGTCAGAAATAATAGTTTTGAGAAAAAGTTTAACTCTGGATTTTCTTTTTTTCGTCCATACCATAGCAAGATAGCCGCCAGAATCAGTATTGCTCCTATCAGCAGTTCTCTATTAATTGCTAAACCGTAACCAAATAGGCTGCTAAACTTTGCCGTCATAGAAATATTTTCGGCCTGTTGCGGTGTCACCCCTCTGGTAAACAAGCTAGAAGTGAGCAGAAACTGGTGTTTCAGTTCAAACGCAATCGTCGGTAAATTCACCACTATCAATGCCAACATCTCAGCCAAAACTGTTTTTAGTCTGTTTGTTTTCCAAAATAAGACCAAAAAAATAAAGATACCGATAAAGGCCGGAGCCATAGAATAAGAAAAAGATATCGCTATGGCGAGAGTCGCAACAAAAACGATCATCAGTTTCTGAGAAAACTTCTGGGTTAACAGATAAAAACTGATTAAGGCTGTGGCCAGTAGGGGAGTGGTAAAAGAAGGGTTCCAGACAAATCTACTTTGGATAATATACTGCGGACTGATCGTGACAAGCAGAAAAAATCCCAGTAACGCCATTTGCATTTTTTTGTTTCCGCGTAAAAACCACAGTCCTCCGAGGAAAAACGAAATATAGATAAATGCATTTGTATATAAGAGAGCCATCGGTGAACCATTAAATAGTAGAAACCCCGGCATCAGCAGATAGAAATAAATAGCGCTTTGATTTATCGGTAGTGAGCTGGTCTGAGGTCCCAGTAGTGGTGGTTTCCCTGTCTCCATCCAGTCTTGCAGTACCAAAAGGTCTCTTCCCATATCATTGAAGTAAAACAGAGAGGTACCAATATTATTAAATCTCAGCCACCAGAAAAGCCCAACCAAGAACACCGCTACTATCCACACCCAATAATTTTTCCATGCCTTCATGCATTAATAATAGCGTAAACTATATTAGCCATGAAGCGAATTTTTCGTGCTATTTCTACACCTACTGCCCGGTCCACCGCCTTTTTCTACTTTGGTAGCTTTGGTCTTAATGTCTTTCGCTATTTCTTTCACCTCATCCTCCTGCGCTTCCTGGCACCGGCAGAGTATGGTGAATTTTTATCCTATCTATCCCTTACCTATCTTCTGGGTATTCCCACCGGCACCATCGCCACTGTCATCACCAAATATGTCGCCGAGTTCAAAGGAAAAGGGGACAAAACTTCCATCAATCTCTTCTTCCATTATCTCATTCGTACCGTCACCCCCATTGCCTCCTTCCTCGGACTTGCTTTGATTTTCCTTTCCGGACCTCTATCTCACGTTTTCAAAGCCCACTCTCTGGCCCTTATCGTGTTGGGTATCAGTGTCTTTATCTCTCTCTACCAAACCATTATCTCTTCCTATCTGATAGCTTTTCAAAAATTTACCTTTCAAACCGTTCTCGGTTTGGTCAGCACCTTTCTGACCATTCTATTTTCAATCGGCCTTATCAGCCTTGGCTTTGGCGCTACCGGCGCAGTTATCGGTCAGCTTCTGGGTAGTGTAGTAACCTCTCTTATTATTTTCCTCGATCTGCGACCCTCATTTTATCCGAAGGTCGTCACCAAGAAGCCTCCCCATTTTTCTTTGGGGGGTTTTATGGGATACAGCTTTATTTTTGCTCTCGGTACCATGTCACTGATGTCCACGGATATTCTTATGGTGCGAGCCTTGTTCAACCCTCATCTATCTGGTATTTATTCATCACTATCTATCCTTGGTCGTATGATTCTCTACGGTTTGACCCCTCTCATTTCTCTGGTGTTGCCGATCGCCTCCCATCGTCAGGCCATCTCCGGTACCGCCAAGAATATCTTGATCAAGTTGGGTTCCGTCACGGTGCTTTTTGGACTGATCGGTGCAGGTATTTTTAGCATGTTCCCTACGCTGATCATCAGAATTCTTTCTGGTGTCGCCTATTTGGAGGCAGCACCCTTTCTTTCGGTCTTCGCCTTCACCATGGTCTTTTTTGCCCTCAGTCAGTTCATACTTTCTTATCAAATGGCTATCAGCCGTCCTCGGGCAACCCTTCTACTATTGGCGGCGACCCTTACCCAGCCGGTCTTGTTTTACATATTCCGAGGTTCATTCTCTCTCGTCATCTGGTCAAACTTTACTGTCCACCTACTCTTGCTCTCCTCTCTTTTATTCTTCCTCTTCTCCCGCGTCAATAACCACTAGCTAGTAACCAACATCTCTCCGTCATATAATCTCCTCATGCCCAAAGTGGCCAAAAAGAAAAATAAAACATCTGGTTCGGTAAACCACTCATTGCTTTCGGTGATTGTGCCGGCATACAACTGTAAGACTATCCGTAATGATCTCTCCACCATCAAACTTTATCTCGACCTTCTCAATCGACCTTATGAACTTATTTGCGTCGTTGACGGTCTAAAAAACAGTAAAGACAGAACAGCCGAACTGGCCAAGTCTTTTAGGGCTAAAGGTAGCAGGGTTTATTTTTACAAGGAAAACAAAGGTAAGGGTTATGCTGTGCGTTACGGCATGGCGCGCGCCAAAGGGGGGATCATTGCTTTTATCGACGCCGGTAGTGATCTTCACGCTAGAGGTATCGGTTTGGCTCTCGAACATATGAGGTGGTACGATGCAGACATTATTATTGGCAGCAAACGCCACCACGCCAGCAAGGTAGACTATCCCTGGCAAAGGAAGCTACTCTCATACGTTGTCCAGAAAGCCACAAAGTTTGTTTTTGGCCTTAATGTTTCAGATACTCAGACAGGACTCAAGGTTTTCCACAGAGACGTACTGGTGGAAGTCCTTCCTCGCCTCATCGTCAAGCGCTGGGCTTTTGACTTGGAGATTCTCACTGTTGCCAACCGTCTGGGTTTCAAGCGAATTTACGAGTCACCGGTCGAAATCACTCACAACTTTTCCAGCAATGTAGGTTTGTCATCGATTCAAAACTTTTTTATGGACTATCTGGCCATTTTCTACCGTACCTACATCCTTCGTTACTATGATGATGGAGGCTCGGATCACTGGGAGCATGACCCCAATCTCAAGCTCCGCTACCGTTAACTTACTCTATGAAACCACTTGTCTCCATCATCGTCATCGACTACAAAAAGAAAAATCCCTATCTGGTCGAATGTCTGGAAGCCATCGGGAAGCAAACCTACAAAAACTTCGAAATCATTTTGGTCTGCGACTTCCGTGTAGACCTAGATTATCCCAAACTTCGCCAGAAGTCATATGGACATTATGTGGGTCCGGCCGAGAAAAGGGATGCCGGAGCCAAGATGGCCAAAGGGGAGATTCTGGCTTTTATTGACGACGACGCTTTCCCCAGCAAGGACTGGTTAGCCAGTCTCGTGCCCCATTTTCAAAAAACCAAGATCACTGGTGTCGGTGGGCCGGGTGTCACTCCGCCTGGAGTCAGCTGGCAGGAAGCAGCTTCCGGCTGGGCATCCGCGTCTCCGGTCGGCGCCGGTCCGTATGCCTATAGATTTCTTCCGGGCAAGAAACAATATGTTGATGATTATCCTTCCATGAATTTGGCAGTTCGTAAAATAGACTTTATGAAAGTTGGTGGTTATGATTCAAACTTCTGGCCCGGGGAGGATACCAAGCTATGCTTGGATCTAACCCACAAACTCCACAAAAAGATTATCTACGAACCGAAGGCGATTGTTTTTCATCACCGCCGCCCCATCTTTTTCCCACACCTTCGACAAAACGGCAACTTTGGCCTTCATCGTGGTTTTTTTGCCCGTATTCTTCCGGAAACTTCTCTTAGACCTATCTACTTCCTCCCCTCAGCCATTTTGATTGGTTTTATCTACCTTATTCTATCAACCCTCTTTCTCTTCATGGCAAGGGATCCCTCCCCGTCATTGCGAGGAGGCATGACCGACGTGGCAATCTCACTCCACCAGATACGCACATTTGGCATCTACTCTTTCGCTGCATATTTCTTTGTTCTACTCCTCAACTCCCTCTGGGTCTACATCGTCATTGCGAGGAGTGAAGCGACGCGGCCCGCTGGTACCCGAAGGGGTAAACCTCACTCCACCAACGCCATCTTTCAATCTCTTCTTTCCATCCCCGTCATCTTCATCACTCACCTCTGGTATGGGGCGCGTTTCCTCCAAGGACTCCTGTTTACTGGTAAACTAATACAATAATGGTCCAAGTTAACAACACCGAAGACAAAAGTGAAGCAGTCCGCCAGGACGGCTACACCATTACGGTCGATCTAGACAAATGTATTTCGGCTGGCCCATGCTCCATTGTTGCTCCTCTCACTTTTTATCTGAGAGACTCAGACGGCAAGGCTCTCATCCTCGACCCAGACGGGGACTCACTGGAAAAAGTCAAAGAAGCTGCCCGATCTTGCCCCATTCTTGCTATATTTATTAAAGACAAAAACGGAAAGCAAATCTTTCCATAAACAAACCATGTTAAAAAAATCCAAAGTTATAAAAAAGAATCTGAAATCCAACAACCCTCTCCGTTTAGTTGTCGGTTATCCACCCATGCCTTCCGACAAAGGCGTCATGCTTCTGTCACAGAACCGCCAGTTCCAGTACTTCAACGCCAAGACCTATATCTACCCTATGGTTCCGGCCTATGCTGCGTCCAATGCCGCCGCCCATGGCTACAAGGTCAAATGGATGGATGGTATAGCCGAGGAGCAGACCTTTGAAGAGTGGTTGAAAGAACTAAAACAATTCAAACCTGATGTTCTGATGGTAGAAACGAAGTCGCCGATCGTCAAGAAGCACTGGGCTTTAACCAAGATTCTGAAGAAAGAACTCCCCAAACTTCTCTTAGTCTGGGTAGGGGACCACGTCACCTTTGCCCCGGAAGAAATGATGGATCACAGCAAAGTTGATTACCTCATTACCGGCGGTGACTATGACTTCGTCATTGTGAACCTTCTCGACCACATTTCCAAAGGCACCACCCTTGAAGCTGGTGTTTGGTGGCGTATGGGTGACAAAAGAATCAATCAAAAACCTCTGGAAACCATTAAGAGAAAGGGCAAGGCAGTCTACGCCAACTCGGGTAAGCCCAGTATTGCTCACGATCTAAACGAACTTCCTTTTGTCGACCGCGACCTTACCAAGTGGGAGCTTTACTCTGTTTACAATGGCAACTACAAATACACCCCGGCGACATACATGTACTCAGGTCGAGATTGTTGGTGGAACCGCTGTACTTTCTGTGTCTGGGATCACACTATCAACCCGGTTGGCTCGTACCGAAGGTTTACCCCGCAAAGGTTGTTTGATGAAGTCAAATATGTAGTAGACAAGTATCACGTCAAAGAAATCTTTGACGACGCCGGTACTTTTATGATCGGTAAACCACTAATGGACTTTTGTAATATGATGATTGAGTCCGGCTATAGTAAGAAAGTGGTCTACGGCTGCAACATGCGTCTCAATGCCCTTAAGCAAGAGCATTATGACTTGATGGGCAAAGCCAACTTCCGCTTCATTCTCTATGGCATGGAATCGGCCAACCAATATACTCTTGATCACCTGGATAAGGGTTTGAAGGTCGAGCAGATAGAAGAAGGTGTCCGCATGGCCAAGAAGGGTGGTCTAGATCCTCACCTTACCATTATGATGGGCTATCCATGGGAAACCTACAAGGATGCAAGAAACACCGTCGACCTGGCCAAGAAGTGCTTTGAAAAGGGTTACGTCGATACACTTCAAGCCACAGTGGTGATTCCCTATCCCGGAACCCCACTTTGGAAAGAGTGCAAAAAGGAAGGCTGGCTCCTCTCGGAAGATTACGATGACTACGATATGCGCAAGCCGGTGATGAAATCAACCTTGACCGAGAAACAGGTATTGGAACTGACTCAAGATCTTTATAAATCTTTCCTCAGTCCCAAGTTTATGATCAGAAAGGTCACCGAGATCCGACATCTCGATGACATAAAGTTCCTCTTCATGGCCGGCTGGCGCTTCCTCGGCCACATGATGGACTTCTCTCCCAAACAGCTAAATCCAGAGACAGTGAGGTAAAATCATTCTCACAATGTCACCTCATTCGTTTTTATTCAAACTGTGGTTCTTCCCATTCAGCCTAATTAATATGTGGCGTGATTGGTCAAATCGAAATGTCAATCGCAATTTTATTGGCTCAAAACTTAAAATCTCTGGAAAAAACATCTGGAAAAAGGGGCCAGATCTCCCAACATACCGATACGAATTTGGATCAGCCCTGGTTGGTGACAATTTTTACATTATTGGAGGTGTTACTGCGCCAACGGTCTATACAGTGACAAAGCGTGTAGACAGGTACGACATCAAGAGCAAAGAGTGGTCAAGGGTTTCGAACCATCCTTATATAATCCACCATCCAGGCGTGACAAGTGATCAAAACTTTGTTTACGTTATAGGTGGCAACGGTTTACGGATAAGTTCGTACTCTATTGCACATAAATATAATCCAGAAACAGATAGATGGCAAAGACTCGCGGACATGCCCACCAAGCGCTGCGCTCTAGGACTAGCTTATCTAGATGGGAAGATTTACGCTGTTGGTGGTGCAGACAACAAACGGCCACTTTCGGCTTTTGAAGAATACGATGTTGAAAAAAATCAATGGAAAAATCTACCTGACATGCCTACTGCTCGGGAGCATCTTTTTTCCGTGACGATACAGAGGTTTGTTTATGTTCTTGGTGGCTATCAGAATGATCGCTTTCACAATGTAAATACGTTCGAAAGATATAGTATAGGCAGAAAAGTCTGGGAAAAACTAGCTCCACTTCCAGCTAAGATCAGCGGTTTCAGTGCTTGTATTTATGGCAAAAGTATCTTCGCCTTCGGTGGTGAACAGGGTTGGGCAACGTCAGATGAAATCTACGAATACAAATTAAAAGAAAAAAAGTGGTTTAGAAGAGGAAACATGCCAGCTGCCCGGTATGCCGGAGCTGTCATTTCGGCTGAAGACGGAATTCATATTGTCGGGGGGAATCCACTTATGATGTCCGGAAAATTCAGCAATGACCATGACATCTTAATTCCCCAATGAAGTTTCTGGTCTTTGCCAACACTTATACTTTAATCAGCGGTGGCGACGTTATTTTTGCCGAAATGAGCAAGTTTTGGGGTAGCCTTGGACACGAAGTTACAATTGTTACCAACGAAAAAGGAAAAGCTTTTTGTGAGTCTAGAGGCCTAAAAAGAGTTAAGATCATGGTCTGGCCAGCTTCGGATTCTGATAAATTTGGTTTGATAATCTCTGAACTCTACAAGACACTCACTTCCGTTCTCCGCTCTATTTTTAAAAAACCAGAAAAAGTAGAAATTATCTTCGCCTCATCCTTTTTTTGGCCGGACATTTTTGCCGGCGTTATCTCCAAACTTAAACACCCCCATGCCAAACTCGTGGTCGGGATCTATCTCTTGTTCCCAAATCCTTTTGGTAACGTTCGTTATGATGGAGGGTTCACAAAAGCCGTACTACTTTCAATTTCTCAGTCGGTCAGTCTGTTTTTAGTCGATCGTTTTGCTGACATTGTCCTTACTGCATCCAGACATAAAAAAGAATTACTTCACAACAGTCGGCAACTCCACAAGCACACTGTTGTTTCTATCAGAGGAGGGATAGACTTGAAAAGCATCTCCAGAGTCAAAAGACAACCTAAAAAATATGACTGTGTTTACTTTGGCCGCTTCCATTCTCAAAAGGGGCTCTTCGACTTGCTGGATGTTTGGAGAGACGTCCTTGAAAGTAAACCAGAAAGCAAGTTGTTGCTTGCTGGCGGTGGGCCTTTGGAAAATGAAATTAGAGAGAAAGCTGATAGGCTCAAGATCCTAGATTCAATCACCTTCAGTGGCTTAGTTTCAGGATCAAAAAAATATCGCCTTTTGAAATCAGCCAAGATTTTCATTTCCGCATCAAGGTTTGACACTGGCAATCTCGCTCTAGATGAAGTACTTGCATGTGGTACCCCTGGAGTAGTTTTTGATCTCCCACATCTTCACTATGAGGAGGGTGTTATCAAGGTACCAGTTGGGGACAATAAAAAGATGGCTGAACGTGTCGTAGAGCTATTAAACGATCCTTCAAGAAGGGAAAATCTCGGAAATAAGGGTCGGGGTTTCATCAGGCAGTTTGAGTGGGGCAAGGTGTCCGCCAAAGTCCTATCATTGTTTGGGTCGTGACTGGTAGAATATTGTTTATGCGCCCAGTAATAATCGTTTCCGGTGCCTCCTCATCACTTGGAGTCATTCTATGTCAAGAATTGGTGGAAAATGGGTACAAAGTTTATGCTGGATACCATTTTAATCGGGCGAAAATTCTAAGAAATCAATATATAGTGCCAATCAAGCTCGACATCACCAGCTCTGATTCATGCAAAAAGGCCATCTCTAAGACAATATCCAAAGAAAAGTCATTTTTTGCTCTCATAAATCTGGTAGCTATCAGCCCATCTGGAGAAACTCTAGATTTCTCGGTCAGTGATTTTCAAAAAATTCTAGACGTCAATGTAGTTGGATCCTTCAGACTAATTCACGAAGTTTTGCCAAAGTTGCCCAAGAACGGCAGAATTATAAATATCGGGTCTCTCAGTGGTCTGATCAGTTTTCCCAAATTCAGTCTCTACTCAGCCTCAAAATTTGCTTTAAGAGCCATGAGTTTGAGTTTATATTACGAATGGTTGCCGAAAAGAAGATACGTTATCCACATCGCCCCAGGAGCAATTACCAAGTTTCCTGTTTCACCTCCTCCACCGGGTTCAGCAAGAGATAGAATTCCAGCACTAAAATGGATACTCCCACTGGTCACACCTCAAAAAGTGAGTCAGAAAATTATTGCCTGCTTAAAAGACCCCAATCCCCCAGCTGAAATCTTGATTGGGATTGATACTTTGATACTGACTGTCATAAAGCGGTTTTCGCCAGAAATTTTATGGAATAGTATCCAAAACTTTGTATGGAAAAAACAGCAATAAACAAAAACCCCAGCGTGTCAGTTGTCATTGCCACTTATAACTCAGGTAAGACTCTGGGAAAGTGTCTGTCTCGAGTGAGATCACAGAACTATCCCCAATCTAAGATTGAAATTCTTCTGGGTGATGGTGGATCCACCGATAATACTTTTGAGATTGCTAAAAAATACAAGGCAAGAATAATTAAAATTCCTGCCAATAAGCAAAACGCAGAATATAACCGTGGAACCGCTTTTAATAAAGCCAAAAACGATCTCGTGTTGATTCTTGATCATGACAACTTTATGACAACCAAAAATTACTTGAGAGAGTTAGTTCTGCCTCTGGTAGAAAATCCTGAAATTGTTGCCTCAGAAAGTTGTTACTATCATTACAGTAAGAAGTATTCATTACTTGACAGATACTATGCTCTTTTTGGCACTATTGAGCCTGTCCCTTTTTATTTTGGGAAGGCTGACAAATTGATGTGGACATCAAAAAAATGGAACCTGCATGGTAAGTCAACAGATTGTGGTAAATACTACCTGGTGGAATTTGAGGATAATCCAAAGATTTTCCCGACCATAGGCACAAATGGGTGTCTGATGCGTAGAAAGTTAGTCGTCAGAAACGCTGATGTAAGACCTGACCATCACTTCCCAATCGATGTTATGGTTGATGTGGTTAAATCTGGTCATAATAAATTTGCTTTTGTTAAGAATTCTTTGATTCATCTCACTGGCACTAGGGGAGTGTTGACTTTCTTAAAGAGGCGGGTCATGTTCGTCGAGAAATATCATTTTGCTGACGGCCCTCAAAGAAGGTACAGCGTTTATATGCCTGGAGACCAGTGGAATTTAGTTAAATTTATTTTCTACAGCCTAACCTTCATAAAACCCACTTACGACGCCTTGGTGGGATACATAAAAATTCCTGATCCTGCTTGGTTTGTTCATCCTCTTATGTGTTTTGGAATTACCTTCTCCTACGGGTGGGGAACAATAAAAAGTATATTTAAATACAAGCGATTATTTACCAATAATAATTTATGAACATAGAAAGATATGCGCAAGTTGCCCCTCAGGCTTACACTGGTGAAATCCCCGGATTGTTGCGAAACCTGTTGTTGTCCAATCATTTTCCAACCATTCTTGACTGTGGTTGCGGCGACGGCTCTCTAGTGCACGCGATTCTTAAAACAGGCCTGGTTAAGAGCTCAACCATCTTCGCCATCGACCTATCCAAAAGTAGGATCAATCTAATCAAAAAAATCTCTTCGAAAATTAAAGCTGCTGTTGATAGTGCTGAAACGCTCAAAACTATCAAGTCAAACTCAATAGATCTCTTGGTTACTACTCAGGTTATAGAACATGTAGACGACAAAAAAATGACAGCCGCCATGAAGAGAGTTGTCAAAAAAGGTGGAGTAGTTTACTTGTCCACTGTTTATAAAAAATGGTATGGGTGGTATTTTTACAAAAATGATATTGGTTGGGTGATTGACCCGACGCATTTGAGAGAATACTCAAGTGATTTCCAGTTAATAAACATTTTAAATAAGGATTTTACGGTCATGGTCAACCAAAAGACGCTTCAATGGTTTCCTGTCGTCGACTTTTTCAGTAAAAGAGTCAAACTAGGTGGGAAGAGAAGAGATGGTGTTATTTGGAAAATCCTCAGATCTATCAGAATTCCTGTCTTTGGTTATTACAACTGGGAGATTGTGTTGGTGAAGAAATAAGTTTATCTTCTCAAGTTAATGTAATATGGACGGGGATTTGAGAAAAGAACATCAATAATGTCTGGTATGCTTTCCTTGTTTTCCGGCCACATTGATATTATATTTGGAAAGAGCGACATCACCTTTCTATCTTCTTCGGACCAATGCGAAAAACCATCATGTCCATAGTCTTTATCTCTTCCTCCACCTGCCATAATTACTGGCACATTTTCCCGATTAATATAGTTTCTAATTGTCTCGAACGGTCTATATAAGAGAAATGGTGTGATTGAATAAGTTACAGGCACCATTCCTTGATATGCCAAACCAATCGAGACACCCATCATCGCCTGTTCTGCCGCTCCAACATTTACGAACCTTTCGGGAAAATCTCTTTTTATTTTATCAAACATGCCAAATCCTAAGTCTCCAGTCACCAACCAGATTTTATTATTATCCGTCATTTTCCGATGCAGTTCATAAGCAAACCAGCCACGCATACTCTCGTGTCTATCTTTAGGTGTTAATCTTTCGACCATATGTCAAGAGCTTGTTTATAATCTGCCTCTGTCATCTTGTGATAATGTGCCGACAGGCCATTTAAAAAAGGCAATTGATCAACTTTTGTCCTGGCGAATACGACTAGGGGAATTTCGGTATCTAGGGTTAAACCTTCAATAAGACTATCAATATTGTGTCCGTCAACATCTGCCACGTCACAGCCAAAGGCATGAAATTTCGGTATTAGTTTTTCCGAGTCAATCTCATCGTAGCCGGCGTAGCCATTTGCATTTACGGCAATTTTTAGGTTCTTGAGTTTATATCTCGATGCAATGGAAACGGCTTCCCAGATACTACCTTCCGCACACTCACCGTCAGAGATACAACAGTAGATATTTTTCGATCGATCCGCCAGTGCAATTCCGACGGCTACGGGTAAACCCTGTCCCAAACTGCCAGTGGACATTTCAATATCAAGCTTGGGATTCCTTTCAGGGTGAATGCCAAGCTCAGCAATTTTCGGATCGGAAAGGTACCCCATATTTTCGAGGACGACATAGAGGGCACATGCTGCATGGCCGTTACTTAGAATGAACTTCTCACCCCTTTTTTTAATCCTATAGATCGCATCAATTATGTCTACGGAAGATAGTGCCGACCCTAGATGGGTAGCATCTGCCTCACGCGTAAGCTCGATGATTCTTCTTCTATGGTTTATTTGTTCTTTTTGCATCTATTACGCTTTTTATTCCTTTTTGAAGATTGGTGTTGACTTTCCACCCAAGCGCCCTTAGTTTATCATTATTGGCTACCCAGCTGGTAACCGTGTCAAAACTCCTAATGTTACCCGTTTCTTCAATGTTAATTGTTATACCACAAAGTTCCTGAACGAGAGAAACAATTTTCTCATTGGAATACTGTACTCCAGAACCAATATTTACGACCTCCCCAGACAACAGTTTTGCGTTTTCTGAGACACTTATCACGCCTTCAACAAAATCATCTATATATATCCAGTCATGAACCCCAGGAGCAAGCTTGAGCTTGTCTCCGGTTAAGCAACACCTGATCACGGTTGGCAAAAAGCGATGTTCCGCCTCATTGGGTCCATATACCGAAAACGGTCTGACTGTTACGGCAGGTAGTCCAAACTCAGACGCGTAAGCTCTGACCAAGTAGGTAGCCCCAACCTTCGTGGCCCCATATAAAGTTTTAGTCTCTGGCAGCATATCCTCCCGCATTGGTTTGTTTTTTGTCCCATATTCACTTGAGGATCCCATGTTCACAAAAGAGTCTATCTTGGTGGTTTTGACTGCCTCAAGGAGGTTAAAAGTGCCAAGCAAATTCGCTCCAAATATACCACCAGGCTCTTTTTGGTTATAGTGATTTCCATAAGCCGCCAGGTGATAGACAGAGCTGGGTTTAAATTTGTTGATTGTATTCTTAAGGGCATCGGGAAGGCTAAGCAATGCCCTGTCGAGCTTTAGCACCTGAACACCTCTAGCCTCAAGCGTTTCCGCTAGCCTTGAACCTATGAATCCATTCGCTCCAGTGATTACAGCTTTTTCTTTCATACTAGATTGATACAGTATTATAGAATAGAATATTGTCGAAAGGTACTAATATTAGAAGGTATTTGATATATGAATAAAACCATAAATAGTGAATGCTCAATATGCGGAGATACCGATAATTTTAGTATTTTTTATAGGAAAAATTTTAACTATAGGCGACACTTAACCACAAAGGTGTTTTCAGCTAGAAGAATGCCAGATAAAATTCACGGAACAATTGTCCGGTGTAATATCTGCGGTTTGGTCAGGTCGCTGGAAGTCATTGACAGAAAGAAACTCAATAAACTGTATGAAGACAGCCACTTTACCTATAATTCTATGACTGACAAGCTAAGTCAAACATACGGCCATATTCTCAAAGAGGCAGGAAAATTTGTTCCCTCCAAGGGTGCTTTTTTGGAAATTGGTTGCGGGAACGGCTTTATGCTTGAAGAGGCAAGAAAATTGGGCTATAAGGTCGTAAGGGGAATCGAGCCGAGCATTGACGCCATCGCAAATGCAGAAAAATCGGTAAAGAACCATATAGTTAATAGCATATTAGAAGCAGACACCTTCAATAAATTAAAGTTCGATCTAATCTGTGCTTTTCAGGTCTTTGACCATATCCCGGACCCAAACAATTTTTTGGCAATATGCAATAAATTACTAAAGCCAAAAGGCATATTATTATTAATGAACCATGACGTTAAGTCCGCTTCGGCAAAAGTATTGGGTGAGCGAAGTCCGATATTTGATATCGAACACACCTACTTATATGATCAGGATACGATAAAAATGATTTTAATTAAAAACGGATTCGGTATTAAGAAGGTATATTCTCCGAAAGCTTTGATGTCTCTCCGATACATAGCTCGACTACTCCCTTTTCCAAAGAAAATCAAGGAAATTATTTCAGGTTTAAAATTCCCACTTTTTGACACGACGGTTCAGTTTCATCCCGGCAATCTTAGTGCGATAGCGTTTAAAAAATAATATGAGAAAAACGGAGACTCTCACTGCTATTATTGCCTGCTACAGAGACGGGCAGGCCATTCCAGTGATGTACGAGAGGCTAAAAAAGACTTTTAAGAAGATTGGTGTCGGCTACGAAATAATATTCGTAAACGATGGCAGCCCTGACGATAGCAAACTGGTTTTAGATAAAATTACCAAGAAAGACGGGAACGTTGTCGCCATCACCCACAGTAGAAACTTCGGTTCACAAATGGCCTTTTCAAGCGGTATGAACATTGCCACAGGAGACGCTGTAATACTCCTTGATGGAGACCTACAAGACCCTCCGGAGATAATCTCTGATTTTTACAAAAAATGGAAAGAGGGCTTTGACGTTGTGTATGGAATTCGTGTTAAGAGAGAGGCATCAAATTTCATGCAAGTGGCATATAAGATGTTTTACCGTCTTTTCCAAAAACTTTCATATATTCATGTACCCCTCGATGCCGGAGATTTTTCGTTGATGGATAAGAAAGTCGTAAGAGCAATCAACACATTGCCGGAAAAGGATAGGTTCCTTAGAGGACTGCGCGCTTGGGTGGGTTTCAAACAAACCGGCATTCCCTATATCAGGCCGGAGAGACTCTTTGGTAAAACCACCAACAGCTTGCATAAAAACTTCGGATGGGCACGTAAGGGAATATTTTCCTTTTCTTATGTCCCGCTTGAATTGATTACTTATATTTCTTTGGCTGTTGCTCTGCTTTCGATGGTTGGAATTGTCATTGAAATTATACTTAAAATATTCTTTCCTGATACACCTAGAGGCGTGCCAATTACTCTGGTCACGATTCTGTTTCTGGGCAGCATGCAATTACTATTTATAAGTGTAATTGGCGAATATGTTGGAAAAATTTTCGAGGAGGTTAAGAATCGTCCTATGTACATTGTCAAAGATATTGTCAACAAACCAAAAAAATAGTCATGATAAGAAAAATTCTCCACAATTTAGCCGAAAACCCGATCCTATTTGAAATTTTTGAGAAAATCTTTGGGGCAGATGATGAAAAGATGAAGATATATAGGCAGGCGTTCCACAACGGGAACCGTTTACTTGATTTTGGATGCTCTACCGGAAACACCACAAAGGCTTTCTTGGATTTTGATTATTATGGCATAGACTTGGACGAAGGTTGTATAAAATATGCTCAAAACAGGTGGAAAAAACATTCCAACGTTAAATTTTTCGCCAAAGACATTTTTAAAAAGCCTTTCAAAAAAGAGTACTTTGATTATGTTCTGTTTGCCGGGACAGGCCACCACATCCCCGATGAGTTATTTGTTCCAATAGTAAAAGAGTTAGCGTATGTTTTGAAAAAGGGAGGTGAAATTTGGTTCTATGATATTCTAAAACCCAGTAAGTCCAGCCCTTTACTTGCTAAGGTGCTTGCATCTCTCGATAGGGGTCGATTTATCAGAACTGCCAAGCAATATGACCGTATCTTTTCCGGACTTAAGTTTATTAAAATAGCTGAGAGCAAAGTAATAAAAGTAACCAATACGTTGATCCCACAAGAAGATTACTGTTTCTACCGTCTAAAGAAAGTTTAGCCGCTACTCAATCTTGTATATTTTTACGATAGGCCCTAAGTTGTTTCTAGGAACAAACTCTTTTATCAGACTTACCCCCTCCACCATATCATCTAGAAGTTGTAAAAAGTACTCCCTTTCTCTCTTGACCATATAATACAAAAGTTCGTGTTGAGTGCCTTTTTGGACATCCTTTAAATTGGATGCAAAAGGAATGACATTGTCTATTAAGTAATAGTCCATCAAAAAAACCTTCCTGGGATCATCGTTTGTTAACGCCATACCATAGGTGTAACTATTGATTACAATATACTTGACACCTTCCTCTTTGAGATGATCTATAGGTTTAAAATTAAAATAAGCGTAAACATCTCTCATTGTCGCGTCTTTCTTTGCTCTTTCAACCGCCTTGTTGGGCATGTCGCTTGGCCAAACCGGTTCAGATTTTGAATCTATCATTTCAACAATCTCATAATTTGCAGCACCGGATTCCTGCCCCGACAGTTCTTGTTTGATCGCGCTTGGTAGTTGATAGTCATAATATTCCCTAGCCACACGGTTCCTTAACATTATTGGATAGGTACTGGGAAGAGAAACTGAATATGCCGGATAATCAACGGCAATCTTCGTGTCAGAAGGGATATTTTCTAATATCCACGCCCTTGCCTCCTGTCTTGTTTCGGGTAACTGCTTTTTTTTGTTTCCATTTAAAATCGCTGAGGCATTTGGTAAGATCACTGCAGATGCCAGGACAATTACCGATATAAATTTAAGATTGATATTTTTAAATAAATTTGACAGCTCCTTAGCCGCGAACATTAAAGATATTGGGATTAGCCCAACAAAAAGGTGCATCCATCTATATGCCCACTGATAAAAGAAAATGAAGTAAGTTAGGGATATAACTAAGTACAAGATATCCAGCTTACTTCTTCTGAAAACCGCCATAATTGTGGCATAAACCACCAGTAGTCCAATAATGTAATCACGCCTGACGAGCTCATAATAAAACCAATAAATAATACTTGGTATGTTATAGTGAAAAAATTGAGTCGAAGAAAAGGCCACCTTACCCGCACCTGAACCTTGTAGGAAAAAGTGAAGTGATTCATCAAATCGAAAGAACCAGTTTAGATTGCCCAGCACTCCAATACCAAAAGCGAATACGGAATAAGTAATCCAATTCAATAAGACATTCTTTTTACTCTTTTGCCTGGAAACAAAATCCATTAAAAAGAGTAAAAAGACCGCCGGAAATAATAGCACTGTTGTTTGGTGCGACGCCACAGCAAATCCCATTGCAATCCCTCCAATTGCATATGTTTTGCGGTTCGGGTTGACACAAATCAAACTAATTCCCAAAAAAGCTATCAAAGACGATAGTGCTGACAAAGTCTGATGAACGGCGTACTGGGATTCAAAGACAAGTTGCCATTCCAGAGCCACGAACAACGCGGCAATTAAACCTGTTATTTTAGACTTTGCTATAGAATTACCCCACAAGTACCCTATCAAGATAGTCAGGCTACCCAAAATTGTAGTGACTATGCGTGAAATGAAAACTACAGTAGATGGATCCTGAAAAAATTTTACGGCAAAGTCCGTCGTATCTCTAAAATATCCTGCAAAAGTTCCAAAAATAAAATATACCCCAAAAGCTATCAATAAAAAGTATTTATGAAATAATGGATAGTTGATATCTACCGGGATTGGAGACATTCTCTGTCCCATCGACATCGAATCCAAAATAATTCTCGCCTCATCGGGGTGAAAAAGATCTGGGAGTCCAAATCCAATTCCGGAGATGCGGAAAAAGAAACCAAATAAGAATATCAGTATGAGAAGCACTTTAAGTCTGTTCACAACCGTTATTATAAATAAAAAAGTATCGTTAAACCTGTTTAAAAGACTGGAAACATTCTTATTGGCATTGGTTTATCATAAATAAAGTTGAAACCTTTCTATTTAGGCATACCAAAACTCATTTCGGGATCAATCTACTTGATAATCAGTATTATAGTAGTAATCATGCCGTGGTTCTGGATTCCAGAGGGTTTTGTCTATACTTCAGAAGAGCCAAATTTCATCAACTACGATATCAAGATCGACCGCGCCCTTACTATGTGGTCCAAAGACAATGGTTTTGGTGCTGCAGGCGATCCTTCAAATCAGTCGCTTTTGATACCAAACGCATTCTTCTACCATTATCTAAGAGAGCTTGGGTTAGATCGCTCACAAACACAACGGTTATTTATCTCTTTTATTTTTCTATCCATCACCTATAGCTTCTGGTTATTTTCCACCCTCTTTACTAAAGAGAAATTTCTGAGATCTATGGGTATGCTGGTCTATATCTTTAATTTCTACGTTGTTACTTCGATTGGATACACTGCCAAAACGCTCCAACTTGTTCTTATGCCCGCTCTTTTTTACATTGTTTACAGATACATAAAAACCAGAGAAATAAAATATCTATTTCTTAGCTATATTTGGTTATTTATTTTCCAAGGGGTTTTTACCAACCTACCATTGGCGGTTACCTCTCTGGCAATGTACTTAGTTGCACTATTATATTATCTATTCACCGAAGATAACTGGAACAAAAAAACGGTGCTCGTTGATTTCATTGTTTTGGTCACCTTGACTGTTCCTGTATTGTTGCCGCACTTCATAATTTACCTTACGGTCCTAACAGCCATGAAGGAAATGCCGGCGCTTTTTACCTTTACCGCCATAGGCGCTCCCTTAAGTCTCCTGTTTCAGATGCGTGGCGCTTGGTGGGAAAAATCCGGACATTTAGGGGTTTTGTATTTCAATCTGGGAAAGTTTTATAGTCACTTTTTGACAGTAATATCGGCGGTCATAGGTATTGGCATGATTATTATTTCCACTATCGTCGTAACGTGGGACAAGTCTGTAAATAATCGAAGAAACCCCACTTTCTGGCTAGCCGCATACTTACTGGGTATCGGACTTGCCAGTGGTTTCTATTTTCTGCCTGGTTTTTATCATTTTATGATGGAGCATATACCGATGATGGTAATGTTCAGAGAGACTTGGGCAAAATTCGTACCCCTTGTTGTCCTTTCGGTAGCTGCCATGACACTGGTATTGTTAGACTATCTAAGTAAAAATGACCGTAAAAGGTTTTTTATTACCTTACTCACAATAGTCATTTATTTAGGAGTGCAGAGTTATCCCTTTTTTTCCGGAAGTATAGTTGACAGAGAAGTATTGAGCTGGAAGAGACGAGTGGTTAAAATTCCTCAATATTGGGAGGAGTACAGTGATTGGACAAAAGCAAATCAGAAGGTAATCTTGCCTATACCTTTTGGGGTGACACCATTCGATTCGCTTTATAGATGGAGTCCCGAGGATATTGGAAATACGATACTACCAGTACCTTGCATCTTAGGTCAGACCAACGTAATTTGTAACAACAATACCGATAAATATATCAACATTCTTAAAGCGTTTACTGATCGTAGAAGTTTTGATTGGCTCCAGATGGGAGGTGTTGAGATGGTCATGATACAAGAGGATCTGGATACTTCCAGCTACTCTGATAAACATAGCTGGCAAATGAAAGAGATTCTAAACTACGTGGATGCGGCTCCGGTTGCCAGTTTCGGAGGTAAATTAAGGATTTACAAGATACGAGACCAGTACTCAAGACCGATTGTCTATGCTACGCAAGAAGTTTTATCCATCGACAGAAATAATAAAGTTACCGATCTTCCCTTAAACGATCTCATCGGTCGTGGTATTTTTGTTAACACCAGTGACCTCGTCTTGCCTCCTAACAAGACAGTCCTTCCGGAAGTCTCTACTCAAAAAATCTCTCAGACAGAATATGGTGTTGAGATTTTAAATGCCAGCGAACCCTTCGTTTTAGTATTAAATCAATCTTTTGACCGCAACTGGAACTTGAATATTGGTGGTAAGGATCTTGAGACTCAACATTTCTTGGTTAACGGATTTGCAAATGGGTGGTTTATTGAACCCGGACTAATCTGTGACCAAAAACCTTGTGACATAAAAATAAAAATTGAGTTTCGGCCTCAACAATTTTTCAGATACAGTGTCAAAACAAGTCTTATGTTCTTTTTAATTTCCGTTTCACTTGTCATCCTTATCTTTATTAGGAATACGTTTTTCGGAAAACATGAGACTCATTAAATCAAATCTGATCATCTTCGCTCTTGTATTTATATGGATAATCTTTATTGGATCTTATCTCCGCGGTGTTAATTATTTTTCCTTATCCCTTGAACAACCGATTCCAGGTCAATCCCTGGGTGACTATAGGGGGGACCCGTTGCTTCAAGAGCATGTTGTGGAATTTGACTATCCATCAAACCATCCTTATCTTAGTTCCGTTATTGTCAACTTTAATACCTTCTATAAAAAAAATACCGACACATTACGTTTCAGTATAAAAGAAGTTGGTCAGAAAGGCTGGTATTACCAAGGTGATTACGGTACCGGTCAGATTCAACAGTTCCAAAAGTACTATTTCAAATTCCCTACGATTGCAGAATCCTCAGGAAAGATCTATCAGATTAAAATTGAATCTCTTGGTGGTGCGGAAGGGGACTACGTGGCAATAGCCAGTCCTTTGGAAAATTCAGTAAAGGTGGAACACGCATTCTCAAAAGAGAGACTAAGTGAAGATATCGGCCAAATCTTGTATTTAGCTTTTCATAAAGCCACTTTTCTAGTTTCCGACCCATTGTTCATAAGACACCTCACACTATATTCTTTGCCTCTTATTTATTTTCTTATTTACTCACTTGTGGGATCGAGCATGGGAGTTTTTTCCGTAATCATATTTTTATCAATTTTACTCAACTCATTACTTCTCAGGGGATTCTCGGCATTTTTCATGTTATCGGTTATGTTTGGATGGAGTTTGATGATCCTACACCACAGAGTCGAGAGCAAAGTATCAGTATCGGTTTCACTCTCCGCTTTTCTTCTATCGATAATCTTTTATTTGTTGGGGGTTAGTGTCGTAGGCGATAAGCTTGCCGCTTGGACATATATGTTTCTATTGTTTACTGTTGTCCAGCTCTTTTACGAGACAAAACTAAGGCCCAAGAAGTTATTGTCGCTCCATAGATATTGGCACGATCTTGTTGCCGAGGGACGGACTATGGCCGCTTTGACTTATCAGATTATTGTAGGAGAGGTGAACATCTCTGTCGAAAGAGGAAAATATAATTTAGGTACTAAGGACGGCGCAATCTTGGGCAGTGATAAATCTCCGGAATTGGTCACCTTGGTAGTCTACCGTTGGCAAGCACCCATGGTAAGAACTTACATTTACACCTCTAGATTTTTGGCCTACATGACAGTCATGGTAGTTAAAGTCATTAGTAAGATACTCTCGCACGGACCATTTATTATTTTCGGATGGCTATTGTGGGTGCTCTTCCGTCAAACTAGGGAACAGATTAACTTCTTCTACGCGTTTTTCCCTGACAGGCAAATGGACTATTTTTGGGATCAGGTTGGAAATAACCTATTAAAAATATACCTTTTTGTCCTGCTTATCTTTTTCGTACTACTCCTTATCAAAAAACTGGACCTCAGAAGAAAAGTTCTTATCTTAACGGTCATGTTTTACTTTTGTACTATCATCTCTCATTCATTATTTACCAACGCGACTCCTTACCGCAACGACCTTAAGATATGGTCCGTTTCACCCGGAGAGACCGCAGAACCCTGGGTCGACGTGGCAATTAGAGGCAGGAATTTCAGAGAAATGCCTTTCGCCGGTACAGTTTGGATCGACGGAGTTGAACAGAGAGTTGTAGTATGGGGAGATCGAGAAATTATCTTTCGGACTGATCCATTTACTACCAGATCGGGTAACCTCACAGTAAAAGGTTACAAGAAAACCATAAGTAATTCCGTATTCTTTATATACTCGGGAAACCGGTAGGATAGAATATATCTGTGACATGGATTAAAAAAAACATTTGGGAAATTTTGCTAGTCTGCGCACTCTTTTTTTTCGGGCTCTACTTTAGATTAAAAGGCATTAGTTCAAATCACTCTTTTTGGGCTGACGAAGCTCTGGTTAGTTCTATCGCCCGTGACATAGTTCAGGGGAAAATTAATCTATGGGATGGAGTTAATCTTCAGCACTACCAAAGATTACAAATCCTTACCACGGCTGTATCCTTAAAATTTTTTGGAATCTCAGAATGGAGCGCTAGATTGCCAAGCGTGCTTTGGGGAAGTGCCGGTATTGTTTTTGCCTATCTCATAAGTAAAAAACACTCCAACATCTGGGGTGGTTTTCTAGCTTCAATCTTATTTTCTCTCTTGCAGTTAAATTTGGCTTACTCTACCCAGGCCAAGCCATATTCCGCCATATCGACATTATTTTTGATGGCAATTTACTTCGCCGAAAAGAATCTATTAATTACTTTCACTATTGCCGTGGTGGCAACTTTATATAACTACATTGGCATACTGACTTTCTTTCCCTTCGTTGCCCAGATCATACACCGATCGATTCAAATAAAAAATCCTAAGTTGCCGATTTTGATTCTGGGATTTTTAATTACAATACTTCTTGGGTGGTTTTTGCACCTGGATATTATTCTAAAGATCCTTGTACGAACCCAGTATAACTGGGTCACATATCTCCGGGAATTTTTTTGGCGACAATTTGCCTTTATTTCGTTGCCTGCCATGTTTGGCCTATTACTCATTAAGGACAAAAAAACCGCTTGGGGGATTGCGCTGGCCACGCTGTCACTCTTATTTGCCTGGAACTTCATTTTCTATAGTCACAACGTGCGTTACTTAATCCCGGTTGTTGGGCTAATTGTAGTTTTATTTGGAATCTTCTGGGGTAATGTCGGAGATAAAATGTTTAGGCAACCGGCGATTGTTTGCTTAAGCATAATGGCAATAATTTTTGCGGGCGGTTATAAAACCGTTCGCAAACCAGCTGTCTACTATACCCCCAATGCTGATTTTTTCGCAGACGTCCAAAACGCCGATTATCAAAACTTCTTTAGGAATTGGAAAGCTAAATATCCCGAATTTGAAAATGAGATCATTCTTGCGGGACCCTTCGACTCCTTGTCCTGGTATACAACTAGATACCCCTCAGCCACCTTTGATAAGACAAAAAAGGAAAGTGTCTATTCCACCCAGTATGGTTTTTGGACTTATCCTGATATGACTAGTTTTGTTCGAATTATTTCGGGAAACGCCAGAGGTTTTGTGATGGTTCATGACTGGCAATCCTTTATGCCGGACAACATCAAAGAGTACGTCAAGAAAACGATGAAACGTGAGCTGAGGGTCGAATCTATGGACGTATCGCCGGACGACAAGTGGCCGCTCGAGCTCTATTCTTGGGGATTTGATGCTAAAAAAACCGAATGAATATCTCAGTCGTCATACCTACTTATAAACGACCAGGTCTCGCCGAGAATCTTAAGCAACAAATTTTGCTGTATTTTCCAAACTGCGAAGTGTTGATTATTGATCAAAGCGACTCTAGTGAGCCAAATACTTCCAGAGCCAAGAACGAAGGGATGAAAAAATCAACAGGGGAGATTGTTATCTTTTTCGATGATGATGTTGAAATTACCAAGGAAACTATTTCTGCCCACGTTCGAGAGTACGAAAATCCCAATGTCGTTGGTGTTTCCGGTAGAGTAATCAACGACGGTGAATCAGTTCCCTCGTCGAGCGATGTGGTGACCGGAGAAACCAATAATTATTTAACCAAATTTAACAAAAGTTTCTGGAGCACCAGGAAGCAGACGGTGGAGTTTGTCTATGGCTGCAATATGTCCTTTAGAAGAAAAGTATTATTAGCGGTCTCGGGCTTCGATGAAAAGTGGCCGACTCCGCTGTCAGCCTTCGAGGAAATTGACCTCAGTTTTCGGGTGGGGAAGCTAGGTCTTATCTCCTTTTCCCCTTCTGCTTTGGTTTATCATCACCGTGCCGTATCCGGGGGTACCAGATTAGATCAGAAAAGCAGAAACGATCAGTATTACCTGTCTTATGGCAGATTGGTCTCCAAGCATGTGACTTTTCCTTTTAGTTTAGTTTCATTTGCCGTAATTGTAGTCAGAATAATGAAAGAATCCCCATCGTCAATTTCTTACTTCCTTACGGGTTTAATGATGTTATGAATATACAGACCTCCAAGTTCTCCAAAATTTTTCTGCGGTTCTTTTTAGTTGGTACATATCTTTACTTATTTATTTTCTATCTTCTGCATCAGCCCACTCGGACCACTTTAATCCCAACCGGTGAAGCGGTAAAACCAATTGTGTCTACAGAGAAAGTTGTTCGAATTATCGACGGTGATACTTTTGAAATCAACGGCGGCATCAAAGTTCGTCTCATTGGCGTCGACACTCCGGAGATGAAGAACAAGAACAAAACCGTCGATTGTTTTGCGAGAGAAGCCAGCCAAAAGCTAGGCTCTTTGATCTCCGGGCATGAAGTGCGATTAGAAAAAGACATCTCAGAAACAGACAAGTACGGACGACTTTTGAGATACGTCTATCTGGGGGACGAAATGATTAACGACACCTTGGTCAAAGAAGGATATGCCAAGATCGCCACTTTCCCTCCTGATGTCAAAAATGCCGGTCTATTTCTGAGCAGTGAAAAATTCGCCAGAGAGTCCAAACTCGGTCTCTGGTCTGCGTGTCGATAGAATCTATATAATAGGCTTTGTGAAACAAAAGACTAGTCAATTCTTCGTTCGAGGGTCATCCAACAAACTCCCGCTTACTATCGTCACCGCCGTCCTCAATGAAGAAAAGCTCCTGCCAGCCTTTCTGGGGCATATCCGTGACTTTGCGGACGAGGTTATTGTGGTAGTCGACTTTCGCACCACCGATCAAAGTGCCGCCGTGGCTAAAAAATTCGGTTGCAAGATCTTGTTTGACAAGGGTGAGTCGAGGGGTATCGTCTTTAACAATAAGAACTGGGGAGCCTCAGAGGCTAATCATGGTTGGGTTATGGTTTTAGACGCCGATGAAAGAATGGATGAGACATTACAGGAAGAAGTCCGATCTATAGTACTCGGGACTCATGCCAAACAGGCGGATGTCTACCAAACCAGTTTTATCAACTACGAATTCGGCAAGCTCTTCGAAAAAAGTGACCAGAAGAAGAAACCCTTTGTTCGGTTATTTCGGAAAGGGGCCTTTACTTACCAGACGGGTTCTACCGCAGAAGGTTTCGGTATTCAAGCCGCCAGTCTCTCCTCCGGCCTATGGTACGGCAAATATCTTTTGAAAATACCCCTTGTCAGATCTTGGTATCTCAACAAAATCAGAGGCGTTGTCACCCTCAAGGGCCATCTGGTACACCTCTCACACCCTACGATTATGGACTTCATCAAAAAAATAGATCACTACTCGACCAGGGAAGCTCTGTTGCTTTTTGACAAAAATCAGAACAGACCCGATTGGTACTTTCTTTTCAGGATGATCGTGTCTCCCTTGAAAGAATTTCTTTATAAATATTTTATTTGGCAGTTATACAAAGAAGGCCTACATGGCTATATTGCCTCAGTTGTCTATGGTTTCTACTACTTCCTCATCAACGCCAAATATTTCCGATACACTTACCGCAAAAAACATCTTAAAGAAATTGAATCCATTGGCAAGAAATACGACTTAGAGGATTTGTAAAATGAGATGTTAATAAAAAAACCCACTTGGCCATTTCTTATCCTTGTTCTGGCAGTCATCTTAAGATTTTCCGGCTATTTTGATCGTCTCAATGTGAGTGTCGACCAGGGCCGAGATGCCCTCATAGGTCTCGAATCTCTGCGGTTATACCGAGCGCCTCTTTTGGGACCACCGTCGTCCAGCTGGGGTTTTAACTTTGGGCCACTTTATTATTACGTTATTATCTTCTTTACGATCCTCATCCCAGGCATTTTTTCTCCCTGGATCGGCTTCACCCTTCTCTCTACGCTTTCCGTCTTTCTGGCTTATCTTATTGGAGTCAACTCTCGAGGAAAAACCTTTGGTGTCATACTCTCTTTGGTCACAGCTATCTCATTTGCTGAGATCGTAAACAGTGCGAACTTATTAAACACGTCCTTGGTTTCCTTCGCCGTTTTCCTCAGCTTTTATAGCGCTTCCGCCTACTTCAAAACCCAGCGTAAGAAATATCTACTCCTCTTAGGTTTCGGTGTGGCTCTAGCTGTTCATGCCCACTTACAAGCCATGCCAATTCTGGTTCTCCTTTTTTCGCCCGTATTTTTAACCCATGGTAAGAGAATAGGTCTCAAGCTTGGTACTTTAATTGGTTCGTTTGCCGGTTTTCTCCTTGGAATGACGCCTATTATAATTTTCGAGATACAGCACCACCTTGCCTGGACAAAAAGCCTCATCGATTATGCTACTTTTGGTCAATACCGTTTCTATGCTCCAGTCAGATGGCTCACGGATCTAACCGTTTTTTGGCCGAGTCGTTTCGGAGAGGTTCTGTGGGGGAACTCGGCACTCGGCCTCTACTTAGCGGTCTTTGCGTTCGTTTCTATTGTTTTCTTCACCTTCAGAAAGAAAATAGACAAAGTATCTCTACTTACCATCTTGGTTTTTATCATCGAAGTTTTTTCGATCAGAAATTATCGGGGACCCAGGTCTCCTGAATATCTCATCTTCACCCATTTCTTTATCATTTATCTTGTTTCTCTTGCTATCACCTTAGTTATCGAAGGCCGGAAGGTTCTCACTGTCCTTGCTTGCTTTATTATTCTGTCTGCCGGATTCTATTTTGACAGAAATATATATAGCCAAAGATCTCAGTCCGAAGAGACCACCGCGCTGTATGACTTTATCAATAATCAAATCGGTAAACCGGTCTCGTTTTATGTTCTTTCCGGGTCTTATGAAAACGCTTACTCTCTCTACTACTTTCTTTCCCGAAGTGGCCTAATTTCCGAGAGTGGATACCCGGTGGCTCTCTGTGACAACGGAGATAAATACGGACTGATCCCTGATCGCTGTCCTGCCTCAGATAGACTTTTTTCTACCGGCAGATACGTCCTCTTCGACTATCGCCCAGAGAATCGTCAGCGGTTCACATCGTTCGAGGTCGGCACAGTTGATCAACTCAGGCTATACCGCCGCACCTACAACAACTACGAGCTGATCAAGTATTAAGAATCCCCAGCTAGCCGAAGGGTGGGTACAGTTTGTACATATCCTTAAGGTTAAAACAGAAGGAGGAGAACAACTGATGAACTGTACGAAAATATCGTACAGTTGAAGCTAATAACTCCAGATGGTAAAAAAGAAACTCAGATTGTGCCAATACAGCCACGATGTTACGCATTATTCAATCCATTCCTTCACCCAAAGCGGAACCGTTCGAACAATGGTTAGCGCCAGACAAAACCACCTTCCAAAACAGAGAAAATTTAGGAAATTGAAATCACACGTTAATTAGCAAGTTCAGAAAAAAGAGACTATCGTGTAGAATGGGGAAATATGTCAAAACCAAAAACGGCAGTAATCATTGGTGTTTCATCTCAGGACGGTTCCTATCTAGCGGAACTTCTTTTGGACAAGGGCTACAAAGTTGTCGGTACCATACGTCGAACTACTTCCATGGTCCACGAAAACATTGAGCACCTTAAGGGTAAGATTGTTATCGAGGCAGCCGATCTCACCGATCAGGAATCTTTGAACGCCGTGATCGAGCGCCACCAGCCACACGAAGTCTATAACATAGCCTCGCAGTCTGTCCCCGGCGATGCCTGGTCTCATCCCTTTTATACCGGTGAAGTTACCGCTTTGGGACCTGTGCGGGTTTTTGAAGCCGTTCGTCATTTCTGCCCTACAGCCAGAGTCTATCAAGCTACATCCAGGGAAATTCACGGTGGGGTAAGCGGTCATGAAACAGCTACGGAATCAACCCCCATGTTTGCCAATAACCCCTACGGTATAGCCAAAGCCTATGCCCACATGATGGTAGATTGCTATCGCAAGTCCTACGGCATGTATGTCTGCGCCGGTATCCTTTTTAATCATGAGTCTCCGCGTCGCTCGCTCCATTTTGTAACTCGTAAAATCAGTATGGGAGTTGCCTGCATCAAGCTCGGAATCAAGAAACCGCCCATTAACGAGCTTGGAGAACCCTTGGTGGATGCGGATGGCAAGCTCCATCTGGGGGATCTAAACAGCATGCGCGATTGGGGCTACGCCAAGGACTATGTCGAAGCGATGTGGATGATGTTGCAGCAAGATATGCCCAAAGACTACGTTATTGGTACTCAGACCAGGCACTCGATCAAGGACGCCTGTAAGGCTGCTTTTGATCATGTTGGGCTCAATTGGGAAGATCATGTGGTCTCCAACCATAGATTGATCCGTCCTACCGAAATCACAGACATGATAGGGGATTACTCCCTGGCTACCAAAGAACTGGGCTGGAAGCCAAAGGTGTACCTCAAGGAGCTTATGGAGATCATGGTAGACTCGGACATTGACTGGCTCAAAGCCCATAGTGTATAATACCTATTAATGAAAAAGGCTCTCATCACTGGCAGCACCGGCTTCGTGGGTGGCCATCTATGGAAAGAACTGGAAAGCGCAGGCTACCAGGTTTTTGGCACATCCAGAACCAAAATTGAGCCTAAGAACTCCAGAATCTTTGCGTGCGATATTACCAACGAAAAGAAGCTTGCCAAGCTGATTGCCAAGCTCAAACCGGATCATATCTACCATCTGGCGGCCCAGCCGAGCCCTAGGCACTCTTACCAGTTTCCTCAGAAGACGTTTGAAATAAACAACCTCGGCACAATTAATCTTTTGGAAGCTATCAAGAACATTGCTGGTTATACTCCCAGGGTACTGGTGGTCGGCTCTGCCACGGAGTGTGGCTTTGTACCCGCCGAACAGCTCCCAATTACCGAAGCGACTCCTTTCGCTCCGGAAAACCCCTATTCTATAAGCAAACTTGCTTGTTATCATCTCTCACTCTGCTACGCTCGTGATGGCGCCTGTGAGGTTATCTACGCTTCCTCCTTTAGTCATACCGGTCCTGGCCAAGCCACCGGGTTTTTGGCTGCAGATATTGCCAAACAAATTGTAGAGATCGAAAACGGGCACCAAGAAGCAAAGCTAGTCACTGGACACTTGGAGAACTTAAGGGATTACCTGGATGTCAGAGACGTTGCCAAAGCCTATCGACTATTGCTCGAAAAGGGCAAAAACGGTGAAAGGTACAATGTTTGTTCCGGTATAACTGTTTCTACCAAAACAATCTTTCAAACCCTACTTGACCTATCAAAAGTCAAAATAGATCACCAGGTTGATCCATCACGCAACAACGCTCAGGATGCCCCCATACTTTACGGCTCACACGACAAAATCACCAAAGAAACCGGGTGGGTGCCTCAAATCTCCATAGATCAAACCCTCAAAGACCTCCTCGATTGGTATAGAGCAAAATAAACCATCGGGAAAGACATTCTATGTTTTTATGTTCGCCATCATGCGTTCACGTACGGGCGAAAAGTCGACAACCCTTCCAGTTAAGCTTCTATTAACCAAATCAACAAAATCTTTCATGTTTTCATAATTGTTCGCTTCTATTTCATCATCACGGGGCGAAAACTCTGGGTCATCACTAAAAATTACTCTTGACACATCTCCTAAAACAATTTCTCCCTTTCTCGTCTCTTTATCAATAACTAAAAAGAATACGTCATGGTGACAAATTTGGACCCCTTCTTGATTTAGCTTCTGATATATTTCCGATAATTGAATCCCAACCTCATTTCCATTTGAAATATTTTCAATTTGTGGCTCGTCATCTAAATACGACGCAGACGAAAGAACCATCTTTTTTCCTCCCTCGGTTAAATCAGTCATAATAATTCTTTCGTAATAACCTGGTGGAGTGTCCACCATCCTCATCGTATTCACAACTGGGAAACCAAGTCTTTTTAATTTTGAGTGGTTTTCCACAATCTTCTTCAGGGTTATTCCTTCGAACTTTTTATTTACAAAGTAATCTCTATTAAACACTTTCTCTACAAAATCTAGAATTCTCCTTTTTAGTTTGATCTTTACTCCATTTCTTACTTCTCCCTCAGAGATGCCACTCCCTATTACACCAGTATGTGGATCTCTTGATATCTCTACGAGCAATGTGTCCTCACCTGGACCTACGGTACCTTTTGTTACCAAGGAGTCTCTAAAAATTCCATCCTCCGGAAGCTCAATTAGTTCGGGCATATATTCAATATAAGACACAAAGATACAAGATTTCCATTTGTCATTAGATTTATGCTACACCTGATTGTAAAATTAAGTAGTGAAGAAAATAATCGGCATCCTCAAGACGGAGACTATCAAGGACTCTTTTGTTGTAGCCCTCGGGTTGGGAGCCTCGGCTATTATTGGCTTCGTCTACACCATTCTCTTGGCTCGCAGTCTGGGGCCAATCAACTTTGGTGTTTATTCCGCCCTGACCGCTCTCGCCACCATTGTCTACAGCCTAGGAGAAATGGGTATTTCCAACTCCCTGATCAATTTTTTACCTAAGCACACTACCGAAAGGTACCAGTATCTTTCCACTAGCTTCTGGCTGGAGTTTACCATAGGCGTATTTATCTTTATCCTCTTTGCCGTCTTTTCCCTCTTCAACCAGAGAATCGTACCGGGCTCTCTGGGGACCGATGTCTTACTTGCCGGCGTCCTAGCTTTCAACTATCTTCTGATTATCTACACCCAAGGTGTTTTTACCTCTGATCGCAAGTTCTGGTCTTTAACCTTCAGCCAAATTATTGACTCGGCCGCCAAGATACTGATTGTTTTGTTTATTTTTAAGATGGGGAACCTGTCTATCGGCACAGCCTTAATCGCCAACATTATCTCGACCCTCATCGCCCTTCTCATTACCTTTGGCAAAGAGCTTTACCAAATTGAGTTTGATTTTTTTAAAAAGCCTTTTTGGAATATTTTTCATTTTGCCAAATGGATTGCGCTTTCCAGAGTTTTTACGGTCATGATTTCACGAATAGATATTGTTTTGCTCAATATTTTTGCAGGCAGCTTTTCGGCCGGAATTTATTCCGCTGCCAGCAGGGTAACCATTCTTTTTGCAATGATGGCAGCTGGATTGGGCTCAGTCATCAACCCTCGATTTTCCTCGTTTGATGATCACCACAAGATACTTTCTTACATGAAGAAACTTCTCTATCTGGTTTCCGGTGTCGCTGTGCTCATGATCGGCATCTCCTTCTTTGCTACGCCTATCATCACCCTAGTGTATGGAGAAAAATACCTCGAGTCGATCGGGGTTTTTAGGTATCTAGTTCTAGCGATGATTCCCTTTCTTTATACCGTTGTTTTTAACTCGGTCATCATCTACGGCTACAACAAGGTTTCCTACTTTACCAAAATGATGGCCATTCAGACTACCATCATTATCGTCTTGGACTTAATTCTCATTCCTGCGGTTAACTTCAACGCCCCCGCTATCGCCTTATTCGCCTCTAATATTTTTGTTCTTCTGGCTTCAACTTTGAAAATCAGATTGCTCCTTCATGAAAAGAGATAAGCTGGCAGTCATTGTCGTGCTCCTGGGTACACTTGTTCGGTTTTTCCGTTTGCCTGAACTCGCGTCTTTTTCGTATGAACAAGCTTTGGCTCTTGAGGCCTCAGGCCAAATGGTGCAAACAGGCAAGCTCTCATTAATAGGGGTTGAATATTTTATCCGGCAGACCTCAACTGGCCACAGTTTTTTTAATAGCGCTTTCTATCTTTATCCTTTAGCGATCATGCAAAAACTTTTTGGTTTTGACCCTTTGGTCACCACCGTGCTTTTCACGGTACTCAATATTCTTTCCGGTATTGGCCTTTACTTGGTGGTGAGGCGGTACTTTACTCCAGTCGCCGCCAAGACAGCCTTAACTCTTTTTATGTTTTCCCCAATCATGGTCAATATTTCCAGATCAATTTGGCACGTGTATCTTCTGGTTCCGGTCACTGTCTGCTCGATCTGGTTGCTATACACCTCAACCCGTACCCCAAAACCGGTCTGGTTTGGACTCTTGGGAGTCGTCCTGGGATTCGGATTTGGACTTAATATTAGCTACGTTCTCGCGCTAATGACCGGGCTAATTATGTGTAGTTTCATACTTTATCAAAAACACAAGCTTGGATACCTGATCTACCTGCTTCTGGGTATGGTTTTGGGCAATCTCCCCACAGTTATTTTTGATTTAAGACATAATTTCTACAACACGTACACCTTTGCAACCTTCTTATCAGAAATGTTTTCCGGTACAAAAACAGGTTTTAGCTTTGAACCTTATCACTTTTTGTACTTTTTAATTCCCATATTTATCCTAATATCAATTGTTATTACTCGACAATTATCTAAACGCCTCGTTTATTCCGTTTTGGCACTGTATGTTTTGATCTCCATTCCCGGTTGGCATTTAACCGTGAAGTATCCTCAGGGAATGCCGGATGGTACGAATCTGCAAACCTTGAGACACATATCCTCAATCATTTCCCAAGACTCTTCTTCGGAATTCGAAGTCGCCGCCATACTCGATGGAGAAACCCGTGCCGAAAACCTTAGATATTTTTTAACTTATGTTGATCACAAACTGTCTATGTCAGCCGACAAATATCCGGAAGCCAAGACTCTCTATGTGGTATCTTATTTAGACCAAGATCCTCTCACCAAATCTGTTTGGGAGCTGGATTCTATAAAGCCGGCCAAGGTTGCCCGAGAGTGGAACATAAACGAATTAATTAAATTGACTAAACTGGAAAAACTTTAATATGAAAAAATCCTGGACTAGCGACAGTCATAAAATCCTAGAGCAAGCCACAGGTCTCACCAATTACAATCGCTGGCTTGTCAGCCATTTCTCAACGTATTTTGGCAAAGCCATACTGGAGATCGGTAGTGGACAGGGAGCTTTATCCAAGTTGTTACCTGCCAAAGCCATCGTCATTCTCTCCGACATTATTCCCGAGTACCTGGACGGTCTCAAAAAGACTTTCACCGATCCCGTTATAAGTTTGGACATCGAAAAGGATGCACCAGCCAAGCTGGTTGGGAAAATTGACACCATTTTTTCTTCCAATGTCTTCGAGCATATAAAAAATGACAGTCAGGCTATCGTCAACTGTTTCAAATTACTGGAGCCGGGGGGCCATCTACTACTGTATGTCCCGGCACGTTCGGAGATTTATGGAAGGTTGGATGAAGCAATGGGCCACTATCGTCGCTACACAAAATTGGAGCTCACTGCGAAGGCCAAAAAAGCAGGTTTCACAGTCAAGCGCATTTATTACTCAAATTTGCCGGGATATTTTCTCTGGTGGGGTAGGGGAAGGTTCCGCTCAGCCAAGCCGGATAGCTTCTTTGCCAAAATTTTTGATCATCTCATTGTACCTCTGCTTTACTTTGAAAAATTTGTCCACCCTCTCTTCGGCCAAAGCCTCGTCCTGATCGCCACCAAACCCTAGTCGAATAAATTGTATTTCAGAATGCACCAGAGGGCTTGGAAGCCATCCTTCCAGCCGATTTTCTTTCCTTGCTGATAGTTTCTGCCATGATAGCTAATTCCCACTTCATAGACCCTCGCTCCCATTTTCGCCACTTTAGCCGTAAACTCCGGCTCCATTCCGAAACGGTTCTCTTTCAGATCAATAGAATCGGCAATCTTCCTGGTGAACATTTTGTAGCCGGTTTCCATATCCGTAAGATTCAGATTGGTACACATATTTGATGCCAGTGTCAGTAGATTGTTGGCCAGCATATGCCAGAAATACAAAACTCGATGTGGTCTGTTTCCCAAAAATCTAGAGCCATACACCACATCGGCATCACCGTCGGCAATCGGCCTTAGCAGGATATGTAATTCTTTTGGGTCATACTCCAAATCGGCATCCTGGATAACAACGACGTCACCGGTCACTTCTTTTAGACCCCTTCTGATCGCCGCCCCCTTTCCCTGGTTTTCTTTTAGAGAAATTATTTTTATTCCAGCCCGCCCGCCGAACCTGCGTAGCTGATGGAGGGTTCCATCTGTCGATCCATCGTTCACAACGATGATATCCTTTTTCAGTTCATCAACTTTTGTTGCCAAAACTGCCTCTATTGCCTTTCCAATTAATTTTTCTTCGTTGTATACCGGTATTATTATGGAAATCTTCTTCAACATAGCCCTAGTTTATAACAAACCGTTGCTATAATGAATTTATGCCGTCGTTTGAACCCACAGAATCATTGGAATTCCTTATACCCAAAGAAGGTGTCTTTAAGACCAGTAAGGTAAAAATACATTACATTGCTGAAACAAATCAGGGCTTGGATATCGAATCTGATGGCATAGTGCCATTTGACCCTGAGAGTGGAGCAAAAGACCTTATCGAAGAAATGGCAGACCGAAGATATGCTTTAAGAGATTTCAGAAGAGATCAGTCGGGTAAGGTGGTCTGTAAAACGACCGAAACTACCATGGGTCTTTATAAAAGCTTTCATAGGCTTAATACTCCTGAAGACGTTAAACGCTTGAAAGACGCAATGCCTGTTGGATGTTGTGTTATTTTACTTACGAAAAAGGACAGGTACGGAATAAGGACAATGGTAATCCAAAACAGAGAAAGCCAAAGTGAATACCAGTTTACCGCAGGAGCCAGTGCGGGAGGTATCATGCGATCCAGATATGACAATGGTAAACTGATGAACATAAGGGACGTGATTCCCATATTCGCCCGCGAACGTGTTGAAGCTGAAATGGGCGTAACCTCTAATCAAATTACACTTGAGACGATCGCCTATGCTACCGAAACGGAACCAAAGACTCATGGCGAGATTATAACTCGGGCCACAACAGAGTTAACTTTAGAAGAAATAAAAGAAGCGTTCACTTTACGTACCGGAAAACGACCACGTCACATGATTGGACTACCCGTTCGAAAAGATATCGTTGAAACTCTAGTTGCTAGATTAGAGTGCCCGATCCCTTCTTCTCATCTTGCAGCCTTTATAGCTGTGGGTTATATGCAAGTCATGGAGGATGAAGGTGTTGATGCTGCCATAACCTGGGTAAAGTCCCTAGAAGAAAAGGTTGAGCAAAACTATGCGCACATCGATTCCCTTGTGGCCACCAATACTCCCGGAGTAGGGAAACAATACGATCCTGAAAAATCACCTCGTGCTCAAGGGTTACCCGATCTTAATCAGGCCTTAATTGACGCAAATCTTCTGGTTCCAGTTTTTTCAACTCAGGAGATATTAGTTCAGAAAGAGATAGTTAGTCCAAGTGAAGTTTGCATTACCGGAAGTTTACATTTTCCGGAATATTTAAAAAACGAATCTTCCGACAAAATCAAAGCCGATCTAGCTCTTGAGGCTATTAGAAACACCCTCATGGATGGTTACAACATGACTATTGTAATCTCTCCAGCCACCCCATTAGAATATTCAGAGGCTCTACAGCAGATGGCTTCAGAAATCGGCAAAGGAAAACTAGTTTTGGTAAAAGAATCTGGAAGAACGTATAGTGGGGCTAGAAGACAAGCCGCCGATGAAGCTCTCCGGTTGTCTCCTCAATATATAGTGACTTGTGAGATCGAGAAAAAAGAATTAGAGCGTTTCCACCAACAGTTCTTAAGACGTTTCGGTCAATCCGATAAAAAGCCAGGCTTTGTGGTTATGAATCGAGGTATTTTTAAGAAGTTGGTTGGTTTACCTGGTGCTCAAGATGAGGGGGAGCTACACCAAAACTACTCGATCATGAGACATTTGATCAGTGCTGGTATTTATCCAGAAGGCACACTGCCGCTGGACTTACTGAATGGGACTAGAATTGTCTCCAACGAGCTGCTTCCCACCAACGCCGGTATCGACATTAACCCAGTCGACCTGCTCAAACTTACCTATCAGTATGAAGAAGTTGAGATTGAAGAAAATATGGTGGACAGCGGAAATACCGGTGAAGTAGTCAGACAAACGAAGTGGGTTACGACTGATCCAGGTGTCAATATGACCGAACGGTACGGAGATAAGCCTTCGCTCATTTCCTACCCTGTAGACCATTACTCTGCAGCGGTTTATCACTCCATTACTATGTCAGCCGCATTGGGGATTGGTGTCGAACAGGTGGAAGTTCCCTATGCGCACGATGCAAAACAAACTGCTGTCGAACAGGGTCCCGAAAAGGAATTTTTTGAGAAAAAAAGACGAGCTCAGGACAGAGCCATTATCGACCAGAACTTCGATTTGGTTGCCAATATCTGTGAATGGAAAAAGCTCCGTCTATGGCCCAAAGTTGTTACTGACGCCATTGAAAACAAGACACCTATTTCACTCAAACATTACGACAGTCGGGAGTGGGAAATCAAAGATGGCATATTGATCAACAAAGACGAGCGCTTTAACGAAGCTCAGCCGACCACGCCGACTCAATAATCTGTTCGATTTTGGGATATTTCGGTGACCACCCTAATTCTTTCTTGGCTTTTTCAGAGGAAGCGATTAGTCTGGCCGGGTCTCCTTCTCTTCTATCCGCAAATACAACAGGAACTTTTTTCCCGGTAATCTTTTCCACGGCATTGATTACTTCTTTGACAGAGTAGCCGCTACCGTTGCCTAGGTTAAATTCGTTCCGGAAAGATTTTTCCATATATTTAATCGCCGCTAGGTGTGCCGAAATCAAATCTTCTATGTGTACATAATCACGGATACAGGTACCGTCCGTAGTTTCATAATCGGTTCCAAATACCGCGATGTTGGCTCTTTCTCCTTTAACTGCCTGGAAAATTAACGGGATCAAGTGACTTTCGTTAATATGCTGTTCCTTACTCATTATTGTGGCCCCACAGGCGTTAAAGTAGCGAAAGATTGTGTATTTCAGATCATAAGCCTCAGCATATCTTTTGATGGCCAGTTCAAAAAAATATTTCGATTCACCATAGGGATTTATGGGAGACTTGTCTGCTTCTTCGGTGATCGGCACGGTTTTTGGATTGCCGAAAACCGCTGCTGTCGAAGAAAAGATAATTTTGTCTACCCCATTCCGCCTCATCGAATCCAGCAGAGACACACCTTGACAAAAATTATTTTGGAAATATTTGGATGGTTTCTTTACCGACTCACCTACCTGTATCAGCCCGGCAAAATCAAGAACGGTATCTATCTTGTGTTCACTAAATATCTTGTCCAGTAGTTTGGAGTCACCTTTTTCTCCTTGAATAAATATGGCGTTTGGATGAACGTTTTCTCTGTGTCCGGTACCGAGATGGTCCAGTACTACCACCGCGTCTCCCCGCTCAATTAATTTTTCTACACAGACCCCACCAATATATCCCGCTCCACCAATTACCAAATGTTTCATCATTCGACAATCTTAACATTTGATGGCTCACTCAGTCGTATAATAAACATATGCCAGCGAAGCTTTCGGTCGTTATTCCGACCTACAACGAACACCTGAACATAGCTAACTGTCTCGAGAGTCTACTTAAACAGTCAAAAAAAGCCGAAGAAATCATCGTTGTAGATGACGGCTCTACCGATACCACCACAAAAATAGTTACGCAATACCCTGTCAGGCTACTAAAATCTGAACACAAAGGGCCTGGAGTTTCCAGAAATCTTGGTGCCTCAAAAGCCAATGGTGACATCCTCGTCTTTGTTGATGCAGATATGACCTTTGATAAGAATTTCCTCAAATATCTTACCAGGCCGATCGCCAGCGGCAAATCCAAAGGGGTTTTCAACGCGAAAGAATTTGTTTCCAATTTTGAAAACCCGCTTGCCCGTTGTTGGAATATCAACAACGGTCTTGCCGGGAAAAGAAGAATGAACCTTCGGTCACAGGAAGACACGGAAGATTTTCGAGCAATTCTGAATAGCGAATTTACCAAGGTGGGAGGTTTTGACAACACCGGGTATACAGACTCTAGAACTTTAGTAAAAAAGTTAGGCTACCGCCCACAGATAGAAAAGAGAGCCGTTTCGTATCATGCTAACCCGGAAACATACACGGAGGTCTTCCATCAAGCTCGATGGATTGGAAAGCGGAATACTAAATTTGGTCTATTCGGCAAATTATGTAATATATTGAGGTATTCACTACCCATCTCTCTGGTGACTGGATTCATCAAATCAGTTCGTCATCAATGTCTTGAATTTATTCCCTTCAAGGTTGTCTATGACTTTGGATATCTAATTGGTATGATATCCTCGATTATTGGGTCGGATCTTAATAAATGATATGTATATCACGATCATTACCTTGACCGCACTCTTCTTAAGACTTATTCTGGCTAACCAAAGTTTCTGGCTCGATGAGGGTGCCTCACTGATGTTTGGAAAACTCCCACTAAGCCAATTGATGGAGTCAATCAAAACCGACTTTCACCCACCCATCTTTTATACCTTGCTGCATTTTTGGCTTCCCTTTGCCGGTCGGTCTGAATGGCTGATCCGCTTACTTTTTATCCTACTGGCCACGGCCACCATTCCCGTCCTTTATTATCTTTGCCGGGAAATATTTGGGGAAAAATCAAAAATCCCATTTCTTTCTGCCCTGTTTCTTTCTATCAACCCGCTCCATATATATTACTCCCAGGAACTTCGCATGTATTCCTTGGCCACCTTACTCGTTGTGTCCTCCTGGTATTTTTTGATCAGGAAAAAGTATCTACTGGTTTCCGTCTTTAATTTTCTCAGTTTTTTCACCTTTTACGGAGTGGTCTTCAATCTAATTTCCCAAATTGTTTTCCTCGTTTTTACCAAGCCCAGAAACATCTTAAGAAACGCGTTAATCATTATCGTCCCCACCGCCATTATATTTTTGTACTGGTGGCCTGTTTTTGGGGCTCAGCTCACCAATGGTCATTACCTAACAAGCGCACTTCCCGGATGGAAGATTCTTTCCGGCCCACTCACTTTCAAGTCGCTTGCCCTCATCCCGCTCAAGTTTGTTTTGGGTAGGATCTCATTCGAGCCGCAGAAACTATATTTTTTGGCCGGAGGCATTATTACCTCAATATTTCTCATCATTTCCGTCAGAGCATTGACTACCAAAAAGGCTTTATTGTTTTGGGTTTCACTTCTGACGCCTCTTGCCATTGGTGCGCTTGTTAGTTTAAAGACTCCAGTGCTGGGTTATTGGCGCTTTCTGTTCATCTTGCCCTTTTTCATGGCTTTGTTGGCCGTTGGAGTAGAATCGCTACCCAAAATTATCTTTATCGGAACTGTCGCCTGGATATGTGGAGTTTTTCTCTTTGCCAATCTATATTTCTGGACGAACCTACGTTTCCAGCGGGAAGACTGGCGTGGTTTGAATACTTTCCTGGCTGGAAAAAACAGTTTGGTCTTACTAGCTTTTCCGTACAAATTTGCCCCTCTTAACTTCTATGCCAGCGACGCACGATATCTTCCTTTGGAAACATCTTCCTATACTCAAAAACCACTACTAATAACTGAGTTCGAAGAAACAGCTACCCGTGCCGACAGCGTCTTTTATTTAGATTATCTGGCTGATCTTACCGATCCGGGTAGGTTAGGCCTTCACTCCCTTACTCAATTTGGACTCACCCAGATCGGAGTATATAATTTTAACAATCTGGGACAACTTTACGAGTTCCGGCGTCTATGAAAATTGCTATCGATATCTCGCAGGCCATCTACGGTACAGGTGTTTCCGTATACACCAAGAACTTGGTGGCTAATCTGATCAAACAATATCCAGACGATCAATTTGTACTCTTCGGAGGTTCGCTTCGCCGACGTCAAGAACTTTTTAACCTAGCCAGAAAACTAAAAGGCATCCCCAGGATTTTTCCTTTTGCTCCCACCTTGATGGACTTTATCTGGAACTCGCTCCATTTGCTCCCTATTGAAACCTTCACCGGACCGGTAGATCTCATTCACACTTCAGACTGGACCGAGCCACCCTCCAAGTACCCTAAAGTAACTACAGTTCACGACCTGGTTCCCTTTCTTTATCCTCAAACCACTACCGACTCCATTCGAAACGCTCATAAAAAGAAACTGGCTTGGGTTATTCGGGAATCCAAGAAAATTATCGCCGTTAGTGAATCCACCAAGCGGGATCTGATATCTATTTTACGGGTACCCGAGAATAAGATTGTCGTTATTCCCGAGGGTGTCGAGGACCGATACACTCCCCAGCCTCAAGAAATCATTGAGTTAGCCAAAAATCACTACAAGACCGGAGATGATTTCATCTTCACTTTATCCACCCAGGAGCCGCGTAAAAACCAATCCGCTCTTATCAAGGCTTATCAGCGCGTTCGGGAGTCATACCCGGATCTCAAATTGCTTATCGCCGGTCGAGTCCGCCAAGATGGCGGGTTACCTGAAACCGAGGGTGTTCTTATGGCTGGGTACATTCCTGACTCGGATATGCCGGCCTTATACTCAGGCTGTCTGGCGTTCGTACTCCCCAGTATCTATGAAGGCTTTGGCCTGCCTCCTCTGCAGGCTATGTCTTGTGGAGCCGCGGTAGCCGTGTCCAACGTCAGCAGCTTACCGGAAGTGGTGGGGGATGCGGGGGTATTGTTTGATCCTGAAAGTATCGATGGCATCGCCGCTGGTATAATAGAGGCTATTGAGAATAGAGCCAAACTCAGGCCAAAAAGCCTCAAACAAGCCTCAAAATTTTCTTGGAAAAAAACAGCCGACGCTACTTATAAGGTATACCAAGAGGTTTTGTCGGCCAAATAATCTATGAACATCGGATTTGATATCAACGAAGCCAATATTCCTCAACGAGTCGGGGTCAATCAGGTTGCCTACAACATCTTTGTGGCTATGGTCAAAAATTTACCAGAAGGTGACAAGCTTATTGCCTTAGGCAAAGAGAGACCTCTTCCCGATATGCCTCCCGCATCGGAGAAGCTGACCTACGAGATCTTCGGCTCAAAAAAAGCCTGGGTGCTGACTAGCCTTACCAAGCGTCTTTGGTTGGGCCGTCCCAAAGTTGATGTTCTTTTTTCTCCTAGCCATTATGCTCCTATATTTTCTCCGGTCAAAAGCGCAATTTACTTAATGGATTTGTCATTTGAAAGATTTGGCACTGAATATTTCACCAGTTATGATATCAACCAATTAAAAAAATGGACTCCGATCTCCGTCAAGAAAGCCAAAAAGATTTTTACCATTTCAGATTTCAGTAAAAGTGAAATAGTCAAACTATACGGTACCAGTCCAGAAAAAATTGAAGTTGTTTATCCTGCCTACGACAAAGAAGTATTTCATGGAAAAGTTCCCAAGACGCAACAGGCGGCAGTCAGAAAAAAATATGAAATAAACGGCAGTTTTCTGCTATATTGGGGTACCTTACAACCCAGAAAAAATATTTCCAAACTGATCGAGGCATTTTCCAAACTCAAAGAAACTCGCCTCAAACTGGTCATTGTGGGAAAAAAGGGTTGGTTATACGATCAAATACTGGATCAAGCCCAGAAACTGGGCATTGCCAATCGCGTCATTTTTACCGGTTTTGCTCCCACTGAGGATCTTCCCGCTTTGATCAAAGCCAGCCGGGCCTTTGTTCTACCCAGTCTTTATGAAGGCTTTGGTATTCCGGTCGTCGAAGCCCAAGCCGTAGGGACCCCAGTCGTCGTATCCGCAGTGAGTTCACTTCCGGAAGTAACCGGGGAATCAGGCATTTTCATTGACGATCCTCACTCTGTCGAGAGTATCAAGCTGGCTATGGAAAAAGTTTTATCTCTGTCAGCTTCTGCCAGAAGCAGAATCATTAAGCTGGGTAAAGATAATGCCAAACGTTTTGACTGGGATACCTCAGCCCAACGGATTATTTCTATGTTAAAAAATATATGAAAATAAGCAACTTGCGCTTTTCCTCCAAGGGGGTGGAGTTTATTGATAAGGACGGTCATAGGCTATCCTGGAACGCTGGATTAAGCAAAATAACAAATCGTTTTTTCAATTATTTTCTTGATCTTGAGCTATTATTCCTCTGGATTATCGGCTACGTTCCCAGCCATCAGATTAGAAAACTATTTTATTCTCTCGCCGGAATTAGACTCGGACGCGGTTCTACGTTCCACATGGGTGCCCGCTTCTATCAGCCGAAAAATATTTATATTGGAGAGGACACAATTATTGGAGATCATGCATTTATTGATGGTCGGGCCAAAGTAGCCATAGGCAGTCATACCGATATCGCCTCTCACTTGATGATCTACAACTCCGAACATGATTTGACTGATTCGGGTTTCAAAGCTATTGAAGAGCCGGTTATCGTTGGAGATTATTGTTTTATCGGCCCACGAGTGATAATTATGCCAGGGGTGAAAATCGGAGACGGGGCGGTGGTCGCCGGTGGCGCCGTGGTGACCAAAGACGTACCGAACGGATCAATCGTTGGAGGAGTGCCGGCCAAACTTATTGGCGAAAGACAACTCAAGAAATATCAATATCGACTAGGCAGGCCACGCCTATTCCAATGAATAAATTAAATTTACTGGGCACTGGCTTGTTTCTGGTTGGAGTAATCTATTTGACTCTTCCTTCGCCGACACTTCCGGAGCTTTCTTCATCTGCTCTGTCAGACGAGGCCGGGGATACCTGGCAGCATCCGGATCAGAGAGGTTATTACTCAAATCTCACGCGCAGTCAGGTCTTGTCGGATCTTCAGTCAAAGTTCATCACCAAATTGGGAAACCTAATCATCCCCAGTTATCGCTTAAATTACCGAGTAGAAGATGCTTACGAGTTGGTACGTGATCAGTTAAACAGTAACTATCTTGAAGAAATTGTTTATCCTTTCCGGGAGTCGCTTTTTGTCAATGGTTGGGAGCCGAAGAACGCCCCCAGATTTGCCAGTCTGGCAAAGAAGGATGTTCCCAAGATATCACTTCATGGAGTTGTCTATGACGCCAAGATCACCATGAGACCGGTTTTCTCCGCGGTCTGGGCCAGACTCCTCATCTGGATTCTCGTTTTTCCATCCGCATATTTAGTTTATCTATCTTTCAAAAAAGCTTTTTCCTAAATGACCAAAGTTGATTTATCGATTATTTCCGTTTCTTACAATACCAAGCAGATAATGCTTGACTGTTTGGAATCGATAGTCAAACACACAAAGGGACTCAAATACGAAATCATTGCGGTTGATAATGGTTCCAAAGATGGTTCTTTGGAGATGCTTTGTGATTTCTCTAAAAAACACCCAGAACTAATACTCGTGGATGCGAAGGAGAACATTGGTTTTGGCAGAGGTAACAATTTGGGAGCCAAAAAAGCCAGGGGAGAATTTCTCCTTTTTCTCAACTCCGATACACTGCTTTTTGATAACGCCCTTAAGTCTGCCGTGGAATATGTCCGCAAACACCCCAGAATTGGAGCCTACTCTTGTCGGCTTCTCAACGCTGACCGTTCTTTTCAGCCCTCCGGTGGTCATTTCCCTACCTTACTAAATCTATTTGCCTGGCAATTCTTTATCGACGACTTGCCGATTATCGGTAGTGTCATTTCCTCTTTTCATCCAAAGCAAAGTGCTTACGACCAAAATCAAGCCATGGACTGGGTTACCGGTGCTTTTTTGATTGTACCCAAGAAACTTTTCGACCGGGTTGGTGGTTTCGATGAAAACATTTTTATGTATACGGAAGAAATGGAGCTTTGCTATCGCTTTTCCCGGGTAGGATACCGCACTGTTTATCAAAACACTCCTGCCATTATCCACCTCGGCGGCGCCTCCAACGGCTCAGTCTTCGCCATTGTGAGCGAAGTTAAATACATGATCTATTTTTGGAAAAAACACAGATCTGGTTGGCAACTTCCTCTGGTTAAGTTTGCCTTCCTCACAGGTTCATTGCTTAGGCTATTAATATTTGGGATAATCAAAGGTGATGAAAAAGCTCGTCGAGCATACATACAGTGTCTTAGACATATTATATAAATACCTTTTTGCGGCGGTACTTATCTTTATTCCGTTGTATCCAAAATTTCCTCTGTTCACCCTACCTTTTACTTATGTGGCCATCAGAGCCGAAGATTTTCTCATCGTTTTCGTTTGGTTTGTGTTTCTCATGCGATTGATCGTTCAAAGGCGGATAACGTTTCCCAAAATCAGCTTCCAGTTCGGAGTCTTTTTCTTTGTTGCTTTGGTATCCAGTCTCTCCGCTATCTTAATCACTAAGAACGTTGAACCATTGCTGGTCTTACTTCATTTAGCAAGGCGTTTTGAATACATGTCCGTGTTCTTCCTCATTTATTGGGCAGTCCGGGATGCCGGAACGCGCCGTTATTATTTGGAACTATCTGTACTTCCCGCTATCGGAGTTTTTCTATACGGTATCGCCCAAATATACTTTGGGGCACCCGTTATTTCCACCATGAACGCTGAATCAAGTAAAGGCATTGCCATGTTTCTTCGTCCGGGAGTCACTTTGAATAGTACATTTGCCGGTCATTACGACTTAGCCGTCTACCTTACCATGATCCTCACTTTTCTGGTTGCTATTAGCGCTTCGGCAACATCCTGGCTCAGGCGATTGCCTGCTTTGTCTTTATTCATCGCCATTCTTTGGCTTTTTATGCAGGCCGGATCCAGAATTTCTCTCGTCAGTTTAGTTCTCTCGGTTTGTGTGGTTTGTTATCTCTACCGGCAATACTTACTGGGATTTGTTTTTATTTGTTTGATTTTTGCCTCCATCGCTACCTCATCTCAATACATTAGCCGTTTCAAAAGCATCTTCCATTTTGTTACCACTCGTACTTCTGAAGTGATGGTTAAGCCTGTTTTGGCCGCAGTCGCCACACTCTCAGCCACACCAGTAAACGAAATTGTTCCTGTCGCACCTCCCGATATTTCCACCAGTATCCGTCTCAATGTAGAGTGGCCAAGAGCTATTCGCGCTTTTTACAAGAATCCTCTTTTGGGCACAGGCTATTCATCTATTAGTTTGGCCACCGACAACGATTACCTTCGGGCTTTAGGTGAAACGGGTATCTTGGGTTTGCTCTCTTTCCTGGCCCTGTTACTAGCCATTGGAAAACACCTGTTGAAACAGATCAAAAAAACCTCCGGCGTCGACAAAATAATTATCATTTCCGCTATCGGTATTTTTGTCTCGTTCTTATCCACCGCCACCTTTATCGACGTTTTTGAGTCAAGTAAGATAGCCATCCTTTTTTGGGCTTTTATGGGATTAGCATTTAGTGCACAATCAAAATGATCAAGAAGATTCTTATTCTATTGGTGTTAGTCTTGGCTCTCTTCCTGAGGCTATACAAGATAGACAACCCGGTAGCCGACTGGCACTCCTTTCGTCAAGCAGACACGGCCTCTGTCGGCCGGAACTATATTGAAAAAGGAGTCAACCTCTTGGTCCCGACCTATCACGATAACTCCAACATACAGTCCGGTAAAGATAATCCGAATGGTTATCGTATGGTTGAATTTCCTCTTTACAATCTACTTCATTACGGTGTCTATCAGATCCACCCTGCATGGGGTATCGATAAAGCGGGGCGTCTGACATCCGTTTTCCTGTCACTCATCTCGATCTACCTCGTCTATTTAATTGGTAGAAAACTTTCCGGGTTCTTTGTCGGTTTAATCGCCGCCCTCTTTATGGCGATACTCCCTTTCAATATCTATTATTCTCGGGTTATCTTGCCGGAACCTTTAATGATTGCCTCGGTTTTAGCTTCATATTGGTACCTTATCAAAATGTCTGAAAGTGTCGGAGTCAAGAAAAGATTAAACCTTACAATCAGCGCGATTCTTTTCGCCGTTGCAATCATGGTTAAGCCATTCGCTGTCTTCTTTGCCCTTCCTCATGCCGCAATAATTTTCCGCTCGTGGGCCAAAGCTGAGCTAAACACTTTAGATATCATTCTATTTAGTATCTTAGGTGTTACGCCCCTAATCTGGTGGAGGTACCATATTCTCAGCTACCCCACCGGTATTCCTGCAAGCGACTGGCTCCTAAATTCCAGCGGTATCCGCTTCAGGCCTGCATGGTTCAGGTGGTTGTTTAGCGAAAGGATAGGCAAGCTGATCCTGGGTGTCTACGGCACCGCCTTCTTAACGCTCGGACTGATCGCTAAACCCAGAAAAGAGGGGGTTTCCTATTGGCTTTGGGCCATAGGCATTCTGCTTTATTTTTCGATAGTTGCGGGGGGAAACGTCCAACACGATTATTATCAAGCAATTATTATTCCCTTTATATGTTTCATTTTGGCGAAGGGAGTTGCCTTGGTCCTAAGCTTATCCAGGACTACCTACTCCAGATTGTTAACGATTCTGATGACTGTCACCATCTTCATCTCAATGATTTCGCTCTCCTGGTATGAAATCAAGGGTTATTATCAGATCAATAACTGGCCGATAGTCGAGTCCGGAAAAGAGGTTGAAAGATTGACACCCAAAGATGCCAAAGTGATTGCACCTTACAACGGTGATACGGCTTTCCTATATCAAACCCATCGTTCTGGTTGGCCCATAGGCTACGACATCGAAGACAAAATAGCCAAAGGAGCTACTTACTATGTCTCGGTTGTTTACGATGATGAAGCTCGTACCCTCGAGAAAAAGTACACCTTAGTTGAAAAAACAGACCGCTTTATTATCATTAAACTTACTAAATAAATGAAAATCCTCATGCTTACCCCTTATCTTCCCTATCCGGATAGCTCGGGTGGGCAGATAAGGACACAAAACCTACTGAAGCACTTGTGCAAAAACCACGAAATCACCCTAGTATCTCTAATCAAGGATGCTAAAGAAAACGAAAACATTATGCATTTGTTGAAATACTGTAAGAAAGTCATGACCTTTCAAAGAAGCGCCACACCCTGGACATTAAAAAACATTCTTAAAACCGGTTTTTCTTTTGATCCCTTTCTTATCGTCAGAAACTTTGCTCCGGGTGTTAAAGAGGCAGTCACCAAAGAGCTGGAAACGGGGGAGTACGATCTCGTTCACGCCGAAACATTTTATGTCATGCCCAGTATTCCCAAAACAGACCTTCCTATTATTCTGGTAGACCAAACCATTGAGTATCTCGTCTATCAACACTATGTCAACGAAACCGCTCCCTGGTATCTCAAACCATTACTCCAAATAGATGTTGAAAAAATGAAGTTCTCTGAGAGATTTTACTGGCGCAAAGCTTCACAGGTAGTGGCGGTTTCCGAAGCAGATAAAAGAGAAATGCTCAAACTGGAACCGGAACTGAACGTCGAAATTGTTCCGAACGGTGTAAATCTTGATCTGTTTAGAAAAAAAACCAATTGGAGTACCAAAGAAAAAGCGATCCTATTAATCAGCAACTTCAAGTGGCTCCAAAACGTCGAAGCTGCCCACTTACTAATAAACAAGGTCTTTCCGTTGGTTCAGGACAAGGTCAAAGGAGTCAAGCTCTGGATCATTGGTCAATATGTACCGAAAGAGATTATTGAGATAAAAGAGAAGGACATTCTGGTCAAGTCTGTTCCGGAGGAAGACGTTCAAACCTTGGTTGACGCCTGGCACGATGCCACAGTTTTTGCTTCCACCATCAAAGGCCCCGGCGGGACCCGTCTCAAAAACCTGGCCGCTATGGCTAGTCAGCTTCCAATCGTGTCTACCAAGGTAGGCGTGGAGGGGCTCATGGTTGAAGATAAGAAGCACGTTCTGATCGGCAATACACCGGCCAAAATCGCCGATTTACTGGTAAAAGTGATAAAATCACCCAGTTTGGCAGAGCATCTTGCTTTGTCGACCAGGCACCATGTCGAAATGAACTTCGATTGGCGGATTATCGCCAAAGGCCTGGACTCCCTCTACAACAAACTCGGTAAAAAATGAAAAAATATAAATACGATTTGGCGGTTATTATCGTCAATTACAACACAAAACAACTATTGGAAGACTGTCTTAGCTCGGTTTTTAAGGCCGACCAGCCCAAAGACGGTCTTCAAGTCATTGTGGTCGATAACGGCTCAAAGGATGGAAGTTTGGAGCTTCTTGCCCGGATGGAAAAGAAGTACCCCAATCTTCTTGTCATCGCCAACTCGGAGAATCTTGGCTTTGCCAAGGCTAACAATATCGGGGTTGACAGTAGTGACGCCAAACATATTCTTTTCCTAAACTCAGATACTGTTGTTAAGCGCTATAGCCTTGTAAAGCCCCGCAAGTTCCTCAAAGATCATCCCAAAGTTGGCGCCGTCACCATCAAGCTTTTCCTTAAGGACGGTAGCATTGACTACGACAACCATCGCGGATTTCCCACCCCTTGGGCTGCTTTAACCAAGTTCTCCGGTCTCTCCACCCTTTTTCCCAAGTCGACATTTTTTAATAGTTATCATCTGGGCCACCGCGGTCTAGATAGAATTCACCAAATCCCTGTCGCCGCCGGTTCTTATATGATGATGCCCACCAAACTGTTCCACCAGATTGGTATGTGGGACGAAACCTACTTCTTTTATGGAGAAGATATCGACCTCTGCTATCGAATCAACCAAGCTGGGTACAAAATTATTTACTATCCCAAAGTCAGCACCTTGCATTTGAGGGGAGCCTCTTCGGGTCTTAGAAAAGAAAACGCCAAGACCGCTGTTTCCAGCAAAGCTAACCGTTTAAAAGTGGCCAAAGCTTCTACAGACGCTTGGAGAATCTTCTATAAGAAATTCTATTCAGACAAGTATCCCTTTATTGTTACGGCTACCGTGGTTACCGGTATCACCATCTTGGGTAATATTAGAGTATTAAAACACAGGCTCACAAAATGAGAATAGGTATCGACGCCCGTCTATATGGCCTGGAACATGCAGGGCTCGGTAGGTATGTGATGAAACTAGTCGAAAACATTTTGAAACTCGACAAAAAGAACGACTATGTTCTTTTCCTAAGGACGCCTCATAAAGACGCCTTTAAAGGCAAAAACAGAGTCACGGTTATTGAATGTAATGTTCCTATTTACGGTCTCACAGAACAGCTTGTCCTTCCTTTCATTTTTGCCAAAGAAAAGCTGGACCTTCTTCACGTTCCCCATTTCAACGCACCGCTATTCTACCCCCACAAATTTATCCTTACTGTTCATGACCTGATCAAACACGACTCAAAGGGACCCGAGACCACTACGAGAGCGCCCTGGCTCTATATTGTCAAAAGGCTTGGTTACTTATTTCTGACGAGATCCATTGCTTTTAGGGCGTCCGCAATACTCGTTCCCTCAGGTTTTGTCCGAGACGATCTAATTAAACGTCTCAAAATACCCGCAGATAAAATCACCGTCACCTACGAAGCCACCTCATCAAGTTTAAAAGATATTGTTCTCTCTCAAAATGCCGCGAAAGAAGTTCTTTCCAAATATGGATTATCACAACCGATTTTAGTTTATACCGGTAGTCTTTATCCTCACAAAAATGTAGATTTGCTTATCGATGCTGTCGTCAAGCACAACGAAAATAAAGAGGTAGATCTGCAGCTGGCCTTGATTTGTTCACGGACGGTATTTTGGAACAGGACCTACGAAAAAATAAAGAACAGGGGCTTGGAGGGTGTCGTGAAAATGCTTGGTTTTGTCGACGACGAAAATCTTTCCAAGATATATAGTTTGGCGCTTGCGCTCGTACATCCGAGTAAACTGGAAGGCTTTGGTCTGACCGGCCTGGAGGCTATGAGCGTCGGCCTTCCGGTGATTTCATCGAATGCCAGTTGCCTGCCGGAAGTTTATGGTCAGGCGGCCTTGTATTTTGACCCGGAAAGTGTTGACGACCTTGTCTCCAAAATTGATATGCTGATAAAACACCCAGACCTCAGAGAACATTTATCGGAGGCCGGCTATCAGCAAGTTCGCAAGTACTCCTGGGAAAGAATGGCGCGGGAAACCATCTCGGTTTATAAAACTCTACTGAAATGAAAATAGCTCTGGTTTATGATCGGATCAACAAATTTGGAGGAGCCGAAAGACTCTTGTTATCTCTTCACCGCCTGTATCCGGACGCACCTATTTATACTTTGGTTCACGAACCAAAAACATCCCATTGGGCGGAAGATATCCGGATTACCCCAACCTTTTTAAACAGAGTTTCCTTCTTAAGGTCCAAACACGAGTGGCTAGCCCCCATTGCCCCATTAGCTTTCGAAACCCACGATTTATCGGAATTCGAAGTTGTGATTAGCATCACAAGTGGTGATGCTAAGTCAATTATTACTAGACCTCACCAGCTTCACGTCTGTTATTGCCTCACCCCGACAAGGTATTTTTGGAGCGGAGTTTCGGAATATAAAGAAGACAAAAAACTTAAATATATTCCAGCGGTTATCAGAGAATATTTTAAATCAGTGGATCTGGTTATCTCTCAAAGGCCGGATGAATACATTTCTATATCAAACGAAGTTCAAGACAGAGTAAAAAAATACTACAAAAGAACTTCCAAGGTTGTCTACCCTCCAATCGAGGACAAGTTCTATACAAAAACCCAAATATCTCCTGATAACAGAGACTATTATCTAATTGTTTCTAGATTGGTGCCTTACAAGAAGGTTGATCTGGCCATTTCCACCTTTAACCGGTTAAAGTTGCCACTGATTGTCGTCGGCATCGGAAGTGAACAAAGAAAATTAAAAAAAATGGCAGGTAATAATATTTCCTTTGTCGGTGCTGTAGACGATCGGCAACTAATCCAATATTACCGTCACGCAAAAGCTTTAATATTTCCTCAGGAAGAAGATTTTGGCTTGGTACCCTTAGAGTCTCAGGCCTCCGGTACCCCAGTCATTGCTTACGCAAAAGGGGGGGCTCTAGAAACCGTCATCTCCGGTCAAACGGGTTATTTTTTCGATGAACAAAACGAAGAGTCACTTAGCCTTGCTATCCACCAATTTGAAAAAAAACTGCTGCGTCCCGAAACTTGTGTCCAAAATGCAGAGAGATTCAATTTCAATGCTTTTTCTTCCCGATTTTCCGAAATGATTAATTCTTACTACGAAAGTTATAAGGTCTCTTCCTAGACAACTTCTCCCACGCTACCGCATTTATCTTTTTTGCATACCAGTATTCCGCCATTTCCTTCGACAACCACAATGTCGTTTAAACCCAAAATAGCAATTTTCATTTTGTTTTCACTGTAACAGAACGAGTTGGTGCTTTCCACTTCTATCGTTCCGCCATTCTTAGGCGACATATCATTATCGGCATAGTATTTATCCAGTGACTCCCATGTTCCGAAATCAGTCCACTCAAAAGGATGCTCGATCACTAAAAACTTTCGGTCGGGGATCGCCTTCTTCGTAACCTCTTCCAATGCTCCCTTAGGCATTTTTTGGAACTCGGTTCTTACGTCCGATCCGGATGCAATCTTGGCCAAAGGACCGTACCAGTCTGGACGATATTTGTGGAACATTTTGAGTAAGTTGTTCGGAGTCATCGAAGTGTGGTTTGTATGAACCAAAAGCCTGCCTGTTTTGAAATTTTCACGGATCTTGTCAACGTCGTTTCGATCAACATATTCATCTACTTCAAATATCTTCGCCTCATCCAATTCACCTATCTGCCTACCCTTCAACAAAAAATCGACACCCTTCAGCATTCTCGTTGGGACAAAACCCCCGGAGATATATTGATCGGAACTGGTGGCCAGTTTCTCGGCCAGATCCATACTTAAGAAGAATTTCTCGGACGGACTCCGAAGAACATCCACTTGGACCAAAAAGAACGGCTCGTCACCTCTTCCCAGCTTTTTAAGCATAGCCGCCGCCAAACCGGTAGCCGGACCCTGATTTCTCGATTCAGGCTCAATAAACACATTATTTTCAATAACTTCAGGCACTATTCTCTTGATAATCTTTGCTTGCTCCTGGTTAGTTTGGATAAAGATTTCTTCGGGCTGATATCTGTTTCTAAGCATCTCCCAATTAAGCTCAAATAAGGACCGATCTGAGATTAGGGGCAAAAACTGTTTCGGGAGAGAAGGCGTGCTCAGAGGCCACATTTTTGTGCCCACCCCCCCACAGATTATTACTGGTATCATATTCAAGCATTATAACGCACCCATTGTAACCAATTTTAGGTTAAAATATACCCACCTCTTATGTTTTACGATATTTTGAAACGGATCATGGATGTTGTCGGAGCTGTTGTTATGGGTATCCTTTTCCTACCTATTTGGATCATTATCCCCATCCTCCTCAAGCTGGATTCAAGGGGACCGGTATTTTACAAGCCGGAACGGGTTGGTAAGGATGGAAAGATCTTCAATATGTACAAGTTCAGGTCTATGAAAATGTTTGAAGTAGAAGGAAAAGAGGTTCACGCGGTTGAATTTTGGAAACACAATCCTAAGCTATTCGAAAAATACAAAAAAAATGGCTGGAAACTGGAACTCGACGAAGATCCTCGCATTACTAAGCTCGGTAAAATCCTGCGCCAAACCAGCATCGACGAAATGCCTCAGGTGATTAATGTGCTTAAGGGAGAGATGAGTATCGTTGGCCCCAGAGCCTATGTAGAACCGGAACTGCTGGATGCCAAGAAGAGATATGGCAAAACCATCGCCGGAGTTATTAAAGAGAGTCTCTCGGCCAAACCAGGCATTACCGGCCCATGGCAGGTTTCGGGACGAAATGAGATTCCTTGGAATCAGCGGGTAGCCATCGATGCCGATTATGCCAAGAGACGATCCATTTTGTATGACACATACATTATCCTAAAAACTCCGTTTGCTATGATTAGTAAGTGGTAATTTGCATTAATATGAAAAAGAAACTCTTATATGTTCTCTTCTCTCTGGTTATCATTATTCTGCTTCTGGGCGGTGCCGTTGCCTATGGTTACTTTACCGTCAAGTCATTTACCCCAAATATTCAGGCTCTCCAGCAGACGGGCTCCAAGCTCTCCACTGCTTTTCAGGGTCAAGACCTTGTGGTGGCAAAGTTGGAAGCACAAAACTTGAACCGTCAAATTGGTGAGTTGGATGTTAAATACCGGAAGGTGGGCTGGGTTGGTTCTCTCCCGTTTTTGGGTGTATACCAACAGGACGGTCAGCACGGTATCAATGCAGGAAAATCTTTAATTAAATCGGTCGAAACTTTAATTGCCTCAGTCGAGCCGTATGCCGACCTTCTTGGGTTCAAAACAACGGGCATCGCCACCCCCTCCGGCCAGCCGAAGGCTCAATCCATTGAAGACAGAATTGTTTTCATGGCCGAAACTCTAGACAAAATTAGCCCTGATTTGGAAAAAGTCGAGAACGATATGGTCGCAGCCCAAAAAGAGCTCGAGCAAATCAATCCGGCACGTTATCCGGAAACTTTTTCCGGGAAGAACATTCGTAGCAAAATAGTCGAGATCAAATCTACCATTTCCGACTCAGCCAAGCTTCTGTCTCAGGCAAAACCGCTGATTAAACTACTACCCGATCTTTTGGGTAATCCAAATCCAAAAACATATATGGTTCTTTTTCAGAATGATGCCGAGCTACGACCAACCGGAGGGTTCATGACGGCCTACGCTTTTTTGAGAGTTTCCAAAGGTAGGATTGAACCATTGTCTTCTTTTGATATTTACGATCTAGATGCCCGTTTCAATAAAAAGGTTCCGGCACCCGACGCCATCAAGAAGTACCTCAACGAAACCTATCTCAATCTTAGAAACTCAAACATCTCACCGGATTATAAAGTTTCCATGGACCTCTTCTACAAATACTACAAAGACATTCCTGGCTTTCCACACCCTGACGCCATCGTGGCAATTGATACCCATTTTCCGGTCGAGATCCTCAAGGTGATTGGTCCAATTGGGGTGGGGGGTTGGGGTAACTTCGGTCCCCAAAACGATCCTGCCTGTGACTGTCCCCAGGTGGTCTATCAACTCGAGCTCATTGCAGACAGGCCTGTCGCAGGCTTCAGAGCCGGACGTAAGGCCGTTCTGGGACCTCTCATGCACTCCATGTTGGCGAACGCTATGGGTAGCCCCAAGCACACTTGGCCCAAACTGGTCAATGTTGTTCTGGACGCGATCAAACAAAAGCATTTACTCTTTTACTTCTTGGAAAATAAAACCCAAAAGGTAGCCGAAGATTTCAACGCTGCCGGCCGAATCAGGCCGTATAGTTTTGACTACCTACACATCAACGATGCCAACTTTGGCGGGGCCAAGTCGGATATGTACATAACTCGTGAAGTAGAGCAAGAAATAGAAAAATCGGATAATATCACCACCAAGACGGTATCCATCAGTTACAACAATCCACGGAAGGGGAGTAATTGCAATCTGGAAGCTGGCCAGCTCTGTCTAAACGGAGTCTACCGGGATTACATTCGGTTGCTCGTCCCCAAAGGCTCAAAGTTGCTCTCGGTAGTCGGCTCCGAGGTCAAGGAAGTAGTTTCCGAAGACATGGACAAAACAGTTTTTGAAGCCTTCTTCACCATGAGACCACAGTCCAGCAGCAAGATAGTCTTCAAATATGAGCTGCCGCCCCTGGACCTCTCCACTTATAAGATGCTCATCCAAAAACAACCGGGAACACCCTCCATCAAACACACGATTATTTTGAATGGCAATCAGATCGTCGTCGATGTAGATCAGGACAAGGAAGTAATCTTAAATTAAGTGAACGCGCCATACTCTGATGTTGGTATCGTGGTGCGGGTAGTTGATTCGGGAGAAGCGGACAAATATATAAGTGTTGTATCTGAAAATCATGGTTTGAGTCTCTTTCAGGCCAGAGGAGTTAGGCGGGCGACATCCAAAAAATCTTCACATCTTGATCTGTTCAACCTGATAAGGTTCAGCGTTGGTAGAGGCGAGAGTCCACGTTACATGAATCAGGTCGAATCGGTCGCCTATTTTCCGGGCATCAAATCAAGTTATGTCAAGGTCGGTATCTGTATGACCATCACGGAAATCCTGGTCAACACCTTGCCTGTTGACTCCGAGGATCGGGAAATATTTATGTCCCTAAAATCATTTTTGGATGGTCTAGAAAAAGCCGTCAATCAAAAAGAAATTAACAATCTTAGCCGTCGGTTTGGACTCTTTCTTCTTAGACATCTTGGATATCCGCCACCAAGGTTTCCCGAAAAAGATAATTTGTCTACCTACTTTGAAGTCATTATGAACCGCAAAATTATCAGTAAAGATATAAAATAATCTCTATGAAAATAAAACACATTCTTCCAGTCTTTATATTTGCCTTACTTCTCGCCGGTTGTGGGCCTCAAAAAACCGGGACCGCACCGACAAGCAATAAGAACCAACCGCTGGTTACCAAGCTCTTGGTGAACGAACTGCCTCTCAAAGACCGACCTTTCACGGTGCTGGTGCCTCATACTACCAATCGTCTATTCACCTTTGTCACTATCGGTGCAGACAAGGCACAATCTGCCTCCGTGGACGTGGAGTACCAGTCCGGAGACCTCCTGAAAGGGGCTAGGGCTTCGATTGACACCCCCATTGCTAGTACCTTTGTCAAAGCCATTATCTTGGGTAGCTGTTCGACTGGGGGTAAATGCACTTTTGATACCGACCTAAAGTCCGGTACAGAGAAACTTAAACTAACGTTCCCCGGTCAAGATGTGACCCACGTTCTTAAAGGCGACTTCGTTTTTTTGATGGGTCAGAAAAATCTGCCGGACGGCAAGGTTGTTTTTGAACCCTCAAAGCTCACCGCCAAAGAAAATTTGATCATGCTCAACTCATTTGGGTTACCTAAGCCCATAGATCAAGGTTCTCTTGAGGTCTTACTCTACCCAATCGTAATTTCTTCCACGAACGATAAGGTTATTTCCGGTAGCTTCACCATTAATCAAGCCGGCGTTAGCTCCGCCGCCATTTATGATGGCTCGGGCTATAGACCACTGAAGATTGCTCAGAAAGAAAACGTCGTTACCATCGCACTCAACCAAAAACCTTGGTCCATGAAAGCCGAGATCACTCGCGATGATGAAAAAGGCTCCAAAGAATCGCTGACTCTATATCTTCTCGGCCCAATTGTTCTATACAAATAATTCATCCCGTTCCCAATTAATCGGATTATTGAGGATATATTCTTGAATTCGGTTTAAATCGCCCTCGTCGCGGACGATGTGTTCATAATAATTTCGTTGCCAAATACATAAATCAGTATTGTTTGAAATACGTCGGATTTCCTTGGTGCATTCGGATTTAAATAATCCAACAATATTTCCCACCGTAGGGGCGGGTCGTGACCCGCCCGAAACATCAGGACGTGACCCGCCCGATAAATTAATCACAAAATGTATATGATTGGGCATTATTTGGTATGCGTTCAATTCCATATGATGGTGATTGGGTAAGGAATTCAATACGTTATCAACAATTAACCCAATTCTATTCAATTTCATATGTGCGGGCGACCCACGGGTCGCCCCTACGGGGTCATTCACAATTTCCCCAAACAGACATTCTCTATCCTGGGTACAAATGGTCACAAAATAGGTTCCATTCAAAGAATAATCATAACCTTTCAGTCTAACTGACCTTCTGTTTGGCAAATCATTATTCATAAAAATAATGTTATCACTCGTCAATCCTGAGCCGGCCGAAAGGTTTTCACACCCACTTTACACAAACAAAACTAGCCTTGCATTAGGTCTTGACATGTCATATATTGTGTATCATACTGAAAAGTGGTGACAAGTGGTGAAGTAACCTATAAACACCACTGAGCCTGCCTATGAATTATGTTTACTGGACTCTACTACCATCGGCTGGAAGCCAAAGGGCGCCTAGCTATTCCTCAAGCCTTCAGGGAAGGACTAGCATCCGATGGAGTCATCACCTCGGGGCTGGATGGCTGTCTATTTCTTTTCCCCAGCTCATATTGGCAGAAGTTCTCCGAAAAGCTGGCCTCGCTACCGCTGACCAACCAGGCAGCCCGAAATTTGACACGACTCTTGGTGCAGTCAGCCGTCGCTCTCGACTTGGACGGACAAGGAAGAACTCTCATACCGGAATATCTAAGGAATCAAGCCAACCTAAAAAAGCAAGTGGTCGTCGCCGGATCCCTGACCAGAATTGAGATCTGGGATCAAGAAACGTACCACCGGCACCTTGACTTAATAGCGCAAACAATTAACGAAGGGGATGCCCTTAGTTCACTCGACATATGACGAAACATATCGATAGACACATCTCTGCCTTCAAAGACGAGTTAAAGAAACTTTATGGTTTTAAGCCCGGTTATCTTTTTTTAGATCTTACCCTTGGGGATGGTGGGCATACCGAGGAAGCTCTCAGGAGCGGCTGCCGAGTCGTCTCATTTGATATTGATGAAGAGTCAATCAAGCGAGCCATCGGCTATATCAAAGATTTTCAACCCATTATTTTCGACGACAGGGATGAATACATTCGAGTGCCCAAAGATTTTAATTGGCTAATCATTAAAAGTAACTTCACCAAAGTCACCGAAATCAGTAAGAGACTTTCTTTACCGGACTTCGATGGTGTGATTGTGGACCTTGGTCCTTCTCAGTTTCAAGTTCTTTCCGAGGGTCGTGGCTTTAGCTTTTCAGGAAACGAACCGCTTGATATGAGACTGGACCAAACTCTTGGAGTGACTGCCGCCGATCTATTGGCCGTTCTCAACGAAGGCGAACTGTTCGAACTCTTCTCTATGGCCGACGAGTCTTACGCCAAGCCGATTGCCCGTATCATTGCCAAGCAAAGGTTGATTACGCCCATCACCACCACCAAACAGCTTAGCGATCTCATAACTCGGATCAAAAAATTCCGAACCGAAGGACGAATCCACCCCGCCACCAAAGTCTTTATGGCTCTCCGTATGGCCGTCAACCTTGAAAGAGAGAACATCAGACTACTACTACCTCAGCTACCCAATCTACTCAAAAAAACCGGGATCTTAGGAGTTATCAGTTTTCATTCCGGAGAAGAAAAGTTGGTTAAGGATTTTATCGAACTATGCGAAGCCAACAGTATTCTCAGCGCTATTAATAAAAAACCGATCGAACCGTCCGACAAAGAATTATCAATCAGTCAACGAACCAGAAGTGCCAAATTACGTCTCGCCGAAAAAATTAATTAGTTACCGTACCGTCTTCGCCATTACCGGCGTGATCTTATTTGGCTTGGCTGCCATTAATCTTATTGGCACCAATGTCTTGTCAACTCAGGGTTTCGCTGTTAGTGAATCCGAAACCAAAACCTTACAGCTGGAAAAAGAGAATCAAAAGCTATCTGTTAAGATAGAGGAAGCCACCACTCTCGCTAGTCTTGCAAAGCTGGCTGAGAATCGTGGATTTATTAGGTCAAAAAGTATAGTTTTTGTTCCTTCTACCTCTACTTTTGCCTCCAGATAATTCATGTTAAACAAATTGGGGATAACGCATAACCGACTCAGGGTTATTACCTTTCTGATTCCCATTGTTTTTTTTATTCTTATTCTCCGTTTGTTTTACTGGATGATCCTTCGTGGACCGGAGCTTCGAGCTAAGTCCGAACGTCAGCACCAAATGGTTACGATCCTTAAAGCGAAGAGGGGGAATATATTTGACTCTGATGGCGGCATATTGGCTGGTACCAAAAACCTATATCATCTATTTATCTACAAGCCTCAACTGGTGGTCTCCGCTAGTGATTTAGTCGAGCAGTTGCTCTCCTCCCTCACTCCGGATAAAGAAGCCAGTACCGAGAGTGACCTGCGAAACTACTTAAATGGCCGATTATCTCTTAAATCAAACTGGGTTTCTCTCAAGCACTATCTGAGTGCTGAAGAAAAAGAAAAAATCGAAAGCCAGAAAATCGCCGGACTGGGGTTCGAAGACGAATACGTTCGTTTTTATCCGGAGGCCAGTATGGCCGCTCAAATACTGGGTTTTGTGGGTCAGGACGCAGCCGGCCAAGAGCAAGGATATTTTGGCATCGAAGGGTATTTTGACAGAGTTCTCAAAGGTCGAGAAGGCAAGGTCCGCACCGAAAAAGATGGAGAGGGGAACCCTATTCTGATTGGTAACTATCAATTTCTTCACGCAGTCGAAGGCAAATCCATCCACACAACCGTCGACAAGAAAATCCAATTCATTGCCGAAGGTATGTTAAAAGAGGGTCTAGTCCGCTACGGTGCCTTGGCAGGCAATGTAATCGTTATGGAGGTCAGTACAGGTAAGGTTCGTGCCATGGCTGCATTTCCAAATTACGACCCGGGAAAGTTTTCCGAGTTTGATAAAAGCGCTTATAAGAGTCCAATGACCGCCGATCTCTTTGAGCCCGGATCAATCTTTAAGCCTCTTGTTATGGCCGCAGCTCTAAACGAAAAACTAATTACTCCGGAAACTCAATGCGACATCTGTTCGGGTCCAATCAACATCGGTAAGTACTCAATCAAAACTTGGGATGGAAAATACTACCCATCGACAAGTATGACTAGCGTTATTGTTCACTCCGATAATACCGGGATGGTTTTTGCGGCCCGCAAATTGGGACCGAACAAACTTTCCAATTATCTCAAGAAATTCGGATTGGGAACCAAAACCGGCATTGAAATTCAAGAAGAGGTTGCTGGAACCGTTCGTGATGGAAAAGAATATGGAGATATTGACTTGGCGACCAATTCCTTCGGCCAAGGTATTGCTATTACTCCGATACAAATGATCACGGCACTGAATACGATCGCGAACAACGGCAAATATATCAGTCCGACCCTAATTGAAGGTGGTACTCCGGCCACCTGGGATGTTCTCAGCCCGGAAGCCGTTTCTCAAATTACTCAAATGATGATAACCGGGGTCGACTCCGGAGAGGCCAAATGGGCTAAGCCTGTGGGTATGTCCGTGGCCGGGAAAACAGGCACGGCACAAATTCCCATTGAGGGTCATTATGATCCCCAAAGAACCATCGCCAGTTTCATAGGGTTTTTCCCAGCCCAAAATCCCCGCTACACCATGCTAGTTTCACTCAGGGAGCCTCAAACCTCACAGTGGGGTTCTGAAACAGCGGCACCCCTCTGGTTTGGTATTGCCAAACAACTTTTGCTATAAAACGTCAAAAAGATTAAAATAGACTAAATGTTCAGTAGACTTAGAGCCCACAGGGTATCTTTCAGGCACGCCATTGATGGTTTTGTTCATAACATCAAAACTCAGCCAAACTTTCGTTTCCACCTCTTGGCTACTGTCTGTGCCGTTTTGCTCGGAATATATTTTTCGATTTCTTATTTTGAATGGTTAACCCTGGTTTTCACGGTCAATATGGTTTTGGTGGCGGAAATGGTGAACACCTCTATTGAGTCCATGGTCGATCTCATTTCTCTTGAGAGAAGAGAGGATGCCAGAATAGCCAAAGATGTCTCCGCAGGAATGGTCTTAGTCTCTGCCGTCATGGCCACAATTGTTGGATCGCTGATTTTTATACCAAAACTAATGAGCGCCCTATAAACATGGATATCTTACTTGGAGTTCTCCTTGCTTCGTTTATCATCCATGCCTTTTTGATTGTACCTTTTGTAAATTTCCTTTATAACTTAAAATTTTTCAAAAACCGGACGGCCGTGGCCAAAGAAAAGATCGACGAAGCCTCGGTTCATATTCGTTCAAAGGCCAGGACGCCTGAAGGGGGAGGACTCCTCATCCTGGTGGTTACCAGCTTCATTTTTGCCTTGACCCTGCCTTTATTAAGTAGACTCGGATACGAAATTACTCATGTCTATCCCATAAATGACGAAATCAACATCATCTTTTTTACCTTTGTTTCCTTCGGTCTTCTTGGTCTTTATGACGATATCGTCAAGTTCTTTGAACTTGATAGACAAGAGGGTTATACCGGACTAAAAACCGGCTACAAGTTTATGATTCAAGGAGTGCTCGGTCTCATTATCGGCGCCATGATGTTTATCAACTTAGGCATCGACATCATTCACATACCTTTTTTTGGGGTGATTCATTTTGGTCTATGGTTTATTCCTACTTCCGCTTTCTTGATTGTGGCCTTTGCCAATGCCGTCAACATTACCGATGGTATGGATGGTCTCGCCTCCGGCCTCCTTATGATTAGTCTTTTTGGATTTCTGATTCTTTCCACTTCCATTCTGGACACTCCACTTTCAATCTTTATTGCCCTTTGGTTGGGAGGACTAATCGCTTTCCTGTACTTTAACGTATTTCCGGCACGTCTGTTTTTGGGGGACGTGGGTGCTCTGGCATTTGGCGCGACTTTTGCCATGGTCGGACTCCTCACCGGTAAAGTAGTAGCCCTTATGATAGTCGGATTACCGTTCTTAGTTGATGGTTTTAGCAGCTTGTTGCAGATCCTCTGGGTCAAAACTTTTCATCGCCGCATATTTCCCATCGCGCCACTGCATTATTTGCTTCTTAAAATTGGCTGGTCGGAGCCGAAAATTGTCCAAAGAGCTTGGCTGGTCGGCATCATGCTCGTTGTATTTGGGATCTGGTTATCCATTATTTAGCCATGAGACGCGATTCAAAAAACAGGCTACCTCTGGCTATCCTTTTTACAGGCATTGTTGTTGCCTGTTTTGGCTTATTGGCGATATATGATGCTTCCGTAATAGATGCTTACCGGACTTTTGGCGACAAATTTCACTACGTTAAACAGCAGGCGCTTTGGTTGGTTGTTGGGGTCATCGCTGCATTGGTTACCTCAAACATACCGATACCTTGGATCAAAAGGAACGCCCATCTCCTTTACGGAGCCACTCTTATATTAATGTTTCTGGTCCTTATCCCAGGTATCGGCTCAAAATTTTTGGGCGCCAGAAGATGGCTTGTGTTCGGACCGGCAATTCTACAACCATCTGAACTTCTGAAGATTACTTTTGCTATCTATCTCGCCAAATGGCTTGAAGTAGATAGGAATATCAAACAGTTTCTTCTTCTTGTTGGACTAAACTCACTTCTGATTATGCTTCAGCCTGATCTGGGTACAGCCATTATTATTGTTGGAGTATCTTTCCTGATCTACTACCTTTCCGGTGCCAAGCTAAAAGATCTTTTTTCATTTAGTGTCATTCTCCTGGCTGCCATCTCTCTACTTATTCTCTCTTCACCTTATCGTCTGGCTCGGGTTAATACTTTTATGGATCCAACCAGCGATCCTTTGGGTTCTTCTTATCACATCAATCAGGTCCTTTACGGTCTGGGTTCGGGTGGCATGAGCGGGGTTGGACTGGGCCGGTCGAGGCAGAAATACGCCTACCTGCCGGAGGCCACCACGGACTCCATCTTCGTTATCATCGCCGAAGAATTCGGATTTATCGGCAGTACTCTGTTTATCACCGTCCTGGTTGGACTTATTGTGGCTTCATTTAAGGTTTCTCTGTCTGCAAGTGATAAGTTTGATAAACTACTTGGCAGCGGTATCTCTCTATTATTCTTATTACAAATCTTTGTAAATTTAAGTTCTATGGTTGCCCTGACTCCACTAACCGGTATACCTCTCCCATTTATCTCCTATGGAGGCTCATCTTTGGTGACCAATTTTATTGCACTTGGTGTACTAATTAATTTATCCAAACGGACATGAAACCCTATATTATTTTTACCGGAGGTCATCACAATAGCGCGCTGGAAGTGGCCAAGATCCTTAGGAAAGAAGGTTATAGAATTATCTGGATCGGACATAAGTTTACGGCTCATGGTGAAAAAAGCCTATCCGCCGAATATCAGGAAATTACCAATAATGGCATCAAGTTCCTGGAGTTAAAAACCGGTAAGTTTTATAAAGAAATTAACCTCATGGAGTGGCTAAAAATAATTTTTGGATTCTTCCAATCCTTTTTATATCTTCTCAGCTACCGTCCTGCTATCATATTCTCTTCCGGTGGTTATCTTTCCGTACCGGTAGTTATTGCGGGTTGGGCTCTCCGGATACCCTCCATTACTCACGAGCAGACCGTCATCTCCGGCTGGGCGAACAAAGCCATCACCCCTTTTGTAAAAAGAATACTTCTAACGCACGCCTCATCTCTTCCCAATTTTCCCGAGGGTAAGTCGGAAGTGGTTGGTTTACCTATTAGGAAGGAACTGTTCAATACCAAATATACCAAGAAATTTGATCCAAAGTTAATCTATATTACCTGTGGTAAACAAGGATCTCATCTTATCAACCAAGCCGTTTTTCCGATAATTCCCAAATTGGTAGAAAAATTTACGGTCATCCACCAGACCGGTTCTAGTACTCTGACCAAAGATCTGGAACGAGCTCGGAGAATCAAAGACAAACTTGGAAAATATAAAACTCGTTATGTCCATGCACCATACTTCTTTGCCGAAGAAGCAGCCACTTACATCCGTTCCGCCTCAATCATTGTCAGCAGATCGGGAGCCCATACAGTGTACGAGCTAATGGTGCTTGGCAAAAAGGCCATCCTAATACCTATATCTTGGGTCTCTCACAATGAGCAGTATCTTAATGCCCAGTTGGCCGAAAGAGAGATTGGCAGCTCAATCTTGGAAGAACGCGATCTATCTCCGGATAGTTTGTATCAAGCTATCATAGAATTAGCCAAGAAGCCTGTAAAAAAAGCTTCCGTCAAACTAGTAACCAATGCTGCTGACAAAATTGCCCAAATCATCCGTCAATCAATCTAAACGCCTCAGGAGGCGTTTGAGAAACATAATCGATAGTCTCACCCCGCAAAACCATCCCGGCAAGCGAATACTGCCATTTGTTTTATTCATATTATTCCTATTTATCACCAACAACCTCTTCACCATTTCTCAAACCGAGTGTCAGCTTGACAGAGAAGTGTGTCCACCGGAAATTGTTCAAAAATTAGATAAATTAACAGGTTCGAACATTCTATTTTTAAACCAAAAACAGCTCTCCGGGGTGCTAATGGATTCGTTCCCGGTCGAAAAAGTCGGCATTGGTTTCCAAATGTTTAACACTCTCAAAGTAAATTTAGATGGCGGGCATCCACCAATTCTTACCATGGTTTATCTGGTTAAAGAATTACCGATGGTTTCCGTGGATAAGGCTTCAGGGTCAACCGAGTCAGCCGGTTGGCCTAAACCTTCCGAGGAACTTAAGATATTTACTCAAAACGCCAGTCCAAGTAGTTTTGGTATCTGGGACAACGGTCGGATGACTCCGGTGGCCACGGATGAAGCAAAGATAATTTACATTCTGTCCAAAAAGCCGGACGAAGAGACGGTTAAATCGCTTTATCGGCTCACAAAAATAGCAAATAAATATCTTAACGTTGATTCAATTCTCGTCTTGGGTCAGAGGGTTTTCTTGAGTCAGGCGGACCAACCTGATATTATTGTTAGTGTACCTTTCGATGAGGAACAGGTAAGCGAGGCAATTAAGTCCTATTCTTATCTCGTTACCCTTAAGAAAGACGTCAAGGTGATTGATTTACGATTTAAAAACCCTATCATAAGATAATATGGCAAAAACTCAGGGGATAAGTGCAATAGATATAGGGTCGAGCAAAATAACTTGTTTGATCTCGGTACCATCGCAAGACACTTCGAAGATTAATGTCGTCGGTGTCGCTACTGTTCCCAGTAAGGGCGTTCGCAAGGGCCAAATAGTCAATATAGAAGAGTGTGTTAGTGCCATTACCGATTGTGTTGAGTCCGCCGAACGTATGGCCGGTATTGGTGTCGATACGGCCTATGTCTCAATTTCGGGGGAGCAAATTTCTTCTCAGAATTCCCATGGCTTAGTAGCTATTAGGGAGGCCGAAGAGGAAATTACCTCCGAAGATGTTTTTCGGGTAATCGAAGCCGCCAGAGCCGTCTCCCTTCCCAGTTCACGAGAAATTATCCACGTACTGCCAATAGAATTTGTTGTTGATAGTCAAAAGGGAATAAAAGATCCAACCGGCATGTCCGGCGTTCGTTTGGAAACTGAGGCCCATCTCATTACCGGTCTTTCTCCTTCAATCAAGAATGTTACCAGGTGCGTCAGTGAGCTTGGCGCCAACGTGTCTGGTCTAGTCTTTACCGGTTTAGCCTCGGCAGAGTCTGTTTTGTCCGAAACCGACAAAGAACTTGGTGTAATTTTGGTGGACATTGGTGGCGGCACCACCAGCGTGTGTATTTATCTTGAAGGATCGTGCGTTTATTCATCAGTACTTCCCATCGGAGCCAAAAAAATTACCGACGATATTGCCATTGGCTTGCAGATAAGTGTCGATGGTGCCGAAAAAATTAAACATTTTGTTAGTCGTCCAAAACATGAGAGAGATGAGGGTGAGCAAAAAGTCGCCGATGAAATTGATCTTCTGAAGCTAGGTATCAGCGAAGATGTCAAAAAAGTTTCCCGCAAAACCATCAGCGAGGGCATCATCAGACCCAGACTGAATGAAATTTTTTCCATGGTAAACAATGTTGTCAAACAATCAGGACTCGAAGGACAGACACCGGCCGGAGTTGTTTTAACCGGAGGTGGCTCTCTCACCATAAACAGTACAGAAAGTTGCCGGAGAGTCATGCAGCTTCCGGCCAAAATTGGGATTCCGACCGGTTTATCCGGGATGATCGAGGAAATATCTACCCCCATCTCCTCGGTCGTGGTTGGACTGGTTCTCTATGGTTACAAAAGAAAAGATGAAACCCCTTCTGGCGGAATCAAGCTATCTGGTATGATAAAGGGAATTCCCGGCAAGCAATTTGTTGGGAGGGCGATTGAATTTATAAAATCTTTCTTACCATAAAGTGGGTCTAGTCAAACCAGATACAAATACTTTTGCCAAGATCAAAGTTCTTGGAGTTGGCGGAGGCGGAAACAACGCCATCAATTCCATGATTTCTTCCGGAAAAATCAAAGGGGTTGAGTTTATTGCCGTAAATACCGACATGCAAGCTTTGTTGGCCAGTAACGCCGATATAAAATTACAAATTGGTGAAAAAAGTACAAAAGGACTCGGATCCGGGTCAAATCCTGAAGTTGGCCAAATGGCCGCAGAAGAATCCCGGGAAAAAATTAAGGAGGTCCTTTCAGGAGCCGACATGATCTTTATCACTGCCGGCGAAGGTGGTGGCACGGGTACGGGCGCTGCACCCGTTATTGCCGAAATCGCCAAGAAAGATGTCGGAGCCCTCACGGTTGCTGTTGTTACCAAGCCGTTTCTTTTTGAAGGAGCCCGCCGTAGGGTTCAGGCAGAAGAGGGGATTGAGAAGCTCAAGGAAAATGTCGACACCTTGATAATTATCCCTAACCAGAGACTTATGGACGTAGTTAAAAAGGATCAGACTCTTCTAGAGGCCTTCAAAACGGCCGACTCGGTTCTTGGACAAGGAGTTCAAAGCATCTCTGATTTGATTACCATTCCCGGTCTGGTAAACGTGGACTTTGCTGACGTCAAATCAGTCATGACCAACGCCGGTTCGGCTCTCATGGGGGTTGGTCGTTCATCGGGAGAAAAACGAGCCATTATCGCCGCCAACGCCGCCATTAGTTCTCCGTTACTTGAGGTAAGTATTGACGGCGCCAAAGGCATCTTGTTCAACATTGCCGGAGGAGAAAGCCTGACCCTTTCGGAAATTAACGAGGCCTCTTCCATCATTACCCAGTCCGCCGATCCGGATGCCAATATCATTTTCGGCACGACCATTCGAGATGATCTCGGGGAGGACATTCAAATTTCCGTGATTGCCGCAGGATTTGACAGTCTTCGTCATTACAACCCCGTTTCAAGCTCCGATAATTACTACAAACCATCTTCGTCGGAGGCCACCACCAATGTGCCGGAAATCGTACCCGAACCGGCAAATCCTCCAAAAAGCTCTCCGGCCGGAAAATATAAACTTCAGCACGACGAGGTCAGTATCGAAGACGATCTCGATATCCCTACCTTTCTGCGGAACAAGTTCTAACCCAAATTACCCTATATTGACTTTCGATGTGCTATAGCCTAAAATATATAGGTTCTTATCTCGCAAACTTAAAAAAATCAAAATATCGTAGAAAGGAGGCTAAATGTCCTGGAATCTTAAGCAAAACGAGCGCGAACGCCGAGAAAGAGAAGCCGAGGAAGACGCCCGGGAAGAGGAGTACTTTCGGGAACTCCGTCACGAGCGTCACAGCCATCGCCGACCCAAAGAACCGATATGGCGTATATACCTCTTTATCATCTTGGCAGTGAGCATGTCCACCTTCGGACTGACCTCGTATTATTATCCGGAGTTGCTACAACCGCGGCCAACGCGAACTACTCCAGAAAATCTACCTTCCACCTTTGAATTGACGCCCTCCTTGGCTGTTTCACCCCAGCTAACCGAACCGCCTACCGTGGAAAATATCGTTCAGGACACAGTTAGTGATCAGGTCTGGAGCTATGTTCCAATCGTGGTGAATGGATATGTGCAGGCTTTCTTCATGTGGATGCCCGGAGATTCGATAAATGCTCCGTATCTGGCCAACCTCCCCCTCTCGAAGCAACTCGACTGCTCACCAGAGCACCTCATCGTTCAGGACATACCAGACTCAGCTGCCACGGTGTATCTAATTAGTACTGGTCAGACGGAGGACGTGACGGTGTCAATCTTCCCAGGCGAAATTTCGTCGGTCACTCAGATCGCCTTTGTTTGTCAGCCAGGAGAGGTCTTCTCTCTTCGCTGGAATTAACTTTAAAGCCCGCCATTCCGGCGGGCTTTTGCGTTATAATCTCCTAACTTAGAATGAAAAAAGAAAAAAGTGCTCTGGATCGATCTCGACTTGAAAAGAATCCAGATTATTATGCAGTGGAAAGTGATGATGCGGTGGTGCATATGGTGACGGAAATATTAGAAGAGACCATTTTTGGACAGCCCACTGCTTGTGTCGAAGTAGCCAAACCCATCGCTAGATTTATTTGCGGCTTGGATGATCCCTCTAGGCCGATATATGTCGGTCTATTTCTTGGAGAATCCGGCGTGGGAAAGACAGAAATGGGGGTCGCCGTCTCCAAAGTATTTGATCCCCAATATCCCGAGGAACGACTAAAGATCATCGACTGTAACATGTTTCAACAGAGTCATGATGTTCAAAGAATCTTGGGTGCCCCGCCTTCTTATGTTGGTTATGGTGACGAACCACTAATAAACAAGGAATTCTTGGCTCAGCCCAACGTCCTCGTTTTCGACGAGGTTGAAAAGGCCGATACCGCCCTTCACCGGCTTCTTTTGAGAATAATGGATAAGGCGAGACTGGATATAAACGAAAGCGAAGAAGATCGAATGATGTATGTGGAGGAAGAAGGTGAACTCCCCGGTTTAGATTTTTCCAACTCGGTTATTCTTCTGACCTCCAACCTCGGCTCGGATGAAATAAAGAGTATTCGATCCGGCAATCGGAGCATGGGGTTTGTTAGAGATAACCCTGGTACACGACAAAGGAATATCCAGGCGGCCGGCCTGGCTGCTGCAGATAAATTCTGGCATCACATGCCGGAGTTTCTCAACCGCATCGACTCCACAGTTGTTTTTAACTCACTCACCCCCGAAGTTGTTCATAAAATATTTGATAAGTTCTTGAATGAATTTACCCATATCCGTGAAGCGGATGGTACCCAAATAATGGCTACCAATCAGTTGAGAGACTGGATTATAGCCCAGACCGATATCTGCAAGGCCGGCAGAGAACTCAAGAGAAGAATAAATGAATTGATTATTACTCCGGCCGCAGGAGTTAAGTTTAAAATCCCCAAAGGAGTCCCTCTCATCGCCGATATCAGCCGGGACGAACCTAAGCGGGTCATTTTTTGGCTGAGCAAAACCATGGTCAACTCCGCCTCTGGGGCAAAATAACAACAAGCACCCGCCACTGTAATATAATATCTTTATGCCCAAAAAATCAAAGACTGCCGAAGAAACCATCAAAGTCACCGGAGAAGATCTGATCAAGACCGTCAAAGATCTCATCGCTCAAGGCAACGTTCGCCATATCACCATCAAGGATAAAGATGAGAAAACCGTGATGGAGTTCCCTCTGACCATCGGCGTGGTTGGTGCCGTCTTCCTTCCTGTTTTGGCCGCCGTTGGCGCCGTCGCCGCTCTGATAGGGGAGTGCACCATCTCCGTCGACCGCATCAAAAAATAACCCTAATCCCAAAAATGTCCCATAACGTTGACTTTTGCGTGTCCTAGTAGTATAATAGGCACAGTTCGAGTAACAGTGCGTACGCCCTTTAAAGACAAGGAGAGATCAATGACCAAATCTGAGCTTGAGAAAATGTTTGTGGGGAAACGCGTTCGGATCAGCCATACTGGAAATTATGACCCGGACCGTGAAGGTATCTGTGTCGCTATTCATGCCACGCAGGGGCTTTCGCCTTTTGACATTGAACTGGATGACGAATCGCGATACGGCTTTAAGCCCACGACTGTCACGGCCACTTCATGTGCAGGTGATCTGATGGCGTTAGCCGGGGGAACACGCAAAATCGAAGTCATGTAGCCGTCCTAAAAATTCTAGTAATAATAAGAGGAGAAGGTATGAAAAAAAAGATCTGGATTGCTACTACGACATTCTTTGCCCTTTCCCTGATTTTGGTGGCCTGCAGTGCTCGGGATCAGGCTCGTTGGAAAGGTACCATTGAGCTCGGGGACCTTCCCGCCGACATGTTGTACGTTGACGGTGTCCCTCAGATCATCACTATCAGCACCGAAAGTGATGGGGACGTCGTTATGGCTTACCGGGCAGACGACGGTAATGTGTATGCTCAGCTATATGGCTGCGCCGTCATCAGTGTTAACTGCGGTAAGCTCTACGAACAAGGCCGCTATCAGTGGACGATTCCCGAAGGTAAGTAGCCTGCTTAAGGCCAGCACCTCTCTGTGAAAACAGGGAGGTTTTTTATTATCTTGACCATTCGGGTATTGTTTGGTTTAATGAAAGTATTCGGGATTTCTTCGGAAACAAACTATGATTCAAAAAATATCCGCCCCTGTCTCGGTCGAAACCGTTTATGACCATCGCAAGCGAACCATTGCACCTAGACGTATTTTTTGGGATGGCCAGATTTTTCGGATCGCCCAGGTTGGTCTTCATCACACCTTTCGTGAGGGTCGCACTTTATTTCACATTTTTTCGGTCACTGCTCAAAATCTCTCTTTTAGATTAAGGCTGGACACCGACTCATTATTTTGGACTTTAGAAGAAATCTCCGATGGGCTTACCAATTAAGCCTGCCCGCCTGGGTGGGCTAGACTTCAACCCTGCTCCATCCACGGTCATGCACATTGACCTCAATTCTTGTTTTGCCACTATCGAGCAGCAAGCCAATCCACTTCTCCGCGGCAAACCAATCGCTGTGGCCGCTTACGACAGCCCCAACGGTTGCATCCTCGCTCCTTCGGTCCAAGCCAAGAAGCTTGGTATCAAGGTCGGTATGCACGTCAAGGATGGACGCCTTCTCTGTCCGGATCTTATCGTCCTCCCTTCAGATCCGGATAAATACCGGTCGGTCCACCTTGGTCTCAAAAAAGTTTTATCCGTCTACACTCCGGACATCGTTCCCAAGTCTATCGATGAGTTCGTTTTGAATTTTGCCGGAACCCCGGCTCTCAGAAGAGGCCTCTTCTTTATCGGCCAAGAAATCAAGGATCGTATCAGGAATGAAGTAGGGGATTATCTGACGGTTTCTATCGGTCTTGGACCAAATCGTTTTCTCGCCAAGACGGCCAGCAATCTTCATAAGCCGGATGGTCTCGACGAGATTGATAAAAATAATTTTTTGAAAATATACGATAGTCTCACCCTTACGGATCTCACGGGCATAGCCAGACAAAATGCTATCCGTTTAAATTCAGCCGGTATTTACACGGTCTTGGATTTTTTCCACGCCGACCTACGAACCTTACGGGCGGCTTTTCGTTCCATCTCGGATTACTACTGGTTTGTTCGCCTTCGGGGCTGGGAAATAGACGATGTTGATTGGGGAGTCAAGAGTTTTGGTCACTCTTATGCTCTCCCAAAGTTTCTGACCAAGCCGGAAGAGTTGGCCCCTATTCTAACGAAGCTAGTAGAGAAGCTTGGTTTCCGGATGCGCCGGGAAGGCTACCAAGCAAGAGGAGTACATCTGGCAGTTCTTTTTCGTGACCACGAGTTTTGGCACCAGGGCCTCAAACTGGATCAGCCCCTTTTTTTAAGTCAGGATATCTATCGGGTAGCCTACCGCCTGCTTTCACATTCTCCCTACCACTTACCGGTTCGCAACTTAGCCGTTTCTTGTTTTGGTCTTTCGGAAAGAGACTCTCTGCAGCTGGGTCTGTTTGAAGACAAAATAAAAAAAGAATCTTTGGTGTCGGCGATAGACGATATCAACGATCGGTGGGGCAACTTCGTTATTACTCCGGCCCTCATGGCCAATATGGGAGATGTCATCAAAGATCGAATAAGTTTTGGTAAATGATGTAAACTGGTTTCAGTATGTCCGAAACCTTACAGATAAACTCGGTTACCAAAAGCTTCGGCAGGCTAGTCGCTGTCAGTGGTGTTTCTCTGCAAGTGAAGCCCGGCACGGTTTACGCCCTAATCGGTCCAAACGGTTCCGGTAAAACCACTCTTGTTAACTGCATCGTTGGACTTCTCAAGCCGGATAAGGGGGAGGTGTTAATTAACGGGATAGATATTCAAAAAAAGCCAATCACCGCAAAACATCTTTTTTCATATATTTCCGACAATCCGGCCATTTATCCCTATCTCTCCGGTTTAGAGTTTATCCGACTTAGCGCCAAGCTGCACGGTTTAAGTCAAGATGAGACAGAGAATAAACTCACCGAACTAAAGAAGATTTTTCCTATCGAAGATATTTTGGAATCCCGTACCGAAAGCTACTCACGTGGAAACATCGAAAAAACCGCTTTTCTTTCGGCCATCATTGCTAACCCTAAGCTTCTGGTAATCGACGAACCCATTGTCGGACTTGATCCTACCAGCGTGGAAACTTTTGGAGAGTCTCTTCGTCAGCTTACCCGTAGTGGTTCTTCGGTTTTTCTGTCCACCCACACCCTCAGTTTTGTCAAAAAGTATGCTGATATGGTTGGAATCATTCACCGCGGCAAGCTGATACGAGAGATGAAGGTTGGGCCAAAGACTAATCTGGAAGAAATATATCTTGAGGAAACCTCTTAATATGATAGCCATCCGGGAATTCGTAAAACTCGACTACCTCGCCTTTAAGGATTGGTTTCGGAAGCAAACTATTTCCAAAGTGATTATCGCCACAGTATATCTTCTGGTACTGATTGGAGTTGGTTTGGGGATCTACTTTTGGTCAGACGCTTTTATCAAATACGTTGTCCCTTACGAATCTTTCGGACTACTAACTTCACAATATATCCTGAGGGGTTCTTTTACCTTACTCATGTGGGTTGGTATCTTCAGCTCTCTCATTTCCACCCTCACCTTTCTGCTAACTCCGGACAGGCACCTGGATTTACTACTCACCTTTCCTCTCTCCACACTATCAATTTCTCTTAAGGCTTCAGCCAGATCGGCTCTCATCAATTTATCCCTGTTTCTTATATCGGTGTTTCCTTTGGTGTTGGCCTTTACCAAAAACTTTTTTGGTTCACTTCTTTCTCTAATACTTCTTGTCATTATCACCCAAACGTTCGGCTCCTCTCTCGGTTATCTTTTTTATTTCTTGTTTCGGAAAAAATATGGCCGATTAATCGCTATCACCTTCGGAGTTTCCATGATTCTTGCTACCGGGATCTTGCTCAAGGTTACTTTTCCACCCCAGCTCAGGCTTTTGGATGATATTCCAGCCGAAACTTTTTCTGCCTTTTTTAACAGTTTACCCCTGATTAGGGATTGTTGGCTATCTGGCGAGATAATAAAATCCACAGACGGTTTATTTGGTCCATCGGTATTGTTTTATGCATTCACTCTCGTGACTATAATGATCTCTCTCCTGACGCAGATATGTCTTTTTGTTCCTTGCCGGCAATCTCAAAGAGTTCACACTTCGTCTACTATCAAGATAAAGTCAAAAATTGGCCACTTCCGCCGAATCTCTCTAATTTCCAAAGACCTTCTTTCGTTTTTTAGAAATCCTAAAGATGTCAGCTACCTCCTTTTCTTGATCATTATGATCGTATCTTTTTTTGGACTATTTTCCCGAGGTTACCTGGCCAGAGGAGTCACTGAAAAGTATCTGGTAGACGCTGTGGTTTTTTCCTTCGCTTGGCTGATATTCTTTTCGGGTACCTACGTAATCCGACTTTCTTATCCACTCATGGTCAATGAGGGTCAGTCAAAATGGTGGTTGTTTACCCTGCCCATAGCTTCTACACGGATACTTCAGTCAAAGGTCTCATCCTCTTTAATTTTGAGTTTACCTCTACTATCTTTGGGTTTGCTTGAGTGGCAGATACTTCCCTTTAGTGTAAACACTGCCTTTTTTGTTCTTCTTAGTGTCATTGGCATTACCTCATTGGCTGTCGCTCTTCCGCTAATTGGCTCTCTTTTTCTTGACTTTACGGCTTGTTACAATCCCGAAAAGGCCAGCACTAGCCTCAGTGGCTTACTTTCGGTTGTTTTTGTCTGCTCGGTGGGGGCTTTGGGAGGATATTTGGCCTCGCAGTTCATGGGTGTGGCCATTAGCCCAGCCACCGCCATCAACGCCTTCCTCACCGAGAGTCTGGTGGTCACAGCCTTTGTCTGGTTTTTGGCCATACGTTACTTAGAAAGATACAAGCTGGATATTTAGTGTTTCTCATACAGAGCCTCACCTACTATCGCGTCAGCTTTAGTCGGATGAACAGTACCGTCTGGGTGATTGGCTGGGGAATAAACCGTATATAGTTTCAATGGTTCGGACGTGGACGTGTTAATGATATTGTGGTTTGTTCCGGCGGGCACGACGATAACATCATTAGCCTCAAAAATTGTTTCTTCTCCATTTAGGACTGCTTTACCCTGTCCAGCCTCAAATCTAAAAAATTGATCAATATTGGGATGCACCTCCATGCCTATCTCCTCTCCGGGTAGAAGACTCATGAGCACAAGTTGAGAGTGGGGAGCTGTGTACAGTACTTTTCGGAAGTTGCTATTGGCGATGGTATCGGCTTCTATGTCGGTGTGGTATCCGGTCATACGGTTTTTTGTTGATAACAACCTCATCTTACATCAATATTATCCTGCCCGTAGGCAGGCACGAGTGGTGCCTGAATGCGCACAGGCAATTGATGGCGTTTGGATTTGACAAAAGACCTATAATAGAGTATAATCCTCAAACTATGAAAAAAATCATATTATCGCTTCTCATGACCTTAATCGTCGGCAAGCCGGAACTTCCGGTCGTTTCGCAGGTGGTCAAAAACTACAGCCAAGAAGTGCTTTCTACTCAAGAAATGAGCATGGGGTATCGTTACCCGGTGGCCTCTGTCAGCAAGATATTTAAGGAGAACATTCTCCTAAACCTAGCTTATCTGGACGGCAGGGTGACCAACGCTCAAGACATCAATTGGGATGAAATCGCTAAACCATTTAAATCAGAGTTTACCCTCCAACCCAACGAGGCGTTTGCCTATCACGACACCATTTTGCCTGAATACAAAGATAGGGTTGTGGTAACCACCAAGGCTCGCTTTAATAAACAGGATGGTTTCAAGACCGATGGATATCTTTATGGAGATGGTGTCTGTCAGCTTGCCTCATTTATCAATATGGCAGCTAGAGACGCCAACTTAAAGGTGGTTCAGTTCACCAACCATGATTTTGCGGCTATTCCAGAGGTCCCAAAAATCTATGGTGTGTCCATCTATCTGGATCCTAACAACAGAGCAGCTAGTGCCCGAAAGAATCTCTATATTGTAAATAACCAAGACAAACCGGTTACTTTCCGATTTGACTACAATGGACAGGAATTAAAGGTTACTGTTTCTAAAGCCTAAGGGCGATTTTCATGGCACCAAAAAGCCACCTGTCCGTAAGGATTGGGTGGCTTTTTTCTCTGCTTTACACCGGCTACCATGTACCAAATTTTTAGATTTCTTAGCTTGTAATCTGGGCGGACTCTTACAATCCGCTTTCTCTTGGTAGTCAGTACACGTACCCCAGAGAGGGTCTAGGATCCCTAGGCTGTATTGTCACTTAAAAGTGCGGTGTACCAATAAAGGCTAGAAAGATCGTAATTCTTTTAACTTATCTCTACACCCTTATATGTGGGATTAATTACAATGTAGAAGCATTTTGTGTATTTGTCAAGACCAGCAAGTGGTACCAGGAAGAGATTGTTGGTATAATTACGAAAAGCGTTTGTCAACCGGATCCCGCCAAACGGCCGGGATTTTTAGTATCTAGTAAACTAGTCTTATGCCAAAAGAAAAACACTCAATCAAAGAAGTCGAAGCATCCCCAGACTTTCCTATTTTGGAAAAACAGTTACTGGACCATTGGTATCGGTCGGGCATCGTGGAAAAATATCTGCACAAAAACGATCAGTCATCCGAGAAGTTCTATTTTCAAGACGGCCCGATCACGGCGAACAATCCCATGGGAGTCCACCATGCTTGGGGTAGGACATACAAAGATCTGTGGCAGCGCTACAAAAATATGCGCGGTTTCAGACAACGATTCCAAAACGGTTTCGATTGTCAGGGGCTTTGGGTCGAGGTGGAGGTAGAAAAAGAGCTCAACTTCCATTTTAAAAAAGATATTGAAACATATGGAGTAGCCCATTTTATACAACATTGCAAAGACCGGGTAATTAAATACTCCGGAATTCAGACGGATCAAAGCAAGAGGCTGGGTTACTTTATGGACTGGGAAAATTCCTATTTCACCATGTCCGACGAAAACAACTACATGATCTGGCACTTTCTCAAGGTTTGCTGGGAAAAGGGCTGGATCTACAAGGGCCACGACTCAGTCCCTTGGTGTCCCCGTTGTGAGACCGCAATCTCTCAACACGAAATGCTTACCGAGGACTACAAAGAGCTGACACATAAGTCTATCTACCTCGAACTTCCTCTTGTCGGCCGGGAAAATGAATATCTATTGATTTGGACCACTACCCCCTGGACTTTACCGGCCAACATCGCCGTAGCTGTCGACGAAAAGCAAGATTATTCGCTCGTTGAAGCCTCTACCGGTAAGTTCTGGGTTTTGAAAGATCTTGTTGAAAATGTCTTTAAGGGAGACTATATAAACATAGTCAAAACCGTTAAAGGTAAAGAGCTGGTCGGCCTTCATTACAGGGCACCGTTCGACGATATCTCCGCCGTAAAACAAATCGCTCTGGAAAATCCCGGGAAATTCCACCTCGTTATCCCGACCGACTCGCAAATTATGCCCATCAGCAATACCGAGGGCACCGGCTTGGTCCACACCGCGGTCAGCGCGGGCACGGAAGATTTCGCCTTAGGTAAGAAACTCGGACTTCCGATGATCCCCGTTATTGCAGATAACGCCGATTACCTTCCCGGTCTTGATTGGTTATCCGGACAAAATGCCAAAAAACATCCGGAAATAATTCTTGATTACTTGAATAAAAAGGAAGAGTCAGGCGAGAACACTGTTTTTAGAATAGAAAACTATACCCATCGTTACCCCGCCTGCTGGAGATGTAAGACAGAACTTGTTTGGAAAGTGGCCGACGAGTGGTATATCTCGATGGACAAAGTAGACCCGGATGACAAAGAAGGAAGAACTCTTCGGCAAAAAATGATAGATGTTGCCGGGAAAATTACTTGGAAACCGGAGTTTGGACACGACCGCGAACTGGACTGGTTAAACAACATGCACGACTGGCTTATCAGTAAGAAAAATCGTTATTGGGGCTTGGCTCTACCTATCTGGGTTTGCGAGAAGTGCGGTCAATTCGAAGTTGTGGGTGGTAAAGATGAATTAAGGGAAAGGGCCGCATCCGGTTGGGACAAATTCGAAGGGCACACACCCCATAAGCCCTACATTGATGAAGTCAAAATCAAACATGGCTGTGGAGGAAATATGTCACGTATTCCGGATGTTGGAAATCCTTGGCTCGACGCCGGTATTGTACCGTTTTCTACTTTGCTAGACCTCGAGACCGGAAAGGTTAGCTACACCTCAGATAAAAAGTATTGGGAACAATGGTTCCCTGCCGACTTCATTACGGAGTCATTTCCTGGCCAGTTCAAAAATTGGTTCTATTCGATGATTGCTATGAGCACTGTTCTTGAAGATACCAATCCTTTTGAAAATGTCTTAGGTTTCGCCTCCATGTTAGGGGAAGACGGCCGAGCAATGCATAAGTCCTGGGGCAACTCAATAGAGTTCAACGAAGCAGCAGACAAGATTGGGGTCGACGTCATGCGTTGGACTTTTGCTAGGCATAACCCGGAAAGGAATCTTCTTTTTGGGTACAAAATGACTTCGGAAACCAAACGTCTCTTCCACATGCTTTTATGGAACTCGTATCGGTTTTTTGCCAATTTTGCCGCCTTGGAAAATTGGCAGCCGGAAATTGAATTCGAGCATATACCAACCAAGTTAGATCTCTGGATCTTAAACAGATTAGATCAAACGGTTTTGGAAGTCACGGCCGGACTGGATAAATACGACGCCTTTTCTGCCGCCACCTCAATTGAGGCGTTCGTCTCCGACCTGTCTACTTGGTATATTCGCCGTTCTAGAGATCGTATTGGTCCTAGCGCTCAAGACAAGGATGACAAAGAAACTTGTTACCGTACTCTCAGAACCGTCTTCGATTGTTTGTCCCGCGTTCTCATGCCATTTACCCCCTTTATGGCCGACATGATCTACACCAACATTACGGGAGACGAATCTGTTCATCTCACCGATTGGCCACTGGTGACCACCGAAGACATTGTCGACAAAAAACTAATCGAGAACATGGCTTTGGTCAGGAGAGTCTGTGAGATGGGCCATGCCGACCGCAAAGCTAACTCCATTGCCGTCAAACAGCCACTATCCAAAATTACCGTTATCGGCTCCAAGTCAGCTCTTCGATCCGAACCGGAGCTGTTGCAATTAATTAAAGACGAGCTTAATGTGTTGGAGGTAGTGTTTCGGGAACCTGCGATGGAAAGTGAGAAAAATATTGAATTATCAATCGAGCTGGATAAGCTTCTCACGCCCGAATTAATCAGAAAGGGTCAGATGAGAGAGGTCATTCGTTCCATCCAAGAGGCGAGGAAGAATGCCGGCTGTCGCTTGGATGAAGTTGTATCGATAACCCTCCCGGAATGGCCGATTGAGTATGAAGAGGAAATTAAGAGAAAAACGTTAGTCAACAATATTAGTAAGGGAGACACTCTAAAAATCTCCAGAACCTAATGCGTCAATATAAAAACCTTTTGTTTTCATCCTTGGTTCTAATTGAGGTCCTGAGCTTGACTACCATCTGGAGTACGGCTCCGGAACTCTTTATGTCGCAGCTGGCCTTCGTGATCGTCGGTACCATTGCCATCTATCTTCTGAGCAAATCCGATATCTTTTTATTGCCCAGTTTGGGAAAAACTTTTTACATCGTCAGCATTATCTTGTTAGTACTCACCGTGTTCATTGGGAAAAACGTTAGGGGGTCAGTTCGTTGGATTGATCTGGGCTTCTTCAATTTGCAGACCTCCGAAATCATCAAACCACTTCTGGCCATATACTATTCATCCTACTTGGCCAAGCTGAAAAAAATTGACTGGAAACAGTTACTTGTTTTCTTGGGGATTACTTTCATCCCCGTAACTCTGGTCGCAATGCAGCCTGATCTTGGATCGGCCTTGACTTTAATTTTTTTACCCCTCGCACTATTAGCTTTTTCGGGTCAGTTATGGAAGCTACTTATACTTGGAACCATTTTCACCGCCTTGGTTCTGCCAATAGAGTCAAAACTCCTCAAGCCTTACCAGCGCCAAAGGCTGGAAACTTTTATCAATCCCTACTCAGACCCCCAAGGAGCGGGCTACAATGTTATCCAGGCAACCATAGCCGTCGGCTCGGGGAAGATAATTGGTAAAGGAGTTAAACTTGGAACTCAGTCTCATCTGAATTTTTTACCCGAGAGACACACCGACTTTATCTACGCTTCGTTTGTCGAAGAGTTTGGCCTGGTAGGCTCTTTGGTCTTGTTTCTTGCCTATATAGCCATTTTTCAAAGCTGTATCCATGGGGTAAAACGTCTACGCGACAACCAACAGGTATTACTCTCACTCTCAATATTTTCCTTGTTCTTCTTTCAGTTTGTGGTCAACGTGGGCATGAACCTCGGAATTATGCCCGTCACCGGTATTACCCTACCTCTTTTTTCCTATGGAGGCAGCTCCTTGCTGAGTTTCGCCATCTTGGCTGGGCTGTTGGCTCGCCAGCTTGATCAAATCACCCCATTTGAGATATAATAGCGCACATGGCAGACAAAACTACATACGCGGTCATTCAACTTGGCGCAAAACAATACTTGGTCAAAGAAGGCGATAAGGTCGTGGCTGAAAAAATTGATATCAAAGAAGGCGAAACGCTCCAGGTTAAGGAGGTCTTACTTGGCTATGATGGTGAAAAGACCACGATAGGGGAGCCGTATCTGGAAAAAGCCACTGTAGATCTCATCATGGAAGGTACCAAGAAGGGCGAGAAGATTCGTATTGCCAAATTCAAAGCCAAATCCAGATACCGCCGGGTTACCGGTCATAGGCAGCTTGAAAGCCATTTCACTGTCAAGGCTATCAATCTCTAAAATAACTATGCGCTTCATACTTTTCGTCGGTGCCAGCAACACCTTGGCCGAGTCTGAAATTGAGACTCAGATCAAAGGTGCCATCCTCATTCAGCCGAATATTTATCTATTTGAATCCGAGGACAGCCAATCGGCCAAATCCCTTGCCGCCAAACTTGGTTGTAGTATCAAACTGGCTCAAGAGCTGCAGGGAGTAGCTTCCACTTCTCAGTCTATTGCCGATCTGGTTAAATCAAAAAACTTCTCGGTTACTGTCCTGGGTGGTTTCAAGGAATCCTCCAGGATGAACCAAGAAATCAAAGAGCTTCTCCAAAAAGGGCGTTTCATTCTACCCAAAGATCAGTTTGGACTTACTCCGGTACTCCTCTCAAAACACAAAATCGATGAGTTTTTCGTCGATGAAGAGGCTGATGAAGTTTGGCAGACAATCTGGTCGCACGATTTTGAGCACTGGATCAAAAAAGACCGACGCATGCCTTATGCCAACGCCAAGGCCGGCATTCTACCCCCAAAGATAGCACGAAGCATGATCAGTTTAGTACCCCTCGAGCCGGCGGGAAAACTTCTGGTAGACCCCTTTTGCGGTTCCGGCCGTGTCTTAATCGAAGCGGCTGAACTAGGGTATACGATTGGGGGAGCCGACATTCTTGCCGAGCAGGTTAAAGAGACAAAAGCCAACCTTGACTTTCTGGGTTTTGAAGCCCGGCTTGAGGTTCTGGACGCAACTCACCTTTCGGACAAGTTCAGTCGAGTAGATGCCATTGTCACAGAGCCCTTTCTGGGGAAACCGAACTTAAGACCGGATCAGATTAGATATCTGGTTCCAGGCCTGCAAAAGTTATATCTAGGGTGTTTAAAGAATTGGGTAGAGGTTTTGAAGCCAGGTGGTTATATCGTTATAGTCTTCCCCACCTTCGATGACGGAAAGCATATCTATAAGACAAGCTCTGTCATTGACGGAAAGCTGGAATTAAGTTACAATCTCCTCAAACGCGATATTCTATATTCACGTCCCAATGCGGATGTCAGGCGCGAAATCGTCGTCTTACAAAAGAAGTAATGATCGACGCAGTCTAGATATAAAATAAAATATACAATTTAAAATCCAATATAACTAACTATGGCACACGTTAAATCCGGAGGAGCAACCAGACAACATGCTCAGCGAGCAGGTAAAAGACTAGGGGTAAAAATATACGGAAGTCAGACGGTCAAAACCGGTCAGATCATTGTCCGACAGCGTGGAGCTGATTTTCATGCCGGACTAAACACAGAGCTCGGAAGAGACTTTACGCTTTTTGCCCTCAAAGAAGGCACGGTCCTATATAGAAAATTGCATGGCGTTAATTACGTTGATGTAATCGCAAAATAAATGGACGATCAACCGGTTACTATACTCCCGATAGATTATTTACAACCGAATCCGCTTCAGCCCAGAGGTGTCATTACCCCCGAATCTCTTTCAGAACTTATTGATTCTATAAAAACCCACGGCATTATCCAGCCACTCGTCGTCGCCCACACTCCTGCTGGATATCAAATTATCGCCGGGGAACGTCGCTGGCGTGCTTCTCGCTTAGCCGGACTCAAAGACGTACCGGTTCGCATCATCGAAACTTCCCCTCAGGGAATGCTGGAGATGGCCATCGTCGAAAATGTCCAAAGGACAGACTTGAACCCCATCGACCGTGCGAACTCGTTTGATCGGTTGGTCAGAGAATTCAATTTGGGAAACTCGGATATTTGCCAACGGATCGGCAAAAGTCCAGCTTTCGTCAGCAATACACTTCGCCTTTTGGAGCTTCCGGATGCCTTAAAAGACGGCTTGATCTCGGGGGTTATCTCCGAGGGTCATGCAAGGGCTCTGGCAGCCATCCCGGATACTCAATCGATGATTGAGGCATACAAAATAATCCTTCGAGAGGGCGGGTCGGTTAGGAGGGCTGAAGAACTTGCTCGTAGATTCAAAAAGAGCATGCATAAGTCCAAACCTCAGGATGGCTTCAATACCAAAACCGTTAATGAATCAATCGACAGTATGGCCAGTGAAATCGAAAAATCCATCGGCGAAAACGCCCACGTCAAGATGAGAAGGTCCAGAGTTGAAACGGCCATTCACATCGTCTTAAGGGGAAACCCTGAAGAAACCGAGACCCAAATACAAAAGATTCACGACTCCTTGGTTAGCTCCGCCGCTACCTCCACAAGCCTCCCTACGACAGATTACGTCACCGAATCGGTCGTTGAAGAAACCGTTACTTCAGACACGTACACGAATCCTTTTGAGCCGTTTTCCCCCCGAGAATATTAAACTCCAGTTGGAATTTCGAATTCTTCCTATTCAATAGTTAGTGGTTCGTCCTCTGCCTTCACCGGATTCATCACCAGACCGGCTACGTTTGAAGGCCAGTATCTAAAGAAAACTTTGCCGACGATGTTTCGATAGGGTACCGGACCCCAATCTCGGCTATCGGAGGAGTGATCACGGTTATCACCAAAAGCCATTAACTCATTTGGCTGAACCGTATACTCTTCCCCGTCGTGTAAGAACTGTCCTGGTGCTGTCGTATACTCCTTGGGAAGATAAAATTCGTCTAGCATTTGTCCGTCGACGTACACCTTTCCTTCCTTTACCATCACAGTCTGGCCGGGAGTGGCAATTATTCTCTTTATGAAGTCAAAATCCTCATTTATCGGTGCCTTGAAGACAATCACATCTCCGTCTCTTGGCGCTCTCGTTCTGTAGGTTACCTTATCCGTCAACAAATATTCTTTATCCTTGAAAGTAGGAAACATCGAGCTCCCTTTTACTTGGTGCGGCTGCATCAAGAAAAGGTAAATCACCACAAAAACAGAGGCGGAGATAACGAAGGCTTCGACAAACTCGTAGACAATATGAACCAGCTTCCGAAAGAAAGACATCAGTTAAGTTTACTTTGACTGATATAATTATTCAAGCCAGAAAAGGTCGCGTAGCGCAGCTGGTTAGCGCACCGCATTCACATTGCGGGGGTCACTGGTTCGAATCCAGTCGCGACCACAAACTTGTGTATTGCTATAGGTTTTGGTAAAATCACCCCATGCCTAGATATACACCTGAAGTAGCCGTTCGGGTACTAAAAGATAACCCGGATATTCCGTATGAAAACAAGGCCTACTTTGAAGCTGTTCGAGACGGCACATTATTCCAATATTATCGAGATCAAATTCAAAGATATCGAGATGAATATTCTGATGAGATTCCCCAAGCTCTTGCGAGCAGATTAGTTAATGGTGAGGAAACCCTCACGCAATACAAGTGCCAGATGACCTATGTTATTGGTTTATGCCTAACTTTAAGGGGAGCTATAGAGGACGGAACCATCGTTAATCGTGATATTCAGGAGTGCGTCTTTCGTTTCCTAGAAAGTGATCTCAGCTTTCAGGTAGGAGACCCACAAAACGAAGGTAGAATTACCCGAATCAACCAAATTCTCGATATCGTTTTAACTGAATTGACGATGCCCCGTTGACACAAATCTACTATTTGTCTCTTATGATATAAATCGGAGGCTCATTGGCGGCCACTTTTATCGCAAAATAATTCGTCAACAATTTCTGTACTTTATCCGGCGCCGAGTAGGGGAAATGAATATTGTCGATAAATATATATGTTGGCAGTCTGTCCTTGAACGAGTCAATAAACTTTGTGTACAGAACCGGCGAGTGCTCCATCCAGGGCAGGTAAAAGAGAAACTTATTAAAAGGAGTAATATTCGTCTGTTGATAAAGCAAAGTGTGGGCCGGCAAAGCAAACAAAGTATCGCCCGTTGATTTGACAGAATTTAAGTAACTCACCAACGGACTATTGTCGGCGTATCTAATCACCATTTTTCCCGCCTGATCCTGATTAGGAAAGTAGTTGGCCGGGTTTCTCAGTAACATGATCAACGGAAGCAGAAGTGCGAGTGCCCACCACATTCCTCTATCTTTGATAGACCCAAAGAATTTGTACCAACACAAGGCACCGAGTGCCACCGCCCAAGGTAATGCATGAAAATCCAACACGTCATTTAGTCCGGGAACACTTCTATACCCAATTACTCCCAGGAGAAATCCAAAGATCAACAAAGTACCAAACTTGATTCTTTTAAAATCAAAAATAAAAAGAAATAAAACAAGTAACTGTATCGAGACAATATTTGCGGACAGTGATATGTTCTTCATTACCAGTGCAGGAGCTAAAAACACCTTAAGCGTATATTTGAGGGGATTGTTAATTAAGAGTGGGGCATAGGTCAGCACGTTATAGCCAAAGAACTGGATAACAAATTCACGAACGTCCACTTGGATTAAAGCCCAGATTACCGGGATAGAAAAAGCAATCGCCCACGACAAGACAATTCTTGGTCTCTGACGGTTACGCCATAAAAAACGGCAGGTTGTCACACAAACCAGTGGCCAAAGAGGGGATAGTAGAATAACTATTAGCCCTGTCGAAAAACCGGACAAGAGAGAACGTGTTTTCCTTTCCGCCATCGTCATCAATGATAAATAGACCATCGGATAAACTACCAAGTTTTCGGCTTGAAATAGACTGTGAAGATAGCTTGCCCGCAGGAGTTCAACAACCAGTACCAGCCACAACGAAAGCGGGCCCCATATCAACACGAGGATTAGTGCCCAAAGATAATTCCATATCGTTACGAATGTTCTGTGAACATACACACTTTGATCGGTCCCAACCGGCTGAAAAGTTCTGTCCAGCACCTCACTCATTAAATACGCTCCCGGCAAGTGGTGGGAGAATATATCTTTGGACATCTTTAAGTTATTTCTGGACATCAGGAAGCCGGAAACAATATTGTCATCTTCATCATGAGTGTTGATGAAAGAGTAAGATGCCCGACTCAAGTTAAGTACAAGCGCAAAGATCAAAGTCACAAATAGATACGGTAACGCTCTTTTCATGGTTCTATTTTCCTGTTGCAGAACGGATCAAAATCTTTTTTGAAAATCGGCCATAAAAAATCTATTCTCCAGATTCTTTGAGGCACAATAAATTCAGGAATGAAAACATCTTCGATACATGTTCCCGGGAGAGTGGAGGACAGCTCGTTGAAGTAAGCTCGTGTCAGTTGAGGTCTAATGACCCAGATCTTAGCCCAGATTTCAAAACCGATCCAAGACAGTGGTATATGGATCAGAAATACTGACAAAACCAAAACTCTTCTTATCCCGGTGAATTTCATCCTGCTCAAGAGTACCGCCACTCCAATTAATAAAAAAGAAAGGGGAAAGTATGCATAATAGTTGGCTAGGGCATGTTCGATGCCGAACTTCCATCTAGGCACTGCCAAAGTCACGAAGCTACCGACAGCCACCACTAAACCAAACAAAACATGTTTATCTACCAATTTGCGACGAGACTTATAAATAAGAACCAATACCAACAGCAGGGGAATCGCTACGAAACTGGCTCTCAAGCTCTCACTTGGCCAGAGCCACCTTCCCGCCACAGTTTTGCTCAAACCCATTATTACAAACTTGATTATTGCCAGCGGATTAGATAGCCAAGTCTTGGGATCCGTATGTACGGAGAGATTACTCCCGATGAATGAAAAGTAGATGATTCCAAGAGTCAGCTGAGCTGATACTAAGGCATATCCGATTTTGTTGATTCTTTTTTTCAGGTAGTCAAATCCGAAGATTAGAAACGGCCAAATTGGCCAGGTCAACCCAATGCCCCAACTCAAGCCCGGCAATATCGACAAAACATATAACACCAGAACCAATATTTCTGATCTAGGTTTCTCAATAATTTTTAAAATGATCCAATAAGAAAGGAGCGCAAATATCGTGGCCAAAAAAAACATCTGTCCGGTGATCCACCATACCACGGTAAACCAACTCGAGTTTATCACCATGCCCCACACCGGTAAACTCGCCCAAACAAAAGACTGGGTCAATCGATAAGTAATCGAGAACATCAAACCCAACACTATGACATGCAACAAAGTATTTATTAGCATGTAAGGGGCATAATTAATCCCAAAGAGAGACCACTCGGCTCGCAACAGAGGCCAAAAGGTGATGTTTAGATGTTCATTGTTGGGATGTCCCACCGTCTTCCAGCCTTGCCAGTCAGCCACCACTGCCAGTTCGACAACATCGTCCTGATGGAAAAATGATCTCGTCACTCCCTGCCGATACAGCATTACCACACTAAAGATCGTCAAAACCCATCCGATAACCACGTAGAGAATGTCTATTTTAGCCGTCCTCATAAAACACCCATATCATCTCACACGAACCAAGAGTCGGCTACCTTTTACGCTCCACGTAACTCACACAGGCACCCTGATTCTTAAACCCAGCCTGACTAAACTGTCGCCAACCATCGTTTTTGCATTGTCGTTTGTCTCCGGGAAAGGTAGTACCACGAATAATTTTGTAGGTATCCACCTGACCTGCACTTATCAATTCACCACCAAACCTCACCCACTCCGGTGACTCGTGGATATTACCCAGGTGCAGTGTGTAGTTGCCCAAACCGGACTCCTTTACCCTTACGACTAGGTCCTGACCGGTATAGCCAGGGAAAATAAAAAGCTTTTCACTGGGGAAATAATAACCCAAGGCATCATTGCAGGTTAACAACAAAACGTCACAAACCTCTAATGTCCCGGGGGATCTTAAGATAACCACGAAGGAATTAACTCTGCTATCAGGAACGGAAGATTCAGCCAAGTTTTGGTCAAGATTTAACTGCTCAAAAATCTTCTTTACGTTATTTTGATTAGCCAACAAATCTCCGTGCCAACCCTCCAACTCAGTTCCGACACCAAATAGCCCAACCGCGCTTGTTCTTGTTACAGATCCGTCACCCGCAGTTTTTAAGAAAGGATCAGAGCCCGTAGGCTTACCGTCCTCCCATTGATCGATGACCCTGTCTTCATCACTTCGTGGCACGATCCTTATCACTTCTCTGGTTACATTAATGTCATCACTCCAAAAAGGGGTAAGCTTACTTCCCAGATCAGTCACATTCTCGTTCATGGTTTTCAGGTATGTATTTTTCTGAGACATTGCGTCAATTGTTACCAGCTCTTCCCCTGACATCAGAAAAGGATTGGTAGGCATTAGATCAATAATTGAAGGGGAAACCCGACGGATAGCCTTAATTTTCGTTTCATTCGGGCGTCTATTTATTTCCGTGGCGATCTCCAATAGCACGTTTTCCCACCACACTCCATTCCAGATTCTTGCACCCTCCCAGAGTCCATACATGTCCACCACTCCTTGGTGAGGTGACCCGGCGGTCAGAATCTGATCAACATTTAAGACCCCGTGTTTTTGCGCATACGCCCTGGCCACCAATCCTCCCATGCTATGACCTATCAAATCGACCTTCTCATTCCCAAGATTTCTGCTGTCAATAAATTGTTTCAGGTCGTCCGCCAGATCATCTAACGGTTTTCGCCAATCATATGGAAACACAAACAAATCCGTGTCATCCTCGTAGCCGGCGTTTCTAAACGACTTGAGTAGCCCGTCATAATTTTTCACAAAAGGCGGAACCGCCCAATTATTCCCATCTTCTCCCGCCAATATCGCCTCTAGATCCCAACTCCCCCCAAACCCCGGCAAGACAATGACTGGGTGTTTTACAACGGGGTCCGCAATTTCATTGACAGTTATATTGTAGATCTCAAAGGGTGACCACGCGCCGATACCCAAAGGACCGACGGAATTTCCAAACCAAATATACTTTGGTCTCCTTTGGTTTGTGTTAGAAACATAATTCGGAGTGTCGGCACCATCGTAATAAAATGAATATTGACCAGTGTCAGAATATATTATTTTAATTTCATGAGGATTTAGGTCGTGAGAACTCGGAACGTTATTCAATAACTCTAGCGTGTTGCAATCCGTGCCATCCGAATTACACATGACTTTTTGAGAGTACAAACCATAATCTGCACTCTGCCAAACTGAAAATGTGATATATCCAGGGATGTCAGATCCAGGGTCTACACCATTTGTGGGATATCTGTCCGCCGATATCGTTATACCATCACCATAACCTCCAACAGCAAGATATTTGTAATTTATTAGTATTGAAAAAGGCCCAGTTTCAGGAAAGATATCCGGTTTTGAATACACATATGGAAACATCGAGGACCCACCAATTGCTCCAGAAAGAACGACCTTTCCTTGATCAACCGTAATCTGTCCGGAATTAAGTGATACGTTCCATTTACTAAGGTCTATTGTGTTTCCTGTAAAATCATCACTAAAGAAAGAAAATGCTTTGAGTGGAAAGAAGAAAAACATTAAGCAACAAAATCCAAAAAAAACACTCTTTTTTGCAGGCATATTATAATCATTTCACTTAAATCAAAAAAGTCAATGATCGGACGAACGAACAAATTAGCCATTTTTCACAATTTGCCAGAAGGAGGGGGACTAAGAATGCTTAAGAGTATTATCCATAGATATTCGGAAAAGTACGACATCTCGTTATTTGTAATAAGTGATTTAAAACCAAAACAGATCAAGGGGGCAGATCTGAAATACACCCAGGTTAAGCCATGGAGGGGGTTCGTTGGAAGAAATCTATGGATTTATTTTGTTCTTCCAAGAATTCATGCGTCATTAGCAAAAACAATCAATAAAAACTTTGATACAGTTTTTGTAAATCATGACTATTTTACGAAATCACCCTACTTGTTAAGGTATTTAAAGAAGAAAAGTATTTATTTGTGTCAGGAACCACCAAGAGAATTTTATGAACCTGCCAAATTCCATGCACCAAACTTGAAAGATAGAATAGCCAACACTCTAAGGTACCCTATCAAGATTATCGACAAAAGTAATGTCAAAAAAGCAGACACTATAATATGTAACTCTAAGTATTCCCAGGGCTCAATGTCGAAGATATACGGTAGAAAATGCGAAGTCGTCTATCCAGGTGTTGATACTCGATACTTTAGACCTTGTAATAACAAAGGGGACACGATTCTCTGTGTAGGTGGAATAAACACTGTTAAAGATCAACTGTTTCTGGTTGATGCTCTTAAACCCATCCTTGACACATACAAACTGGTTCTGGTTGGACAAGGCAAGAGAGAATATATTGACAAACTAAGGAAAGCAGGCGGAAATAGTAATAACCTTGTTATCATCCCAAACATAACTGATCGAAAGCTAAAAACTCTATATTGCAGATCGTTGGTCACATGTATCTCAGCTCACAATGAACCATTTGGACTTTCATCGATTGAATCTCAGTCATGTGGTACTCCCGTGGTATCCATATATGAAGGTGGACCTAGGGAAACGATTATTAATGGGAGGACTGGTTATTTCTCAAAAAGGGACGCAGGGGGATATCGAGACAAGGTACTTCTAGCAATCAAGAACCATCATAAGATGGGGAAGTCGGCAAGGAACAACATCATCAAAAAATGGTCCTGGAGCTTCACTTTAAAAAAACTAGACACCTACTTTAAATGAAAATATTTATAGTCAGAGGGGGGTTTTTGAATCCGTTTGAGTTACAGAATTACGTTCCGTTGAAGAACAAACATGACATCAAGGCAATATCTTCCAAATACCCCATTTCCGACAAGATAGACCTGCCTTTGATCAAACTTTGGTCACCAACAGATATTCCAAAGATCCCATTCAAATATCCGATCCTCAATCGTCTTTTCACGGACGCCCACCAGCTTTTCGGACTAGATCAAGTTATTAAGGGGGCGGACATTGTCCACGTTGCCGAGACCTACTATGGCTACACCAATCAAGCCATCATGGCCAAGAGGAGGGGGCTGGTACGGAAGGTAATCAGTACCGTTTGGGAGATAATTCCTCATAACAATGAAAGTATTCGGGGAAGAAAACAATTCAAGAAACTTGCCAGAGAAAACATAGATCGCTTTATCGCTGTTACCGAGCTAGCCAAACGAGCTTTAATCAAAGAGGGGGTTAGACCGGAAAAAATCTCGGTCATCAAAGTAGGCATAGATCTGACCAAGTTTAGGCCAAGGCAGTCTAAAAAGACCAAACGTGACCTTCATATCCTTTGTGTCGCCAGACTGGTACCGGAAAAAGGCGTCGAAGATTTATTAAATGCTTTTATAGCTCTTTCCAAAAATATTAAAAATGTGCATCTGACATTTGTTGGTGACGGACCATTGAAAGCAGATCTTTCCGGATACAAAAACGTCCACGTCAAACGAGTTCCCTATGGCAAAATAGTCGACGCATATCACTCTGCGGACATCCTTTGTCTCCCCAGTAGACAGACGCGGACTTGGGAAGAGCAGTATGGTATGGTCCTTATTGAAGCCATGGCCTGTGGTTTACCTATCGTAACAACCGCTACCGGAGCCATTCAAGAGGTTTGTGACAACGTAGTTCTATATGCCAAACCTTCTGATCCTCACAGTCTTCAAATTAATCTTGAAAAACTTCTCAGAGACAAAAAATTAAGAGAAAGGTTCGGACACCTGGCACGGCGCAGAGCTTTTCAAAACTTCGACCGACAAAAAATCGCCAAAGCGATTAATGGCGTGTACCAAAGTCTATTAAAACATTAGCCCGGACCCTTTTTAGCAGGTGATATAAGTGTCTCAAAATATTTACCGGGTGCTTGATGAAATCAATGTAGTACCTACGTTTTTGTTCAGACTTAAACATCAGAATCAGATCATACAGTTCTTTCTTCGTTAATGTTTCAGAAAGGATAATGGCTTTTTCATGATTTTCCAAGAACTCCACGTTCAATGTACTCCAGTCCATCTTTTCACTCACCATACCCCGTTCTTTTGCATACTCCCAGATCGGTGTGCCCGGTAGGGGAGTCAGCACGTAAATTCCAAATCCACGCAACTTACTGTCCTTAATAAATTTAAAAGTTTGCATAATTTCCTCACGCGTTTCGTTTGGTGATCCGATGATGAAAGAGGCACTTGGTTCAATGCCATATTTCTTAAAAACACGAATTGCTCTCATATGGTCTTTGATATTTACGTTTCCGCCTTTGAGATAATCGAGAATTCTGGGAGTGCCCGATTCCAATCCCATCGAAACACCCTTAACGTTTAGCTTCTTAAGTAACTTTGCCATGCTCTCATCAATCAAATTAGAGCGTACAGCGCAGCTGAAAGTAAGCTTTCCCAGCAGTTTCTCTTTTCGTAGAAGAGAAACAATGTCTTTTATTCTCTGTTTGCTGACTATAAACAGGTCATCCCAAAAATCAATCTCCCGAACGCCATAATTTTCGTATAAATTCTTAATCTCGGATACGACATATTTGGCCGAGAAAAATCTCGTTTTGTTCCAAAAGCGTGAGGATGCGCAAAAGACACACCGGTAAGGACACCCTCTTGAGGAGAACACGTGTGTACATTTTTCGATTTTCATTAGGTCCCTAGCTGGAACAGGAATGGCATCCATGGGCATAATTGGGGAACGGATCTCCGTCTGTACAATTTTTTTACCCTCCCAAAAAGCCAACCCCTTAAGTTTCTTCAAGTCGTTTATCTCAAACCTCTTTTTTTGAATAAAGATTTCCATCAGTTCCTTGATTGCTTCTTCACCCTCGCCAAGTACCGCCACATCCATATCTCTAGTCATGCTCGACGGCAAAACCGTCACATGAGTACCTCCAACCAGTACCGGAATATTATATTTTTTAGCCGCTTTGGCATACTTCATGGCGAAGTTAAAGTTTTGAGACACTGAAGTAATTCCGACAATATCCGGTTTGTACGTGCGGATTGCCACAGCCACATCCCGATCAATAATTTTAAAGTCGATCAAATTGTTTCCATACTTTTCCCTTAAGGAGCTTACTAGATAGCCAAGACTCAGCGGAGGGAGGGAGGTTTGTAAAGACTTCGTAATATCAATGGCATTTATTAGCAGAAATTTAACTTTCATATTTATCTTCCAATTCTACATCAGCCCTAGGCCAATTAGTCTATAATTTAGATCGAGATGTCGATCAAAGAAAGTTTAATCAAAAATACGGGATTTAATCTTGCGGGCTATTTTTACCTCCTCATTGCCAGTTTCTTTTCCGTCCCCATTCTTCTAAACAATTTAGGGAGAGATGTCTTTGGGGTGTACATATTTCTGATCTCTATTGTCTCTTTGTCGGCAGTATTTGATTTTGGTCTCTCCAACGCTGTCGTTCGGAAACTTTCCCTCCCTGGTACTACCGGAGAAGAGAGGATCAAAACTTGGAAAACCTCTTTTGCCATCTTTATAACACTGGCTTTGATTCTTTCGGCAGGCGTTATTGTGTTACTTCAATACCTTTCGCAGGTCATGCCCATCTTCGCCCACCTTGACAGAAATACGATCAACCTATCTATTCTGGTGTTATCTGGCATAGCATTTATTAATCACGTCAACATCCACCTACTAAACCTGCCTCAGTCAGAACAGAGATTTGACATATTTAATTCCAAGACGTTGTTGGTCGGCACGGCCAACACGATCATTTCGGCCACAGTATCCGGCTTCTATCCAAATATTGCCGTTCTATACGCCACCCAACTGCTCTTTCACCTGTTGACACTCGTCTACATGATTTCTTATTCTCTTAAGTTCTTCCATGGTTCAGACTTTTCTCCCTCTTACGATAGGGTCATCGGAAAAGAACTTTTTTCCTTCGGGCTACGAAACTTTATCGGCACTCTTGCCGGTCAGGTAGAAAACCAGTTCAGCAACTTTATTCTCGGTGCCCTAGTCTCCGCCAGGGCAATTACCGCCTTCAGTATTCCCCAAAGTATCGTTGCCAAGGGGGCAGGGGTCGTTTCTCAGTTTGCCCAGGCCTTTTTTCCTTTAAGCGCATCACTACTCGAAAAAGACCGTATCAAAAAGCTTAGATCGCTGGTTCTGGGCGTTGAGGGTCTGACGTTAATGGGGGGCATCTTAGCAGTGGTACTTTCACACACCACTGGTCAGCCGTTCCTCATGTGGTGGCTTAAGGATAGCATTGTTGTTGAAACCGCCTTCCCTGTTTTGAAAATACTGAGTTTCTATTTTTTACTGGTCTCACTTACTCCTGTTCCTACTGCCCTTCTTCAAGGCCTCAACAAACCCCAAATTCCTTCCTTTTTTGGCGTCTTGACGGTAACGGTTGAAATAGCTCTTTCCCTATTTCTGGTTCCCCTTTATGGGGCGGTCGGGGTAGCATATTCTTTCCTTCTTAGCGTCTGTGTCACCGTGCCCACCATCCTGATAGTTACTTGGGTTCAGCTCGACCGGGAGATTAGGAAACTTGCTTTGTTACAGTAATATATTGAAAGGCAAACAATGAGGGGAATTTCTTTACGATACCATATTGCCACGATTCAGGTAGTCTATCGGTGATTTTGTATAGAAAAGGTACTTTGCACATGCCGTTTGTCGGAATAACCCTCATTTTTTTATAGCCGCATTTTTTGAGTAGTTTACCAATACTGTCTATTGTGTAAAATCTTACGTGAGTGTTGTCCAAAATCCCTGTAGTCGAGTACTCAAATCGTCCCAGGAGAAGCATCCAGCGGATTGACGCGTGTGCAATATTTGGAATGGAAACGATTACTTTTCCGTCGGACTTCAAATGTTTCTTGATTATTGACAGAACGTTTTCCGGGTGAAGCAAATGCTCGATGACATCCAAAACAATTACATAATCAAAGTACTTCATTGGTACAGACAGACCCCTTGTTTCGTCCAGGTTGCAGACCACCACCTTCTTACAATACTTTGCCGCCTTCTTGGCCGCTTTTGCATCGTAATCCACCCCCCAAGTTTCACATTTTCTCTTAGACAGTTCCTTGGCAAAATAGCCCGTTGCGCACCCAATATCGAGAACTTTGCTGTTTTCCCTGATTAGGTCAAATGCCAATCTATGAACCTCGTACTTGTTATTGTTAAACTCATCATAGCGGTATTGCATGATTATGATTTAGAAAAACTCAATTTCCTGTCTAAAGTGGAACTCAGCCACAGCTCTCTTAATAAGTCTGAAAAAATCCTGAAGACGATGGGTGTATGGTTTGTGAACAGATATTTTCGCAACGTTTTTCTTAAGAGATAATTTAATTTTCTTTAAGAGCTTCTCATTATTCTTCTTCATCCCCACCAGAATGATATGCTGAGGATTAAGCCTCACTTCATCGTCAAAAGGGGGAGATATCGCAACAGTCAATTTACCCTCCAAGTTCTGAAAAAGGATACCTAGCCCATAGGGTGTGTATCGAAAATAGTCGGACGGATGTTTATGGATCGGAAAATTTTGTTGACTGGATACTATGGCCACTCCTTTTGGTTTTAATACTCTCTCAATCTCGGCGGCCACCAGCCAGGGTTTGTCGGCATGTTCCAAGGTTTCCAAACAAAGAACCAGGTCGAAGTGGTTATCGGGAAACGGCAACTTGTTTGCACTGGCTACCACGTCGACACCGGGACCTTCTTGCATATCCAGTCCAATAAACGTCCCAGAATGAAACAGCTCTCTTACGTCAGCTAAATCATTTTGGTTTACTGCCTGCCTGGAACCTATCTCCAGGATCTGCTTTGGATTATCGACATTGGTACTGATTATCTCAACTGCTGCTCGAAGTGGCTTGGTCATTGGGTTAGAATATAGCAGATGCAAGAAAAATTATCAGCCGTCATCCTTAACTACAAACACCCTGAGGACACGATCAGCTGCCTCCGTGCTCTTAAAAAAAGCGAAGATGGAGATCGAGCAGTTTATTATATAGTCGATAATTCTCCGGATCCCAAGGTAGAAGAAAGGTTTAAGAAACTATTCCCAAAAATCCACTATATTGGCTCACCAACCAATCCCGGATTTGCGGCAGGCAACAATCTAGCCATCCGCCAAGCCTTAAAAGCAGGATCAAGTCACGTCCTGATTATCAATCCGGACGCCACCGTGGGACACTCTTTTTTCCGCCCGCTCCTGACACATTTTTCTGACAAAAAAGTTGGCATAGTGGCACCTGTTATCTATCACGAACAAAAACGCCGGAAGATTTATGGTTTGGAGGGTAAGGTTGATTGGAAGTATGCAAAACCGGAACACCGGAATTTATCCGACGTCCACGAATTAGGACCCATTATTTCCGAGTTTGTCACTTTTGCTTGTGTTCTTATCAGTGCCGACACCTTTAAGCAGGCCGGTCTATTGGACGAGGAGTACTTCATGTATTTTGAAGATGTGGATTACTGTCTGTCGGCTGGACGTGTGGGTAAAAAAATTATTCTTGATCCCTCGGTTGTAGTTTTCCACAATACCTCATCTTCCTTTAAGAGACCGACACAGAAACTTTTAATCAGCTTCAAAAGCCATCTTCGATTTATCACCAAATGGCTTCCACCGACGAAACGTCTGGTTCCATACATTTACGCCTTCACTCTCTATCCATATCTTTTCCTGCTTTGGACTTATCAGGGATTTAAATATGCAAAACACTGATAACGGTCGGCTAACCAAACTGGACGGTCTACGCGGTATTCTCTCGCTGATAGTGGCCCTGAACCATTCTTTCTTGGTGGTTGCGATACCAGCCTACGCCAACGTTTGGGGCCAAAATTATCTGACCTTTACCAATCTTCAGGCCAAACTCCAGCAGCTTTTTATGCTAATCGGCAATGGTGGAGCCGCCGTGACTATGTTTTTTATTCTTTCCGGTCTGGTACTGGGCCAGTCAATGAGCAGGGTCAACCTTACGGTCCGGGGGTTCTTGGGTTTCTACCTTAAGCGTCTCCTGAGACTGTACCCAGTCTATGTAGTCGTAATTTTGATTACCGCAATTTATATGAGAACCGGATTCCAGTATCAAACGTTTCCTTTTGCTTCCGCTTGGTATCTTTGGTGGATGAATTTCCAAATGACGGTTAAGGAGTTTCTTTATAATTTGTTCTTTATTCATACATATCTTGGAGGTGTGACTTGGACACTTAGAGTGATTTTGATTGCCTCTTTTGTTATGCCCGCTCTTTATCAATTGTCCAAGACAACGAGCCGTTTAACCAACCTGATACTTTCGCTATTGTTGGTCCTTGCGAGTTTTGCGATATTTAATATTAGCGGTTTCAGAGATTTACGCTACTTGTACATGTTTTATCTTGGTTTGATCCTTCCCAGGTATAAAGGTTTTTTTACGGCCATTCCGGGCTGGTTAATTCATTCTTCTGCTCCCTTCGTTTTGATTTCGCTTCTGTCCGTTCGACATGTCACCGACGAATACTTAGGTGGTCTGATCGAAAGTGTCGTCGCGTGGTTTGCCATAGGAACCATCGTATTCGGCATCCAAACCAAGATGTTTGATTTCTTTAACAACAAAGTCCTCCTATTTTTCGGAAGGATTTCCTATAGCCTCTATTTGGTTCATTTTACCGTCCTTTATATCTTAGCCAGGGTGATGTTCAATGTGTATCCAAACCTCCCATACGGCAGTGCCTACTTCATAATTCATGTTTCCCTGTTTATTCTGTCTTTGTCTATAGCCACCCTGATTTCCCTCTTGGTTTATCGTTATGTTGAGATACCTTCTTCACAAGTGGGCAGTGCCCTTAACAAAAAAATACAGCAATTATGAAAATTTCCGCCATTGTCTTGACAAAAAAACCCGAACTGAGCCAGTTATTATTGGACTCACTTTCATTTGCCGGCGAAATCCTGATAATTGTCGACTTAGCCCCACCAACTCAACTCCGTCATTACGAATCTCGTACTCGAGCTGTGGCAATCTCATCCCACCAAAAAACAAAAATCTTCTACCATCCCCTCAATAACGATTTTGCCTCGCAAAGAAATTTTGGACTTCAAAAGGCCAAAGGTGACTGCGTCCTTTTTGTCGATGATGACGAGTATGTTGGCACAGAGCTCGCCCTGGAGATTAAAGAGACCATTCGGAGGAAGCAATACTCCGGGTACTTTATCAGACGTCAAGATGTCGTGTATCGCCAGCCACTCCTCCACGGAGAAACCGGTAACCTAAAACTTCTTCGTCTCGCCAGAAGAAAGTCGGGGACGTTTGTCAGACCGGTACACGAGTTTTGGAAAGTGCGCGGCAGGGTAGGGGAACTCTCTTCTCCGCTTTACCATATTAAAGACCAATTTGTATCCGAGTTTATTTCTCGTCTCGACCGATACGGCCGAATCGACTCAAAAATTCTTGAGCTCGAGGGGAAACCTTTTTCCTGGTTCCGTTTACTGGTGTATCCTATGGCAAAATTCAAACTAAATTACTATCTTCGTGCAGGTTTTCTCGATGGCTTGGCCGGTTTATTTCTTGCCTATTTGATGGCGGTTCAATCACTATCTATTCGGGTTTTTCAATGGGAAAACAAAAACTAGTCATTATTCTCATATCCATACCGCTTGTAGCTCTGGTTGTTCTAAACTTCCTGTTGGTTTTTACGCCGGAAATGGGTTTTGACGCTCTTTGGTATCACTTAACGCTTCCCAAACTCTGGCTTCTTAAGCATCAATGGTACTTCCCCGGTGGGCTATTATATTACTCGGTTATGCCCCGGCTAGCCGAGACGCTATATATCCCCCTGCTTCAACTGTTTGGTACTTCCGGCCCTAAGATGGCCCAATATCTAGCCGGATTAGGGTCGGGAGTTTTCATTTGGAAGGTCTTGTCAGAAAACAAAATACCCAAAGCCATGAAACTGGCCGGTGTCTCTCTTTTTTACTGCACCTGGTTGGTTGGTTGGCAGTCGGGAAGTGCCTATGTTGACTTAATCAGAACCTTTTTTGAAGTAGCCGCACTTTACTACAGCCTTCGAGGTTCGTGGAAAATCGGTGGTTTATTTTTAGGTCTGGCGATTGGCACCAAGTGGTTTTCACTAGGATCATTGGCGATCTTTTCACTTGTTTTTGGACCTCAGATTATTTTTCCCGCACTTCTGGTCTCCCTTCCGTGGTTTCTCATCGCCTATCATTTCACCGGAAATCCCATCTACCCAATTTTCAGTGGCGTTATCGAAAATTCGTTTGCTGGGTTTGGTGATGCTGTAAAGCACCTATTGTTGGCACCTTTCTATCTTACCCACCCCTTCGACGATTTTATTTCTCCTGTCGTGGGGGTGATTTTTGTACTCGCCATCCTTTCGTTAAAAAGCAGACAGAAACCTTTCCGCCAAATCGCTTTGGTGGGTCTTTTGGGAACCATTTTGACTTTAGTGATAAATCCACCCTCCACTCGCTTCTTTCTACCATACCTGCCCAGCCTAGCTGTAGCAGCCATAATATTCATTCGATCCCTTCGTCGATCGTTGTGGAAAAAGTTATTTTTGTACTCCGTGGTTCTTTCCGGTTTCTTTGTTTTGTCAATCAGATTGATTGCCATGTCGAAATACGTGCCCATTCTCATCGGATCTATGGACTGGAAAACTTTCCTGGTCAGCCACTACTCTCGTTTACCTGGAACATTCATAGATTCTGACGGTTATGTGGCGAAACTTCCTGAAGGCAGTAAGATATTGGTAGACAAGCTTCATAATTTGTATTATTTTCCCCGAGATTTTGACCATACCTCTTGGGTTTCAAACGCATCTGGGTATGATTATCTGGTGACGTTGGGGGCTGATCCAAGTAGAATATCCGGCCAACTAATCCACCAAAATGAATTACAAATACAGACATTCAAATTGAACAAATGACCTATTTTCTACTTATTCTTAGTCTTTTTGCCTGGCCTTTCGGTCAACTACTGGCCTTTTCGGTTCCGGGATTTTCTATAAACATATATTTGCTGGATCTACTGGTTGGTCTGCTTACTATATCTCTAGTGTTAAGCCCGTTGGCTTGGAAGAAAGTCGCTTCTGATACATTGTTTAGACCGTTAATGTACTTTAACCTGATTGCCGGCTTGTCTCTGCTGGTGAACCTGCAGACATTAATTACCAGTGCCACCGCCCATTCAATTCTGTATCTTGCCCGTCTCTTTGCATACCCTTCGGTTTACTTCGCCGCCAAACTTTTTCCTCCCAAAAAAACCATTAGCCCAGTAATTTTTTCATTTATTCTCTTCTGTATTCTAGGCGTCCTCCAGTATCTGCGTTTCCCCGACATGAGATATCTGAAGTTAGTTGGTTTTGACGATCACTACTTTCGCCTGATCGGCTCACTCTACGATCCTAACTTTACCGGTGCCATTTTGGCCGCAGCCTCCTTATTCTTTATCGCCTTGAGTAATTGGGCCGCGAGTCTTCCTTTGATAGTTCTGCTCGCCTTAACTTTTTCAAGGGCCTCTTATCTCAGTTTTGCCTTGGGCATGGTTTATCTGCTGGTAAAAGACAAGAAGTACCCGCTGATTCTTTTTCTGGTTGGTCTGACCATCTTGGTTTGGCTGATACCCAAACCATTCGGTGAAGGGGTAAACTTATTTCGAACCTTCTCTATTTTCTCACGCCTCGACAGCTGGGAGTCCGGGATGAGTTTGTTTGTACAAAAACCTCTGTTTGGCTGGGGTTACAACACTCTTCGCGATCTTACCGGTTCGAGATTTCAGATTGACAATAGTTATCTTTATGTGGCCGTTACCACAGGATTACTTGGATTGGTTTTCTACATCAGATTATTAATGAAATGTCTTCGAGGACTACTGTTGCCCAAAAAAGTTTTTCTCTATGTCTTGTTTATTCATAGTCTGTTTAACAACAGCCTTTTTTTTATCTGGATAAACTTTGCTTTCTGGATCGTTCTAGCCCTTCCGGTTAGGGAGTATAAAGAAGATTGAAGACTCTCTCGGTCGAGTTCCCCGCTTTATCGGACGCCACCACCTTTATTTCATTGCTTCCATTCTGCAGCTGGATCCGTTGTACGAAAGTTCCGTCCTTCTCTACCACCACAAAAGAAGTATTTATGATTATTTGGGCGTCACTTTTATTGGCTTCCCCTTTGATATCGACGACTTGGTTGTTCTTTCCGAAAAACTCTGTACCATCCTTTGGTGAGGTAATCGTAACCTCGATTGGTTTACGGTCCAATTGAACCATCTCTACTTCCGAGACACTCGTGTTTCCGGCCTCGTCTGTTGCTCTTATCTGGACTCTGTTTGACTCGGCGTCAAGTGTGGCGATGATTGAAAACGAGCCATCTGCCTTAGCTTTGTCAGTTAAAGAAATTCGGTCATTTATCAGAATATCCAAGGAAGCATTTGCTTCGGTGTAACCCTCTATCAACAAAGAAGCGCTATTGGTGGCGTCAGGAAGGGCGGAAAGCGTCGGGGCCTGAGGCGGAATTAGATCTTGGTCAGTGTTTTGTCTGGGAGAACCCTTGCCGGCCACAATTTCAATGAAAAAAGGAATGCCCCATTTGAACAAAACAATCACAAAGACAATTGAGAGAAGTATGTAATATCTGGACTTGTTTTTTTCTTTGGCTGCTCTATATCTCCCGGACATATGTTTATCATAGTATAAATCAAAAGCGCTCATAAAAAACCCACCTAAGTGGTGGGTTTGGTTGATTTTTGCTTAATCAGGAAAGTAATCTTCATATAACCGGGTTTGAGTGTATCAGCGTGAGGGTTGAACGTTAAGTATACTAAATGGCCTTCATCGTTAAAGGTGAGTTTTCCCAGTTCCGGATTCCCCACAAAAATGGAATACAAACTAACTTCGTTATCTGGGTACTGCACCTTCATAATTGTTTGAACCTGGTGTATCGCCTCAAACAGACTCGTTTCGTTTGGAATTGGCCAAATAACGGTCACTGGTTCTGGTTTCATTTTGTCAGCCAACTTAACCTCCTTGTTAATTTGCGTTAACCAAAATTGTACCACTTGTGCGCCAAATGCATTAAAATAACCCCATCGCGGGATTAGTTCACCGGTAGAATAACTCCTTCCCAAGGAGTAGAAGGGGGTTCGATTCCCCTATCCCGCTCCCTGTTTTTTTGTAAGATAGTATACTTATAGATATGGTCAAAGTTGTGATGCTGTTGATCCTGCTCGCGGTACTCACTCTGGGCATTATCTGGATCATCGAAAAATCTCCACCAAAGAACCCAGCCGACGATCTCTTGGTTTCCAACTCCCTTGCTATCCCAGAGCCGGAAACCTTAGGGGCTTCGACCACGATTGCCCCCAGGCCTTCAAATTGGAAACAATATTCGGACAGGGTCATGGGTTTTCAGATTCAATATCCAGATGGCATCACCGTCAAAAAAGAGAATAGTGGCACGCTAACTGTTGCCAAAGACAGATTGATTGTTTCAATTTCCAGTGAGACGTTACCAGGTAAGGATACGGTGAATACTGTTGCCGAGCAAGACATTGACCAAAAAATGAACAAAATGGGGGATAAGTTTGAGCTATTGGAGACAATCTCCCCCGTTTCTATTGGCTCGATTACCGGTATTACCTATACCGCGGAAGAGTACTCAACAGAGATAACTTATTTTTACGTTCCAAAAGCCACAGGGTATCTATTTATCACAAATTTAACGGATATTTCCGACGACAAATTGATTTCTACTTCAGACGATATCATCTATTCACTGGAGCTGCTCTAGTGGCACGTAATTAGTTTACAATAGTCCCGTGCCACCCTTTCAGTATCGGGTTATACGTTCCAATAGTATGACCTCCGCCACCACCATCCGAGTTCACCCAGACGGGGGAGTCATTGTTCGTGCACCGTTTTGGCTACCCGCATTTTCTATCCAAAAATTTGTTGACGAAAAAACCGACTGGATTCTCAGGTCTCTCGCTAGAACCAAGCCATCTGTCTCTGCCAAAAAATACAGAGAGGGGGATAAGCATCTCTACTTTGGCCGGGAGTATCCGCTTAAGATAAAAACGGTTGATAGACCAACGAGGACGCTCATCGAGTTGGCTGAAGATTGCATAGTTGTCTGTCTTTTTCGAGGGCATTCCGAAGACAAGAGAATAGCTGAGATAAGGGACGGTCTCTTACGCTGGTATCTGGAAACCGGCATCTCGGTTATTACCGAAAAAGTTAACGTGTATACCGAAAAAATTGGTGTGAACTACAGCCGTATCGATATCAAAAAGGTTTCATCTATCTGGGGAAGCTGTTCACCAAGTAACAAGCTTTGTTTCAATCGCAAACTAATTATGGCTCCGCATGAGGTGGTTGATTATGTGATCATTCACGAAGTCTGTCACCTGGTGCACAGAAACCACGGAAGCCACTTCTGGGGGCTTGTCGCCAAGTTTGATCCAAAATACAAGGAACATCGTCGCTGGTTGTACCGCAATCATTCTTTACTTTCGATTTAAAATGATTGTTGATTTTGACGAAGATTCTCAAAAAGCCCTGAACTCACTGGAAAGCAGCTCGGAGAATATCTTCTTAACCGGAAACGCGGGAACCGGCAAGTCCACTTTGTTGGATCATTTTAGAAACCAAACTGGTCAGAATGTGGCTGTCGTGGCACCCACCGGTGTCGCAGCTTTAAATGTTAAGGGAGAAACAATTCACTCATTTTTTGGGTTTCCCCCAAATGTCACCCCCGAAAAGGCATCCCTGGAAGCCAAACACTCCAAAAAAGCAAAAATCTATACCAATCTGGATGTCTTGGTCATTGATGAGATATCCATGGTCAGAGCCGACCTCTTGGATAGTATAGACTCGTTCCTGAGGGTCGTCAGAAAAAACCGGGAGGTTTTTGGAGGAGTTCGGATTATCATGGTGGGAGATCTCCACCAGTTACCTCCTGTAGTCACCAGCCAGGAAAGGTCAGCTCTGGAAAATCTCTATGAAACTCCGTATTTCTTTTCATCCAAAGTTTTCAATAGGCTTTTTGAGGGTCTATATTCACAATTCAAATTTATCGAGCTTCAAACCATCTATCGTCAATCTGAAAAAAGATTTATCAATATTCTCAATCGAATCAGAAACAATCAAGCCACCTCGGAAGATCTGCAAACAATAAATAATCAATTGATTGGCGAAGGTGACCTCATCGACAACTACATAATTTTGACCGCAATGAATGAACAGGCAGACAAAATTAATCAGGCACGACTCGACGAAATCGAAGGGCCGGTCTACTCATTTCACGCTGTCCGTACCGGTGATTTTTCCTCACAACAGGGGCCCGCTGCCGATACTGTCTTGCTTAAGACGGGTGCCAGAGTGATGCTCCTGAACAACGACCCTCAAGATCGTTGGATCAATGGCACCACGGGAACCTTATTTAGAGCTGAATCAGGCTGTGCCTATGTCAGGATAGATGGAGGCGGTGTGGAGAAAATCGAGCCGGTTACCTGGACCTCATACAAAACCTCATATAATCCGGACACTGCCGTTCTGGAAACTAAAGAGGCTGGGAGCTTTAAGCAAATGCCTATTCGTCTGGCCTGGGCTATTACGATTCATAAGAGCCAAGGAAAAACTTTTGAAAAGGTGGTCATTGATCTTGGTCGAGGGGCATTCGCGCATGGCCAGACCTATGTTGCCTTGAGTCGCTGTACTACCATGTCAGGCTTGAGACTGATTAGACCACTGACCCAACAATCCATCATTATGGATAAGCGGGTCTTAGAATTTCTGGATCGCCTTAGGCAATCGGCTGGACCGCCTTGATCCTCTTAGTCAAGAACAAAAAAAGAAAAGCAGCTAATAGTGCCAAAGCACCACCAAAATAAAAGGGGGAGCTGGCACCGGCAAATGTCCAGAGCGCGCCGGCAATAGTAGAAGCAAAAAAGGTACCGATACCCATTAGAGTCTGATAAATTCCAAAAGCCGACGCTGAGATTTCGTGGGGAATCAGTTTTGAAATATAAGCCTTACCGACACCGTCCGTGAAGGCCATATATATTCCGTAAATCGGAAAAAGTATCCAAATCCAGGCAGATGAGGTGATGTATCCAAAAGAAAAATACACTAATGCGAACATCATAAAACCAATAAACAAGACCTTTCGCGCACCGATCTTGTCTGCAATTATTCCCGCGGGAAGAGATAGTAAAGAATAGACAGAGTTAAAAAGAACGTAGGTAAAAATCGTCAGACCGATGGATAGTCCCAGATTTTGTGCCCTCAGGATCAAAAAAACATCCGAGCTGTTGCCTAAAGTAAAAACAAAGCTAATAAGCAGAAAAATCTTAAAAGAATCATTGGTTTTACTCCACTCAAAATGTAATCCTGTCAGACCAAGAGGTTTCTTCTCTTTTTCCTTCACAAAAAAAACGAACATCAGAACGCCTAGCAGGGCCGGAAAAAAAGCAGCCAAAAATAACATTCGGTAGTTACCCCCCAGCCATTTTAAGACCACTATCGAGAGCAAAGGACCCACAACCGCCCCGAGGGAGTCCAAGGTTCGGTGAAATCCAAAGTTCCGGCCACGGCTCAATTTGTCTGAGCTTTCCGTAATAAGAGCATCTCGGGCCGAAGTCCTGACTCCCTTCCCTGTCCTGTTTATTAATCTGGCAAACATTACCATTGGCCACGTTCCGGCAAGAGACATTATTAAATGGGAGAAGGTGGCAAAACTATAACCCCAGACAACATAGGGCCTTCTTTTTTGTGATCTATCGGAAAACACACCGCTAAAGGCCATTAATATTTTGGATATCGAATCTGCGAGCCCTTCGATAAACCCCACTACCAGCGCAGGTGCCCCCAGTACGGAAATAAGAAAAATCGGCACTACAGGATAGACCATTTCCGAGGCCACATCATTCAGTAAACTAACCACACCCAACACAACCACGTTAGTCGAAATTGCTCTTTTCTTCTCCATACTTCACCAGTTTAGCATCAAACATTATGCCTCACCATTCTTTGTCCTCGTCCTCGTCATCATCACAATCCTCATTCCGAATGTCCTCGTCTTCATCTAGCTCCGTTAGGCGACCGGAATCTACCAGCTCCCTGAAATCAATATCGACTTCATTTCCCTGAATGATGACAATATTTCCCGATAAACCATCTACAAATAAACGATATCGCCAAAGTTCATACAAATCTTCATCCTCACCGACGGCAAAACTGATCAAACTATTCGCCTCAGATAAAATGGTGACTATGTCTGACAGTTTGTATTCACTGTCTATGGCTTTCACTCTCTCGTCCATCTCACCCAACTCTCTTTTGATTAGTTTGTTAACAAATCCATTGTATTTATCCAGAGGTGATTCTGATTCGGCCATGGTTTATGATGATACTAAACCATGAAATCCGAGAAATCAAATAAACCGGTCAAAACTTTAAACATTACCCTGATAGGGTTAATTGTTGGCTTTGTTCTATTTGGTCTCTTGGCTCACCAGCGGGCCTATTTTGGATATGACCTAGTCATTAGTCGTCAACTACAAAGTTTTCACAACCCCTTTTTTTCCACCGCCATGAGCCTTGTTAGTGAGGTTGGTAACGGCTACAATTTGGAAATAATTGTGGTTCTGGCCATGTCTCTTCTCTTTTTTGCCGGACTAAAAGCCGAAGCCGTCAAAACCGCACTTCTGACTGCCGCTAGCGCTACAGCGGGCAGTCTAGCCAAAAGCATCGTTAATCGACCACGTCCCGACGCTGAGCTCGTCTACATCCAAGAGGTGTTTCTAGACAAAAGTTTTCCCAGTTTGCACGTTCTAACGTATACTATATTTTTTGGATATATGTTGTATCTGGCTCTATACAAAGTTAGAACCAAATGGCTTAAACTATTTATCTCCCTCTCTGCAACCATCTTGATATTTTCAATAGGAATCTCCAGAGTCTATCTCGGAGCTCACTGGGCCAGCGATGTCGCCGGTGGTTACTTGCTTGGAACAGCTTTTCTGGTATTGGCAATTATATTAGGTCGATAAGAAAAGAAAAACTACAATGGCAAAAGATAAATACTCAGCTGTCTGGATTTCGCATACTTCCATTAACGACTTCCTTCACTGCCCCCGGGCGTATTTTCTGAAGAATATTTACAAAGACCGCAGTTCCGGTAACAAAATTCAAATTATTACGCCATCCCTGGCCCTGGGTTCAGCGGTTCATGAGGTCATCGATTCATTATCCACCATCTCAACAAATAACCGGTTCAGCGATTCCCTGGTCTTGAAATTCGATCGGATTTGGGAAAAATATACCGGTAAAAAGGGCGGTTTCAGAGATCTGGACGAAGAGCATAAATACAAGGAACGGGGTAAGGCTATGCTAAGGAGGGTCATGGACCATCCTGGTCCGCTATCGAATCTGGCGGTCAAGATTAGGGAAAGTCTGCCATATTTTTGGTTATCGGAGGAGGAAAACATTATTCTCTGTGGCAAAGTTGACTGGTTAGAGTACCTCAAAGATGAGGACAGTATCCACATTATTGACTTCAAAACGAGTAAAAAAGAGGAAATCAAAGAATCGCTTCAGTTACCCATATATTATTTATTGGTAGTAAATTCTCAAAAAAGACCTGTCTCAAAAGCCTCCTACTGGTACTTGGACTTTTCAGACATGCCAAAAGAAATGGTTCTACCGGATATTGTTTCCGCTGAATCTAAACTATTGGAAATTGGCCGCAAAATCAAATTAGCCAGAAAACTTGAAAAGTTTGATTGTCCAAGTGGCAAAGACGGCTGTCCACAATGTCGTCAACTGGAGTCAATTATCGGGGGAGGAGGGGAGAAGGTGGGCGAGATGGGCCATCGTGACAGTTACATTCTGGATATTGAGGAAACTCCGGAGGTTGAGGAGCTTGAGGACAGTTTCATTATCTAAAAACTAATAACTCCGCATCAATAACTCTATCAGTATGCCGCGATTGCTACGGAAAAAGTGTTTTGGGCATAAACACAACCCCACACATACTCTCCTCCGGCCAGCAGCGCTTTATGTCCGAGTGTGTTCTCCCAGGCTTGAACCGTTTCCAGCGGTGATGAGTATCCCTGAGCCAAGAACTCACTTAAGTTATATTTTTCGGAGATCCATTTCAAATCAGGTCTGTCCAGTACCGGCACAAAGCCCGCGTGTCCATCCAGTTTCCCCAACTCTAGAAGTTCGTTTAGTCTTATGGAAGCAACTGTACATAGTTCGTCTCTTTGTCGCAGGGGATTAACCCCCATTTCTATCCGCCGCCCGTTAACCACCTCCCAAAGATCAGGTCCTCCCCAGGTAATTTTTTTCGGCCCAACCACGATCTTTCTGGGTGATAGCAAGAGTACATAAACACTTACTTTGTCTTGGTCGTTCTTGATTGCAATGCCGGCATCTCTGAAGTCCGGGTGAAGGAGAGTTCCCTTGGTTATGTCATTGGCTTGCCAGTCGGCCACCGGATCATTGGTTTTAAAAAAATCAACCAAGAGCAAGTCTCCGATTAAATTTGCATCATAGCCGGCATTTTTGGTTGCTACTTCTCTTGTCAGTCCGGTCGTTGCCCCTTCATAGTCACGCTCTGTTAATATCACCGACAATCTTCCCAGAGCCGCTTGATTGAGCTTCTCGCTTGTTTTAACCTTTGAGAACCCGGCTCCTTCTCTTACAGCGTTTATCTTGGTCAGCACCGCGTCTGCACTCCAGTCTGGCAAAAACGGGGTGTTGTTTCTTTCGACATAAATACTCCCCCTGGTGAGGCCGTTACCGATATCTTTAAAAGGGATTGTTCTAAACCCATACACCAAGAGTCCGATACCCACGCACCACAATATTAGCTTCAAAAATGTTTTCACTTATTCAGTATAAAATATTTCTCAGATTTCTGTGTATACTGGCTTTATGAACATCATTTTTAATCCCCAGAAATTATCACTGAGTGATCGTTTCAAACAAAGAATCCAAACTAAGTTTGATCAAGGTCTCGGTAAACTCTTAAAAAACTATCAAGAAGATCTCAAGATTGCTTCGCTGGCTATTGAAAAAGTCACCCGATCTGGATACGAGATTAAGTTTGATATGAACCTACCTGGTTGCCCGATCAATATCAGAGATAATCACCGCGTTCTTATGGACGGGGTTATCCGGGTCAGGAACCAAGCCAAAAGGCAAATAAAGAAATACATTGAGAAGATGCGTGGTTACTGATTTTTCTCCCTTTTCTTAATTTCCGCCACTTTATTTCTCAAAACCACTTTTCTGATCCAGCCATCATGATTGACGAACTTCATCTCGTTGGTCAACTCACTTAAAGCTACAACCATAATGGTTCCATATCTCTCAAATTGTGTATCCCAAGATTTTTGGAAATTTTGCAAACTCACCTCCAGAGTACTACTACCATAAGTGGTTAGCAGGTGCACAGCAACGGCCTCAAAAACACCATCTCTGGCCGACCCTAACAATTCTTGTTCCTCCATCATATCTTTAGTTCGTTTGGGGCTTAAGTTCCCTTCTGCACCCATTGTTCTTTTCAGCTGATCGTAGGGATTGTTGGCCATTCTTTTTGGAATCCATGAACGACTCTCAGCCACCACATTTTCTTGGCCACCATAGACATTTCTCAGTTTTTCCTGCAAACTAGCCATTTATTTTTTTATTGATATGGCTTGAGTTGGGCACACCTCAACGGCCATTTTCAGTGCTTCCAGCACCGTGAAGGGATTCAGATCGGCTGACTCAATCGGCTCAGAGGTGCCGTCTTTGAGTACAAACACCTTCTCGGCGATATCCACGCAGACACCACACCCGATACACTTAGTCTGGTCCACCTTTATTTTCATAAAGGTATTTTACCTTATCTTATGACACCGGCATCTGCCGGCGGGATATAATGACCGCATGACCAATAATATTAAATGCCCCAATTGCGGAGAAGAAATAGAGATCTCGGAAGCCCTCAGCGCCACCATAAAAGAACAGATGGGTAAAAGTCTCAGAGACGAAGGTTTTAGAGAGGCAGAAAAGAAATATAAGTCAGAAGCCGCCGAAGAATCGAAGGTTCTTAAAGAAGAGCTGGAGTTTAAGTCCAAGAAATTGGATGAGGCTCGTGAGGCGGAGCGATTATTAAGACAGGAAAAATTGAAACTTGAAGACGAAAAGAAATCATTCGAACTGGAAAAACAGAAGCAGTTGGATATTGAAAGAGAAAAGATTCGACAGCAAACGCTTTTCGAAGCTAGCGATGCTCATCGTCTAAAAGATCTGGAGAAAGAAAAAATGATTAATGATCTGAAGAAATCATTGGAGGATGCCCAACTGAAAGCCTCTCAGAGTTCACAACAGTTACAAGGCGAAGTACAGGAGCTGGATCTGGAAAGTTATCTGCAAACCTCCTTTCCGAGTGACGAGGTAAACCCTGTCGGTAAGGGAGTCCGTGGTGCCGATATAAGTCATGTCGTTCGGACCAATTTGGGAACAGTCTGCGGCGTCATACTCTGGGAATCCAAAAGAACTAAAGCTTGGATGGATGATTGGACCACGAAACTTAAGGACGATCTCCGTGCCTCCAAAGCCAATGTCCCGGTGATCATCACCTCTGTACTACCCAAAGAAGTAAAGTCCGGATTTGGCTTCTTCCAAGGGGTTTGGGTAGCCGAGCCAAAATATATTCAACCATTGGCCGAGATTCTACGAAAGAATCTTATCGACGTAGCCAGAGAAAAACACAACGGACAAGACAGGGGAACGAAGGCCGATATGATCTATACCTATTTGACAAGTGACGCTTTTGTTCAGCAAATCCAGAGTATTATCGAAGTCCATCAAAGCATGCAGCTTCAGGTTCAAAAAGAAAGAGCCGCTTTTGAAAAAATCTGGAAGGAAAGGGAAGCCCAGGCCTCCAGAATTATTATGAGCACCGCCGGCATCTACGGCAGCATCCAAGGCGTGGCCGGCCAATCCATGCCACCCGTCAAAGGCCTCGATCTCCTCGATCCATAGTTACTCTGCTAAAATATCCGGATGATAAAACTACAGACAGGAAACAACGAGATCCTTAGAAAGGCTCTTGACAATATAAATTCGAGCGAGGAAATAAGAGTCATGTGGGAGATGACCAACACTAACGCCATCAAGCGGATGGGTTACTCGGATCACGGAATTGTCCACTTTCAGATTGTGGCCGACTATGCTCTTCAGATGTGCCGAATTCTGGCGAAAAGTGATAAAAAAATGGGCATTGTAAAGGAGTACGGTTTGACGATGAACCATGCCGAGTTAGTTGTTGTTTTGGCTTCGTTGTTTCACGATTTAGGTATGACGATCAATCGCAGGGGGCACGAGGAATACAGTCTTTTTATTGCGTCTAGAGTGATTGACCTAGTCCTAGATTTCCTTCCGGTGAGAGAAAGGGTAATTGTCCGAGGCGAAACGCTTCACGCCATAATCAACCATCGTGATGATGGCCATCCAAACACCATTGAGGCGGGTATCGTCCGTGTGGCAGATGCACTTGATATGAGTAAGGGAAGGTCGCGTATTCCATTTGAAAAAGGGGAAATTAACATCCATTCATTGTCCGCCTACGCCATCAACTCAGTCACTCTCAAAGAGGGCACCGGTGTACCGGTTGAAATAAACATTTTTATGAATAACTCTTCTGGCATATTTCAGGTTGATGAATTACTAAAGGAAAAGCTCAAACATTCAGGCATCGAAAGGTATTGCCAAGTGACTGCCACAATCGATGGTGACTCGGAAAAGAAACTTTTAACGAAGTTTGTTGTCTCAGCCTAAACCAGAGCTCTCTATGCTAACATGAGCCATGTACTATAAGAAATCCAGGGGTATTTTTGATCCGAAATCAAAAGATCCCTTCAAAATCAGCCGATCTAAGATAGAGCTTTATACTCAATGCCCTCGTTGTTTCTATATGGACGTTCGGTTGGGTCTATCGCGCCCATCTACTCCTCCATATACCTTAAACTCAGCCGTCGATAACTTATTAAAAAACGAGTTTGATCTACTTAGGAAAACAGGGGAGAAGCACGAACTAATGAAAAAATACGCCATAGACGCCATACCTTTTAACCACCCAGATTTGCCTCAATGGAGAGGTGAAGTCACCGCTTTTGAAGGTGCCTTGGTTGTGGATGAAAAATCAAATCTCCTTATCAACGGGTTGGTCGATGATGTATGGCAAGACAGTCAGGGAAATCTGGTGATGGTGGATTACAAGTCGACCAGCTCGGCTAAGCCACCCTCCCTTGATGATGAGTGGAAACAGTCCTACAAGCGGCAAATAGAGATTTATCAATGGATTTTCCGCAAGCTTGGTTTTCCTGTATCTAGAATTGGTTACTTTGTTTTCGCCAATGCCATGAAGAATTTACCAAAATTCGACGGCAAACTCGAGTTTGAGATGTCCATTCTCGCTTACGAAGGAAACTCCGACTGGGTTGAACTCACTCTCTTGGAAATTCGCGAGCTTCTCAACTCAGAAGTCATTCCTGCACCTGCTCACGAGTGCGAGTATTGTGCCTACAAACAGCAGTCAGTCCAAATAGTTAAATCGATAAGAGAAAAGCAATAACCACACTTCGTCATTGCGAATCTTGTACTCAAGCTGTGGCAATCCATCTCTTTTTGTCTTTTTCTAGCCTCACGATTCTCTTTTCATGATTGTCAATCTTCTCTGAGTGATGGTCGGCAATATTATCCAATTTCTTTTCAATTCTATAAGTATTATCTGCAACCACAGTTACTTCTTTATGCAAACGATCATAAATATTATTGATCATGGGTTCAGTCACTTCTTCATGAAACTTTAATAACCTCTCATCCATGATTTTCGCAAAATCTTCCAGATTGTCCTTAGTAAACTTCATACATTTACTATACCTCAAACATTTTCCTCGATCTTTTTTACCCTCAGCTTCTGGTCGTTTATTTCAAATTCGCTACCGGCAACCTTGCCCAGAAGATTTTTGGCCATTGGTGTTTTTTCGCTTAGGAGAGTCACACCGTCTTCTTCCGTGCCACCTAGTCCATTGGGCACAATAAAATATTTTCTGGTCGAACCGTCAACTGTATTGAGCATGGTGTAGACCAAATGATATTTGGCGACCTCACCCAAAAGTTCCACGAGCCTCTTTTTTTCTTCGAGTAGTGAATTGTAAAGCTGGTTAGCAATTTGTCTGGTCTGGTCGTGTTGCGATTCCATAGAAGTGGCGCTTTCATCACGTTCCATAGCCGCCTGCTTAATTTGCTTCTCCGCCGAGCGGATTTCCTTCTCTATTTTCTGTTTCAAGTCGATCATACCCAATTTTACCTCATATCATCATTTCGAAAGTGATTCTGATGACATTCATCTGAGATAATAGCCTCATGAACCTCTCAGGCTTTCATTTTGATCTCCCCGAAGAGTTGATTGGTCAGCAAGCCATTGAGCCTCGGGACTCATGCAAACTTTTGGTCGTAAATAGAAAAGATCAAGGAATTTCTCACCATATTTTCCGAGACCTCACCGAACTCTTGGACGATAAATGTGTTTTGGTTCTGAACGATACCAAAGTCTTTCCGGCCAGACTCTTTGGAAAAAAAGAAAGCGGGGGAAAGGTGGAAGTACTTCTTCTGAAGCAGACTTCGTTGGACACTTATGAATGTATCGTCCGTGGGAAGATCCAAGTTGGTCAAAACCTGATCTTTGACTCAAACCTCATCGGATCCGTTCTCACTAAAAACAAAGAAGGGGAAATCAGCCTTAAGTTTAATTTTTCCGGCCCGGATTTGATTGTCAAAATAGACGAGCTTGGGAAAACGCCACTTCCTCCATATATCCATTCAGGTTCCAAAGAAGAAGTTCTTAGAAAGAAATACCAAACTATCTATGCGAAAGAAAGGGGGAGTGCTGCCGCCCCCACAGCCGGTCTCCATTTCACCCCTGAACTTCTGCATCGTTTGCGAGAAAGGGGAGTGCAAACTGTAAAACTCACTCTCCATGTCGGTCTTGGTACTTTCAAGCCGGTGTCGGAGGAGCAGGTAGCAAATAAGACGCTTCACTCCGAATCGTTTACGCTTTTACCGGACGTGGCTGACCAATTAAATATAGCCAAGAAATCGGGTAAAAAGATTATCGCTGTCGGGACAACATCCTGTCGGGTGCTGGAAACACTCTCCGACGAGTCGGGAAATCTTTCAGGCGGAGCAGGGGAGACCAAAATCTTCATCCAGCCCGGATACCGGTATAAATTCGTCGACGGGCTCATTACCAACTTTCATCTGCCTCACACTAGCCTATTAATGCTCGTTAGTGCCCTGGTTAGTTTTCCGAACTCCCCTGTCCGTTTCTCCAGTTTTCACGACTCTCTCGTGGGCAAGGCGTATGAAGAAGCTATCAGAAGAAAATACAAATTCTTCAGCTTCGGCGATGCCATGCTGATCAAATAAAGCAAATGCTATCATAATATTTATGAAATTAAACGAAATAGCAGCTCTGATACTAAAACAGGCTGAAGAAAAAGGTTGGAGTCACACGAAAGAACTTTTAAGTGTCGCAGAAAAAACAATGCTCATGGCTACCGAGATTTCGGAACTGCGGGAAGCAACCTTAACCGAGGACTATCTATATTTTTACGGACTGGTAACTAATGCTTACGATTATTACCGCCACAAGGATATTGAAAATTTCCTTAGGTCATTAAAAATAATTGCTTTGGAAATTCGGCTTCTAGCCCAAAACCTAAAATTGAATCTAGATTCAGCCTGTTTAAACAAGATCGAAATTAACCAAACCCGAGTGTGGAATAAAAATCAGTTAAACGGTAATTACTACAAAACTTCCTGATCGCCGGACCGCTTAACTGTATTTTCAAAATATTGTGTTAAAGGCTCGACAATGCTCTGGCGACAGGTTTGCAGGGACAACTCTTCGGTTTTCAAAGTAACCAATTTCCAATCAAAGTTGTGGGAGCCAAAAATGGCGACGTTGTCAGCGATTATTAACTTCGCATGGGTTCTGCCATACCTGGGAGAATAACTTTCATAAGTGGCACGAGTATCCTTGTTGGAAGAAAATGTTTTGACCTTTACACCTCTGGACACGGCCCGAAGTAACGCTGTTCTCACACGTCCACAAGCAGCGCGGCTACTCATAAAATTCACACTCTCGATCGAGCTGTTTATCAAGCCAATGGCTCTATCCATGACTACTGAATGTCCGCTTCCCACATCCATCAGCAACTCTGTATCCGGTGCACACACGATAACCCTATTGGATTTGTCTGCGGTATTCGCTTCGAAGATCGAAGTAATCTGCTCAACGATATCATTGTCCGTGATCTTTACCATAAAGTCCTCACGTTCAAAGACTGACTGAGATAAATTTAATCCACCAAGGTAACAGCAGTCGTCAACGACAAATATCTTTTTGTGATTTCTGCCGTAAGCGAAAGAGAGATCGCCCAACATGCCTGGCCGATTGGTTATCTCAATAGCAACACCGGCATTTTGCAGATCCTTTAGCATCTCTCTGTTTCCTTTTACCATGAACTCTCTTCTACCTCCATCTGTTTTTGCCCAACTACACAAAAGATTAGGAACGTCATTTGTCACCATACTGGCGAAACAGTCAACTTTAACCATAACAAAGACACCTCTACTACAAGCCTCTTTGAACGCATTTGCGATTAAGAGGTCAACGTGATCTGCTTCAAAAGTCATCGCTTGTGCTAGCACACACCTCTTTGCTTGCTTTGCGGACAAGGTGAAATCGATCAGAAACTCCCTAGGCGAAAGCACTTGTACTCTCTGATCAAAAAAGGGTTCCTTTTCTATTTCATTCATTATTTATCAGGCTCATCTTATTTCTCATTTCTTCAACCAAGCGGACCATAAACCGGACGTTATGAATCGAGGCTAGCCGATAATAGGTAAGTTCCTTGGATTTATAGAGATGATTAAGATATCCACGCGTGTACCCGGATTGACAGGTAAAGCAATCACAGCCCTCCATGATCACCGATTTATCATTGATGAACTGTGTGTTGCTGATATTTAACCTTCCATTGGAAAAATCGCTTTCAAAATTGTCACCCCGTAGCTCACCGTAATAAAGTGCCCCATTTCTCGCCAGTCTCGTGGGTGCTACGCAATCAAACATATCAACGCCGCACTTGATGATGTCTACAATATTTTGCGGATCGCGTCCCAAACCCATGGTGTATATCGGCTTACCTTTTGGTAATAAGTGCTTGATCCAACCGACTACTTCTTGGGTCGCTTCCATGTTGTAGCCTATGGTCTCTCCGCCCAAAGCTATGCCACTAAAGGGCATTGAGGAAATAAACTTTGCCGCCTCCTCTCTCATTTCTCTATCCGTACTCCCTTGAATAATGCCAAACAATGCCTGGTCAGCCCCTTGCGCACTCTTTCTACCATTTTCCTCCCATCTTCTGACGCATCTTTCTGCCCAGCGGTGTGTCCTGTTGAGAGCTTCTCTGACATATTTTCTTTCAATTTTGTCAGGGGTACATTCATCGAAGGCCATAATAATATCGGCACCTAAATCCCTTTGAATATCCATTGATCTTTCAGGGGTAAACCTATGCATTTGACCGTCTAGGTGGGATTTAAAAGTTACCCCATCATCATCAATTTTCGAAAGAGATTCACCTTTAGCCCCAAGACCAAGTGAAAAAACCTGGAAACCGCCGCTATCGGTTAGCATTGGTCCATTCCAATTCATGAACTTCTGGACTCCACCCATCTCAGACACAGTCTTTTCTCCTGGTCGTAAAAATAGATGGTAAGTATTGGCAAGCACAATCTCGGCTTTTGTGCCATGAATATCCTGCCCATCCAGAGCTTTTACGGTAGCAGCCGTTCCCACCGGCATAAAAACCGGCGTCTGCACCTCACCGTGATCGGTAGTCATTTTTCCTGTTCCGTCGGTATTTTTTGTGAACTTGAATGCCATAAATGTTTTATGTTGGACTCGAAGTCTTCGGTCTCGTCTGCTGACTCGCCTCTGACCGCGCCTCAGCGCCAGTCGCGCTTCCGGCAGGCTCGATTCCCACAGAATTATCAAATTAGATTTTGTTCCGCAAGGGAACAATATCTAATTAGAGCCAAGGGTGGGACTCGAACCCACTACCTGCGGTTTACGATACCGCCGCTCTACCTGCTGAGCTACCTTGGCTACACAGCTATTTTACCCGAAATACAGCCAGATATTGAAGAATGCTAAAATATCCCATACTTTGACAACCGGAGGAAATATGGCTATCAGACCGCTTGAGATTATTGTCAATTTGACTCGGGATCAGTTTGTCTATATTGTGCTTCTGAATGGCAACCTAGATGTGAAATCATCCGAAGGTGACGAGATGGTCATTGGAGGAGCACAAGACCATCGTAAATATGGTCCAGCAGGCACCGAAGATGGTTCGTATCATTTCTTCAGAACTTACATTACCTATCAGGGACATGACCTGTTTGCACGAGCCAACTTCGCCTCTCACGATGACGGCAAAACCTATCGGGGGATCTTGTTCGTCAATATGTAATCTGACCAGTAATTACAAAAGGAGAAGCAATGGATTCCAAACATTATCTTTAATTGTTTCCCTCACCCGTGAGGAGCTGATTGGTTTGATCATTGACAACAAACCGGTGGTAACCAAGACAGAAGACAAGCCAATTACCTTGTCAGGTTCTGGAACGTATACAAATGAACCTGATTATAAGAATGGCGGAGTCACCCACATTTTTTTCACCAACATCGACTATCAAGGTGAGTATCTGTGGGCCAAGGCAAATCTACTTTCCTACGATGGACAAACGTTCGTCGGAAACATTATCTGCGAACGTTATCCAGACAGTATCTCCGAGTAAGACTGAATCTCGCTTGGCGTGTCCACTTTGGGCACGCTATTTTTTTGGATTTATTTTTCCAAAGCCGGGATGGTGATCTTTACCCCTGAGTAGATAAGGTCCGGGTTGGCAAAGATCTTTTTATTGGCCCAATATATTTTGGTCCATTTGAATCCATCGCCGTATGCACGAACAGCCAGCTTCCAGTAAGAGTCTCCCTTTTGGGTGGTGTATTCGCCTACTTCAATTGGTTTATTAGAAACTTTTACATCCGATTTGACGACATCGCCCTTATCGGAGATAGCAATATCCTTTTTGATTTCAATGATCGTAATCTTCTTTGGTTCAACTTTGGGTATTCTCAGCTCCATACCGGGTGTAATGACTCCTTTGCCCGTGATCTTGTTTTCTTTCATCACATCGACGTAGTTATATCCAGACTTGTAGTATTTTTCTGAGATGTGCCAAAGATCGTCCCCCTTAACCACCTTATAGGTAGCAATCAACTTATCGCTAGCTGTCTCATCCTTCTTATCTGTCGTTGCTGGTTGTTGCTCATTTAATAGGATTCCCTGCCAGGTTTTCAGGTTTGCCGTCCTAAAATAGTTAAAAATTAGACCAGCAATGACCACAATCACCACCGCGCCCATAAGCGTACTGATGGTATTCTCATTCATTTTGAAGAATTTTAGGATATTTTTAATACGTTTTTCCGTACTCTGTCCTTTTTTCATACCTCAATCTTATATAAAGACTTATGAATGTCAAGTGGTAGTTGAGTTAACTACTTCCACCGATTGGAGCTGTACATTTACTCTCGATTTTTGGAGGTATTTACGCTTCTATTTACTAGCGAGTACCAAACACGATATATTTAACTGTGGTCACCTATCCGGATCTTCATGAGAGTTCAGATCCAACCTCAGGGATCTATGCATAAAATTATTAAACACAAACAATAAATATGTTCGAAGAACTAGATCAAGTAACGGCAGAAACCAACAAAGAGTCGGAGGTTCTTTTTAAAGAAGAGGTTACCCTGCCAACCCCGATGACGTACAAACAAATTGAGGCCGCACTTCACCGGTCCGCCCCTGAACATTTCATTTGGCGTCGCCCGAAGATGATGGTGGTGCAGTGATTGGTTCGCAGATTCCATTCGCCAATTACGGTGCTGAATTTTTAGTGAACGAAAAGGGTGAGCGTCTCATGGAGGACGGAAGCTACGCCAAAATATTCGTCAGAAGCAACGAAGGTTTTGGTGGGATAATTCACGCCATAAACGACGGTCCTGACCATAATCAAGAAGTGATTGAATACTGTAGAAAGACAGTTCAGGACTTTCTCGCATCGTGTCAAAATTCCTGAGGCAGGTTCCCGCTCCAGAATTCATCTAAACCCCAGAAATATCAACTCTATAGGATTATTACATGCCTGAGAAATCTTTGTATGGCAAAAAGATATGGGCGCGAATATACCCTATAGGTGAAAAAATACCAGTTTTGTGGTATCATCACCCTGTTTCCAAAATCGCACGATAACAAGGAGAGTCACGTGATCATTTTGAATACGGTCTACCCGTGTAAACACTGTAAGCAAGAAGTCGATTCCAACTTCAAGCACTGCCCCGAATGTGGAGAAGCGCAGGATCATTCCGGCGAAGAACACTTCAATATCTTCAAGAGTTTCCGAGGCGGCGGAGTCTACAACATGACCTATGGCGCCACCATCCTAACTTGGGAAGACATCGTAGAGCTTGCGAAAGAGCAGGCTGGTACTGGGTACTTCATTGGCTCGTTCATTCCTGCAAAACAGGGACAAGAGCACCATATCCAAATCGTCAAGTGGATTCCCGTAGTCAACGGTGAACCTGGACTCGATCAGGGCGCGCAAAACATCGAGATCACCAATCTCGAATAAGCACCCCCAACCACAAAGAGGAAATCTCCTTGTGTGAGGGGGATTTTCTTTGGTAAAAACTTGCGAGGCTGGTGGGAAAGATCCGTCTTCGGTCGAACTACATTCGCCTCAATAACGGCCTCGCCAGCCTCGTTATGAAACTGCTTCCGACTGTTCAAATCCCATATTTGGCAAATAAAAAACTCCACATAAAGGAGAGCTTTTCACTTGCGAGGCTGACGGGATTCCCCTCAGTAACCCCGCCTCGGCGGAATTCTTCGGGACCTGTCTCGCCAAAACCGTTACGGGTTTGGCTCCGACATTCGAATCCCATATTTGGCCATAAAAAAATCCCTCCACAAGGGAAGGATTTTTCATGGCGAGGCTGACGGGATTCGAACCCGTGACCTTCTCCGTGAAGTGGCGATGACAACCATCAATACATGACTAAGTTCAGTATAGACTAAATTTCTAAGAAATAGAGAACCTGCAAGAGCAATCTAGCCTCAAATCAGCCCTCTAAATAGACCTATAACTTGACATTTACCCTATATCATGGTATAATTACGCTCATAAGTTGGGAATGTCCTAACTATTCTTTAAAACAAAAATCCATTCTAAACAACCAACGGAGGTAGTAATGAATTCGCTTGTTCCAGTTAGTGACCCTGATGTCAAATTTGATTTTTCAGATGTTGACTTCGACAAGTCCTTTCCCTCAAAGTCCACTGTCATTTTGAGCACTATGTGTGCAAATGTGGCTGTAATGGGCGTGCCAGGACTCAACGCTGTTCGTGTTGTCGCTCGCGGTAACCACTCCACTGAACTCGATATTCAAACCAGTGGTTCAGAAATGAAGATTTCTGCACCTTTGGACTATGGTCAATCCATGAATACGGGCGGGAATGTTTTCATTTCTGGCTCTGGCATTAATACCATCAATGGCGTGCTCTATATGAACGGACGCGCGGTCGATACGAGCAACCCGATGATGATGCTCGTCATGGTTCCCGTCGGCACCTCAATTAAGGTTGGACTCGTGCTCGGTGTGAAAGTGGTCATCCGTGGCGTACAAGGTGAACTCGAAGCCAAGCTTCAGGGTGTCACCAACGTTGAGGCAGATTACCTCACTAGCGCAGACATTCATGTCTCCGGCACGGGAAGCTTCAAATGCCAAACGATTGAAGGAGACAGCCTCACTGTCAAAATCAGTGGCATGGGCAATTCGACAGTCGAATCGGGCAAAGTCACTACGTTCCAGGCACAAGTTTCTGGTATGGGTGGCATATCCTTTGGTGGCGAAGCCGTCAACGCCGACCTGTCTGTCAGTGGCATGGGTTCGATTAACCTCTTTGCCTGCACTGGACAGTTGAAGAAAAAGAAATCTGGAATGGGAAATATCAGCGTATTGAAGGACATGTCTGCCAAATCTGGCAAATCATCTGGATTCAGCGACTGGTAAGTAGTATCGCCTCTCAGCGAGAAAAGGAAAGTCTTCCTTCTCTCGAAGGGAGGCTTTTTTTTGCAAAAATTATTAATTCTCAGTGAGATATATACCGTCTAGGGCGTTTTCTGTACAAAGCTTGTGCAACCAAACACGACCATCTTTTTCTTCTATTAACTCGTAATACTCACGTCCACGAGTTGGACTGACAAAAGGGTCAATTTCCATAATTCGTTTCAAGGTTTTTCCTCTGAACCTACCAAAATCTTCTTTTGGGTTAAATATCAAGAGTCGGCTATTAATATCATATTTGGGACTAAGGTCTTCAACTATCTCAGAATTATTGATGGGCACCCTGTTTCCAGTTATCGAGTCGATGACTGCATAAGATATGCAACTTGTACCACAACCCCACGAGACAAATCTAAAGTGCCCAGCAAAGTTCGGCCCCTTAGCGACTTGTTCTGTGACTGTCATTTTGAACCCACTTAGCCATTCATCTTTAGAGAAAACGACCGCGGACGGTTTGTCGATATATGTGTTTACTGGATGTAGCCCTGTCGCCTTCACAACCTCATCGCAAACAGATTGAGATATTGATGTCTCTTGTTTTGCCACATCACCAATCCTTTCATTACCTATTGCAAAAAAAAGGCCAACAAGTATTAAAATTACTGCCGAAATAAGTATGCAAAATTTAGTCATTGTTTAGTAAGGCAAGTCATCAATCGCCTCCATAACCTGTTGATTTTGATAATCTTCATAACTCTGTGTGTATGGTCTCCTGTAAAGAATTAGGAAACAGATTGCAAAAATAACTCCTACAACTAGTACTGTGATTTTAATATTTTCGACAATTTCAAACTTTCTCCTAGATTTCTCAGCTTCGGCAACCCGAAAGGCATGCTCTTCCCACTGCTTTATATTCATCTATCAAAATTCTATTTTGTATCTACAATTTTGTCAAACACAAAACTATGCCTAAATATAGCGTCTAACGCTCTGTATATGTGACTCGAAAGTCCATAAGGTTGAGAGGATGAGAGAGTACAAAATATCTAGAAATGTTGGTAAAAGAATCAGAGTAATCCGCCGGAAACAGGCACTTACTCAGGAAGAGTTATCTGGAAGACTAAATATCCATGTCTCAACACTTGGCAGAATAGAGAGGGGTGAAAGTAATCCACCCATACAAACAATAAACCGAATCGCCCAGGCCCTAAAGGTAAAACCAAAGGAACTATTTTAAATTTTCCTTATTTGGTCAATACGCACTTTTTACCCATTGATACGATTTGATATATTCGGTATACTCAGCGGGTACTTTAATCTAATCCAAGGAGGTCATCATGAGCCAATGGCTAGAAACCCATTGTGGTTGGTGTCATACCACCATTGCTTATCTACCAGAATGGTCACATATACCCGAGTACTGCAAATATTGTAATGAGTGGCTGGAAAAAGACTGTCTCAATCCGCACTGTCCTGGCAGAATAAAATATAAAGTTTACTGGTCAAATATTCACGACTACTGTACCTGCAAAGGCTGGTACGAAATCAAATGTTCCCATTGCTACCAGTACTTTAGTGTCAACGACCAATGGGACAACAAGCCAGAGTATTGTTCCAGTTGTCGCGAATGGAAAGAAAAAGCTTGTGCTAATCGTCACTGCAATGGCAAAGTCCGATACAAAGATTTTTGGGATAACAAACCGGACTACTGCACCTGCAAAGGTTGGTATGAGGTTCGCTGTAGCAACTCAAACTGTCGCAATACTATTTCTGTTCACTCCTCTTGGTCAAATGTGCCTGAGCACTGCAAGGACTGTAATTCTTGGCATGAAAAGGCATGTGCCACCAGTGGGTGTACCGAAAAAGTTTCTTATAAACCATCTTGGAGTAATCCACCCGAGTACTGTGATACCTGTCGAAAGTTGGGTGGTAGTCGTAGAGACCCATGGAATGACCCCAGAAACGTAGTGGAAGGAATCGGCCCCAATGCAAGTGGAGTTTGGGGTCAAAAAATCATGGGTGGCCCCGATAAGGGGTTACATCGTGGCTATGACCCAGACAAAATTCGTGAATTTGAGGCTGGAAAAGATTATGAGAGGAGAAAGCGCTGAGACCCGAAAGGGTCTCTCTTTTTGTTTTATAATACTAGCCATGGATACCAATTATTTTTTGGACAACAAACTCGACTGCAACAAAGATAATCCTATTTATGTGGGATATTTGGCTGACCTAAAAGACCTATTTTTGGAAGTCCAAAAGCTGACTGAAGACAATAAAACAGACGAAGCTAAGGATTTACTAATGGACAGTGAGGGAAAGTTCTCTCCAAATCTATACAATATTTCGGAGGAGATAAACGATATTTTTGTCGGTCAACTTAAAAATGAGACTATCGAGCTTTATATAAATTTTAGAAAATTTAACGAGGAACTATCCAGCGAAAGAGTTAACGACCTCACGGGGAGAGACCTAAATATATCAATCAATAGAATTAAGCTTTTTTTGGCACAGGAATTGAGGCTAATAGATAACCTCAAGTAAAATCCTAAAAAAAATTATAAAAATATTTTACCTTTCAAAAGCATGGTGAGACCGAGCTTTTGGTATAGCTGTGGTACTAGCTTAGTGGGTAATTCTGTGCGGGGGGTCGAGTTTTTATAACTCAAACTGCAGGGAATATTATGCGGAAAAATAAACACCCAAAATCTATCCCAAATTATAACAGCTTACGCATGAAGCTTATTAATATAAGTCATAATATCTTTGTTATATATCTTTTGTGCCTAATACTTGACACAAAAGCCACCTTGTACGACGTATGCGGTCATAAACCAATGAGGTGATATCTATATCAAAACATGTCATTTGGTAATTTTCCGCAAAAGCTCCAAATCTACAAAGGATTATATTTTAATTATCTCCGCTAATCGATTGTTTACTTAGTTACAATCTTTTTGTAGTAGTGTTAAGTTGAGACTTGCTTACGCAGACCTCCCCTTGAGTCTCGTGTTTTAGGCACGCGACTTGGACTAGAAATTGTACTTAGCAGACACAAGCGGTATTTATTGCCACGCAGCATGGTGAAAAATACGAGGTCCAAGTGACAGCGCACTATAGCTAATGTACTGTGACTTAGCGACCCCGACCATGTTCGTAAAGTATTAAGCCGTTCGATTGTAGTTTAACCGGCTATTTACAGTTCTATATTAAGATTTTCTTCTTTTCTGTAACTTCCTTTACGACCTCCCCAGGACTGAGTTTCCTCCATGCCCTGACTACGAATGGTTTATCCTATTGGGTTGTCGAATTTGCTTGTTGCCTTAAAGTTCTAGCTTTTGTGAGAATTAGTTTGTGAAACCAGTGGCACTCACGAGGACGGTTTTCATTCGACCTCTTTATAGGGAACCTGAGAGTTATTGAGTCTTTCTAAGCTTCCTAGAATGCATGTCGGCATATCTATAAGTCAATAGATAAAACTAAAACCATTCTGTCAACCCTATCAAAACATATCAGTTTTAAATTTCTCTTAACTTTAAGATAACGATGAATAAAAATGGTAGCCCTGAGGCAGTAGATTAGCCACAGAAAGCCTTTCAAATAACTTATTTAAGATTGATATGTAAAGCAAGTGAACTGTTTGGGTCAAGCTCACATTTCACAACAAACCGACAATCATTTTTCATCTCATACTGAACAAAACTAAGTATCCGTTCCAATTTTTCTTTTGGTGATAGTCCTTGCGGAACAATTGTCGTTCCATTGAGAGAAATTGCCAAGTCATAAACATTAAGATGGCTGTAAACAGTGTCTAAAATTCTTGTGTCAGTGTGGCGCATTAGTCGTCGTGCTTGACCATAGGGGACACCATCGCGAAGTAAGGTTGTGGCATAAACATGGCGCAAGCTGTGAACTCTGATTTTCTGTTTTATGTCCAACTTTTTGCAACCCCTAGTCATAGAATTTTGCAACATTTTTTCGCTTATTCTAAAAATCAAGCCACCCCTGTTAATTCTCGGCCTAAGCATTTTCAACATATCATTTGCGATGGGTAGTTTATCTCTGTGTCCACCTTTTCCAAAAACCCAAAAGGTTTTTTCTTCAAGATTAAAGTCATCGGCTTTGAGTCCACGAAGCTCAAAGTTTCTCAATCCAGATTTTGAGGCAAAAATTAGGCAATCTTTCGCCTCTCGTTTTTGTCGTCGTACTGCCTTGTTGTCATTTTTCAGCACCTCACATCCTGCCTCTATTATCATTTGGGCAGTCTCAAAGGGGACAATTTGTATTTCTTCTCTGTGTAGTTTTGGCAGTTTAACCTTTTGTCCCCAGTTTTCCGAAATACTTCCACCCTCAAAATGCCAAGAAATAAAAGCTCGAACTACTTTTGAATCTGAAACCATGGAGCTTGGTTTCCACCCCAAGTCAGTGAGATAGGCAATATAGCCACGAAAAGTCTCTGGTGACAGTTCTGAGTTACCTAGGAATTTGGAAAGGCGAGTTAGTGTTTCTTTCTTACCCTCAATGGTTCTTTTTGTCATACCAGACTCAATCTCGCAAGAGAGTAGGTAATCAGCCATGGTTTTCTCGACATTAATACATGACGCCATTGAGCGTTAATCATGTATCGAGGAGAAAAAATTGCTACCACGACACTAAATTGTTATTTTCTATAAAAAGATTGATTTACCAATCTTTTTTGCGAGGCTGATGGGATTCGAACCCACGACCTTCTCCGTGACAGGGAGACGCGCTAACCAGCTGCGCTACAGCCCCAACAGTGTATATTTTACGACCTTTGTTCCAATTTCTCCATAGGCACGCACCTTACCCAATATAGCTATTGCATTATGGACTTGATATAATGTCCTAGTTAAATCATCTTAACCTTTACAGATTGTCTCGCGGTGATGATGGCCACGGGGAAAGTAGAAAGGAGCCAGAAATGGCTGTTCGTTTGTACGTAGGGAACCTACCCTACAATATTACTCAAACCAGACTCCAGGAGATCTTTTCTCCCTTCGGTGCTCTAGGTGAGGTAACAGTTATATCAGATAAGTTCTCCGGCAGGAGTAAAGGATTCGGATTCGTAGAATTCGAAGACGCTGAAGCTGCTAAGAGTGCTATCGAAAAAATGAATGGTGCTGACCTTGATGGTCGCAACATTATTGTTAATGAAGCCCGCCCCAAAGAAGACCGTCCCGCTGGTGGGAGATCCTTCGGAGGTCGCTAAGTTAGCTCTTAATTCGTAAGAATTACGTATAATGGTCGTATGACCGTTAACCGAGAAACCGCCCAGCTCCTTGAAAGAGTTGCGGCGGTTTTTCGTGTTAAGGAAGGTGACACTTTCAGAGTCAAAGCCTATTTAAATGCTGCTGCGGTCATAGACAGCCTTACAGAGCCGTTGGACGAACTTTGGCGGCAACAGAAGCTCGACACAGTCCCTGGCCTCGGGAAGGCACTGGTAGGATACCTGCAAGAGTATTTTTCCAAAGGAAAAGTTCAACATTTTGACTCACAATTAAAAAAGGTCCCCGCGGGTATGTTCGCCCTCATGGATATTCGGGGCGTGGGCCCCATGACGGCTTACAAACTCGCCAGGAAATTCCATCTATCGGACAAAAAGACCGCCATTCATCGTCTTCAACAGTTGATCAAAGATGACAAGCTTGGAAAAATCGAGAGTTTCAAAGAAAGATCAATTGAGCGGCTTACCAAGTCTCTGAAAATTCAAACTATCGGCAAGGGTAGGCTTCTTTTATCGGATGCCTTATCGATTGCCGAGGATTACCTAGAATATTTAAAAAGATCCTCATTGACTATCGAGGCAGAGCCTCTCGGAAGCCTTCGTAGGCGGCTCTCAACGGTTGGAGACATTGATCTGGCGCTAAATACGAAACACCCCGAAGCATCCATGAAACACGCCTTGTCTTATTCTCAAATAAGTTCGGTCATTACCAAAGGAGATAAAGTCAGCCACGTAAAGTTAAAAAACGGATTTGAGGTGGACATTAAGATCTCTGAACCTAGAGACTGGGGAAGTTTGCTCCAGCACTATACCGGATCCAAGATGCACAACATTCATCTCCGTACTATTGCCAAGGGGAAAAATCTCTCACTGTCTGAGTACGGGATCAAGAAAGGCAAAAAGACCAATCATTTCAAAACCGAAAAAGACTGTTATCGTTTCTTGGGAATGCAGGTAATCCCGCCTGAGCTTCGGGAAGACACAGGCGAGATCGGACTTGCTCAAAAAAACAGCCTGCCGGAACTAATCGAATTGGGAGATATAAAAGGGGATCTTCATATCCACAGTAACTACGACTTCCCCAGTTCGCACGATCAGGGTGTCAGTTCTCTCCATGAAATTCTTACCAAAGCTGAAGAACTTGGATATGAGTACATCGGAATATCGGATCACAACCCAAAATATTCCGGCCTGTCTGAAAAGGAAACAGAAAAGATCTTGATGGGCAGAAAGAAGTTTCTTGAACAAGATTTTCATGCTTATGAAAAGCGTGTGAAAAATAGGGGAATAAAATTACTCATAGGTATGGAGATAGATATTAGGCCGGACGGCGACTTGGCTTTAAGCGATAAATTGATGAACTCACTGGACTATGCCATTGTTTCCATTCACTCATCCTTTGACAAAGGAATGGATGAAAATACGGACCGGATCATCAACGCACTTTCTCATCCCAAAGCTTTGATCCTGGGACACCCCACTGGCAGACTAATCAATCGACGTGATCCCATTGTTGCGGATTGGGAAAAAATATTTGAGTTCTCTGCCAAAAGCAAAAAGATCATTGAGGTCAACTCTTACCCTGATAGGCTTGACCTGCCTGATGACCTAATAAAGACCGCTGTTTCAAAAGGTGTCAAACTCATCATCAACACGGATAGTCACGATGTCGACCATATGGATGGCATCAAGTATGGTGTATGGCAGGCCAGAAGGGGCTATGCTACAAAAAAAGACATTGTAAACTCTCTAACATGGAAGAACTTGCAGACAGTGCTAAAATAGTTTTGTTACTTAATTAGTCAATACCTATGAACTTTCCTCTTCTGCTTCTCGTAGTCGCCGTTATCATATTTTTCTACGTAGTCTCTCTTTACAACTGGTTCCAAACTGCGCTCACAAGAATTACTGCATCCATCCAGGACATTGGTAATCAGCTAAAACGCCAAGCCAGTCTTATTCCCAATCTTGAAAAATCGGCCAAAGGATATCTCAAGCATGAAAAGGGCATCTACGAGGCCATAGTATCCGCGAGAAAAGCCGTTGAAAAGGCCTCGGGCAGCAAAGACATTTCCAAAATTGAAGCTGCTTCGGACGCTGTAAGCTCTTTGGTGCCCAAACTCCAGATCCTGGTTGAAAGTAATCCTGAGATGAAAGGCGTCGAAGTTATCAATAAGCTCATGGATGAGCTCCGCGACACGGCAGACAAACTGATGTACGCCAGACGCGTCGTCATCGATCTTACAGCCGACTTCAACGCTAAAGTAGTCACAGTTCCCAGCAATTTTGTCGCCATGATCTTCGGTTTTAAGATGCAAAAGGGTTTAGCTACTCCTACAGAAGGAGGCCATCTCGAAGTTTCTGAAGCCGAAACGAGAGAACCCAAGATCGACCTCTGATAGAATTCGTTTCAGATGAAAAATATTTACGAACAAGTAGACGAGAATAAATTCCGGAGTGTGGTGGTTGTCGCATCTTTTATCATTTTCATCACCGCCGCCACCTATCTCATCACTTATTCGCTCGGTTATGATCTTAGCGCTGTCGGTATAGCACTGATCTTTTCTGGTCTTTTTAGTTTCATCAGTTACTACAACTCCGATAAAATAATTTTGGGGATATCCGGCGCCTCTCCAGCCAACAAGAAAGATCATTTTGAGTTTTATACAGTCACCGAGAATCTGTCCAGGGTTGCCCGGATTCCCATGCCAAAGCTTTATGTTATCGACGACACCGCCATGAATGCTTTTGCCACCGGACGGGATCCCGAACACGCGGTTGTCTGTGCCACTACCGGAATTCTCTCCAAACTAAACCGCACCGAACTGGAAGGTGTTGTTGCTCACGAACTCAGCCATATTAGAAACTACGACATCCGTCTGATGAGTATCGTTACCATTCTCGTCGGCCTGATTACCCTCCTAGCCGATATTCTACTTCGTACCAGAATGAGGGGAAAATCAGACAGGGAAGAGGGAAACCTCGGAGCTATTCTGATGATCGCGGGTATTATCATGGCTTTGTTATCACCTGTTGTTGCTCAGCTGATTCAGCTGGCAATTTCCAGGCGGCGTGAATTCTTTGCAGATGCTTCCGGCGCACTTTTAACAAAATATCCGGCCGGACTAGCGAGTGCACTCGAAAAAATCTCCGCCGACAAAGAACCGCTGGAGGCGGCCAACAAGGCGACAGCCCATCTCTACATCGCCAATCCGCTGAAAAATCATCATGACTCTATCGGCTGGTTCGCCGGCCTCTTCAACACCCACCCTCCAGTTAAGGAACGTATTAAAGCGTTGAGAGGTGAATAGCATCAAAGACAGAAACTTCGTAGACCACGACCTCAAGGGGGTCGATTTTGAGGAGACAAAGTTTGTCGATTGTAAATTCGCCAAATCTCAGTTCAAGTTCACCGGATTCAAAAATTGTATATTTTTCAACTGTGACTTCAGTAATGCCTTACTGGACTCCACCTCCTTCACCAAATGCCGTTTTGAAGACTGTAAATTGAATTGGATAAACTTCAAAGATTGTTCACTTTCGGCTTGCATATTTCAACACTGTTTACTGGAAGGCTGTTCGTTTGAAAAACAAAAGCTTCCCGAGTGCTCTTTTCCCGAATCCGATCTCACTTCTGTCTATTTTGCTAACTGCGACCTCTCGGGGATGGATCTCACTCATGTTAACTTCGAAAAGGCCATTTTTGATTATTGCAAACTAAAAGGGACAAGCTTTACAGATTCAAACACCACGGGAGTCTCTTTTCAAAATTGCCAAATCAGTCAGACCATTCTTGACCTTGAAGGGTTCATCCAGTTCGGCCTCTCCAAAGGCTTCAAACTAAATAACTGATAAAATCAGGCGCATGTCTTCAGCCATATCAAAGGAATTGCTACTTTCATCGGTCATTTCCGGTGAGGTGGGAAAACTAAGCTCCAAACTATCCTTTTGGCAGGCCGACATTTCGGCGACACAAACCTTGTGGGAATCACCCAATACTCTTTCATTGGAATCTGTGCTGGATTCCATCGACCCTGAGGAAGATCTTCTGGAATCGGTAGATTTGGCATTGTTGTATGGCATTGGTTGGGAATTCATCTGGGGCAAGAAACCACCAGAGGTAGTTAGTTTGCTTCGTCAAGAAATTATTCAGAAAGTCAGAGAGGGCACAGCTCTTAACGAATTGGAAACCCTATGGTATCGACTAATCTGTGTGGATACAGATATGTTTTAGTATCGAATGTGAGTCCCGTGATGCTTATCTCCCAAGATCGCTTTGCTTAATTCGTTCGGCCTGTTTCCATTGATAATAATTGTTTCAAAGCCCTTATCAGCCATTGCCAAACTCTCTCTCACTTTGTGGACCATTCCTCCTGTTACATCAATCTGGCCGGAGCCGGTAATAAATTTTTCAACCTCCTTAATATTCTTGTGGTTTATTTCCGGAAGGGTCTTTCCGGTCGAGTCGAATACCCCGTCTGTATCTGTACAATAAACAAAACTGATTCTAAATTTCTTGGCTAATTTTCCGGCCAATGCTCCCAGTACCAGTTCTGTCGAATATATACAGGCGCCAACTTTTTTATCAAAAATGACATCACCGTATAGCACCGGGATATAGCCTACCTTCAAGGCTTGTTCAATGGGGACACAAAAAACCTCCTCGACTTTGAAGTTACTTGCCAGAATGCAACTCTCGGGAGAAAACGACACCGCCGGTAGTTTCTGGTCAAGAAAGTTTTTTATTATTATTCTATTTAATTCAATTGCTCGGTCGGCCACAATTGGAAAGCCTTTAAACTGGAGCGGTCCCTTGATACCATCTTTAACTCTGAACTCTACTGCCGGTCTGTGAGCAAAAGATCCGGCACCATGAGCTACTAATATTTTTCCGTCAAAGGTCTTCCGAATTTTCTTCAGTTCTCCGGCAAGTCGACAGATCGTTCCCGGTCTGGAAGTTCGATCTATGCTTTTGTCTGTGATCAGACTTCCCCCCAACTTAATTAATACAAGTCTTTCCATTACCCCAAGTTTACCAAAGATATAATAGATCAATGAAAACAATTACTTTCGTCACTGGAAATGAAACCAAACTCCGTCACGCCCGTGAGGCCATGAGGGGTTTTGACGTTGATATTGTTGGAAAAAAGCTTGATATTCTCGAGCCGAGAGAAGAAGATCCTGAAATAGTTGTTCGTGAAAAGGCTCTTCAAGCCGCGAAGATAGTTAACCTACCATTAATGGTCGAGGACTCCGGTATCTTTATTCGTGCACTGGGAGGATTTCCCAAAAATTTCGTTCATTTTGCTATCGAAAGCATCGGGATTGAAGGAATTATGAAGCTGATGGTGGAGATAAAGGACCGTCATGCAGAGTTTAGACAGTCTTTGGCGTATATCGAACCGGGTATGGCAGATCCAATAATCTTTAGCTACGTCGATGGAAGTTATACTATTGCCGATAAAATCTGGGAGCCGGAGTTTGGGGACACCGATGACTTTAACAAAATTCTTATTCCACCGGGAGAAACCAAACCGCTCTCTTCATTTAGTCCGGAATGGCTAGCCGAAAGAGATACTAAGGCAAACGAAGATACTATCCACTACCGGAAACTGGCCAAATGGCTATCATCCAGGCCTTAGCACTTGACTTGACGGAGTGCCAGAATGGTTGTAATCTATAGTCATGGAAAACCCATTTCAATCTCAAGACGAAGGCAACCTCTTGGAAAAATTTACCATCAATCTTACCGATAAGGCCAGGGCACACAAACTAGATCCTGTGATCGGTCGGGATATGGAGATCCGCCGGGTCATGCAGGTACTCTCCCGTCGAACCAAGAATAACCCCGTTTTAATCGGAGATCCGGGTGTAGGGAAAACTGCTTTGGTTGAAGGACTTGCCAATCGCATCGCTGACGGTGACGTTCCTGATTCCATCAAAGACAAGGACATTTTGGTTCTGGATATGGCCAGCATTCTGGCCGGTGCTTCTTATCGAGGAGAGTTCGAACAAAGGATGAAGGGTATTGTTGATGAAGTCAAAAAAGGAGAGGGAAGATATATTTTATTTATTGATGAGCTCCATACTCTAGTAGGCGCCGGGTCTGCCGAAGGGGCCGTTGATGCTGCCAATATCTTGAAACCGGCTCTAGCCAGAGGAGAGCTTCATCTTATTGGTGCCACAACAATCGATGAGTACCGCAAGCACATCGAAAAGGATGCTGCCCTTGAGCGACGTTTCCAGCCTATTCTGGTTGAAGAACCTAGCCAAGAGGATTCGGTGGCTATCCTTCGTGGTATTAAAGAAAAATACGAGATTCATCACAAGCTCAGAATTAGCGATGACGCACTGGTAGCTGCGGTTAACCTTTCGGTCCGCTATCTACCCGATCGTTTCTTGCCGGATAAGGCGATCGACTTGATAGATGAAGCCGCTTCTTCTCTAAAAATCGAAATAGAGTCTATGCCGGCAGAGTTGGATTTATTAAAACGGAAAATTATTCAGATCGAGATCGAACTAGCCGCTCTCAAAAAAGAAAACACCGACTCAGCCAAGTCCCGACGAGAAATTCTCGAAAAAGATCGTGAAGATAAAAAAGATTTGGCCGGAAGGATAGAAATATCTTGGAAAAATCAAAAGGGGATTATTGAGGAGATCAACAAAATTCAGTCCGAAATTGATCAAACAAAAATCAAACTGGACGTTGCAGAAAAGGAAATCCGTCTGGAAGAGGCGGCTCAGTTGAAGTACGGGACACTGCCAAAACTGCAAGCAAAACTAAACGAAAAGCAAAAAGAGTGGGGGAATATCAAGCCGGAAGATCGTGTTCTGCAACTGGAGGTTGATACGGAGGATATTGCCAAAGTTATTTCCCGGTGGGCAGGTATACCAGTTACCAGATTATTGGGTTCAGAGTCATCAAAATTAATTAATCTTGAAAAGGAACTCGTCAAACGGGTTATTGGGCAAGATAAGGCTATCAAATCCGTCGCCAATGCAGTCAGAAGATCTCGTGCCGGCATTTCAGACGAAGATAAGCCGATAGCCTCGTTCTTGTTTTTGGGACCCACCGGGGTTGGTAAAACCGAGACCGCTAAAGCCTTGGCTCAAGAGCTGTTTGGTGACGAGAAGTCTCTAATTCGAATCGATATGACCGAATATACCGAAAGTCACTCAATTGCCCGTCTCATTGGTGCTCCACCCGGCTACGTAGGTTACGAAGAGGGTGGTCAACTAACCGAAGCCGTTCGCCGTAAACCTTACTCTGTCCTTCTTTTTGACGAGATCGAAAAAGCTCATCCTCAAATATTTAGTGCCTTTTTGCAAATTTTAGATGACGGTCGTCTTACGGACGGCAGGGGACACACGGTCAATTTCAAGAATACAGTCATCATTATGACCAGCAATCTCGGAGGTAGTTTTGTGGTGGATGACAAAATGGATGAAGCGGACGTCGAAGCTAAGATGTTTGTAACTCTCAGAGAAAACTTTCGTCCGGAGTTTCTAAACCGCATCGATCAAATCATCACCTTCAAGCGACTGGGTAAGGATGAGGTTGCCAAGATTGTTGAAATACAGCTCGGGGAACTATCCCTTCGTTTGGCCGAAAAAGGTTTTAACATTATCTTTGACAAATCGGTGAACGATTATGTCACTCTCTTCGGCTTCGACAAGATCTACGGCGCCCGTCCGGTCAAAAGAGTGATTCAAAACAAAATTGAAGACGAATTAGCGCTCCAAATCATCGAAGGGCGTCTTCCAACTGGCCAAATAATTACCGTAGGTATCAAAGATGGGCGTTTATCGGTAAAATAGAGGTTGTGATAAATCTCAAGATTACCAAGCTCGAAAAGAGTTACAACCAGCCACTGCTGGACAATGTCACCCTTACACACACAGGGAACGGCATTGTTGCTTTGATTGGAGACAATGGTTCTGGCAAATCGACCCTCTTAAAAATCCTCATGGGCTTAGATGAGCAAGACAGTGGCCAGATCGAATGGGGCGGCGAGCCACGAATTGGCTATCTGCAGCAGGAGATCGACTCACTTCCCACCTTGTCGGGTGGCCAAAAGAAAATTGCTCTCTTGGCAGATCTCATTTACTCTAACCTTTACGATGTACTCCTCTTAGACGAGCCGGATAACCATCTGGACATCGAAAACAAACAGTGGTTGGCCAGCGCTCTCGAATCCTTTGATGGCCTAGTTATCATGATTTCTCATGACCGTCACCTACTTAAACAGATTACCACCCATACATGGCTAGTTGAAGACAGGGAAATCCGCACCTATCCCTTCGGCTACGAAAAGTTTGTATTAGAGTATCAGCGCGAGAGGGACGATCTGGACCACCTTTTTCATGTCCAAGACCGTGAACACAAACGACTCAAGGAACTCGTGGAAAGATTCCGCCAAAAAGCCGCCAGTGGCAAAAAGACCGCTCGCTACTATCACGCTCTTGAAAAACGACTTGCACGTTTCGAATCGGAAATGGTCAAAGATCCCAAGGGTCGAGACTCTCATATAGAACTCAGCACTTCAGTCTCAGGGAAAAAAATCAAACATAAGATTGCTATTATTGTGAAGGACTTGGAATTCTCATATCCGGACAATCCCGTCTTCGAAAACGCCGAGCTTTACGTTGAGGTTGGGGAAAAGGTTGCCTTGATCTCTCCCAATGGTTCCGGCAAGTCGACTCTTATCAAGTTAATTCTCGGTCAGCTCGAACCTTCCAGTGGTATCGCGAGAACCGGTGAAAATCTCAAAGTCGGCTACTATTCCCAGGAACATCTTGAAGCTTTGGACAAAGACTCTTCACCCATCGACTGCTTTACTCAGAGATTTCCGATTGCCGACTACGAAGCCGCCGCCGTTCTGCGCAAGTTTTATTTTAGTAAACATACGATTAAATCCAAGATTTGGACTCTTTCCGGTGGCCAGAAGGCCCGTCTTCAGTTGGCCCTCTTTCTTTACACCAACCCCGATATTCTTATCCTCGACGAACCCACTAACCACCTGGACCTCAAGTCTGTCGCAGCTCTTGAGGAATTCCTGGTCGATTACGAAGGTACGGTACTTTTGATTTCTCACGATCACGATCTTCTCAACAACGTCTGTGACATCGCCTACGAGATCAAAAACAAAAAGATCACCCTCAGCCCCGACTTCTTGAACGATAATTTGACATGAAAATGGCACCCCGGAGGGTGCCTAATCGAAAAGATTCATCTAGTCATAATGGAAAGCGCGGCGTTCTTCGAGCTGACTTTCCATTGGCAAAGAAAGCGAGTAAACCTCCATCACTTTTTGCATGGGTTTGGCTTTTTCTTCCTCTGCTTTCTTTCGCACACCCTCATTGGGCAACACATACACAGGAAAGTCTTCATAGTCAAAGGTGTCACACACGATAATCATATGTGTGGCGCCTTTATCTTTTCCCTCACCGAACCAACGCGCCAGTTCCTCTCTTGTAACAGCCATGGTACCTTCTCCTTTCATTAATGTGCTTTATAGGCCATTATACCACTAAGTACCCATGCCCAAAAATTCCTGCTAAAATTGGGTTTGTGCACAAAGTAATTGTTTCACCAGAAGAAATCAAGAAAATTGCTAACCTTGCTAGCCTCAAGCTTCAGCCGAGGGAAGTTGACTTATTCTCCAGTCAGTTTACCGAAACCGTTGATGTCATTAATCAGTTAAACGAAATCGATACCTCAGACATTCCTGCAACATATCAGGTAACCGGCTTAGCCAACATATCCCGTGAAGACATTGTGGATATACCAAGAGTTCTCCCTCAAGAAGTTGCTTTGAGAGAAGCCAAACTAACAAACAATGGCTTCTTTGTCGTCCCTCGTATTATCGATACAGACGAAACAGAAAGTGTTATCTAATGAAACAGCTGCACGAACTAACCATCAATGAAGTTCACGAAGGTTACCGAAACCACGAGTTCACCTGTGTTGAACTAGTCAAACATTTTCTTAACAGAATCGAAAAATACAATCCAAAACTAAACATCTTTCTGGCCCTCAACCCCAACGTCATCACGCAGGCTGAAGCGATCGATAGAGAAATCGCAGAGAAGGGGATTGATAGGGAACTGCTCGGTATCCCGATGGCCATAAAGGATAATTTTTTAACCGTTGGTATCTCTACCACAGCGAGCTCAAACATTCTTAAGGGATTTATGCCACAGTACGAATCGACTGTTACCTGTAAACTTCTCGCTGCCGGTGCCATCTTTTTAGGTAAAACAAACATGGACTCCTTTGCCCATGGTAGTAGTACCGAAACTTCAGACTTTGGTCCTACACACAACCCCTGGAATCCGGAGAAGCTTCCTGGAGGGTCTTCCGGTGGCTCTGCTGCCGCGATCTCTGCCCAGCTGGCCACCGCTGCATTGGGAAGTGAAACAGCCGGCTCAATCCGTCAACCGGCGGCCTGGTGTGGTGTTACCGGTTTCAAGCCCACTTATGGTCGTGCCGGGCGCTATGGTTGTATTGCTATGGCCAGCTCCACCGATTCACCAGGCCCCATCGCCAAGACCGTTGAGGATGCTGCTCTAATTACTAAGGTGATTTCCGGCAAAGACCCCTTCGACGCCACCACTAGTCCGTTGGTGGTTGAAAACTACCCTTCCTTTTTGGGAAAATCGAACTTGGATGGTATAAAAATCGGCTTGGTCACAGAATATTTACTGGCAGACATGAGAAACGACGTGAAGCAACTAATTTTGGAGGCAGCCGCTAAGTTTCGTTCCTTGGGTGCCATTGTTGAAGAGGTCTCCCTAATGGATCCTAAGTATGCCGTTGGTGTTTATACTGTTGTTCAGCGCTCGGAAGTTAGTTCAAACTTGGCCAGATTCGATGGCATTCGTTTTGGCCATACTCGCGATTCATTTGGTGAAGAAACCAAGCGGCGTATTATGCTTGGTACGTATACTTTGTCTTCCGGCTACTATGATGCCTATTACAAAAAAGCTCAGGCTGTTCGAACTAAAATGATTGATCAGTTCACAGAAATATTTAAAACCTTTGACGCCGTCATTGGCGCTGTTTCACCTGGACCTGCGCTTCTCATTGGGGCAACCAAGAACCAACCCATGTTTGGAGAGATGGAAGACATTCTCGTCGAGCAGAGCTCCGTCGCCGGCTTAACTAGTACTAGCGTTCCTTGTGGCTTTGTTGATGGTCTACCCATTGGACTGCAGATTACTTGTGACCAGTTTCAAGAAGCGAAGGCGCTCGCCATTGCTGATTGTTACCAGAAAAACACCACCTTTAGCCAGTTCCCCGACCTAGACAAAACCCTATGAAAATTACTCCCTTAATCGGTCTCGAGGTACATGTCGAGTTGGAAACAAAATCGAAAATGTTTTGTGGTTGTCCGGCTGATCATTTTGGTAAAGCTCCCAATACCCAGACCTGCCCGGTATGTCTTGGTTTACCGGGTGCTTTGCCGGTACCAAATCAAAAGGCCATCGAGTCTTGTATCAAGATTGGCCTAGCCCTCAATTGTTCCGTCAACAGACTTTCAAAATTCGACCGCAAACAATACTTTTACCCCGATCTGCCCAAGGGATACCAGATTAGTCAATACGACCAACCTTTTTGCTCAGTAGGGTTTTTGAACCTGGATTCCGGAAAAAAGATTGGCATCGAAAGAGTTCACCAAGAAGAAGACACCGGCAAACTCCAGCATACAGTCTTAAACGGAGAAAAGGTTACTCTCGTGGACTTCAATCGCTCCGGCGTTCCTCTCGTGGAAATAGTTTCCATGCCGGATATGACTAGTAGTGCTGAAGCTAAAGAATACTTGAAAAAAATACACGAAATCATTCGGGCTATCGGCGTCTCTAATGCCGACATGGAAAAGGGACAGATGAGACTGGAGCCAACAGTCAATGTTTGTATTGAGAATGAAACCGGGATTTACTACACTCCTTTGGTGGAAATTAAAAACATTAATTCCTTCAACTTTGCCGTTCAGGCCATCGAATTTGAAATCAAGCGTCAAGTTCAAGAGTTCGAAAAATCAGGTATCGAAAAAACAGCCACCAACAAAACTACCCGCGGTTATGACTCCGTCAAGAAGACCACCTTCCTGCAAAGAACCAAAGAGGAAGCCAAGGATTACCGCTATTTCCCAGAACCTGACATCCCGCCCTTTATCATTGAGGAAGATTTTGTAGAAAGAATTAGAAAAGAGATCCCTTTACTTCCGGATCAGGAAATATTTTCGTTGGAAAAGCTTGGTGTGGAGAAAAAAGACGCCAAAATCCTTATCAGTACCCAAAACCGGCTCGCTATTCAGATAGTTCATGATTATTCCCGCGATGATCGGATCGACTCTAAGAAACTTGCCAGTCTGATCGTCAACGGTAAATTAAATCCTGCTCAAGACGTTTTGGTTCAATATCGGAACCTAACAAAAATCGGCATTACGGATACCACTCAACTCACTCAAATTGTTCAAAACATCATCGACGGTAACCCCAGTATCGTAGCCGAATACAAAAAAGGTAAAACTAACGTGGTCGGTTTCTTCATCGGCCAGGCCATGAAAGAGACCAAAGGAGCCGCCAATCCCAAAACACTAAGCGATGTGGTAACAGAGTTGCTTAACCGATAAATCTTAGAACATCATCAACAATTCTTTCACCAAAACCCACAAATGGATGTTCGGCACCTTCGTATACTAGTGTACTCACTCGATTGGAACCTATAAGGTTCTGTTTCAATTTTTTCATTGCTTCGTAAGGATCCATCACGGGAACAATTCCGTCATCCTTGGTGCCGGTGATAGCCAAAACCGGAACGTCAATTGAGTTAACCGTTTTCCACCCTAAGGAACCATCAAAAAAGTTGAAAACTGCAAGATTGGTTCTTGCTCCAAAGAAATTCACTGCTGTTTTTGCTGAAAGGATCTCCGAACCCCAAAGTTTATTTTTTAACAACCGTTCGTCTTGTCCTAATGCAATATTCTTGTTGGCCTCTTCCAAGATTGCTTTGATATTTTCTTTCTCACTTGGCTCTCTTGTAAGTCCTATCATGTCGGCCGGACTTAGGAGGACTGCTCCAGAGATATTATTGTGTTCACATTCTTGTAAGAAATAAGCAATTTTTGAACACCCTAGGCTATGTCCAAATAGCCATATATCTGAATACCCCAAACGTAGGGCTTGATTTACCCATGCTTGAATATCAATCACACATTCCTCAAATTTTTCAAAAGCATTACCTATGACCTTCATATCATTCCCTCCATCGGTATTGAAACCAGTTATAGTACCAAGCCCTCTATTTTCGCCGACCAAACAACTAACTCCATTTCTTGGGAGCATTTCGTGCATAGTTGGGAAATAGTCCTCATTCATAATAGAGCCGGCCATGCCATGAATGTGGACAATTATTTTTTTATTCTTGCTTTCCACTTCAGACAACAAACCATTTAAAATTAGTCCGTCACTGGTTTTTGTTTTGACTATCTTCATAACTATATTCTACCCTTCAAACAGGATCTTATTGAAATCAACTATTCTACCTCCTACAACCGTAACACCTTCACTCTCTAAAATCGCAATTTTTCTTTCGATCTCTGTTCCTTCGATTTTCCCCATAAATCCACCGATGGATCCGTCACTTCGAACAACTCGATGACAGGGGGCTTCCGGAGCGTAAGGATTATTCTTTAGTGCCTGACCAACTGCTCGGTAAGCTTTTGTGCCCAATTTCTCTCCCAATGCTTTATATGTCGTCACCTTACCCATCGGTACATCCTTTAGGACTTTATAGACTTCATCGGCAAAACTCATATATATAGTATACTATGGGCAGAAATATGGAAAAATATTCACATAAAAACGTCGAACTCGGGCAGGAAAGGGAAAAAATAGTGTGTGACTTCGCTATCCTTGAGGCTACCGAGGGCTTTGCTCAACTTACCGAAAAACAAAGAGAAATAATTCGTGTATCTCTGATTGTTCAGGCGAGAGCCGAAAGAGACATGGACCCATCACACAAAAACGATCCTTGGTATTATGATTGGCGCAAGCGCAGGGGACTTCGGGCAAAGTACCAAGGAAGTCTCGAACATATAAAGCAATGGTATTGCCACGTAGCCGTGGCAGCCCTCGAGAATGAGGATCTCTCCCCCACCAGGCCACCAAATTGCAAAAGGGAATTTTTTGATGGAGCCTATCTGGCTATCGACCAAGAATTCGAGTTAAGAAAAGCGGTTGAGTTTTTTGGTTATCCTTGTGTCGTTCATGTAAGCACTGAGCTTGGTAACTCGAGTGGAGAAACCACAAAGTTTCACACCTTTCTGGCCCTGGGACATGGACCAAAAGGCGAGATAGTGGTCTGGGAAAAACAAAGGATTGGACTTCCGTATCGGGTCGTAAGCTTAAGCCAGGTTTATGACGATTACAGCCATGCACACTTTTGGGGATTCAGAAATCTTCGGTCATCCACTTGAAATATTCACGGATAACCCTGAAGATAACTAAGCATGCCAAAGTTCACGCATCTCCATGTTCATACAGAGTTCTCCCTTTTGGATGGGTTGAGCAAAATTGGTAAGCTTGTTGCTAAGACCAAGGAGTTCGGCCAAAATGCGGTTGCGATTACCGATCACGGCTCAATGTACGGAGCCATCGAGTTCTACAAGAAGGCCCTTAAGGAAGAGATCAAACCCATTATCGGCTGCGAAATATATCTAGCCAAAGGCTCTTTATCAGATAAAAACAAAGCAGACGCCAACCATTTGATCTTATTGGCTGAAAATTTTGAAGGGTATCAAAACCTGCTGAAGATTGTCACAATTGGTCAGACAGAAGGCTTCTATTACAAACCGCGCGTAGACAAGGAGATTTTGACTAAATATTCAAAAGGTCTAATCTGTACTACCGCTTGTCCGGCAGGCCGAGTCCAAAAATTACTCATTGAGGAAGGGTTAGAGGCAGCCAAAAGAGAGCTTGTTGAATACGAACAAATATTCGGATCGGGAAATGTTTTTATAGAACTCCAACGGCACCATTACGACCGATACGCCTTAAACTCTTCAGTGCCAACCGAAATCAAACCAAAACTGCTAAATTTTCATCAAAACGAAATTAGAGCGGAGGAGGGACTAATTAGGCTTTCACGAGAACTCGGAATACCTCTGATAGCCACCAACGACTCTCATTACATTAATCAGGAAGACGCCGCCGCTCAGGATGCTTTGGTTTGCGTGCAAACAGGGAAAATGCTCGAAGATACCAACCGTATGCGGTATGTTGATACACCGGATTTCTATCTTAAAAGTCCTGATGAAATGGCGGTTGAGTTTCAGGATCTACCAGAGGCCTTGTCCAATACCCAAAAAATCGCAGATCGCTGTGAAGTTACAATTAAATTAGGTGAATGGTATTTCCCTAAACTGCATTTACCTACAGGTAAATCAGCAGGCGAAGTGTTGCGCGAAAAAGCTTATTCTGGTTGCCTGGAAATCTTTGGTTCAGTCAGCGAAGAGCAAAAAACTCGGCTGGAATACGAACTGGAGGTTATTGAAAAAAAGGGGTACTCGCCATATTTTTTACTTGAATCCGGGATCGTTAATTTCGCGAACGATGCCGGAATATATACAAACACCAGGGGTTCCGCTGCAGGTTCTCTGGTCTCATATTGTGTAGGGATTACCACGGTTGACCCTCTCTACTTTCGGTTGCCTTTTGAACGTTTCCTAAACCCCTTCCGACCATCGCCTCCGGATATTGATTTGGATGTCGCAGACATTCACCGGGACGACTTGATTCATTATCTTTCCAGAACTTATGGCCAAGAAAAAGTTGGTCAGATATGTACTTTTGGTACCATGAAGGCTAGGGCCGCCGTCCGTGATATTGGTCGGGTTATGGGCATGCCCTACTCTAAGGTAGATAAGATTTCCAAGACAATTCCTGAAGGTAGTCAAGGTTTCCCCATGACATTAAAAAAGGCCCTTGAGTCCACGCCGGAACTGCAAAAAATGAAAGATGGTGATCCGGAGATAAGACGTCTTTTGGATATGGCACAAAAGGTGGAAGGTAATGCTCGTCATATTTCGGTTCATGCGGCCGCGGTTATTGTGGGTCCGGATAGTTTGGTCAAGTTCACCCCGCTACAGCAAGAAACAGGTGGTGGAGACCGAGTCATAACTCAGTACGAGATGCACTCCTGTGAAGATGTGGGGTTGATCAAGCTTGATATTTTAGGCATCGCCAATCTCACCATTCTCGCCAACGCCGTCAAATTAGTCGAAAAACTCTATCCGGTCAAAATAAATATCAAAAAAATTCCTTTGGATGATAAGGCTACCTTCGAAATGCTGGCAAGGGGTGAGACCTTTGGCGTGTTTCAGCTGGCCGGTGGCGGCATGACCAAGTATTTGATTGATCTGAAACCGGAAAGAATCGAAGATGTTATGGCCATGGTGGCTCTTTACCGTCCAGGCCCTATGGGTAGTATTCCGGAATATATTATTCGAAAGAGGGATCCCAGTAAGGTTTCCTATTTTGTACCGGGACTCGAAAAGATTCTCGATCAATCATATGGAATCATCACTTACCAGGACGATGTTCTCTTTATGGCTATCCAGTTAGCTGGATACAACTGGGAGGAAGCTGATAAGTTTAGAAAGGCGATCGGCAAGAAAATCGTTTCAGAAATGGAAGCCCAACACTCCAAGTTCGTTGAAGGATGTGTTACTCATTCAAATATTGCAAGAGAGAAAGCTGAAGAACTTTTTAAGCAAATTGAAACCTTTGCTGCTTATGGATTTAATAAGGCTCACGCCGCTTCGTATGGTATCGTTGCCTACTGGACGGCATACGTCAAAGCTCATTACCCGGTTGAATATATGACCGCCCTGATGTCCGTTGAGGCGGGAGATACAGACAAGATCGTTCAAGCCATATCCGAATGTGAAAAGCTAGGTATACGTGTTTTACCTCCGGACGTTAACGAATCGTTGACTGATTTCACCGTCGTCAGTTTGTCGGAAGATCTTTGGCTTCCAGAAGGTAGAGCTAAGGATTCCGGAAAGGCCATTAGATTTGGCCTCTCAGCGATAAAAAACGTCGGCACCTCAGCCATTACGGCTATTCTGGAAGCACGAAAAAATGGCCTTTTCCAATCATTCACTGAATTCCTAAGGAGAGTCGATCTGCAGAAAGTAAACAAAAGAGTGGCGGAATCTCTTATCAAAGCAGGGGCTCTTGATCGTTTCGGCAACCGGGCTCAGCTTCTGGCGGCCTTACCTATTATAAGAGAGGGTTCTGTTCGAATTATGAAAAAACAGGGTGAGAGTCAGGTGAGCTTGTTTGGTGCCGCTTCGGTAGATGACGCCACCGATCATCTTCCCGACATTCAGGAATTGTCTCTAGAGGAAAAACTAAAACTCGAAAAAGAGCTTTTGGGATTCTATCTTTCAGATAATCCGGTCAAAAAGATTGTCAGAATAGTTTCGGATCTAGTTTCTCATAAGATTGTTCATCTTGACCCAACTCTCCATTTAAATCAGACGGTTACCCTCGCCGGTGTCGTGAGTCGGGAAAAACTTGTTAATACGAAAAAAAATAACTCCAAAATGGCTTTTGTCACCCTTCAAGACGACACGGGGACAATCGACTGCATCATTTTTCCCAAGCTTTATGCCGAGAATCCTGAGCTCTGGCACGAAGATTCCGCCCTTATTGTTAAAGGTAAGGTAGACAACCGAGAAGATAAACTTCAAATTGTCGTTGATTCGGGTACGGCGATCGATACTCACAAAACCCCCAGAGATATGATTCACGAAATCTTTATTAAATCTGGAACGCCCAAGAGTGTTATGCAAGAGGTTAGTGATCTCTTAAAGGCTCACCCGGGTGACCATGAAATAGTGGTGGCCGTAGAAACCGGTAACAATCTAAAGAAAATCACCTTACCTTATAAGGTAGACTACACCCCAGCGCTAGCAAAGCAGGTGGAAAAAACCCTCCACGGCTGGTAAAATAAGTGCCTATGGCAAATCAAATCAAATGGCAGGACAAAATATCCTTCGGTGTAGGTGATACCCTTAAAGTATCCTTAGCCGTCAAAGAAGGTGAAAAAACTCGTATTCAGGTATTTCAGGGTATCGTCATTGCTATTCGTGGCACCGGCGAAGGTAAAAACTTTATCGTGCGCAAGATCGCCACTGGAGGTATAGGTGTCGAAAAAATCCTACCAATTAATACCCCGACCATTACCGGCATCGAGATACTTAAAAAGGGTAAGGTTCGCCGAGCCAAACTGTACTACCTTAGGGACTTGTTAGGCAAGAAAGCTACTAAAATCAAAGATGTTTTTGTTAAAAAGGGCCAAAAGGCCGAAATAGAGGTACCGGTCGAAGCTACAATCGAGAAAACCGAGAGTATCGCTAAGGATGAGAAGGTCCGTCCGGAAGCTATTAAGGTCAAAAATGCTCCAAAGGTCGAAGTGGTAAAGGTTAAAAAGGTCAAAAAGGGTCCAAAGAAGATAGTTCGCAAGGAAAAGGTCTTCGTTCGCTAATCTAAAATATCCAACTAGTCGGTGACCACAACCCTTTTGTTTTTGAAACTATAGAGCATGGCTGGTCTGTGGGCGATACCTTCCAGCATCTTCCCTGAAGCAGTAATCAGGCCCGTCGAAAGTATCTTTTTCCTGAAATTCCGTTTGTCCAGACTCGTCTTGAGGATGATTTCATATATTTTTTGGAGATCCGTCAGTGTAAAGGAACCGGGAAGCAAGCCTAAAACGATATTGGTATACCCCAGTTTGTTTCTTAATCTCTGAATACCGTAGTTAATTATCTCGGCGTGGTCAAAGGCGAGCTTGGGTAGTTTGTTTACCGAGAAAAATCCTGCTCCTCTGGCGTCCCCCGACGACTTAAGCTTCCATTCAGTTTTTGCTGCCAAAGCCATATACGTAACGGTGATTACCCTGGTTCGCGGATCTCTTTTGGGGGAGCCAAAGGTATAAAGCTGTTCCAAGTAGAGATCTTTCACTCCACTTTCCTCTAAAAGCTCTCTGGTCGCTGCCTCGTCCAGGGATTCGTCCATCCGCACAAAACCTCCCGGCAAAGCCCAACAGTCCCAAAACGGTTCTTCATTTCTTTTTACCAGCAATATCTTTAGTTCTCCCTCTTCAACCGTGAAAAGTAAAACATCAACAGTTACAGAAGGACGTTCATATTTGGTGACATCATATTTTGTGGGCATGTGTCCATTATACACTTAGACGGCGCTTGGTTGTTTGTTCTATACTATTTTTATGTTAGTTCTTCTAATTGTTGCCTTTGTGTCCGGACTTCTCACCATACTGGCACCTTGCATCTGGCCCATCCTACCTATCGTTCTCTCCTCTTCATCCACCGGAGGTCGCGGCCGCCCGCTAGGAGTGACCCTTGGGATCTTACTCAGTTTCTCAATTTTGACCCTCAGTCTTTCCTATCTGGTCAAAATATTCCATTTCGACCCTGATATTCTTAGACTACTCGCGGTGGTGATTATCGGTTTTTTTGGTTCGATTTTAATAATTCCCAAACTTGCCTCACTCCTGGAGGGATACGCCTCTAGAATCGGAAATTATTTTGGTGGAAGATTCACCTCCGGATCGGGTTTTTGGAGTGGAATGGTGGCAGGTATAAGCTTGGGTGTCGTTTGGGCACCATGCGCCGGACCCATACTCGCTACCATTGCCGCTCTGTCAGCCACCAGAGCCGTAAACTCTCAGGTGGTTCTAATCACCATTACTTATATGATCGGCACCGGCATTCCTTTGTTTTTGTTCGCCGCCTTTGGTAGCCATCTCCTCACTAAGAGCCGAGTTCTTTCACCCTTCACCGGTTTCATACAGCAAGCACTGGGTCTTGTAATGATAATTACTGCGGTTCTGATTTGGACCGGTTATGACAAACTCCTTCAAGCGAGGTTGCTTAACCTTTTTCCGGCTTATACAGATCTGATATACCGAATTGAACAAACAAATCAAGTCCAAGAGCAGTTAAACCGTCTACAGGGTAAAGGGGAGGGAAAGATCTCCACATTGCCAAAGTCTTTTCTTCCTGACATGGGGATGGCACCCGATTTTGTTGGTATCGGCAACTGGCTCAACAGCACACCGCTAACGCTGGGGGCACTCGAGGGCAAAGTCATCCTGGTGGATTTTTGGACCTACTCATGCATCAACTGTATCCGAACTCTTCCTTTTGTCACGGGTTGGTACGAAAAGTATAAAGATCAAGGTTTAGTTGTTGTTGGTATTCATACCCCAGAGTTTGAGTTCGAAAAGAAAACTGAAAATGTCGCCAACGCCATCAAAATGTTTGGCATCAACTATCCAGTCGCCCAAGACAACAACTATTCGACCTGGAACAATTACAACAATAGTTACTGGCCAGCCAAGTATTTAATCGACAAAGATGGTCATCTCAGGTATCAGCACAGCGGAGAAGGTCTGTATGCTGAAACCGAAAAGGCGATTCAAACATTATTGGCTGAAACCGGTCGACCCGTGCCGCAGGAGATTCTCTCTATGCCCGATCAAACGCCTCGGATAAGATTGACACCGGAAACCTATCTTGGGAAAAGCAGGATGAAAAAATTATCACCCGATTTTAAGTATTTAGGAGATTGGAAGATCGAAAACGAATTTGGAGAAAGTAGCCCCGGTTCCTCGCTTGAATTAGATTTTTATGCCAATAAAGTTTTTCTGGTTATCACCCCTGATAGTCCGACGGACATTCTAACAGTGAGCCTTGACGGTATGCCCATCCGTGACGATCTTGCCGGAAAGGACGTTGTCGGCGGCAAGGTGTTCCTGACCATACCGCGACTATATGAACTTATCGACCTTCGTGGAAACCCTGGGGAGCACATTCTTCGCCTAGACTTTGGTTCCAAAGGTACTAAAGTTTTCGCCTTCACTTTTGGCTAATCTGCTATATTTATTACATCGGATGAGCAAATTATTTATCGGACTGATTATCATCTTTATCTCGGTGTGGATATATACTTCGGGTCAAAAAAGTCCAGCGACTTCACCAACAATATCACCCGACTCGGACGAAACAATTATCGCCGACAAATTACAGATACCGTGGTCACTAGTTTTCCTTCCGGATGGCAGTATTTTATTTACCGAACGCCCGGGAAGAGTCCGTGAGATTCCAGTTTCCGGTAAATTAAATCCAAACCCTGTTGTGACCCTGGACGACGTCAAAGCCATAGGTGAGGGAGGTCTGTTAGGGATCGTACTTCATCCATCTTTTGAAATGAATCGTTTTCTTTATCTCTATTACACTTATGCAGGAGACGAAAAGAGGACCTTAAATAAAGTTGTCCGTTATGTTTTTGACGGCACTCGCCTGTCTGCCCCAAATACTCTTGTCGCTGGTATTCCGGGAAACTCCAATCATAACGGTGGCAGGATAAAGTTCGGTCCTGACGGATACCTCTACATTACCACGGGGGATTCACAGAACCCTTCTTTGGCGCAGGACAAGGGCTCTTTAGCCGGTAAGATACTCCGCGTGACCGATGAAGGAGAACCTGCACCGGGAAATCCGTTCAACAATGAGATATATTCATACGGCCATCGCAATCCTCAAGGTCTGGCCTGGGACGAATCGGGGCGTCTTTGGGAAACAGAACACGGCTCATCGGCGGGAGACGAGGTCAACCTTATTGAAAAGGGTAAAAATTATGGCTGGCCTACTATCACCAAAACTCAATCCAAAGAAGGTATGGTAACTCCGGTGCTAAATTCGGAAAATGAAACTTGGGCTCCTTCGGGATTGGCCTTTGTTAAACCCTTTATGTATTTCGCCGGCTTACGGAGCAATACATTGTATAGACTTGGTACCACTACAATGAAATTCGACAAGATCCTAAAAGGGAAATATGGACGACTCCGAGATGTTGTACTGGGGCCCGATGGCTATCTGTACATTACGACCAGCAATCTCGATGGTCGATCACTAACCCATCTGGATGGGGACAAAATAATCCGCCTGGCTCCTCCCTAAATAACTTCGATTATCCAAAAATGTATACTGAAGTTATTAACCAAAACCAGTCATCAATAATATGAAGAGTCATGAAATAAGTGTTCGTCCAACCGTCCTACCAATATTCTATGAAAAATGGGCCTCAATACTTTTCCTGCCCTTACGTCTCTGGCTCGGTTGGGGATGGCTAACCAGTGGCTACCACAAACTGCTCAACCCTGCCTGGATAGAAACCGGTGAAGCTCTCAAAGGATTTTGGGCTCGGGCAGTCCTTGTCACGGACGGTAAGGGAGCCATTACCTACGACTGGTATAGATCGTTCATTCAATTTATGTTAGATGCCCAAGCTCATACCTGGTTTGCGAAGATGGTCGCCATCGGTGAGACCATGGTCGGCGTGACTCTCATTATTGGTGCGTTTGTTGGGGTGGCTGCTTTCTTCGGAGCTCTTATGAACTGGAACTTTATGATGGCCGGCACTGCTTCCACCAACCCCATGTTTCTTCTGATTTCCATTTTCCTGATTCTTGGTTGGCGTATCGCCGGCCACCTCGGAGCCGATTACTATATTCTTCCATGGTTCCGAAAGCGATTCCGTCCGGGCTACCCTTGAACCACTCCTTTGTTATAATGCTTCAGGTCTTTAACATCACAGAAGGAGTCACCATGGGCACAAACTATTTTGATGATGAAACACTTACAGATAATCTTGATGACAAGCAAGCCGGTAGGATTATTAGTATCCTTGGAAAGACTCAAGGTATCGATCAAGACCAGCGACTTCAGATCGTATTACTGCTCCGTCTATTGAATCAAATTTGTCGAGATAGCCAAGAGATGGCTTTATTTGAAGACATAATGTCAAAACTGGAGGCTAAATATGTCTAAGAAAAATACCGTGAACAGGTTGCTATATCCATTTCTGGTAATTCTCATAATTGCGCTTTATGGCGTTTTTTCCTCGGACAACATTTTTAGCCAAACCGTTCGGGAAACCGGTACCTCGACCCCAACAGTTATGGGTGCAACCGACACCCCACCTCTTCCCGAAAACCCAGTTTGGTATGAGGTTTATTTCACAAGTCCCAGAATTCCCTTTGATGATATATATAACGGCGGTATAGAGAACGTCCTTATCGAAAAAATAAACCAGTCAAAGGTATCTATCGATTTAGCGGTTTATGAGTTTAGTCTGGAAAACGTGACTCAGGCTCTAATTGCCGCCAAAAATCGGGGAGTCAAGGTGCGGGTAGTATATGACGATGAGTTTGCCGACCCAGACCCGCAAATAAACGAGCTAAAAGGCGCCGGTGTCCCTGTAGTACCGGACGAACGTTCCGCCTTTATGCATAATAAATTTTTTGTCTTCGATGGCCAATGTATCTGGACAGGATCATTTAATATCAGCCAGAACGCGGCTTACAGAAACAATGAAAACGCCCTGTATTTTTGTTCTTCGGAGGCGTCCGAAAACTTTACATCCGAATTCGAGGAGCTCTTCGCCGGTCAATTCGGAGCATCTTCTCCGTCCAACACACCGCACCCGGTCTACACAGTCAATGGTTCAACCGTAGAAAATTACTTTGCTCCAGAAGATAGAGTCATGGAAAAAGTAATCGCTCAGGTCAAATCCGCCCAGAAATATATTCATTTTATGGCCTTTTCATTTACTGATGGTGACCTTGGACAAGCCATGATCGAGAAGTTGATGAGAAACGTAGACGTGGCCGGAATTTTTGAGTCTCGTGGTGCGACCAGCGAATACTCCGAGTGTTTGTTTTTATTGCAGGGAGGAGCCGATATCTTTCTTGATGGAAACCCGCGCACCTTCCATCATAAGGTGATCATAATAGATGGACAGGTGGTGATCTTGGGTTCTTTTAACTTCTCCCAAAGTGCCGATAGCGAAAATGACGAAAATCTCCTGATAATACACGACTCTTCATTGGCTGCTGCCTACGAAAACGAGTTTCAGAAAATGAAAGAAATGTCTTATCCTACTCATGGTAACTCCTGTCGTACAAACGACTAAACTTCTTTCGAACGGGCCCCGCTAACAGCGGGGTTTTTAAAATAGAATTAACATACAATCAAGGTATGCAAGAAGAATTTGAAAAAAAGTTCGATTACGAAGTAATCTACCTGGGTCAAAGTGAGAACTCATATAGAGAAGATTGTGCCTCCTCTCCATCAATCAAAGAAAGATTGGCTAAACTATTGGAAAACACAAACAATAGAAAAGCTCGTGAACTCATGTTGAGAGCTGTTCTGAGGCTCGATTACGTTCTTACGGAAAGTGACAGCAAAAACGACAAGCGCTCCTATGATATACAGCTGATAGAAACCGTCCGTCAAATCGCTACGGATATGGTCCAGGTTTTGCCGGTTGGGGACCAAGAAGGTGCCCGCAAATTCATCGGCAATCTTGACAAATCCCCTTGGCTATTTTCCCATCTTGATGAAACTGGTCATTCCATCGCTGATTTTTTTGAGAACACGAGGCAAGTCACAACAGGGGAGAATGAGTTGTTGTCATCGAGACAAATGGAGCTCATGGAATTTGTGGGTAGAACCCACGACGTTTGTAAACTGCTTGGTGGCCTGAACGCCCAAATCGACCCTGATCATGAAATCATTTATCGTGAAATTATAGGTAGACATCTTGAAGGAAAAACCTTCACCACCAAGTCTGGCCACACAATTGTCTTTGATAAAGATGATGTTGACTTCATTAAGGGTGTTGTCGAACTGCACGAAGATATCTATCGAGAAGAGGGTTTTGCTCATCAGGCTGAATCTCTTAAAAAGGAGAACAATTCCCGAGACCTAGAGGTAGCCATAGCTCGAGGCAGGACGATTCTTCACTTTGTCGATATCTTTGGAGATGCTGTCAGATTTCAAGATGGTGTACTAAAAATCGTCGACCAAAAGGCCTTTGAGAAACGCTTTATTGATCTGTTTCGAAGACATATCAAATTACCCATCGTCTCCACCGATACAAAAATCATAACGGTTGATGGCATTGATCAGGAAAAAACATTCATCACCGACTGGTCTCTGGGCAAAGTGTTTCGCCCTCAATGGGGAGAGCATGGTGTGGCTGGGCTTACCTGGACATTCGGTCTTTTGAAAGACGAGTGGGGGATCAACGTTGATCCGGCACTTATCCCAGCAGTTCAAAACGGGATCATTCAGGTTCTTGAAGAGGCTGTGGATGCCATTGAAGGAGTTAGGCGTGGGGATCCTAAATACCATTATCAACAGGGAGTCATCCCCGAAAAGGTACAGGCACAGTTTACAATCGATTTAGAGAAGCTAAAGCTTTCACTCACAGCTCTCAATGTAGACCTATAAGGGTAAATTCTACCTTGTAGTATAATATATCCGTTCCCTAACTTACCAATCCCAGACTAAGGGGTTTTAGATGAGAGATGGTTTTGAGTGGCGTGCTTTACAATTCATTGGCAATTTCATTTTATTCGTCACGATGAGCTATGTTGCTCAAGGAAACCTTTGGATTCTACTACCGGCTATATTGATTTCCCTATGGAACTTCATCGACGGTAGGTTTCGTCCTTCCGACTCATATTTTGTCTGGCCGCTACTTGTTATTGCAGTAAATGTGGCCTTGAATCTTTGGGCCGTCAGTGTTGCCGGTGGCAGTCTCTGGATTTTAATCCCCATCCTCTTCCTTGGCATTTGGAACTTTATCGATGGTCGTATACGTAGGCAATCACAGGTTTAGACTTTTCAACAAACCCGCCCAATTAGGGGCGGGTTTTACTATTGTGACCCCGGCGGGACTCGAACCCGCGATATTCAGGATGAAAACCTGACGTCCTAACCGCTAGACGACGGGGCCAAATGTTAATAAGGTGGGTCAGGCGGGACTCCCTTCAGTAAATCTCTGCTGAGATTTCTTCAGGACCTGGCTCAGCACCGTCGTGCTTCCGCCTTTCGAGTCCGTCTGTCCACCGTACACAACACATTTTACCGCGAGGGTAAAATATATTGTGGGTCAGGCGGGACTCGAACCCGCGACACCCTGCTTAAAAGGCAGGTGCTCTAACCGACTGAGCTACTGACCCAACAAACCACGCTCATATTTTATCATTTACGGCGTAGTGTGTACAATCAAACAATGAAGATTTTAGGCATCGACCCAGGAACTGGAAGGGTGGGGTGGGGGATAATTAGCCACGATAAGGGGGTAGACACTTTTGTAGATTGTGGCTGTTTCGAAACTAAAGCAAACTCAGATTTACCCGATAGATTGGTGAAAATTTATGAATATATCGAAAAACTAATTCAAACCCACAATCCTGACGTTATGGCGGTAGAGTCACTGTTTTTCGAAAAAAACGCCAAAACCGCTATCGACGTGGCTGCCGCCAGAGGAGTAACTTTACTGGCAGGCGCCAAGGCCAGATTAACCGTCTTTCAATACACGCCACTCCAGGTAAAGTCATCCCTTACCGGGTATGGAAAAGCCGAGAAGAATCAGGTTGAGTTTATGGTGGGCAAGATTCTTCATCTAAAAGAAAAAATTAAACCGGATGACGCCGCCGACGCAGTGGCTATAGCTCTCACTCATGCCTTTCGGGTTCGGTAAGGGTCGTGCTAGAATTGGATTATGATCGGTTATTTGGAAGGAGAAATAAAATTTGCAAGTAAGGGTAAAATTGTTCTTTTTGCAAATGGAATAGGCTTTACGGTATTTGTTCCTACCAGTCTACTATACTTCGAAGAAGACAAGGTTAAGCTCTATATTCATACCCATCTTAGAGAGGACAATCTCTCACTTTTTGGCTTTGCTTCTGCGCACGATCTAGATCTTTTTGAACTCCTCATTAGTGTTTCCGGGGTTGGACCCAAAATCGGCTTAGGCATATTCTCCGTGTCTAAGTCTGAAAATATTATCCAGGCGATTGAATCAAGCAATCTAAACTTTTTTACCTCTATCTCAGGAGTTGGGAAGAAAACAGCCCAAAAAATCATCTTAGATCTGAAATCAAAAGTCGGCAAAGGGGAAATTAACATGAAAAATCTCGAGGGCTCGTCTGAATTGGTTGATTCACTCATCTCTCTTGGCTTTCAAAAACAAGAGATCACTCCTATTCTCTCAGACATCGACAGCTCACTTCCAATCGCTTCTCAAATTAAACTCGCCTTAAAGCAACTACACAGATGATCAATCAATCCGAATCCGTTCGTCCCTCTAATTGGCTTGATTTTGCAGGCCAGCCGCAAGTAGTTAAATCTCTCAAGATAGCTATCTCTGCCGCTAAATCCAGAAATGAGCCCATGGAACACACATTACTTTACGGGCCACCCGGTCTAGGCAAAACCACCTTGGCTCACATTATTGCAAATGAGATGGGCGTTAATCTCAAGGTAACTTCGGGACCTGCTTTAACGAGAGCCGGAGACCTTGCCTCCATTCTTACTGCTCTTGAACCTGGAGATGTCTTATTTATCGATGAAATTCATAGGTTGAGTAAAACAGTTGAGGAGGCACTTTACCCGGCCATGGAAGATTACGCGATCGACATCATTCTTGGAAAGGGGCCGGCCGCAAAAAATCTTAGGCTTGATCTCAACCCTTTTACTTTGGTTGGTGCCACCACGCAGGCAGGACGTATTAGCTCTCCTTTGCGTGACCGTTTCGGCATTGTCCACCGGCTTCGCTTTTATATTCCCGAAGAACTCCAGGGAATAATTCAGAAAGCCGCCCAAAAATTTGATCTAAAGTTGGACGATCAATCAACCTTAGAGATCGCCAAACGATCTCGTGGTACAGCTCGTATCGCACTAAAACTGCTCCGTCGAGTGAGAGACTACACTCAAGTAGAGAACAACTCCATTACTACTCCAGACAATATCAAAACATCTCTGGACTTCTATCAGGTCGATCAGGAAGGCTTAGACGAAACCGATAGGAGACTGCTTCGTGCCATCATCGAGCAGCATCGTGGTGGTCCGGTAGGTCTGGAAACTTTAGCGGCATTGATTTCCGAATCGATCGATACTGTTACGGATTTATATGAACCCTACTTACTTCAATCCGGCTTTCTATCCAAAACATCCAAAGGCAGAGTGGCTACAGAAAAAGCCTATACCCATCTGGGTTTAAAGGTAAGGAAATAGCAGCTTGCTATAATTTTTTTGTGCGCATCTTATTATTTCTCATGGGAACCATTTTCTTTTTTTTGCTGGTAGGGCACGCCTTGGCTATTTATGACCCTCTTTCAGTCTCCAACAATAAAATGGGAATTCATATCCTGTTTCCTTCGGAGCTTCATACAGCCGCCAGAATCATAAACAACGGCGAAAGGGGTTCTTGGGGGTATGTTACGGTGCCTATTCAGTCAACAGACAGGAACCGAAAGAAATGGCAGGACTTTCTCAACCAGTGTTCGGTGGAAAGGGTGATTCCACTAATTCGTATCGCAACCGTCCCTAGCGGCTCAAACTGGGAAGAACCAAATAGCTTGGACTTGGTTGACTTTGCAAATTTTTTAAACGATCTAAATTGGCCTGTTCAAAATCGTTACATAATCATTTTTAATGAAGTTAACCGTCCTGATGAATATGGCGGCCTAGCCAATCCGGAAGAATATGCCGATATTCTAAACAACGCCATTGATATCTTCAAAAGCAGATCGTCAGATTTTTTTATTCTACCTGCAGGACTAGATAATGCAGCCAGAACCGGAAATGATGCCGTGCACTGGAAAACTTTTTTGACCAGGATGCATCGAACTCAACCGGACATATTTAACAAAATAGATGGATGGACCTCACACGCCTACCCAAATCCCGATTTTTCCGTCCGTCCGGACTTGTCGGGGAGCAACAAAATCGACTCATTCCGTTACGATCTTGCCTTCCTCAAGAGGTTTACCGGCAAAAAGCTACCCGTCTTTATTACCGAGACCGGCTGGTCAAACCGCTATTTATCAGATTCGCAGATTTCCTATTATTACCAATATGCCTTTTCCAAAGTTTGGTCTGACCCGAACATTGTAACCGTCACTCCATTTCTACTTAATGCTCAGGATGGACCATTTAAACAATTTTCCTTTCTCAACCAAAGTCAAGAGCCCAAAGTCTTTGCCTACAACTTATCGGCCCTCGCCCAAGCCGGCCAGCCCATATTACCGGCGGTTAATCTTCCCCCGGAACTAATCGATCAGCCGGCCGTTATCTATGAGCCGGTAGCCGTTACTCCACCTGATCCCTATACAGATATTAAAACGTTCTACAATAACGTTAAGTCATTATTTGGAATAATCGATTAATGCTGATAATCCACGGTGAAGACACCGTCACCTCTTACAACAAACTTACTCAGGCCATTGATTTATTCAAGAGTAAAGGCCTTGAAGTAGTTATCAAAGATGCCGCCGAAATAGACCCCACCAGTCTCCGACAGGAGACACAAACCACCAACTTGTTTGGAGACAGCAAGTGTTTGGTTATCAAAAACCTTCTCTCCGGCAACAAAGCAAGGCAAAGGGACATTCTGATCGACATTTTATTAAAATCCAGCGGGGCGGACGTTATCCTTTTTGAAGCTAAGAAAATCTCCGATCTGGCTTTGAAACCGTTTTCTGCCGCCAAAGTTGAGAGTTACAATATAAATCCTGTAATTTTTAAATTTTTGGATCTAATCCGACCGGGTAATAGCAAAAGTCTTCTGGCCGGCTGGAATAGACTAATGGTTCTCAATCACGAAAAGGAGTATGTTTTTACCATGTTGGTTAGACAAATCCGTCTTCTTATTCAAACCAAGTCCGGACCTTCGTATCTAAAGCTTTCTCCGTACCCCAAAAAATTCATTACCGCCCAAGCCGCCGTATTTGAACTTCCTCATCTTTTGGACCTACATCAAATGCTTTATGAAATTGACAAGAAGATAAAAACAGGCTCGTCTTCTTTGCCAATTGATCAGCTCTTGACCCAATTTTTTCTCAAAGTTTGAGTAGTGCTATATAATCATCGGGTACGTACCTTTAATAAGGAGGCTCAACATGTGTTGTGGAGGAATGTATTTTCCGACCGAATTAGGCATCCGTATTAGCGAATTGAAGCCCGGTGATGAAATTATCATCCTCAAGGGTGAAGGTTACCCGGCGGTTGAAAAGGAAACGGTAGCGACTGTCTGGATCGTTGCTGGTTTCTCCGCATTGTGTGCAGATGGTACCACAATCTCTTGTATAAGCATTAGCGATTTTATGCTCACCGGCGAGCACCATGATGAGTTCGAAGTCTCTGAAGCGGCTAAGCAGATGGAGGCAGAAGCCGCCATTCGAAGAGCCGAGCAAGACCGCGTTCTTGAAGAATTGATGAAGGACGACGAGCCTGACTGGTCGGTTCCAGATCCTTTCTCGAATGAGCCTGAATAATTGTCTTACCCCGCCAACAGGCGGGGTTTTCTTTTATATGGTATAATAACCCATAATTGTTCTTAGGTAGAGCTGTTAGCTCTGAGGTAGACTCGATCTCGATTGTCTAGCTTAATTTTCCAGAGGACAATCGGGGAAATCCCCACCAAACATGTTTAATTCACGTCCGTCCTATGGTCGGAGGCCCGCTAACCGTGGCTTTCGCCCTTCGGGAAGTAATTTCCGAAGACCCAACCGTTTTATGCCCAAATCTCTTGATCCGAGATTCTTTGTCTGTGCCGCTACTCCGGTAACCGTGGAAGAGGCAATTATTAGCCATGCATTTTCCGACTTTGATTTACACCCTCAAGTTCACACCAACTTGGCTAGTCGTGGGATGGTTACGCCTACTCAAATCCAAGATCGGGCCCTGGAACACGCTCTGGCCGGTAAGGATATCATTGGCCTTGCAGATACGGGAACTGGCAAAACAGCTACCTTCGCTCTCCCCGTGATTCAAAAGCTCTTGGCTTCTCCCAACGAAACTTGTCTTGTTGTCGCTCCCACACGGGAACTGGCTGTGCAAATCCGGGATGAAATTCGTGCTTTGGCTACAAATTTACCAATCTATTCATGTGTTCTTATCGGAGGTTCTGACATTCGACGTCAATTGGAAGACCTTCGTCGTCGCCCTCATATCTACATCGGTACACCCGGCAGGCTCAGAGATCTCTACAATCGCCGTGCCTTAAATCTTCAAAATACTCGTACTATCGTTCTGGACGAGGTGGATCGAATGCTCGATATGGGCTTCGTCAAAGAGATTACCGAACTTATGTCCTTCCTCCCCAAAGAAAGACAAACCTTGCTTTTCTCAGCCACACTGGATCCAAAAGTTGAGGACATTGCCCGGAGATTTCTAACCAACCCGATAAAAATCTCAGTCAAAAACGGTGCCACCTCTCACAATGTTGAGCAAAATATTATTCGTACCCATGGTAACAAGATGGAAGTCCTAAGTGACCTTCTCAGAAAAGAAGAATTTAAAAAAGTACTCATCTTCGGACGAACAAAGCATGGTGTGGAAAAAATTTCCATTGCACTTCAAAATGCCGGCTTCCCTGCAGATGCCATTCATGGTGACAAGCGCCAAAACCAAAGAGAAAATGTCCTCAGAAAATTCAAAGCCAATCAAATCAGGATTCTGATTGCTACCGATGTCGCCGCCAGAGGCATTGACGTAAAAGATATCTCACACGTCATCAACTACGACGAGCCGGCCACATTCGAAGACTATACCCATCGCATTGGGCGTACCGGCAGGGCAGGTAAACAAGGCATCGCCCTCACCTTTGTAGAAAACATCTAATCAGGATATAGTTATGTAAGAAACATAACTATGAAATATGCCGGTTTAGAATACTCAACGGTGGTGTCGTTGCAAGAAAAGCATGGTCCAAACTCACTACCCGAGGAAAATCAGCTTCATGCCTTTTCTATCCTACTGTCTCAGTTTAAGAGTCCGCTGATATATATTCTTTTGGGGGTTATGGCACTTTCACTCGTTTTTGGAGAGTACTTGGATGTGTGGTTGATTCTATCGATTGTTCTGCTAAACGTCATTATGGGTTTTTCTCAGGAATATAGTGCACAAAAAACTTTGAGGGCACTAAGAAAAATCATTAAACCTTTTGCTACGGTTATCCGCTCGGGAACTCGCCAAACCATCGAAGCATCCGCTCTGGTTCCCGGAGATGTTGTGATTTTGGGATCAGGCGACAAGATCCCCGCCGACGGTTCTCTGCTTGAGGGAGTTGATATGCTCATCAGCGAATCAATTCTGACAGGGGAGTCTGAACCGTTAGAGAAATCACAAGGAGAAAAACATAGTAGTCTGTATATGGGTACCACCGTAATGGCCGGCCGGGGTACTATGCTCGTAGAGAGGATTGGTACACATACCGAGATCGGAAAAATCGGTAAAAGTATTACACAGTTAAAAGAATCTCAGACGCCTCTGCAGATAAAACTCGAAAAATTTTCACAAATCTTGGTCCTTATTATTGTCAGCATCTCTATTTTGATTTTTTTGGTCGGACTACTCCTCAAGCAGGATCTGTGGAGCATGTTTCGGTATTCAATCGTCCTGTCGGTCGCCGCCATCCCCGAAGGACTTCCTATAGCCGTCACCGTTATTCTCTCTCTTGGTGTCCGGAGAATCCTCAAGAAAGAGGGTTTGGTGAAAAAACTCCTTTCAATCGAAACACTTGGCGCCACTTCAGTAATTTGCACCGATAAAACCGGAACGTTGACTGAAGGAATCATGAAAGTGGTCAAAACAAGGTTTAAAAACCATCGGGAAGCTCTTAGAGGGCTAATTTATCTAAATACTCAGAGAACAAGTTTGGAGGTCGCCATATGGAACTTTCTAAAAAAAGAGCTGGGGAAGGATCCACAGGAGGTTCTCGATCAAGTCAATATTTTGCACGAAGAAGCTTTCGAAAGTGACAAAAAATATGCTAAAACCATCGTTAGGGTCGGACAAAAAACTTCCGGCTATATTATCGGAGCTCCCGAGGTAATTTTGGGATTCTGTGCCGTAACTAAAAAAGAAAAGGAGAGAATTCTCTATGAGTTTGAAAGTTGGGCCAGATCCGGATTGAGGGTGGTTGGCCTTTGTGAAAAACTTAATGCCGGCATAGCAAGCAAGTCTGGTTACGGCTGGTGCGGCTTAATTGGAATCAAAGATCCGGTCCGGAAAACCGTTTACGAGTCTATTGCTAAGGCCAAGACTGCCGGAATTCGAGTAATTATTGTAACAGGGGATTATTTACACACCGCACTGAAAGTCGCCAAAGAAGTTGGGCTTGATGTACCGGATGGTGCTTTCATCGAAGGACATGAGCTCGATAAAATTTCGGCCGGAGAGTTAAAGTCACGGATACGAGACATTACTCTCTTCGCCAGAGTAGCCCCCATCCAGAAGCTTAAAATCATCCAAGCCCTTCAGGAAAACGGAGAAGTCGTTGCGATGACGGGAGACGGAGTCAATGACGGGCCGGCACTTAAGAAAGCGGACATCGGGATCGCGGTGGGATCTGCTACCGACGTAGCAAAGTCTGCCTCTGATATGGTTTTGCTAAATAGTGATTTCCATACCATCATCTCGGCTGTTGAAGAAGGCCGGATCATTTTTGCCAATATTAAGAAAGTTGTTGCTTATGTCCTCTCCAACTCATTTGCGGAGATCGTTTTGATTATGGGTGCTTTGATGCTCAACGTCCCCATACCCCTGACTATAGTTCAGATACTTTGGGTTCATCTAATTTGTGATGGTCCCCCGGACATCGTTCTTGGCTTCGAACCGAAGGAAACCGGTATTATGGAAGAGAAGCCACGAAAATTAATTAGTGAACACATTCTTGAGCTCCCCATGATCTTGCTGATAGTCGCAATAAGTTTGACGGCAGGGCTTACCGCCTTGTTTGCTTTTCACCACATTTTCGATGGTACCAACTTGAGACTGGCACAAACAGTTGCCTTTGCGGTCATCGGATCAATCGATCTGACCTACATTTTCTCGTATAAAGACCTCAAGAAACCGATTTATCGCATGAACCTGCTGGATAATAAATTTCTTTTAGGTGCGGTCTTCTATGGCTTCACCTTGCTGCTTTTAGGAATCTATAATCCCATGGTTAATCGATTGCTGGGTACTACACCCTTGAGCCTGAGCCACTGGATATACCCCTTGCTCGCCTCTATTGCCACCATTTTTTGGGTAGAGATAGTCAAGGGTTTGAGGCCAAATCAAGCCCAGAATACGAAATGGTAGTGTCGAAACGACACTATGTGCTATAATACCCTGTAGAAATCCAACGTACACTGAAATTACGGCCTAGGCCGAAAAATTGGAGGTAGCATGAAGCCCATAATTACGTCAAGGTATGAGACAGACGGTTACAAATTAACGATGGGAAACATCTTTTGGTTCATGAACATGGTCCAAGAACGAAAAATACGTGGACGATATATGTTTGTAGATCGTGATGGTACACGGTACCCCGCCGGACATCTTGATCAGCTTAAGGAAGAGATCGGCTATATGGCTTCACTTTCCGCCGATCCTTACGTGTCCGGGTACATAAGTGACAAGTGGCCTTTTTTGCCGAACAGTTTTCTGCAATGGTACGACCAAGTCTTCTTTCACGATACCAGTCAGCTCGATTTATCGCAAAAAGATGGCGAACTGCGGGTAGTAGTAGAAGGACCAATCCACACCGCCACACACTGGGAAGTACCATTTTTACGCATCAACTCAACCATACTGAGCCGAGAACTGGGCCACAATTCTCCCTCCGGCTGGAGACTTCAAGCTGAGGAAAATGCCAAGTTTTTTTGGGAAAACAATATTGCTTACTCGGAGGGTGGCGGGCGTCGACCGTTGTCTGCCGAACATCATTTCGAAGCTCTAAAGGTTTATTCAGAATATAAAAAACGGGAAGGACATGGAGGACTGCTTGGTACCTCATGGGTAAAGTACGCTTCGGATCTGAACCTTATGATCATGGGGACCATGGCTCATGAATACCCTGAGCTTATGGCTGCTCTTTACGGATACCCACTGGCAAATAAGATGGCCATGCAAACTTGGATAGATCATTATGGCAAACGTGTGGGCTATTTTCTTCCGGATACTTTTACCACAGAAGTTGCCCTGCGTGATTTCGACCATTACTTTGCCAACACCTTTGAGGGCACACGTCAAGACTCAAGAAGTCCCTTTTGGTACGCAGATTTAATGGTTGCTCATTACCGCCGACTAGGTATAGATATGCGCCAAAAGTCAATTGTTTTCAGCAACAGCCTTAAAACCAGAAAGGAGATCTCCGCCGTCAACGAGTATCGACCGGGGGAATACCGGCGTGGAGTCCTATTGGGAGGATATATCACTAACAATGTAGGGTTCAAACCTTACAACACAGTTTTGAAGCTTGTTGCTGTCAAGGTGGCCGACGGACCATGGCAAGATGTTGTAAAACTGTCGGATGATCCCGCAAAATCTATCGGCAAGATCGAAGAAATCGCCAGATGTCGACAGATACTTGGAATTCAAGACTAACTTCACAACACCCTCCCCGGAGGGTGTTTTTTTGTGTCTGCAAGAGCTAATCGTCCGAAAGTTCTAGATCATAGCCAATTTTCGCCTTTTTCAGGCCGGCTCTCAAGATCGCGTTTCTTTGATGTGAGGAAATAATGGTAGCGATAACCTGACCATTCTTTACTGATCGAGAACGAACATCAGAGCCTAGTTTGCTCAAAATAGTTTCCAATTTACTTTCATCTTTAGGCTTTACGCGCAACTGGTAATAGTCACCTTTAAGCCCGTATTTATATTGAAATATCGCAATTGGATTAAGTAACAAAACTAAGAGCACGGTTACTATAGCAGGTGCATATAGTCCGGCACCGATACAAAGGCCGATAGCGGCCGTAGTCCAAATGGTCGCCGCCGTGGTCACCCCCAATACTTTACTGCCGTTTTTCAAAATCACTCCGGCACCTAAGAAACCAACCCCGGTAATCACCTGCGCCATCAAACGTGCCGGATCGGCCCCGCCATACCACTTACTGAGATAAACAGAGATACCTCCCATTAATGCAGAACTGACACAAACCAACATCTGTGTTCTTATCCCTGCCGCCTTTCCACTTCTTTCCCTGTCAAAGCCAATAATTACCCCAGCCACAAAGGCCACCAGCACACGCTCAATAATCTTTAGTTGAAATTCATCGACTCCGAAAAACATATCCGTAGTTTATCACCTACCAATAGTTTTATTGTTATGGATTCAGAAAATCCAAGTTTACACACAGCTGATCCTCCCAAATCATCTCCGGATACTTCTTCAGCATTTCCAGGACATATTTCTTCCTATCTTCAAACACTGCTTGATCTTTAGCCTCAAACTTAATAGTGATATAAGGACCATTCTGAGAATATCGAAAGACCATCATGCCATCCGAAAAGTCCGCTCTCACCCCATCATCACCAGGTATTACAGTGTCATCTGTTATTTGGGCATCGGGAAAATCAGTCATAAATCTCTTGGCCAAGTGTTTTACTACGCCGATTTTCTTATCATCCGGACATCCAATTTTAATTTCCGGTGAAGAAATATATGCTGGAAAGCTCTCATACAACTGAGAAAGTGACACTTTCTTCTCGGATAAATACTCGAGTATTCTGAGTGCCGCATACGCACCATCGTCATGGCCATAAGCATTATCGGCAAAGAAAAAGTGTCCCGACAGCTCACCACCAAAAGCAGCTCTTTCTTCCGCAATCTTACTCTTTATAAAAGCGTGCCCGGTCTTCCAAATGATCGGGGTACCACCATGGTTTTTGACTACTTCTCGCACCACTTGTGAGCAAAGTGTGTTGTATATAATTTTAGAGCCGGGGAACCGCTCCAAAATTTCTTCAGCAAAAATAGCCACAGCCACGTCATTCCACAGAACACGTCCTTTCTCGTCTGATAAACCGATTCTGTCTCCATCTCCATCAAAAGCGATTCCCAAATCTGCTCTTTTAGAAAGCACCACTTGCGCTAATGCCTCCATCAGGTGTCCATCTGTGGGGTCCGGTGTGCCCTTGGGAAACGAACCATCCACTTTTGTGTTCATTTCAACAACCTCACAGCCTGCCCTTCTCAGTATCTCGGGGACATAGATACCGGTAGTTCCACAATGAGAGTCAACCACTACTCTAAATGATCTTTTTAATCTCACTCTCTTTAAGACGTCCAGTATATAATCCTCCTTGATAGCGGCTTTAGAAATTTTCCCGCGTTCAGCGGCGATAAAATATTCATCATTTTCTACGTATCTTCGTAATTCCTGCACATCTTCAGGTCCAGTAGTTTGGGAATACCCTACACCAAGCTTAAATCCATTGAAGTTCTTTGGATTGTGTGAGGCGGTCAAAATCGCCCCCCCGTTTGTCTGGAATCTGTACTGTCCAAAATACATCATTTGAGTCATGATCAAACCGAGATCAATGATATCTACTCCCGTACTAAGTACACCGTTCATGAACGCCTTCTGAAACTTGGGACCGGATAATCGACAGTCTCTGCCACAAACCATTTGACCAATTTTCCGCCTTACCAGAAACGTCCCGTAGGCCTTTCCTAAGGCCTCAACCTTCAATTTATCAAGGTCAACATCCACCACTCCCCGAATATCATAGTTTCTAAAAATTAAAGGGCTAATTTTCATAGGTAAAAATTGATAGTTATTTGAGTATATACTGAATTAATGCAGTTAAGTCCGTATATTTTTCGTGGGTACGACATTCGGGGAATCGTAGACCAAGAGATAACAGATGAAGTAATGTATTTGATAGGAAGAGGATTCGCAACCTTTCTAACCGAAAGACGAATCCGTCTTTGTTCGGTCGGCAGAGATAATCGCCAAAGCAGTACTTCATTTTCCAAAGCCTTTATTAGAGGATTGAATGACGGTGGTATTGATACCATCGACATAGGACTTTCTTTAAGTCAAATTGTCTACTTTTCCTCATATCATTTTCTCAGCAAGGCTTGCGCGATGATCACGGCATCCCACAATCCGAAAAACTTTAATGGTCTAAAGCTGGGAATAGGTTACTCCAAAACTATGTCAGGAACAGAAATACAAGAGCTTAGGCAAATTATCGAAAGCGGACGATTTTCCATTGGCTATGGCCGCTCGTTATCACAAAACATTTTCCTCCCATACCAAAAACACCTACAACAATATTTCAAACTCAAGAAAAAATGGCGAGTTGTCGTGGATACTCTAAATACCTCATCCGGATGTTTCTACCCCCAAATTTTCCGTAAGGCCGGATGTAAGGTGATAACCCTACACGAGCGACTTGACAGTCATTTTCCCAATGGCACAGATCCCACAGACACAAAGGTCTTAACCGATCTAGGAAAAAAGGTTGTCCGAGAGAAAGCCGATATCGGTTTTGCTTTTGATGCCGACGGAGACCGAATGGCTGTCGTGGACGAGAATGGTAAGCTTCACTGGATGGACATAATTGTTGCCCTCTTTGCCATCGATATTTTGGAAAACATACCAGGAGCAACCATTATCTACAACAACCTGTGCTCCAAATCTGTCTCTGAAACTATTCATAGACTTGGAGGTAATCCCCTAATGTGGAAAACTGGGCATTCGTTTATCAAAGCCAAAATACAGGAAACCGGAGCCATGCTTGGCGGTGAATTGTCGGGTCACATCTTTTTTATGGACAATTTTTTTGGACACGACGATGCGGCTTATGCTTGCCTTAGACTACTTTCTTTCCTGGAGAAGCATGGCGAGACCCTTTCAGAGGCAACTTCATCCTTTGAAAGTTACCTTGGTAGTCCGGAAATTAAACTTGGAGTGGCAGATGAAATAAAATTTACTTTGGTGGAAAAGCAACTGAGGCATGATCTCTCCACTTCCTGGCCAGACGCAAAGATCAACGATCTGGATGGTATTCGAATCGATAGCGAAGAGATGATGGCTGTCGTCAGGGCTTCACAAAACGGACCGTATATCACGGTTAGATTTGAAGGTAGAAGCGAGAAGCTCTACAATGAAGTCAGAGACAAATTAAAAAGAATACTCACGGCATACCCTGAAATCGACTGGCAGGACTCCATAAACGGTTACGCCTTAAATAATAAAAATGAACTATCTTGATAATCAAAAGAATTATCGTCTGCAGGATCCAAGCAATCTTTATGATTCGTTGTCTAGATTTGGGCGGCAGATAGAAGCGGGCTGGCACAATGCGGAATTCGTCAATCTTGATTTTGAATTAAGCAAAATAAACAACATCGTGTTTTGTGGTATGGGAGGGAGTAACTTATCTGCCGAAATCATTAAGTCTTTGGCACCCTTTATCCTTTCCTGTCCTTTTGAAATCATCTCAAACTATCGCCTTCCTTCATTCGCCGACAAAAAAACTTTGGTGATTCTTTCAAGTTACTCTGGTAACACCGAAGAGGTCATCTCCTGTGCTCAGGACGCCTCCATGAGGAGTTGTCCGGTTGTTTGTATCACCTCTGGCGGAAAGTTGAAGGACCTGGCTCGCAACCAACAGCTACCCCTCATCGAACTCGATGAAAAATATAATCCTTCAGGCTCACCCAGAGCGGGAGTCTGCTTATCCATAGGTGCCATTATCGGCTTGTTACTCCGTCTTAATCAATCCGCAAAAAAGTACTTCGATAAAAAAGAGATTATTCAAACGATTGATCGGATGATCGATATGGTGAACCCACTCAAAGACACCCAAGAGAACCCTGCCAAGTCGCTCGCGATCAAACACAAAGGTTTAGGAATTGTCTTCTTTTCGGCCAACCATCTTTCCGGAGTTGGGAAATTGTTTGGTAACTACCTAAATGAAACCGCCAAAACATTTTCCGTCAACTTTAGCCTGCCCGATCTTGACCACCATCTCTTAGAAGGCTTACTTTTCCCAACCTCTTTGAAAGATGATCTGTCTTTTCTGGTTCTAAACTCAGATGCTTTTCCCGAAATAATCCAAAGACGGATACACATCACACGTGATGTTCTGTTGAAACAAAAATATCGGGTCACCGTAATAAAGCCGGAGGCTACCGATCCGATCCTTCAAGTGTTTGAATCTCTGGTCTTTTTGGTTATATTTAGTTATTATTTAGGTATAGTTAATAAAGTCAACCCAGCGATTAATCCATGGGTTGATTATCTTAAGAAAGAGTTACACTAATGTCTACAACGCCTGCCCTGGTACTCCCGTTTAATAAAATTAGAAAAGAGGATATTCCTTTGGTTGGAGGAAAGGGTGCTAACTTGGGTGAGATGTACAACTACGGCATACCCGTACCCAACGGTTTTGTAATTACGGCCCAGGCTTATCAATATGTTATTGACCACAACGCTCTGCAACCAGTCATCAGAGAAATCATCAGACAAATCGAAGTAACCAATCAAACAGAGCTAGAGAAGGCTTCCGTCAAAATACAGCGTCTAATAAACACAGCCGATATCCCCCTAGAACTTACATCGGAGATTTTTAGCCGTTACGAAAGTCTGAAGCCCGGTGAAAAGAATCCATTGGTCGCTGTTCGGTCTTCGGCTACAGCCGAGGATTTACCCGATGCTTCTTTCGCCGGACAGCAAGAATCCTACTTGGATATCAAGGGAGAGTCAAACGTTTTACAGGCCGTTAGAAAAGCTTGGGCTTCCCTCTGGGGAGCCAGGGCGATTTTCTACAGAGCCACTAAAGGATACGATCATTTTAAAGTCCAGCTGGCAGTACCGGTTCAATTGATGATTCAGTCTGAAGTATCCGGCGTCGTTTTTTCGGTCAACCCTGTAAGTCGGAACAAAAATCAGGTGGTGGTGGAGGCTGTTTGGGGATTGGGGGACTATATGGTACAGGGGGTTGTCAATCCTGATCACTACATCGTCAACAAAGACACCATGACCATACATTCCAGGCAGTTTGTCCCCCAGACAATCATGGAAATTATGCAATATCCCAGTGGCGTCAAAAAAGTTAATGTTCCCAAGGAAAAAATTAATTTAAGGAAGCTGACCGACGAACAAGTGATCGAAGTCGCCAAACTTTCAGCCAAAGTACACCAACATTATTTCTTTCCCCAGGATAGCGAATTCGCGGTGGAAGACGGCAAAATATATTTAGTCCAAACTCGCCCGATCACCACACTGGACATGGGAAAAGGATCCAAACACATTTCCGAAGAACAAATCCTTAAGCTTACCCAGTTGCTACAAGGAGAACCGGCTTCTTTTGGAATAGGTTTTGGTAAAGTTGTCAAAATTAAGTCTGCCAGTGAAATCAATAAGGTTAAAGAGGGTGCTGTTTTGGTCACCGAAATGACTTCGCCTGATTTCGTTCCGGCCATGAAAAGAGCTGCTGCCATTGTCACTGACAAGGGTGGCCAAACCTCACACGCGGCTATTGTCTCCCGGGAGCTCGGTGTTCCGGCAGTCGTGGGAACCAAAACCGCGACCAAAACACTTAAAGACGACCAGGTCATAACCGTCAACGGTTCGACCGGTACTATTTACAAAGGCGTCCCCGAGAAAGGAAAAGCGGTCGAGCAAAAGGATTTCAAAGAGGCAGAATTTCCTAAGACAGCCACTCACGTTTACGTCAATCTGGGAGAGCCGGACTTGGCCCCTGTTGTCGCTCAAGGCAATTCAGACGGTGTTGGCTTGCTGCGGGCCGAATTTATGATGGCCCAGATCGGTGTTCATCCAAAAAAGATGATTCGCGACGGTAAAGAAAAAATATTTATCGATAAACTCGCCGAGGATCTGGCTAAGTTTACTTTTAGCTTTGGCGATAGACCCATTGTTTATCGTGCCTCGGATTTCAAAACAAATGAGTACCGAAACTTGGTTGGTGGACAGGCTTACGAACCAATCGAACCAAATCCTATGTTGGGTTTCCGAGGCGCTTACCGCTATATCAGTGATGAGTCCGTTTTTAATCTGGAATTGGAAGCCATTAAAATCGTCAGGAATAAAATGGGGTTCAAAAATCTTCACCTAATGGTTCCCTTCGTGAGAACAGTGGACGAGTTAATCAAAGTTAAAAGAATCGTCTCTGCTTCCGGTCTAACCAGGTCAAATACCTTTAAACTCTGGATGATGGTCGAAATACCCTCCAACGTAATCTTGTTAGAAGACTTTATTCAAGTGGGTATCGATGGTGTCTCAATCGGGAGCAACGATCTAACCATGCTAATTCTTGGTACTGACAGGGATAACGAGACAGTAGCCTCAGAATTTGACGAGCGGAATCCTGCTGTTACCTGGGCTCTGGAACACGTGGTTAAAACAGCCGCCAAACACCACATAACAAGCTCTTTATGTGGTCAAGCAGCCAGTCTATACCCCGATTTGGTGGAGAAATTAGTCGGTTGGGGAATTACCTCCGTCTCGGTCAGCCCAGATGCGGTAGACAATACCCGCCGCGTTATTGCTCAGATCGAAAAGCACTTACTTAAATAATATATGTCCAAAATCAAATCCGTCTACGCCAGAGAAATCCTGGACTCTAGAGGCAATCCAACCATTGAAACCACCATTTGGTCCGACTCTAATCATGGAGCGGTCGCCTCTGTTCCAAGCGGTGCTTCAACAGGACGTCTGGAAGCTTTCGAGTTGCGGGACGGAGACCCCAACCGTTTTGACGGAATGGGAGTCCTCAAGGCCTGCGCCAGTGTCAACCAAATTGTCAGTAAATATCTAATTGGCTTAGATCCGCTTAAGCAAAATGAGATTGATCAAATTCTAATTAATCTTGATGGTACAGCCAACAAGTCAAAACTAGGGGCAAATGCTATTCTATCAGCCTCGCAAGCCTGTTTCGAGTTAGGCGCGGCTTGTGCTCAGATGCCGACTTTTGAATATACCACCCAAAAATACGGATTGGCTACTCCATCTGCTTTACATTTGCCAACCCCGATTTTTAACATGGTCAATGGCGGCAAACATGGAGCTGGTAACCTTGATTTCCAGGAATATCACTGTATTCCCTCCAGCCGGAAAAAGTTCTCCGATGCTTTAGAGATGGGCAGCGAGCTTTATCATCTTCTCAAAAAGATTCTTACCGAAAAAAAGGCTATTCACTCGGTGGGAGACGAAGGAGGTTTTGCTCCAAACTTGTTTTCAAATACAGACGCTATCGAACTACTTGTAGAAACCATCGAATCCAGCAAATACAAACTAAACGAAGACGTCTACCTAGGACTGGACGTAGCTGCTTCATCGTTTTACGACGGCGGTAAATACAAAATAAGTGACGTCAAAGAATCTATGTCAGGTACTCAAATGGGTGACTTTCTGATTGATTTGGTTAGAAAATACAGCCTCCTCTCAGTTGAGGATCCGTTTGATCAAGATGCCTGGACAGACTGGGAGAATTTCACAAACAATATTGGTAAACAGCTCATGGTAGTTGGCGACGATCTACTGGTAACCAACAGAACCAGATTGGAAGAATCCATAAAAAGAAATGCCTGCAATACCGTTCTGGTTAAACCGAATCAAATTGGTACGATTTCCGAAACGGTATCGGTTGTCAAACTGGCTAGAAAGAACGACATGTCTATCATCGTTTCACATCGGTCGGGAGATACCGACGAGGATTTCCTGGCTGACTTTGCCGTCGGAGTTGGTGCCGATTTCGTCAAATTTGGTGCACCTGGCAGAGGGGAGAGGGTTACCAAATACAATCGCCTGCTTTTTATTCAAGAATATCTCGAAAGTCTCAACCCCCAATAATGGCCAAAAAGGTAATCCTTTGTATATTAGATGGTTGGGGTATTGCACCCGATTCACCGGGAAACGCCATCACCCAAGCAAATCCAAAAACCTTTAACTATCTATCAGAAAATTTTCCTAACACCAAACTTCTTGCGGCCGGCCCCGCTGTTGGTTTGCCCGAAGGGATGGATGGAAATAGCGAAACCGGTCATCTGAACATCGGTGCGGGAAGGGTTGTCTACCAGGATCTTGCTTTAATAAACATGTCCATAGCCGACGGTAGTTTCTTTACTAACAAAACTCTACTCGATACCGTAAAGCATATCAACTCATTCGGATCCAGACTTCATCTTCTGGGAATGATTGGATCATCAGGAGTTCATTCCTTCAACGAACACCTCTTTGCCCTCATGCTTTTTGCCAAGAGTCAAAATGTTAAGGAAGTCTATCTTCATCTAATCACTGACGGACGGGATAGTCCTCCCCAAGAAGGACTATCCCAGATAAAACAGGTTCAGGAAAAAATTAAGAAGATTGGGGTGGGGGACATTGTATCGGTTCTTGGGAGGTATTACGCCATGGACCGGGACAAACGTTGGGACAGGACCCAACTTGCTTTTGACTGTTTGGTGGGCTCTGGTGGAGGATCGGATGGCGATCCAATTTCGGCAGTCGAAAATAGTTACAGCCACGGGGATACTGATGAATTTATCAAACCATTGGCTATCGGCGAGAATCTCTCAGAATCAAGAGTCAAGGCTGGGGATGCCGTGATATTTTTTAATTTCAGAACAGATCGGCCAAGACAGCTTACGGAATTGTTTCTTAAGTCAAACATTCCCAACCTTAGATTTGTCACTATGACTAAATATCGCAAGGCATTCGACAACCCGGTCATGTTTCCAACAACAACGGTCACCAACACGCTAGGAGAAATAATCTCGAACCACCATTTACTTCAGTTAAGAGCTGCTGAGACGGAAAAAATCGCCATGGTCACTTATTATTTCAACGGTCAAAGCGAACAATCCTTTCCTGGAGAAGCCAGACTTTTTATCGACTCTCTTAAAATTGAAACCTATGATCTACAACCAAGAATGTCTACCGACAAATTAATTGTTGAGTTTACTTCACGCTTTATAAATGATGGTTTCCGCTTTGCGGTTATTAACATTGCTTGTCCGGACATGGTTGCTCATACTGGTAAAATTCACGAGACCAAGGAGGCGATTCTGGCCGCCGACGATGCTCTTAACTCACTCGTAAACTTAGCCAAGGAAACTGATAGCTACCTGCTAATCACCGCCGATCATGGCAACGCCGAGGAGCTAATCAATCTTGAAACTGGGCAGGTTGACACCGAACATTCAAATCTACCGGTTCCCTTCATTCTTTACCATCCGACCGATTACCAACTACAGCTTCAATCCGGGAAGTTGGGTGACATCGCACCCACAATTTTAAGCCTCCTGGAACTACCACAACCCCCAGAAATGAACGGCAAAAATTTGATCGTTAGACAATAGAAAGCACCAGGGTAGCTTCACCTTTTAGTTTTTTCGACTTCACCATCTCCATTATCTCAACCACGTTCCCTCGAAATACTTTCTCGGAAACTTTCGTGAGGTCTATGGCCAAGCTCAACCTCGCTTCTTCTCCAAAAATATCCAATATGCTGCTGAGTATCTTATCCAACCTCACGGTCGATTCATAAATCACCACCGAGAAACTCACCATCGCCGCCATATTCTTTACATTTCTCAACAATTCCATTCTTTTGCCTTCCTTTTTGGGTAAAAAGCCCAAAAACATATATTTGTCGGTTGGTAAGCCCGAGATCGCTAAAGACGCGCTTTCAGCCGTTGGACCGGGGACCACGCTGACCTCCCATCCCATCCTAAGTCCCTCGTGAACCAGTTTATAGCCCGGGTCGGAAATCAAGGGCATTCCCGCATCACTTACCAGCACCGCCTCATCAAGAAGATTCATTTCTTGAAGCAAAGAGGGGAGTACCCGGTACTCGTTGAAGTCATTCACAAATTTTAACCTTACCGCTAATTTCTCCACTTTGCCCACGAAAATCAATTTACTCCACAAATTGCTAAACATACGAGTATCTTCACAAACAATGAATTTTGTCTTCGAAAGAACTTTCAGTGCCCGTTCCGAAATATCCTCAATATTCCCAATCGGTAATCCTACAATCGTTAACTTCATTCTTCCATTTTACGCCACTAGGCGTATTTGCGAATAACGCCTACGCACTTCCCTTGTACTTTCACGTTGATGGCAAAAATAGGGGACATGGAAGAGTTGGCCGGCTCGAGGCGAACCCTGGTTCGTTCTCTAAAAAACCTCTTGAGAGTAGCCAAACCATTTTCCAGCAAAGCGACCACAATATCTCCGTCTTTTACAGCGCCTATTTCGCACTCTTCAATCAAAACAAAGTCGTGATCAAAGATACCCTCCTCAATCATTGAGTCTCCTTTGACTTGTAAAACAAAGGCTCTTTTTTTACCCGAAACCATTGAGGAAGACACTCTCATGGTGGCATTTGGGTCGGTTAGAGGCTCAATCGGTCTACCGGCGGCAATGTAACCCAAAATGGGAAGTTCTAGAGATGCCAGCTCAACGCTAGGTCTGTCCACCACCTCTATTCCACGGATGGCTCCATCGAATTTTCTGATAATTCCTTTTTTCTCGAGCGCTTGAAGATGTTCGTGGATTGTGGCCAGTGAAGAAACCCCGATGGCCTGGGCAATTTCCGAGAGAGTAGGAGAGTAACCATTTTTCTGAATGAACTGAGAAATAAATTCGACGATCTGTCTTTGTCTTTTGTATAGTGTTACGGCCATAAATTCATTATTACCAAACAATACCCAAATGTCAACTAACAAAACCCAAATAGCCGATATCCATTTCATGTATTAACCCGAAGATTCTAATAATAGTATAATTCCAGAGTACGCTAAAAAAAGGAGGACCCATGAAGAAGGCTGTTTTCCCGTTTTTCATTTCCGTTTTGGTGCTTGTCGCTCTTGCCTGTAGCTTGAATCCTGCGACTGTTTTTGCTACTCCCACCCCTCTTCCCACCCAGACCCCTCTTCCCACCTTCACACCTTTGCCTTCCCCCACTTCCCCATCAAGACCCGGGGTCGACTTTCCCGTCCGTTATAGCGGCACCTCTTTTACGGTGATGGAGATTTCACTCGTTACCAGCTGGAGTTTTGATGGTGACACCAAGATTCCTACGAGAACAGGCGATCTTTTTTTAGTCGTCTACCTCAAGTTTGAAGGGGATCTGAATACTGTTGTCCTGCCTCAGACTGAAGATTCGGAAAAGACGTTTCATATCGAAGATAACAACGGTCGTGTAGATCAATGGGCGCGTTTTGAACCAAGCCCCACCGTCCTTGTGGCCATCTTTGTGGGCGACGGAAGTGCCAGCAATTATATCTTTACCTTCCCCGATGGACAGGAGATCGACCTCCAATCTTTTTTATACTAATACCCGGAGATAGCCTCCCGGGTGAGCTCCACGGTTAGTCTTTATATGCCCCGGTTATAACCGGGGCTCTTTTGTGCCAAATCGGTTAAAATACACATAATGGACTTTCAACTAGAATCGACCTACCGACCTACCGGAGATCAGCCCAATGCTATCGAAAAACTGGCCATCTCTATCGATCAGCAAAATCCTCACCAAACCTTGGTGGGAGTTACCGGTAGTGGTAAAACCTTTACGATTGCCAACGTCATCCAAAAAACTCAGCTCCCGACTCTGGTCATGTGCCACAACAAAACCCTGGCATCACAGCTATACCAAGAGTTCAGAGACTTCTTTCCCCACAATGCCGTCTCATATTTTGTTTCCTACTACGATTACTACCAGCCGGAAGCCTACATTCCCCAAACCGACACCTATATCGAAAAAGAAGCTGATATCAATCCGGAGATCGACAAATTCCGCCTAACTACTACGGCCAACCTACTATCACGCCCCGATAGTATTGTGGTTGCCTCCGTTTCGTGTATTTACAATATCGGCTCACCTCTTGACCAGGAAAAGAACTTGTTGCCTCTGGCCAAAGGACAGGTAATCTCTCGGGATACCGTCCTCATGCGCCTGTCTGACCTTCAATACACCAGAACAAATTCTGAACTGACTCGGGGTATGTACCGCGCCGTCGGCAGTACCGTCCAGCTTTTTCCCTCCTACAAAGATATCATCATTTCCATGAATTTCAGTGGTAGCTCGCTGGAAAATATTGAAATTCTCGATCCGATGAACTTCACCAGGATCGACGATGAAGACCTAGACAATACCGGCTTTATCACCATTCATCCCGCCAAACTGTTTATCACCAACCCTAAAACCCAGGGCGATGCTGTTGCCAATATAAGAAAAGACTTGGAAACCCAGGTGAAAGCATTTAAAGATGCCGGTAAGATTATTGAAGCCCATCGGATCGAACAAAAGGTTAATTACGATCTCTCCATGCTCGAAGAGGTGGGCTATGTCAGCGGCATCGAAAATTATTCCCGCTACTTTGATGGCCGCGTACCGGGTTCTGCCCCATATTCCCTGTTTGAATATTTTCATTACAACGCCAAGAAATTTAACAAACCCGGTTTCCTAACCGTCATCGACGAATCCCATATTTCTCTGCCTCAAGTCAGAGGGATGTACAACGGTGATCAAGCCCGTAAAGACAACCTAATCAATTTTGGTTTCCGTCTCCCCAGTGCCAAAGACAACCGTCCCCTAACCTACACCGAGTGGCAATCCAGAACTCCGATCAAACTCTACTGCTCCGCCACTCCCACCGAACACGAACTATCGCTCTCGCGTGGAAGCAAGATCCCCACAGTTGCGGAGCAACTTATCCGTCCCACCGGACTCCTAGATCCACAAATACAGGTTTTCCCTGCCAAAGGCCAGATCGATCACCTGACTCAAGAAGTCATCAAAAGAACGGCCAAGGGCGAAAGAACTTTGATACTTACGATGACCAAGAGAATGGCCGAGGATCTTTCCGATCACCTTAAAGAAAAATATCAATTGAAGGTTGAGTATCTTCACTCGGATATACATACAATTGACCGTGCCGATATCTTGGACAAGCTACGCTTGGGCGACTTCGACTGTCTCGTCGGTATCAATCTCTTGCGCGAAGGACTTGATCTACCGGAAGTCTCATTGGTGGCCATTCTGGATGCCGATAAAGAAGGTTTCTTGCGCACTTCGACAGCACTCATTCAAACCATGGGCCGCGCCGCCCGTCACGTCAACGGTGAGGTCTATCTATATGCCGACCGCATCTCCGATTCCATGAAAATCGCCATGGAAGAAACTCTTCGCCGGCGGAAAATTCAGCTGGATTACAACACCAAGCACGGCATTACTCCACAGGGGATAGTCAAGCCAATCCGCGACCGATTATTTAAGGCCGAAAGCCAAACGCCAGCTCCCAGAATCAAAGAACTGGCCGAGCACGGCTGGAAAGAGATTGATGATATCAATCCGGAAGCCCTCACTCCTCAGAAGAAGAAAATCCTCGTCGTCAAACTAAAAAAAATGATGAACCAAGCAGCCAACTCCTGGAACTTCGAACTCGCCGCCCGCTACCGCGACACCATTCGAAAATTGGGGCAATAACTAGCTACATTTTTTTATAATCTTCTGAGCCAATTCCCTCAGTAACGTTTTTAAGAATTTCAATCATAAGATCATCTGGAATAGGATGCCCTAATTCTTTTTCTTCCTTATATTTCCAATAGAAAATTTTGCCAAACCGTAATTCATCTGCTTTTCCGGCATCTACCAATTCCTGCATTCTGTTTCCTAATTCTCGACCTAGTCCAGGATCCATCTCAACTAGCTTAAGCCAAAAACCTGCTAAATCCATATTCCTCCGCGCCAAAAAATGTCTTAATCTCGCAGAATCAGCAAATTCATCCCTTCTCGATAAAGCATTATCATCACTGCTTAAACCTCTGACTGGTTTTTTTAATAGATCCATGCAAGTTTGAACTGATTCAACAGTTGCCCCTTCTCTGTCACCAGCACCATCCATCACCGTTGCGGCCATTCTCATGGCATCATTGGCCTCAATTCCGTCTTCAGATTGTAGTCTGCCAGCATAGTTCCTTAGTGCCTCTTCAGCAAGTTCAGTGTGAGCGAAGTCTAAAAAAGGTGATTCCATATCTAGAATATATCAAACAATTGCATCATTAGGTGATTCACCTTTAATCTGAGGCAATCTATAATTACCACATGGACGAAGCAAAATTGGTGAGTAGTACTTGGGTTGAAAAAGGTGTGACTATGAAGTTTACCTGGTATCCCGGCGATAATCTGGAAAGGTTTCAACCATTCAATCAGGTATACGGTGTCGTCTTTAATTCAGATGGTCAGATGCTTATTCAAAGAAGGGAGTTAAGACCTTGGTGCCTGGCCGGAGGTACTGTCGAAGAAGGGGAGACAGCCGAACAAGCTCTCAGACGAGAACTAATTGAAGAAGCCGATGTCACCATCAAAAATCTCATCTTACTCGGTGGTCAAAGAGTGCAATTTCCCGGAGGTCACAACCCGAATCCGACCAAACGCTTTACTGGCGATGATTTTTATCAACTCCGTTATTACTGTGAAGTTGATGAGGTTCTACCTCAAACACCGGACCCCGATCACGATATCATCAACGAACGGCTCTTTGTTCCTCAAACAGAAATAAACAAATACCTGGGCTGGGGTGCCACGGGACAAGTGATCTTTGATCAAGCCATCGCTCTTTTTCATCAACTCCACCCTGCTATACTAAATTAATGCTTACTGGTGACGACGAGAAAAAATATAACCCTGATCATTGATGGAATTGTTGAAGCATTAGAGGGTTTGGTTCTACCCAGATTCGACAAGATGGACGGGAGATTCGACAAGATGGATGGCGACGTCGCCGAACTTAAACAAGCGGTCGAGATTCTTGATTCAGATATGGGTGGAGTCAAGATGAGACTCAAAGTGGTCGAAAACAAACTGGACACGCTACTCTTTTATTTGTTCTCATCTTGGGTTTGAATTTTATCAAAAATGGTAAACACTTCCTCTCCAGCTACTTCCACCTTATCTCCCAAAAGATCAATCAATTTCTGAACATCCGCTTCGTTCGGACCTTCAATCTCGGCAATATGTAGCTCTACCGGCTTCGAAAAACCAATAAAGGCAAACACTGTTTTGTCCTTGTTCCAAATTTCTCTCACAGAAAAGTTTTCCTTTATCAATTTACATCCGAGAGAAAAAAGTATTTCCTTCATATTTTCCGGATTATCTATGGATACATTTAGCTCTCGCCTTGTCCAGACACCTGCGTTATCCCGCTTGCCGTCTTTCAAAGTCAGCTCTTTAAACTCACCGAACACTTCTCTCAGTCGATACAGGCTTTGGATATTGGTCATAGTATCCGCGCCAGTTCCAAAATACGAATCTCTAATTTCTTTGAATTTAGTAAAAACAAAACCATTCGCCTTGAGCCAATCAACCACGGCTTCTCGATTTGTATATTTCAGTTTGACTTCAATTTCCATATTATTTAATTCTTAGTTATTTCGTGATTACTTTTGTTGCTTTTATTAAGTAAAACTTAGGCTTCATGAAAGCTTCGTAATAATCTTTTAATCCACTCCTCTCTGCTTCCTCGTCTGGTTTCATGTCTAAGTACTCAGTTATATATAGATTATTCTGAACGAGGGCGCCAACTAAAGTTTGGAAAGTATGGTGATACTGAATTTGTTTAAGGTTAAGAGGAGCCCATTCTCTTTCAAATTTCCCTTCTTCAAAATAGTTCCCAAGTAGAAATGCTTGTGGTTCTGTTCCTTTGACCTTTGTAGTCAAAAAAGAATATGGAACATGGCCTGAAAAAAGAAAGCTACCACCGGGCTTTAATACTCGGCAAACTTCAGAAAACGCTTTCTTTAAATCGGGAAGGTAGTCAATCACGAGTCCCGAAAACACATAGTCGAAACTTGAATTTTGATATGGTAATTTCTCAACAGATCCAACCTTGAATTCAACATTTGGCAATTCTCTTTCTGCAATCTCAATTAACTTCTCACTTTTATCAATACCAGATACTTTTGCTCCCAATCTAACAAATTCTTTTGTATATCTACCACTACCACAGCCTAAATCCAAGACATTCTTATCTTTTAAGTCCTGACTATTTAAAAATCTAATCGTATGAGGATATTCCAGCCATTTATTCCAGAAGTTATGACTGTCATCCATGTAGTTATGGTAGCTACCAGCAAACTGGTCGTAAGATGTTTTCACTTTTAAATTATTCATGCTTACTCAAATTCTAGCGCCAAATAAGACTTTACTCCAGTGCCAAGCCTGCCGCGACGGAAGTAAATGGGTCAAACTCCGTAACTTTCTCTTTTCCAAAAATTTCCTCCAGCATTTTTTCGAATACTGGTACCAAAGAAGACCCTCCGGTTCTCACCACCACATCTATATCCTTTGGCTCCAAATCGGCGTTCTTGATTGTTCTCAGGACTGTCTCTCTGACAGCCAGAACCCTCGGCTGGATCATCTTCTCAAACTCCAATCGAGTAATTTCCTCATCAATATCAATAAGGCCGTCTTTAAACACAATCCTAGCCTTTTCGTTATTGGTCAACAGCTTTTTTGCCACCTCGATTGCCTCATACATCTCAAACCCCAAATTCTTTTGAATCAAATATAGAAGCCACTCAATTGCTTTTGGGTCGGTATTTTTGTATTTTACATTTCCTGTTAGGAAACCAATATCGTCAGGATTATTTAAGTTCGGGATTCCAAACCAAGACCTTAGTCCGGCAATGATATGCCCCGGCATTCTCATCTGCATCTCGCCAAAGCGGACTTCAGTACCGAAATGCTTACCCAGTTTATGATAAAAAATATCCGAGTTAAGTAGATCTCCTCCCACATATACCCCGTCGGTCGCCAATACCTTGTACCCACTATTTTGATTTTTTGAATTTTCGAGTTTTTCTTCGCCCACTTCCATTATTGTTGTATCGAATGTTCCTCCTCCAAAATCAAAAACGAGAATCATCTTCCCTTTACTGGGAAACTTGGACAAATAGTATTTGGCTGCCGCCACCGGTTCAAACTGGAATTTCACCTCATCAAACCCTGCGGCTCGTATTGCCTTCTCCAGTCGGTCCTGTGCGGCCATATCGGCCTCAGGACTAGTTGAAAACGAGACGGGTCTACCACAAACCACCGATTTTCTTGTTTCTCCGGCTATCAAATCCGCTGTTTTCTTGAGTTCACTCACAAACTTTCCAATCATTTCCTCTAGGGTATATTCTTTTCCAAAGACTCGCGCGCCCTTATAGTGGGGGGACTTTAAAGCGGTCTTGAGAGCGTGAAAAAGCCTTCCCGTACCAAAATCCACCTCCTCGTAGTAATCGGGGATATCTCCAGTCACCACCTTCCCGCTGGGAGTAGTATACAAAATGACATTATTGTATTTACCCGTATAGATCCTTCGTTTGACGCCTTCATGCCTGGATTTATTGTCATTTAGGTAGGTTTTTACCGCCAGATTACCGGTAGCAACTTTCTCTTCACCTTCGTACCACACCTGATCGAACATGAAAGTATTAGTCGTTAGCTGTTCTTTGTTTACCTTATTCGAAATCATTAGCTTCCTGGGGTAGAAATACAAAGCAGATCTGGCCACACCTTTGTTCTCGGCTGCTTGGTCAACAGGCATCAAAACCGCCTCACCGTTGACGAGCGTGCTCAGAGAAGTATTTGTGGTACCAAAATCCAGTCCGTAAAAAGCCATAAAACATTTGGAGGTTAACCTAAAAATTGTACAGCATGTGTTGCATAATTGCGCAGCTAAAAACTTACCAGAATGAAAGAACACCAACTCTTCTGTCAGGAGGACTAATCATCATTTAGATAACATTATTTACACCGAAAACAAATCCAGATTAAAGTGTTCATTTTCATTTCACAGTCTGCTTTAATTTTAAACCATTACCTAATAATGTATTTAGCTAGAAATCAAGATCAGAGACTGTAAATATAATGATATTATTTTTGATATTTTATTGCTGCCCTCAACATTTGTCTTCCATGTTCACCCCAGTTCACATAAAAGTTCGCTTCGTCTGGTTTGACGAATCTTATTTCATCGATAGTACCATCCTCTGGATCCGGTGTTCTGATAACTGTTCTGTCGACAACACTTACAGTACATAATTGGAAGAAATCATTTTCGTTTTGATCATTCAGGGGACCTCGGACTTTAAAAGCTCCAAAAAGATGAATGCCCTTAGGGATTATTCCTGTTTCCTGAGTCATCTCTCTAGTTACTGTTTCTTGAAAAGTTTCGTTATTTTCGGGGCCACCTCCTTGAAAGCGCCAAACCCCATTTTCATTTTGGATCAGAACATGACCTTCACCATTGAAACATATACTATGTACCAAGGAATACGGTTTGAATTGTGTCAAGTCGTCTCCCTCAATCCATGTATAAAGATATTGTTTACCTTCCCACTCTACAATTTCGTTCTCCACAGGTCTATCGCATTCAGACATATCCAATATCATATTACAAATCAATAGGCAGGGTGTGTTCAATCCTGTATTTACTTTCTTCTGATTTATAAACATTCTTCCTATCTATTAAAATACCTTTTATAATACATATCTCAGCAAAAGTGTCTAGATTTGTAACAAGGTCATCGATAAAAATAATATTTTTCGATAATACGATTTTGTTTATCATCAAAAAATAGAAATTCTTATCATTTTTTAAAAAACCAATTTCATCAGAAATAAAAAACTGTTTGGCATAAGAGTTTAAATTCAGCAATTCTAAGGTTTTTCTTCTGCTGGGACGTCCATCTGAAATAATATAAACATTCCCCCCCTTTTTGTAATTTTCGAGTGCCGGTATGGCATCAGGATATAGTACATGAGCCAGTGTTCGATACTTGCTTATTGATATCTCCCTTGCCTTATCTTCAAAGTTATTAAGGTTCAGATAAGTATTTAAAAAACCACCAAAATGATGTTCGGTTAATTTTAGTTCTTCTTTGAAGTCTTTAAAGGTAAGAGATCTATCATATAGATTACTCGACAGGCAATAGCTTTCATATTTACCCTTCAAGTCGCGATCGGAAACCCCTAAAATATTTTCCATGATTTGTAGATCAGTTTCAAATTCCGGTAATATTCTGTAACCTAATGTCTCTGCGAAATCTATAAATATATCCATTATTCTGAACCTGATAGAAACTTAGCGATTAAATCAGAATTTATCTCAAATTCTTTTCTGATTTCTTCCATAGTTCCACGCCTCGTGGGATGATTTATATGATATACTCCACAAGCTAGCACGGGTATTATAAAGGCCCCAGCTGAAATCGCCTTTATTCCGATAAGAGAATCTTCCAGTCCATAACCGCTAAATTTATTATCAAAACCTCCAGTGGCGTAAAAAAGATTCTTTGGAATTGACAAATTGTGACCAACAACCATTGAAGGTAGATCAAAATTGCCGAGTCTTCTCCCAAAACCCAATGTCCTAAAGTAATTTGTTTCTGACAGTATCGAAAAAATATCCCCTTGCGCTAAATAGTTGTTGGAGTAATATCCCATAGTGTCCTTATCAATGTACTTGGTAATTCTCAGGTCACTGCTATAGTTTGGCATCACAACACCGCGCTTAACTGCATCGTAAGATATTCTCACATCAGTTGGTTCAGCATTCTCTTTGAAACTTACAAGCAGGGCTTTATTAACAAGTTTGTGCCTCAGCAGATGCTCGTATAAATAATTTGGTGTTAGTACCACATCACCATCGATAAACAATAGAATATCATTTGAAGAAACTGCGGCACCGATGTTCCTCGTTTGTGAGATACCTGAATTTTTTTCTTTTCTAATAATAATGGGTTCATAGCGCAAATCATCCTGAACCTTTTTGATAATTTCCGAGACAGGTTCTTTTGATCCATCATCTACGACAATGACCTCAAATTTAATTACATCGGGAGTTTGTCGGTCTATTGATTTTAAAGTTTTGATTATAGATTCCCCTAGATTAAATGCCGGAATGATTATCGACACTGATGGCAAATCCGCGGTATAAATCTTGGGAGTCGGGGCAGAACCGAGCATTTTGTATCCGGTTATTTGTTCAAAAACTGTAACAAGCTCACCGTAATCATTAGAAACGGCGCTTATTTGATGAAAATAGGAAGTGGTGGTAGACAAAGATAAGCTCAGATTCACCTGTTTGCAAAAATTAATAACCTTTTCATTCAATACTCCGAGATCATCGACTAAGCTTTCATCAACAATTTTACTGGTTCTATGGATAAGCTTATCTTTATCAATCTTATTCTTAAGTATTTTTTGAATTGTCTCTGATTTAAACTTAGCATCTTCGTGGCACAGAATTTCAAACTGATGTTCAGAAATCAGAGTATCACTAAGGTAAATAACGCTAGCCTCTTGATCCTCCGGGAAAGAGAGCTGTATTACGTTACTGAGAGCAGCACTCTTTAATCCTGCACCAAAAAGCACATTTAATAACGTACCTAAAAATTTGGATTTAAATTTCGCTTCTCTCCAGGTTTCTGTGGTCTTCACCGAGATACGACGTCCCAAGAATAGGTTGTTTTCATCACACCTAAGTCTGATTTCATTTTCGAAATACAATGTCAACACTCTCTTAACACGCGGAAACCCAAGTTCGTTAGACAAATCACGTATTAGTTGATTCACTTCAGCGTCATCTTGAAAAAGACAAATATTGTTAATTAAATCGGATTTTGACGCATCGTATCTCATATTTGTAATTATTTAATATTTCTGTCCAGACCAAAAAGGTTTTTGTATTGGACGAGATCTAATTCCAAAAATTGATATTTTTTTGGATCAAAAAACATTTCAGGGTAAAAGTTTGAACTATCCCGCAATTCCTCTTCAGTTTTTAGTATACATTTTTTAATTTTTTCATATCCTGTATATTCTTTCTGAACTATTTCAATTTCATTAAATTTCATTTCCGTTTCACATTCAAAAAAGAACTCAAAGTTTCTATCAAATGGGGATACGGTTTCTTTTACAAATCTCAATTCTTTGGCTACAAAATTCTTTATGTTTAATTCTTCACCAATTTCCCTGTCTAGTGTTGCAATCAAGGATTCGTTGGATTTTGCGTGACCTCCAGGGAAAAGTAGATAATCATTTCTTGAGGCGTTCATCTGCTCAATAACTAAATATTTTTCATCAAACTTGAACACGGCTCTGACAACCACAACAATTTTTTCGTTATTCATATTAGTTTGAATACCATCTGTTAACAAAGGGGATAGAACCCTTAAGATTATCTAAATCCTGTTTTGGGATAAGTAAGTTCATAACTCTTTTTGTGTCATCCTTATCATCAGGAACATGGATAAGGTTAGAAGCGAATAAGTCAATACCAATTTGCTTTGTGGTCACAGGATCTAGGGTCCCGTTCTTCCACGCTTCGAGCGTTTGATCATCGATCGGATTACTGCTACCAAATCTTCCCCGAACTCCCTCGCCTGTTCTAACACTGCCCTTGAGTTTTTTTAATAAAATTGGTGCGTCCTTAGCCGCTACGAGCATGAGTCCAATCGGACCTGTTTGAAAATGCTCCTGAATATATTTTAAAAACTCCTCATGCTTCTGTTCAGGGTATAACTTCTTAACATCCTCAGGTTTAATACGGATTTCGGTAAATCCAAAAAATTCCACAGGTTTATCTGTCATTTGTTCCAACTCTCGCTGGATAAAATCCCTAATGGGCAAATCAAGAAGCGAGTTGGTGGAATCAGGTTTAAAGAGAACCATGCCAATCCCATTTTTTTCTTCCTCGGGAGTTAATATGTCTTCGTAAAAATCTCCCATTTCACTAAATCTATTTTGAACATAATCTGGAGTTATTTCCATATTTCCAATTGTTTTATATAATCCACAACCGACTCGGGCGATCCTTGAATTGAGTAACAGGGGATTTTTTGAGCAACTTCTTTAACGGATTGTATTCTATGGTCACCATTCGCACGACTATCAATTGAAGGCACAGCGATATTACCATCTTTAACTCTTCTGGAGATTGCTCTAATTTTTCTACCTAGTTCTTCATATAAATGCCACTCAAATTTTTCCGGTCTCCAAAGATCTGTCGACATCTCAGCACCATTTATTCCAAAACCGTAGACAAATAAAGCGATCGGAACAGGTTCAGAATTATTAGTTGCTGAATGGTAATAAGAGTCCTCTTGTTTGTCGGTGATCTGTCTCTTCCAATAGTCTTTATCTAGATAAATAAAGGGGATTCCTCCAAGTATTTCCATATTCCTCGCATTAACTAATGTCTTCTCATCGGAATAGAAAGACCCATCATTTGCGAGCAGTTTTGCAAGCCTTGTCTTACCCATCCCACTTGCACCTCCCCAAAAGATTACAGCCTTGCCTTTATAAACTGCCGTAGCGGAATGAATACAAAAAATGCCTTTCTCCTGTCTGACTCTTTCAAAAACCAACTCTATTAATGAGATTATCTCTTTTTCGCTTACTCCTTTTATGCCTATTTTAATCTTCGGATAATCTTTAAATTCAAAAAAAACTTCTTGATTCAAAAATTCTACGCTAGCCTCAATATTATTATCAGTCGCAAGAGAGAATCCTGGAATATATTTACTTAAAAAATCATTATTTTGTATTGTCTCCGCCAATTCACCACTCTCAAAAATCACTCTTAGTGTTAATCCTGCTGAAGAAAGGTATAGCTCTTTATTCTTTGATGGCATTTTCAAAATAATTTTCTAAATTCATTGCTTTTATATCCCAATTCCAGGTTTCGGATTTTTTTCTGGCCTCATCGCCAATAGTGTTACGGAGAGTTTCATCCAATAGTAATTTTTCAATCTCGGTCGCGAGCGATACGGCATCCCGCGGATTCGCAAGTAGACCATTGACACCATGGTCTACAAATTCAGGCATGCTACAACTATTTGTTGTAACGGTTGGTATACCACAAGCCGCAGCTTCAAGCATCGTCGTTAGCACACCCTCACGATCAAATGATGGGGCAGAAAAAACTTTCGATCTGTTGTACAAGGAGAGTACATCTTCTTGGGGGACATAACCAATAAATTCGATATTGTCTGAAAGTTCTAGTCTATCAACCAGCTCTACCAACGACTCTTTCTGATTACCTTTTCCGGCAATCACCACTTTTGGATTTAGTCCTTTGTTAACTAAAATTTTAACAGCATCGACAAGATAGTTAACACCTTTTACTGGAACCAGTCTGCCAAAATACAAAATATCTATGTCTTTGGTAACTTGTATTGGATGATAGTTTGTCGTATCTATCCCATTTGTGAAGGGTATATATTCAATTCCGCCAACCATTTCTGACCATTTCTGTCCAATATATTTTGATACTGAAATATATTTTACATTTGGAAATGAGAACCAGATTTTGTCGTAATACTCTGCTTCAGCAGGAACACCGTGCAGAAACATTACTGCGGGGAACTTAATATTTGCAGCCAAAATATCCACGTTGTAATGGACATTAAGTACGTCATAAATATTTTTATCGAAATAATTTTGAGCTAATCTTCCCATGTGAATAGCTTCGTAGTCCCATCTCAGCTGATTTGTTCCGGGTTTTTCCTCATATATCCATCTGAGGGATGTGGGTAATTCAAGATAGATGACTTCAACGCTTGGATTCACTGAGAGATACTTGTCAAAATATTCTGAGTTACCATCGGGATGGCGGGAAGTAACGACCGTTACCTTATGTCCATGTAAAGCAAAATTTCTAGCCATTTCCAGTGGAACCACCTCCCCACCCCCAACATAATAACTTACCCTAGGCTGATAAATGGCTATTTTCATATCAAATTATCTTTTAGAGTCATAATCTGTGCTTTTCCTGTCGGGCTGTTTGCCCAGCTTATATATTGGTCAAACTCGTCAATATCTATTAGTTTACGTTCGAAAATCTCGTCGTCGGGAATAAATTCCGGTAAATCACTCAATATTACTAAAAATCTTAATTGTGAACTTGATTTACCCTCAACCCCTTCATTCTGAGGATCCGAAACTTTCATCCAACCTATCAATTTAGACTTATACCTCTCTTTGATTTCAGCTTCCTCGTCAAGTTCTCTTGCAAGAGCTTCTTCTACACTCTCTCCCTCCTCTGGGTGACCTCCTGGAATTGCCCACCCTCTCTTATTTCTCACAATAATCAGCTTCCCTTTATATATACAGTAAGCACTCACCTGGCTGACTTTTAATGTGGGGTCAGGATTTCCTGAAAACCAGCTAATAGTAATATTACGATCATCAAAATTGACTACCTCAGTTGCTAATGGTTCCATTATTATTTGTTACTAAGATTGTTAAATGATTCCAATAATACTATCTTAAAACCTCCGACAAAATTGGCCATTGCCTTTTGTGAAAACCAACCTAAGGGTAGAAAAATCACGCGAAATACTTCATAAAACAGTTTTGATCTCTTTGGTAGTGGAATATATCCCTCCTTCAAGATTTTAAAACCGGCAATCGTAAATAATTTATTTAACTGCTTTTCATTATAGTGATGAATATGACCATATCTCTCCTCGCTTTCCTTCCACGGGTCTCTAATGCCGAGTTTTCGGATAATTTGATTATCTAGAAAAGAATCTTCCATCGGAACTTTAATACAAACCAGCTTACCCAATTCACCCATGCGTTTTAACAAACCCAAGTCATCTTCTACGTGTTCAATGATATCAATGCCTGTAACTAAGTCAAAATTTGCCTTAGGGGAGTACTTATATATATCCTCGCAAATCCACTCAATTTCATGGTCCGTATCATTCTCCTTCGCCACTTTTATCATATCTTTGGAAATATCAATTCCTACAGCCATATCTGGCTTTAGTTTTGCATTGAATTCCATGGTAATACCACCTGCACCACAAGCTACATCCAGAAGTGAGTCTATTTTTAGTGAACCTAAAAAATTTAAGACTTGCTTAGCTTTTAACTGAGCTTGTTCCAGATGAAGTCCCGGATTTTTTAAAATATATTCTTTTTGATAATCCATGATTATTATTTTAAACTAATCCCTACCATATTACTTAACATTCGGGATTCATTTAAACATATTGCGTCATCACATCATAATATATATTTGTAAGTCAAGGGGTAGAGTCGTGTTGGTTTAGTATTATTCGGGTATTTTAGGGTGATTTGGCGTATAATAGACAGTCATGTCCGGCACCTCACCCTCCACTCATTTGATAATCAAGGGAGCACGTCAGCATAACCTCAAGAACGTCAATCTGACACTGCCCAAGAACAAACTGGTTGTCTTCACCGGTGTCTCCGGTAGCGGTAAGTCCAGTATGGCCCACGATACCATCTACGCCGAAGGTCAGCGCCGATATGTCGAATCTCTTTCTTCTTATGCACGGCAATTCCTAGGAGTTATGGACAAGCCGGATGTGGACCAGATCGAGGGTCTTTCGCCGGCCATTCTTATAGACCAGAAGCAGGGGAGTCACAATCCACGTAGTACCGTCGGTACCGTCACCGAGATCTATGATTATCTCCGTCTCCTCTTCGCCCGTATTGGGCACCCACATTGCCCCCAATGTGGTCGTGAGATCATGCCTCAGGACATTAACCAGATCTATAAAGCCGTCGTTGATCTGGCAGTCGGCCACCCCAGCCATCAAAAACAAAAAGGGGTGCGCTTGCTGATACTGGCGCCAATTGTCAAAAATCAAAAGGGGGAGTTCAAGGAACTTTTCCCCGGCTTGGTCAAGCAGGGGATTGCCGAAGTCAGAGTTGACCGCAAAATCCTCTCCACCCAATCCACTCTATCTCTTTTCAAAAATAACCGCCACAATGTCGAGGCCGTTATTGATAAACTCGTGATCGGCCAAGTGGGGGGCAGTCCTGAGTACGAAAAACAAAGATTGGTCGATTCCTTGGAACAAGCACTCAAAATCTCGGATGGCGAGGTTTATGTCAGCATTGTTATCGATCCTTCTCTTTCCTTTCCCACCGATCCTGAGGATATGGAGGATCATTTGTTCTCTCAAAAGCTCGCTTGTCCTGTTGATAATATTTCTATACCCGAAATCGAACCTCGCTATTTCTCTTTCAATGCCCCCGAAGGTGCCTGTCCCGAATGTACCGGTCTCGGTACTAAGATGGTTCTGGACGCCGACTCGGTTATCTCACCCTCGCTCAGTTTTCTTGAAGGCGCCGTCATACCCCTTGCTTCACAATTCGAAACCAGAACCTGGTTGGCGAAATTAATTCTTGAAGCCATGGAATCGGTTGGCTTTCCCGGAAACAAACCGCTCCTAGACATGACGGAAGACCAGAAGCGAGTCTTATTCACCGGAACCGGAGAAAAAACTTTTTCCATCAAAGGAATAAACAGACATGGCAAGCACGTCGTGAGAAAAATGACCTTCGACGGACTCTCTAAAGAATTCGAAAGACGTTACGAAGAATCCAGCTCGGATTCATTTAAGGAAGAAATTTCAAAATATCTAATCCGTAAAACCTGCCCGGTCTGTCTCGGCACCCGTCTCAAGCCGGAAGTCTTAGCCGTTCATGTAGACAACCAATCTATTAGTGAAGTCACTTCTTGGTCGACAGCTAAGTCATTTGCTTTCTTCGACAAACTATTTAAGAAATTAACTCTCACCGAACAGCAAATCAGTGAACCAATTGTCAAGGAAATAAAGGACAGACTTAGTTTTCTAATGTCGGTCGGTCTTGATTACATCACTCTGGCACGAGAATCCGGTACGCTATCCGGTGGGGAGTTACAAAGAATCCGTCTGGCAAGCCAAATCGGTTCCCGACTAACCGGCATACTCTATGTTTTGGATGAGCCCACCATTGGCTTACACCAGCGCGACAACGCCAAACTTATCAAAACTCTTCAAGATCTGGTTTCGCTCGGTAACTCGTTGGTCGTTGTGGAACACGATCAGCAAACCATGGAAAGTGCCGACCACATCGTAGAGTTCGGTCCAAAAGCCGGTTATCTCGGGGGAAAAATTACTTTCGAAGGAACGGTCGACGAAATGAAGTCCTCTGATTGTTTGACCGGCCAATATCTCTCCGGCAAGAAATCTGTCGTCGCCATCAAGCCCAAAGAGTCCGCAGAAAGCCCGGCATCTATTCGATTAACCGGCTGTACACACCATAATCTAAAAAACATTGATGTCGATTTCCCGCTGAATAAATTTGTTGCCGTCACCGGGGTTTCCGGATCCGGAAAATCCTCACTGGTTGTGGACTCTCTCTATGAGGCTCTCTCACAAAAATTAAACCCCCAGCATCACAAAGAGGATATCAAGTTTGGGACTATCACTATCCCTGATATCGTCAGAAGAGTATCTTTAATTGACCAAAGTCCAATCGGGAAAACTCCTAGAAGTAATCCGGCAACTTACACCAAAGTCTTTGACTATATCCGCCAACTGTTTGCGAACACCCAAGAGGCAAGATACCGTGGATACGGACCAGGTCGCTTTAGTTTTAACGTCAAAGGGGGACGCTGCGAAACCTGTGAAGGTGACGGTCAAATCAAAATAGAGATGCAGTTCCTGGGGGACATTTATATTACCTGCGAAACCTGCAAAGGCACTCGTTTTAATGATCCAACTCTTGAAGTCGAATACAAAGGTAAAAACATTGCTCAAGTGTTGGACATGACAATGGATGAGGCCAGCGACTTTTTTAGAAATGTACCGGCTATCAGCAAAAAAATAGAGACAATTAAGAAGGTAGGGCTCGGCTATATCAAGCTTGGACAAAGTGCACCTACCCTGTCGGGGGGAGAGGCCCAACGTGTCAAACTGGCCACAGAGCTGGCCAAAACCGGCAGTGGCCATACAGTTTATATTCTCGACGAACCAACTACCGGTCTGCATTTTGAAGATCTTAGTAAGTTAGTACAAACATTAGTTGATCTAGTGAATCAAAACAATACCGTTATTGTCATAGAACACAATCTAGACGTTATCAAGAATGCCGACTATATTATTGACATTGGGCCTGAAGGAGGGGACTCGGGTGGTGAGCTCATTGCCAGTGGATCGCCATCAAAAGTTTCCGGCCGGTTTGACACACCTACGGCCCAAGAGTTAAAAAAGCTATTATTCTAAATTGCTGAAAAAATTCACTGCGCCGATCTCCTTCGTACTAGGACTCTTTTTGATCATGTTCCCCAAAGGAACCTTTGCTTTAGCGAAGTTTAATACGACATACAAAATTTACTATCAAATTGAAGATAGCGGCAAAACTCATGTCAGATTTGTCATCAATCAAAAGAATAACCTTTCGGTAGTATACGCGACCAATTTTGGACTTAGCGTCAACGAAACCAAGATTGAAAACATCAGGGTCATGGACGAAGGCACCCCGGTAACTCCCGACGTTATCAAAAGTCTCAACCAAACCTCAATCTCCTTTCCATTTCTCAGCAAGGTGGTAGGCAAAGACAAAAACCACACTTTTACTATCGAATACAACACTACCGATATTACAACCAAATCCGGCAATACCTGGCAAATCGACATTCCTCGTCTTGAGCCTGACGAAAACGTCACCGAACAAACCGTTATTCTCACCGTGCCCCAAGGTTTTTCAGCTCCGGCTTACATCGATCCGAAGCCGGACATCGTCAATGGGAACGTCTATTACTTCAGTGGTCAAAAGATCAGTAACAAATCCATCAGTGCCATTTTTGGCAAAACTCAATACTACAAAGGTAATCTAAAATATCACTTGGTCAATAACGATCCAGATAGTATCCGAACTGAGATAGCTCTTCCTCCCAACACTTCTTATCAGACAGTCTATATTCAAAATATCGAACCGAAACCGGAAGAAGTCGTTGGAGATCATGACGGAAATTTTCTTGCCAAATACACGCTTTCTCCGGGAGAAACAAAAAATATAACAGTGGATTTGGTTGTCAAACTCGACTTCACCCCAAAGCCAACAAACATCCAGCCTTCGGACTCTCTTTTAGCAAAAAACTCGATATGGAACTATGACAATGGAGTGTTTGGCACGGCCGAATTAAGAAATCTGAAGAGTCCAAAATCAATCTATGACTTTGTCTCCGATAAGCTGAAATACGATTACGAAAAACTGAATAGGGAAAGACCAACCCGTTCGCCGGCCGCCGAATCATTGATTAATAGTCAAAGTGCTATTTGTACCGACTTTACCAACGTCTTTGTGGCACTGGCCAGAAAATCTGGAATTCCGGCAAGAGAGTTAGAGGGCTTTGCCATATCAGAAAATCCGGACCTCAAACCACTTTCTCTCACTCAAGATGTACTCCATGCTTGGCCTGAATATTTCGATAAGACAAAGAGTTCCTGGATTCAAATTGATCCTACCTGGGCCAACACCACAAGAGGAATTGACTACTTCAACAAACTGGACTTCAACCACATTGTTTTTGTCATCCATGGTGAAAATCCTGAATATCCGGTTCCCGCCGGAGGTTACAAAAATGGCCAAAGATCTAAGGATATCTTTTTTGAGCCCATCGAAAGTGTAGATTTTCCCTCACCCGATTTTTCTCTGGAATATATTAAACAAGAAAATGGGAGTCTGATAATACAAATAAAGAACAAGGGCGGTGTGCTTTTTTATGGTAATCTCACCGGTGAAGAAAGCGAATATCTGGAAAAAACCGATACTTGGGTAAACATCTTGCCTTTTTCGGAAGAAACGGTTAGGTTGAGAATCAAAAAACAGCCCTTTGCCAGAGAAATTACTTCTCAGGCTATAATTTATCTAAATGGCAATCGCTATGAAACAGGATATTCCATCGGCACCGCCTCCACTAAGGCTCTTGTTTACTCCGGAATCGGGGGATTTTTGGCGATCACTGCCCTCGGTGCCCGGTATTTATATCTTCGAAGACAAAAACAAAAAACCTCTCTATATCGGTAAATCGATAAGTCTCAAAACTCGTCTCAAACAACACTACGAAGGTTTTACGGATGGCAGCAGCAAAGCTCTTCAGTTTATCCCAAAAACCAAGTTTCTGTATTATAAACCTGTAAGAAATGATATCGAAGCGATTATCTTGGAAGCAAATTATATTAAGTCATATCAGCCTCGTTATAACTCCATTATTAAGGACGACCGGTCTAATCTTTATCTCATCTTTACCAACCATCCCGATACCAAAATCAAGATTGTTCACGCTACCGATATAAGCAATCTTGATTTGAATGATTACAAAAACCAAGTTTATGGCCCCTATACCTCAGGCGTGGTATCTCAAAGTCTCTACAAGCAAATAAGAAATATATTTGGCTTTTGTCTCGCACCATTCAATAACCGCCAAAGGGCCTGCTTTAACTACCATCTTGGCCATTGCCCCGGTGCCTGCACCGGAGAAATAACCATTGTGAAGTATCATCGGCATATAGGCAGAATTAAAAAATTTCTTTCCGGTCAGTTCACTCTCTTGGATAAAAGTCTTCACCGGGACATCAAAACCGCCATCAAAAAAACTAATTACGAAAAAGCTCAGCTAATCAAAATACAAATCGAGGGATTACATCACTCACTCAGTACCCGTAATTCCAGTTTGCTCCTCAAACTCTCCGATGCCACCGACGCCCTTCAGTATCAAGTGGTCAAAAAACTTGGACACCCAAAACTACGAAAACCACCCATTCGTATCGAGTGTTACGACTTGGCCCACTTACAAGGTGTCAACTACGTAGGCTCAATGGCCGTTTTTATCAAAGGCTCTCCCAACCCTCCCGACTACCGCCACTTTCATGTTCGGCTTCCGGATCGGTCTGATCCTTTTGCCATGCGGCAAATTGTCGAAAGAAGGTTTGCTCACCGGGAGTGGGGAAAACCGGACTTAATAATTCTCGATGGTGGGGTACCGCAACTTTCCATTGTTTCTCCCATAATCCCGGAAGATATTCCCGTAATTGCACTAGCCAAGAAACGAGAGACTGTCTATTATTATGACGAAAAACATAAAACTACCAGCGTCAGCTTGTTGTTAGAAGATCCGGTACTTAATTTGTTCCGAAGTATCCGTGATGAGGCTCACCGGTTTGCCAACTCCTTTCATCGCACTCAACGCCAAAAATCTCTTCTTTCATAATATACTTTAATAGAACCCATGAAAATTTTTCTACGTCATGTCTTGATCAATTTACTCGTTTTGTATTTTACCGACCTTTTCTATCCTGGCCTTTCACTCCCACACGACTTCAAAACTCTCCTATCAGCATCGGTAATATGGTTGCTATTAAACAAAATCGTCAAGCCGGTAATTAAGCTACTTCTTTTGCCGATAAACTTAATTACCCTAAATCTTTTTTCCTGGGTTATCTCCCTGTTCACCCTATTCCTTCTGCAAATATTGGTTGGCGATATCAGTATCACCAGTTATGCCTTTCCTGGTGCCAACTTCAATGGGTTTATTGTGCCGCCCCTCTTCATCGGCGTCTTTCTCTCTTATATACTTACCTCAACCCTCTTAAACGCTTTTCACAGCTTCGTTTTATGGCTAATTAGAAAGGACTCCGAATAGAGGCTATAATAGGAAGTTATGCAAGCCACACTGATCATCCAAATTATTGTTTCGCTTATACTCATCGTTCTCGTCACCCTGCAGTCAAAGGACTCATCCTTAGGTGCAGGATTTTCCTCAGCCACACAATCCGGCTTTCACACCAAGCGGGGACCTGAAAAAATTATCTACTTAGCAACCATCATTTTCTCAGTTATTTTTTTGATTCTCTCATTTCTTAATATCGCAGTCTGGAAATGACCAACCCTTTTCGCGAAAGAATCTGGTTCGTCAAGGGATTCTTAAACAAATACTTCACGCAAATTCTCATCAGTTTGGGCATAACTATCTTTGTGGCTTTACTGGGCAACTTACTACTCTCCAAGGCACCAAAACAAAAACCACATTACCGTATCGGCATTGTTGGTCAGTTTGGGTCGGGACAGCTACCTCCATATATTATTAATTTTCTGAATGCTGGCTTGGTGGCTATTGATTCAAATCACGAACCATTGCCGGGGTTGGCCGAAAAATGGGAAATAACCGACGATGGAAAAACCTACACCTTTTATTTAAAATCCGATCTAAAGTGGTTTTCCGGAAAGCCAGTCAAGGCATCGGACATAAAGATCTCAATCCCCAACATTGTCGTCGAAACTACAGATCCAAATATAATTCGCTTCCGCATACCGACCAAATTCTCACCCTTTCTGTCGTTGTTAAACATCCCCTTGCTAAGTGAAAAAGGAGAAATTGTCGGTCAATACGATATCCATTTAAAACAAAAATCATCCGGAGTTATCTCCCAAATTACAGTTGATTCAAAAGATAAAAGGTTAATTTTTAATGTCTTTCCCACCTCACGACAAGCCCTGACGGCTTATAAGCTTGGACAGGTTGATCTAGTTTTGAACTTACCTTCAGAATATCAAACCGAGGCTGAGAGGTATGGGAAAATACTGAGACAAATCGATTTTAATAGAGTGGTTACCATGATCTTCAATCAACAAGATCCTAATCTAAAAGAAAAAAACGTTAGACAGGGCGTTGCTTATTCTCTCAAAGACAAGAGATTCGACCAGACAGAGGCCATTACCACACTCAGTCCACTCTCTTGGGCATTCAACCCTCTGGTCAAAACATACCCGTATAACCCCACGAGAACCAAAGAGTTGATAAAGGCACCGATTTCTCTGGAACTGGCGACTTCACCAGAGTTACTTTCAATTGCCGAAAACATCAAAAACCAGTTGAATTCGGATCAAATAAATATCAATACCAAGGTGGTAACCTCCACGCCGGATCAGTTTCAACTTCTCTTGACCACTTACAACATCCCCTCGGATCCCGACCAGTATCGCGACTGGCACTCCACCCAAGCCACCAACATCGGTAGGGGGCAAGATGAAAAAATCGATAAACTTCTCGAAGATGGCCGAATTACCCAAGACACCAAAGAAAGAAAAAGGATTTACTTTGACTTTCAGAAAACCTTTTCGGAAGAACTTCCAGCATTGGTCTTGTATTATCCGTCAGTCTTCAACTTAGCCAGAAAAGAGGCATATTTCAAACTAATCTCCACCACCAACTAAAAACCACCCCATTATGGAGTGGCTGGAGAATTTAATGCCAGGAACACCTGCTTCCTCTACCGGTAGACCAACAACTGGCACACATCTGACCTTGATTTGGATTGTTGGTATCAAATGTATGAGGGCAACGCCCACCAAATTTCCCATTACTACAATAACAAGAAGATATCATAGCTCTTGATGTTGGGATTGTTATTGCTGTAGACAAAATTCCAAAAATGGCTAATATCCAAAATAAGATTTTCATAATCGCTCCTTTTTTGTAAAACTGATTTGACAGTCATTTTTCTACCGTTTCAATGAACATTCTTATGTGCATTATACACTTATTGTGCCAAAAAAAACAAATACTATAAGTTGAAAAGTGGACCCTGAGGGATTCGAACCTTCGACCTCCTCGATGTAAACGAGGCGCTCTAACCAACTGAGCTAAGAGTCCTGATAAATGTGCCGAGGAGAGGACTTGAACCTCCACAGGATTGCTCCCGCTACCACCTCAAGGTAGTGCGTCTACCATTTCGCCACCTCGGCATGTCCATCTACGGAAAAGTGAGCGGGATACGGGAATTGAACCCGTTACTATACCTTGGCAAGGTATTATTTTACCGGTAAACTAATCCCGCTTAATGTACCCATGAGCCTAATCCACTCCCTTATTTTAATACTTAAGGCTGTATTTGAAACACACCTTATTATACTAGAATAAGCTCAATGGTTCCATGAACTAAAGTACAAAATGTGCCAAGCTGAGGAGTCGAACCTCAATTTCGTGTTTTTCAGACACGCGCCGTGACCACCTTGGCTAGCTTGGCATGCCTATTATTATATCAACCATTTTATGAGAAAATATACTTTGTTGGGCAGGCCCGCCTGCAAGAGCTGATGCTCTAGCATCTGCGGGCAGGTGGCGGAATGCTGCATTGGTAGCCCAAGTAAGTCCCGTGTATGCCACGGGAGTAGACGCAGAAACTAGATTACTCGATTACAATATATTTCGAGAGTATTGGGCAGGTGGCGAAATGGTAGACGCGCAGCGTTCAGGACGCTGTGAGGCAACTCTTGGGGGTTCAAATCCCCCCCTGCCCACAAAAATAGAAGAATCGTACCCTCGTGGTACGATTTTATATTTTACGGGGATTTGAACCTGACGGAGGTGCGACGGCACCGAGTCGCGGTCCGAGGAACTTCAGCAGAAGTTACCGAAGACTTCAAATCCCCCCCTGCCCACAAACACAGATGACCACCAGGTATAATATCCCGTAACATTGACACCGCAAACAGGCTTTGGTAAAATCTCCGGTGAAAGTAAATTTACATTGGAGGATGATATGAAACAGCGTTTTACAAAGGTTCTAGCGTGGCTCTCAGGGGTTTTGGTTATAGTTTTCTGTTGTGGCGCCACCATTCTGTTGGCCACCTGTTTGTGGAAGGGGCTCGTAGCCACAGTCAGTGCCATCATAGCACAGGGTCCTGCAGCCATTATATCGGCCATCCTTGCGACTCTGTTCTCCTGGTATTGTCTGATTCCTCTGATCATTTTTGGAATCTACATCGCCATTCTAATCTTCGTCCCCTCTGTCTTTTTCCGTTCGAGCCATCGCTTCTAGGTTTTGTCCACTCCGGGTTTTGCCCGGAGTTTTTTGTTGGCGTATAATAAATACTTCATGGCCACAACTCAAGAAGAGTTCGAGAAAAACCTTGTCAGTGAGTACTTCAAATACGGGTCAATCAATAAAGTCTTTTCCGCCCATCGGTACAGTTTGCCCATCTCCTTTGCTGGATTCACCAGAGTTCTAAGTAAGTACCGTGTTGTCAAGTCAGCCGGCCCAAACAGCAACCTCTCGGAGTCACTCCATATTTTGAGCCAAATTGCCAACTTCAAAATTCCCCTGGAAAGAATTTACCACCATTACGCCCCTCGTACCATACAGGTTTCCACCAACACACTACACCGTATACTCCATTACACCCGTCTAGGTCTAACCAGGCGGCAAGGGACGGCTCTCATTGTCACCAGTAAACACAAACCTAATTGTTTTCTCGTCGGCAACGACCAAAGTCTTTCAGATTCAACACTGGGGAAAAAAGGAGACCTGTCTCTACCCATGGGTCACTCAAGGCTTGGTGAACTTCCACAAGAATCTATTCTCCGTGTTCTTCAACAAGAAGTCTTCACCAATCTTGTACTGGCTAAAACATTTCCATTCAACATCATGCCCCCTCATCCAAAACCAATTATGTATATGAACATCGCCGATATCCGAGTGTCGGTTTATCATTTGGAACTAGATTCTCTTTGTGCCTTCAGTAGTTTCAAGCTATCTAATTTGCGGTTCCAAAAATTGAATGACATCTCAAACATAAAAATTCGCCCCGGAATTATTGAAATCCTACAAAACTACGAACAGCTTTCCCTACAACCCAAACCCTCGGCCACACCGGAATATGTCTCAAATCTAAACTCTAACCTCTTTGCGCTGGTAGAGGCGAACCCTTCTGGCTAAGCTCACAGCTTCGATGTAAAATACATCTGTAATTGCCGAGTCGTCTAGTGGTAGGACGCCTCCCTTTGAAGGAGGATATCCTAGGTTCGAATCCTAGCTCGGCAACAAAACTATTTCTTCCTATTGGCTGTAATCACACTTTTTAATACTTCCAGAGCCTCCTTTGCCTCGCCTTCTTCCATTTGGCTGGATAGCTCACTCATCGCCACTTCCCCTTCTTCTCCGGCTATTTGGCCCAAATAGGTTCCCGTTTCCAAAACTACCGCAGTCTTCCCTTTACTGGCCTCTACCTCATCTTCGATCATCCGGAGAGCGCTTTCATGATTGATGTCACGTTTTCTCTTTTCCCTTAAATATCTAGCTGTCAGCCAGATGGCTGCCCCAACCGCCCCCGCCGCCCCAGCAATTACCAAAGCTATCCTCCAGTTCTTTTCAACAAATTTTTTTGTTTTCTCCAGATCATTGTACTCAACTTCAATTTTTCTCGACATAAATCAATCTATCATAGTCAACAGTTGGTAACAAAAAAAGAGAGGCCACTACGGCCTCCCAAATTTAAATTTCTAGTCACGATCCAGGTAACTTTGATCATTGCGTGCACGGAGAAGAGGCACACCAACCGTGAGCACGTGAACGAAGATTAAAGCCGTCCAAGAGAAACTACCCAGCGACCACATGGCCAGCCCCGCAAACAGCAATCCGATTAACAGTCCACTTAGAAGATTTGCTAGATTGAAATAAGGCTTCAATTCAGACCAAAATTTCATTTAAGGTTCTCCTTCTTTTTGAAGATAGGGAATCATAACACTATCTTGATTGTTATCAACCTTCCAGTTGTAAGATAAAACTCATATACAAATATTATAGTTGAAATCAAAAAAAATTAGTTCTAACATCAATTGATAATGGCCAAAACGAGAACTGAAACCGAACACGCACTCAACCCCGAACTGCTTGAACAATTATCCACCGAACCGGCTCCAATTAACCTTCACCTCTATCAACCACCGAGACTTTTAACAGTCACTCACCAAGGACGTACCCGATCCGTTTTTGACATCACCGGTACCAAGGGACAATTCCCGGGATTCAATCACCAAATCACCCACGAAAGCTATTTCCCTTTAGTCCGAAACCGTATTTTGGCAGACAACAATGTCAACTGGGACCTTTTTGGTATTACTGCAGATTGGCTGGAGATCAATTATCCAAACCTTATCGATGAGATTCGCGGTCAGATAGAAGCCGGGGCCAAACTGCCAGTGGGGGATACATACCTACATATCATCTTGCCTTTCTTGAGCCATGATCATAAAGACATGCTAATTCGAATTGGTAAACAGGCTTACCGACAAAGGTGGGGAGCCGATCCAGAAACAGTCTGGCTCCCTGAATCGGCGGTTGATTCGGACACACTTACTACTCTCATCAAAAACAATTTTGTGGGAATCCACCTACGTGAACATCAGATTCAATCCTCTCATGGTAGCAACCTCTACGCAATCGATACTCAGCAAGGACAAATTCTCGCCATCACCGGTCACAATCATTTAAGTGGCAAAATCGGTTTTGACAAGCCCTGGTCAGATTCCTTCTTTGAAGACTGGTATCGACACTCAGAACAGCTAGGCTATGCACCTAGAGTCTCAATCGATGGAGAAACTTTAGGTCATTGGTGGAAAGAAGGCGATGGATCATTTGAATTTACCAAATACCTGCTCCGTCACCTGGATGGAAGCCAAGATGAACACAGACTTGATTTCACCGTCAAAAATATTCCCAACGCTCGACTGGTAGAAAACACCAGCTGGAGCTGTTTGGACACTGGTTTGGGACGTTGGAAGGGGGATGGTAACTGCTATTGCGGATTACCCAATAACGAGCAACAAGCAAATCAGATTAGAACATCAAAGAAAGATCTTTTCGACAAACTTACCAAGGCAAGCACCAGAATCGATCAATCTCTGGACGCTTATCTTCCGGGTTGGCGAGAAGTCTATATCACATGGTTTCTCAGTCAAAGGTCCAGTTTGGCTACCGGACTTCCCATTTCTGCTGAAATCCTTAAAGATAAAAGTCTAGAAAAATTATTTCTTTCCGCCTATGTCAGAGACGTGGGTTGGACCAGTTGCGGCTGGTTTTTTGGTGACATCGATGGCTTCGAACGCCAAATCCCAGCAAACTCGCTTCGAACTATCGCCGAAATCATGTCCTGGCCGGACACCATCCCAAATCACTAAACCTTGCATTTCCACCCGCAAAGTAGCTATAGTGATCTCATGCTTGATGTAGCTGAAGAAAATATTGAGAGAAGGGGAGAGCCATCGACGAGAGGTATTTTTTACGAAACAATAAGGGGTGCTAACGCATCCGATAAAGAATGGCAGAGGAACAAAGACCTTCAAACCAGACAAGAAGCAATTCTTACAAAGCTACAAGAAAGGTTTCCAACAAAGGATTCACTAATCGCTTACCTAACAGAAATTTGTGTTGAAGACTATAAAAAACACCAGGAATATGCACGGAAACATCATTTTCGACCCAGAGAATATAACGTCAGAGGCAAAGTTGCCGGAGAGTTATTTGAAAGATTTGTTAGTGCAGAAAACGATGTATATGATTTGTATGCGGAAACCAAGCACACCGACCCGCTTCCCACAGATCCAATTCAAAAGTTAAAGGAGGAAAAATTTATTGACGTTTTTACCAATCCGGAAAAATATGGATTCCAACACATGGAATATTTCAATATTCCCGATATACCATTTATCGTTACGAATGAGGGAGACCATATGGTTTTGCGAGCAGTAGCCGAAGTGAAATCCTCTGATCACTTGGACGAAAGATTATATCGTCAATTATTACCGACAGGTATTAGACAAGCACTTGTATTTACTTTGGAAAGGTTAAACTCATTAACTCAAAAGGAAGCGATTCGTCGTGGTTTATCCGGCTTTGGTCAAGGTAAGGAAATGTACATGCTAAGAGACTTTGAACAAATTGTGGTTATGACTCGTGACGTCAACACTCACGATAAGGAAAAACTCATAGCCACAAGAGGTATGGAAATCGAAGAATTCCATGATTTCAGAAGAATCCTGGAAGGTAGGCATCCAGATTCACCAACGATAATAATTAATTCATCTTTTAACCGACATGAACTCTCTGCCTTATTTAACCTGGTTTTTAATCAAGTTGATGAAAAATTCAAAGCTTCTGCTCCACAGAATCTTAAATACTGATATATTAATTAAGTTAAACGTAAAAAACACATGGATTCACAAAACACCCAAACCACATTACCCGAAGGCACTAATGCCGCCGTCACCAGCCTCTTCGCTATAGAGAATCTAATCAAAACCCACATCGCCCACATCGACTCGGTTAAGCTAGAACTCCAAAAGCAATCTGAGATGTTCACCGACATTCTCAACAACGATCCGGCTTTCAAAGAAGCCGCCGATGCCGCCAAAGAAATCAACAAGAAAAAGACTGAAGCCAAACAAAACATCCTCAAATCTCCTTCAAATGCTTCTTTGAACCAAAAAATCAAAGATATGAAGCAGGAAATGAAAGAACTCAAAAACGCCCTTAGTAATTACCTTCAACAATACCAAAAAATTGCCGACACCGATCAAATCGAAAGTGAAGACGGAGAGGTCCGACAGATCGTCTACTCTGCTCACCTGGTCAAACTCTCCGGCAAGTTCTCCAAGTAGCGGAAACACCCCATAAGGAGTATAATAAACAGGTTAAGCCCTGCAGCGGGGTTTTTTAAATGCCTACAGCTCAAATAACCATGTTAAACATCAGAAATATCGCCGTCATTGCCCACGTTGATCACGGCAAAACCACGCTCATCGACGCTTTCATCAAACAGTCGCATATCTTCCGTGACAATCAGGATGAAATGAATCAGACCACTCTTTTGGACAGTAATGTGTTGGAAAGAGAGCGGGGGATCACCATTCTAGCCAAAAACATCTCGGTAAACTACAAAGGCACCAAGATTAATATTATCGACACCCCTGGCCATTCGGACTTTTCCGGCGAAGTCGAGCGTACTCTGGGTATGGCTGATGGGGCACTTCTCATTGTCGACGCTCAAGAAGGACCTATGCCTCAAACCAGATTTGTCCTTAAAAGAGCTTTTGAGCTTAACCTCAAGGTCATCGTGGTTATCAATAAAATTGACAAACCCAACGCCGACATTACTAAGACCATCCATCGGATCGGCAATCTCTTTCTGGAGCTTGCTACCCAAGATGACCAACTGGAATACCCCACACTTTACTCCGTCAGTCGTACAGGCAAAGTCTTCGCTACTCCACCGGTAGATTTTAACCAAGAAGGCAGTGTTGTCCCTCTGCTCGACGAAATCATCAAATATATTCCGGCTCCAACAAATAGCCAAGAAGGCAGTTTCAAGATGCTTGCCTCTTCGTTGGACTACGACTCGCATCTTGGACGTATTGTCATCGGTAAGATATTCCGTGGAACCGTTAAACCTGGTCAAAAGGTCGTCATCGTCGGCGATATTGTCAAGTCAGGACAAATCGACAAAGTCTTTGTTTCCAACGGACTAACCCGAGAAGAAGTCAAGGAAGCTTACGCTGGTGACATTGTCGCGATTACCGGGATTCAAGAAATTAAAATCGGTCAAACCGTCTCCACTCAAGGCGATACCGAGTCTTTAGCTTCCGCAAAGATCACTGAACCAACACTCCACGTTACCGTCGGACCAAACACCTCACCTCTTTCCGGTAGGGAAGGGGAATTCACCACTGCCCGCCAAATTGAAGAGAGACTGGCTCGAGAACTGGAAACAAATCTCTCTCTTAAACTCCGAAAATTGGAAAATGGTAAATACGAAGTGTCAGGAAAAGGGGAGCTTCATCTCTCTGTTTTGCTGGAAACGCTTCGTCGCGAAGGATATGAGGTCGAGGTGGGCAAGCCAGAAGTTATATATAAAGAAGTAAACGGTAAAAAGTGTGAACCTTTTGAAGAGGTAAACATTGTTGTTCCCAATGAATATCTCGGAACTATTTCCCAGGAAATCGGTAAACGTTTCGGACACTTGATCCGCATGGAGCCGGTGTCCGATCAGGAGACCGAATTCGTCTATCGCATGCCGACCAGAGCCATTCTCGGTTTGAGGTCTCTGCTTTTGACCGCTACCAAGGGAACTGTAATTTTTAACAGCCAATTTATCGATTTCGAACCAGTTGGTCCAAACTTGCCTAAAATGCGCAGAGGTGTCCTAATAGCCACAAACTCGGGCGAAGCCCTGTCCTATGGCCTTCAGGCGGCCCAAGAGCGTGGCGTTACCTTCGTCGAACCAGGCGACAACCTCTATGAAGGTCAAATCGTAGGTATGAACGCCAAAGCTGAGGACATTGAGATAAACGCTTGTAAAGGCAAACAGCTGACCAATATGCGCTCAAAATCGTCAGACGGCGTCATTCAACTTGTTCCAGCCCTCAAATACTCGCTAGAACAGTGTTTAGATTTCCTCGAATCCGACGAGCTCTTGGAAATTACACCCAAAAATCTGAGACTTCGCAAAAAGTACCTAACCTCCATTGAGCGCCGCCGTCACCGCGAAGAGCTCAAAAACACCTACTAATCGAGTTTTCTCTTCTCCCTACAAGATACTTGTGCTATACTACAAAGTGTACTATCAACACTTTGTACCTTAAAAGGAGAACTATGAAGATTCTTAACCTTGATCAAGCAAAATGGATCACCAAGTTGGCTGTTACCAAGCTGGCTAATTACCTCGAGGAGAACAATATTCACCATATTGTTCTCGGTGTTTCCGGTGGACTAGACTCCGCTGTCATGGCCGCCCTGGGACTTAGAGCGATTCAAAATCTGAGATCCAGGGGTTACGAATGCGGCTACACCTTCGACTTTATTGGTATCGAAAGCAATCGAAGTGACCTGAAAAAGGCCAGGGAACTTTCCCAGGAACTGGGTTTCGTACTGAATGAGTTTGACTACACTGATTGGTATCGCCAATCACCTATTCGCCAGCAGGTGCACAGCACTTCACCTCGATTGCGGGTGGCTAATGGCAATCTCAAATGTCGGATTCGCCTGCTGCATCTCTACGACCGTGCTCAGCTTTTTGGCGGTATCGTTCTTGATACCGACGACCTGTCCGAACTTCTCATGGGGTTCTGGACCAAACATGGTGATGTGGGGGACGTCAAGGTGCTTCAGTATTTAACCAAGGAAGAAGTGCGGGATCTCGGTGAGGTCTGGGGGGTTACTGCAGAAATCTTGGAGTCTGCCCCAGGCGATGGTCTCGGTGTCACCGATACCAACCAAGCCAAAGATCAGCTCAAAATGGATTATTTGAAAACCGACTATGTCATGAGCCGCCTCATCGGATGCGGCTTAGACTACAACGGCGACATGTCACAGCTGTCGAAACCCATGATCATTTCCACCATCAAGCAAATTGCCAAGGAAATTAACGAGCCGATCGAAAATATCTTCCATGTTGCCAGACAGTCATTAAGAACCGCCTTCAAACGAAGATATGGCGACGACGTGGCTATTCTCCTCGAAGACCGTCACGAGATGGGGCTTCCAGAATTGGGAGAGCTTGCTTTCAATGAAGTCTATCTCCAGGCCATTACTGGTTCCGTCTAAAGAATATCTCAAAACCACCCCTCGGGGTGGTTTTCTTTTGTGACTCGGGGCGGACTCCTCTCGGTCACCACCTGCTGGTGGTGCCTCAAGACCCGGCTCAGCGCCGTCGCGCTTCTGCCATCCTCGCTCGCCCAAAATAACATTAAAAATCTCCCCACAAGGGAGAGATTTTCAATGTGACTCGGGGCGGACTCGGACCGCCGACCTACTGCTTAGAAGGCAGTCGCTCTATCCAGCTGAGCTACCGAGTCAGGTGTGCCGGGGGCGGGAATCGGACCCGCACTCCTTTAGAGGGAACGGGATTTTAAGTCCCGCGTGGCTACCATTTCACCACCCCGGCCTAGGCATGTCTATTTTAACTCAAAAAGAACGGAATAATGTTAAACTATCTTATGAAATTTAGCCTTCGTCTCCTTTACCTTTATCTCTTTTCCTTTGTAGGTCTGCTCATTACTGTCATCGGCAGTATACAAATTATCGATCTCGGCCTAAAAACTTACGTCTTCAAGGTATCTGAATACTCTTATTACCCCGAACCGATAGCATCTCCAGATGGTAAATCCACCGGTATTTCAGTCGAAGAACAACAGAAGCGAAACGAAGTCGAACAGGCCAACCAGCGCAAACGCCAACTCTCCACCTCCCTCTCCATGATTCTTGTCGGAGCACCACTTTACCTCTACCACTGGAAAACCATCAAGAGAGAGAACTAATCTTAGATCTGTCCAAATATGAAAATCCCCGCTATACGGCGGGGACTTTTTCGTGTCTGTGAAAGTTGAAAGTCGCTTCAGCGAGAACCCAAGGGTAAGGCGTGCTTCCGCTAAAGGCAGGATCCTGCGCCTTACAGAGCTCAATGGCGAGTGCGTGAATCGCCAGGTGGCAGCTATAACAGACACACACCGCATCCGCCCAGTACCTAAAGCCAAATGACTTGAATTTATCTACCGGGATGAGGTCGCCTACCCTATAAACTGAACCAGCCGGTGCGTCGGTAACTTTGTACGCATATTTTTCCGGATAAACACCTGGTACCAGTATCAAGTGTAAACCTGTTCCGGAGTGAAATGCCCGGTATTCACGGATCCCAAATTTCTTACCGCAGCAAAAGCAACGAGGGCTGACCCTCCTTAGTTCACTGGTAATGCTCGTTGGGTATGGCATTTAACCCTCCTTTGTCAAAGTTTTTCCTATAATACAGCATCGCTCCCCAAAACACAAGCTATAGGACCGTTCTGGTATCTGCATCAGAGCTGGAAATACGAAGTGGCTCGGACAGAATTTAGGGAGGTGAAAGAAATTGCCATGAGCTAATAAAACAACCCCTGCTCAGGCCTTTCGCTTGTTTATACTTGCCTTTTTCGCCAAAGGGAGAACAAGATAGAAACCAGAAGGGAAAGGACAACTGTGGCAAGAACCAAAGAGACTGGATTCTTATAGATCGGAGTTTTGCTTTCCTCCGTTACCCGAATATCAAAGTTGAATTGTTTGGTATTGTCTCCTTCGAGGGTGACTTTTTGTTCTCTGGTAAAGTTGGCGTAGGCTATTTTGATCAAGTGGTTTCCTCCGGGAACGTTATGGAAAAGGGCGATTCCCTGCTTGTCGGTGTAGCTGGTTTGGATGTCGGAATGAATTTCTACTCTGGCATTAATGATCGGTTGATTTTGCTTACTAATGACCTTGACCTGGACAGTATAACCTTGCTGTTGGACCTGTTGCTTCTCTTCCTCAGACTGAACCGGAATTTGTTCTTGGTTAGTGATTTCGGTTTGTAAGTTTCCCTGAGTCTGATAGTTAACACCTGAAGCAGCCGAACTATAGTTAAGGGAAAGATAAAAGACTGGGTAATTGTAGCTATTACCTACCTGATCTTTCAAGCTAAGATTGGTTTGGTAGTATCCGTCGATTAATGGATAGGGAACAGTGATATAGAAACGGGCATATTTTTCATTAAGAGGTTCATCTTTGATGTCGGTTAAAGAATATTCTTTGGTCAGATGATCAATAAAATCGCCTCGACTATCTTTTCTTTTCAGTGTTAGAGTTAGGGTTAGGGGGCCGGAACAAACTTTGTCAAAAGTATCCTTGGTATCATTAGCATTGGTTTTTGTAGAGCCTTGGTAGGGATCAGAGGCTTTACCAGAAAAAGATGGTGTTCGGTTGGTAACATTAAGTTTATAAACCTGACCTTGTGCAACAGTCGAAACATTGGCAACTGCCAGTTCAGAGATAGAAGGATTAGTTTTATCGAGATAAAAGTCTTTGGATTCTTCTTTGCTGTTGCCGGCATTATCATAAGCAATTACTTTCCAGGAGTGCTTGCCCTCGGTTAGTTCAGCAGAGTCAAGGCCTTTGAAATAGACCCTGATCTGGTCGTTGGTTGAGTCAGAATCATTTTCGTTGGTAAATTCTACTTTAACACTGGAATCATCCTTCCAAACATAAGCTGAGGATCCGTTGCCAGAAGCCGGAATGCCGGTAGTAGACCAATTCTGGTTTTTGCCGTCATCCAGAAAAACCGAATAAGAACTGATACCGGCAGTAGCATCAGTGGCTTTTTTGAAAACTAAAGTTGGTCTGGTAAAGTCTTTGGTATAACCGGTGGGAGAATCCAAAGTCAGACTAATCGGAACGGTGGTGTCGATGGTAAAACTATCAGTTGAAGCATTGGCGTTACTCGTGGTATTGGAGTTGGAATCAGTAGCCCGTACATAGATCGTGTGGGCTCCGTCAGCTAGAGCTGGAGAAACGGTGCAGGTAAAAGCCTCGGAGGCCTCATCAAAAGTGCCATCGTCGGCCGTGCAGGCCGTCCAACTACCGGTGGTTCCGTCCATTTGATATTCAACGGAACTGACTGTACCTTCATCCTCAGTGGCTGTTCCTGTGATGGCTGGTGTGGCATCAGAAGTTGGATCTGGAGAGAAAGCGGAAAGAGAAATTGAAGGCGCGGCGCTATCCGGGGTCGGAGTGTAATAGACTTTTCGGGTTCTGGACCCCGTATCTCCGCCAATCAACCACATCTGGCTATCATAGACGACGGAAGAATGGGTATAAGTGGCTACCGGCAAAGCGTCGGTGCCCGCCTCTGTCCAGGTAATACCATCAGCTGAGGAGTAGACTCTTCGGGACCTAGCAAATGAAGTCGTAGCTCCTCCAATCACCCACATTTTGCTATCAAAAACGACTGCAGCACTCCATCCAGTAACCACCGGCAAAGCATTGGTGCCTGCTTCTGTCCAGGTAATCCCATCACTAGAGTAGTAGACTTTTCTGACGAGACCCCCAGCGTATCCTCCAATCACCCACATTTTGCTATCAAAGACGACCGAAGAATGGTTATAAGTGGCTACCGGCAAAGCATTGGTGCCTGCTTCTGTCCAGGTAATCCCATCACTAGAGTAGTAGACTTTTCGGGTTGCGGCAGGAACTGACCCCCCTATCACCCACATTTTGCTATCGAAAACGACCGAAGAATGACCTTCAGTACGCACCGGCAAAGCGTCGGTGCCCGCCTCTGTCCAGGTAATACCATCGGTAGAGTAGTAGACTTTTCTTTTTATTGCGTCTACGCCCCCGGCCCCAGTATTTCCGCCTATCACCCACATCTTGCTATCAAAGACTACAGAAGTATGATTGTAAGTACCCACCGGCAAAGCGTCGGTGCCCGCCTCTGTCCAGGTAATACCATCGGTAGAGTAGTAGACTTTTCGGGTTGCGCTCCCCGTATTTCCTCCAATCACCCACATTTTGCTATTGAAAACGATGGAAGAAAGATAGGATGTGGCTACTGGCAAGGCGTCAGTTCCCGCTTCGACCCAAGAGGAGCCGTCAGGAAGAGCCAGAACTGTTTTGGTTACCAGTGGATTAAACAGAAAAGAGATAAGAAAGCAACTCAAGAGAACTATTCTAGATAAGATTTTTTTGATATTAAAGATTTTCAAAAACTTATTCAAAGTATATTTAGTGTATCAAGCGTGTTACACAATTGCAACATATATTACAGTTAGTATATTCCCATTATTGGCTATTTAAATATACCAACAATTAAATTACATATTTTCGAAATTATATCCTGTGTTTTCGAAAAGATTGTACTCTGGTTATTTGATAACACAGGCGCTACAACCGAGGTAACAGGGGTTGCTTCGGGAACATCGGTATCTTCGGTCTGTAAAGGGGTAACCTCTGGATTTGTTGTATAAGACCCAGAACTATAACTTAGATAAAAAGGGCTCATGGTTAATTTGTTATTTGACAAGTCAGTTACCTCAATGACAACTTTATACAAACCATTAACCAGTGGCTTTGACGGGGTCAAACTAAAGGTAGTGTACTTTGTTAAACTATCACTCAAAATATTCGCAAGCTCAGCACTGGTCAAACTATAATCATAGTATTTTTTATATGCGCCTTGTTTTTTAATATCTATAGATACAGTCTTTGGCCCAGAGGCCACACTCTCAAAAGTATCGGTCGTTCCATCAGAATTTGTTTTAGTGCTTCCCATGAATTTATCAAAAGCAGTGCCCGAAAAAACCGGGTTTCTGAATTGCGATTTAAGCCGGTATGTCTTGCCCGGTGTGATAGAACCGAGTCCTTGAATGGCTAGACTTTTGATTTCTGGGTTTGTCTTGTCCAGGTAAACATTATTGGACACGACTCTTTCATTTAACTCACTGTCATAAGCCGTGACTGACCAGGAATGGGCTCCTTCAGACAAAAAGTTTGGCTCAAAACCTTTGATTAAGACAGTTATTTCATCGTTGCCTGAGTCTGAGTCGTTTTCGTTACGATAAGTTACTTTATAGTTACTGTCATCTAAATGGACATAATCCTGTTGGCCGTTTCCGCTGGCCGGTAAACCTGAAATAACGAAGTTTCGATGTTTGTCTCTATCAAAGTTGACGGAATAAGAGGAGATACCATTGGTATCCGATGACTTATTAAAAACCAATACGGGTTTGTTGTCATTGGTATAATCGACAGGAGAAATCATCTTAAAACTTACCGGCGGCGTAATATCCAATGTATAAGTTAACATGAAAATATCAGTTGATCCATTTGAAGTATGGGGCTCACTGTTGTTGTCGCCATTAAAATTCATAGTGTTGGCAAACGCACCCGATACATGAAAAGTATTTGAATAAATATCAATAAATGTAGGATAATCGTAGCCTGTTCCTCCCCACGTTCTGGTCCATTGATAATTAAGGTCGCTATCATATTTCGTGAGGTATAAATCATACAAGCCGTTTGATACATGATTATCAACGCTTTCGCTTGAATCAAAATCAATGGTGTTTGAAAAAATTCCCCAAATATACAGATTATTGTTGACATCTTTAGTTATATTATAAGCCTCATCTACTCCACTTCCACCAACTGTTTTTATGGATTTGAAATTTCCATCTAAGGATAACTCTAGAATATAAATATCAGAAGAACCGCCCACTGTTTTGTTTTGAGTTCCAGAACCTGGATCGAAATCGACAGTGGTAACGAATATGCCCGATATCAGGATTCTATCACCAACAAAGGTAAAACCCATCGCACGATCAGTACCCGATCCGCCCCAATTTTTAACCCAAAGAAAGTTTCCGTCGGCGTCAAATTTTGAGATAAAGTTGTCGTAGCTTCCGTTTGATGTTCGATTGTCTGTACCCGATCCAGGGTCAAAATCGACGGTGTTGAAAAAATCTCCTAATAGATAAAAATTGTTGTTTGCATCAAAATAAATTTGATCGGAATAATCATGATTACTCCCTCCAAACGTTTTTGTCCAAACATGATTACCACTTAAATCGAATTTTGTAAGAAAGATATCGTATCCGCCATTTGAAGTATGATTGTCTGTACCTGCGCCCGGATCAAAGTCTGGTGTGGAGAAAAATCTGCCATAAACATATATATTTGTATAATCATTATTAAAAGAAACTATTTCTGGCCTATCGTGAGAATCTCCACCCCATGTTTTGGTCCACTGATGATTACCATTTGAATCATACTTAGTCAGGAAACCATCAAGGCCGTTTGCGGTATGATTGTCTGTACCTGCACCTGGGTCAAAATCAACAGTACTTTCGAATTCTCCAGTAACGTAAACATTGTTGTCGGTGTCAAAAGTTAAGCTATTATAATCATCAAAAGTTCCTGCCCCCCCCCAAACCTTTGTCCATAAGTAATTACCGCCGGAATCGTATTTAGAAAGAAACATATCATATCCTCCCGCAGAAGTATAACTATCAACACCTACCGTCGGGTCAAAATCAACAGTTGTTGAAAAATAACCAAAAATATATGTGTTTCCGTCAAAATCTGTTTTTACTTTTGCCCAATCAACCCCGCTTCCACCAATTGATATGCCTGATTGATAAATTAAACCATCCACGGCTAGAATCTTTTGTGGAAACACAAACGAAAGCGAGAATATTGTTATTGATACGCAGACAGCCCTGATAAACATACGGATATTCATTCCTCTATATTATAGTTATTATAGTAATAAAACAAATTTGTCCAATATCTGTGTTTGCATATCTCGTATTTATTCAAGACTTTTTGCGTCTGGTTGACCAAATGCATTGTCCACAACATCGTCCATCTGCTAAAGAATTGTACTCTGAAATATTCTGGCAGAGTTCAAAAATTCGCTGAAAAACAGTGATGGTTTTGAAAAATGTGACTTATTGGAGCGAATGGGGCCTGCCCGCCGGTAGGTGGGGGAGTCGGCCTCTTCGGTCTCGCTTACTAGCTCGCCTCTGAGCGCGCCTCGCCGCCAGTCGCGCTTCCGGCGGGATCAGCTCTCGTAAGAGCTAGTGCCGAAATATCTTTCGGCGCCGACTAGTTCACACAACAAAGTCCCCCATAAAGAGGGACTTCGTTTTATTGAGCGGGTGAGGGGAGTCGGACCCCTTTCATCAGCTTGGAAAGCTGAGGTAATACCGGTATACGACACCCGCGTTGTAAATATTTTATCAAAAACCCCACCGGTTTGGTGGGGAAAATATTTATCTGGGAGTAGAGTACTCAATTAGGAAGGAAACCAACAATAGAAACAGTGCCACATACAAGCAGGGGAGTGAGTTGGTAATGGCAACGGATCCAAGCACCATCAAACCAAATAAGAAAAAGGAACCAGGAATATCTATATATATCTTCACTCGCAATATAGCCTTAAAAATCTCGAAAAAAACCAAAATTGATCCTCCCATGACAACAAACATCATGACCGGGAAAATATGCGGTAGAAAACCGATCCTCATCGACCCGCCCCAAAGCAAACCGCTAACAAGGGCATATAGGCAAGTTAGCAATATGAGCCAAAAACGCTTATTCATTGGACCTCCTAAGAATTGAAGGGTACAGTGACAAAGATATCACCAAATCCCCACCATTGTCTATTGTCGGGGTGGTGAGACTCGAACTCACGACCCCTGCGTCCCAAACGCAGTACTCTAGCCATCTGAGCTACACCCCGATAGACTGATTTTACCATTCAAAGCTCATTTTGAGGTAAAATATAGTCCTGACGGTCTAAGCCGTTTATGGTGGATTTAGCTTAGTCGGTAAAGCGCCTCCCTGTGGAGGAGGAGATCGCGGGTTCGAGTCCCGTAATCCACCCAAATAAATCTCTCCCTCGTGGGGAGATTTTTATTTGGATAATAATTACGGGACTCGAGTGACGGAACCAGTTTCGTGACGAACCTGGTGAGGCGGGTCTTGAGGCAATTTCTATTGAAATTGACCGAAAGGAGTCCCGACGTAAGGAGAGTCCCCATACCCGCAATCCACCCACTTGATGTATCAAAAAATAGAGGTCGATGGGGAAACTGTCGGTGGTATAGCTTTAACAGTTCAGGACGGTCTTTTTATGGTAAAATAACTATAGTTAAGGGGATAGAGTAAATATTATTACAAAACACTCTATCATACTATACTATGACAGGCACAATCAAGAAAAAAACCGATAAAGGCTTTGGCTTCATTTCTAGGGAAGGAGAAGAAAAAGACCTTTTCTTCCATTCCAACGATCTGCAGGGAATTACTTTTGAGCAGATACAAGAAGGAGCTACTGTAGAATTCGATATCGAACAAGGACCAAAGGGACCGGCAGCTAAGAACGTCAAGCTGGCTCAATAAGCTTTTTAAAATACAAAACGGCCTTCGCAACAGCGGAGGTCTTTTTGTATTTCTCACAATCACCTTTTACTTTTTTTGCTAAGTACTCTTGCCACCCTCATTCCGAAAGTTCTAATCATGACCACTCCGATGCCCAGTACCGGGATTGCAAATACAGCCCCAAAAGCCCCGCCAAACTTAAGTCCGATTAAAAGAGATATTAGAATTATGGCAGGGTGAAGACTGAAAACTTTACCCAACAACTTCGGACCAATAACGTTAAAAACAATTTGCTGGGCAATAAACAAGATAACCCCTACCAGTAGTGCTTTTAGAGATCCGGCTAGTAAGGCCACCATCACAGGCAGCACAATCGCCAACAAAGGACCGACCAAAGGGACAATCGCGAATAGACCGGCCAGGAAAGCCACCGACGCCGAAAAACCGATTCCAAATAAATACATGACCAACCAAGTTACAATGGCAATCAAAACGCCATAGAAAAACTGGACTCTGAAAAAAGAAATAAAGGTATCACTAATCACTTTTTCTATAAATATCAATGTTTCGTGCCAAGCGTCGGGAACTAAATTAAAGAATTCTCTGTTTATCTTATTTCGATCGATAATGAAGTAAAAAGACAGGGTCAGCACGATAAAAGCAGAAAAAAAGAACTGGGCTATGGACGGAATAAGAGTGATCGAGTTTTCAATCTGGTTTAGAAGTGGCCCGTTAAGATGATTTAGTACTACCGGCGCCTCACTTAGGTATCCCGGCACCAAACCAACCAAAGCAACGATCTGGGAAGTAATCAGTGGTATATAAACGAAACCTATCGCAACAATAAATATTGAAAGCAGCAGATAGGTGATTGTCGTCGAGATAATCTTTGAGAACTTAAAGTATTTTTGAATCCGACTTACTACCGGGTCCAAGAGAAAACTTAAAAGCCATGAAACCAAGACAATCACAATAGTATCCGTAAAACGACCCAAAACCATTCCAACCAAGCCAAGCACGTAGCTTCCGACTGCAATAATTAACAGATAAAGTAACACCTGAATCAGGTTGTTAAATTTTTTCATTTCCTCCAACATGGTCTTACTTTACCACAGGCTTCTTGCGCTTTCTTTTTGTCACAGATGGAGTTATAGCTAGATTAGCTTCAATTTCCGTCAATATTTTATTCGTAACTTCCTTTGAGGCCTCTTTAGTCGTTGTGGGAGAGAGCAGCTTGAGGATTCTATCTAATTTGGTGTTAATCTGTTCAATTTCAATACTATAGTCTTTACCGGGTACCGAAGGTTTGACATTAGGTCTTTCGTTTGTCCTTGAGAAGTCGGATTTAGTATCAGCAAAACAGTTACTGCACAAGACCGGCTTACCGTTGGTTGGCCGGAAAGGGACTTCACAACCTTGACCACACTGGTCGCAGGTCGCCCTAAACATCTGTCGATCTGCGAATCCGGGTCCTCCTCCACGCTTGTCATACATCTGTGGACGTCTGGAATCTCCAAAGCTGGCCTCTCTAGAGCCACCGCCGTTATTTTCAAAACACTTACTGCAAAATACTTCTTTCCGTCCATTGGGCTTAAAAGGCACCTTACAAGCAGATCCGCACTGCGCACAAACTGCGTCAAACATCGCCGGCCTGTCGGAACCACGGTCGCCAAAGTCTCTTCTGGCATAGTTTTGGCCACCACTAAAGTTGTTGTTACCTCGTTTGGAAAATGTCATATCCTATATTGTATCATACTTTAGACACACCCTTTTAGCCTCAGTTGCATCCTTTGGTCAAAATCTTCTCCTCTTAATACCACAAAGTCCCGACCTTCATCGGGACTTTGTACTTCAAACACCATCAATCACTATGGACTTATCAAAGTCAAACCTGGATTGGTACCGACTTCATAAACCGTTGCTGAAGTTCCGCCATCGTTCTGGGCCACTGCCGCGTTGGAGGTCGATTCCAAATAGGCGTCTAACTCATACGTAGAACCATTGCTCTTGAAGCTATAAACCATCGCTCCGGCAGCAATCTGAGTTGTTCCATCCGAGAGAGTAGTAGCGACCGTTGCAGATTGACGTGGATCAATTGGAAGAACAGACAGATATTTGGAAACATCCATTCCCAAATAGTTACTCGCACTAGTTGTGTCACGGCTTCCAGCCGACGTACCGGTAAAAGGAACCGCCACAGTCCCAGGTAACGAATCACCTTCCGCAATTGCCAAATCAATAGCTTTACGCATTGTTGCCAAATCGGACAACCTAGTCGTATCACGGCTTTTTCTCTGAGCCTCGGCAGGATTAATTGCCAGAACCACCAGAGTAGCCAAAATACTTAAAATTGCAATAACCACCAGCAACTCAATCAAAGTAAACCCTTTTAGTATTTTATTCATTCATTATTCACCACCTTTCAAATCTAATTAATAATTATATAAGTTAGTCAAAGGGCTCCATTCGCACCACCGGCAAATTGGAAGAAATAATGGATCTAACCGAAGCTCTTAAAACACCTAAATTCTCTTGCTTAATAGTCGGTACATTTTCGGATATAGTTATGGAACTTTCTCGAGATAACCTTGCCTGCCAGACTTGAATCAATAAAAAACCCCAAAACATTGTCCAAAGCACAATAGTGACCGCCACCTCCAGATTAATTTTAAGAACCAGTTGATTCTCCTGCTCTTTGATGGTCATATCATTTCTTTTCAACCCCCATAATTAGTGATCCGTTTACAATTGCTTTCACTCCAGTTTTGACTTCATGTTTCAATATGGTAATCTTGTCAACCTTGAAAAAATACTGCATGGAAGACAGCTTGGAAAAAAAGCTGGTTAGGCCCTGAAAGCTTCCCTCCAGTGTAATTTCCATGCCCAAGCCCAACATATTTTTACCTGCTATATCCACTTGTTTCGGAAAATCATCAAAATGATTCGAGATTGTCAAGCCCGACTCTTTCGCAAACCGTTCCACCACAGCTGTAAAATTCGCTACTTCGTATTCATCCGCAGGCAATGTGTTGCTATACCTTACCGCCTCATTTGACAAACGGGGCATTTCTCGTGATAGGTCGTCCAATTTAATCATATTGGCTTCCTGTCTAACCACTTCCACTTTCAATTTATTGACACTCTCTAAATCCCTGACCGTCTTTACAGAATAAAACCCGGACGCTAACGCAATCATAAATAATATAAGTAAGTGAATTATTGGTGGCTGAACTTTCATTTGGTGGACATGTTTGCAATGCGAAAGGTAATGCCGGCCTCTTTTTCCAAACTCCCAAAATAAAGCTTGCCATCGGAAAAGGTGGTATTTGAGAGCAAATCGTTATAAAAACTTAGCACCAATGGCCTTGAATTGGCCGATCCCGTGATCACCCAAGAGTTTCCCCGTTCATACAATCTCTTTATGCCTGGGTTCCTGCTAATCACCAAACTAGTCAAAACAATTCCTTCCGGAGTTACCGCAGAAAGTTCCTTCAAGATATTTTCCTCACCACCCGTACTCTCCCTTAGAGTCATCAGCTGACCGGTGACCTGATTTAAATGATCGGCTTGAACGATAAGTGTCTGACTTTGTGGAAGTTGTAGTCGCTGTTGGTACCGATCAGAAAGTATAGATAGTTCTTTTTTGTCTGTAACTGCCAGTGCGTCAACGTAATACAAAGCCAAAACACCTACCAGGGAAAATGCTATTAATATATCCATCGAAACCCTCCAATAATGCATCAGGCGGTTCTTGACAATGGCCAATCGAAAATCGACCGGTAGAAGATTTAACGAAGGCTGCAAATCAAATGTTTTAAGGCTCAAGCCGTGGGAGGTATGTAACAGAGAATGGTTTATCACCTTGGTACTCTCCAAACGACTGACCGCTTTAGTCGCAATGATGTTTTGGGTTTTAAGATCCAGTGCTACGGTGTTGATATCTTGTCTGGATCCTGAAACAAGCAGCTCCGTTACGGGCCGATTGGTGTGTTTTGAATTAGCAAAGTTTACATACGAAGTAATCGTCTTAGAAATATCCCCATTTTTGTCAATCTCCGACTGGGGCAAAAAATCCGAAAATCGTGGGTTGCCACCGGTTACATAAGAAAATACACCAAAACTATCGCCCAGATACACCAGCAATAAGTTTTTACCCAGAAGCTGGCTCGGTTCAATAATTCTAATATTCGCAAAAACTGCCGGTTCAACAGCCAAAACTCGCAATCCCATGGAAGTACAGATTGAAACACAGTTTTCGATAATCGTTCTTGGAATAGCCGCCAGCAATACTTCAATCAAACCTTCCGCTGTTTTACCAAGGATAACCGAATCTGTTTCCACTCCGCTTGGCAATACCGGTAATAATGAACGTATCTGATAATCTATAGCGTCGCTAAGATTTTTACCCGGTACGTTGGGAACCGAAAATTCACTTAAAAATACTCGATTGTCGTTTACCCCAATTACTACATCGCTATTTAAACTAATCGGTTTGGGCTTAGCGGTACCAAATAGTAATTGAAGAATTTGGATAAAACCACCGCGATTCTTTATTTCACTGTTCACCACCAAGCCCGGGGGTAGAACCAATTGATTAAATCTTTCCAACCTTTGTCCATCGGCAGACACCTGAGACAATTCAATGAAGTTGTCGTTAAAGTAGAGTCCTAATGATGGTTTGGCAGGCATCTATATATCATCTTACTAATACTCGCGAATATTCACAACATTCCAACCGCCACTATCGGGCACTACGATGGCTCTCGCTAAGCTGGGATCATATTGAATTGTCGAATTGTTCTTTATGTGAATTTTCTTACCCAATATTCCGTTTATCTTCGAATTAGACCCAACATTGATACAGCCGTCGATTGCCACAAACACGACTGTTGCTGTATTGCTTGTCATATCAATTGCGGGTAAATTGGCGCAGTCCAGGCTTTGATTTTCGGAAATAAAGATAATTCCGGCACCCTGTGAGTTACGATTAAACTGGACGTTGCTACTAGTCACCACCCTCCCTTTAATTGTTGGGTTATCAGGATCGGAGGCCACTATCATAATCGAGTTTTTGTTAGTATCTTCACTGGTATAGAGGATGTTATTTTGAGAAATATTCACATCACCTTTAATCCATAGTGGACCACTAATCGTTAAATTTACTCCGCTGGGGACATTCAAGTTTCCCAATATTTCTTTGTTGCCTATAATTCTCGTCCCGTTCGAACAATCGGTTCCGTCCGAACTGGCGATGTTACAATCACCATCCCAAATTCCTCCCTCAAGGGCTTTATTTTTCCAGTAAGCCGCATCAACACTGGACAGAGTGGCCGGCAGAGGCGGTGAAGAAATTTCAAAACTGCCGCTATAGGGGCAGTTTGTGGGTGGTGTGCTGGCTCTGACACTCCCTCCAATAAGACACGCCGTCAGGGTACTAGCCCAAGCATTTTTTTGAATATACACGCCTCCGCTATCCAGAGAGTTCAAGCCCCCAATGGATCCAACCGCCCAGACACTTCCCAATATTTTTGATCCTGCGTTACCCGAGTTTGCTTTAATTCCCAAGACCGGGCCGTTTGAATAAACATTTCCGGGTGCGCCATTGCTTCCGGTTACCGTCGTGTTTCCTTCCAGCTCAAAACCACCTTCCCCTGATTGTGCGGCAAATACAAAACTGGCTTTACTCGAAGACGACGCAATTGTAACCTCTAAGTTTTTTATGACACCACCCTCGTACCCGGAAGACCTCACTATCTTTTGGTTACTATCTCCGGTCACCGAAGCCGATACGGTTGCCCCGTTGGACAAGGTAATTCCAACCGAATATGAACTGCCAAAGTCTTGATGAGACCGAAGCCGGTACATGATCTCATCCACCCCGGACCATGCCGCATACCAGGCCTGATTTGTCTGAGTAATTGTATCCTCGATTTGGACATTACTAATCGATAGGGAGCTACTGGCCAAAACACTCATGATCGAAACTAGTCCTAAGATTAGTACCAATATCAAGCTGGCCTGACCGTGTTGTCCCCTTACAGTATTACAGATGTTCATTTAATCAATAAGGTTGACATATGACAAGGAAAAAGATTTTTGAAAAACATCAAAGGGAAGTATCGTCTGAATCGTACCGTTCACCTTTACCAATCGGCCGCCTGTAGAGATGGGTAATACTACAAAAGAAATTGCTTCAATTTTTGTTGACGACGGAAAAAAGAAATTACTCGGATTTATCTCAGGAGTACAGCCGCTTTGCATTTTAGCCGAGTACCTGACATTTTTATTTCCCTCATCGTAGACAAAACTCCAGCATTCGGACTGAGATCGCAAAAATATAGATTGAGTATCTCCGGAGATACTTTGAGCTCCTAGGACGGCTTCTCGAAAAAATCTTTCAAATACTCTGACACTCTCATCCGTTTTTGTCGTAGTCAATGTTAAATCACGTAAGTTTAAACTTAAAAACAAAATGTAGACGGAAGTGACGCTTACAAGTGACACTATGGTCATGGCAAGAAGTGTTTCAAATAGCGTAAAACCTCTCATCGCCAGTAAGTAATTAATGAACTCAGGTGTATTTCTTTGTTTTGCCCGCCTTGCAACCAGCTTACCTTTACCTCGGCGTTTAGACTTCCCGGATCGTCAATTCCACCCTGAACAGTAATGTCACATACGGCTGCGAAACAAACCAAGCTTCGCTGCACCGGACCAAGGGTAATAGATCTGGTAAAGCTCCCAATCGTCTCCTGTCCGGCCGCCAAGCTCCATCTGCTTCCATCAAATACGGGGTGAAAAACTCCCACACTCAAATCTAAAAAATTCTCAGCCCTCATACTCTGTAGCACCTCCATCGCTTCAACGGATAAAGTATTTGCTTGTGAACGAAGCTGATTTATTGTCACACTGGAGGTGGTTAATCTATTAGCGGCCACACTGCCCACCGCCAATACCAGCAGGACTGCCACCGAAACCATCGCTTCGACCAAAGTAAATCCGGTATGCTGTCTAGTCCACGATGCCATTTGACTGAATATTTATTATTTCGTTTAGTCCGTTCGAAGTCAGCATCAGCTGACAGGGTGCACATGTTTGAACACCACCGGTAATAGAGGAAAAAATCCAACTGAAAGATGAAGGATTTATTGTTACTTTCTGAGGAACAACGTACCGCGAAAACTCCAGCCCGTTTTTTTGAAGTTTGACAACAGACCCAGAAAGGGAAAGGTTGTAGCTTGCCATATCTTTATTGGCAACCGCCAATTCACGTCCGTACTGAATCATCGATCTGATTTCGTCTGCCGAACTCCTCAGAACAAACACACTCTGTAAACGTGACAAATTAATAATTCCTAAAGTTGAAATTATCATGACTACCGTCATCACCGCTATAACCTCAAATAAAGTAAAGCCAGCGTGCATACGCAAACGCATGATCATCATTTTAAAGTCGAGGTTATCTTATATATTGGTAATATAACGGCCAACGCAAGACCCAACACCCCAAACCCTAAAATAAACACCATAATCGGCTCGATTAATGTCAAGATATTCCCCAATATATTTTCCAGTTCATCTTCATAATAGAGAGCCAATTTGTCCAAAGTGTTCCCTATAACCCCGGTTTTTTCAGCACCCTTAATCAGTTTAGTCATAATGCTAGGGAATAGCTCATTTTCCACGGCAATCGCATCGGCCAAACTAGTCCCTAAGGTCAAGCGGTCTTTGATCCTAACGCAGGCATCGCTATACAAAGGATTCCCAAGGCTGGCCGCTAAAATATCAAAAGACGTTACGACATTTACACCGTAATTATAGAAACCGGCCAACACCCGAGCAAAACGTGCCTGATTATATCTTGATATCACCAAGCCGGCTAAGGGCAACTTGAGACTAATATTGCCTAACCACCGGCTACCCCGCCTGCTCCGTAAGAAAAATAATAGCCCCAACAGAACAACCACTGTCGCCGCTAATACCAAATACCAATATTTCGTCCCCAGTGAAACAGCTGAGACCAAAAACAAAGTGTAACCGGGTAATGTTTGTCCCGAACTTTCGGCAAAGGTGATGATTTTGGGAATAATTGAAACACTGATAAAGATCATCACCGAAATCATTGCCGCCACTACCACCATCGGATAAATTAGTGCCGATCTCACTCTCGTCAGTAAAGCATTTTCCCGGCGCAAAAGGTCGGCTAAGTATCCCAAGCTACCATCCAGCGTGCCGCTATTTTCACCGGCTCGCACAATCGCCAAATAAGTTGCGTTAAAGATCTTGGGGAAACGCGCCAACGCATCCGACAGCTTCCCTCCGGACTGTACATCAAGCATTATTTTGTTAATAACAATCGCAGACCCACCCTTACTTTTTTCATCAACAAACGTCCCCAAAGCATCTATTAGAGGCAGCCCTGCTTTAACCATCGAAGACAGTTGACTCGTAAAAAGCACTTTTTCCTGAGGGCTCATTTTTTCACTGACCTCCCTGGAAATTCTTGAAAAATAACTACTAAATATTCCGAAGCTCATTTGTCTTTTTATACCAAGACTTACCACGGTTAATCCCTGTTCCAACAAAATCATTTCTGCCTCGGACTCCGAACCGGCGGACAAACTGCCGCTTTTGTACTGATCCCGGCTTACTCCTGTATAGACAAATTCAGGCATTTAATCTCGAGTAACTCTTAATATTTCTTCAAAAGTGGTGATGCCTTGAGCTATTTTATTTATTCCGTCGACCAACATCGTTTGCATGCCACTTCTAATAGCTGCAGTCTTAATCTTATTAGCGGATGATCTGTCTAAAATCAACTGACGGATTTCTTCATTTATGGTAAACATCTCATATAAGCCGGTCCTCCCAGAATATCCCGTATACTTACAAAAGTCACAGCCGGACGCTACCTTTATTTGAGAGGGGATTAGTTTTGTGATTTCCTCCTGCTCAACTGGGTCCAGTATGTTAGCCACGATATAGTCGGAGATCTTCGAATTCGCTGGCTGGGTCGTCTGACATTTTGGACAAATTTTTCGAACAAGCCTCTGCGCGATTACAAGCTCTAAGGTGGATGCCAACAAGAACGGTTCGGCTCCTAGATCAATTAGGCGGGGAATGGCTCCGGGGGAATCATTTGTGTGCAAAGTCGAGAGTACCAGATGTCCGGTCATCGCGGCATTAACCGCCATTCCAACCGTTTCCGTATCTCGAATTTCTCCCACCATAACGATATCCGGATCCTGTCTAAGCAATGCTCTTAATCCCTCGGCGAAGCTAAAATTAATTTGAGCATTGATCTGTGTTTGATTGATTCTTCTGATTCGATTTTCCACAGGATCCTCTACTGTTGAGATATTTACTTCACCGGTGTTCAGTAAATTAAGCATCGTATACATGTTGGTGGTCTTTCCTGATCCGGTCGGCCCGGTAATCAGTATCATTCCGTGTGGTCTGGAGAGGGCCTTTTTAATGATCCCTACACTACGCTGATCGTAACCCAAATCTTCTAAAGAGAGCGACAGCTCGCCACTTTCCAAAATACGCAAAACAATTTTTTCACCCTCGACGGTCGGCAATATTGACACGCGCAGGCTTACAACATCCCCTTCGTCAGACTCAAATTTCAATCTTCCGTCTTGAGGCAATCTAGTCTCGTCTAGCTTTAAGGAAGACAGGATCTTTATTCTGGCTACAATAGCTGGGTGGAGACTTTTTGGCAAACTAATCATGTCATGAAGTACTCCATCGATACGGTAGCGTACCAAGACGCTATCGGCAAGTGCCTCAATGTGTATATCGGAAGCTTCCGCGATTACCGCAAACTCCAACATCCTTCCCACCGCCTGAATAATAGATACGTCCTCAGCCAATTCTTGGGGTGTGGCTCGGCCTGGGTGTTGTTTAGCGACCTGATCCACCAATTGTTGAAAATTTTCAGTCAGACTAGACTTGTACTGATGCAAACCAAACTTAATATCGCTTTCAAAAGCAAAAAAGGGGATTACGTTCATCCCGGTAATTTTTCTAATAAAGTTGATCGTTTCCAAATTTGTTGGATCCATCATGGCGAGATGTAGGATGAACCCATCGCGACCAATAGGAACCACTTTCTTCTCTTGAGCAAGCTCCTCTTTTACAAATGACAGGACCTCTTTAGGAATTGTTACATCTTTCAAATTGATGTAGCCGATTCCCAAATTTCTGGCAATGAGATCGCCCAACCGATCTTTTGAGATCAACCTCCTTCCCATTAAGACCTCTTGCAGGGGGACGTTAAGGTGGGTCGCCGTCTTTAAGGCCTCACCCAAATCCGCCTCCGGAATTATTCTGGTATCACGGACTAAATCATAGATCTTTAATGTCTGGGCAGCCATCACTTCAGTTTACTACACATACCGCACATCGTGCCGATATTAGGCACCATCAATAAATTATTTCACATATAAGTTCCTGGTGAGATACTCAACCGGTGACCAATCATCAGTTAAAATTCGTGTTTGTACACCAAAGTCCGTTATTCGTTTATGAAGTGGTAGTAGGATGTCCGGTTTGGATTTGTAAGCTACCACCAACAGATTTTGTACGTCTTCTTCTGGCCGATCCTCTATTGCATAAACCTCAACGAAAGAAAATACCGAAAGCAAGGTACTCCGTTCGGCACGCATAAACTGAGATTTGTCTCCGGTGATCGCCGAAACCAGGTTGATCATTAGAAAACCTTCAGCAATCAGATGCCGGTTTATCTCTGACATAAACTCTTTAGTAGTTAGGTGGAATGGAGGAGACAATGAATTAAATGCGTCCAAGAAAATTGCCTCATATCTCTTTTCAGATCGTTGAAGAAACAAACGCGCATCTTGATGAAAAATATTGAGTCGCGGGTCGTCTACCAGAAAAAAGTATCTTCTGGCCAACATGGTCATGGCGGGATCTATCTCCACCACATCCATGTGACCATTGGGATGGTTAAACAGGTAATCCCGAGGATAAGAATATCCGCCACCTCCGATAAGAAGAGTCTTGTTTAATTTGCCATTAATGACATCCGACACTCGATATGCTTTTGTATATCCAAAATAGAGTTCGTTTGGTTGATCGGATTGAATGGCGGACTGGATTCCAGAATTGTCGACACTCATTACCACCAGTTTGTTTAATTTACTATCTGTTGCCTGCTGCACAATTATTCGGTTATACCAAGAGTCCAAATCAGCCAATGCTTTTAACCTAAAAACACCAACAATTTGATTTAAAAAGTACAGTAACGCGAGCAATCCAATTACCAGTTTATGTATGGTACTCCACCGAAGCTGTGCTATCACAGAAATCAGAACCAAGCTCAACGAAAGAGCATAAAGCAGGTCGCTATTCCCGAAAAGAGGAATCAAATAAAACCCTGCCAAAAAGGTGCCAGAGATGCTACCGAATGTAGACAAAGCATAAAGATTTCCCACCGTCTTACCCGTAGTTAAAGTATTGGAAAGCTGCAATTTTGCGGCATACGGGGTGATCATTCCCAAAAAAATACTCGCCGGACCAAAAAGTACCATTATCGAAATAAATGAAATCGCACGCAACTCATTTCCCAAAGAAAATTGAATAAGTTGTAGTACCGGCTCTTTGAAAAAAGCCGTCATCGCTAAGGAAAAGGCCCCCCATAAAATTACTCCGCCTAAACTTTCAAAATCTGGAAATCGATCGGCCATCTTCCCGCCAAAATAGTATCCAATTGAAAGACAACCAAGTATTACGCCAATAAGGCTGGTCCAAACTATGAGAGAGTTTCCCAGATACGGCGAAACTACCCTGGAGGCAACCAGTTCGATAATCATACCCGTAGCACCACCAAAAAATACGGTTAGGCTAAGTCTGTAGGTCTTTAAAAAAGTTAATAGAGCCATGGCTTGAGTTTGTAGTCTACTTTCCGAATCTCTTTTCTACACGTTTCCAAAACAGCTCAGCTCCGCCGGGACCAACTTCGCCCGAAGACAAGCACTTCCTAGAGAACTTAAAATTCGGAGAAGTCATCTTCCGAAACAGGCCGGAGTTCACACCCCATTTAATAAATCTGGCAGCTATTTTAGGGTTTACCGACAGTCTAATTGCTCTAGGTGCGGTTGCCTGACCCGAATTGGGCATCAACCGATGTCTCTCTAAGAATTTAATATTCTCTTTTTCTTGTCGACCTACCGGTGAGGTAAAAAGCAAAACACTTCCACCCACATTTGTCGGATAAATAATCGCCTTAAAGGCTTGCTCACTCGGCTTGGTAACCTCCAGATGGATCAGATTCTTTTCATACAATAATTCATACAGCTCGATCATCTGAATATCGTTCTTGCCCACCAGCACCTTAACGTTGGCGATCCTTGACATCGAAGAAATAAACATTTCCGTAAAAGGAGACTTCTTAACCAAAACCCAAAACTCAAAACGATCCGACACCCTTTTCAATTCTTGAATTAAATCCGTAAAGTAGGAAAGACCCACCGCCGCACCGGAAACAGGAATGGCTACATTGATTTTACCAATCTTTTCAGAAAAAACTTTTTGTCTTAAACCCATACTCTTAGCCAGCTTGTTTGTTAGCAAGCTCGAAAGTGGGTAGGGGATTACTTCGGATACGAAAGGAATATTATGTTCTGCTGCGTATTTTTCAAACTTTTTTTGCACAAATTTACTTGGTAAAAAGGTCAAGTCTGCCCCTCGAACACACCAGATGTGCTGATAGGTATCGTCGGTTACTTGAACAATCAACTTAACATTTCTACCAGTTTCTTTGCTCAGCTTCTCCTTGATCGCCCCCACTTGATGCGCCATACCAAAGTGAGTTGCCACAACCCAGACATCCTCACACTCCGGGTTATGTAACAGGATTTCTTTTAACTCTCGCAATACACCCCGGGACGACATAATTAAAACAATCCTGTAAAGATTGGTAAAAGTATCCTCAAGTACGCCATACTGTGATCTCAAAAATATATACTTACCAAAGGGGTTGATACTAGTAAAACGGTGGATCCAGGTCACAAATCGATCTATCGAGCCCAAAAGCACATATTGGGAATTTTTGGGGCGGCTTTCAGCCAATGCATCTGTCACCCGAAGATGCCCGAGTCCCGCCGGAGCATAGGTAAAGATCAGCAGTTTCACTACTATCTAATATATACGAAAAACTGGGGTGGGTCAGGCGGGACTCGAACCCGCGACACCCTACTTAAGAGGCAGGTGCTCTAACCAACTGAGCTACTGACCCGAACCTACATATTTTACCTCATTTCAAGGTAAAATAGATCTACGCACCAATAGCTCAACTGGATAGAGCGTCGGCCTTCGAAGCCGCAGGTTGCAGGTTCGACTCCTGCTTGGTGCACTCTTTCTTGACATCATCCTCTATTTCTGCCACAGTGAATTAGCTTATGGCGAAAAGGTTTTTGTATCTACTAGCTCTCTTTCTAATTACGTCACGCGTCGCTTTCGGTCTAAACACCTCTTTTTTCAAAAATGAAGGTGGACAAAACACATTTATTCTTGGGGCTTCTACCGACAGCCAAACAAGAGAAACCATTCCCAACCCGGAAGAGCCCTTTATTTTTTCCGCTTTGCCCTCGTTTGACGAACAAATAAAGACTTCTGTTATCACCGCCGATGCCAGACCGGAGATCGTTCGCCAATATCTCCACAAATTCGGCTCTCCACTTGAACCATACTCAAACCTAATTGTGGTCCTTTCTGACCAATATCAATTTGACTACCGCTGGCTGGTAGCCATTGCCCAGCAAGAATCAAATCTCTGTAAAAGAATCCCGGAAAATTCATACAACTGCTGGGGGTGGGGAATATATGGGGACAAGGTCACCAGATTTGATAATTACGAAGATGCTCTGAGAAGGATCGCCCCTCAATTCACTAAAATCTTCCTTAAAGGCAAACACAGCCGAGATCCCATGGAAGTTATGAAGACATATACCCCTCCTTCCGATGGCTCCTGGGCCAACGGCGTCTCTCAATTCTTCGACCACTTGGAATAATGATGTGCCGAGGAGAGGACTTGAACCTCCATGGGTTGCCCCGCTAGCTCCTAAAGCTAGTGCGTCTACCATTTCGCCACCTCGGCAAGCTCAATAATTTTATCATCAATTCCTACCTGCATTAATCTCCCCAAGCCTCTATAATATTGGATTGAAATGAACACCAAACAAACCAAAATTGAAAAGGGGACAATCTACCTGGAAGCCACAGTTTCTCGCGAAGAAGTGGACATCGAAAAAAACCACGTGGTCGACGAAATGATTAAAACTGTCACCGTTAAAGGTTTTCGTCAGGGCAAGGCACCTAAATCTGTTGCGGAAAAGAATCTTGATCCCGATAAGTTAAGTGACCACATCCTAAACCACATCATGAGCCACCTTCTCGAACATGCAATTGAGGAGCACCACTACCGTCTTTTGGGGCGCCCAGTCTTGGAAGAGCTCAAGGCCGAAAAGGACGGCGGTTGGAAAATCAAGCTTCAGCTTCCTCTTTATCCTGAAATTAAGCTTGGCGATTACTCTAAATATATTAAGTCAAAAGACAAAAAAGAGCGGACGGTAGAGGATATTTACAAAGCTCTGCTGGATCACGAAAAGGTCGACGTCTCCGAACTGGTTATCAATGAGGAAGTTAATTATAGTCTGGAACGTTTAGCTACCCAGTCCAAGTCCCTCAATCTTCCCCTTGAGGACTATCTGAAAGCCCTCAGTAAAAACCTTGAGCAGGTAAAAAAAGAGTATGCCGAAAGTGCCGAAAAGTCTGTTAGGTTGGATCTTATTCTCTTGGAGATTGCCAAAGACCAAAAAATAGACACGGACGACAAAGAACTGTTAGAATTGGCTAAGGTGTCAAATGTAACCGAAAGGCAGAAGGACAAACTCCGTTCTATTATGAATCGGCGCAAAACTATTGATTATTTAATGGGCATCTGATACTATAGGGCCACGTTATGAACAATAATTCGGGCAGCTCACCAAACCAGGGACAAGGAAACTCTAAGATCCAGAGTTTCTTGGAGGCCCTCCGCAATTCCCAGACCAGATCCTTTGAAAACGGTAATCTGGAACCCAAGACCAATCCTTTTGCCGAGTTCCAACACAAAAAAGAGGCCGAAAAGCGCCGAGCAGAGCTCTTCTTCCAAGCCAGGCAGCAAGAATGGAGCAAGGTTTTTTCCTCCAAAGAGAAGCAGACGGAAAGACGTATCGACGAAATTAGAGATCAGCTTAAAAACCTGGCTAAACAGGTAAAAACCCTCGACACTAATCTTTTAAAAGCAGTCGAGTCACCTATCGTCCAAGCCGGAGTTTATCACGAAAGCTTTCTCACCCACATCCAAAAAATGATCCAAATCTTTAGCCTCAAGGTTCAGGAAGCCAATAGTTGGCTGGAGATGTACAACTCTCGGTCCGCCAAGAAAGGTGTCTACTGGAGCATGGCTAAGTCCAAAGGCACCTCCTACACCCAAGCCAACGAACGCGCTGTGGCCACCTCCATCGGCTAAATTCGAATTCCACCTCTCAACTTTGTGGGCCCGACTGGACTCGAACCAGTGACCTCTGCAATGTCAATGCAGCGCTCTAGCCAGCTGAGCTACGAGCCCATCATAGATATTTTACCATTCCCAAACCCTTTTGTGGCTGAAAATATAGTAAAATAGCAACATATCAATCAAAAGCAACAAACTTGGGTAAATATTACCGCATAAATCAAAATATCCGTTATCCCGAAGTCCGGGTTATCGACGAAGATGGCAAGCAGTTGGGGATTATGTCAACAAAAGATGCTCTCGAAAGGGCGGCCGCTTTGGGTCTCGATTTGGTAGAAGTAACCGAAAAAGCTACTCCTCCAATTGTTAAAATTATCGACTTCCAAAAATTCAAGTATCAAGAAGAGAAGAAGGACCACTCCGGCAGCTCCAAGGGAGGCCAGGAGACCAAAGAGATCCGCCTCAAGCCCTTCATGGCCGAAAACGACATGATGGTCAAGGTCAGACAGGCCGAAAAATTCCTCAAAGGTGGCGATCGGGTCAAGTTGGTGGTAAAATTCCAGGGAAGGGAAATCACCAAGAAAGAGTTTGGCGAAAAAGTTATGGCTCAGGTAATCAGCCTGCTGTCCGAAGTCTCTACGCTTGTCGAAGCCCCGAAATTTTTGGGTAAACTCTTGATTGCCCAAGTCAAACCAAAAAAATAACCACAATGACCAAACAAAAGCAAAAGACGAGAAAGATCGTCATGAAAAGATTCAAGATTACCGGGACGGGTAAGGTTCTCCGCCGCAGTCCATATATGCGTCATCTCCGCCGGAAAAAGAGTAAAAAGATGATCCGCCGCTACCGTCACTACCAAGAGGTAACCGGCAAGATCGCGACCAAAATTAAGGCCATGCTTCATTTATAAAAACATAAACACACATGCCTAGAGTTAAAACCGGTACTGTCCGCCGTAAAGGACATAAAAAAGTCTTCCAGCTCGCCAAGGGTTTCCGCATGACCAGAAACCGTCTGTACAAAACGGCCTCAGAAGCTGTTTTACACGCCGGTCAATATGCTTACAATGGCCGCAAGGAAAGAAAACAGCAGATGAGAGTCACTTGGATCAGCCGCATCAACTCCGCCTTGTCTTCTATTGCAGATGCTCCGAAGTACTCCAGGTTTATCAAAGCTTTGTCCGACAAAAAGATTACTCTAAACCGCAAGGTTTTAGCCGCTTTGGCTACTAATCTTCCCGACGCTTTTAAAGACGTTGTTTCCTTTACTGTCAAAAAATAGCCGGGGGGTCAAGCATTTATTTGAAAAAACTCCCCATTCAGGGGAGTTTTTGTTATCATAAGAGTTGATGGTTGCAAAAGTAACAGAAATCGAACAAATCAGACATGAGTTGGACAACGATCTAAAAAAGTCCGGCTCATCCGCCGATGTCGACAAACTCAGAAGCAAATATCTCGGGAAACAAGGTGTTGTTAACCTTCTTTTTAGGTCACTTCCAGTCAAAACGAATCCACATCTGGGGCAAGCCATAAACGAACTCAAAAATCTCATAAAAGATCGGCTATCCGCCAAGCTAACCGAAACACTCAGTCATGCCGAACAAGATATCCTAGACGTGACCGTACCAGGCCAAATAATACCTCAAGGCAGCCTCCATCTCGTGACACAGGCCATCGAAGATATTGAAAATATTTTTCTGAAACTAGGGTTTGCAAGACGCCGTTATCCGGAAGTCGAAACCGACTGGTATTACGCCGAAGGTCTCAATATACCCAAAGATCATCCAGCGAGAGACGATCAGGAGACCTTCTATGTCACAGACAACACCGTACTGACTGCTCACACCAGCAACGGCCAGTTGCGGGAAATGGAGCTGAAGAAAACACCGCCTATTAAAATGATCAACATTGGCAAAACCTACCGCCGTCAAACCGATGCCACCCACACACCCATGTTTCATCAATTCGAAGGCCTGGTAATTGAAAAGGGAATCAACATCACTCATCTCCTGGGTGTAACTGAATATTTCGCCAAATCATATTTTGGTCAAGAACGTCAAACCCGGTTGCGACCTCATCATTTTCAGTTCACCGAACCCTCATTTGAAATTGATATTACTTGTGGCGTCTGCCAAGGCACCGGCATGGTTCACAAACTGCCTTGTAAGGTCTGCAAATCCGGGTGGCTCGAACTCGGAGGAGCGGGCATGGTTCATCCAAACGTCTTGAGAAACGGTGGTCTTAATCCCGAAAATTGTTCCGGTTTTGCCTTTGGCTGGGGAGTGGAGCGGGTCTTAATGATGAAATCAAATCTACCGGATCTTAGACTTGTGTACAGTGATGATATTAGATTTTTAAAGCAGTTCTAAAATATGGATATCGTTTTAACCGATTCTTCTATAAGAAAATTTCTGGACACATCTGCAAATAGCGATGTCCTAAGCCAAAATGTCAGCCTTTGTGGACCAACCTTCGACCGAACAAAGCAGATAGGTGATGACTATGTATATGACATCGAAGCTATCACCAATCGGATCGATACGGCGAGTGCCATGGGGGTAGCTAGAGAGGCTGCCGCCATCCTTACCCAGTTCAATATACCGGCTAAATTCATAAATGACATATACCAAGAGAAACCAGTCTTTCGCCCCGGTCTCCCCAAACAATTCCACTTCAACATCGAAAAAAGTCTAGTCTTACGCTTTTCGGCCATTGCCATTGAAAACATTTCCATAAAACCATCACCCAAGGATGTGGCTCTGTTTTTGGAAAACTGCGGTCTACGTCCTGTTAACAACTGCGTCGACATCACCAACGAACTGACTTTACTTTATGGTATGCCCAGCCACATCTTCGATCTGGACAAACTGGCTGTCCAAAACCTTACAATCAGGCCCAGTGTTGAAGGAGAATGGATAACCACACTGGACGATGAAAAACATAGGCTGGTTGCGGGAGATATTGTTATCGAAGACGGATCGGGCAGACTGGTAGACTTATGTGGCATCATGGGAGGACAGGTGGCCGAAGTTGACGAACATACCAAAAACATCCTATTAATTGTCCCGGCCTACGAACCCAAAAAAATACGTCAAACATCTCTCAGACTTCAGAAAAGAACTGTCGCCGCTCAGCTTTATGAAAAACAGCCCGATCCGGAACTTTGTCTGCCTGTATTATATAAAGCAGTTCAATTAATCAAAGAACGGGCGGGCGGTGAGATCTCTTCGCCCTTGTTTGATCATTACCCCCTCAATCTACCGGCAAAATTAGTTCCCTTAGAGTTTGAATGGCTGAACAACTTCATCGGTATCGAAATTAACCCGGAAACGGTCGTCTCCATATTGGCCAGTTTAGGTTTTGGAGGTACCCTTGATTCCCATCAAATTACCTGCACAGTTCCTAGTTGGCGATATCCTGATATTAATATAAAAGAGGACTTGGCAGAAGAGGTGGCCAGAATCTACGGCTATTTCAGACTCCCCTCAAATCTGCCTTGTGTCAATTTACCGTCTGAAGATGGAGACCCTATCTTGAATGCAGAAAGAACTCTCAAACGATATCTTTCCGATATTGGTTACCACGAAATTTATAACAGCTCACTCGTTTCTCTCGAACTGTTGGAAAAAACCGGATTGAATCCCGAGAACCACCTAAAGCTCAACAACGCTCTTTCTCAAGACTACGAATATCTACGAACCAGTCTTGTTCCTTCCGGTTTGATGAATCACAAACATAACCAAGGCAAAATTGACGAGCCTCTCAAAACTTTTGAGATCGCTAACTGTTACCTCAAAAATAACGATCAAGAACTTCCTTTCGAAGTCTCCACCTTGACCACCATCTCCAACGAAAACTTCCGCAAAGTAAAAGGCGAAGTGGAGGCTTTGCTAATGAAAGTAAGAGTTCCTGACATTTCATTTAAACAAGTGAAGCGGGTAAACACTTTTTTTAGGGCAGGTTCCGAGATTTTCTCAGGCAAACAACTATTGGGGCACCTTGGCTTAGTTAAACCAACGATACTCAGAAGTATCGACCTACAAACCGAGCCTGTGGTCACCGAAATCAATCTGTCGCATTTAGCCGGGCAAATGTCTACCGGGTACAACTACCAGCCAATATCGGAGTATCCGTATATAGTCGAAAATATCACGGTCAGCTCGCACCAACCCCTGGGTGACATCATCCATACTATCAATAGCGCTTCAACCTTGATTAAAGAGATTCAATACCTTGAAAGCTACCATGACCGACACACCTTTAAGGTTTCATTCGGCAGTGACGCCAGAAACTTGCAACAGTCCGAAATAAACGTCATCAAAGACACCATACTAAAATGTCTTTCGGCTTAATTTTTAGTTCGTCGATCCGGAGCCAGTCGCCACCCCACTAACCTGTGGGGTAGGAGTAGGGGACAGGTAGTCTGTGTTTACAGCAAACTCACTCGTTTTTGATTCTTCTTTTCCTTCATTGTTTCTAGCCGCAATTCTCAGAGAATGCTGACCGGTAGAAACTTTGATTTTCTTAATGTAAACTCCGTCAGTAATAGTAGTTTCCAAATTCCCATCCAAAAATATTTTAGCCTCGACAATCGGTTTGTCTGCCACCACCGAAAATCTGATGGTAATCTCATCACCGTCAGATCTACTACTGTTGGCAGGAGTCGTTATTTGAATATCCATTGATGAGCTGGCGCCGCATGTTTCGGTCGGAACAGCATAAATTGGGTTATTTTGCTTTACTATCCAATCATTTATCGCTTTTTGCCAAAGCGATTTGTTTGTCAGAGGATCGCTCTCCTTAATCACCACAAACTCTTTTTCATCATAGTTTCCTTGAGAAACAGAGACCGGATCAGCCAACCTGGTGGGGTCATTTTTGCACAGTTTAACCTTTGTATGAATAGGGTCCGGTCCAGTGGGCACATTTCCGTCGACAAACCATTCTTTATAACTGCCATAACCGTCATGAGCCGGGTACCCTGAAATTTTATCAACCTCAACCTGAGTCACACCTCCTGGTGGAGAAAAAGGTCGGTCGGGTTTTATCGCCAGCATGTCCAAAGTTTCTCTCCGCCAAATAGGGGCAGCACCTGAAACACCGGAGGCCACATTCCTCATTTTTTCGTTATCATTGTTACCTACCCAAACGCCGACGATAAAGTCTTTTGTCCATCCCACGGTCCAGTTGTCTCTCAAGTCATTCGTAGTTCCTGTTTTTACCGCCACGGCTCTGGCACCAAAATTCAAATATGAATTTGGACCAAACGTCAGCAGCCTGGCATTGTTGTCAGACAAAACTGAGTTAATGAGGAAAGAGACTTTCTCATCCACCACTCTCTCCAGTTTCACCTGTTTATGTTCAAAGATAACCCGGCCGTTACCATCCTCAACTTTTAGGATCGCTACCGGCTCGACACGGAATCCACCGTTCGAGAACGCACTGTAAGCACTAGATAGATCAAGCAGTCTAACCTCAGCTCCTCCCAAAGCCATTGAAAGCCCAACACGCGCCATTGTTTCCTTCGTTGGCTCAAGAGAAGTGAGACCCATTTTGTAACCTTGCTGAAGCACATCCTCCACGCCAAGAAGTGCCAACAGTTTGACGGCTGGTACGTTTATGGAACTGGCCAAAGCGTCTCGAAGGTGCAGCAACCCATGTTCTTTTCCATCGTAATTCTTGGGAGCGTACGGAGTTTGTTCATCTTTACCCGGAAACTCGGTAACTACATCAGCGAGAACAGAGGCCGGGCCGAAATTTTTCATAAATGCCGTGGCGTAAACCAATGGTTTGATGGAGGAACCGGGCTGACGTAACCGCGTAGTCACATTCACTTCACCATCGATGGAGGTGTCAAAGAAATTTTTTGAACCTACCATGCTCAGTATCTCTCCGTTATTGGTATCTAGAACCACCGATGAGCCGTTTTTTATGTTCAGACTGCCGGACACCTTGTCCACTTCTTCCTTCACAATGGTTTCTGCTTTTTGCTGGATATCCCAATTCAAACTAGTCGTTACCTTTAGTCCGCCCGTATCCAAGATGCTGGTACCGTATTTGTCTTCCAGAAGCTGTTTTACGTACATGACAAAGTGGGGAGCTTTTATGGAATTACTACCAATTCCTCTAAACTGGATCGTTTCCAATCCGGCATCCACTTGTGTTTCCATTTCTTTAGTAATGATTCCGTCTTCTCTCATTCTTCTGGCGACCTCTTTGGCTCTCGGAAGGTACGCCTTCTTGTTGCTAGCACTATAAGGGGAATATCTGGAAGGTGCCTGAGGCAAACCGGCAAGTAAGACGCTCTCGGTCAAACTTAAGTCTTTTGGCTCTTTACCAAAATATATCTGCGAGGCTGCCGCCACCCCAACCGCATTTCCACCATACGGTGCTTCATTCAGATACATTTGTAGTATTTCATCCTTGGAAAAGGTTTTTTCGATTCGAAGTGCCAGCATAAACTCTCTAACTTTTCGTGAGATAGACCTTTCATTAGTTAACAAAAGCATTTTCACTAATTGCTGTGTCAAAGTTGAGCCGCCAATCAATCTCCTGTTTATAACTAGGTTTTTGGCAATTCGTAGCATGGCCATTGGGTCAAAACCTTGATGTTTATAAAACTCTTTATCCTCGATCGAAATAGTGGCTTTTTTTAGGTAATCGGGCACTTGAGACAGAGGTGTAAACTTACGATCTTGGTCGGTGTACACGTCATAAAGAATCACCCTGCCGGTCCTGTCCAGTATTTCCGAAGAAAAACCGGATTTTCGCTGTACTTTTGATGGATCTGGTAGATCTCTACCAAACCACATAAAAACCAGCAAAACCATTAAGGTAACTCCCAGAAGTCCAAAAAAAACGATTTTACCCCAATTTATCTTGGACAGGAGTCCGCCAGCTATCTTATTTCTTTGCCTTCTGTACATATTATTCTCAGATACATTATATATAATTAAATAACTATGACCAAAAGAAAGAGGAGGCTCTTCACAGCTATTATCTTCATCGGTTCAGTCGTTTTAGTTCTCACCACCTTTGCATCTCTCTTCATCAGATGAGTATCTACTCACCGGGAGATTCAATCTCCTCAATTAAGGGTGTCGGACCTGCCATAGAAGACAGACTTCATCATTTGGAGATCTACACAGTCGGAGATACACTGAGGCATTTCCCCAGAGCTTATCTGGATTTCTCCAAACAAGTTAAGATCAAGGATCTTCGGAACAAGGTCCTTGGATCCTTCCTTGCCACCATCCAAAGTCCCAAAACATTCTATTCTGCCAGTGGAAAACTGGTGACCCAAGCCGTTGCCCAGGATTCTTCAGGAAAAATAATCTTAACTTGGTTCAATAACCCATATATCAAAAGACTCATCAAAAGCGACACTTCATACAGCATAGCCGGCAAACCATCATTCTTCGGTAAAGGCCTAACCATCATCTCACCTGTTATCGAAGAGGGGGACTCGTTTTCTCTAAACACGAAGGGGTTGGTTCCTATCTATCCCCAAACTGAAGGTGTCAACTCTCGATGGCTAAGAAAAAGAATCTTTGAAATACTTCAAAGTGTGAATCTCATAGACCCGCTGGGAACCGAGCTCTTAAACTCAAACAGTCTCTTATCTCTCCGTGACGCACTCCACCAAATCCATTTTCCCAAAGAACCATCGGAGCGTTGGTCGGCCGATAAACGGCTCGCCTACAACGAACACTTGCGTATCAACATTGTTAATCGGCTGGAACTCGAAAAACTAGGCGGTTCCGTCTCCGTTAAAACAATACCCCAGATTTACCTTCAAACTGCTAACCAATTACCATTTTCTCTCACCGCCGATCAAAAAAAAATGGTGCATCAGATTGAAAAAGACTTATTGAATCCGGAGTTCACCCATCGCCTTATTCAGGGAGAAACCGGATCCGGCAAAACTGTCCCGCTGATTTTTGCCGCCAACCAGACGCTGTCCAACTGTTTTAGCTGCGCCATCATGGCTCCAACCGAAATCCTGGCGTCCCAGCACTACCAGACCTTCATTAAGCTCTCCCTGTTCCCTTCACGAATATCCCTGGTTACCTCGTCTTCTCCAGTCATTCTCTCGACACAACCAACTGTCTTTATCGGGACTCATGCTCTCATAAATCAACTTCCAACCGACTTAAACCCACCACTCGCCTTTATCGCCATCGATGAACAGCATAAGTTTGGTGTATCCCAAAGAGAGGTACTTATGAAAAGAAACCCTCTTCCTCATTTATTCAATCTTTCAGCTACTCCTATACCGAGAACGGTCGCTTTAGGCTTGTTGGGAGATATCCAAATCAGCAATCTGCACCACAAGCCTACTAACCGGCTACCTACAAAGACTTTTGTGGTTTCGCCCTCAAAATTCAAAAATAGTCCCAAGTGGTTAATCTCGGAACTGGAACAGGGCAATCAAATCTTTGTGGTCTGTCCAAACATTTCGGAACACTTGCCAAACATCTCTTCCGTTGAACAGAAAACTGCGGAGTATCGGCGTCTACTTCCAACAAAGTTTCCGATTTGGACTATTCATGGCAAACTGTCTTCCGAAGACCAACAGCGCATTCTCCTCCAATTCAAGAACACCCCCGGGAGCCTCTTGATCTCTACCTCCTTGATCGAGGTGGGAATCGACATCCCGGCCGCTAACATTATGATTATTCACTCGGCAGAGCGATTTGGCTTGGCCCAACTACATCAGCTGCGGGGACGGGTCGGAAGAGGAGAGAGTCAAGGCTTCTGCTTCTTGGTCCCTTCAGGTGACGATGAGGTCGAGACCGAACGCCTTCAGTTATTACAAAAATATCATACCGGGCTGGTTCTCGCTCAAAAAGACCTTCGTCTCCGCGGGGCCGGACAAATTTATGGTGAAAAACAGCACGGGTCTCTGCAAACTAGGTTAAAATATTTCTGGTCCAAGAAACTCTTTCTTCAAGCCAAGTCCGACGCGATCAAGATGATCCGCCTGAACAGACAAAAAGCGATAAAGATTGCCAGCGGTCTCGTTTCTTGGTAGAATACACCCATGGCCGCTACACCAAAAAGAAAAATTTCCACCGCCAGACAAGGCAAGAGAAGATCCCAAATTCACTTGATTGAGCCAAAGCTCATAGTTTGCAAAAAGTGCGGTAACCTTAAGAGGGGACACTTTCTCTGTCCAGTCTGTAAATCAAAATAGTCAAAAACCGTGAAATCTGCCCTTGACCCACGACACCTAAAAAGAATCCTTGTTTTCAAGTCGCTTTTTGCAGGCAGTTTCACCGATCAACCAGACCACCCAAGCCGCGTCGACAAGATAAACTCTCACCTGGTCCAAATAGATGAAATCATTCAAAAATGTGCCCCTGAATGGCCTATTTCGCAGATCAACCGCGTCGACCTAGCCGTCCTGAGACAAGCTGTTTACGAATTGTTGTTTAAGACTCAGACACCTACCAAAGTAATCATTGACGAGGCCGTCGAGATTGCCAAGCGGTATGGAGGAAAGACCAGCTCCAGTTTTGTCAATGGCGCACTAGCAGCCGCCATAGGTTATTCCGGCCGTGAGGAGACTACCGATGACCAACCCAAACCTTAACCTTCTTCAAGATTACCTCGGGTATCAATTCAAGGATATCTCACTTTTGGAGACTGCTCTCACCCACAGATCGTGCCTCAACCAGCCGGGTGTCACCGAAAGCTATGAACGCCTGGAGTTCCTTGGTGACGCCATCCTGGAAATGCTAATCTCGATTTATCTTTTTGATAAGTATCCTGACAAAATGGAGGGATACCTGACTGCCGCCAGATCGGCAACCGTTCGGACAGAGTCATTATCTCAGGTTTCGATCAAAAACCATTTCAATGATTATATCCGCATGAGTAAGGGAGAAGAGGCCACCGGTGGACGCAAAAACGCCTCAATTTTGGAAGATATTATCGAAAGCCTCATAGGCGCTTTATACGTCGATGGGGGTTTGAGCTCGGCCAAAGCTTTTTTTGAAAATTTTATTCTCCCTAACGCCAAAGATATCATTGCCCTAGATAGGCTAAAGGATCCAAAGTCTTCCCTCCAAGAAAAGGTACAGTCCCTTGGAAAAACTTCTCCTGTATACCTGACGGTCGGAGAAACAGGCCTTGACCACGAAAAAACCTTCGAGGTGGCTGTGGTTATCGAAGGTAAACAACTAGCCGTAGGCACAGGCAGAAACAAACAGGAGGCCGAACAAAAAGCTGCTCAAAAAGCTTTAGAACTGATATAATACGCCTATGCTGAAAATCAAACTACAACCTACTGGCAAAAAACACCAACGCTCCTACCGCATTGTCGTTGTCGAAGGAAAGTCAAAACTGTCCGGATCGGTTCTGGAAACAATAGGATCCTATAACCCTCACGAAGTGGAGGATAAAAACAAGATAGTTGTCAACACGGCCAGCTACCAATCTTGGATACAAAAAGGTGCCCAGCCTACCGACACTATTAGAAAATTGGTCAAATAAACATGAAACAACTAATCGAGTACATCGTTAGTAACATCGTCAACCACCCTGAGAGCGTTTCGGTTTCCGAAGAAGCTACCGAGGATAAGGACACGACCAAGTACCTCATTAAAGTTGATCCTGAGGACGTCGGGCGCGTCATCGGCAAACAAGGTAAGGTCATCAAAGCGATCCGTCAGCTCGTCAGAATCGCCGCTATCCAGAAGGGTACCAGAGCCATTGTAGATTTGCTCGAGGACGAAACCAAAGTCGCAGCCCCCCAAGAACCTCCGGCTGAAAGCCCAGCCGAAACATCAGTCGAACTTTCAACCGAAGAGTAATCAAAACCCAAATATCTTTCCCGAACCTGATGGACTTACGGCTTGCTGAGAAATCTGTGCTTCTGGAACGGTTATCAAGTTGTAACCTCTCAAATCTGATACGAGCTGAAGATCCGCGTCGGTAAAAGCCTGCAATTTATTGAGATTCACCTTCCTTAAAGCAGACTGATAAAACCGAATCTCCATGACCATTTGAACAGTCTTATCGCTGGTGGATTGGGACAACTTGGCGACTTCTTGAATGTTTAGATCAGAGACATTTCCAAAGGGCAATGAAGACTCAACCAGTGCCACAAATCTCAGTAATGACTCTACCGGTGCTGCTACTGTGATACGAATAGGAAATGCCACAAAACCAACCATATCCGTATCTGCCGTTTTTCCAGCAGTATTTGTTGTATCCAAGATTATTCCCGGAGGCAGCGTATATGAAATAATCGACACCCCCGTATCGGCACTTATTCTGCGAAGGTCATAGATTGCCCCCTCGGGCGAATATTCCTGAGGAATAGCGGCTAGGATTCTTGCCTGGTCCGTATCCGAGACGTCCGAAGCCAATCTATCCAAGCTACTTCTTGATTTCTTGAGTGTTTCCAAAGCCGACTTGCTTGAATCGAGGCCTGCTTCACGAGATTGCACCAAATCAAGATTCGGCCAGACCACAAAGATCAAAACCAGAAGCATGACTACCAACACCAGTAGTCCATAAACGATACTTCTGACCATTTTTTCACTCACCCAATCGGGTAATACTAGACCAAAAATCCTCTTGTAGCCCACTAATTTACTTTCCGGCATTATTCGTTATTTCAAATTGTAACTTGGCCTGATACAGGCCCGCCTTATCCCGGGATACTCCTTCAATGAACACCGAACTAAAAGCGGTGGACGAAAGTTTCTCGGCACTCGACAAATTCGATTCCAGTAATCTTAAAGCGCTCATACCCGATATGGAAGTCGCCACCGAAATCCAGCCTTTGTTAGAAAAATCCACGTTCTTAAGCACCGTGCCCTCCGGAAGCAACCCCACCAACTGGTCAAGGTACTCCTTATAGCGAAACTTACCCGTATTCAGTGATTCAATTTTGCCTAATATATATTTGGCCAAAACAAATTTTTTTAACAATTCGTTGTTTGCTGTCATTTCTTTAGAGACTGCCTCGGCCTCACGATCCACCCTCACCTGATCGGCTTTAATCCAAGAAAGTTTCAATACTACGAACATCGATATACCCAAAAAGTACAAAGTAAAGGCAATAAAGGGGGTAAGCAGGGCAATATAAACCAAGTTCTTCCCTTTTGATTCTCGTCTCTTTTTCCCTAATAAATTAATATTAACCATGTTTATTGAGACAAACCATTGGCAATGGGAAATACCGGCCCAAGCGATTTGTACTTAGCTTCCACTGCCATACTGGCAAACGTATCTCCCATAACTACCTCCACACCGCCCAGGGCGTCAGTGAGGTAGGGAATCAGCCCGATTAGATAAGATCCTCCTCCAGTCAGAATGAGTTTGTTTATAGAATTGTCTTGATACTCGTCTTTAAAGGCAATCAATAATTTCCTGAGTTCGCCGACAACGTTGTCAATCACCGGTTTAAGAGCCACTACCATTTTTCCTTCAAGCTGGTCTTTGGCCAATCCATACGTTCTTTTGTAGCTCTCTGCTTGATCAAGTGGCAGACCAAAGGCATCAGCTATTAACTTAGTCAGAGCAAAACCGCCAACGGGAACATAGAAATTGCTAAACAACTTGTTCTTTCCGGAAATCACAATATTCGTGCCACTGGCACCCCAATCTAAAACTGCCGCCGGTTTCTCGTTAGATAACACCGGGCCAAAGGTTCTGTTCAGTGCGGGGATCTCGTTTTCCAAACGCACCAGCTCTATACCAATGAGTTCGCACATTTGCACATAGGTTTCGGATATTTTAGTTGGTACCGCTACCACATAGACGGAAATCTTCTCATTCCCTTCAAACTTTTCCGGTCTTTCCAAAACTGACCATGAAGTCTCTATTTCACTGGGAGGAAAGGGAACGGATTGGTCTAGCTCCCACTTTATAGCCGTCGAAAGCTCCGGTGTAGACATTACCGGAAATTTTAGTACCCTGGAAAATACTGAGGATTCGGAAATTGAGGCCACTGCCTTATCCAATCTTATGCCGGATTCCTTGATCAAAGTTCTCAGGACGTCGGTCATGGATATTTTTTCGGCATTTGTCATCGCCGAAATCGGCTTCCCAAACGGATTAGTCCCGATTCCAATCGCCTTAACCCGATTCCCATCGGTCTGAATTAATTTGACACTAGTCGACCCAATATCTAAACCAAAATAAGCAGGCATACATTCATATTACCATCATCCACCACCTTACTGGACTATTGATCCTCCGGAAAACAGTACATAGTCAAACACTGGGGGAAGTAAGTTCGTCTTTGACTCGGAATACTCAAGACCATATTTGACCGTTGAGCCTCCGGTAATTACGTTGGCCACAGATTTGTAAGTGGTGGACTGGGAAGGAAACACACCCCCGATAGGCTCAAACCCTAATATTGCCGAGGCTCCCAAGACTGTCACCCGTAGGGATAATGAGCTTCCGCTAATTACGCTTATTTCCGAAGGAGTAACATAACTAAAGGTTGTCCCGGTTAGGGAACCACCCGAACTAACTTGGGTAAAGCCTCCAGTGCCTTCTGTGTCAAAGGCATAATCAATGCTTCGATCACTTCTGACTTCGGAAATAAAAAGTGACGGCCTCTGGCCGGCAACTGCCGGGTTCCAATACACTTTTATTCCAGTAATCCCCACCGCTCCATCCAAATTAACTTCAAAAACATCACCTGGGTTAATTTTTTCCGACAGAATACTATTGCTTCCGGTATCTCCGACCGAAACCGCATAGTCCTTCCCCGCACTGAGTGAGCCAGACACGGGTGCGTTCTGAGCCAACGCCTCTTCCAAACCAGCCTGCGCTGTCATTACCGCCTGGGTATTCTCCTCGTACATCTGCTGCACCCTAGTCTCCACTGTCGACCTACTGGCAATCGAAACAGCAATGGCACTTACCACCGTCATTATCAAAACCATAACCAGCGCCACTTGGCCCGAATGGTTCAAAGAAACTCTGCTAGAATCGTCCGATTCTGACTTCTTCATTAATTTATGCCACTATTTAACAAATTCACCTCAGTCGAAACCGACCGATTCACCACCACACCTGACCCAAGCACAGTGCTCGAAGCATCGATTTCAATATTCATTTTATCACTCACATTGCCTTGACAATACCAGGTAAAGTTTAGGCGATTAATTTTTACATCTGGAGGGCTAATAAACACTTTGTTGCTGGTTTCAGATGAGGTCGAAGCGATCATAAAGTCCTCGAGCGAATATATAGTCTCCAGACCATTTAGGTCAGTAACCGTCAATGTATCCCCTGTACGACCGTCTGTCCCAGCCGAAACACAGTCTGCTCGATTTCCAAGACCCACACCAACTACCTGATCAAAACGGATATCTTTTTCCAAAGAAGACAGTATTGTCCTCAAGGCAGAGTTCATATTCAGGTCTACATCGCTCAGACCGGAAGACCTTAAATTCTGGTAAAAAAGTGCCGTGCCCCCCAACAAGATAATGGCTAAGAGCAAAAGAGAAATAATTACTTCAATTAAGGTGTAGCCTTTCATTTTATTTCTCTCGATAATGATTGCGATAAGCTAATATTAAACGTCTGGCCCCCGTCACCCCACTCAACTTTTACGGTAACCAGAACGGCCTCAAGGGTTTTTACCATCGATACGGTACAAACATAAGTTTTACCGGATACACACGGATCCAAAATAGTACCTACGGCGCTGTCGTAAAACACTTGAGGGTTGCTGTCTCTTTGGAATCTATAATCGTTTAATAGTCTTTGGGAAATCGTAAAGGCCTCATCCTTTTGTCTTTGAAACGTCGTCACCCTCGCCGATCTGGTCATAAGATCCGATACTCCCACCAATACCAGAGCGATAATTCCTACGGCAACCACAATCTCGATCAGCATCTGGCCGGACCACATTACGGATTTCTTAATTTTCATAAATATCGCTATACGTTCCAACGGTCACCATTTTGGTTACGGTCGGATTATTTATATCCTTAATCACAATTGTCTGATCTGCTCCGGTCGACAAATACCCCGAGCCGGGTAAAAAAGTGATATCAAACACCACATCAAAAAGCGAGGTCTTTAAGATTTGGATGGGAGAACCAATCACGTTTCCCGATCCACACAAAGTGGTACTCTCCAAACCAACCAGATTACTGTCGATAACGGTACTCCGGACATTAATCCCGGTTAAACCGGTACAACCTAGAGGGTATTGAAGAGTGGCCGCAGACGATCTGGCTTTACTAAGTTCTGCTATCAGTTGTCTGGCGTCGTTGACAATCTGTTGGTTGGTATTAAACCGCAAGTAGGCCGCGATTGATCCACCGGCCATTAAGACAATCATCGCCATCACGATCATCAACTCAATCAAGGTGAAACCGGTAGTTTTAACTGACCGCTTCACGGGTTTGTTACCTGGTAAGTCGTGTCGATCTCCATACAAGGTGCACTGAGAGTATATTCGGTACTACTGGCCTTGACATACGAATATGCTCCGACTAAATCACTACAGGGTTTGGGGTCGTGGGGTGTATTCTTGAGCAATATTGGACCGGACACGCTACAGGAGATTTCATCGTAGATGGTATCCGGATAGGCTCCGGTAAGAGATCGGCACATCTCCAAAGATTGACGGACAGCTTCCAGATCTGCCTTTCTTCTGGTATCTCTTGATCTCGTCGTGATAGAAGTAAAGGTCACGATTGCCGAAGCAAATATAACGCCAATAATGGTAATCACCACCAACAGCTCAATAAAAGTAAAACCTCTTTTGTCATTGAGAGTAGTAGGGGTTTGATTTATCAAACCCGTATTACGACGTGGCAATCCATACAAATTTATCATTGTAAGTTTCCAACACAATAATATGCCTTTTCGGCAGCACTCCAGTCACACCCCAAACCGGAATTACCCCGAGTGGCAGCTGACCCCTCCATTTCGCCACAAACACAGTAGCTGGCTGGCTGGCAAGCAATCAAATAACTCTTGGGTACCAAAACCGTACTCAAAGGATCCGTCGGCCAGGAACCTTTCAAATAAGTGACCGCTTCGGTACAATCAGCGGCTGGATAGGCAAAACTATTGGCTGAATAGTATTGCTCCAAAGCGTTCTGAATCGCAATCACATCCTGCTTTCTCCTGGCGTTCCGCCCTCCCACCTGAGTCGTCGAATAGGCGACAGTGGCCAGTGCCGTCAAGACACCAATGATCCCAATCACCACCAGCAACTCCAACAAGGTGAACCCCCCCCACACTTTGAGTTTTAGATTTTTTGAGTTTTTGAGTTTTATCATGTTCATGGTTGAGAAATAATATACATAACTCCTGTCCGGGTATCTACCGTGTGTCCACATCTACACGGGTTTGTTTCGGTTGAAAACAAAGCACACTGAGCTTCATTAGAAGTCTTAGCCGAGTCCGCCGCATTCTCAAGACAGGTCATCAGATAATAGGTTTTGTTGTCCGCGGCCGGTAAATACTGATAATCCACCCACTCCGAAGCCCGAACATCGGTATATGTTGTTTTTATATACGCGGTGGGAGACGTCAAGCTTGTCTGATAACCGGCTGCTACGGGGTATTCATTGTTGTCGTTGCGATATAACTCCAAAGCTTTCTGGAGCTGACCCAAATCATTCTTGCGCTGCACGTCTCTGGCTCTTAACCTAGACTGGTTAAAGTTAAACGCCGCCATCCCAGTTAGCACGGCCATTATCCCCATCGCCACCAGTAATTCGATCAGTGTGAATCCGCTACTACTTTTCATAAACTTTTTACTAGTCCCGTTTCCGTAACTTTATAATTGCATGGAGAATCACCACAACTGATTCCGGCATAGGTGACCGTAGCTCCCTGAGCGTCTTTTAACAAATCCCTATCACTCGTGTTTTGCATGGACGCATAAAAAGCAAAACTGGCTCCATCACTCGACACGTAAGCGTAACTCTGCCCAGGATCTGGGTCGGCGGGGATTGTAATATAGACAGATGGGGCCCCATCGATTACAGCGCTGAGTCTTCCGTCGGAACAAACATAGTTAGTAACGACTCCCGCTATCTTTGTATAACAATGCATGGAATCTTCCCCATCAGCCGATAGGGGATACCTGCCCACGTCATTGTTAAAAGACTCAATGGCTTTCACCATCTGATTAATGTCATTTTTCCGCTGTGTGTCCTTTGCCTTGATAGTCGACTGAGAATACGAACCTAAACCTACCGCCGACAGGATCATGACCAAGGCAATCACCACCGTCAGCTCTATCAAGGTAAAACCACGTATCTTGTTCACAACTCCATTCTGCTGGAATTACCTACAAAAGTCAAACAGCCCACCCACACGTTCGGCCCAATCTAGCCTCATAACAGCCCATAAGTTGACATTATACTGTTTTTGTGCTAATATATACCCAGCCTAGATTCTTCAGAAAGGAACACCATGAACAAGTACCTTGTAATTCCGTTCATCTTGATTTGCCTTGTGGTTGCGGCATTTGTGGTTCAGCCTGTCAGTTCGCAAGCTGTTTCCGCAGTTCCGACCGCCACCAGCGGCAACGGTCCGGCAATCGACACAGATGGCTACTACGCCACATGGCTAAACGCCATGATGTGCAAAAACCCCCAGACCCCATACTTCTTCATCCAGTACTCCCTCAAAGGGAATACACCTGGATGCTCGAGTATCCGGATCAAGCCTCCGGTTCAGGTCATGGAGGGACAAGCCTGCCCTCCCAACACGACCCGTCAACTCATTTACCCAAATGAAGGCAGTGAAGCCGTATGTCTTCCCAAGACTGGAGCACCCTAACCGGTGCTCCTTTACATATAAGCTACTTCTGAAGTGACCAAACAAACCACGTCGAAAGCCCGTCAATCTTCAAGGTCGCAAATGGTAAAAAGTTATTTTTTCTTCTAAACTCCATGAACTCGTTCATTTTAGTGCCATCAATCATTTGGAATTGGAATGACTGTCTATCACTAGAAAAACTCTTATCATAAAATTGCAGATTACATATGGCATTATCAATACCGGCAATTTTGGCCATATTGAAGATTGACACCGGTAAAAACAACTCCTCCCACTGATTGTTTCTCTTAATTCTTATTACCGAAAACAGAGGATACATTTCTCCTTTTTCCAGAGCTTGCGGCTCGAACACAGACCGTGGAATAACGAGGTCGGCTGAGGGCATCTTCTTCATCCGATCCACTTCTTTAAACTCCTTAGGAAGGTAGTAATCGGGTTCGCGGTAGATATTACTATAGAAAATTGCTTCTGTAATTCCTTCTGACTTCAAAGTAATTTTTTCCGGAATCATATGGTAATGAAAAAATTTTTCTCCCAATGTCCTCGCTATACCTATTCCCCTTGGGTCGGTGTAATAACCACGTATTCCTTCTCTTACAAAAAGTTTCAACAAACTCGAAAGGTATGGACTCATTTCTGGTTCGTGTAATGACCCAGAGTAGTATATAAACTTCCTAATACTAAACACTGAATCTTCAAAGCCTAAAATATATTCATCCGGCAAATTCCAAGCCTGATGTCCAAGCTCATGTGTTAACCCACAATCTACCCAAACGCCATCTCTTACCGTTTCAAACGAATCGTCTTTCTTTGGATATATCACTTTAGGTTTATATCCATTCCATTCTCCAGCAGGGAACGAGAAAGACAAACCCCCACTCGCCGTATGTTCAAAAGACCAAAAATATCCTTGTCCAGTTTCTTTGTCTTGATTTACTCGATAGTCTTTGTCGTTAAACCATGATCCATCAATGTCTTTTGTGTTGGGAATAGGGTTGGTTTTAAATCCGTCGTTTATCACGATCACTCTAGCAATTTTTGTTTTCATCCCAGACCCAGGTGTTGCATTTTCGGCCATTCGGTTCATCAAATCAATATGAAGTTTTACCCACTCGACATAATCCACTCCCGTCTCCGCTTTCCTTCGTAAAAAGCTGTTATAAACGGATTCAGTTACCACAAATTCTACATATCGTGTATCCCTAGGAAGAATCATCTCTCTTTGCTCCACCAAACTCATAGACCGACCTCCTAAAGATAACTTTCTCTCAAAATTGAGATTAAAACCAAAAACCAGGTCTTGAATTTGTGGTAAATTCCAAATTTTTTCTTTTAGTCCATAGACCTCTACACCATGAACCAACTCCTTCTTCGCATCCAGTTTGTCGACAGGGTCAATTCGTTCAGGTCCAATTAGAAGCGCCGCCAACCCAAAAGCTCCAAACTTTAAAAAGTCTCTTCTTGTCAGACCAAGACCCTTTTCACTTCCACTCTCAGGCCTATCCATTACTTACTAAGAAATAACATAATGAGTATTTTATCACCGAATTGTCTTTTCAAACCTATAGCCTTGACTTCTCATCAAATTTGATTAAAATGATCATAAATGAACAGAGAATTTCTTCCCTTTCGGATTGAGGCAGATGATTCTCTAAGCGATAATTGGTTTACACAAAGCCCTGAACGGTTGGACAAACTTAGAAGCGATGTAACAGGCAAACCAAAAAGCGTCATCACACTGTGGGCAGAAGAATTCAAAATTACACCCATGGAGGCTAACCTTGCCTTGGAAAAGGGAACGGGTATTTTTGTAACGATGGAAACAAACAGTCTAGACCCGGCCACGTCAGTTCAGTTCTGGTTAGAAAACGCCTTAGCAAAAAGAAATGACCTTTCCGCAAATATATGGAATGGAAATAGAACTAAAAAATATGAGGTCTCGGCCAAAAAAGCCCGAGAATACTCTCAGCTCCAAGATTTATCACTTGCTTCGCCCGAACAGGAGTTGTCGGCCCTAATGGTCACTTTAGCCAAACTCGAAGCGATCATGCCCATTATGACTAAAGTCTATCCAGGGCTTCAATGGAATGCTGTCAAAGAATCACAGTTAGCCATGAAACAGTTATTAGACAAGATAGGTGACGACAGCAAATCATCATCGAAACAGAATCTTGCCTTAGTGGCAACATCCGGGATAGTTGTCATTACCTTGATACTTGTAGCCTGTGCCACTGCCTCGAGAATAAAATCAGCATCTACTTCATCTACTACAAAAACAAGAGCGATTGAAACCACCACGTCAACTGCTATTTCGGCTGAGGCATCAACATCTACCCCGAATGAGTTCGTCCCAGCAATCGACGATGATGGCTATTTTGCTCCTTGGGTAGACCAAATGTTTTGCAAAGATCCAGCTTACCCATATCTGGAAATTCATTACACCGGAACCACAAATCCAACGACCACCTGTGAAAAAGTGAAAGTTAAACCCCCAGTGCAGGTTACTGACGAACAATTGTGTCCTCCAAACACGATCCGAACCCCAATCTATCCTGACGAAGGTTCTGAAGCCGTCTGCATTCCCAACTAGGTGAGTAACATTACCAGCCATTATAAGCCTTAGACCTTAATGTTCCATCATCTTGGGATATACTTAAAGTTATGGTAGTCTCACTCCAAGATGTTGTAGCTTCTAACCATAGAACTTCAGATAGTCGACTCCGCTTACTAATCGTAATCTTTCTTTTTGCGGTGGTTTTTTGGGGAGTTTTTTACTCAAAACATCTTTCAAACTACTCCTTCACTTACTCTGCAAGGAAGTCTTATCAGGAAATTTATTGGAAAATGCTAAGTCTAACAAACCAAAGAAGTAGACCCTTTCCGCCATTTAACCCTATTTATACGTTTCTTATTTCAGATAAGGAAACTAATGGTTCATATATATATTTATTCTTAGGAAAATTTGATCGTGTTGAAGTCGAAACTAAGACCATTTATCTAATAGGATTTGATCAGGTTATTTACCCCTTTAGGATCAGTGAAACTCAGTTAGTCCACTGGACAGTAATACCCAATTCGCTAGAAATAACACCAAGTGGAGCACTTTATGATGATGTTCATCAAAAGTTGTTTTCACAAGACACTGTTATCCAGGTTCAGTGGTCAGATCAAAGAGTATTAACGAGGATTCTAGCGGATTACTCAAATAATAGCCGCAAGCCGCTTAACCTTGAAGGAACAACTAGATTTTTAACCTACTAATCCTGATAACACACTACTATATTAAACATGCAAAATACTTCAGCCAAACGACAACACCATTCAAAATCACACATACTCTTTTGCTTGAGGGTACTGCTTTTAATTTTATACATTACAACATTTTCGTTTGTTACTAATATTGCTACAAATGAGGTAAATGCAGCAGAAGGTGATTTATGTGCTGGGGCAGGAGTATGTCCAGATGGAACGCACTGCGAGCAGGATCCATATTGGCCGTATGATGTTATATGTGTAGCTAATGAAGTGCCTGGAGGAAATTGTACGATACAACCACCGGCAAAACCAATTCTCAGCTCTCCCACTGATGGATCAGAGATACATACGGCTACTAGTTCAGCTGCAGTTTCCTTTGACTGGCAAGATGTTACGGATTGGGGACGTATGTGTAAAGTCGGTGTAAAAGGTTATAGCTTCTGTGTAGGACCGAGTCTAGGTAGTCCATGTACAACAAGTCAAGGTGGTCAGCAAGTAAACATCGTTGGAACTATTGCCTTTTTTCCAACACCACACCTTACCGACCCCGCATCTGTCACTACCGCGATAGTTTCCAAAGGGGTTTCGTATTGGAAAGTTCGTTCGTTTACCCAAAACAATGCAGCATCTCCGTACACAAGCACCTGGAATGTCTGTGTCGAAGGGTTTAGTGCTTCAGACCCAAACTATATGACCCCCTGGAGCGCTTGTGACCCTGTTACACACAAGAGAACCAGAACTTGCCGGGAAGACTGTGGCATTAACGATTGTGGAGCGGTAGGGGGTACCGTGACCGAAGACTGTTTGGGGCAAGTCAGAGGTACCATCTTCGACGCCTCCGGCATAGATGTCTGTCCAGCCTTCGATCCGGCTACTGGATATCTTACCGGTCTGGGTGGTAGGGGAGCGGCGAACAAGACTTTCGGCTTTACCGACCAAAGCAGTGTTTCTCCTCACCCATGGGCGCCTCTGTCTCCCAGCATCACCGACGCTAGCGGTAACTACTCCATCAACGTCTATGCTCCCTCAACCTATCTCTATGACTTCTCTTCCTTGGAAGGGTACTATTCCGTAAGCTCCGGACCAAAACTTACCTGTACCTCAAGCACCGCCGCCATTCCGGACAATTCGCCCACCTGTACCACTCAACCGTGTTCCGTCGTCAACAACATGAGTTTTGGCTTCGACAAAGTCTTTGGCGGTTGGTGGCAGACCCAAGGCGCTCCCGTCCACGCCGAAGGTGGCATCACTTCACGTATTCCATCCTCGTTACCCACAGAGCAGTCACTCATCTTGCCGGAAACCACTCCAATTAACCGCTGGGGATTTCTAAGTTACGGCTTAGCCTTACCACAGATGTTAGGAAACAACACCAGCGCCCAAGTCAGCACCATGCTCTGGGAAAAACTCAGCTCCTACCAAGGACTTATCTATGATTGGAATTATTACAGCAACCGCTTCAATCTCTTCACCAGAACTGAGTGGAACGGCACAGACCCCATCGTCTACGATGATCAGGGTAGAGGATATCAGATTTTCCGCTCCAACTCCTCAGTCTCCAATTTCAATTTCAGTCCCACCGGCACCCAAAAGGTGATTTTCGAAATCAATGGCGATGTGACTATTTCGGGCAACATCTCGGTACCCAGTGGAGCCTTTTTGGGTGTTATTGCTCACGGCACAATTAGTTTTGTCCCTTCAGTTACCAGTGCCAGTGGCTGGTATGTCGGAGACCGGATTGCCGTACCCTGTCAAGATACGGATGGTACTCCTGGATGCGACAAAACAGATTCTCAATTTATCGGCAATGGCTCTTTTGTTGGCTGGTTGGGAATCGATCTCAGTCGCGACACCGGTGCCTCAAGCAACACTGCACCCTCCGAACTCTTCGCCTATCGTCGTGATCTCTATACGAACGCCCCCAACCCTCTCAAAACTTATACCAAATACTACAAACCTTTTATACCCTAGTTATATTTTGAAGTTTTTGGTCGTCTCCACCATAAATTTCTTAACCTCAATCCAAGAAACTGCCTTGTGCATTTTTGGCATAGGCTCGTCTTCGGCAGTATCAAAATAGACCAATGATTTGAGAATATGCAGTAAGTTGTAGTCAACTTGACTGTATTTTTTGGTTAGCAACTCAAATAACTTGGAAAGTGAAAATTTTTGAAGAATAAAGAAGAGATCGATAAAATCTTTTTTTGACCCTCTCGCTGAAACAGTAATCAGTTTTGTACAGGCAATATCGGCTATGGAAGAAATTTCAATGCCGTCTAGTGTCGCCGGTTCAGAAATTAGCTTGTACGGATAATGTAAAAACTGCAGTTTAACCCCATCGACGTAACAATTAAACATATCTGCTTCCAGCGCAATTCCACTCAGCTTAAAGGACTTTTCCAGCTGTCGTTGGAGTAATTGCGGATTAAACTCTTCCTTTGTGAAAAAATCTAAATCTTCAGACTCTCTATGTCCCAAATGTAACGCCAGGGCCGTGCCACCTGATAAATAGAACGACTTAACCGCATCTCCCTGACTAAGCTTACCGAAAACAGACTTAGTCTTTGGTGCTAAAGTTTCAGTATACATATCATCCTAAATATATTTTCCAAAAGTTTCGAGCTTTCTTGTTCATTTTGGGACTAATATTCTTTTTTAGCTGTTTTTTTGATTTCTTTTTTAGAAGCCATTTTATCGACGGCAGGTCACCTTTGTCCATCAGCGTCTGAGAAATGTACTTACCATGTTTGGAAAGCGAAAGGTCCTTTGTGTTGTCTCCCCAAAAAAATCTGGTTACGAATTTAGGCAGTAATGACATATCTATATTATAGTCTATCTCAGCAGTCCCATATACCAGCTCCAGATCGAAGCTCCCCAAAACAAACCAATAGCTGTTCCCAAAATTAAGAATGGGCCAAAAGGAAGATACTGAGACATTCTTTTCTTTTTCATGCCAATCAGTACCATTCCGACAACCGACCCCAACACAAAAGCCGTGAACATTCCTGGTAGTATCTTTGGCCAACCCAAAAGTAATCCAAGTGAAGGCGCCAGGTATATATCTCCCAGCCCAAACCCATCCACTTTCTTAACCTTTTTTGTAGCCCACTGTAACGATAAAAATAGTAGGCAAACGCCTGCTCCTGAGGCGATTGATCTCCACAGGTCGGCGCTATTCATTATCCCAAAGCTCGTCAATCCAATACGGTAGGCCAGTGCCAAAGAAAAGAGAGTCAGGTTCAAAGCGAAAGGAATCACCATGTACAAGAGATCTATTACCAAAATGGCAAACATGACCAGACCCGTTACCAGCCAAAAAACCGGTTGAATAAAGCTCCACGGACTACCAACCAACTTAAAGAAATTAAAACCCACCACAAACCACCACACAAAAAAGATCCCGGTCATAAGCTCAATGAGGGGATATCGTATTGATATTTTTTTGTGACAGAAAGCACACCGCCCACCCAGAAAAATGTATGACAACACCGGTATGTTCATATACCAGGAAATAACATGTTTACACTTTGGGCAAATAGACCGGCCGGATAGGGGAGAGCTGCCATGAGACATGCGCCAAATCACCACGTTCAAAAAGCTACCCCACACAAGCCCCATGACAAATAAAAACAATATGATCAAATACATACCTAGATTTTAACCTAAAACCCCGTCTTCCGACGGGGTCGTTGTTAATTTCGGCTTCTTTTCTTTACTGGAAACACTGAATACAATCACCTGCCAGTTTCTGGTCGGCAGAGCAACCCTCCGTCACTAACTCTGGTGTCCCCTCAAGATGCAAGTTCGTCTGACCATCGTTTCGGATACTTTTACTCTCAGGGGCAAAGCATACACGGACATCCGTCTTGCCCCACGAACTTAGATAAATCGTTGTGTTTAACCCTTGACTAAAGGTAGCCTTTAATTCACCATCGGCAATCAGATCATCCACACACGACTTTATCTCGGCATCTTGGTTGGTGCCTACTTTAACTACGGCTGCTGCCAAAGAAGCGACTGGCACCGCTGGAGCCAGGGTCGCCGTGTTATCAGTCGCACAGGTTGTACCCCCAGCTCTCCATGGGAAATAACCATGGTTGGCGTAATATCGCTGTAATGACTGAAGTAGCTCAATGGCACCACTACGATAGTTGCTGTCTCGGGCTTTCTTGAGCTGTTCAAACGGATCGATCGCGGCTAGCAGTCCGGCGGCGAGAATACCCAGCACACCGATAACGATTAACAACTCCATTAGGGTAAAACCTTTATCTTTCATATTGCTTGTACTATTAACCACTACTTAACTATGAATTATTAAAACTGACTTGTCAAGTTGTAGATGGGCATGATGACCGCAATCACCAGAAACCCCACCCCAATTCCCATGATTATCATGATTAACGGCTCTATCGCCGTTGTCAGAGCCTTGATCTTTATCTCACTTTCCGATTCATAAAAAGTGGCTAGCTTAGCCAGAACCGTATCCAATTTACCGGTTTCTTCTCCCACTGAAATCATTTGAGATAATATGGACGGAAACATCTCGAGGCGCGTAATCGACTCGGCCAAGCCCACCCCTTTCTCGACATAAACCGCCGCCTGTTTTATGCCGGCAGAATAAACACGGCTACCCAACGTGTTTGCCACAATATTCAAAGCATCCAGTATTGGAATGCCGGCTCCCAATAGTACACTAATGGTTCTGGCAAATTCAGTCAGAATAATGTCCTTCCTCAGTTTGCCCCAGATCGGAATTTTGAATGTTAGCTGTTCCACCACCAACCCTCCCACCTCAGTCTTCGACCAGCTGCTAAAAATGGCCATTGCTCCAGCAATCACCCCTAGCACCACGAACCAATAATTTACAGCCAAGTCACTCACCGCCATCAGTACTTTGGTAGGTCCAGGCAACTCCGCCCCAAAATCCTTATACATTGCGGTGAGCTTCGGCACCACAAAAACCATCATAATTGAAGCAATTACTATCATGGCAAAGAAAATAATCACCGGATAGACCATCGCTCCTTTGGTCTTGCTACGAAACTCTCGCTGTTTGTCCAACGCGTCGGCCAGTTTTCCCATCACCTGATCCAGAACACCGGCGGACTCACCGGCCTTTACCATTGCCACATAAACCGACGAAAAGCCACCACCGGAACTTTCTACCGCATCAGCTAAAGTAGACCCTCCTTCTACCTCGGAAAGTATCCTTTCGATTATCGGCTTCATACCGGCTCCGGACTGACTCTTCAATATTCTCAGGGCTTCTACCAAGGGCAAGCCGGAACCGATCATGGTTGCCATTTGACGTGTGAAATTAGTTATTTCATCCGCCTTTGGTTTGGAAAATCTTCCCGCAAACGCTTCCAAATTAAACTGATCTGCCTCGTACAATGCGGTTATCAGGAGCCCTTTGCTTCTCAAAATATTGGCCGCCTGTTTCTCGTCCACCACCTCCAGTACACCACTGGAGACATTGCCCTCCCGGTCGGTCACTTTGTACTGAAAAGTTTTCATCTTTTATCGTCCGCCCAACATTTTTTCTAATAACGAAGGCCGAATAGCATACTCCATGGCCACCGTTCGATCAATCACATTTTTGTTGACGAGCTCAGCCAGACTATTCTCCATTAACTTCATACCCAAGTTCCCACTGGTTTGAATTACGTTATCTATCTGGAAAGTTTTTCCCTCACGGATGTTGTTTCTTATGGCCGGTGTCACTACCATAATCTCGGTAGCCGCCACCCGTTTTCCGCTAATGGTTGGCACAAGTCTTTGAGAGAGTACCGCCTCCAAGACCATCGAAAGCTGTAATACCACTTGGGCTTGTTGCTCCTCAGGAAAGCTGTCTACAATTCTTTCGACTGATTGGGCGGCCGTATTGGTGTGCAAAGTGGCAAAAACGAGGTGCCCCGTCTCGGCTACTGTCATAGCCGCCTGCATAGTGTCCGGGTCCCGCATCTCTCCAATGTAAACGACGTTCGGATCTTCTCTCAAAACGGACTTCAGTGCGTTACCCCAGCTTTTGGTATCTCCTCCAAGCTCACGCTGACTCACAAACGATTTCTTGTTTTCGTGCACAAACTCGATAGGATCTTCTATGGTTACCACATGATCTGCCCGGTTTGTGTTTATTTCGTCAATAATAGCCGCCAAGGTAGTCGATTTTCCGGAACCGGTCGGCCCGGTCACCAAAATAAATCCTTGTTTAAGTTTGGCAAAGGAGTGACAAATTTCAGGTAAACCAAGTTCTGAGATTGTCGGAATTTTGTCAGGAATAAAGCGCAGAGAAATCGCCGGTGTACCTTTCTGAAAATAAGCATTGGCTCTATACCTGGCCTTTCCCGGCACATGGATGGAAAAATCCAGGTCGAAGTCCTTAAGGAACATTTCCTTTTGGTTCTGGTTCATTACACTGCTGATCATGGCCATCAGCAACTCCGAACCAATCACACCTGCCGGCTTATAAGGTTCGAGTTTTCCTATGGTACGGAAGATTGGAGGATTGTTAGCTACCAAGTGTATGTCGGAAGACCCCATCTCAGATCCGGCCAATAAAATTTGTTGCATTAGTTCAGCTGCTTTATCCATGTTTCGATTATACCTGTGCCACTCTGATAACTTCTTCCAAGGTCGTGATCCCTTCAAGTACCTTCAGATAACCATCTTGTTTCATAATGATCATCCCGTCTTCCATGGCTTGCTTTTCAATAGTAGTAGCATCAGCCCGTTCCAAAATTAAACGTGCAATCTTCTCGGACACCCGAAGCACTTCGTATATTCCAATTCGTCCATAATATCCTGAGTCACCGCATTTCTCACAACCGGCGCCCCTATAGAGCATGAAGGGAACGTTGTTCTTTTTGGCCTGAATCGTCTTGTCTCCGCTAGACTTAAGCCAACCATCCAGCATTTTCCCCAACGCCTGCTGCACATCATCCACCACAGACTGCTCAGGTACGTAAGCCTGTTTACAGTTATCACAAATTTTTCTCAAAACTCTTTGTCCGATTGCGGCAGTCATCGATGAAGCCAGGAGAAAAGGTTCCGCTCCCATATCCAACAAACGGGGGAGCGCTCCGGAAGATGAGTTCGTGTGCACGGTCGAAAACACGAGATGCCCGGTAAGAGACGCCTGAATCGCCAACTGGGCGGTTTCTTCATCACGAATTTCTCCCACCATAATAATATTAGGGTCTTGCCGGAGAAAAGATCGTAGTCCCGAAGCAAAAGTGAGACCGGCCTGAGGATTTACCTGCACTTGGTTGACACCATTCATCTGATACTCCACCGGATCTTCCAGTGTCACGATATTTACTTTTGGGCTATTGATCATGGTTAAAAGAGAGTAAAGCGTCGTCGTTTTTCCGGATCCGGTCGGACCGGTAGCCAGAATTATGCCATGGGGGATATGTATAGCTTCCTCCAGAGTGGCGAGCGCCTTGGCTCTAATTCCCAACTCGGACAATGTCGGCACCTTCTCGGATTTTTTTAGCAAACGCATCACGATCTTCTCTCCATTTACCGTCGGTAGGGAAGAAATACGCAGATCCACTTCGCCATATTCCGAACTAAAATTAAAACGTCCATCCTGTGGAATTCGTTTTTCGTCTATCTTCATGCCACATAAGATTTTTATACGGGAAACCAAAGCGGCGTGATAATCTTTATCTAGAGTTAGCTTCTCTTCCAATATTCCATCGATGCGGTATCTCACCCGGGTAATATTTTCTTGGGGTTCGATGTGTACGTCAGACGCTCTTAGCCGAATCGCATGTTTCAGAATTTTTCTCACAATCTCCACGATCTTCGGTTCCTTGATTATTTGTGAGATGGTATCCGCGGTCACCAGCCTTATCCCGGCTTCTTCCGTTTGTTCTTTACCCCTGCTGAGCACTCCCGATATTTCACCTGAAAGACTCTGGCTATAGACATTGTTTATCAGACTTTCAAAGTTTTCTTTTGAAGTTAGGTAGGATTTAATCTTATAGCCGGTTCTTTTCTGAAAGAAATCCACTGTCGACAGCTCTTCCGGCTTGACCATCACCATACTCAGAGTTCCTGCTTGTTTGTCCAGATCGAAGGGAATCACTTGATAGCTTTTAGCCAAGTCCACCGACACTAAAGATAGCAACTCCGGACTAATAGAAACCTTATTCTCCGAAAAATAGGGGATATTGAGAACTTTCGCTCTAGCTTGAGACAAATCTTCTTCGCCAACGATCCTTCTTTCCATCAGCAAGTCAGCCAACTTTTTTCCCATCGTCAAGGCCTCAACCCTCAGGCTCTCGGCCTTATCTGCCGCCAACTTGCCGGAAGATATCAAAAAATCCAGCAGAGCCTTCTCTTGATAATCCATACCTTAAATATAACAAAAAAGGTTCGTCAATGCGCACTTTTAATGATTCGCCACGAACTGATGAGAAAGTTGTCCATTATCAACTTTTTATTTATATTTGTTTGTTTCAACTCGGCCAGACTGCTAATGGCTAAGTCCAAGATCAACAACCTTTTGGGGGTTATTTCATTCAGGAAACTGGCCTGAAGCTTTCTTATAACTTCTTCCATAACCGGAATGGCTCTTTCTTTCTCCAACTTGTCAACAAAGGCAATGCAGGCGGACGGTCCACTACTCCAACATTTTCTTATCTCATCCCAACTTTCATCCACCGGAGACGAATCTTGGTTTAGATAAATTACAACTCCTCTGGATAAAATGGTTGGTAATAACAAGTTTTCGTTTTCCACCGCCAACACCAAATTCATTTGGTCACCCAACTCTTCCATTGGTTTAAGAAGTACCGCTTGACACTCAGGACTCATCTCCTCCGCATCCCAAATAATTATCGAGTATTTGGGTGAGGAGGTCATGATGTTTATTCCTGAAGATAGCCACGATCTAAGATCGTCCAGTTTCGCCGTCGTACCCTCATAACTCATCACCATACTTTCGACAAGTGACAATTTGGTTAGTAGTTTCTTTCTTTCGTCAAAGAAACCCACTGCTATTTTTGGTAACATATACATATTCTAAAGCATGAGTTAAAATGAACCCGCGCGTGCTCCACGAAATGTACAAAGTAGAATCTTATATATAAAATAATCATATGCCCGATCAATCATATACAGCCAAAGATATCACTGTTTTGGAAGGATTGGAACCTGTCCGCAAAAGACCAGGAATGTATATCGGCAGTACCGACGAGAAAGGACTGCATCACCTTCTAATCGAAATTGTAGATAACTCACTGGATGAAGCCATTGGCGGTCATGCCAAGAATATATTTGTTTGTCTACACAAAGATGGTTCTGTTTCCGTCTCCGACGACGGAAGGGGAGTTCCTACAGACATGCATCCCAGCGGTGTCTCGGCCCTAGAAGTAGCCATGACCAAACTCCATGCCGGTGGAAAGTTTACCGAATCGGCTTACAAAGCTTCCGGTGGTCTGCACGGTGTCGGCGCCTCTGCCGTTAACGCCCTCTCCACTCGCATGGATGTGATTGTTAATCATTCACCCAAGTTCTTCCTGCAATCATACAAGGTGGGCACTCCAGACTTCCCTGTCAAAGAACTCTCCCACGAAAAGATCGGTGAACTGCTACCCGAATACCATCGACATCTACTCAAAGCTCAGTCCGGAACTTTTACCCATTTCTGGCCGGATCCAACTATTTTTAAAATCACCACCGATTTCAACTACGCCAATATCAAGGCCAAACTTCAAGAGAGGGCCTACCTGGTAGCCGGCGTTTTTATTCACCTTCTCGACGAGCGCACAGACAAGGAGGCTAACTTTTATTTTGAGTCGGGCATAAAGTCGCTCCTTTCCCACATGAACCGGCACAAAAAATCGCTCCACGAACAAATATATATTGCCGGGACTGCCACCGAAGCCAATATTCCTATCGGCGTCGAAGTGGTTATGCAGTACACCGATACTTACAACGACAATCTCGAATCTTTCGCAAATACCATTAATACCTACGATGGCGGCACTCACTTAACCGGTTTCAAGACCGCTCTCTCTAAAGTCCTCAAGAACTATATTACCGCCGGAGAAACCGATAAAGAAAAGGACAAAAAGGGAAAAAACAAAGACATGGAGCTGACACCGGAGGACCTCAAGGAGGGTCTCACCGGAGTTGTCTGGATCAAAATGAGTTCTTCGGAGATTCAATTTGAGTCCCAAACTAAAACCAAGGTCAACAACGCCGAAGTCCAATCGGCGGTTTATCAAATTGTTAAAAAAGGGCTTGAAGAATATTTGGAAGAGCACCCCCAAACCGCCCAAATCATTATTGGTAAAGTCTTTTTGGCCGCCAAAGCCCGTATGGCTGCAAGGGCAGCGAGAGACGCTGTGGTCAGAAAAGGCGCTCTGGAAGGTATGACGCTTCCCGGAAAACTAGCGGACTGTCAGGAAAGAGACCCTGCAATGTCGGAACTGTTTATTGTTGAGGGAGATTCGGCCGGAGGCTCAGCCAAACAGGGTCGGGACCGCAAACATCAGGCGATTTTACCTCTCGGTGGAAAAATTCTTAATACCGAACGCGCACGTCTGGATAAAATTGTCGAGTTTGAGGAACTGAAAGATCTCATTATTGCCATGGGTATGGGAATAGGGGAGACGTTGGACGCCCAAAAACTACGCTATCATCGCATTATTATTATGACCGACGCCGACGTCGATGGTGCTCATATCGCCACTTTGCTTTTGACTTTTTTCTATCGCCACACCAATCCTCTGGTAACCGGTGGCCACATCTATCTTGCCATGCCACCTCTCTATCTAATTTCTCACGACTCTATCAAAAAATATGTCTACTCTGATCAGGAAAAAGAAGCGTATCTAGCCACTCTTACTCCAACTCAGAAACAAAAAGCCGGTATCCAACGCTATAAAGGACTTGGAGAAATGAATCCAGAACAGCTCTGGGAAACCACCATGAATCCGGCTACTCGTACACTGAAAAAGATCAGTATTGAGGATGCCGAAAAGGCCGATGAAGTCTTCACGACCCTCATGGGCCAAGAAGTCGCCCCCCGCAAAAAGTTTATTCAATTGCACGCCACCAGCGCTAACCTGGATATTTAACCTATGAAAACCTACGTTTTTGGACACATCAAACCGGACTTGGACTCCGCCGTCGCCGCCCTTTCCTTTGCGGAATACAGAAAACAAATGGGGGATGTAGACGTTATTCCCGCCATGAGTGGAGTAGCCAACCCCGAAACGGCATTTGTCTTTAATAAATTCCAGCAATCTCTGCCACAACAAATTACCTCGGCGGAGATTCTTCCCGATGACCATATCGTTTTAGTTGATCACAACGAAACCGACCAAAGAATCGAAAACCTTAATCAGGAGCAGATTATTGCGATTTACGATCACCACACTGTTTACCTCAATCTCACCCATCCAATTGAGATCATTGTTCTGCCTTTGGGTTCCTCAAATACGATAGCTTGGAAATTATTCAAACAAAATAACTTAGTTATTCCTCAAAACATTGCTGCCCTAATGCTCTGTGCCATTTTGTCTGACACGGTCGGCCTTAAGTCGTCCACCACTACCGAAACAGATAAATTAGCCGTCGCAGATTTGTCGGCTGTATCAAACATTTCAGATATAAACAGTCTAACTCTCGACATTTTTAAAGCCAAATCCAATGTCTCCGCTCTTTCGGATGAACAAGTAGTTTTAAATGATTACAAAATTTTTGACTTCGGCAAAAAAGTCCTCATCGGTCAGCTGGAAACCGTGGAGCAGGATGTACTACTGAGTAACAGAAAACAGGGACTTATTCAAGCTCTTCAATTAATTAAAGACCGTGAAGGGGTTGACTTTCTAATCCTGGCTGTTACGGATATTCTAAAAGTTAATACCAAGTTATTAGTCAGTGGAGCGGGAGAGATAGACTTGATTCAAAAAGCCTTCGATGGTACCGTTCAAGAAAATATTCTTGACATCGGTCCCAAAATGTCCCGCAAAAAAGATATTGCTCCCGCGATCGAAAAAGCCTTAATACAATAAATAAACAACCATGGACGAAAATCAAAACCTAGACCCGGAACAAGAAATCACAGCCTCAGTTTCCGTACCGAATGAACAGACACAATGGGGTCTCATCAGAATCACTCCCATTATTGAAGAAATGGAGCGGTCCTATTTGGACTACGCTATGTCAGTTATCGTGGCTCGCGCTCTACCAGACGTCCGAGATGGTCTAAAGCCAGTTCACCGTCGTATTCTTTTCGCCATGAAAGAGATGGGGCTCACTCACAAAAGCGCTTACAAGAAGTCAGCACGTATCGTGGGAGAAGTTCTGGGAAAATATCATCCTCACGGTGATCAGGCTGTTTATCAGACCATGGTCCGCCTGGCTCAAACTTTTTCCATGCGTTATCCACTCATTGACGGTCAAGGAAACTTTGGCTCTATTGACGGTGACTCCGCCGCCGCCATGCGTTACACCGAAGCACGCTTAAGCAAAATTGCGGGTGAAGCTCTTGAAGATATCGACAAGAGAACTGTAGATTTAATCGACAATTTCGATGGTTCTCAGCAAGAGCCCACGGTTTTACCGGCCAAGTTGCCCAACCTTCTGCTCATGGGTTCGGACGGTATTGCGGTTGGTATGGCTACTAAGATTCCTCCACACAATCTACTCGAAGTTGTCGACGCGATCAAAAACTTGATCGACAAAAGCACCGCTACTGTTACCAAACAATACCCGGATGTAGAACTTGTTTCAGCGCCTTACCGTGACCTCATCGGCAATTTGGAATCCATTGTGGAGATAGAGGAACTTTGTAAACACATCAAGGGACCGGATTTCCCCACTGCCGGCATTATCTACGATACAAACGAAATCAAGAAACTCTACGCTACCGGCAAGGCAAGCATTATTGTCAGAGGCGTCGCTGAAATTGTCGAAAAGAAGAGTGGCCGTTTCCAGATTCTGATTACCGAACTCCCATATCAAGTCAATAAGGCTAAACTCATTACCAATATCGCTGAATTAGTCAAAAAGAAAAGACTGGAAGGCATTGCCGATCTCAGAGATGAATCCGACCGTCAGGGTATGACTGTCGCTATCGATCTCAAAAAGGACGCCAAACCGAAAAGTGTTCTCAACAACCTTTATAAGTTCACAGAGCTTCAAACCAGTTTCCCAGCCAACGTCGTGGCTCTGACTTCAGACGGAACTCCTCATCTCTTGAACCTTAAACAAATTTTGATGGAGTACACTGCCCACCGACAGGGGGTGATCGTCCGTCGTAGTCAATTTGAGCTCAAAACAGCCCAAGACCGCGCCCATATTTTAGAAGGGCTATTGATTGCTCTCAAAAACATCGATGATGTTATTGAGACCATCAAGAAAAGTCCTGACAGCGAAACCGCCAAAACCAATCTTATGTCCAAGTTTGGATTATCGGAGATCCAATCCATCGCCATTTTGGACATGCAACTCCGAAAACTGGCCGCCCTCGAAAGACAAAAAATCGAAGCCGAATATCAGGAACTTAAGAAACAAATTGAGAAACTGGTCTCCATTCTCAAAGATCCCAAGCAAGTTCTTCAAATTATCAAAGATGAGATCACCAAACTGGCTGTCGACTATCCGGAAAAAAGAAAAACCAAGATCGTCGCCAATGCCCCGGGTACTTTCTCCGAAGAAGATCTTATACCGGCCGAGGAAACCATTGTCGCTCTTACAAAATCCGGCTACATCAAGCGCATGCCACTCGCTACCTTCAAAACCCAAAAGAGGGGAGGCAAAGGAGTTTCCGGCATGACCATCAAAGACACCGACGAGATTCATCTGTTAACCAACGCCAACACCCACGATCGGTTATTGGTGTTCTCCAGTAAAGGCAAGGTATTCTCGCTTAAAGTTTGGGAACTGCCAGAAGGCAGTCGCATCAGCAAGGGTCAGGCCATTATCAATCTCATCAATATCGATACGGATGAAACCATTCAGTCGATTTTGCCCCTTACTGCACAAATCAACAAAAACGACTGTCTCTTCTTTACCACCAAAAAAGGTATCGTCAAACGAACCGTCCTCAGTAAGTACGAAAATATTAAAAGCAACGGACTGATCGCTATCAAGCTGACCGATCAAGATAGTCTTGTCTGGGTGAATAAAACATCCGGTAGCGACCACATTCTTCTGGTCAGCCGCGACGGCAAATCCATTCGCTTCAAAGAAAGTGACGTTCGCCCAACAGACAGAGATACCATGGGTGTTCGCGGCATCCTGCTCAAGGGTGATGACTACATAATCTCCATGGAGTCATTTGCTGAAGCCGAACCAGTATCAACCGATAAAAGAATCAAGCTATTTCGAGATCTTCTGGTAGTCACCGAAAAAGGCATGGGTAAACGGACTCCGATTCCTGAGTACCCGGTCCAGAATCGATCGGGACAGGGGCTCAAGGTTAGCGAAACTGCCGACAAAACCGGAAAAATCGCCGGGGCTCTACTCGTCGACCAGGATTCGGAAGTTGTTCTTATCACCACGTCCCAAGGCCAGGCCATCAAACTGCCGGTCAGAAACATCCCGAGACTCGGACGCGCTACCCAAGGTGTTATTCTCATGCGCTTCGCCAAAGAAGGGGACAGTATCGTTGCTGTCACCGTCGTTTCCGAATCCGAAGAAGAGTAACAGCAGATGAATATCAAAGAGTACGAGTCAACTCTCGGAGAGCCTCTGAGACAAGCCACTATCACCTTTTTGTTGACCGAAAAACAGATTTTATTAGCCCTCAAAAAGAGGGGATTTGGTCAGGGAAAGTGGAACGGTACCGGGGGCAAACCCAAAGAGGCGGAGGATGTTTTGTCCGCCGCTATCAGAGAAACACAAGAAGAGGTTAACGTCACTCCGGAGAAATTAGAGTTGGTGGCGATCATCAATTTCTATTTTCCCTTTGTGCCCAAGGATAAAAACTGGAACCAACAAGTCTGTGTTTATCTTTCAAGGAAGTGGCAGGGTACACCACAAGAAACGGAAGAAATGAAACCCGCCTGGTTTCCCCTTGATAACATTCCCTACTCGGAAATGTGGTGGGATGACGAAATTTGGTTGCCTTTGGTGCTATCCGGGAAAAAAATATTGGCAGGATTTATGTTTGACGAAAACGAAAAAATTATCGACCAAGTAGTTGAAGAACGAGAAAATTTTTGAGGGGTTGAGTATACTTGCGAAATCCCGAGTATTTCGAGGGGCAAAGACCAATATAAATTGTAACAGAAAAAAAGATAGGCCTTGTTTTTGTGGATATCACCATCCATTATTACTTCATGAAATATATTTTTGTTTCCGGTGGAGTGGTTAGTGGTTTAGGGAAGGGGATTACTTCAGCCAGCATTGGTCTCTTGCTAAAAAATCTCGGCGTTTCGGTTACCAATGTCAAGATCGATATGTATCTCAATGTAGACGCCGGTACCATCCGCCCACAAGAACACGGTGAGGTTTTTGTCACAGAAGACGGTGTGGAAACAGACCAGGATTTAGGTAATTATGAGCGTTTTACCGGGGAATCCTTACTACGAGATAATTACCTCACTACGGGCCAAATATATAAAACGGTCATCGATCGAGAAAGAGCGTTTGGCTATGAGGGAGAAGATGTCGAAGCCGTTCCCCACGTAACTGACGAAATTCTCCGCCGACTGGAAAGTGCCGGTAAAAACACGCACGCTAAAGTGGTCATTGTCGAACTCGGGGGAACAGTAGGAGAGTATCAAAACGGCATCTTCTTCGAAGCAAGCCGAATTCTTAAACTCCGTCAACCAAAAGACGTTGTGCAAATTCACGTTACTTATTTACCCTTTCTCAAAAACATAGGTGAGCTCAAAAGCAAACCTGCCCAGCAATCCACCCACCTCTTAAACGCCATGGGGATTCAGCCTGACTTCTTGGTGGCCAGAAGTGAAAAAGAAATCGACCAAAAACGAAAGGAAAAATTGGCTATATTTTGTAACCTACAAGACGCAGACATTATTGGCGCTCCAGACCTTGAAAGTGTTTATGACGTACCTGAATATATGGCTAAACAAAGCTTTGGGGAAAAAATAGCCAAGAAACTTAAAATAAGAATCAAAAAAGACCATCTATTATCCGCTTGGAAAAAATTCAGCCTTCTTAGTCACCGAACAAAACAGGAGGTCAAAATCGCCATGGTCGGCAAGTACTTCACCACTGGTGATTACAAACTTTCAGATTCCTATATCTCCGTCATTGAAGCAATTAAGCAAGCTTCCTGGACTCAGGGAGTCAAGCCGATTCTAGACTGGATCGACAGTGAAGACATGGAAAATAAAATCATTGATTTAGGCATCTATCACGGAATTATTGTCCCTCAAGGATGGGGGGGTAGGGGTACCGAAGGGAAACTTCTCGCAGTTAGGCAAGCCAGAGAGAAAAGGATTCCATACTTAGGGCTTTGCTTTGGTATGCAAATGGCTGTTATCGAGTTTGCCCGCAACGTCGCAAATCTCAAAGGAGCAAACTCTACCGAAGCCGATTCGCAAACTGCACACCCAGTCATCCATGTTATGCCTGAACAAGCCGAGTATCTGGCCAAAAAACAGTATGGTGGGACCATTCGACTTGGCTCGTGGCCAGCCGTTCTAAAAAATGGATCTACGATCAAAGTCGCTTACAAAAAATATACAACGGACAAATCTTCACCGTGGCTCAAAGGAAAAGATTTCCAAAACAAATCTACCATCTACGAAAGGCATCGCCACCGCTACGAGTTTAATAATGAGTATCGAGAACAGCTGGAAAAAACTGGGCTGATTATTAGCGGGCTTTCTCCCGATGGACAGCTGGTAGAGTCCATTGAGCTTTCCAACCACCCTTTCTTTGTCGGCACTCAATTCCACCCGGAATACATCGCCCGCCCTCTCACCCCACATCCATTATTTCTCGCCTTCATCTCCGCCTGCAGGCACAAGAAAACCCCATAACATTGACAAGACGACCCTGAGGGGATAAAATTCCCCAAAATCTATTTTGGAGGTTACCTTGACAAATATTGTATTGTGGATCGTCGTTGCCGGATTTGTCTGGATCGAATGGAATCACCGTGCCAAAAAGGATGGCAAGCGAGAAGCCACAAAGGCCATGCTCTTTGCCGGATGTGTCTTTTTGGTTGGAGTTGTCGCCATGCACTATGGTGGAGTAGTGGGCTTGTTAATCTTGAGCTCCTTTTTACTCCTCACTCTCATTGGTCTTTTCATCTACCGTAATCGTCAATTCAGAAGCAACACTCCTGAATGATTTCTACCTCGAAATCCACCCATATGGGTGGATTTTTTTGCCCAAAAAAACTCCGGCCCAAAGACCGGAGAGGTGAATTAATCGATCTGCTCTACCACAACAGCAACCAAGAGCAAAGCCCACAGACAGGCTGCGTTTAGGGTCATATATATAGCGGCGGCTACAGCTAAACTGCATAGACAGGCTACAAACCCAGCCGGCAGTTTGTTGTTGCAACCACGAACATTCTGGACCACAACAGCTACTGCAAGCAAGCCCCAAAGCGAACCGGCCGTTTGGGTAAAATAGAGTGCCACTCCGACAGCGGCCAAACCGCCCAAAACAGCCAAGACGTATCCCAATTCAGACTTAAACATATTGCCTCCAGCGGGGAAAAATTGTAAATTACAAATCCTATAATACCACAACCGCCCTCATAGTCAAGCCCTATTTCAAGAATTTATCATGGATTTGCTTCAGTTGGGGATTGGTCACGTGAGTATAGATTTGGGTCGTTGCTACGTTTTTGTGACCCAACATTTCTTGCACGCTGCGCAGGTCCGCTCCTTGCTGGAGTAGGGTAGTGGCAAAGCTATGGCGAAGCACGTGTGGGCTCACCTTAATCGGCAAACCCGCTGATCGCCGATATTTCTCCACAATTCTCTGGATCCCTCTTATCGACAGCCTGGCCTTCTCATTGCCCATAGTTGGATCCCAGTCACCGCTTTTGGGAACCCGCACCCACAAAGCTCTAAATGGATCTGTCCGGGCCGATAGATATCGACCCAACCATTGAGTGGCCCTCTCCGACAAGAAAACCAGTCTCATTCTTCGACCCTTCCCCAAGATCCCGAACTCTCTCTCCTTCAAATCAATTTTATCAATATCCAGCTTGGCGAGTTCCGAAACACGCAACCCTGTACTAAACAGCACTTCCAAAATAGTTCTATCACGCAGACCGCTGATATTTGAAGTATCCGGAGCCACGAGAAGTCTCTCCACCTGCTCCCGATCTAGAAATTTTATTTGATGTTCTCCCGGCTTCGGTAGGTCCACTTTTTCCGCCGATAAAGTTTTTACCCCTTTTTTTGCGCAATATTTCAAAAACGCTCTCAGAGCGATGACGTAATAACTCTGCGTGGTAGGGGAGAGTCTCTTACCCTCTTTTGTCTCATATCTGGCCAAAAACAATCGATATTTACGAACCATCTCGCTAGTTAGTTTTTCTATATATTCCTGCTCGTAATGCTTCTCGAACCATTTGCGGAACATTCCCAGATAGTGAGAGTAGTTCCGTATCGTGAACTTGGAGTAGTTTTTCTCTACCTCAATAAAGCTCAGATATCGCTTAATCAAGATTCTAAGCCCTAAATCGTTTACCGGTTTTTTAACCACAATCCATCATACCAAATTATTGTGCGACACCGATTCGGGCAGGGGAATATCCCATAGCCTTGACAGGCCGCAAAACCTAACTATAATATATCAAAGCTCTTTGATTCCATATGCTATTTAGGAGGTAGAACATGAAACTCGAGCACGAACATGGTCAAGGTCTGGTCGAATACGCTTTGATCTTAGTGTTGGTTGGCATTTCCGTCATTGTCATTCTCCAGTTTCTTGGTCCCGTAGTTTCCGCAGCTCTGGCTGGTGACCAAACAAGCATCATCTGGCTGGTAATCGGTGGTGGTGTAATCACCCTGATTCTTGGTGCAGCCTACTACGTGCTCGCCAGATTCGAAAAGTTCTCCGATTCGTACCAAGACGAAGGCAAGGAAAAGACAACCGATAAGACCGAAAAAGGACAAGGTCTGGCAGAATTTGCCCTCATCGTCCTCCTGGCAGCTATTGTCATCATGGCTGTGTCCATGTGGTATGAGCCAATTGTCACCCTCTTGCTATCCCTGCCCGTCACTTGGGGCACTGTCATAGGAATCATACTGGTTGGTGGTCTAATATTGGTAGGTCTCGGAGTCGCCATTAACCGTCTATGGAATAAAATCGACAAATACCCTTACGAATAATTCCCTCAAATAAACCCTCTCACACGAGAGGGTTTTTAATTATTCCATTGTATGGTTGTTCCGGAGTAATCTTCTTTTGCTCTTCCGTCAGACCGCAAGGAACTCGATCAACAACGACGACTTCTTTAATTTTCGTCGCCACGGTAAGCCTCCACACAATATTCCTGAGCTGCATTCGATAATATTCATCTGCATTTCCTTCCTGAACCCAAGAGCCTCCAGTGCCCCAACAGGCAATTACCAGAAGGCTAGTCGCCGACGGAGGAATTAGTTGTACATCTCTCCCTGTCAAACGTTGTCTGTTAGACAGCTCCAAGGTTCTATCAAAGAAGTCGTTCTTGGGATATGCAAACATCGCCGCCGTCGGTAAATCCGCGCAAATTAAGATTGCAGTCTTGGTCCCCGGTAGTAATAGGGATCTCTCATCAGCCACCAGGTCAAAACTGTTATTTTCTTCTATGGATGCTCCTGATCTTTTGTTTGTTACATCCACAATTTTCCCGCCTTTAATTAATAGCGCACTATTTCTTGGCCTGCCAGAATCTACAAATAGGGGAGTGCCAATAACAAATAGGGTCTTGATTCTCGTGGCCGAAAACTCCAACATTTCATCCAACCGCTCATTGATCAAGTTGCGGTTTGTTACTAAATCAGTAAAGGCATCACCTGCACAAGTAATTAGCTCCGGTCCGGCCACGATAGGAGTATCGGGTGACACAAAGTCAATCATTCTCCGGAACTCCTCCCAAGTATTTGCCGACACTCCGACAATTTCCGTTCTATCCATCAGAGAATACCGGTGAATTCCGATCTCGCGGTAATATGTCTCCTGAAGCGAAAGGGGAGACAATCTCCCCTCCGGATAGATACTCATCCGGTAAGTATATCAAACCACATCACATACCACTACCCAAAAGCTGGTTTGTTGTCTAAAATAGACACATGTCCGAACTCGATCCAATCATTATCAACATTCCCTGTCCCACCAAAGAAGAGGGGATTAGGCTTTGTACAGAAATGCTCAAACAGGAGCTCTGTGGTACAACCAAGATCCAAGAAGGTGTTCATCTCATGTACGTCGAGGAAGGTGTTCAAGGATCAGACATTGTTCTTCTTAGTATAAAAACTACCAAAATAAATCTTGAAAAAATTCACGAATTTATCCTCAAAAATCACAGCTGGGGTACACCCTGCATCGAAGTTCTTCCCATGATGGTAGATATGTGCTAACAAATTGATGATGAAATAAAATGTTCATAGATAGTATATTCCCTCTGTCATCATCCATATTTAGCATACGTATATCAAATCAAATCTCTAGAATATTTATCCTTTCCCCCCTTCACGTAAGTTTTTTACATTGCTACAATATATAAATGACACCAATTGTTTTCGCCATTATCACCGCCATCGGTTGGGCAACAGCCGACATCTTTGGTGGTTTAGTTGCCCGCAAAATAGGCGGATATTCATCGGCGATTTTGTCATACATTATTAGCATTCTTCTTACTTCTTTTTACATCCCCTTTGCCTGGCACGAACTAAGTGGCATTACACCCACCACTATCGCTTGGTTATTGATCCTCACCCCTATCGGGATTGCCCCACTCATTTCGTTATACGAAGGGTTCAAAGTCGGCAACCCCTCGCTTGTCGGTACCATCGCCAGCGCCTTTGGTGGTTTAGTTGCCATCCTCTCAGTTGTATTCCTTGGAGAAAAATTAAACGTTGCCCAAGTTATTTCAATTTTTGCCATAATACTAGGTCTCATCGTTTCTTCACTCGACCTTAAGAACCTCAATACAAAGCAAATATTATCCGACAAAGGCATTCCTTTCGCCCTTGTATCATTACTTGCCTGGGGGATATATTACACTTTTGTTAAGATCCCTCTGCAAAACATCGGCTGGTTCTGGCCAACGTATCTATCATATTGGGGATTTCCTTTAGTTTTAATATTCATGAAAATTAAGGGTATCAAATTAGTCTTGCCCAAAGAGAAAAAGAACATCGTATTCCTGTTAATCAACGGAGTTCTCCTTACAATCGCGCTCTTCGCCATCAACTACGCCCTGACCCTAGGACAAAGCTCTGTAGTTTCTCCCATCTCTAGCTCCTATCCGGCGCTCTTCGCCATCATCGCCTATTTTGTTTTTAAAGACAGACTTAATAAGCAACAAATTCTCGGCATTGCCATCACCCTCGCCGGTGTACTTTCCCTTGCCATTACGTCCTAATCCGAGGCTCATAGTACCCCTGTTATAATTCACAGGTATTCTTAACATTCTCATTCCGGAGGTTTCTATGCCTGAGTTCCTGCTTCGATACAAATTACCAGAAGACCTTGACACGGCCACAGAAGAAGAAGTGTTTGTCAATCGAATGTGCGAAATGGCTGATCGTATCCAACAAATCATCAGTTCTAACTTTTTTGGTTGGGATGTTTCTTATGAAGTCAGGGAGTTTGGCCACACCAGAGGCATGCCAGACCTATATGTTACTGCTTGGGTGACGGATAACTCTGATGCATACGCCACCTTCGCAGAAAAAGCCGTCGCAGAGATCCAGGATTTAATGCGAAGCTATGCCTGGGGAAATCAGAAAGTTGGCTGTTGGTTCCAGCGCGTCAAGGGTAAGTGGAGTGAGGCTCTTGGACGGCGACCGTTTTTGCCTATTACGAGATATTCTTACTAGAACCCTCAACAAACCCGCCTCAATGGCGGGTTTTTCATTACACCCTAATCAATTTCTCCAGCCACGGCAAATTTTCGTTTTTCCTTTTCCACCACAAATCTTCCCAGATATAGTGGACAGCTAGTTGTTTATACTTCCCGTATTTTTCAAAATACTTTAGCAGGTCTGCCACCGCTACCGGGTTCTCCGGATCTGCCTCAAAAAAAATTTTGGAATAAATTTTCTGCTCCCATGGAGAAATGTGGTTGAAAAAATCCAGGTGATGAAACACATCAAAGAGCAAATACCAGACCGTAGCCGGGCCAACTCCATAGAGTCTTAGCAGTTCCGTTCTTTGCGGCTCCAAGTCCTTCTTTCTAAGATAATTTTCATCAATCAGACCCGCAGCAAACTGGTCATCTAACATCTTAATAGATTTCGCCCTGTATCCGACTTTTAAGTCTCTCAGACTTTCAACGCTCGCGTTTTTCAAGTCACCCGGTGCCCAGAAGCAAAACAATTCTATCCCCTCAAACGAAAGCTTCTTCCCATACTTTTCGATTAACGCTTTAAACATTTGCATCGACCTTCTTACTGTCGCGTTCTGCAGGACTATCCCGATAATTAAATATTCATATAAAGAACTGGGGTGTCCGGGTTTCATCCCCCGCCATTTAGTAATGATAGGGGAGAGGGTCACATCTTTTTCAAAAGTGGCATAGAAATCGGACAAATCGAGCTGCAGATTGTATCTATACTCAATTTCCTTGGTCAAGGATGTGACAAACTCCTCACTCGGCTCAAAATCGGCATAGACGATAATTTGCAGTCGGGGATTGTCGACCTTTCCCACGTTCACGAACTTTAGGCCTAGATTCCTTCCTTCATGGTTCCACGTTTGCCACCAGGTACCTGGTTCCCACAGATTATCACCCGTCGTAAAGTGGTCCGGCTTGTGGAAAGTCGAATCAAAATCAAATGGCGCCAGGGGGGTGACGAATACTTCTCTTACCTTCTTTAATTCCATAGAGTTACCCTAACATATCCCGAAACAGGAGTCAATCTATACTCTCACCCCTTTCGATTGGTTCTTAAGTTCCAACGCAGCATAAAAGCTGGAATCCAGCGAGATCCAGTTTTTTAGGTTATTTTTTATGTCTTCTACTAAACAGTCCAAGTCTCTTAACGTATCCAATAAATACAGGCGTTTATCAGATCTCCCAACTATCAGCCCCATCTCTTCCGTATCGTGATCCATAACATAGTCCGTAAGTAGTTTCTTTCCCTCTGGTGTTAATAGAAAAGTAGTTTTTTTGTCTACCATATCAGTAAGTGATCTGCCTATTGCCACAGGATCGGAACTATTATCAATCCACACAAACCCCAAACGAAAGGCAAACCCTTCTGCAGAGGCCATAGATTTGTACGGAAAGAACAACTTTGATGTTTCTGGGACCAATTCATGCAAGTACGAGAGCGACAACAGCCTAAGGGTTTGCCCGTTGCCATCGGAATACGGGTGAATTAACATCCCCAGAGTGTTCATTACGGCAATGAATCTGAAAGTTGCAGCTTCAATTTTATCCTCTGGACAACTTCGTAGCTCGTAATAAAGTTCATCCATCAGTTGAAAATACTGATCGGTGCGTTCAGCCACCATTTCTTTACCGACATATTCAAACTCTACTACTTTGTCTCCAAAACGCACCTGAGATTTTTCCCTGTATGCTCGAACCTCATCGGGTGCTTGACCAACAAGTTTTGAATAACCCTTATAAATCTGATTCCTTATCTGAGATACTCTGACTTCAAAAGCCAGGCCAAAAGTTACTTCGTGCGTTTCCTCCCATTCCCTCTGATTCTTAACTCTATTAATTCTGACTTGGGGCAGATCAAGGCTCTCGGAAGTCAGCTCTCCTTCGATACTCATACCAAATTCTATCATCTATACTCTAGCAAAGACCGAGCCTGTCTTTTGGATATCCTTTATAGTTGACACAACCCATAACGTGTCATATACTCGACGAATATCCTTGTACTTTAAATGGAGGTTATTGTGACGCATAAGTACACCTTTTTGGCCCCGAATATCAAAGTATCCTTGATGTTTGCCGACCTGTTCGTGGTCGCATACGATCAACCGGAGATTATGGTCGAGGCCGTAGGTGATGACTATGTTTGTAGTCATCTGATTTCCAAAATTGTCGATCAAACTCTCACCGTTTCCTTTCCTGTCCCTCTACTAAACGGTCGGTACACTTCAACCGGGAGTCCACAGCAGATCAACGGCACTCTTTGTGTAGACTTCGAACCAGTTGATCTTTCGCGCAAGATTCAGGTGGTCATACACATTCCCGGCAACACTAACCTGGATGTCAAAAAACTAATAGGGAACTCGCACATCGGAAACTTTCAAGGCGACCTCACCCTCCAAGGTTTCATGGGGTTCGAGAACTTCACCGGTGCTGTCGGAAACTGCGAGATCGGCGCTTCATCCAGTTTTAAAGCAAGTGTTGAAAGGGTTGTCGGAAACTTAATGGTGAATGGATCCAGCAGCGCCAAGGTGCAAATTGGCGAGGTGTCAAGTCCTTCTATCAAACTGGATCTCTCTTCGCACGCCCACGTTTCAATTTCCGGCGGTATTGCCATCTCGACGAAAGTCTCGGGCTCATCGGGGGCGACGGCCAGTCTTGATATAGCCTCAGAAATTGCAGACCTATCGGGCTCCAGTGGAGCAAACATACATCTAAGACACTGCATCAAGCCACCCCGTATCAGTAAAAGCAGTGGTGCCTCAGTCAGTGTCGGTTAATATTTCTCTTCACCCGTCCTTAGTGGCGGGTTTTTCACATCGTGAAAAAAAACAAGGGACAGACAGGTAGGGGAGAGGGGAAAGAAAAGCAAAATGTCTAAGATAACCCATAATGTATAGACCGGCAAAACCTGGTTACCTATCTAAAAAAAATTTAATAAATATGATTATATAAATGGGTGAAGATCTTCTTTATCAATATTTTAATAAAAATATCTCGGCTCAAAAATATTCAAAAATTATTAAAGATTTTTAAATAGGAAACATAGATAAAATTGTTTGTAATCATGTCGCAAGATTCCATAAAAACCCACCTCTAAGCCTGCAAAAATCGGGCTCGTAGAATGCCCCTAAAACGGCTTCTGGAACTTTTTATGGCTAGTTAATCATTGACCAAATACCTTGATATATCCACCCAAAGCTAAAATCGAGATAATTGCGGAAAAACTTTCGGGTTTATCTACAATTAGGCACAATCTGAGGCTATTAGGCTCGAATACGAAAGAATTGGCCACAGACAAAGACCGGAGAACAGATTTACTGCAAGTTTCGGGATTATCTACAAATAATCACGGAACATAATAGATACTACTCCGGTGCCTGCCTTATCGAGATACGTCGCAAAAGTGTTATTGTGCGACGTATTAGAAATCATTCTTCTCTGTCTCCATGTTTTGGATAAATAGGGAACTATAGAATAGTGTCCGCATTCTTTCATCCCCTCGTTACACTAACTCCAACTCATCGTCGCCGGCAAATTCTAATAAAATATTATTATTCGCTTCCTCGTCGGTCTTATCTCGCCCGCCTTACGCGCCGTACCAAACAACCATATCAATCCCTATCACCTGGCAGTTATCCACAAACGGTGCCAATTTTCGTGAAAACTATGGGGTTTCGTGAAAACTATTATAGGCCCCATAACGTTATGGGTTTATTATAGGTCTCATAGTTATAGGCCCTCTCCCCTTCCAACCCGTCCCCGTATTTTTTTTGAGTTCTTGAATTTTTGAGTTTTTTTATTTATCCCACCCAAGAAGTTGTTAGGAATCCAATAATAAAAATAATAATAACTGTCACCCCATACTCCAACAGACTCTCCAGATATACCCGGCTGGACAATCTCTGCTCTAAAATTCCCAACAGAGCATACAGAATCGACGTAAGCATTAAACCACCCATAAATGGCTTTACCGGCCAAAAAGATAAGGCCATTCCGCAGATTGCAATGACCCAGCTTACTACCAAAGAGTACCGCCCGGCATCATGAAGAATATCTCCCTTAAGGTCCACGCTCCAAAAACTGGGGAAAGATAAAATCACTGAAACTATAAAAACCATCGGTGCGACCCACCAGAAAGGCAATTTCAGGCTTAAAGCTACCGTATAGAAAAATAACGAAGCTACGAGCGTCAGAATAAAGTTTACCGATCTGGCTGCCCGAAAAAGCTGGATGGTTCTAATCGAAGCTACCGAAAAAATATTCTCAATTAGTAGGATTCCATACATAGCCAAAGCATAGAAGACAAAATACAAGATTCTAAAAAGTCCAGCTAAGAGCATCGATGTTTCCAACTGGAAAGCTCTGCCAAACATACTAGGAACAGCCGTTGGCAAAAAATTGGCAAACAAGCCACTACCCAAAGTAAACATCACCGGCAATACCATCAACGTGAGCCATTCAATGCCCTTCAAATCGTCAAACAACACCCACACCGATAATACATAGGAAACCGCCGAAACTACGAGGTATAGTCCAAAACGGTAATCAACAGGCGCCGTGGTCGTTAGCCACAGTGCCACCGAAATGATGCCACTGATAAATATAAATCTTGATCTTTTAGACATATTATGCCAAGTTACTCCACACATCAACTACGTCGTCTAAATCAGATAGCAAGTCGGTAAGTTCCGTAAGTTGACGCTTATCAATGTCGGACACCATGACTGTCGGAACAGGAATGATAGACTTCATATACGATACAGATCCCGGTCCGCCCAGCTTAGCTCCATGCTTATCTAAGATATTCTTAACTTCACCTGCTGTCCTATTCCTATTATCGGTCACAGCCGTGATTAAGATACCTACACCAAACGGTCCGTATGCCTCATATGTTATTTCTTCAGCAGCGGCTCCCCCACCTACCCCCGAAGCTTTTTCGACCGCTCTTTTGATATTCTCCATTGGCATGTTTACCGACCGGGCTTCTTCCACGCAGGCTCTGAGATAAGGATTGGCTTCGATGTCACCAGAGCAACCTTTTTTTACGGCTATATGGATCTTTTTAGCTATTTTAGTAAACACAGAACTTCTCTTGTTATCCTCAATCGCCTTCTGATGTTTTATGGTTGACCACTTGGAGTGACCGGACATAGTTTGAATTCTATCAGGAGCCAAGACCCAAAACAACTTGACAGGCAGTTAAATCATCTATATCATTTCTCAGCATGAACAATGACAACATAAACGATTTACAGCAAGAGTCGATTAAATCCGCCATCGCCAAAAAATGGAGTGAGGCCATCTCACTTAACGAAAAGATTCTTGAATTAACCCCTGATGATCTACCCACCCTCAATCGTTTAGGAATCGCCTTTTCTATGAATGGCGAAAACAAAAAGGCTATTGCGAGTTTTGGCCAGGTTTTGGCCATTGATCCACATAACCAAATTGCCAAAAACAATCTAACCAGACTCAAAGCAAACAAAAAACAAGGCTTGGCCAATCCATTCTTTCAAACCGTAAGTTTTATTGAAGAACCCGGAAAGTCTAAGGTCGTCCCACTTGTTAGCCAAGGAGAACCCAAAGTGTTTTCGACTTTAAATATCGGAGAGCCCGTGGAGCTATCACTTTCCAAACACAAAGTAAAAGTCACCAGAGGAAAAGACTTTATTGGCTACCTGCCCGACAATCTATCCCACCGCTTGGTTAAACTTATCGGTGCCGGGTACAAATACAAAACCATCATGAAATCCGTCAATGCCAAAAATCCTCAGGTGTTTATTTTGGAAGCCAAATCATCCAAGCGTTTAAGAGGCATCCCCTCCTTTCCCCTTGATGACAAAGAACACTTACCGTCTCTTTCGGCTGGAGAGTCGAGTGAGACCCCACCACTGGAAATCTATGATCCGTTACTGGGAGACGAAGCCTGAGAAACCCTCATTTTAACCAGATATCTATTCCCTTCTTATTTAGCTCCTTCACCGAACGGCGCTTTTCACAATTCATCTGTCTCAACAAAAAATTTTCAGTAATCGGATAGTTCCCGTGAGAAACAAAAATACATCCGGAACCCTCAACATCTTCACCTGGATCGGTTTTAACCTCCACCACCCTGATACCGGCTGACTCAAGCTGCTTGGAGACCGAAATACCGAGACCGGCAAGACCGGATAAATTATTTATCGAGGCGTCTACGTTTTCATTCAAAATAGTCTCTAGTAAAAATTTATTTTTTGTCCACAAAGCAGTCACATTATTAAAAACCAAAAACTCTTTTCCGTCCGGCTCGGTTATTTTATCCAACACGTTGCCTGGAATTTCCATTTCTAGTATTTTCTTTGAATCAACCGCATCCGACAAATATTTTCTAATTAAAAATCTGTCTCTAAAGCTTAAGTCTGTTTTCAAATTAACCTTATGTAGGCTTCCCAAAACCGTTTCAACAGAAGGAGTTCCGTCTACTTTAATCGCTCTTGAAATGACCACCCCCATCGATAACCCCAACGATCTCTCAATAATTTCAATCGGTCGTCTTTCGGCAACACCATAATCCCAAAGAGAGACAATCGGATATTGAGCCAAGGAATTGTAGATCTTGATCTTTAGTTTATCTGGGAAATCAACCCACCCCACAATGTCCTCGTCCGGCCGCAAAACCAACAAGGAACAGCCGGTATCCCCCACTACTACCAAATTAATTCCGGACTGACTGGATAAAATTCCTTCTTTATAAACTCTAAAACCGATCATAAATACCAGTATCGTTAGAAAGAATAACCCGATCGACCTAAATGGCCTGCCCTTAATATTCACCTTCATAGATCTCCTTTAATGTCTCGTTTTGTCGTGAACGGTATTTCTTCAAGGTGTCGGCATCCTTTCCAAACTTTTTCATAACCAGTCCAAGATGAAGTCCGCTGACAAAATGAGGAAAGATCACATATGAGGCTCCAGCATCGTACAGTAACGTCGCCTGAGCCACCGTTTCGGCATCGACGATCGTAGGTACAGCAATCCCCCTTTGCTTTATTAGAGTCAGGAGAGATAGTGAATCATCTATATCTTTAACTGTCGAAATAATCATTTTAGCCTCAGACATATTGGTAAGCTCCAACACATCAGGATCGGAAGCATCCGCAAAGATAGCCTCTTCTCCCCTACTCTTAAGTTTATTAACAATATCCGGATTGAAATCTACCACTAAAACTTTTTCCCCATTCTTTTTTAGAGATGATAATATGCTTCTGCCCGTTCGGTCACCACCCAACAAAACTACATGCTGCTTCATCGACATTACCGAACCCTTATTTATTCCATTAAACTTGAAAATTCTTGGAAATCTCTCTGATAAAAATTTATAAAGGAAAGACGACCTGTATATTATAATGGTGGACAAAACCATCGAAATCAGGCCGGCTACGGTGACTGCTGTCACCAGATTGCTACCCCAAAAGCCGGAAACCGATCCAAAGGATAAAACAATCAAGCTGAATTCCGACAACTGAGTCATATTCACACTTACCGAAAAAGCAACTTTACCGGAAAGACCGCTCCATAGACAGCTTAGTTCCGCCGCAATAAATTTAACGGCTAAGGATAAAATCACTAAACCAGAAACTAACACCCAGTCCACCTTTCCGGCACCTATCTCTAGCCCAAGAAGTACAAAAAATAATGTCAGGAAGATATCACGGAGCGTCTTTACCTTACTCACGATCTGAAAATGCCCCCAGCTGTTAGAAAGAGAAATACCGGCCAGGATTCCACCAATTTCAGGCGTTAAACCCAGTACCTTGACCGAAAAGAAAACTGACATAAAGAACCAGACCAAACTGATTAGTACCAGATCCTCCGATGATTTAATCAAATATTTTTCGACTTGAGAAATTATGTAATGTCCGAAAACATTAATGCTCAAGAACAGAACCGCTATTTTAACAACTAATCCCAATAGTGCGGAAAGGTTGAGCCCAGTACCCAAACCCGGCATTAAAACCAACACAAAAATGGCCACCAGATCCTGAAGCAAAAGTATACCTAAACTTATTTTTCCACTATAGCTACCCAAATCCTTTTTTTCAGATAAAGTCTTGACCACAACGATGGTGCTACTAAAGGTTAGAGCGAAAGCAAGTAACAAGGAAGACAACATACCGAGGTGAAGTAACAAACTAGAGAATCCCAAAAAGACAAAGCTCAGCAAAACAGTCTGGATTAGAAAAATCTTAATCACGGTTTTTCCCGTATTCTTTATCTCCCTTACATTCATTTCCAAACCGACCAAAAACAATAAAAGCGTCACTCCCAAAGATCCTAAATAGCGCAAGGTGTCCACACTCTGAGAGCTAACTAATCCAGACAGTCCAAAAAGGAAGCCTGCCAACACCTGCCCAACGATGGAAGGCAAACCCATATATCTGAAGACTATTCCTAAAATAACCGCCGCGGTAAATACCGACATCAAGTTAACCAAAAATACGTCCATAAATCATTCTAACGAAGATAGAAACTTTTCACAATCCATAGGCAAGGGAGCTTCCACCACGACCCTCTTGCCGTTGTACGCTTCAAACCCCAAACTTGCTGCATGAAGAAAATGATGAGATAAACATTTTCTGTCTTCTCTTCCGAATTTTCTGTTCAGGTACTTATCGTCTGCAAATATCGGCCAGCCCAAAAACGAAAGGTGTACCCTGATCTGATGGGTTCTTCCTGTTTTAAGATCTAATTTCAACAGAGTCAAAGCGTCTTTCCAGTGTTCGTGCCCACGGAAGACATAGCGCTTGATCACTTTCCAACCCGTAACCGCCCTCTTACCTTCATAATGCACCTGCCATTTTTCCCTGTCGTACAGGCTTCTCTTCAACGGCAAAACTGTTTCACCCATATCCGGCTCTACTCGCCCGTGAACCAAAGCCAAATAACTCTTGGTTAACTTCCTCTCCTTAAAAAGCTTTAGATAATAATGAAGTGCCTCGGGACTCTTGGCTATTAGCAAACACCCGCTCGTTTCCTTATCCAGCCGATGGCACACCCCGCTCCTCCCCCAGTACAAAGTACTATCCTTATCTTGAGTTCTAGAGTTCTGGAGTTCTTGAGTTCTTTCATACCACCCCTGCTCCTCCACCCAGTCTTGAACAGTCTGGCCGGTAATAGAGTCGGCTCTGTTTACCACCAAGCCCACAGGTTTATTAATCACCAGGCTGTCCTCATCCTCATACAATATCGGAATTTCCATTACCCTAAGTATACCCGCCCGCTCGGGTTGTTGCTCTAGTGTCTGCGGGTGGATACGAAAGAATATGAGGTTAAATACAATATCACCCCTGTCGAAATCATTACGTCTGAAAGATTGAACCAAAAAGGCAATCCAGGTAGAGTCAGATAGTCCCAGACGCCTCCCCAGAGTACACGAGCCAATAGGTTACCCATTCCACCTATGACCAGAAACAACACGCCTAAGTTACGTTTCGGGAGTTTAAAAACTGTCACCAGAAAAAGAACGTAGAAAACAACAGCGATTATTCGACCCAATCCAGGAACTAAACCAAACGAAACACCCGTGTTGAACTTTCCAAACAACACCGTTTTTGACAGTAATTGTAAAAGAAAATCGAGAATTAAAACACCAATTAGAAATGGTGTCATTGTCTGTACGTTCACTACTTCTGCTTCTTTTCCATCTCCCTCTCACAGCTCATGCAATACTCCGCTGTTGGGTTTACCGCCAACCTGTCGGTGTCAATCATTTTTCCACAATTAGCGCATATTCCATACTTACCCAATTTGATCCTGGTAAGTGTCTTGCGAATGGCAATAATTGACCTGCTTACTTGGGATCTCATGGCAAACGATCGATCATGCTCAACATTTTCCGCCACATCGGAATCGACTGAGTTGTCATCATCCCTATTCCCAACAATATACGGATCTACTTTCTTTAGCTCCCTCTTAGTCTCAATTAGCCTTTTTTTCTCACCTTTAAGGTAAGAAATCAACGGACGTAATACCGAGATCGGAAACTTGATTTTTTTATTTTCTTCCATGTTTCAAAATTATTTTTATATCTTCAGACGCTGTCCTGCCAGACCTAATATACACTAAAACCATTCCACCGACAAACAAGAAGGTGCTCCATAAACATACGGTCAGGTCAAAGCCTCTAAACATTAGTCTTTCTACCAGATAAAGCACACCACCAGCTGATAGAGAAAACCCAGTAATAAGGCCGGACTTTGCGGAAGTCTTGTTACTTTTGTACCAGCTATATGTCCTGTATTTAAGCTCGGCGTCCCAACCTACCCCAAAGATTACTAAATAAATCACTCCCAGCACCCCATACTGCCAAGAATAGGTAAGCAATGATAACCCTGCATGAAAGATCGCCACGCCGGACAAGATGCCTAGAGACACAAAGTCGAACCAATCCATAGCCTTGGCTTTATATCTTCGTACTGTCAAAAATACTCCCAAATAGACCCCGGCCATTACTCCCCACCTGTCGATACCCGGATAATTAGAAAATAAAAAAACCCTTGAAAAATGTCCCCAAAAGGTGGGTAAATTCAGGATCACAAAGGTGAGCCTGCCTACAATAAAAGCCCAAAAAGCCGACATTACTACGCCATCCAAAATGTGAAACTCCTCAAGGTGAGATTCAACCGCTTTTTTGTAAAAGACAAAGGATCCCCAGAGAAATGAGAGTGTAGCCAGTAGGCCAAACCCATATATAGCAATATCCCCGATTCTGTAGATGGCATCATTCATGGTAAATAGAGTATACTAAAAAAACACATGCTTTCGATCGCTCATGGATTAACCGGTGCCCTTATAGCTTCCAAGATACCCAATCCGATTCTTAGCATACCTCTAGTCTTAGCCTCACATTTCCTCGAAGATCGGGTTCCTCACTGGGACGTAGGTCAAGGGTTATCCAGTCAAAAAAAAAGTAAGCAGACCGCTTTTTTTCAAGAGCTGTTCTTCGACTTTCCTATCTCGATCCTTATCGTTTATTTGTTTTTTCAAATGGGACGTCCTTTTGATTGGCGACCATGGCTTGGTTGGTTTATCGGGCTGCTTCCTGACTTTATCGAGTTCCCCTATCTTTTTCTAAACCATCGCGGCTCTATGATCAAAAAGTTTGCTACTTTTCATACTTGGTGTCATCGGTCAACCCCCGATCGGTTTTGGGGCATTCTCCCCCAAGTTCTGATTCTGCTACTCGTCCTCCTTCTAAAATAACCAGCTTCGGAAAAAGGGGCTATAATCTGGACATCTTGCACCTTAAAGGAGAAACGAGATGGATCTTTACCTTGTCTTTAAAAATGATAAGCACCAATTCTTAACCGATCCGGCTCCCGAACAGATGGAAGGCGCAGAAGTTCTCGCCCGCAGATTGAATCTGTCATTGGGCTGCCTGGAACGCGCAAAATTCTTGTTACTGGAAGTCGCGGCCTTTGACATGTTCAAACGGAGTTTGGAAAAAATGCTTCCCGATCGGCCAGTCTTCTTTTTCCAAATGGCCAAAGAATTTGACTCTCAGGTACCACCGGCCTTTTTGATCAACTGGCGCGCGATGGCGGAGTTTGGTCTTCGAGTACTCCAAAATCACTACCAACAGCTACCCACCCTGGCCTAATCCTGATTTGTTATCATCGCACCCTGCTTATTTGGCGGGGTTTTTCTTAATTCGCCCGTCCGGTATACTCTCCCGTTTCTGTGTTAATCTTTATTGAGTCTCCAGGGTTGATAAAAAGGGGCACCATGACCGTCAAGCCGGATGCTGTCTTGGCAGGTTTCAAAACATTACTGACGGTATTTCCTCTGGCACCCGGGTCACTCTCTGTGATTTTCATAATCACCGAAGAAGGAACCTCCACGCCTAAAATTTTCTCATCCCAAAATAGCACCCAAGCTTTTTCTCCTTCCACCAAGTAACTGACATCATCCCCCAGTACTTTCAGCGGGATCTCGAACTGGTCAAAGGATACCGGGTCCATAAAATAGCCTTTCTCGTCATCCTTATACAAGTACTGCAAGTGTTTCTTGTCCAGCAGAATATCCTCCACCATATTACCGGAGATAAAACCCTTAGTTACAATTGTCCCATTAAAAAGGTTTTTAGCCTTTACTTTGATCGTGGCGTTCCCCCTCCCCATCTTGGTAAAGTCGTATTTCATCACCCTGAATGGCTGTCCTTCTTCAGTAAAAGTCACGCCTACTTTAAGCTTGTTTACATCTATCATGCCTATATTTTACGCCTCAGAGGCCACTCCAAGCAACCCCAGATTGACAAAACCAGCCTCGTATGATAATATAGGCCATCTCTGTACAATCTGAAAAGGAGCTAGAATGAACTCTGAAACCCGCGGTAAGCTAGCAATTGTCGTAGGCGTGATCATGATCATCGCCATCCTCGGCTTTGTCTTCTTCGGTGGTCCGATCGCCTCTCTGGGAGCCGGTCTCTCGCTCGCCATAGGCGGAATGATCGTCTTCGGCCTGGTGGCTTTCCACGTCGACCCAGACGACCATCACTAAATGCCTCGATCCACACGAACCCGTCAAAAGGCGGGTTCTTTTAGCTCTCACGTATTTGATACAATATGGGTTATAGCCTCAGTAAGCACGCTAAAAAGGAGACATATGGTTACCATCGCACTGCTCGTCGTCTTTCTACTTATCGCGAGTAAGGGATTCACTTTTGGTTGGGCCCTTTACTTAGTTGGCATGGTTATTCTTGCCACAGTCCTTCTCAGAATTCACCTGTACTTCGCGAACAAGAATCTTCACTCACAGTGATCCAACCGAACCCGCTAATTGGCGGGTTTTTCATTGGTCTGGGTATAGTAAAATATCTCTATTGCCGGGATGGCGGAATGGTATACGCTCAGGTCTCAAAAACCTGTGGTCGCAAGGCCGTGAGGGTTCGATCCCCTCTCCCGGCACATTGAAAAATGCGCGCCTCGTGTGCGCTTTTTTTAATGTCAAGATGGGGATCGAACACGCCGGAACCAGTTTCGTAACGAACCTGGTGAGGCAGGCCTTGAGGCACCGAAGGTGACCGAAAGCGATCCCCTCTCCCGGCACTAAACAAATATCCTCCACTCGCGGGGAGATATTTTGTTTTGACAATCAGAGGCTATTCAGTCAAGTAAATTCTCGCAAGACGCTCATGAGGGCGTCTTTTTCTTGACATATGGAGCCCTATAATCTACAATTCACCGAGTACGCAATTTGAAAAAAGGAGAAACCGTGAAGCTTAAAACCTTTTCGCTTGCTGTTATCGCGCTGATTCTGCTCGCAATGATCTTCCTATATTTCAACCAGCCGGCCGACATTTCACCCCTACCCATGTTCGTTGCTGGTGGCTTCGGTATTGCCCTCTATGCCTGGCTCTATCTGTTCTCAGTAGCAGATTTTGAATACGTCAAGATTCATTACAAAAAATATCTGATGGTACATCTGATGGAAGATCAGAGTTTCACCCCAGACCCCAAGCTCAAAATGCCTTCAAAACGCTTTTTTGGACGCTGGACGGTCTACTATGACGCGGCCCAAGAAATCGGTTATTGGCAAGACCATCCGCTTTTCGGAGGCAAGTGGTACATCATGTATCACTAATACTCCCAGACCCCGCAAGGGGTCTTTTTATTGTTTCACTCCACCAACCACATCCCTGACCTTTATAATTTCATTTTTTCTAAACCCAAAGTCCGACCACGTTACAGCACCATCCGGAGCTTGGAAATTTGACTCTGCTAGATCCAGCCACTTCACAATTGCATCCCGATACTCTTCCAACAGTCCCATATCTATAAGGGCTCTGCACAAATTGATGTACACACCGGACCTCCAAACAGCCCAAGTCGTAAAATCCCGGGCCTTTAGCTCTGCTCCTTCAGCGGTTGATTCATAATCGTCATAGAGTTTCTCGGCCGCCGCGACCGCAGCCTTTGTGTCTCCCAATCTCAGATCATCCAGGATCAGAAAACCACGATATTCAAAAGCAAGAGCCCGATTCTCACCAAACTTTGGGTCGAGAGCTACTTCAGCGATTGCCTTTTTGTAGTAATCAGCCGCCTCCTGATATTTTTTTTCATAGTCCGCCACCCGACCCAAAAATCTATGTATTCTGGATTCCCATTCCACCATCTTGTTCTTAGCCACATAGTCTCCGGCCATTTCCACCGCCCTTTTCATATTTGCCAAAGCTTCCGGTTCGGCCTTTTCCATATACGAATGCTGATGTATCAGAGACTCCTCAAGATATAGCTGAACCACCTCATCCGGCATCCCTCTATCCAGAGCGTACTCCCTCAACACCCTGATATCCTCCAAGGCCTCCTCCTGCTTCTGCGTATCTTCCCTCAACCTGGCCGTCTCCACCTTCAGACTCTCAAAATTCTCTGTTGTTATTTTGTCTTTAGTCAGCATACTGTATATTTTATCACCGGCCTAACTTTCACCCCAACCTCTGCTCCACCTTATCCCAGTTAATTACCTCCCAAAATGCTTTGACATAATCAGCTCGTTTATTCTTGTATTTTAAATAGTACGCATGCTCCCAAACATCGATAGCCAAAAGTGGCTTAAACCCGTCAACCATCGGATTGTCCTGGTTAGCAGTCGACAATACTTCTAGAACCCCATCTTTATTTTGCACCAGCCATCCCCAACCGCTTCCAAATCTACCCAAAGCGGTCGCCTCAAAAATCTTCATAAACTCATCTACAGTCTCAAAAGATTTCTCCAGTTCTTTCATGAGCGATTCCCCGATATGACCAATGCCCGGTGTCGTCAACTCCTCCCAAAAAAAATCATGATTCCACACACCACCGGCGTTATTTTTCACCACTGGTAATTCGGAAAAAAACAGTTCGGTTAATGTCTTTACCTGAAGGGGTTCGTTTTCTGCCAAGGCTTTGTTCAAATTGTCAACGTAAGCCTGATGATGCTTATCGTGGTGTATCGTCATTGTCTCTTTGTCAATCACCGGCTCTAGAGCATCATAAGCATAAGGTAAGGGATCTAACAAGTAAGGATAGGTTTTTATCATAATTAAATATAGCAGGTGTCTACTTCTGGTGTCCCCGATCCACGCCATAAAACTTAACCCGATCTCCTCTGAACTTCAGATCGATAGACCCAAGTCCCCCGTTTCGGTGTTTAGCGATTGAAAGTTTCATGTCCTCCAAATTATTATCGTCAGTCCGGTACATAAACATCACCACATCGGCATCTTGCTCAATGCTTCCTGACTCACGCAGATCGGCCAGCTGGGGAATCTTTTCGGTTCGGCTTTCTATTCCCCGATTTAACTGAGATAAAGCCAGTACGGGAATCTTCAGCTCACGGGCCAAGTTTTTAAGACCCTGAGAGATGGCACCCACTTCTTGAACGCGACTTTCGTAGCTTTTGTCCCCAACCACAAGCTGTAAATAATCAACTACCAATAGTTTCAAACCAACCTGAGAGTGTAACTTTCTTGCTTTGGTACGGAGCTCCAAAATTGATTGTCCTGGGGTGTCATCAATATATAGAGGACAATCGGCCAAGACTCCCATGGCTTCCGAAAGACGAGCAAAGTCGTCTTCCTTGAGATTACCCGTTTTTAGTTTCCAGGCATCGATATTGGCCTGGCCCACCAGCATACGGTCGACCATTTCCAGATTACTCATTTCCAGAGCAAAATAACCGACAGGCATTTTTCTCTCTACTGCGGCGAATTGTGCGATATTGGTTGCTAGAGTTGTTTTTCCTATACCCGGACGAGCCGCCAAGATAATTAAGTTGCTATCCTGCATGCCGGCAAGCATATTGTCGAGATCCGAAAATCCGGTGGGCACACCTCTCAACCCGTCAGGAGAGTTGTGCAATGAGTCCAAACGGTCAAAGCTTTCGGCCAAGGCATCCTTAATCGGCACAAAAGACTTTCGCACGTGGCTTTGAGACAAAGCATATATCGATTGCTCGGCTTTATCCAGGATCTCCCCAAGAGGTTTCCCTTCATCAAACCCCATCTCCCCCATCTGAGCTCCCGCCGAAATTAATAATCTTTTGATATGACAATCTCTAACAATCTGAGCATACTTTTGAACATGAGAGGCTACCGGCACCTCGTTTGACAGCTCAGACAAATACGCTCTACCCCCGACTCTATCCAAAAGCTTGTTCTTTTTCAGCCAATCTGAAACCGTCAGAACGTCAATAGGGTCTCGGTTTTCATACAAGGTCACCATCGCTTCAAAAATCTTGCCGTTGTTGTCGTTGTAAAACATCTCCGGTTGCAAAACAACCGCGATATCAACAATGGCGTCCTTATCAATTAAAACCGATCCGAGTATTGATTTTTCTGCTTCATCCGCATGAGGTGGGAGCCTAAGAATAGAACTCATTTCCGGATCTCCTTTCGTAACGAAAGCATGTGTTTTCGAGCGAAAAGCTTGAAGCGCGACGAAGGTGTAATACAAAGGAATTACATCTAGAAGCGCTGAGGGCTTTGCAGCCGAAAAGACGTGGTTGCAGCAGAATGGAGATTCGGAAGTGGGTTCTAACCATTCATTAATAAAATTTGGGTGTCGTCGGGCAGACTACCTTCGTCTAATTTAATTTTGTGTACCGATTCTCCTGACACCGGAAATTTGTTTTTTTCCAAAAAACTCTCCAAAGTAGTCAACTCCTGAGTCTTGGAAGCACTTGTCCTGAAGTGCATCGGAATGGCATATGAAGGCTGGATTTCTTTGATCATCTCCATGGCTTCATTGGCATCCAACGTAAAGGTCCCACCCACCGGAACCATTAAGGTATCCACCGACCCCACCTTCTCGATCTGAGACTCTGAAAGTTTATGACAGATATCCCCCAGATGAAGAATGTGTAAACCATCCATCACAATAAACATAATTAGATTTTTTCCTCGTTCAGTGCCATTGTTTTTATCATGAAATGTTTTCATCGCCGATATCTGCACTCCCGCGATTTCGTACTCCCCTTCTCTATCTATTACAAATGTCTCTTTTCTGCTTATTGGACCCGTGATTACTTCGACCGCGCTGTGATCATCATGAGAGTGGGAGATGGTTACCACATCGGCCACGTCCTTCGCCAACGGCATACCCACCATATCACTCTTAAACGGATCGAGGTAAACTACCAGTCCCTCTTTACTTTTTAACTTAAAACATGAGTGTCCCAAATAGGTAATTTCCATGAAACAATATTACCACAGACAACGTCCAAGTCTTTTATCCCCCAACTGACATCTGAGAACTGAGGCCTGATATCTTAATATAAGGGTATATAATCGAGGAGCAATGCGTAAAGAAGTACTATTTGCCATCATTTTTGGAATAATTCTGGGAGGAGTCATTCTTTATGGTATGAATTTAGCCAATAAATCTGTCACCAGTCTTAAAGAAGAAATTGTTCAAAACTCCCCAGCCACACCCACACCCACCCCAACCAACAATCTTCTTTTTATTGTCAGTCCTCAAAATCATTCGGTTACCTCCGACAAAACCATTACCCTAACCGGTAGAGCTACTCCGGCGGCAAACCTGGCTGTTGTTTCCGAAACGGACGACCTGATTCTCAAAGCCAGTCCCGAAGGAACCTTCTCCGCTCAAATTAATTTAATTGGTGGAGAAAACACCATTGCCGTCACCGAATTAAAAAGCGATAACACAACTATTACCGAAGCCATTACTATCATTCAAACAATTAACCTCCCCGAATGAATAAAACACTCCCCTACATTACTTCAATTGCTATATTCGTCATTGCGAGTTTCGTACTCGAACCGTGGCTCGCTGATACCCGCAGGGGTAAATCTCACTCCATCCGCGTCTTAGCCGCCACCACAGTAGCAACTCCTTCAGCCACCCCATCGGCCACTCCAACAGTGATCACTATCACTCCATCCCAAACTCAGGATATTCAAGAAAAAATAAAGACGCTCGTCAAAGAAAACCTCAGTGCTACCGAGTCTACTCTGAAGGAAAAGATCAATCAGCGAACCTTGGTCGGGTTTGTCGGATTAATACAGTCAATCAACTCCGGCAACATCACAATCAATACCAAAGACGGCACTATACTGCAAATTACCACAGACGAAAAAAGCGTCTATAACAAAGCTGGAACCGGAATCAAAATCTCTTCTCTGGCCATCTCCGATAAAATTATCGTCATTGGCACCCTTTTGAAAGAAGATATCGTTTTAGCTAAAAGAATTGTCGTCGTTCCCGACGAACCCATTCAAATAGTTTCCGGCACTATCGTGAGCAAGGTTTCTTCCGTAGATATCAAGAAAAAGCTTATTGGATTAACAGTCAACAACCAAGAGGTTCTCTTTGGGCTTACCAAGAAATCGACTATCAAAATTGAGGAGATCAAAGCTGGTATGACCATTTTCGCCATAACCAAAAAATACGATGGTAAAGACCTTCTCTCCCGCGCCAAGATTCTATAATTTCATACTTTGAGTTTTCGATTTTTTGAGTTTTTTGCTTTATGATTAGAATATGCCTGCCATATCTTCCCGCCGTGTCAAGGCGTATACTTTTTTACTCATAAACGCCGCACTCTGGGGTTTTGGTGCTCCCATAATCAAACACGCCCTTGGTTTCACCACCCCTGCCCTATTTTTGCTCTATCGTTTCATTACCGCTAGTCTAATTTTCCTACCTGTCTTTCTAATCCACCGCCATCAAATCAAGCAAAGGATGAATCTCAAGCATCTTCTGATACTAGGGCTTCTGGGTGGACCTCTGACCCTAATTCCTTTCTATTATGGTATCGATGTCACCTCATCCATCGAGGCTTCACTGCTAGAATCCATCAGCCCCATCTTCACCGTGCTCGGCGGAATTTTAATTCTAAGGGAGACACTCAGACGTAAAGAAATTATCGGCATTGCTTTTGCCATCTTTGGAACTCTACTTCTCGCCGTCGAGCCACTTCTATCCAGCAGTGGCTTCAGCGCCTTATCCGTTAAGGGGAATGTTCTAATTATAATTTCCGATCTTATTTGGGCCTACTTCCTTATCTATTCCAAAAAAGACCATGTAGACCCCATCTCTCTTTCTTTCGTATCCTTTGTCATTTGTATCCCTTTCTTCCTGATTATGGTCGCCCTCGAAGGCTCTTCTTTTTATATACATCCTCAAGCCATTCCGGGAATTATTTACATGGCTATTGGTGGTTCTATCATTGCGTTTTGGGCTTATCAGGAAGGCCAAAAACTTATCGAAGCCTCCGAGGCGGCTGTGTTTACTTACCTCAAACCGGCTTTTGCCATCCCTCTTGCTCTGATCTGGCTACATGAGCCTTTCTCCTCGGTCACCATGATCGCCACCGCTATTATCATTACCGGTGTCTACCTCTCCGAAAACCGCTAAGTGGCTTGTTTGATCGTTATTTGTGTAGTTTGATTTTTCGGCATCAATATGCTATTATAGGTTACATCAGACCAATTCCACAGGCACCTTAAGAGAGGAGAAAAAATTCATGAACAAAAGATATGGATACATCGACCTTATATGTTGGATAATGTTCTCGTCTATCACTCTTGGAGTCTTTATCGCTTGCCTCGCCCTGATGCCAATTGGATCGTTTTTAAATGGCCTTGTTACCGGTGTAGCGTTTGTGATCTTCTGGATATCCCTAGCCCGCCCTTGCTTTGCATGGCTCAATTTTACCAAGATCAAGAGAAGGGTTGGCTATCCAAAGTCAACAAAAGATCTGTCCTTGATAATGACGCTACTCATTCTATTTGTCTCAATGGGCTCGATGTACCTGCCTGTCACATTCGTGTCGATCACGGGATTCTCCTGGATCCTTTGGGAAATCTCTCTAGGAGTTACCCTCGCGTTACACCTGGAGCGATAGATGGAGGGGCACAACATGTGCCCCTCTTTTTTGTGCTCAAATCAGCTTTCTATGATACAATATCAAAGCTATGAAACAGAATATTCATCCAATTTACGAAGAAATGGCCGTTTCCTGCGCCTGCGGAAACTCTTTTAACGTTGGCGGATCTAGAAAAACCCTCCACATTGATGTTTGTGACAAATGCCATCCCTTCATCACCGGTACTCAAAAATTCATAGATGCTATGGGTAGAGTCGACAAATTTATCGCCAAACGTAAGGCCGCTTCCGGTTATGTGGCCAAAAATAAGAAGAAGGACGAGATCGACAGAACACCCAAATCCCTCAAAGAAATGCTCGAAGTCAAAAAGAAAGCCGAAGCCAAAGAGGTCGAATCTTCCGTTGCCTCTGTATAGATCCATCTAACTCCCCTACATCGTCATTGCGACCTGCCCGCAAATGCTGAAGTGCTAGCTTCTGCAGGCGGGGGAACTACTCGACGTGGCAATCTCACTCCATCAAATATAGAATCAAAGTAAATGGATAATCCTTATATTCAAGCAGAAATTGAGCGGATTGAGACTGAGATTAAAGAGAACGAAGCTCTTGCCACCGACCCGGAACTCGGTTCTCTTGCCACTACGGAAGTGGCCAGGCTCAAGTCCCAGCTCGAAAATCTCCTCTCCATCCAGGTTACCGAGTCTCAAGTGGAGGAAATTAGCGAAAACTTCAACGACTCCCCAGCTATTATCGAAATACGCGGTGCCGCCGGAGGGGATGAGTCCAAAATATTCGCCGGGGATCTTATTCGTATGTATTCCCGTTTTGCCCAAGATCATGGTTTTAGTATCGAAAATATCGATGAGGGAATAATCCGTGTCAGCCGCCCAAACCGTTCTGTTTGGAATCATGGAGCTTACGAAACCTTCCAGTACGAATCAGGCGTCCACCGGGTTCAAAGGGTGCCGGAGACAGAAGCCGCAGGTCGAATACACACCAGCACCGCTACGGTGGCTGTATTACCTGAAGTCAAGCCTAACCAGCTCGAAGTCAAGGATCAGGATCTGGAATGGCAATTTACCCGTGCTGGCGGCCCAGGAGGCCAAAACGTCAACAAGGTAAATACCGCCGTCCGGCTGACTCACAAACCCACCGGATTGACCGTCTTCGTGCACGAAGAACGTTACCAAGCCAGAAACAAGGAAATCGCCCTAAATATGATCCGCTCCAAAATCTGGCAACAAGAGGAAGAAAAACGCCTTAGCACTCAGTCCGACAAGCGCTCCCAAGCTGTAGGTTCCGGCATGCGCGCCGAAAAGGTCAAAACCTACAACTTCCCCCAAAACCGCCTCACTGATCACCGGCTGAATAAATCCTGGCATAACCTCAAAGAAATCATGGAGGGTCGCCTCGAAGAAGTCATCGAATTCACCCTCTCTGGCTTCAACTCCCTAGCCAAATAACTCCACCTATTTGTTTTTTACCTCACCTGTGATAATATATAGGACGTAAACTTTACGCACGCTGAAATTAACAGAAAGACTCTAAATTTCCCCCACGGAGGCAGTCTTGAATACAACTATAAGCAATTCTGGTGCCGTTGAAACTCATTCAACGCTTAGTAGCTGGTCGATGGTCGGTGCACTGATATTACTCATCTGCTTTGCATTTATCAGCCATTTCAATTTTTTGACCGAGATTCAAAGTTTTATCAGCATTTACTCTGGGATCGCCGTATTACAAGCACCCATGACCATTTGGGCATATATCAGTTTGGTAATCAATCTCTCCACGGTCATGTTCGGCTTGGCTATCTTATCCGCTCTGTTCACACCGAAAACCAAAAGCTATAATCGAGAATTCCTGTCCAAGATATTTCAAAAGGGTCCGCTTCCGTTTTACTTTCTTATCCTTGTTGAAGAAATATTTGCAAGGTTTTTGTTTATTACCGTGATTGGTACCTGGATTTTCCACGCCGGTTATCCAACCATGATTATCTTGCTACTCGTCGGAAACTGTCTATGGGCTGCCCTGCACTATTATAACTATAAGGACAAAACCGATCGGAAACTCCTTGTGGTCTTACCACAGTTTGTTGGCGGTCTTGTCTTGGGGTATATCTACCTCAGATATGGCTTTATCGTTGCCCTACTCGTCCACCTGACTTACGACTTCATTGCTCTCATCGCGGACAAAAAGCAGAACAATCTCGCCCAAAGCATCGTCAATACCATCTATTGGGTGATTGTTTTCCTAATTAGTTGGTGGATTCTTAATGCTAACGGCATTTTACTAGTGCAGATTCTAAGTCAATGGTTTGTCATGGAAAACTTTGTCGCCCCCGGCGTAAGTATGTGGTTAATGGCTGCGGTGTTGATCAATTTCAAATCAATCTCAAACATTATCACTCACATGCTAGCCCTCGACAGAACTTCACCGGTTGCTGAAAGTGTGAGTAAGTGGACTTTGGGGCTGACGATAGTTCTATACTTACTCGCTGGAGTTGTCACTGCCGGAATAATTCTGGGCTTCAATTGGTTTCTGGGATTGTTCTCAATTTTCGCAACCAACATAGCCTTGCGGGCGGTAGTTGTCGCCGCACTGATAACCTTATTCGTAACGCCAAAATCCGGTTCTGCCATGGCCAACCTCTGGTTTACGGATATCCCGGTAACTTTTGTTGAGGTGTTCATCGCTATAACCTTCGGTTTTTGGCAGTGCGTCCTGATCTTCGCTATTGCCGGGATCACCTCACACGCAACCGAATTCATTGATTCGCATAATTAGGTACCTCACCCTCCGCACCACGCGGAGGGTTTTTTGTAGGTGATGCTCTTGCCTCACCCTAGATCGCTGTTATAATCACCGTTGTTACGCCCTTTTACATCCACTTTATTACAGGAGAAGCGAAAAATGAATTCTTCGACGTCTTGGGAAGAAAACCTTTTGGGCTGTCTAGGGGCATTATTGTTGCTCGTCGTACTAATTCTCTTTTCCGCATGGATCACTACCATAGTCTGGGGGTTCATTGTACCAACCGTGTTTTACTCCGCCGTCACTGCAGATCTGGTTCCGGCCAGCTTGACCCTGGTCCAAGCACTCAAGCTGAGCCTTCTTTTCTGGGCGCTTGGTATCACCACAGCGTACTCCGCCTCCTCTTTGTCGAAAAGCTCCCTTTTCAGCGGAGACGTGGTTAGCACCATCGCCGCGGTCATCATTTATATCATTATCTTTGCCATCGTCTGGGCAATTATGGTCGCCATTTCTGGCTTTTTCGTCTGGCTCATGTGGACCTGGGTTATCACCGACGTCTTCGCGGGTGCTGTTGCTGCTGGTCTCATCCCAGCCGCTCTCACCTACTGGCACGCTTGCCTGGTGGCAGTCCTGTTTGGTGTCCTCGGCCTGAGCCAACGCCGGAGCTCCAACTCTTCTTCAAAGTAAGTCTCTCTTTAAACCCGCCAACAAAGGCGGGTTTATTATTTCCAAAGAACTTGACTACGCGCAATTCGTGCTAAAATCTTGATATCCTATTCAACGGAGGTACTTTCAAATGCCCTTCAACTGGCCCGGACGACGCGACGAAGACTTTACTCACCATGAAGATTTTTCCCATGAACTGCTAGGTCACAACTCTTCCAAACCAAAACCCATCGAAACCGAACCTACCCCCGAAACCAAGCCGGAAAAGCAACCACAGTTCAGCTGGGTGGCCTTCGTAGTAATGATCATCTCCATTGGACTCGCCCTTCTGGTCGGTATGATCATCCCCGGCATTCTCGATGAGTATATCGCCATGTTCATCATCACCACCTTGTATGGGTTCGCCCAGGCCCACGGCTTCAAAGCCCCCAAGAAATAGCCTATTCTACCCCCCGCCACCTGGCGGGGAATTTTGTGCCTAAATCTTATATTGATCTAATTTGATATAATACGTTAGACTTACAGAGTCCATCTTTAACTTCATTTTCACCAGGAGGCCGTTTTGGACGCCAAGCTTCGATCCTACTACGTAAAACAAGTGCTTCTCTCTTTCTTCTTGATTCTTCCCACCATCCCCTATATCTACGTTTTGTACCAACTCAGCTTGTTTTTCCTTGCATATCATAGTTGGCCCGCCTCTGTCCTAATTTATCCCCTGTTCTGGATACTCTTCCAGACAGTTCTTGGGACAGTAAAAATAATCCGACAGACGTTTTTGTCGGGATATCAAAAAATCAGCCCGGAAAACGATCTCATGTTAGCTGGTATCTACGGCGGAGATGAAACGGCGTACGCCAAACTCACTCGTTTAACCCAGCTTATCACTTCTCAAATCAACATCAACCCTCATCTGACCTTCTATGTTTATCCTCGCAGGGGAAAAGGGAAGAACGGCCACCATAACGCAGCCATTTTCAAAAAAGAGGGTGGTTTTGGCCTCATGATTTCGCAAATAACACTTGAGGAATGCTCCGAGAGAACCATACTCGGTGTTTTGTCTCATGAGATGAGCCATACTATAACCAGAAATTGGTACGTAGTCATCGGGATTATCATGGGTGCCCTGATGATTCCGGCAAACACACTCATTCTTTTTATAGCGGTGTCGATTGGTTTTTATAGTTGGTGGTTGTTTATCCCAGCTTTAATCGTTCTTGGGCTTATCCATATGTTTATCGTGGGTCTACCTGCCAAGATCGATGAAATCTCTGCTGATCTTTTATCTGTCAAATTGGGGTACGGCTGGGGCCAAATAGACTACCTTGAAAATCTCCCTGCGGAATTTAAAATTCCCGACGGTATTCATAGTCACGTTGATTCACGCGTGTCTCAGCTTAAGAAAGCCATGTACCCATAGAGTTTCCACCCCCCCCCGCCACCTGGCGGGGAATTTTGTGCCTAAAACCCATTTGTGTTACAGTTTGATACAATATAGGACAAGAACTTTTAAATCACGCAGTCGGAGGCTATTCTGGACACCAATCTTCGGTCTTATCTATTTTTCCGGAATCTCTACTCCCTATTCTCCATGCTGGTTTCCATCGTCGTCCTGCTGGGGTTAGCTATTTTCATTTATCAGTTTGTCATGGAAACGTTAGGAGCCAATCTGATCTGGTTTCTGATCTTTGCACCTTTCTTTATCTTTGGTAAAGATATAGTTTTCGATCTAAAGATATATTTTCGACATACTGAATACGAAATTGAGCCTCTGGCAGAACCTCAACTCAGTCGAGTTAAAAACTTAATGCAACCACTTTTGAAGAAATGCCACCTACTTCGGCACTCCTTTTTTTACTTTCTGGCCGATGATGGAGACGATACGGGGGTCATTATGCATCAAGGCTCGGCTTATCTGGCAATCGAAGAGGACATACTAGATAGACCGGATCACGAACTTCAATCTGTCTTAGCCCACGAACTGACCCACGTTGTCTTCTCGGACGGATTGAGAGCTATCTTTCTGAACACAATTTCTATATTACTTGTCATCTATTCCGTTATGGTTATTCCAATCCTGCTCCTGACCATGTCCCAAGTCCCTTGGTACATTATCGTATTAGGCCTAGCCATATCACTGCGGTTCCTTACCTCCTGGACAAATAAGATTAGCGAGATCACGGCTGACACAGGCGCCACCTTACTGGGATATGGTCCCGGTTTGCAGGATTTTTTCTCCCACACACCCAACGAACAAGACTTTCTTGTTTGGCTATTTGATAACCATGAGTCACGGTCAAAACGGGTGTCCCGAATATCAAGAATCGTCAAACACCTCAAATAGACACACTTCCCCGCCGCCAGGCGGGGATTTTTTTGACATTGACGCCATTAGGCCAGATCAAATACCCGCCTTAGTACTTTTGAGAATCTCTTCCTTCAAAACCTCCAGAGCCTTGTCTATCTGGTTGTCTGCCAATGGGTCTTTCTCATTTTGTATATACTCGATTTTGACATCGGGCTCCAAACCAATCTTGTGAATATTTTTTCCGGATGGTAAAAGCCATTCGGCAATGGTGACGTGAAGAGATGACCCGTCACTAAAATCTTCCGGCTCCTGTACCGTGCCCTTCCCAAAGCTTTTTTCGCCCACCAATTTTGTTCCCAATCTTTCTCTAAGAGCACCCGCTAATATCTCCGCCGCACTGGCTGATCCTCCGTTTACCAAGACCACCAAAGGCATTCCGATAAGTTTGCCCTCTCTATCCACGCTGGAAACCTCGGTTCTGTTTCTGTCCCTTTGTTTAACAATCACTCCATCGGCGATAAACTCACTTCCCAAATCTATCGCCCTTTGCAAATAACCACCCGGGTTATTTCTCAAATCCAAAACCACTCCCCTTATGTTCTTACTCTTAACCTCTGAAACGATTTTCTCCCATTCCGGAAGAGTTTTCTCACCGAACTTGTTTACCCGTATCAAAGCTACTCTCCCGCTATCCAGCCACTCCAACTCAGTCGATGGTACGTTAATCACATCTCTAACCAAAGTCACATCTCTCGATTTTTTCTCTGATTCCCTAAAGATGGTTAGCGTGACCGAAGTTCCTTTCTCACCTCGAATTAGATCAACGGCATCCTCCACTTTCATTCCACTGGTATCTTTTGATATTTTCTTCTTTTCATCGGTTATTTTGAGGATAAAGTCTCCGGCCTTGATACCCGCCTTGAATGCCGGCGTATCCTTAAGCGGTGTCATCACCGCCAAGGTGTTATCAATAAAGCCTAGCTGTATCCCTACCCCACCAAACTCACCTTGTAAGTCCTCTTTGCTTCGTGCGTTTTCTACCGGAGGAAAAAAGGAGGTATAAGGGTCACCCAGTGAGGCCGTCATTCCTTCAGCCGCCCCATACATCAGCTTTTTACTATCGATGTCTTCCGGCTTTAAGTAGTTTTTCTTTAATTGGACCAAAACTTCATTCATGATCCTCGTATCTACCGCTTCATTACCCTGATATTGACGTGAAGTTTCATACACACCCAATCTGTATCCCGCAAACCCGATTGCGGCCAATAAAATAACTCCAAGCAAGTACTGTCTTACGACGATAATTTTCATATTACGCCTTGTCGGTAAACGGCAATAAGGCTAGGTGTCTTGCACGTTTAATGGCACGGGCCAATCTCAATTGGTGTTTTTCACAAACACCGGTTGTCCAGCGGGAAACAATTCTCTTTTTTGGAGAAATACCTACCGCTAGAGACTCTAGATCAAAGTAAACCGGCTCCGCCTTCTTCACACAAAACGGGCAAGGTTTACTGGATTTTCTAATTTTCTTTTTTTGAATCATTTTCTTTATTTTTATATATTTTTGTATTCAATCCGCCTTTGGTGGTTTAGAATGGTATTTCGTCCGAAACGTCTTTCGAAGCACCTTTATCGTCAGCTGAGAACACTTCTTCGGCTGGAGATACCTGCTCTGCCTTTGGTTCGACAGGCGTATAATTCGGTTCGTACCCTTCGGAGATACCTTTAGGAGTGTTCAAAGCAATCATTTCCTCTATTACTACTTCGGTAATCTGGCGATCATTACCGTCTTGTGTCTTCCACTGTCTGGTCTGCAGTCTTCCTTCCACAAAAGCCTTCTGACCCTTAATCAGTAGTTGACTGCAAATCTCTCCCAATTTACCCCACGCCACAATACGGTGGAACTCAGCACCCTCTTGCTTTTGACCTGAAGAGTCGGTCCATTCACGATTGGTTGCCAATCCGAAGGTGCAAACTGCTGTACCCTGAGGGGTATATTTTAGTTCTGGATCTCGGGTAAGATTTCCAATCAACGTAACTCTATTTAGACTTCGTGTGCTCATATCGCTTTATTAAATCCTAATCAATAAAAATCTTAACATTTTGTCATCCATCTGCAAATCTTTCTCCAGGAGCTGGGCTGCTTCGGAAGTGCCTTCGATAGTCAGCTTTAGGTAATACCCTCGGCTCTGCTTTTTAATCTCGTAAGCCATAGTCTTCGTTCCCCATTTATCCACACTAATCACCTTGAGAGCACGCTTCTTGCACTTCTCAGCGATTTGTTTGTCTGCCCCAAGATCGTTCTCGGAGGAAGGATAGATGACAACGAGCTCGTACTTGTTTACGACGCCCATGGACGGTTTGGTTTCGGTTGTCTTTGTCTTTTTCACAAATTTTTTATAATTATTACTTGTCCGCCTTTGGGCGGAACTTGGCTATTTTACTACAAACAGGTGCCCTCTGCCCGAGCGCCTTCCCCGCACAACAGCTTGACAATTCACCAAACAACCTATAGAATCACCCAAGTTCAAATCTTGCACCTGAAAAGAGGAAACATGAAGGCTATTTACTTTCTAAGGAACTCAGCAGTTGTGTTGTTTGTTGTCCTATCTGTAGTAGCGGCAATCGTTCAGTCAAAACCGATATTTCTCGCTGGCGTAGTGGCCTTAGCGATTAGTGTCATCCTTCTCAGCTTGACACCGGTTTTGCCCCCATCCACTTTACAAAAGACTATCAACAATATTTCCCTGATCTTGTTCATTATCATGATCGCCGCCATCTTGGTGACGGGTTTGGGTTCCATCATTCCGATGGCACTGGGCTATACACTCGTAGCCAACAGCATGTACCAAATTGCCTACTTCATCGCCCCATTTGCCATTTTTGCTGCGGGGAGTGCGATGCTCTCAGTTGACCGAACCAATTCGGACTGACCCACTTCCCCGCTTCGAAAGAGGCGGGGCTTTTTATTGCCACAAAAATGCGCCTCCATAAGGAAGCGCAGAGATAAGAAAATCGTCAGAAGCCGAATATTGCACCACCGGACAAAATCGCCAACAGGAGTACAAAAATGATGTCTCCGCAAACAATAATCAAGGCATAGCCCATGATCTTGCTCCATTCCTTGTAGGCCGGGTGGTATTGATTCCAAATATAGACGGCCGAGGCAAACACCACCAGATAACACAGGGCACCCATCAGCCAGGGCACTATACCTACAAAAACTGCCAGCCAGGTCATGAGCACAAAAACCACCAACTGGACACTTAATGCCACATAAGTCTTCTTGTTTTCACTTGACATGTGATCCTCCAAAACTGGTATTGGGTTGTTACTAAACGGCCAACAGGAATATTCCACCCAGAACCAATCCTGAGCCAAGCATCATTAGGGAAAGATTCAAGCCTATAAACCCCAAAATACTTGCATCTCCGTCCTGGTCGTACTTTTTCTTGCTTTGATAGAGGGAAGTGGCAATAATCAACATTGCAGAGACCGCTCCCATCAGAAATGAAGGAAGTCCGGAGATGATCACACCGAAAATTAGAATCAAAATATTCAGTACGAAACAAACCACCGAAGCAATCACTATATCTTTGTTCATTTACTCTCCTCAGAACCAAATTTTAGGGTACTTAGCAGCCCATTCTTACGTGCTTGGATACTACCACAAATCCACCTCGAAGTCAAGCTATGGGGTGTTATTTAGGTTCCGATCATGAACTCAACCACATCTCCGTCTCTCATTGGATACTCCTTACCTTCGAACCTGACCTTTCCTTTTTCCGAAGCCTCTCTCCAACCGCCATGAACCACAAACTCGTCATAGTCACACACCTTAGCCTTAATAAACTTTTTCTCAAAATCGGTATGGATCACGGCGGCAGCTTGAGGAGCTTTTGTTCCCAACGGAATTGTCCACGCCCGGCTCTCCGTAATTCCGGTAGTTAGGAAGCTAATTAGTCCTAGAGTTTCGTAGGCATTTCTTATCAGTTTGTCCAATCCCGACTCCTTAATTCCCAGATCAATCATGTATGCCCGTGCATCCTCTTCGGACAAACTTGAGAGTTCCGACTCCACCTTCGCGCATATATATAACTCATCGGAAGCTACAGTTAGTCTTGGATCATCCTCACTAACATTAAAAACCTTGATCTCCTTCTTCATCGTCAACAAAAACAAATCCCTCGCCAGCTCAATCTCTTCTCCTGCGAGGATACTCCTTGCAGGTTTGCCAGCATTGAGTCCTTCAAAAAGTTTCTCTATCACTCCCCTTTTCTTCTCTTCACCTTTGATCTTTAGATCTTTTGAGTTTTTAATTCTTTCTACGGTCTCCAGATCCTTTAAGATTAGTTCGGTTTCGATAACTTCATAATCGGTTTTTGGATCAACACTACCCTCTTTGACAATTTCTGAATCTTTAAAATCCCTTAAAACCTGCAGGATCACATCTACATCTCGTATATGAGTCAGAAACTTATTGCCCAAACCGGCACCGGTAGCCGCCCCAGCCACCAATCCGGCAATATCTACAAACTCCACCGTCGCCGGGACTATTTTGACACTCTTGGATATTTCCGCCAACACCTTCAGCCTTTCATCTGGAACTTCCACAATACCCACATTTGGCTCAATGGTTGCAAAAGGATAGTTTGCCACCAAAGCCTGTTGACGCTTTAACAGCGCATTAAAAAGCGTCGACTTCCCCACATTTGGTAACCCCACGATTCCAATCTTTAATCCCATGAACCTATTTTACCCCACCTCAATCTCGATCTCGCAACTTATGTTTGAAACTAAATATCTGGCGCCACGGTTTGTGTCGGTCGACGACAAGCGTCCAACCCAAAATTTGCAACCCAATTAGTGCCACCCACCATCCGGGCAGAACCGGAAGAATCATCCCGGCAACCCCAAAAACAATGAGAAATATTCCCAGCATTGTACGGAATGTTGATTTGAGATTCTGTTTCACTAATATCAGTATACTTTAAGCCTTCGTCCTCTTCACTAAAAACAAAATCCCGTCTAATGAGACGGGATCAGATTACTCGATAACGCAATCGTTACGTGGGCAACTTTTCTCCATACCAGAGATCGGACAACAACGACTTTTTTTGTTTGTAGGCCTCTACAGCCGCTTTATCCCCAAAACTGTTCAGACAATTCAAGACTTCCTTCTCACTCATACCAAACCCTGAGGCATGTACCACCAATTGTCCCACAATATCAGCCAAGATTAGCTCTTCGGCATATGTTCCGCATAAAACAAAAAGGTGACTTCTTCTGGAAACATTAAAAAAGCGTAGTTGTTTTGCGTACTTACGGATAAAAGACTTTATTCTCCTTCTCGAGGATTTTATTTGCACGGGTAACTCTTTCCGGTGTCCATTCATCTTGATTGCTTTCAAGAATGAGGGGTTAACCTGGACAAACATGTCATAACCATCTTCGTCTTCGTCACCATTTTGCACAGTTTCCCGTATTTCAATAACCCATGGTCTCTTTTTGAATACCCGGCTTACGGTATCACACGACTCCTTGCCTCTCGCATCAGAATCAACATCATCCGGCTGCTTCAAACATTACACCTCCATTTTCAAGGATCGTGCTCCAATTTTACTCCTATTTTGGCGGAAACTATTTTTTGGTTGGTCTAAGAACTACATGAGTGAACTCTTTACCATCGCTGTCCTTCCACTGAACACTGGATGCGTCACATTCTATTTTTTTACCCGACTTTGAAATAACACAAAATTTTCCCCGATATTTTCTCCTCTCATCTCTCTCCCGCAATAATTTAGGGAAACGTTTGTCCGATTTGTCCACCACCCCCTCTCGACCGATTTTTCTCAGCTCCTCCACAGTCCTTTCCAAAAGACGGCACGCCTCAGGATTGGCATCGATAATACCTCCATCTGCTGTCACAAATAAGATTGCCTCCAAACTATTTTCAAAAAAAGTCTATGCCTTTGCTCACTTTCAACCAATCTCCTGGTCGCCCTTCGTTCTCCAGTGACGTCAGACTGAATCGTGACACAGACATCACCATATTCTGAGTTGAACGATTTCACAGCTGTAGCATCGGTCAAAATCTGGGTTCCGTCCTTCCTAATGTTTTCCACCAAACCGGTCCATCTACCATTCTTCTCGATTTCCTTAATAATCATTTGGCTCGTTTCTGCCTGTGTATGACCTAAGGCCGGATTGTTGAGAATGCTAATCTCTCTACCCAGCAACTCGTTTTTGTCGTACCCAAAAATTTCCTCAAATCGCCTATTTGCATAGACAATCGAACGGTCCATCTTTGTCACCACCACCCCTTCACCCAAATTTTCCAACAACATACTATGCAATTGTTGTAGATCTTCTGCTTTCTTTTTCTCCGTCACATCTCTGGTATACCAAATCCTGCCATAAACCAAACAGTCCGCTCCGATCATAGGAAAGGTGTGCAGGTCAAAAGATCGACCGTCTTTTAAATACACCTCGTCTCGGACCACTTTGTTGCTGGCTTTTGTCAATTTTTTTCCCACCGATAAGAATATTTCCGAGTTGCGAAGCAGCTTAGCCGTGTACTTCATAATTGCTCCAAAGTTCCTGGTCTTTAACACTCTCTCAGGCAAAAGCCACATTTTCTTTGCAATCTCGTTTATCATCAAGACTTTCCCCTGATTATCAGTCAGCATCACACCATCGCCACTTCGACTCATCTCATCACCAAAAGGATCTATATCTGAAACTAGATCGTCTTTCATAATAAGTGAATAATTACCACTCCAATTTTACTCTATTCCACTCACACGCACCAGACTACACAAAAAACCAGGCCCTTGACTTTCGTCTTGGCCTGGAAAACAGGGCTATTTCTTACTTTGATCTTTGAGCCAAAGCAACGCAAGTACAGTCTTCGCATCGCAAATTATGCCCAGTCTCACCATTTCGAAAGCTTCTTCCACGGGAATGATGTGTTTCTTCGTACACTCCCCCTCATTCACAAGCCCAGACAAAGCACCATCGTCACCGAGACCGGAAACTGTGGTGTAGTACACCCACATCTTCTCGGAAGTCCCTCCAGGGGAAAGATAGACGGAGGATATCAGCTGAAACTGACCAAGCTTCACAGTCAGTGCTGCCTCTTCAAAAATTTCATGCTTCAAGCAAGCAATCGGATCCTCACCTGGGGTCAAGGTCCCGGCTACCAACTCGAAAATCGTCCCTTTAATGGCCGGCCGGAATTGCTCCACAAGCGCGATCTTATCCACAACGGGATCATGGATCAGAACCGCTACAGAATAGCCTCGCTCCAAAACCCCCCAATCAAACGGGTAGGTCACCTCTTTGCCGTCAAACCCCTCGTGCCTAATGTGTCGCTTCAGGAACTTAAGAGGTCCTGCTGACCCCACCAAAATATCAGCCAACTCATAGACTATCAATGTTGTTGGTTTCCTAAGGGCAATCGATTTTTTCATCGTTCCTCCGATAAGTTTTGAATGTAATTTCAGAGTACTATCCTATATTTTAACAGGAGCGTCATTTTTTTGCTGATCAACCTCTTGACATCCTGCTAGATAGTGTTATAATAACACTATGATTGAGAAAATGCAAGTACCGGAATACTCCATGGGTCTAAGAAAGCGTATCTACGATGCACTACATCTGGACCAAGGCCCTCTCGGAGATGTCACCTCCCTTGCTCTCATCGAGAAAGAGCGACTGGCTACGGCAGAGTTTGTTGTAAAAGCAGACGGAGGAATAGTCTCGGGTATTGAAGTAGTCAAAGTCGTCTTTGAACTAGTCGATCCAAAGATAGAGTTTTCTCCCCTGCTCAAAGACGGAGACTCTGTCAAAAAAGACGATGTCTTTGCCACTGTCACCGGACCGGCTAGAAGTGTCCTTGCCGGAGAAAGAATCGCCCTCGAGTTTCTTCGCCGTATGAGTGGCATCGCCACCAAAACTCAGCAATTTGTTACAGCGGTTGAGGGTACAGGAGCCACCATTCTCGATACCCGCAAGGTTCTTCCGGGCTATGGAGAACTAGACAAGCAAGCGGTTAGGAATGGTGGCGGAAGCAATCATCGCACCAACCTCAGTGAGATGGGTTTAATTAAAAACAACCACATCGATGTCTTGGAAGGAGATATTGCCAAGGCGATTCAATTATTCCGAGCAGCCTACCCAAACGTACCCCTCGAGGTTGAAGTCCGCAATGAAGCCGAACTGATAACGGCACTGGTCAACACTCCGGATAGAATCTTACTGGACAACATGGATAACGAATATACGGGAATGGCTGTTGGAATCAGAGATGAATTTACAAATATACACGGCACCAAGATACCCCTCGAAGCCTCCGGAAATATGACTCTGGATAGAGTTAGAAGTGTCGCCGAAACCGGTGTCGAGTATATTTCCGTAGGGTCACTCACCCACTCAGTCGAAGCCTTCGACATTTCCTTACATATTAGTTTTAACAAGTGACATGACTAAATTACTCACTCAGGAAGAAATCTACAACTCACTTAAGACCAAGTATTCTCAGTACTCTCCAGATTTTGAACTTCAAATCAAAGCTGGACAAATGGCCAAACTCAACCGTTTGGTCAAAGAAAAAAACGCCGTGATTCTCAAACACAACTATATGAGCTGGGATCTCCAATGCGATGAGGTGTTGGGGATACGAGGAGACTCCCTAGAGCTTTCTCGCAAAGCCACAGAAACTGACGCCGACACTATCCTCTTTTTGGGTGTGAAATTCATGGCCGAAACCGCCAAAGTTCTCAACCCCAAGAAAACCGTGCTTATCCCCTCACTCAAGGCTGGCTGTTCGTTGGCCGCCAGCATTACCGGCGCCGATGTTCGCAAGTTAAAACAAATATTTCCGGGTATTCCCGTGGTTGCCTATGTAAACACTGACGCCGATACCAAATCGGAAGTGGACGTCTGCTGTGCTTCCGGTAATGCCGCCAAAGTGGTCAGGTGGGCCATGAAAGAATGGAAAACCAATAAAGTTATTTTCCTCCCGGATAAGTTCTTGGCCCAAAATGTCGCCAATGAAATGAACGCCGATATATATTTCCCCAACATGACTGTCGATCCCAAAGAAGTACAAAAAGATTTCGCACTTCGCGTCAACAACTCCGTACCAAACACACCTATTTTCATCGGCTGGGAAGGAAAATGTGAAGTTCATGAGAAGTTTACCCCCCATGACGTTGACAACCTTCGCCACGACTTCCCTGGAGTCTATATCATGGCTCACCCGGAGTGTCCTCCGGAGGTAGTTAAAAAAGTAGATTTTGCCGGGTCCACCGGAGAAATGATCAAAAAAGTCACCTCTCCGGACATACAAGACAAACAAGTGGCCTTCTTTACCGAATGCGCCATGGTCGAAATACTAGCCGCCCAACACACAAATGTTTTACAGGTCTGCTCAATTCAGAAACGCTGTCCACATATGGCTCAAAACAATCTGGAGACAGTTATCGAAGCTTTAGAAAAAATGCAGTTTGAAATTACCGTGCCAGAAGATCTTCGGAAAAGTGCCGAGCTCCCTATCCGCCGCATGATCGCCATCAAGTAGTGGTGATAAAATATTGAGGATCAACTTTCAAAGGAGGTACTTTTATATGACCCAAGATTTGTTAAGGTTTACCTGGAATCATGGTACTTACACCATCCCGGCGGACACCGAAAAACGCAAGATCCTACTCCCCAGCGGCCGGCTTCTGACCTTCAACGGCTTTCTCGAAAGTTTTCCACCTCAGCTCAGGGAACTTCGCGAGTTCAACTTCCACATCGAAGTTGGACCAGGATCCAATCTTTCAGTGGTCGCGGATCAGCTGGACGCCGTTCTGGCCAAAGCCGTCACCGTCACCCTGGTGAAGACTTGCCCACAAGGCTGTATGAATCAAACCGGAACCTTCTGCTCCAACTGCGGCTCCCGTCTGGAAGTGAAAGAGGTTGTCCTGCCCTTCGTTCCCGACAAACCCAAACCGTTCCAAAATCCAGCCAACTCCGTAGACGTCATAGGCAGCGGTCCTTGCCCTAACTGCCACCAGCCCCTGGATCATGGAGCTCACGCCAGCTCGTGTCCCAATTGTGGACAAAAGCTCAACTGGACCTGTCGCGGCGGAATTAACATGCGCTGTACCCTTTCATAGACAGTCTGCACTAAATCTTCAACATACCACCCCGCCTCACAGCGGGGTTTTCTTTTAATATGGAACTATTTCTTATTGTCTCCAGCAATCATCTTCATCGCTTCTTGAACTGTCGTCATGAACTGAGCCGGGAAAATAATCGTCGAATTCTTTTCTACCGATATCTCTGCCATCGTCTGCAAAGTTCTCAGTTGCAACGCCACGGGATGAGCCGCAATTACATCGGCGGCTTCGGCCAATCTTTTCGCTGACTGAAACTCTCCCTCCGCCGCCACGACCTTGGCTCTTCTCTCACGCTCCGCTTCGGCTTCTTTAGCCATCGCTCTTTGCATGTTATCCGGTAATGCAATATCTTTGATCTCTACCGCCGTTACTTGAGCGCCCCACGGCTCAGTGTGTGTGTCGATCACTTTTTGAATCTGCTTATTTATTTCCGTAGTTTGGGACAAAAGCTGGTCAAGGGTAAACTGCCCAACGACATTTCTGACGGTCGTCTGAGAAATCTGATTTACCGCAGAATAGACGTCATCGATCGCCACTACAGATTTCTGCGGATCAACCAGATGGTAATAGGCCACCGCCGCGATATCGATAGAGACGTTATCTTTCGTAATAATCTTCTGTGAAGGAATACCCATGGTAATAGTACGGAGCTGGACCTTGCGCATGACCTCCAAAAAAGGAATCAAGATTATGAGGCCGGGACCACGAACACCGGTACACCTGCCCAAGAAAAAGATCACTCCTCGCTCGTACTCCTGAACGATCTTCAAACTGGCAAATAACACCACCAAAATAGCTACGATTACTGGTATTTCCATAGCTCAAGTATAGCACCGGAAAATTGACTTTTCCGGCGTTTTGTGGTACTATAGGGCGTTCTCTTACGCACGTTCTTTCACAATCTATCCCCTTTGGAGAAAACATGAAACCACTTTCAATCGTCTTTTATGTTGCCATGCTCGGTGTTCTCATTCTCTTCGGAGCTTCCTCTGAGCTTGGTTTAGGCATGCCAACGGTCCCGAACACCGTGATTGCCGGCCTGCTCTTTCTCATGAGTTGTCTTTTCATCGGCGACATGCACAAAGGTGAACTTCTGTGGTCAAACCGAACCTCATTCTTTGGTATCTGGATGCTGTCGGCTTTCACCATGTCCCTCATCGTCTCGTTGATCCTCATGGTTATGTGGGGCTTTGCAGGGCTCGTCGTCAGCCCCATCTGGGCTATCGTGCTCGCCATGCTCATCTTTGACCACGGACTCAGTGTCTACCTAGCCGCCAACTAAACAAGGAGTAACGACATGAAATCCATTTCTAACTTTTGCTTCACCGTCACCCTGACACTTGTCATCTGTTCTCTCCTGGCTCCATTGGCCGGCCTGCAGATTACCACTGGCGGAGCCATTCTGAATGGCCTGATGTTTGTGGCCGCCTGTATCTTCGCCGGCTTCAACCACAAAGGCGAACGACAAACTCTGGTGCTGATCAACCTCTGCATCGCGACCCTTGTCAATTTTGGAAGCATTGGGTTTCTAATGTTCGGCCCCTGGGTCGTTTCCAACGTGATTCTTGTTATCGCCTGGCAGCTTGGCTCAATCATCTACGCCGAACTATCCTACTCAAGGAGCTGATATGGACTTCATCGGATATCTTCTTCTGTTCTTGATCCTGCTTGTCCTGATCTTAATCGATGTTTCTTGACGTCGCAACTGACCAGCTCAGAGATATCTGCGAGCTTCTCAGAAAGAAATAGCTTATCTCACCCACCCCGCCGCAAGGCGGGTCTTTTTTGGTTAGATCTTCTCCACCTTTACTCCATCAAAAAAGTCGGATATCTTGTACCCTTTCGCTTCTATCTCTTTTCTAAGCGCATCGGACTCGGCCCACTGCTTGGTTTTTCTCATCTCTTCTCGTTTATTTACCATCTCCATTACTTCAGCAGGTATATCAGCCGGAACTTCGTCTCGTTCAGCAAGTTTGAGACCAAAAACTTTGTCAAAATTCTCCACCAGTCTTCTTTTTTCAAAGGAATTAAGTTTCTCGTCTTTTAACACTGTGCGTGCGACAGCCAAAGCCGCCGACATATTTAAATCGTCCTCGACAGCACTCACAAACTCGTCTCGGAAAAAAGCTTCTCTGCCGGACAACTCCACCTCAGCCTTATTCCCAAAGATGTTTTTATCCTGCCCTCCCTCCACTCGAAGCGCCAAAAACTCTTTTTTCAATTTCTTGTACGAGTTGGAAACCCCCTCCATCCCCTCCCAGGAAAAGTTCATCTGTTTACGGTAGTGAGCAGATAGATAGTAATACCGCAGAGCCATAGGTGAGTATCCTTTTTCTATGATGTCGTGCAAGGTGTAGGCGTTCCCCAAGCTTTTGCCCATTCTACCACCGTCAACTAACAGAAAAGCCCCGTGCATCCAATACCTAACAAAGGGTTTCTTGCCTGTTACAGATTCACTTTGAGCTATTTCGTTCGGGTGATGTGTGCTCTTCAGATCCTCACCGCCGACATGAATATCTAGCTGATCTCCCAAATATTTCATACTCATAGCACTACACTCAATATGCCATCCCGGGAAACCCATTCCCCATGGACTTTCCCATTCCATGTCCCTCTTCGCTCCTGCCGGTGAAAATTTCCATAGAGCAAAGTCTCTCTGATCTCGCTTCTCAGTATTTATCTCCACCCTAGCTCCAGGTTTAATCTCTTCCAAATTACTTAACTTCCCGTAGATATTGCCTTTTTTCTCATATTCTGCCACATCGAAGTAAATACCATCCGCTATCCGATATGCAAAACCGGCTTTCTCTATCCTTTGAACCAAATCTATTTGCTCTTTGATATGATCTGTCGCTTTTGAAAAGAGTAATGGTTTAACCAAATTCAACTTTCCAAAACTGTCGACAAAATCCTCTCCATAGTATTTTGCAATACCCCAAGCCGTTTTTTTCTCCTTTGCTGCGGCTTTTTCCAGTCGATCTTCTCCGGTATCGGCATCTCCCAGATTATCCCCAGTCAAATGTCCCACATCCGTCATATTCATCACAGAATCAACCTCAAATCCCTCTATACGCAATGCACGCAAAACCAAATCAGATAAGACATAGGTCCTCCAGTTGCCGATGGTGGGATAGCTGTACACCGTTGGGCCGCAAGTATACATTTCCACTTTCCCGGGCTGAAGTGGCCGAATTTCTTCAACTTGCTTCGTAAGAGAGTTATAGATTTTTAGCATCAAGACTGATTTTATCTCACTTTTGCCCCCAAACACAAAAACACCCCCGAAGGGGTGCTCCAACATCAAAAGTCATTCATAAACGCCGTACGTACCGTTTTCAAGTGTCTTTTGGTCAAAGCTCTGGGATCGTCCATGTCCGCAAAGACGGCATAGAGGTCATATACAAATCGGAAGCCCAACTTTAACCCTTCGGCATAGAACTCAGCTGAGCCAGATCGCCGATAGCTCAAGTGAACAAACGAGTCTGCGTCGAAAAATTTATCTGCCGGCATGTAGAGATTGGCCATTTCAAGAACCTGAGTTAAATCTCGGCTCCAATCTGCCAAACAATTCATCGCTTGTTCGGACATTTCAGTTAAACCCACCTTTAATCTATCCTCAGCCAGATTCATCCCTGTCATGATGCCATAGACCAAGGCATTCATATCAGCCGGATGGCACGAATCCGCTCTCATCTGCTCCAAACGAATTTTGGCCCGAACAGTTAGATCATAAACATCACTCATTTTGCCTCCAACTTTTCAAGGTGTATTGCTTGCCTATGCTACCACACAATCATTTCCAAATCAAGCTATAGGCTAGATTCTGAACGGAACGAATTTGTATCTCTGCTTAGCCTTGAACTTGGCCTCTGAGTACCATTCCTTTCTGGCAAAAAACATCAACAGCCACCAACTAGACCGCAAAAAACCACCCAATGCCTGGCTCCGGTGGGCAAAGACCGCCCTCCATTTTCTCCTCGCCTCAAAAATTGTCATATTTAGTTCCAACGTAGGCTTATGTAAATATTTGGCTGTCCGCTTGTCTACAATTTTTTCTTTCATCCGGCCTTCAAAACTCACCCACAACAAATTCACACCCGTCATTTTTCTCAGAACCCTCAGCACGACGAGCGATGCACTGATATGATCCGGATGGCTGGTGACCCCCGATAAATCGTAAGTTACTACCACTCCTGGCTGAGTATCCTTAATAAATGTTGCCAATCTCTCCTGCCATTTTTTCGTTCTTCTCAACTTACCATCGTCAAACTTCCACATCACCCAGTCCATCACTGCCAGTCGGCTCATGGCTTCCGCCATCTCCTGGCGGCGGATTTCGGATACACTTCGCCCTCTCCCATTCACAAAGATTTTTCCTCGATTACCTTCTGTCAAAGTCAGGACCGTGACTTCAAAACCCCACGCCATCGCTCGCTGAATAATTCCCCCGGCCATCACCGACTCATCGTCCGGATGCGGAAAAACCACTAGCATTTTTTTGTTGGCTATTTTGTCTAAATATGGGTCGATTGATTTCATTGCAACACAATTATTATTTGTGTTGCGGATCGCCTATGGCGATAGATTCCACCTCAACAATACTCAATTATTCCCTTTACGCAGGAGTCTCGTCGGATTTTACTGGCTTTCGCTTTCCTTCCGCCTTTATCAGCCCGGCGCACGCCTCCGGACCTAGTTTAGAGATGTATTATATACTCTTAGCCATGAAGCGCTGGCTCACGATAATTTTTCTCTCTATTCTGTCGCTCCTTTTTATCTATCCCTCAGCCTTTATTTACCCCAAAGACACCCTTCCTGACACCAACGACACCCGCCTTATTGCCTACATCATCGGCCAAGTCCAAAATAACATTCTAGAGCACAAGCCACTACATTTTGGCACCTTCTTCGCCCCTGACAAGAATACCCTAGCCTACTCGGACCTTTTTCTAACATCCGCCATCGTTACTCTGCCGGCTCGCTTCTTCACAGACCACCCAATTGTCATCTTTAATCTAACCCTAACTCTGAACTTTATCCTTACAATCATTTCTTCGTATCTGCTGTTCAGTTATTTTTTCAAGGATCATTGGATCACTACACTGACAGTCATCCTGTTCAACTTTTCTGGGTTTCACCTCTCCTACCTCCCTCATCTACAGATATTTTCCCTCTGGCCGCTATGTCTCTCTGTCTATTTTGCTACCAGATATTTACAGGAAAACAGATCGATCTATTTACCATTATTTTTCCTGACCGTTACTGCGCAAATTGCCGAAAGCATCTTCCCCGTTTATCTCATTTTCTTCACCTGTACGATCTTGGCAATTGGTCATATGTCTAAAAGATACCTAAAAAATGTCACAGGCGTTGCAGAAGTGCTGGTCAAAAAGTTCACTATCTACTCTCTTCTTTTTATCCCCCTCTGGATCTTCCTGTTACTTCCCTACTATCAACTCCACACTTCTCTCCCCGAAGCCACCCGCCCCATCCGCGATGCTGCCCACTTCTCTCTCGGTCTGGACCAAATCTTCACCTTTTATCACAGCGGGACAATCATCCTCATTTTCTTCACATCGCTGTTCATATCAAAAATACTTGGCTCTGCAGGAGAGCTAGTCAAAAAACAAAACGCTGCAGAAGTGCCAGCAAAAAGCCGCGCGGAGCGGATCCGCACCGGTAATCCGGGGACGGAGGTCGAGCACAGCTTTTTGCGCAGTTCGAAACGTTTTGTTTTTGATATTTGGTGGATAGTGTTTTTCTTTTCCTTTATTATGTCCCTCGGTCCTGTCCTCAAAATCTTTGGCCAGAACTTGCGCATTTTTGGTTTCCCCATTCCCCTTCCTTACACCCTTTTCTATTACCTTTTCCCCGGCTTTACGGGCTTCCGTACTCCTAGCCGCTTTATTGTCCTAGCTCTTCTGTCCGCTGTCGTCATCATAGGGTTCCAGCTTAAACCATTTTTTGGAAAACTTAAAACCAAAACTAAATTGATTCTTATTCTTCTAGTCCTCTCTCTGTTATTTGTAGAGGCAGATCTGCCTCTCAAGAGTTATCCGGTGAATATCAATATGCACCCCGTTTATCAGGAGGTCACCAGACTTCCAATCGATGCAGTCATTTTGGAACTTCCCATCAAACTCTGGAACATGCCGGATCATGAAATCGAGTCGGTTCGCTCACTTTATACTCTGTTTCACAAACACCGTCGCTTTGGTGGTTTCTCCGGCTTCGCCACCAATCGCTGGATTCAGATGGTTCAAGAAATAAACGCTTACGGATTGACATTGCAAATCGTCGAAGCTCTTAGTTCATTCGGCGTCACCCATATCATCCAAAACAACACGCTTTCCGATCTGAAATCTGACATCTGAAACCTGCCCGTCCAGCGGGTGGGTCTGAGATCATTTACTCCTTCTGCTTCGCTGTTTCCCCATGCGCCCCAGCCCCCACCTTCTTCAAGAGACTCTGTACAAAACTTTCCTTTTTTTGTTTCTCTCCAGCTTCTTTTTGCGCCCTCTCCTGTTCCTTCTGATTATTTTCCTTCGCAATTTGCGCATCGAGTTGTTGCTTCCTCTGTCGATACTGTTCCAACTCCCCCAAGACCTGGTTATATCTCTGCTTATCTTTCTGTTTGGCCGCGGCTGCTTCTTGGTCTCTTCTTTGTTGTTCCGGATCTTTCGGCTTGTCAGTTTGAGGCGCTCCCACGCCACTCGGTGCTCCGGTAAGCTGTTCAATGGTGTCCCCCACAATATCTCCACCAGCTTTAGCGACGGACTGAACCGAACTTTTCCCTAGTTCAAATAAATTGTCGGCCACTTGCTGGCCAATTCCTCCCAATGGTGCTGGCATTAATTTATTCTATCTCATGTCTACCCTTGGCGAAACAAAAAAGCCCCTTAGAGAATTAACTCCAGGGGCATACAGAGAACTTATTTATTTCACACCACAATTTTCAAGATACTTGTCAAAGGCTCGACCAATACTATAAGGATCTGGTGTTAATTGGTATAGAACCCCACCCATCTTACCTGAAATTGGCCGATTCTCATAAACGGCTTTTTTGTACATCCAAGAAAAAAATTGACCAACGCTCTCATTGGGTGACTTGTCATGAATTTCGTCTTGGGGCATCTCTTCTCCTTTTTTATAGAACACTGTTTAAAGAACTCCTCCCGATGGTTCTATGATATCACTAGTTAAATTTTTACCACAAAATACCCTGCTAAAAATAGCAGGGAGTCAAACTAATCCAATTGATCATGAGGTGCCCACTTATCCTCTAAACGAGTCAATATTTCTCTAAGCTGTTTTCCCGAGATGGCTCTGTCTGGATCAAAGCCGACAGGCCTGGCGGTCTGGTCAAACAGAAAGAATGTTACACCACCGGCCGCCAGCCTCTTCAACAATTCGTTGTAGGCACTAAAGTCCGGATCTTCCCCATCGGAGAGCATCACAACAGTCTGGACGGTATAGTATTCCGTGGCTTCACATCCACCTTTCAAGAGCTGGTCGTTAGACGCACTATCATCCACCGGGAAACTGAATGTCATTTTTCACCTCATTTCAAAGAATACGCTATTTTAGCATAAACTGTGAGTCTTACATCTCACCCCTGCCCTCAAGAGCCCTCGTCAGCGTCTGCCCGTCCGCATACTCGATATCGGCGCCAGTAGGCAAACCGCGCCCAATCCTGGTTACTTTCACCGTCTCTTTCAAACCCAGCTCCTTAATTCTCTCCATTATATACATCGCCGTCGCCTCCCCTTCCATATTTGGGTTGGTAGCCAAAATCAATTCCTTAATCTCGCCCGTCTTTAATCGTGCCATTAGCTGAGGGATGCGCAGGTCATTTGGGCCAATGCCCGCCAAAGGGTTTACCGAACCACCTAATACATGATAAACGCCTTTGTAGCCATCGGCACGCTCGAAAGCCAATAGGTCTAGTGAAGTCTCCACCACACACACCAAACTCTTATCCCTACTTTCGTCCTCGCAGACAGGACAAAATTCCTCTTCACCGACGTTAAAGCATAAGGCGCAAAGCTTAGTGTCCTTCTTTAGATTCTCCAAAGATTGGGCAAATTTGCTCAGCTTCTCCTGCGGAACATTCAGAAGATAATAGGCGAGTCTGGCAGCCGACTTCGGCCCAATACCGGGCAACGCCTCAAACGCATCGATAACTTTTTGAACCGGACGGATACTACGCATTATTTAAACCCCCTTTGGCAAGTTTCCCAGCACCTTAGAAAGATCTCCCATGGAGTCCTTCATCTCTTCCGCTGCGTACTTCTGAGCCTTGGTAATGGCCTCATTGATCACCTTAACTGCCGTATTCATGTTCTCACCACCAATATAAAGCTCTTTCAGCTTACCGTCACCAGTCACTACCGCCTTGACTCCACCCTCTTCAATCTCCGTTTTGTGACCGGCGATTTTCCTCTGAAGCAGAGCCAACTTTGCTAGCGCCGCGCCCTGTGAACCAAACTGTTTTATTCCGTTGAACATTTCTTTAAAATTAACTTGTAACGGTTCAATTCTACCAGAAACCCGCTTCCAGGGTAGATACGCAAGGTTTTAAAACGTTTCCCCCATTTTGGTGTGATGGGAACCGGTTCTATCAATTTTGTTTCTCCCAAACCCTTGCTGGGCACACCACTTTTTGTAATAATTCCCTATTGCCAGTAAGTCCCTTGCGTTCATGGCATCATAATCGCCTTCATCGGACGCGGCTCTCATGACTGCCCACTTAGCTCCAGCACTTACTTTCACCTCACCTCGCTGAAAAGCCGATTTAAGAAGGTCCTTAGATTTGGTGTCCGTTAGGGCATACCAGACCCCCTTCACAAATGTGACCCCAGAAGGATCAGCGGTAAATGTTCTCAGACAAAGGGCTGCCTTCTTTCCGGTAAATTTTAACAACATGTTTTCGTCGACCAAAATTGCGTTCCCAGCCAGGATATCTTCCAACATCCTTCCCTCAGACGCACTACACAGATACCAGTCCCCTCTTAATGCCACCAAATGTTGATCTGTGTCCAAATGATATGCTTTGAGTGCTAGTTTTAACTCTCTCGGAAAGTTTTGGATCGGCATCAAAGAGGTAACTACGGCAAGCTCCAGCGCGAATCGGTCTCTGTTTTCCTCCCTGGCAATTGTTTCAAAAAGTTTCACTACTCTTGGGTCCAAAAGAACCTCTTTGGAACTAATCCGTAATCTACCACGGGCTGTAAATAAATACTCAGTGTCCATCTCGTTTGTATCGTCGATGTCAAATATGGTTGCGAGCATTCCGTCTCTTTCTTCATCGTCTACATTTTCCAAGTAGTCAACCAGAGCATCCCTATCCGGTTTGTCCATTAGCTTGATCGCATCTTCCATTCTGGTACTACCTTGTTCAATTTCTTTTCTTTTATCGGCTTCTCTTTTATATCTGGCTGCCTCCTTTCTCATTTCCGGTGGCATTTGCTGCTTCATCTGTTCGTAAAATTCAGCATTTTCTGTCAAGCTATCCAGAACCACTGTCCACAAACTGCCTCTAGGATCCCTCGGATCCTCCAGTTCTTTTTTATGTTTATATATTGTATCCATCAACTCTCCCACCTTCCCACTATTCGCCCCCCCTTGCCCCACACGCTCATTTACGTCACAGAGTATCGAAACATATTTCCTAGTAAAGGGTGCACTCCACCCAGGGTCAATTTGAAAATCTCTCTTAATAACTTCGAGAGCGGTATCAAGTTGAGAATGCTTCCTCAAAACTCTCCAACTTATAACCCTTTCGGTAAGGGATGTCGAACATGACATATCCGAAATCAAATCAATCGAGAATCTAGCCAAATCCGGTCCTTTCTCAAAACCATTTTCTATATTAGCGCAAACCTTGCCCGCAAAATCTTGATCACCGGCACGAACCTCGGACATCCTTAGCCTCATTGCTTCAAATACGGTTCTTACTGCTAGGTTATCCTGAGGGTTTTCACCATCAAATCTTCCGAGTTTCTCTTCAGACCGGGCAATGGAGTAAAGCATCGAAATCACATTGTCGGGAATGGCGGCCATTCTTTCAATCGGCGCTTGGGAAATATAAGCACCGAGGATCAAAGCTATCTCAGCCACCGGGGTATTTTCTTGTAGTGGGCGGACGATATCGGTGGAATAGTTATTAAAATCAACCCCCTTTTCTTTAGCCATTTGCTCACCAAGCTGTAACGCCATAGCGTATTCATCGGCTCCACCCGCCATTCCATTTTTGAGTCTTTGTCTGGACAGTTCTACCCTAGCTCTGGCAGCCTCCAATTGAGCCAATTTCCGTTGTTTCTCCCCCTCTGATTCCAGGTCGATTCCCAATACACGTCTAAAAAAGCTCTCGATCATGCTGATTTGTATTTACTAATTTCTATTTCTGCCAAAGGTAGATATAGTTCTTCAAACTTTGATATCATCTCATTTAACCGTCTCTCAAGCAGATCGTTTGAATAGTTGCCGTCAAAACGGCTATCCAAAAACTCTAAGATCTCCCTCTCCCTCTCGGATGTCAAGTTGTTACTCCCCTTTAGTTCTTCAACAGTATGTCTGACAATCCGGACGACTTCGTCCTTCAATGAATGTGGTTCCATATGGGGTATTTTACCACTCGTCAAATCCCGTTTTTGCTCCCAAAAATCTTCTCTGCTGCCGACATCACCCCACTCCCCGCCGAAACCATCTCATCTTTAGGAGCGGTCAAGTTCTCATCCTCTTGGATGGCATCAGTCCTCACCACTTTATCTATCAAGACACACTTAAAAGTCATCGGCCCCCAGACTTTGGACATTTGCTCCTCTATCAACTTTCTCTTTACATCTCTCTCCAGCATATCTTGTTGAAATCTTGAGGTTACGGAAATGGTGAGTGACTTACCTTGGACGTCCACAGGCGAAACCAACCGAAGCATCCCGGCGAGCGACCCATTACTCTCTGCCATGGAGCTTAAAAAATCCCCCCATCCGGTTTTGACGCTTTCGATATTCACCAAAACGGCTTGGTTATTTTGCGCACTTCCGGTGCTCGAATCAGTCTCTTCTCGCCTCTTTATCAAGGTTTCCGAACTTGACCTAACTATCGAATCTTTAGGTAGTAACTTTTCCTGGGCAGGCGTCTCCACTTTTGGGCGGGTTATTCCTCCCTTCTCGCCCAAAGCGACCGACAAAAGGGCTATCTCTATCGGCAAGAGAGGAAGAGGTGAAATCTTGATCCGGTCGGCTGCTGTTATCAAACCATCAATAATTTCTAGATACAGTCCTGCGCTTTCGCCGGATCGTATCTTATTTTCCATTAATGCTTTTGCTTCTTCTAGTAGCGAGGAAACTAATATTGTTGCTTTTACGCCAGTCTTCTCCATACTCGCGAACGTGTCCGTAATCTCCTCTGTGTTTGCATTAGACACTGAGACTAACAGCTTCTTCACGGAATGTCTGCCCACCACACCCAACACTTTCGTCAGTGTATCCTCATTAATTTTCTTATCGTACGAAGACAGCTGCTCCAGTATCTTGTGGCCTTCACGGAAACTGCCGTCAGTTGCCTCGGCAATTTGCCGAAGAACTTCACCTGCGATATTCAATTTTTCCCCTTTCACTGCCTTAAGGAGAGACTCGACTACTTCATCCACCGTAGCTTTTGTGAAATTTACTCTTGCGCAACGGCTTGAAATGGTTTCTGGAACCTTCTGAGACTCAGTAGTACACAGGATAAATAAAGCGTGCGTCGGAGGTTCCTCGAGTGTTTTGAGCAGTGCGTTAAAACCGGCCGTGGACACCATATGAACCTCATCAATGATATAGATTTTCTTTTGTAATTGGACCGGCGACAGCCTAACTTTCTCCCGGAGATCACGGATATCATCCACCAGTCCGTTACTGGCAGCGTCAATCTCAATTACGTCAACACTACTACCTCCACCAATTACCCGACAGGCCTCGCACTCTCCACAAGGCTCGGAAAAATCTTCCGTTTTGTTCTGATTCTTCTCGCAATTAACTATCTGAGCCAAAATCCTGGCGGTACTGGTTTTACCAGAACCTCTAGGGCCTACAAACAAGTAAGCGTGGGAGATTTTCCCGGAAGCCAATGTCGAAAGTAATACATCGCGAACCGACGCCAAGTCTAATTCGGCAATTTTTTTGGGTCTGTATGTCTGGTAAAAACTCACACTAACACCTTATGGCTTTTCACAGGCTATGTCAACTGGAAAAAACTTGCTCATTCCTCTGTCTTTGACCGCTGTAGCCAGTTTTTCCGAAATTATCATGCCTAAATAACTTTTCACGCTACCAACATATAAGTCTACCGAAGAAAAGGCATAAAAAATCCCCCGTTAACAGCGGGGGAAATATCTATGATTCCACAATTACACGAAATATCGTTTTTTCTGCACCCAAATCACGCTCAATGACCACCATACCGTCATCGAGATAGGTAATTGTAACTTTCTCTTTGTTCAGATCCCAAGTAATGTTACGGATCGGCTTCAGGGGAATTACCAGACGACCATTATCGAAGGTGAAACCTGATAGCAGCTTAACCACCGCAGGAATAGCCTTGGGTTCAGCGCTCAAGCCCTTGCCCCGGAAAAAGGACACGACCCTCAGAGGCTTGTCGAAAAGCTCTTCCACCAACTCCGTCGCCACCGCTTCACAGTTATCCATCGTGACAATTATTTTTCTCATAAACACTCCTTCTTCTCACACTATATCAACACTTATTATCATCGAATAGAAAATGGCGTTTAGAAAAGACTTTTCGATCGTGATTCTGCCGTCTTCATGAAAAGTTACAAACACTCTCTCGGTAATCATATTCCACTGGATTTTTCGTTTTGGGGAGATCGGAATAGTCAAATTACCCGACTCAAAGTGATATCCAAGCTGGGGATCAAAACCAGGAATAGGACCATCGTCGTAGAGCCTCAAACCAGAGATCTTTTTAAACTTCGGTCTTGGTTTAATGTTTGTTTCAACACTTTGAATCGAAAAGGTCTTTTTTTGTAGTCTAGCAACTATCTCTCTTGCCACACTGATACAGTTATCGTCGGTAACCAGGATTACCTCATCCATCTTATTCACCTCCACAATGTTTTAAGGAACAGAGAACACCCATATTCTACCAACAATTAACCTGTTAGTCGTGATGAATTCCCAATAGATGAAGCAGACCGTGACATGCCAGGAACTCGATCTCTTCATCCACTAGACGGTTCCACTGCATGGCTTGTCTCTTTGCTTGAGGATAACAGACCACTATATCACCCAAATTCAGGCCGTCAAAATCGGCCGGCATCTCTTCTCCTTCTTGTAATGGAAAAGACAAAACGTCAGTTACTTCGTCCAGATTAAAATATTTTTGCTCCAACTCTCTTATCTTCCTTTCCCCCACTACACTAAAAGAAATCATGACCTTACCATCTAACCCCTGTTCCATCAAAACCTTACTCAAAGCGGCCTTGACTCTTTTCCGGTCAAAGCTATACCGGCTATCTGCGCTAATACTCAAATCCAGTTTTAACATACTGCTATTCTACTTCATTGCCAGCAAACCACAAAAAACGGCCTCGTTAGAGGCCGTCATCGAGAATCAAAAATCTCTGAATCTCACTCTCCACTCCTTCAACCGGAACCAGCACTGTCTCATAAATCAAGACAAATTGGTGTCCTATTTCCGGAGATGGCCAACTTGGGATCATACATTGTGCTCTGACCGTCAAGGTTGGTTGAGCCAAATTGTAAAAAGTGGCTACATCATAGTAGAAGCCATTTGAATAAAGAGCACTCTCCTCAATCGACATCACGACCCAAATGTTCCCTGGCATGGCCGTCGGGACTAAGGTTGCCGTCATAACCGGCAAGGGAGTGGGGGTAGCAAGCATTACGGGTGTGGAAACCGCAAACGCCGGCTCTCCGGCCCGATTCTGGTTGCGCCAACTAAAATACAAAACTCCCAGCACGATCAATAAGACAAGAGATCCCACACCAATCCATACCCATTTTTTATCCATCTCAACCTCCAAGGAAAATTATCTATAAACGTCCGACAATAGATACATTATAGAGGTAATTATGAGAACTTTTCGCTGACCACTTTCTGAACCACCGAACCATCGGCTTTACCCCTCAGTTTCCCCATGACGGCTCCCATCAATTTTCCACCCGTTAAACCAGTCTCATTGGAAATCTTACTCACTTCAGCCACCACCTCATCCTCGCTCATCATCTGAGGCAAATACCCCTCGATCACGCCTAATTCGTACTTCTCTTCCTCGGCTCTCTCCGGCGAATCAACCTTGGTGTAAATCTCAATCGAGTCCTTGCGCTTCTTGGCTTCTTTCATAAGTACCCGAATCACCTCTCCATCAGGTAACTCACCACTCTTAAAATCTACCTGGGCATACGACAATTCTGAAACAATTAACTTCAAAACTCCCACCAAATGAGTATCTCCCGCCTTTTGAGCAGTGGTTAAATCAGACCTGATCTTTGAGTACAGCATAACTACTTAGTTATACCAGCATTACGCTTGTTTCGTCTTCGAATACGAGCGGAAGCCTTGCGCAACTCGGTCATCTTAATATTTTTGACTTTGGATGGTTTGAGGAATCCGGACATCCCAACCGCCCGGACTTTATCCAGTCCTTGATCTTCATATGTTAGCTTTTTGAACTCACTTATAAGCTGTTGTGTACTTTGTCCTTGTTTTCTTTTTGCTACTAGTGCCACGAAAAATGCACCTCTCTTTCTAAAAATTTGACTACTTTATTAAACGCCGTCTTTAAGTCGTACCACCTGGTTCGGTCTTACTTCCACCCATCACATGAACGTGTTCATGCTCAAAATGGTTGTAACCTGCCCCATTATTCACCAGCTTGTACCCTGTTTTATCGAGTCCCAGCTGGCGTACCACCTCAAAAACAGCTGCCATCATTTTACCCCAAAACTCCCCATTTCCGCTAGTGGCAACCTCTTGTTTCCTAATATGGGATTTAGGCACCACTAGGACATGCTTCGGCGCCACCGGATACTTATTCTGTATACAAAGAAACTCGTCATTTTCCCAAACCTTCTCACCCGCCTCCTCCCCCGCCACGATCTTGCAAAATAAACAGCTCGGATCTTTCATATAGTCATTATTTTAAATGTTTGTCATGCCTAGTCAATTCATTTCGTATTTCGTCCACCCTATCAACAAGTTCCTTCCTCAAATCACCCCTCGTATCATTATTCATCATATCTTGTGGTACCCACCTCAGTGTTCCGTAGTCCTTTACCATCACCTGCCGCCATACACCATTAGGTTTAACCAATACGGTAAATTCTTCATCGGAATCTGGTAACAACACACCATTCATCCAGGCAATATCGAATATTCTAGCTATTTCCTGTTTCACCAAGAGTGGATCAATCTGCAAAAATGCCTTTTCCTCATCGGTCAACTGTCCGGTTCTGTGCCTCTCTAACACGCCAAACTCACTCCACCAATATGTATCCTTGCCAATGAACTGCCCCCCATCAGCTAACATATCCCCCATCAAAACTCTTTCACTATCTACCACTCTCATACTCGATACCACGGGAATACCAATAGACTTCAAATATTTCCATCTCTCGTAGTACCTCTCAGCCCGTGATTGGTCCACGCTTTCATCTCCAAACAAATCTCCTTGATAGCTCAAATCCGCCTCCTTCACCACTGTTGCATACCGATGACCAGACTCACCCCCTTCCGCCCGTAAAGGCTCAAATGCCACTCTAGATTTGTCAAAAGCCCCAGTGAGTCCAACTACACTCACCCCTTGCGCCCTCATCTTAACAGTCGGCTTTCCATCTTTTTTCAAAACCACTTCCTCACCCAGCTCCACAGCATGGTTTACCGTCATTTCTGAAACAATTTAACGACATCTCTTACTGTAATAAGAACCATTAGACCAATGAGGAAGAACATACCTACAGTATGCACGTAGCCTTCGATTCGGTTCTTGAGTCTCTTTCCAATTATCTTCTCTATACCGAGGAAAAATACTCGTCCCCCATCCAGCGCAGGAAAAGGCATAATGTTTAAGATAGCCAAATTGATCGAAAGAATCGCCATAAACTGTAAGGTCGCAATCCAGCCAACTTTGTAGACCTGTTTGCTAACCTGATAGATTCCGATAGGCCCGGCTACGTCTTTTGGCACACCCTTACCCGTCACAATTCCCCAAAGCAACTTTCCTAAGCTTACGGTAATTTCTTTTCCCCAGGCCCACGCTTCTGATATTCCCACCACCATTCCCCTAAAAGGTCTCTGCCAAACAGGGTACATCTTCATCTCCACATCGGATAACGCCACACCCAACGCTCCCTCACCTTGTGGTGGGGCAATCCTCGGTACGACCTTCACCGTTTTCTCTTTGCCCTCTTTCGTCATAAAAGTTAGATCTATTTCTTTTCCCTTAAGAGGATCAATCTGCTGAATAAATCCATTGACTCCGGAAAAATACACCTCTTTATTTTCAAGAGTAATCTTTTTTATCTGGCTATCAACCATGATCCCCGCCGCCTCTGCGGGAGTGTTCTTTCCCACCTCAACCACTATCACCTTGTCTGTTTTTGTTGGGATTCCTAAATATGTATATACAATCCCAAAGGCAAAAACTCCCAAAACAAAGTTCATAATAACTCCTGCCGTCAGCACTCCGGCCCTTTGCCAAATCGGCTTATTAAAAAAAGCTTCGGGAGAACTTGCCTGGGCTGGATCGTTCATATCTTCTCCGAAGAGTCTGACGAATCCTCCAATAGGCAACCAATTTAAGCTGAAAAGCGTTCCCTTGTTGGTAAAAAGTTTTTTGGCTCTAGGAGGCAATCCTATACCAAACTCCTCCACTCGCATCTTAAATAAGCGAGCCATAATAAAGTGTCCAAACTCATGCACCAAAACCAAAATGGAAAGCATCAAGACAAAAACAACAATTTGCATTCTCTTATCTTAACAAATAAAAAAGGTCTAAACCGCCATGATCTCGTCCTCTTTGGCACGACACATGGCCTCGATCTTCTCATTGAATTCTCCGGTAATTTTGTCCAAGTCGGCAAGGAGCATAAAAATATCATCTTCGGAAACTTCTTTCCTCTCTTTAAGGGCATCGATCTTTTCTTTGACGTCTTGCCTTGCCTGCCGCAACATTACCTTACCCGACTCTGTTTTTTGTTTCAATAGTTTGACAAAATCCAGTCTTCTTTCTTGAGTCAGCGACGGAACCACTATTCGGATCATGTCTCCGGAAACGGCAGGAGACAATTGCAGTTCACTATCACTTATCGCCTTTTCTATCGCCCCCATAAGACTCCTATCAAACGGAGTCACAATCAACATGTTTGTGTCCGGAGCGGCAATAGTTGCTACTTCTACCAGTCTCATGCGAGTGCCATACGCCGGCACGGACACGCCTTCCACCATATCCGGCTTAGCCCTACCAACCCTAACAGTCCCAAAATCTTCATCGACTACCTCGATGACCTTGGCAAATTTCTGCCTCAATAACTGAATCAATTCATGTTCTAACATATGTTTTTATTCTAACACCATTACCCTAGTGGCCTAAAATCCGTTCGCTTTTCTCGCAGGGCCACTTCCTCAGCACTTCTTCCAAGACCCTCCATGCCCTCAGCCTCCAAATCTTTCGTCTCTTTTTCCCAAGCAGACTCCTCTTTTGGGGGAACGACGGTTTCTTTTCTGCGTCTTTCCTCTTCTTCTCGAGCAACTTGAATATCGCGTCTCTCTTTTTCTTGTAACTTTTTATCTTCCTCCTTTGCGTGAATTGACGCAGACAGTCCGCGATCCAACCTTGCCCTTTCTTCTGCAGATATCGGTAAACTCTGTTGTTTCATATCCCTAAATTTACCACACTCAAATCATTTTTGGCACAAAAAAGACCCCTGCTGTGAAGCAAGGGTCCAAGCACGGTCTCGGTCAGCTAGCCAAAATGGCCAGGATAATGATCCACCACGCCACCCAGGCCAGGAGGACCAGAACAAACCACCAGCCAAAGAGACTAACAACGGCTATAGCCCCCAGAATATACCAGCCGATGGTGAAAATGACACGCAGGCACCCGGAGCTGAAAAACGACAACACCGGAAGCACAAACGCCACCACTCCCCAGATCCAGCCGAAATACGCCCAGACGGCAAGAGCAGGAAAGATGTAGCCAGCACAAAAGGCAAACAGAATCAGAAAAATTGACAGAGCCTTGGCCATGTGAATCTCCTTTTCATTTAATGTCCATCGAAAAAACGTAATATACATTATAGCACTTTATTCGAGAATGTCAAGCTATAGGTCACGAATTAGGCACGAAACCACTCTCATACTTGACTCATAAACAAGAACATGCTATTATAGGCTAGTAAATTTCCACAGGAACATTTCAATTCATGAGGAGTAGCCATGTTAATGCTAGCTTTTGCCTTAGCCATTTCGCTATACATTGTTCGATACTTGTACGCCGAATTCTTTATTGATACCGGTCGAGAGGGTTCATATCGCTTACGCGCTCAAGGCTCCCTCCCCTTGGCCGTCCTAACCGGTCTCCAAGGCTGGCTCGCTTATTCTACCGGCCTCGTTGCCGCGGCCTACTGGCTGTGGCTGTGTCGTCATCCTCATTAACTACGCGCGCCAACGCCGTCTGGATTCGCAGGAGTAGGCCTTTCCAGCCAGGCACAAACAAAAATCTCCCCAAAATCGGGGAGATTTTTTTGTTACGAAAACCGTTCTTTGACTTACTCTTCGCCCAGTTTGAATCTGGCAAATCTTATCACTCGGATGTTTTCACCGGTCTTGGCAATAAGTTCTTTCACCAAATCATCAATGGTCTTGCCACCGTCTCGAATATATTCCTGTTTTAGCAACTCCTCAACGTCGACAGGACTCATGGACACTATCTGTAAAGCAATTTCTTTACAGAGCACTTCAAACTCAGGCGTTTTAGCCACAAAATCAGTTTCGCAGGCCACTTCCACCATCGAAGCGGACGAGCCTCCTCCGTGTGTGTAGCAATATACTCTGCCGCTGTTTACCTCCCGGTCGGACTTGCTAGCGGCTTTGGCCAGACCCTTGGCCCGAATAATCTCAACCGCTTTTGCAATATCCCCACCGGCTTCTTCCAACGCCTTCTTGGCATCCATCACTCCGGCTCCGGTCTGCTCTCTTAATTCTTTTATCTTGTCCATCATATTCTTTATTTATTTTCGTTTTGATTTTTTGATTCTTTGAGTTTTTTTAGTCCATTCTCGATAGCTTGTCCCAGTACCCGCACCATAATTTCCAAGGCTTTGGCAGAATCATCGTTCATGGGGATTAAGTAATCAACTTTGTCCGGGTTTGCGTTTGAGTCCACCAGGCCGACCACAGTTACACCACGATTTGAAGCCTCTTTGACAGCTAACTTCTCTTTGTGAGTGTCAAAGACTACCACCACTTCGGGTGCTTCCTTGAGAGACGCAATTCCACCCACAATTCTTTCTAGCTTGATAATCTCCTTATCAAAAAGAAGCTGTTCTTTCTTGGTATATTTCTTGAGCTGACCGGCTTCACGCTTCTGTTTTAGAGAGTTTAGTCTGTCCAAGGTTTGCTTCAACTGTTTCCAGTTGGTGATCAAGCCACCCATCCAACGCTGATTGATGTAAGGAATGCCTAACCTTTTGCCTTCCTCTTCCACCATCAACTTGACCTGTCTCTTGGTTCCTACCAGAACGATTCTCTTTCCGGCCGCAGCCAGATCTGCCACAGCTTTAGTGGCTTCCGAAATCCCCGCTACTGTTTTTTCCAAATCGAAGATGTGAATGCCGTTCTTCTCACCCCACAGATATTTCTTCATCTTCGGATTCCACTTTTTGACCACATGGCCAAAATGTGCCCCGGCTTCAAATAGTTCTTCGACCGTGGTGGCGGCATTGGGGGTCTCCTTCTTACCTTTCTCGGCTTTTATTTCTATGGTATTCTCAACCGCTTCATTTTTTACTCCATCAACCACAACAGTTTCCGGCTTCTCCGCTTTTTCGGTTACTTTAGGAGCTTTTTTAGCAACTTTCTTTACAGGAGTTTTCTTCTCCACCACTTTCTTTTCAGCCTTGACTTTTACTGCCTTGAGTTCTTTCTTGACCACTGCCTTTTTAACAACTTTCTTTACTGTTTCCTTAGCAGTCAACTCAATATTTTGAGTTTTTGGTTTTTTGATTTTTGGAGTTTTTACCTCCGCGATTTGATCGGCTTTTTTAGCCATATATTTTCATCTCTTTTAATCCTTGTGGCATTTCAGAGATTCGCCACAGGACAAACTATTAATATTTAACTTGCTTATTCTACAACAGATCCCCTCCCTACGCACGTTAAGATTTGAGGCTTGACTTCTTGAGTCTTATGACTTATAATACGGAGAGTTCCAAGATCTTACACCTTAATATCTATCGCTCGAAAAGGAGTTACACATGTTACTCACGATCACGATCGTGCTCGTTGCTCTATTCCTCACCCGCAAGAACTTCATCTCTGACAAGGGTGTTGACCGGGAGTCTGCTCTCTTCTATACACTCGGGATTTCGGTGCTTTCTCTCGTTTTCGTTCTCTTCTTCGGCCTCGGGCTTCCCACTCGCGATGTTCCTGATGAGACCATCCGTCTTGAGACAATGAACTTGAGCATGCCCGAAGTCTCCGGTAGCTTCTTCCTTGGCACAGGATACATTGGAAGCGATGAGTACTATAAGTATCGCTACTATGTGGGAGACACCAACATCCTCAGAGATGGTAAGGTCATCCGTTACAACGATGACGTCGCGCTCATTAATCTGATTCGCGACCAAACCGACGGGACTGCCTATGTAGTCGTCTACCGGTCGGAATTTAAGCAGGAATGGTTCCGCTGGATTGCCTTCTTCCCCAGCAATACCGGACCCACCGTGTACGATTTCCACCTGCCTGTCGACTCGATCATCCCCGAAATCGACATTCAGGAATAATTACAAAAGACCTCACACACGTGAGGTCTTTTTAATATTCTTAGGCATCCGCAAGGTTCTCGTACAGGGCTACTATCGTCATTGGACCTACTCCACCGGGCACGGGGGTGATCAGAGAACCTTTCGCGACAGCCTCAGTTGAAAAATCTCCCCTAGGAAATCCCAGGTCGATCCCTGTAAAGCCTTCCATGACCATCTCACCCTTAATCAGTCCACTCTCGCCTGTAGCACTGATAACCACATCGAAATTCTTCAATTTATTCAGATTGTCCCCCCTGTCAAACCCTTCAGCCAAGACATTTATATCCTTCAAACGTTTGATTAGCCGACTCCCCAAAGTCCCTTTGGCACCTATCACGGCCACCTTGTCATCTTCCGATATTTTAAAAATATCAATCAATCGTTCTACGGCTCTAATTGCCGCCGGAATGAACCTACTTTTCGGGTTTAATCCGTCCACATCCTTACTGGGATAAATTGAGGACAAAATTTGATCAAGATCTTCTCTACTGGCCCCAATTACCGGCAATTGGACCAAAATCCCGTCTACTGTTTCATCGGCATTTGCCTCAGCCAGCATTTCTTTCAATCCGTCCTTACTCGGGGAAAATTGTACCGAAACCATTGCCCCTAACCTCTCACCCATCTCTCGTTTAAGACGAACGTAGGTACTCTCTTCGCTCCGGCCATCGCATTGCAGTATCACCAAGCTCTTACCCAAAACACGCTCACTTTCCTCGAGAAAGCTCGCCATTCTCTCCGCTTCTTTTTTCCCGTCATATACCACTTTAGCCATGATGTTCTAGTATACCAAGCCATCTATCTCAATTGACAATCAGCCTCAAGTGTGGTATACTATGGGATCTTCTAACCCAACTCACTCGGGCTCATCCCGGAAAGGACATTCACAATGAAAAAAGACGCTTTGCGTACTATCATTCCGGCGATACTTCTAACCACACTACTTTTGTTCGTGGCTTACTTCTCGGCCGAGAAAAAAAAGGCAGAGACTGCCCAAATGTGGGCGCGCGACAGCCAGATCATTGAATCCGTTTCGGTTGAAACACCGGCAGAATCCCTCGATATATCGTTCGACACTTATCTTGCGTTCAGGCAGACGTTGACCACTGTCTACCAAGATTCCTGTGATGGTCAGGAGACAATCAGTCGGTTCAACATCTTGCCAACGTCCAGATCAAACCAGGAGACCGTTCGCACCTACCGCCTCTTCAACCAATACGGTCCCGTCACTACGATAACGTTCAGATCAGTTGACGGTAGTCCTACCCAAATCGTTTGTAATTGATAAACAAACAACCTCCTCTTAATTGGGGAGGTTTTTTTGTCACAAAAAAGCCTCCCTATTTCTAGAGAGGCCATGCTTTATATCGCGAAAAACATGAACGTGACGAAAGCAAAAAGCGCCAACGCGATCACCACGAGGAAGGTGCCAACCACCCAGCGCATCCAAGGTTCATCACCATCCATTTTGTTCATCACGATCGAGACTAAACCCCATACAACCAGACCATACAAAGCAAGTCCACCCAATACCTGCGAGATCATCGGTAACACAAGGAACTCCTTTCATTCAATGTCCGAACCTCGGCTTGTGCCAACTAGGCACGTTCAATTCTGTTACGTATTATACCCCATAAGAGTCAAAAAATCAAGCTCCCCCCACCAACCTCCATGCCTACCATAGCCCTATAACTTGACTTACAGGCTCAAACGTGATATCATTCACCATCCTGGAAAGCTCGCTTTCCCAGTACGCTAACAATTTCAATTCAAACGGAGGCCCCACATGTATATCGCTCTTACCCAAGTGATTCTTGATCTTACCCTGCTCCCCATCTTCTTTCTTGTGATCACCTACACCATATCAGACAAGAAGAAGGACTTAAAACCCCTTTTCTCTTGGATCATCGCCCTCGAGTTCTTTAAAGCCATTCTGTACGTTATCGCCGGCCCATTCTGGCAAGTTCTACTTTCCGCCATGATCATTCTCTGGGCCCTTTACTCAAAACATCAGATAGAAAATTCTCAATAAGGAGGCCAACTGTGGCTAAAAAAACCGTAAGAAGGTTCGTGGACCCCAGTAAGGTCGGCACGCATCGTCCCACCGGAAGTACCGAAACTAGAGTTTATGCCGGGATGAAAGACGCAGATTGGCAGTGCAACAGTTGCAATAATGGAAGGGAAATTCCCGCAACCACCAAGGTCTGTCCGGACTGTGGTAACCCCAAAGATAAAAGTGAAGGCTACCACTCTCCTTCCACCAAAAGACCTTTTCTGACCAATCAAGATATGGTCGAGAGAGGTATAGATCGAGAGCGCCAGAAAGACGAGATTTGTCCGTTCTGTGGATCAAACTTGACGTCTAAATCCGAAGTTTGTCCAAACTGTAACGGCAATATCGAAAATGTTTACAAAACCTCACGAATCTGCCCCAATTGTAAACGGGAATCAAATACTCGTGTCTGTGAGTCGTGCGGAGTAGAAACCGTATCCAAAACAAACCTCTCTTCACCCACCACAAACCGACCGGCTCAGACTCAGAAACAAAAGAGTAGTGGCCTTAATCCCAACCTTCTGTATGTGGGGATAGGGCTTATCGTCGTCCTTTTTGTAGTGGGTCTATTCATGATCTTCCGTCCGCACGACGAGATTGCTACGGTAAGCGCCAACAACTGGACCTGTTCTGCTGCAAGACAGGAAAACCAGTACAACTTCTACGGTGACTGGACACTACCTCCCGGAGCCGACCTGGTGAACTCCTATGAAAAGTTCCATCACAATAATCAGGTTGAAGACGGGTACAAGGAAGTCTGCGAGGATAAGTGGGAAGTTGTCGATTCCCATGAAGAACCAAAAACCAAACTGGTCTGTACCCCAGGCGAGTATATCGAAACCATCGAAACGTGTGACGAAGAAACAAATGTCTGCACCTACGATGACATCTACGCGCCGGATACCTGTGAGGATGTACCCGACGGATCAGAGACGGTTAACGACTACGGCTGGGTCAATCGCTGTGAAGACAAAATGCAGTACAAAGATGTGCCTGTGAACCAGGTTTGGTACGAATACAACATCTGGGAATGGGTACAGATCGACCCCGTTTCGACCTCGAACACAGACAATGTTATTTCCTGCCCAGTCATCACAGAAACCTCAACCATCCGTCAGTCAGGCAACCCCATTATCACTTGTGCTACCTCATTCGTGGTCGGCGACAAAACTTATCCATACTCTCCCGACTGTCAGCTTCAATTCCCATACTACAACATTGGTTCAAGTTGGTTGGTGACCATTTCAGGTCCCTCGATTACCAATGTCCAAGTGGTTCCTTAGATACGCGACCGCCCCCGAGGGGGCGGTTTTTTTGTATCAGAACTAAACGACCAAAAAAGCCCCAGACTTACCTTAGTGTCCCCACCAAGACAGTCACTGAGTTTGTTTCATTATTCACTATAGGACGTCTTTTGGGGGTATCTAGTCGGCTTTACGCTATATGCCAGCCAATATCTGTAAGACTCTCTCGTGGACTTGTTCCGAGCTTTCGTTCGCATTGACTACTTTCCAACCAAACTCCTGAGCCAGTTGAAGGTGTACCTCCCTGCTTCTCTCCCATACCCCTTTCTCTACATCCTCATGCCTATGCCTTCTCTCTATGCCACCCCCAAACCGGTAGCCATCGAGCATGATTTCCAGATCCGGCTTCAACAGCTCTCTGTTAACTTCATCCAAATACTGGCGATCCACTCCTTTAGTAATCCCCCATGCCAAGCCGGTCCCTATATAGTCCTCGGCGATTACGTCACCACTTGCCAAAAGCTCTCTTAATATCGGTTCATACTGTCTCCTATTCTCTGCGTACAAGGCTTGAAACTCCGCCTCAGTTATCTCGATTTTTGTCTCGTTCTCACCAGGTCTCAAAATCCGGTTGATCAGCTCTCCTGTAGGGGAGTCATAAATTGGATATTTTATCCGAGTGTATGGTCGACCAACTTCTTGTAATGTTTTCTCCAGTAAGTCCAGTTGAGTAGATTTTCCTAAATTATTTGAGCCATAGATAACTATAAATCTCCCCATCTGTTTAGACCTTTCCAGTAATTATTAACCTTTCCAGTATCTCTTGGGGTAGCTGAGCTGTGGAGTCGCCTACATACCACCGATACTCGGCCAAGATTTCTTCGTAACTTAATCCTGAAATCATATCAGTTGTTACTGGACTATTTGGTCGTTCGACCACTTCTCCATCCCCACGGACATACATTTTGTGAAACTTACTATCGAATTTTTCAGACATCAATCCAAGTTAGAGCAAAAACCCGATGTTGTCCACCCCCAATTTTCCTCTCTATTTCCCAAGCAAACTGCCCAACATCATCAACACAGACAAACCCATAAATATGAAGGTTATCCAAGCAATTATTCGATACTTCTTTTGAGTCTTGTAACCCTCCACCACCCGACCGTCATCTGCCAACTTGATGATAATAAAGATTAAGGGTACTGCGGCAATGCCATTAATAATCGCAGCATAATACAAAGCCTGCATGGTATTGATCCCTATAAGATTGATAACTGCCCCAATGACTGTCGCCAAGAGGATCGCAATATAGAAGCCTTTGGCTTGGCTAAACTTCTTGGATAAACCTTCCGGAATCCCCAAGCCATCAGCCACCGCATAGGCCAGAGATCCGGCCAGTACCGGGATGGACTGTAATCCAATTCCGATCATCCCCAAAGCAAAAAGTACGTAGGCGAAGTTCCCGACAAGCGGACGTAGAGCCATCGCCGCTTCTTGAGGAGTCGTAATATTAAAGATGCCATTCTTATGCAAAGTCGCCGCTGTCGTCAAAACTATAAAAAAGGTCATCGTGTTGGAAAAAAGCATCCCCATTTTCGTATCCCATCTCATTTTTCCTATTGCACTTGGCCATGTAACAGACTTCTGTCCAAAATCTGAGATATCCGATCTGGCATCTGAAATTTTCTCTTCTACTTCTTCGGACGCCTGCCAAAAAAATAGATAAGGTGAAATAGTCGTTCCCAAAAATCCGACCATGGTTAATAAGTACCCTGATGTCAAATCAATGTGGGGCACCAGTGTCATATACAAGACTTCTCCCCAATTTTGTTTCACCATAAACGCCGTAATTACATAGACGAGCAGTGACAAACCCAACCATTTCAGCACTCTGGCGTATTTTTTGTACTTTATCGATATCTCCAGCCAAACAATCAAAGTCGATGTTACCACCAGCCAAAAATAAAAAGGGAGTCCGAACAACATCCGTAAAGACTCAGCCATAATTCCCAAATCCGCCCCGATGTTGATGATATTCGCTATCGCCAGTAAAGAAACTGCGAACCACATCAGTCTTACCGAATAGAACTGCTTAATCACCGCGGCCAACCCTCTTCCCGTTACCAGCCCGATTCTCCCGCACATTTCCTGAATCGAAATCATGGCCGGTAGGAGAAACAAACTCATCCAGCTCATCCGGTAGCCATACTGAGCTCCGGCTATCGAATATGTCGCTACCCCACTGGGGTCATCATCCGCCGCACCAGTAACAAAGCCGGGTCCAACCTTTTTCAAAAACCCCCCTATCTTATTTCTAATCACCTTCCAAATAGCCATAGTCCATGATACCTATTCTTACGGTACAAAAAAAGCCCCCCACCTATTAGGCAAGAGGCGAATTATCCAATACAACTATTCTTCGTTCGTGATATTAATGAGCATCGGGCCCTCATTCCGGCCTGGATGTAACATGTCTCCAGATGCCGCCAGCCGGTGGCTGGACAAGGTCTGGAAAGTGTCGCCAGTCAGCAGATCACCAGCCCGGAAGGAACACAGAAATGCTCCATGCGGATTCTCGAATCTGAATGCGTTTACCAGAGCCACGTCCATACTCTCGTACCAACGAGGACCGCAGTATGTAAAGCCGCTATGCCATGGCTTAAAGATCTGCCAAACAACACGATCTGGGTCTTCCGTCGGATATTTTTCGGCCAAAGCAGCTTTCAGCTCCTTGGCGCGGTATTCGGCATAGCCGCCTTCCAGAAAGCTGATGGACACGCGGCCATCCTTGACAGTCGCCAGGGCGCAAATCACCCCAAAATGAAGAGAGCTGATGCTGTACAGCCCACCACTACCGGTAACCACTTCGTACCCTTCGGGCAGGGAGGCTTGAATTACAGAAACATCGGAGTGAACAACCATCGACACGGGAATTCGGAACTGATTCATTATCTTCTCCTGATCACAAAATTGTTAGAGTGCACAAAAATATCTAAGATAAGCTACATGCTTCTAGAAATAGATAGAATTCTAGGGGATTGCGAACCAAACTGTCCCACCGTCTGGGTTGAGAAAGTCAGCAAACCTTGAATACTGATTGTCATGTTGTACAGCCATGATTTGGGAATCATAAATGGCACTTGCGGCTTCAAGGTAATTCCACGGCGGGTGTTACGGCTGGGTGAAACCATTACCGAGTTCTTTGAAGTCAGTCGCACCACACAGAGGTTTCCGGACGAACAACAAAACAGTCCTAAGATTCGTCGCGAAAAGAAGCGTGGTAATCCGGGGATTTTCCAATGTACGGCTTCGTTTATCTCAAAAACCTCCGTCGCCTCTGGACATCTGCCCAGCACGAAGGTCTTAAAACTAACCCTAGGGTACCACAAAGGCCTCGCATCCCCTTGCTCGAAATCAACTTTTCGGATCTGGTTCAAAACAAACCTCCTCATGGAAACAGTTATTTACTTGGTAGAGAACAACCTATATTGTACCAGACGGATACGGATCCATAAAGGCAATAAATGATCCTTGATCCTCACTCTACCTCATCAACGCCACCCTCTGAGGCCTCTGTATCAGTAGCTCCCCCAGAACCATCCTTAGGTTGTGGTTTCTTCCAACTCGCCCAGGTGCAGTTTGGATAATCTTCACAGCCGAAGAAATCTCTTCCCGTTCTTGTTTTTTTTGACACTACCCGTTTTCCACATTTCTCACATACCGCTCCATCAACATACTGGATATAAGGCGCCTTATAAGTGCATTCCGGGTAACGATTACAGCTAAGAAACTTGCCAAACTTGCCGTCGCGGATAACCACTTCCCCGATTCCACACAATGGGCACTTGACCCCGGTTCCGGTTGTCGGAACACCCACACGAGCACTTTCTTTATCAACTTTAAAAAGTTTTCGCGAAAAGTCTCCCCAAAACTTACTTAGCATCTCCATCCAAGGCAGTTTCCCATTGGCAATATCATCGAGTGAATCTTCCATCTTAGCCGTAAACTCATACTGCATTTCTCTGGGAAAATTCTCCATCAAAAAGTCCACCACCGCCATTCCGATGGAGGTGGAAAAAAACTTTTTGTCTTTTTGCTCCACATATCTGCGGTCGATAATAGTCGAAATAATGGCCGCATAGGTCGATGGTCTACCAATCCCCTTTTTCTCCAGTTCTTTTATAAGAGACGCGTCATTAAATCTGGCTGGTGGTTGAGTAAACTTCTGCAGACTTTCGACTTTCTTTTTCGATAAGACTTCCCCCACCGAAAGTTCCGGCAAAGCCTGAAATTCACCTGTCTGCCCAGACTGAGCAGCTGTCGGCAGGTCTTTTGTAAACAGTTTTTTCCAACCATCAAACTTCACCACAATCCCATTGGCCGTCAGCTCACATTCGTTGGCTTGAACCACTACTTTGGTATCGTCAAAAACCGCTTCGGCCATCTGACAAGCTACTGTCCGGCGCCAGATCAACGAATACAACTTCTTTTCGTCCATGGCCATTTCTTGACCGGTGTACTTCTCGGGAGTCATCTCTATATGTGTCGGCCGAACCGCTTCGTGGGCTTCTTGAGCCACCACCTTTCCGGATGCTTTATACATTCTTGGCGACTTTGGTAAATATTTTTCTCCGTACTCCTCACCAATAAACTTTCTAACAGAGTCTATGGCTACGGGTGCCAGATTAAACGAATCGGTTCGATGGTAGGTAATGTCTCCTTGTTCATAGAGTTTCTGAGCAATATTCATGGTCCTCTTTGCTGACCACCCGAGTACATTAGCCGCGGCCTGTTGTAGTGTTGAAGTCTTAAACGGAGCATGTGGTTGAGTTCTCCGTTCTGCTTTTTTTATCTCCGAGACTACATACTCGGCAGATTCCAGTATCTCTAATATTTTTTTGGCCTCCTCACCACTATGAATGTCAGCCTTATTTGTTTTATATTTAGCGAGCTCCACCCAAAACTCCTCCTCAGATTTTGAGTTTTCGAGTTTTTGAGTTTTTATAAGCGCTCTTATCTGCCAATACTCCACCGGTACAAACTTTTCGATTTCTCTTTCCCTTTCAACAATCAATCTCACCGCCACGCTCTGCACCCGTCCGGCCGATAGGCCGCGTCTCACTTTCTTCCACAATATCGGTGAAAGTTTGTAACCTACCAAACGGTCCAAGAATCTCCTGGCTTGTTGCGAGTTCACCATGTTCATGTCAATTTCCCTCGGATGCTCCATAGCTTCCAAAATGGCCTCTTTGGTAATGGAATTGTAGGCCACTCGTTTAAAAATCGGTTGCTTCTTTTTACCCTTTAAAGATTCTTTCAATATCTCGTTCACATGCCAAGCAATGGCCTCTCCCTCGCGGTCTGGATCGGAAGCCAGGATGATCTCATCCGCTTTGGCGGCGACGATCTTTAATTTTTTAACCGTGTCTTCTTTTCTATCCATCAGCTCATAGACCGGCACAAACTCATACTGCTCAGTTTTGAGTTTTTGAGTTTTTGAGTTTTTGAGTTCTTTGATTTCAATCCCAAACTTACTTTTGGGTAAATCGCGTACATGACCCATACTGGCCAGGATCTCAAAATCGCCTCCCAAATACTTTGAGAGGCTTTTCGTCTTCGTTGGTGACTCCACAATAACCAATTTCATTTTTTCTGTAGGGGCGGGGCGTGACCCGCCCGTAGCCTTCTTTAAAATATACATTAAAAACAACCGGCAATTGTACAACATGCGCAAAAAAGCAAAGAAAACCCGCCTACTGGAGGCGGGATAGATTTTGTTTTCCTAGACAATCAACACCGCAATCCAGCGGCTGGGTGATGCCATATTTGATGACGGTCTAGGAATTTCAAATGGAGTAACTCCGCAGTCAAGGCCCTCACAGGCACGAAATCACTCATCAGCATGATAACCCATAACCATTGAGATGTCAACTATTCACTCGTGAGGGACAAAAAAGCAAAAGCCCGGCACTTGGCCGGGCTCGGATATTCTGTGACTCCGTGAGGATCAATAAAATAAACTCACGGAGTCTTCAATTTCCCCAAAACTATGGGGGTAATATGCATCTGGCCGGCCCGGGAGTGGTAAAAAGGTAACATTGTGTCACCACTTTCCCACTTCCCCTCGGGCCGACCATCTTGGAAGAGTCCTCCTCTTGGAGCTCACCGTCGCGACGGTCGGCTCAACAAGAACTCAGGAGAAGCCAAAACCCTTCCCTTCGAAGATGCCATAGCGTCTGAGTAGACGCCTGTACAAGCACCTTCTGCACCGGCTCGCCTACCGGATTCTCGAGGTTTGCGCGGGGCGATTGGCCCGCGGACGCCAAAGTGGCTATTTGCCTTGGCCATAGGTGCCCGCTGATCTGCGGGCTTGTGGTGAGGGGCCTGCGCGCGCCGGATCCCAGGTGGGGTAGCAACCCCATCGGCATCGTGCGTGGCGTATGGCCGCTCTCTCGGGCTGGTCGCCGTCGTGGGGGGTAGTACCCGCATGGCCGGACACCGGATGGGTGCTCGACCGTTCCACACGCATAACGACCAAGTCGGGGCCTCTTCGGCCGCCGAGTCCCCCCTCAGTTCCCTGAAGAGGGACTTAGCGGCCGAAAAAATGCATATTTTAAAATTAAAAGAACAAGACTCACTGGTGGTGAGTATCACCGAACCATTCGAGAATAGGCAGTAGTTTACCACAACTTCCACCCTTTGTCAAGTGTTATGGGTTGAATCTACTCCTTCCGAAAAAGAATAGGCCCCATGCAAACCGCAAGGGGCCAAAATAATGCTGGATTAGTGTGGCTTATGTAGTGCTATGCACACCAAATCAAGCAACAGCAATAGTTTAGCATCATAGCTACATCTTGTCAAGTATATAGGGCACAATCTCCTTGGCGACAGGTCCGGCTACCGCGCTTCCCTCTCCCCCCTCTTCGATCAGAACAGTCATCACTACCCAGCTCCGTACATCCGCACCTTTTGGCACCACTACGCTTATCCAAGCGTTTGACAAAGACTCTTTCCCACCTTTTTGGGCTGTTCCCGTCTTGCAGAAAATCTTTCCGGCATATTCAAACAGCGGGAAACCTGTTCCTCCGGGGCTGCAGGCTCCCTTCATCCCCTCCAATACCGTGGCAATGTTCTTCGGATTGAACTTTTGATCGGTACAAACCCCGCCACCGACCAAGACCGGATTACAACTCAAGCCGCTTACCGCCTCAGCCGTCATCCTGTTTATTTGTAAGGGTGTAGTCATCAAGTCTCCCTGACCAATCGCCAAGTGATAGGTATTTCCCAGAAACCATCTCTCCCCGAGCGTCTTTTCTCTCCAGTAAGGTGTCGGTACAAAACCTTCGGACTCCCCCGGTAAGTCAATTCCCGTCTTCTCTCCCAAACCAAATCTCTTGGTCCAAGAAATGAGCGAGTCGGCTCCCAGTGCTTCACCTGTTTTGTAAAAAAAGATATCGTTACTTCTGGTAATCGCTTTCACTACGTTTACCAAGCCCTCGGTCTGACCGTACTTATCCAAGTACCAATTCCCAAACCGATACTCACCTATTTTTATTTCTCCGGTATCCATTATCTCTGTCGCTCGGGATATCTTGCCCTCCTCCAGAGCACCGATAGCGGGAACGAGTTTATACACCGATCCTGGAGCAAAGTTCCCCGATATCGCCCGATTAAACAAGGGTTTAGCCGCAGAATCATTCAGCAGACTGTCCACATCTTTGAAATCTCCACCGAATTCACTTCGCTTTCCATTTTGAATAAACAAATTTGGATCAAAAGACGGTACACTGGCCAGAGCCAGTACTTCGCCGCTGACTCTGGCAACTATGACCACGCCACTTTTCCCTACTTCCTGCAGTTTGTTTTTAATAGCCATAAAGGCTGTTTTCTGCAGTTCGATGTCAATATTGGTTTGAATATTCTTTCCGGGGACCGACTCTGTTCTTTTTATTTCCGTCTTACTTTTCCCATCGGCTGTTTCTTGAACAATCGCCTCTCCCGACTGACCGACCAAGTCGTTTTGAAAACTTTTTTCGATACCCGCCTTACCGACCGGCATTTCCGGATTACAGAAAGCACAATCTTCTAAATCACTTTCAGTTGGTTTGCCCAGGTAGCCAACAATGGCGGCGACAGTCTCCCCACCGGGATAAAACCGGATAGTTCTTCCCAAGTAATCGATGTTCATGGCGAGTGGCTTTCCGTTTTTATCACTTATCACTCCACGTATCGGATCCAGTTTTTGTTTCCCTATCATATTCCCTTGGGCCAGATCCCCAAAATGATCTCCCATAATTACCGTCAAAAAAATCACTCTCGAAAAAAAGATCGCCATTATCAGAATTAAGAGTATTTGAGACCAAGAATAAGCATTACTTTTCCCCATTAGTTAGTAGTTGATTTTAATTGTTTCTGCCCTGTCAAACCAGCGCACGGCCACAAGCCAAGCAACCACAACCGACACCACATCCCAGATATTCCAATTAAAACCAAAAACCTTATCAAAGACAAAGTTGGCCAGCAATGCCACGATCAATATTATCCAACCCGCCTCCCTTTCTTTTCCGATGACAAAAGACAGTCCTCCTGTCACCACCACCAAAAACAAAGATGGAAGACCCACAGGCAAACGATAAATAGCTGAAATCAAAACTCCCACCGATATTGAGAGCCAGTATATCCACCGCCAGTCCAAAAGTATTAGAAGAAAAGGCCAAAAGAATCCCAAACCCATAACTCCTTCACCCAAAAGCACCGACAAAGAAATTATCAAGACTGTGTTTATGATATTCTTGGATTGGTGGAAATTAAACATTTCTCCTCAAAGTATAACTCAATCAATGATCAGTACAAAAATAAACCAGCTATTGCTCCCCTTCTTATTTGCTCTGCTACTCGCTATTGCGAGCAATCTCAGGATTGGAAAAGGATTAAACAACGTTTTTTATATCATTCTATCTCCCATCACCACACCCACCTCCAAGCTTCGTTTATTTACCGAGAATAAATATAGTTGGTTAAAAAACATTTCCGGCTTAGAAAAACAAGCCCGCGAACAAAAAACCCAGATTGCCAGACTCTTATCCGAAAACGAGTTCCTCAAACAAGCCATTGTTGATAACAAGGTCTCCGAAAATCTCAAAAACTCTTTCAAGGCCATTTTACCGGTCAGGATTTCCGGTTCAACCGGTAAGTTCATCGTCTCTTCCAGCTCCTCTCTCGATCAAGTCCGTCCCGGACAACCGCTGGTTTCCGGTAATGTTCTTATGGGTACTGTTCTGGAGGTCAAGGGTTCAGCCGTCACCATCACCCCACTCGATAGTGAAAAATCTCCCTCGTTCCCTGTAAGAACGGCCTCAGGGCAAAAGGGTTTTTATAAGTTTATCGATAATCATTCCCAAATCATCGACGTCCCCAGCCAGTATCCCCTTGTGCTGGGAGACTTTATCTTTAGCGAACCCGGTGAACTTTTCCCAGGCAACCTCATCATCGGCAAAACCATCCGCATCACTACCATCAACCAAGAACCACTCCAAAAAGCCGACGTCGCTCTCTACGACAATCTGGGAAACAATCCGGAAAATCTGGCCATCATCACCTCCCCCTAAAAACTAACCAAAATACTCCATCAGCAAAACTTCCCTATCTCTCATCACCTGATGTCTCTGCTTTTCGATATTTTTTAGAGCTATCTTTAGTTCCGGCTTAAGACGGAAGTCGAGGATATTGTTTATCTCCGCCCACTGCTGTACTAATTGACGCTCCCGAATGTCTAAGGCCTTCTTAATCAAACTCCACTGAACCTACCTGCTCAAAGTATGCCATTCGGCAAAGGTTCCCAGATATTCAGGATCATATTCTCCCATCTCGACTACCTCTCTTAGTTGAAATTTCTTGGCAGACGCCGAACCGGCCGACTGTGGTGTAGTTTCGATCGAATCATCCATTTCAGACATAACCTCATTATATATCGCTTCAAGCTGGCTCTACCTCAGTCCTCCGACAACACGCACCTTACCCAGCAGTTTGTCATTTTCCAATACCTTCGCACACCCACGCACCACCGCCTCCAGAGGTGTATCTGTTACCCACACCGGCATCCCTATCTGCTCACTGATCAGCTTGTCAAAGCCTCGTATAAGTGAACCCCCTCCGGCCATAACCATGCCTTTTTCCAAAATGTCGGCCACCAAATCCGGCGGCGTCTCCTCGATAATCAAGGCTATTTCACCCAAAATCTGGTTACAAATTGGCATCATGGATTCCCGAATTTCCACACTATCTAGTTTCAACGATTTTGGAAGACCATCCTCCAAACTGCGACCGCGAACTACTATTTGCAAAGGGTTTCCCTCTTTTTCTCTTTTTTGTGGATATGCCGATCCAACGGCAATTTTGACTTCTTCGGCCGTACTCTCACCCAGAAGCAAGTTGTACTTCAATCGAACAAAGTTTTGGATCGATTCGGTCAATTCGTCACCTGCCACCCGCAAACTCCGATTCAGTACCAGACCACCCAAAGAAATCACTCCAATCTCACTAGTGCCTCCGCCAATATCACAAATCAGCTGGCCTTCGGCTTTCTCTACGGGGAGCCCGGAACCAATCGCTGCAGCCATCGGCTCTTCGATAAGAAATACCGCTCTCGCTCCGGCTTCAAGCGCCGCTTCTTGCACTGCTCGTCTTTCCACTTCCGTGACTCCGCTAGGAATCCCGATAGCCACTCTGGGGCGGGGAATTTTGAACCCAAGACCTTTATAGAATTCGTGTACTTCCACAATATAATGCTTGAGCATGGCCTCTGCCGCATCAAAATCCGCTATCACGCCATCCCGCAGGGGCCTCACCACTTCGATATTGGCCGGGTTCTTCCCAAGCATCTTTTTAGCCTCGTCCCCCATAGCCAAAATCTCTTTGGTCTTCATGTGCCTAGCTACTACCGACGGCTGACGAATTACTACACCCTTGCCTCGAACATGAACCACCACATTAGCCGTACCCAAATCAATGCCCACATCCAGGGTGGCAAGCCTCCAAAGCTTTTCAAACATTGTTAATTAAAAAGGCCATCATAATATGGCTAAATAATATCAAAGTATAGCCATTTAAGCGAGGGGCGCCTTTTATCCCATAACTTGACATTTAGGCATAAGTGTGTTATACTTCCCACCATCTTCGAGAGGCTACTTCTGCTCTCTAAAATGTTTTTCCCCAAGCACCGGTCCTCAGGCCGGTCCAAGCGGTTTTTCCCAGGCCCTGTGATCCAGGGTATAGGCCAAGGAGGCCCCAAGTGAAAAAACTAATCGGCTTTATCACCATCGTCGGCTTGTTCGCCTGTGTCCTTCTCGGGGGTTTCGCCCCTCGGATTCCGACTCAGGGAGAGTGCTCGAGCTTCCACCCCCACGAAGCAGACTTCGGCGGCCCAAGCGGGGTCAACCGTGTTCTGGACTGGCTGATCCAGTCTGGCCAGTTCAACGCCTGGAGCGGAACAAGCGGACGAGTGATCGTCCAATTCAGCTACAACGGCCTCGTCGGATTCCTGTCCTACGGTCAAGGTAATCCTACGATGTTTATCTCCAGCCGCGGTATCGACTATATCCGCGAGCAAACATCAGGACTCACGAAAGTCACGAGCCAGAAGGGATTTGATGCAGTCAAGCAGGGCCTCGGCAACTGCCAACGCAGTTATGCCCAAAGTCTTGTCTCAGTTCCGGCCCAAGAGCCGGTATCTGTCCCCGCGCCTAACCCCGCCGCAACCTCAACTTCCGCGGCGATGGTGTTGGGACTTGCCACTCTTGTGCTCTTCGGTGGAGGCGGTCTCCTTGCCTTCGCCCGACGTTAGAATAAGTTACACAACACGACCCTCAACGGGTCGTGTTTTTTTATTTCTATATTCCTCCTTGTTCCAACAGACCATGAACGGCCACATCGATATTACCAAGCCAAGCTATAACACCATTATCCAAGAAACCACCATCCACCAATTCTGGTTCATTTTTCTTCATCAAGTCAATCACCGGCTTTATCGTATCCAATCTGGCCTCAGGCGATCTGGGCGCTGCACTGCTAGATAAAAATTTCTCCAATACCTGAATCACCAGTGGCCAGTAAGAACCAGGTATAGCATCATGCATTCGGATGTCTCTCACAGACTTGGCTAGCATCGCAAAATCCTCACTCATCGCTTCTTCACTCGGAAGTGCTTCTGACGACTCACCGGCAACAGGCAGAGTTGCCAAATTAATTAAGCCATTAGCCGGTAAGGCAAATTCCTCAATTTCTTCTTGATTTTCAACCCCAGGTACCACCGGCACTACAGCCGAAGAATATTTTTGAATCTTATCCACTGTCGTCTGAAAAAACTGTCTCGCCTGATTTTCATCTATAAGTATTTTTTCCATATACAAATCATATCACTCTGCTAAACTATCTCCATGTCCTCGAAAGAAAAGGCTGTCATTGCAGCCGCCCCCAAACCCGCCACTTTCATTCAGTATTGTTTCTATACTCTCTTCTTTGTCACTCCCTTACTACTCTGGCCCTTCACCTCCGAAGTCTTTGAATTCAACAAGATGATGTTTGTCTATGCCATGACCATTGTCATCACGGCCGCCTGGGGCATTAGGTCATTTCAAAATAAAAGATTTGAAATCGTCCAAACACCCCTCGACCTCCCGATAATTTTATTTCTGTCTTCGCAGGTCATCTCTACGATGGTCTCTATCGACCGCCACACCAGTCTTTGGGGCTATTACTCCAGGTTTCACGGTGGTCTGGTTTCCACCATTTGCTACATCGTCCTGTTTTATGCCCTAGTTACCCATTTCTCCGGACATGTAAAAGCGATCAACAATCTCAAAACTACGATTCTCGCCACCGCAGCTCTGACCGCTTTTTATGCCGTTCTGGAAAAAATGGGTATCGACAAAAACATCTGGGTCCAAGACGTCCAGAGCCGTGTCTTCTCCACCCTGGGTCAGCCCAACTGGCTCTCTGCCTACTTGATTGCCCTACTGCCTCTTTCCCTTTTCACTTTAATCAGGACCGACAAAACGGTTGTGCGACTAATTCACTCTGCTCTCTCACTATTATTTTTGGCCGCCATCCTCTTTACCCGTTCTCAATCCGGTATCGGAGCTACAGCTATTATCCTGCTGATCTTCGTCATTACCGTTATTCTTCAAAAGAAACAACCAAAACTATTGATAGGATTAGCGGTTCTCATCTTGGCTCTACTGTTTGTCAAAGGCGAAGCTGTCCAAAGAACTCTTGGTTCTCTCAACAAAATTAATCCTTTTTACTCCAATTCGGTCGCCATTATCACCGAAGAAAACAAGACCCGCGTCGGCGGCTCGGACTCTATGTCCATTCGTCGTGTAGTCTGGCAAGGAGCCATCGAGCTGGGCAAAAAATATCCCTTTTTTGGCACCGGAGTCGAAACTTTTGGCTACTCCTACTACTGGGTTCGGCCGTCAGTACATAATCTCACTTCAGAATCTGATTTTCTTTACAACAAAGCCCACAACGAGTATCTAAACTTCCTCGCCAACACGGGCTTCTTCGGCCTGCTCGCCTATCTCTTCCTCGTCTTCTCGATCCTCAAAATACTCACTGACAAATCTGAAGTCTCTCAACCTCTCCTCCTCGGCTTTATCTCGATTCTTATCACCAACTACTTTGGTTTCTCCGTCGTCAACGTGGCGCTTTTCTTTTTCTTGTTCCCCGCCATATTTCTAGCTACTACAGACAAAACAAAAACACACTCTCGCCCAATTTCTCTGGATACAACCATCGGCACTGTTTTGATTGTCATCGTCGCCCTCTGGCTTCTCCTTGGAGTCCGCCGGATGTGGATGGCGGACCTCGCTTATACCGCAGGACGGTCTAATCTCACCAAAGACCTAAACGCTATCAAACTTAATTCTCGAGAGCCTATGTACTATGCCCAGCTAGGAAACGTTCAAGCTTTGGTGGCGACGCAAATTATCTCACCGCAGATCGCCGAAATGTCTGCCTCAACCCCTGCCGATATCCGGCAAAAAGCCAACTATTATCTCCAACAATATATTTCCGATGCTGTGGCCAATACCAACAAGGCCGTGTCGATGAACAAATACAATCTAAACCTCTTCAAGACCAAGGCCAGAACCGAACTAATTTTGGGCACTCTTGATCCAAAATACAACCTGGAGGCGGCTCAAACTCTCCTCAAAATCTCAGAGCTTTCACCCACCGATGCCGCCAATTATTTAAACATTGGCATTCTCTATTCACAGCTCAACCAAAATGATGAAGCCAAGCTGGCTTTTCAAAAAGCCATTGAGCTAAAACCAGACTACGAGGCCGCCAAAGACCGTCTGAGTGCCCTAAAATAGAGAATGCAACCTCTCATATACTATAAGACTATCTTGTGTGGTAAAATAGTCATATGAAAGTTCTCCTTACTCCAGACAAATTCCTCCGACGCAAGGCCAAACCCGTGGCAGAGCTTGATAAGAAGCTGGAAAAACAAATCGCTGACATGATCAAGACTCTCAAGGCCTCCAGAGACCCCGAGGGAGTCGGTCTGGCTGCTACTCAGGTCGGTATCGATCGCAGGATGTTTATCGTTATCTTGAATGGCCAACCGGAAATCTTTATCAACCCAATTATCACCTCCTCTTCCCCCGCCACGCTCTCCACCGTGCACCAAAAGAAGAAGGACCGCTGGCTCGAAGGTTGCCTCTCCTTACCCGGTATCTGGGGTTTTGTCGACCGTCCTTACTCAATTGAGATGGAATATCTGACACCAGTCGAGGGCAAGTTGACTACCCGACGTCGAAAGTTTGAGGACGTCGAGTCTGCTTATGTCCAACACGAAAACGATCACTTGGACGGCATACTTTTCACCGACCACATCCTCAAACAAGGTGGCCAGATCTTCAAGGAAACTCCAAACGGACTCACCCCCATCGATCAGATATAACAAAATACCCGGGCTATAACCGGGTATAAAAGTTTCACTCACTTCTGCAAACAGGAATCCGGTACCAAAAGTGCCGTGAACCTAAAGTAGACTACTTCGGATGGACAGGTTGGTTGCGGAAAGAGAACAACCAGCTCAAGACAAGAATGAGTGTCAATTCCGCCGGCGCAGTATATTCCTCTGGCTGTCACTACGTATTGCTCGTTCCCTCGAGCCGTTTCGTAATAAACCTCATCGTCAATTTCGACACTGGTTACTTGATACATCATGCCCATGGGCGGAGTCCGGTATAGGACGCAGGCACCATAAGAGTTGCACATAAATTGTTCCCGATAGCTCGATTGTTCGAACATATGAACCATATAAGCATTATCCGGCTCGCCAGGCACTGAGAACTTCTCTTTTGTGAGCCAACCGGCTCGAGTAAACATGGCCACTGCTAACACCACAGCCAAGACGAATACAAAAAGGGCACAGACCAAAACGAACGATCTAGAATCAAAGTTCTTTCGCATTTTTACTCTCCCTTTCAAGGTTCAGCTTTTCTACCTTAGTATTTTACTCTATTCTCGAAGCTTCGATATAATTAGCTATGTCCAAAAACCTTGTTTACTTCGGCTCCCCTGACTTCTCGGCCCAAATACTGGAATCCGTTATTGATTCGGGGATCGTAAATGTGGTCGGGGTGGTCACCACGCCGGACATGCCCCAGGGCAGAAAACAAATCCTTACACCATCCCCGGTTTGCCTGACCGCTCAGAAATACGACTTACCCGTCTTCAAGCCGACCAAATTAGATGACGTTAACCTTGCTCACATCAGACTCCTTAAACCTGACATTTTCTTGGCGGTCTCTTACGGCAAGATTATCCCCCGCTCATGGATAGAAACACCAAATATCGGCACCTTCAACGTCCATTTTTCCTTGCTTCCCAAGTATCGCGGGGCTCTTTGCATCTCCGAGGCCATCAAAAACCAGGACACCAACACCGGCGTTACTTTGATGGAGATGGATGAGCAATTGGATCATGGTCCTATCATTTTTCAAGTCCCCATCGCGATAGAACTAGATGACAACGTAGCCATATTGACCACAAAACTTACTCAGGCTGCTAAAGAAATATTGAGACAAAAATTACCCGAAATCTGTGCTCAGAATTACTCAAAAACCGTTCAAGATGAGTCTCTTGCTGTTTTCACGCCAAGCCATCGAACAGTTTCCCGGGAATCGGCACTTATCCCCTTCTCAAAAATCATCGACGCTCAAAAAGGTAATGATGCCGATTTGATCCATGCATTGATTCGTTCCCTAAACCCCGAGCCGGGGGCCTGGACAAAAATTGACAATCTCGAAATCAAACTGGTCAAAACCTCTCTTGTCTCAGGAAAGTTAATCATCGACACGGTTCAAATCTCCGGCAAAAACCCTATTTCCTGGAAGCAGTTCCTCTCCGGCCACTCACTTACGGTTTAAAATAATTTTATCTGCCAACTTCCAATATCTCTTGGGGGTTCCCGTCTCAAGTTCCGTCATGTAATCCACTGTATTGCTTACCGATACGGGTACTAAAGTCCGCCTAGTCTCGTCTTGTTCGCCTATCGACACTAACATCTCATCTCCAAGTTTCCTAGTGTGGTAGGCAATCTCTGATCCACAATATCTAATTAAGCCATCGAAACCTTTGGCCAAATCTATGTTCGTTATCACGTCCTCACTTACCAGACCGACATCGTCTCTAGTTTCCACAGCCAATCTGGATATAGCTGGAAATACGGTCAAAAACAACACTTGGTCTTTTGCCTCCAAATCTCTTGATAGGTCCAAGATATTCTCACCTTTGTCAGCCATTTTGTCCAAACTCTCCTCCCCCAAATTCCCCAAAAAACAAGCCACGTCCACACAAATAAAGATCAATCTCTCTTCGTCATCATAGCCACACATCACCCCAACATCGGGAAAAGTAGCCGTCATCTCTCCCTGATCTCCTATCCGGCAGGCAAACTCTCCAAATCTTGAATATCCCACTCGTCCACCATCATAGCCTTCGCCGTATGTGGAACCGCCGCCGCCATGTCTTATTGAACCATGCCAGCGTCTCGACCACTCCTGACGATTAGGCATGAGCAACTGCTTGAGATTTTCTATCTTCTACACGAAGAGATCTCTTGCAAGTGGTACAAACTTTGATTTTCACTCTCTGGCCGTCAATCACTAAATGGTGAGTGTGTAAATTGGGTCTTCGAATATGCTTAATTTTGCGTTTTGAAAAGCTCACCAAGTTGGCATTTTGGATTCCCTTGCCACAAATGACACAGCCATATTTTTCTTTTTCCATGACTGAAATTTTACCACAATTTCCCGTATAATGAACCTCACATGCTTATCTATGTCCTTCTACTTGTCACTTATCTTATAATTTCCATTGGCATTCATGAGTTTGCCCACGCTTTTGCGGCAGACCGCCTGGGAGATCCCACCGCCCGAGTCGCCGGACGGCTCACCTTGAATCCTCTTGCCCACATTGACCCCATCGGTTCCGTCATCCTTCCTCTCGGTCTCTTGCTTTTTTCCGCCGTTTCCGGAGTAAATTTCGTCTTTGGCTGGGGAAAACCCACTCCTTTTGATCCTTACAATCTCAAAAACCCCCGTCGGGACGCAGCAATCATCTCTATTGCCGGGCCAATCAGTAATATTTTACTTGCCATCGCCGTCTCTATTCTCGTCCGTTTTACCCCGTATGTTTTCTCCGTTTTTTTAATACCTCTCATTACCACCAATATCGGTCTCGCTATCTTCAACTTGATCCCCGTGGGTCCTCTGGACGGTCAAAAAATTCTTTTCGGTATCCTCCCGCGCGACCTGGCCTACGAGTTTCAAGCCATCATGAACCGTTACGGTGTCCTTATCCTAATTTTCTTGATCTTCCCTATCTTTGGCAACGAAGCCCCCATTAGTTCCATCATGACCCCCGCTATCAAATTCTTATCACACCTCCTGATTCCTTAACGTTTTTAGGCACAAAAAAGCCCCTCGTTCGAGGAGCTTTGTATTTTACTACCACAAATCTTTTGTCAAGATGATCGCCATAATGATCATCAAAATGTAGAAGAAAACCAAAGTGATAGTATCCATTGGCTTCTTCCACTTTTTTCCCAGAATGGCAACCACGCTCGACGTTAACAGTTGTCCACCATCAATTGCTGGAATTGGAAGCATGTTGGTAACGAAGAAGGCCAGGTTAAGCACCACCCAAAGGAGCAAGAGCCCATTTGAGTAGCCACTTGCGAATCCAACCATGGAATTCATTGCACCAACCGGACCAGCGATTTGGGAAAGAGGAATCGAACCACCAAACAACGATCCCAACGCACTCAGTACCACTGAACAAATAACATAGGTGATGTGTAGTGAAGTACCAAGGTCGTAAAAAAACAACAAGGGCAAGAACCCCAACATCAGATTTGTCAGTGGTCCAGCAATAATTATCCAGAATTTGTGCCAAAAGGGTGCATCATCCAAGTCATAGAAGTCAACAGCTCCACCCAAAATCAAAGCGGAAATACCAAACTCGACACTGCCCATCTGTTTCTTAAAGACTATGGTCGAAAGATTTCGGCCAAACATCCGAAACTCTACCGGAATTCCAATGTAGAACTTCTTTAGTTTGTACCCTTGCGCAATAGCCACCAAGGCATGTCCTGCCTCATGTAAGATCACGGACAGCACGAAGAGAAGAATTATTTGAAGAACCATGGCTAACCTCCATACAGATCAAATGTGAACGTTCAGATGACCCATATGATATCAAACCGGGAATCAGAAGTCAACCTTTATAGGCTTCTCTTTCGCGAGAGGAAACTAAAGACCCCAACCACCAGAAGCAAAACTCCAAACCCAAGCAAGGCAATTTTGAAGATGGTGCCCAAAGCACTGCCCAAACCAGACTCACCCGGTGTCTGCGAGACTCCTGTGGGTGAAATAGCTGCTGACTTTGTAGGGGTAGGCGTAGGAGTCACAATGGGTGGAGAGGCGATTCCTGGTCCAAAGTTGATCGGCTCGACAAAGCCGGTCAGCAATACGTCTTCCGAAGGAGTATTTCCATAGCCGTCTGACTCCACGGTTACAAAGATCCTGACAAACTTAATATCGGTCAACGAAGACATTTTCCCATTGGCGATCTCTCCCAATCTTTTCTGCTTTCCCAGATCGTCTTCTACCCATGCCACGTAACGGTTCTTCTCCGGAGACAGAGCGATCTTCAGCTCCCGACAGGTCATCAGGATCTTGTAGGTGCCATCTATAAACACTGAAGAGGCGTAACAGGCTCCACTGGTACCCGTTCCCCTCAGGTTGATAACGCCTTCATTTGCAACAGCCCCCTTCGGGAAAAACATCACGAGCCCAAAGATAAACACTGACACCAAACCACCCAATAGATTCTTTTTCATAATGTCATTTTACAACAAAAAACCGGGGGCTTTCACCCTCGGTTCACTTACTACTTACCAAACTCTCCCTTAATCTTATTCTCTCTGATCCACTTCATGGCCCACGCGTCTAGCTTGGTACGGTGACCAAGCCACCATTCTTTGGTGAGTGGAGCCATATCCAGATGGTCCTCGGGGAGCAAGCCTTCACGACGAAGGATCATCGTAAGGACGAGGTACGCTTCCGGATGACTTTCTGCCTGGTCGCCACCGACATAGGCCCAAATTCTCCCCGATCCGTCCAGACCCCAAAAAAGCTTGAATCCGGCGTCGTTGAGGCGGGCTTCGTGAACCATGGATGAGACTCCAGGAGCACCTGAACCCATATGGTGACCCTCAGTCATGTGACGTTCTTGGCGGCGCACATCAACCGGCCCTTTGCTCCAAATGTTTTGGAGCATTCCACTGATTGATTCCAGATCACGGGACCAAAGAATTTCAATGGCCGCGGTAAGGAATCGTCTTAGGGCACTCCTTGATGACGCAAAACGCCTCTTTTGAGACTTGGTCATTCTTACCTCCTTCAGGGAATTTGTACCTACCGGTGAGGTAGGCTGATTTCAAATTTGCTGACTTACGCACGAATTGTACCACACTATGGGCCAAATGTCAATAATTAGGCACAAAAAGCCTGGCTATTACACCAGGCATGTCATCTTAGTTTTCTGCCTTGTGTACCACCCACGCAATATAGGCAAAAATCAGGGTAAAGCCAATCAACAAGGCGAAAAGAGTCCCAGGAACAAAGACGACAACGGCGCTGAATATTTCCAGAGCAATTGCTCCTGCCACAGAGGTCAGAAAAGATACCACAGCCATGTATACACAAATCAAGAGATTGTCTTCCCAGTGGCTTGTGGAGGTAATTAAGGCGGCCAACATATACCCATTGGCATAACCTAGCCCCAGAAACGCCAATCCAAACGTTACACCAGGGAAAATGGTTGTGAACAACACGGTTTGGAGACCGCCAAATAAGCCGGCAAGTGTTAATAAAATAGTTATCCCCAAACCGATCCAATAGAACTTACCCACCTTCTCCCACAAAGAAACTACGTCCATAATTCTCTCCTTTCAGACTTCTCTTTTCAGAGTACTTAACGTGATTCATATCATACAACACTATGGGCCGATCGTCAATGATTAGGCACACATTACCTGCAAGGATTATCCTCGCAGTTTGAGAATTCGCTTGTAGATCGAGTACGTCACAGGAACAGGTAGATTGTACCTCTCGGCTAGCCTCACCAAGACTCCGTGTAAGGCTTCCACCTCAGTCTGGCGGTGGTTTTGGATGTCCACCAGTAGAGAAGACTTCGTTAGGGGGTCAAAGTCTAAAGCACCCTTGAGCGTGACATCAAAAATATCTGGCTCGAACTCAATCCCCTCGCCTTTCCCCACCGTTATCGTCTCGCGAAGGACATCTTTGTAGACTTTTAGGCTTTGAGGGTTATTTAACGCCTCTCCGATCGGTCCCATCTGTACAACTGTGGCCGAAGCAAAAGAGAGTACGAAAAGAAATTTTTTCCACAGCTCTTGGGTAATCGACTCAGAAACGTGTGCATCGATCCCGGCACTTTTCAAAACCGACTCTACCTCTCGCATTTTTGTGGTGATTTCTCCACTCCGGGCTCCAAAAACCAGTTTTCTCTGACTTCCCCTCTGGTTTACTTTGTTTGGAGCGGTTTTAGATGCGGCTACCAAGACCAATCCGGGCAAAACCTGACAATGGATGTGCCGTGATACCACCATGTCGTTTTCCAACCCGTTTTGAATAGTTATTACTATCGTGTCATCGTTAATCACCCGTTCCAGCCCCCTTGATACTTCCTCCAAATTATATGACTTTACCGCTAAGATGATTAGATCAGGATCAATAATCTCAGAAACATGCTCAATCACCTTAACGGGAAATACCCGGCGCTCTCCATCCGAGCAGTTCAAAACTAACCCACTCTTCCTTATGGCCACAAAACTCTCTCCACGACTCACCAGAGTAACATCGGCCCCACTTTCGGCCAATAAACCGCCGTAAAATCCTCCAACTCCACCTACCCCAATCAAATATATTTTCATATTGAGATTGTCTATTTTACCCAAAATCACTCTTTCGTGCTCCATCGGGGACAAAAAATCCCGCACGTAATGTGCGGGATTGAGACTATTGCACTACCTATGTGAGTGAGCCTAGCGTCACCAATTGAATCATGAGGTTGAGGCCCCACAGGGCGAGCAGACCATAAGATCCTGCCATCAGACAAAAACCCATGATCGTCAAGAGCAGCATGATTTTGAAAAACTGGTTTTCAAAGCTGCGAACGTTCCACATAATCAAGAGAAACGCAAAGTACAGCAGACCCAGGACAACCACAAACAGACCAAACGATGCTTCCATCTCTATACTCCTTTAAAAATTTCAATTTGCGAACTTCAAGTATTATACACCTCCGAATATATAGGACAGTTATGCTATAATTGTGCACAAATCTACTTCCGGAGGCAACCTTGACAAAGCTGAAACCTGTTCTCTTCTTTATGGCAACCATGCTCCTCTATCTGGTCGCTTTCTTCTTTTGGCAAACCCCCATTTTGAGTATCATCATCATGATCCTCGCCATGGGCTGCTCGTTCACTGGAGATTACTTCGTTGTTGGCACTAAGTGGGAGAAAAGGCTCTATTTCCTGGCCACAACCATGCAAATCATCCCCATTGTACTCTGGGCTTTCCTCATCTTTTAATCAAGCTCCCTCCCCGCCTCCCTGGCGGGATTTTTTGCACAAAAAATCCCGTACACAATGTACGGGATTAATAAGAAAATCGGACTACTCGTCGAGCAGAGTTCCGCCCAGAATCACGAACTGAACTCCCAGGTTGACGATCCACACCAGGACTACGATCGTTGAACCGGACAGAGCCGCGAACAGAATGATCACGAGCAAAAAGAGGATTTTGAAAATCACGTATTCGACGGTGCGCACCTTCCACATGAGAAGCAACATCATCAAGTACAGCAACCCCAACCAAACAACAATCAGACCAAAAGGTAACTCCATAAACATTTAAGCCTCCAATACTCAAATCCAGTTTAGGTACGGGGATTGATGCGTCGGGAGATCAAAACTCCCAGCTGAACGAATCCAAAAATTCCCCAAAACACGGCTGGTGCATACAGACCACCTGCCAGATCAAAGGCCACAACCAAGATCGTAACGAGAAGCTGAAGCAGTCTGGATTCAAAAGACCTGTCCATGGTGAAAATCATGGCCAAATACAACACGGTCATCAAGGTTCCAAGGACAATAAACGTAGCTTCAAGGATCATTTTTCTCCTCTTGAGTCATTCAGAATTTCAATTTTGCGAACTTCGCCATAATTATAATACCCTATAGGCTACATGTCAAGCCTGGCGTTAAAAATCCCGCACATAATGTACGGGAAATTGTGGAAACCAGGTTTAGTCATCAAGGATCATGTAAAGGAGCAAGAATTGGATTGCCAGGTTGACGATCCAGATGATGGCTGAGAAGTACAAGCCACCCAGCACACAAAAAAGGGTGATCGCGAGAACAAAGAATATCTTGAAGATTACGTAATCAAGAGTCTGCACGTCCCGCAAGATCACGAGCATAATCACATAGAGTATGCACAAAATGACTGCCGTAATACCAAAAGTAAGTTCCATGTGAACCTCCTACTATCGCTTCTCGCTTACATGAACGAGCTTCGTCTCGAAAGTCAGAACGTATGCACGGTGACGATCAGGCACGTCTACCGTCCGCTTGCACTTCGGACAATCGCACCAGAGACTTTTATATCCACCCATCTCACCCTGAGAATAGCCTTCCGAGATTTTGATTTCGTCAGGATGTTCCGGTGTAAAACGCTGGTCACAATGGCCACACTCCATTGCAATCTCACGATCAAATGTGACTGTTACGGTGCTCAAAAGTTTCATATCCAGTCCTTTCTACTTGAGAATTTCAAGGTGTTTCAACCTATATTATACCCCAGTTCCATCAGTTCTCAACCCAGACTTTTGGTCATATACTCCTCCTCAAGATCATACCCCAGCTTCTTGTAATACTCCCTGGTGCCGATAGCCGAAATTACCGCCATTTTCTTGAAACCCCGATCTAGAGCAATCCCCTCCGCCTCCACCATCAACCTCTTCCCTAAACCCCTATGCTGACTCTCACTTCCTCCTGACTTGAGTTCTTGAGTTCTTGATTCCTTGAGTTCTCTTTCTATCTCCTTCACTTGTCCATATGTATGCACTTCACGAATTATGGCCGAGCCCTCCAGCTCTTTAAACAGCATATTCTCTCCGGCATCAGGCAACCTCAATCTCAGCATTGAAAACAACATATCTCCACTCTCAAACGATAAAAATATTTCTTTTCCACCCAAGGTTTCCCTTTCATCAATCGCGAGTTGTATTTCAGCATTATAAACACCGGCGCGGACTTCACGACAGCGGATACATCGGCACTTCTTTCCTTCCTTTTTAAGCTCTTCTTGGAGCATCTGCCTCAGATTCGTTCTCAAAGTCCCGGAACTTACCCACTGTTTACTGATATCCCGAACCAACCGGTCAATCCGGCACCAGCGGGGCGTCATCTTTTTTATCTCTTTCAAAACTCGTATCAAATCCGTGTCGTTGTAACTTTTATACTCCCCCCGCTTCCACATATTGAACAGCTCCGTCCCTGGGATCACCATAGCAGGATAAACTTTCAGGTAATCCGGCTGAAAACGAGGATCCGTAAACATAATCTTTGCCATCTCGATATCTTTTTCCGGTGTGCTTCCCGGGAGATTGGGCATAAAGTGGTAGCAAATCTTGATTCCTGCATTCCGGCACATCCTCGTGGCTTCGGCTACTTCGTCCAAAGAATGTCCCCTGTTTATTTTTTGCAATATTTGCTCATCAAATGCCTGCACTCCCAGTTGAACTTTGGTTACCCCCATCTTTCTCCAGAGCACTATTTCTTCTTCGGTCACCCAGTCGGGTCTGGTTTCTACCGAGATACCCACGATTCGTCTTTCTCCCGTCTCGTTGTATTTCTGCGCTTCCACTAGACTGCCAGCCTCAAAGCCATTTACCCCATCGTACATGCCCTTGAAAAACTCCAGTTTGTACTCATCGGGATAAGCCGAAAAGGTTCCTCCAATCACAATCAAATCAATTTTATTGGTAATGTGTCCGGTCTCTTCCAGCTGTTTCAGTCTCATTTCTACTTGTAGATATGGATCAAACTTAAGCTTCTTGGCCCTCTGGGCGGCCGGCTCGTCCGATAGATAAGACTTCGGCATACCGGCCTCTAAGGGACAATAAACACACTCCCCGGGGCAGTAGTGCGGTTTCATCATCACGGCAAATGGCGCAACCCCTGACTCCGTCCGCACACTTCTGGTCTTATACAACTCTCTGATTTCCTCATCCCCCACAAAAGGCCATATTTCCGAGTTCTTAGGCATCCTCCCAAGCACCTTGGCCCATACCCGTCGATAGTCCTCCAAATTCTCAGGAGTGAGTTTTTCCGCATCCCTTCGCACCATTTCTTCAATTGACATCTCTATATTGTACCTCACAGAACTTGACTTTTAGCCACAACTGTGATATTATATAGGCTGTTCGTACGTACACTTCCAACTTAAAAAACAGCCCAAGGAGGCCAAAAATGGCAACATTTTCTTTCTACTTCCTCAGTTTTGCCTGGCCTCTGGCTCTAGGCATCTTTTTTGGACTCCTATCCAACAAAGTAAACCGTGGTTCATTCTGGTGGATCGTCCCCCTCCCTACTCTGGGGATATTAGTCTGCTTGTCACTCTACACCAGCGTCTGGTACGGCGTTGCCTTTGCGGTCATGTCTTTGAGCGGACTACTGACCGGAGTAATTTTCAAAAACAGGAACTTGGGAAAGTTCCAAGTTGGTTTTGTTTGGGGTTTTCTTCCCCTAATTGGCCAGCTAATTGCGATTACCCTATTGCTTATCTCTGGCGATCGCACCACCCACAGTTCTGGAGGAAATATCCAGCACGCTCACGGCAGTCATGATTAGGTTTCAAGCGCCCCGCAATTTGCGGGGCGTTTTCTATGACAAAAGGCCCGGTCACCCGGGCCACGAAAACTAATTCAAGAAGTAGAAAAGGGCTTCGCTCAACTCACGCTGGTTAACTTCGAATTCGAAGGGGAACCCCGCGTCATCTTCGTTCGGTGAGATAACTACCAGCTTTTCGCCATTTACATCTAACCCCCAAAAATCCAATTTCCCGACGGTCTGTATTGTACTCAGCTGTTTTAGTGCCATTTCCAACTTTTTTCCATCTATCCGGAACTCCATCTTTCCCCTACTTCTTGGAAACTTGATCCACATATACAGATTCGACACCTCGATATATCCACCGGGAACATCCACCATCCAGACTCGGATTGGTGCATTCTCGGCCTTCAGGGGTGCTCGCTTCCTGGGTGCGGTATTGGCCATTTCTACCTCCAAATTTCAAACGTACGATTTTGATTATTTTAGTTCAATCATTGTGTAAACGCAAGCTATAGGATCTAGTGTAAAATATTCCCATGCCCGAAATTCCCGGAAAAATTCAAGATCTGAGAGCTACTTACAACGAAATTGGGATCAATTTTAGCGCCTCACGTGGCTATATCTGGCCAGACCTCAAGCCATTTCTTGTAGATGTAACGGAAAACAATTCTGTCCTTGACGTTGGCTGTGGTAACGGCAGACTACTACTAGGATTACCGGAAAAAGTTAAATACACCGGTATTGATTTTTCGACTGTATTATTGGAAAAAGCAGTCGGCCTGCATCCCAACGCCCATTTTATCGAAACAGACATCACCAAACCCGATGTCTGGAATCATTTGCCAAAATTCGATTTTATTTTCTGCATCGCTGTCATTCATCATCTAGCCACCCGCAAAGACCAGCTCTATGTTCTCACTCAAATCAAAAAACATCTCAAGCCTGGCGGTAGGTGTCTTATCACTGCTTGGAACCTATGGCAACCAAAGCTCCTCAGACACCACCTAGATCTAAAAACCAAAGTCCAGAACCGCCACCATGTCTACATTCCCTTCCAGGGAAAACCACGCTTCCATTTCGCTCACACCAAACCCTACCTGGAAGGCCTTCTGCGGGAGGCTGGCTTAAATTTGAACGTGACCAAGACGTCCCGAAACTATCTTCTCCATAACTAAACGCCTTCTAGTTGACATCATTTGCCTATTATGAGATAATACTTCTGTTTCATAACTTGTTCGTTAAAAAACGAGGTACTTCGATGAGCCATATGAACTGGAAAGTTATGTCTGAAAAAGGTGTCGTAGCCCTCGTAGCGGCTGCGGACTATCTCGGGTATCGTATTTATCGACCTGGAACCATGTCTCGACAACTTAGGCACCACTAATTTGCCTATATTTTTCTTTTTAAAATCATGTTCCGTTAGGAGGAATATATGAATACGCCAAATGAAGACTCGAAAGGTGTTCTGGTCAACGTAGAGAATGTCAGGATTTACCTACAGGGTAAGTTCGCCATCGGAAAATTTGAAATCAAAGGTGAGAGTGTGGATCTAGCTGTGGGTACACCGGATTCAAAAATTGCGATTACAGACCATCGTCCAAACACGATTTCTCAACTCAATAATATTCTCAGCGGACAGGCAGATCAGAACTCTTTTGCCAACGCCTTTAACCAACCAGGGCTTATCCGTGTTTACCTCCGGTTACCAGCTAACGAGGTCCACATTGATATCTATATAGAGGATCCAAAGCTCCCAATTCCAGAACATACTCTCTACTTGGGAGTCATCTGGGACCACACGTTTCCAGCGGTAAGTGTTGTCTGGGAAAAATTCGAAACCGTTCGCATTGATGGCCAAGAAGCTATCGCTTTCTGTTCCTTTATTAATTTAAAATAATTACCCCCCCTGCCATCAGGCGGGGTTCTTTTTTTTAACACACTCTTAAGGAAGTTGACACCTTGTTTCATTTTTGACATACTTAAATTACCATGCCAAACGACGACCTCGGCCAGTTCCCCACCCCAGCATCCTCAGCTCCTCCACCTGCGGACCAACAACCGCCAACCTCTACCTCAATCATCGAAGACATCAATGCGCCAGTGACAAACCAAATCTCTTCCGAACCGTTCACCACCCCACCCATCATAAATCCAAGCCTGACATCTGAGAACCGAGACCTAAAATCTAATATCGCTCCACCCGCCTTTGAAGAAACCCCGGAGGTCATTCCTTCTTTTAATCCTCCCACTCAGGAGTTACAGACGGATGCCTTACCTCAAGAAACCGCGTCCTCCCCGGTCCAAGAAACTGTGGTCCAATCCCCCGAACTACCCGATCTCCCCCCGGCACCGGTAGAAATGCCTGCCACAATCGTTCCCAAGGGCGGTTCCTCCTTTGGTGCATTCATCACCATTATTATTCTACTTATCGCCGGAGTGGCCATTGTTGCCGCTGTTTTTCTATTCTCCCAATCCCAACAGCTAAAACAACAGATTCTGGAAATTACCCAAACTTTGGAGAAACAAAAAACAACCGTAACCCCTTCTCCCACACCAACGATCATCGAGTTTCTTACCCCAACTCCAGAATCCACCTTGAGTGCCACACCTACCATAACGCTTACGCCCACACCCCTCTCCACCATTTCTGCAGAGACAGCTCTTTCTCTGGCCAATGCCACCAAAGCACTTAAAATCGCTGTTAATCATCAGCCAAACGCACAACTCATACTTATTAAGACCGAAAACGCGACCGTCCCTCAAACAGCCAGCACCAAATATTTTTTCCGCCAAGATCTCACCACCAAAAAATATTTTTATGTCCTGATTACCGATAACCAAGAACCCGAGATCGTCGATAAGGCCATTTACGTTACTCCGGACAATAATATTCCTTCTTTAAACGATCTCGTCTTAGGGAACACTCTGGGCATCGACCTCAACGAAGCGGTCGGTTTGGCCAACAGTCTCTGTCTAAGTGGTCTCTGCAAAACCGCCTATGTCAAAGCTCAGTACATCAAATCCGGGGCAAATGTCATCTGGCAGCTCTCCTTCACTCCCGCCGACACCACCAAGGATACCCTTATTGTTCAACTGAACGCTCAGACCAAAGCAGTCCTCTTCAAATCTGCTGGCTTCTAATCTTCTGTCATTGCGAGTTTCGGTATTCCGAACCGTGGCAATCTCACTCCACGCTGTCCACATACAATGTTGTTCCACTAAACTCTCCTGTCACCGTAACTGTTTTTCCGGCATATTGTTTTAAATCTACCTTACGACTGGTAATTTCAGTATTCTTTGTTCCGTCAGAGATCGTAATTAGACTACCAGATACGACCACCATGCCTGTAAAAGTTTTCGTTGGCGTTTCGGTCACCACATCTGCAGGCTGAGCTACCAAACTGCAACCGCCAAAAAAGACACTACTTACTAAAACACCACCCAATATTAGTTTCTTAGACATATCTTCATAAATAATTACTGACTTATTACTTAATCATCTCAGTCTTTGTCAATATACAATCATCATATCAAACTCTTGACTTTCGTATTATTTTCGGTAATACTTGAAACATGAAATGCGTTCCTTCTGCCCAGGAATTGACTATACTTTACTGCGACAAAAAACTCTCTCTGTCGGAAATGGCATACACCACCAACCTCAAGATTCACAAGATTCTCTATTGGATGGACAAATACGGTATAAAAAGAAGACATAAAAGTGAAGCTAATTACCTTAAAGCAAATCCCAACGGGGAACCATTCAAGATCAAGTCAAAGCTAACAAAACGTGAAATTAAATTAAAATATCTGGCCTTAGGATTGTATTGGGGTGAAGGGAATAAAGCTACGAACCATAAAAACCGTGTCACAAACTCCGATCCTGGAGTAATTAAAATTTCCAAAAATATTTACTTAAGTTGTGCCAAGTACAAGATAACAAAATTCATTATTACCTTCAAACATTCAAGGATAACGACATTAGCAAAGCGAGGGGCTTTTGGTCCAAACAGTTGTCAGTCAACCCCAACAGAATTAATACCGGTAAACCCGTCCATTCGATGGGTCATGGTACCTACAAGAAAATCAGCACTTTTGGAGTAATGTCCATTGACCTTTCAAACACCCATCTTAAATCATACATAATGAGTCAACTCAGCAAATTGGGCATGAGATAAGGTAAAATACAGTGTTGCTAAACACGCCGGGATAGTTCAGTGGCAGAACAGGTCATTGGTAATGACCAAACTCGAGTCCGATTCTCGGTCCCGGCTCACTGGTACAATTAATCATCTCCTGCCGAGATGGTAGAGTGGTCAAATACTCGGGTCTGTAAAACCCGCGGCGCAAGCCTACGCAGGTTCGAACCCTGCTCTCGGCACTAAATAAACATCCTCCCCTTGCGGAAGGATGTTTTATTTTGACATTAAGCGGGGTTCGAACTGCCGGAGCCGAACACGTAACGTTTCCCGCGAGGCGGGGTGAGGCGATGTATCCGTCGACCGAACCTCGGAAAACCCTGCTCTCGGCACCAAGGCACAGGTGGTAAAATTCACCAATCTTTGTTTGCATCTTAACATCGGAGGTATCTATGAACACCTTTCTTCTCGTCACAGACGTGGTTCTTTTAGCTATATTCGGAGCTTCCATGATCAGTGATTTCGTTCTTTTTGTCCACCAAGGCAGACATCTTGTTCCTTCTTATTATCAGACCATTTCCCTGATCTTTCTGCTTATGGGTATCGTTAATTTCGGCCTAATGGTCTTCATCAGTGAGCTGGCCTTCAACCTCTTTCTAATCGCACTGGGGTGCCTATTCATCTCTGCTTGTTACGCATGGTGCGCCAGGTAACAACAAGGAGCCTCAAAATGACTTTTCAAAGCGGTAGATGCGTGAACTGCGATTCGCCAATATCCACAGGCATTCTTTGTCAGAGTTGTACCCCAAGCGTGCCCAGCGTAGCAAACCGAGAGCCAACCATCGCTGATATGACCTCCGGCCAATCAGGTTATGTGGCTGAATATGCTGTTTTTAAAGCCGAAGGCATGATCATGCTAGTCGGGTCAGCCAAAATCACCACAGAGATCAGCCGTTATCAGACCGTCCGAATTACCAAGCGGAATGATATTTACGAGGTCGATAGCCAGACCATCGCCAGTTGGGATATCTACGAGGGCTGGCCACAAGCAAAAGAAGACACCGACTATCTCTTGGCCAAGCTGGTCTAGACACTCAATAAAGGAGAACTGTATGTTAATTTTCGCCCGTGGTTTTTCGGAACGTCTCAATATCATTGCCACAGCCAATCGTCCCCCGGTGACCACCCTTTCCTTTGCCGAAATCACCGAGCTATGTAAGCTAGCCGGTTATCGTTTATCTAAGGTGAACGAAACCATGTTCACCATCTTTCATCATGATGGCAAACACGGTCTGGACAATGGCCTCTATATCATCTGGCACGTCCTTCCGGACCACCGCGGTCTGGCCTACTATCCTACGTTGCAGCCGTTATATTCCCGCGGTAAAAATCATCAACTGCTGGACGAGATGCTAAAGCACCTTGCCTCGTTTTTGCCCAATATTGGGTTTAAGTCCGAGATTGTCTTCTCCCTCCAGGAAGAGATCGTGGTTCTTCCGGAAGAACTTAAAGCTCGTAACTCAGGCATTGAAGTTATGCTTCTTTCCGAGTTCCAAGCCAAGTACAAACCTCTTTACCGCTTCCTGCAAGAAAAAATGGTCACCCCTCGCTAATCACCAACCTCGCCACTCGTGGGCAGGGACAGCATTCATTCTAAAGCCGCGTAAACGCGGCTTTTTTTGTATCTAAATTTCCAAAAAATGGTAAAATTAGCTTCGTAAGGCCACCTTAGCTCAGTTGGCTAGAGCGCCAATTTTGTAAATTGGAAGTCCTGAGTTCGAATCTCAGAGGTGGCTCAATTATGGATATGTGTCTTAATTGCGGACAAAATTTAAACAGACATCAATTTAAATATTGTTCAAACTTGTGTCAATCCAAAAAAAGACAGTTAGAGTACATCGAAAAATGGCAAAAAGGTAATGCTGATGGCTCAAGTGGTCTAGCCACAAAAAATATTTCAAGGTATTTAAAGCATTATTTGGAAGAAAAGTCTGGTAATAAATGTAGCTTGTGTGGCTGGAAGGAGAAAAATGTCAAAACCGGTAAGGTTCCACTTGAAATTGACCACATCAACGGAATAGCAGAGGATAATCGCGAGGAAAACCTCAGAATAATCTGCCCCAATTGCCATTCCCTAAGCCCAAATTTTAGAAACTTAAACAAAGGTCGAGGCAGGTCCTGGCGAACAAAAAAATATCTTAAAAATAAGTAGCGACCAAAACCACCCTCTAACTACTATATATGTCCAAAGAAATTGATCCTAGACAAGCCATTTATTCTGCTCAAACAATTGTTCAGGAGATGCGGGGCTTTTTCATATAAAATATACCCTGACTTCCCCACTGTATAATCCATAACATACACTTTGAAATAAGGAGATTGCCTGTGAGTATCACCACCTTACTTCCTGTCGTCTTGTACGTTCTGATCGCCATCGAAATCACCATCACTCTATTCACTGACGCACTCAAGAGCAAACCACTCACCTCTATTGTTTTGATCATTGGAATAGCTATCAGTAGCCTACTTTTTGCCTTAAACAGCCCATTCGTTGCCATCTGTTGGCTGTCTCTCCCCACCATAGCCACATACAACCTACTCAAACTGTACCGTAAGTGATCCTCCACCCGCCCTAAGGTGGGTTTTTTTATTAATATTTACTTAAAATCCGCGCCGACCATAATCATCAAATCCGCCTTCGGATAAGTTTCTGCAGACTGTGTGGCGACTTCACCGCCTACCAGCTGAGCCATCTCAGCCGCCTGTTTACCCAACTTCCCAGTCAAATCCACAACTAGCGTTTTTTCATAAGCATCGGACTTCGCCGTCGCCTTGGAAACTATCGAGACACCGGGAATGTTCTTCTCTACAATTCTTTTCTCCAACTCATTAGTTATACCCGAGTTTTTTGAACCATTTACCAGTGCTATTTTCAAGGGATTTCTTTCATCTACTCCACTTATAGATATCTGTTGATTCCCGATATTCACCGGAACAACATCTACCAAAAGGTTTGTCGACGGCCGATAAATGTAAGCCTTTTGCGCCTTCGAATATATCAGGATCTTGTCACCATTCTCGGCCCTAGCAAATACGGGTTGGTCTTTCAGCTTTTCTTTGTCCGTCACCGTCGCCACCACCGGCTCTTCATCAGCAGGTAAAACTACTAATTTTGCAAGTTTCTCTGTCAGCATCTTTATTTCCTCCCTAGCTACGCTGTTCGGATCTTTCTTCAAAGTTTCAATCTCTATACCCAATCTTTTATTCTGCTTTGATAGCCGAAAGGAGTTTAGTGTTAGCCCTCCAATTACTACGACTACTCCAATTGCTAAAAGCTGAGCTTTTGACAGTTTGATCATTTGTACTAAATTTAACAAATAATTAATAAATTTACAAGTTTTTTCACAATTGAGCGCTTGATGAAGCCATTGGTGTAACCTCCGGCGTTATTTCCACAGTCGGTGTCGGTGTAGGCGTCGTCGTGATTATCAATGCTGGGGTAGTAGTCGGGGTGACCTCCGGCGTTATTTCCACAGTTGGTGTAGGAACGGGAGTCGCCTGAGAAGACGGCCCTTGAGTGCTCACGGCACCTTGCGACTCTATTGACTTGGCATCTTTAACGGCTATGGCTATCCAGGCGAATCTAAGGTCCATACCTGCTACTTTGTTCATTCGGATCTTGAATCCTTTAGTGTTCACATCAGCGACTGCATGGGTCGGCAGATTATTCATATCCACGGCTCCGACAATCTGTAGAGTCACATTTACCACCGGCTCGTTTGCATATTCTTTCTCAAACTTTACTTCCACTTCATTACTGTCTCCTTTGATGATGGCAAACCCGGCCGTGTCTTTGTTAAAGGTTGGTCTACCGACAAAGAAAACATCGCCGTGGAAAATTACTTTGTCAAAGAACTCGGCCACATTTCTGAACAGGTTGTTGACAATATCGGACATGGATAAAGATTTATTCTCTGCGCTCGGTGTTGCCGTGGCACTTGAAGTCGCAATACCCGCCACCTTGTCAGAAAGCGTCGTAATACTATCCGCCATTAGTTTGAAGCCCTTGATCTCATTAGCTTCTATCTTGTCGGCCTTGATTGTTCCCATAAAGATAGCGTTTCCGTCGGAGGTGATCTTTACATTCTCATTCCCCTCTTTGTCCTGCATCACAAACATGCCGGTAGCCAATATATCTTGTGTGATTACTTTAGGAGTAATCACTTCCAGTCCCGCTACCACTCTATCGGTCATGATTTCCGAAATATTGGCCGAAGTTGAAGCAATCTGTTCTTTTTCCAGCACCAAGTTGTTTAGCACTTGAGATTTGTAGTCACCGCTAGTTTCATCCAGTCCTTTCATGACACTAGCCAATTTACTGCCGCTACTCTCACCGTTTTTGACAAAGGCTAGCACCAAACCCACACCCTGTCCGTTAAAGTCCGACATCGCATTACCGATAATCGCTCCCGCTTTGGTCGCTTTCATAGCGATACCAGGTACTGATGAGGTAGTCAGCAAATCCCCCGCCTTGATGGCACCGTTTTCCGTATTTACCTTCACCGGAACTCTACCCGACAAAGCCACCGGTACAGCTGAGGCACCTTCACCATCTGTTCCACCAATTGTTAATGCTGGTGCGGTTGAAACAATTCCCAGTACTGAAGGATCGTATCTTCCCTCAGATTTCTTCACTCCGGCTCTCAGGGATGAATCCAGACTCACCACATCTCCCATTGCGATAGACTTATCATTGGTAGAATATATCTCCGCCAAGTCGGCCGTGCTATTTGTCACTTCAATCAAAGTAATGGTCGCGTCTGTCTTTGTTGGGATACTACCCAAAGTAGAATTGACACTTGAACAAAGCGTGTATCGGACATTGCTGGTCGATGCCGGTGAGTCTAGAAATGCCAAGGTAGCTGTCCCTTCTGCACCCGCACTCGAAAAGAATTTCCCAAATGAACCATCCACCTGATTTGATGGTGGATTTACACACGTTGGTGTAGCTCCGATACCTCTTCGAATAGTTCCTACGGCATCGGTATCGCCCGCACCCCCGGCCGCTATTACCACCTCAACCATTACCAATACAGAGTTTGACGCCGAAGTTGGGGTAATATTGGCTCTGGTAGTCGGTGTTGTAAAGAACTCAGTCACATTATCATCGCTCCATGCCACATCCGCCGGATCATTGAAACTTCTGGTTTGCAGCACATTCTCATTGGCACAGCTAAATAAATTGGTCGAAGAGTTCCATTGTAGTTTTTGATTGGTTCCGGTACAGCTTGTTAGTCCACTGCCCTGGGTTGTCGTAAAGTTTGCTTGTCCAGCCGCACTTATTGACCAATCGTTGCCTCCAGTCATAGCCAGAGTTGTCGCCGCATTACTGTTTCCAATCGAGACTACATCTGCTGCTGTACCATTGGTAGCTATATTGATAGTGTCTGTTCCTGAATTGGTCACTCCTCCAATGTCTATTGTCTTGGTGTTGGCATTGTCTCCAAAGTTTATCCCTCCGGTACCTGTATCAAAGTTCAAAGCGGTTGCTCCAGTGGTATTTCCAAAAGTTATGGTCTTTGCGTTTGCCCCTGTCCCAATACTTATTCCCCCGGTTGTACCCGAATCAATAGTTAAAGCGCGAGCAGCCGTAGAAGTGATGTCTGTCCCGATAGTTCCGTTAAACATTATCCCATTGGTCACTGTTCCGGCTGTTCTCGTGATATTCAAACCACTTGTCATTGTCCCTGCCCCAGTTTGCTCGATCAATAATCCATTGGTTAATGTCCCGCTCGCGATAGAATTAAATATTCTTTGAGAGGAAACTCCGGCGGTATCTTGATTTTCCAAAGTAAATGATGTGGGAGTTGTCACCTCTCCTAGCGTGAACTCAATATTCCGAGCATCAGTTGTGGTAAGCGTATTACCGTTATCGTATGCGACCTGCAATGTCGCTGTTCCTCCACCGGTTTGATCAGACGCACAAGCCCATCCACCAGCATCAGTCCATTTCAAAAGTTCTCCGTCAGCGCATCCTTTTAATAAAGTCAGTCCTGATAAGGAAACTTCTAGACCAGAATCTGACGATGCCAATCCGGTTGTGCCGGATGTCGTTAGATTTATACCCAAAGCATTTGAAGAATTTGTTAATCCGTTGCCTGTTAAGTCGGTAAACAAATCACTTCTAAGTTTTAGGGTAGATGAGAAAGTTGCATCTCGACTGATCAAACCTTGGAATCCTCCAACTCTAGTAACTACGTCTGATTGTTGATCTAAAATATCGGTCGAACCGGCCACAGAAAAGGCAGGGAACGCAAGTAAGACATCGGGATCATACCAGCCGGGTACTACCTGCACCGCAATTCTGGTCACACCGGCAGTACTTTTTGCTGCCAATGCTTTTCCAATAGTCGGTCCAGCTTTGGTCTGCTTCATGCCAACTCCAGCTACCGAGCTAGGAGCGATCGGATCACCAATGGCGATTTCACCATTTGTTATATCCACTTTTGTATTAACCCTACCAAGCATACCCACAATCTCTTTACCGGCGTTGCCGTCAGTCCCAAAAGAGTCATTACCCACAAAAGCTGCTGTGTCCGAAACCACTCCCAAGATAAGGTCACCCGTCACCGCTTTTTGATTTCCTGAAGTTTTTGAAGCAATAATATCTCCGGCCGCATACGATCCTGTTATTACTTCCGTCCACTCGGCCAAATCAGCACCTCCTGAGGTAAACTGAACACCGGCGTTATTTAGTACAATTCTACCTACCCCTTCACCAATAGTACTTGCTGTTGCAGATCTATAAAACTGCATAAATCTAGTAAGGTTCCCAGTCATCGTCCCGGTACTTAGAGTCATCACAGAATTTGCAACAGAACTAGTCTGATTTAAGTTTGTCACACTCGCACTAGCCGTTGCTGCTTGGTTATCGACTACCGTAAATTTACGTCCGGGAGTCGTCGTTCCAATTCCCACTTTGTTATTCGTCGCATCTACAAACATCGTATTAGAATCAAAATTAATTCCACCTGTCCCCGCGTTTATATTCACAGTTCCTGTCGAGGCGGTCGAGCCAATCGTAAGGGTCTTTGCCCCTGTTCCACCGGTGCCGAAGTTTAGAGCTTGTACCCCTGTTCCGGTACCGATATTGATGGTTCCGGTTGAAGTTCCTCCGGCAATCGAAACATCAAAATTTGAAGAATCGTTTAATGAAACAGTGGCTCCTGTGATGGCCAGACCCGCAGTACCCGTTAGTAAACTGGAGAAAGTCTTGGCTCCGGCCAGTGTTTGTGTGCCGGTCGATACTACACCCCCATTTGACCCATCTGCCGGCTGAAGATTCAGTACCTGTCCTGTAAGTGTGGCTCCATTGGCGTTCGGTGTAGATCCAATTGCTGCCAAGGTGACATCTCCGGTGTTAGTTCCCGAGCTGGATCCAGTAAAATTCGATCCGGATAATCCCCCGGCACAACTTAGAGCCCCTGTAGCATTTACAATGGTGCATCCCGTCGAAACCGAACCTCCACCAATTAATATATCTCCCGTAGAAGTTCCATTGAGGTTTAATACTCCAGATGCTCCTCCGTCAATATTCATGGCGTTAGCTCCCGTAGAGGTTACTGTTCCCGCGCCTGCAAATGTAAGAGCTGTGGCTGAAACACCGATTGTGTCGATTGAAGAGACTCCGGTTAAGACTCCGGAGTTAATAATCAATCCATTAATCGTATTGGTTGTAGTCGGACCCACAAAAGCTCCGGCTGAAGTAATTGTTCCTGTTCCTGATGTAGAAATATTTCCTGAGGTAGTCACAGCATCTCCAGCAGTACTTGGTGACAAAGTAGTTCCCGTTCTACTCCAGTAGCCAATAGTTCCCGATGTTGGAGCGGTTGAAGTTAGTTGCTTACTGCCGTCTGTATATACTGCCGATGAGGCAGATAAACCGGTGTCAATAATATCTGTAAGTGTCGCCAATCCTGCAGTAGAAACAGACCAAGTAGCTCCACCCGTTAACGCTAAAGTTGTACCCACCGTACTTGATCCGATTGTAATTGCTTTCGCGTTCGCATCGTTACCGATTAATATATTACCCGTCCCTGACTGTAAAGTAATTGGCGTGTTAGCCGTCGTATTTCCAAAGGTCAAACCACCGGTATTAGTTGTATTTATTATGGTATTGCCTTCAGCTATCACTCTAAAGGGAGCCGCCGTAGAACCTACTTCCGTGGAGGCTTCTAAAATATACTGTAACCCGGCTCCGTTTGTTGACGCCGCACTTTCACCAAAACTAAAAGCCGTATTATTTGCAGTCGTTAGTGACCAATTCCAGATTTGCGCATGGTCACCGTTACTGATAGTGTTTCCTCCTGTCGCGGCTATGACCGCCGAAAGAGCGGCCCCAGAACCGGCACCGCAGGCAGCATCGGTTTTATTACATAATACTTTCCACGCTCCACCTTCATAAATATTAAATTTTCCGGTCGAATCTAGTAGTATTGCCCCATTCGTTCCGGCCGCTAGCGATGTTGTATCTTGATCAATCACTAGTATATCGGGAGTTGACGAACCGCCTCCGCCACCACCTATTTGAATAAAGCCTGATGCTGCTCCATTGGTATTAATTGATAGCGTAGAGGCCGTGGAAGTAATATCACCACCATTGATGGCGATATCTCCAGAAAGGGTTAAACCTGTAAATGCACCCGAATTAGGTGTTGTTGAGCCGATTGTTCCTGGTATTGCCCAAGTCCCACCAAGTAGTGTAGACGAGTTCAAGACTCCGCTTCCGGAGAAAGTTAATGTTGCCCCCGTTCCCACAGTCATGGTTGCCGACGTATTAGTTCCGCTTGTTAGAGTGTCGAACGAAGACGCTCCACCGGTTCCGGAAGTACCATCTGCCCCAGCAGGGCCCTGCGCTCCCGCTATTCCCTGATCTCCCTTGTCCCCCTTGTCTCCCTTATCCCCCTTCGGTCCACCTGCTGGCCCAGGAGGACCGGGCGGGCCAGGGACGACAGTTATGCCTGTGGAGGGGAATCCGGGGCCGGACTGAGTCAAAATCGTGAGCGAGCCATCGCCGACGTCTTGTTTTACCTGAAAGAATGAGGCAACCATTCCCAAATTGAGTGGCACCACCGCCGGTAACGGGGAAACATTATCTGTTGTCACGGCTAACACACGACTGTCCGGTTTTCTGTCGATAGACTCCGCCAATTTCAATATCTCTTTCGCTATCATGGCCTGAGTGGCGTCAGGTTCACGTATGGCGTTCTCCACCCTGACCGAAGTTAGTTTTCCCCGGGTATCAAAATTACCCAGTATCCTTTTATTAGTCGTCAAAGTTTGCAGTTCAAAATCCCCCGCCAGTTTTCCTCTTACAATTTTGCCGGTTACCAACTTCACCGGCAATAAAGTATTGTCCGGAAGTGTAATGGTGGTCGCCCCTCTTTCGACAAGCTGGGCACTTTCCTTACCACCCTTCTTGGAAATAAAAATGTCTACTTTACTATCAGCTTCCGTAATTAGTCCGGAATCGCCATTTTGATAGGTGAGTTCCACCTCATTGGGAAATCTTTCATTGGAGACAACCGCGTTTTCAATTCTGGCAAAAGAGAACGAGCCATTCGTCCTCAGTACCGTCATCAAATACGGTTTGTCAAAAGTGCTCTTCTGTAACACTTCAGGCGTTACATCGTTGATTTCTTCTGTGCCAACCACTTCCTTGGAGACCGGATAAATATAGTTAAACTTGCTGGCGACCACTGCAAAAGAGACACCGGTGATCACCAAAAAAGTTATCAAAACTCCTTTGATGGTTCGATTGTATTTATTTCCGGTGACTGGTAATACTTGCTCCATTTAGATTATTGGCTTGATTACTCCATTCTTTTTTTTGAAAATACAAATGAAAAAGACACGGTTAACACTGCCACCGAGAGTAAAAACAAAACAATCATCAGACCGGACCGGCTAACATCCAAAATAGAAAAAATCGGTTGAGAAACTACTACTGTCCAGTTCAGATCTTTTGCCTTACCCGAACTAAACAAAGAATATTTTCCGGCCGAGTCATACCCGATTTCCGCTCCCGTCGTTCTCGACCATAACAAATTCGTAGTATCGGACTCAGCCACCCTTTCTCCCACTACTCCTGTTTGGGGTACAAAGAGCCACCGGCCTCCGCCATCAATGAGTGTCACTTTTTGATCCAAAGAGCTCGTGGCGATTTCTTCCAACCGGTCGCCCATGGCGTTGAGGTTCACTGTAGCCACCATGGCTCCAATCACCAAGCCTTTTTCTGTAATTGGGGTCCCAATAATAATCGCCGTGTTGGAGACTCCTGCCAAGGGCTCAACCGTCCGGGAAAAATACTTATTTTCCGCACTCACCGATCGGAAAAATATTTCACTCATATAGTATCTGCCAACCACATCGGAGGAAAATGGATATGAAGAGATTGCCTTTCCGCTATTGTCCAGCACCAAAACTATTCCCAAGTCCGCGTTGCTTTTGAATATTGCCTTGGTAAAACTATCCATCCCGGCCGTGTCGCCTGCCTTAAAGGCCTTTTGAAAGAGAGGATTCTGAGCTATACCATCCAGGGCCGAAAAACCGGAATTGACCACGTTCTCGGCTGTCAATCTCCCAAAATCTGCTTTCTCGGCGAGATTCCGATTGGCGTCCTGCAAAAGAATCGACTGAACAATAGCGATTAAGATAATCACGAGCGAGAAAAACATCAAGACTGTACCAAACATCCTGAATACCATAGGCCGATCGGTCTGAAACTTCAATTTGAACAGTTCCCAAATCGGCTCTATCAGTCCGATCATCCCGGCAATCAAAATAAAAAACGCTCTGTCCCAATAGTTGTTATTAGCGAAATACAGAGCCAAAAAGATCAGCAGTATCCCACAAAACGCCGAAAAGGTTTTGAGTACTTTCTTTTCCCAAAAAAAGCCATAAAGCGTAATCATAATTAAAGAAACTACCACCATCGTCCAGATCCACTTAAAACCGTCCAACATCAACAACAGTCCGCCCGAAATCTGTGAAAGTGACGGGTCTGCCGGGAAAAGCACAAAGATCAAGGCAGTACTGATGAGCAGACCTTGAATAAAGAGCATGTAGGCGGTCGAAGACTTAACCGCAAAGGCGGCCTCGATCAAAATCGTCACTGCAAAAAGCCCATAGATCATAAAACCGTCAATATCGCTCCCCTGAAGCAATATCCACGACAAACCAAGGTAAGTGACAAAGAGAACCACCCTGAAATAATTCGAGAGATTCCGATAACGAACGAACTCCTCTTGAATCATGTCCGCTATGATGAGACCCAGACCGGACAGCATCAGTGAAATTCTGATGGGTGTAAACCAGATAGAAAACCGACCAACGGTCAACGCATCCACTTGTTTGGTGTGCAGGTACATGGAAGCACCCAAAATAATCGAGCTCAAACTGATGAACCAATCAAACAATTTGGGAATAGTTACCCGCTCCTCAAACCATAATTTGATTACCGTCAGCGGTTTTTCACCCCCCAGCTCCTCCAGACTCTTTCCTGGTCGCGGTAAGGGCAAGATGACCGGGCCCGGCTCTGTCGGAGCTACTTCTTCTTTGACCTCCGCCACCATTTTCTCTACCATCTTTTTATCCTCCAACTTTTCTTTGGAGGCACCTGCGCCTAAAAACTTATCTATTTCCGACTGCGGGATTCTAAACTTTCCCTTGCCGATACGGACGGATTTGATATCACCGTCCTTCAAAAATGAATAGATGCTGTTCATTGAATAACCCAGCAGCTTCGAGGCTTCTTTGACCGAGTAAGTTTTTTCCATTTTTTACAATATGTAACAATAATTACAAGTATCTACAATTCACTGTATAGGAAAAACCAACCTATGTCAAACCTCAATCTGTGCGTAATGTTACATTCGTTTAACCAAAACAGTTTTTGATCTGACCACACACGCCTGCGTCCTCCTTTCGTGGTAAAATATCCTCTGTTATAGATCGTAACCAAAATAAATCAAAAGATTATGGCAAAAAAAGGTCCCCGACAACACATGGGTTTGAAGTGCAGTAAATGCGGTCACTTCAACTACATCTCCGAGCGAAACAAAACAAACACTCCCGAGAAACTGACCATCAGTAAATATTGCCGCACTTGCAGAGATCATACCGACCACAAAGAGGCTAGTAAGCTGAAGTAAAACCTTTCCAAACCAAAATGAGGCATCCGATGGTTGGTCGTGATACAATATAGGTTAACTATACTTTGACTTTTGGAGGCCCAAATGCAAGTCGATCCTATCAGCAGTTTGTATATGGTCAGACATGAGGCTGACCACCTCATCAAGCCCGAACAACAAACCCCAGCCGCTGCAGAGAAGTGCCTAGGCTTTCTCCGGGTTTGCACCCACGACGCCGACGCGTCTATCCTCTTTCTCGGCAACCTCTTTCGCGTACCAGGCCAGTTTGACTTCTTCCGAATGGTCCCCCAACCGGAACACCCTGACAGCGGAGTTGGCTCCACCTTTATTATCGGCGGAGACGCCGAGTTCATCCGGAACTGTCGTTTTCTGCAAACCGGAGGTCTTACGATCCACATTGAGACCGACAATCATATTTTTGACTAAGCCAGAGCCACAACTAAGGAGACTGAGATGCAACAAACTCAAGGCCAAGTTCGCACGGTCGTGGCCAACCTTATTGGAGTCACCCGTTCATCGTATGCGGACAAAATGAATTGTGAAGACGCCATCCTCCGCATCACCACGGACCGAGCGGACGTCTCTATCGCATTTATCGAACAACTGGCAAAATTACCTGGAAAACTTATCTACTTCCAGGCCTATGGTACAGACGGGTACGGGAACGAAGGTTCTGTCTTTGTGGCCGGAGGCGACGCCTCCTTCATTGGCTCCATCAGCAACCTCGCCGGCCCGGGAGTCCACGTCGACCCATACTAGCTCAATACCCCGTCTATCCAGACGGGGTTTTTATATCTCTACCATCCCAAACTTTGCAGGCTTCTGGTCACCTTTTTTCGCCACAACAAATATTAGTCGTTTCTCCAATACATAAATCTTTTTCCCCCTGGCGTCTTTGCCAATCCGGTCATCCCACCACCGCTCCTCGAACTCCCACAAGGCCACAAAACGGTCTTTGCCGGCGTAATGGCCATAAGGATCGGCAAACCTCAAATACCCCTTTTTCTTATTGACCTCCAAAGCCACACAATAATGCCCCTGTTCCCCTTTAATCTCAGGAACGCCGGTAATCTTGTTCCAAAAATCACTCCATTTATTAACCGCGTCATCTCCATACTCATCCGAGTTAAAGATCCCCTGCCAATCCACGCCCACAATGTAACCAGCCTCCAACAGCTTATGAATGTCCTCCACGGAGGAGTCTTCTTTTTGCCACACCATCAACTCCGGATAGATCTTTCTTAACCCTTTTGCCAGATCGACCAAGGGGAGGCCCAGTCTTTGGACTGTATCTCTGGCTTTACACGCGTCCACAATAGCCTCCTGATCCAAGCTCAACCCGAGGCTGGAAACCAGCATCTGCATCACCGCGGGACCACAGTAGGACCCCGTCTCTTGCCTAGCACGAGATAATGTAATATTCGACTTCATCAAGCTATTCTATCATCGAGATCCCAAAACCTGACATCCGAGATCTGAAACCATGTCTTACCCCAGTTGTCTAGCGTATTTGCTCAACAGAGCTGCCAGTACTTCGTCGAAGCTCACTCCATGCATGGCCAAAACCTCAGTCATGGGCAGACCCATATCCGGGCCAAAGGCGGTATTTGGATTTGAGTCGGTAAAGTAGGGAATATTTGTGTCATCGTCAACGCGAACATCAAACTTGGCATAGTCCTTGTGCTGCAAACCTGTAAATGCCCGTACAGCTAGCTGTTGAATTTTGGTTGCCAAAGGCTCCTCCACGTGTTTATAGGTATATGCCCGCTCGTCGTCGTAAGACTCAAAGCTAGTAAAGAAATGTTTACCATCCGGCTTCTTTCGAAACACCTTTTGCCCCATGTACACTCTCTTTTTGGTACCATCATCAAAGACTACTACTGTAACCTCCGGCCCATCAATAAACTGTTCCACTATTACCGGGATTTTATAGGTAGAGATCATGTTGTTTACCTTCCTCTGAGCGTCCTTAATGGTCTCCTTCACCGCCTTGTTGTCAATTCCCACACTTCCCCCGCTCTCGTTCAGCTTAACAATCAAAGGTAAGCCAAGATCTTCATTGACTGCCGTCCCCGCCCGGCGAATAAACTGGAAGGCCGGTGTCGGAATCCCATAGGCCATCAAAAGTCTCTTGGTCAGGTTACGGTTGTTGCCAATCACCAAGCCTTCCATGCCCGCTCCTGTATACAAAACATTGGAAAGCTCCAAAGCGGCCGGCACAGACGTCTGCAATTTATCTTTACCTCTCAAGGTGTCAACCAAGTTGATCACCACATCCGGCTTGTCTACCAAAAGATTCGTCAAAAAGTACTGGTCTCCGGTCAGGGCTTTGACAGGAATCCCTAGCGACTTCACTCTTTCCACCACCTCGGCGGCCCTCTCCTCGACTTCGACCTCCGCCTCGTATGAATCTTTTGTCGGGAAGAAATCTCTTTCTACGTGAGAATAGGCCACAATTACCAAATTTAAGTTCTTCAAAGCCGCCTTATCGATCCTCACCTTTATGTTTTTTCGAATTTTTGGAACCCGTACGGTGGGAACAGCAGTCTCCGTTTTTATGTCTTTTCCCGTCACAGAAGCTTCTCCGGCCACGGTTTTAACTTCCATTTGATCTGTCTTAGACTCATCGGTCTTTGTTTCTTCACCAAAATCCTTCTTCTTTTTTAGTCCAAGCAGTTCTTTTATTCCCATACATTCAGAATAGCACTCTCTTGCCCTCTTGGACAATAGCTAATTTAAAGGCACCGTGCCCGCGCTACCTTCGTGTATTATTGACACTTTGATTAAGATAAGCTATAATGCCTTGCACGTTGATTTTCTATTCCCCTCTCCCAAAGGAGTTAATATGACCGTCACTCTGATTTCCCCACCCGATGAGGACCTGCTCCCTGTCATTTGTACCTGTCAAGGCCACAAATGCAAACAGGGCCATCAAGTCACTGAGATTTCCGATTTCACAGTCAAGACTCTATACGGTGCCGACCGTGAATCCCCAACCGGTTCAGAAGAGATTGTGATCACTTGCCAAATCTGTGGCGACTATGCTTTCCCTCCGGAAAAGAAAAGGCAAGCTCTCATCAAGGCTTACAAGGTATGGCAGAAAACCGGTCAAGCTTCTAAATCCACCCAATGGTCTCTGAGTTTCACTTGTCCCGAATGTAACCGAACCTCTGAGATCACCCGTCGCAATCTGACCCCGGGAACCACCGCGGACAGTGCCAACTACGGTGGAGATCATCCAAGTTACGAGGTCAAAATCGTCTGTCCTGTCTGTGAATCCAGAATCAAGGCGCGCGGTAAAATCCCCTCAGGTATTGAGATGCGAGTAATCGCCGATTTCCACAATGCCACCGCCGACTGATTATTCGATCCCGTCTTTCAGACGGGATTTTTTTATATCCTCGCCCAGTCCAAAGTCCAGACACCGTTCCCATACCTATCAAAGTCACGGGTCTTTACAAATCCGGCTTTTTCGATGGCGACAATCGAAGCGACGTTCCCCCTCTCAATCTCAGCCACGATCGTTACCACCAGCCCCATTTTTTCGCGAACAATCCTACATGTGTCCTGCAAGGCGGGTGTGATTAGACCGCCCGGAGCCCCCGGTCTTTTTGCATAGCTAACTTCCAATGCCCCACGCACCAGCTCCGATGGATAGACATAAATGAATCCATGTACTCGTTGAATCTCGGGTCTTTCTGCGTCGGCACCGGCAATCGCCAGTAAGAAGTTGTTACCCTCCCCCTTCTCATTCATCCACTTGCCATAGTGCTTGTGGCTCATATTTCGTACACTAGTCATCCACGACTGCACTCCCGGGCTCTGAACTATTTCCCGCAAGTCTCTCAAATCAAAAAAAGAGTTCGAGTCAAAAAATCTGACCTCATAAGTCTGTCCATCTTTATCAAACGTTTTTCCCTCTGGAACCATAATTAACTATACCAATTATCAAAGCATTTTGGATACCCACCCCGTCCCCGTTCACGCTCCATTTGAGGCTAACCAGCCTCAACATCAAACTACCACTTGACATTATGGGGTAGTTATGATAATATATACCAGTCTCAAGACACGTAAACCCTAATTCTGCTCTACATCCAGGAGGATGACATGTCTGACGGTAAGCACATTACCAGCACGACCGATCGCAAGCCCACCACAATCAACAGCGACCTGACCATCTCGGTCCGCCCGTTCAACGCCGGACCCAAGAGCCGCAAGGGAACCAGCATGGCCACCTTGCAGATCGTCGGCGGCCGCGGCCACTTCACCCGCCACCTGCGCAACACCGCAGGTAAATGGATGGGCACCTTGCCCGAAGTCAAGCGCTGCAATCCCGAAATCGCGGGAAAGGTGCTCGAACTCCGGGCCAAGAACCCCCGCACCATCGTCCTCTGCACCTACGTGGTTGCAGAAGACTGACACAACCCCCAAGTAAAAAGGAAAACCCCTCTTACTGGGGGTTTTTCTTTGTTTACTTTTATGTCTTTTCTGTATCATGAATTATGACTCAGAACGATCTTTCTCAAATCAGAGCCGTTTTCAAAGAAGAAATCCAACAAGAGGTCAAGAAGGTTGTCGAAGACGTTCTCGAAGAAAAGCTTGAGGACAAGTTAAAACCTATCAAAACCCAGCTCGAATCGGTAGAAACTCGGGTCAAATCAGTGGAAATTCAGGTCAAGTCGATGGACAAAAAAATCAACAAGCTCCAAAGGGGTCAAAATATAATTCTGAAATATGTCGACGACCAAGATACTCGTATAGAAAAAACGCGTCAGCCGTATCGAAAACCATCTTAACCTTCCGTCATTGCGAGCCTTGTAGACAAGGCGTGGCAACCTCCCTCCACCAATATTTCTGCTAAAATTACCTTGCTTGGGTCCCTGTCAAAGCGAAGCTAAAGGGGTGTAGTTCAACGGTAGAATCCGGGTCTCCAAAACCTGTGACGAAGGTCCGACACCTTCCACCCCTGCCACTTAACTCTACCCTCCCCCTCTCCGTTGTGACAATTTCTCATATCCTCTTGGTGCACAGTCGGAGCAGGTTAAAGCCACAAAGTTCTGACCCATATGATCCCTGGTATGTTGAATATACTTAGCACCCTTCCCGCAGAAATCACACAACAATGAACTTTCTCCACTACACGTTATTTCGTAAACAATTTCGCTGTGCCCCATCTCGGTCACCGCATCAATGTAGCGCAACTTTTCCTGAGACAGAATCTTACTCGTATCGTATGAATTCAATATTTCTCTTGGCATATATCTCACCCCCTTTCGACAACAAAAAAGCCTTTCGCAAAGAAAGGCTTTTTTACTTATCTACGATTGGTTTATTTGTCTACGTTTTTCCTTTCTTTGCTTTTGTCTTTTTCTTCCAGAGAATTGAGCTATAACGAACTGAGGTGGTATGTCCCAAAAACTCTTGACTAAAATCTAAGGCTTTCATAGCCAGATCGACGTCGAAGTTTTCGTTGGCACCGTGCATATTACAATCCTCATTACAAAGAGGAATCATCAGAGTATCGACTCCCAAAATTTTCTTCACCTCTCCCACAAAAGGAATCGCTCCTCCAACATTTTTCCGGTTCACCTTGCTGCCATAAATTTTCTTCAAAAGCTTTTCAACCGCATCAAAGTATTGGTTTTCTGTATCAATCTTCACCGGGTCATGTAGGCCGCTAAACTTCAACTCGTACTCAACAAACTTGGGCGTTACCTTCTTCACAAACTTTTCAAAACTTTTGGCTATGGCTTCTGCTTTTTGGGAAGCTACGATTCTAAAATTCAGCCTTACCTCTGCCTCTGCCGGCACGATATTGGCATATCCGTGATCCGTGTAGCCGACTTTCAAACCCGTAATTTGAATTGTCGGTCTCAAACCGGTTTGGGTATAAAAATCGACTCCTTTTTCACCCAAGAGTATTTTGACACCAGCCAACTCAGTGAGATCGTTTGCCTCCCTGATCAGTCTCTTATTGTTTAAAAGCTGGGGTTTGGAAATAATATCCGCTCTTCTATAAAACTCGGCGTATTTAATAGAGTTGTCTGCATTAAAAACTTTCGCCAGAAACTTGATCATCTCGGCTCCGGCATTTGGTACACCTCCGCCGAAGATACCCGAGTGAAGATTGTTTCTTCCCGTTTTATAAACCAAGGTACTGTTAAAACCACCTCTCAGCGACACCTCAATGGTTGGTTTGTTGTTGGTCAATTCACCATCGGAAACCACCAATACGTTGCAGGCCAACTTAGCTTTATTTTGTTTCATGAGGTCTGCCAAATCATCGTTGCCGGTCTCCTCGTTGCCCTCAATCAGAAACTTCAAATTGTGACCAAGCTTCCCCTCTTTGATCAGTTCACTAGCCGTGAAAACGTGGGCCAAGATCTGGCCTTTGTTGTCTACCACTCCCCGTCCAAAAAGTTTATTGTTTGCTTGAATAAGATCAAATGGTTCATTTTTCCAACCGTCCTTCTTGGCCGCCGGCTGAACATCGTAGTGCCCGTAAATCATGACTGTGTCCAGATCGTCTGACACATGGTAACTGGCAAACACCACCGGATTAGTCGTCTTTCCGTTCCAAACTTCCACTTCGAATTCCGCCTTCTCCAGTTTCTTTTTCAACCAAGCCACTGTTTTCCTGATCTCTGGTTGATATTTCGGATCCGTTGAAACACTTTTCAGCTTTACGAACTCGGCTAATAACTTCTTGTACTCCTCAAATTTGTTGGTCATATGTTTAATAAACAAAAAACTCTCCTTTTGAGGTGAGAGTTGTAACTTCTAATTACGATATTATCTCTCACCACATCAATCCATACCCCAAAAGGAGCGGTGTTTAATGGTAGTAAGACGATACTGGCTCATACTCCAAATTCTATCACACTTGATTTACAATATTACTCAGTGCCCAAATTAAAATCCAATCACCGCCCGCTTGAACTGGTTTTTGTCCGACATGGAGAGTCCGAGGGTAATGTGGCTGTCAAAGCCGCCGAGAACGGAGACGACAGCTTCTTCACCGACGATTTCAAAAAACGTCACAGCTCCACTTGGGATCTTACTCTTAGAGGCGTCGAACAGGCCATCGCCGCCGGCAAATGGATCCGCGCAAATATCCACGGTGGAGTTTTTGACGGCTACTACGCCTCCACCTACCGCCGTGCCAAACGCACCGCCGGTTTCCTCAATCTTCCCGGTGCCAAATGGAACCTTCGTGACTATATCCGCGAACATGACTGGGGTAATCTGGACGTGATGACCGATGAAGAAAGACAAACCAAGTATCCGGATGTTATGGACAAGCGCGAAATCAACCCCTTTTACTTTTCTGCTCCCGGTGGCGAATCTTTGGCAGAGGTACTCATCCGCGCCCGGGTCGGCATTATGGCTACCCTTTATCGAAAGCTTCCCAATAAACGCGGTATTGTGGTCACTCATGGCAACATGATGTGGCCCATCCGCATTATCATGGAAGGCTTACTGCCCGACGAATACCTGGCCCTCAAAAAGAAAAAGGACCCCCTAGACAAGATCAACAACTGTCAGATCTTTCAATACACCAGGATCAATCCCCAAACGCACGAGATCTCCGAAAAATTTACCTGGATGAGGTCCGTTTGCCCCTGGAATCTCAATCCCAAAAATGATGCCTGGCGCCCCATACTCCACAAAAAGTACTCCAACGAAGAACTGGTTAACTAACAAGCCTCCTAATATTCCATATTGGTATACAATATAGGTTGTAGCAACTTGAAATTTAAAAGGAGATAACCATGCTCTACGATTCGCACGAAGCAATTAGAGATGCCATTACTTCACTCCGAAATCTCAACGCCTTGATCCGGGAACGTCACCAGGCAGGATATGTCCGAAAAGAACGGCTCCAAGAGTGGGTCGTCCTGGGACGCTTCTACTTCGATTCCTGTGGCAACTGCTGGAAATATACCGGCGGCTCGATACCGGCTGAAGTCTTTCCCGACCTCCCCAAAGTTATGAGACAGACTGAGTTTTCAGCGTTTATCAAGAGGTCATCTCTTCCCAGCAAAACATCTTCGTTTACGTGTTCGATTGGTGATGATATACCTCCTGCCGATTTATTCTGTCCGGAATGCGGCACCCACTGGACGGTTCAAAACTGTCACGATACCGTGATAGAACACGAGACGAGAACTGTAGACCTGAACAAAAAAGCCGGCCAGAGATTAGTTGACGTCGTCGGACGCTGGAAAATGAACGGCTATGCCGTCTGGAGACTACAACCGGGCAAATCCATTCGCAATGACATTTACATCGATTCCTCAAATAAGTTGGGTTGGATCGAGCCGGAAGGTGAGTATTTCATCAATCCCGGTGACGAAGCCCTGGCCAATATCTGGACTTACCGGCACCACAAATGCCATCGCCAGAACCAACTCAAACGAGAACAGGAATACTTCCAAAAAATCTTCACCGAAGCCGGGTTCCAGGAAATCTGGCTCTCACCGATCGAAAACAAATATTGCCCCTGTAACAGTTGCGCTCCCTGGTTTGAAGTCGTCGTCAACAGCATTCATTTCACCATCGGCTGGCGCAAAAGAGTCATCAGCATTCAATCAACCGATCCCCGAATAATCTTCGACAAAATGTTTCCCAACGAAGAGACCACCAAGAGCACTCATGAGATTCACGCTTGGGGACGCGAAAAATGCATCGAGTACCTCTCGGCCATCAGAAAAATCGTTAAATAAATTTCCGTTCAACCCCTGCCGTTGGCGGGGGTTTTGTTTTACCACATGGGTATACTCACCGACTTGATATAATTCAAAACTGTAAGCACTCTTAAACCTTATTTTTATCTTTTACGGAGGTAAACCATGCCTGAGAATACTTTCAACGTTGTTTTTGAGTACGACGAAACTACCGGAGGGGCTTACGGAGTTCGCACTTGGACTTCCTACCGCGACCAAGCCGAAGCCGAGGCTATGACCAAAGTCAGAACCAATGAAAAGATCATCGCTCAAGGTGTTTCCGACGAAGAGGCCTTGGATCTTACCAGCCTGACTCCGGAGATCTGCCGCCTGATGTGCGCGGTTGAACAAGCCTTTCAGGACGAGATCAGGCCATCGAAAGAGATGATCTCGTTCCATATGTCCAACGCTAAATACGCCATCGCCGCGGACAGACAACGGATCTCCGAACGCCACTTGGTTCGCCACAACGGCCACAGATACATCCAGGCGGCTAGAAAACTGTTGGCAAGTAGACCGACGTTCAAAACCGCCTCCATGCAGGGAGCTATGATTTTTCTCCAAAACCAACAGGGTCAGGTGGTCTTGGATCTCCAGGATTTCACCTTCCCCCGCGAGTAACTGCCATCTCAATTATTCCCCGCCATCCGGCGGGGGTTTTCATAAAGCCTATAGTTGACATTTCTTTGATACTGCTCTATAATTCACCGAAACACACCCTAACAACTAAGGAGCAATCATGAAATCTTCTCTTAAGCTGAGTATGTTCCCGCTTTATACATTCACCCTTGGCGGTATTCTCACGATCATCTTCGTCTTTTTCACTCTTCACCAAGCGGGGGAAATCATTGGAGTTGGGCGAGTCATCGCAGGCGTGACTGTGGTGCTTCTATTTGCCTTCATGGGATACGGGGTATCTCTCATGAACAGCACTAATTTTCACCGTAAAGTCGCCAATCCGGTCGTTCTGGAGAAGTTGTCTCCCGAAGTTCGATACTGGCTTAACGGGGAGACCTGGGCCAGATACTACGGGCACGATGAAGACTCTGGTCAATTCAAGTTCGGGATTTGGGGAAGAAACGATCTTACCGATCCAAATGACTACGAACTGATCCCGCCTTGGAAAGTCAAAGCCTATTTCTCCCTCTCACAGGAAGTTTTTAGCTAGAGCCATCTCCCCGCCATCCGGCGGGGATTTTAGTGATAAAATAAACCCCATAGTACCTTAAACCAACTACGGAGGCTGAACATGAAGTCCCCTCTCAAATACTCCAAGTGGCCAATTGTTCTTTATGGCCTTGGAAGTCTTATTCTCTTTGGCTTAACTCTTAATTCGTATTATCTATCCGGAGGAGTTATTACACTTGAGAGAATCTTCTGGCTTATAGTCGGAGTGGGAACCTCTATGCTTGCCGGCTGGTGGATTGCTATCAAGTTTACCGGCACTATATTCCATCGTCAGGTTGACCGCCCTATAGAACCTTCGGATCTTCAAATCCTGCAAACCTATTGGTTAAATGGAGAGACCGCTGCTGTCTTTATTGGCAGGCTTGATCATCCAGGCACATATTTGTTCCACATTCACGGACTCAACAAAAGGCACGATCTCCTTGACGCCAAGGCGTTAACCTTCGACCAAGTGAGTAAATACATTTCCTCTCATAAGGAGCACAATGAAAAATCCCGTTAAGTACGCCTGGAAGTCTTTTCCTTCACTTATGCTCATTAGTGCCGTTTTCGTCCTGTTTCTAGCCTGGATCAGCAACGGCGCCACACCCATGAGCCTTCTCAAAGGCATCGCGATGTTGGGGATGTATCTTGTCCTCCTTTTCCTTGATGCAATCCTCATTGTTCGCTGGGGAACTATTCTCAATCGCAAGGTTGACCACTCCGTCATCCCCGAAGAATTAGTCGTCGGTCAGAGATACTGGCTGAATGGCGAAACATGGGCTGACTATGCAGGCTTCGAAAGCTATACCGGGCAATATATCTTTGCCATTTACGAAGTACACAACCGTAATGATCCACACACCAGGCTCCTCCGTGGACAAGTAAGCCAATACATCTCCAAAGAACAAGAAGTCTTCGAATAATAACGACTCTAGAGGCACATAAGTGCCTCTTTTTTGTACTGTGTCTGTCCGGCCAATGGTATCAATCTATTAACCAAGACATCACTTTTTAGTAAAGTAGTCATCACCAATTCTCTGTCAAACCACTCCAAACAATTTCCAAATATCACAATTCTCGACATTTCCTCACTTCTTTCCAAAGCAATCACATCCTCCCTTCCCAAGATGTCATCCCAAGCGTAGACGAGGAATCTCACATTAATAATACACTCACCCACCACTCTTGCATTTTACCCACATTTGTGGTATATTATGGGTTAGATATCAACCGTGATAGCCACGGTCAAACATTAAAAAAGACAGGAGGTGCGCCATGCGCCTACAAGTTCTGGACGGTGGACGTCTGTCCCTCGTTGAAGAGGGAGAGACCGTTCTTATCCTAGAGGGCAAGATGAGCCTCAGAATTTCTCCAACCGAGCTTAGGCCGGAAGTCATGTTCTTACCTGATAGCAAACTTCCCTCCAGTTTCCACATTGGAGACGAAGTTGTGTCTGACGGAGAAAATGCTCTTCTTTTTCGAAGGTGGCAACCGCTTCGAGCGGATACCACCATCGTGACCCACGACGATGAAGCCCGTTTGGAGGCAAGAATCGCCATCGAAGCCGATGATCCGGCTGACGATCCTGATATGCCATTCTAACTACAGGAAGGAGGCCACTATGTTCCTCACTGCAATACTTCTTGGTGCGTTGGTGTTCTTCATCATACGCACGATGTAACTTTCTCCCCGATAAAGCCCCGACATTGTGTGCGAGGCTTTCTTTTTTTATCTCAGCTATACGATCCGTGCATCGGCCACCACAGCGCAAATCTGCTAAAATTCCTCATTCTTTGACATCAAGGAGACCTCATGATCCTCATTCTTTTCGCGATCGGTTCATTTGCCGGTGGTCTCTACTTGCTGGCCACCTTTCCCAACCTGTTCATGGCCGCCATTGCTCTTTTCTTCGTGGGGTCCTTCCTGCTCTTCCTTATGACCCAGGGTCAATCTCGTTCAACCACCGAGGCTCCCCCTCCCAGCACCCACAAAACAAAGTAGTCACCATAGGCTAAATAATATCCCATAGTTGACAAAATGTGGTTTAGGTGATATACTCTAGCACTGTAAGTACATTGAGTGGGCACCCGCCCAACTCTCCACCCTCAGATTCAGATTCCCAAGGAGAACGCAAATGACCACAACCGCATTCGTTGCCCCCCAGCCTTCCATGTTCGTCATGGCCAAGGTCGAAGAACTGCAAAAAGCAGCCGCCAAGGCCGAAACGGCCATGGGAGATGCCTCCAACCTGCCCTTCCTGACCTGGAACCGCAAGGGCAAGATCGCAACCGCCCGTGCGGCCTACGATGCCGCCATGGCGGAACTGACCGAAGCCCGCGAAGAACTGGCCGTATCGCGCGACTACGAAGCCAAGATGGCCACCGAGAATGCCGCCGCGTCCAATCAGGGTCGCAAGGATGCCATCGACGCCGCCCTCCTCTTCGCGCCCGAACTGAAGGGCATCGCCCGCACCGGGCTCAAGGAAGCCGCGAATGAACTCGACGCAGTCGAGAACGCCCGCAAGGCCCTCGCCCTCCGCGAAGAACTCGCCCTGGAAAAAGCCACCGCGGCGCGTACCCTGCTCCGCAAGTAATCCCGCGCACCCGCGCAAACGTCCCCCCGACAGTGTCGGGGGGATATTTTTTGGCAAAAAACATGCCAAACCCCAAGATGCTCAAGTGGCCAGCCTCTTAAGCACTTCTTCCTCCAGCATCCCAGTATCTACCGGTGCCTGCTTGAGGCGGTCTTCATCCGTTTGCGAGGCTGATAATATTACCTTCCAATTTTTTAAGTGTTTTTGAAGTCTCTCTCGGATCTTGTTCATGACAATAGTTTCGTTGGGGTAGGCTTGGCGGGACTCCTCCGCGGAAGCTCGAATACCGGTCAATAGATGAGTTCTCGCACGCGCGTTTCGGCTGGTTTGCCTACCTCCACCACCCGCCTTGACACTAGCCGTCAGCTTCTCCCAGTTGCTCATTTCGCCTTCATTTATTACCAAATCATCTGGATCGTGTATATTTTCCTTCAACCAGCCTAAATACTGTGTTGTGCATTTCATTTCTACCGAACCGGCATCCTGGGACTTTATATATTCCAGCACGTCCTGAACCTCTGCTGCCGGTGATTTATCCGAATTTTCAGCCCGATTGACCGTATTTTCAGCCTGATTTTGTCGCACTTCTTTAGCATGCTCTCGCAAAGTCAGGTCACCCTGTCGTTTTTCACCCTTTTTTCCTCCCCCACCACCCCCGGCCCTACCTTGCTCAAAATCATCAAAGTCATCAGGATCAACTCGGAGGGAATATTCGATTTCCATAAGTTCGATTTTACACGTTTTAGTTGCATTTTTGCCAAAGCAAAGCCCCCTTAACGGGGGCTTTTTTGTATTTGATCAGTGCGGCCTCACTCCGCACGAATGAATCGGGGCGTAAAGACGCCCGGAGGAAAAGCAGTATAACCTCACGGTCCATTCAGGTTTCTCCTTTTATGGTTTGGGGTTGACGAGGAATTGCCTCAACAACCGGTGATGATCCTGCTTTTTAAGTGCTCCTCACGCGTGTGAGGATGTGCCTAGTATACCACAGTGTTATAGGTCTGTCAAGAGCTTGCCACTAGGCACAAAAAATCCCCGCTCACTTGGAGCGGGGATCATCGATCTGGGATCGGGGTTATTCCGGCTTGGCGCCGGAGCCCTTCTTCTTTCCACCCTTTTTCTTGCTCTGCTGGCGATCAGGATCGTCACCCTGCTTGCGGGCTTCTTTCTTCTGATCGCGCGCCTTCTTGGCGGCGCCATCTTGGCGCTGGCCGGGGCGCAGGCTCTGAAGGTCGTCCAACTCGCGCTGGCGATTCTTTTCAATCTCCGCCTGACGGGCGCGCTTCGCAGCCTTGAGGGCCTCCGGGCTCTGTTGGGGCGCGGCCGGTTTCTGCGGGGCAGATGCCTTCTTGGAAGAGACCTTCGGCTCGGGCTCGGTCGTGTAGCAGACCTTGCACAGGCTCGGAATGAAGGATTTCTTGCCCTCACCCTTCGGCGTGATCATCTCAACGGGGGTGCCACAGTGGCACCATCCCGCCTGGACGTAATTGCCAACCGCGAAGGTCAGCTTGTCGAGATCCGCGAGCAAGGGCTGGATGTCGTCCTTGCCTTCAGGCCACAGGTTGGCCATTCGAGTTTCGATGGAGACGTAGACGCAGAAGGCGGGACGTTCGTCGAGGATCTGGGCGCGGGACATGGCTTCTTGGCCCTTGTGCCCCTTGGCGTCCTCGGCCCGGACCCAGTTGGTCCATGTGTCGAGAGCCGTCTGCCAGGCGACGCGCACGGGCTCGGTTGCAGCGAGGTAGCGCTGATAGGCGGCGGCCTCGTCGGCCAAACGGCCGATGTACTGGCCGATACGGCCGTACAGTTTGATAAGACCGATGCGATCGCCCTTGTCCTGGAGGACCTGCATGTCTTTCCACATCATGTCCTTTTGGTCGTTGTGACCTTCGATCCCATTGATGCGGACGGTCAGCTTGCCGACCATCTCTTCGACGGTATCCTCGTGGCGAGGCTTGCGGACGGGCTGTGCGGTGGGCTGGGTCATGGAAACACCTCCTAGGGTGTGGAGCTTTTAAGGGCTCCGGGTAGAGTTTTGAATGTTCCCCCTTACGGGTTCGTCCGTAAGTTCGGACGTGATAGGCGGAATTATAGCATAGCTATAGGTCAATGTCAAGCCTATCTCAAATATTCTTCACTCTCTCCACGAACTTCAGTTTGTACCTGATCCCAGAATACGCCGCCTTCACAAGCAAGTTTACGATAAAAGTCACGAGCATCAAAAGCCCGAAGTAGATCATCCCCTGGCTAGTTACCTTCGGCAAGCTGTCGCGGGACAGGTAGCCTATGATCCCCCCAACCACTCCATAAGTGGTTATCAGCTGGAGGCTCTGAATACTCTTGTTTGTCGCTTGGCCCTTGATCTCAGCAATCACCCCAATGGCAGCCGCCAAGTAATTGTTGGTCATTACCCAGATCTCTTTGATATAGCCATGGGTGTTGGTAAGCACATCAAATTTGTACTGGAATACGTTCGACAAATGATCAGCCAACTTCATCTCCTTGGCAATGTCAGCTCTGGTATGCACGTACGCACCCATCTGGTTGATTCTGCTACTGATGAGGTTAATGGTTTTTTGGTAAGCATCCAGCTGTAGCCGAACCTTCTCGACTTCCCTGCCTCGGATTAGCTTCCGCTCCTTGATCTCGGAAATTTCCTCCCATAGCTTCCGGTGTATGTCCAAGTACTTCTGAAGCTGATCCTTGAACTCCCGGAAAAATATTTGCATCTCCACCAGCCCTTCCACAAAGTCCTTGTACTCCGGCTTAGCAATCAAGAATATAAATCCAGGTGTTTTTTTTACTGTTAGCTCAGGTGAGTCTATGGTGCTGTATATTTCCCCAAACTGTGCATCCAGAGCAAATTCCTCCGGGTCTTTGTCAATCACCCCCACCGCAATCGGGTGAACAGTTTTTATGTTCGCTAGCTCCTTCGGGGTCGGGGCACCAAGCGAGAAAATATACGCGATTGCAGGAGCAAACTTATCGTCATAATAACTTTTTAATTTCTCTTTGGCTTCATCAATATCACTCGAGGATTGTTTCAGAATATACAACCCATCCTCGTAATACTGAATCTCAATCCCCTCCTTTGTTTCGGCTCTCACATACTCCAGATAGCCAGCCTTACGGCTAACTTTAACCAACTCCAAACCAGTGTGGAGTTTCTTCAGCCTCTCCTTGGATAAAGGTAGATCGCTTTTGGCTTCAGTAAAGAAATCCGCTATCTCCGTCAGGTGCAGAGTGGTTCGCTGATACCATCCGCCGAAGTAAACACTCAGTTTCGTCTTTTCGGGCATACTTTCATATTACACTGTCGTCGTGCTATATTTACGGCAAGTCTTGAACGTTAAAATCAGCTGAAAAGGAGGGCCCCCATGACCCCCAAACCACGCCGAAAAAAAATAAAAGATCCCCCGTTTGAAGACTGTGTCAGTATTGACACGCCCATCGAGCTTTTCCAAATTCAGCAACTCTTACGCACTGCAGGCGCAGTCCTAGTCGATCTGCAGACCGGACTGGTAATTAAGGGTTTTGTTGATTTGCCGGAGATCGGCCTTGTCGACACCACCAAGAATCATCCAATCAGAAAAGGCCTTGGATTCATCCCCCCTGTCGCACCAGCACCCCCAGACTATAACTTTATTGATGTGGATGCAATTCTCCTGGTCAACCAAGATTACCTCGAGAAGGGCCAACCACCCTACTCCATTCTTGTTGTGGAGGATGCCGACATAGATAAGTGGGCGGAGCTAGCCTATGCCATCTGCCTTCAGTTTGTCACCAAGGTCGATGGCCAACCCAAACCCTCGGTTACAATCAAGGTGGGTTCCTTGGCTGTTTCCGACGACAATGATCCAAAATCAGCCATCAACGCCGTCCTCCGACGCCGGCAGGGATATGGTTTCGAAGATGCCGACGCCGTTTCCGGCCAATTCATATTTGACGAGAGCCAATATTTTGCCGATGAGGAAGACGATGACGAGGGTGAATAGGCTCAAAGCGCTTGACTTTTGACCCATAATGGTATATAATCACCCACAGTCAAGAACACGAAAAACCTATTCCCGAGGAGATTCCAATGAATGAATTCAAGAATCGTATGCTGTTATTCCTGGCCAATAATAACGTCACCATCTCCAACCTCACCGTTATCGCTGGCCTCGTCCTGGCCAATGTGATCACCCTGCCGCAAGCCGCCTTCTGGCTTGCTGTCGGACTCGCCGTGTACGGCATCATGTACCTGATCACCCGCAACCGCTAGTTGGTCACCCCCACCCCGCCCCGTCTCAACCGAGACGGGGCATTTTTGTGTCTTGACAACCCATAGAAACCAGTCATGATATAATCTCGCCATGAGTTGATGAGGTATGCACATTTATTTGAGAGGAGAGTCTCCATGCTTAAGAAAACGCTATTAATCGTTGCACTGGTACTTATTGCCTTGATGGGGTATAGCCTCTTCGCTACCTCTTCATTCGGCGCCATCATAATGGTTGTGATATTCGCCTTTATAGCCTTCGTCATCTACAACGAATTTGTTACCAGAGAAGCCAGTCAAGAAGAACAAGAGCGCTACTGGGAAATAGTTCAGAGTATGACGGACGTCGGCATAAGCCGCAAAACTGCAATCAACAATCTTAACGAACTAGTCAGAAAAGGTTACTCTCTTCCCAAGATACTCGAAGAGGTAGACAAGTCCATCGCCGCCACACAACAGAAATCCAAACGAGAATTCTTCCGCCGTTCACCTCGCTGAAATCAACCCCCGACCAAAAGTCGGGGTTTTGTTTTATCCTAGAGAATGAGATAAAATACCGCAGAACAAAAATCGTACCTTAAGGAGACACCATGCCCGTATTGACTCTCAAACCATTATCCTGCAAAGTTCAGGATTTTATTAATGCCTGGAAAGCGGCCAACGGTTCGGGTCTATTTCCAATTCACCCGCAAACAGGTAAACGTATTTCAGACATTCTGCCGGACATTCCCAATATCGGTTTGTCAGCCAAGAAGACTCCGGAACACCGTGAAATGGGATTCATCGGCTCACCTGATGATGAAACCCCCAACGACCAAGAGGCTACGTATGAGATTCAGGCTCTGTTGAATCTGAAAGTCGATCCGGAAAAACTCCCACCGGAACTGAAAGAAATAAGTGGACCCTTTTGGCTTTTATAGAGCTGATTGAAAGCAGTCTCTTGTCAGAAATCGAAACCCTTGCCGGCGCACTTTCCAAAGAACTCGGTGTCGACATCGTCATCCTCCCCGCTCAACTCCGAGACGAGGATACACAACACCTCGAGGCTCGCCCAGTAAACACCCAATTCCCGAGTGTTATGATGTGTCCTATCATCAAACCGGTTAAGAAAGAAATTTAGTCCTTCCCCCCGCACTCTAGCGGGGTTTTTTTGGCCTCAATCACCCGAAAATCAGTATGTGTACAATAGGAATCAATTGTGAAAACCAGAATCGTCACCATAGGCGGAGGCACCGGTGCCCCGGTCATAATCCAAGCCCTGCTCCAGGCGGGTTTCACCGATCTTTCCTGTATTTGCGCCAGTATGGACTCCGGTGGCAAGACCGGCATTATCCGCTCGGACGAACGTGATCAGGTTATCGCCATTTCCGATCTTCTCCGCAATCTTCTTGCACTTATCACCTCAGCCAATCATAAGAAGAACATCTCGGCCTTCACCGATATGGTTTCTTTTGTCGACGGCCGCCAAAGAAATCTGGGTTACACCATCTACTACGCCCTGCTCGAAAAATATCAAAATAATTTTCTGCGGGTTCAGGAACACTTGGAAGAACTTTTGGGTATCAGGTTCGGTGGCACCGCCATCCCCATTACCACCGACTCCAGCAATCTTTACTTCAAGACTAAAGCCGGCCAAATTTTCCGCGGCGAGCACGAGCTGGATAAACAGTCTATGTCCAAAAACACCATCACCAAACTCTGGCTCGACCCCAAAGTCCAAGCCTCCCCGGAGGCTATTAGGGCTATCAAGACCGCCAAATATATTATCTACTGCCCAGGAAGTCTCTATGGCTCAATTCTCTCAAACTTTCTCCCCGATGGCATCAAAAAGGCTCTCAAAGCCTCAAAAGCCAAGAAAATCCTCATCACCAATCTGGTGAGCAACCGCAATCAAACTCATCACTTCACTCCCAGAAAATATCTCCATATTTTTCAAAAATACACCGGCCTCAAAAAGCCATTTAATATCCTTTTGGCTCCGAAACAATCCAAGATGCGTTTCAACCGGCTACACCCCAAGATTGCCGCTTCATACGCCTGTGAACATTCTCATTTTCTCGGCTGGTCATCCAAAAAATTAAGGGGTCTTAGCCGACACCACATCAAAGTGGTAACTTCCAATACTATCTCCATCACACCACAGCTCAATCGCCTCCGTCACGACCCGACGAAACTCGCCAAAATTCTCAAAAAAATCATCAAATAAAAGCCCCCTATCACTAGAGGGCCGGTTCTTACTTGAGCAATCTGCCGGAAACTGAGTCGTATTCCCTTGCCCTCAAAATTTCCACCCCTGAGGGGATCTCCTCTTCAGGAACCGAGGTAAACTTGGTGGGATAATCAGACACCAATTTATAAACCCTACCGTCAGGCAAACGAACGTAATCACCTTCAGCCAAATGCCTTGAATCAGGCACTACTGCTGGGTCGGTCGTAAAATAATTCGGTATTCCGGCAATTCCAAAAATAACCGTCATTGTAAAGACCTCCATCGGTTTTGTTAGAGTTCCATCAAGTGATTTTACACCAAAAACAAGACCATTCTTCCGGCTAGATAAAAATACACTAACCGTCTAACAGCTTCCAAAAAAACAAATCCGTTTCACTTCATGCCTTCCAAGAACAAAGCCTGCCAAAATCCACATTTTTGACGAAAGGTCCTTCAAAAGCACTTCGTGCTCAGTTTCCCCTACTCAAATCTGCCCCTGCTCCACTTTGACATCCTTCGAAAGTGGGCCTTCGTTAGAGATATGGTCCGTTTTGATGAGAAGGTCACGTAGAACGGACAAATGGTCTATCCCTGACAGCAATCATCGGTACATCAGCCAAGCATAGCTTGGCACTAGGGCTGGCAGGATTGGGGTCTTTCCCCGTTAATACAAAATTGGGTGAACTGGTCACGACTCACGACTTTTGATCAGATATCTGACACTACGCTCCCCTTAAGCGGAGCTTGTGGAGGAAAAACCTCCCAAGTCCTGACACAGCTTCTAGGGCCATATTCATTTAATACTTTTTTCACAACCAAGTCAAATTACAAAAAGCCCCGGCGCAAGCCGGGGCAAATCACTACTCCATTCCCAGCACTCCGGGAGGCGGGATTCGAAAACTTTCCAAGTTTCCCTGTCCAAATCCAATGCAAACACTTCCCTCCGGAAACTTCTCCCAGGCCGGGTCGATACGCACAGGGAGCTGGTAATCAGACGCACCAACTACCACCACCCCCGCTCTTTCGATATAAAGATCCCTCAGGTGGAGAATCAACACCTGCCCGTGGGCGTCTGCGGGTAATTCTGTCCATAACTCTTCGCCGATTACTGTCAGAACATCTCTGACGGTAATGCAAGCATTTAGTGGATCCATGCCCAAACTGTTCCAGATGTGCACATTGGTCAGCATCAAGGACATGGTCAAATTATCCGACAACATAATACTTCTCGTCAGATGGAACACTTTTCACCTCGTCTAACCAAGATTAACGTACCCCATAATTGTACCACTGCTCCCAGCCAACTTCCATCCTAGACAATCCATGCACAAAAGATTACAAGCGTGATAAAATAACTCGATGTCTCGACCACTTGAATTTTTACGCTCGGTCAAGCTGGAGCTTGCCCAAGTAAAATGGCCCTCTCACAAAGAGGCCATGAAGATGACTGTGTTGGTAATTGTCACTACCATCATTGTCGCTCTCTATTCCGGTGGACTAGACTATATCTTTACCGCTGCCTTACAAACAGTACTTAAACGTTAAAACAAAATGAAGCTAAAAGAAGCCAAAGTACCAGCCATCGATTCTAACGCCGCTCTCAAGGTGGCCGATCCGAATCATATCATCATCACTCCGGAAGTCCCCGACTCCGCTAGGTGGTACGTCGTTCACACCCAGTCCGGTCACGAAAATCGCGTTGCTATTACCCTGAAAACCAGAGTCGAATCGATGGGGTTGACCAACAATATCTATGAAATTCTTATCCCCACTCAGGAGAAAATCAAAATCAATAAAGGCAAAAAGATTACCATCAAAGAGAAACTTTTCCCCGGCTATATCTTGGTCCGCATGATCGTCACCGATGATGCTTGGCTCGCTGTTCGTACCACCCAAGGAGTTACCGGCTTTGTCGGCACCGCTGATCAGCCCACCCCTCTTCCGGAAAACGAAGTCAAAGCCATCACCGCCTTCGGCGAACAGGCCGCACCTAAGTTCCAATCTGCCTATACTATTTCCGAAGCAGTCAGAATCATCGAGGGACCATTCACCGACCTTTTGGGGACCATCTCCGCGATCGACGAGGCCAAAGGCAAGGTCATCGTCCTTGTCTCCATCTTCGGCCGCGAAACTCCAGTGGAATTGGATTTCTTACAGGTATCAAAGATTTAATTCTGTAGGGGCGATTCGTGAATCGCCCGTTCCCCTAGACAAAGTTGCAGTCCCATAGTTATTGATGGTATAATACCCCAGATCGCAACCTTTGACATTCTCGGAGGAAAAATGGTATCAGAATTAGCATTGTTGATCGCTGTCCTGTATTTCTTAGTTCTTGTTCTTTCCAGCTACATCATCGCGAAATCCAACGATAGCACCACCAAATCATTCGGCATGTTCTTGGGTTTTGTTGTCAACATTGCCTACGGCTTCACCATGGGTGTACTGGGTATCATCTTTCTCGCGCCAATCATCAATATTCTCTGGCTCCTCATTCCAGCTATCGCCGGTAACGTAATTGGCTATATGTTGGGACGTCTCGATAGATAAATACCAGAACAATTAACTTTCACTTCATCTCGACAATCCCGCTGCAAAGCGGGATTTTTTGCCACAAAAAAGAGGGGGTACTTCCCCCTCTCAAACATTACCTGCTACTTGTGACGTGCATAGGCCAGGAAACAAATAGCGAAGGCCAGCAAACTAATCGAGGCGGCCAAGAATTGCGCAGTGAAATACAAGTAGGCAATCAGCCAAGCCGCAGCAACCACCAGTGCATACGGAGCAAACAACAGGAGCGTTGCAATCCAAACACCGCCAACAAGCCGAGTGATTATGATTGCGTGATGAAGGCGGACCAGTAACCAGTTTATTACAGGTTTATCCATTGTTCCTCCTTCTAGCTTTGGCGCACCAACCACTTCCAGATCAGATTGGTCACGATGATCAAGCCACCGGCGACTACAACGGTGATGATCCATTCCGTATGTGCGGTGAAAAACAGCACTCCGACCAAGATCGGTACAGCCACAAGCGACACCTTTGCCAGCAGGTTGTAGCCACGAGCGAGCCAGTACACAAGGTTCCAGTAGATCCTTGAAGGCAATCGATTATCAGCCATGGTATCTCCTCTTTTTACAGTTTTTCAGGTACGAACAAAACATTCTAACGCCCTATAATACCACAAACACGCTCAAAAGTCAAGCTGCCAGACACGCATCCAGGTACAAAAAAGAGGGGGTACTTCCCCCTCTGAGCGAACGACTTTACCGGTGAAAAACAAAATAGAAGAAAATCGCCACAAACGCCACAAACAAGATAAAGGCGAGCACAAAACTGATCATCCCGGCGAAGTGGAGCCACAAAATAACGGCACTTACCATTGCGGGGATGACAAAGAATACAGAGATTGCTTTTAATCCAGCCATTGTTTCTCCGGAAAGAGCATTTTCATACCAGATTCCGCAATTTCCACATCCTGATCCTCGGTTCCTCCGGAAAAGCCAACATATACGCAATAGTCTCCTTCCTGGCGAAGCAGGCCACCACGATACGCGGACTCGCCTTTCCTTAGACTGCCCGGAAGGTGCCCACTCCGATAACCTGTCCCCATCATCACTGCCAGTTTTTCCATAGCGATACCAAAGTGGTTGGTACCCAAGTCACCTTCGCCGCGAGAATCGCGCTGAAAACGACCCTCGACAATGGCAAATTGCAAATTCCGAATATTGGTTCTGGCCTCCTGGACCGAAATGAAGGCCACTCCGTGTTCGATCCCCATTCTCTTGGCTATGGAGATCATCGCCGTCAAAGCCCCGATCTGGATATACTCATTCGCAAACAGCTTGTTGTTATCCATTCCAACCATCCTCCAAAAAATTTTTTAAAGATCAGGACGTATTTTACATCAAACTTGACGGCCGTCCCCATTTCTGCCATATTTAAATCACACCTAGTTATGAAAAACCTTAGCGGTCAAGAATCACTTTGGGTCGCTTTCCCCATCCTTGTTGTCATCCTCATTCTCATTGCCGGGCTAATCTTTCTGCCTCGTGTCCAAACCGAGATCCGTAGCAAAGCTTCCGAGCCCACTCCCTCAGTAATAATTACCCCAAGGAGACTCACACCCGCACCGGCTCCTGAAATTGTCTGCAGTGCTCTCTATAGCCCAGTTTGCGGCGCCAACGGCGTTACCTACCCCAACTCCTGTGAGGCCAATCTGGCCGGAATCACGAACTATTTGGAAGGAAAGTGTGTGAAACCAACCACCACCAAAACCCCTGCTCTTCAGTACAATCTACCCACCACCAATTAGCTAGACAAATCCCTTAGATTGATACCGTCCGGAAAAATCATTTTCCTAATTTCTTCGTCGTTTATATCACCTGGATTAAATACGTAGTAGACATCTCTACCTCCTCGAACATATGTCCTGGCCTCACCGTTTGCCACAAACGAGTCCCCAAGCACCGTAAGTAAACCAGTATACAAATTGACCAATACTCCACCTTCTTTAACACACAGATAAAAACTGCCCTTCGGAACCATGTCGTAAGTCGAAACCATCACTCGCCCCAAACTCCATTTTTTTTCCAACTTCTCGTTTTCCCTACCCATACCCACAATTTAGCATATTTCATCGAACCGGGTGTAAAATACTATATCGAGTAAAGTAATTTAACATTAAGGAGGTGGCCATGTCTGACCAGTTCATGTCCTATCAAGGATATTCCGGCCCATGCACTTTCAAAGTTCAAGGACCAAACTCATTATTTTATAAGGGTGTGGCGAATAACAATGCGCAAGTATTTACAGTACCGGGCGTAGGAACAGTTTCCATCTACGATTTTCGCCCAAACACCATCCGCGCAGTCTCAACGGCCGTGCTGACCGGGGATTTTGGTCCGGTAATCAAGGCCTTCAAACAAACCGCTTCGGTAACTGTCAGCCAGGAAGCCGGACATTTCTACATTGAAGTTGAACCCATCAACTCCTGGTTCCTTAGATTTCTGGCTTGGTTAGGCAGCAAGAAAACCATCTGGATCTCTACCAACGTCGGTCAGAGCCTACCCATAAAGAGTTATCTTTTTTGCGAGCACTTCCGAGCTCGTGGCCACCGGTTTTCGGTTTTTAGTCTCTACACCCGATAAAGGATGGGTTCTCATGGAACTACAAAAATGTAGGGCTGTAATTGGCGTCTATCGCACCAATCACCCCAATTGGCATCAGGCACAGACTGACTACGCCATTTCAACGCTCGGACTGTCACTAGACGAGTATATTGGGTCGGTAATTCTAATGAATTACTATTTTCAGAGTATGGGAATAATTTCCGACTTTGTCGTCAAGGTAGCGGGTAGACTCGAGAAGCCACCCAAGCTCAATAAAGCCAACTTCTACAAGGCGGTGGAGATAGCTTCGAAAATAGCAGCGCTAGGAATGAACTCAGAGGCGGATTTAACGTCCGCAATTCATAAATTCAAAGAAGTCATGCGCCTCGAATAGACCTCAAACTTCTCGCCGTAAGGCGGGAATTTTTGTACGCGTAGTTTGACTTCCACGCACAATTGTAGTACACTACAGGACATCTGCTCACTTTCACAAAGGAGACAACATGCTTCGCAAATTGATTCTTTTTTTCATTCGCTGGCTCGCTCGTTACAATAATGAGATTATCCTCGAGAACAAACATCGAGGCATTATGATCGTCAAGCTCGACCGCTTAATTTTCGATGTTGACAGCGCATTCAAGGCAGGAAAAATTGGCCGTATTGTGCACGAATTGTTGACCGAAAAGGGTCTTACCCCGGCCACCGAAGTCTACTATGCGTCCAGGCGGGCGAGCGATATCGGCCAGCTCAACCAATTTGACTGTGTCGAAATCATGTTTGCCACGGATCTTGAAGCTGCCCAAAAAGACCCCGAATATCACTTCCTGGTCATGAACGCCCCAGCTGCCTTCATCCAGCCCATCACCACTCCAAAATAACCACCTCTTCCTCCAACTCTCCCCTTGCCGCGTTCCCACGCGGCATTTTTTGTGCTAAAATCTCTCTACCTCGTCATTGATGAGGGAGCTACTCGAAAAGAGTCCGCGAACTAAGTCAAACCACTGATTTCTATATCGTCGCCACCCGGCCGACTTATTCAAAACCCCTTTTCGCGTCAGCCACATAATACATGCAAATGTAAAATGTAAAATTATAAATATAAAATATTTTTCTTATGGCCAAAAAAGTCAAAGCCATCCTGAAGCTCAACCTTCCCGGTGGTACCGCCAATCCCGCTCCTCCTGTAGGTCCAGCACTAGGTCAGCACGGTGTCAATATCATGGAGTTCATCCAGCAATACAACGCCAAGACAGCCGACATGAAAGGTCAGGTCATCCCCGCCCTCGTCACCATTTACGAAGATCGTTCCTTCAAGTTCGAGCTCAAGACCCCTCCGGTTTCCGCCCTCATCAAACAAGTTTTAAACCTTAAGCTTGGTTCCGGCGAACCAAACAAAAAGAAAGTTGGCACCATTACCAAGGACCAAATTCGAGCTATTGCCGAGAAAAAAATGGCCGACATGAACACGAGCAACGTGGAATCCGCCATCAAAATGATTGAAGGCACATGCAAGTCCATGGGTATAACAATTGCCGAATAACTACTATGACAAAAATAAACTGGAAAGAACTCTACTCCGATCTCCCCACCCACGTTGCCGAAGCGCTTCGCGAGGCTCGTTTGAAGCCCGAACAGATCATTGCCAAAGAAGACGGTGAACTCATGGCTATCAATGGCATCACCGAAAAAGATGTCGAGTCTATTCGCCTTCTCTACAATGCGGAGACTGTCAAAGTTGATGCGGTCACCGCTTCACCCACCGTCCCTGGCGAAGTCGAAGCTACCGAAGAAGTCAAACCCAAGAAGGTCATTGCTCCCAAAAAGCATGGTAAGAAGTACAAGATGATGGCCAAAGAAATCAAAAAAGACGAAATGTACTCCATCGAAGATGCTGTAGCCAAACTTCAAAAACTTTCTCAGAACTCCAAACTTAAAACCGTCGAACTCACGATCAACACCCGCGAAACAGGACTGCGCGGAGAACTAAAACTCCCCCACAGCACAGGTAAAGAAGTAAAAATCGCCATTTTCTCGGACCAAGTCGCCAAGGATGTAGAAGCAGGAAAAATAAACTTCAGCATACTCCTGGCAACTCCGGCCGACATGCCCAAACTGGCTCGACTGGCAAAAATACTTGGACCCAAAGGTCTCATGCCTAATCCCAAATCGGGCACCGTCACCGACAATCCTGAGAAAAGAGCCGCCGACCTCGCCGCCGGAGGAACCTTGCCTTACAAGACAGAGGCCAAGTTCCCCATTATTCATCTGGCTCTGGGTAAATCTACTCAAGACGCCAAAGATCTGGTCGAAAATATTACCGAAGCCCTCAAGGCTATCGGAGCCACCAGAATCAAAAACGCCTACCTCTCTTGCACTCACACTCCCAGCATGAAGATCCATCTCGGAGCGCTGTAACCCCTCGTCACCACACATACACCAACAAAAAATCCTCCGCATGGAGGATTTTTTGATGCTAGCAATGCTATAATTCCAACTATAAGACAGAAAGCCGTCAAACTTTAATTTTTCAGGAGGTACTATGCACATTCTTACCGCGACTCTGATTTTCGGGGTTGTGCTTACTACCACGATCCTTTCGATCAATGCCATGGTAAACGGTAATCCTGCCGCGAAGCATCTTCGATGTCGGTTTGGATTCCATCCTTATACCGACGGTGTTGACCGATTCCCCGGGCAGCTTTTCTGTCCTCTTTGCGAACAGACTACGCCGGATGAGGAGCCATATTCTGACGATTATTACGACTAAATCCCGTACCAAGTACGGGATTTTTTGTACTACTCTAACCACAAAAATGGGGTGCCGTAAGGCACCCCAAAAACAGAAAACTAAAAGATCATCGCGATAAACCAGATCGCGGTGACAAGCGGGTAAAGTACCATGAGGGCAAACGACATGGCGTCGTACCGGGAGTTTACCTTCCAGCGATTGGTGAAATCGTCTTGAGGTCCACTCGATCGGCCTTCGTGGTTAGAAGGCTCCTGCTTTCCCACAAACGCGGTTCCGTTGGCTGTTTCGGGGGGCATGATGGCCGTGGAGATAAAATCTCCACCCACATAGGCAATACCCAAACCGATCAGAGCACCAACAAAAACACGTCCGGTGAACAGCGCGGTGAAAAAGAATTGTTGGATCAGCGGCATCGAGGCAGACGCCGGAGGCACCAAACCCAGCAGGAAATAGATCAACCAGGTTATACCTCCAAGAATCAAAATCATGATGAGTGCCGTCAGCAGACCGCGGAGGCCTTGATGAGTTCTGCTCATCTCTTTCGCCTCCAAGAAGATTCCGGCCGCCATGAGGATTGCACCGAGGACAACCAGGTAGGTACTTGGGGTGAACCACCAAATAATCACCACACCGGTGATAAACAAGCCGGCTACAGCCAAGGCGGTGTAATCGATACGTCCTGCCGTTGAGGCTTGCCAGTTTGACCACAGGTTTATCACGATCCCCATCAAAACAAATGGCCAAGACTCCACCACGTAAGCGTTTCCCACAGCCGCGAGACCCGCGGTAATTACAGTCGCAATCAGCTTCCCGCCCAACACACCGACAAACAAGGCTATCAGCCCGCGTTTCGCCGCTTTAACGTCCGTCACTTCTTCGGCCGCTAAACGATCCTGTTTCAATAGCGTCCAAAGCATAACGATTGGAATGATCCACAACAGCCATCGCGTCGGAAAGCGCTTGAAGAGATAGTTCGGACTATTCGGGTCGTTAATCACAGGCTTGTCCAAGAAAGCGCCGCGCTCTTCGCTGCTTTTCGCATTCAGTGACAAGAACTCTTGCCAGCGGCTTTGTTCTGCAGAAGGCTGCTGGGTGGGTACGACACCAGGTTGAGTCGGAACGACCGATTGGGTGGGTTGGCCACTGGCTGGAGTGTTTCTGGGAATGTAATCACCACCACCTCCACCAGAGATCGAGAAGTAAGCAACTCCACCACCAACCAAAAGGAGAATGACGATCGCGATGATCGCGATGGTCAGGCCCTTTTTCTTGGCTCCGGCAGGCTTTTCAGCTGCCACAGCCGCCTCAGAGGGGGTGCCTTTTTTGGGCCAAATCCCCTTAAGGAAGCCGCCCTTCGGCGTAGACTCCGGATCAGCCTTCTGGCGCCGACCGGTGCTCTTCTTAATCGCAGGTTGCTCAGCAGAAACGTTTTCTGCAGCTGGTGACGGGGCTCCGCGTTTCATACGCAGGGCTTCGGAACGAGTTAGTTTGCCCACGCCACCAGCCTTTGGAGCAGGAGGCACGGCAGGAATAGCCGATGCCGGTGGGGGCATCGGAATGGCAGCTCCCGGCTTTTGCACCGGGGTATCGTCCGATCCCTTCAAATACTCGAGCATTTCCTGACCAGTCCAGCTTCCCTTCAAGGCATCATCAATCACCTTGTCGGCATCGGCACGAACACTTAAAAGTCCATAGATATTCGACAGTGCCTGGCCTCTAATTTTGGCTTTCTCATTCACCCATTCACGAAATTTGGCGCTATCAGTGACTGCCATTTTTCACCTCCAATAAATACAGATTTGTTAAAGTCCCATCTCCTCAAAGGATTTGAGTCGACATTGTCCTGAATTATACTACTTTTTCCACTCGTCAAGCCGATAATAAGCTGTACCAAGCATCACCTGCCCTCCATATAAGATACTAAAGAGCCCCGCCGTTAGGCGGGGCACATAATAAATTCATCGCAAAAGGAAGGTCATCAGCCCGTTTCGGGTCGTTACTTCTACAACATCCAAATCAGTTAAGGACTTGATGATGGTTAGAGGGTTATCAATCCGTTCGATACGTGCCCAGGCCAGGAAATCTTCACGGCACATTCCACAGAAAGACAATGCGATCAGGGTCTTGATTTGTTGTTCATTCAAGCGGAGCCTTTGATCAAGCAACTCCACCGTGAACTGTGGATATGCTTCAGCCTTGGCGACGATAAGGCCCATATCCAGTAGTGTTCTCACATCTCCGGCACGATGGTTGATTTCCCACTGAGGCACGGACACCGGTCCCTGAAGCACCTGTCTCCACAAAGAAGCGGCGTGCTGGGGTACGCTGATCTTGGTCAATCTTCCTCCTGTAAGGGTGCAAGGTTGTCGAACCTCCACATTTTACCATCCCCCGCTACCTCCGGGTGCTCTCTTGCATTTTCTACCCCATCACTCTATAATCCCCTTTAGTTCCAAGACCAGAGGCAATCATTAAGCCCTCTGCAGAACCTTCATAAGGCTCTCTTGAAATGGAGCTATTTTTGTACCAAAAAAACAACATGCCAAACCAAAGAAAAGTCCACCAGCTCGCCGAAATCGTTAAAAGCCTAAACGACTCTAAAGCCATTATCCTTACCGAATACGCCGGCCTGACCGTCAAAGAACAAAATATGCTCCGCACCGAGGCTGACAAAATCGGAGGAAAGTTTCTGGTCACCAAGAATAACCTTATGCGTCTGGCTCTCGAAGAAAAATCAAAAGAGTTGGCAAAAGATCTAGGTTCCTTCCTCGAAGGACCTACTGCCGTTCTTTTTAGTCCCGACGCAGTTTCCGCCGCCAAAATTGTTTCGAAGTTCACCGATGATCACGAAAAGCTTAAGATAAAAACCGGTGTCATGGACGATAAGATAATCACTTTCGCCGAAATCACGGCGTTGTCCAAGCTCCCAAGCCGCGAACAGCTTCTGGCGTCCCTCTTGGCCCAGCTCCAAGCCCCCGCTCAGGCCTTGGTCCGACAGCTCCAAGCCCCTATGCAAAGCTTCGTCTACGGCTTGGAAGCCCTCCGTGCCAAACTCTCTGCTTAATCAGTCTCGCAAATTATTAAATTAAATAAACAAACATGTCCGAGAAAGTCACAAAACTCGTTGATCAAGTAAGCGAACTCTCCGTTTTGGAAGTTGCTGAGCTTGTCAAAGCTTTAGAGGAAAAGTTTGGTGTCTCTGCCGCTCCAGTCGCCGTCGCCGGTGGCGTAGCCGCAGCCGCCGCTGCTCCTGCTGAGGAAAAGACCGAATTTGACGTCGTCGTCACTGACGCAGGCGCCAATAAGATCGCCGTTATCAAAGCTGTCCGCGAGATCAAAACCGATCTAGGTTTGGTCGAAGCCAAAAACTTGGTTGAGAAAGCCCCCGCTACCATCATGGAGGGAGCCAAGAAAGAAGACGCCGAAGCCGCTAAGAAGAAACTCGAAGAGGCAGGTGCCAAGGTCGAACTCAAATAATTTATTTATTGAGTAACAGAAAAACCCGCCGTAAGGCGGGTTTTTAATTGTAATTTAATACGCCCGTAACCATAAAATTCCCCGCCGTAAGGCGGGGGCAATTCACTTTATTCCACAACATAAATCTTCTTCTGTCCGTGGGCTCCACGGTTTCTCCCGTGAGCTCCAACTTTTTCGGAGTTATAAATTACTTCAATCACGGCCTCACCGGTAAAAATCATTTTCAAATTTCCATTGGCATCCGGCTCTACCAAAATCGCAGGGGCCTGGCCAACATAGCGGATATTCGTCTTACCGATTCTAGATACCGGCAGTGAACCTTGTACCCCTCGTTTAACGTGCACAACCTCTAATGGGACTTTGCAAAAAGATGAGGCAATACCGATAAAAGCTTCCATCTCACCGGCCAAACCCGTCTTGGTCGAAAGTGAAAGTTCTCCAGAGGAGAGTTTGGCTCGTTCCAAGCTATAGCGATCATCTAATTGTTTAATCACTCAAGGCCTCCAAAATGATTTAATGTACTTCGGTAGTGCTGGCTGAAATTCTACCACAATTAGACCGATTATCCATATTGACTAACTATATTCTTTCTGATAACTTGTATATCAATGGACAACAACCAAGACACAACCCAAACTCTAAAAACCAAAAAGGCTTTAGATTTGAATAACCTTCCCGACCTTTTAACCGTGTCTGAAGTTGCCCAACTCCTACGCGTCTCCACCCTCACCATCAAACGCTGGGGAAAAAGAGGTAAGCTCCCGGCCATCAGAATCAATTCGCGAGGTGACCGACGCTACAAAAAAGAGTCGGTCCTTTGGATGCTTGGTATCAACCCCGGCAGTTCGAACTCTTAAGCTTTCCACTTCAGGCTTTCTCTGAACACCAACCATGGAAACACAATCACCGCCCGCATGATCCGTCCCAGCCTCTTAGGTTCGACCATCACCCTCCAAAGCCACTTGAGTCCCATTCGTTCCATCCAAACAGGAGACTTCTTAAAATCTCCCAAATATTCATTGAAGGTACCGCCCACTCCCATTGCCATTCCAACACTCAGTCGAGGTAAGCGGGAAGCAATCCATTTTTCCTGTTTCACCGGATTGTACTGAACAAACAGAATGTCTGGTTTCCAACTATTAATCTTTTTTACCACCCGGTCATCCGTAGTCCTGTCGGTGCCAACGCGATTTTCTCCAGCGTCATACATCACTCTCAGTTTTGGAAACCGTTTTAGAAGCATTGTGGCAGTTCGTGAGCTCACATCTCCCCATCCACCGAGCAGAAATATCTTCCAACCGCGCTTTTCGGCCAAAGCGTTTAGTTCTTCAAACAGCTTAACTCCTGTCACCGTCTCTCCGATTGTGCCGGCCAAAATATCCCTTCCGACTTTTACCCCTTCGATTACCTTGCCAAAAACGTTCTTTCCTTTTGCCTTCTTCAGATACTTCACTGCCGCCAGTACCGAAACCCCGTCAGGTGTTACCAGGTCGGCTTTTTTGATCACGTCCGCAAAAAAATTGTCGTTTTGGGCTGCAACAAAGAATTCGCTATAGGCAGTCACCACAAGTCTAGGTTTCTTGCGCGGCTGTTTCAGCCAACGGTTAATGGTGTCTATAGTCTCCTTCCGACTTAGCAAGTCTACCGGTATACCCAAAACTTCTGATCTCATGATACTATTTTATCAGTAGGATATCTTGAAGAGCCACCATCTAACTCAATCCCCAGTTCAGGCACGAATCTATCACCCGGTCGATTACTCTGCTAAACACCAATTTTCTGTCTTTATCTCAATATATCGATCCTTTTTATATGTTCATTGCCAAGCAAACTATCAAAAAGAGATTGTTTGACCCTACAGTAAAAGGTCCGAACCTCAAAAATAGTCAAAATTTTCAAAAGAAAACACTTTATATGGGTTTATACAGAACGTCTTATATTTATTTGTCAAAAAATACGGTTCAAAATTCTTATACGGTCACGGAGACGAAGACGAGGCGGCGTTGCATTTATATGTATTTGAACAATATTTATATACATTATTAATAGCTAATTTATAAAATATATTATAATATACTTCATGTTTTCTATAACCTGTAGCAATCTCTCTTACACCCCCTCAAATCAACTCATTAAAGACATACTTTTGGGCATATAAAGGAGGTTATTTACCCCATATAGTGGATACAATTGATATAGTATGATCGAAGGCGAAAAGTATTGTGCTACAAGTTTTAAAAAAACGAAATCTCAATATTAAATCTATCAAACCATATCATAGTTAAGAAATCGTGCTTAATAGTCTCAATGGCGTTAATAAACGACATCTCCCCTTCCCTCTCTATCCGGAATCATAAACATTACACTCAAGAATCATTTGCTTGTAAAGTCAGCGACTAAAACCGACAAAAAAATAAAATATAAAAATTATCCTATTATGTATGCAAACAAATGGACCACTACTCAAGGATATTGATAAAAACTTCCTAGAAAATCGATTTGGGCCGCTAAAACTCACTACAGGACAATAAAATTCAAAACAAGGATCACAATAATATATCAAAAACAAGATTGAAAGACAATTTCTAATAAGTAATTTATCATACATAATATAAGTTAATTACGCCCAATAAACATTATAATTACGAAACTATACACACTATTACTTAGGTTATAGATGTAAAAATTCAAAAATATCACCAATATATATAAGCCATCAAAAATATTAAGAACTAGTCTATGGGGTATCAAAAAAAATTTGCTAAAAAACATTAGACTGGGTGAATATCCACACGATACCCTGTACACCGAAATACTAGTATGATAACTTTACTTGGCATACCATACCGCCATGAGGTATGTAAAAGAATAATAAGAGCCGTTGATGATATACCATAACGGGTATGTAGACATTCGTGAAAACAATCAATCGCTAGAACTCCTACAGACAAATGCCTTACAACTAAAACAGCAATCTCGCGAGGGTGCAGAGTCGACAGGTAGATTATTTCTACCAATAATCTTATCGACCGTCATTTTGGAACACCGGACTATTTCCAAAATGAAACAAATATCACCCAAAATAATTAGAAAAATTTCCTCAATTATCTCGGTAAATATAGTCTAATCTATTTGTAGAATAATCAACAGATTCATAAACTTATAAAAGATATCAGTAAATATACATTTTGAGCCAGTTTATCTAATTATCACTCTCCTCAATCAACTGATTGAGTACTATTTTTTGCTTGATGCAAAGGACCCTTATACTTTACTTCTTGATACTCCTAGCATAGACATCAAGATTCTCAATTGCTATCCCAATACCTTTTATTACACACCTTAGTGGATCCTCTGCGACGAAGGCCGGAACACCGGTTTCCTGAGTGATCAATCTGTCAAAACTTTTTAATTGTGCCGTACCTCCAGTCATCACGATTCCTTTGTCAATGATATCTGACGATAACTCCGGAGGAACTTCTTCCATTACCGTCTTAAGCATTTGGATGATTTTTCCCAGAGGCTCTCTCATGGCTTCAAAGACCTCCACTGAGGACAAATGAATTTGTTTTGGCAGACCGGTGATGCTATCCCGACCGGTTACCTCCATTGCCTCTTCTTTAGAAGATGGCATAGCCGAACCAATCTTTATCTTTATCGATTCGGCCGTAGTTTCTCCTATTACCAAATTGTGTTTTCTCCTCACATACTTAGAAATCGCCTCATCGATTCGGTTCCCTGCCACCCTAACGCTTTTAAATGTCACCACCCCTCCTAGGGATATTACAGCGGCTTCCGAAGCTCCGCCACCCATGTCCAAAACCATATTTCCAGATGGTTCGGAAATGGGTACACCGGCGCCAATGGCTGCTGCCAAAGGCTCTTCAATCAAATATGCGTTTCGCGCGCCAGCTTCCATCGCGGCGCCCAAGACTGCCCGCCGCTCCACTTGTGTTACTCCGGCTGGGACACATATCATGACCTCCGGCTTCATCAATCCATACGCCCCTACTTTACGGAGAAAATACTTCAGCATGGCTTCAGTCACCGCGTAATCGGCAATCACCCCGTCACGCATTGGTTTACTGGCCTTGATATTTCCCGGAGTTCGGCCCAACATCTTCTGAGCTTCGTGACCCACCGCCAAGACTTTTCCGTCATTGAGTGAAACCGCTACCACTGTCGGCTCCTCAAGCACCACTCCTTCACCCACGACATAAACCAAGCTATTTGCCGTCCCCAAATCAATTGCAATTTTTTTATAAAATGAAAATGACATCTTTGTGTCCAATTCTATCAGTAATTTTAACCAAACATAATCTATCAAACTATAACATGCAGTATCATGAGGACGCTCCGGCGCACGAGACCCATTTGTAATCGAGAATTGGTATAATATACCTGTGAACCGAACTCCTTCCAGAAATCCGAAAGGACGCCGCTTAACCGTTAATCTCTTCATCGTCCTCTTCCTCATCGTAGGCACGTTTGTGGCTATTCAGTTTGCCAAAGGCTACCGCCCAAATCTACAGAATCGCTCCTTGAGTGGCACCGGTCTACTAAGTGTCACCTCATACCCAAAGTCAGCCAGAGTCATCATCAACGACAAGCTGACTACAGTCACAGACGACAAACTCTATCTCCTACCCGGCAGCTACACCGTCAAGATCGAAAAAGATGGTTTTCATCCATGGGTCAAGACGCTACCCATAAAAAACGAACTGGTGACCTCCAGTGACGCCCGTCTCTTCCCTATTATCACCGCCACCTCTCCTCTCACTTTTTACCAAGTCAAAAACGCCGCCCTAAACACAGACGGAACCAAAATAGCCTACGTTCTCAAAGACTCACCTCAAGAAATTACCAATGGTCTCTACATACATTCACTCTCCGGCAATTTACTCGGCTCCTCCAACGTTCAAATTAGCGAAAACTCTCCCAAAGATTTTTCCCAAGCTCTACTCATCTGGTCGCCAGACAGTTCTCAGATATTGGCCATCTTCATCGACAAGATTCCTGCCACAAAAAATACCAGACAAACCGAGCGCGTCTCCGCAGCCTATTTACTTTCCACCAAAGGTATAAACTCAAGAACCATGTCCGATGTTACTCTCAGACTTCCGTTGATTATTAGTGAATGGCAAGATCAATTTGCCAAGTTGAATCTGCCTACCCTAAACCTCTTCCCCAAGTATATGGTCGAGATCTTGACCAAAAAAGCAGGCAATGTGTACTTCTCTCCCGACAAAGAAAAAGTCTTCTATACCGCACTATTAGACGTCTCACTCCCAGAAAATGAGATTGCCAAAGCTCTACCAAATGTCAACTCTACCCTAGAATCAAGAAACCTCACCAAAGATCAAACTTACCTTTTTGATCTCAAAGAAGGCACCAATTACCTTTTACCTTTCGCCACCAAATCGTCTGAACTTACCAAAGATCTAATCGTTTCCGTTTCAGCAACCCCATCTGCCAGTCTCTCTCTTATCCGCCAGCTAAAGGCTCAAACCGAAAGCCGGTTAACCACCAACCTAACCTGGTACTCCAATAGCCGACAAATCATCGTAACCAACCCAGATGGGGTCAATATGGTCGACTATGACGGAATAAATATGGTCAACGTCACCTACGTGCAACCCCTAGATGGCTTTGTAGCTACCTCCCCAGACGGAGGCAAACTCGTTCTTCTCACAAACATAAATCAAAAACCAGATATTTTTAATCTCATTACTTTCGACCTGAAGTAACTACTTCGCGAACTGTCTTCCACGCCTTAGTTGCCGTTTCAAAATCATCAAAGTAAAAAATATCCAGATGTCCTCTTCCCGATTTATCAGCCGGATCATGTTGATGATCGATTGTTCTTCTTACCAGTCGATCTCCATCATAATAGCTGGTAGTAATATACTCCTGATCGCTAAATACCTTTCTAATCACTTCATTAGTAAGAGTTTTGGCCTCATTATCTGTTAATATTCTCATTATCCCTGACTCGGCAATCGCTTTTGTCAGGTCGTTCAGTTTGATTTTCTCTCTATACGTCGGCAACATCATCCGTATCTCGTAACGAGCTTCGGCTAAAATAAAATCGAATTCCCACTCATCGTCCACTTTGCCCATCGCTTCGTTACCAAGACAAACTTCATCAATGTAAACTGATCGCGCTTCCGTTAGTTTCAACTTTGCGATTTCCGCCTCCAATTGCTTGGCTTTTGCTTCTACCAAATAAAAATCGTCACTATCGTATCTAATTTCTCGTACCATTTCCGACAGCTCAGTTCCCTGAGCCACAAGCTCCAAGTCCTTAAGAAACGAGCCCAAAACTACCGCTTCTCCGGCAATGGCGTCAATCCAGTTCCCCCTGCCCAGTTCATTCATCAAATCGTACTCTTTTCCCATGCCCGTATTTTACCCCCAACAATAGTAAAATAAAGCTATGTCGATGTAGCTCAGACGGATAGAGCATCTCACTCCTAACGAGAAGGTCCCCAGTTCGACTCTGGGCATCGACACAACCTACCGACCACATTGACCTATAGCTTGACTTTTTACCCAAGCCAAGCTACAATTTCCCCAGACTGATCTGATCTTTGATATTTGAGAAGGAGACAAAAATGAACGGATTCATTCGTTGGCTCATTGCCAGTCTTATTTTCGGCACTTTGTACGTAATTGGCCTCGGAACCATTGTCTACGTTTTTGCCCCGACCTTCTTCACCACCGCGTACGGTGTCGTTTCAACCAATTTTCTCTTCTTTCCTTTGTGGATTACCTCTGGCATGGCCGGCATCACCATCGGCACTCCCAGACAACCTACTGAGCTTTTTACCAGAACTGACGACCCGTGGTACAACACTATCCTGGTGATGATTGAGAACATTCTTATCTCCGGCCTTATGCTTCTCATCGCCTACTGGATCAGCAAACTGGCTTTTGGCTTCATCATTACCAGTTTACCTATTGTATGGTTAGCCCTCTTCTTCGTGGTCATCATCATGCATGCTTGCAGCGCCGGCTACCGAGCCATCCGCTGGAACCAAAAAGAAGAGATATAAACAAAACACTTTCATCCCCGCTTTGTAGCGGGGATTTTACGTATGATATACTTCGACTATAGGCGAAGAGCCTTGCACTTTCATTTTTTTCAAGAAACAGGAGAAATATGACTGCAAAAGCCCCGAGTATTTCCATCAAAGGCGTCCTTGAAAGTATGGTCTCCGTCCTTCCTACTGCCACGCAGCAGAACAAGTTACCTCTACTGGAAAGAAGTCTTGAGGATCTGAACACCGGAGAATTTTTCGCCTTCGAAGCAGTCGAGGGAAAAATCGAAGAGCTCGAAGCCAAACTCAAAGCAGAAAAAGTTCGTCTGCAAATGGCCAGTCTTGGCTACCCCCAGTTGGATTATTCCTTCCTGACCTGGCAAAAAAAAGAATCCAAAATGCCGGCTTTTATGGTACTCACCCTTGATTCCAACGAGTTCTCCATTATTGTTGAGCCAAATACCAGCCGTGCTATGGATATCGAGAACGACGTCATCTGGTCCATCGAGCCAGACCTTCCCGAAGCTGTCCAGTGGCAATACGAAAATTCGATTCTGGCTATCGCCCGGCTCTCCAACAGGGATTACGATGACGAAGAAATCTCCGTCACGGCCCAGTTTCAAGGAGTCATGCCGTCTGAGGTACGCACCGAGGTCAGACGGGTTCTCGAAGCAGAGATCTTTGACGACATCTTTGTCATCTGCGAAGCTCCTAAGTGGGTCGTTAACAAGACCGGCCGCACTTCGCTAAGAGACCCCCTGGTCGTCGGCTGGGACGAAGAGACCGATCAGATGTTCCTGATTGCCTCTTTCGACCCCACAACTTTGGAAAAATACGTCCAAGACCAATTCGCCTTATGAAGTAGCAATCTGTACACCCCGCCAACGGCGGGGTTTTTATTTTTAAAGTCGGGGTGCGGAGAATTGAACTCCGTGTCTCTTCGTCCCGAACGAAGCGTGATACCGATTCACTACACCCCGGTAATATATTTTAACTCCTGAGATGCTGCCAACTTCACATTTTACTACTTTTGGCCACAAAAAAGCTCCCCATTGCTGAGGAGCCAGCGTCTCAATTTACTGTGACTACCGAAGGTCGATTCGAACTTGGTAGAATGGCAATCTTCCCCTCCAAAACCGCTTCTTTTAGACCGGACTCACGCCAGGAACCCTTAATACCATAGATGCCATATTTGGCATCTTGACCCCGGACAAAAGCCTGTCGCACAAAGGTATATCGTCCACGAGGCAGATCCTCTGTGGGCATAACTACGAATACGTTGACCTCTTCTGCACCATCCGGCCACGGATTCACAATCCTGGGTGCCGGAACCGGCGGCTCAACCGATTTTCTTCCGGTAAACCATTTCTTCACGTTTGACAGTTTCATTTCGTCTCCTTCTAATCGAACACTCGCTCTACTTCCGCCTGACCAGACTCTATCAGATCTTTCCACCATCGTTCTGCCGCCCCCACCACTTTTCCCTCGGTTACCATCCACGGATCGGTAAAGCCAAAAGGATTGGGAATACGATGCAAAGTATGTGATGTACCCACCCCAACCTCGGCAGGCGGATTTTTTCGTTCCGTATCCATCAAGGTCACGTCTATTAAAATCTTGACCCTGCAGCTGTCGGTGTTCGGCCAGATGTTGCAAGGACGTGTCACTTTGATTTTGAACCAATTTTTCCAGTCCATGGGCACTCCTCCGACTAAATTTTCAAACTACCCGGCTATTCTAGCAGACCCTATAATGACAAGCAACCTCTATCTGAACTCACCACTCAGCTCTTCTTCGCTATACACTAGTTGATCCATCGTGGTTTGGTACTCATGAATCTCTTTTTCAGAAAAAACGATGCCAATTTCCCTCTGCACATTCTCTAGAGAGTCGGATGAGTGAACCAGATTGTTCCCTCCGCTCATGCCCCAGTCACCGCGTACAGAACCCGCCTCAGCCTCGTATCCTTTACGGGTCCCAATGATTCTCCTGATGAGATCCACGGCGTTGTAACCCTCCCAGATCATGGCGACTATCGGTGTCCACTTCATAAACTTGGCTATTTTGGGAAAAAATGGCGCCTCGGCATACTGGTGATACCATTTTTTCAGTATCTCATCGTCCATCTGGATCATTTTTAGGGCGACCAACTTGAACCCTTTTTTTTCAAACCGGCTGATAATATCTCCAATCAGACCTCTTTGTAGAGCATCCGGCTTGATTAAGACGAGCGATCTCTCCATTTTTTTCATATCCCTATTTTAACTTAATATACCGCTTCGTAGTGCTCCAATTTTTCCACCTCCCCATTTTCTTTTAACACTACTGCCACCACGTCCACCCGACACCCACCGAACCATTTTTTACCGTTTTGAGTTTTTGAGTTTTCGACTTTTTTGATTTCCACATACACCTCTCCGATTCTCTGTACCTGCAACATCTTCCTCTTATTCACCATCTCTTCCGGCTCGCCAAAATCATGCCCTATTTTTGTCTTTACTTCCACAAATACTAAAGTTTGCTCGTTCCAGCAGACAATATCGATCTCACCAAAACGGGTACGGAAGTTCCTCTCTTCTATCTTGTAACCCTTTTTCTGCAGATACTCCACGGCCAAGTCCTCTCCCCGATTCCCCGTCTTCTTGTTATCTTGTTTCATACATTAGTCGTCATGGTTCCACCCTCTACATTCCAAAATACTTTGGCCCCTTACCGTCTCCGACCACAATAGCTTTGCTTGACTTAGATTTCGGCTTCACCACCGCAGTCTTAGACTCCATCCTTGTATTTTCATCACCCTCTTTGTGCTTATTATGCATATAATTGAGCTTTCTTCGAAGGTCGCTCATATTGATGAAGTAACTCGAATACTTTTCGATCAGCGAGGAGTAGTTCCATTTATTCGGTACGATAATTTTGGCCAACTTTCCCTGCCGCTCTAGATACTCTTCCAGGCAGAAAAAATCCCCATCACCCGAAACGATGATCGCCTTATCATACTTGGAAAAGTTGATCATGGCGTGCAAGACAAGCTCGGCATCGATGTTGCCTTTCACCTTAATATCCGTGGTTTCCTTGTTCGTCACTTCCAAAATTGGCTTGTAAACTAGCTCATACCCGTGTTTCGCAAGAGCATCGTAAAGCTCTTGATTGTCCGGCAGAAAGCCGATAAAGATAAAGGCTTTTTCAACATGCAATTCATTCTTCAGATACTCAAAAAACTTACCAAAGTCTAAGTTCCACCCTTTGTAGCGAAAATGTTTCCCATCTGCGGTCCGGATATCGTTTCTGACCCCGAGGTTCAGATTCTGACTATCAATAAAAGCATAAACACGTTGTTTGTCCCTAGCACTGCTAAGTTTCTTATTATCCATATATATAAAGATGATACACCACCTACATATAACCACAAAAAAGCCCCCAGTTTCCCGGGGGCAAGTAAAAAGAAATTTACCTGGTGACATCGTGCCTGAAATTACTATTCCGCAAAGTCGCAACGTTGCCACTCGTATCATACTTAAGCATCAAAGCTTCAAGCCTCTCAAGAAATCCGTCTGATACTTGCCCCGTTTGAAAAGAGCCAGACAAGTAGCCCACGGATACAGGCTGAACCATAGGTCCACCGCGTGTCTGTCGTCGCTCACCACCTGTACAATCAACAGTCATAACATCATCCACAAATGCCGTTGGGGGAAGCCAGTTGTGATCAGCCACGTAGTGCAAAATCATGTCCGGCATCACCCAAGCTCGCCCATTCGCAAACCGTAAAGTTACGTCACCACTGCTCTGATGACAAAAGATCGATTGTTTATCGTGAGGGTAAGTACATTCATGCCATCCCATCTTTTTTCTCCTTATTTCTCGGCGCCACCATCCAGGGATAATCCTTAGCGGCGATTTCACACAACCGCACCAGTTTTTCCTTGAACTCAGCTGTCACTTCTCCGATAGAAAAATCTCCTTGCAAATACCCAATCTTCATATCGATCGGTTTGGGATCCATAAGCCCCTTCGTTTGAAAGCGTTCTGTCTTTACCGATTCCGCGTCAAAGCTCAGAACGTCAACAATGAACTCTTGCGGTGGCAGCCATTGGTGATCAAAGACATAGTGAAGTACCATGTCCGGCATCTCAAACCTGTCTCCATTTGGAAAAACCAATATGATGTCACCGGTACTCGATGGATCGTAGATATGCTCCAGATGCTCAGTGAAACCGTGATCCTCCAAGCAATATACACACATATGCATTCCCATATAACCTCCGAAAATGTCAATATACTTTCACCCTATATTATACACCACAAAAAAGCCCCAGGTTCCCCGAGGGCTTAGTAAAAACTAACGATACGCGTCAACATCGAGGTGATAGAGCGACACGATTTGGCCGCCAACTTCTCGAAAATAGATGGCGGGTCCGTTGATCACCCAATCAAGTCTGGTCTCTGACATACCCAAGGTAAAACCGCCTTGCATTTCGGACACGTCACGGCTTCCCTTTTCGTCCATTTTGAGATGGGCGTAGATATGAGCAAAGTCCAGATGGATACCGGGAGCCTGAATACCAGTCATCCAAGGCAGATCTTCGCGGATTTCTATGTCCGTCATGGGCACAGTGAGAGATCTAACCGGCACCACTTTGTTGGCTTTCAGCATTCTCTCGGCCGCTTGATACAAAGCCCAACCGGTCAGAAGATGATCATGTTGAGCCAGGTAAACATGTCCGCCTTCCACCACTTCGGTCATGAAGGTCGGGGTTTGAAATCCTGCCCCGACGTTGTCAAAACCTACAACGGCCGGCTCATCCGTGGAACCCATCTCGCGAGCCATAAGTTTGAAGGCCAAACGACCACCACACGCTCGGTAGGGCTGGTAACGATCATCTGTTTTTCGACCCTTAAGCTTCCAGCCAGTCTCTATCTTTTGGCGGGCGACCACCCCCAGATCCACAAAATCACGCAGAGTGAGATGTAGGTCACTTGGAACTATAGTCTGCAGGCGTTTGAGGGTTGTCTCAGCCCAGGCCTCTACAGTCATTCCGGGTGTCTTCGCGAAAGCTTCCAGTCCGGCGATCCACTCGGGAAGCATCCTCACAAAGCCTACCTGTTCATCCGAAGGAATTCCTGCCAACCAATGTGCTTCAGGCGTTCCCACAAAGCTAGCCGCCGTGGCAAACATCTTGGCACCAATCATCGTCGGAAATACTTGTGATGACATAATTCTCCTTTTTGAGCACAAAGCCCTGTTTCAGTTTTTCAGAGTTCAAAACACCCCATATTGTAACATAAAACCCCGCTCTCTTTCGAGAACGGGGCATGGTTCGATCAGGCGCAAGACTAAATAATGATAATTAGCTTTGTGCCAAAGAGATTAGACGGATCTAGCCGGTCCACCAACCCAAAGATGGGGTAAGTGCCCGGATAATTTCCGGACGCTGTTTGAACCGACAGGGTAAGCGACTCTCCGGCAGGCACAGTGCCACGCCAAGAGAGAGTGATCCCGGTGCGGTTTCCCTCAAGCCAATAAACCTCACCACCTGAGAAAGAATAGTTTGTACTACCATCCGTTCCCGCGTGGAACACCGTCATCGCCATGTCAAAGGGCAGATCCAGGTTGGTCTCGTTGGTTAATGTGAGGTCAACGAAGAAAATCACCCCACCCCTGCTGACCACATCAGGCGCGCTCGAGGTGACCGTTAGGCGCGGTTCCTGGATCTGGATCATCGCCTGGTGCAAAGTCCAGGTGTTTTCTGCAGACACCAACGTCTGCGATCTGGAGATGTCCGACCGGAGAGTTACCTCAAAATCAATTTTTGCCACTCCCCCGCCATTCAAGATGACTCCGTTCCAAACAAAAACAAAATCGGTCTCGTTGGACCGGTCGACGATGCGTCCATCGAACTTGGTTACTTCAACCGCCGCCACAACACTTTTCGAGAAGCTGATTCTCCAACCCTTAACCAGGGCAGGACGACGGTTGTTGTTCCTTGCAACGATGGATACCTGGACAGTTTCACCCTGGTAAGCAGTGGTCGGGGCCACCACCGACAGGCTCAGGGGCGCCAAAGCCGCCTGAGGCATGGCCAACACGGGAGTGAAGCTCACGCCAAGCAAGACTATGGCCAGAAGCAATACTGCAATCTTCTTCATAATATTCACCTCTTTTCAATGTTCAGGATTTTTCAAACAGCCGTTATCATAGCACGAAAACACCAATATTGCAAGATTATGGGCCTAAAACACCCTCTCGCGATACTGCAAGGCCTCTCCCAAATGCCCAGCCAGAATATCTTCACTTCTTTCCAAGTCAGCTATCGTTCTTGCCACTTTCAAAACTCGGAAATAACTTCGGGCCGATAGGTCGAACTTCTCCATTGCCAAACGCAGAATATGAACACCATCAATATCCAATCGGCAAAACTCTTTCACCTGTTTGTTTTTCATCTGAGAATTACAAAAAATCCCAAACTTTAACAATCTTTCACTTTGTTTTTCCCTGGCTTTCATGACACTCTCGCGGATATTTTTGGAACTTTCTCCTTTTTCTACTGTCGCCAAAATCTTTTCCGTTTCTACCGCCGGCACATTTATATGCAAATCAATTCTATCCAAAATCGGTCCACTGATTCTTCTTTTGTATTTTTCAATTTCTCTCATTGAGCATTTGCATTCCTTTGTGGGGTGACCAAAGTATCCGCAAGGGCAAGGATTCACCGCCGCCACCAATTGAAAAGATGCCGGATACTCTACTCTGCCGGCTACTCTGGATATCTCTACCTTACCGTCCTCCATCGGTTGCCTCATCGATTCCAATACACTTCGCGGAAACTCCGCCATCTCGTCCAGAAATAAAACGCCCAGATGGGCGAGCGATACTTCGCCCGGTACCGGCCTGCTTCCCCCACCAATCAGTCCCGCCATGCTGGTCGAATGATGTGGGGAGCGAAACGGCCGACGTCTGACTACGGCCTCACCGGCAATCATGAGACCCGCCGCCGAATAAATTCTCGTTACTTCCATACTTTCTTCTTCGCTCATAAGGGGCATAATTCCGGGCAGAGCTCTTGAAAGCATTGTTTTTCCCGATCCCGGTGGACCACTCATCAAAAGATTGTGTCCTCCTGCCGCCGAAATAATCAGGGCCCTTTTGGCCGTCTCTTGTCCCACAATGTCCGCCATGTCAAACTCCGGTGACGCCGCTTCGACTAAGCTTTTTATCTCAATTTTCTTCAAGGGTTCAATTTTCTTTTCCTCTATTAAGTGAAAAATTAACTCTTTCAAATTTCTGACCGGAATCACTTCGATATTCCTGACGACAGCAGCCTCATTTGCCGACAACACTGGCAGAAATATTCTCTTTTTGTTCTCTCGTTTCGCAAATAAAGCCACCAAAAGAGTTCCCTTCGTATGTCTCAATCCACCATCAAGTGATAGCTCTCCATAATACAATCCTCCGATATCAACGTTCTGAGAACTGACATCTGAGATCTGAGATCCAATGGTGATATCCCCATTCGCTACCAAAATTCCTACCGCAATCGGCAGATCATAGGCCGAGCCCTCTTTGGGCAAATCAGCCGGTGCTAAATTGACAATTATTTTTTTTTGAGGGAAAGCAAAACCACTATTAATCAGTGCCGTCTTCACCCTCTCTCTCGCTTCGGCTACTGCTTTGTCCGGCAAACCCACAATACTAAATCCAGGAAAACCTTTCTCGGCTACATCCACCTCCACCTCCACCAAAAAACTTTCCAAACCCACACAAGCGACACTTTCAATTCTCGCCAGCATTACTCAGTATTTCACTTTCACCATCAAAAAGCCACAAAAAAGGCCCCGATTGCTCGGAGCCACTCCATCTACTTGTTATCGAATCCAAACAGAACCACGATCAGTAGGTCAAAGTAGATACTGTAGGCCATAAACGAAAGTCCAGCCACCAGCCCGATCGAGGAGCAGAAAGCCATAATCAAAAAAACTAAACCAAAACTGTTTAGTATCTTCCCTTCGCCGATCATATTACCTCCGTTTTATCTGTCATCTTGCTTTTGGGTTAACTTGGCGAGCTCTTCTTCCAGGTCCAAAATACGCGTCCCCAGACCTGACATCCGAAACGCACAAATAATCAACAACAAACCTGCAAACCAGTACTCAGTACCTCCAAGAATCGCTAGTCCGACAAAAAAGCATATTAAAGACAACATCACGCCTCCTTCGAATTTTCAAGTACTCGGCACGAACTAACAACTTATGCCAAAATATACCACACCCATGCCTGATTTGCAACTATAGGATTCGTCTTGGCCACAGAAAACCCCGCCGAAGCGGGGTATAAATAACTAACCTGGATAAAAAGGGTCGAGAGCGTGTGATCTGAGTGCGGCTTCCTCGAGAGTTGTCAGGTTGAACTTGTCGATCAAATAGAATTGATCGGGGATTCCCTTACCCACAACTACGCACCCAATTATGAGCGGGTCCGCCGGCACAGGCTGGATGATCGCTGTTTTTCGAACTTCCCATACTTCCGGTGCCTCAGATACCAGTACTAGACCACCGGGCTTGAAAAGGCGGGACTTCTCTGCTCTCTTAACTTTCAGGTTCGTGGAGAGTGGGATATTGCCAGAAAAGTGTGCCGAAATGCTAATCGCCTGGCGACTCTTCCGGGCAATGTCCAAAAGATAATCGGCCACGGGCAAATATTGGACCGCTAGTTGGGGATGTAAGTATGGTCTTGTTGAAAAAGTATCTCCGCTTTCATCGGGCGTCACTGAAAGTGAGAAGTCTTGAGAATCCAATGACAGAACAATAAAGGAGGGTAAACCGTCCGGCCGTCTCCAGGAAACGAAAGATGGATCAATTACCTGAGGATAACCGGCCAGAGCCATCTCAAAATGCTTCTCCGCTCGCCTCAGTTCGACCAGTTTCTGAGAGCTGGATTCTTGAACACCCTCAACTTTGAAATGTCTCCCCGAACTGGCATACCGTTGAACAACTTTAATCTCTTGCCGAATTGCCTTTAGTGTTCCGGTAAGCCAGCGGTGATCTTGGTTTTGTGGTACCACCACTACGGTCCCCAAGACTCTTCTGAATAGATCGGTTTCATCTGCCGTCACTTCGATTAGGGGTCTCGTGAGCAAATCGAGGTTCATAGGTTACCTCCTCTTTTTTCAAATATCGTACCTTTCACGTCCAAGCCTTGATGGATCTCCCGAAGATTCACCACCAAAGGTTCGTCTGATCGGCCACTTGGTCTTGACTCGTATCGTATTTCCGTTCCATCTGGTCGAATAGCGCGAAGAAGAGGACGTCGCAATCGAATCAATCCAAACGTCATCATTCCCAGTAGTACAAGGAAAGGAACCAGCCAACAGTTGGCGGCTACAGCCGGCCCGGCGGAAGGTAAGAAAAACAAAATCACTATCAAGACTGCTGTTAGAACCACATTGGCTATGGCGACTTTGATCCAATCCTTGGTAATTAACCCAGTTATCAGCGATGAAACCATCAGTAATAGGCCGTAAACTACCAGATATCCTCCCACCGGACTGGAAGTCAAACTCCAGGCAAACATAGTTTTATCCAGCACGGTGAAAGGATCCCACTTGAATTCCACCATGCTGGTAGCAATGGATCCATCCAAACGATTGACCTCAGCCGTGATTGTATATTCACCCGGCGCATAAAGAGGCATGTCCGGACAACTTTGGTCTACAGCATTCGCCTTGACCAAACACACCACAGCTTCCGATTGCTCTCCAGTTGAAAACCGGACAATTTTATCGTTCTGATAGGTGGAACTAACAATCAAAGGAGCATATTGGTACGCTCCCGAATATTCATCCCGAAAGACTTGACCCCAAGCGGGCGTTGAAAAAGAAATGGTACCAGTCTCTCTTGGTGCACAACTCACAAGTATTAGGGCCAAAATGAATACGGCCAACAGGATAACAATCTTCTTCATCTTGACCTCCTATGTCAAAGATCGGAAATCATTAAAACTAGTGAAGTTTAGCTTATAACAACGCAGCCGTCAACAAGCACGAACACAAACCTATCCTATATACTTGCATTCTAGCCTCACCCATGATATAATTCCCCCACCAGAACGTTTACACTCCTGCCTAGTGCAGGAACAATCCATCCCCAAAGGAGGTCTCATGTCTCTTAAAGTCTATCTCGCTCGCCATGGGGCCTCGATCAACTACGACGCCCTAGAAAATGACGAAGATGTCGACGTTTGTCGGCAAAGCCTACTTACTCCTCTCGGTCCAAAAGGTATCGCACAGGCGGAGAAACTCGGACTCCAGGTAGCTAGATTAAAACCTGACGTTATGCTCGTCAGTCCGTATCGTCGTGCTAAAGAAACGGGTGAGAAAGCCGCTGAGATATATCCGCTTTTCCCCAATCCCGTCGACGATCTTGGCGAAATCCGTCGCATCGTCGATGGACACAATATCTACAGCGATACCAACCTCAAATACAAAAAATGGCGAGGTGAGGCCATCCGAACTGGAGATTTGAAGGGAAGATTCCATGCTTCTGATGAATCGTTCGGAGAGTTCTTTCAAAGAACAATCAGATTCAAAAAGTGGCTACCTCTGGAGCTAGATAATCAGAGTATTCTGGTGATCGGGCATAGCCAGTTCTTCGCCATGCTCCTCACTAGCATCATCCATGGCGACAATCCACATCCGTCAAGCCTCTTTGGTTGCTTTAACCATCACTTCATGGATCATTGTGGTATCACCACTGTCGAGTGGCATCCACGCAAGGGATGGAAAATTATTGATTTCAACAACACATCCCATCTCAAATAACGCCCCGCATCCGCGGGGCGTTTTTCGTACTCACTTATTTCCTTTTTTCAAAAATCAGGCGAAGTAACTTCTCGGTATACGGATTAATAATCGTTACGATCCGTATAAATGCGTACGAAATCCCCAAGACGATAAACAGGGCAGCCATAAAATTGATCACTCGAACCTCCGATTATTGTTCTCACGCATTATAAACCCATTTTGCCCAACACCTCATTCCAGTCTGTATCTCCCACCAGCTTCAGATACCATTCCACACAACGTCAGTTCGGTCAGCTTCCCCAGCACTTGGGCCACGTTCATTTTAAGTAGTCGCGATAGTTCGTCTACAGATCTTTCCCCGTCGGCCAGAAGCAACAACATTGGATCACTATGTTCAATTTCCAGCTTCAACTGCCCGGGTAAAAGCCCCATTTCTTTGAGAATATCCTCCGCACACGTCACAGCCTTGGCTTTGCCATCACGGATGAGTCCATTTGTTCCTTCTGCCACCCGGCACGTCACTTGCCCCGGTAAAGCCAGAAGCTTCTTACCAAATTTATTGGCCAGGCGCGCTGTAATCATGCTTCCGGACTTCGTCGACCCTTCCACTACAAGCACAGCGTCCGATATCCCGGCCACGATCCTATTTCTTTGAGGAAAATACCACAGCAGCGGTGTTGTTTTTCCTTCATACTCTGACACCATCAAACTATCAACTTCTAGTATTTTCTGATACAACTCCTCATCTTGGGAGGCTACTGGCCAATCAATCCCCCAGCCCAAAACCGCTATCGTCTTACCTCCATTCTCAATACAGGCTGTGTGTGCGGCCTGATCCACTCCATACATGAATCCGGATACTATCGTCACTCCCCGCTCAACCAGCACGGGCATCCACTTCTCGATTACTCTCTGTCCATACTCGGTCATGCGCCTGGACCCGACAATCGCAAGCTTCGGACTAGCGTTCAACAGCAGATCGATCTTTCCCTTATAAAACACGCTTTTCACCTCCGGCTTTATCTTCAACAAGCTCTCGCACCAGTTATCTCTTACAAGCTCCATACTCTAATCATAGCGTCCACTGAGACGAGGCAGGCTTTCTTGACTTATAGTATGAAATACTGTATAATCATCAACGTACGAAATTCTGTCGTTCATTGACATTTTGAACGTAAAAGGAGGTAATTCCCCATGTTCGAATGCCGCTATTGTGGCAACGTGTTCGAAAAGCTGACCGATGTCGGGGCCTGTCCCGCCTGTGGCGGACCCAAGCCAAAATGTCTTCAGCCTGAGGTTCTCACCATGATTGTGGATCGGTATGTTTACATGCCCGCCACTTCACGGTCTCCCGAGTACTACACTCCGCCTCAGCGGACCTTGAAGCAACAGGCTTATAGCACACTGGGCTACAAACTCGTCGTTGGGTTTACGGCTCTCGCGGTGACTGCCTTTGTTGCCTGGTTCGCCTATCTCTGGTTCTTCTATGACTTAGGCGCCCCCAAAGATGCCGATCCCAGCTTCCGCGACTACATTCCTACTTCAGTTGCCTCGCCCACCACCTACGTCATCGAGAACCCGTGGTCGAATACGATCTGGCTATCCAGCTCGGAAGCACTGGCATTGCGTACCCAGGAGCAGGTGATTCATCTGGCCTACCTCAGCCGAGGTGAAGCCAAGTATACCAATCAAAGCGCCATCTTCGACGCCAACAGTTGGTCGCGAACCACACCCCTGGGAGTTTCACAACTCTCCACTTCCGGTACCGGCGTGACGATCACGGTCAATGGGTCTGAGTATCATCTCAACATCCTTCAGCCGTTCGTCATCGCCAACCAACCCCAGACCATCTTCATTGTTGATCTCACCGGTCAAATCTGGTCTGTCGGCGTGGCCAGTGCCAATTTGGTTGATCTGCAGACGGCCCAAAGCCGTTTGACCGTCACCATCACCCCCAACGGGGATCTCAGCCTCACCTATTAAGAAGGAGAACCTAAATGAACCTCACCTTGTTTATCCTCGGCTTTACTGCCTTGGCTATGGTGGCCGGCCTCATCTACGAAATGATGAACGGCCGCGACCACAGCCTAAGGGCAACCCTTACGATAACAGGTATTCTCGCCCTGATCATCAACTGGGTCGCTATCTGGCTGATCACTGTGCCCTTCACCCACTTCATGACCGGGTATCTGTTGATGGTCTACATCAATCTGATCATCCCGATCATCGCCAGTGCCATCGCTGGTGCCAGCAACGAAACCATGAATGGTGCCATCACCGGCATTGTCGTCGTTGTCCTGCTTTTCGTTTCCACCGGCATAGTCGTTCCCATGAGTACCACACCTCGCTGGTGTGATGACGCAGGAATCAGTGAAAAGATCGGCCTGCTCAAGCTGGAACCCGCCCCGGAAGGAATGCTCTATCACGAAACTGCCCTGGACCAGCTCATCAAAGTTCCCGCCAGTGCTGCACTCACCAAAGCCGGCAACGAACTCAGTGGCGGCGAGAACGTTGCCCTCGGCAACTACTTGCAACCCAATCAGGCTTACCTGACCCGTGTGCGTGGCATCCCCACCTACGTAATTGATTTGAAGGTTACGCAGGCTCTGGGCTTCCGCAACGCAGGCCGTGTCGTGCCTGGATACCTCTTGGTCAACGCAGTCGATCCAAACGCTCCGGTAGAATTTCGTCGTGGTTACCAGCTGCGTTACGTTCCCTCAGGCATGTTCAGCTTGGACTTGGATCGCCGTGCCTATTTCCAGTTCGAGCTCGGCGCTAACGCCCGCCTAGAAGATCTCGATGGCATGGAGGTTGATGACACGTTGTACCCAACCTACACCGGCACCATCATGAGCCATGTCCTCAGCTACAAGAGTGTGGCCCCAACTGGAGTCTACCATTTCGACCCAGCAACTGGACAGGGCGAGGTTGTTGCCTTGGCGGACATACCCACAAAACTCCCCCACCTCGACCGCGTCTACCCTCTTGACTGGGTTAAGGACCAGGTCACTCTCTGGGGTAAGTTTGCCAACCACGAATCCTGCACCCTGAACCAGAACGGTCAAGTTCAAATTGATAACGCCGATGACGTGATCACACCTGAAGGTATCGAATACCAAATCACCATGACCGGTATGGGTAACGATCCCTCCATGACTCAATTGATCGCGGTCAATCCGACCACTGGTCACGGCTACATCTTCCCGTTGACTGGCAAATCAGTCGAGTCAATCAGAGACGCCTACGGTCGACTCACGAAACAAATCTACAATCAGGAACTTAAAGTCGACGAGTGCGAACTCCATGCCATCGATGGCGAACATGTAGTCTACTGCATCTTTACCTCGTCAGACGCCTACGGCAACACCAACGTCTCAGGCTATGGCTTCGTGGGACTTAACCGAGCCGAAAACGACGCTGACTACGCTGTTGGCAAAACCTTCGAAGATGCTTACCAGGAATACCGCAAAATTCGCGACACCGCTCAGGAGGAAATCAACCTCACCAACACGGCCCACGATGTTACAATCATCGGCACTGTGTCCTCCAACGAATGGGTTAGCGACGAAAGTGGTGGGTCTCGCTTGATCAGCCTGGTGGAAGATGGCACCAATGTATCCTACTGGCTCCTCGCTGACGGCACTTCGAAAAATGCCGCGGCCGCTCAGCCGGGACACCACGTCACCGTTACCGCGTACCAACGCAACGGTCAACCCTATTTATCGGTCCGCTACATCACTGTCGATGGAGTACCCGACTTCGGTGGTAGCCTTTATTGGCACAACTTCATCGAGTGGTTGAAGTCTTGGTAATTCCAACCAAGCCACTCTAGTTTCAGTTTCCTTCGCCCCTGCATCCGCAGGGGCGTTTTCTATTCCCAAAAAATAATAAAAAAATGTATATAAAGTGCTAAAATGAAACTGTGATCATCGAGTTTACCAACGCTGTCCCTCCCAAGGGGCATTCGGCCATATCTGTGGCGATTGTCGTGGCCTCTTGCGCCTTCTTTTTTATTCCTACTTCCTTAATTATTCTTGGTTATTTATCTTCCCAGCCCACCGGCTCTCTCATCTCCCCCCTACCTCAGGGCGTTCTCAGTCAAACACCGGCCCAACCTTCACCAACTATCACCCCCCTCATTGCCGCTCCACAAGAAACGCCGGCTTCGACCGAATCAAGCGTTCTTCCCTCGAGTAATAGTAATATCACCGACAAAACAGCCACCATATCGGCCGGTCTATACGAAATCTCTGTAGCTGACCCGGACATCAAGACCACCAGTCAGATTTATCTTTCCCCGAGGGATGGCGACAAATCCATTTACTCGGTCAAAAGCAAGCAAGATGGTCAAATGGTTATTTCTATAAACAGCCCTTCTGACACGGTACGATACGTTGACTACCATATCGTCAATCCCTAAAATGTTTGTATGCGCGGTAGTTTAGAAAAGATTTCCACTCAGGTTCTCCAATTTATTCCTTTGGTTTTGGCTTTCCTCACACCACTTTTTTTCTTACCCATCACAGTAGACGCTTTCAACTTCAACAAACTATATCTCGTCAGTTTTCTGGCCAGTCTTTCCATGATTGCCTGGTGTCTACGCAGTTTGGTCAGAGGCAAACTCACTGTCAATTTATCCCCCTCGCTCCTACCTCTATTATTTCTAGCACTGGCTTTCGTCATCTCATCCGTCTGGCTTAGCCCTACCAAACACGCCTCCCTTTTTGGTCAAACTACCCTAACTGTTTCCCTATTCATTATTTTTGTGTCGGTAACTTCCTTGCAAAAATCAGTCGCGGTGATTAACTCGGTTATCTTTGGCCTTGTTACCTCCGCCGCCACTCTCAGCCTCATCACTATCCTTCACCGTTTTGACCTACTTACCCGGATATTTTCCTCAGATTTGCTTACCAATAAGTCTTTCAACTTAACCGGTGGCATTCTCCCCGCACTGGCTTTCACTCTTCCGGTTCTCGTTTCCTCCGTGGCCTACCTAATCATTCACAGAAACCGTTTGACCAAATCCCTGCTCTTCGCCGCCTCCATAATTATGATAGTCGCCAGCCTCATCAACCTCACTCTCATTTTTCCCCAAAACGGCCAATCCACTCTTTTCTTACTTCCCTTTCGGGCAGGATGGTCTATCGCTATCGACACTTTGAAAAGCTGGCAAACTGCACTACTAGGTACCGGTCCGGATACTTTTCTTACCACCTTCACCCGTCTCAGACCAAGCTACCTAAACACTGACAACCTCACCTGGATTATCCGTTTTCCTGAGTCCAGTAATTACATCTTTACTCTTATCACCACCACCGGAATCATCGGCACTCTCTCTTTTCTTTCCGCCTTCATTAGACCAGTCTGCATTTCCATCAAACACTGCAAAGCAAATACAGATAACCCTGCTTATGTCTTCTTGTCACTGGCTCTCATCTCTGTGCTCATCTCCTTTTTCGCTATACCCGCCGGAACTGTAACTCTCATTCTCGGTATTGTCTTATTGATAGCACTTACTGCAGAGTTTGATTTACTGGAGTTAAAAAATATCCAAAACACCGACCTCAAACTTTCCCGCAAAACCGATCCGTCTAAATTCACACTTATGTTGCCCAGTGTAATCTTGACTTTCGCCTCAACCTTTCTCCTGTCTGTGTATTGGTACTATGCCCTGCCTACCTACTCTGCGTCTATGTCCGCCAGGCAAGCAGAAGCACTCATCACCACTAATCCTGTCGGCGCCTATCTTAAAGAGATCAACGCCGCCAAACTGGACCCCTACAATGTCAACTATGCCTTGTCTCTTTCACAATTCTTCAAGTCGCTCTCCCTGGTTCTTCTCAACAAAAAGGATGCTACTGCGGACGACAAGAAAAACGCCACCGACTACATGCAAAAGACCATCGACTACGGCAAACAGGCAGCACTTCTCGATCCTTACAATGTTATCGTCTGGGAAAATCTGGCCGATATCTACCAATCTTTCATCGGTTTCGCCGAAGGTGCCCATAACTTTGCCATTTCCCATCTGGCCCAAGCCATCGCGCTGGACCAATCAAATCCCCATCTCCGACTAAAGCTTGGTATTTTGTTCTTCAACCTCGGAGACTCCGACCAAGCCATCAAACTGCTAAACCAAGCCATCGAACTAAAACAAAACTGGGCAATTCCTTACTACAATATTTCGGCAATCTACAAACTCAACAAAGATTATTCACGCGCTCTGCAATATATCCAAGCAAGTCAGCAGTATACCAGCCCAGCATCAACCGACTTTGCCAAAGTTCAGGACGAAATCAAATCAATAGAGAAACTGCTGACCACTCCTACTACACCGACTCCGACACCCACCCCATCGAAGAAATAAACTTATTCATAAGCGTGTAGAATACAGGAGTAATTTAATAATCTCCGAAAGGTGGTCCAGCATGCTCATAAAAAAGGCATCTCATACACTTCGCGGTAAATATCTGGTTCCCGCCCAGAGACTGGCCGTCTATGAATTTCCGGAAGAACTAGCCTTCTGGGCACTGCATATGGCCGGAGCCAAGTCCCACGCTGACACTCACGATCCCCACAAACAAACTGACATCAATATTCTGGATCAGTATGGAAAACACTTCGGACGCATCTCGTTTGAGCCAGCCCAATCACAAAGCAGTGTCTGGGTCGTCATCCACGATGTCACCAAGACCGGTATATTTAAAACCGCCATCGAAACCTATCTAACAGAAGTCCTAGGAGTAACTCTTCCTCAAGAAACGCAGTAATCCGCAAACCCCGACCATAAGTCGGGGTTTTATTTTGTGGACCCGAAGGGAATTGGACCCTTTTCTTGCCCATGCCATGGGCACATTCTACCGGTGAACTACGGGCCCGGTATAACTTAACAAAGCCGATTATAAACCAAGCTAGCTAAGGATTCCAGCTCTAACTGAACTTTCGTATCAATATAGTCAACCTTTAGAACTCCTTTATACCCCACCTTTTTCGTCGGCTTTCCAATCGATCTAGAATCAACCCTTGTATTATAAAACTGTTTCTTTGGAATACCGATTTTTTCTTGCCAATATTTCTCTAATTCCTCAACATTCTGATCAGCTCTGCACATCACAGTGCATCGAAATTTGCTCTCGTCAATATCAAAACACTTTTCCAACAATCGAATAAATAGTTTCACAATTTTATAGTTTGTGTTTCCTAAATTAAATACTGAACCAGTCCCGTATTTCGATGCCTCACCCAAACATAACATCGCCAAGGCTATTTTTGCCGTGAATTTGTCATTAATTTTCTTGCTTATTGGCAAATTTATCTCCTCAAGTGAATGAAAAAAATCATCTCGTTTTTTCTTATTGACCATTACAGCTTTACGACGAGAAATTGTCAATTTCTGAGCTATTTTTTCCGATAATTGCTTTTGGACTTCCAAAGAAAGTATGAGACTCCTAAACCAATACGAAAATGTACCCTTGGGAATTGTTGAATTTAGCAATGCATTTATTTCCTGATATGTCTTTCCCTGCAGACGCCACTTAATGGCTCTCGATCTAATTTCCATTGAGTACCTCTTCATAGAATAATCGTACCATAGAACTATTCTATGTGGAATACAAGAAAAAACGAATTATGTGTATGACCAAAACAACCATCTCCTTGCCCAATCAGATTATTATAGGTATAATCACCGCAACACATTCTGTACCTTAAATCGTTTTTCCGCCTAAGGCGGAGGAGGTAAATTATGCGCAAGATCACTTTTTGGCTGACCGCTTTCATGATTCTGATGGCCTCTTGTACACCAAGTCCAGCCGTAAAACTAGCCCTCACCTCGGTTATCGCTACGCCAACTTCTGAACCTACTACAATTCCAACCCTAGCGGCGATCAAGCTTCAAACAGTCACCTCATATGTCTGCCTGCACACCGGGACCAGCTTCTCCACCGGCGAGCCCGCCGACTTCAGGTGTAATCTGGACACACAGGAGTTTACCTTCACCTTCGCCTTCGGCGAAACCGTCACGGCAGGGCTCTTTGGCTCACCAGAACCGGTCGTGGCGGGACAACCGGTTTCCATTACCACCTACGCCAACATCGGTGACTTGGATGGAACCTGTGTCCTAACAGATTCTCAAACCGGCGCACCCCTTCAGGCCACGCTCACTCTTAGAGAAGATCTTGTTGTCAGATCGGATTGTGTCGTCGGCGATCATCGGCTTACAATGGCCTACAACGTTAGAGTAATTCCTCCCGCTTGTGTCCCCGCAGTTATTTGGGAAAGCCAGACTCCGGAGAACTTTTCCCTCGTACCCGGTGGTACATACATTGTGGAAGTTGCCTTCCCCAATGTCACCGGCGACGATGCCTGGTGGGCTCACGAGACCAGCTGGGTGGAAATTGCCACTACTGGACCTCTCACTTTTCTGGGAGCTGTAGGCAAAGCCTACGAGTTCAAAGGCAGTTGCACTGACTGGGACCGCATGGAATGGGCAACCCACAACCTAGTTACTCCTCCAGGAATGCTGGAAAACTTCCTGCATGCCGGCGTCGTAAAGTAAACATTGTTCGTCAACCCCGCCTAGTGCGGGGTTTTTGTTGACAATCACTCACGGTTATGCTACTATAGGCCCCAGTATTTCAATCCTCTTCTCATAAGGAGTTCACTTTGAAAAAACATCTTCTGTTCGCAACTTTGGTCCTGGTCATGATTCTTTCTGCTTGCGGCGCCCCTGCCCCAGTTCACCCCACTCGCGCTCAGGAACTGGACGACACAGGCCTCATCGGCCGTCATCCCATCCAGGGGGTCAACGTCGAAAACGGTTATCAGGGGAACTTTGATGGCGGTTTCTTCTTGTTCGGCGGTGGTGCATCGGGACAAATCAATCCGGCCACCAATTACATCATCAAGTGGTACCCGAGAGAAAACGTTTCGTATACAACCACTGTCGCTCGGTCAAAAATCGTGACAAACACGGTGGTCTACACGGCCGAGCACCCGGGACCGGAGATCGAGTTTGTCTTCGCCCAAGAATGGTTGGATCAGATTTCCACTTCTGATCCATATGCACCGATATATTCGGCGGAAGACAAGCTCGACCTAAACAAAATCATTGATGAAACGTACAAGTGGGGTACATCCGCTCTGATCATCGTCAACATCTACATCTCTGCCGAAGATCAGGCCGGAATCAACCACAGAGATTAGTCCCAAAACCCGCCATTCCGAATGGCGGGTTTTTCATGGCTATTTTTGCTAAAATCTAGTCACGGGCCTGTAGTTAAACGGTAGAACATGGCATTCGCATTGCTAAGATGGGGGTTCAATTCCCCCCAGGTCCACAAAACTCATACTTGACATATGGGTTGTTAGTGTATACAATACACTTATAAAGCCGGTTCGCCCATTCACAAAACACAAAAGGAGATCAGTATGTCCAAGAATTCGCTCAATGTTCGTGATATCATCTCATCGCCCGAGTTTGCCTTTGGTCGCCACGATTACGACCGAGAAGACTGTGATCCCGCCATCATGGTTGGTGGCACCGACAAGGATCACATTGTTTCCGAATCGTACGACGATGAAGAGCGCGTGGCCTATGCCGCCAAAACAGGCAAGATCTTACCCAGGTGGCACGACGTCAACTACGGGGCCTACGATGAAACTCGTGGCACTGCCAGGTTCGTTATCGAAAGAGCCGAAATGGAAGGTGGTAGCACCGGCGGCGGCATGAGTGGTCACGATGACTACCCCGATGCCCTTCACGTCACTGCCAGGCGGCTATTTCAAAACGGAGATTACAATCCCGAAGGGGAACTCATCAAATTTACATATGACACAAATTGCTACATTAACTCTATCGACCATGTCACCGTTCATGGTCAAATGAAGCTCATTTTCACAAAATAGTTCCTCTCCCCGCCATCAGGCGGGGTTTTTGTAGATATAATAGGTGCTATGCCGGACAAAATTCTCACCTGCCAAAACTGCCACAATCCTTTTGTCTATTCCGAATACGAACAAAAATTGGACTCTAAGAACAGTCGACCGACACCAATTTACGACACCATTTGTGCCAGTATCAAGGCCAGCGGGCAAAAACACCCTCCCAAACCAAAAAAGTAATTTAATCGTGGTCGTCATCGACGATCTCCCCATCCACTATCCCCACTCGTCTCGTAGCTAGAGGCAAAAAGTTCATGTCATGTGTCACCATAATGACTGTCCTTCCATGTTCTCTGTTCAACCTGGCTAGTATTGTAACAATCTCAGTGCTCGATGCCGTATCTAAGTTGCCTGTGGGTTCATCCGCCATGATTATCCAAGGATCTGTGGACAAAGCTCTGGCCAAAGCTACTCTTTGCTGTTGACCACCGGAAAGCTCCGCCGGCTTTTTGGTTGCCACAGAGTCCATAGCCACTTCACGCAAGACTTCCATAGACCGCAACTTGGCCGACTCCTCGTCGTAACCGGAAAGTAACAACGGATAAGCTACATTCTCCCAAACATTCAGAGACTTAATCCAGTTAGACTGCTGAAAAACCATGCCAATCTTTTCTCTACGGAAGTTCGTTCTTTTGTCATCGTCTAGTTTGTAGAGATCCTGGTCTCTCAAAAAGATTTTTCCCTTGGAGGGTTTCTCCAGACCCAAAATTGAGTGAAGAAGTGTTGATTTGCCACACCCGGATGGGCCATAAATCACCACAAACTCTCCTGCATATAAAGAAATGCTCACATTCTTCAGAATCTTCTGATGTTTACCACCTACCAAAAAAGTTATTTGTACCTTCTCTGCTTTGACTACCACATGATGCGACCTCGGCCGTTTGGGAGCCAAGCTCTTTTCCACCGCCTCAATGTCAATAATCCTCTTGATCGATTCGCTGTCTGTTTTTTTATTCATAGCGTAAAGCATTTAGGGCACTAATCTTCTTGGCTCTCATCGCCGGGTACAAGCCAGTAGCAAAACCCACTCCAATAGCCAAAAGTAACACACCTAGAGCAAACAAAGTAGGCGTCTTAAATAAGTTGATGGTTTTGTCCTCGCGCCAGAGCATGCTCAACAGGTTCACCGTTTTCCCCACCAAATTACCAACCACCACCCCACTGGTACCCCCAATAATTCCTATTAGTACTGACTCTGCCATAAACAAACGGAAGATATCTCTGTCCACAGTTCCCAGCGTCTTCATCACCCCTACCTCTCGGGATCTTTCGAGCAGGGAAATTGTCAAAGTATTAAACATGCCAAACAAAGCAACCACGAGAGCCGTAAAACCAAACGCACCTAGTAGAAATCTCATGACCCGAAACAAACGATCCACTTGGGCCAAAGTGTCCATGATGCTTTGGGTACTAAATCCCATGGCTTGAATCTTCTCACGCACCCCGGGTAAGGAGGTCGAATCTTTGGCCAAAACTTTCAGCTGGCTGTACTTATCTACGCCGACACTCTGGAGATCTTGCACCGGCACATACACCATCGGCTTTTTGTCATCCTTGACCACACCGGTGACTTTGTACTGCACCACATTGGTCAGTACTCTGCCTGAAGAACCGGGGATCTGTCCTCCGCTCAGGATATACTGCAAGGTTACTGTCTTACCAATCACCTCTTCCGGCTTTAACTTAAAAGTATTTAACAAAGCTGAAGTGACAACCACCTCTTTTCCTTCTACTCTTTTTATTTCCACAAGCGATAACTCAGCAGATGCGGTGGCATGGTCAGTCGTCTCTTGAACCGCCACCTTAACTAGCTCCGCCGATACCGTGGAGTTCATGCCGGCCACCGAAATCTGGGTTACCCCAGCCTCAGTCGCCTCTCCTAACACTTGACCGCCTATTTTCTCCATCCCTTCTTGGACATACTCCTGAGTCTTGTTCAAGATCTTTACCGAGTTCAGTGTCAAAAATCCTTGACGGGTCACCTGCTGACCGGCCTCGTCAATCATTGGTTCATAAATTGTCGACACCAGCTCCTTATATAGTGGTATTTTGGCTCTCATCCATTTTCCAAACCATTCTCCCTCCTGTGACAGATATGTTTTGCCGCTGGAGTCCACGCTATTGTAATCTCCTCCCCATACCAGTTTTCCTTTATAGCTTTTCAGTACCGAACCTCGTATATATCCCAGCAGTCTACTGGTTCGTTCCGGACGTTCTCTCACCGGTAGATATTCATCATCATCAATCAGGAAACTCTGTTCATCTTCCTCGATTAGGTCACCCTTCACCGGATCCTCACTGTTCTGTGTATCTGTACTATATCCTGCCACCTCTCCTACTAGCGAGCTCAGTTCTCCGGTAGCTCCTGTATATTTAGTAAAAGCTTCTGGGGACATCCAAGCACCACTCACCAAACTTGGTGAAGCATAATTGAAATAGTTCTGGCCCACCGACAAGACCACTACGTCCAGTCTCGAATCAGATAGCGTTAATGACCCCGCCAAAGAGATCATCTGGGCCACATCATCCACTCCATCTATTTTCTTGATATCGTCAATTGTTTTGTCCGTCAGAGCTAAGCTTGTCGTCGACGAAACAACGTCGGTTAACCTCATCGAGTTTGGCGATACCAGTCTTTTGGTCACGATATCTTGCAGTCCATAGGCAAACGAAACCAAAAATACCACTGCCGCCGTCCCCATAGCGATAGCTGTTACCGTCATAGCTGTTCTGGATGGTTGGTTCCGCAGGTTTCTTAAAGCCAGGTTATAGACGGCCTTGTTTGACAAACTCCCCTGTCTCGGCGTCTTCCACCATTTTTTGGCAGACAAAACCATTTGTCTCGGTGACATCAGCCTGACCTTTCTCAGGCTCATTACCACACTCAAAATAGTTTTCAAAAATTTCGACACTTTGTTCATTATAGTTTTAGAAATCCAAATATATCCTCCAAATTGGCGAGTATCACATCAAAAGCCGCCTGTTGCGAGGTCGGAGTCACCACCACCGTATCTCTAGTCGCCACCGTGTTCCCGGTCTTATCCGTAGAAGTAACTTTTAGGTGATAAGTCGATGTCGGCTGCAGGTCACGAATCACCATCACATGTTTGGTGGTCAGTTCTTGATCTTTTTCGGTTGACGAAGAATACTCGGTACCGGTACCGGTTCCCCAGACCACTTGGCCCAAGGCCGGCTCATCCGTATCCCAAGAGACAATGATACTTGTCTTGGCTTCCGAACCAACCCCGGACATAGGTGTCTCAATCACCACGTTGCTTATTACTGGTGGTCTGGTATCTGCTCCGGTGACATAACGGATAGGGTCAGCGATGACTTCATTACCATTTCCATCTCTACCACTAATAGTAAAAACATAGACAGCTCCATCCTCAAGATCTTGGAGTCTCATCAGATGTTTCGTCTCCAGTTTTCCGGAATACGTTTGTTTTTGCGCAGTCTTTGGTGTCGTTGGTAACTGAGATAATCTAGCTTGAGACATGCTCGACAAGGTCGACAGGTCTACCTCCGATCCCAAACGACTCTGATCTACCGCCAAACCCTGATAATCCACTTGACCGGTGGTGGCTACATTGGTCGCCCAAGCCAAGATCACTGATGTCCCGCCGGCACCCTGATCGGTATTTAGTACCACAGCCGTCACTTTCGGATAAGTCAAGGTGGAGAAGGTGTAGTCATCAGATATCACGTCGTTTCCATCCAGATCGATACCCCGGATTCTAAAATGGTAGGTAGTGGAGTGTGTCAAATCAGCAATCCTTCCTGTATGCAATGTTTCTCCGGAGCTGGCCGACACCGAGATTTCCGCACCATAATCAGTGGTCGTACCATACTCAATTTCCGATGAAGCCAGCGAGGCGCTGGACCAATTAATCACTACGGTAGTTAATGTTTCGTCGGTCACTTCTACACCGGTGATCGAGGGTGTTGATTGAGTGGTAAAGCTATAATCAGCAGAATAAGCGTCAGTACGGCTATAACCCATGAGACCAGAATCGTCCAAGTTCTGTACTCTATAGTGATAGGTTTCTCCCGGAGTCAAACCGGAAATCTTGACAGAGTGAGAGGCACTTTGCGTTGCCTCAGAAGCATTGCTTCCGTAGCCGGTTGTCTTACCGTAATCGACCGATCCAAACGATTTTCTGGACGTGGTCCAGGTCACCGTGGCAGTTGCCGCACCTACCGTTACCGATGGTGTTCCGCCAGTTGTCGGCGGTGAGGTGTATTTTCCCTCGGGAGCAGAATTGACAGTGTTTGAATAAAGTGAGGTAGCTCCGGCATTGTCTACCGCTTGCACCTTGTAGTAGTACTTTGTAGACTGGGTCAGGTCTGCATCGGTATAAGCGGTTGAGGTAGTCGAACCAACTTTTGTAAAAGTCGAGTTATCTGTCGACTTGTAAACATCATATCTTGCCGGCGTTCCTCCCGATGCCGCTACTTTCCAGGCCAAGGTCAATCTCCAACTCGAACTATCCTTATCCGAAGCATCAGTCACCGTCAGCGAAGTCGGAGCTCCGGGTGCTGTAGTGCTCGCATAAAAATCTGCCGTCGCATAAGCGTCAAAATTTCTGTTCCCTAAACCAGTAGAGGTATTGATAGTATTGTCTTCGGCCACTATATAGAAAGTATTTTTTCCTTGTTGGGTTGCCAGGGCCGTCGCTGTAATCGTCCGATCAACCGTCTGTGTCGCACTGGTTTCTGACATTGTCAGAGCACTAGGGGTACAGTTAACGCAGTAATAATACTTGGCAATTGCTCCCGAATAAGTCGCCGGTTCACCCCATGTCACCGTAAATGAGTTGGTTGATGATGGACTGTCGGCTGTAGTGCTTGGTGTAATGGTTAGACTTGTTGGTGCAGTTGGCGCTTCGGCGTTGTAATAATATTTCGTATTTATTGTTGATGAGTAATTCCCCGCATTGTCATAGGCTCGCAAATAGAAAGTGTTCTCGCCACTCTGATAAGCCGGAATGTCCGCCACTGATGTTCCAGTGGTATTCTGCCAATCACTTAATGCTCCCGACTCCGTCCCTGTCTTGTACTGGTAGCCGGCCAAACCGGATCCTCCGGTATCGGTGGTAGCCGGCCAGTAGAAAGTGTACGAATTAGAAACGCTGTACCCCACACTGGTACTGGTCACCGTTGCCGGTGCGGAGGGAGCCGTCCCATCATAGGTATAAGTAAACTTTGTTTGGGTCGCCGAGTAATTTCCGTTATTATCTTTAGTCTGCACTCTCAAATAGTATGGAGTGCCACTAATTAGCGATGAAGCGGTATAGTTTGTGGTCGTCTGTAAGGTAGCCGAAGCACTCGCCTCACCCGCCTCATCCGTGTCCATAAATAGGTAGTATCCCGCCACTCCACTGCCACCATCTCCATCAGATCCGGCCGACCAGGTAAAGTAAGGGTTAGCGTATCCTCTGTAAGCTCCCGTGGTAATCGCCGTTCCCAGTGCCGAAGTATCGTACCCAGAAATCGTCGTCGGATTACTCGGCGCCGTCTCGTCGTTGTAATAATTTAACGTAATACTATTTATAGACGGTGTGTTGACGTTATCTGTAGAAAAAAGTTTCGCTCTTACTTGCAAGTACTTGTTTACTGCAGAGCCGACAGAATACGAGTAGTCACTCCCCACATTGTATTTTTGGTTCGCATAACTCCAGCTACTCCAAGTAGCGCTATCCGTCGAACTTCTGGTCTCAAACACCGTTCTCGTGGCTGATGGCGAAGCCATATTTACTTCTAAACCTGCCCAGCCAAACGGCTTGCCAAGAGTCAAAGTGTCACTAGTGTAAGTGCCGCTATTTTCATAAGCTTTATCGCTCGCAGGTGGCAAGAACCAGTACCAACCGTATCCGGCCGAACCAGTCCCTTGACCAAAAGTGGTGAAAACTCTGTTACCTGCCTTTACCATAGCGTTGTACGATATCAGGTTTGACGCCGCAGCCACGGTCGTCCAAGAATTACTAGGAATATCGTATTTAAACATCGCCCCCGAAATATAGCTCCTCGGCATCCAGATTGAAGTACCATCGGTAGTCATAATATTTCCACCGTAAGATGTATAAATCGTCGCCGGTGCCGCAGCCATAGTAGACCAAGTATTGGCCGCTACATTGTAGCGATAAAACGTAGTTGTGTTGTACCCTCTTGGTGTATAGATATAGCCATTACCGTCATAGACTAAGCCTAAACTGTAATGCACTGTATCTGCCGTAGATGTCTTGGCTGTCCAAGCATTGCTATTTATGTCATACTCCCAGAAGTCCGTTGTTCCTCCACCCCTTAATGCATAAAGTTTTCCGTTATCTTCGTTGTATATCAATCCGTTACCATAACTAGTACTAGACGGTGTAGTCGTTAGTGTCGTCCAATTATTAGTTGTTGTGTCATAACGCCAAAAGGCCGTCGAACCTCCTCTAAGGGCATAGATATAACGTGTACCATCATATGCCAATGAAGTTCCATAAGACGCATAGTTAGGAGAGTCAGCCACTCTCGTCCAAGTATTGGCTGAAATTGAATATTTATAAAAATATCGATAGATCCAAACGGCATTTGAGTTTACCGGCAATACATATACCGTATCGTCGCCGTCGTAGGCCAAACCAGCTCCATTCGTGGTATAAACTGGTGAGGGAGCCACCGCATTTTGCCACTCGTTATAGGTCGGGTCGTATGCCCAAAACTCGTTAGAGTTAGCTCCTCTGGTCGCATAAATTTTATCCGTTATACCATCATAGGTTAATGATGCTCCGTAACTTGGCGTCCCCGGAGTATTTGTTAATTTCGTCCAAGCATTTGAGGTTGGATCATACTCATAAAAACTAGTGGTTGAGTTACCGGGTAAGGCGTATACCTTTCCATTTCTATACGACAAAGCTCCACCGGCTGAGTTATAGAAAGGTGTATCTGTTAATGTTGACCAAGTATCTGTCGTAATATCGTATCGCCAAAATCTTCGTAAATAGCCATAGCTTTGATCATAACCCGGCGTTGCATAAATGTAATGCCCACCGTCGTAAGCCAGTCCAGCTCCTGTATTTGTCAAGAACGGTGCACTTGTCCTCGAAGACCAGGTGTCAGTTGCCGGTAGGTACCTCCAAAACGCCGTGCCACCACCCTGAAAAGCATAGACATAAGTACCGTCTGAAGTTAGAGTTGCTCCGCCACCATTTGCATTAAACACGCCTGGTGCACTAGCCACCGTCGACCAAGTATTAGTCGCTACAGTGTACTTGTAGACCGTAGCTGTACCAAGATAACGGATGACAAAGATGTTAGTTCCGTCCGTCGTAATATTGTTTTGGTAAATAGCGTGTAGTCCTCCTGGTGTACTAGCCATAGTTGTCCAAGCACCAGTAGAAACAGTGTAACGATAGAAGGTAGTTGTGTTGTTCCCCGCTGCTACGTAGACATAACCTCCGAGGTAGACAGCACCACCGCCGTAGTAGACGGCAGTGGGAACGCCCGGCAAACTCCATCTCCCCAACTCATTTCGAGCCAGTTTCAGAGACCCTGCCGAACTGGTCGCCTCTGTGTTAGATAATGTTCCTGCCGTAAAGTCGGCCTGTGAAGTTTTTGTCACCGTTGATACCGGCGACACACCAGTGTAAGCGTAAGTAAAGCTAGCCGCGCTACTGGAAGTGTTCCCGGCAAAGTCTTTGGTTTTAATTCTCAGGTAGTACGTCGTCCCGGAAGTCATCGTTTCTGTCACCTGAAAAGAGGTTCCCATTTGTAGATTCCCCGCTGTCGCCGGGTCGGCACTAACGTTGCTCCCAAAATAAACAAAGTAACCGGAGACAGTGCTTTCACTGTCTATCGCTGCCGGCCAGCTAAAGTACGGGCTGGGGTAAAAGTAAGAGCTACCAGATGATAGAGCCGTCCCCAAACTACTATTGTCGTACCCACTTATTGTTGGACTACTTGGAGCTCCCGTGTCTCCCGTGTAATTTACAGTGTAGTCCGATAAAGTGGGCGAGCTTACTCCATCACTACTAGCCAAAGTGGCTTTTACTTCCAAAAATCTCTGAGCCGTGGACTGAATATTTCCACTGGATAGTGTCTGCCAAGCACTCCATACTCCCGAGTCGGTACTACTTCTAGTTTGAAAAGTAATACTGGTGTTGGCCGGTGTCGTCGTGGTACTGGTAAGGCTTCCAAAGCTTGCAACGTAATTAAAGTCGTGTCGCTTGATAAAGTACCCAGAAGACTGATAAGTGGTAGTACCTGGCGTAATTCGATAAAAGTCTGGTGTAGCTGCACCTCTGGTGGCGTAAATCTTATTATTGTCTGTATCATAGGTTAGAGCTGCACCATAACTAAATGCACTAGGTACTGTCGAGATCTTCGACCAGGAGTTCAGAGCGACATTGTAGGCATAAAGCTGGGTAGTTCCTTGCATCGAAGCATATACAATACCGTTACGGTAAGTAATTGATCCCCCTGTAGCATTAGTGTCTGGTGTCTCCGCTAAGTTACTACTCCAAGTGTTAGCTGCGATGTCGTAACGCCAAAATCCTCGCACGTGCTCTGCCCCAGATACATACCCTGGCAAGGCGTAAATATAATTTCCACCATCATAAACCAAACCAGCGCCGGTATAAGGAGCGGCTGGTGCCACGGCCCTTGTCGTCCACGAATTCCCAGCTATGTCGTATCTCCAAAAAGCCGTTGTCCCTCCCTGGAATGCATATAGGTAAGTACCATCGGAAGTCAAAGTACATCCTCCACCATTAGCACAAAAAACGGCGGGGGCATCCGCCACCGTCGACCAAGTATTAGTCGCTACAGTGTACTTGTAGACCGTAGCTGTACCAAGATAACGGATGACAAAGATGTTAGTTCCGTCCGTCGTAATATTGTTTTGGTAAATAGCGTGTAGTCCTCCTGGTGTACTAGCCATAGTTGTCCAAGCACCAGTAGAAACAGTGTAACGATAGAAGGTAGTTGTGTTGTTCCCCGCTGCTACGTAGACATAACCTCCGAGGTAGACAGCACCACCGCCGTAGTAGACGGCAGTGGGAACTGCATTCATGTTTGACCAAGTATTAGTTGCCACGTCGTAACTGTAAAAATCAATACTGTTACTACCCCTTGTCGCAAAAATTTTGTGGTTAACCGTGTCATAGGTCAGTGACGCTCCATAACTAGTTGTTCCTGGGAGGCTGGCCATGGTCGACCATGTGTTGGTCGCCACAGAGTAACGATAGAATCCCGTTGTTCCACCAGTGGCCAAATAGACATAACCATTTTTATAAGTAATGGCACAGCCGGCAGTACAGTATGAAGGCGTGTCCGCCATGGTCGTCCAAACATTCTTATCCATGTCATAGCGCCAAAATCTCCGCAAGTAACCATAACTACCATCGTACCCTGGTACTGCCCAAATGTAGTTATTGTCTGTGTCTACCACCATTCCGGCACCCGTGTTGGTCAAAAATGGTGTACTGCTGACCCCCTCCATCAATCCATTTCCACCAGGAGCTAGCTTTACCTCACCGGAAGATGTAGCCGTATCCAAGTTATTGGTCTCCCGGTAGTCCACCGCTTCCCAGTCTGTCTTGCTCGACATGGTCACCGAAGATGCCGCCTGCGCTTCACCTGGTTTCGTCGAGATATTTCCATCGCGAATTGAGAGTAAGTTCCACGGCAGGATCATCAGCACACAAAGAACCGACCAAATGGTTTTCTTCGTGAGGCGTCTCAGTGTCTTTCTGTACCGTTTCATGGAACTGCAATGGGGCTAGGTGGTAATGCAAGTTCTCCAGTAACCATCTCGGCTCGAAAAGGCTTCTCACCCAAACCATAAAGTTTGCCTTCCGAAAAAATCTTAAAGTAAACCGTGCTCATGGGTCCCGCCGAAATTACAGCCATGTGGGACTTCTGCGGTTCGGTATCGTTGGCACTCATCACGGGGCTCGATAGATACTCGGCGGAGTTACCCCAGATCACCATACCAATACTTAGTTTACTCGTTTCCCAGCTCACCATCACATTTCCCAAAGCATCTCTACGATACTGGATACTGCTTGGCTCAGTGGACATTTTTACTCCCCACCATTTTATCCCCGGACCATACTTTACGACTCCATAAATACCAAGAACAAAAATCATGGACACAAATGAAATCAAGACAAGCCTCCAATACCTTTTTGAAAACCTAGAAACCAGACCAACTTTATGGTTCACATCACTCCTCTGAAAGTCGTTTCGCGACTTTGAATCACTCTTGGCAGGCATATGCAGGTTGTACCGAAAAAAGCTTCCGATAATTCAGTCTAGAGGAATCATAGGCTAAAAGCAAGAGATGAAACCATTCCGGATCTGTAGCCAAACAAGCATGGGGAAATGCAGTGGGCTTTTGATACAGAAAATCCCCCGCTTTCGCGGGGGATAAAGGTTATTCGCCTCTCAAACTTACAATCTTATCTTTCATGATCTGCAATTGCAGAGGTGTAAAGGCGGAGTCACCCCATGGCCTAGGACCATTAAACACATACAAGCCCATGAGGTTGTAGAAGTTGTCGTAGAAAGTGTACAACTTACGACCATTACACGTCCCGGCCTCAAACATCGGCGGCATGGTACCCAGCTGATTGAGCGCCTTGACAAGATAATTGGGCATATCATCGAGATAGAAAAACTCGCTGTTCGGGAACTTGGCCGGCTTGTAATAACCCACTTGGTAAGCGTCCCCCAAACCCAGCTGATGACCAAGTTCGTGGGTGGTAATGTAGTTCGCAGCCGGATTGTTCGAAGTCAGGATGATCACACTGCCGTTATTTAGTGATGTACCGGCGAGCACGTTAGTTTTCACGGCGATAATCACCGAGTCCACCGGGTACCGGCTTCGCAATACCGCCAGAAGCTCCACTCTCTCTTGATCATTCTCAAACAAAATGGTAGTGCTCTGCTGGACAAAGGCCAGATCAAAAGGCTTGTCGACATACGCGAAGTCCACTCGGAGCCCTTCAAAGTTACCCCTAACATCCTCTATCAACTTCGCCAGTTCCACCGGATTTTCTTCGCTGGTATACCCCACTCCTACGAACAAAACGTGGAAGTTCCTCGGACTAAAATCGTCGTCGGTGTGAAGTATCTTGAATGGTGGACCCAGGTTGGGAGTAGCGGTCGGTTCGACAGTCACAGGCAAATCCGTTGGACTCACAATTTGTGGCTCTGAAGTAGCAGGTGCGACAGAGACTTCGGTCGGGGGCGGTACTTGTCCAAGCTCCAGCCCGTTCACTACCGGAGTCATGGGTACCGGCGTCCCGGCCGCCAATCTTTCCTGCCCGGAACTCTCTTCTTTAAGCACGCAGTACTCAGGCAGAGGACCAGAATAGGATATGGGCATAGGTAAGGGCATAACCAACACGGAACGTCCCTCACCTATCTCAACGGCTACCATGGCAACCGTTAGTACCAACACCACTCCCAGCGGGAATAAGTTTTTCATCAAAACCTCCGTTTTAGATTTTTATTGTACCTGCGCATTCTAGCGCAGATACCCTATAAAATCAAATACCAAGCTAAAGTCTAAATCTTAAAATCCAGCTTTTTGTAGTTCCCCACCACAGATATACTAAGATTCTCCCTCTTAAATATTTCTTTGGCAATATCTTGGACTTCTTTCAAGGTTACTTTTTCAACTTTTTCAATCATTTCTTCAGGACTGTAGATCTTTTCTCGGAAAGTCGTGTTTTCCAAAGCCGATCCCAGCACTTCTTCTGGTCTGTCGAAAGCCAGAGCCAATCGCCCTCTAAAGGTATCTTTTGCTGTTACCACTTCTTCAGCCGTTATCTGCCACTTGCTTCCACCATGGAGACCCAATGAGATTTCAGTAATTAGCTCTACTGCTTCGTTCAATTTGTTTTTTGGCAAACCAGCACCAATAAATACGCAACCCGCATCGGAGAACATCTCTACGTCCGATCCAATCCCATAGGCCCATCCCCGTTCTTCGCGGATTTCTTTCATCAGGCGTGATAACCAGCCGTCTCCTAAAATCATATTGGTCAGTCCCAAAGCCCATCTTCGCTCATCATGCATTCTGATACCTCGAAAGGCCATCACCACTGCCGCCTGCTCGACTTTCCGGCTGGTCAGCTTGAGTCTCGGTTCTTTTTGTTCGTCCCAAACAAACTTATTCTTTGTAGGTGTTTTTCTTTCGTCATCAATAAGTGGCGCGAACTCTTTTTTGATTACGTCCAGGACACCTTCATCCTTGCCATAAGCACCCACCACCCCTACAACTATATTTTCGGCCACAAACCATTTCTCAAAATATCGCCTCAGTTCTTCTACTGTCATTTCATTCAAACTTTTGACCGTACCAATTATCGGTCTACCCATATTCGTTTTTCCAAAAATCAGTTTTTCACACTCCTCGGCCGCTTTGGAGTTTGGTCTATCCTCATACATATGTAGCTCTTCCAAGATAGTTCCCCGCTCCTTATCAAAATGTTCCCTCGGTAGTACCGGCTCGGTCACTACTTGACCAACTATTCTGGTTGCCAGTTCCAAATTACCCTTGTCCATCTTGACCCAGAAACCCATTTCGTTTTGGCCGGTGTAGGCATTAAAAGCCCCGCCCACTTTTTCAACCGCCTCGTTAATGTCATACATCTTAGGAAACTTCTTGGTACCCTTAAACACAAAGTGCTCCAAAAAGTGCGCACTGCCCGCCTCCTGGTCGTTTTCCTCCCTGCTCCCTGTACCCACCATCACTCGCACCGTCACACTCTCCCGCTCCTCAGGCACGAGGACTACTCTCAGCTTACCCAGTTTGTATACTTTTGGTGAAAATCTCATCCCTCAATTGTAACGCAGTTACACCACAAGAAAAGGGGCTCGGTATGACCCTCGCCCCTAATCAACTTACACGAACCTTACGCGATTCACTTACCTGCAAGGTGCAAATAGAACCCTGCTTATTAACGATCCTGATCAGAGATAAGAAAAGGTTGAAACTGTACGTCTACAATTCTCCCCAATCCTCCAAGCGTTTCACAAGCATGAGATACTTCTTAGGTATCTATATTCATAGTAAACATATTTTTCACAAAGATCAATACCCCACTACCTTGCCGTAAACACCTTCAGTTCTTGCCCGTCGGTCACCAGGGTAATCGTGCCTGACTTATCCGTCCTCAAGATCTTCGCGCCCACTGCCTCTAACCGCATCAAAGTATCACTGGCCGGGTGACCATAGTTGTTTTTCGCCCCTACAGAAACGATCGCCAACTTAGGCACGATCTGCTCCACAAACTCCTTGGCCGAACCATATTTGGACCCATGATGCGATACTTTTAGCACGTCCGTCTTTGTTAGCACTGATCCATCCACTAGTGCCAATTCCGTAGTCGTATCAATATCTCCGGTATATAAGACCGAGAAATTGCCATAGACTAGCCGAAGGACCACCGAGGCTTCATTTGACTCACTGCCCCCTTTCATCACCTGGCTCACCACAGGCTCAGCTCCCTTTATCACATCAAAATATAAGTTACCATATCGCACAGCATCTTTTGATATCGGTTTATCAACAATTCTCCCGACCCTGTACCGCCCTCCTATCCCCGAGAGAGCTCCTACATGATCCTTGTCCGAGTGACTCAAAAATACTACTTCAATTTTTCTGTCCCAGAAAGGCATCGCCCTCCCGATGCATTCAACCACCTTACTTTCATTTGCTCCAGTATCCACCACCGCCTGAAATGACCCTAGGACGATCACCGAGGCATCGCCCTGCCCTACATCACAAAACACAACATGAAGTTTACCATCTGGCCATTGTTGCCAAATCCACAGAACAAGCAATGTAGCAACCAAGACACTCCAGCTTTTCCAGTTCATGAGCTCCCAAAAAATCTAATTACCAAAACTATCCAGTGAGCTAACGCATATACAGGAATAGAAAATAGACTTGGAAGTGCGAGCATCAACGCCCCAAAAAACATCAGGGGTGGTACAAACGGTAATATCAAAATGTTACTAAATATACCAAAGAGACTCATTCTTCCAAAATGCCACCAGATAATTGGCACGGTGATAAACATAGTCGATAGCGTCGTCGTCACTCCCGTGTTTTTCATTAGTTCCACAGGCCCCCTTCCGGAAATCATCGAGAATTGTTTAACAAGATATGGCTCTACCACAATCAAACCAAAACTGGCACCCACGGATAGCTGGAAGCTGACACTCGACAACAACGTCGGCTCAAACATGAGCATGGCCCAGGCAGACAAAGTCAGACTCCACCACCCTTGATTGGCTCGTCCCAAGATCTGACCCACATACATCAGGGTAGCCATCCATAAAGCTCTAATCACCGGAGGTTCTCCCCCTGCCAGTCCGGCATATAACGCCATAGATACGAGAGCTATCCAGATGGCTTCACGACGACGCACGAAGTAAAAACAAACTGATAATATCAGACCTCCGACGAGCAAAATATTGTAGCCCGAGGCCACCGCAATATGTATCGAGCCGCTGTTGATCATTTGTTGGTATAGTTCTTGCCCTATATCGTTTTTATATCCCAAAACTATTCCGGCTACTAACCCAGCCTCCGGCTCAGGCACATATTTTCGATAAACATCTACCAAACTCTCACGGAAATTACTTAAAAAAACACCATTTTGCGTATTGGATTTATTGAGATTTTGATTTTTTTCATTTGTCTCTATTTTCGCGTTGGTAAGCCACAATTTACCTCCAATACCATCTATCACTTTCTTGTCAACATTGCCAACCGCTGCTAATTTATTGTCGTCAAACTTTGCGCAGATATCCTCAGTCAAAAAAGAAAAACGGCCAATGGTGATGATACATTTTGTAGTATCTTGATACGTTTTGTTTGGGTACCCCACCACTCTAATTTTTTCTCCTACGACAAAAGTACTCAAACTTAACCATCCCAGAATACAGCGAAATCCGAATAATAATACTAGTATCAAAATACGTGTTTTCATCGCCTAGTAGACCACGAGCTTCTCCCGGTTCTTTTCCAGGATTTGTTTAGATATACCTCCTTTACTGACGGCCTCCTCAACACTGGTATACGGTCTATTTTTCACAATGCTTTCTGCTCGAGCTGGTCCTACCCCCCAAAGGGTATCCAATTCACTTACCGTAGCAGTATTTAAATTCACCATCAAAACCCTATCATTAGCTTCCGCATACCCCGCGTCAGTGGGGGTATTTGTAACAAAGGGTATGTAGATTTTTTGACCATCCTGTAATTCCTGAGCCAAATTAAGATTCTTTTCACAGAACGATCTATCCGCCATTTCCGAAAATCCACCGGCGGCAATTAACGCGTCTTTGACTCTGGAACCATTGGGTAGCTCATATACACCGGGTGAAAGTACAGCACCCTCAATGTCTACTACCAACATAGTTATTTGCCTGCCGTCTTGCTCGTTGATTGTTTTAGATGCGGAATCTAGAAACTCAACTTGAACATGGCCATCCTCTGTAATACCTCTAAAAAGGCTAGCAACCATCACCACCGCACCAATAGCCACCATAACTATCAGCGCTCCATCAATTCTGGTCAATTTTCCCCATTTGTTCCCATTAATATCCATCGGCTCACTAATCTTAGCATCCAGTACTATCTACCCAATTAATAGACAAAACTACCTCAACAAGGAATTCATTACAAAGGAATTTCCGCAGCCCCAATACTATTTTTTACTGCCAAAATATCCTGTATTTATGATATAGAAACTTACAGATCTCGCATATTTTACCAATCATTTATTACACCATAGTGCCAATTTACTATCGATATATATCAAATTTATATATTCTTTAGTAATATATTACCGCGTAATATTTCTTACAACTTGACAACGAAACTTATCGTGGTTGTTGTCTACCTCCACACCATGACACCCGTTTGTATTATTATTAAAGTATGTCTCCTATCAACACGCACACCTTATACATAGGTCTATCCATACTCATCACCTGGCTCTGGAGCTCCAATCCTAGCCTTAATATCTACAATCTCCAATTAACCGGAGTCCTCACCTTGCTCTACTTCGGCTTCAAATTTTTCTTTCGACCATCTAACCAAAAAGCTCTCAACCTACCGTCTACGATCATCCTGAACACCATCTGTCTGTTATTGATCTTTTCTACCGGGGGTCTCACCTCGCCATTATTTTTTCTCCTAGATTTACTTTTCTTCGCCCTAGCCCTGCTCTTTGAACCTATTCAGGCCATTGTAGCCTCCTCTTTAATAGTGATTATCTTTATCGTTCAGAACTATACTGCTCTAGACACCAACAAAATCATCAACCTCGTCTCCTTGATCCTTATGACACCAATCGCTGTTATTTTCTCTCGGAACTTTATCGAAGTTCTTGAGAGCAAAGGCAAGATCAAGGTGTTACAAACAGCTCTTCTGGAGACCGAAACCGAAAGTCTTCTTTGGATTTCCAGACAAGCCAAACCTTCACTAGCTTCAGTCCTAAACTCTACTACCGACTTAGTCATGTACTTCAACTCCAAAGGTAGAGATCTTCTCCTCCCGCCAGCCATTGTTGAAAAACTTAAGTCCATCCAAACCGACATGATCACCCTTTACTCTTCCGCCAGCTCACTGGAAAAGACCATCGAAAAGGAGTCCGATAAGAACAAGTTATAAACTTAATATACCAATATAATGTTCGGGTTTCCTCAGTCCCTTCCAGCACAAAACATCACCATATCATTTCGCTTTTTGTTGTTTGTTCATACTATATCAAAAGCTTACTCCTCAAGCCTGAAAATATCCCAGTTACTAGAAAAACCCACCTCAAAATCATCGAGTTTCAACTTACTCAGACCCATATTGTATGTTTTGATGTTGTCTTTTTTCATATTTTGTTTTCACCCATTTGTTTACGCCGACAATCTGTTTTCTCCCTCTTTCGAAGTTGACATGGGAACAATAAACATCACCGGCGGCAACAAGACTTCCACCACTTACCGTCTTTCTGATACGGTGGGGCAAACCGCCCAAGGACAGTTCAACTCCTCCGGTTATATCGTCAAGGCCGGTTTCCAATACGTCCGCGAACTGACGCCATTTACATTTACCGTGTCAAACCTGGACCTCAATTACGGCAGTCTGGTACCTGGCACCCCCAGTCTCCTCACCAATATTCTGACCGTCACCACCGGTAGCGCCTACGGCTACACCGTCAAAGCTCTTGAGGATCACCCACTCCGAATCTCGAACGGTAGTACTACCATACCGGACACTTCCTGCGACCTGGCCTCCACTTGTACCCAAACCGATGCTACCCCCTGGACGGTAAATACCCGTTATGGATTCGGCTACAACATTCAGGGCACGGATGTCGATACCGCAGACTTCATAAACAACACGTATTTCCGCCCCTTCCCGATTCAGGACATCGATCCTCCGGCTACGGTCATGAGCCGATCAGGCATCGCGACCGCCTCCGCGGCTACCGTTACGTACAAAGTAAACATTGATGGCGCTCAAGCAGCGGGCACTTACCAAAACAATATCCAATATATTGCCATTCCTTCTTTCTAATAAATGACCAACCTCAACCGCTATCTCCTCACAATAATAGTATTCATTTGTATTTCTCTAATACTCCCCACGGCTACCCACGCCGTCGGCTATGGAGTTTCACTGAATCCTCCCCTGCTTCGCGTCAACATCAAACCGGGCAAGACCATTACTCAAGTCTTCACCATCACGAACCTAAATAATGAAGAAAAGCTGTTGGTGGCCAGAATAGTTCCTTTTACTCAGTCGGATGACAGAGGCAATCCGAGTATTGATATGAAATCCAGCCCCTCCTGGCTTAATTATTTTAGTTTGGCCAACACTAATATTAGACTCGGTTCTCCGTTCACGGTCAAAGCCAAATCCTCCGAACAGCTTATACTTACCCTCTCGATACCGGCCAACGCCATTCTTAGAGATCTCTATAGTACTTTGTTGATCACCACCTATTCCAACGTCGCCGGTATTGTTTACCAAGGCAGTCAAGTCAGTGCCACCATCGGAGCCAATCTTCTCGTGACCATACACTCTGACATCAATCCACCCACTATCCTAAAGATAACTAGTGTCCTTCCTCAAACCGGGGCTTTTTTCAAAATTGGGAATTTCTACTTCGCCGACAACATCACCCCTCTCACTTTTTCCGCCTCCGTCAAAAACGAGGGTAGCTTCACCTCCGAGACAAAAGGTATCTTTAAGGTTACCGGCCACGACGACACCCCTATATACCTTGAGGGAGTTTTGCCGGTTTATGTTATATCGAACACCCAAAGAGTTCTTCTCAACACCAAAGGGGAGAACTTTTATTTCAGTCCCAACTTAACCCAGATCGGTTTTTTCAAAGCTGTCGTCCAAATCAACTCCGAAAACTCCCACACCGGAAACTCAGTTGATATTTTTTTCTTTCCTTTTAAGATCATTGCCGGTGTAATTTTTGCTACAATGTTCTTAGCGATCATCCTCCGCACCACCAGAACAATAGAGGAGATTGACAGACCAATAAAAAAGTGGAATATTTAAGATATATATGAAACTTACACGTATCATTGTCGCCCTATCGGCTTTTGCAATTCTTATTTTCTCCTCCTTACGTCACGCTACACAGACCAACTCAGCTAACCTAGGTGTCGTCAAAGATACTTTGCAAACTTCCAGGCTTTCTTTTGCCGGTAGAGTTAAGGCTCCTACTATCGCCGGAAGTTCGCATGTTTGGATATATACAGCCAGTGCCGCCGAGTTCTACTCCGTCTCCACCGCCGGTCTTAAGGTTGGCGACGCCCTCACCATTGGCACCGGTTCCTACACCATTGACTCTATCGTAGATGCCGACGAGTTCACCCTTACCGCCAATCTCTCTTCCGGGGACGCCGATGACACCGACGTTATTTATCTCAAGTCCAAGCCCCAGCACGTCATCACTTTCACCACCGCCTCCTCCATCGCCAGCGGTTTCTTCCGGGTCTTGATTCCTGCCGCTACTTCTAATTTCAACGATGTAGCTCCCGACTCCACCGGTTTCGATTTCAATACCGCCGTCTCGGCTACTGCTTCAAACGTTTCCGGCTATACCTTTGTTACTCCTGTTGCCACCGTCTCTGGAGGTACCAACTGTCCTTCCGGTTGGCACTGTTTCGAGTTCCACTATACCGGTACTGGCGGAGTGGGCACTGCGGTCACCCTTAATATCGGAGCCACTGATGGTACCAACACTCCTATTGCTCCGGCTCCCAAATCTGGCCATGCCGAAGGCACCGCCGATACTTACTCGTTTAGAGTCCAAAACTTTGTCAATGCCTCCGACCCCACCGGCACCCCTACCGATCAGTCGACAGGTAAAATTGGTGTTATCGAATCCGTTAGGGTTACTGCCACGGTCGATCCTACTATCAGTTTCTCTATCGCCGGAGTGGCTTCCGGAGCCAACCCATGTGGTTCAGGCACTCCCAACCAAACCGATGTCACTACTGTTACCGGCGTTAACGCACCTCTGGCCGTTCCTTTCGGCACACTTACTCTTAACACCTTCATGGACGCCGCTCATCTCCTCACCGTTTCCACCAATGCTACCAATGGCTATATCGTTACAGCACAGGAAAACGATCAGCTGGGCAAAGACGGTGGTACCACTCCGTTTATTGTCGATGCCGACGGTGACAATGGCACAGCCAACGAAACTACTTCAGACACCTGGGACACTGCCACTGGTAACCCTGGTTTTGGCTATACCCTCAAGTCCGTCGCCGGAGCTTCAGTTCCTTTCACCACTACCGGTGGCACCTTTAACGTCCGTGCTTTTCCATCAATCGCCGATCCGGACTCACCTCTCGTTCAAAACATCATGTCCAATACTACAGTAGCCAATTCCGACCAGATAAATGTCTGTTACCGTGTTTCAGTCGCCGCCACCCAAGCCGCCGGTGACTACGAAAACCAGATTACCTATACCGCTACCGCCTCATTCTAAACATAATATAACCAAACCATCAAATGACAAAGTCTGCCCACAAACTCAATACCAAGCTTCTTTTCTTCAGCATAACCGTTGCTCTAGCCGTTGGAGCCATCACCCCGTCTCCTTTCTCATTTGTTCCTCCGGTTTCGGCCCAATCGGTCATCACAGCTATTCCTCCAAGGCTGGTACTCTCCGGTAAACCGGGTGAGACTATTAACGCTCAACTCAAAGTTAGAAATGATTCCGAAGAAGCTCAAAATTACACTGTCGCCGTCGAAGACTTTATTGTGTACGACACCCAAGGAACACCCATTCCTGTCGCACAGTCAGCCGGGAACCGCTGGTCTCTTGCTTCTTGGGTTTCCGCCCCTGACGTAATTCCCGTCGACACCAAGACCACCCAAATCGTTAATATCAGAATCAAAGTTCCTTTGACGGCCCTCCCCGGTGGTCACTACGCCATGCTCACCTACATGCCCAACGGAGACGTCAAACCCGGACAGATGAAAAAGACCGCTTCTATCATCGGTCAGAGAGTCGGCACTCTTATCTACTTCACCGTCGCCGGGCCCGTCACCGAAAAGCTTAATATCCTCAAGTTCTCAGTTCCCCAGTTTTCCGAACAAGGTCCTATCAACTTCACCGGTACCCTCGAAAGCCTTTCGGACATTCACATCACCCCGGTCGGTAACATCACCATTTCCGATCCTCTGCGCACCAAAGTTGCCGAAGTGCCCGTCGAAGCGGGTAGTGTCTTCCCTGAGACACAAAGAGATTTTGTTTCCACTTGGACACAAAAATGGGGTTGGGGCAAATATCGGGCCGACTTAAACCTCGCCTACGGTACTACCGGCGCCGTCGCTACCGCCACCATCTTCTTCTGGCTCTTCCCCATCCGTTTGGTGATCTACTCACTCATCGCCATTATCTCTATTCTCACCGCTATCATCTTGCTTAACAAACGTAGCAAGAGACATCAAGAAATGCTTGAGAAGGAAGTGACCGAGCTAAAGGAAGAACTGGAAAAGCTCGAAGAGTCGAAGAAATAAAGATCCTGGCAGTATACTGGAAACAGACGTGAAATTAATTATCCGCCTTGGTACTACCGGACTAATCTATCTGTTTCTTTTTTGGAGAGCCACCTCGGTGCTGGCATCCACAGTTCCTGTTTCCGCCAGCGTTCCGGATCTTTCGTTTAATCCTCCCACTCTCATTGCGCCTATCGCCGATGCTACCGTCAATACTGCCCGGCCCTCCTTTTCCTGGTCCCGCCCAAGCCCTGTCCCTTCTAGTCCTCTTAGTTACTACGACTTTTATCTCGACGATACCGTCTTTGCCGCCTCCGTCAGTGACTCGCTTGTCACTCAAGACTACTATTTCTATACTGCCTCCGCCTCAGCCGGTACTTTTAACATCCTGCTCAAGACCGATCTGGCTCAGGGGTATCACACTTGGAAAGTCATTGCCTACACCGAAAATGGTATCTCTTCAGCTTCCGAAACCCGTCTTTTTTATCTTGACTCCATCACTCCTTTTATCTCTGTCACCAAAGTCGACAACCAAACTCTCTCCTGGAATACCTCTGTTCCGACGTCAATTCCCTCTATAGAAAATCGTTACTTGACCATTTCCACCTCCGATCCGATAATCGGTGGGGGTATCGAAACCTATTCAAACATTCAAATAGTCCTCGTCTGCCCCGCAGGGCTATCTGGCTGTAGCAACCAAATCTTCACCGGCAATATTTCTACTGGTCTTTGGAACTCCCACTTTTACGGACTTCAGAGAGGTCGCACCTATACCGTCACCATCTCGGCTACCGATGCCGCCGGAAACACCAATCTTTTCCCCGACTTCTTCATCACTTTTGGAACGCCTATCCCCACCATCACACCAACCTCGAGAATCACCCCTACATCAATAGTCACACCAACAGCATCGGTTTCGGCACCCATTACTCCTTCTATCTTTCCTACCTTACCATCAATCTCGATCGCACCCCCCATCAACGAATTAAATATTATTACCCCCGCATCTTACGTTCCGGCCACCCCTCCTGCCCCAACTCCCCCTCCGGTCAAAAAAGAAACTGCTTTCAAACCGCTGTATCTTTTTTACCTGTTCCTCTTAATTCTCATGGTTTTTGGACTTCCTCTCCACCTGCTCATGGCTTCAATCGGCACCGCGACACCTTTACGGTTCACACTCAAGTTCCTGACCATATTAGCCTTTCCCTTCTTCAGAAAAAAATCATATCAAACAATTCCCTTTTCCAGTATCGACATCTTTATCCCTGATAAATTGGACCATGCCTGGCAGTCTACAATAGCCGACATAAAAGGCTTTTATAGTTTGCGTTCTCCCATACCTGACAAAATCTTTATTGAAATGTCAGCTGTGGGACGGTCATGGAAGAACAATCTATTTAGAGGTTCACTTATTCCTCTTTGCTGTCTCTGTCCTCTACTCACAAGCCACCAAGATGGACACACAAGGCTTCGGAAAACACTCTACGACAATAGAATCATTCCGCTGATTATCGCCCTAATTACCAGTACCACGGCTTTCGTCATTACACCTTCCTATTTTATTTTCATCTATCTATATTTTTCACTGCAGTATCTTTTCTCGGAATATATATATCCAAAAATATAGTTTTCGAACCCCAAACCTCACCCTAGATGTCCATGTAACCATTCAGGATTTACCAAAAAAAAGCTATCGGAAGAAAAAGAAAACACAACCCTTAAACCTCGATGTCCGAAGATCGCATTAGCTCATATACGTGATTCATGATGGCGATAATTAACCATTCGGGTTTTCTTGGCTCATTTACGCATAAATTTCATCTATATCAACGAATTAACGCATAATATGTCATATGATATAGGTATATATCATATGCGGTCAAATATTAATTTCACGGTACCCTCGAGGCTAAAATCTTTAATTGCATAATAATCGAGATAATTAGCCTCATTATCCGCGTGAAATAATTATATTCCGCAAGCAGATACGGTATATAATGATACACAAATCTCAAATATAGAATCTTCAACATAAAACCTTCATTCCCCGCAAGCTATCCATCATTTCACCGCATCTTTACGCAGACACTTGACTTAATCACATTTTCTTTTTATATTAGTATATATACGTATAATGTTGTCTAATATGAACCTAATTTCGAGTTATCAACAATTTCAAAAACAATGTTAATTAATGATTTCTCGAGCCAAAATTATCTTCAGGAGAAATCCACGGATCACATCTCGCCCATCGAACTTATTTCTGCCGGTATGATCTTCATCCTTCCGATTGTTTTTTTACTAATTATCTCTGCCTCCTGACTTAAGCTAAGTCAACGCTAATGGTCCTGCCCAACCAAGTCGAACTGCTAAAACATTTCTCTTCTTTCCTATTCGAAGCCGGGCTTTCTTCTGTATCGATCAAAAATTATCTCTCCGATGTTCGTCATTTTCTAAGCTTTTCACAATCACTTCCGGGTGTTTCGATGGAGCAAATCTTTAGCAAGATCACTGAATTCCTCCCACCATACCTGGAAGCTCAACAATCTACCTATACCCCAAAGTCCACTACCAACCGTCGTCTAGCCTCTATCCGGCGTTTCGCCACCTTTCTAAGCGTGAAATATGACATTAGCGATTTTTTCACGCAACAAAATATATCAAACAAGAGCAATCAAATTTTGTCCTGGCCCCATATCAACGGATCCAGGGAACCAACTCAAACCAGATCAGCTCCTATTCCGACACCTGATGAAGACAATAATCATCTCCATGTTTCTTCGAAGACCATGTCCTCCGATAAAATCCTGGAGCAGTTCAAGACCTCACTGGAAAAAGAAAAAAAGACCCACTCCACCATCAAAAACTATCTCTCGGATCTCAATCACTTCTTCCTGTGGACTGCTAACCAAACACCCTTCACCACACAAAATCTCTTGAATATTTTGAGTGAATCTCAATTACAGGCCTACATCACTTACCTCAAACTAAGTCATACCAGCACATCGGTCCTCAGCCGTCGGCAATCCTCAATCAAGAAGTTAGCTCGATTTTGTTTGAGTGAAGGCTACATACCCAAGAACCCCTTTGAAATCAAGCAAGCACCTCAGAAAATTGCCCCCCTAGCTTGGATTGAAAGACTATCTCACAAGGCCAAGAAGCCTTCTAAGGGCCCTAAAAACATTTTTGTCCTCTGGTATGACAGATACAATGCACTTTCTTGGACCCCATATCTAAACGTTGCCCTCCTCGTATTGGCCACCACAGCCATGGCTATTTTTGCCTACAACCAGATTATTGGTCAGACTAGACCTAGCGCCGCCGCCACCGCCCTGACCCCACCCAGAAGACAGCTGTCTTTTCAGGGTAGACTGACAGACTCCTCCGGCACTCCCATCACCACTTCTGTCAACGTTGTCTTTAAGCTCTTCAACCAGCTGGCTCCTCCTGGAACCCAGCTGTACACTTCCGGCACCTGTTCCATCACCCCGGACCAAAGCGGTATCTTTAATTCCTTAATTGGCGACGGGGTCTGTGGCTCCGAAATCGGCTCATCTGTTTTCACAGACAATCGGGACGTTTTCTTGGAGATTACCATTGGAGCGGAAACCCTTACCCCCAGACAACAAATTGCCACCGTTGGTTATGCCCTCAACTCCGAAACCCTCCAGGGGTATCCGGCATCCGCCTCGGCAACCATCAACACTGTCCCCGTTGTTGACAACAGTGGCAATATCACCATCGCCGCCTCGTCACCCTCCATAGTTTCCACTTCCGGTACTTTTACAGTGAAGGGCCAAAGCCTCGCCCTGACCACCGCCGCTAACTCCGGCGGTGACATTGTTCTTCAGCCGGACTCCATAGGCTCCGGTCAAATATTGGCCATCGGTGGCACCACTACCGAAGATTCTCTTAGGGTAACTAATGCAAACTTGACAGGCGGCACACTTATCTCCGGTTACGTTGGTAACAATACGGCCACCGGCAGAATCCTTTCGCTTACTTCGGGGTCCACTGAAACAGATCGGTTCTGGGTGGCTACCGACGGACGCACCGGCATCTTTGCCTCCGACGCCGACACTGCGCTGATTGTGAACCAAACCAGTACCGGTAATCTTATCTCTGCCTCGGTTTCCGGCTCACCGGTCTTCACGGTAACCAACGGAGGCAACGTCGATATCACCGGTCAGTATTTGATAAACGGCACACCTATTGGCAGCGGTAGCAACTGGCAGCTTACCTCCGGCTCTCTCACCCCTCTTCAAATAACCAATTCCATCAACATCGGAGCCATCGCCACCGCCTCCGCTCTGGTCCACCTCGCCGGAACTTCCGGAGAAAATTCATGGATCAACACCGGCAACTTTGGTATCGGGACTACCAATCCGTCGGAAAAACTGAACGTGTCCGGCAATGTCAAACTAACCGGTAACCTTCTGGCTACAACCGATAACACCCAAGATCTAGGTGACTCTACCAACAGCTGGTCCAGACTCTATTTATATACCGGCATCAACGACAAAGATGGTACAGAGGTCATCTCTACACTCAACAAACGCCTTACCGGAGGATCGGCTTGGAATATCGTTGAAGGTGCCAGACTTGGCGACATCAACGCTATCACCGCAGGCTATAAATTAGATGTCGTCGGCAATGCCACCGCTTCGGGAAATATCAGTCTAGGTGGACAGCTCCAAGTTGGTCGTTTTGCAGTAGCCCCGACCTCCCTCGGTTCCGGTTCCATGTACTTCAATACCACCACCACTACCGGTAACTCTAATCCAAATACAGAAACCCCTGGAACCACCGGCAGTCTTTTTGTTTATGGTGTAGATAATGCCTATCACCGACTGGCTATGGACATGACTCAATACTCCAGTAACAGTGCCAATATCGCCAATCAAAGCTATATTGAAGTGGCTCACAACCAAAACACCAACGACATTTCTCTAACTGCCTGGGTCTACAACAGCGCCACCACCCTCTGGCAAAAAATCAATGATTATTTAGCGAAGTCAGTTACTCATGATCTAGATAACGAGTTTAATCCTCCTTTCACTCAAAAAATGAAGACTTCAACTGTCGCCATTGATTACAATGAAAATGATCTGGGCAATGGAGCCGACGGAGCGGCTAGTATTTCTACCGATCGCAACCTCAATACCACGAATATCAATAACAACTGTACGACCGATGGGGGCGACGCCGTCAACTACTCTGTTACAGCCCTCACTAGTACCACTGCCACTCTCGAATCTACTCCAGGTGCAGGATGTCTTGAGGCAGGTGACGAAATTCTCCTCATCAACCTGCAGGGAGGCACCGCCGCCTACTCCAATGTAGGTAACTATGAAACTCTGCGGGTTAGTAGTGTCTCTACCAACGTCGTCACTTTCACGGCTGCCAAAACCAAATTCTACGGCGCAGGTGCGAGCGACGACACGAGCATTGGTTTGTCCGCCGGCAATCAAATCGTCATGCTCCAGAGAGTCCCCAACTATACTGATGTGACTATTTCTACTGCCGGTACGGACCTCATCGTTGACGACTGGGTTGTCCCTGGCGGCGTCGCTAATAACGGTGCTGGGGAAGGTGGCGTCATGTTCTTTAGAGCCAGCGGCACCGTTACTGTCAACTCCGGTACTACCATTAACACCAACGGCAAGGGTTACATCTTAGGAACTGCCCAAACCAGTAGTACTGTCGCCGCTGACGGAGGTGAGGCTTTTTGTAATACTGATGGCGGTGGAGACGCAGGTATCGATAATGGTGCCGGCTCAACCGGTAACTGTGGAGGAGGTGGAGGTGGTGGGGCCGCCAGTGGAGGAGCCGGTAGTGGCTCAGCTTCACTTGGTGGTGGAGGTGGAGCGGGTGGTGAATCTACCGGCACTACCGCCAACGCCGGAGGAGGTGGTGGTGGTGGGTACGGATCTGCGGGTAATGGAGGCTCTTCCACCAGTGCTGCCGGGTCCAACGGTGGCACCAACTCCAGCGGCAACGGTGGAGCAGCCGGAGCCAATCACGGTGGAGGTGGAGGTGGTGGTGGCACCTATGGAGACACAACCCTGGCCGACCTTTACTTTGGTTCTTCAGGTGGTGGTGGTGGCATGAACGAAACCGACGGTGATGCTGGAGGGAACGGGGGTGATGGAGGTGGTATCGTCTATATCGCCGCCAACACGATCACTGTTTCTAGTACTGGAGTCATTCAAGCTAATGGCACTGCTGGCTCCGCCGGCACAGGTGATGGAGGTGGGGGTGGAGGTGGCGCGGGTGGATCAGTCAAACTAGTGGGTAATACCCTCACGCTAGGCACCTCGCTCGTGACGGCCAGTGGCGGCGCGGCTGGTGGATCTGGTAGCGGAGTTGGAGGTGGAGCTGGGGGCGATGGGCGGATTGCCAGTTACTATGCTACATCAATTACTGGTACCACTTCCCCTACCAAAAACGACTACACCCTTTCGTATAACACATATGCTGTCTATGTGTCTGAAGAAATCAATACTCCCAGCGCCACGAGTTTTGGTAACTTAAGTTGGACCGAAACACTCCCAGCCTCAACTAATATCCAGTTCCAAACTCGTTCCGGCAACACTCCCGACTCTACCGATGGGACCTGGGAAACCTGGAAGCCTTCAACTGTCACTACCAACTATGTTGACCTCCAAACCATGAATACCCATACGGACTGGACCGGTACTAATGCCACCGTGGCCGATGGCGATATCACTCGCAACGTCGACTATTACGAAGACGAAGACGAATTTACTGCGGACAACCTCACCAAGATCACCTCCACTGCCGCAGGTGGATACGCCGAAGACACCATTTCTTCCACTGATATTTCTACGCACGAATACATTAGCGCTTGGGTCTACTCGGTAGGAGGAGGTAATGTTCTCACTCTTGGTTTTGGTGAAGCTGCTGCTACCGAACAAACTGAAACCGTTACGGTTGACGCTGGTAGTACCTGGCAAAAAGTCTACTGGGATATCTCGGATGTCACTGGCACTGCCAGAAATGCCGTGACAAAACTAAGAATCACACTCACCACCAACAGTAATACGGTTTACGTCGACAACATCAAAGCCGAAAAAACGCTTCTGACCACACCAGCCGGTTCTGCCATTACTTCTACCGCCAATAACTATATTCAATACCGAGCAATTTTAACGACCACCAATACTGCCAATCAACCCTACTTCTCAGGAGTTCAGTTAGCCTATACCAACCCAGTTAGTACCTACACGATTGACGCCAATCGCATCCGCCAACTCAACAATGTCGATTACTACACTTCAGGCAGACTCCAAGTCACCGAAAGTGAGCTAGACAACTACAAAAGTATCCACACCGAAACGGCGCTCACCAGCATCACCCAAAACGCCGCCCTTGACCCGGGAACCGGTGCCGACGGAGCTATCACTGTCACCACAGACACTTCTATCAACACTACTTCCTTAATTAGCGGTCGCTCGTGTGCCGATGGCGGAGACGCGGTTAATTACAACGTCACGTCCCTCACTAGTACTACCGCCGTTCTCGAATCAACTCCCTCAACCGGCTGTCTCGCCGTTGGTGACGAAGTCTTACTGATCAACCTCCAAGGAGGCTCGTCTGCCACCAGCAACGTTGGTAACTACGAAACCCTTAGGGTTAGTAGTGTCGTCGGAGCTACCGTCACCTTCACAACCGCCAAAACCAAATTTTATGGCGCCAATGAGGGCGATGATACAAGCATTGGTATTTCGGCAGGATCGCAAATTGTCATGCTCCAGCGCGTCCCCAACTATACCAACGTCACTATCTCGGGTTCCGGCATCGATTTTTACCCCGACGACTGGGCTACACCCGATGGAGGAGTAACCAGTGGACCTGGTGAAGGTGGTGTCATGTTCTTTAGAGCCTCAGGTACTGTCACGGTTGGTAGTAATGCGACGATTCACGCCAACGGCAAAGGTTACATCTTGGGGAGTGGTCAAACCAGTAGCACTGCTACCTCTGACGGAGGTGAAGCATTCTGCAATGCCGACGGGGGTGGAGACGGAGGTATTGACGATGCCGCTGGTTCTACAGGAAACTGTGGAGGTGGAGGTGGAGGTGGAGCCGCCAGTGGAGGAGCGGGCAGTGGCTCAGCCTCACTTGGTGGTGGTGGTGGAGGTGGAGGTGAAGCTACAGTCACGACGGCCAACGGTGGAGGTGGTGGTGGTGGAGGGTACGGAACTGCTGGTAACGGTGGTAATTCAAGTACTGCCGGTGGAGATGGCTCCAACGGTGGCACCAACTCCAGTGGTAACGGTGGAGCGGCCGGAACTCAGCATGGAGGTGGTGGTGGTGGTGGAGGCACTTACGGAGAAACAGCCCTCGATGACCTTTACTTCGGTTCTTCTGGTGGTGGTGGTGGCATGAATGAAATTGATCTAGAGGCTGGCGACGGAGGAGGTGATGGTGCGGGCATTGTTTTCATCGCCGCCAACACGATTAGTGTATCCGGCAATATTCAATCCAATGGTAGTGCAGGGACTGAAACTGGGGGTGCCAACGGCGGTGGAGGTGGAGGTGGTGCGGGAGGGTCCATCAAGTTGATCGGCAATGCTCTTAGTCTCGGCTCTTCTCTAGTCACTGCCACGGGTGGTAGTGGCAGTACTAACTCTGGCGGAGTAGCTGGAGGCAATGGAGGAACCGGCAGAATCGCAACATATTATGTTTCCTCTACTGCTGGGACTACCGACCCTGGAGCCAACCTCGCAAGCGTGAGTGCTAATAACTATGCCATTTTTATCTCCGACGAGATTCCTACTCCAAATGCCACCAACTTGGACAAACTCAGTTTCAGTTTTGACCAAAACCTTTACGGTCAGGTCCAGTTCCAAACCAGATCCGGCAAAAGTAACAACGCCACCGACGGCTCATGGGAAATATGGAAGCCAGTCGTAGTCAACACCAACATCAAGACTCTCAATGCCATGGACGCCACCGGAGATTGGTCGGTTACTAGTTTGAGTGCCGCCGCCGACGGTGTTCTAGCCCGGAATGTGGATGAGTTTGAGGACGAAGATATCACCAACGCGGCCAACAAAAGCGTCAAATTCGGTTCAGTTGGCTCCGCCAATGGGTATGCGGAAGACACTATTTCGTCGACCGATCTTTCCAACTATGATCTGATTTCAGCTTGGATCTATGCGACTAGCTCCGGTAACATCGTCAAACTAGGTTTTGGAGAATCAGCTGGCAATGAACAAGAAGAAACCTTTACGGTTGACACTGCCAACACCTGGCAAAAAGTTTATTGGGACATCACCGATATTGATGAATCACTCCGCAATGCAGTGACGAAACTTCGTGTCTCCATTCTCTCCACCAATACAACTGTATATGTCGACAGCCTCCAGGCAGAAAGACTAATGAATACGGCTTCGGGGTACGTCATTACCTCTACTCCCAACGAGTACCTCCAGTATCGGGCCATCTTGACCACCACCAATAGTGCTTTCCGACCCAAACTGTACAATATCAAAATTGATTGGAGTAATGGTTATAAAATTGAACAAACAACGGCGAACTCTGTCCGACTCTATAATTTTTCCGGGCAAACACAACAAATCCGACTAGACGCCATAGTCTTCGGAGCTGACTTGGCCGAATGGTATAGTGTCAACGATTCCAGCATAGAAGCCGGCGAACTAGTTGCCATCACTGGCGCCTTAGATGATTTTGGGGTTCCCTATCTTAGAAAAACTAATCAAAAAAATGACCGCAACATCCTCGGTGTTATCTCCACCAAAGCCGGACAAACGCTTGGTGTCGAAGGAGAAAACCGCCGTCTTCTGGCACTAGCTGGCCGGGTTCCGGTCAAAATAGACCTCAGCAGTCCCAGTATAAAGGCGGGCGATTATCTTACCGCTTCCGACAAACCGGGTCTGGCCAAAAAAGCTCGTCCGGGAGAGATGACCATCGGCCGCGCTTTTGAGTCTTGGAACCGAGAGGCTCCTACCTCTACTGTTCTAACTATTGTTCAACAACCCTCAGAAACTCCGGAAGTTGATCTTTCTCAATCCGTTATTTCCATTGCCAAAGATACTTGGGAAGTCTGGAACCAGACAGCTAACATTGCCATCACTCGTCTGGCCTCTTTCTCCGAAGTAGTCACCGGTCGATTAACCGCCGGACTTACCACCACCAATCAATTACAAGTTGAGACCATCACCTCACTTGCCTCAGGCAGTGCCATTACCATAAATAGTCCTGTGATTATTCGATCCGGAATACTAGCAACCACCCTCTCCGCACAAACCATCAATTCCGATACACTAAATGTCAAAAACATTACCACTGATTCAATTACCGCCAACACCATTATCGGATTGGATGCCAAGGTAGCCAGTCTCTCGGCCGGATGGAGTACCAAACTTTCCGAATCGGAAATAGAAACTCTCACCGGTCAAATCGTGCTCCAATTAGCAAACTCCAGCCAACAGTTTTCCGAATTCACCCAAGCGACCGTCGCCAACTTCCAAGCCGGTGTTTCCGTAATCGGAGAACTCGTCACTGAAAACCTCACCGTTCGTACCAGGCTGATCACCCCCATCGCTGATATCGACCAACTAAAAGTGATTGATGCCACTATCTCCGGCACTCTTTATGCCGACAACATTAAGGGAAAAACCGTCGACACTCTTAACCTTCAGCTCGACCTATTAAACGAAAAGTATTCAACCGCCTCAGCTATCTTAGCCGACCTCCAATCCAGATATTCCTCCTACGACTCTCTCCTCGGGAATCTTCAAACGGCCACCGACTCGGCAGATCCACTGGCTCTCTCTCCCCTAGCTACCGTTTCTGCCTCCTTCCCCTCCGATATGGCTTTAGAATCCCTGACTTCCCGCCTGATCTTTACCAATGACGTTCTGGCCAGCGGTTCTGTCCTAGCACAATCCTTTAGCTCGATCGATTCCGATCTTTATATCCAACCCACCGGCGATAAGCCCATCCACCTTCTCGCCAATCTTATGACCTTGTACCCCGACGGCAAAGTAGCTATCAATGGAGATCTTCTTATCTCCGGCACTATCTTCGCCAATAGTTTAGACACACGAACGGCCACCGTCTCGGGATCGTTGGCTGTCGGACAAGGTAACTTTGGCCAGTTAACTACCGGCGGCTTGATCATCGCCTCCGACAATCCAGATCAGTCCTCGAGCATTTCCGCTCAAGTCAGTTCCAATACCACCATTGGCACCGCCACCATCGCCACTGGATCTTCAGAAATTGTTATCGCCAACAACAAAGTTACCGATGACACCCTCATCTACATCACCCCGGTCTCCGATACTAGCAATCAAGTCCTCTTTGTCAAATCCAAACAATCCGGTGTTGGTTTCACTGTGGCGGTGCCAGGTAACTCTGATCAGATAAAACAAGAAATCTCTTTCAACTACTGGCTAGTCAAAACAAAGTAACGGGATAAATGTACAATGAATAACATGAAACATCCAACCTGCCCGCCCAAACTGCGTAGCTGTTGGCGGGGTTTCACCTTAGCCGAACTCCTGATTGTCATTACCATCATTGCCGTTCTAGCAGTTCTTATACTGCTGTCTCTCAACCCCTTCACCTATTTCAAAAGAGCTTATGACACTGAGCGGAAAGACGATGTCTACCAACTCAAAAATATTCTTGAAAGTTATTACGCCGATCATGAATACTATCCCGATCTCAAAGTCGTTCTTGCTGATTGCAACGGGGATAGTTTACAACCCTACCTTGACAAAGTTCCCTGTGACCCAAACACCGGTGCCGCTTACGCCTCCTATACTTTGCCGGTGGGCAGTACCAAACCCCAGCAATATGTCATTTACGCCCCCACCACCTCTGAGAACTTCCCCGACGCCAACACTGTAGATCAGTGTCCAGATACTTTAATCACCAGCTCCCCAGGCATCAGCCAAACAGCCATCATTATCGGGTGTGGGGGTAAAGGGCTCTGTACTCAATACTATGGCTGTAAAAATGGCGCCTGTACCCAAGTCTCGTTTGATTCTACCGTCAGTTGCACTCCCAATTCTTGTGACTCGGACTGTGGAGGGGTGGACTGCGCGGCTCAAAACGGACAAGGAGGTTATATCAACGAGTGTTTGCCTTAGCCACCAATTCTTTAATACCCTTTTGAGTAGCTGAAGAAATCGGCAGGATATCAACTTTCTTCTCCATAAAATATTTTCGAATTTCAGCAACCTTCTCTTCGCTTACCAAGTCAATCTTACTTAATACTACGATCTCCTTTTTGGTTTCAATTTCCCCACCATAACTCAATAGTTCATTTTTTATTGTCCTGTATTTTTCAAATGCCCCTTCCGCGCTTTCTCCGGCTGGCACCAAATGAATCAACACCTTTGCTCTTTCAATGTGTTTTAGAAACTTTATTCCCAGACCCTTCCCCTCACTCGCTCCTTCTATCAAACCGGGAAAGTCGGCAATCACCAAACGGTTTTCACCGCTTTTCATCACCCCTAAGTTTGGCTCCAAGGTCGTAAACTCGTAGTCTGCTACTTTGGGCCGAGCGTTTGATAATACCGACAACAGTGTCGACTTGCCGGCGTTAGGCAGTCCCACCAAACCAATATCAGCTAGTAGCTTGAGAGATAGTTCCGCCTGAAAGCATTGGCCCACCTGGCCCTGCTCTGCCCTCAAAGGAGTTGTTTCTCTGGCACTCATAAAATGCACGTTTCCCCGGCCGCCGGTTCCTCCTTTAGCTATCAGCATCTTCATACCCGGTTTGTCAAAATCAATCAATTGTTCCTTGGATTCAATTTCGGGAATTACTTTTGTGATTAGTCTGCCCATCTGTTCCCTAGGCATCCCTTTGACGGCAATGTTTTCGACCTCAATTTTTCCTTGGCTCAGCGGTTTCAGCGTCACGATGGTTCCGAGAGGCACCTTTATTATCAGATCTTCCCCTTTGGCTCCGGACATTTTCTTACCTGTACCCTTATCACCGTCGGTTGCCTCAAATTTTTGCTGGTGGGCGAAGTCATCCAGCGTATTGCGGTTGGGATCGGTTTCGATATACACACTACCCCCCTTACCGCCATCACCGCCATCAGGACCGCCCTTAGGAATAAATTTTTCCCGTCGAAAACTGACGGCACCGTTGCCGCCCCTGCCCGCCCTGATAATAATTTTTGCTTGGTCTACCATATTTAAGCATTATAACGAAGTTATAAGCAAATATAAGAAGAAGCACAGTGTAGCCAGCAAAATAGCCATGGCTATGCTGAGCGAAACGAGCAAGCTCTTATAATAAATGACATTATTACCCTCTCTTACAGATTGACACACCGCCAATTCCTTGTACAATACCTATTTGTAAGTTTCACACGCGGGCGACAACGTTTCAGCGGTCTCGGCTTCTGATTCAGTTTGCCCGCTCCACCAATTCACCCCGTCTCAATGGCGGGGTTTCTTTTACTTCAATACAGCCAATGGACTGGCGTTGCCCTTGTCGGTTCTAATCTCAAAATGCAAGTGGGTTCCTGTCGATCTTCCTGTACTTCCCATCATTCCCAGTTTGTCTCCTCTTTTCACTGTTTGTCCTACCACCACTGAAAAGGAAGACATGTGAGCATAAAGTGTTTTCTTGCCGTTACCGTGATCTATCACCACTCTGTTGCCATACCCGGTGTTATCCGCCCAACTGGCTACCAATACGGTTCCTGAATCGGCCGCCAGAATAGGTCCCCCATCGTGATTGGCTATATCAATTCCCTTATGCCACGCTTTGAAGTCCTGTGATATTTTCCCTGCCGCCGGCCAAATCCAGTTACCCGTGGCTGATACAGCACCGGCATTGGGCGTCAACGTAGAAGCTAAGTTTGACCTCGGCGACAAAATCACCTCATCCGGCATCTCACCGTCCGGCACGATTAGCTGTTGACCGATGGCCAAGGCAAACGTTTCGTCGTTGGTAAATTCATTAAAAGGAAAGTCGACTACCGCCTGAGCCGACACATTATATTTCTTGGCCACCGAATAAATCGTTTCACCCGCCTTCACTGTATGTACTACACCGGTTACCGGAGGAATCTTCAGTACGGTCCCAATTTTGATTTTCTTTTCACTTAGCCCTTTATTCAGCCAAGTTATCGAGTCGGTATCCACGCCAAACTTTTTTGCAATTGAAGCCAAAGTATCTCCACTCTCTACCGTATAGTCGAGCATATCCGCTCTTGGTTTATCCGATACTTGGGTCAGCGGGTCCATCTCCACTTGCGACTCGGTCGAAAGCCCCAAAACCCTAGCTGTTTCTCCTGATGGCGTACTTTCTTGAGCAAAGGCAAACTTACTACCTAGCCCAAGAGACATGACCGCTTGCGTCTGAGAGTCATTGACGATAATAGTCGGACCCAGAGTCACCGAGAGCACCATTACTGTCACCATCACCGAGTTTACAATTAGCTGGGAGTGTTTACCCCTTTGCTGGTACATCTTACCCACTAGAATTGATTTTACGGACTCAAATACCGCAAACTTTGGCTTCAGATAGCTCGCTACAAAATACGACAACAAGATCCTCAAATATTTGAAAAAATCTATCACCCACTCGCTGATAAAAGTCTTTAGGCTACTCATAATTGGAGCAAAATCTATTCTACCACCTCCACCCCATCGTCATTGCGAGGTCGCCTCAGACGACCGTGGCAATCTCACTCCACCCTCTTAAATATCAGTGAGTACGGCGTTTTTGCCTTCAATTCATAACCTTTGGCAACAAGGTACTTAGTCACTTCCGACTTCTTCCAATTTTTAAAGTCAAACTCCAGATCCTCACAAATAATCAGTTCTGGTCTGTATTTCTTCCAGTCATTAGACTTTAGTACCTCCACATCCATTCCCTCCGCATCTACCGACAATAGAACTATCTTTTGTCCCTTAGGTATGTACTTCTCAAGTATCTCCCTCAAAGGCAGTACGTCTACTATCCTTTTTCCCACCAGCTTTCTACCGGCTTCTTTCTGATTCTTCCTAGCCTGCTCCGCAGAAAAAGTATTGGCCGCCCCATCCTCAAACATGAAATACTCCATCACCCCTCCCTCGTCCTGGTTTTGATTTTTTGAGCCGTCTCCCACCCCCACATTCACAAATATATCCCTTGGCCTCGCTTGCCCATACAGCTTTTCCATCTGTGGGTTGGGATCTACGCAGATTCCTCTCCATCCCTTCTTGTAAAACAAATAAGTATTCGAAAACAGCTTCGGGTGATACGCTCCGATGTCCACATAAAACCCCCTCGCCAACTTTGATTTTTTGAGTTTTTGATTTATTGAGTTTTTGAACTCTCCCCAAGCTATCAAATCCTCCCCACTCTGGGCATACGATCGCTTCCCGAACAGATCGTAGAGTGGCGAAACCAGTAGTTTTTGCTTCCAATCCATCCCTCTAGTTTACCCTATTGACATTTTGGGCAAAATATGTCATCCTATAGCGTATTCAATATCCATCAAGCACCTGAAAATCGGAGGTTACTATGTTTCGCTCTCGCTATCCCCTGTTCAATTTTGTTATGAACTTCCTGATCTCCTGCGGCCTTTTCTGGTTGTTTTCCCAGATTGGCTGGATTACCATCAGCAGCGCCCAGCCTCTTTGGGTCATTGTCTTGGTGGTCATCTTGGTGAACCTGGTCGTCAGTCTGGTCCTGACCTTTGGTCTGATCCTGCTTCTGCCAGTCATCGCCATCCTGGCCTTCTGCACTCTTGGTCTCGGCGTGGTAGTTATTTCCGGCGCCTTTACCTATGCAGTCTTCTACATCACTGGAAGTCTGACTGGCTTGTTTGTCATGACGACAATATGGTGGCAGGCTCTCGTCATCGGCATCGCCTTCTCCCTGCTGCGTTTCAGCACCCCTTCGAACTGATCTACCTGCTCGATGGACCCCGCCTCAGGCGGGGTCTTTTTTTATCCCAAACAGTGATGTTGAAGCCAAAACTTGACATTTCACGCACTATAAGATATAATACTCACCAATTCTACCTTGACTTTCCGACAACTCAAAGGAGACCTCATGAAAACTCCACACCTGCTGCGCATTCTGCTCGCCCTCACAATCCTCTCTCTCGCCCTCACCGCCTGCGGCACACAAAAAGTCCAGTACCCGAGTTTGTGGGAAATCTACGACCCCGCTTCATTCACGACGGGAAGCCTGCGAACGGGCTACAATGTCGTCGTCGAGCCCATTGCTGAATCAGAACTTCCGGGATATGGACAAAAGGTCGAGGGCGTGGCCATCTATATGGTCGCCGAAGTGACCAGTGCCATTGACACTAATTTCTCAGCCTTGTATGTGGCTGAGGTGTACCCATCCATCACGGTACCGAACGGATACTTGTTGTCAGGACGAAAGGTTTTCTTCCGAGTCCGTCAACAGGCCAATGAACTGGCTACTGCCGATCAAGTCTGGAACCCCATTGGTACAGACGCCGCCGCAGTCATGTCGACGCTTTGCGCCGACACCGCCCAAAAGACGGGCGCGGCCTCTTTCTGCCCCACTCCTTGATCTCCAACTCAAAAAAACCCTCCGCCTCTCGCGGAGGGTTTTTCATGCCAAATTCGTCATTGCGAGTTTCGGTAATCCGAACCGTGGCTCGCTGATACCCGAAGGGGTAAATCTCACATATAATGATCTCGTGAAGCGTTTTATATTTCTATCTTTATCACTCTTCTTTGCCGTTTTTATTATCCTCCTCATTCCCCAAGCCACAACCATTAAGCCATTCCTGCCCTTCGCCAACTATCTCCTAGGCGTGGCAAATCCCACGTCATACTTGGTTTTACTGGGCAACGACACCGAAATGCGTGCCAATGGTGGCTTCGCCGGCTCCTACGCCAAGCTCTCCCTCTCCACCAAACTAACTAACAACTTCGCACTAATAACTAATAACTCCCTGGATTTCCAGGACATCTACGTCCCCAATGGCCAGCTGGCCGGCCACGTCACCCCACCGGAACCAATCCAACAAGCCTTCGGGCACGGTACCTGGGAGCTCGCCAATGCCGATTGGGAGCCGGACTTCCCTACAGCAGCACAGAACATTCGTTGGTTTTTGGACAAAGGTAAAGAAATAAACCCCGACATTCTGGCCATCATCAATCTCACCACCATCAAACAAGTCTTGAATATTGTCGGTAGTTTCCCTGTGCCTGAATACGCAGCAAATATTACTCCTGAAAATCTGTATCTTTTTCTCCAAGGCAAAACCGAAACCAATTTTTTCCCCGGCTCTACCCAAAAAAAAGACACCCTCACCGCTGTCGGCCAAGCCCTAATTAAGAAGTCAAAAAGCCTTTCTCTCTCGAAAAAGCTTACGATAGCGCACATATTGTATACGGATTTAATAAATCAAAATATCATGATCCATTCGTCTAATACCTCGTTTCAAGCATTCCTCGAACAAAAAAAGCTCGCTGGAGTTTTGTCTCCCGAGGCTTTTGACACCTACTCCCTTATAGAGACCAACTTAGGAGCCAATAAAGCCAATCAGTTCGTTTCCCGCTCCACTACCCACACCATCACCCACTCTTCATCCTCAACCATCCGCCACCAAGTCACCGCCCACTTCACCAACTCCTCCCCGGCAGCCAATCCCAACCCTCCCGTTCATTACGGAGGCAACTACATCGCCTATCTCCGCTTCTACATACCCACATACGCCCAAAACATTTCTTTAACTCGGACACCAGAAGGCAAGCCTCCCCTCCCCGAGGAGTTGGACACTACTACTTCAACTGTCAATGCGAAGAGCGCAAGCGACGCAGCAATCTATACAAATGGCACCACCGGTCCAAAATGTGAAATGAGCAATGTAAAATGTAAAATCTCCTACGGTCTTACCGAGATGGGTTTCTGGCATACCACCCCTGCCGGAGGCGAAAGCACTATTTCTCTTGCCTACGACCTCCTCCTACCACAGTCCATAGAGTACTCCCTGGCTATCCTCAAACAACACGGCTTGGCTACCTCCCCCCAAACCGTCGATCTCTTCGGCAATCACTACTCCTCCGGGCTCAGGCACAGCTTCCGTTTACCATAGCTTCATAGTCATACCTATAACATTGCGTTTTCCATTTTAACAAGGTAAAATATGCAAGATTCAAACCAAATCTGTACGTTAATAGGAGTAAAGCATGAAGCAATCGTATCTGAACGTCGGCTTGACAGTCTTTGGCTTCACCGTTCTGACCTTGGTCATCAGCGTCCTTCTGGGTACCTCCCCCGTTACCATCCTGGCTTTTGCCGGCAACTTGGTGGTTTATTTCATTTTCTTCTTTGGCTTTCAGATTGTCCTGCCTCCACTTATTGCCTACTTTGCCCGGAAGTACGGGATCACCCGGCTCGACAACAAGTTTGGCCAAAACTACCGTGAACAGATTCCCAACTGGATTCACTGGCTTCTTGCCATTACCTTCGGTTTGCTTATTGGACTCGCCTGGATGAAACTCACCCCTCTCATCGCCTTCATCCCCTCCTTGAGTGTCTGGCCTATTGAGTTTTTGCGCTGGACGGCGAGCTTTGAGCGGATCAATTATTGGGTGTCTGTCTGGCCCGCGATATCTTTCGCGGTCTCCTACCTAGTCACCCATACGGATATATCCAACCGAGAAAACTGATTTTCCAAGCCCCGTAGATAACGGGGCTTTTTTGCGCCTCTTCAAGCTCATTTTGCATAAAAAAAGACCCCCATTATAGGGGGCCTTCGAAGTTAATCCAGTTGATCGTAAGGTGAGCGGCGCTCAATGAGTCCATCTGAACCCCATCCAGGCGTAGCCGCCAGTTTGTCCAATACTCTTGTGGACATGTCTTCCAAAAACGCAGCGGCATCCGACAGATCACGCTCACCGTCGCGCAAAGTCTCTGCGTTTATGACCAAAGCCACTTTGACAGAGGCTGACAGAAGTTCAACCTCTCCATCGCCAAACGCCTCTTGTACCGCTTTTTCAAAGATCGGCTGATCGATGGACAGGTTACGCACCTGTAAGACAACCTCATCTCCGACCATCTCCCCCACGAGCGGTGTCATCGAAACCAGTTCCACCACATACATGTCACCTTGGTTGAATCTCGCCACCATCATTCCTCCACATTCGGGTTCGTTTTTAGGATAACGTTGTTCTGTCCAGGCGTAATCCCATCGAAGTAGTCATCGGGCAATGGGTCAAATCCTAGTCCGTTCAGAGCCAATCGAATCCACTCCTCGTAGACATAGTTGTACGATCCGTCGACGATAAACTGGAACTTGTCCATTTTCTCGTTAAGAACGTATCTCAGAGATCCAGTTTCGGTCCCGACTCCGCAAATCAGATTGCCGTAGCTATCTTTATCACAGTTGGCAATCCCGATCTCCAGGCTGACCATCGACTCAGACGGGATCGTCTCACAAATGGGCTGGACGACCACTTTGGTCGTTATCTCGTTAAGGTTAATCGTATTTACTCCGCAGTCGCCATAAGTGTTGGCTAGAGGTCGACTTAGATAGATTCGGAAGAGCGGCCCCAAGTCCACAATCTGCGGCTTCAGATCGACAGGCTGCCAGACACCATCCTTTTTCGTAAAGGTGATGGTCTCTTGCTCCACGTCACTGCCCTGGAAAAATGCCCTCGGAATGTCTTCTGTATAGGAGTAGGTGAAGAAAATCCTTCCCTCCGTTTGCGGTGCCACGGTGGGCACCACAGGAGCCTCAATCACTGAGAAGATGGGGTACTCTGTAGCCGGCACTTCTGCGGGCACGTTGGCCGGGGCACAAGCCGCCAAAATCAAGATCAAAATTAGGAAAGCTGTTAACTTTTTCATGTACGCCTCCAGATATCAAGATGTGCCTATTATAACACATATAGGATAATCTACGCACCTTTTCGCCAATAAAATCCCCCGCCGGTTGGCGGGGGTGGTATTAGCGAAAACTACGCTTCTTCGACGGCGTCGATGTCGTCAGCGTGCAGACGGTAGTTTGTACCTTCTTCATTGCTGAAGACGAATCCATCTTCGTTCGCCTCGACAAAGGTCAGCACCGTCTCCGCGTTCAGATCGATGTCGTTCTGAAGGACACAGTTCTGTCCATCGACGACACACGCGTCGACTTCCCTCGTTAGGCGATATTTCACGTCTTTCTCAAATTTCGGTTCCATCGTTTCTCCTTCTCACCCCTTACGGAGTGGCGGTCGGGACCAACTCGGTCGGGACGGAGGTGGGACTAGGAATAATGACCGCAGGCGGACCGTCATCGATGATTCCGCCCTGACAGACGTTACCAGAGAAGTTGAAGACGCACGTACTACCGGCGTTCGCGCATGCCTGAACCAGGTCCTGCAAGCCGAGCCAGCAGTAGGCATTCGGTCCGTAGAGCTCCTGGGCCACCTGCAAACGCTGTTGGCTGAGAGAGATCGAACCTTGGGTGCTCGAGTTCGACTGATCCGGATTTTTGATCACGTAATCGATCACGATCTCGATCGGAGCACAGTAAAACTCTCCTTCGCCCGGTTTCTTAGGATCGGGCCAACCAGAGGCATTGGCACCACAGAAGAAGTCGATATTGTTGTACCCCGTGGGGGCTCGAAGCTTTTCCTTGATGCTTTCTACCATATACTGCTGGAGAATCGCGATTTGCGCCGTATCCCCGTTCTGCCAAATTGCGTCGGTCGTCAGGAACGCCCCTTCCCTTGCGGAACGGGCCATTGCCGGGCCAAAGGTCTCACCCAGCATGTCAAGCCACCCTTCGGTGGAGTTGTTAATCTCACCACCAGAGACATCACGATCACTGGCGGCACCAAACTTGTATTGGTATTTGAAGAAGGCCTTCATCGCCTCCTTATTCTGATTGAGCTGAAAATAGGAACTCACGGCGATGAGAATGTCAGTCCCTGTGGAAGTTTTCGCTTTCAACAGCTGGATTTCATCACCCACCGATATACCATTACTCACCTGACTACCGTCATTAATCAGATAATTCCGATCACCGCAGGGTACGTACTTAATGACGTGGTCTGTACTGGCTTGAGGGATCTCCTCCCCCGGATAGTAAACCTCATCCACGTCCGAATCGGGATAACCATCGCCGACTACGTAGGCACAGCTTGCCTCGCTTACTCCAGAATAAAAACAGCCGGTGAGCAGGAAACTGGCAATGACCAGCAACGACAACACAGTGAACAGTTTCTTCTTCATCCTTGGTTCTCCTTGTGAAATGTTTTCAAAGTCCCGAACGGTATGTATTATACCGCACAAGCTTACTTATCATCATCCAAATACCCCAGCGTACTCACCATGGTGTTGCTGGAGTCATAAACGGAAGTCAGCAGTTCAACGGCATCAGGGTCATTCTTCTGAAGAGCGATGAACAGATCGTCATAGGTCAGTAACACTCCTTTGACGTCCGACAGAAGATCAGCCGACATATGGCGCCTGCCAGACTCATGCTTCTTCAAAGCCATGATCTGTCGATCCATGTTGGCTAACAGCACCGGGAACTTCTCTTCCGCATAGCCCAAGTGCGTCTGTGAATTAGCCAAAATATCGACCAACTCATACGCCAACTGGATAGCTCTTTGAAGTTCTTTCCTCACTTTTCCGTCCGCAATGTCGTGGATCTTCTCTGAGATCACATCAATTTTGGACGTTAAAGGGGCAAAAGACTGCCTGCGTAAAACCCGTTTGGCATTTTTCTTAACATACACAGACAACCAAATCACGGTCCCCAATACAAACACGGCCATGACCAACCATACCGGCCAGGAAATATCTTCGGCCTTTGGCAGCTCTACTGGCGGTCTCGGTGTCGGGACTGCCGTAGGCACCGGAGTTGGGGTCGGTAGCGGATTCTCACTCAGCCACGAGTGAACGTTCTGAGTGAATGTAATCAGGGCAGTAACGGGATCGTTGGACACGCTACTGGCCCGTTGCATCTTGTCCCAGGCCACGCCTTCGGGCAAGAGGACACTGTACCCAATTACTTCCCGTCCGACAGCTAGTCCGACAGTCTTCTGATTACCAAGGCCCTCGGAAATGCTTCGAGCGATGGTATACAGGTCTGTGCCGGCCAGAGCTTCCGGGGGGAGCATCACCAGGACAATATTGTCACCCGGCGTGAGAAATTTGCCAAGTTGACTTTGTGTATCATATTCGGTTCCTGTGGCGCCAGGCGCCACATAGACGTTTGAGGTCTTTAGGGCCTCGATGGCGTCTGATACATAGTCACCCGCGGATACATTTCCACGAGGAACCAAGAACGAAAGCGCCACAGCGAACAATAGCAACACTTTCAACGGCTGCTTCATCGTACCTCCTATAAGTTAATTTTCAACGTTCTTACTAACAGACGATATTTTACCATTTAACCATCGTTTGTCAATGGTTATGGGTCATTTTTGCCCCGCCTGCAATAGCTGCGCTCTAGCGTCTGCGGGCAGGTTGAGTATTCGAAATCCCGAGTATCTCGAGGGGCAATAAAATCCCCCGCCAGTTGGCGGGGGAAATACGGAAATTCTGTTTGAAACTTACGCGTTGCCGAGATCGGCAACCAGTTGGCCGAGGCGCGCCTCGGTCTCGATCTGCATCGCTTCGACCTTGTCCATGTTGTCGCGGGTATTCTGGATACCGCGGCTGGCAGCAGCGATGGTCGCTTCCAGGGAGCGCATGGTGGTCTGAACATCGAGCAGAGCGCTGTTGGCAGCCTTCTGGAGGGCATCCGCGGCAACGCCGACGGCGCCCGAAGCATTTGCTTCGGCATGGCGCACGTCCTGGCTCGCCTTGGCAATACGGAGGGCGGAGACGATGTCGCACACCAGTCCGAGCTGAAGACCAAGGGCGGCGATCAGGTTGGTGCGGGTGAACTCGACATCCGCGCGGATGACAGCCACCGAAGCGTGAATGGTGCCGATGATGGAGTAGAGACCGATCTCTTTCACCGCGAAGGCTTTGAGATCAATCAGGCGCTTGATCAAGATCTGCAAAAAGGTCTGTTGATCTTTCACCAGTTCGTTGATCGGTCCGCGGTCCGCTCCAACGGCATTCTTGAGTTCTTTTTCAAGACGCTTCAGCTCAACACGAGCGTCGGCGATGATGGATTCGAGCGCCAGGCCGTTGACACAGGTCTGAAGCAGATCCTTTTTCACCATATCGCGGCGAGCGCGCAATGAGGCTGAAACGCGGTCAAGCATGACCGACTTCTGGGCCAGATCGTTGCCGACATTGCCCAAACGGGTCTGATAGCTGACCACGCGGTTGAGAACTTTGGTGAACAGGCGCTTGAAGAGGAAATCAATCGCTGACGCGTTTTCGCTCCAGCTCTTGAGGATCTGTGTCGCTTTCTCTTCGATTTCCGCGGCCTTGACGTCATCATCCTTGCTGATACTTCCGGCAACGCCAGTGGCCTGATCGAGAGCCTTTGCGACCTCGAGCTTCGCCATACCAGTGGCCTTGGTTTCGGCACTGTTGATAAACATCTGGACGATTTTGTCCGGGATCGTACCGTAAGTGGCCGCAGAGTCGATATTGAGCTGAACTCCCGCACGTCTGGCAATCTCGCCCACAGCATATTTCTGCTCCTGGCGGTCAAACCAAACGTTGATAACGTTCTGAAGATTGAAGCTGTTACCTTCGCTATTGGCGAGATCGTCGATCTGGCTTTCAACCATAGCAAGATCGGTGCTGACCGAATCATCTGCCTTGGCAAGCTCGTCTTTGACGATCACGGCCTTTCCTTGAGCGGCCTGTTCCACATAATCGGCACGCTGAACAGCCAAACTAGCACTCGATTTACCTTCAGGAACATTACCGAGGGGAGCCAAAAGAATTTGCATGTCAGTCATTTCGTTTCTCCTTGAGTACTTCGGATTTGTTTCAGGTGGCTTTCGCCACCTGTCTTACCTAAGAAAAAAAGATCTCCTAAGGTATCCCCCTTTTCGAAAACTACTTGGCGTAGTTATCGAGAACGTACCGTGTAGCCGAGGTCAGTTGCTCAAACGGAAAAGCGATTAATGACCATGGCTCGTTCGAGGGAATAAAGTCCGCGAACTGAATCGGGGCAATACTTACCAGTCCCGATCCGCGCATGCCTGTGGTTTCGGAAACCGTCTGGAAGAATTCGACATTGTTAGCAATGGCGTCCAGATAGTCCTGACCCTTCTTGCTGACGGCGAATAGTGTGAAAGTACTCGTCGCAGTCTTCTTCATGTACACGAGTACATTTCCCTTCTCTTTCATCAATTCTGCCTTGTCGGCATACTTGATTGCCCAGCTGGTATAGCAGGACTCGGAGAAGATCGAGATATGAACCGAGTCAGTTCGTTGGTTCAGCCAGTTATGACAAAAATCGAGAGAGCTGTCCAACACCTTGCCGCTGCGCTCGTAGAGAGCGATCAGCACTTTGGCATACTCAGGCGACAAGGTTGTAACTTCCTTGCCACTGGGATCCGTAAACTTCATGAGCGCCTCGGAACCAATCATGTCCTGTCCGCCTTTGAAGTAGTAAGCGAGTAACAGGTCCGCGCTTGGGACACCCACTGTCGACTTGGGAAACCCAATGTTGACAATGTTATCGATGTTGATACCCAAATCTGTGAACTTCTTATTCTCCACGTCCGCCATGACCAGGGCAGTCATCTTGTCGGGGTCAATGAAGTAAGTCGTTCGACCGTCATGCACTTCCGTGTATACATACCCGGCTTCCATGAGGGGAGTCAAATCATCCTGATCGGGATTCGATTTGATTGCCAGAACGTAAGGAGATGTAGAGATTACCATCTCGCTGAACACTTGCTGGTTCGGGATCTTCCCCGCGGCAACCAGAGCTTTGACTTCATTGAGGCAGTTGAGGGTGCCGGCTTGAATCAAGTCGACATCTTCCCACACACCCTTTTCACTACAAGTGTTTCTTCCATCAACAACAGTAAGGTCAAAACCCAAACCGTCGTTGAATTCGTCCATCCGCGTGTTGGCTTTCCCAAAGAACACGTCACCGCCACGAACATTGAGTTCCGTACGTTGGGCGCCTTTCTGGGATAAATACAATACTCCGGACAAGATCATTGTCAGGATCACCACGACACTCACGATCAAAGTTTTTCGGTTCATTATCTTCCTCCTTCGGGATCAATTCCAGCCGACTGCATGTCGGTTTCCAGCTCATACAAGCCGGTGAGATATGTATCGGTCGGGTCAATCCCATCTTTCTGATACTTCAGGATTAGGTCGTCGAAATGGAGAAGGATTCCACGAACTTTCTTCGCTTCAACCGTCTCCAGAGGGTACATGCCCGATTCGTGGCCAAGCCATCTTTTCAGAAGACCGGTCAAGTTTCGAAGCATCGGTAACACCTTCTCTTCGACTTTTCCCTGCACCGTTTTTTTGCTTTCAAATTCGTTGATGAGACCCTCAAGTGTTAGAAGAGCTTTTCCATCTTCTTCGACAATCTCCGAATCTCTCACCTTATTGAGCTGCAAGGTGGCGAACTTCAAAAGCTTTTTGGCTTCGGAGAACTTGGCGATTCTATTCAACTTTCTCGCCTGATCATCGGGAAGCCACACGAATAGCACGTACAGAGTGACGAACGTCCCGAAGCCGATGATGAACGCGTATTCAATAGCCGCCAGCCACCACACCAGAAAAAATACCGGTAAGGTGAGCAGGAGCCAGAGCGGATTACCACTCGGTTTTTGTTCCATATTCACCTCTAGTTTCCTAAGATGGCTTTAAAGGCATCAATCAAGCCCTGATCATTGTCACCGTTGAAGGTGGTGCCGTTGAACTGAGCTGTGTAGTCCTTGTTGATTGACACACCATCCGTGCCAAAGGCGATGCCGATGACCGTGATGTTGGAGTGGCCAAAGGCCTTCCAGTTTTGATAGAAGTCCCCAGCCAGAATCGAATGATTCATGTTCTCACCATCAGTCAAGATGACGATGATGTAATCAACTTCAGAATTGTAGTTCGCCTTGATTTGCTCGAGTAGCTTGGTGCCACAGTCGAACATTTCAGTGCCATTGGACTGGAAACCATTCAAGTTCTCGTACAGCTTGGTTTCCACTACACTTCTGTTCCAGTCTTCAGGATGATTCTCATCCCACGGGCCAATGAGCGAATTGATGTACTGGCCAGCCGGTTGGGTGTCGGTTCCATAGGAGCTGACAACCAGATCGCTGGTCATGGTGCTGAAGAAATAGTACTCAAACACGTCGCTTGGGCCGGGGACGATACGGTTAGCCTGCAACCAAGCAGGATCAGTGATCTTAAGGACTGCGCGATCAAGCGCTTGAATTTTGTAGACCGAGAATTGGTTGCTGCCCACCATGATGTCCATCTTTGGATTCTGAAGCATCGAAGGCGATACATCGATACAAGCCTTGGTGATCTTCGTCCGTTTGTACATGTCACGGTAGACCTCCAATGCTCGATCTGCGACCGCACTGATGGGAGCGTTCACCACCTGAACCCCGAAGGGGTTAGAGGCGACACCCCACTCTGCTTTAAACGCCGAGTCATTGTGACCGACGAGTGCCGCAGAACCTTCAGTGAATCCGGCCAAGTTGATGGCATTCTGAGCTTTACCTTCCAGCGAGTTTTCGTCGATCAGATAGCTGATCAGAGCATTCGCCAGATCGTTTTTCGCCATCTCTCCGCCTAGGTCCCGGGTTCCAATGGCGACATTCGCCTGGGCCGTGGCCTCACGGAAATAGAAGAAATAGAATACAGGTTTTCCCTGTTTCATGAGTTTCGCGTTCAAACCATTGTCACCCAACAAATCACTGTCGAAGGTGACGACGGTGTTGTATCCGGTCACTTCGCCGCTTAACGCAGCGTTGTAGACCAGATCAAGCGCCTCATTTGAACCATTTGTGGATTTGATCTGGTCGTACACGGCCTTACCGCAAGGTTTCACACTGTCAAGTCTGACAATGTCCGCGGTCAAGTTCGCCGCATCCGTACCGGAACACCACGCCATGGTAGAGAAAAAGAACTCGCGCGACGCAGAGCCGGCCATCGCGTTACTTGCCACCACCGAAATCGCCCCGGATTTCATCAGGGAAACGAAGTCGGCATATGACAAAACATTACCTTGCAGAGCAAGGCTGTTGACGATGTCGGATCTAATTGCCACACCCACTTTGTGAGAGGCAATCAGCTTTACTTTCTGAAGGCCGTCGGCATCGAGGGAGTCGTCGACGATCAGCACGTCAGGCGCACCGGACTGGCCGGTGACCATTTTCTCTCGCCATTCGCGCATTTCTCGATCATTGGCGACCTGAACAAACAGCTGAACACCTTTCTCTTTCGAGAACTGGTCCAGCAGCAGGTTGTCACCATCCCCATTGCCCGCAAACTGGTAGGCACTGTTCCCGACCACCACGAACAGGTTCGCAGCTGTCGGATCAGAGGTCGCTTGCGTTCGGCAAGCCATAGCCACCAATGCCAAGATCAGCAGAGCAAAAAACATACGATACATCTTCTTCATGCCTCACTCCTTTTCAAACAGAATGTCAAAGATCCCGCGCGAAGTGCGGGGAGTTGAATAACACCGAAGATCATACTGTATTATGGGGCAAATGTCAACCGCCAAGGTTGCGCATAGACGAACCAGGTGTTATTATAGGGCGAGTTTATGCGAACCTTCACATAAGGAGTCATCCATGACCAAACGTTCTCCCTCCGCCTTAGCTATCTTCAATCATGCGCTAATCGAAATGCTCCCCCGCACCGAATGGTTTCACTGCAGCGGGCAAAAAGATCTCCGAGTCGAGCCAAAATATGGCTCGGCCACCAAAGTCTTCCGCAGTCGGATTATGAACCCCGCCTACGCGCTTGTTTACTACAGCGCCAAACGTGTCGTCATTCGCAACTTCGGACTACATCCTCATTATCTTGAGGAAATCCGGGTTGCTTGTGTCGCTTGTGCAGACCTTCCGGTTGAAGTCATTTAATCCAAGGAATGCACAGATGGCAAATCCATACGTTAAAGATCGCGAAATGGCGGACAAGCTCAAGACAGCTCTCCCCGCTTGGTCAGTTTCTACGTTTGCGCATGGAAATGGCCAGCACGGAGTTTCGTTATTCGTGCCTGATGGTGCAGTTCACCGAGTCCTCGCCTCCATTGGAGATACTGTCCAGCTCACTAACCGTGGCTGTACCGAGTCCGAAGTCGAGCAAGTCATAGTGGCCGTAACCGCCAACACTAATCTCGAAATCGAACTCGTCGCACCCGCAGCTGTACTCTAGCTTCATTACCAAACCGCCCTCTTTCGAGGGCGGTTTTTCAATATCTATTCTGCATCGAACAACGAATAACTTCGCACTAACAACTTCCCTATCACCCCCCATCCTTCAGACTCGCCAAAAATTCCTTGTTGCTCTTAGTTCGTGCCAATCTCCCGATGAGAACCTCAGTTCTTTCATTGTCACCGAGCATATCGAGCATTCGGCGCATGAGGATGATACTTTGGTACTCCATCGAGTCAAAAAGCAAGTCGTCTCTACGCGTGCCGGATCTCATTACATCAATAGCTGGGTATATTCTCCGTTCGGCCAAGCGCCGATCCAGATGCAGCTCCATGTTGCCGGTACCCTTAAACTCTTCATAAACGAGGTCGTCCATCCTACTTCCGGTATCGGTCAAAGCTGTTCCGATAATCGTTAGGCTTCCTCCGCCCTCAATTTTGCGGGCAGCTCCAAAAAACTTCTTGGGAGGATACAACGCGGCCGGATCAAAACCTCCGGACAACGTTCTTCCTGAGGTTGGAATTGCCAAGTTGTAGGCACGGGCCAGACGGGTAATTGAGTCAAGCAAAATAACCACATCTTTCCCCATTTCGACCAAACGTTTCGCTCTTTCGAGGGCCATCTCGGCTACTCGGGTTTGCTCTTCGGCTTTTTCATCAAAGTTACTGGCCGCTGTCTCACCAGGCATGGCACTATCTTTAGTCACAGCCAAAATATGCCTGCTAATATCGGTCACCTCCTCGGGGCGCTCTCCTACTAGCACCGCCATCAAGTGTATTTCTGGATAATTTGTGGCTATTCCACTGGCAATTTCTTTAATTATTGTGGTCTTTCCGGCTTTGGGAGGAGACACAATCAAACCTCTCTGCCCTCTCCCAATGGGAGCACACAGATCAATCAGTCGTGTCGATAATATTTCTTTGCCGGTTTCCAGTTTTAGCTTCTCAAATGGGTAAATAGGGGTGCCTTTTTCAAATCTGAACCTGTCGAACATCTTCGACGGCTCCTCACCATTTACTTTAGTGATCTGGACCATTGTCCAGTATGGTTCAGTCTCCTTTGGCCTACGGGCCAACCCAGTCACCACATCTCCGGCTCTAAGCTTGGACAATCGGCTAACCATCGAGGGGATCAAAACATCATCTTCACCCGAGCGGAATCCATGGCGCAGGATTCCCCGTCCATCGGTTCCGGTCATCTCCAATATTCCGGAGACCTCCTCAGTAATTACCGGTTCCTGGGCCACTCTTTGGTATCCAGGACGCATTGGAGCAAATCTGGGTTGAAATGGCACGCGCAGAGGCAAGGGAGCCCGTGTAAACGATCTTATAGGCTGAGGAACTACACCTGCCGATGGAGGTACCACATATGGTTTTTTCTCACTACCACCACTCTCCTCTTTCGCCTCCTGGGCCACAACGTCACCGTTGTTTTTAGTTTCTTCCAGCGTCACGGCCTCGTTCTGGCTCTGTGTAGCCGTCGCTTCCGGCACTACAGCAGATTCTTGAGCTGGCTCCGGCGCCTCTTCAGGCGCAGAAACCACCTCCTTGGTTTTTGGAGCAATATCCAGTTCTTCGAGCTTGGGTATAACCTTCTTAACTTCGACTTTCGTCTTACTAACAACGGTCTTGGCTTTTGTGGCCATATGGAAAATAAGGGGGGGTAATTGATTAAATTAGGTGAAACAAAAAAGGTGAAATCTCATCCAACAAACTAATTCTACATCTCATCCATCCTCTGTCAAGCCAATTATTGTGACTACGCTGTCTTACCTCTTGGCAAAATGCCTAGTCAAGCCTCCTGTCTGGATAAATACGTAACGTATGTCCTCAGTATTCTGAGGATCTTTTAGAATCGACGGAAAGGGGGTTTAGTTTAACTTTTAAGCCAGCAAAGGGTGAAACGCGTAAGGCTTTAGCCGCAGCGCCGGTTTTAAAGTGGCACTGCAAACCAAACCCATTTCACCTTTGGCTGACTCAAGAATATATCAAACTGATGGGTAGTATAACACCTATGGCTATAGTTTGTCAAGTCTACGCTATAGGTTCCACACACCACATCAATCTATCAATCACCAACTCACCATCGGTTATTGAGCTCTTAGGTTCCTGAGTTCTTGATAGAATGGTCATATGTTCCCCAAAAAAAGGCTCTTCGTTTCTATCGGTATCATGTTTTGGACTCTGACTCTCGTTTTCGCTGTTCTCCCCTCCTGGCCCCATCTCTATTACCGCCTCCAACCCCAAGCCTCGAGCCTACTTGCCTCTACAATAGCCGACACTGCCACTCAGGCACAAGAAACGATTACCGAACCAAGAACAACCCCATCTCCCTCCCCAACGTCAGTGCCAACAACCAACAACCCTGAACTTCCACCAGTCGACCCCTCACTACCCGAAGAAAATGGCCTCATTATTGACAAAATCGGAGTACGAGGAGAGATTCACGATGGCGAAGATGTCGAAGCTATTCTCAGAACAGGCATCTGGCGTGTCCCTGACTTCGGTACTCCTCCGGAAAACCTTCAACCCATCATTCTCGCAGCCCACCGCTGGGGTTATCTAGAGTGGTCTGCTTCATTCCGTAAATTAAACTCTTTCTACCATCTTCCCCAGTTGAAAGTCGGCGATACTATCAAGGTCATTTGGGAACAACGTCAGTATGAATACAAAGTGTACTCGACAGAAACAGGCACCGCAATCACCGACTATAATGCGAAACTCGTGCTCTACACCTGCCAATTATGGAACTCACCGGTCCGCTTCTTTGTTTACGCAAATCGAAGTAATTAAAACCCCTCTATTACGAGGGGTTTGTTTCCTTTATCTCCCAACCTTCTTCTCCAGCTTTTTTACTTCCCGCGCCGTATCGTCATCGATAACGGGCAAGACCTCTACATATCCAGGCTGAAGCATCAATTGCCGAGCTCGCTCACCGGGCGACAAGCTTTGCGTGCTTGCGTATGCCCCCAGCGCCTCCATAAACGGATCAGCTAACGCCGGGTCGTTGGTCGACGGGCCAGTAAAGGCCCCTCGAGTAGCCACAGCCGTCAACACCCTCCCGTCCGGATGCTGTACCCGCACGGTTACTTTGTCCTGCTTCCGGTGACTATACCCCTGCTTCATGCTATAAATCTTCACCGCCATCAGCCCGATCAAGACCAGTGCCACCACATAGGAGATCGCGATCCAAAGACCATACTTCGGGTTTGTGAAGTAGAACACCAGAGCAATTACGGCCCCAGCCACAATCAGGCTGGCGGCAAACCCGCTCCATGTCTTACTAAAGTACAGCACCCCCATTGCCCCAAGGCCAATTGCTAACCAAAATAACAACGTTAGGCCATAGCTCGGGTTCACTACATAAAAAGCCAAGGCTGTTAGCAAGACGCTGATAAAGAAGCTCGCCCCCAATCCTGCCCATGAGGCTTTTGTCATTTTGAAAATAATCAGGGTAAAGACGACGATCAGCACGCCAAACAAAAGCAGATATGTTTCTGGTCCACCACTTAGCAAGTTTTCCATAGAACCTCCATTCCTCTCGGTTCGAATGTCAAAGGAAAATACTAGGCGTATTCTACTCTAAAGCCACTCATAGTCAATTTTGATCCCAGTAAGTATATAATCCAGTCCAGCAAGTACCCTAACTTTCGGAGGAATCATGAAGTCTCCCTATTCTGACAGAATCAATCGTTTACGTAGAACCAGTGGGCTTTCCGGTTTAGCAACCCTGATCTTCAGTCTTATTACGGTTGGGCTGATTTTTCTCCCCGGAACGTACTTCCTTTTCGGGCTGATCCCCCTAATTATTTCCACGTTAATAGGCCTAAATGCCTCCTTCACAGCCGAAGTCTATGAAAGGCAAGAAATCGACTGGAAGATAAATCAAAAGTTAGACGCTCTCAAAGCGTACTATCTTCAGGAAAAAGAAAGGATGAATCAGAAGGAATAGCCATACCAACACCCCTAACCGGGGTGTTTTTATAGTTTTGGCCAAAAGAAATCCCCAGCCTCGGTTTGAGGCTGGGGATTTTAATATGTGGCTTACGGCCACAAGGGAGCGGAGGTGGGGCTGGGAACAACAATAGGCGTGGCTGTGGAGGACCATTCCTCCGGACAATTCAGCCCGGCCAGTTGACAAGCTATTCCAAAATTCCCATCAGGGACATGTTCGTCGATACCAGGCTCGACAATACCACGATAAATGCCTCCAACGACCGCGAACACGATGATGAAAATCATCACCAGCAAGGCCAAAGTCGCGAACTTATATTTACCCAATTTGCGCCTCCAAAAATTGAAAAGAATGTGTGGGCTATTACGCCCACGATAACCCATAGTATACCACACTATAGCTACAAAGTCAAATCACCCGATCCTTCGGCTAGCTATCTCCCTCTTCCTATCAATCTCGACCACATACCAGATACTGCTTTACCTGCTCTTTTCATAAAGGCTGTCAAACCATTATCCTCAGTTGGATTTTCAGTGGCGGTTACCCCACCAAATCTCTCTGTGGCCTCATCCCTCAAAAATCCAACTAGACTACTCATCACAGCTAGGTTGCTCCTCGTCTCCTCCATCATCTGATTCATTCTAGTTTCTCCTGATACACGCGCACGGTTCAGTTCGTCCAGTTTTCTATCGCGATCAAGATTTACCTCCCTGGTTTCATTTCGAGCCCGATCTCTAATGGCTCTAATTTCCGGCTTCACTGGCTGATAGGCTTCTTCAATCATATCTACTGCTTCAAACCCAGTTGCTCCATTTTTGGCTTTAAAATTACCTTCAGCATCTAGTTCAAGATCTTCGTTATTTTCCAGTACTCTTGCCGTCACCGTATCTACGGACACACGTTTACGCTCAGATACTCCATCAATTTTCTTGTTTGCTTCATCATTTATTTCCTCAGCCCACTGTTTCGTAGCCTCTTCCAAAGAATCCATCGACTTAGCAGTCTCCACTACTACCGAAAACTCACTGAGTGCTATTACGTCAGCCACCTCATTAAGGCTCTTCAAAGCCTCAGCTCCACGTAATTCAACTGAGCTCATTTTTTCTGCAGCGCGATCGAGCATATCCCTGTCTTTTTCGATCAGTGCCTGCAGCTCACCAACTACTTTGACAACTTCTTTTGAATCATTCATCCGTACGTCTCTTTGTCTGCCGATTTCACTTTTTCTTTCTTCCAGCTGATGGACTTTTTCTTCGGCAGTCAACCTCACCGATTCTAATTCACCGAGCCGGACATTTCCTTGTTTAATTTTCTCTCCAAAGCCGGCAGTCTTTTTTTCTATACTGCTCTTGGCATCAGATAAAGAATTCACCATATCAGCTTCAGCCGCTTCCAATGCCTTCTTATTGTCCTGCTGAACGGCCACTTTATCTCTCTCCATCCTCTCACCAAAATTCTCCAGTCTTTTTTGCTGTAACTCCTCACCTTTGTGTGCACCTTCCAGCACCAATCCTGCCTGATATGTCACATCCAAACCGAGTACAGAAAGAGCCTTTCTCGCATTTTCATCCAAACTCTGGCCCGCTTCTATTTTTGACCTGTACTCAATTAACAACCTTTCTGCCTCAGCGATCTCTGGTTTATATTTTTCGCTCACCTCACTTAGCTTGTTATTCAAGTCCAAGGACAGACGACCTTTCTCCGCCGAGAATTCGTCTTCAATCACTCTTGTTTGTCTAGCCAACTTTGCTTCACCTAAGCTCAGTGATTGCTCCATAAAAAACACAGCACCGCTTTGTTGCATTATTTCTGACTGCACTTTAGCCAAATCCTGTCTAGCTTGATCAAGATTCTTTTCTGCCAGTTTGTAGTTCTCCTCCAACTTCGCGGCCTCCTTCTGAATTTGTGGCACACTGCGTTCAACATCAGCCTTGAATGTCTCCCTCTGTTGAAGTCGTGCTCCCACGTTTTCCTGAAATCTGCCCATTCTATCAGCGTGAGAAATACTTAGCTTTGCCTCTGTCTTTATCCCATTTATATCTACCTGTCCTTGAGCAGCAATGGCGCTAGTCGCCTCAGCTGGGTTTGCAATTGCACCCATACCTTGTTCTGTTGTAATGACTGGGGCGGTCGAAAATCCATCCGGGTGCAAAGTTAGTGCTTCCGCCATCGGTTCCGGTGCTACTCCTAGGGTAAATTCAGCTGCAAAGGGTGCATCCCCGCCTTGATTACCGTCTTTATCTACTGGAGGATTCTGTGCTTCCATATATTTTCTATATATTAACTATCTTTCAGTATTCCACAAATAAATTCACATATCAATAGAAACGTCGTTATTGCTGTATCATACGTCTTAACGTTTTTAGCTCTTTAAATCTCTGGAGGTAATCATGTTCTCTCGACTCACAAAGCAAGTAGTGCTTGTTCTGATCCTCACTCTGGTTGTTTTTCTAGTCCACCTATGGGCACAAAAACAAAGGCGAGCCACCCCCGAAACAGTTCTCCCGCCTACGCATACCGCCACAACGTCACCGACACTCACCCCGTCTCCAGCTACATTCACGGCGATCCCTTCCTTAATACCGGCAACCAATACCCAACAACCAACAACTCCCTCTGTTCCCCAGTTCTACACCGTCCAAACTGGTCAAACTTTGGGGCAGATCGCCGCCATGTTCGGCTTGAACATCGAGGATTTGGCCTTAGCCAATCATATTACAGACATCAATCTCATCTACGCCGGACAAGAACTCTACCTCGGCTCAGTGCCTATCATTGTTCCGGAGCCTTCGGTCTTTGTTGGCAAGCAAATTATCGTTATTCTCTCTACTCAGCGGGCTTACGCCTTCGAAGATGGTGTTCTCGCCCATATCGAGTTTATCGTCGCTACCGGTGTCACTGCCTATCCCACCGTCACCGGCAACTATGAAATTTACATCAAACTGGAATCAACCCGTATGACCGGACCTGGCTACGACATCGCCAATGTTCCCTGGACTATGTACTTTTATCAAGGTTATGGCTTCCACGGCGCGCCCTGGAACCACAACCTAGGCACTCCGGGCAGTCACGGCTGTGTCAACATGAGCGTCGAAGACGCCGACTGGCTTTTCCACTGGGCCTCTGTTGGTACTCCAGTCACCATCTTCCCTTAACCCTCTCCCCGCCCCAGGCGGGGTTTTTCTTATTAATCTATCCCATATTAGTTGACAAACAAGCTATTGAGTGTTACACTACTCCTCATGAAATCACTTTTGCCTATCATTCTCATTATTTTGGTTCTTACCGGAGCCATAACGTACTCGCTTTCCAAACGCAGCATCGCCAAACGTGAGGAAAACCGTTTTGGTATCGCGGCCAATCAGCTAGATTCAGGCTCAATTGTCACTCCTACAGCTACTCCAAAAATTACCCCTCTTATCACCCCCAAACCCTCGGTCACCCCTACTCCGTCCAAGGCCGTTGAAGGAATAATTTCTACCCTACCTACCGTAACCGAAAACAGCACTGGAACCAAAGGTGGCCAAGATACCTCTTCAGATCGGGTGGTCACCAAAATAACTAAAACTATCGTTTGTACCCCGGTTTACGGCCAAGCCAACACCTGTACCGAACACATTGTGGTTGATACTGGTGCTGCCGATGCCATCTTCTTTAACTTCGCTGGCCTATCTTACCTTGCCGGTCTAGCTTCATTCGTCCTCGCCAAACGAGCTTAACAATCGTCATTGAATCCTTCTCCTTGCCTTCTTAGGAAGGCAGGAAGTAGAATTCAATCTACGCACGCTGAAAAATTCCAATACCCCGTAATCGGGGAACCCAAACCCAAAAGGAGAATTACTCAATGGGCATTATATTCTGGATCGTTCTTGTTGTCTGGATCGTGGTCCTTCTGGGCTTACTGGCCTGGGTCTGGTTCGCCGACCGTAAGGTCCTCCCGATCATCGTACTTGCTTTGTTCCTGTTGGCATCCGCCGTCGTGGGCTACTTAAACTTTCCTAGTACCACCGCCGCCGACTGTGTCTCGGACACCCTGGTGACCGAGCCTAAGGTCGACCAGATCGTCTACGACGATCTCTCAGACGGTGACCCGACCACCTGGACAGTCACCATCGTCAATCCGGCCAAGGCATCACTGTCATTGCGCCACACGGTGGTCATCGTCTCAGAAGCTGGACACAGCGTCGATGTTGTCTATTCCAAGATGATCTTCTCCAGCTACCGCCTCAGCGGTACCCGGGAGGAAGTCCTCTGCTTTATCGAGGCCATCCTCGGCGACAACAAGGTTGGGTTCAAAATCTGGAACAACGACACCACCGATATTCCCCGAGGCTGGACCACTGTCGTGGAAACCAAGGGCTGGTGGGACGAAATGACCACCTGGAATTACGGTGATGAAGCCCACATCGACTCGGGCAAGCCCGTCGAGGGTTTCTGCGAGCCCACCAAGTCATGTGTCATTCTGCCGGCCAAAGACCACCTCATTCACGGCCAACTCTGGCTGGCCGGACACGAAGGTTATGCCGTCCACTTCCAAGTCGAAGGCGGCTACCGCATGACCGCTCCCATTGGCTGGCAGGGTTCCACCTGGGACTATGCCACTCTTCTGGACTCTCTCCAGGAGACCATCATGCAGGCCTCACGCTTCGCTGTCGAGCGCGATCACATTCTCGATGTGGTCGAGTACTTCTGCGGCGACCCCAGCCACCTGCCTGGAACCGTGCTCGACGCCAGCTACCTTAACGATGATGGTCACACTGTGACCATCCACGCCACCTGGCATACCACCTCCGTTGGATTCACCTGCGAAAAGGTGAGCCCCTAATCTCCAGTTTCCTCTTCGCCCTCCCGCATTGCGGGGGGGCGTTTTTATTGACTTTCGAGCCAAACTGTGATATTATAGGGCTTCATGAGATCGTCCCAAAATCATCCACTCATATCAGTCATCATCCCCGTTTACAATGGAAACGGCTATCTTCCTGCAGCTCTCCAAAGTATTCTGTCACAGACCTACAGACATTTTGAAGTAATTGCTATCGACGACGGCTCCACCGATAATTCTTACGAGATTCTCCAGAGATTCGCCAAACTCGACTCCCGCGTTCGCGTTTTCCGAAATTCCAAAAATCTTAACATTGCCCACACTCTTAACAGGGGAATTAGACTGGCCAAGGGACAGTTTATCGCCCGCATGGATGCCGACGATGTCTCCCTCCCTCACCGTCTAGCCAAACAAATTCATTATCTGAAACTCCATCCCGACGTGGTTATTGTAGGCGGCCAAGCCAAAACCATCGACATCGATGGTATGGCTCTCGGCCGCAAACTATTTCCCATATCCAATAAACAAATCAGAGAGGCGCTTTTCACCAGCAACCCCATCCAGCACCCAACTGCGATGATAAACAGATCCCTTTTACCCAAAAACTTCTCTTGGTACGATCCGTCGCTACCTCCTGCCGAAGATTATGACCTCTTTTTCCGATTAGGAAAATACGGTAACTATCACAATCTCTCCTGCTTTGTTCTTCAATACCGTCAGTATATTGGTTCAGCCACATTCAAAAATCCTATTAAAACTTTTAGTGCCACCAGACAAGTTCGACAGCGAGCTACTTCTAAATATGGCTATATACCTAGTTTTAGATCCAAACTGGTTCACGCTCTTCAGGTCGCCGCCGTCACCCTTCTTCCGGAATCACTTATATATCCTGCATATGTCTTGGCCAGGGGCATCCGTTCCCCACTCCAGCTATTGGCAGACTATTTGGCTGAGATGAGGTTCTTTCCAAACATTGAGCCAAAAGTGGAAGATTTGTCGTCTCGGGTTTAATCAGGTTGACTTACACCCTATAACGTGCTACAATTCTCTATCACTTTTCGTATCCTATTCAGCTCATTAAATATTTGGAGGTTATCTTGGAAAACACAGCTCAGCGCCGTTCCTGGCGGCCTAACTTCTCTGCCTTCGTCCCTTGGCTCGGTGCCCTACCCCAGTGGCAGATTCGCCTTCTGGTCGCCCTGGTCGGACTTCCCTTCTTGATTCCCGCTTTCCTACTGAACGGCGGAATCAACCTGATGCCCATGCTCGCCACTCTGGCGATCCTCATTTGGCGCGCCCCCTGGCTTCGCGAGAAGATTCAAACACTCCCCGGTATCCAGAGCCAGATGGTTATTTCCATGTTGGTCATGGGCCTCGGCTTCATCGCCTTCTCTGCTCCTTGGCTTTGGGGCACCCTGCCTCTAAACAAAGGCCTGATGTTTTTACTCTCAGGTCTGTCTACCGCTGCGCGGCCAAATCCGATGTTCGTCAAGATGGCCAAGCAAATGGCAGCGGCCAAACCCAAACAGGTCAAGCCAAAGCCAGTGAAGGCCGCCAAAACCAAGCCGCCGACAAACACCCAGCGCAAACTCAATGCCCGGATTGCGCGACAAGCCGCGAAGAAAAAGAAATAGTTCTCAAGAAGACCCCGTCATGCGGGGTCTTTTTCCTATCTACTTCAAGCTCAATTCAAACTTACTCTTCTCTACTTTCCCTACCTTATCGTCTTCAATCCACTCCTTCTCAAATTCCACAAAACCCCTGTTAATCACAAACTTATACATTTCTGGGAACTTCTTCTCTATTGTATGTAGCGTCAGTTTCTTAACTCCTTCTTGTTTACACTTCACCGACAGCTCCTCAAACATATTCGAAAATATTCCTAGTTTTCTGTATTCACTCAAGACCCCGGCGTTCCAGACATGCATTACCTCATCGGACGTTTTGTAGGCCACAATAAAACCGACAATTTTTCCATCCACTCTCCCGATCACCAGCAAACCATCCTCATTGATCTTCTTTTGCCAGTCTTCTTTGTTGTGATATTTCTCCTCTTCCGCAGGTGTCGGCTCAAATACTATTTTGGAGACGCGCAAGGCATCATCCAGATTTTCCACTCCCCCAATTTCTATCTCCACCCTTACTTTATTTTCCATACATCAAATATACACGATGCAAATGCTAAACTAATTTGTGGCTAAGAATATTACCAAAGCTAAACATCGTTTCCCCCTCCGGCAGATCCGACACCTGCCGCTCTTCTTCCGTCGCGTCTGGCCCATCCTCGCCCTTTTCCTTATCACTCTATCTCTTGCCTATCTCAACTTTGAGCCAGGTACCTACTTGATCGGCTGGGACAATCTCAACCCGGAGTTTGACACTCTCATGAATCTCAAGAGGGCCATCTACTCGGTCTGGCAAGAATATCGGGGTCTTGGTCTCCTCGGAGGGCAAGCTCACGCCGCCGACATTCCCCGTCTCTTACTCATCCTGTTACTTCAGCTTGTTCAAACACCCAACTCTCTCATCAGGTATCTCACCACTTTTCTTCCCCTAATTGTCGGGCCTCTTGGTGTCTATTTTCTTTTCTATCATCAGCTTTTTCGGGAAAAACTAGACGCCAAAACCACTCAGTTCGCGTCTTTCCTCGGCGCCTTATTTTATTTACTGAATCTAAACACTCTGCAAACATTTTTTGTTCCATTTGAAACCTTTACCTGGTTCTATGGATCATTTCCCTTCTTGCTCTATTTCACAATTTCCTACATTAGCAAACCCACCTCCAGGAAGTTATTCACATTGTTTGCTTTCTCCTTTATTGCCTCTCCCTCCTTTTATGTCGAGACCGTTTTTCTGGTTTTCTTTGTCACCATTATCCCTTTTATCATCGAATATTTTTCCGAGAAAAGACGGTTTTTTGTTTCTCTAAGAACAGTTTCTTCCGGTACCCTCGGCCTAGTCATTCCCCAACTATACTGGTTACTCCCCATTGTGTTTTTTGTTTTCGTTGGCGGTGGACAAATTACCGAGACCGCCAAGATCAATCAGATTTCCTCTCCGGAAACCTACTACCGCAACCTCGAGTTCGCCAATCTTCAGGACATTGCCTTACTTAAAGGCTACCTCTTTAACTACCTAGATATGGGCCCAAACTTCAAGTACGACTACCTTTTATCCGTATGGCGGAGCCACCTTTCCACGCCACTCATTACCGTCATCGCTTATCTAATAGTCACCACCACTCTCATTGGCTTGTACTACTCCTTCAAGAAAAAATTTGCCTGGACTGCTTCCTTTATGTCTGTCCTCGGACTTAGTCTCTTCTTTCTTCTTGGAGGAGGATTGCTGATCAACCAAGCCATACCATTACTCGGCGAGCTTTTCCGTTCTCCCTTTACCAAGTTCTCTATCCCCCTATCTCTCTCGTTTGCTTTTTTCTTTGCTATCGGGAGCATGTTCATCTTGGATCTGTTCACCTTTCTCCATAGTCGCCTTACCTTTCTCCTTACTCTTTTTTCTGTTGCCGTCGCTCTTATTCTTTTTATGTCCCCTGCTTTTTCCGGCAATCTGGTTGGAGGTAACGTCCGCCAAACAATCCCTCAAGAATACTTCGACTTGTTTTCCTATCTAAAAACCCAAGATCCGGCCACTAGAATTGCTAATTTGCCTCAATATACTTTCTGGGGATGGAACTACTACGACTTCGGCTATCGGGGTTCAGGCTTCTTATGGCACGGAATCCGCCAACCTCTCTTGGATCGGGCCTTCGACGTCTGGGACAAATCGTCAGAGAAATATTATGAAGAAATATCCACCGCCATATTTTCCAACAATCTGGAAGAGTTTGAAAAAATTATCGATAAGTACTCGATCGGTTGGATTCTGATGGATAAACATGTCATTTCTCCTGATGGCAAATCCAATCTCGGGAACCAAACGCTCGAAAGATTTCTAATATCTACCAAATTCACCTTGAGCAAAAACTTCAATGATCAAATATTCTTATACGCTGTAACCTCCGACAAACCATCCAATAACTTCCTCACCACTGAAAATATACAATCTGAAATATACAATTTAAAACATCCTTTCGGCTCCCTCTCTCTCCGTCCCAACCAAGACTGGATCGAAAAAGCCGGTTTCCTCTCAATCACGCAACCAATAACTAATAATCAACAACCAGCAACTCTCTCCATCCCCTCCTTCACCGACTCGGAAAAACTAATTCCCGTCAAGGTTGAGTACCAAAAGTTGGACAACCTTATTAACCTACGGCTTACCCCCGTTACCCCCATCATCTTCACCGACAACAAACAATTGAACCTGGATGTCACTCCCCGAATTATTTCCTTACCCATTCCAGACGAGAGTAGCTTTATTTTGGAGCTGGACAAACAATATTTCTCCCTCCAGCTTCCGGCAGAGCTACCCTACGTCACCGACTATTTCATGGTAGCCAACACCTACCTACCTACCCAAAGCCGCTTCCCCGTTTCGCTTTACAGTATCGGAACATCCAGCTCCCATTCCCTTACAAACGAACTTTCTTTAGCTACTCCGGTCCAGTGCTATACCCAAAAACCAAACCGCAAAATCGAAAAAATTGTGTCTCCCGATGGCATCTCGCTACTGGGAACTGACGTTAATGGTTGTCTCTCCGCTAGCATTCCCGCCTCCTCCACCGATAGTTTAATTTCCTATTCTTTCCTCTACTCTTCTCCCAGTCTCATTACCGGCAACGTCAATATTTCTGATAAAGATTTTTCGTCTCCGGAAATACCGGGCACCTTAGAACCCAGTCTCAATCCCAAAAAAGCGACCCTTTTTGCTCATGTGACGAATAATGATCAACAGTTGAACCTAGTTCTTGAAGCCGAAGATTCCAAGTCTGTTCAGGAAATCCGGTACCAAGATATTCAAGTCAGCATCCTTCCTCAGATTTACTCCGTCCTGGTATCCGTCCCCAATATTCCGGCACAAGAAGTTAGTCTGGATTCAGATGTAAGCCGGATCCAAATTTCGTTACCCATCACGAACACACAGTACGACATTTCAGAAACTCCTCAGTCAAATTCTCTGTTGCCGGAAAGCCGAAACTGCGATCAGTTCAACAAGGGTAAGACTGTTAAGCTTGTTTCCGAAGCGGGCTTCTTCTATCAAAGTCAAAATGCGATCCAGTGCGACTCCCTCAATCTTCGTCACTTCAGCCATTCACTTAACTATCTTTTTTCTTTCAATGCTAGATCAGAAAAAGGTCTGTCTCTGACCGCTTGTCTCGAAAACTACTCCACCAGACGCTGTGATATCTATGAAAGACTTCCGGAAAGTAATCTGACTCAATCAATCATCCAGCCTATCGCCAACCCAGACGAAACCCCAGGGTACACTTTACATTTGTTCAACCAATCAATCGGGAACCGTATCTCCTCAAACTTGCTGCTGTCTCTTTCCATACACCCCATTCCCCTCAACTTCCTCAAAAACATTAGCCTTTCCAATTCAGCCGAACTGTCTCCTTCCAACAAATCTACAATCTCAAATGTAAAATATGAAATATCTTCCACCCACCCAGCGGAATTCCTCTACACTGCCACCATTTCTCCATCGTCACCGCGAGAAGGTGGAGGCGACGCGACAATCAACAAGAATAATTCTCCATCCACCCTCAACCTCTATCAAACAAAATCCCCTTACTGGCAAGCCATAGTTGTCAGCCCAGACGACCTCAAAATACCTACTTGGCAACTGGTCACCAAAATCTTCTTCAATTATCCAAAGTTGACCAAGTTGGCTCACGACGACTCCGGTCTCTGGCACAACTCCTGGACCCTCCCCGACTCGTCATTGCGAGGAGCGGATGCGACGTGGCCCGCTGGTACCCGAAGGGGTGAATCTCACTCCATCGCCCTCATCTACCTCCCCCAATATCTTGAATTTATTGGCTTCGCCATCATCCCAATCTCTCTCCTGGGCTTTTTCACTATCCATTTAATTTCTGGACGTAAACAAACCACAAAAAAGACCTCCAACCACAAATAGTTAGCTACTCCAACTTTCCAAAAACTATCTCTCTAATCTTTCTCGAATAGGTATCTACCACCTGCCTCATGTCATTCCTAAGATTCTCATTTTCCGCCACCTTTGCAGCCTTCTCTTTGGATTTATTGTATAGTGCCGCCGGAATATCATACTTAAGTCGCAAATCAACCACCTCTTTTTTAAACTCCTGCCAAAGGTCTGCCATTACTACCTCTTTTTCTGATAACTCAACCCCATTCGCTCGCTTCATATCAGCGAACATCGCACCAACTAGTTCTTGTGACTCTTGGTTCAACCTAAATGTCGGAAAATTCTTGAATTCAGTGATCTTTATCTCCAACCTTCTCCCCCCACTCTTCTCAGTTCTCGAGACATTAGTGGTCTTGATCGAATATGAAAAACCAGATGACTTACGGACCCTGAGTCTATGAGGAGATACAAAGGCATAGACCAACCCATCAACCAACACGTCTATATCAGTTCCTCCTGTCGACTCTATTACCGTTTCGATTTCTTGTGGAATACCAAAATTCAGATGCAACGACAATACATTCTCTGGACTAATGATCAAACTACCATTTTCATTTTCCTCCAGATCTATTGCTCCAAGCTTAGTCAATTCTTCCAACAATCGAGACTGAGTCGAGGGTGAATATGAATATCCGTGATTGACTTCGAGCAAATCGTCTTGCTCATTCATTAGAGAAATACCCAAAGATTCCAGTATTTTTCTGTGTCTGGCCCGATCAAAAACCGGTTGCATCTCCAGCTCGTTACCAACCGTCGGCAAAAGTATAGCACCGTCACGATATCTCTTTTCTATAACGTTTATTCTATTCAACCTGTTGGCCAACCACTCTCGATCCGCATCGGTGATGTTTTCATGCGTTGTCAGAAAATTATATGCATATAGTAGAAGCTCACCCTTTACAGTTTCCTCCACATTATCCATGCGAAACACTGCCATCTTGGCTTCAGCAGCAATCCTGTTTATTTCTTCAATGTCCAATGTCTCATCTGGGTCGAGATTGACACGTCCTCCCAAGTCCCAAACCTGGATTTGGCTTTCCAGTTCATCATCCAAAAAAGTGTGCTGTAGCGTAGTGTCTGGTTTTGGAATAGGTTCTCTGCCTATAAGATACAGTGGCACTCTCTTAGCATCAGCCAACATTTGTACATTGTCATACGTCATCATCTGTTTTTCTTCAATAAACCTGCGAGCTTCTTCGGTCCCGGTCAACGCTAGTACACTTATGGCTCTATACTTTTTGTACTCATTGCCGTGTAGGTCGTAAGTATCTATCATCAATTTAGCCGCCTGGTGAAGTCTAGGATCATCTGGATCTTTTTCCCTAATTTCTTTAAGTATAGTCGCCAGTATTTTTTGTAGATTGGACACCGCACTACCGTCAGGGTTTGATAGCACATCCTTGTTTCTCAGTAATTTTTCTACCAACCCCAAGTCATCCTCCTCCGCAAGAGCTTGAAACAAATATGACGCCTCAAAAGATGCATGCTCATTGAATCTGTCCTCGATTGCTTTTTCCAAGAAAGGTAACACCGGTCTACCCAATTTATATAGTTCGTATCTGGGAGTTATTGCGTCAATGTTCTGTTCCCATCGATAGTCCTCAAGCACCTTCCAATTACTCTCCAATTTTTGTTTCTGTTCTTGGTCCAGGCCAATTTCAACGATCTCTGTTGGGTAATTCATATCTGAAATATATACTTGATAAACCATAAATTACAAGTGCTTGCAGTATGTATGTATTCCAAAATAAAAAGACCTCCCATTAAGAGAGGTCAACCGAACTACGAATGGACAGGAACCACTTTTCCCCGACTATTTCCAGTTTCCTTTCTGAATGTATACTGGATCGCCGGACAACCTTCAAATTCGGTGTTGTTAGTTCCAACCAGTTCCCATCCTTCTTTGCCCAAACGCTTCAATGTTGAATCTACATGCTCCAAGTCGAAGAGGTCCATGTCGATGTCCACCCCATCAATTTGCACCACCTCATTGGTACTGCACATAGCCACAACTCGCTTATTTCTCCATTCAGCCATTTTTTCTCCTCAAAGTCTAGCTGTTTTGCTTCGGCCGTTTGAAATACAATTTCACGAAAAGGGCACTATTACGCACCATGCTGACTACCGACACCAACTCCCAGGACTCTTCACCTAGCTCATTCAAGATAACGTCTTCCTGATCGGGCTTCACTACCAAAGTTTTGTATTCCCACCTATCTTCAGTTTTTCCAAAAATGTACTGCTGGGCAACTTTGGACTCTGCAACACAAATCAAACTCCACCCCAAAGATCCCATTAGATTTCGTTCATGTTGCGATAGAAATGAATAACCCGTACTGGTCACAGTTCTAAAAAGATAACTTGACATTGTCGCTCTCCTCTTCGGATCGTAGATTATTCAAAAAGCCCCAAAGTTGGGGTGACGACCTGCCTGCCCGACTGGTCATCACTCCCATCTCTGAGGCCTTTTGTTATAGTTGACAGTTATTTTTTGCAGTGTTAATCTGTAAGTGGTTAAAGACTTCTGTCCAGTCAATAGCCGGAAAAAGAAAAGCAATGTCATTCGAGTTAGGCTACGGTGATATTGCTTTTTTTCTGCCTAAAAAATTTCTCATTTCAAAGACCTCTCCATTTTGTCATTGCGAGTTTCGTACTCGAACCGTGGCTCGCTGATACCCGAAGGGGTAAATCTCACTCCACGATTGTTATCTGCTCATAATCACCAAGCTTTGACCGAGTCGGCCCATCTTGGAAATCTGAGTGGAGTTGATATTTCTGGAATTAATTCGCGTCAAGCGGACAGATTTTTTGCGTCTGTTCACCAGTCGACTGAGCAGATTTTTCATAAATTTTGAAGGAATTACCCTATCTATGGGAAAATATATCACATCTTGTCAAGTTTCTCAACCTATAAACAAAATCCCCACCAGCCCATAAAATATCTAGCTTCATTTTTTCCCAAATATACCCCCCCTATGGTCACCAGCGTGTCGCGTCTCCCTGAAAAGCCAAGAAGTTTTTTTTCAATAAAAAATGAGCCCGTGATTTCTCACGAGCTCAACGCAGACACAAGCATCAAACTACGATAAACTGGCGGGTCGCAATACCGTGGTAACGATTGATGGCGTCCACCACGGGTTTCCAGTAGTAGAGAGTCATCTCGACCGCCGAGGCGATCATAATTACCCACATAATCTGGACGGCAGGGAGCGAAGCTCCCATCAAAACGAAGAGGCCCACTGTCGAGATAAGGAGACTAAGGCCGTAGATCAGACCCATGGCCACAACCTCGAACAGGTTACGATATACCACTGACCCGGCGGGGCGTGGCTGGATCGCGATCTGGAAACCGATCTTGACGTAAATCAGTGCTAGCATGATCCCAAGGTAGGCCATTTTTCTCCTCTTCTGTGAATGTTCCGACTCATTCTAACAGTGGCTATTATACCACCATCAGCCTCAAAAGTCAAGTCTATGGGCTTAAGGTATAATATCAGCACTTAGGTCTTTAACAAAGGAGGTCACATGCCTGACCATTTGCGCTTGGTTTACCCGGGTTCACCACTCCTACCAGTTTTTGATCACAACGGACTTGTTAAAAGAGTCATACAGGATCTCATTGTTGGGCACCAACATGCCGCCGCCATCGCCATGGCCACTTCTCCACTGATGAGTATTCACGCCTCCTTACTTCGTCAAGAATCGTCCATCTTGACCACCCAGCACATCACCGAAGCCGATCTTCAAATGCTCGTCCTTGGCTACTTATATCCCCTTGGAACGATTCTTGCTTCGACCGTTTGCGCGCCCCTAAATCCCAAAGCACGATCGACAACCTTCGAAGAACTTCTGGCCGCTACCCAGAGCTTCGATCTGCTTCGGCTTCAAGACCAAATGCTCCAAGATTTACGAGCGACGATTAACCTCCTCAAGATGGATCCTTCCGGCGCCATGATCTTTGATTTCCTCAAAAAGTACCCCTTCTCCAATGACGAGCACTTCCTAAATGGCATGGAAATCGCCGCCATAATTTTCTTCGGCGTTTCTCTCGAAGTCGCCAAGAAAACTGGTGACGACTACTGGCTAAATGTTCCCATTTTCGATCCCAACAGACTAGACTAAAAAGGAGAAATTATGAACTGGCCAATCGTTTGGATTTTTAGCTGCGTCCTCGCTTGGGCCTTCACCGGCAGTGCCACCCAAATGGGAGACACGCTTCCTGGCTCCGGCTTCCGTAAAGGCGTCCGCATCTTCGCCTTGATTGTCTCCATCGTGGCACTCGCTACCACCCCAGCAGTCAGTTCTGCCTTCGTGATCGCCTTCCACACAGCCAGTCTCGACACTCTCACCGCCTCAATGACTTACACTTTCTTGCTTTGGGCCTTTATCCACCTCTCTGGTGCTCTTTATACGGTCATCGCCACCAGTCACCGGTTGGTAACGAACACTCTGTAATTTTTTAGACCGCCTTCGGGCGGTCTTTTTACATTAAAATACCCGCCGAAGCGGCCTAGTACTCGGCAACCGCCTTACATCCCAATGCAAAATATAAAATGTACAATATAAAATGTGAAATCTTCTTCCGTCTTTTTTTGCAATAGTTGTGGCAATGAGTTCGCCAAGTGGGCCGGCCAGTGTCCTGCCTGCCACGAATGGAATACTCTGGTCGAAACCGCCCCCTTCCTCAAAACGGCCAAGACCAAGACGGGTCAAAAAGTGTCCATTAAGCCCGCCGAAAGCTTTTCGGTTAAAACCGCTCTCTCCTCCCAAACGGGCTATACCTTCCCCACCGGCATCGGTGAGTTCGATCGGGTTTTGGGACCCGGGCTTACCAAAGGCGGAGTCTACCTTCTGGCTGGTCAGCCGGGCATTGGCAAGTCTACACTCCTGACTCAATTGGCCTTAAACTCCAAAATCAACGTCGTTTATGTTTGCTCCGAGGAAAACCCCGCTCAAGTAGCCTCGCGTATCAAACGTCTCTCTTCAAAAGAAAACTCCCACATCAAACTCTTGAACACTTCCACCGTTGAAAACGTTCTGGAAACCGTCAAGTCTGACCCAAACTGCCTAGTAATCATTGATTCGATTCAGTCCGTAAGTACCGCCACCAACCCCACCACTCCAGGCTCCCCATCCCAGATCCGTGATAGTGCCTCGTATCTGATCCAAAGCGCCAAAGAAAACTCGGTTCCCATGATCATCGTGGGGCACGTAACCAAGGACGGGGACATCGCCGGCCCCAAGATGCTCGAGCACATGGTGGACACCGTCCTTGAGCTTTCAGGAGATCGACAGCACCTTCTTCGGCTCCTGCGCAGTGTCAAAAATCGCTTTGGCCCAACAGACGAAACAGGGATCTTCCGTATGAACAGTACTGGGCTCGAAGAAGTCAAAGACCCCGGTTCCATTCTTCTTGAAGGCAGGGTCAAAAATGCCCCGGGCTCCTGCCTCACCATGATTATGGAAGGCACCCGTCCCCTCACCGTCGAGATCCAGGCTTTGGTGGTAGCCTCTCCTCTCCCCATTCCCCGGCGCATCGCCAAAGGCATCTCCGGCAACCGCCTCCAGCTCATCTGTGCTATTCTCACCAAGCACTTGAATCTACCCATCGCCACCAAAGACGTTTTTGTAAACGTCACGGGAGGAATGGATGTCAAAGATCCCGGAGCAGACTTGGGCATCGCTCTAGCTATCGTCAGCTCCGTCAAAGATAAGCCCCTGCCGGAAAACTCCATTTGCTTCGGCGAGCTAGGTCTTCTGGGCGAAATCCGCAAGGTCGGCTTCACTGACAAGATGCTCAAAGAGGCCAAATCCCTCGGTTATTCGGAGATATTCTCCCCTCTCTCTCACACCTCCATCCGCTCCATCAAGCTCTTGTAGTAAAATACCCCATCTTGCAAATTAAAATTGGAGGTCCTCATGAGGTTTTCACCCGATCAGGGAGAAGATATCTCCCTCTGTACCCCACAAGAAGTAATTGAATTCCGCGAAAAGCGTGGAACCAGCAAGGGATTTGAAGACCGTCGACCCATGTCTCCAGATGTGGAAGCCAGAATGGTCGCTATCCATAAAGTTCATGGTTTTCAACCAGAAGGCTATACTCTCGGACTCTTGCTCAAGGTAGATTTTGATCTACTCTTCAGTTACAGCTTTCGTGACGGCTATCGTTTCATGTTCGGAGACTCGGTTTTTCCAGAATGGGTCAAAGAACTAGAAACAAAAAAGAAAATTATTGTCTACGCCACCATGATTCTCGAGGCGTACGGCTGGGTAGTCACATTCACCGAAGACCAGGAGTGGTATTATCTGGACTTCGCACCACTCCAAGCCCTTACACCAGAAGAGGTCTCTCGAGAACGTGAACAAATCGCCTTCCGAATAGCAGCAAACGCCCTTCAAGTCATCAACCAGGGCCTGATCGAAGGCAAAACCTTCTTCACCCTTGAAGAACTCGCCATTTCTGAAAGCGACTCTCGACTATTCACCGCCTGCCTCACACGACTTAGACAACTTATGCCCAGATATAAAATCGAGCATTCTTTGTCAAGATTCTTTCTCACCCCCACCACCCCTTCCTAGGGGTGGTTTTTTTATTCTACGTTCTGCTACAATTTCCCATCTCATCTCATTGAAATAAGGAGGTCGGCGTGTTGGATCAAAATTACGACTCGGTTCTATATCAGAACTCACCATTTGTTCCACCCGTTACAATCCAGTCGGCCTTCAACATCCAGAGGTTTGTCCAATCAAACGACTATCCACCGTCCGTGGCCATCGCTAAGGAACTCCGCGATCTGTTTGGGGAACATCTACAGTTTCTGGAATCCCAGATGGACTGGATTGTCGAGAAATTCAATGTCTCCCAACAAGACATGGATGACTATTACTTCGGATTACTTGTTCCGGTAACCCTGATGATCGCAACCCACATGGCCCGCCACAACCGTCTGGAAAACGTCCTCAATCTCTACTTCCCTCTATCAGAGGATCCATTTTTCGACAATCTGAGAAGCTACGGTTGCGACCAGCTTTATCGTGTAGAAGAACTCCTAAGTCTGGAAACAGCCGAACCCATGTCCTCAGCCGGACCGATTTATGCCCATTGCCAGCTCGAAGTTTTTGCCTTCTCGTACTGGTACCAAGTGGGTCTCGAGGCTGGACTGCGCACTTTCCAACAATACGCACGGCTTCACTAACTTACTCAGGCAGGCTCCCCAGCCTGCCTTTTTTTCTTGACTTTTAGCTCAAACTATGTTATTATAGGGCAATTCCTTTGAACCTGATTCACACGACGCAGGCTCAACTGTACCTTTCCATTTTTTCCACCCTCCCGAAAGGAGTTTCCATGTTACAGACTACCACAAACCTAACACTCAACGGCTTCCCGTGGCCACGACTCTCACTGGGAAGTCTCCAGCCCACTGATGTGGTCAACTTCCAAATCATCTGCCCCCCTGAATTTGTAGCCATTCTGAACACCAACCTGGGAGCAGCTTTCAACGGATTTGAGAGTCGATACGAAGTAGCCATGACCGGCCAAGACGCGAACGATGGCAATAATGTGGCCATCCAGTTTATCGAGAAGATTGGCATGGGTATTTTCGTTCTCCACACCATTGGTCTGGCCCGCTACGGTGGCAAGTGGCAGTTTATGAAGACCACCCAAACAATCCAGACCTACAAAGTACAAGGGAATCCGTATCTTTTCATTCCCTCTCTGTCTGGCCAGGTGTGGTTGGCCGATAAGGTCAACGAGATCATGAAGGGCGAGAAAGGGATCCCCAGCTCAAGCAAGCACGTTGAACCAACGTACCCCGACGGAACCATCAAATTCTGGAACCCCTTCCGTGGGTTCGGAGTCATCAGCGCCAAGGAAGGGGACGTCTACTTCGACCTCGGAGATATCCATCGCCTCATTCCTTCGCGTGCACGGTTGTACTTGAATGCTGGGAAAAAGGTCCACTTCCAGGCTAAACCGGTCTCCGGCAAATCCTGCCCGTTCAAAGCCACTTCGGTGGTTTGGTAGGATTTCCATTCTTCAACAAAACCCCGCCATCACTGGCGGGGTTTTTCTTAATCTAAATCAAAACAGTCTGCCATCTTGACATCATTTGTAACATATATTACATTTATATCTAGCTCTACAATGCAGGTTGTAAGCAAAAAGGAGATTCCGGAAGGAGTCTCCTTTTTATTTCCTGGGTAACGATCTATTATTAGAGTGTGTCCAAGCCGACCCAAAAAATCCTCGGAAATATTTTCCTCTTGCTCGGAGCTTCTATCGCTTTACGCTTTGGTCTTCTGAGGCTCATCAGCGAAGACTTACCCGTTTACGTAAGGGTTCTTAGCTCCATCGCTATCCTTATCTTTGGCGCCGTTTTTGTACTTACGAGGAGTGCAGAGCTCATCGAAGAAACTACTGAAGTATTAAGCGAAAAAACCAAGTTGGCCGGTGGTTTACTCCAGTCCTTTGGCACCGCCTTCCCGGACATGGTTCTCGGTGTCAGTGCCGCTTTTATCAGTCTCAGTCTTAGAAGTTCCGATTACGAGAGGGCCATCAACTTCGCCATCATCGCCGCCGCCACTACCTTTGGCTCCAATATTTACAACATCGGTCATGCTGCCTGGTGTGTTTGGAGACAAAATCTAGCCAACACCAGTTCACATCTTACCCTCATGTTTCCTCATATCAAATCAGGTGGTCACTTAACTCCCATGAAAGATCACCGCAAAAAGCCTCTGCTGGCCGAGTTCAATACGGCTAGTCTCGTCTTGGTATCTCTCACTGTCTTAACCACTTTCGTCGCTGTCTCTATGGTTCTCTTCGGCAAGGTATCTTCTCCTCTTCTCAAAATATCAGAAGATCTCTACCAACTCTCCGCCCCTGTGGGATGGGTACTTTTAGTATTATGTCTCGTTACTCTTTTTCGTTTTCGCAAAACCGAACGACCGGGTACAGACACCTTGGTCGTTAACTCAGAAGAGAATCAGTTTCGCCACAATGCCGGAGGGTTAATCTGGCTCGCTCTCATCGGCTCCGGTATCTCTATCTTCTTGGCCGCCGAGTCCATGGTTCGAGGTATCGAAGTTATCTCCGCTATTTCCGGTACCCCCTTTGTCATCGCCGGAATCATGGCCGGAGTTATCGGCTGTCTGGGAGAAATCATTGTTGTCCACAATTTTTCGGTCAATCCGAGTGGACGAATTGGAGACGCCATCGTGGGCGTAGCTATGGACAACATCGTTACCATTACCGGTGCCAGCCTTGTCGCCATTATGGGTGGTATTTTCCTCGGAGGCAGTTCTCTAATCATGATCTTCGTTCTCATCCTCTGCTTAAACACTGTCCTCATTTGGCAAATCAGCGACCTCAAGAACTTTTTTATACATACCAAATAACCAAAGAGAGCGAATAAGACCACTCTCTTTAATTACTGCTTAGTTATGTTCTTATCTTCTGGATCTCTTCTTCATAGGCGTCGTTTTTGCCATACTCATATCCATCAGGCAATATTTGCAATATGACATGTGCACCATCGCCTCAAAAATCGCTGAGAGACCAACCAGAATATAAATTAACTTCTCAAGCCACGGCCATGCGCCAAAAATAGTCGAGACCAAATTAAAATCAAACAAACCGATCATTCCCCAGTTTAGTGCTCCCACAATTACCAAGGCATAGGCAATCTTGTGTTTCATTACCATCATCAACTGTCACCCCCCTTCTCCTGAAAACAAATTATTTCCATGTAACTATTATTACATATTTATCCCGAGCTTGTCGTTCAAGGAGTTCTTTTCTTATTCCTCCAAAATCACCACATCCACCACGTTTCCCACCACCCGAACGATACCCCTTTCACACTTAGTTTTCCATTTTTGACCAGAAACTCTACCCACAACAATCTCACCAGAGAAGATCGATACAAAGTTAGCGTGTTCCGCCAGGATATCAAACGGACCAATTTCATTGGCCATGGAGACACTGAAACACTCAGTCTCAAGTAAGACATCGGTTTTATTTCTCACAGTTACTTTTAGTTTTTCCATCATTTCAGTCCTCCCACAAAGAGCATCTTTTCTTCGTCTACCCCATCATACTTCCCTGCCAGTATCTCGCTCACATTCTCCACCACCTTTTTGAGTGGTACTTGCTCCCCTTGCAAGCCTACATGTCGTTGCGTCACCGAGAATGGCTGCGTCATGTAGTTCTTCAGCATCTTTGCCCGTTTGTAAGTAGTTCTGTTCTGTAGAGATAGCTCAGCTTCTCCCACCAGGGCGACGACCCTCTCTAGTTCCTGAGCCCGCTTAAGCAGCTCTTTGGCAGCCAAGGCCGTTTCAAAATGTTTCAGTCCGACAATCTCCGTGGTTAGTAGTGAGGATGAGCTGGCCAGCAAGTCAATTGCCGGGAATCTTCCCTCTTGATACACTTCTCGCGACAGAATAATAAATGAATCCAGATAGCTGTACACACTCTGTATACCACTGTCCATTAGATCATCAGCCGGCACATAAATGGCTTCTATCGAACTCACAAAACCACTGTCTGTCGACACCAGGCTTTCGTGGAACTCGGCAATCTCCGAAGTTAGAGTCGCTTGATAGCCATCCTCAGAGGGGATATCGGCTTTTAGAGACGCCAGTTCGCTCCCAGCTTGGATAAAGCGAAAAACATTATCACAAACAAACAGTACGTTCTTACCCAGTCGGTCTCTAAAGTCCTCTACTATCGTGGTCGCAGCATAAGCCGTCAAAAAGCGATTCACCGCGCTAGTACCCATCAGTCCAAAGATCAGAGCTACGTTTTTTAGCAAGCTCTTTTGTTTCAAATCACGATAAAGTTCATGTCCTTCACGCACACGTTCTCCGATACCTGCAAACACCACCACATTCGAGTGTTCTCCGTCTAGCGTGGTCAAATTATTTACGATCTCAGACAGTAATACCGTTTTCCCCACACCGGCACCACCAAAAAGACCCACCTTGCCACCCTGCACCAAAGGTGCAAAGAAATCCACCGCTTTTATTCCTGTCTCCCACAACTCTTTTTTGGTATTTACTTTGGTTAGATCCATTTTGTGGTGCTTCCACATCTCTCTCATCTGAAACTCTACTTTTCCACCGCCATCGGCCGCATTGCCAAAGATGTCCACCACTCTTCCTAGAAGCTCCTCCCCCACCGGCACCATCAGCCTTTCCCCTGTCCCGCACACCTGCAGCCCTCTGCAAACCAGGTCATTGCCAGACATAATCATGGCCCTAATCAAGCCCGAAGGTTTGGTCTGAATTACCAGCATGCTGACCTCCACTTCTTTTTCGGACTTCAACACTTCATGTACACTTGGGAGTGTTCCACTATCAAACTTCACCTCCACGATCTCCCCGTTGATCGCACTTACTGTCCCACAAGCCACTTTCTTTTTATTACTATTGTGCATATTGGTTACTTCGATTGATAGTTAGGTAGCTAGCCATTCTGGCATTTTGTCGTTTATTAGCTAGTCTTTTGGTCAAAATCATTTTTTGCTTTAGTGTTGCTGACAAGCTCTCACTGTTCCGCTCCAGACAAGAATCAAGATACATCAGGCGAGCCGCATACTTAGCCAAGTTAGCCTCTTTCATCGTTTGTTCAGATAGAAAAGATAGAACCTCTTTGGCAAAGACCTCCGCCACCTCCAGCACCGATGGTTCATAAAGATATCTTAGTTTATTGTTTTCGTCGTACTCAAAGCTGGTGGTGTCCTTTGGTACCAAGTCACCAGAGATACGTACCGTGTCGGCACTCTGTTTGGCCAAACTGTCATATCGTAAAAAATAAATATTTATCTCTTGATACTCGGCCAAACTTTTCCACAGTTCTGCCAAGGACCTTTCATCCGTCTTTACAGTCTGGTATTTCACTGCTGGTCGGCTAGCTTTCATGATTTCATCTCCTACGTTTCCCACCACGAAAGCATCTACCTTCTTCCCACTCAGGTATTGATAAAATCGGTTGCTCACCGCATCAAAAGCATTTCCATACAGTCCTCTGTCAGATGAAATGAGAACGGCAGCTCTTTGCTTGGTATTTTTCTTTATCACTATCGAGATATCTTCCCCCAAGTCACTACTTATGGCTGTCAGTGTTCTTGAGTACTCTCTGTACTGGGAAATCTCACCTCGAATATCCTGCATCTTCTGCGCCGCCAAGTCTTCGTAAACTTCGAGAAGACCACGAAAACTCCGAATATCACCAATACGATTAGAAATTTGATTCAGGGTGACCATATCACAGTTTATTAGTTACAAAAGCGACTAACTCATCCGCCGAGTCGGTCTGTTCCAGTAGTTTCTTCCAGGCATCGATCTGTCCCTTGGTTTTAATCAGTTCCAGTAGCTCCGCCGGAGTCCGTTCTTCCTTTTTATCCTGTCGATACCAAGCAAAAAGATAAAGCATCTCCCATTCCTCAAAAACTTTACTTCCAGACTGCCACAATAGTTTATCCATGTTTTCGCCTTTTATCAAAGTATTTTTAACTTCCTCTGTTTGTTCTGGCCCAAACTTGGTAAAGACTTTTGCCCCCTCTACGCTTTTAACCGTGGCATAGATCTCTCTTGACACATTGTGAAACAATCCGCTTCTGGTTTGTCTTCCCACTCTGGTGACAGACAAGAAAATATTCACCGCTGGCCTTATTCCATGTTGAAAACGATCAATATCAAAGTAAATATGGCCGTCGGTAATAGACATCAAATTTGTCTGAATATATCCCGTCAGGTCCCCTCCTACACTTTCGGCAATTGCCAGACACGAAATCGATCTTTCCTTACCTTCCACTTCAAAACAACCAGCTCTCTCCAGCAGTTTAGACTGCAAATAGAATATGTCTCCAGGATAAGAGTCCCGTCCTGGAAACTTTCCCATAATGAGCGACATCTCTCGGTAGTACTTTGCGTGAGTAGTCAGGTCATCCAAGACCACCAACACTTCACTTCCTTTATCTCTCACACTTTCGGCTATGCTCATGGCCGTAAAGGGTGCCATCACTATCTCCGCCTGGTTCTCCCTCGCCCCAGATGCCACAATAATTACTTTATCCATAACCTTGTTTTTTATCAGCCATTCTTTGACCGCCACGATCTCACCGGCTTGTTTTCCAATGGCACAGTAAATTCCTGTCTTCCCAGCCTTTACTTGTGTGGCCAAAGTTTGCAGAGCAAACCAGGTCTTACCGGTTTTTCTTTCTCCTATCACTAGTTCTCTTTGTCCAGCTCCCAGAGGTAGAGCCAAATCAATCAAGGTGGTGCCTGTCAGTAGAGGCCTGGTAATAATTACTCGTTTCTCTACCCCTAAGGCATCTTTGTCTATCTCTACCGACTCTGTTGTAGTACTAAGATCTTTATCTCCATCAATTACATAGCCGAGGGCCGATACGATATGTCCGAGCAGCCCGTCTCCTGCCGACACCAGTAGCTTTCGCCCCGTCCTCGCCACTCTTGTTCCCAGATCGATTGACTCTTTACAAAATACCACCACCCAAACGTACTTCTCGTCAATTCGCGAAACATAGCCATGATGTCCGTCTTCGAAGGCAACCCCTTCATTTATTCGAGCTCCGTTTAGGCCATCGACATGGACGATATAATCTCTCGCCGCCACCACAGTTCCAATATCTTTAATTTTTTCCTGGCAGTATTCAAAAGAGTGGATCATGGGTTTATAAAACGAGAATCATGTAAGCAATTAATAATCCAAATCCCATCACTAGTCCCGTCAAAACAAAGTTCATTACCATTCCTACTCCAATTTTTTTGGCCGCTAATGGGTTTCTCCCCAGTGCTTCGATTCCTGTCTTTCCAGATCGTCCAAAAAAGTAAAAGCCAAACGCAAAAGCAGATGCAGTGGTCAAGACAGCCAGTAAGTATCTGAGTGAGGTCAAAGGAGACAAGAAAGGAGATCCGGCTGCCTTCTTAATATTTAGAAAAAGGTTGACTCCTCTCGTGCCAGAGTTTGATCCCGGACTATATCTAGGAGCCAGAGACACTTTTATCAAACACTCCTTAGTTATATCTGCCTCCACGCAAGGCTCCAAAGCCGTTCCCACCACATAGCCCTCAAACTCAGCCACGACCCCAACTCCAGCCCGTGTAGAGGTTGTTATATTATCTCCCACTTTTATTTTTCCACCCTGTGTCGTCACCCTCACCTGTACCGTACCGGTCGTCGTCACCAAAAAAGACCCACTTGCCGAAGAGATATCCTCAAAAGCAATCGCTGGGCTTGTCGTCACCACTCCGTAAAAAGCTGAGTCATACTCCACTTTAGATGTTTCAAAGCCGGTCAAACCGGAAGATATTAACGTTCCGTCAGTTATCCCCTGGTCAGCTATCGGCACCGAGAGCGCCATTCCGGAAGACTGTGCCAAGACCTTTCCGGTCGAAAGTACAAAAAGTATCAACAAGAACAGGTTCTTTATTAGTTTCATAGAGTTTGAGCTGATTCAGAGGCAACTGGGGTTGTTTCAGGTATCGGAGTCGGCGTTGAGGTTGGTGTAGGAGATACCTCCGATGTCGGTGTCGTCTGCCCGTCTAACTGCGGAGCTGTTAGTGTGGCCGATGGGGTTGCTGGCAAACTCTGTATGACTCTATCTACCTGTTCTTTCGTTAAACAAGTTTTATTGTTTACATCACCCACACAAAGGGTTGTAAAAGTGGCCTCTTTAGCAAACAGTTTATCAGCCATCTCGGTCAGTCTGGTTTCAATGGCCATTATTCGGTCTTTCAAGTTTTCTATGGCTACAGACAAAGAGTTCGCCAAGTCGCTAAGCGAATTCCATTGCGACTCAGAAATAGCCGCACTCCTCGACGATAGAGCAATCTCATCTATCAAGAGTTGTTGTTCTTGTATAGCTTTGGCCAGCACCGGAATTAACTGAGTAGTGTAGAGTCCCAGTGTTCCATCGTTATTGCTACCCACCAGTTCAGGAAACACGTCACGCACTTCTTGAGCTATAAATCCCAGTGCGCCATCTCCTGTAGACTTCCAGTTGTAGGACACCGGTCGTAGCCCCAAGACCTTATCCAGAGTATCATCCCCCAAGCTCAACACATCTTTCTTTAAGTTAATATCAGAAGGATCTGTGTTGGTTAGGACTCCGCTATTACTATAGACAGTCCCTGTCCCCAAAGTGGTTGTCACGGTTCCATCATTTCCAATGGTGAACTTGGTCACCCCAGATGAGCTAGCCGTCAAAATATTCTGGTCCCCTGTCTGATCAAAAATCGCCAGTGCCTTGCCGGTCACTGCGCCAGTGACGTGGAGTTTGGAAGTTGGGGCAGTGGTGCCGATACCTACGTTGCCAGAAGAATCAATACGCAGACGTTCGGTTCCACCAGTTACCCAGGCAAAAGTGTTGGCGGCGGGGTTTATCCAATACGTGTCCGAGTCGTTGCTTAAAATAATTCTTGCCCTGGTTTGGTCGTCAGGATATTCGTTGGTGCCTATTCGAAAATATTCTGAGCCATCAATAAGAAACCTGTGTCCATAGGTTGATGATTTATTGTACCCTGAAGCGTAGGTGGTTACTTGGGTATTGTTGGAAATATAGTTACTGCTAGTAAATGAATCGTTAAGGTATAAAGTGTTATTTAGTGTTAGGGCGCCACTAAAATGGCTTGTACCTACAACCTCCAGCTTATACCCTGGATTTGTTGTCCCAATGCCCACATTCCCACTTCCCAAAATAGTCATTTTTTCTGTGGGGGTGTTATCTGATGTTCCGGTTGACCCAGCTGTTGCTGTGTAGAGGTGAAGTGCGGATGTGCCAGTTCCTGTTGATATTCCAGATTTTAAGGTTAAATCTCCACCCGCAAGATCAGCTGTACCTGAAATTGCTCCACCCGAAGAAAGTGTTAATCCTTGTCCTGCCGTAGCTGCAGTAGTATTCCTCTCCATCCAGATTGTCCTTGCTGCAGTTCCATCAAGAGACAAAAGTTGAGTTGGAGAAGTAGTTCCAATTCCTATCAGTCCATTTTGATCAATTCTTATTCTTGTAACTGGGTCATCGACGCCAGACGGTTTAGTCATTATATCAAAATTTCCCGTCATCAGACTTCGTGTTGTACTGCCGGTAACTACGGTTGATTGAAATCCAGCAACGTGCGTGACCGAATCGGTGGTTTTGGCATAAAAATATACCGCGCCAAGGGGATTATCACTACCGGGTACTGCGTTGAATTTACCGATGTATAAATAACCACCCAAATTATCAGCAGCCGTTGCATTGCTGTTGCCTATATATAGCCGACCATGATTTGTGGAATTATTGTAGATATTTACCTGCGTGCCGACGACTTCTAGCGGTGCTCCAGGAGCCGTGGTACCAATGCCAACCAGGCCTGTGTTTCCAATGTATAGATAATCCCCATCGTTGGCAGCCGCAGAAGAAATCATAAGTAGGGGATCTGTGCTAAACTTAACAACTTCAAGAGTTCCATCAGGAGAACTATCTTTTATGCCAACTCTTGAATTGGCTTCAATTCTCATCATTTCAGAACCATTATCAATACTAAATATATGCCCGTATCCAGCTCCTGCGTTAAACCCAGCGTTATAACGCATGGTTTGACCATCGGTTGAACGTTGAATATAGTTAAAATACCCTTGGGCATCGTTGCCTCCAGGTACAGAAAAGCCAATCCTTGGGGTAGCCGCAGCAGCTAGGTTGAGGGTGTTGTAGGTAGTATCTGTTCCCCCAATGGTCATTTTTCCGGTGCGATCGATAACTAACTTGGGGGTTCCTGATGCTGAGGCAACTAAGATATTCTGATTCCCAGTCTCATCAAAAATTGCCAAGGCCTTGCCGGTTACGGCCCCTGAGACGTGGAGTTTTCCTGTTGGGGCTGTGGTGCCGATACCGACGTTGCCGGTACTGGCTTTGATGGTTAATCTTTCGGCGTGAGTAGAGTCTGTGGGATTTCCGGTCCACGTCCAAACACTCACATCACCCCCAGAATTATAACCTCCACCATAAAAATCTAAGCCATATGCCGTACTGCCCAATGTGATGCTTGCACCATTACTTGAACCGTTTGTGTAGTTAATTGACCAAGGATTCGTGTTACCTTGCGTTCCAATTCCACCTGTAGACATGTAAATATAGTTTGAAGCAGTCCCCGCTTGAACGGTTCCGTATGCTGTCAAGTTACCGGAGCGGTCAAGAGTTAGTTTTGTTGAACCTGAGGCCGAGGCTACCAAGATATTCTGATTCCCAGTTTCATCAAAAATAGCCAGAGCCTTGCCGGTTACTGCTCCAGAGACGTGGAGTTTGGAGGTGGGTGCCGTGGTGCCAATGCCGACTCCCGTTGTAGTAACGTTTAATATATTTGTTCCTCCCGCTATCAACGACGCAATGTCTGATCCAGCTGATCCTAAACCAGTATTAAGGTCGTTTCTGAATACAAAAACAGGAACTGTACTACTGGCAATACTATTAACTAAGTAGGCGTAGTTACTTGAGCTTCCGCCACCCATAGACAGTGTACCACCGGCTACAGAAATATTACTATTGATTAGGCCATCGCCATTGATGGTTAGTTTTCCATTTACTGTGAGTGCTTGATTCCATTGGCTGTCACCAATAATTGCTTCTCCGTTGACTGTTAGCATTTTACTCGGTTCAGTTGTTCCAATCCCCACTCTTCCGGTTGACGTATCCACATACAGATCATCAGTATTGACGGCGAAGTCGCCGGTGGTGGAGAGGGCCACATTTAAGTTTTGTCCTGCAAGGGGGGTAATGGTTAAGGCACCGGAGGAGGAAAGACCGGTACCCATGTAAAAATTACCAGAAGTGTCTATGTAACTTACTCTTGTTCCACTGTGTCCGTAAATATTGAGGGGGTAGTCAGTTGCCGGAGCGCTGGTAGCATCAGAGTAACCAAGAATAATATCTCCATCTTCGTCGATCAGGGCTTTTTGGTAACCGGCAATGGCCAGGCCCAGGAGTTGGCCGTTGGCAGCACTGGTCGTGGGGTTAATAATGACTGAGCCTTGAGAGATAGTGGTATCGGTGGGGGCGTAGGAGAAGGTAGTTTGTCCGGAAAAGGCTTGGGAAGAGTTGGAATTAATGTTAGCCACCCAGAGGTTGTTGAAGCGTTTGGTGGTCGACCCCAGATCACTACCCAAATCCGTATCCGGTAGGAAGGATTCCCCGTTGGTAATGGTGGCGTTGCCAAAGGTCAAGGTGTCCACAACTACACTGTCCGTAGTGGTTGTTAAGCCCACACTTGTACCATTGTCTGTCCAACCGGAGAGTGCATAATTTGGTTCTACTGCCGTAAAGGTAATCTTGTCATTGGTGGCATCGGTGGTAATGGTTACACCACTACCAGCAAAGGTTAAGGTGTCACCATTTGTGTCTGTAACCACATCACTTTGTCCGCTGACACTGATGGTTTTGAAAATACTTTGGGAAGAGCCTGTGTCTGAGTTGGTGACTTCGTTACCACTGACACTAATACCACCACCAGCCGAGAGGGACCGTATGCCGGAGTTGCTGATCTTCAGTCCGTCAATGGAAATGCCGTCACCGGCAGATAGAGTCAAGTCTCCCGTCTTCGTCTGCAGTGAAGTAACACCCGTATTGGTCAGTGTTGGTGTCTGCCCCAAAGAAATACTGATTCCCTTACCGGCAGTTAGAGAATAGATGATATTGGGAGCAGAAATATCTTGTAGGAATGTGGCCAGCCCCGAGAAGGTAGTCGTGTCGGCAAACTGTGCCGGGACATTGATGGAAAAGATATAGTTAGCAGGAGATTCTTCAGCCGTTGTGTCAGCCAAGACACTCCCTGGAGTAGTACTCTCACCCAATACTTGAGTAGACCTTTCAGCCATCACTAGTCGTATTTCCTTGAAGCAGATTACCAATCCAACCAGTACCAGCGGTATAGACAGGAGATATTGTAGTTTACCAAACTTGGTAGTCATGACTTAGTCAAAGCTTTTCAGGCATATGGCACAACACGCCACAACCGATGGCTGAACATAAGTTTCAGTATATAGATTATCGGGGGAAATGGGTATATGTCAGAATAGGTCAGATACCACTTCTTTACTGCGCTGGCGTGGGAGATATTTCTAAGGTAGGAATGATTTCCACTGTAGGAGTTGGACTTACCTGTGTAAGTTTGAGATTTGCCCCCACAATCACCAACAAATCTACTTGTTGAGTTCCGGTCATTGGAACCACTTCCCCTTCTGGAAGCACGGAAACTACTCCACCTATTAAATCAGCCATCTGTTTAGCCAGTTCCGGTTTCTTTCCGGATATATCGACCACCACACTCTTTGCATAATCATTCTTTTTCGCCGATTCTTCACCTAATACATTTATATTTGTCACCTGAGCCTTAATCGAAGCCGAAAAGGTTTTTGCCAGGCCAACCGTCGCTGTTCCATTCAGGACTACTATATTTATCGGTGCCTGAGATTCACCCAAATTTATCGGAGCAATATCTACGATTCTCCCGGTTGACGGACGAAACAAAATAGCCTTCCCTGATTTTGTGTAGATAATCACCTTGTCCCCATTTTCCGCTCTGGCAAAAAAGGGTTGGTCTTTCAGCTTCTCTTTGTCGAGAACTGTAGCGACCGAAGGTTCTTCGTCGGGCAAATCCATAAATTTGGATAGTGCTTTAGTCACCGTCTTGATTTCCTCTTTTGATGCTGCTGTCGGATCTTTCAATAGTTTCTGAGCTCTTCTATTTTGGTTAAAGAAATAAGCCGTGCTAGACAGAGATACCAAGGATACCAAAATTAAAAGAAACACAAGTATTTTTTTCATAGTGTGGTCTTATTCTAATACTTTTTTCTCCTATTACAAGCGCTTGCCACCTAAACAGCAACCATCTCTTTTTCCGCTCGCTTCAGGAGTACCGCATTTGTCGCCACAATGATCGAAGACACACTCATTAGTAGCGCCGAGACTTCAGGTCGGAGCGAAATACCATAAGCCGGATACAAAACACCGGCAGCCACCGGAATCGCCAGCAGATTGTAGATCGAAGCCCAAAAAAGATTTTGTTTCATTTTTCGTACCGTCGCCTTAGAAAGTTTTATTGCCCGAAGAATATCTGCCGGATCAGACTTCATCAGCACCACCCTGGCCGTTTCAATCGCCACGTCCGTCCCTGCTCCAATGGCGATACCAACATCCGACTGAGCCAAGGCCGGGGCATCATTCACCCCATCCCCCACCATGGCAACAAACTTGCCTTCATCTTGTAATTTTTTAACATAAGAAGCTTTCTCTCCGGGCAGTACCTCAGCAAAAATTCTCTCGATTCCTAGTTGCTTCCCAATCGCTTCCGCAGTTTTTTGATTGTCTCCGGTGATCATGGCCACTTCCAGTCCCATTTCTTTCATTCGAGTTACTGCCAGCTTGGCATTTTCTTTTACCGGGTCAGACGCCGCCGCTACCCCCGCCAGCTTTTTATTCACCGCAAGTATCATTATCGTTTTTCCTTCAGACAAGAGCCTATCTATCTCACTCTTCAGGGTCGTTGTATCAACTTTATAATCTTTCATCAGTTTTTCGGTACCTACCAAGACATGCTTACCTGCCACCACCGCCTCCACTCCATGCCCCGCCAAGTTCTTAAATTTTTCCACCTTTGTCGAAATAGTTATTTTTCTTCTCTTCGCCTCTTCCAATATCGCCAAGCTCAACGGGTGAGATGACTTTGCTTCCACCGCTCCATCGAGACCAATAATTTCATTTTCAGTAAAGCCACTTGCCGCAATCACATCCGTAATTCTCGGCTTTCCTTCCGTTAGTGTTCCGGTCTTGTCTAGCACTACTGCTTGAATTTTTGAAACCTGTTCCAGGGTAGGCGCATCTTTGATCAAGATATTATGTTTTGCTCCCAACCCTGTCCCTACCGCTACCGCTGTCGGTGTTGCCAGTCCGAGCGCATCCGGGCAAGCTATAACTATCGCCGAGATAGCAAAAGTCAGAGCCAGCATCAGTGGTTGACCAAGTACAAAGTACCAAACCAAGAATGTAATCAGACCTCCGCCTACCGCCACGATGACCAGATACTGAGCAAATCTATCTGCAATTTTTTGTCCTGGCGCTTTCGAGTTCTGAGCTGTCTCCACCATCTTGACGATCTGAGCGAGTGCAGTGTCTTCTCCTATTTTTGTCGCTTTGAATCGTACCGAGCCCGAAGTATTTATCGAACCGCCAATCACCTTATCACTCACATTTTTTACGACTGGTAGTGACTCCCCTGTTACGAGTGATTCGTCGATCGCTGTTTCTCCTTCGGTAATTTCTCCATCCACCGGCACTTTGTCCCCGGGTTTCAGAATCAGAATGTCGCCAAGTCTTACTTCAGATGTTGCTATCAGAGATTCTTTTCCGTTCTTCCACAGTCTGGCTTGAGGTGGCACCAGATCAAAAAGTGCTTGGAGGGCATCAGTCGTCCCTCTTCGGCTTTTCATCTCCATCCAGTGGCCAAACAAAACAAAGGTGGTGAGCATGGCTGCCGCTTCATAAAAAGACTCCTCACTCCCCAGCAGTGTGAGCACCACACTAAAAGCATAAGCCGCTGTTATACCTACAGCGATGAGCACCGCCATGTTTAATGCCTTGGCTTGTAATGCCTTGTAAGTAGAGTACAGAAAAATCCAGCCGGAATAAAAATAAACCGGTGTAGTTAAGAAGAACATTATCCAGCTCGCAGAAATCGGCATCGGCAGCTTCAATCCAAATATATTTGTTCCGAGAGGAGAATAAGCCACTATCGGTATGGTCAAAAGAAGGGACACAAAAAATTTATTTCGAATATCTTCTTCCATCATCTTCGCCATTTCCCGGCCGGCCAATCCGGTGTGTTCCATTCCCATCGCCATGGTCATACTCATTTTAAATTTTTCCCAAAATGACATTTTTACACCGGGCTTCATCTCATGCTCCATCACCTGGTCACCATGACCCTTTTTATTGTGGTCCATTTTCATCTCCCCACCTGCAGGGCCTGGCCCTGCAGGCTTGTCATGTTTCATCACAAGCTCCATTCCGCACTTGGGGCACTTCCCTGGTTTGTCTAAGATAACCTCTGTGTGCATCGGACAGGTGTAGTTCATCATTTCATTTTATCCTTTTTCAAATATTTTGGTCTCTTCCCAATTTACTCCAAATCAACTACAATTTGTAGTAGCTTATGAAAAAAGCTATTGGCACTATCTTTCCATTTCTAATAATTCATCTCATTTGCTGCGGCAGTATTCTTCTGTTTCTTATCAGTTCCGGCTATTTATTACTACTTTCCAACGAAAGTCAAAACAAATGGTTTCTCCTCCCCAGCCTTCTCGCTCTTTTCCTTGCGTGGCGGGAACTAAACAAAATTGAACAAAAACCTTGGAAGATACTACTAACCGTTATTATTTATCTGATCATCAGTTACATTTTTATTACTTATTTATTCATCCCTTGGTGGATACCGGGCTATGAAGGTGGACCATTACTCTAACTTGAAAAATACCAATCGGACACGCTTTTGGCAAATAGATGCTGTCCGTGGCTTAGCCGTCGTGGGTATGGTCATTTATCACCTACTTTTTGATCTCGAATATCTTTTTCAGCTTCCTCTAAATGTTAGTCATCTGCCTCTCATTGCATTAGCCAGATCAGTAGCGGTGACCTTTATTCTACTTATCGGCTTTTCTGTCGCCCTCAAATTTGAAACAATCAAGCGGTACGGACCAAAGCAGGTCATTCTCGCGTTTGTAAAAAAAGCAGTCACGATTTCTCTTTACGCTCTGCTCATAACCTTAGTCACCTATCTAATTTTTCCACAGGGAACCATCATCTTCGGCATTCTCCATTTTATATCCCTATCGTTAGTGCTCCTGATACCTTTCCTATATCTACGCTCAAACGGGTTGGTGGCTCTATTAGCCACCGTTACTTTTGTTCTTGGTCTGGCAGTTCCTAATGTCACAGCTTCTCACAGCTGGCTCCTCATTCTCGGAATGACATCTTCCACTTTTTCCAGTCTCGACTACTTTCCCCTTCTCCCATGGTTCGCAGTCGTACTTTTTGGATTAGTTCTGGGCCGGAAATACTCACCTGCCCTCCAAAAACCAAGTCCTTCAAAAACTCCCCCATTATTTTTGTATAGAATAGTTTCTAAGCTCGGCAAACACTCTCTACCTATATATCTATGGCATCAGCCGGTGCTTTGGACTATATTATTTGTTATCAAATACTTCTTATGAACCCACCTTCCCACCATTACGAAGAAACCATTTAATTATTTACTTTCGTCAATAATCCCTCTAATTACTGCATCAACCTCATCAGGCAGATTGCCCAGATCGGCCTCAGGAAAAAATTGAGGCAAAATGATCGGTCTCATCCCTGAAATATACGTCGCTCCATCCTTCCGGTAGACATTTATCTTACATGGCAGACAAAGACCCATTTTAATGTCCGCTTGTAGTACCGCGTAAGCACTTTTGGCATTACAGATCTCAATAATCTTCAAAGGCTCAATTTCCAAGCCTTTTTCTTTCAAGGTTTCAGCTACATCGTGAATATAAAGCACCCTAAAACCAGCCTTCAGTGTCTCCCGCTCAACCGCACCGACCGCTTCGTCAAATGATTTTTTTGTAGTAACAGTGTAATCAAAATTCATAAAAATTATTAACTAATAACAACCATAACTTTATCACCTTCAGTCTTTTGTCACAGGCCTGCAGTCTATGGAACATTTACCACAAAGTCCTTGTTTTTAGTGCTTCCCTCCGGCATGCTTGCTGTGATACGGACACGCCAAGGTCCTTGCATCGAAAGATTTCCGGTGACTATGTATCGCCCTTTGCCCTGAGAGGTCGCGGTTGCTCGCTGGGTACCCATATTCATCGTGGTCATATTTAGATCAAATGACACTGTGGCATTGTCAACAGGCTTACCGTCCGCACCCCTAACATTAATGATAAAAGTTGCTTGTCCAGGTTGTAATGGATTTGGATCGGTAGTAAGAGAAATCACTTCGCTATTGGTAGTCGCACCCAAAACCGAAGATTTTACCTTCCAACTCATGACACCAATTAACCCTACTGCAATTACAAACATCGTTAACAATATTTTATTGCTCATCTTTATATTTATTTTTTATAATTAACCACACACGATGAATTTCGACTTCTTATAAGCACAAAAAGAGAAACCGATAGGAGAAATATAGACAAGTAAGACAGTTCCGCTCCCCGATAAGGTAAATAAACGAGAGAACCACCGAGTCCTAGTAATGACAATATTGGCAGTCCGCAAGCCACACACCCACTCCCCACAATTCCCAATAAAGAATTTCCACCCACCACTACTTGCAGCTTATCAAATTTATTAAGGACCACGATCTTCTCAAAAAGCAAACTAAGATTCGCACCAGTTAAGACCGCGATCAAAAACAAAATGACCAGTCCAGATAAAGTCATTGATGTCCACATACCCTGAATTAAAGCAAACAGGATCTGAACTTTGTAACCAATTCCATAGCTACCTATCAAAGTATCTCTGGCCAAGCTACTATTCATCAGCAGGGTGACAAACAGTAGATAAAGACTGGAAATGGTAACAATTGAGGCAAACACGTTTACTTCAGCAATTCATCAATGATGGCCTTGAAAACGCTATACGGTTGAGCACCGACGATTTTAATACCATCAATCTCGCCATTACTTGTGGACTTACCGATAAAGAAGGTCGGCGTACCTGAGGCTCCTACCTTTGCGGCATCAGCTAAATCTTTGTCCACTTCGGTCTTAAACTCACCGGAATCCAAACACTGCTGAAATTTACTCACGTTTAGGCCCAGTTCTTTTGCGATGACTGGTAGTTGGTCAAGAGCCAAACCTGTCCCATTGGAGGTTGTTTTAGTAAAGATCTGATCGTGATATTTGAAGTACGCCGTGTCTCCGCCTTGCTTCCTGGCACACTCAGCCGCCTCAGCTTCCTTGGGGGCGTTTTGATGGAAACCAAGAGGCAAATCACGAAACACCATCTTAACTTTTCCGGTATCGATGTAGTCTTTTTTAATTTGTGGATAAGTATCGGTAAAATATTTTTTACAGAACGGGCATTCGTAGTCCGAAAATTCAATCAAGGTCACCTTAGCCTTTTTGTCTCCCAATATCGGGTCGTCATCCACAGATACTTTTACCGGTGCGCCGCTATCTTCCGGAGCTTGTTGAGCTGGCGGCGTATTCCTACTACCAGCTCCCAATACTGGTTGACCAACACCATTTTTAAGATACTTAACCTCGGTCCAAAGCGAACCCAGAAAAAAGGCCGCCACGATTAGAAGAACCACCAATGCTGGAGCATAACTGTTATGTTTTTGGTTGGGACTCGAAATCACTTTTTTTATTTTTTCGACTGACATATATTTTGGATGTAACTAATAAACAATTACCCTACTACAAGTGTAGTAAGGAAATCAACAATTGTCAACAGAGGGTGTTGAATAACTTCGTCTTGTCATCCTCGCGAATGCGGGGATCTATATAAATAAGTTCCAGATGGATTCCCGATCAGGTCGGGAATGACAAATAAATGCATTATTCAACGGTCTCGTCAACACCAATTTTAGATATGGGAAAATAAAGCCTCCACCACCTTTGATTCACAGATGTTTGTACAGTTTTTATCCTTTGAACACAAAAGAATGGCGTCTCCGCCACCATTGTGATATTCAAATGCAGTAACTTGGCTGAGAGATAACCCCACCAGAACTACCAGGGAGACAAGGCTGACGACAATGTTAGTTACCGGAGATCTCCTTCTCTCGACTTTTTGATTAACCAATTTTTTAACTCTATACTCCAAAGTATCCCATTCTCCCAAAGAAGGGGCAAAATTAAAGGTATTTTTGTGGTCATGGCTCAGCAGTTTTTTTAGTACCGATATTAATGATTTAGAATTTTTCATCCCCCTTATAGCCGCCCTATCAGCCTCAACCTCATTCAAAATGCGATATCTTTTTGAAACATCCGAAATAACTGGAAAGAATGGAAACATCGTTTGCACGACGGAAGCAAAAAGGCAAGTAAAAGCATCTTTGTTTTCTAGATGGTATCTTTCGTGTCTCATTACCGCTTCTAATTCAATCTCAGAAAGAATATTAACCAAACCTGTAGACACATAAATCTTAGTATTAATAAAACCAAAACAAAAAGCAGAGGGGTGATCACTCAAATAAACAGATAGCTTGTTTTGAAGACCTAGTTTTTTAGCCATCCTTTTAATTACAGGGCTTCGAACAGTTGATGCAGACAGATCTCTGCCAATCTTCGAGGTCTTTACCATAGTCGCCACTAACTTTATAGTTATATACATAAGCATAACCAGAAACACCATCAGACTGGCTTCTCCTAAATTATTTGGCAGTCGTATTGGCAAACCATCAATCACCTGCTGGCAGTAGTAAATCGACTGGTGAAAAAATATGAGAACATACTTCCGGAAAAGGCTTCCCAACATCATGCTAGAGAAAGCAAAAAAACCAATCAGAACCATGAAGTATCTATTTACTTTCATGGGTACCCAAAAGCCTTAATAACTCTTCTCGTTTCTCTTTTTGCAAACTTTCGACTGATTTGGCAAACGAAACTGTTGCTGACTCCCCGAACGAATCAAAAAAGTTATTAAGAAAAGATTTGGCAATTTTTTTACTATATTCTTCGCTGGTGGACTTTGGAGAGAACACAAAGGCCATACCTTCGTTTCTTTTATTAACCATACCTTTTTTGTAGAGTCGGTCTAGCAGTGTTGCCACTGTTGTATAAGCCATAGGTTTGGCTTTTCCAAATTTATTCACCACATCTCGCACATGACATTTTTTAAGATCCCAAACCACAACCATCACTTCTTGCTCCAATGGACTTAACTTTGTTTGTATCATAAGATACTACTATTGTAGTACAATTTTAAAAAGGGTAATTTTCTACAAATATTTGTTCGATGTATTACAATAATTTATCACCCAAGTCATCCTCGCGAATGCGGGGATCCATAGAAATTATAAATAATAAGTATGACCAAACAACCTTTTCTTTATCTCGTACTCGGTCTTCTTGCCGGCGCTCTCATCACTTCGGCATTCTTATCACCCAACAGATCAGAAACTTCGTCTGACTCCAATATCGACCGCCACTTTATCGAGCAAATGATTCCCCATCACGAAGATGCTATCACCATGGCAAACTCCGCCCTAAAAAAATCCAAGAAATCGGAAATAAAAACTTTGGCTCAGAACATCTTAAAAAGCCAGGGTGATGAAATTGCTCAAATGACTCAGTGGTACGGCGAGTGGTTCGGAAAAGAAGTTCCCCGTGGTGCAACTCAGATGGGTACTCATGGCATGATGGGCTCTGGAAGCAGTATGCATATGGGTTTACTGGGAAACGAAACAGACATTCTTTCTCTTGACACTGCTGTAGATTTCGATAAAGAATTTATTAGACAAATGATCCCCCATCACCAGATGGCCGTCATGATGGCAACGATGCTGGAAAACAGCACGGATAAGTCCGAAACGAAACAACTGGCCAAAAACATCATCATCGCCCAAAATAAAGAAATCACCGACATGCGATCCTGGTACTCCACTTGGTACAAATAATTACCTCTTATTATTAATAATAAATAATATGAAACACGATCCAATCGTCACTGGACACGCCGCGGGAGCCACCACCGCTATTGTCTATACCGTCTGCCGTCTCTTGGTGGGATTATTTCCCGACTGGATGTATTCCATGGGCCAATCCTGGTTCCACGGAATAGCTTTACAAAAACTAGAAAACACCAACCTGACACTGGGAAGCTTTTTCTCAGGTTTCATCTCTGTCACCATAAGCGCTTGGCTAGTCGGTTTCCTCTTCGCCAGCATGTACAACTCCTTCCTCACCAAGAAATAATCAATCCAATCACCCCCCTGCAGGGCCTGGCCCTGCAGGTAAAAAACTACTCATCTAAATCAATCATCTCGTAATAAACTTTCTTAATATCTTCCATGTCTTGTGGATCTTCTACGAAGGATTGGTATGTATTCCTTCTATTTATTTTTGAAAAGTTTGAAAGTATCTCCTCAATCTTTACCCAATTTTGTTGAAACAATCCCAAGTAATTTCCATAACTAGAATATTTATACTCCACCAGACCTGCAGGGCCTGGCCCTGCAGGCAAAATGTCAATTGGATTCCGATGAATATATTTAGTTATATATACAAACTGATCTTCATTTTCAATCAAAACAGTCTTGTACCTGCTTTGAAACAAACCACCTACTCGTTTGTATTTCTTATTAAAATACATCACGTACTTCAGCACTAAAGATTGCATGAATTCCGCGATACCACGATCGGTCGATTGTTTTATCAAAAAATGGAAATGGTTGGGCATCAAGCAGTAGGCTAGCAAATCAATCTGATCATGGTAATTCTTAAGAACTTTCGATGGTGATACCTCCTGCAGGGCCTGGCCCTGCAGGATGGGCATCTCGAGATAAAATTTCATATATCCTAGGAAGACCTTGTAATCTTGCTCATCAAGAAAAATCGCCCGCTTCTCCACTCCTCGATTAAAGATATGGTAATACCCACCAGCCCCATATTCCTTTCGACTGTTTTTTTGTGGCATATACCACAATTATAAACACCAGTCACCTCCCCCCTGCAGGGCCTGGCCCTGCAGGGTACCGGATCATTTAGTTTGGTTTTGTACCAATTTAAAATAATTTTCCTTGAACTCTTTCGACACAAAGTGCATCTCATCCAGAACCGTAAAGTTCTTTTTGGCTACCCCGGCAACTAGCACATCACTGCCAAAGAGTCCGGTTATTCTATCTTGGTTGTTTGTAAACAGTTTCTCCTTCTTCATCATGGCTGCTTCATTGTAACCAATATAAATCGGCAGGAATCTCTTACCTTCAATGTTGTAACTCAGCTTATACGGATCCACTATTCCCTTAAGCTGTTCAGGAGTATTCTTCCCGTCCAGAATGTAGAACAGTTTCAGCTCATCATAAGGAGTCTGGGCTACGACCAGGTCAGATCCGTCGACTTTAGCAAATGCCTCTTTACCCATCAAGTGATACTCGTCCAAAATTGTATTGGTAGGAGCTAGGATTCCCGCTATTCTTACCTTGGGCACTCCAAAGAAGTTATCGATAGTGTCACCGACTTTTCCAAATAATTTTTCTTCTCTCATCATCTCGGCCTCCTTACTACCAATCACGATTCCCGGAACTTCACCCGACATATCCAAACCGCCCTCGGCTACTTTAATGTTTCCATTCACCGTACCGGCACTCAAGAACATCTTTGTCTGTCCTTCCTCAGTAATCAGCACCCTTGATTCTCCTGCAGTCAAAAGCTGAACTATCAAAGTATTTATTCCCGGCTGCGTCTGGGCATAAGTCTTCACCACACCCATATTTTCTTTTGTCGAGATCGTGGCAAACTGCCAGAAGATAAACAGGAAGGCGGCGGTCATCACTACCGGAGCCAGTTTTGATAACAGGTTCCATCCCTTCGGATTAAATCTTTTTAACACTAGTGAGTTACTTACGACCGACACGGACGACAGTGTCATGGCCAGTCCCGCCAGCTCCGGTTTGAGTATCAGACCAATTCCGGCAAAGATTCTGGCGGCCACCGGGATTCCCAGAACGTTGTAGAACAAAGCGAAGAACATGTTTTGTCTGATCTTATCGACAGTTTCTTCACTGAGTTTGATGGCTGTCAGGACTCCATTCAAATCATTGTTCATAATGATTATTCCACCGGACTCCAGAGCAATGTCCGCGCCTGACGCCATGGCAATCCCCAGATCGGCCTGCACCAAAGCGGGTGAGTCATTGATTCCGTCCCCCACCATCGCCACGGTTTTACCCAGCCCTTGAAGTTTTTTAACTTCCTCGGCCTTATTCTGTGGCAACACTTCTGCGAGCACGTTGGTAATACCTATCTGCTTGGCAATCGCATTCGCTGTCCTTCGGTTATCCCCCGTGATCATGTAAACTTCAATCCCTTTGTCTTGTAGTTTTTTGACTACTTCGGCAGTGGATTCTTTTACCTGATCTGCGACCGCGATAATTCCTAAGATCTGTTCTTTGTTGGCAATCAGCATGGCTGTCTTACCATCTTCTTCCAGTCTTTCCAGATCCATAAAGGAGAAGGCTTGGACTTTCTTCGACTCCATCAGTCTTCTGTTGCCGATATAGTAAGTCTGTCCGGCAATGACGGCTTCTACTCCGTGTCCCGGAATTGCTTGGAAGGATTCCACGGGAGTTTGCAAATCCACTGAAGAGATTCTTGTCTTGCAGTAATCCACAATGGCAGCTGCCAGTGGATGTTCCGACTTGGCTTCGACAGCATTCAGCACCGTCAAGATTTCCTGTTCGGCTTTATTGGAATAATTAATAAAGTTAGTCACTTCCGGTTTCCCTTTTGTCAGAGTTCCCGTTTTATCAAACACAATCGCGTCAATCTTGCAGGCCGTCTCCAGAGGCTCTCCGCCTTTGATTAATATTCCCAGCTCCGCACCCTTACCTGTCGCCACCATAATGGCTGTTGGTGTCGCAAGACCCAAAGCGCATGGGCAAGCGATCACAATCACCGACACAAAGGCCAGCAGGGCAAAGGTTAGTGGCATGCCGAGAAGAAAGTACCACACCGCAAAAGTCAGCAGAGCGATACCAATCACGACCGGGACAAAGATAGCTGAGATTTTGTCGGCAAATCCTTGTATCGGAGCTTTTGATCCCTGCGCATCTTCAATCAGTCTCACAATCTGAGAAAGAACCGTATCGGCACCGACTTTACTTACCTGGAACTCAAAACTACCTGTTTTATTAATTGTGGCGGTATACACTTTACTTCCCATCTGTTTCTCCACCGGAATACTTTCCCCTGTTAGAGCCGACTCATCTACCGCACTATTGCCGGTCACAATCACGCCATCGACCGGTACTCTTTCGCCGGGCCGGACCAGAACAATATCACCCACTACTACCTTTTCTATCGGCAGATCCTCAGGCATTCCATTACGCATGACTCTCGCGGTTTTAGGAGCCAGCCCCATCAATTTCTCGATCGCCTGTGAGGTTCGCCCTTTAGCCTTGGCCTCTAGCCACTTTCCAAGTGCCACAAAGGTAATTAGTAATGCCGCTACTTCGAAGTACAAATTCCCGATCTTCATTCCGTTTAGTCCATAAATCGATCCGGTTTCCACTGTAAACTTCAAAAACTCAAGCAGACTATATACATAGGCTGTCAGTGTTCCGATAGCGATCAAACTATCCATGCTAAAGGTTTTCATTTTTAAAGCCGAAATTGCCCCACGAATAAAGTTATTACCTACCCAAAACTGAACGGGGGTCGCAAGCACCAAAGAGATAATTCCACTGATTGGCATAATTACTTTGGCAAAGGGAAGTCCTGCCACAAAGTCATAGATCATAAAACCCACCATCGGTAAACTTAAAATTAATCCGGTGAGAAACTTCCTTCCCCAATACCTAATCTCCAAAGATCTTTTTTCGTTTTCACTTACTCCGGCACTCTCTTCGGGCAGTGTTGCGGTATAGCCGGTTCTTTTTACCGCTTCTTTAAGCTCACTTGGACTAACCGCCAGAGATTGATATTTTATTCTGGCTTTACTGGTCGCAAAGTTAACATTCGCTTCGGTAACTCCTTTAGTTTTCACTAGTGATCTTTCAATCAGTCCGGCGCAACTGGAACAATGCATCCCTGAGATATTTAGGTAAGCAATCTGACTATCCGACTTTTCCTCTATCATTGTCTCGCGACTTGGCTGGACCATATCAACGATTTCACTATCTAGAGTTTTTGAGTTTTTGAGTTCTTGAGTTTTCTGTATTCCGTTCCCCGTGATCGACGTCGCCGTATACCCTGCTTCCTTAATGTTTTCAATCAGTTTATCTTCCGTAATTGCCTTCGGATTGTATTCCACGTCCACCTGTTTTGTCGCTAGTAATGCGTTAACAGACTTCACTCCTTTTAGTCCTTTAAGATTCAAAGAAATGAGTTTTGGGCAGGACTCGCAGTGCATGTCGGCAACTGCAAATGAAGTTTGTTTATAGTTCATATTTTTTATTTTGTAACACTGGCTGCGTAACCGGTTTCCTCAATTGCGCTAATTATTAACTCAGGAGACACTTTTTCGGTATGGCTGACAATAACCGTTTTGTCCTTCAAGGAAGCGTTAGAACTTACCACACCCGGTATCTCTTCCAAGGTAATATTGATTAATTTTGGACACGACTCGCAGTGCATGTCCGGAACCGAGAACTTGATTGTTTTTGTACTCATATTTTTTATTCATCGTCATTGCGAGGAACGCAGTGACGTGGCAATCTATATTGATAATTAATTGATAATTTATTTATTTCCTCCACAAGATCCCGTACCACTACCTCCACAACCACACCCTTTCGCTCCGGAACCGACGGGCTCTGTGACTGTCCCCACCGAACCCTGACTATCCACTACCTCGATCGTCCCCGAAACCATACCCATCCAGCAGGTAAACTTGTAGACACCAACTTTTGCTGGTGTAAACTCTCTTGTTGAGACCTGTCCTGGAATCAAATCAATCTGTCCTTCAAACAGCTTAGAAATAATGGCATTGGTACATCCGCTGGTGCCGGTATCGGTAACTTCCATAATGGTTGGAACTCCAACTCTAATCTGAAAGCGGTTAGGTGAGTATCCTCTTGCCGATGCTTCCATTTTGATAACTTGCTTTCCCCCCACCATCGGCACCAGATTTATTACTCCTGCTGTTGTGGTCCTTCCCAAGATTTGTCTTGTTCCAATTCCGGCAATCACATCTCCGACATTGGTAAGTCCAAGCACCGAGAGCTGGCTGTTAACATTAAAAAGTGAGAAAGCAAGCACCAAAATCCCCGCCAGAGTCGAAAAGTTCTTCGAAGAGTTTTTATCAGCCAACATCTTGGTACTCCCTAGTCCAATGGCCAAAAGACCAGGAACTGTCCCAAGTGCAAAGAGACCCATTATCAGAGCTCCTTGCACCGGTGATCCCGAGGCTAAGGCCAACGCCTGGGCCGTTACCGTAAATCCACAAGGTAAGAAGAATGTTAAAGCACCCATAAATAAAGGTGACAGTTTTCCTTGAAAATTATTTTCATCCGAGACACTTCTAGTAATTGATTTTGGTAATCTAAACTGGAACTTTTGCACTGCTTTTACCCCAAGCATCTGCAAACCAAGAACAATCATCACCACAGAAACCGCTATTACGAGCATCGCAGAAAAAGACGGAGACAAGCGGAAGAAGTTACCCACAAAACCAAGAATCGCTCCAAAGAAACCATATCCGGCCACACGCCCAATGTTAAACAATATATGCGGTTCTGACTTTGTCGCTAGGGAATCGTTCTCACTATATTTAGACATCCACTGCTTAGACATCGATAACACCAAACTGCCTACCAAAGCCGCACAGCTGGAAACCCCAGCTAGCAACCCAAAAAGGAAAAAGACCGGCAAAGCCGATTGAGAGTTTACGGAAACTAGTGAGGCAAACCCAGTCTTTTGGAGTATGTAGAATCCCATCAGAAATAAAGCCGCCACCATAAAAGGCACAAACCTATCATTAGGATTACCTTCATCTCTCACCTCACAAGAGATATTTTTAGTTTTACTTTGTTTTTGAAAAGGCTCGGTTGAGAAGGCATAGCCATCCCCAGCGAAAAATCCATTCAAGAAATCAACCGATATTAGGTGATCTTTTTCCGTCTCAATACTCAGTGTTTCTTTATCCAAAGAAACATCAGCCATGATAACCCCCTCAGTTTTCTTTAGTCTCTTTTCTATGATCAGTTCACAAGAGGCACAGTGCAGACCTCTGATGTAGAAAGTAGAGACTGTCCGGTCTTCTTTGTTGCTTAACATACTACATAGTGTAGTTGGTTAAACATTCTCTGTCAAGAGGGTATTCAGTGGAGCTCCAGCACCGAGGAAATAGCGGACAAACACAAGGTCAAATGAGGGCAACTGTAGAAGTTTACCTTAGTCACGAGGTAAGCAAAAACCAACGCTCCTACCCCAGTCGAACAGGCCACGCCAAGCACCATCTTTTTATTGAGCCTCTTCCTTCCAACTAGCAGACCAATTCTCTCGCTCTGGCTACTAAAGAAATTAATCCCGGCTAACATGGCAGTGTCTCCCCAGTTCAATCGTTTGTACAGAGCCGTAATCAGGGGCAGTCCTGTTCCCAGTCTTTCTTCGGCCTTTTTGTCGGCACACACTTCGACCAAGGTATAAAAGTAGCCAGCCAGCTTTGTCTTCCCCGGGAAACTGGGCAAAATCTTCTCAACCATTCCTACCACAGTAGTTCGCAACGGGTCTCTCGACTGGGCATGATTGAGTTCATGCAACACCATCGCTTTGAGTTCCTTAGAACCATGCATTTTGTGAAGGCTCTTAGATATGTATATTTTTGGAGACCACAAGCCGGCCGTAAAGATCTCCCCACCAGCTGAATCGAAGAGAACTTTCTTCCCGGTTTGCGAACAGATCTTGAGTCCACCCACAAACATTCTTGTTTTTCTTACCATCTGCACCGTTTTTAAGGCAACATTCAAAGCTCGCCATATTAAAGCCAAGCTTAGTAGCCACAACCCGAGAGATATCCAGAGCTGAGATAAATTACCATAACTTTCGAGACTGTACCCATACTTTCTGGCGTCGAACAAATAAACTATCAACATCAGTGTCCCAGGTGAACTCTGAAAAAACACCCACAGTATCGAGGCCAAATAGATAATACCCAGAGCCAATATGGCCCAAAAGTACAGGTCCGATAATTTACTTAGTTTTCGATGATTCATTCGATTTAGTACTATCCTCAACATACTGCTTGAGTAGCTCCAGATCTCCTTTATTATTTTTCAACTCGTCTACAAACTGAGAGATCGCTAATCCCCCAAAATCATTTACGAGGTTGCCATAGATCGCCGACAAGTTTTTCTTCACAAAAACCTCTTTTTCCAAACAAGGACAATACTCAAAGGCTTTTCCGCACATTTCCCTCTTTAGGATCTTCTTGTCAGCCATTCTTTTGAGCACCGTCATAATCGTAGTGTAGGCATGATCGCCTCCCAGCTTTCCCAAGACTTCCTGTGGTTTGAGTGGCTTTTCAGCCTCCCAGAGAATGTTCATCACCTGCTCCTCAAGCGGTCCAAATAATTTGCTTTTCATATACTACGTATTGTAGCATAGACTATTATATCGTCGCCTCGAATCTACAATCTCCTGTAGGGCCAGGCCTTGAAGGATGAGTTTCCTATAAGGCCTGGCCCTAACGGAAGCAATCAAATAAAATATAATTTAACCAAATGCAAAACACCAACTTACTCATCATCTTCCTCACCGGTCTCACCACTGGCGGTCTCACCTGCCTAGCCCTCCAAGGCGGACTACTGACCTCGGTTATGGCCAAAAGAGAGGAAGAGTTCCTCAACACTTCTTCCAAAAAAACCCTGCGAGAATCTTCCTCAAAGATAAACTCCGGTAACTTGGTACCGGTTATCTCTTTTCTCTCCGGCAAACTTTTCATTCACACCCTCCTGGGAGCTCTACTTGGCTTGCTCGGCTCGGCTATCACCCTTTCTCCGATCACTCGCGGTTGGCTCGAAGTTTTTATCGGTATTTACCTTTTTGGTATTGCCGGTAATCTACTGCACCTACACCCTCTGTTCCGTTATTTTGTCATCACGCCTCCCAAGTTTCTGGCCAAACTAGCCAAAAACGAATCAAAAAGTAATTCCGTCTTTGCCCCTGCCCTTCTCGGTCTCATGACGGTTTTCCTCCCTTGTGCCACCACTCAGGCTATGGAAGTAATCGCCATCGGCACCGGAAATCCTCTTTATGGCGCCGCCATCATGTTTGCTTTTGTCCTCGGTACCTCTCCCACTTTCCTCATTTTTGGCTTCCTTCTCAATCAAGGCTCCACTTGGTTAAAAAAATATTTCCCTACTGTCGCGGCTACCGCTATGTTTGGCATGTCTATTTACAGTATCAACGCCGGCATTGGTCTCATGGGCTCCGTCTATACCATTCAAAACTTTATCTCAGCGGCCAAGTCCGAACCGGTTCTGGCCAGCAACTCCGTTCTGGGCGACAAGGTCCAGACTACTACCATCACAGTAGCCAATTCCGGTTACACCCCCAGACAAATCACCCTCAAAAAAGGGGTTCTGACAAAACTAAAATTAATCACGAATAATGTCCAGTCGTGTTCACGCTCCTTTACCATTCCCAGTCTTAACATTCAAAAGCTGTTGCCCGTGACTGGTGAAACCACCATCGAATTCACCCCCAAAACCACTGGCCCTCTCGCCTTCTCCTGCTCCATGGGCATGTACACCGGCCGTTTCAATATTATTAATTAAATTTTTATTGAATATATTGTGCAGAGGCGCCAGCAAAAAGCCGCACGGAGCGGATCCGCACTCGTACTCGAGGGACGGAGGTCGAGTACAGCTTTTTGCGCGGCTCGAACAATCAAAATAAAAATTTAAATCAAATGTTTAACTTTTTCAAACCAAAAACCATCAGCATCACCCCCAACACCGAGTCAATTACTTTACAGCTTTCCGGCCTCCACTGTTCCTCTTGTGCCGTGAACATCGATCTGGCTCTCGAAGACCTCCCTGGCGTGATAGCCAAAACCAACTACGCCAAGTCCGAAACCAAGATAACCTTCGACCCCTCCCAAACCTCTCTCGATGCTATCCACTTCACCATCCGCGACCTCGGGTACAACATCATATAGGAGCCCGGTTTCTATGTCTTACCAGTCAAGTATTTTGGAATGACATGCATGTGAATATGTCCCACATGCATAGGGTCGTTCTCTAGTTTGTATACATTATTATTTAACTTCAGCACGTAAGCCGGGGCTCGCCATTTTTTTGTAAACTTCTCCGCCAGGAAAACCACTAGCTCAAAAAAGTCACCAGGATCCGACATTTCTGTCATCTCGCCGACATGTAGCTTCGGAAAAACAATGAAATGCCCTTCCGTTTCCGGGTGTATCACTTTCATGGCCACACACTTCTCACCCTCCCAGATAATCTCATGGTCTAAGTGTTTCGGATCGCTCAGTATTCGACAAAAGACACATGTATTATTCATAATCCTAGTCTAACTAAACAACACTCGATCATCAAGCCCACCTGCATAAAATCATCGGCAGATATTGTGTCCAAGTCAGTCACAAACTTCCTTATGCCATTCAATGTATTGAAATAATAGTTCTGCCTTACCCCATCAATTATTTTCTTTGACTCTGCCAGTACTCTCGCTGGTTCTCCTTTCAACAGAGCCGTTGCCTTGAACTCAAGATGATCAGCAAACTTTTGTGTCTTCTTGTTTTTCACCACCGTTCTCTCACCCACTTTGGCAACCAAGCCTTCCATGTCCGCCATTGTTTGTTGCACGAATAATTCACAGGCATCAGCACTCTTTACCAGCGCCGTAACAGCCTCTGCGTTATTTGCAAAATCAAAGATATGTCCACGCTTGGACAACAAATCTTCCTCTCTTAGCATCGGCTTTGTCAGGGTCAGGTAGACAGCTGCCTTCTTCAGCTTCTCGGCTAGTCTATGTTTTCCAAACTCCTCCAATATCTTCTTTATAGTCATTGCTTCACCCCCGGTGCCACTCGCTATCTTTCCCGCAAAACTTACTCCCGCTCCAAATATCTGCACTCCTTTTTCTTGTCCCTCTTTTTCAGACAATACAAATGCCGTGTCCCCTACCCCCGCCTCATCATCCACAAGAACTGCCAAGTCTGCCGTTGTAGCGTCTATCAGTGTTTGTGTTGCCACCAAAAGGGCCCCCGTCGCCGTCAACTCACCTGATTTTTGTAGGGTCACTACCCTACCCCTCTGAACAAAAGGCAAAAAACCGGACCCTGACCAAGTAGTGTTTAGTTTGTGTACCTGATCTCCAGATATATGCTGCAGCTCCGCTTCAGAAGCTATCTCTACTCCAAAACCAGCTTGTTTCAATACCTGCTCTGTTTCCTGAGCCACAACTGAAAATACATCCAACCCGCTAGCCATAATCAATTCATTGACCGTTCGTATGTTTGCAACATTCTCACTTCGTTTTCTGTATCTTTCCACCACCTCACTCACCGGAAAAGTTCCAGCGCTCATTAGTTCTACCGCTTCAGCAAGATTCAATCCCCAGGCCTCAGCCAAGCTCACCACGGCTCCTGCCGCCCTCGGACCCGTATTGTTATTTATGAGTACCACAGACAAATCACCACCCAAAGCGCTCTTGGTCTGCTCTGCTATTGCCAGTAAGAATAGATGCCCCAAATGAGGTTCTTTACCCAAAGTAATACAGCACACTACCAACGGATTCTCCGTTTGAAGCGTTTCATTTTCTTTATTTACCGTCAGCTCTGATAGTTCAGCTGGCTTCACCGATAGTTTCAATTTTTCGATGTATTTTTCCATGTTATTTTTATTTGATTACCGCTCCCATTATCTTGGGTACGTATTTGTTAACCATGCTTCCATAAATTCTGAGCGATGTCTGCTGGTTGTGAAGCTTAGTCGTCAGGATTTCTTCTTCAGTCATCTGCACAGTTACAAAACCTCTCTCTGCTACAGACTCCACTGCTTGTTTATAATGGCTAGCTAACGGTCTTCCGCCACCGGACTCAGCTATGGTTATGTCCCAGATCAGTTCATTGACCAAATGCAAATAGCAGATCAGGAACGCATCAACAGTGACGGCCTCAGTGTTGATTCCCAGTACTGCCAAATCTCCCTCGGGAAGTGAACTCACCATATGTTCTACAGCCACCGGCGCCGTTGTCATCACCGGCACGTACAGCTTACCCCTGACATCCCCCACTTCCATCAAGTGACAGCCCAGAGACTCTTTGGGGTTTAGCCCCACGATCGACTTATCCCACGCCTTCGTCCACAAAAAGGCTTCCCGTGGTCTCGCATACAACTGGTCCAGCAGTGTTGCTGTAATTTGGGACAGGTCTGGTTCAGGAGAATCAATATTTACATAGCAAGTAAAGGGGTTCTCCCCAAACGTCTCCCTACCTTTCTTCTCGGCATAGGCCGCCCGAATCAGATTTTCTTTATCTAATAATGGTGTGTTGGTTATTTTTTCCATAGGCTTTTGATCACAAAAAAACTCCCCAGGGAGCCAAAGCTGGCTTCTTGGGGAGTCTTTCTGGTTGTTACTTTGTTATTCCGTTATTACTCCATCGCAAGACAAGCCAACTAAGGCCATAAAACGGCGGTACCAGAAAGCCTGACTTGCATTAATAACTCTCATAACTCCACAGATTATAAGATCACTCCACACCCTTGTCAATCCTCAACTATCGAATCATAAGTCTCCAAAATGTAATTTTAATTACCCCGTGTTAGGATGTTATTATGTCCAAAAACACGACCACTTCGTTCGGTTGGCCCGCCCTAGTTGTAGTCCTCACCATCATTCTCACCGTAATGTCATACGCTTTCCGTCAGTCCTGGTCGCGACAAGTCACTCTAGAATCAACGTCGCTAATTCAGTCCGAAAAAATCGCTTCGGCAGAAGCCCAGATAAAAGACTTGGCCCAGCAAATCCTCGTTCTGGAAAGTGAGGACCAAAGAGTCAAGAACAACACTCTGCAAAAAGAAATTGCCAGTCTAAAAGCCATCTACAACACGACCCTCGTCCAGTACGAGGATATCCTGAACCTCAGGGAACAGTCGGCCTCCAAGACAACCGTGCTGGAGAATCTCTTGGCAGATATTTTAGCGGCTATTTCCAAAAATGACCTCAAAACCGCCCAGGATATTTCCAAAAAACTTGCCGCCGAAATCACCAAAGAAAAATCTAGACTAGCCTCCCTGGCTCAGACGGCCTTCGTTGCCATTCCCGCCAGTGTCCCGGCTAAAACTACACCTCCATCTTCCGGTTTTGGTCGACAAAAAGTTACCGTCGAAGGTTTGGGCGACTACCTTGTTGATATCGTCGCAGGAGACCTTGGTTCCACCAAAGTCATCGTCGATACCGCCTCCACTAGTACTTGTGCCAACAACTGCCCGGTTATGTCTCTAGCCAGCTATGCCGCTCGCACCGGCGCGTATGCAGGCGTCAATGGATCATATTTCTGTCCCGCCAGTTACCCCGGCTGTGCCGGCAAAACCAATTCTTTTGATCTACTGCTCATGAACAAAGATAAAGTCTACTTCAACTCGGATAATAATGTTTACAGCAACAATCCGGGTGTCGTCTTCGGTAGTGGCTACATCCGCTTTCTCAGTGCCGTCTCCGGTTGGGGACGCGATACGGGTATCGATAGCATGATCAGTAACTACCCGCTGTTACTTTCTGGAGGTAGCATCACTTTTGGCGGCAACTCCGACCCCAAGCAAGGTTCGAGGGGTAATCGCAGTTTTGTCGCCAGCAAGGGGAACACTGTTTATATTGGCGTCGTTCACGGTGTTACCGTCGCCGAATCGGCCAGAGTCCTGAAAGCTATGGGCATGGAAAATGCTTTAAATCTTGACAGCGGAGGATCCACCGCTCTATGGTCGGGCGGCTACAAAGTCGGCCCCGGCCGCGACCTCCCCAACGCCATCCTCTTCGTCAGGAAATAGTCATCGCTAAAGATTCCTCAGACTATCAATAGCTCGTCTATTAAATCAACCCCTTCAGCAGCTCATCCGGGTCAGGTCGGGGGGGTTTAATTTTGGCCAATCCCCGACTTTCTGAAAACTTTACGGCCTTCATAACAACTTCCAGGTTTGCTGACGATGGTCTCAGTTTTATCATATCAACCCGCACCTGAGCTGACCCGCCGTTTTTCCATACTGGTATGTAATCCACCCCCCAGCGGTCTTCGTCCGTCTTTTTCGACATTTTATCGCCAAAAGCCTCCCAATCCACCCAGCCGGGGATATCTTCAAGTGTTTCGTTTCCATCTATAGCAAATTTATCATTGGAAAATACAATTATGCCATCAAGCGACAAGACCAGGGTCATACCAGGATATGGCTCCTCTTTTTGAGCATAGGATGGTACAGGGTGTAACACCCAGTACTCTCTACCATCCCTATCGGTTTTTCTAATAAAGGCATTTGGATTTCTCTCCTCTCCTTTTTCATCGAATACAATCTTTTTGATCAACCCTTCGTACCACTTCTGGTCTTCTGTCAAACCATGTAGATAGGCCTCCGTCTGAAGCTTGGTTGTTATCTCATCCAACCCTTTTTGGGCAACTTCTTTTTGCATATCTGTAGCGTTTTTATCTTGCCTGATACCCTCAAAAGGGGCCATCTCTTGTGCTGCCCCTATATCACCAACCAAAACATGGCTCTCGTCAGCGAATATAGTCCGATTATCTTTTGCAAATGACTCAGCCGCTATTTGCTCCTTACTTTTTTGTGATTCTTCCATATCCCACATCTTCACACATTACATGCTCTCTTGTCAATCGTGCGGTCTACAAAAAACTTTTTCAGTTCTTCTTCAGTGTTACCACCCATGTGTTGCTCTGCTCATTTGAGGCAGGGATCATCATCGACCCAACTACTTCTAGTGACGTCTCCAGTTTCAGTTTCCCATCGCAAAAATGTTCACTTGAAACTATTAGCAAGGTTTCTCCCCCATTTATCAACACTCTCTCAATTTCTCCTATTGCTCTAGCCAAATCGAACTTCTCCTCAAATATATTCACCGAAACCACCACATCCACCGAGTTTCCGGATATCGGTAAACACTGCAGTTCTCCTTGAACCAGTCCGGCATGAATCTTTTTGTTTCTCTGATTCCAATCACCCAGATCCATTCTGCACACTTTTTCACCAAATTTATTAAACAAAAAAGGCATCAAGGTTTCTTCTCCAAAGCCAAGCTCCATCACCCTCTTGCCATATGGGTTAGTATGTCGGCCATCCAATATTTTCTGAAGTTCCATTACCACATTCACAGTTTCCGCCAAACCAGGCTCCTGGCCCGTTAGAAAAACTGTTGCGGTTTCCATTTACTTGTCCTCGCCTTTCACGTCTTTGAGGTAAGCCTTAAACTCTTCCCATACTTTCTTCCAGTCACCATCGGCGGCCTCAATCTCTTTGAATATCATCTCCACGTCAACTAATATCTGATCCTCTTTTACAATCATTTTTGTTTTTGACATATTTTTTGTTTACTTTTTAACCCGATCTACCGCCCTGGCGGGGCTGATATAGATAATATACTACCTTTTCCCTTCTCTACCGGGAGCGGGCACCCTGCCCGCCCCCCTGTTTTAAACTTTTATTATCTCGAGTTTTTGAGTTTTCGAGTTTTTGAGTTTTTTACTTATACGCCACCGGCACTTCAGTGAGCACTACTCCTAGAGACATGCGTCTGGCTTTGACGTCCAGGTTCTCTACAAATACTTCCACTTTGTCACCGACTTTAAATTCTTTATCCGCCGGTTTTTTCGAGACATGGATCAATCCATCGACACCTTTATCAAAGTTTACAAAAATACCATAAGGTGCAATGCGTACCACTTTACCTGAATGTTTGGTACCGATAGCAAAGTTTGTTTCAATAGAGGACCATGGGTCGCCGGTCATCTGTTTGATGGATAGGTTCAGTTTTCCTACGGCTTTGTCAATACCAATCACTTGGACATGGACTTCCTGGCCGACTTTAAACATGACATTAGGGTCTTCCACCTTTTCCCAGGAAATTTCCGAGATGTGGATCAGCCCTTCCACCTTAGCCACTTCGTCGGTCCCTTTCATAGGCACGTTTACAGTGACAAAGACACCAAAAGGCATAATCCCGGAGACAGTTCCTTCAAACTTGTCGCCTACATTGACGAGTTCCAGAGCTTCGCCTTTTTTGGCTAGTGCTTCTGAATCGGAAACCAACTTTTCGGAGAAGATTAATCTGTTTTGATCTTTATCCACTTCAATTACGCGCACCTTGAAGTTCTTGTTTAGAAGCGACTCCATATTACCTAGAAGTTTTTCGCCAAACTGAGAGGTTGGTACAAATCCGCGGATATCTCCCACCTTGACCACCATACCGCCTTTGTTTACTTCCAAGCCAGAAACTTCCACCTCTTTCTCCTCATCCATGAGCTTCTTAAACTTGTACCAACGGTTTTCATCGGCCGCTTGTTTGAGGGTTAGGATTATTTGACCTTGGTCGTTCTCGGGGAACTTCACATAGGCACTTACCTTTTCACCAACTTTCAGCTCCTTGAGTACATCGTAGGCTTCTGCCAGATCTTCACCGGACACCACCCCTTCGGTCTTGGCTCCAATGTCGATCAACACCATCTTCTTACTAATGGCAGTCACGGTTCCCTCTACTTTTTGGTTTCTTTTTAGGGCCCCTGAGAAGCTGGATACTCCCTCCATCAGCTTGTCCATTACGGACATTTTGCCCGCCGAAGCGGTGCTTCCTCCTGTTTTTACTTTAATAACGTCTGATTTTTGAGAATTGCTCATTTATCATAAATTCCTTTCTTGTCTTTTAGACCTGTAAATTGTACCACACTTCCAGCCTAATTAGGTTCAAACACAGCTCAACCAAACTAGACAGCCCATAGCCATTTTGATATAATCCTCCCATCGCACCCTAACAAAGGAGAGTTATGTCCAAATCCACCGTGAACACCATTCTGTGGTTCTTGTTTTTGACCTTCGTCGGCTTTTTTAGTTATTCCATGACCAGAGTTCCCCGCCTGGAGTCCATCAGCGTCGGCCCTCACGATACCTACACTTGGTATAACGACTCCAAGTCTGTCCTCCAAAGTGACGGCACAACCCACGTCTATCTCAAATCCACCTCGGGCAACTTTTCCGTCTTTGACACCGATGATCTCTACGTTGCCTCAGGACTGCCGGATGAGATGTTGCCCGGTGAAACGGAACAAGCCTTCGTGGCTGACTTCCAGCTTACTGAAGGTAAAGCGTTCAACTTGTCGGACAGCCCTGTGGAAATCTACACTTTGGAGCCCGCCACCCTCACCTTCGAAAGTTTCCGTTATGGTTATGCCTGGATAGCGGTAATCTGCCTCCTTCTGCTTTTCTTCACCCTCGCGTTGCTTTAAAATTACTACCATTCACTTTATTCACTCCGGCTCACGCCGGAGTTTTTATTGTACGCCGCATCTCCAGTTGACCACGTGTGTTATAATATCCTAGAACATTTACACCTGGAGGTCAACATTATGCCAAAAGCTTCGAAGTTTCTGAATTTTTTACTTGCCATTGCCTGGATTACCGCCTGGGGAGTGGCCACTTATGGTGCCACCGTTCTGGCAGAAAAGCCTGTCTACAAAGACTTTTCCCTGACTCCACATCAGAATCTTTCCTGGAACCAAGGAGTTGAGATGAAGGTCAAGGCAGGATCCAGCCTGATCGTCAGGGCGGAAGGTGCCAACTTCACCATCGTCGAGCATAGTTCAGGCCTCTACACCTGCACTGGCACACCTGTCGAAATGACCGCAAGCGACGAGTTCCAGCCATTCGAATGTATTCTGGAGCCTTCCGTCGACACTACCTACCGACTCAGCGATGGTTTCGCGACAGTCTATACGACATCCCAGGCAAACCTCGAGGTTGAACAACCAACCTCCATTGGCTGGATCATCCTAATCTGTTTCCTAGGAGCCATATTCGGAACATCGATTATCGTTTCCCTGATATACTTTCTCGGTCTGTGATATCAAAAGCTACACACTCCGGCTCACGCCGGAGTTTTTTAGTCTTATAGCGTGATAAAATATCCAGATATCTTCATTCTTAGGAGGTACTTTGAACAACAAACTAACCTTGGCCATCATTCTGTGGTTTTGCCTGTGGGTTCCACTGACCATCCTCTTGGTAACCCTAAACCCGGAAACCCCGGTTATTGTGGAAATTCTCTTTCTTCTGGTGGCTATGGTGCTGGCTTCCCCTGTCGCCATCTTCCTCACCAAACTTCTGACAAGCCATACCCGCACACACATAATCAAAACTGGGCTGTCTCCCGTTGAGGGGTCTTTCACCAGTCCCTCCGTTGGGCTTCCACCGAAGACCACCGTGCAGTATCGCCACGCAGCCAAGTCTCCGGAGGTTACTGTCTACCAAGAGAATGGGCGGTATGTCGGTTACGAAATCGACTTTGGTAATGGCATTATCGGTTGCATCCGTGGCCGGCAGATCATCCGTCTTACCCGCGGAAACCTTTCAGTCAAAGTTACCGGACCAGGCGGAACCCAATCCGTCAACTGGAAATAGCTTCCACACCCCTCTACCAGAGGGGCTTTTTTGCTCCATTCGACCCCTAAAGATGCACAAAGCTGTGGCAAATCGTACTCTTATAAGCTATAATATCTTCAGTCAGAACATTAAAACATCTGGAGGCACCATGCTGGGTCATACCTTTATGTCTTTTTTGATCAACGGAGTCTTATTGCTGCTCATCGGGCTCGCTGTCCACGCTGTTAGCTATTTTTTCTTTACCAAGCCCGTTGTAAGCTGGAAAGCGGTCATCACCTTCGCTCTCCTATCCGCTTTTACTTATGCCTTCCCTATTTTGGGCTATATCTTCAGCATCCTGGTAGCAATTTACCTAATTTGGCGGGAAGACAATCTCTACCGGCTTGGAGCGATTGCCTTTTTGGTGGCTCTCCTCCTCACTGCTATCTCGCTCTTCATTGGTGGCCACCTCATGCTCGTAATCCCGGTTCGCTTCTAACTTGGTTTTCTACTCACCCCACTCCGGCTCACGCCGGAGTTTTTTTGCTACAAAAAGCCCCACCCTAAGGTGAGGCACTTTGTAGCCCGGCGATGATCTACTTTCGCAACCAATTGCTCAGCCACTATCATCGACGCTGGCCCGTTTCACTTCTCTGTTCGAAATGGGAAGAGGTGGTTCCAAGCCGCACAAATCACCGGACAGAAAAATATTCCGCAGATTCAACCTGTGTTGAGCCAGCCGAAACACTTTTCTGCCTTGTGATCATCAATCACTCAATATTTTGAGTTTTTGATTTTTTGTGTTTTTTACTTTTTAAGGAGTTGATATTCCCTGAATAGTGAATAGATTTGCAAAAAGATAGCACGAGAATTTTTGATTTACTCTTTGAACATTAGTACAGATAACCTAAACAACTTACGTTGCTTACAGCTTCTGCCTATCAACCTAGTAGTCTACTAGGGTTCTTTCGCCCCTCACGGGGCATGGATTTCTCATCTTGGGAATGGCTTCTCGCTTAGATGCATTCAGCGATTATCCAATACCATTGTGGCTACCCAGCAATGCGTCTGACGACAACAACTGGCACACCAGGGAATGGCTCACCTTGGTCCTCTCGTACTGAAGGCAAACTCCCTCAAAAATCCCACGCTGACAGCGGATAGAGACCAACCTGTCTTACGCATGTATTCCCCCTATTACTAAGGGCATGGACTATATCACCTTCCGATTCCTCGGAAGACCGACGTATTATGGAATAAATTCCATCTACTGATTTAGCAAATCAATAAGTCTCTACGGGGTTACAGATCTTGAATTTCTTCCAAATGGTGCTTTACCATTTGTGAGTCTACGGTTCTTTTTCTTGAATAATTTAGATTTCGGAATTCATCAATCAACTCTGCTACAGATATAAAATCCTGCTTTGTTTTGATTCCCTCCATCTTATCCAAGATCAATAGCATTAGTTGTGCTTGTTTCACTTTTAATATTAAAAACTTCATGACTTTAGAGAGCAATGCCCTGATCGATTTCTTATCAGAAACTATTAGCTCCACCATGCCGTCTTTTCGATATCTCAAATGACCCAAGTTTAATTTTTCATATATTTCCGGTAATCCTTTTTCTCCATTGTCTTTTTGATAAAAGACAACCGAGGGTGATATCTGAAAGTCATATTTATAAGTTGAGTTTTGCTTCAACTGGACATAAATACTTCCATCAGCATCCAGAAAACCAGCGATATATGACCAAAAAATGCTTTTAACCATAGACAAAAAGATTTGAACTTCCCTCGGTATTATCCTAGCACACGACAGATTGATTGTGTATTAGGACTTCACCGATATAAGTCAGTTTTGCAAATTGGATTACTCCAATGGGCCGCCAATTTGACGGTTTGAACCCAGCTCACGTAGCGCTTTAATGGGCGAACAGACCAACCCTTGGGACCTTCTTCAGCCCCAGGATGCGCTGAGCCGACCAAAATATATATGAAATTACATATGTATTGTGCTCTCCAATCTATTACTAGTGGTTTGGACTATATCTTTCGTAAAAATAACTTTTTTTATTTCACTCGTTATTTTTTCTTATTGGCGTTTTATATCTTTTTCAAAAAAAGATATCTCATCTCATACCTAAACGGTACTTGAATCAGTCTCTACGGGGTCAATCCTTTCGGACGACTTCCCACGATGTTAACCTTAAGTGTTCATTTCAAGGCCTTCTTCGTTATAAGCCAAATTTATTTCCTCGACATGTTTGGGTCATTGTCTATCGAGGTAGCGAACCGCACCGTCGCTGTGGACGCTCAGGTGCGACTACTCTGTTATCCCCGGGGTAGCTTTTATCCGTTAAGCCCGGCACCTCCCACGAAGTGCACGAGGATCACTTAGACCTACTTTCGTATCTGATCGACTTGTATGTCTCACAGTTAAGCACCCATATACCTATGCGCTTACACTCCGATTTCCATCCGGAGAAAGGGTACCTTTGTGCGCTTGCGTTACTCTTTAGCAAGCAACCTCCCCAGTTAAACTACCCACCAGACAGTGTTCCCTCCAAAGTTTGCATTTGGATTAGGTTAGAAACGTACGTCGCAAAGAGAGGTATTTCATTGTCGCGCCCTCAATAAATTGAAAACGCTCCCTCCTATGCTAAACAGTTACAGCATACATTTCAGTGCCAAGTTGTAGTAAAGCTCCACGGGGTCTTTTTGTCCTGCTGCCAGTAGGCCGCATCTTCACAGCCATTTCAAATTCGCCGAGTCTCTTCTCAAGACAGTTATAAAGTCGTTTCACCTTTCGTGCAGGTCGGAACTTACCCGACAAGGAATTTCGCTACCATAGAACAGTTATAGTTACTGCTGCCGTTCACCGGGGCTTCAATTGCAGGCTATCATTCTTGCGAATGGTCACCCACGCATTTAACCTTCCGGCACTGGGCAGGTTTCAGCCTGTATACCTAAGCTTTCGCTTTTGCACAGACCTGTGTTTTTGTTAAACAGCCGCTTTATACTCTTTTGTTGTAGCCCAGATTTCAACCTGGGCAAGGCATCTCGTAGAACTTACGCCTAGCTAATTTGCCGAGTTCCTTAAGAAGAGTTCTCTCGCTATCCTTGGTCTACTCGACCAGAGCACCTGTGTCGGTTTGTGGTACGGATTATTTGCACTCTCACTGCGACGCTTTTCTCGGAAACTGAAGTCATCCATCTTGCCCACCTTACGGCAGACTCGTATTCATAGCTCGTGTAAACGCCACTGCGGATTTGCCAACAGCGACTGACTTACTATTTAAGCGTATGTATCTTCAACACACCGCTTGGACTATCCAACTTCGTCCCGCCCCAGTTAATAACGATTGCAAACAAGGACTGGAATATCAACCAGTAATCCATCGGCTACGCCATATAGGCCTCACCTAAGGGTCGCCTTACCCTACGTCGACGAACGTTGCGTAGGAAACCTTGCTCATTCGGATATAAAGATTCTCACTTTATTACGCTACTCATGCCGGCATTCTCACTTCTTGCTGCTCCAGAGAACCTTCCGGTTCGCCTTCAAAGCTACAAGAACGCTCCTCTACCAACCCGTATTGCTACGTGTTCCCAAAATTCGGTAATATATTTAGCCTCGTTACGTCTTCAGTCGTGCATCTCTCGGCTAGTGAGCTGTTACGCTTTCTTTCAAGGATGGCTGCTTCTGAGCCGACCTCCTAGGTGTCTGAGAAATAACACGTCTTTTACCACTTAATATATATTTAGAGACCTTATTTGTGGGTCTGGGATGTTTCCCTTTCGCCCCCGGAGCTTAGCCCCCGGGTACTGACTCCCGCACAATTGATATGGGTATTCGGAGTTTGGTTGAAAATCACGATTTTATTCGTGAAGTTCATTCAGCACTCTACCCCCCATACCGTAAATGCGAGGCCATGCCAAAACATGTTTCGAGGAGAACCAGCTATCTCCAGGTTCGTTAGGCATATTACCTCTAACCACAAGTCATCCGATGATTTTGCGACATCAACCGGTTCGGGCTTCCAGTCAGATTTCTCTGACCTTCTCCCTGCTCATGGTTAGCTCACCTGGTTTCGGGTCTACACAACACAACTACACGCCCTGTTAAGACTTGGTTTCCCTTCGGTTTCCCGGAACATATCGGTTAACCTTGCTGTGTTGAGTAACTCGCCGGCTCATTCTTCAATAGGCACGCCGTCACCCACGACTTATTAGGTCGGGGCTCCGACTGTTTGTTAGCAATCAGTTTCAGGATCTTTTAATAGGGCTACTCACCCTTCTTTTCACCTTTCCCTCGCGGTACTAGTTCACTATCGGTCAGTAAAAGTAATTAGTCTTGGACCGTGGTCGGCCCGGATTCGATCTAGAGTTTGCCGTCTCCAGATTTACTTAGGTACCAAACTTTAACATTCCCATTTTCGAATACGGGACTCTCACCCACTATGGTCAACTATTCCATGTTGTTCTTCTAGCAGAAATGTTAAGTTATGTTTGGCCCTGCAACACCGTCAATAAATTGACGGTTTAGACTCACCCCTGTTCGCTCGTCGCTTACTAAGGGGCTCTCATTCGATTTCTTTTCCTTTGGGTACTTAGATATTTCAGTTCCCCAAGTTCCCGAAACACGACTTACGTCGCGTAACAGCCAGATAAATCTGGCTAGGTTTCCCCATTCGGACACTACCGGATCATAAGTTCTTGTCACCTCCCCGATAACTTTCGCAGACTTGAAACGTCCTTCTTCGGCTTTTACTGCCAAGGCATCCACTGATTGCATGAGTAGAATAAATCAATAATTTTTTGCTTCAAATTTGAATTTGAATTCGTGCGATCTACTTGCATAATCTATTCACTTTTCAAGGAACAACTTTGAGCTCCTTGAGCTCGTGGTTGATTCTAAAGGCATTACACTTTGGAGTCAATCACCAGATCAAGATGTGGACCGTGCCGGACTCGAACCGGCCACCTCTACATTGCAAATGTAGCGCTCTACCAGATGAGCTAACGGCCCGATAAGAAAAAGGTCCGCCATAGCGGACTTTTATACAAACCAAAGCGCCAAAAAACCTAGGGGGCTTTTGTGCTCACTTTACGGTTTATATTCATATTGTCTGCTAAGGACAAATGGAATTATACCAACAAAAACCCCCTCTTACAAGGGGGTTAAGGCACATGGTGGTGATCATTAAGAAACTCGAGGAACTCCGTCCTGCCGAACTTCGCCACTGCGTGGCCTGACTCGGGCTTAAACAGTGTGATCACCACACTTTTCTTATACACCTGCAGACTATAATGTTCGTTCTTGAAGAAACTCGTCCCCTTCTTAATCTGTTCCAGCAGAAACTGACAATCTGCCCGTAACATCCTTGGACTGTGGTAGGCAAAACGAAGAATAAAGCCACTCACCGCCGGCTCCAACTCAGGACCAACCTCCATAGCCACAACCTTTCCTGTAATTTTCAATTTACACCTCCAAGCTAAGATGCCCCTATTCTACCTCAAACTCCAGACTACCGTCACGGTTTTTGAGATCTTTGTCGTCCCAATCTCAACCGGTGCAGGCACGCTCACATCGGCCTTGGCCGCCTCGGCTCTGTACATCATTGGATAGACCGGGGAAGACTGACCGCTCTCATTTATCGACACCACTCGTCCCAGCTTGGCTCCACTGGCCGCCGCCATCGCCTCGGCCTTTTTTCTTGCGTCAGCCACCGCCAAACCCATCAGCTTATCATCAGCTTTGATACTTGTGTCCAATTGAAAGTTCGGTCCATAAACATTCGTAGCTCCACTGGCATTCAGCAAATCTGTCAATTGTCCGGCCTTTGCCACATCTCTAAGAGTGATTCCGATTGAGTTATTCGCGCTCCACTGACCCATCACCACCTTGCCGGGCTGAGGTGGATATATCATGATCTCAGCCCTCTCCTGCATCTGGTACGTATTTATCTGTTGAGTTTCTATATCTCCCTCCGCAACTCCTAGCTCTTTCACCGCCTTGATGATGGCCGCCATCTTTGTGTTGACCTCGTTGACCGCCAACTCTTTTTTATCGTTGATCGCGTTTACACTGGCCGAAAACATAGCTATCTGATTTTTCTCATCCGACTCCGCATATCCCGTTACCGTTACTACTGCCTCACTCTTCATAATCACTCTCCCCCAAGTAATATCACCCCATGGGAAGAAGTACAGAGCTCCAAGTACCATGAGGCCACCCAGAATCCATCTGATAAATGCATCCAACTCACTTTTATTCATACTTTAACTTTAGCAACAGAGTATTCCCCAGTCAAATTACCTCTATAGAGTAAAATAACCAAAAGAACCTTAAAACTTGGAGGATTCATGCCTGACAAAGTTATCTATCGCCTGACACTGTCAATTTTGTTCTCCACCGAAAAAGATTTGGAGCACGCCATCAGTACTTTCAGCTCTTGGTGTAAACAGCTTGATGCGAAAGACAAACAATACGGTTTTGTCAGATCCGGACAGTTGCTCGGTGAACTTTTCTTGGTTTCGTCTTTACACTTCGAAGGCTGGCAACTTTTTCGGCTCGTCCAGGCTCTCGAACTAAACGGGTTGGTGTCCGTAACTAAAAATGTGTGTTTACAAATCGTCCCCAAATAGTTCTTTACCCCACCTAACTGGTGGGGTTTTTCATAAAAACTTTTCCATCTCTCCAAAGTCTTGTATTATGTAGTTTGCTCCCAGACCAAGTTGTTTATCCCTAGTGTAATATTCTTCATATCTGCTGGGAAAATATATACCCGTATCCACCCCTGCTCGTTTACCTGCCACGATGTCTTTCTCGTTATCTCCCACCATCAAAGCCTCATTTGTTTTACCTTGCATCAGCCCCAGAGCTTTCAAAACACCTTCCGGATCCGGTTTCACATATTCCACGTCCTCTTTCCCCAGAAACACATCCACCAAATCCCGTAGGTTATTTTTCCTCAACGCTCCCTTCACCCACCTTTTTCGGGAAGCGGTTACCACCCCAATTTTCCCTCCGTTTTTCTTTATCTTGCTCAACAGTTCAAACACCCCCGGATTCAAGATCGCGTTGTTCAACCTGTCAATTACTTCCGCTTCCAGCTCTTCAAAAAAATTTTCGCTACCTGTAATTCCCAGCCGTTCCGGTCCTAGCCAATCTCCAATCACCTCTCTACCTATTACCTCGTTTGTTACTTGAATACCATTCTTCGCAAACACTTTCTTAAATCCTTCAAACCAAATGGGTAGGGTGTCGGCCAAACTTCCATCCCAATCAAACAAAAAATATTTATATTTCATGACTACATTCTACTGGAATCAACGGATATAAAGCTTCCGATATACAATTCTTCCCAACCAGACCAGTCCCAGAATGATTATTACTATTGGCAAGTAAACTACTGTCCAAATAATTACGTCGGCAACAGATCTCAAGGCCCCAATCATCGATCTAACGGCCGTTTTAAATACCACCGTCGGTCGCCAGGCGGTATCAGGTGCGTATGGTAACGCCAACTCATCCGTTGACAGATTGATCGCAATTCTGGTCAATTTAGCTGTCTGCTCGAGATAGTTCTGCCGGCCTTTCAAGCTATCAATCTGCTCCTGAATGTTATTTATCTGCATCTGCACATTCATCAGATCTTGTACTTCGGTCGCCTGTCCCATAATTGATTCCATTTGGGTCTTCACTTTTTCCAAACTGGCTATTCTTGTCGCCGTGTCCACAAACTGATCGGTTACATCATCTCCATAAACATTCTCCGACACCACTCGTACACCCAACACTCGAATTTTATCGAGCGACAGTTCTCTCTTTTCTGTCGGGACTCGCAGAGTAATATGTCCACTGGCCGCGCCTTCAGGTTTGGTCAGAGACTTGTCCACCATAAATCCACCCACCTCGATCGCTATACTCTCGATACCCTTAATCGATTCGGAAACATCTTTAACTAGCATCGACATGTTTGTATTCTGAATCACCTTCCGCTGATCGGCTGTTACGGGTGCTAATTCCCTCGCTATGTTGCCGTTAATTCCACCATATTTCACGGTTGAGGCCATTCCACCCTGAGATGGATAATTTAAAGAAATTCCCACACTATCCATGTTTTGGCTACGGAGTTCTGCGAGAGGTGATGAGTCTTTCAAGACAAGCATCACAATCACGACGACCAACAAGACCACCAACCAATTGTTTTTCATCCAAGAAAATATCTTCATAAAGCTACTTTATCACAAAAATAGCCCTGGCTTTTCAGGGCTATTTTGTCCAAATTAATTGGAATCATTTTAAGTCTCCGCAAGCAGTATATACCGAAGATTTTTCCACCGACTCGTGGACATTAACTGCTAATGGCAGATCCGCAAATAGGTCCTCAATACTTACGGCCACCACAGTTTCCGATTTTCCGTTAACTACATTGTTCAACGGGTACTTAACCGCCCCGGGAGTTGGACATTTCCCCAGATGAATATGGGATGGTTGAGGTGAACCAAACTTTTTTCCTACCAAAGATAGAGTAATTTTCGTCTTGTCTCCATCACCTTGAAAAACTGCCGTACCGCTCTGACCAGAAACCCCTACTTGTTCCAGTACTATTGTTTTTGGTGGCACTGTCGGCACCGATGATATCGAAGATGTCGGAGTCCCCGAACTCACTTCCGTTGTTTCCGCCTCTGGACTAACGATTTTTGTTGGACCCTTCGGCCAAAGCATCCAACCCACTAGAACTACCAACACCACAACCCACAAAGCGTTCTTAGACATAGTTTTTTGTAATAATAATTACCATAATCGTTGCAAAAAACATATTAGTTGTCAACTATCCCAAAGGTTACAATATCTTATGGAAATAGTTTGTCTCACCGTCGGCGAGATTGCCACCAACTGCTACCTGGTTTCCGACGAAAGTTCTCGGGAGGCTTTGATCATCGACCCGGGTGAAGAAGGTGACTTTATCAGTACCAATATATTAGAAAATAAACTTATTCCCAAAGCTATCCTTCTCACCCATGGTCACTTCGACCACTGCCTCGCCGTACTGGATCTTAAGCTTAATTTTGATATTCCTATTTACTTACACCAGAAAGATCTCTTTCTTTACGAAAAGGCTCACCTTTCTGCTAAGCACTTTTCCGGCATCACTTCCCCCAAACTTCCCCCCATAGATCATTTCCTCACCGACAATCAAATGCTCACTTTCGGTAGATCTTCTCTCAAAGTAATCCACACCCCCGGCCACACCCCCGGTTCTATCTGTCTTTTGTCTCAATCATCTGAGATCCGAGACCTACCCGATCGGCAGGCGGGTCCGAAATCTAATATCTTACTTACAGGGGACACCCTTTTTGCCGACGGTGTAGGCAGAACGGATCTATCCTACTCGTCAGCCTCAGACCTTCAAAGATCCATCGGTAAACTCAGCAAGATACCTGTCAAATCAACTATTTATCCTGGGCACGGCGATCCCACCGACTTGCGTTTTTGCCAGCTATAGGGTATAATGTGCTCCAGTAATCAAATCCTTCCGCACCTTAAGTGAGGTAAAAATGCAACTAGATGATATTCTCCGTCGTTTTGAAGCCGCATACACCAAACACTACACCCTCCCCAGTGATCGGTCGCTCCTCCAAGATCTTGAGGCTCAACTCAAGGCCGGAGAAAAATTCCTCGACCAGCCCGCTACCCTGGATAACATCATGGGCTACGTCCAAGCCGCCATGCAGGCAGCCGGTTTTGGATCCTACTCCATCTCCGAGAGACTCCGCGCGTGGTCACGTTATGTTATCAATTCCCAGGCGCCAGAAAAAATGAAGATCGCTGTCTTCATGAGCCTGGTAGGACTGAGTCTTGGTTGCTCTGACAACGAAAGCATCCGCGACGAAATCCTCGCCTTGCCAGACGAAGCAAACATCGCCGACGTTCTCTGCACCCACTCCTTTTTCTGTCCATGTCTGTAACTATTCCTGAACTGATTACCGCCCCCATAGGGGGCGGTTTTTTGTGCTCAATCAGCCCTTGAGCAAAGATTAAAACGGTACTTTCTCCAGATTCACGTATGTTCCAATTGCATTACCGACCGAATAGACCGCGATCAACAGAAAATTGTTGTTGAGGTTGGTCGCCACCTGATATATCACAAACATGGCCACGAAGCTCTCAAAAAATACCAAGAGGGCCGCAGCGCGTGATCTGCCTTTTGAAATCCAGTAGGTTCTTTGGGTGGCCATAAACATCTCCAAGAAGCCAACGGCAAAGTACATGAGTATATTTAACAAAAATTGCATAGTATTTCCCCAACGGTAACGCTGGGTGATTAGACGGAGATTTACCTGCCGTGGCAGATTTTCCTCCAGGTTCTTCTAACAAAACGGATTTTTCCATTTCAGGTTCAATTTTACCAGACATACCCACCAAATTCAACACTATACAACCTTATAAGGTTTCTGGTGACGCCATCACCCACACCCTCGCCATGCTATATTAAATCCAGCATGACCGAAAACAGAAAAAAGATTGTTGAAAAACTCCAAAAACACCTCTGGTTCAAAAATACTGACCAATCAATCAAAGATGAACTGGCAAATCTCGCAGAAGATTACGATCCTTTTCTCGTCGACCTAGCCGATAGGCCAGACGAAATAGGCGAACTTGATGTTCTTAAAATGATCAAGCTTGGCTACGGCCATTTTATGATCATGCCTGTTTTCGAGGTTCGTTCCACTATCACCAATCAAATATTCACCTACGAATACTGTAGCTGGAAAACTGGCCGGAAACCTGGCATGCGCGTTCTCATCTTTCTTGAACGCGAAGGCGAAATCACCCACTTCGTTCTCTCTAATTCCCATAAATTTTCGGTTGCTCACTCCGTCTATGACGCCATCGGCGGTTTGTACCTCCACATTTTCGAGAACCAAATAGTAAACCTCCCCAAGAAGGTCGAAAACGAAATTCGTTTTCATCTCGGGGTCGAAAAGGTAGAGTTCAAAAAAATCTACGATCTTGGCCGGTGTCATCCCGATTACGGTATGAGCAACAACCAGTCCGATCTTTATGCCGCGACCATCGACATCTCCCACCTCCCCAATCTAGTATTAAAGGAAGACTTCCGCATCACCCACAAGCCTGTAGGTATCGAAATCAAAATTGTCCACATTTCTGAGCTTAGAGACTATATCCTAAACCAAATTGAGGATAATTACTTCCTCTCTGCTATCTCTCGAGTCTTAGTCCACCCAGACTTCAGCCTCCAAATCTGATATCAGGTACTATATTGACATACTACTATCCCTATAGTATGATACTCTCAGACTTATAAAGTTCGACATTCAAAAGTCAATATTTCGTTCCTAAGGAGCCATTTTGTCTCCGACCCTATAAACTTTGTTACCATCCCTGAAATGTATTTTTGACCGCACCATCAGCTTTGTTTATCATTTTTCATTTTCTAATACCCTTAGCCGACTGAAAAATAATGAGCAACTGCACCTCTCTATACAGGCCAAAAAACCAAAGGAGCAATCTTGAACCCCGATTCCCGCGTTCCTTCTCCTATGTTCCGACAACTAGATTCACTATTTACCCCATCGGGCGCCGTGACCGTCAAAGCCCTAGCCAAAATCACAAAGGAGTCTAAATGATCATCAACACACTGCTTGAGTTGTTCGTCCAGAATATCTTTGCCATCGCCGTATGCTTATTTTTCTTGATTTTGATCATCGGGTTCACCAAAGGACAAAAACTAAAGTCCTCCGTCAAATGCAGTAAATGCAAAACACGGTTTAAGGTTAATCCAGCACAGATTCATGAGTCCGTTGGCCAACCTTCAGGTATAGGAGATGATGGTTTCTCATACTGGATTCACTGTCCGCATTGCCATGAACCAAACTCCCCATATTAACTAACAGCAGATCTTTCCCGATACCCACCTCACCCGAGGTGGTTTTTTTGTTGTTTGGGCCTATAAACTGTCAGCTCCTCACCTATAGGTCTTGTGCCTATGCTACTCCTATAATAAACTACTAACAGACTTACAAGGTTCGACCTTAATAAACTCAATCGTTCACTAGCGCTCCCACAATAGGAGCCGTCGAACCGTATTTTCACCCCCTTCCCCATTTTTACGCCGTTAACCCGGTTGCTTTTCCCGCGTAGCTCAAAAGAGCGAAACGGGGTCATCTCGGACTTGATCCGGGATCCATCCTTATACCCCAGGAGGTATTCCCATGTCTTTCAAAAATATTGTTTCGACCCTGCTCGCTTTATGGGCAGATTTTTTGCGTTTTGTCTTTCCCAAATCCACCACCACCCCGATCGAAACCCCTAAGGAGGTTGTCATGCCCGAAAAGAAAGATTTCTATACTGTCGAAGAGCTGAAAGTGAAGTTGCTTGATCGCGACTTCCAGCTCATGATCCACGACTGGGTTCAAAAGACTCTCCGCCCTCTCGAGAACGACGCTGAATACGAACGTCTCTGCGCTTTGGAAGAATTCGTCCCGACTCCCGAAATTATGACCGCCATTTACGCCGCCTTCCGTCCTTATCATGGCGGTGGTGTCGGCCACGAGTTCGGTGGTGGACATTCTTGGCGTGATTTACTCGATGGTCTAGCCATCATCGCCCACGACCCAATACTCAAGACTGCCTATCCAAACGATGTTTTTGCCGGTCTGTTGGGCACCTTCACTCACGACTTTGGAAATGTGGCGAAACCCCGTTACGAAGATAACCTCTGGGAAGGGGGTCATGCCGAAGTGGGTGCCTGGCAGGCATATCAAGTTCTCCAAGATCTGCTCCCCGAACACATCCTGCTTTTGATGGCCTATGCCGTCGCCGCCCACACCCACAAATTGGGTCAGGTGACTTGTGATAATGGGTACGTTCGCGAAACCTGGAACGACCGTCTGTTCTACAACATGGGGCATCCTGTTCGCGTTGCTGTCTGGCTGACCCGTTTTGCAGATCGCCTGGATACCAATGGCGTTACCTTGTTTGCCCGCCACATCCCGGCTAACATCGAAGGCAGTTTCTACGGCGGTAAAGATTTTTCCGCCGCCTCCTTCTATGAAATTGACGGTAAAGCTTTGGCTGTCATGGTTAAACCCGCTGTCATCAAAGACGGCAATGCTCCCTCAACCTTAATGCACATCAGCAACTTCGCCAACAGCAGCTTCAAATTCGGAGCGTATTCTCAGCACGACGCCCGCTTCCCCTCCATGGAGCGTCTCATGACCCACAAAGCCAATCAAGGTCTCCGTTTGGTCGAAGTGGTCAGTCAGTCGACTGGCGAAGCGCTGTTACAAGAAGGTCTTTCCACCCTTGATTTGTTCTGGAACTTTCTCAGCCGCGTTTCCCGCTTCGAATCCATCGAAGAGACCCGACCCATCTTCCTACATATCTGGGGTGAACTGACCTCGGAGGAGCAAGAAAAGTGGCGTGCTGGTCTCGAATTTGCGAGCGATGCTTACTATGAGTGGCTTCGCCTCCTCTACGTCGAGATTGAGTCATCCGAACATCCAATGGTGGTCGCCTGCAAGCATCTACTCCCCGAGTTGAAAGCCAACCTCAGCGTCGAGTAAGCTATTGTCATTTACCTTCACCGCCCCCAAATGGGGGCGGTTTTTTGTGTACCCACAATCAGCACCGATCCCATATTCTTATTTTCTTTTATGTCTAATCGATCTTACAGGTAAAGAAAACTTAAACGTCGTTCCTTTCCCTTCGACACTGTCAAACCAGATTGTTCCTCCGGAAGACTCTACTATTGTTTTCGCCAGATACAGCCCCAAACCACTACCTTCGGTTTCCTTCTTTAGAGCATTACTCCCTCGGAAAAACTTCTCCGCAATTCTTTTTTGTTCTTCCTTTGGAATTCCGATACCGTTATCTTTCACTTCAGTAATTACCTTGTTCCCTTTCAGATATATCTGAACCGTTATCTTTCCACCATCGTTCGTATACTTCAAAGCATTATTGAGGAGATTCGAATATACATGCCTGATTAAATCAGCATCAATCACTACTTCAGGTACATTTTTGTCAATCGTATACTGAAGAACTTTGTTTTCTCCGGCAATATTCACTTTCATATCACTTAAAATACCTTCAACCATTTTTTTTAAGTTTGTCGGCTTCGGAGAAACTATAATTTTTCCGGATTCGATTCGGCTCACATTCAACAAGGCATTTACTAGCTGGATCTCCCGCTCATTTGACTCATTTATCTTTGAAACATATTTTTCTTGCACTTTTGTCAGTTTGCCGGCATCGCCATCCATCAACATCTCCCCAAACCATTTGACGGCCGACAAAGGCGTGCGCAGTTGATGGCTTGCCAGCGAAATGAACTCGGTTTTCATTCTCTCCACCGCCTTTATTCTGCTAATATCTCTCTCGATGCCTACAAAGAAGAGCAATTCCCCCTGCTCACCCAAAATCGGTGATACCCTAACCTCTGCCTCATACAGTTCACCGCCTTTTCTCTTGTTAGTCAATTCCCCCCAAAACGGTTTTTTGTCGTATTTAATTGTTCTCCAAAATTTTTCATAAAATTCCTTCGGCATTTGCGACCCCCATAGCGATGGTTTTTTCCCAACCATTTCCTCCAAAGAATACCCCGTTATCGTCATGGCGGCCTTGTTCGCATACGTTATTTTTCCCTCCGGATCGGTAATAACTACTTGATCGGAGACTCCATCAACCGCCTGTTTAAATTTCCGAATATCTTTTGTGACCAAAAATGCCATGTCCAAAGCCTTTTTCCGAACCGAGATCATACTATAGAGGATAGTCCACCAAAGCAAGTTGATAATTACCATCAAAAACAGGGAAATATTCGGTAAGTTGTCTTCAATACCGGATAATTTGTAGGCCATTCCGGAATCCAAAACAATATTAAAAATACGGTTTAATATTCTCACTTCTTGGGAAACCGAGGCTCGGACTTCATTCACAGAGCCAACAGTTGAAATCACCCGTCCCTGATCTATCAAGCTATATTGCAAACCCCTTAACTCCACTGCTTCATCTCTAAGGCTGGAAGGAGCTATCCAGGTACCGACAAAGCCGATCAAGAAATTTTTTCTCTCCTCCAAAGAATACTCTTTTATTGACGGACTACTATAAACCGGTAAGACAATTATGTACCCTTCCCTTTTACTGCTTGGCGCCAACACATTTAGCTTAATTAACTCAGAAATTACCGGACCGTCCGTCATCACCGCTTTCTTGTACGCTCCCGACGGATCAAGATACATCAGGTCCGACCCCATCAAGACCTCTAAATCCTTACCTACTGCATGCAGATATTTTATTGGCAAGTACTCACCCTTATCCGACCTGGGGAATACAGAATAGTTCAGATAATCAGTTCCGCCAAGCTTCCTTAGTTTCTCCTCAAAGCGATTTAGATCAGCCTTGGCTATTCTTGGTGCATAGAATGGCGAATAGATACCCGGGAACCTGACATCTAATTCACTAGAGAGTATAAAACCATGCCACTTCGTCGAGTCTTCCGTCTCGGAGGAAACCATACTCCTGAGATCGTAAAGCCAGTCCACAGCAGTTGTAACCTTGTCCACCATACCATCGACAATCTGAGCCAGAGTCTGCGTCAACTCTCTACTTCTCCTCTCCTCAACCGTCCGCTTCATATATCCATATACAAAATGTGATCCCCCCAACAAAAATATTGTCGCTACTCCTATCAGAAATACCCTCCAGCTCTCTTTTTGGTGCATACTTCTAAGATTTCTTTGCCATCACCGCCTGAATTTCTTGTTCAATATTATTTAAATCTACGTCCGTTTTCATAAGACACTTTGTCGCTCCCATTTCCATCACCCGATCAACCGAGTCAGGCAGATTGGTAATCACAATGACTGGAATGTCGGCAGTTTTAACGTTTTTTTTTATTTCTTTCAAGACGTCAAGGCCGTTAAATCTACCGGGCATATAAATATCCAAAAGCACCACATCCGGGGCAAAAGTCTCCGCCATCTTTATACCCATTTCACCGTCTGTCGCCACCCTTATATCAAACCCGTCACCAAACTTTCTTCGATACGCTTCGTCCAATAGGAGGTCATCTTCGACAATCAGTAACTTTGTCATATAAATCAATATAGCACAGGAACAGCAGTGTAATGATACTTACTTCTTTTTTCCCAAAACCTTTTCTTTTAAGCCCATTATCTCCAGACCCTTAAGGAGCATAAGGGCGTCATGCATGTACTCTGTTTCTTCTCTGGATACTGTAGGAAAAGCTAGGTAATCATCCTGCGTTTTCCCTGGCATAAAGATCACCGCTTGGCCCGGTTCGGCCCCTGGTTTCACATTTCCTTTACCGATAGAGTCCACCGCCTTGGCCCACCAACCCGGAGCCACCAGCATCGGAAATTTAGTGTAAGCGTTAGAGCCGTCATAGAAAGTTGCCGCCCCGGCATTTGGCATATGAGTACCCACTACCAAACCCGGTTTTTCGTGTATATGCAAGTCGTATAGTCGCTGGAGAGCCCATTCCGGCTTAGAACCGGACCCATGACCTTCCGCCTTATCGGCAGTTACCACCGGATATATTGTTTTTCTACCTTCTCCGGGCCCAATAGAAAGCTTCAGAAGCGACAAATGATGAATCAGTGGAATTCCTGTTTTCGTAGCTACGTATGAACCCGGGGCTACCGGAAGCTGTTCCGGCTCTTTGCCCACCTTTCCTTTCCAAGCGCTTTGCCGCATAGACTCGCACATCATGATTGCCAAAGTTTGATAGTTGGTTCTTTCACCTTCCTTGCCAATTAGCTGAGCAAACCTATCCAGAACATCAATCCTATCAGGAAGTCTCCCAGCATCCTTATCTATCATATTTCTCAGAAAGAGAACCAACCTGTGAGGATTTTCTGCCACCTCTCTCATGAATCCTTGCAGGTCTTTAAAACCCTCAAGGGTCGATCCGATCCTGGCATTAGCCACCAATTCCAGGGCCACCGGAAGTTCAGTTCTAATATCCAAATTTAGAGTGCTATATGGAGCCTTCATTTCAATTTTAGAATAGGGGTTCTTTACTGTCTCCCCACCCACCATCACTTTTCCCGCCGGTCTATCTTCCACGTATCTTGCTCCCAATCTGTTAGACCCGGTAGGGTAGGAAATCAATGGTCCGGTCTCCACACCCTTCTTTGGATCTCGAATCAGTTCCAGCAGTTCTTCTCTTTTTCCCAGCTGTTCCACTCTGTCGAGAAGTGTCACCGCATCAATTGCTGTTTGGGCTTGTCTCAAGTTTGCCGAAGGCATATTCATATCCTCACGTCTCCCTTTTTTAGGAACAACTGTCACCACCTCCCCTTGAGGCTCAGGTCTCGACAAACCAAGTTGGGTACCATATAAGTCGGTTGGCCCATTCGGATTGGTTCCCTTTACGGTACCGGCAGATACATAATAGACCTTGTGTTTGGCACCGGCGTAAACCTCTTCGGCCACTTGCATTCTGTGAATATGTCCGGCCACTGACCCTTTTGGTCTGCTACTCTCGGAGGTGTTTTGCATTACCATTCTTTGCCCATCAACTTCGTCAAACTTACTTCCCTTCGGGGGGTTGTGCCAAACCTTGATGTCGTGTTCGTAACCATTTGGAAATTTAAGAATTAAAGTGCCCCCATTTTGTATCAGTTTTATGTCCAGATCTCCGATCATCGCTCTCCAGGTATTCATCGTATTTTCGGCCATCCATCCAGGATGAGCCCAGTACTCGGACACCATACCAAGTATTCTCCCCGCATTAGCCAAAGGTTCAAAGTACATCATTCTCATAAACTCCAGCTGAGTCTGGGCGTCGGCATCTGCTTTTGAATCAATAGATTGAGAATGTTTACCACTGGACCAACCTTCTATTTCGTCACCCGCAAAGATCACCAGTACATCCGGATTTGACAAAACATACGCCAACAGTTCGTCCATCGCCTCCAGATCCGAAGCCTTACTTCCCAAATGCCAGTCGGAGAGAACAATAATCTGCTTCGGAGCCATGTCCAGCACTTCCTGAGTAACTACCAGTTTACCTCTGTTATCAATCTCTAGCCTTTGGCCTGTTTCGTGATGCGATCTATAATCTTTTATTCTTTCGATATTTGTCCTGTCCGGAGGATAAACACTCACCGTCCTTAGCAGTTTTCCTTGTTCTTTTTGGGCCATACCGCTATGCTATTACTCATCACCTCAAAAAACAACCACCAAAATAAACCTAAACTATAAATCCTACTGATGTTCTTTTAGGAACTCACCGGTCCACATTTCCACATCATTGGCACTGTCAGCCGTCACCAATTTTTTCCTTAGTCCAGAAGAACCATCAAAACCTTTGGTATATCCCACCAAATGTTTTCTCATTGGAAAAAATTTCATATTGGGAAAAGTTGATTCATATCTAGTTGCATGCTCAGCGGCAACATTCAGTTTTTCCTGAAGACTGGGGGTATAACCATCTTTTCTCAAAATCCACGGATTACCAATTGCTTCTCTTCCAATCAGAACCCCATCAACTTTTCCTTCAAGATCAACTTCTTTCCCATCTTTCAAAACCACTTCAAAATTTACTTTCCCTGTTTTAAGTTCTTGAGTTTTTGAGTTCTTGAGTTCTTTTATGTCCCCATTTGCCAAAAACTTCGCCCCACTCTCTCGAATGATCTCACCCGCTTTCAATAGTATTTCCCAATCAGCCTCACCGGAATAAAGTTGTTTGAAGGTTCTCCCGTGCATGGCCACCGCGGGCAGTTCTTGGGAAGCCAAAAACTTCCACCAAGACTCATCCGGCTTGGCACTCCCAATTCTCGTTTTCAAACTTACCGGAATTTCAATATTTTGATTTTTTGAGTTTTTGATTTTTTGAGTTTTTATATAATCATTTACTCCTTCTCTCGTCGCCTCAATTACCGCCGCCGCCAAGCCCTGGTCACGAATGAGACCGGCCCCCCCACCTCTTTTCTCTAACCCAGGTGAGGGACAGCCCATGTTTATATCGATTCCATCAAACCCAAGTTCGCAAATAATCTTTGTAGCCTCAAAAAAGGAATCCGGATCACTTCCAAAAAGTTGGGCAATTACCGGTCGTTCGGACTCATCATAGATTAAGTCTCTCCAAATTTTATGTTCCACCTCGCCTCTTCTTTGAATCCGCCACAATCCTTCAGCACTCACAAACTCTGCATAAATTACATCGGCCAGTCCGTATTTTTTGGCTACAAAGCGCATTGGGGCATCTGTCACTCCGTCCATCGGTGACAAGCCCACAATTGGATAATCTAGATTTCCCCAAAAACCTTTCTGCATCCGTATATTTTACCCCACATCCTTAGACTATGGTAACCTAGCGGCCAGAAGCCAATGGTTGTAAATCACCCCGTCGGACCCCTTATCCTTCCACTTCCTGTTAAAGCTTTCTTTACTACGTCTAATTATTCCAACTCCTTCACCTGGCTCTCTCTCCGATCTTACCGACGGGTCAATAAACCAAACTGAGTTTTCATCAACCCGGTACACAATTGAGTAGTGACCGCTGTCTAGCTTTTTGTAGTGCTTTTCCTTTCCCCACGCCTGATAACAGACCATACACACGTAACCACTCCATAGAATTAGTTCCAAGTCCCGCATCGAACAACCGGATCCCTCAAAGTGCTCAATTCCTTCCTCATTAAGCAATTTTTTTATGTTTCGAATTTTTGTTCCCTCTGTCGGAGTCGGCTTCAGCCGTCGATAAAGATCTGTTTCCAACACGTCTTTTCTTTCCAACAGTAGAAGCAGATTCCCCACTGTCGCCACACCACAGTCGTACTTAAACTTTTGTGTTATCGGCTCAAAATCAACGCGTCGTTTCCTTAAATATCCGGGGGGTTCTTCTTTTTCCACTTTCTGGTTTATAAATAATAATTCTAATATCATATCGAATGGTTTCGCTGCCTTGGTCATGGAATCCCGAAAAGAATGATCGGCACCACTAACTCCGTAAACTTGTACATCCTCAGACACGGACTGTTCCGCCATTACTCGCACTTCCTCTACACTTGCGTATCGATCCAACGCCCCTTGATAAATCACGATCTTACTTGTCACCTTGCTCACATCAGTTCCTCCGGGAATATATCCCAATATCACCAGTTCATATTTCACCTGTTTTTCTTTTGGAAGGGCAGTCAAATAGTCAGCCGCTACCATACCGCCAAGGGACTTTCCAATCAACCTGATTTTTTTATATTTTCCAGCCTCGCATACATCTAAGGCTTTTTTCAAGGTCTCAATCTCCTCCTCCCTCGATTGTCCTTCCTGATGTTCTTCACTTCTATCAATGAAGGGAAAGTTAAACATCACCACGCTTCTACCCAATTTTTTTGCCGTCTGGAAAATCTTTTGCACAGATTCTGATGTTTCGAACCCCTTACTACTTCCATGCAATATCACATCCAACACCTCCTTATCTCTACCATCAAAATATTCCATGTTCAAATCCATACATTACTATATACCAAACTTAATATGACTTTACGAGTCCTACATTCTGACTTCTGGGACCTGAAATCTAAGATCTATCAAACCGCGAGCATCCAATGATCGAGCCCGTCTGCGTCCATCCAACGACCCTCAAAGACCTCTTTTTTTATCTTTCTCACCCCTCTTCGATAGCGCACTCGCTCGCCCTTCACAAATGGGTCAGCCAGCCACAAATAATCTTCTTCAAAACCAAAAACCACGGAATAATGGCCACTTTGAAGCTTCCTGTAATATTTCTTCTCACCCCAAGCCTGATAGGCCACCAAGCACAGCCTCCCTTTTCCAATTTCGGTCTCAATATCACTCAGCTTGGCCTCATATCTCTCCTTCGTTCTTAGTCCGTGAGCCAACAACAATTTCTTAATATCTCCAACCAAAGTACCATAGCTGGGTTTAGTGTGTAACCTTTTTTTGAGATTTAACCTGTTTGACCTTAACCCTCTGGTCCCCAAAATCGTTTGTACGCAAGCCACCCCACATTCATATTTATTCACCTGAATTACCGGCCTTACAGGCACAAGTAGTATTTTATCTTTCTTTATTCCCACGACCCAATTCTAAGCCGTCGCATGCCCTTTTACAACCGTCATTTTAGCCTCAAAATAACAATCGGTCATTGCGAGTTTCGATACCCCAAACCATGGCAATTCCACTCCACCTAAACCTTCTTAAACATAAAGACCTCATCATAAATCAACCCTCCCTCCCACGACTCCTTAATACCCCCAATTAACCGTCCAAACTCCAAAAACCCCAGATGCCTATAAATTTCCTCCGCCTCAATTCCGCCCCGGACTGTCAGCTCCAGAATATTCACTCCAGGGAGGCTCTGCACCCAATTTTCCCCAGCTTCAAACAGTCGTGTACACAGCTTCAGCCCTCGATATTCCTCAGCCACTACGACATCCGTCACTCTTACTCGGTGACCTCTGGTGAGCTTGCTCAATCTTTCAAAAATGGCTTGGCCGACGACGGCTCCATCTATTTCGATGACCAATCGTTTTGTGTTCCCCAAGACGGACTCTCTCCTGTCACGTTCTAGCCCGGCTTTTATGGTTTCCCGACTGTTCCTTGGTTGTAATTTTCCTATAGCGGCATCATCAGACAGCTTTGCCTCCCGTACATTTATTATCATTCCCAAATTCTACTATAATTACTCCAAAGTTCCCTAAAAAATGAGGTAAAAAAATGTCAGACCTGTTTGAACCAAAATTCGATGCCAACCAGATTTATGAACCTGATGATTTTATCTTCCGGATTGAGATCATCCTCACAGAGGTTTCCCCTTCTGAAAAGCTTCACCAAGTGCTCCAAAACTGGCTCACGTGGGCGAGACAACACTCGAGTGACTGCCAAATTGCTTTTATGCCAGGCCAGAACGGTTCCATCGAACCGTTCTGCATAGAAACAGTCAGAATTAAGAACAGTTCTCGCTAAGGCAGGTCCTCCTGCCTTTTTTGTGTGCGCTTATAGAATAGAACCAGAGACTCCAGTCTATTTTCAATCTCTCTCAGGACTGCATCTTAAATAATGTGTGGGCGCTCTTGGGGTCGAACCAAGCACCTCGGTCTTATCAGGACCGCGCTCTAACCAGATGAGCTAAGCGCCCAAAACCACTCGTACATTCTAACACAAACAGCTCAAAATGAGCACAAAAAACCCGCCTTAAAGCGGATTTTTCGGTTCGTAGTGGTTTGATTAATCAAACCCGCAAGCAAAGCAGCAAGCTCTTATCGTTTCAAGAGTGGCAAGAGTCAGGTAGATTGTGTTTAGACACTCACCTACCAATAGTGTGGCGATATTATCATCCGGTCTCGTGAAGACCTTAACTCCTAGAAAGGAGGTGATCCATCCGCACCTTCCAGTACGGATACCTTGTTACGACTTAGCCCCCATCGCCAGTCTTACCTTAGGAGGCCCGCTCCTTGCGGTTGCGGGTACCCACTTCGGGCACTACTGACTTTGTTGACTTGACGGGCAGTGTGTACAAGAATCGAGAACGTATTCACCGCGGTGATGCTGATCCGCGATTACTATCAACTCCCCTTCACGCAGGCGAATTGCAGCCTGCGATCCGAACTGAGGATGGGTTTATAAGGATTAGCTCCGGCTCGCGCCTTGGCATCCCGTTGTCCCACCCATTACGCCATGTGTGTAGCCCTAGATATAAGCGCCATGCTGATTTGACATCATCCCCTCCTTCCTCCACGGAAAAAACCGTGGCAGTCTGCTATGGATATTTAACATAGCACAGGGGTTGCGTTCGTTACGGCACTTAAGCCGACGCCTCACGACACGAACTGACGACAACCATGCAGCAGCTGTGTAACACCCTCGAAGGAGTCCCTGTTTCCAGGGATTTGCAGTTACATGTCAAATCTAGGTAAGGTTCAAGGTTTCGTATCCAATTAAACCACATGGCACGCTGATTGTGCGATTCCCCGTCAATTCCTTTGAGTTTTAGCCTTGCGGCCGTACTCCCCAGGCGGAACACTTAACGCGTTAGCTTACACCACTCCCCTTACGGGAAATAGCTAGTGTTCATTGTTTACGGCTAGGACTACAGGGGTCTCTAATCCCTTTCGCTCCCCTAGCTTTCGTTCATCAGCGTCTGGAATGTTCTAGTTGCCTGCCTTCGCTTTTGGTATTCTTCTTGATATCAATGGATTTCACTCCTCCACCAAGAATTCTAGCAACCCCAAACACCCACTAGTCTGTTAGTTTATCGAGCATCTCTGGGGTTGAGCCCCAGGCTTTAACCCGATACTTAACAAACCGCCTACGATACTCTTTACGCCCAATAAATCCGGACAACGCTTGCGCCCTACGTATTACCGAGGCTTCTGGCACGTAGTTAGCAGGCGCTTTCTAATAGGGTACCGTCGGTTTTCTTCCCCTATCACAGTGGTTTACGACCCGAGGGCCTTCATCCCACACGCAGTGTCACTGCATCAGACTTTCGTCCATTGTGCAAAATTCCCAGTTGCTGCCATCCGTAGATGTATGTTCCGTGTCTAAGTAACATTGTGGGGGGCCACGCTCTCACGCCCCCTAGCCGTCATAGCCTTGGTAAGCCATTACCTTACCAACTAGCTGATAGCGAACAGGCTCATCTTTCTGCGGCCGGTTAAGGCCTTTCTCCTTGCGGACTTATGCGGTATTAATTGGCCTTTCGGCCAGCTATTCCCCACAAAAAGGTAGATTCCTGTCTTTCCTCACCCGTCTGCCACTGCTCCATCTCTAGCCTTGCGGCTAAAGACTTCACCGTTCGACTTGCATGCTTAAGGTACACTGCCAGCGTTCGTCCTGAACCAGGATCAAATTCTCAAAAAAAATTGAATTTTAAGTCACTCTCACCACTCTTCAAACGACAAAAATTATCGAAATAATTGAAATCAGCTCAATTATTTGCTGCTTCACTTGTTAACGAGCTTGGATATTTTAACAGCCCTTCCGAGCCTCCGCAAGAGCATCTTTACAGATATTCTTTTGCAGGTAAAAAAACTAACCGAAATCCAAATCGGTAGGCTTATTTTATCACAATTCCTCCATCAATATCAGCCATTTTTTCCACGATCTATCCCATAATTTGATTTTTTATCGAATTAAAGGTATCATATCCCCAATCTTCGCAACCAAGCAAGCTCATTCACATTTTTCAAAAGGAGGTCTCGTCATGACCAACAAGTCGTTTCTTTTTTGGATGGATCAGGGAGACCAGCCCTCTTCAGTCATCGCCATGAAACTGGGAAATACCACAGAACCGTTTATTGTCAGGCTCACTGGCGGTTGCGGTTTTATGAATCAAGCAGATGGCACCCGGAGTATTCGCATTCTCACTAAAGCCCTCACAGGTTTCAAAGGAATCCTCCTCTACGGTGGAACTCGCGTTTTTTGTCCAACGAAAGATACCAAATCGGGTTACCGTGTCTTCCCCACCATTCTTGAGGTTCCTCCCAAGCTCCGTCGTATCAATCCAGGCATGTTATCTTTTGGGATTATTCCCAAAATGACTCACGTCGAATACAGCCGGCTAGGCCTCATTATTGCCAAGGACCCGGAAACCGGCTTCCTCACCGTTATTCATCCAAATCAAGACCTCTGCCTCGTCCTCCAAAAGAACGTAGACCAGATGTCCTTTTGGGACGCCGAATGGATTGAGTGCCTTTCTATTATCAAGGAATTCCTCGCCCACCGTACCAAGTTTGGCACCGTTTTGGTCGCCTACAACGGAGGGGAGGTCACCGGTCACGAAATCGATGCCTGGGCGGAAGAAGGACTGCCTGTTATTCTAGTCGCTGGCAGTGGTCGCAAAACCGACGAGTACTGTCAGAACCTGGCATGGCTACAAAAGCATCCTTCGGTTTCAGTCTGCCAAAACCCACAAGAAATTAGGCAGAAGATCTCATCTTTAGGAGGATTGTAAATGTCACGACCACCATTTTTAGTCACTGCCCGCAATGGGCGCTCTCACTTTTTTGTTGGACCGTTCCTCCCTCGAGCCATGGCCATCGCTGCCCAAGAGGCATACGCCAAGGTGATCATCCGTCTTGCCGGTGGTATGAACAATGGCGATGCCATCTTCCCCTTCTTCGACAACGCCCTAGTTAACGTATCCGGCTCGATCCTTATGAGCGGAGGTACCCGGTGCTTTGACGAAAAAGGTGCCATTCAAGCTTCCGTTGTCGAAGTCGCCGCTAAGATCGGCTCCCGTTACAACAACATCTCGATGGGCAGCTTCCCCCGTACCGCACGTTTCGGTTTCGTCGACGATGGACGTTTCATGGTCGGGGATGGTGAAAACGTAACTGTCAACATGGGAACCGACTTTGTCTGCGCTATCCAACCCGGACCGGAAGACAATCAAGTCTTGGGCTGGGATGGTGACCTCGAAGCCTATCTCTCCTTCATGGATGGTTTACGTCGTGAGAATGGCTTTTTGGCCGGTGTCATCGTTTGGAATGGGGGCCGGGTAACCATTCAAGAAGCCATCAAAGCCCGTGATCGTGGCTTCCACGTATACGTAGTCTCTGGTTCCGGACGCGCAGCCGACTCTGAGCTGGCTCCAGCTAATTTTTCAGGATCAAATATCTTTCATGTACCCATGAACAATCCCCGTACCCTGGCCGACCTACTTTCAGAACACCACTTCACTCTCTAACAACATTCCAGACCCTCTCACGAGGGTCTTTTTATTGCCAAATTATTAAGTAATGTTATATTTAATTATGCCCAAAAAAGCTGCCCGCAAAAAAACCGTTACCAAGAGCACCAAGGTTACGAGACGCGTCAAAGCCGTCAAATCCTTCACTTTGTCCGATAAACAAGACAGTTACCTTCCCCTGCTACTTGTAATCCTCTTTGCTTCGGTAATCTTCCTTCTTATCGCTCTGACTTTCTAGCCAACCTCCGCCAACTAACAATAAACCCAGGCTTTCACCTGGGTTAAAACTATCCCAATCTAAGGGATCTTCTTGTCTTCATAAATTCGATTGCTTCCTTGAAGCCCAAGACCTTCCCTCTTGAAAATTCGATTTCATTTTCCGGGACGGAACTTTGACGAATCAACACGCCGTCGATCTTCATTGGAAACCTGGCAGGGTTGTCAGTGACCAGACCCCCCATGAGGAAAAGGAAATGGTCGATATCGGTATTAACCAAACGTATCAGGCAGTTTCCATTACCTGCCTCTATGATCAGAACTTCAAAATAGTACCCCGCGTGGGGGTTTGCAGGCACAAATCGTACCTGATTGCTTTCGTCCATTTTAACTCCTTAATGTACTAGATTTTAGGTTGGGTAATTCTACACCCAAAAGCCCCATAATACAACTAATAGCCTCAATTTTGGGCAAAAAATCGCCCCACCATCTGGCGGGGCATCATTATTAGTCTTCGGCTTCATTTTCGACGATTAATGCTTCATCGGCTCCATGCCGCGCATCACGGCGCTGAGCGAACAACACCTTGTCTTCCCTATCATCCCACTCACGGAAACGATCCGAGTTCCCGCGTGACGCGTGATCTTGACGACGTCCGCGCCCTGTCTGCATGAACTTCGCACGGTTATTCTCTTTTTCTTTCAGCGGATCCAAAGTTCCTCCATTGAGCAAAAATATTTGGATTCAAAGCAAAAAGGAAAGGTCTGCGGTTGTAATTTCAAACCTACAGCCGTATTCTATCCCCATAGTAATCTATTTGCAACCTATTCAATCACTCCGCCACCCAAGCATTCTCCTTCGTGGGAGTAGAAGACTGCACTTTGGCCTGGCGCGATTCCTCGAACAGGCTTATCCAATATTACGAGCAAGCCTCTCTCAATCTCCATCCCCCTAGCACCTATCAACTCCCCTCCATGTCGTATTCTCACGAGCAGATCATTCAGGTTCCATTTTGTGTTCGATACCCTGTTCACGCTTCCCACTTCAAGCTGATCCCCCATTGCCCCAATCGCCTCCGCCACCACCAGCTCATTCCTCTTGGCGTCTTTCGCTATTACATAAAAAATCGGTGTCACATCTCCCATTTCGGTTTTTATAGTTTTGAGTTTTTGAGTTTTTGAGTTTTGTAGCCACCCTCCCCTTTGACCTATTGTATAAAACCATACTCCATCGTGAGCACCCACCTCGAGGCCTTCAGTATCCAGCACCTTACCGAGAACCACTTTTAGCCTTCTGGCCAAAAACTCTCGCACCTCTACGTTGCCTACAAAACAAATCCCTTGACTGTCCTTCCTGTCCGCCACCGAAAGCTTTGCCTCTTTGGCCAGCACTCTAACTTCATTTTTCGTCAAATCTCCCAAAGGGAAAAATACGTGGCTTAATTCCTTTTGCGTCAGCTTCCACAAAAAATAAGTCTGGTCTTTATGCTTATCCTTTGGAATAAAAAGCGAAACCAAATCCGGTACAGAAGCGGACTCTTTACTCAAAGTTTTCGAGTTTTCGGGTTTTCGAGTTTTTTTCAATTTCGCGTAATGTCCTGTCGCAATATAGTCAAACCCGTTCTCTATCGCCCAATCCAAAAAAAGCCCAAACTTTATTTCACTATTACAGAGCACGTCCGGATTTGGCGTCCTACCAGCTTCATATTCTTCATAAAAATACTTGATTACTCTCTGGTTATATTCCTCTGAAAAATCCAACACCTTAAATGGAACCTCCAGTTCCAAAGCGGTTTTAAGTGCCATTTGTCTATCCTCATCCGCCCGACAGCCGTTTTTCTTGAACCATTCTTCTCGAGTTTTTTCATCCACCCGTCTGCCGGCAGGTAGATCTTTCTCTATCTCACTTTTAGGAGGCCAGCAATAGAGATGAACTCCGACCACGTCATAGCCTGCCTTTTTCAAAAGCATGGCGCTCACCGCGCTATCAACACCTCCAGAAATCCCAACGGCTACTTTTTTGCGATTCACAGCCTATATTTTACCTTATCTTTATCTGTTTTACCCAAGTCAACAAATAATATTAGGCTCTCTGCTTCTTCGTCGCTTCTTTTATTCGAAACTCACTCTGCCCCTGCTTTTTGTCTTTCAATACCTCACTTTTTCTCTCGACACCTTTTTTCAACAGCTCTTCCTTGCTCTCACCAAACTGATTATGAAAACTTGGACTGTATACCGTACTCTTCTGCCTCATGAAAAAATTGTAGCATATATTACCCTCTTTTTTCTCCTCCTCCCCCTACAACATCCAGCTTAGGAGCCTCTTTACCCGTTATCCCCCTCTCTTTTTCCTCTGACCTCCTAAGGGCTTCCTGAACACGTCTTTCTATATCAGCCATCTTCGCTTCTAACTCAGCCGCCTCTTTTTCTTTTTGTAGTTTGATACGGTCGGTTAAATTCATGAATAATATTATAACCCGGCTACTTTTATATGCTAACCATCCTACCCGCCACATTTATTTCAGGGAAAGCCTTCTCAAACCACTTAAACTGGGCCGTTCGGTTTACTTCCAATATTCTCCATTGCTTGCTGTCCTCATCCCAGGCCACATCCAAACCGGCAAAGTTTGCCTTCAAAACCTTCACCGCCTCGACGCTCAATTTCTCCAGCTCAGCCATTTGTTCCTTGGTAAACTTTGGTTTAATTTTAGACAGTTCCTCTTGTTGCGCCAGCACCTGGAACTTATCTTTTTGTCTATGTTTCATCATACCTAAAACTTCACCATTCAAAACCAGCACACGGTACCATCGTCTGATTTTCAGAACCGGCTGAATCAAAACGTCTCCCTCACTATATTTCAGAGCTAGCTTATTAAGTCGTACGATCGTCTCAGCCAGTTTTACATTCTTACCGTGAGATCCAAAGCGGGCCTTTACCATCACCGGAACGAACTCACTTTTTCTCTTTTCCAAAATCTCCGAATATCTCTTCCAACCTCGCTGTCCTCTAAAGGATACAAAGGGAATCACCGGCAACCCAGCCTCGGCAAGCAGCAATCCTTGTTCGAGTTTACCCATCAAGGGAAAAAACTTAAAACTTTCCCCATTAATAACTTTGATTTCTCTTTCTGCCGACCTCGTCTGCTCTAGGTATTCCAATATCACCGACTTCACCCCCAGCATCGATTCACCACCCCGTTTGGTAGCCGCTCTGGGGATAATCAGGTCGTATTCGTCAAGTTTTCTTCCTGTTCCCAAATCCACTATTGGTCTACCCATTTTGCTCACACCAATCCGGACATGCTCATAATTTACCTTATCCACGCCATACCCAAGCTTCACGGCCTCCTCCGCCAACCGCCTTGGCTCATACTCACCCCTAAATCTGGTTAGTATTAATATCTTTTTCATTATTTTGATTTTTTGAGTTTTTGAGTTTTTCCGAACTTTTCAACACAATACTCCAATATTTTCCTAGCTGCATTTATTTTTGTTCTTTTTTCGAACACTTTGAACTGGGGGGCCTCATTTACTTCGATGATATAAACTTTTCCATTTTCGGTGCTCCTCACCAAGTCAGTCCCGGCCACTTCCACCCCAAGGACTCTCGCCGCCGCCTCAGCTGTCTCCTTGACATCATCCGGCAAGTCCACACCAAGTGACCGTCCCAAGCTTTTATTCAATATCAACTTTTCTTCTTTCACTTGGCGCTTAAATCCTCCCAAACACTTATAGCCAACCGTCATAACTCTAAAGTCTCCATCATTCTTTATATACTCTTGCACCAAGAAACCACGGAAGACTGGTACCTTTTTATTAGCCAACCTTGCCTTTTCCTTCCTTCCTTCCAGAACGTGTTTCAGTTTCTCCAAGTCTGCCAGCTCTCTTACCCAAAAAGTTCCCATCCCGTGTCTGCCACCAGCCGACAGTTTCACAATGGCCGGTAACTCCCAAGACCCCAGCTCTTTTTCCAAGTCCTTAAAGCTCTCTACATACGCCGACTTAGGATAAAGAACACCAGCATCTGCTAATTGCCAGCTCATTACCGACTTAAATCTTCTCAATGGTCCATCAGTCATCAAGTACTCATCCACTACAGATACATTATGTTTCTTGGCGTAGAGCTGCAGCAACTTACTCCACTCCAACTCCGATCCTACAGACCGAAAGTACCACCCATCAAAGCTCTTCATGTCCATCTCCCCAAACATAATTTTATCGCCTACCAGTTTCAGTTTTCTGTACTTTACCGGCACCAATTCAATTCCCAAAACACCTGCCTCGTCTTGAAACCTTTTCTCACTCTCGTCAAATGTCAGTCTGTGTAGATATGCAATTTTCATATTCAGTTAATTAAATTCATTTACCAAACATCTTTGAAGGTGCAGAAGACTAGCCAACAACCGCACGCAGGCGGGAACCCGGTACTCCAGGGAGATCCGAGTACGGTTTTGGCGGGCTTCGAACCAATAAGATGTTTCATAATAATATTTCTACTTTCTAATTTTTACCAGACCAGGATCCACCACAAACTCTCTCAGATCCCGTCGCCCGATTAATAACTGCCTTCTCAGGTTTTTTCTGTCCGTCACACTCGCTCTGGTCTTGATTATTCTACCCTTAAGCTTGAGAGTTAGGGCAATCAGAGTTCTCTCCTCAATACCCAGGGAATTTTTTACCTTCTTTGTCCACAATACATTTTCTGGAGTCAGCAATCCTAACTCAAGCGCCAGGGAATAATCAATCGACGAGCTCCTGGCTCCGGTATCAATTTTCGCGTTTAGCTCAACCATTTTCTTCTTCCCGTTTCGTACTTTTATTTTTTCGAAGATACCCACCACCGGCTTCTCTTCCCCTATGAATCGGACTCTATTGGCGAACTTGCTGGCAAAAAGGGCCTTACCGATTTTGACCCCTTTTTCGGCCTCCTCCACTTCTAGCCCCTCAACTCTCTCCAATCTTCTCCGCAAACCAGCCATGTTCGCGATCTGAATAGACAAACCAGGCTGATCATTTAGCTCCAAGACCACCGGACCTTTTTCTTCGTCAATCAGCATGTCTACGGACAGGTAGTTTAATTTAGAAATAATCTGTGTCTCTACAGCCATCTTTAATATTTTGTTCCAATAAGGAATTGTTATTCCGTTCACTTTATTATTAGAATCCGGAAAATATTTCACCGATCTGTTTTTGTACACTCCGTGAGTCGTAATTCCCGTCGCAATATCAATCCCCAACCCGATGGCTCCTTGGTGGAGATTGGCTTTACCGTTACTTTCATCCGTTGGCAGGCGCAACATAGCCATCACCGGAATGTTATTGTAGACAATCACCCGAACGTCAGGGGCTCCACCCACCGCCAATTTTTTAAACTTTGGATGTATCTTTATTCTTTCCTCGATCATCGCTTTGTCCGGCAAATTGTTATGTGAGTACTTTCCTTCTGCGATATCCATTGAGTGCAAGATCAAATCTTCAACTTTTATCTTTTTATCGTCCACTGTCAAAAACACCCCGTTCTCCTTCGCCGCCCTTTTAACTAAGACGATTCCTTGCCCTCCAAACCCTTGAACCGGTTTAATCGCAAACCCCTCTTTCAACTTATTCCAGTTATACAGTCGGGCAGCCTTTGCGTTCCCAATAGTTCCCAATAATCCTGGATGAGCCACTCCGGCTTTTTTAAGCATCTTCTTGGTGAGTAATTTGTCATCCGCCCTACGCCGAGCACTCTTCAGATTCAGCAGCAAGTAATCAGCCGAACGGGCATTTAGACCCAATATGTCGGATAGTTTTGGCATTATTTGGATAATAGCTTTCTAAATCGCCAAACCTCTGACAACCTTAATCCTTTATATTTCCCAATGAGCAGGTCCAGCACCAGAATCAAAATTGCCGATATTTCCGGCTGCAACAGGATCTGATTCTGGATCCAAGTCGAACTCATCAGCTTATAGGCAATAAATGCCAGAATTATTGTCTCCATTGTCATCCCCAGAGATGTCGAAACGCTTCTCGTAATTTGGGTTTCTATAAACGTCTCTGCTAATAGGACAAAAATCATAATCGGGAAAATACCCACGTTCATTAATCTCTCTAAACCAATCATCGGAGACATAATTAGAAGCCCCAGCACCGCAATTGAAATTAACCAAATCAATACGGCCAATTTAGGTAAATAGGGAATCCTGGCTTTCTTTATAGCCATTCGTCCAAAAACAGCCGATGTCATCACGAAAGATAAAAGTACCAACCCAACCATCCCTCCGGTCGACACAAAAGCAATAGATAGCAACGCCGGTACGATCATTCCAAAGCCATTAACTCCGACCACTTGTCGTGAAAATGCCACCAAAGCAGCTACCAGTGGAAAGAGGAAAAGCAAAACAAGTGTGTTTGGCGACACCCCATCAGCCACGGCTTTTCGAATCGCCAGTTTCAGCGAGTTCACGACCCACCAACCCTTCACCTGTTGAGTTTCCAATAAAGTCGTTAACCTGTCCCCGTCTGCTTTGGGAACCGTAAGATCAATTTCTTGAGTCTCTTGTTGGGCAGAACCGGTCGCCACAATTTCCCCAAAAGAAGGCTTTTGAGAGTTCACTGCCAAAATTCCGACAGGAAGGCTAAAAAAACAGAGCAATGTCAGGATTATTACCATTCTTTTCATGTCACGTATTTTACCGCATATCGAGATGGCAAACCAGTCGTTTGCCCTAATAAGTTGACAAATACGTAAAATTGTTACATTCTATATCTATATTATGAAAAACTCTTACGGCCCAAGTTCGTTTGGTTTATCAAAAAAACTTCCCAATAGGCACATCAAAGCCCTATGGTTAATCGCCCTTTTGGTTATAGGCCTTCCATTGTTGGCCTTTGCCGCCAGTTTGACCACTAATCTAACCCCCAAAGCCTTCACCCCCACCGGCCAAACGATCTGCAAAGAGGCCGTCAAAACCTATAAGTTTGAAAAGCCCTGCACCTTGCCCAGTATTAGCCCAAGCAACACTCCTAGCGTTACACCCACCGGTATCGCCGGAGGTGGAGTTAATAGGGCATATTACAGTATTACTTATACTTGTATAGATGGTTATCAGGGCACGATCGACGAGAAGTCCTGCCAGTCTGGTAACAAGCTTTTGACCCAAGTGTATGCTATTTGTGGCGAACACAGCCGAATCAAAAGTCTTTCCTATGCAGACCCTTGCCGTCCGACTTTCACCACACCCACCGTTACTGTAGCTCCTAGCCCCACCACCTCTGGTCCTCAATACTACAAGACGGTAAACTACGTCTGTGCAGACGGTTACGCGGGAGTATACACATCCGTTTGTCAGAACCGAAGAGATCTCTCGGATCAGGTCATGGGTTTGTGTAAGAACCATTCAATCTGTCCCAAACCATCAGCAACACCTACCCTTACAACCACCATTATCCCCACGAGGACTATCACCCCGATTCCACCCATTACCATTACCGATACAGTTACAAGCAATGTCGCGCCAGTAATAACCACCACCGTCCTACCGGCCGGAAACATAAACTCCACCTACGGTGGCAGCGTGGACGCCATCGATGCCAATCAAAAAGATCAGCTAACAATGACCATGTCCGGGTTACCCTTTGGACTGAGCCAAGGTCCTTGCGCTTCTTTGAGCACCGGAGGCAAAATTACCTGCTACATTTCCGGCACACCGGCAAACACAGGTATTTATACCGTCAAAGTGAACGTCAAAGATAATCGTGGAGGTTCGACAGACAAATCTCTCACCCTCTCCGTGTATGAAGGACGGCCAAGTCCCACACCTCTCTTTACGCCCATCGTTCCGCCACCAATCAACTAGAAAAAGGCAACTAAAAAAAGCTCTCCGAAAGGAGAGTTCTTATTGATTCGCAGATCGGCTTCTTCTATACTCATAGTATATGGAAAATCAGAATGTTCCGCTCCAACCGGTTAACATCGAAGCCCCTTCACTGGAAAAACCCAAAAACTTTTACCAACGGCTTTCCGCAAAACAAAGAAAGTCCATCATTGTTATCATCCTCATCGCCATTTTTCTTCCGATAGTTACCGCTGTCTCCCTGCTCGCTACGAGAATCAATTCCAAAGCTTTTCTTCCCGGGAGTATCGTTACTCCCATTCCCACACGCACACCCCGCACCTCTCCTACGGTTGGCACTATCCACGGAAATCCGACCCCTCCACCCATCTCCACTCCTTCTGTTATTACACCTACTACTGTGGGCAACGTCTCACCTCAAATCACCACTACATCTTTGCCCATGGCTTTTGCCGGAAAGCCATATTCGGCTACCATGGACGCCACGGACGCAAACATCACAGACGTCTTGTCTCTGACCGCCACAGGACTTCCAACGGGTCTTACCCTCGGCTCATGTGCCTCAATTACCAACAGCGGACAAATTACTTGTACCATTACAGGCACCGCCACCGTGATCAAATCATACAACGTCCTTATCACCGCCACCGACAATCAAGGCGGTTCAATTTCCAAATACTTCCCCTTGTCTGTGGTTGTAATACCTGTACAGTCCGGCCCGGGTGGTATTGAAGTCGTCGAATAAGTCTTTCCATACAATAAACCAAACCCCGCCGGTTGGCGGGGTGATCGGTAAAGATTCTTCTCTTTTTATTTGGCGGGAGCAAAGATATCGTCATGCATCTCCCAGAACTTACCCTGCTCGCCGGCACACAGAGCTGCTTCAGCGGCCTTCTGTGCACTTGGGTGAAAGGACAAAGGGAAGCTCTTATACTCCAAGCTAATTTTACCTTTGTACTTCTCCATAATCGCTTTTACTGTTGGGAAAGCTTTCTCGCAATAAGGGCATTCAAAATCCGTGAACTCCACTATTTTAATTTTTGCATTCGACGGTCCGTCTACATAACTTTTGGCCAGGTTCATAGTCAGCCTCTTACCGCTTTCCCCAAGAGCCGCTGCGGCCTTATCCCCCGACCCATTCTTAAGCTCTGCATCAATTACACTTTCAAACGAAGATTGTGGTTGGGCTCCCACCAACATGACTCCATTTATGATAAAGGACGGGGTTCCGCTTACTCCCAAAGCCGCTCCTTCTTTCTGTTCACTTGCCACTCTTTCTGCCATTGTTCCACCATCTAAGCACTGATCAAACTTTGTCGCATCCAGACCAAATTTTTTGGCTCTAGCTTTCATGCTAGCCACATCAAGTTGTCTTTCTGGAGCTTGAACCTGTGTCGGAGCCGTCGTATCCGTTCCAGCAACGTTATTCTTCAGTCCCTCCACCTGGGAAGACAATCTCCCTACATAGAAAGAAGCCACAATTAGTAACAACACCAGGATAGGTGTGTAAAGGGTTTGTAAACCGGTTTTTTTATCTGACATAGAAGAATAATACCAGATAATTATAAAAACACTACCCCACTACAAAGTTTATTGTCTTCCCTTTAATATAAATAACCTTTTTTATTTCTCCTGAATCTAAATATTTTTTTATCTTTTCCGATTTTTTTGCTTCTTCAATCACCCGCTCTTGATATTCTTCAGGATCTATCATCAAAGTTCCTCTTAGCTTTCCATTAACTTGCACTGTCAGCAATACAGTATCACTTATCAAATATTTTTCCTCATAAACAGGAAACTGCTGTGTGTGGATACTGAAACCTCCCCCGATCCTAGCCCACAGTTCCTCAGCTACAAAAGGAGCAAACAAAGATAGCACTTTGATCATACTGCCCAAATCACTCTTCGTAATGTTGCTACCAGGTTTCGATAAAGCATTTACGGTCTCCATTAGTCTGGCAATAACAGTATTAAACTTAAATTCAGCAACATCCTCTGTAGCTTGCTTAATTAATCTATTGATTGCCTTCGCACTCTCTCCATCTGATACTTCATTATTTCCGGCATGAAGTTCGATCAGGTTATAAAACTTTTCAATAAATCTTCTGACCCCAACAAGCGATCGCTCATTCCAGACCATCGTAGCATCAAACGGACCCATGAACATAAGGTAAGTTCTAAGTGAGTCGGCTCCATACTTTTCGACAAACTCGTCTGGCACGATCACATTGCCCTTACTCTTACTCATCCTATTCCCATCGGGACCAAGAATTACTCCATGGGATATTCTCTTCTTGTATGGCTCAGTGATATTCTTTGGAACTACACCCAAGTCCCAAAGAAACTGATAAACGAATCTCGAATACAGCAAATGTAAAGTATTATGTTCGTCTCCGCCCACGTAAACATCCACCGGCAACCAGAACTCCATTTTTTTCTCATCTGCTAAGACATCTGTGTTATGGGGGTCACAATACCTCAAAAAGTACCAATCGCTTCCGGCCCAGTTTGGCATCGTATCAGTTTCTCGTTTAGCTTTCTCTCCACACTTCGGACAGGTTGTTTCCACCCACTCCTTAATGTTGGCTAGTGGTGACTCGCCCGTATCGGTTGGTAAATATTTCTCCACTTCCGGCAACACTACCGGCAAATCTGTCGCCGGTATACTTACCCAACCATCTTTCTCACAAAAAACCATAGGGATCGGCTCACCCCAGTAATGCTGTCTGCTAAATATCCAATCCCTCAAATGATACTCAACTTTCTTGGTTGCCCATTCGTTCTCAATCATCCAATTACTCACTGCTCCAAACGCCTCCTCCCGGGCTTTCATCCCGTTGAACTTCCCCGAGTTTACCATCAATCCATCCTCAATTACTTTTTCGTAGCTATCGATCAAATATGCCGGATCTTCAGGTGGCACTTCCACTTGGACAATATCCAGGCCATATTTCTCTGCGAACATATAGTCCCGTTTATCATGAGCCGCCACTCCCATCACCGCCCCTGTACCAAAATTTGCCAACACGTAGTCCCCAATCCAAATTGGTATTCTTTTTCCATTTACCGGATTGATCGCGTAGGCGCCGGTAAAAACTCCCGTCTTCTCAGACACCCCGCTGGTCCTCTCAAACTCACTTTTCTTTTTTGTTTCCTTTAAGTATTGCGAAACCTCTTGGGACACCGAAGTGCTGTGACTCTCTGAAACGATCTCTGCCACCAAAGGATGTTCCGGCGCAATGGCAATCCAGGTCACGCCATAAATAGTTTCAGGAAATTTTGTAAAGCACTGTATTTTGTGGACAGAGTTCTCTATCTCAAAATCAATATTTATCCCTTCTTTTTTTCCAATCCAGTTTATTTGAGCAGCCTTGACCTTTTCAATAAACTCCGTGTCGAGGAGACCGTTAATTAGTCTGTCGGCATAGTCTGTTATTTTTACTACCCACTGAGAAATGGTTCTTTTTGCTGTTTCAGTCCCACATCTCTCGCACTTCCCGTCAACCACCTCTTCATTGGCCAAACCTATCTTGTCCTTAGGACACCAGTTAATTGGCATTTCCTGCTTTTCAGCCAGCCCTTTTTCAAAAAGTTTAGTAAATATCCACTGAGTCCACTTATAGTATTCCGGTAAAGTTGTATTCACTTCACGGTCCCAATCAAAAGAAAAACCCAACTTCTTCATTTGTTCGTGGAAAGTGTTTGTTACCTCCTTTGTAATTTCTTGAGGTTTCCGGCCGCTTTTGATAGCGTAGTTTTCGGTGGGTAATCCAAAAGCATCCCATCCCATGGGAAACATCACATTTTTTCCCTGCATTCGCTGAAATCGAGCATAGACATCCGCCGCCGTCATGGCAAAGGCATGACCCACATGGAGGCCTGATCCGGATGGATAAGGAAACTCGGTTAGCATATAGAATTTTTCTCGGTCGTTCTCAAAATCTACACCTTTATTGCCATCGAATTCCTCATACTTCTCCGCCCACTTCTTTTCTGTTGACTTAAAATCGTAGCTCGCCATAGGCATAATTCTACCACTCCAACACCTCGTTTTTTTGAGATTTAGAGTTTTAGAGTTTTTTCTAGATATAATCAATTCAATGCAAACAGTGGTCGACGGCGTTCTGACAAACTACGAAGTATTCAACCCCGAACAAGTAAACACTCTCGTTATCCTACACGGCTGGGGATCATCTCTACAATTTTGGATCCCCATCGCCAAACAATTAAGCCCAAATCTACGAATCATTCTCCTCGATTTGCCCAGCTTCGGTTCTACTGCACCCCTTCCCAACGACCCCAACATCCCCGAATACACCCTATTCGTCAAAGCTTTTACCCAAAAACTAAAGCTCAGTCATTTCATCCTCTCGGGTCACTCGTTCGGCGGTCAGGTCACTTTGGATTATGCCCTCAAGTTTCCCCACGATTTAAAGTCAATCATTCTTGTCTCTCCGGCAGTCGTCAGAGAAAGGTCAAAATCGGCTAAGTTCAAGATTATTCTGGCCAAAGTTCTTCGTCCACTTTTCTCTATTCTGCCCAAACACAGCTTTGAAAGGTTTTTAGGTTGGTATACACCCAGAGATTACAGCAACTCAACGGAGTACCAAAGACGCGTACTCAAAAAGATTGTCGTATATGATCTTAAGCCTTTCCTTAACCAGGTCAAAATTCCTACCGATATTATCTGGGGCAGTGAGGATTTTGTCATTCCTTATATGGGCAAATATCTGGCCGAACATATTCTGGACAGTCATCTTCATGTCATTTATGGTGCCCACCACCTTCTGTACCTCACTCACCCCAAGAAGCTAGTTGACGTTCTTAGTCAAATAATCGACAGACTTTATGTTTAACCCTATCAAAACACAGCTCACCATTCTCCAGCAAGAAGGCTACTCCACCGGCCGATTTCTTAAGTGGTGGATTACTCATCCGTTCACTTATTTCATCTCCAATAAAAAACCTTTAATCCTAACCCAAAAAGTCAAACGTCTTCTGGCAATCTCCTGCACTCTCTTTGGGTTACTGCTCTTCCTCTCTATCATCTATAAGTTCTTTATTGTCTTTCCTTTCTCAGTCATCCTGTTTCTCATCGAACCATTTATATTTCTCTTTGCCGCGGTTGTTATTATCACCCCCTTCGAAAGACTCCACCGCCGAAGAACCATCAACCGTATCAGAAAGGAAGTTGTCGACAATCAAGATCTAACTGTTATCGGCATCACCGGCTCTTTTGGCAAGACTTCGGTCAAAGATTTTCTCTTTACCATTCTCTCTGGTTGCCAAGAAACCCTCAAGACTCCGGAAAGTTACAATACGATTTTTGGCATCGCTAAAGTTGTCGATTTTGAATTACTCAAAAAAACTAGGTTTTTTATTTGCGAAATGGGAGCTTATGTCCGTGGTGAAATAAAAGAACTCTGTCGCATGATACCTCCCCAATACGCCATCCTGACTGCCATTGGTACTCAGCATCTCGAACGGTTCAAGATTCTAAAGAACACCACCCTCGCCAAATTCGAACTGATCGACTCGGTAAACCCCAGTCACGCTTTAGTTAACTTAGACAATTCATTCATTACCGACCGTCTCTCGGATCACAAATATCGCGGGGTCAAAACCTACTCCATTTTCAATCCCAAAGCGGACTTCTTTGTCAAAAAATACTCCCTCTCTTCCCATGGTCTAAATTTTACGCTTGTTCACCAAGACAAAACATATTCCTACACCTCTGTATTATTTGGCACCAGCAATCTTTACAATCTCGCCGCCGCTATCTCCATGGCTATGATGATAGAAGTTCCGGAAGAAATTATTTTGGAACAAATTGCCAAGATTAATTCTTCACCCCACCGTCTGGAGTTAAAAAAGATCAATATAGCCACCTTGATAGATAACGCTTTTTCGAGCAATGAAGAAGGCTTTACCACCCTGATTAATGATCTATCCAAACTACCTGGGAAGAAAGTCCTCATCACCCCCGGTATCGTCGAGCTGGGCATTCGTACCGTCGAAGTTCATCAGAAACTAGGTCAGCTGTCATCTACGGTTTTCGATAAATTCATTCTCGTCGGCAAATCCCTCCGCACCCTCAGTTTCGAGCAAGGCCTAAAGAAACCGGTCACTTACATCCCGAACTCCACCAACCTCTGGCCTCTTATCGAAGAACTATCCCAGGACTTCGGCTGGATCCTTCTCGAAAACGACCTCCCGGACACCTTTTAAACCTTCCCTCCCTTTAGCCCCAGATTTGCAAACCCGGCCAAAATATTGCTCTCAAAAGTATTTATTAAGCCCTTCTTGCTTTCTTTTTCTTCCAAGGCAAAGTTCACCAATTTGATCACCAGTTCCTCAAAGGTTACTCCGCTGGCTTTCCAAAGATAGAAGGCAAGGGAACCAGGCATGGTATTTATTTCATTAAAGTAAATTTTGCCGGACTTCGAAACCATATAGTCAACCCTCGCGATCCCCTTACCACCAATAGCTCGAAAATAATCCTTAGTATATTTCTCAATTTTTTTAATTATCTCCGGCTTCACATCGGCTGGAATGAGTCTCTTAGCTCCAGCCATACCTTTTTGTTTCACCTGACCTTCATATTTATCAGAAAAAGATAATACTTGACTGCTGGCCATAGGGTGCTCCGTCGTAGACACTTCGTATGGCCCGTTTCCCATGATTGAAATATTCACTTCTATAAAGTCATTGAGAGCCTCTTCGATTATTACTCTTCGGTCATAACAAAATGCCACTTCAAGTGCGTCATCCAGACCTTTTTCTTTCTCCACTCTAGATAAGCCTATACTCGACCCCAGTCCTACCGGCTTCACCATTACCGGAAACTTAATGGCCTTCTTGTCCAACGCCAATATTTTTTCTCCTTTTATTACTAATCTGTCTGCCAAAACATCGATACCAATCGACTTAGCAATAATTTTGGCTAAGTATTTATCAATCTTCACAGCACTTGCCGTCACTCCACAACCCACATAAGGAATACCGGACATCTCAAAGAGCCCTTGAAGTGTCCCATCTTCTCCACCCCGACCATGCACCACAGGGAAGATGACATCGGGCTGCTTCTCCGTCATTCCAAAGTTCCACAAACCTTTCTGGAGGACCCCTCGCTCCGCTTCCGGCGAAAGAATTATTTCTTTGGCTCCACTGAGAAGCTTCTTATTATTTGTATACGACTTAGAATCCAGAAACTTATCATCCCCCAGATACCAACTTCCGCCTTTACTGATATAGACCGGCATAACTTCGAATCCCGCCTTTTTCAAAGCATGCATTACCTGCCACGCCGTCACTACCGCCACATCATGCTCCGGACTCACCCCGCCATACACCACCATTACTTTTTTTTGATTCATTGTTATATTTTAATACACCAATATCCCCCTACCGGCAAAGAATCTTTTAAAATCTTTTTCGGCTATTTCACAGTTTTCTTGGGACTCACCAAAAAACCCGGATGGGTTATGTAAAAACAAAGTTTTTCTTTCATCATCACTCCATGTCATCAAAACCAAGTGTCCTCCTTTATGTTCAGGTGTGTGGACTGGTTTTCTAATACTCGCACTCACCGAGACTATAAAATAATTTCCCTTTTTTAGCTCCCTCTTTATTCTCCAAAGTGTCAAAAATCTTTTGAATACTTTAGCTTTCAATTTCAGTTCTTTTTTAAGAAAGATAATAAATGGCTCATAAAACAAACCATCAATTGCTTTTCCTTTTTTGATATACCCGCCATATTCTTCACATTTTTTAGCCAGTTCAATAGTTTTATATTCTTTTCCAAACTTTCTCATGAGTATCATTTTTAGACAAGCCATTCCACAAACGTTCCAGCTCCAAAGTTCATACTCTGCAGGAGTATTAGCCCCCGACTTTTTCCACCTTGGATCTTCTCCGGCTTTTATCGTCCCTTCGATTATTTCATCTACTAGCTCCGCAGACTCCCACTGGGAAAAATAGGGAATTTGTCTAAGTAGTTTAGTCATCCACCCTTTCGATGATTGCCCCTAGTCTGGTGTAGGTTTCAAACACGTTAGGATATCTCCTCCTTAGAATATCCACTCCATGTATTTCCGTAGTCACCGGATCACACAGAGCCGCAATAAAAATTGCCTTACAAGCTTGAATCACGCTGGGCGACACAATTACTCCACCTTTAAATTTTACTGGTCCCGTCACTATTACCCTCTCCGGGTCGGAGACGAATATATCCGCCCCCATCGCATTCAGTTCTCTCACAAACTCCAGTCCGGACTCATACATCCAGTTTTTTAGAAGCAATCTCCCTTTAGTCTTACTGGCCAGTACCGCCATTACCGGGATCGCATCCACCGGAAATCCTGGCCAAGGTCTAGGATAAAGTTTGGGGAGGCCGGGCGCCGCGAGCGGTACTCCAGAATTTACAGTATCAACTTCCAACCCACCGTTTTTACTAACAACCAAGTCCAATCCCTCTCTGTCAATCTTTATATTAAAAAGCTCAAACCAATTGATCATTCCGTTCACTATCTCAGGCATGTTTGCACCTTTTATACAAATCTTTCCGTCCGTTACCGCGGCCGCCACGATTAGACCGGCCACGTCGACAAAGTCAGGGCCCGGTTCATAGACTGCACCACCTAGTTTCTTCTTTCCTTTTATCGTCACCCTATTTGATCCTATCCCGTCAATTTCTGCCCCCATACTTTTTAGCATTCTTAACAACTCACTCACGTGAGGTTCGCAGGCGGCATCAATAATCACAAAGTCGGAATTTGTTCCGGCCGCATACATCATCAAATTTTCTGATGCAGTCACGCTCGCTTCCAGTTGCCAAATATCAACCAATTTTGCATACTTCTTAGGTGCAGTAAATTTTACATAACCGTCTTCATATTCAAATTTCACTCCGGCCTTCTTAAAGGAGTCCAGGTGTGCCGCAATCGACCGCATCCCCAAATCACATCCACCGGGTAGCGGAATTTCCGCTACTCCAAAACGGGCAAGTAGAGGTCCTGCAAACATCAGCGAGGCCCTAAATTGGCCACCCAGTGCACGATCGACTCTGTGATACTTTACTCTTGCGCAATTTATTTTTATTTCCCCATCCATACTTTGGTCAACATTTGCACCAAGCAATTTAAGTATCTGCAAAATCTTCACCACATCACTCGTCCCAGGCACATTTTTATACGTTATCGTTTCATTGGTCAGAATTGAGGCCGGTAATACCGCTACCAGCGAGTTCTTGTTTGGAATAGGTCGGACAGAACCCTCCAGCTTTCTGCCTCCGGTAATCCTTAGCACTCCGTTCATGTTCTTATTATCTCATGGTCATATCTTTTGCTAAAATTAGCCTGTGAATCCAAAAGACAGCGCCGCGCTCAGAAAAATAGCTCAGGCATACTCTCAAATTTTATCCACTCCTTTTATCCCCCAACCCAGAATCAACTTCATCAAATCGTTCATAAAGGAGTTGCCTTTCGAAGTCGTCGAAAATAATTACGCACTTATCGTTAAAGTTCCTGGTTTGTCCTCAAAAAAACTTGTCTTGATGTCTCATCTTGATCACCCAGGAATCATTGTTAAAAACAGACGAGAAGGTCTTTGTCTGGGTTCACTTTTTCCGGACAGACTACAAAAGATAATTTCCAAACAAGGTTTTATCCCTTTAGACATTTACTCCCCAACAGGCACTTTACTTACTCAAGGGAAATTAATTGGTCTTAGAGGTAAGTATCTACAAAAGGCCGTACTGGACATTCCCACCAAAGTTCCCACCAATTCCTCTGCCTACTACCAGATAAGCTTATTCCGAGAAAGCAAAGAGTTTCTGTCGCTATACGCAGCCGATAACGATGTCCCCACCATTTGTATGCTCCATTTACTACGAAATATCCCCACCAAACCCGCTTTTACCCTCTATTTTGTTTTTACTTTTTATGAAGAAGTCCATCAAATTAGTTCCTTTCATTTGGCCAGAAAAAATTTACTCCGTCTCAGCCCAGACGACCTAGTCTTAAATATGGAATGCAAAAAAGTTGATAACAATGTGCACAACCCACCAAAGAATCGGTTAGATTATAACTCTGGTGTAATTCTCCAACCCAACGAAAAAGATTGTCTCTATGGCTATCGGTTTACTTCACCCAATCTTTTGGAACGACTGGTTCTCCGGGTCTGCCAAAAAGCCAAGATACCTTTGCAATATGGTTTAGGTTTGGGTTCTAGCGATGCCCGGCCTTTCTCCAATTTCAAGATCACTCCTAATCTTTGTACACTGGAAGTACCCAACCGTTTCAAACACAACTGCGATGACCAGGGAAATATTGTTTTGGAAAAACTCTACAAACAAGACTTGTTTACCATGTACCAAATCATTTTCTCTTTGATATTCACCAAAGGTACTCACCTGGCTGACCTTTCAAGCTCCAAAAACATATTCTTGTCTGATCGGCACAAAATCCACGACCTGGTTACCAATTCCCAAGCCATGTCCAGAAAAATCCGATTAAACTACCGACTCGAACTAGCCAATCAGATTAAAGTCATCACCAAGCAGTATTACCCCACCAATATATTTTTCTTAGTTCTTGATATCGTCATGAATTTTGTTTCGTATCCATACTACTTATTTCTAACGATCCTCAAACTCTCCTAAATATCTAATCTCATCTTCAAGTGCCAGCCCTATTGTCTCCTTTGCCCTTTTCACGATCTCGTCTCTTATTGCCAAATAATCTCTTGCCTTTGCCCCGCCGGTATTCACGATAAAGTTATGATGATCAGGAGAAATCATTGCTCCACCCACTTTGTACCCCGTCATGTTTAGAATATGTTCGACAATATACCCTGTTGCCGTGGTCGGATATCCGAGTATTTCCCGGTCTTTTTCCGAGATGTTCTTGAACACACACCCTGCTGAGTAAAACGGCTGAGAAGACTTTCTTTTTCTCCATTCGCCAGCCACACTTCTTGCCTTTTCCACGTCCCCTTTTCTTAAACTTAAAACCACTTCCAAAACAATTTCTCCTGATTGATGGAGTCTCGAAGAATCGTACTCAAATCGCATGCTCTTAGCCGGTATCTTGATCACGTCACCAGGCTTGGTCAATAGCACCACATATTTAACTATCTCCGAAAACACATGCCGCCCGCCGTGAATATTGTTAAACACAGCCCCACCCACTGTACCCGGTATCCTGGAGTACCACTGCAAACCAGTGATCTCCTGATCAAATAGGTGAAACATTGCCACCTGGAGATTCACACCACTATCAATAGCCACTTCCACATCTGGGTATTCACTTTCATCATAATCCAAATCAGAAAAATCATAGCGCATCGTCCCCATCTTCGATCCCACCCAACGCGGATCAATCGCAATGTTCCTGTGTTTCTTAAATCCAAAAATATTTTTTTCCCTTACCTCCATCTCCCCACCACAGTTTTTTACGACAAGTCCACGAACTCCCTTATCAGAAACAAGAATGTTACTACCGCCACCAATTATCGTCACCGGCACTTCAAAACTTCTAGCCAGTCGAACGGCCTTTATCAGCTCACCGGAATTATGCGCCTCATAAAACAAATCAGCCGGACCACCGATTTTCAACGTTGTGTGAGTAGACAAGGGCTCATCTAACTTAACCCTCTCCGGATCCAAACTCTTGATTAACCCGTCAAAATTACTCAAGCCATATCATTCTAGCATTCATTCGTCATTGCGAGTTTCGTACTCGAACCGTGGCAATCTCACTCCATCGTTGCAGTATAATCGATCTCATGGAACGAACATATATCAAAAACGTTAGAGAACATCTAGGACCTATCTCGGTCTCCGGCTTTGCTCAAATCATCAGGAAACAAGGTGGTATCGCCTTCGTCGTCCTTCGCGACATTACCGGTATCATCCAGACAGTAATTCTCAAATCAAACACTGAGAGTTTCGAAATTGTCCAAAATCTTTCTCTCGAATCAGTCATCACCATCACCGGAGAAGCCAAAGAAAACACTCAAGCACCGGGGGGCGTCGAGATTTTAGTAGAAAAAATTGAAGTTCTTTCCAAAGCCCAACCGAAGCTTCCGATCCCCGTAGACGAAAAAGGCGAAGGCGAAACCAACTTAGACACTCGTCTTGACTGGCGTTACCTTGATCTCCGTAAAGAGAAAAACACCTTGATTTTCAAGGTTTGGACCCTCATGGATCAGGTCTACACCAACTTTCTTACCGATCAAGGTTTTATCCAGATTCACTCTCCCAAATTGATGAGCACCCCAAGCGAAACCAAAGCTGAACTTTTTGAAGTTAAATATTTCGAAGCAAAAGCCTATCTTGCCCAATCTCCTCAGTTTTACAAACAGATGGCTCAAGCTGCCGGTTTTGAAAAGGTTTTTGAAATTGGTCCCGTCTTCCGGGCAGATCCTTCCTTTACCTCTCGCCACAATACCGAATTCACCGGCTATGATCTAGAAATGTCCTTTATCAAATCTCACGAGGACATCATGCAGCTGGAAGAAAAACTTCTAATAGAAATTATCAAGGTAGTAAATGAAAAATACGGACACGAGATAAAATCTATCTTCAATCGGGAAATTCCCATCCCTATCATGCCCTTCCCCAGAATTACTTTTGCAGAAGCCAAGGCTATCACCAAAGGTCAGGGTGTGTCGGCTGAAAAACCATCAGACATGTCGGCCGAAGAGGAAAGAGTTCTTGGGACTTATGTCAAAGAGAAATATAACCATGAATTTGTCTTTATTACCGACTATCCCATTGAGGGCCGTCCCTTCTATCACATGAGACATGAGGATAACTCCAAGCTTACCAAAAGCTTTGACTTACTCTGGAATGGTCTCGAAATCACCACCGGTGCCCAACGCGAACACCGCTATGATGTCCTCAAGGCTCAAGCGATCGAAAAAGATTTGGATCCCGAAGGCCTTGCCGGTTATCTAGACTTCTTCAAGTATGGCTGCCCGCCCCACGGCGGTTTCGGAGCTGGTCCCAATCGCTTTATCATGAAAATGCTCGGGTTAGATAATATTCGCGAAGCCACCTACATCTACCGCGGCGTCAAACGCCTCACACCGTAGCTAATATACCCTCACCACACCAAATTCTTCGGTGTTCATAAAATGATAATATTAGACCATGAAAGTTTACAGACATATTATCGTTCCCGTAACTCTATCAGCTTGTATTGCCACCAGTTTTGGCATCTTGCTTCAAAATTTCATTGGCAAGGAATATTTTCTTGAAGATATCGGAGGAATCGGATGGCTACTTGGAGTCGTCGGCACAATTTATACACTTGTGGCCGCTTTTACTATGGTCGAGGTTTGGAATCAATTCAATAACACCAGCAAACTTATTTCCAATGAAGCTAAATCAATTATTTCCCTCTGGAACTACACCGACTATCTCAACGACAAAAACATCGACCAAAAGATGCAAACATCTCTCCTGGCTTATCTCGACCAAACACTAACCAAGGAACACGATCAAGCCTCAAAAGGAATTAGATCGCTTCAACCTTCCCAGGAAATTATCACTATTCGAAAAGTAATCGACGAAATAGAATTCGATGACAAACGGGATGCCAGTATTTTTCCTATTCTCACCCAAGCATATGAGGAACTGTCCACCGCTAGAAATGATCGGATAGAGGCCGGTGTTACCCGCCTTCCCGCTATGATCAAAATATTCTTCATCTCCCTTTCCCTAATGCTCATGGTCAGCTATATTTTAGTCGGATATGTTCACCTCCCCCTATATATCATTCACACCATTTTTGGCGCTTCAATCATTTCTCTCACTTACAAAATAATATTTGATCTGGATAACCCATTTGATGGCTTCTGGAATATTGATTATTCTGCCATGACACAAGCCAAAGAATATATCACCAACAACCGACATTAGTACCGATGTCGTTCTCATACTAAATTTGGGAAACTTCCATGAAGCGATCCCCCTACCGCATCAAACACCTAGTCACCTGCAAGGACCATCCTTACAGGTCGTGACACTGTGTCACTGTGGTACCGTGGCACTATATAATAGACGCATCATGGATAACCAAGCTACTCTCGAAAAAGTCATCTCCCTCGCCAAGCGACGTGGTTTCATTTTTCCTGGGTCGGAAATCTACGGCGGTCTAGCGAATACCTATGACTTCGGACCTCTCGGCACCGAACTTAAACGAAACCTTATCAACCTCTGGTGGAAATCTTTCGTTACCGACCGTTCGGATATGTACGGTTTGGACACCTCCATTCTCATGAGTCCCAAAGTTTGGGAGGCTTCAGGTCATACGGCTAACTTTACAAACGTCATGATCGACTGCCTTACCTGTCACTACCGTACCCGAGCCGATCACCTTATCGAAGATAAAGTCGAAGATATTGGTAACGTCGAAGGCAAACCTCTCGAAGAACTGGACCAAATCATCAAAGACAACGAAATCGAATGTCCCAAGTGCGGCAGTCAGCATTGGACCAAAACCAGAAACTTCAATCAGCTTTTCGAAACCCAAATCGGTATTATCACCGAAGGCAAAAATACCGCCTATCTTCGCGGTGAACTGGCTCAGGGTATGTTTGTTGACTTTAAACAGGTTCTAGATTCACTCCACCCCAAACTTCCCTTTGGTCTCGCTCAATCAGGCAAAGCCTTCCGAAACGAAATCACCATGGGCAAGTTTACTTTCCGTACCTTAGAGTTTGATCTGGCCGAATTCGAATATTTCGTGAAGCCGGCAGATTGGGAAACACATTTTGAATATTGGAAAAAAGAAATGTATCAATTTGCCTTATCTGTCGGTATACCCGCGGAAAAACTTCGCTGGAGATCACATTCCAAAGAAGAACTTAGTCACTACAGTTCGCGCACCGAAGACCTCGAATATGAATTTCCGTGGGGCTTCAAAGAAATGTTTGGTCTTGCCTACCGCACCGACTTCGATCTCAAGAATCATATCGAAAAGTCCGGCGTCGACCTACGCTATACCGATCCATATACTCAAGAAAAGTTTATCCCCCACGTCATCGAGCCCACTTTTGGCCTTTCCCGCCTTCTCACCATTATTCTCATGAACGCATACTTCGAAGACTCAGAGAAAAACCGGGTGGTCATGAAGTTTCCGAACCAGCTCTCACCCTACCAGGTCGCCGTTTTTCCACTTCTCGGGAACAAAGACGAACTCCTCAACAAAGCTCGGGAAGTCGCCGCCTCTCTCAGGGGCCAATTTCGGGTTGCTGTTGACGAAAGAGGCAACATCGGCAAACGTTACTTTACTCAGGACGAAATCGGCACCCCTTTCTGTATTACTGTCGATTTCGACACGCTTAAAGATAGCTCTGTGACGGTCCGAAACCGCGATACCATGACTCAGGAGCGGATCGCCATCGATAATCTTCCCGGTTTCCTACTTGATCATCTATCTTAGACGTGTTACACTATAAGACGATGAATCTAACTTTTGCCAAATCATATCATCACAACTTTCTCTTTTTTGGGAGAGGGTTGTCTTGATTTCTTGTCAAAACTGAAGCTAACCCCCTCCTAATAAGGAGGGGTTTTTGTATCCCCATACCCAATTACAGAAACCAGTACTTTGACAAGGAGAAAGTTATGCGTAGATTGTTGGATTATTTTTCGAACGGAATTACTTCTAGTACGCTTCAGACTGTCGGCATGGAGGTTGAAACCCAGTTCGTAACCGAGTCGGGAGAACCAATCTCAGTAGATACTTCCCAGGCCATCCTTCGCAGGCTGTCGAAATTCCCAGGCTGGAAAGTCAACAAAACAAAGGGCAATCTCATTACAGAGCTCGCTGGGGATACTGGCGCATTTTTTTCATATGAGCTAGGCCGTCACAACATTGAGTACTCCAGCGCTCCACTGTCAACATCGCATATTCCCTCCCTACCTCAAATTTCTCTTTACAACCTCTATTTTTGTGCCAAAAAATTCGGCGCCTATCCCTATTTTGGTCCGATCCTGAAAGGTACAGAGGACCTTCTTGTTATTCCAGACGAACGTGATGCTAATTGGCTCAAACTTGACGGCCGTGAAGCCCTTGCCCCGCTGGCGCGCACCTCATCTGTCCAGTTCACCATCTCTGTTTCGCCAAGTGATGCCATAAGTATTCTCAACGACCTGGGGTCGAACATGGGTAAGTTTCTACCCAGTTATCCCCAGGATCAAGTCTGGAAAGAATATGTCGCAAGCTCCAAAGCCAATTATCGACCTGACAGGTATGGTGGCCCTCTGATCTTTGCCAATCTTGAAAATTATTGTGAGCTTCTCAGCCGTCACGACGTGATACAAGGAACTACTCTCGTGCCTTTTTCCAAGGCCCAAAACCTTGATATCCCTCTCTACCTCCGCAGTATCTGGTGGCACTTCCGACTCAAACGTTACGGAAACAGCCTCTGTATCGAAGTCCGTCCGCTACCGCGACTCGAAGATTCAAATTTCAACAGCCAATTCAAATTTGTTAAAGATATCTTCAGTCCGTATCGCACCCGTCGACCCGGCCACTATTCCGGTCCGGGCTGGGGACACTAAACTACTATTTACCGCACCAGTAATGGTGCGGTTTTTATATCAACCCCAAATACTTCCTCATCCCTTCATAGAAGGTCATCACCGAATCCAGATCTACCCACTCATCAGCTGAGTGAATCTCCCCACCCAGCGGCTTATGCATCAGTACCGGTGCCTTGGTCTGGGCAAAATGTCTGGCGTCAGACGCACCGTAAGTTTGTTTCACCGAGATTTTCTTCCCAAACACCTCTTCCATAACTCCAATATATTTTATAACTTCCGGATCATTTATATCTGTGAAGGTTGGAAGTCCAGTCGACAGTTTGGAAACTTCCATCTCCAGTCCCAGAGCCTTTATCTTTTCCTCCACTACCGAGATAATACTTTCGATCGAATCCGTCTCTGGATACCTAAAGTCAATTTTCATTTCTGCTTCTGGACATACCTGATTTGTCGAAACACCACCATTAATTGTGCCAAGATTCATTGTCGTCTTCCAACTTTCGGTTAGATTGTTGTCACCATAAGTTTTTAGTAACTCAGACCCCAGCTTAATCAGAGAATCAATTGCGTTCTTACCCAGCCACGGCCTCGAAGCATGGGCCGGTTTTCCCCTGGCCACCAGTTTTAGTTGACACACCCCTTTTGCTTTATCAACAAAGTTAAGATTCTCTCCCCCGTCGGGAACTATTAATATTTTTGGGGCAAATCCACGCTCCGCCACCACCTTCGCTCCTTCCAGCCCTCCAACCTCCTCATCGGTGGTAATCATCAGACAAAAATCAACGTTCTTCTCTTTAGCTTCGTTCAAAAGTGCCACTCCCAACGGGATCGAGAACTTCATGTCACAAGTGCCCCGGCCAATAGCTTTACCGTCTTCTACTTTCATCTCAAACTGGTCATCCCTTCCGGCCACCACATCCATATGCACCATATAACAGTACTGGGGCGAATCACTTTTTTTCACCGACGCTATCATGACTTCGGCTTTTCCATTATAAATTCTCTGAACATCAACCCCTTCCACAATCAAGTCTTGGACATAATTTATAGCCTTTGAATTCTCTTGAATTTCTCCCGATAGCGTCTTCATCGCCACCAAGTCTCTCAGTTGTTTTGTTAAGTCTTCCTTAGTCATTTTGTTTAATTAGTTTTATTGCATCTTCCACAAATAATGTTTTTTGTTCCCCTGACCTCATGTTTTTAATTGACACCTTTCTTGCCTGCACCTCGTCACTGCCAATCATCACCACGTATGATATTCCCTTTTTATTGGCATATTTAAGCTGCTTGTCGATTTTACAGTCCTCAGGATACAACTCCGTATTTATCCCGGCCGACCTGAAAGACTGCGCCGTTTCCATCGCCACAACTTTCTGATCGATCGAAAAAGCAACAACCAAAACACTTGTTTTCGTTTGTGTGGTTGGGATCAAGCCCAGTAACTCAGCCGCTTCCACCGTTCTATCAAATCCGAAGGCAATGCCAGTACCCGGAACTTTTAGTCCTGTTAGCCTCTCCATCAAACCGTCATATCTTTCACCACCCCCGACAGAACCCGCCGTGTAATCTTCGATCACTATCTCCCATATCGGACCCTGAGAATAAGAGAATGATCTGGCCAGCGTGGGTTCGAATCGATAATACTCGTTACCAAAACCGGATTTTTCAAGATACGTAACGATCGTTTTTATTGTTTCGTCTGGCTTGATGTTTTGTACCTGTTCGAGATACATATCTGCTTGAATTTTTCCGATCCCTTTACTCAGCATATCCTCAATCACCCCAGCTTCGCCAATCTTTTTGAGTTTGTCTATCGCCACAATTGCTTCATACGGGATTCCTTTCATTAGGTCCCTGCTGTTGAAAATCAGCACTGGTTTCTTAAAACCTAATGACAAATAAGTATCCAGGTTCTCTGCCATCACCTCAGCGTCAGCCGTCGCCGTAGCAATCCCAAATATATCTAAGTCGAACTGAGTAAATTCCCGATAACGTCCTCGCTGGGGATTCTCAGCCCGAAAAACAGATTGACACTGATAACGGCGAAATGGCATCACAAGAGAGTTCAGGTTATTAGCCACGTAACGACATGTCGGTACGGTCTGGTCATAGCGTAACATCACCTCGCGTCCACCATTATCGGTAAATTTGTAAAACAGTTTTTCATCTTCCCCTATTTCACCCTCAAACAGAGCAAACGGCTCAAGCGTTGGTGTTTCAATCGGTTCATATCCCCATCGTTCAGCCACCTCAACCATTTTGTTTTTCACCCATTGTCGCTTAACCGTTTCTGTCGGCAAAAAGTCACGGAATCCTTTTAATGTTTGTGTGTTTGTCATTTTATTTATATATTCTGAATCTATTTAATAATACCTCCTACAACCTCCAAAAACGAAAAAACCTCCATCTGGGGAGGTTTATGTCGATTTTATTAAGTGCGCGTTAAACCCTCCCAAAAGTATGGCTCAGAAAGGTCCAATGATAAGCAGACACAAACCAGTTCATGCCGATATTCTATCACAAATTCCTACAGCTTCTTTAGGCGTTCTGAGATCTCCAGCTCTAGGAAAGTTATGAGGTTTTCTACGTCCGCTATATCCGTCCACGGATGCATGGCCACAAACCTAAAGGCGGATCTCCCGTTGTCTACTTCGTCGTTAGTGGATACATAGTATCCATATTTTTGGTCCACTGCCTGCTGCACATCCCTCACCAAACGTCCGTATCCTTCTTTACTTAACCCGAGATTGTTATTCAAACCAATCAGCAAGGTGTTTAGTTCCGGCACATGCAATGGTCTAAGCAAAGTAGAAGCCTTCACTCGATTAAAGCAGTATTCTGTCAGCTCGAGTGTGTGATCGAGTAGAGCCGCAAAACCATCTTTCCCTAATAGTTTCTCAGTTGCCCAAGTAGCCATCACCCCACCGGCCCCCAGTGATCCTTCCACTCTAGCCGCGAAGCCAAAGTTTCTGTTTTCAGGGTCCCCCAACAGTCCTTTATTATCTTCAGGTTGCAAATATCTGGCACTTTTCTGGATCAGTGCGTGATCTTTTCGATTTTTAAATAGCACCGCTCCGGCTTGATACGGTACATAAAGCATCTTATGTGGGTCAACGGTAATTGAATCGGCCCTATTAATACCCTTGAACAAGTCGCCGCGACTAGATAAGATAAAGGGTCCTCCATAAGCCGCATCTATGTGTAAATGTGTTTTTGTCGCCGATGCCACGTTAGCCAAACCTTCCAGGTCATCAACTTCAGCCGTCTCCGTCTCACCCGCCAAGCCTACTAACGCCAACACATGTTCGCCCTTTCGGTTAATCTTCCAGATCGCTTTTTTTGCCTCTTCGACGTCAGTTTTGTATCCTTTTCGGGGTAGTAGTGTAAGTACTACATTTTCTGTACCTAGTATCACACAAGCCTTATCAATCGAATAATGTCTCATGTCGTTTACCAAGACATGCATCACAGTCCCGGGTTTCCACTTACCGACTTCCTTTAGTTCTTTAATTTTCTTTTCTCTAGCTACCCACAATGCTGCCAAGTTCGCTAGAGTTCCGTCAGTCACTATATTTCCACTTGCTTCTCTCTTGTCATATCCAAACATGTCGATAAGCCAGTCCACAGCTTCAAGCTCCATTTTGTGTTCAGACATCGAGACTTCTTTGACTATTGTATTGGTGTTCATATATGCTCCCACCAGGTTAGCCAAAATACCCACCTTACCTCCACTGGGATGAATTTGACCCATAAATTTATGGTCAAACCTTCTGGTAGATGACTCTCTCCGTAACAACTCTCCCATTATTTCAACTAGATCGTCTGAGTCTTTTGATCTTGACAACCAGTTCTGCGAATTCTCATCCATCTTCTCAATATCACCGCCCGTCGCGTATATCTGTGCCATCACCCTAATAGTATCTGCCCCCAGCTGTGCCAACTTCTCCGAGGTTTCCGGCCTTCTGGGGTCAGCAAAATACTCTCTTGCTTGTTCGAATTTTTTGTTCATATTTATTATTAATTACTATTTTTGCTTACAAAAAAACACCCGTAGGTGTTTTTCCACTAAATATCTTCCCTGCTATATTCCATCTAATCCAAATGTACTACATCCATAAAATTTGTCAATTGGTCATCGACCGCCTCTGAATCTGCGATCTATACCCTGAATGGCTTCAGCCACGTCAGGCTCTAGCACACCACTCACGATCTTTATCGGTGCTAGCAGTGTTCCCTTTTTTAATTTTCCAAGTAAAAGCACAGGGAATCCATCCTTGTCGCGGTTTCGGTCAAAGCCACATGGCACAAAACCGAGATTCAGACACTCCATAATACCAGTCGTATTGGCCGGGCTGGCGCCCAGTGGCACCAGAGTAAACTGAGAACTCGACTCTGCTTCTCTAATAGCCATTTCGAACTTGACTCCAGCTCTGTCTGGCACAATCACCGAAAAAGGCAGTTTGTCAGCTACCGTCCACTTCATTTCCTTGGTTGACTCACCCGACCTGATCGACAAATCTCCGCCAAAACTTCTTCTTGACATTGCCACCGCAGTTCTCAGGAGCAGCTCACGGCTAGCTCTATCTTCAGGCAAAAATGCAGATAGTCCACAAGGGATTAACTGAGATGAGGAAAAAACGAACATTTCTTGCCTATTAGGATTTCCGTGATTAAACGCTGGCACCGCCGCTTGAGGATTCAAACCCAAATGTCTAAAACAAACGATTTGGGTGGCTTCTCCCGAGGGCACACCACCGAACTCATCCGAAACTCTCACTTCAGCTACCAGTGGGGAATCCGCATTCATCATGTGATGTTGCGCAGCCAACAACATCAACAGTCCTCCCACCCCGTTTTCCAACGACACGGCCCTTCCCACCTCTACACTCCCATCCGACTGCCTTACCAGTGCCGCCGATCCAATCGGTCTATCGCCTTTCATCGCAAACCATAGTCTGCAGTTTCCCGATGCAATATCCCGCAAAAGAGAGTCTCTTCTTTTGGTAATTCCGTGTTCAACGTACATGGCAGAAAGTAGCTGCGTCAACCACTCCGCTTGGATATCTTGTGGCAAATTATCTTCAGGACTAATTATCAATACTTCCTTTGATAACTGCTCGGTTTTTCGCTCTATCACCGACTCCACCTGTTCTTTATTCATATCATTTAGTTTGTATTTTAATAACAAAAAACCCTGGTCAAACCCCAATAAAATATTGGAATTAGACAAGGGTCTTTTAACAAGACGGTACCACCTTGTTTCTTCACCCTCTCACGATGGTGAACTTCAAAAGTGCTCTGTTTTCCACTAGGGTGACACACTCATTTTCTATGACGGGAAAGACCCGGACCTTGTTACCAATGTCTGCTCAGGAGGGTTAATTCAACGAATAAAGTCCGGCTTGCTTTCACCACCCGCAAACTCTCTGTTGTCACCTTTTTTCGCCTACTACTTCTCCTTCAACGCATTTATTAATCTTTTAAAGAATACACAAATTTACCAATTTCATCAGCCCGTGTCAATGGCTGTGTAATTTTTCTATCTTATTTTACCAACTTCAAATACTTCCTCTTCCCTATGCGCACCACGTTTTCACCTTGATTTAGAGGTAGTTCAGCTTCTCCATCAATCCGTTTCTCGTTCAGATAGATTGCCCCCTCCTTGAGTAAGGTTTTGAACTCCGTGTTGCTAGTCACCAAACCATTGGCCAAGACATAAGCCGCCAGTGAAGCTTCTGCTCCCAGCACCGGTACTGCAAAATCAACTTTAATCACTGGTGCGTCAGTTCCAGCCATCTTCTCCACCACCGTCTTCCTAAAGTGCTCCTCCGCTAGCGCCACCGCTTCATCACCGTGTAGTTCCCGTACGATGATATTTGCCAATTCCTTCTTGAGGTTCATCGGATTCTCTCCTTTTTCCAGACGGGCATTTGCGTCATCGATTACCGTTTGCTCAGCATTTGTTCCCATCAGGTAGTATGTGAGTAACACGTCGTCCGCAATCGACATAATCTTGCCATATATCTCTTCAGGTGAATCCTCGATCCAGATGGCGTTACCCCAAGACTTACTCATCTTGCGACCATCAGTACCGGGTAAAAATCCATTGGCCAAGACAAATGATTCCTTGCCCCTTAGGTTTTTCTGTAGAGTTCTTCCTGCTTGCATATTAAAAGTCTGATCGGTCCCTCCAAGCTGAATGTCCGTGTCCATAAAGTAGCTGTCGTAGCCTTGCATGATGGGGTATAACACTTCCGGCAAACTCACAGGCTTACCTTCAGTCAATCTTTTCTTAATGAGTTCCCTGCTAATAAAGTCATTCAAAGAAAAATTCCGAGTAAGTTTCAACACATCACCAAAGTTCAGCTTACTCAGCCACTCGCTATTGTGATGCACCTGTACTTTGGAAAAATCCAGAAACTTCGCCGCTTGACTCTTGTATGTCTGGAAGTTCTCTTCGATCTGTTCGTCGGTCAAAATCGGTCTCTCCGCTTCTTTGTCGGATGTATCTCCCACTTTAGCGGTAAAGTCCCCGATCAAAAATGTCACGTTGTGACCGAGATCTGCAAGGATCTGTAATTTCCTTAATGGAAAGGCGTGTCCCAGATGGATCCTTGTGGCCGTTGGATCAATCCCTAAATAAACATTAAGTTTCTTATCCGAATACAATAATTTACCCAGCTCTACCCGGCTGGGAATAATATTTTCAACTCCCCGAGTCAAAAAACTCTCAATTAATTCTTTCTTACTTGCTTCATCCATGGATATATTCTAACACTCTCTTGTGAGCCTCTACTCCACTCCCTGTTCATCCAGAATTTGCTTCACCGTCAGTCCTCTGGCTAACCCGTCTCTCAATATCGGCCAAATTTTATTCGCCACCACCATCTTCGGCCTTCTCACTTTTGTTTTATCTATTATTCCTAGTTCTAACAATTGCTTTACTGAATAAACATCAAAACCGTTAACAAAAAGAACTTCTTCCATGCCCTGGCTTACAAGTGATTCAGCGACCTTTTTTTGTTCAAGATATTTTAGTTGATCGGTGGTTGTTACCCTCCCCGATTTATCATCGAGTGAGGTGTGTTCTCTCAACAACCTCATCGCTCTATCATACGCATACTCGAACACTTGACCATATATGTCACCATCTCTAAATACATCTTGTTTACTTTTACCTAATCTTTTTGCCCTGATATTAAAAAATAAATCTAGACAGTCCCTAAAAGTTCCTCCCTTTTTTCTTAGTTCTATACCCTGAAGATATATGTTTTCAGGATAATTATCGTTACCCGTAATCCGTTTCATGGTGACATCTTCAACATACTTCGCTCCTGCTTCTTCTAGCACCTCATCTCTACCGCCAGCAGGGTACCTCTTCATTATTGTGAGAGGTAAATCTACAGCATCCCAATTTCTATGGGACAGCAAATGTCCTTCGATCTCGTGAGCAACCCCGGTGAGGTAAGCTACTAGATCTTTCTTTGATGACTTTGGTATATAAAGGATAGCTCTTTTCTTCGTGTAAGCCATGCCCATTTTGCTTTGCGCCGATTTTCTCTTCAGTACATCACAGTCTATAAATCCATACTCTTTCAAGATCCATTGCGCTATTCTTATTTCATCGTCGCTTGTCATGTCTACTTCCAAAGTCGGCTCAGTTTGACTGGAGGCATCAATATCCCTAACGATTTCATTTATTCTTTCGGTCAGTGCCACTCTATTTCCCCTTTTGTCGAACTCTTCACCCACTCCATGCAAAAATCTGTCATACCGTTCCATCCTGGCCGGATTTATGTCAAATATTTCCTTTCCGTCCTTTCCGGAACCAATCCACAAGAGCATATCATCTGCCAGTTGCTTATTAATATACTTCCGGTAAATGTCCAGAATAAAAACCTTTGCCAATTCTAAGTCATCAGATCCTTGTTCATATTCTCTTGTCATGTTTTGAATTTCTCTCTTCATCAACCTCAATCCATCCAGCCTTTCTAAATTTCTCTCAGGGTGGGTTAGTTTGCAAAGTTTGTTCAAATTCTCAATCCGACCCAAGTCTCCGTTGTTATCACGAAAATCCTTACTTGTCTTTTCTCTTGCCCATTCGTCTGTAAACCAATGAATCCGAAGTCTCCATGACAAATGTATTGATTTCGGATCAAACTTTTCAAAGGCTTCTCTTACCTCTTCTTCTTCAATTTCACCGTCATCATATTCAAAAGTTCTTTTTATTTCCACTTCCTCTCCTCTTTCTTCGGACACAATTTTGCTAAGTTTATTAAAATTTATTTCTGCTCCACTTTTCAACTGACCGCTCTCAAAAATATCCTGAAACGTGGCCTCTCTCATCTCACGCTTAAGCTTCTTCCTCTTTGCTTTTATCTCACCATCATCTTCTGAACCCTTATCCGTGTCTTCTGAGTCTTCGTCTTCCTCATCGTCTTTTTTTTCACTAGGAATCCCCACACTTTCAAAGATTTCATTCATCCAAGCATGAAGTTCAGTTCCTTGCTTATACATTAGCTCCACCATCGCCTTTCCCACACCAGACCGTAAAGCCGCTGGATATACGTCGTGAGTATTTATTTTTATTTTCTTGATTCTTTGGAGCTTTTCAAACAGCTTCTCCTCAAAATCAAGTAGCTCTTTTTTCTCTTTCTCGCCAAGCACCAGCGGTTCCTGCGGCTCAAAGGCTCCTTCTTGCTCCACAAAGGACGAAGCCCTCAAAGGATATGGAAAAGCTGGTCCTCTTTCAATTTGGTATGCCACAGATATATTCTACAACCTTATAAGTCAAAGGAGCATAACTAGGCTCTTCATTTACTATTTGCCGTCCTTAAAATCCGATTGCATCTTCCTTATCAGATTAACCGACCGACTCTTCTTGATTTTGTTGTGAGTTACGCAATGCCACCAAAAATGTCTCTTGTGTATCAAAACCATTCATTACCCGCACACGGTCATCCATGCCCATGTCTCCAGAAACTTTTTCATCTGCTTCTCCCATCATGTCTGGCAACCTCATACCGAAGTGTTCACTCTTTGCTGGTATAAACGACTCGCTTTTTTCCATGATTGGATTGTATCAAAGTTGTGAAACCATCAATCTTTTAATTTCTTCCACATATTTTTCCGGCTCCAAAAATGGTCCCGCATGAGGACTATTTTCAATTACCGAAACCTCCAAATTCGCTTGTCTTTTTCTGAGATTTCCTAAATTTTGTGAGTTAAATACATCTGCTGATTCAGTGACTTCATCTTGTCCACCAGAAACCACAGCTAGCCTACCTCGATTTTTGAATCGACCAAAAGTCCCATTCACGTTATCCCGACAAACCTTTTTCCCCAATTCAACCCAAGTACCAAACTTGATTTTCTTTTGTTCATCCTTGCTTTTATCATCCACAAAAACATATTTAGGCAGATCTTTAAGAAATTTAAGTAAGTTTAGATTCTCACGGACCATTCCACTTCCAAAATCTTTCTCACTTATATCCTTCGATCCTCCAGGACACATCAAAACTGCATTATTTACTCTGTTTTCCCTAGTCAAAAAGTTCTCGGCAACCCCACCCCCCGCCGAATACGCCAGCAAATCAAAATCTCCCACAGGAACCAGTTTGTTAATCGCATTTTCAAAATAAATACTGTGTGGTTCAAAGTCTTCAGCCTTCTTAACCGCATCAAAAAATTCAGGCGTCTCAAATCCACTAGGCGCGTCTGGATATCCAATCAATAATATTTTCCGATTTGGTATTTCTCTGGCCAACTCTCTCACAAAACTATCCATACTTTCTATACCATTACTCGCACCAGGAATGATAACAATTGGTAGTTCTTCTGTTTCAATTTCCTTGTTCAAAACCACATATTTTGCTCTTTGAACACCCCAGGGAGTTTCTACCTCCAAATCTTGCTGCTCAACAAACTCTCTTTCAATTCTTATTTTATCCTCGTAATCACCCATAGACTTACTTCTTTCATCCGAGCCAATTTCAGTTTTCCTCGCCTCTTTTGCCTTTCTGTACAAGTCCGCCCTCTCTCTTCTCATTGGAAAAGTAACTCGTTTTTGACCTAGCTTTTCAGTCGCCAATCCAAACCAATACCAGAAGTTGCCTATCGATTTTTCAATTACCGGCTCTGCCGAATACTTTTCTCCACCAGCCATGACCGGCCTAGCAGCATCTTCTTCGGAAATTGGACTAATATTTTCAGGCATATCTGGATTATACAGACCTCTCCTTATCTTCCTTAATAACTTTCTCGGCAAAATCGGACAGTGACATGGATCCCAAATCCTTTTGACCTCTTGCTCTCACGGACACCTGTCCGCTTTCCGCTTCCTTCTCACCCAAGATTAGCATATACGGCACTTTTGATGCTTCGGCATTTCGGATTTTTTTGCCGAGAGAATCTGCGTCGCTATTTAGCTCTACCCTTAAACCCTTCTCTTTTAACTCCTTAACAATTTTTTCAGAATACGCCATTGTTTTCTCGGACACTGGCAATGCCGTTACCTGAATAGGTGATAACCATACCGGAAATGCCCCAGCATAATGTTCGATTAAGACCATCATTGCTCTCTCCGCAGAGCCCAGGATAGCCCTATGGAGCATCACAGGGTGTTTCTGTTCACCATTCTGATCGGTATAGACCAAGTTAAATCTTTCCGGCATTACATAGTCTATCTGCAACGTAGACAGTTGCCACTCCCTGCCCAGCGCATCCGTTGCCACCAAATCCATTTTTGGAGCATAAAAGGCCGCTTCCCCGGGACCATCATAGTATGGAATATTATTTCTCTCCATGATCTCCACCGCCCACTTTTCGACCCTATCCCACACAGCAGGGTCACCCAGGTATTTTTCGGGATGGTCCACATCCCTCGTCGACAATCTGTATTTATATTTAAAACCAAAAGTATCCATCACTTTCTTGGTCATCTGCAAAGCTACATCAATTTCGACGTCGACCTGATCCTCCCGGCAAAAGATATGGCAATCGTCTTGCGAAAAAGATCTCACCCGGCCGAGCCCCGAAAGTTCTCCCGGTTTCTCGTCACGGTAAAGCATAGCAAAGTCCGTTAATCGCAAAGGAAGATCCCGGTAACTTCTTGGTTGCGCCGCATAAATCTGGGTGTGCTGTGGGCAGTTCATCGGTTTTAGGAACATTTCTTCGTCGGAGTAATTGGACACCACCCGGAACATGTCGCCTTTATATTTGTCATAATGCCCGGAAGTCTTAAACAGATCGGCCTTCGCAATCTGCGGTGTCCAAACTTGATAGTAACCTTGAGCCGCTTGTACCGACTCCACAAACTCAGTTAGTTTCCTTCGAACAAAGGCTCCTTTGGGGGAATACAAAGGTAGTCCACTTCCCACTAAATCCGAAAAAGAAAACAGATCCATTTCTTTTCCCAGTTTCCGATGATCTCTTTTCTTCGCTTCGTCCAATTGCCACATATATTTATCCAGCTCCTCTTGTGTGGCAAACGCCGTTCCATAGATCCTCGTCAGCATCTTATTTTTCTCGTCCCCATGCCAATAAGCTCCAGCAACAGACAGTAGCTTAAATGCTCCAATCTCCGATACAGAATCCAGGTGCGGTCCGGAACACAAATCCTCGTCGATCACTTTCCCGTTTGGCAAAGTCATTTGATAGGTCGAAAACTTCTCACCGCGACCAGCAATCTCCTCCACCCACTCCATCTTGTATGGGTTTCCCGCAAAGATTTTTTTGGCTTCATCGGCCTCAATCTCCCGCCGCACCATCTTCGACTCCGACTTTATTATCCTGGCCATTTCTTTCTCAATCGCCGGAAAGTCTGCTTCGGTTACCTTGTCATCCAAATCAAAATCAAAATAAAAACCCTCATCCGTCGCCGGCCCCATTGCCTTTTTCAGATTGGGGTAAAGCTTCTGCATCGCCGTATGCAAAACATGCTCCGCGGTATGCCTGAGCTTCAGCGTATCCTGCTTACTCTCATCCATTTTTATATATTTATCGTCCAGTTTTTTCGACATACATTTAGTATATGCATTTTGAATTGGTACAGAAGACTAGTCAACAACCGCACGCAGGCGGGACCCGGTACTCCAGGGAGATCCGAGTACGGTTTTGACGGGCTTCGAACCAAGTATCAAAATGCAGATTAATAACAAAAAACTACCTTCTTGCAGGAACCCTTGTGGGGTGGTTCCATCCTGCTTGCGGTAGCCTCTTAATGGGAGCGTTGGTGCCCCTGACCTGTTCCTCCGGGTTGGTAATCCATCACCGAAACAATTCAACTAGTCTTATTCTAGCACTTTTTTGACTAGCCTCAACCACGTGCCTAGACACTTGACTTTTCATGCTATAGGGTGTATACTCAGCCTCACATTTCCATTTAACAATCTATATTCATTGCCAAAGGAGGCAAGGTATGTCAGCAGGAATGAACGCAAGTGACTTCTATTTGCTTCCACCTCAAGAGCAACTTCCCTGTTTTCTCAGCTTCTTGAGGAATGGTAAGAACAAAGACAAAAGCCCGTTCCCATGCAAAGTTACCCTACGCGGAAAAGGAACAGTTCCTCTTGGTTCGAGCAAAAACACAATCACCGGGGCTCAAATCAAGGGCGAATTCATTGTAATATCGCTCAAATCACCCGCTTGGGGCCAACAGAGGTACGAAGTCTTCTTCTACAACGGGAAACCCTACTGCCGCATTCCAGACGCTCAAGGAAGAGGCATTGATCCCGAGTTCACACTCGAACTGTAGCACCAACCGGCAACAAAAAGACTCCCACATGGGAGTCTTTTTCATTTTTTCACCCTTAGCGGCGGGAACAGTACCCCTTCGCGTCCGGAAATATCTTCCAGGAACCAGAAAAGTCTTTCCGAATGCCCCCAGCCGGAAGTTGGTGGCATACCATATTCCAGCATCTCCACAAAGTCGGTGTCCAGCATCTGTGCCTCCTCATCTCCCGCCTCCCTCTGAGCCTGTTGTTCTTCAAACCTAGCCCTCTGATCCTCCGGATCATTCAGCTCGGTATAGCCATTCCCCAATTCAGATCCGGCAATGATGACATGAAATCTTTCAGTTAGTTCCGGATTCTCCGGCTTACTCTTAGCCAAAGGTGACATAAACTTCGGTTCATTTATTAGGTAGGCCGGTCCGGCAATTGTTTTCCGGATTATCTTCCAGCAGTTGTCTATCAACCGACTTCTATTTATCGCTCCGGTCAGGACCACCCCACTCTTTTTTACCGCCGCCAACATTTCTTCGTCGGTCGACTTAAAAATATCAATGCCCAGCTTCTCTTTAATTATTTCCACATAATCAATCTCCGCCCATTCGTGAGCCAGATCATATTCCATCCCTCTACTCACAAACTTTGTCTTCCCATAGACTTCCTTAGCAATATATCGGAAAAGTTCTTTCACGAGCTCCATGTTGTCCCGGTAATCAGCATATGCCCAGTACCACTCGCACTGGTAATACTCCGGCAAATGTTCATCATCCATCCCCTCGTTACGAAAATTAGGTCCAATGGTATAAATCTTTTCATACCCAGCCCCAATCAATCTTTTTTGATAGAGTTCGGTCGAGATTCTCAAAAAGAAGTCCTGATCAATTGCGTTCATATGGGTAACAAATGGCTTGGCGTCAGCTCCACCAGTGACACTTTCTAATACTGGCGTCTCCACTTCGATAAACCCTTTATTTTTCAGAAAACTCCTTGTTACTTCCCAAAACTTGGCTTTTCTTTCAAACCTTCTCATTTTTTCTGAATCCATCAATAGATCCAAATATCTTTTGCGGAAAGCCTCGTCTGGATTCTCTATCCCCGCCCATTTATCCGGTAGGGGTAGTCTTGATTTTGCCAAAAGCTTGATCGCACTTACTTGCAGAGACACCTCACCGGTTCTGGTCTTCACTATTTGCCCACCGGCTTGAATGATGTCACCAATGTCTAATAGCTCCAAGTCTTCAAAACCCAGCGTCTGCTTTTCCTTATCAGTCGGCCCCATGCCATCAGCACGGATAAACAGCTGAATCCTGCCACTCTGATCTTGAATTTGTCCAAAAATTAGTTTCCCGTGCTCTCTCCAAGCCATAATTCTCCCGGCCAAGATCATCTCCTTGCCATCATACTTCTCAAAATTATCCACGACAATTTGGTTCTCAGCTTGTTTCTCGGATCTCGCCGGATACAGCTCAACCCCCATCAATTTCAGGGTTTCCACCTTCTTCTCTCGTTCCTTTAATATCTCTTCCAGTCTGCTTGCCATAGCTACTATTCTAACATCGACTTGTGGTATGCTTTGAGCAATTCCACTTTGAAATTCATCGGAGGAAACATGGATCTACCATCCATCAAAGACTATCTTTTAGCCTATTTTTTTGGAGAGTTCGACCACGACCTGATTAACGATCAATCCAACGACCCCTACTTGCACGTCAGCATCATCACCAGTTCTGAAACAAATCCTCACCGTGACAGCTTCGGACTCTATCTCAAAAAGAAAGACCGGCCAGCTACCCACACCGCCTTTACCACCGCCAATATGGCTGCTGCGCTGGTTTTGGAAGGCAAGTACCTCCTCCAAAAACCTTCAGGAGCTCAGCCTGTCGATGATACCGTTGGTTACACGAAGGGTATCAACATCGGGAAAAATCAGATCATTATTGTGACCGTGATTACCCGAGATCCCGAAGACGCCAAATTCGTCAGCAAGATGATCACGAACAAGATCCTTGCCTTCGTTGGAAAATGAATTTTTGCCCCGCGTCACAGCGGGGCTTTTCTCACATCTTCTCCACCACCTCTATGCCCAATATCTCCAAACCGCTCTTGATAACCAATCCGGTCACAGCTACCAGTAGCAGTCTCAAGTTTTCTTCTGGCACCCCGATTACTCTACTCCTGTCATAGAATCCGTTGAATTTTTGTGCCAACTCAAACAGGGTTTGACATATCAAATGGGGTGCAAAGTTCTTTGCGGCATTTTCCACCATTTCACCTTCGCCAATCCGCAAAACCAACCATCTCGCCAATCGACTTTCGTCATCATTGAGTTTCTGGTTTCTTGAATTCTTAACTTCACCGATTTTTACCCCCACCTTCTCCAATATTCCTTTAGTTCTTACATACACATACTGTAAATAGGGACCACTATTCCCCTCCATACTAAGAGCTTCCTCCCACTTAAATTCATAGTTGGATTCTGGCGATCTTCTCAGCTCGTTATATTTGATTGCCCCCATTCCAATTTTTTCGGAGATCACTTCTATATTTTTTTCCTTTGCCACCTTTTTCGCCTCCTCGCCCGCTCTGAAAATTAAATCTTCAAGTTTAATATTGGTGCCCTTTCTTGTACTCATCTTCTCCCCGCCAAACGTCATCAATCCATGTGCCACATGTTTGAACTCTACAGTCTTGGCATCTTCCCAGAGGAACTTAACCGCCTCAAACACCTGCCTGAAATGTAGAGTCTGTTCCGACCCCACTTCGTATACATACAGATCGGACCTTAATTCCACATCATCAAGTCTCTTTCTTATCGTCGCCAAGTCTCGGGTAAAATACGTCGTCGTCCCATCTGATTTTTGCAACATCGCCGGTGGCAAATATTCTTTTCCGTCTTTCTCAAATTTGATGATTAGGGCCCCTCTTTCGCCTTCCGTTGCCACATCGATTTCCATCGCTTCTTCAATTATTCCCGGCATCGTTTTTAGATAAACACTCTCTCCATATTCATGTTCAAAACTTACTCCCAGTTTGTGATATATCTGCGCAAATTCTTTCATGGAAATCTCAATACATTCCCTCCAAATCTTTTTGGCGTTTTCATCTCCACTTTCCAATCTGGCAAAGGCGTCTCTTGCTTTATCCTTCAGTTCGGGTGTCGTTTCTATTCTCTTGTTAAATTCGATATACAAATTTTCAAAGTCTGTCACCGTCATTTTTGAAACATCAAAATTCTTCTCTTCGGCCGCGGCAATAATCATTCCAAACTGCGTCCCCCAATCTCCCAAGTGATTATCATTAGTTACTTCGGCACCACTGTGTTTATAAAGATTAAACAAAGCCTGTCCGATGATGGTAGATCGTAAATGTCCTACCGAAAATCTTTTAGCTATATTTGGTGAAGAATACTCCACCAATACTTTTTTGCCGGACATAAAATCACTATCCAGACAATGACCGTCATTCTTTAACATTTCACTTAGCCTCTCTGTTAAAACCTCATCCTTTATCCAAAAGTTAATAAAGCCTGGTCCAGCGACCTCAATTTTTTCGACCACCTCCATCAATCTTTCATCCTTTTCTAGCTTCGCAATAATATCAGTAGCCAATTCTCGAGGAGCTTTCTCAAGCTGTTTCGCCATTAACAATGCAACATTGCTAGCATAATCACCCATCCTTTCGTCTCCCGGATGTTCGACCGAAAAGTCTCGAGGTCCAAAAATCTCCTCAATGGACTTTTTAATTATTTCTTTTATATTCAAGCTTTGTAACGAAGTTACATGCGAATAAAAGAGGAAGCGCAGTCTGGATACTTCAATAATAATTTATTATTGAAGAGGAGACGAGCATGCTCTTATTTTCCACATTTTAATAATAAACCCCTCACTTAAGCCAAGATTAATCTTAACTCAAGTCAGGGGTCTTCAGACGGCCTGTCGGCCGGGAGGACGGTACCACCCTTTGTTTCACTCTTTGTGCTGTTTCGGGCTACCCCGGCGGCATTTCCTCCGCTAGCTCAGGGACGCGACTCCCTTCAAAGCTGGATATATTCTAGCACCTTCCTGTATTATTAAATCCATGCCCAAGCCACTGGTAATAATTATTACGCTCATTGCCAATCTCTTCTTCGGCGGCAAGCTACCCGCCTTTATGAATTCAGGAAACAAACCGATAGTTGACCCCATCACCGAACAAGTATCCGGTATGACTTTGGAGGAAAAGGTTCGCCAAACCTTTGTTTGCAGTTACGACGGAAAGACCCTTGATAAGGCTCTGTTGATATTAAAAAGTTGTGGCAACATCATCTACTCAAAAAGCAACACCGACGGTTTGACCGAAAAAGAAATCTTCGATAACAATCAACAAATCCACCAGCAAGACCCTCTTTCATGGATCATGGTAGACCAAGAAGGCGGCAAAGTTGCCAGAATTAAAGATGGATCACCGTCACCACGAAAAATGGCTGAGGATAATACAGTCTCCTACTGGGGCCAACAGCACGGACGAACTCTCAAGGACTTAGGCTTCAATGTAGATCTTGCACCCGTAGCCGATATTACCTCAAACAATCCGGTAATAGAGAACCGCTCCTTCGCCGATGATCCGGCTATCGACGGCACAAAAGCCACGGAATATCTCGTTGCTCTCCAAACCCAAGGAATAGTGGGTGTGATTAAACACCTTCCGGGTCACGGAAGGGTTGATTCCGACACGCACAAGAAGACGGGTTCCCTTGACTACAGCTGGGAAGAAATAAAGAACTTTGATTTGATTCCTTTTATAGACACTATTAACAATGGCGCTAGAATCGTTATGATTGGGCATATCATCATCCCGGAACTAGATAAAAAGCCGGCCAGTATCAGCTCTATCGTTTTAGATAAGCTCAGATCTGCTCTTCCTAATGGGAATGACTTAATCTTTCTTACCGACTCTCTCTCCATGTCAGGGGTCGGCCTACCTCAAGCCCAAGCCGCCGTCGCGGCTCTTAAAGCCGGTGAAGACATGATTCTGTTACAAGGCATCGACCCCAAGCCTCTTTATGAGCACATTATCGCCGCCTACAATAACGGTACTCTCGATAGAACAAAACTTGATCAATCGATTACCAGAATACTTCGGGTCAAAAGGCAATTTACCAACTAGCAGTTTTTCCGGTTAAATACTTCTCTGCATCCAGTGCCGCCTGACACCCCATACCGGCGGCGGTGATCGCCTGCTTATACTTGAAGTCCACCACATCACCACAGCCAAAAACTCCGTCTACAGAAGTCATTGTTGGATACCCTTCAAGCCAAACTTTAACGTCTCCGTTTGTTATTCCCGTTTTCAAAAAACCTTTGTCATCCAGATCCACCTGACCCTTAAACAGTTCGGTTGCCGGAAAATGCCCAATAGCCAAAAACAATCCATCAACTACTATATCGGTTGTCAATCCGGTCTCCACATTCTTAATTTTTATTCCTTCCAGTTTTTCCGACCCTTTAACTTCTACCACCTCACTTTTCCAAATTATTTTTATTTTCGGATTTGCTGTCACCCTCTCCTGCATTATCTTGCTGGCTTTGAGAGAATCCCTTCTATGAATCAAATATACTTCGCTCGCATATTTTGCCAGAGCCAAAGCATCCTCCATAGCCGCATCTCCTCCCCCAACCACAGCAGAAATCTTTTCTTTAAAGAAAGCCGCGTCGCAGACGGCACAAGTGCTGACCCCTTTCCCCATCCACTTTTCCTCACCCAACCCAAGCATTTTCGAAGACGCCCCCGTTGAGATAATCACCGCCTTTGCCTTAACTTCCTCATCTCCCACCCAAACCCTTTTGGTTTCACCAATCAACTCAACTTTCGTAACATCTTCATATCGCACCTCGGCTCCAAATTTTTTCGCTTGAGCCTCCATGGTCATCATCAAATCTGGCCCCATAACCCCGTCTTTAAATCCCGGAAAATTTTCCACTTCGGTTGTATTCATCAGCTGACCTCCAGCCTTCGTTCCCGCCAACACCAAAACAGATAGTGTTGCTCGAGACAAATATATTGCCGCCGTATATCCACTTGGTCCACCACCAACAATTACTACATCCCACTTTTTATCTTCCATCATAAAATATTTATCAGTAAATTATTATGCGGCGCAGAAGTCTAGCCAATAACCGCACGCAGGCGGGACCCGGTACTCCAGGGAGATCCGAGTACGGTTTTGGCGGACTTCGAACCGCAAGACAATTTTCAAATTACTTAATAATCTTCTCAATCATTTGGATGTAGGCATCCTTGCCTCCAAAACCCACCTGTCTCGCCACCTCTTTGCCTTTTTGATACAGGATAACCGTTGGAATACTCATGACACCATAATCTCCTGCTACTTTGGAGTTGGCATCCACATCCACTTTACCTACCTTGATTTTTCCCTCGTAAGTATTCGCTAACTCATCGACAATGGGGGATACCAAGCGACACGGGCCACACCAATCGGCATAGAAATCTACCAATACAGGTGTTTCGGATTTAAGAACCTCATCGTTAAAATTTTGGTCGGTAAATTTTGCTACAGACATTGTATGTTTATATTAATTAATGATTAAAGAAATCGCTTTAATAACTTAGCATATTCTTCTTTGTTACAACTATCCATCGCATCTGCTAACAAAGCCTTCGCGACACTTTTAAGCGAACTCATCGAAGCTACCACCTGAGTTACCACCGCTTCACACTTCTTGTCCTCAGAAATCATTTTCTCGATTCCCCCCACTTGACCCTGAATTCTTTTCAGAGCAACTTGTAACTTTTTCTTTTCCTCAATTGTCATAAATATGAAATATAAAATCTAAAATCCTAAATATGATGATACCCCCAGTGGTATATTCTTGTCAACCCTTGACTTAAAAGTTCAGCGCCAACAAGCCAAACATCACCGACACCAGTATCACGAACCATCTTTTCTCTTCCTGACTCACCTCTCTTTTTATCTGCCAAAACCAAAGATCAAACCGGCCGTGATTCCAAAAATAGTCATAGATCAAATCAAACACCAAATGAACTCCAATCCCCAGCATAAAACCCCGTGCAAACGAGCTTGATACACTGGTTACCGTCAAGAGAGCCATTATCATCCACACCAGCAGAAACAAGACGCCCCTCATTACCAATTCTTTCTGCTCATGTCTTTCGTTCAACAGGGTAATTATTCCTTCAACAAATTTGTTTCTTCCAAACAAATCCTTCAATCTTGTCCCCAATGCCTCATCCGGTCTCATCAGAAAGCTGTATACAAATCGATCACAAAAAACAAACAGAAAACCGATTATTCCTCCAAGCAACCACCATAGAAGATCTATCCCAAAGATAAAGTTTCCCGTCAGTACCTTAAATAAAATTAAGAAGGCAAATACACCAAACAAAACATACTCATGCAAGACTACCTTATCTTTCATCATAGCTAAATCTAATTTTAGCATTAATTACTCCAAGTCTTTATTTCTATCTGGGGTAATTTAATTTTTTTTGGTGTGACCGCAAGCAAAATTGCAGACACCAAAATCATCATCGTACCCATTACCACAAAGGTGTTTTTCTCACCTACAAATTGTGATATCAAACCCGCCAGAATCGGACCAACAATGTATGCGACGCTCAAAGTCGACCCGGAAAGCCCAACCATATGTTTCCCCTCGCTCCCCATACGACTGACAATATCCGAGTACACAGCGTCGGTCAAAGGCCATGAAACAGAAAGCATTGTCCCTACCAAGAGAGAAACAGTCAAGGCAACCACCACACTATCGCTTGGACCAAGCATCACTAACAATAGACCGGAAACCAGCATAAATATTTCAGCCAACTTCTTTTTCCCTTTATATACTCCCCATCGAGCAATCACCACACCCACGAATACCATCGGCAAGGTATATAAAGGCAAAAACAAACCTCCCCACCAGGTTTGTTTCGCCAAATTATCGGAAAACACCGTGCCGGTAGTCCAATAGGTTGCGTCGACTACTCCCATCATCAAGCTGATAGCCAAAACTGGCCAGACCCGCTCAGACAAAGTCCACCAATGTTGAATTTCCTTCAGTAAGTTTACTCTTTCTGCAGGTTCATCTACTATAGGCTCTCTGTTGCTTCTTCCCATAATCACCCAAATCAGATAACCAAGTGCAACGCACACGATCGCCGACACCACCACCCAATAGTCCCCTTTACTTAGTGCCAAATAGCTACCAAGTATGGGCCCAATGAAGTAGGCAAGGCTTCTAAATGCACTCATCACCGCCCACACTCCCGACCTGGCGGTTATAGGTACGGATTCGGACACAAACGCCTGACCGCCAAATCCTAAAAACTCGTAATATATTCCCCATACACCCATAGCCAACAAAAAGAGCACCACAAGTGGCCAAGCCACACTCCACAACAATACACCACAAAACACCAAGCTTGAACCGATGGCCATCAACAATACCTTTCTCGTCTTAACATGTTTTAACAATTGTGGGAAGACCAGGTCGGCTCCAAAACCAACCAAAGATGAAAATGAAATAATAATACCCATAAGCAACGGACTGTTTACCGAATCTTGGATAAAAGAAGGCACCCAATCGCTCAAGATACCATCACCCACAAAAACAAAGAACAGCATTACCGAAAGCATAACTGCCCTTCCCCAATAGCCTTTTAATAAACCTCCAACATCAAATTTCCTATTCACCCATCCATTTTACTAGATTACATCTCCCCCTTGCTTTTCTCTTCCTCCTTTAGTTGTTTGAGTTTCCACATAAACATTTTGCCCTTACTTCTTGCTCCGGCGTCCATTACGAAGCTTTTGGCTTTTTCAACCAGTTCCCGGGGCAAACTTTTTACTAGTCTCATATAAATGGCAGTGTGTTTTGTGTCATCCAGCGCCACAGCCAGACGATATGCATAATCCTGCCACTCCCTACTTATCCTTTTTTGCTTCGTCTCATCCAGCTCGTATTTATCGAGAATGTTCGTCATCGAGCTAAAGCCTTTTTTATCCATCAGTTACATTTTAACTGAATAAAAATTATAATAAGGATTGTTTCCATACCATTATGGCGAAAACCAAAAATCCCTTATCCAGCTTAAAAGAATTTCTCATTACCTACCGCTCCACGGTCAAGCTAGTCTGGCAAATTGATCGGTCTGCCTTTATAAAAATCACTCTAGCCAACGCCGCTTTCGGTGCCTTAGTTTATCCGTCACTTCTCGTTAGTAAAATGCTCATTGACGCGGTTATTCAATCGCTCACCACACAAGAGATATCCAATGGACTAAGGATCATGATCATTGCTTCTATTGGAGGTTTGGTCATCGACCGTATTCAGCAAGTTCTTCAGGAAGTGGACCGTATTTTAAGTCGGTTACTTTCTGATTCCCTCCAAGAAAAAATTCAAGTTGGAATTGCCAGAAAGCTTAATCTACTCCCAGTGGTTCAAGCGGAGTCGCCAACGGTCAGAGACCTTCAACAGAAAGTTTTGGATAGTTCTGGTCGTTCGATATGGTACCTAGTCAACCCTATTTCTACTTTTCCTGAAATCGTTTTTACCATAATCTCATCTGCCATTCCTATTTTTTCTTTTCAGCCTTTAATCATCATCCCTTGTATTCTGCTGGCACTCCCAAATATCCTTATCGGTATCAAAACTTCTAAAGCGTGGCACGACCTTTCCACTGAGTACTCACCTAAATGGAGAGTTTATCGTGCCCTTGAAGATTTCGGGACTAAAGGTCGTTACTTATATGAGAACAAAGTATTGGGCCATGTAGAAATACTACTGGGCAGACGATTCAAAATGGCCCAGGAATACTTCAATCTCTCACGTGATCTAGATAGCAAGTATTCTGTCCAAAGACAGTTTGCTACGGTTCCTCTCTCAATCTTTCAAACAGGTACGAAACTTTACCTATACTATCTAGCCATTATCCAAACCTTATCGTTGGGTACCGCCCAGATAACCAGCTCAGGCATAGATCGGTTTATTGGCAATATTGGACGTTTGATCAGACAAGCCAATGATATATTCCAAAACTATCTCTTTATTTCAGACTATGAAAAATTCATGGCTCTTCCAGAAGAAGATCAGCTTTCAGGGGTAGAGATTCCCAGCACGCTTCATGAGGGCATTGAGTTCAAAAATGCTTGGTTCAAATACGACCACTCACCTAGTTGGATTCTCAAAGGTGTCTCTTTCAAGATTGATCCGACGGACAACATCGCCATAGTCGGTGAGAATGGCGCCGGGAAGACAACATTAATCAAATTGATCTGTCGATTTTACGAACCTCAAAAAGGCGAGATTTTATTGAATGGTCAAAACATCAAAGTTTTCAATATCAAAAATTACCGTCATCACCTCTCCGCTCTTTTCCAAGATTTTGCTCAATACCCCTTTTCGGTCGAAGACAATATAAGGTTTGGCGACGTCGACAAAAAGAGAACCCGCATCGGGATCAAAAAGGCCGCCAAGCTTACCGGAATCATCAACTTCGTGCAATCCCTACCCTTAGGCTTCAAAAACCCTTTAGATAAAGAATTTGCTGGTGGAGTAGAGCCATCAAAAGGTCTGTGGCAAAGAGTTGCCTTAGCCAGGATCCTTTATCGTGAAGCGTACATTCTTATCCTTGACGAGCCCACCTCCAATGTGGACCCCGAATCAGAAGAACAGATCTTCGCTGACGTTTTACGCGTTGCAAAAAAGAAAATGGTTATCTTGGTCTCGCATCGCTTCAGCACCGTTAGAAAAGCTGACAAAATATTGGTTCTGGAAAAAGGTCAGGCTGTTGAATACGGTAGTCACGAAGAACTGATGAAAAAGGCCGGCCGCTACAAAGAATTATTCTCCATCCAGGCCCAAAGCTACCAATAGTTCGTCCGCCGCCTCTTCGATAGTTTCCTCCATCTCTTCGGCTTCTTCTTTCCCAAATTTTCCCAGCACATAATCCGCCCCGGACACCACTCGACCTAGTTCGCCGCGATTGTCTATTCCAAGCCTCACTCTCAAGAAGTTCTTGTCCGGCACGCTTGTTTCCACCGAGCTGACACCATTGTGTACCTTTGGGCCTATTCCGGTTTGAATTTTATACTCGCCTAACTTCAAATCTAGATCGTCATGAACCAATATCAAGTCGTTTGCGGAAAGTTTGTAAAAATCCATTACCTTTCTCACCGCTCTTCCGGACTCGTTCATAAACGTTTGCGGTTTGATAAAGAGAACATCCTTATCCCTATAGATTAAGGACTCAAACTTACTTTCCGGTGAAAACCTGGCTCCTCCCGTGAACTGATCTATAAACACAAAACCAGCATTATGTCGTGTATTTAGATACTCGTTCCCCGGATTCCCTAACCCTACAATTAGTTTCATTTATGTACCAATTTTATCCTTTATAATCCTTTTTGTGAAAGGCTTTCTTCTTCTCATACTGATATTAACCATCTTACTGTATCTTCCTCTAAATCGGCAAAAACCCAAATACCGGCTAAACCTACGGTTGGACGACCGGATACCATTAGTTTCCTGGACCGTCTGGGTCTATGTCGCCTACTATCTCTTAATCCCTATATCGGTTATTTTGACTTGGAACTCCATATACGCGACCCCTCTCCTGATCACCCAAATTATTGCTACCGCTTTTGCTTCCACAATCTGGAGGATCTTCCCCAACGGAGTCATCCGCCCAACGATCAGACAACACTCGAGCCGTAGCCTCAGGTTATTGAGTTTAATATACCACCATGACCGTGACTGCAACGGTTTACCCAGCGGCCACGTGTTGCACTCCTTTATCTCCTGTTTCTATTTGGCTCAGTTATATCCACAGGTCTGGATTGTTTGTTATTTACTTCTCATGGCAATTAGTTTCTCAACCTTGACCACCAAACAGCACTACCTCCTCGACATGATCGCCACTTTGATCATTGCACCTTTTATTATCGAGCTATCCTCTATAATCCACTTATGATTGTTACCAGCAAACCCTTTTTTTCCGTAATCATCCCGGCGCTCAACGAAGAAAAATACCTTCCTCTCTTACTCGCTGATTTAGCCAAGCAAACCACCCACGATTATGAGGTAATCGTTATTGATGGTGTCTCTAAAGACAGAACTGTTGAAAAGGCCAAGTCATTTAAGAACAAACTTCCTCTACTCACCATCCTCTCTTCAAGTGTTCGGAACGTTTCCGTACAGCGAAACATGGGTGCCAAGCAGGCCACAGGAAAATATCTTTTGTTTAACGACGCCGACAACAGACTTCCGGAATACTTCCTCGAAGGTCTCAAATATCAGCTTCACGTCAAGCCACTGGATCTTTTCACTTGCTGGTTCAACCCTGACTCCACTACTGCTTCCGACAAAGCTGTGGCCAGTTATATGAACATCATTGTCGAAACCGCCTCGCTACTCAATCAGCCGGCAGCCTATGGAGCTCTGATAGGTTGTCGAAAAAGTATCTTCAAAAATATCGGTGGCTTCAACCGTGAGGTGGGCTTCGCAGAAGATACCGAATTCGTAAATCGAGGTCACCACAAAGGTTATACCTTTGACATAATTCGCGAACCGCGGTATATATATTCCTTTCGTCGCTTTAGAAAGATGGGTAAGTTGAAAATGCTTCAAAAATACGCTGTTCTGAACCTTAAGTTTCTCACTAATCAAAAGGTGAATCAGAAAAAAGAATACCCCATGGGTGGCGGATATCTCGAAGAGGAGACCAGAATCACACCAGGCCTTACAAAACTAATTCGGTTAGCTTTTAAGAAGAAGGGGAAAAAAACCAAAATCACCGACCGCATTCGCGCACTTCTGAGTCTTGAAGAAAACCAGCCCTAAGCCAACATCAGTTGGATTCCCACAAACATCGCATAGACACCCACCAAGACGGCGCCTTCCCACCTATCCAATTTATGCTTGGTTTTCGTAAACAACCAAAATAGTCCCAAAACGATCAGCAGAAACAGGCCGGAAATACCTCGCTGGAGCGACTCGACGTAAACAATCGGACTAATTAGAGAAATTATTCCCAGAATTAACGTCGAATTGACCACCACACTACCCAGTACGTTACCCAATATCAACGATATTTCCCTCTTCTCCGATGCCACTATTGTCAACACCAGCTCCGGCAGGGTGGTCCCCGTGGCTAGAATCACCAGTCCTACCCAAAATGGACTCACCCCCCAAGAACTGGAAATCCTGATAACTACATTTATCAGCATCCACGCACATACACCCAATACCCCCAGTCCCACCACCAGCTTGATGGTTTCGACCAATGGTTCCATTCTGGTTTTTAAACGATGCACTACCGGCTTTCTCCCGGAAAGTTTTAGGTGTTTTAAAGGTGAGTTGCCATTGCGAACCAAATTGTTCACGTATATAAAATATAATAAAACCAGCACCAATCCATCAAATCTGGACAATTTTCCATCGGAAATTAAAATAAATGGAAACATGGCGATCCCCATAGTAACCCACAGTTCTTTTCGTAGGTAGTCACCAATGACCGGAACGGACCCAAACACCAAGGCTGCCCCCCCAATAATCCAGCTCAGGTTGGCCAAGTTGGCTCCAACAATATCTCCCAAGGCAATTTGTGGTTGCCCACGTAATGCTGCCGCCACACCCACGAACAATTCGGGTAATGAAGTCGAGAATCCCACCAATACCGACGCAAGCATCAGACGATTGGTCCGGATATCATGAGCCAGTTTCTCAAATATTCCCACCGTCGCACCCGAAGCAATCACCATTATCAAAATCAGAGTTACTCCATACAAGATATCCAGAAGCATACCTTCATTTAACCACAATTCAATTCACTTTTTCCTTCTCTTTCCTACTTCGATCAAAATGGGTACCACAGAAATTGACACAATCATCAGAGCCACATAGTGGAAGTTTTCTTTTACGAAAGGAAAATTCCCGAAGGCGTAACCGCCGATTAAAAATATTGTTACCCAAGAGATACCGCCAATGATGTTGTAAAACACAAACTTTCCATAATGCATTTTACTAATTCCGGCAACAAACGGAGCAAAGGTTCTGACAATAGGAACAAATCTGGCAAACACGATCGCCTTACCACCATGTCTTTGGTAAAACTCCTCAGCTTGCTCCAAATACTCTTTTTTAAAGAACCTGCTACGTCCATCAAAGATCTTTTTTTCCAGCTTATCACCGATAAAGTAGTTCACAGAATCCCCAAGTATGGCCGCCGCCACCATCAACAAATAGAGAAATAAAAGGTTGAAAGATCCCATCGCCGCCAAGGCTCCTGCCGCAAACAGCAAAGAGTCACCTGGCAAGAAAGGAGTTATCACCAATCCCGTCTCCATAAATATCACCAGAAACAAAATCAGATAAGTCATGGTGCCATACTGGGCAATCACCAATACCAAGTTTTTATCAATATGCAAAAAGAAATCCAAAATCATTTGTAAAATCTCCATTCTTCTATTGTATCTTAGGACATTGACAGTTTGGCAATTTCTTCGACCTCTTTCCAAGTAGTTGCCTGCTTTGGTCCTTTATCTTCCCGAAACTTCACTAGTCTGGGAAATCTCAGGGCCACACCGCCGGCGTGATTGGGGCTCTTGGTTATTTCGTCTGCAGCTACCTCTACTACCACTGAAGGCTCCACCCACACGTCCGGCACCAAAGCGCCGGTAACCAAATAATTGCTCGGTTTTTCCTTAATCTCCAGCTTGTCCAATTTTTTCTTCAATTCTCTAAACTCTTCATCGGTGAGACCTGTGCCCACTTTTGCGATAGATACCCAGGCGTTGCCTTTTCGAAGACCCACCAAAAAAGCTCCGATTCCAAACCCCGCCCGCTTTCCTCTACCCAAGTAATACCCCAAGATTACCAGATCTAAGGTGTCGGATAGCTTTCCTGAGGTTCCTTCTGCTTCTTTTATTTTTACCCAGTTCCATCCTTGTCTACCGGGGAGATACTCACCTTTCCACATTTTGATTACCGCACCCTCGAACCCTTCCCTTAGGAAGATATCGTGCATCTTCTGCACTTCAGCGGGGTCGTTAGTTTTGTAATATTCATCAGTTACCAGAGTTCCGTTTCTTTTAATTATTTCGGCCAGCAATTTTCTTCTTTCAAAATACGGCTTATCAAGTTGACTTTTTCCGTTCAAACTCAAGATGTCAAAAACAAAGAACCTCAAAGGAATAGACTTCGCCGTCTCGGCTACGTCGTGTTTTCTCTTTCTGGTAATAGTTATCTGAAACGGTAGGACCTTATTGGTCTTTCTTTCATATCCCACCGCCTCACAGTCCAGTATTACCTCGTCGGCCTTTATCCACTCCTTCATATTCTGAAGCTCCGGAAACATCGGGCTGGATTCTTCCAGATTCCTGGTATACGTCCGAACCTCATTTGTCTTTTTGTTAAAATGAATTTGGACCCTGGTTCCATCATACTTCCGTTCTACAGCCACCACACCCATCTTGTCGACAATTTCCTGATAATTATCCAACCGTTGACACAGAGCCGGCACCACAGGCACCCCGGTTTTTACTTTCACGTTTTTCAAACCAGACATACCCTTCTCTTTCACCACTTTGGTGATATAGCCAGGATCGGGATAGATTTGAAACGCTTTGTCGAGTTCTTTTCTGAGGGTTTTTCCACCACTGGTCATCTGTGACAATGCATCGAATACCGTCTTCTCTGAGAAACCCAAGCGTAGTTTTCCGATCACCATTCGGGCGACATACTTTCTCTCCAAACTAGATGCCGTCAAAAGCAACTCAGACAGTCTAGCCACTTTTCGCTCCTGACTCCCTCCACCACCTTCGTCCGCAATTATTTTTAATTTTTCAAAAATTTCGTTTACTGAATACTTCACCGCCATAATCCTTTTGAAATCCAGCACTTCAACCATCAAACCCACATCACCCAGGTCTTTATACTTACGCTCAATTTCGTTGGCCGACACACCGGTCCCCTCCACTACACTACGCAGTACCATTTTTATAGCCATATTGAATTCTTTGTTATCAAAATCCGGCCCCAGCTGACCCAGAGTCAAATAAATTCCCTTATCGGTTTCTTCCACAGACATCTTCTCAATCAGTTCCGCCAATACCTTAGTGATCTCCAACCGTGAAGAAATCTTTTCCAGCTTCTCTAAATACCCTGCAAAATCTTTGAACAACATACTTGTAGTATATCAACGATAGGATCTGGCTTTTCCCATTACGTAGAGAGCTCCTTTAGTCTTACCCTTTTTACGTATCAGTTTTTTGTCTATCAGGTCTTTTAGATCTCGCAGAATAGTGTCATCGGAAACCATCGGTAATACATTTCTAATCTCTCTTATCGTCATTTCGTTTTTTACTGTCATTTCTTCCATTATGGCTATTTGTCGTTCCGTCAAAGAAACCACCCTCCCTCCTTCCGATTTGAAAATTGGCGTTTCGCCTACCAGATTCATTACTTTTGTTTGTATTTTCTCAGCCGAATCAGCAAGACATCTATTTAAATATTCCAACCAAATCGTCAAATCACCCCCATTTCTATCCACAGAAGATACCGCCAACTGGAAAGCGTCCCTGTTTTTTAATATTTCTTCTTCCACCGACCAAAGCTTCTTCAAACCAAAGCCCTCCATAGACAATATCAATTGATAGAAACATAAAGCTGTCAATAAATTATTTTCCAGGTAAGGAATAATTCGTAGCAACTCAAACAGCATTATTCCGGCCTTATTTATTGGATGGAGTTCATTCTTGCCTACGCTCCCTAACCACCCAAATAAATCCTCGACCTGGAAGGGCACTTCTACCACCATCGGTGGCACCGAAGTAAAACCTTCAGCTTCCCGATCCCTTATCTTCCCCGTCTCGCTTGGTGATACTAGCCTTTCTCCTAACAAAGTGTTTATCTGTGACAGTTCTCTCTCTCCATACTCGTCATGTTTGAATTTTCCAGCCAAAAACGCCAACTGTTCAATAAATCGGGTTACGTTTAACAGATTCAGGATTTGTTGAATATCTCTTTCCTTCCCCACCACACCCACCCTTAACGCCACTTGAGATGGCTTGTCATCCCTTCCCGGTTCGTCTCTTACAATCCTAGCCACATCATCAAAACTTAGTTCATTCGTTGAAAAACGAGCCATGCTGTAAATCTTTCGGACCAGACATTCTTGTTTCAATCTTAGTTCCCAGTCAGGCTGTAACTTAGACAGTTGCACAATTTTTCCGGCAACTTCAACTCCAATCAGGTTTGAAAGATTCTTATTGGTAATGGTAAATACAGGAGAAAACATCGAATCAATTATCGCATTTTTTGCGGAATACCACAACTCCAAACTCCACCTAATTTAATCGAGAACTGAGATCTGAAACATGCCCGTCCGACCGGCGGGTCTGAGATCTAGTAATTACGTACAATCTCTCCATATATTTCTGGTATTACATCCACTAAATCATCGGAATTAAACATAAACCCTCTTTTTTCAGCCAGCTTTTCCGCCGCTTTCTTAGTCAGATACGATGCGACTGCGCAGGCAAATATACCATCATCCTTAGCCAAGAATCCTACAATCAATCCGGCAATCAGATCTCCCGTGCATCCCTTTACCAGCCCCTCATTACCCCCCAAAATTTTGACTGTTCTGACACCATCACTTACAATCGAAATCTCATCTTTGGTCAGTATTACTAAACCATATTTATTCGCCAACCCATGTATCTGTACAGCCCTTTCTTCTAGATTATTTTTCATTTCCTCTCCAAAAAGCATCTCAAATTCTTTCTTGTTGGGAGAGATCACAGCACCCCTCGGTAATTCGTTTACGCTGACTACCTGTAAAGTACCTCCATCGATCACCCATTTTTGGTCAGGGCACTCTTTAAAAAGACTTATGCTGACTTGCCTGGTCTGTTCCCCCTCAGAATCACAAACGAAACCATGCTCACTGACGTGGCTCCTCATCATGCCCGGTCCCACCAGGGCCGCTTCAGATTTTGCCGCATATCTACCGGCTTCTCCATAAGGTACCCAGATAAAGTTAAGTAGTGACGCTTTGATTTTCTCGGCTATACCCTTATCTTCTTCGGGACTGGCAAAATACACCATACTCACGATTCTCGAAGCTGCCTTTAGAGCTATTAGCGGGGCTCCATGAAACAACTTGCTACCCCCTACAATAGTTACACCACCACCCGTCACTCCTTTTGAATATTTGCTGCTTCCACCCCGCAACGTTTTACTATTCTTGAACCAACCCCGATCAAAAGTTTCAATATTCATATTCGTGTATATCTTACACCTTTCCTTGTCATAACAATTTCCACCCGAACAGGAAATAGCCCTGCTTCACGTATATAATATAAACCATGACATTAAAAAAGAAACCTTCCACGGCACTTCACAAGGCCATCGTTGTTCAAATGGTCAGTCTCGTGTCCACTTCTTTTGGTTTGGTTGCTGCTCTGGCCTGGAATGAAGCCATTAAAGAATATGTTAGTGTTTTTATCAAACCTTATTTTGCCAAAGGCTCCGGTGTCGTTTCTCTCTTTATATACGCCCTGGCAATTACTACGATTGCCGTTCTCATTACCATCCAAACCACTCGTGTACTGGAGCGCCTAGACTCTAAGTAAGTCTGATTGTTTTTGCTTTTTTAAACATTCTTACATCTCCCTCATCTGCCGTCGTCACAATCACTTGCCTACCTGACATTACTCTCAGCACCTCTCCTTTATGAACCTCATCAAGCTCGGAGAAAATGTCATCGAGTAACAGCAGCACCTTCCTTTTGCCCTTCTCTTCCATAAAATAAATCTCTCCCATTTTCAAAGCCAGCACCGCCATCCTTTGCTCACCCCTGGATCCATAAACCCCCAAGTCTCTTGCTTCAGATTTTACCTGAAAGTCATCTTTGTGAGGACCTACCAATGTGTAGCCTACCGCCACCTCCGCTTCTTTATATTGAGACAATCTTGCTTCGCTCATCGCGCTCATATCATAAATAATCGACAGATCTTTAAAAAGTTCGCTTTTCTTAAACAAGTCATTAATATAATCAACCAAGTATCTTCTTCTTTCCTGAATAATTTGCCCATGCTTAATCAGCAATCCATCCCAAAATGTTAACGAATAAGGACTGGCACTTCCTTCACGAATCGCATCCAGTAAACGGTTTCTTCTTTTTAAAGCCTGCTCATATGTGGTCAGACTATTGCTGTAAACTTTGTCCACCTGAATTAGCAGCCGATCTAAAAATTTTCTCCGAACATCCGGCGAACCGCTAATCAGTTCGACGTCCTCAGGTCGGAAGAGGACCAAGGGGAGGATTCCTAATACATCTTGTCTTCGTTTGGAAACTCCATCAATCAGATATTTTCTCTTGTTCACCACTTTTCCCATTACCATTCCCCCATTAACAATCACTTCCAGCATCATTTTGTCGGCCTTCTGCACCTCAACTTCGCCACTTACTCTTCCTACTTCCTGCCCAAAAGCTACCATTTCTTCCGTTCTTTTTGCTCTAAAGCTGTCGCCGATTCCCAAAAGATAGATCGCCTCTAATAAATTCGTTTTCCCTTTCGCGTTCTGTCCCACTACCAAACTTACCCCATCGGAAAAATCGTATTCAGCCGTTTTGTAGTTTCTAAAATCACTCAAGACTATCTTTTTCAGCATTGCCCTTATTTTACACGTAAGCAGGTTTATTCAATCACAAACATACAGTATCGACCATAAAGAGATGCAATTCCCATTTCACTCCATTCACCAAAGGCTTCTACCTTCCATCCGTTCTTGGTAATAACCTGCCTCCACTCGGGAACTTTCCGATATTTATGCCACCAAAATTCAAAATTTCCTAACGAATCGAACAACGCACCAAAAAGCCACTCCACAGAGTTTCTGAAAGTATCTTCGATAAAGATTACTCTCTTTGACACTCTCTTGGCTTCCTTGAGAACCTCCAAGCCATTATTACAGTGATGCAGTACGTGGATAATCACCGCCGTATCGAACTGGTTATCCCTAAAAGGCAGTTTGTTCCCATCATAGATTACCGGCTTCAAGTCCTTATAAATACTCAAGTTTGTGACATCAACACCCGTCACATCAAACCCTTTATTAATCAAAAAAAATGAAGTTGCTCCCGAACCCATGCCTACATCAAGCACGGTCTTACCTTCCAGATACTTGCCTATACGATTCCATATACACTTTGCCTTCCTCATCATGAACCGATGTGTTGCCTTCGAGATCCAGTCCGCTTTTGTGGTCGACTTTAGGCTCAGACCTTTGGCCCTTTTTACAATAAACGGGATTGGCATCGTCAAATTTTACCTCACTTTTGGCAACCTGGACAGTAGAAAGTCCCCCGTCCTCCCAGTTTTATTTTCTTGATAATTCCCCCGCAGCGAGAACATTTCTGACCTTCTTTTTTGTACACCAGGAAGTGATCTTGATACGTTCCGCCTAAACCGGAAACCTGTACATAATTGCTGGCACTAGCCCCTCCATATTTGATGCCTAGTTTTATCACCTGCACAATCGCGCTGTGTAGTTTAATAGCCTCTGTTTTGTTGATACTGTCTGCTTTCCTATCCGGACTGATACCCGCCAAAAATAAGGCATCATTTACATAAATATTACCCAGACCGCCCAATTTATCCTGATCAAGCAACACCAGTTTTACGGCCTTGGATCTCTTTAATAAATCAAAGAGATAGACGGGAGTAAAGTGACTATCCGTCACATCCGGAATCATATTTTTCGCATCCTTTTGGTATTTATCAGTATCCACGACTCTCATCCAACCAAAAACTCTCATATCATTAAAAAAAAGTTTAGATCTGTCTTTGAAATTCCATACTACTCTGGTGTGTTTGCTTGGTAATTCTCGAATCCGGTCAGCCGTTGGATGCCCCCCCACAATCCTTTTCTCACCGTCAACAAATATTAGCTGTCCAGTCATTTTCAGATGTACAATCACCATTTCTTTGGCTCCCTCAAAATAGACTTCTATCACTTTTGCTTTTCTTTTTATCTCTTTTACCCTTTTCCCCTCTAATACTCTTGGATCACCCGAAAAACTTTTTGATCTCAAAACTTCTACCTCGGTGACTTCTCTTCCGGCCAACGCTTCATCCAGCTGGCCTCTGATTGTTTCAACTTCCGGCAATTCGGGCATGTTACAAAACCTCTCTTGGAGTAAATAATATCCAAAAGGCGGAAACAAAACATAAAGCAGAGATTGTTACAAACAAAAAGTTAAATCCCAAACTGCTCACCACAAATCCACCCAAGATAGTCCCTAACGCCATCACCAAATTTGAGACCATCGCCCAATCGGAGTACTCCATCACTTCTTCCTTTTTATCAATATGTTTTGCAAACAGGGTTCCAAAGGTCGGTGTCCCAAGTGATTCAGCTAAGCCAAACAATACTTGAACCAAAATCAGAAATAACGCGCTTCCAATAAAAACATAGCTCAAAAAACCTAATCCTCGAATAATATAGCTTGCCGCCAGCATTAATTCTTTCTTGCGAACACGGTCGCCAAACCGAGCCACAAAAAGTAGAAAAAGTGTTGAAGTCACATAAAATACAGCCGTCGAGACACTCACCAACAAAACCCCTCCTCCAATTTTTTGAACATAAACTGCATACAGAGGACCTAGCAAAAGCGCCGCAAACATGTAAATTGAGTTACTAACAAATAGCACCTTTAAGGCTGAGTTATTTCTCATCTGCTTTCATCTTGTCAATGATTTTTGTGATTTTTTTCTCAAACAATTGTCGGGAAAACTTTCTTGATTGCCCAATCAAGTTCTCTCTTTTCCAGTTTATACTTTCAAACTTCCTCATCGCTTTTTCAAGTGTCTGCTTATCGGTACTGTCTATCAGCAAACCGGTTTTCCCATCAACGACAGTTTCTCTAAAGCCGCCTCCGTTGTAAGCTATCACGGGTGTACCGGAAGCCATAGCCTCTACCACTGTCATACCAAAATCTTCATCCTTTGCTAAAGCGATGAATCCTTTTGCTTTTGCATACAGTCCCATCATCTCCTTATCGGAAATTCTTCCCAATAGTTCTACTGCTTCAATTTTTTCCAACTCTCGTTTGACCTTAGAGTAACCAACGGCTTCGCCGACAATCTTGAGCTTTAATCCAATATGTTTCGCAGCTTCCGCGGCTTCCACAAGACCCTTGGCTCCTACCAATCTTGATACTACTAAGAAGTAATTACCCTTCTTTGCGTCTTTACTTTTTGCAATAAATTTCTCCACCTCCACGGGTGGGTAGACGACCTCCGCTTCTTTTCGATAAAACTTCCATACTCTTCGGCTGGTATTTTCTGAATTTACCAGCCATTTATTCACTCTCTGAGAAGTCCAGTAGTCATAAATCCTCAAAAAATGATTCACCACAGTCGCGTATATTCGTACCACCCAATACTTCTGCAAATTGATGCTCGTTTCGTATCCATAGAGAAATCTCGGAGGAGTGTGACAATAAGCTACTACCATTGTTTTCGGTGAAACCTTGAAGCCTCTCGCGAAATATGATGAGCATGATGTAATCACCAAGTCATACTTTCTCAGATCAATAGTTCCCCAGATGAGGGGGATCATGAATCTTAGTGGGCTATAGAGGTTCCAATGTTTAATCAGTATCGCGTAGGGGCTCTCCACAATTTTTCTGTCAACAAACTCTTTATCGCAGGACGACCCTTTTACCCTAAAGGCGGTGTAGATTGGCGCGTTTGGATACATATCGGACAAAACCCTTAGCACCCTCTCCGCACCACCAAACTCTTTTATGTAGTCATGAACTAGAGCAACTTTCATATAAACACGTCTTGTACCTCCCTTTCCCAGGAGTCCTTTGGTAACTTCCCAATCAAACTTTTAAAATTCAGCTCTTCAAATAGTTCTATAACTTTATTTTTATCATAATTAGCCAACAGACAATCCTTCCAACTTATCTCAAGGGGCACGTTCCTGTCTATTTCGGCCAAGTGATAACTTTTTTCGGCCATTTCCCGATCCGCAAGTAGCATTGTTCTCACCCTAGGATTGACCTTAGGATCATTAATTTTCTCGTAAATGCTTTCGATAGACCCGAACTCTTTGATTAGTTTTGTCGCCGTCACCTTTCCGATACCTCTGACACCGGGTATGTTATCAGAAGGATCTCCCATCAAACTCTTCAGATCAATTATCTGTTTCGGTGTCAACCCATAGACCTCTTTGACCTTGTCTTCATCAAAAACCACCGACTGTCCATGATGATTCTGAATTGGCAGATAAACGACCACCTGCTTCTCTTTAATTAACTGAAGTGAATCCCTGTCTCCTGTCACAATCACAGTCTGCGCATCCTCCTCTTCAGAGGCCAGCTTTGCCAACGTACCGATAATATCATCGGCCTCATAGCCCTCAATCCCATACTGGGGTATATTAAGCCCCTCCACCACCTCCTTCGTCCTGTCTATCTGCGTCGCCAGTTCCTCATCCATCGGCCCCCTATTGGCTTTATACTCCTCAAACTCTTGCTTCCTAAAAGTCGGACCCTTCAGGTCCCAAGCCACGGCCACGTGGGTTGGAGAAAGCTTCTCGATCACCGATAGCAACATTGCAGAGAATCCGTAAACTGCATTTATAAGCTCTCCTTTGGGAGTACTAAGTGGCGGATATGCATGATACGCTCTATGAAGCAGGGCGTTACCATCGATCAAAATCAGCTTCTTCATTTTTCTTCTATTGACGGTTTTGTCTTACCTACAATTTCCTCAAACTCCTCTTGTTCAATCGTCTCAACCTTAATCAATCTGTCTACCAATTTATCCAGAATTTTTCTGTTCATTTTTACTAGACTTTCGGCAACCTTGTATCCTTCGTCGACAAATCTTTTTATTTCTACGTCTACCTTAGCTTGAGTGACTTCCGATAATCTAACACTGTCTCCCACGGAGTAACCCCAGGCATTCGTATCCACTGTCTGATTTAGAGAAACCGGACCCAAATCACTCATCCCAAAATCAACCACCATTCTCCTGGCGAGTATTGTCGCCCTCTCAATGTCGCTTGAAGCACCGGCAGTTAATTCATTGAATACTACTTTCTCCGCAGCTCTCCCTCCGAGCATCATCGCAATTTCATCTTTAAGCTCAGACCGTGTCTGTTGATATTTATCCGTTTTAGGTCGACTCATGGTAAACCCTAGCGCCATACCGCGGGATACTATACTGATTCTGTGGATCGGATCAGTCCCCATCAACAAATGACCTACTACAGCGTGACCCGCCTCATGGTAAGCCGTCATTTTTTGTTCCAGTTTTGACTGGAGTCTTTTTTTCTCAGGACCCATTTTTACTTTCATAGCAGCCTCTTCGATGTCCTTCATCTCAATTTCCTTTTGGTTATCTCTAGCTGCCAGTATGGCTGCCTCATTCAGCATATTTTCTATATCCGCTCCGGAAAAACCCACCGTTCTTTCCGCCACCTTGTTCCAGTTCAATTCCTTTATAAAAGGTTTGCCTTTTTTGTGGATTTCCAATATCGCTTTTCGTCCCGCGATATCCGGTAAGTCCAAAGTTACCCTTCGGTCAAACCGACCGGGTCTCACTAGCGCTGAATCCAGCACGTCGGGTCTATTTGTTGCGGCCAGAACTATCACATTATCAGATTGCGTAAAACCATCCATTTCCACCAGTATTTGATTAAGCGTTTGTTCTCTTTCATCGTGTCCCCCAAATCCACCGCTTCCACCTCTCGTCCTACCAATAGCGTCGACTTCATCAATAAATATAATCGAGGGAGAAGCTCTCTTCGCAGTATCAAACAGGTCCCTCACCCTACTGGCACCCACACCAACCAGCATCTCCATGAACTCAGATCCGGCCATCGAGAAAAAGGGTACACCCGCCTCTCCGGCAACGGCTCTAGCCAGGAGCGTTTTTCCCACCCCTGCAGGTCCGGTAAGAAGTACACCCTTTGGTGTTCTCGCACCTAGATCGCGGTACTTTTTAGGATTTTTAAGGAAATCTACCACTTCTTCTAGTTCTTTTTTGGCTTCATCTACACCGGCGACATCCGAAAATTTAATATTTTGCTTTCCTTTCGCGAACAATTTTGCTTTACTCTTACCAATACCAAACACATCTCCAGCTCCACCTTGTCGCCTCATCAAATAAAACATCAATACTCCGAAGCCGATAATTGGCAACACCAGAGACATTACATTCCACAATCCATTAACAAAGTCTTGAGAAACCACTTCAACTTTCACCTTACTCTCGTCTACACCTGCCTTTTGGAGCTGATCCATAAAACTTGCACCCTCTTCTTTGCGGGACATTCCCAAAATCTGATTACCGGAACTGTCTTTGGGGTACAACAGAATTAACTCCTGTCCCCTAATTTGAACTTCCTCGACCTTGCCGGATTTTATTTCGGCTATTGCCGTTGATAAAGGAAGCTCTTTCACAACCCCCGTAGAGCCTAAAATAAACTTTATTAGTCCAGGTAAGAAAAGGAATAATATCAAAATCCAAATTAAAGCTCTTCTCAAATTTACGTTAAATTTAAACTCAATTTTTTTAGCCTGAGACTTAATCTGTTGTTGCATATTTATTCTCCCTATCTTATCACCGATCCTGGTTTCAAATTCTCCGGTAAAAAGATCATCGTGGCTCCGTTCTCTGTATCCATCATTATCGCCATTCCTTGACTAACCTCCTCACCCATTTTTTTTGGCGCCAAATTTATCACTACCGGAATGTTTTTGTTTAATAAATTTTCAGGACTATACCATCTTCTAATCCCTGAGAACAAAACTCTTTTTCCTATTTCGTCGCCCAAATCCACCTCATATCTCAACAATTTATCGCTCCAGTCAGGCGAACTGGCCCCAACCACCCTCCCCACTCTGATATCCAATTTTTCAAAATCACCATATTCTACCGTTGGTTTTATCATCTGGACTCTTTTGATTTATACTCCATAAAATCGTAATCAATTTTCATCGCCTTTTTCACCTTCATGAGCACCTCATTGGAAACTGTTCGACCTTTTTCGATTCCATTCCTCAAGATTTCATCAATCTTATCTGGGTTGGCTTCAAGCTCCGCACGTCTCTTTCTCATTGGTTCCAGAAAGTTGTTAACAGCAGCCACCAACTTTTGCTTAACTTCCACGTCCCCAACCTGACCGTGCCGGTACCTGTTTTTCAAGTCCTCCACTTCCTGCCTATTTGGATTAAAGGCATCGTGATAAACAAATACCGGGTTCCCCTCCACATGCCCTAGATCCGTTGGCTTCAATCTGGTCGGGTCGGTGTACATAGACTTCACCTTTCGATCCACCTCTTCAACCGAATCGGAAAGATAGATACAGTTCCCCAAACTCTTACTCATCTTAGCCTTACCATCCAAACCAACAAGTCTCGGGAATTCGCTTATTAAGCTATCAGGTTCAACGAGAGTCTGACCGTACAGCCCATTAAACTTTCTGACGATCTCTCTTGTCTGCTCTATCATGGGTAATTGGTCTTCTCCTACAGGAACCAGGTTAGCCTCAAAAGCGGTAATGTCCGCCGCTTGAGATACGGGGTACATAGCAAACCCAGCCGGAACAGAATCACCAAAACCTTTCTGTTCTATTTCCGCCTTAACGGTTGGATTTCTTAAAACTCGGTTCAAACTTACCATGTTTAGGTAAAAAATAGTCAGCTCGGCTATTGCCGGAACCTGTGACTGGAGCACAATAGTCGACTTACTCGGATCAATACCTGCGGCAATGTAGTCCAACACCAAATCACGCACAGAATCAGCTACTTTTGTCGGATTCTCATAGCTATCGGTTAATGCCTGAACATCGGCGATTAATATATATTGGTCGTACTCGTCCTGAAGCTTAACTCTATTCGCCAAAGAACCAACAAAGTGACCTAAGTGCAACTTCCCGCTTGGCCTATCTCCCGTTAATATTCTTTTTTTCATATATTTTTAAACTATCTAATGTAGCAGGGACGGGGGTCGGACCCGTGACCTCGGCCTTATGAAGACCTTGCTCTACCACTGAGCTACCCTGCCATGACCAGCCGTAGACTACCCAAAGGCGATCCAAGCTCTATTTTACCATCTGGAAGGCACCACAGCGGCCAAATTACGCACATCCGTGCTATAATATGGATGTTCGTCTTTTGCGGGTGGAAGGTAAGTATCTTGCAGGGCTCATAATCCTGCTTAACTGGGGGGCGGAACCCTAGACCCGCAACACTAGATTACATTGATATAAGGTTCCACCACTTCTTCCAGATAGGCACGAAGAGAACCTTCTCTTCGGCCGCCTGTCTCAGTTCCTTTTCAGGCATCACAGCCAACACCTCTCCTTCTTTCTGCATGTTTAGCTTCTCTCGAATGATTTTCTCCTTATAGTCTTCCGTCATCACCAGCTCCAGTTTGACCTTAAGAGCCGCGTTTTTGACTTTTTCGGCTTCGAGCCTCTTATTTGCCTCTGTGATCCGATTAAAACCCATCCTGATCCGCCAGATGTCCTTTGAAAGGGACCCTATCAACAACCAGGCTATGATAATAATACACACCCCCAACCACCCCTTCTCGTGCCTATTTTTGGTATTTGTTTTACCCACTTGCTTTTTTGTAACCTAGAGTGTTATAATTAGAGCCATAATATATTTATAACAAAAATGGACCAAACCGAACAAAACATCAAACAGGCTGTTTCTGCCTTTAAGAACCACCTTGCTCAGCAAGGTAGAGCCTCTGCTACTATCTTAGCCTACTCTAAAGATATCGAGCAACTGGCCGATTTTGTAGCCAAGTCAAACATTGTCAATCTCAAAGATGTGACTAAGGACAGTATTGACGCTTTCAAAGCCCATTTGGCCGAAAACAGCTACACCACCAAGTCCATCTCCAGAAAGATCAACTCGATTAAGTCCTTCTTCTCCTACGTTCTGACAGGGGGCCTTATTTCCGAAAACCCCTCGGTCGGTGTTTCTCATCCAAAGTACGATATTAAACCACCCAGAATTCTTAACAAGATCGAGTACCGTGCCCTCAGAGACGCTTGCCGTGAAGACGTCAGAATGGCCGCAATCGTTGAAATCCTTCTTCAAACCGGTATGCGTATTTCCGAGCTGGCCAATCTAAAAATCTCGGATATTGATAAAAACACCAATCAGGTAACCATTAGAGCCTACGAGTCCCATCCGGAAAGAGTTACTCCTATCAACCAGCCCGCCAGGGAAGCTCTTGACAGATATCTAGCTGTAAGGCCAAAAAGCGCCAACAACAGTGTCTTTATCACCAAGACCGGCAATGCCTTCCTTATAAGAAATATCCGCTCCAATCTTGACCGTTACTTCCACATTGCTGGCATCGAAAATGCTAAGGTCAACGATCTTAGACACACCTTTATCGCTCAACAGTTGACTTCTGGGAGTCCACTTGTCTACATCAGTAAGCTCGTTGGCCACAAAAGACTCTCCACCACCGAAAAATATCTCGAGTTTATCTCGGAGAAACCGGCCAAGGACAAACCCAAAATCATCGACCTCTAACCCTTGTTTGCCTTATTGGTTAGCTTTTTAATGGTGTCCAAGGTTGTCTGGGACAAAAAGCCCAGAACATCACTCATTTTTTCTATGGATCCAATGGCTAACGCTAACCAACCGGAGGACGTTCTTCTCGTATCTTCCAGGATCAGGAAGGCGTTCTTTACTCCTGACACCTCCAGTTGTTCACCGGTGACTTCATCTTCCAGATAAATCGTTACCGGATTCCCGCTGTGTCCAAGTTCCAAATTACCACTAATAAGCATTTCCTGAGGCCAATTATTGCCAACATAATCACCCAGCTCACTTTTTGTTTGAGACACTCTCAACAGTCTGTCTTGTTTTACCTTCATCTTGGCCGGTTTCTTAATGTCTTTCATCGGTGGGCGACTCAGGACTCGAACCTGAAACCAGTTAGGTATAAGCTAACCGCTCTACCAATTGAGCTAGTCGCCCGACTTTGTCATATTATACTTCAGACAAGTCTCCAAGTACTTCTAATCCCGCAAGTATTTTTGTCTTTATTTTTGTATCTGTGACGACCAACTCACACGTTCCGTGGGTAAATCCTGTATTACTTTTACTCTTTCCTTCTTTAAGCTGGATCTTTCTAAATTGACTCTGGGATAAATCCAACTCCCTACTCCAAAACAATTTCTCTTGGGGAATATTCATATTTGTATACAAAGTCAGCCTTAATCTCATCTTATTAATTGGTACGCCAAAAACAACAATAAGCCACTTCTTCATAACTTTTAATATCTTTGGATCAGAATTACTTATATTTATTTGACCCTTGTTAGTTTTTCCACCTTCTCCCCAATACAAAAAAGGTCCTCCAATAAATAAGTCTCTAATATTAAATGGCATAATATTTTCCTTTTCTAAATCATAAACTTCTTGATATTTTTTAAGTCTTTTTGCAAGCATTGTCTTTCTATATTTCTCGATTGTTACTGGTCGTTTATCCTTAATCCTCTCCAATTGTTCGAATGATAGTGGATAGTTTTTTAACCAAACACACAGCGTACCTTTTGACACTCTAAGTTCTTGTCTAATTTCAGAATAACTCATTCCATTCTCTCTTAATTCGACAGCTCTTTGCCTCAATTCCCTTTTTGCCATAATTCAGAATAACACGAAAAAAACCCAAAATTCAAATATCAAATCCTACCACAGGTCACAGGTTCGACCTTCTTTCTATTTCCTCAGAAACCTCAGTTACATCTCTCCCAAACTTCAAACGCGACAACTCCTTCACCATTCTGGAAATCTCCGGATTACCCTGAGCCTTCTCTGCCTTCAAATCTCTCCCCACATTCATCGAAAATGGTGGCACAGGAGTTCCGTTAACAATGGTCTTTACATATATATTTTGCGCGGGAATATTAGACAGGTCTGTCTCGTTGAACACTCCCTCAAACTCCTTAGAAAGAATTGCGGCGTCTTGAACACCTACCCGATAGGTCATTAGAGTTCCACAATTACCAAAAATGGCATCTCTAACCTGTTCATCGATCTGACTGACAAACTGATTGGCCAGCACCAGACCGATTCCGTATTTACGGACTTCGGACAGCATTTGGGCAAAGTCGGGTGTCGCAAAGTTCTGAAACTCATCGACATAAAGATAAAACGGGCGGCGTTGTTCCTTGGGCACCTCTTGTCGTGAAAGCGCGGCCGCCAGAAGTTTTGGTACAAGCACGTTACCCAGAAAATTAGAGTCCTCCTCGCCCAGCAGTCCTTTAGCCAATTTAAGAAAGACTATTTTCCCTTCATCCATGGCAGTTCTAAAGTTTAAGGCACTCTTTGACTGACCTATGATATTTCTTATCATTTCGTTCGTTACAAAACGGCCGAATTTAGAGGCGATATAATCAAGCGTTTCTGACTTATGGAAGTCACTTGTCTGGGCAATCTGATCTGTCCAATAACGTTTAACGATTGGGTCTTTTACCAGTGGTAATATCTCCTGAACATATTTTTGGTCAGTCAGGGCCCTATTTACTTCTACAAAAGTTGCCCCCGGCACCATCGCGACGGTGAGCATGGCATTTCGAATTGCATGTTCAAATCTTGGACCCACCATTCCTGTACGGTGTGGATCATACAGCTTGTACATTAGATTAATTATCGAGGAAGCCACAATATGCATCTCATCATAGTTAGCCACTTCCAACAAATTTAGTCCTACAGGCCTTTCCTTGTCCGATGGATCAAATAAAATAACATCTTCTGCTCTTTCGGGGGGCACCAACTCCAGCAGCTCTTCAATTCCGTCACCATGGGGCTCCATAAAACAAAGACCATTTCCCGCCCTCATGTCTTGGATAATCATCGACTTTAGTAGCTCTGTTTTACCAGTACCCGTCCTCCCAATGATATACAAGTGCTTCATCCTGTCGGTTTCACCCATAAAGATATTTCTTTCCTGGCCTCTATAAACAGATCGGCCGAGCCAAAGACCATTATCGGGAAACTCACCGGAGGCTGGAGCCGTTTTGGCTGTTAGCCAGTATATGTGTGGTGTTTCGATAGTTTTATTAGGCAAGTGCCACACATTGGCTAGTTCATCTACTGATAAAATAGAGTTCAGTCCCCATAAGTTCTGATATCGATAGATAAAGTCCAACATAAAGGACTGTTTGAATCTAATCTTGTTTCCGGAAAATGAATTCTGGTTTCCGGCAAACTGAGAAAACGTCCCCTTTAGATTACTTAAATTAGCCTTCGCCTGTTCTAGAGTTGGAGAGATACTGATAATTCTTATACTGGTCAAAAAACCAACTTTTGAACATTTATTGGTAATTGCCTCCATGTCCTGAGGATTCAATTTAAATTTTGCCTTTTCCGGATCAGCCTCTTCCTTTTTTAGCTTCGCTACATAACCAAAACCGGACTTACTCCAACTTGACTCCGTGGGAGAAATAATGATCTGGATTGCCGCCGCCTCGTTATCATCAAATTTAGCCATTGCTGAAGTAATCGAGGACAGCGAATCAACCGGCAGTTCTTTAAAATTTTTAATTGGCTTAAAGCTCTCGTTTTTCAGTGTTAGATCGGCAAAATCGATCTTTGCATCTTTGTAGAATATATTATATTCATCAACCTGTTTCACATGGGTTCCTGGGTAGGTCCCGGAAACCAGCTTCTCCACCAGCTCCATATTTTTCCTGTGGCAAGAAATATAGAATCGGATATCCTCTTTTTTACCTACTATCTCCAAAGAAATGTGCTGTTGGGACTCAAACCTTTGCCAGAATCCACCTTTTTTAATCGAAAATAGAGACGCGAACATTTGCTCCACCGCATCAACTTTAACCTCATTGTCTCGGGGAACCGCTATTTCCAACAAAACAAAGTTCAGGCTCACCTCTTCTCTGTTTCTGTTTCTGATCCAGACTACAAAAAGCATCCATACTGAAATCATCGTCACCGCAAGTAATGCGATACCCAAAAAAACTATAAATATGTACTGTACCCAAAAGTTTATATCGATCATTTCGTTGTATTTTGAGACATATAAAACACTCTTCCCGGGTATTTTTTTATCATCATCACACACCACTCGGATAACCATCTCACACCTTCCATGATATTTCTCCGAAGACCTGTCTCAACTTCAATCTGATTCAATGGCAGGACAATTTTCTTTACTTGAGTTGCTGGAGCAATACCCGCCACCCCCTTGGTGCTTGAGAGGGGCAAGACTTGCGGGGCCGGAGCCGTCGGTTGTGGCCTGTTTGACTGCGGTTGCTGAATTTCCGCTTGACGTTCCGCTCTGTCAATATAACCCTGAATTTCCTTCAAGGCGATTTCATCCGGAGTAAGCTGGCGTTCTATTTCCTTACCCAAAGCAGGCATATCTAACTATACCAATATTTTAGATCAAATTCTCGGTCAATAGTGGACCGGGCATAAGAATACTATAGAGATACTCAACTGTCCTTCCTCTATGAACTGAAAGTCATCCATTCAAGACGTATACTACTCAAAAAGGGTTGGTGGGAAGGGAAAATAAGACGCAAACGAACCATTAGCAATGTCAACAAAACACTGATAGTAATCAAAATTACCTATTACCATTTAATATCATTTTTTTGCGCCTGTCAATCTGGTGGTTTTACCCTAGCAAAATATATCAAAACCATTCCAATCGTGTCACAAATCCCAACAAATATTACACCTTCCCCTCCGTCGGGTCAATATCGCATCCGGCCACGCACGCCAACTCCTGAGCCGCCTTGGTATAGTCCTCTTCTTCGTATCGATAAAGCTTGCTAAAATCGATAGGGGGGAAACCTGCCTTGAGTTTTTCGTAATCATCCCTTTCAATCTCTTGATAAGGCATCTGCGAATAAGCCGCATCGAAAGCCGGCAAGAAAGACATTCCCCCAATCAAGTTTCTGTGTTCCCAGACCCATTTGATTAGGTCAATTACCTCATCCGGGTGATAGGTTATGGTTACACTCGGGTTGTGTTCGGTCCAATTTATTTTATTTTTCAACCAATACTCACACTGCGCCGTTGCGGAAAAGCTTTTTCTGGTTACCGCCCCGTCTGGAGACTTAACCGGAAAATGGATTACCCATGTATTTGCTGACTCCAAAGTTTGTCCGTTTTCCGGATCCATCGGCACTCCTCCAGACTTTAGTACTTTAAATATCGAAGAATGAGTACTCACTCTTATGTTCCTCACGTAATACGGAGACCACCTTGCATGGATTCCTGATGAACAATTAAAGAGTTGCGAGGAGTTTCCTGATGGTTTGACACAAGTCACGGCTGCAGCTTGGTTGATCCCCAGTTTTTCTGCAACCTCCCTGTTAGTTTCTATGGCCACCTGTCGCAATCTATTTTGAACCGCGGAGTCTTGAGCTACCGGGCTGTCCATCTGACCGTTAATATCCACTCCCAAGAGCCTTTCCTCCTCACAATTATTCTTCCAAGCAGGTCTGAGCCCTGAAAAATTGGTCGCCATTGCCTGTATCGTCCCAATTATCGAGGCCACTTCAACTTTGTCTTTCAATGTCTCATAGGTGTCTTCTCTTCTGGCAATGGCAATCGAAAGATTACAAAACTCATAAGGCCTAAGGATTATTTCTCCACAAGGATTTGTACCAAATTCCGCCGGCGCCCTCCTGGCAGGCCTCATATCAAGAGCTGATTGACGGTTAAAAATACCGGGTTCCCCTCGGCCGGATTTAACTATCTCCAACATTTGTTTGGTTACCTCCAGCTGGGTCAAGCCGGACAACGGCCAAACGGCACTGTTGTTGGCGTTCCATCGCTGACTATTATCTCGTTCAAAGTCCCCGGATTTTGAGTCCCACATTTCCTTGTCATCAAAGTCAAAGAGAGATATCATCGCAGTTCGCCTCATTCCTCCGGAAACAGCCGCATTCCCCACCTCACACATAATATCGTGCGCATCAATGGCTCTAAGGAAACTCCCCTGTCTTGTAAAAATCCTCTCTCTTACAAACTCCATCATTTTCCGCAAAGGTTCTGGGCCTGAAGACCTCCCTCCCTTGGTTCGCAGTATTGCGCCTGCTGGACGAAGTGCCGAATAATCAAACTTTATGTCCCCTCCATCAAACCAAGTATGCAGACCGGTTCTCAAGGCGTCTGCCCACCCCTCGGTCGAATCTTCAATCAACATCTGTTTTGTTTCCAACCCATCCTGTCGCTTAACCCGGGGCAGGTTTTCTACGTATCGATTCTCTACCGAAAATCCAACCCCACAACCATTCATTGAAATTATTAGCGCCTCGACGAAAGAATCTATGCTATCCACCGGTTGGTAAGAACAATTGTAGATACTGATATTGTTTCTTCTCGCCGCCGGTCCGGCCATAGCCAGGAGCCTCATTGATGGAGTGGCTTTCATTTCCAGTATTGAATTCCTGATTCTCTTGTAAACTCCAGACTCCAGTTTTCCCCCGGATAACTCACGTAAGAAATCCACCGACCGATCAACTGTTTCCTTCCACGTCTCCCTCCTACCTAAATCGTAATTAAATCTTGAATATTTATCAAAAAACTGGAACTTCTGAATCTGATTTTCAAAATAAACATCGCTTTCGGAAAACGCCTTGGCCACTTCTTTCGGAATCGGCCGCGAATCCCTCAACTTGGCATGTTCAACTCTATAAATAATATAGTTCTTGGCGGCCTCAAACTCGCCTGCCGCTTGCAACACCAGTTCGACTGTATCCTGAACCTGCTCCACTGTTGGTTTTGTGTATTTTGCTCCGATAATATTCACTACCCGCTGTGCTAGTTCACCCACTGGAGTCAATGGGTTCTTACCAAGATCCTCAAAGCATGAAGAAATCGCCTTCTCAATTTTCTGTATTTCAAAAGGGACCACCCGTCCATCTCTCTTCACAATAGTCTTGGGAAACTCTATCTTGATCCTGTCGATCTTCTTTGTGGTATTTATTTTGCTTTTTCTCATTGGTTTTTAAACATGATTGGTAATTTTCGATGGAGCCGAAATAAACTGTTTGTATTCCTCAGCATTATTGAAATCCATATACACACTGGCAAACCTCAAGTAAGCCAGTTCATCCAGCCGTTTTAGCCTATTCAAAACCATTTTTCCGATATCGCTGGACTTTATCTCCACCGCTTTTCTGTTCAACAGTCTGCACTCCACCTCATCAACCAAGTTTTCGATTTCTTCATCCGTAACCCTTCTTTTGTAACACGCCTTCCCTACACCCTTTAATAGTTTGTCGCGATCATACTGCTCAATCTTTCCACTTTTTTTAATCACCTTTAAGTCAATATTGACCACCTTCTCATGAGTCGTAAATCTCTTGTTGCATTTTTTACACTGCCTTCTCCTTCGCACCGCCTCTGATCCAGGGATTCCCCTGCTCTCCAGGACATTTGTATCATCGTTGTTGCAATATGGACATTTCATAAATACACACATTTAGTGTTGTCTTAAATCATCATCCACTACCCCTAGTATGTCAACTCGTTCGCAAGATATCAGACTATTACACCAAGGCCGATTTCCGCAAAATCTACTTCAAATAGACTCTCTCGTGATACAATTCCTCTATATTCTAGGTTTCGCACTCTAAACCGAAGGAGGCTCCTATGCCCACAGATCCCGACATCGAAGAATGGCGACGAAAATATGTCGCCGAGAGAGACATCCTTGACCGAGCCATCCGATCCAAACAAGCAGCTGCACTTGAAAGTGCTCAGGCCGCCCTCAGTCACTATCTCCAACATACGGATCTGGATATGATTATCAGGACGGTTATTTACGATCTGCATCAGAAGTTTTCGGCCACCAAATTTTCTAAGAAGCAAATCCCTCTTGATGGAGAAATCGTCGAAGGTTTCACCCCCGTTTTCATTCTTGATCATCAAGGATTACCCGGGAGTCGAAAGCGTTTTGAGATTCCAGGGATGAGATATCGCTTTTATATGGAACACAGAGAGTTAGTTATCACCGTCACTTTCTGTAAGAATGAGGCAGGTGCCATCTTTCCATACGTCCACCTCACCCACCGGGACGATAGAACACACCTCATAAACTGGGAAGCCAACCAGAATAACCCCGACAATCAACAACTCAATTTCTGGCTGATTGACCAGATCACCGGACTGATTTCCGGACAATATCCCCTGAATACGGCCAAAAACTGTGGAGTACCATTAGGCCAACATGCCTCGGTAACCCGGAGTTTTTATCCGGACGAAGACAGTTAGACGCCCTGCAAACTCTCCCTCACGGGGGAGTTTTTTTGGGAAATATCTATCCCAGTACGGCCAAGTTCATACCTACCCTAGCCAAAATTGATCCCGTCACATTTCCTGTCTCTACCCTTATCCATGCATTAATTACTCCACTGGCACCGGTAAATAATATCACTCCCAGCATCTCTTGCATCCCTAGTCGATATACAAATAATAAGATAGGAACTTTAATTATCGCGACCATCAACCCGATTATCAGCAAATTGACGGCTTTACCTTCCTGAATTTTTTCTAAATATCCGGCTGCAAAACCACTAAAAACCAATTCCTCGGTCACCGCCGTTGCCAACACCATGCCTATCAAATTAATATCAAACTTTATTCCAGACAAGTCCAACCGCCTGATCAAAACAAAGTAGACGATTCCCATCATAACTCCCAGCAAAGAGGAGAACCCTGGTCCGCTTCCAAACATTTTAATCTTATTTGTACCCATTGATAATTGCCACCAAAAAAGTGGAACTAACCAGATTACCGGTTTAAACCAAAGCTCCTCTATCACCTCAGGGAGCCGCACGAAATATCGGAAAACACCCCAACAGATTAATAAGTAAATATAGTAATACCAAAGCCGCTTCACAACTAAATAGTACCACACGGGCATGCCTCGCTAAAGGCGGGTATAATGGAACCATCATGCCTGTAAGTCGAAAAGAAATTCTACGATCGATAGAAAAAAGTTACCATAAGATTATTGGATATCGCCACTTATCCATTCTACAAATATTTTTAATTATTTCCGGTCTTTTTTTAATCACTCTTTTTTTCCTTCTGAAAGATGTTCCCAGTCCGGCCAAGCTGGTCAAGACCCCAGCCCCAGCAAGTACCAAAATTTTAGACCGAAACGGAAAGCTGCTTTATGAGGTTTACTCCGAGTACCGTCGAACACCAATTGCCTCAAAAGATATTCCCGAGTCTGTCAAAAAGGCTACCATTGCTATCGAAGATAAAAACTTTTATCATCACCACGGCATTGACGTTACCGGAATTGTTCGGGCAGCTTTTAACGCCGTTACAAAAGGAAAGCGGCTTGCGGGAGGTTCTACCATTACACAGCAACTTGTCAAAAACTCCTTACTCTCCGATACCCAGCGCACTCTAACCAGAAAAATCAGAGAGGCCATCCTGTCCCTCGCCACCGAATTCTATTACACCAAAGATCAAATCCTCGAACTATACCTGAACTATACTCCATATGGGGGAACCACTTACGGAATTGAATCAGCCGCCCAAACATACTTTGGAAAATCCGCGAAAGATCTCAATTTGGCCCAATCCGCCCTACTGGCGGGACTACCCCAATCTCCCACTCGTTATTCTCCATTTGGTGCCAACCCGGAGTTAGCTATCAACCGTCAAGCAGAGGTCCTTCGCCGCATGCAAGAAGATGGATATATCACCAAGGAGCAAGCAGCCGCCGCCAAAAACGAAAAACTGGTTTTTGCCAAAAAAAATATTTCTATTAACGCGCCGCATTTCTCACTTATGGTCAGAGACAGCCTCGTCCAAAAATACGGCGAGGACAAAGTCAATCTCGGCGGATTGAGAGTGACCACCACTCTTGATTTAGACTTGCAAAATTATGTTCAAGCTTCTTTATCCGCCGAAATGGGTAAAATCGCCAAGTTAAAGATTAGTAATGGAGCAGCTATAGTCACTCATCCAAACACCGGTGAGATATTGGCCTTAGTCGGATCAAAAGATTATTATGACGATTCTATCGACGGTCAAGTAAACGTTGTCACCTCCTTGCGCCAACCAGGATCGTCAATTAAACCACTTAACTATGCCACCGGGCTATTAAATGGTTGGCCCGCCAGCACAACCTACCTGGATATTCCCACCTGTTTTAATGTCATCGGTCAAAAACAATATTGTCCCAAGAACTATGACAATACTTTTAGAGGACCTGTTTCCATGAGACAGTCCCTGGCTAACTCTCTAAACATTCCGGCTGTAAAAATGTTGGCCTTAAACGGCGTAGACTCTTTTATCGCCACCGCCTCCGCCATGGGCATCTCCTCTTGGACAGATCAAAGCCGTTTCGGACTCTCACTCACCCTTGGGGGCGGGGAGGTGACCATGTTTGACATGGCCAAAGCCTTCAGCACCTTTGCCAATCAAGGCGTCACCGTTCCTTTAGTTTCGGTTCTCAAGGTGGAAACGTTTGACGGGCAAACTCTGGAGGAATTCCAACCAGAAAAAACAGCCAACCTGGTTTCCGTCATGCCTCTCAAATGGCCGGATTTCTGGCAATCCCAAAAACTCCCTTCTCAGAACACCACGTCATCGGATCCAAAAGTAACCTTGCCCATTGAGGTTACTTTCATTATTTCAGATATATTAGCTGACAACGGAGCAAGATCGGCCGCTTTTGGGTCCAGCAGCAAACTAGTTATTCCGGGGCACACAGTCTCTGTTAAGACGGGCACCACCAACGACTTAAAGGACAACTGGACAATTGGTTATACCCATGACTACTTAGCCGCCACATGGGTAGGTAACAATGACAATTCCTCCATGAGCTACGTGGCTTCTGGTGTTACAGGAGCTTCACCTATCTGGAACACCATCATGAAAAAGGTTTTACAGAACGTCAAAGACAAGCCACTCTCCAAACCAGAGGGGATTATAAACTACCAGGTGTGTAATCTCACCGGATTCCTAGCCCAACAAGAAAACCAGTGCGAATCCCATTCCGAATATTTTATCAACGGCGTCTTACCTCTCGGACAAAGTAATTACCCCACCAAAAAACAAGTCTGGGTCAGACGCTCTGATAAATACCCGATATTACCTGGTGATGAAACTATTGATCGAGACTTAGAAGAACACACCGTAGTTTCGGACCCATTTACTCAGGATTTTTGTTTGGATTGTACCTACCCGGTAGACGATAAAGGACATATCCAGTGGCCACCAACTGTCATTGATTACTCAAAGTTCCAGTATCGAACCATTACTCCGTACAATTACATGCCGGCTCTATCACCAACAAATGCTCCGCAAAATTAGCTGGTTCTTTCTTATCCTTGGACTGCTTCTTGGTAGCGTCACCACTTATGCCGTGTGGCGAAACACCCTGCCCCTTGTTAGCCCGATTGCCCTAATCGAAGTTATTACCGGCAATGCTCCTTCATCAAAGTCCAAAAAGATTGTTTATGGCTTTTTTCCATATTGGAACCTAAAATACGTGAACGAGCTCAATATTAGCCAGCTTACTCATTTTGCCTATTTTGCCGTCGACCTTAACCCAGATGGAACCATAAACAAAATAAACTCCAAAAAGGAACAAGAGCCTGGCTGGAACAAGCTAAACTCCAGCTCTTACAACAAACTTCATTATCAAACCAAACTGCTGGGGCAAAAAAGTGCCCTCACGGTGACTGCCATGGATCAGGAACTAATCGACTCCCTCACAAACAACCAGCTTACATCCAAAACCGCAGTCAAGTCTATTATCGAGGTTTATCAGGAAAAAAAATTCGATGACATCAATGTCGATTTTGAATATATCGGAACACCTCTCCAGTCCACCAGAGACGGATTCTCTTTCTTTGTCCGGCACCTCAAGGAATCTTGTCTCACCGTCAATGCAAAATGTCAGGTCGATGTCGACATCTTTGCCGACTCGGCCGAAAAGTATCGTTTGTGGGATCTCGCGTCACTGAACCAAACTGTCGACCATTTCATTGTCATGGCCTATGACTACTATCGCAAGAATTCAACTCAGTCTGGCCCGGTAGCCCCGATAACCGGGAAATGTAATTCAACCACCGCCCACGGCTATCCTTGTTTAGAGCAAGATATAGTTACCCATCTCTCCCAGATCACCAAGATATTACCTTCAGAGAAAATACTTCTCGGTATTCCTTTTTACGGCTATGAGTGGCAAACCGCAGGAACGGAATATCTCTCCAACACCTATGCAAAAACCGGATCAATGGCGAGTTATCAAAGGATCCAGTCGCTATTTTCCGACCCCACAGTCTCCTCTTTGTCCGCGCAATGGTCAAGCGTTTCACTTAGTCCGTATATAACCTACACAAAAAACGACAAAACTTTCCAGATTCAGTTTGAAAACGCTCAATCACTTGAACAGAAGATCAAATTGATAAAATCGGCCAATCTTGGAGGCATCGCTATTTGGGCACTCGGTTATGAAACGCCTTTCAACGATCTGTGGCAGCCGATAAAAGATCTCTCCGCTCCCTAGTCTTTTTGATTTCCCGGATCTATAATTAAAATAGTTCGCGTTGCACCCTTTCCCAAAAAAAACTGTTGATCCATGGTCAAAAAGAAAGCAGCTCCAAAAAACAACTTTCTCACCTTCTTTGGTCGTCCTGTCTTCAATTTTCTCCTTACTTCACTTTCTATCATTGGCCTTGCTCTCATTCTACTCGATCAACTAATCTCCAAAACGGTTATTGCTCTGAAATCTGTTTGGAAAGGCCTTTGTCTCAAGGACGCATTATTTTCCAAATTTCACCTTGATTTTTTGCACCGACCCAGAATCAACATTCGTAAAAGTCTGTTTCTTGTGTCATTACTTTGTCTATCTTTTCTCGTTTATTTCGACATATTCCGAACTCTTCCAAACCCCAAAACCCTCTCACAGTTCCCCTCAAAATTAACGACCCAGATACTCGATAGAAATGGTATCGTGCTGTATAAAATTTACAAAGATGAAAACAGAACCCTCATCAGTCTAAGTACTCTTCCCAAACATGTCACAGAGGCTTTTCTTTCAGCCGAAGATAAAGACTTTTACACCCACAAGGGGTTCTCCCTTCCGGGACTTCTTCGTGCCTTATATAGAAACACCTTCGATGATAGGCTGGAGGGTGGATCAACTATTACTCAACAGTTAATAAAAAACACCATCCTTACTCCGGAAAAAACCCTTGTCCGGAAGATCAAAGAAATCATTTTGGCCGTCAAAGCCGAACGTCTTTTTTCAAAAGACAAAATCTTCGAAATGTACCTCAACCAAGTCGGCTTTGGGGGGCCGGCATATGGGATCCAAGAGGCAGCCCGCCAGTACTTCGATACTGATGCTAAAGATCTCGATCTTGCTCAGGCAGCATATCTAGCCGGACTTACCAGAGCACCCAGCAAATACTCTCCCTATGGGGATCAACCAAGTTTGGCACTCTCCAGACAGCAATGGGTTCTCAGGCAAATGGCCAAAGACGGCTTTATATCCACCGCGGAACTCTCTGAAGCACTAAACAAAAAACTGGATTTTCAATCTGCCAAAATTGAAATCAAGGCACCCCATTTTGTCATGCTGGTGAAGAGTCTTCTTGTTGACCAGCTTGGCGAAAACGAGGTAACCCAAGGGGGTCTAAAGGTTTACACTACACTCGATTCAAAACTCCAAACTCAAGTACAAAACATCGTAACCTCAGAAATTGAAAAGCTAAAATCTCTAAATGTTGGGAACGGCTCGGCTTTGGTAACCAATCCCAAAACCGGTGAAGTACTGGCCATGGTCGGCTCTATTGATTACTTTAATCTTAAGCAGAATGGTCAGGTCAATCTCACTATGGCCTTAAGACAACCGGGAAGTTCCATTAAGCCACTAAATTATGCATTGTTTTTTGAGAATGGTAACGGACCAGGAACCATAGTAGATGATAAACCAATCACGGTCCACCTTTCCGGTCAGGATTCATGGACGCCCAAGAACTATGATGGAAAATTCCACGGCACGATTACCTTAAGACAAGCGCTAGCCAGTTCATACAATATTCCCTCAGTCCTTCTCCTTGCACAAAATGGGCCTGCTAACTTTGCCCGTTTTGCCCAAAGTCTCGGAATTACCTCCTGGAACGACGCCTCACGTTATGGCCTGTCCATGGCTCTCGGAAGTTTGGAGGTACGAATGGTAGATATGGCCACCGCTTATTCTGCGTTTGCGAACCAAGGCATCAGAACTCCATTGAACACTATCATAAAAGTCGAAAGGTCAAATGGAAAGATCCTTCGTCTTTCCGGCTGCCCATCATACAACAAAAGTGTGGCAGAAAGTCCGACGGCAAATGCTGAAGATCATAGCTGTAACCCCAAAAAGTCCATCTCTTCCGTTACAGCCTATTTGATTTCTGATATATTAAGTGACGATATTGCCAGGAGCCCCGCGTTTGGTACGAATTCAGTTCTTAATATCAAATCAGCCAAAGTCGCCGTCAAAACTGGTACCAGTAATAATTTGAAGGATAATTGGGCCATTGGCTACTCTCAAAATTTTCTTGTCGCCACCTGGGTCGGCAACAACGATAGTACTCCCATGTCCCAAATTGCATCCGGTATCACCGGAGCCTCTCCTATCTGGGCCAAAATTTTTTATCAGATACTAGCCACCAACCAGGAACCCAGGAATCTTATCCAGCCGGAAGACCTCATCAAGGTTCCAATATGCCTTCTTACCGGCACTCTCACTTGTACTGGTTGCCCAACCAGAATCGATTACTTCATCAAGGGTACAGAGCCAAAGCTTGCCTGCGATCCGGCTGACATCGATCGTCGTCTTCACCCATCACCATCACTCATCAATGCTCCCCGGATTTGACGACAAGTAGATACCTTATCTTGAGTTCTCTACAATTTATACTCTACGTAATTCTTCCATTCCGGTTTAGGCATTTCAATTTTTGGAACTCCGGATTTGAACTCAGGCAGTCCAAATCTAAAATCTTTCATTCTTGGCCACATCCAAAAAAAGAACGTCATTCCCAAGACAAACAATAACGTCCAAAACACTATCTTTCTATCCGCAGACCTCTCTTCCTTGGTTTTTTTTCGTTTTGCGCGTTTGCCAGGATGATCTCCCGTGTTGTCATCCTCATCAGAGGGAACCTCCAGTAGTCTTTCTTCGTCATTCATATTAATCAGTTTTTTGCTGCCAAACGTCCGGGTTCACAAGACAGGATGGCTGTCTTTTTTCAATCGCATCGGTTATATTCTCCACAACAATTTTTGCCATTGCCATACGCGCTTCGATTGTTGCCGAAGCGGTATGCGGCGTCAGAATGGTGTTGGGAAGGGCTCGTAACTCCTCAGGAACGTGCGCTTCATCCTCAAAAACATCCAAGCCGGCTCCGGCAATCCATTTTTCCCTGAGCGCCTTAATTAATACCTTTTGATCTACAATTGGTCCCCTGGACGTATTGATCAACAACGCGGTCGGCTTCATTAGTTTTAGCTCCCGCTCGCCCACCATGTGTTGAGTTTCCTTGGTCAAAGGAATAGACAAACTTACAACATCAGACTTTTCCAAAAGCTGATCCAAAGAATGGTAGGTTACATCGTACTCTTCTTCGAACTCCTCGTCCCTATGGCGATTAAAGTATATTATTTTCATCCCTAAAGCACTACACATTCTGGCTGTCCAACGTCCAATCCTCCCTAGACCCACAACACCCATAACTTTATCTTTAATTCCGGTTCCCAGCAACAGATCCGGTTCCCAACCTTTATACTTCCCGGACCTTATTAACCTGTCTCCTTCTACGATTCTTCTAAACAACGATATCGTCAGAGCAAGGATCTCTTCGGCCACTGACTCCGTCAAAACTCCGGGTGTATTTGTTACACAAACTCCTCTTTTGGTTGCCGATGGTACGTCAATATTGTCAAACCCTACTGCATAATTACTTATCACTCTTAGCTGATCTCCTGCTGCCTCCATCACCTCTTCGTCTATCTTTTCGGTTAACAGGGAAATTATTCCGGTACTTCCCCTAACTCCTTTTAACAAATCCTCTCGGCCTATATCCCTCCCCGGCCAGACAACTACTTCATACCTATCTTTTAACCTTTCAACAAACTTTCCAAGAAAAACATGAGTCACAAATATTTTGGGCTTTTCCATACCTTCATTTAACCACAATCCAGGTTGTCACTGCTTAGACAGGTAGGACAATTATGGGTTTCATATTATTTCCTCCACCATTTTCAACTTCTTCGCCATCCATTTCTCCATCTCATTCTTATAAAGCAATCCATCTTTCGCTCCAAGCTTCATTACCTGGCTTCCACCACTGGCCAGTCCCATCTTCAAATACTCTTCAGGATTACTGTTCTGAAGTATACCCGCCACCACACCACACACAAAGGCATCACCGGCGCCTGTATCGTCTACCGAGTCGACCGCAAAAGCATCCATCTTTAGCCAAGTGTGATTGGTTATTACGCTTGCCCCGCGCTTTCCGTCTGTTACCGCCACTACTCTGCACCCAAAATCAGCCATTTTTCGCATTATTTCTTTTTCATTATCATAACTAACCCCGGTTAAAATGCTCGCCTCCATACGATTGACGTTAAAAAAGTCAAGTTTGGGGATTAACTTCATCAATCTCTCTTTCTGATCTAACTCTTTTCTGCCTGGGTTAAATCCTACTTTCACTGCATTGTTAAAAGCAAACAATATTATGTCTTCAAGAAATTGCATTTCTCCCCCCAATGATGATATTTGTATCCAATCGGCTTTTTTAATTTCCTCCCAGTCGATTTCCCTTGAACTTATCAAACCACTTTCTCCACGATAGGTGACTATCGATCTACCACCATCGGCAGATACCAACACCACAGATAGACCAGTTTTCCCTTCTCCCTTTTGTACCATTGATAAATCAAGCCCCTCTTTCTTTAGTTGATTTATCATTACCTCCCCCAAATCATCCTTTCCGATTCTTGAGATCATTTTTACCGCTTCACCCAACCGATGAAGTCCCACTGCTACGTTGGTACCCCCACCGCCACTCGCCACCATACTCTCTTCGGCCTCAAGCTTTCCACCCACCACCTCGCACATTGCCAAACCTCCCGGCACTTCATGTCCCTTTACTGTTTTCAGTGCTTTCGACTTAAGTAATACGTCCACCACCGCCGCCCCCACCACAATCACTTTATTCATAAATTAATTCTAACTTATTCACATACCATCATCACAGTCCATGTTCCTTTGGGAAATTATCCGGAGTCGCGAAAGCATGGCTCCCGCTAAGAGCGGGATTTGGCGACGAGGCCAAAACAACCGCGATCTGCAGGGTGAGCGGATTGTGGTTTCCATAAAGGAATGTGGACGAAGATGATATGGGTATAATATAGAGGCATGAAACCTTGGCACTTACTACGCCCAAAAACCGGTAAAGAAATCCCATTCTTAATACTTGTTACTTTCCTTGCTACTTTTGCCGCCTCCCGTCTCTTTACCGCATTGTTTCCAAATACACTTATCGTTGTCAGGGGCACACATGTTCATCATTTTGCCTACGGATTTATTCTCCTTGCTCTTATTGGCTTTTTCTCCATTGTCCAGCCAAGATCGGACAGAACTCGTCTCAAACTCGCCCCACTTTATGGTTTTGCTCTTGGAGTCGCTTTCGACGAATTCGCCATGTGGATCCAGCTCGACGATATCTACAAAGACCGCTCCACCTACGATGCTATCCTCATCATCACTCTTATTCTTCTAAACATCGTCTATTTTGAAGACTTCTGGAAAAAGTGGGGTTATCGTCTCGACCGCCTCTTCAAACGCCTCTTCAGCTGATACCGTACTCCCCTTTGCGCAAGATTGATTGTGCTTTCTCCCAATCAATCTTAAAAACCAAATCTTTATCTTCGTTATCAACTTCGTACAAAATTTCACCAACTAGCACGAAACCAGCCTCTTCCATCACCTTAATTGATGCGAGATTTTCTCGATCAACAAAAGAAAAAATTTGCCGCGTTGGTCGACTCTCGTCTCCATTCCCAATCATATTGTTCACTTGAAAGCACACCTGCAACAGACCGCTTGCCACCTGCCTTCCCTTTGCTTCAGGATTTCGTGCATAACTCACCTCTAATACCAAGTTGTCTGGAGCTAAAAATCCTTCTTTTTCCATTCTTATCCTTAATTCTTCTGGCATTTCATATGTGTTCACAAAACCCTGAACCTCTCCAACCTCATCGCTCGTAACATATTCACGAGATCCAACTATCGCAAACAAACAATCATCCCCTTCATTTTTCCCTTTTTGGCCTGCCCATTCTCTTACATCATCAATATCCATATTTTCAACTCCCTCAACCCATTTTCTAACTTTCTCATCTTGGACTATTTTTAACAGTCGTCTTATATCTTCCTCATTATCATGATTAAAAAACCTAATTGAAGTTTTTTGTCCGCGGATACGAAACCGTTCTGTGTCATTGTTTTCTTCAGTAAAATTATCCATCGCGGTTACTTAAACACTATCTCCGATAACTTTTTGGAAATATCGTTTGGGTATTTATCTTGCCAGACATTTCTACCAATCGCAATTCCTTTAGCTCCAGCTTTCATTGCTCCTTCAATTTCCAGGTCAAGATTCTCCCAATCTACTTTCTTTCCCCCCTGTGCCAGCACTCCCGTTTTTCCTGCCGCTCGTACTACCCATTCAAAACTTTCGACATCTCCGGTGTAAGGCACTTTTACAAAGTCCGCATTTAGCTCCATTCCAATTCTGGCACCATAAGCCACCACATCCCGGTCAGCTTCCCTTCCGGCCACCTTTCTACCCCTTGGATACATCCAGGCGATCACTATCATCCCCCTGGCATGGGCCTCATCTTCTATCTTGGAAAACTCGACTAACATCTGCTCCTCGTGTTCGCTCCCCACATATATAGTGTATCCAACACCAACAGCCCCCAGCTCGGCCGCCTTTTCTACGGTACAGAGCTGAAGTGACAGCGGTTCTTCACCCTGAAACGAAGTTTTCCCATTAAGTTTTACGATCAAAGGCGGCACATTGACCTGTCCTGAGCTTGCCGAAGGATAGTATTTTGCCGCCACACCTTCCTGAAATACAATCCCCGTAAAATATCCGTTCTTGGCAATCTCCATGATGTAGGCTGGGTCTACAGTTTTCTCATTAAAATCGACCGGACCATGTTCGAAACCTTGATCATAGGCCAAAAGCATTACTTTTCCGTTTCTTTCAATCCTTGTAGTATCTACCATATTCCCATTATTCCATAAAAGCCTTCTCACCACTCAAGTCGTCTTTAATTTCTTGACGTGGGGGCATCTCCAAATCAAACTCCTGGAGATATTGCATTACCTGTTCCGGCGTGGTTGCTATTTTGTAGACTCTTAAGGCGCCAGGCCGATCACCAATTCTCATATTCTTTACCAGCGCTTCGACAATAGGATACCAAAACCCACCGTATAAGATTAACGGTTTGTGATGACCAAAATAAAGGTAAGCGAGACCCCAAGCCATCCCAAACTCTGATAAAGTTCCCGTTCCTCCGTTGAAAACCACATAGGCGTCCCCCAGTTCCAGCAATTTCATTGTCCTGTCCACGTAGTTATTCATAATTATCTCCTTATCCGCCTTATTCTGTGGATCTTTACCCTCAAAGTTCTCTATGAACTTGGGGTAGAAAGTCGCCACCGAAGCCACACCACCACCTTCATGAGCCCCCTCTGTGGCCGCCCGCATTACACCCGGACCACCTCCGTTTACTACTTCCAAACCACCTTCAGCGATCATCCTCGTTACTTCTACCGTTTCTCTGTACAAAGGATCTCCTGGTGGGCAGTCGGCAAAACCAAAAATTGTCACAGCCCTTAAATTTTTGAACGTCATACACCCACTATACAAGAAAATTCCTAAACCGCACCCAGATTTTCAAGCCTCCTGAGTTCCTCTTCTATATTCTCGGCATTAAAAAGATCGGATCCCACCGCAAACTCCATGCCCAGAAAACTTTTATTGAACTCATCTTCCGCAATTTCCTGAGACCACTCGGCCGCCAAGCATCTTTTGATATTTTCCACGGTCAGACCACCGTCAACCACGATATTAATAAACTCACTCATCTCTCTGACTTTCTTTATTTTAGCTAGAACCCGTTCGTCAAATTTTTGTACCCCCTGCGTCCCCGCCTTCACACTCATTAGTAGTACTCCATCAAGATTGTTAATCATCTCCTCCAGACCATCAAGTGGGGTATCAATATCAAAAGCCAGTCCGGCCTTCATCCCCGCCGCCTCTGTATCGGCCACAAACCTGGCTCTATCTTCCATTTTCTCTACATGACCATATAGTGACGTCATCCCCGCCGCCGCACATCTATCAACCCACTCCTCGGGTTTGTCCACCATCAATTGTCCTTCAAAGTCCACAATAGTATCAATGTTTAATAGTATTTCCGGAGTGACTGTTTCCGTCGGAGCAAACTTACCATCAATAATATCCATTTGTACTCTTTTTGTTATTCCCCAGACCCTTTTAAGCTTTTCTTCAAACGCCGTAATGTCTTTTTCCAGTATAGCTGGCACAATTGTCACCATTATATTAAGTTATCTAATTTCATAATTCTCCTTCTATATTTATCTTCACGAGACGCTTCTTCGGTTAGAAAGGTTTTTATCATCCTCCTTGCTGAAGGCTCATCAACATAATCGGAGGGTACGGACAATGCATTTATATCATCATCTGTCCGCCCTTTCTTTACAGCCTCCTCCCCAAAGGCGAGCCCGCACCTTACCCCCGCAAATCGGTTAGCCGCAATCACCATACCAAATCCATTCCGGCAGAACAATATCACTCTGTCACCCGAAGAGGTTACCGCTTTCACCGCCTGCTGTGCGAAATACACATAGTCATCCTCAGCCACCGAATTATCGGCCCCAACATCCTCCACCGTATATCCCTCAGTGGCTAGCCATTTCTTAATTAACTCTTTCATCTCAAACCCCCCATGATCCGCACCCAATATTACTTTCATACTTTAATATACCAAACGAAATGATTAATATTTTAGTTCCGAAGTACCTGCCCGTTTAGGAAAAGATTGCGCAAGGCGAAAAAGCCCGGTTTTTTATGTATTCATAAAAATTTTTCGCTGCAAGTCAGGACGGATTTCGCACCGGCGAAATAGCGTCCGTTTTTCCGTACGGATAGGTACGATAGGAACCTAGAAAAATATTAATCAAGACCCAACTCCGCCCTTAACTCTTCCGACATGGCGTCCTTACTCCAAGGCGGATCCCAAACCAGGTCGATAGTTACATTCTTAACTTCAGGGACATCCTTCATCGCCTCCCTCACCATCTTGTCTATCACAGGAGCCAGTGGGCATCCCGGGCTAGTCAAAGTCATCTCCACTTCTGCTTCACCGTCCTCATATCGTATATCGTAAATTAACCCCAATTCCACAATACTTACGCCCAATTCCGGATCAATCACTTTTTTCAAAGCTTCCCGTATTTTGTCTTCAATCATTTCCATCACCTTATTTTAAACTGTGCTTCGATCAAAACAAAGACCCCCCAAATCGCCAGTGTCAGACCCACCAACATCCACTGTGTACTAGCCAACCACAAATCTGAACCCAAAGCACCAAAAAATGCCATCCCTACTGACACCACAGAAGCATAGATAAGCACCTTTCCCACCATCAATTTATCCTTATTCCGCAATTCTATACACCTCCTCTCATAATATATATTACAAAATATTTCTGTTATTCTCAGTATAACAAATGTAACTGCTTTCTATTTTCTCTTCTTTTTAAACAAATCAATATATTTATCTAGATTATCTTTTGTCATTGTTTTTAAGCTATCTCCTATCCAAACCGACCCTCGGAATTTTTTTATGAAGTCAAACTGCTCACCAACCTGGGTACCAGTTAATCCGGACCCCCGTCTTCCCACAAAACAATCTGCATCATTAATCCACACTTTCCCGTTCAAAAACAATCTGGCACTACTATTTCTCATACTCTCCCTGAACATGTAGTTGTTAATCATTTTTCCTACTACCGGAAATTTTGAAACATAGGGATTTATTGTATCGATACCGACCCTCGCCGAATCTACGATCCCCACCAGCGGCGAAAGTTGCGTAATTGCCGACATTAGGTGAGTCTTTTTCCCCGCTGCGTTTCTAATAGTCTCATAGCCCATTCTTAGAGCTTGTGCTCTCGTCACAGGAAGAAAATAATTGCCGGAAAAACAGACTGGATAAGTAAAGTCTATTTTTAGCATCTCAAATCCCCAATCTAACATTTGTTTCACCACTTTTTTGATATAACTCCGGACTTCTGGGTGGGTCGGATCCAGGACTTTTAGCAAAAGTTGTGGTAAAAAATCCAAGGGAGAACTTTGCCGGCCGGATAGTTCTCTTCCGGAATCATCACGCAAAAACCATTCCGGATGCTCCAGGTACACTCTGCTTTTAGAACTCGCCACATAAGGCGCAAACCATAACCCCGCTTTAAGCCCGGCCTTCCGCACTTCTTTTACTACCGACTTCATCCCTAAAGGAAAACTCTCATTAATTTCCAACCAATCTCCCCAAACACAGTATCCGGCATCAATCTCCACATATTTTATGTTGGATTTTTTGGGAAATATAGAAAGTGCCTTTAACTGGTCAAGGAGATAATCTTCGCTCACAACATTGCCCTGATAATAATATGCGCAGCAAAGCCCCACCGGAGGGTTCTTTATACTTTTGGTTTTAGAATGCTTTTTTATCAAATCGGAATATATTTCCAGTGATTGCCTGGTCCTTTGTTCCCAAACAAAGGCAATCATTTCCGAAAGTATTTTCTCCCCCGGCTTTAAGGTCAGCCCATCGAGCTGGCAGGTTACCCGAACCCTTACCCCTTGCCTGTTCTGATTAAGGTAAATCTGCGAAAATTGATCGCGGGATGTTACGGCTCCGATCACAATTCTCCCTTTGGGAAATATCAATTGTGTAAACCACTCATTTACCATCGATCCTACCGGATAACCATAACTTTCTAAGAACGAGTTTGGGTTTTGATCCCTCCTGAGAAAAAATTTCTTTGGCCTTGTTTTAACAATTTTATTTCTGTATCCTGAGAAACTCGATTGGCCCCACCCATTTTCCAACACCATTTCAGTCCTTACGGGCAACAAAAACTCGGCAACCACAATCGAGTTCACTCTGATTTCTTTCTTCGCTTGATTGCTTATCTCCACCCGAAGAACCAATACCTCCGGTTTTTCTTCGACAATCTTCCTTACCAAGCCGATTCCCTCTTCGTTGTCAGGCGCTACAAACTTATTTTCTTCATTAACTTTGACATAACATCCAAAAGAAGAGTTAGAAATATTTCTCATAAAAAATGTGTTCCTCCCGCACCCCTTTTTCTTTCAGGTTCTTTTCCATCTCCGTGATCATATTCGGCGCACCGCATAGATATACCAAAGTCTTTGTCCAATCCTGCTCAAGCCGATTAACGACGGTATCGACATGTCCGGCAAACCCAGGCCAACCCTCCGTCGGCTTTGAGATGACAATGTCGTGTTTAAAATTGTCAAAATCTCGGTTTATATTATCCAGCTCTTTCAGCCAGTATAGTTCTTCGGGGTGACGCATTCCCCAAACCAGTCTCACCTCATTGGTAAAATGTTTCCGGTACAAAAGATCCTCTATCATCGGTTTGAAAGGGGCTATCCCTGTTCCGGTAGCCAAAAAAAGTATGTGTCTTGCTTCGAACAACAATAGTGGATCGATCGTAAACCTGCCCAAGAAAGCCAAAACCTCGACACTGTCTCCTACCTTTAACCCAAGTATATATTTTGATCCCACGCCCATCGGTGTCACATCTACCAACAAGTCAATCACATTTTCGTCTGGCAAACTAGCTATTGAATAAGACCTTCTTGTTCCATCCGCAGCCACCTTCAGACTGGCATACTGGCCGGGTATATACTCCACCTTTTTATCAAAACCAATCCTCACAAGATAGTTATTTCCCGCCAAGTTTTCCATATACTCCACTCTTCCCAATAATTTTTCAGGCAACATAAGGCTATTTTACTATCTACTAACGATTAAATAACCGACAATTATCAAGGCAGTCCCCAACAGTAATCTCATCCACTTGGTATTCTTATGCTCCCACTCCTTCATGTCCACCACCTGTTTCCCTTCTGCCATAGCCGACAATATCAATATTAGTGGCATCACGAAGATCAAATTGTAATACAGGAACCATCCCAGTATTTGCACCATCGGCAAACCCGATCTGGCGAGTACAGCCGTGGTTCCAATATAAAGAGGCAACATGCAAGGTGTGGAAAAAACCGTTGTCAGAAACCCGATCAAGGCAGCCATTCCGACCCCCGTCTTTACCATTAGTTTGTTTATCTTTTCAAAACCCAACCTAGGCATTCGTAAATGAATGGGTAAATCCTGCCAAAAGACATCCTTCAGCTGAATTAGTCCCGCCAAAGCCAATGCTCCTCCGATCACATACTTGAAGACTCCGGCAAGCCATGATCTTTGGAAATAAAAGGCCGCGCTATAAAAGACGAGTCCCAAGAGCAGATAAGTTACAAACGTACTCAGTATATAGGTAAAACCAATTTTATAGATCCATTTCTTATCTTTACTTCTCCCCCCAAACACCAACAGGTATCCCAAGAAGGTGATCATCATCCCTATGCCACAAGGGTTGATCCCGTTCGTCAAAGCAGTTATGGTGAGTATCGGCAGACTGATTTGCATTTTATTTAGTTTCGAGGAGTTGTTTAACCTTATCAACCACAAATGGTGCTCCCACCTGTTCTCCATTTACAAAAAAGGTCGGTGTGCCGGAAAGTTGTAGTGAGGCGGCCAAATCGGCGTCAACTTGCACATTCTGAGCCACTTCATTAGAAGTCAATTTCTCTATAAATATATTTTCGTCCAACCCCAAACTCCTCGCATAATCCGCAAAACTATTTTCGGGTTTATTTACCACCGACCATTCCTCCTGTTTCTCATACAAAACCGCCACCATATCAAATCCCTTACCCATAATTCTTGCCGCTTCGGCCGCCTTAGCGGAAATCAAAGCATAACGATGTAATGAGGCTGGTAAAGGGAAAAGTCTTGTTACAACCTTCACCCCTGGCATATTAAACAGTTCTTTCGTTTGTATATCCGCCGCCTTACAAGAAGGACACTGCATATCCGAAAAGTTGACTACCGTTACCTTCGTTTCGCCGTTTTCTTTTACAAATCTTGCCCCATCAAGTAGTACTTTTTCATCTACCTTAAGTGAGTTTCCCGGTCCGGCCATTTTAGACAAACCCCAAATGACAATTATCAGTAGCACTGCACAGCCAAGTGTCACTTTTAGTATCAGTTTCCAGTCATTCATGGGTTTCAAATATCTTTAGTAATCCTCGAAAGGCGAGTGTAGCACACTTCATTCTCCCGGCATTTACTTCTCCTCCAAGCATTTCAACTATTCCGTTTTCTCCAAAATCCTCAAGTTCTTTTTTACTCATTCCTACAATTTTTTCCGACAGCATACTGGCCGCCGCTGTCGAAATGGCACACCCCACCCCTCTCCATTTCATCTCTTTTATCACTTCATCTTCATTGCGAACGGAGCGTGGCAATCCAGGTTCCTTCCTTGTCCCAATTTTCACCTGAATTTGTATCATATCTCCACACGACGCATTCGACTCATCCATATTAATATCCGCATCATCCAATGAACCAAAGTTCCTTGGATTTTTATAGTGATCAATAATAATATCTTTGTAATCAGACATAGTTCTTTAGGCAAATACCTTTGGTATTTCTCTTATTTTACTCACTAGATAATCAATTTCCTTCTTGGTGTTGTACACATAGAATGTCGCTCTGACCATTGCCGGTACCCCAAAGCTCATTACCAGTGGAGCCGCGCAATGCTGGCCGGATCGCACAGCAATCCCAAAACTATCGAGTACTTGTGCCGCATCATGAGGATGAACCCCAATCACATTGAAAGCCAGTGCTCCACCTCTTTCTTCAATATCTCTAGGGCCATAGAGCTTTACCAAACCCTCTTCTTCCAGCTTAGACATTCTCTCGAGTGCATATTTAATTAGTTCTTTTTCGTGTTCGCGCACATTGTCCATTCCCAGATTTTCCAGATAATCTACCGCCGCTCCCAACCCAATTATCCCGGCAATGTCCGGCGTTCCCGCCTCAAACCTGCTGGGAATATCTGCCCACGTCGCTCCGGTTATTTTTACCTCCCCTATCATGTCTCCCCCGTATAAAAAGGGTCTCATTTTTGAAAGAATTTCTTTCCTTCCCCACAATACCCCTGTCCCGGTTGGCCCCAGCATTTTATGTCCGGAAAAAGCGATAAAATCCGCTCCCAACGTCTTCACATCTACCTTCATATGAGGCACCATCTGTGAGGCATCCACCACCACCGTTGCATTTTGGGCCTTTCTTTTTATCGCTGTCAGCATTCCGGCAAGGTCAGGGATCGTTCCCAGCACATTAGAGACTCCGGTAACGGAAAAAAGTTTCACTTTCCCATCCGCTATCAGACTCTCCAAACTTCCCAGTCTCACTCTCAATCCATTCTCAATAAAAACCTCACTTTGAGTTTTAGAGTTTTTGATTTTTTGATTTTTGACTATCAGCTTTCCCTCTCCATCGACATCAATAATTCTCAGCTCCGCTCCCGTCTCTCGGCAAAGTTCCTGCCAAGGTACCAGGTTTGAGTGATGTTCCAGTTTACTGATAAGTACTGCATCTTCTTTTTTTATATTATCCCTGCCCCACGAATACATGATCAGATTCAAACTCTCGCTGGCATTTCTGGTAAAAATGATTTCTTCGGGTCTGGCTCCAATAAAATTTGCCACTTTCTCCCTCGCTTCGTCTACCAACCCAGTTGATTCCACCGACAGTTCGTAAACCCCTCTATGAATATTCGCATTTGTATTCCGATAAAAGTCGTCCATCGCCTTGATAACGCTCTCCGGCTTTTGGCTCGTCGCCCCGCTATCTAGAAACACCAAGTCATGTCCATGAATTTTTCTCTTTAATATCGGGAAATCATTTCTGACTTTTTCTACATCAAACATAGGTATATTGTAATGCGTTACTGTGTCACCGTGTCACTTTTGTTAATAGCATTGTCCTCCTTCACCTCTCCCTCGTGATACTGTGTCACCGTGTCACTTTTGTTAATAATGTTTTTATCTTCCATTTTCACACCATCTCCCCCGTGATACGGTGACACGGTGGCGCTTTTGTTTACTATGTCTTTTAAGTAGTTTTCAGAATCTTGTTTTTCTTGGAATTTTGGATCGGCCACCCTCTGTCCACCATAACTTTTTGTTTTATATCCTGCAATAAATTTCGCAATCAGCCTGGATTCATAATCAGCCAAATCCTGAACTTTCTTAAAGTCTCCTTCAGATATTAATTCCTGATCGTAAGCTACGTATAGTTGGGCTCGCACCTCACCGGCCGAACCTCTGGCAATATACAAAAAATACAAGAATTCGTCTTTTGTTCCTCTTTCAAACCCCTCAGAAATATTGCTAAGCACTGAAACCGCGGCTCTTCGTATCTGGTCTTGTAAACTTCTATCCTTCCATTCGCTAGAAACTCTATATACCTCTTTCGTTAACTCTCTTGCTTTCTGCCAGATAAACAAATCTTCGAACTTTGATATTTTTCTGTTTTCGTTTATCATTTTATTTGTTGTATTTTTCACTCACGCACATTCATCCCCATGTCACGGTGTCACTGTGTCACTGTGTCACTGTGTCACTGTGTCACTGTGTCACTGTGTCACTTAAAAAATATTTTCTCAAACCTGCAAGCTTCATTGTTCCAAATTCACCATAGTCTAAAAGGTCAACTCCAAACACCTCCATGGCCAACTTCTCCGCGATTATCTGATTCCCAATCAAATTACAGTGCAAGAAATCAATGTCCCCAGGCTTCATTGTCCATTCTTTATTTTCCCAAAGATGTTTATAATCAAAAATCTTGCTTAGATCATATTTTTCATATTCCTCAAAAACATCCACGAATTTAACCTCCAACTCATCTGCAACTTTCTTGTAGATATCTCTTATTTGTTCTAACTTTGGGTTCAGGTCATTTTTTATCGTTTTGTACGTCGACCACAAAACCACGTTTGACCCAATAGACTTTATTTTCAAAACTAACTCCCTAAGCATTCCTTCCACATCCCCCACCAGCTCAAGATGATTAAAACCCAAAGAAATAACGACAGTATCTGGGTTAAATCTTCCTACAAGAAACTCAAAATTTTCCATAAAAAAGGGAATTGTTCCTCCATCCATACCTGAGTTGATCATTTTTGTTTTCCAGCCGTTTTCTGTCGTTTGCCTCAAACTAAAGTCCAACCAATCAAACCAGTTTGGGTGACACCATTCTTGGCTTGTTGTGCTATCACCCACACAAACAATTGTTTTGAAGCCTGTGTTATTTTTTGGATTTGCTTGTAATTCCATTATCTTATTATCTTTCATTCTTGTGTCACCGTGTCACTTTTTTCTAATTCGAGTTTCCTTTTCAGTTCCTCCACATGTTCTTTACTCCAATGGTCTATGTCCTGAAGCAAAAACTTTCTGGCCGTCAAACCATATCCCTTCCATATTGGTTTATCCCACAAATTTTCCGGCAGTGTATTGTAGATTTCCGTCAGTCTATTCCCCGCCCTCACTAATTCACCATATACTTCCTCCCAGGTATTATTTTTTCTTGCCTCTATCCCTTTTCTGTTAAACTCCTCCGTACTGGGTTCCCAATAAGGTTCAACTCCCTTTTTTAATTTTTCCAAACAATCAATATCGTGGACCATCCAGTTCGACAAATGAGCTGTCACGTCTTTCAGTGACCACTTGTCGAAAATGATTTTCGTTCTGCTTTCCTCAGGAAAATCTCCAACCAACCGGGTAATTTCTTCTTTAACTTTCTCAAATTCCCCCAATAGTTTTTTTATTTCCGGCTCTGCCATATTCGTATTTTATCTTTTATTCTTCGGTTACCTCTTTCAGGAACCCTTCAACTATTATTTTCTTGGCGTCCGGTTCGTCTATGCCTCGGCTTGATAGATAAAAGAGCTGATCCTCATCTATTTTACCGACAGTCGCAGCGTGGGATGCCCTCACGTCATTATTTTCTATTTCCAGTTTTGGTTCGGCCACCGCACTGCTTTGCTTATCCAACAACAACAATCTCATCTCTAAGAAGCTGTCCGTCTTTCTGGCGTCCTTTCCAATCTTCACCATCCCGTCTACGGTGACACGTGCGCCATTAGCCGCCACCCCTTTAATCACTACTCTCCCAAATGTATTTGGCACTCTATGGTCTGCCACCACTCTGACTTTATAGTCTCCCGGTTCCGTGGCAGATATAACCCCCAGAACTTCTTTTTCTTCAAACGAAGTCAAAAAGGGGACTACCAAATCAATCTCTCCGGGTTTGTCCAATTTAAATCTCTGTGTGATCATATTTTATTTATTTTTTGTTTTTGTCTTGAGTTCTAGAGTTCTTGATTTCTTGAGTTTTTTCTTTACCCCACCGATCCCTCCATTTCTAGTCCTACAAGTCTATTCATCTCCACTGCATACTCCAAGGGAATTTCTTTCACCACCGGCTCCATAAATCCATTAACGATCATTGTGCTTGCTTCTTCTGCACCGATCCCCCTACTCATTAGATATAGCAACTGTTCTTCTCCAATCCGGCTGACAGTCGCCTCGTGCTCCAACACCACGTCATTTTCCTGAATTTTATTCACCGGATAGGTGTCGGAACGGCTTTTTTCGTCAAGTATTAGCGCGTCACAAACCACCTTAGATCGTGCTCCCCAAGCGCCAGGCACCATATGTACCATCCCTCTATACGTAGCCCGCCCGCCATTTTTGCTGATCGATTTGCTTATAATTTGCGACGTTGTCTCGGGTGCCAGATGAATCATCTTCGCACCGGTGTCCTGATGCTGTCCTTCACCGGCCCAGGCAATCGAGAGCACTTCACCATGGGCTTTTCTTCCGGCCAAGATACAAGAAGGATACTTCATGGTCAGGTGTGAACCAAGGTTCCCATCCACCCAACGCATCTCAGCATTCTCCATCACTCTCGCTCTTTTAGTCACTAGGTTATAAACATTCTTAAACCAGTTCTGTACTGTAGAGTACTGGACCTTCGCGTTTTTCTTCACATATATCTCAACTACTGCGGCATGAAGTGAAGCAGACGAAAATGACGGGGCAGAACAACCTTCAATATAGTGCATCTTACTGCCTTCCTCGGCGATGATCAGAGTTCTCTCAAACTGTCCGGCTCTTTCGGTATTGATTCTGAAATATGCCTGCAAGGGGAGCCCTACATCTACATTTTTAGGCACATATACAAAGGATCCTCCGCTCCACACCGCCGTATTTAATGCCGCCAGTTTGTTGTCACCCATGGGAATTACTTTTCCAAAGTGTTCTTTCACAATCTCCGGATACTCCCTAAGACCTTCGTCCATCGAGAGGAAGATCACTCCTTTTTCGGACAAGGCTTTCTTGAGGGACCCATAAACGACTTCAGAATCATACTGGCTTTTCACCCCCGCCAACAGTTCCCGCTCGGCTTCCGGCACGCCAATTTTCTCAAACGTATTCTTAATAGCCTCCGGTACGTCCGCCCAAGTCTTCGCCTCCTGATTCTTTGGTTTTATATAGTAGCGGATATCATCAAAATCAATAGGGGAGAGATCGCCACCCCATGTCGGCATTTTCATCTCCAGATATTTCTTATACGCTTTCAGCCGGATCTCCAGCATCCATTCAGGTTCATTTTTCAAAGAGGAAATCTTCCGCACCAGACCCTCGGTCAACCCCTTTTCCGCCGTAAATGAATACTCTACATCATCGGTATGCCCTAACGGATAAAGTTTATCCTCCGGAAGTGTCTGGTTATCGGTCTTTTTACTCATATGACTTATAGCCTTGTGCTTCTAACTTATCCACAATTTCCTTTCCTCCCCTGTCCACCACCTCTCCGTTTTTCATTACCACCACTCTATCCGGTACTAAATATTTAAGCAGTCGCTGATAATGGGTAATTACCAGAACACTCATTCCGGCTTTCACCATTTCAACCACGTTTTTGGCGATGAGTGCCAGGGCGTCGATATCCAGACCTGAGTCCACTTCATCCAAGATCAAGAGTTTCGGTTTCAATATTCTCATCTGCAGTATTTCCAACTTCTTTTTTTCTCCACCACTAAAGCCTTCATTAATACTTCTGGTCAGCAAATGCTCATCTATATGTAGTCTCTCCCCTTCTTCCGCAATTTGTTTTTTTAGATCGAGCGCACTCACGGTCAGCCCCCTGCCTCGGAGTGAAGCCAAGAGCATCTCTCTTACGGTTACGCCGGAAATCGCCACCGGGTACTGGAACGACATCATTATCCCTAGCCTTGCCCGAGCGTCAGGTTTCAGCTCAAGCAGGCATATTCCTTCAAAACTTAGTTCCTCCGCCTCAGCCTCGTATTTGGTGTTCCCAATTAAGGTATTGGCTAAGCTGGATTTCCCCGATCCGTTGGGGCCCATCAGAGCTACCACCTCACCCTTTTTAACCTCTAGGTCGACCCCTTTTAGAATCTCTTTGCCTTCTATTTTCACCTTCAAATTCCTTATTTTAAGCATCTTGTTCGTCAACGTTAATTATTATCTTATTAAATCCTCCAGCGTATATTCCGCCAGCATATCCTCAATCCGGAATGTAAGCCTGTCCATAAAACTTTGCTGGCCGCAGCTTCCATCTACAGGGCAGCTCTCACAAGCTACCGGGGCCACCTCACCCTCTATAGCCTCTAGAGCTTCTTTTACCAGTATCTCTTTTGGTTCGTAATTCAGGCTAAACCCTCCCCCCCTTCCCTCTTTCGAGTTTAAGATCCCCGCTTCGACCAGGGAAACGGCAATTTTGGCCATAAAAGCCCTAGGCAAGCCTAACTCACTCAAATATTTAAGTGAAACCCGGCCTCCCCGGCCACGCTTGGCCAGCACAGACAAGAGCGCCATTCCGTAATCAGCCTTTTTTGTGAGTGTAAACATATACTTGGACTATTATACTCCAAGTATCTTTAACTCGTCAAGTTGTCTCATAACTGTATTTTCTCGACCAGCTTACACTTTCCCGGATCCAACGTCCTGCTGGAATTCAAGTAGATATCAATATCTTTTGCCTCAAATTCCCCAAATTGATAATTACGCATATTCCACAATGTCTCAAAGAACTTTTCTCCTGGAATCTCCTTAAACCGGATGAAGTTCAGCCAGGCTAATCGCTCGTAAATGGAGAGATATTTTGTATAGTCATCCCCTTTAATCCTCAGATCCCCCCTGATTTCGTTCCTCAATTTTCCTAAATTGAACTCCGGTTCCGCCACTATTGATACTCCCAACTCATTACATGCCAGATACCCTATCTTAAAAACAAGTCTCTTACCGGAAGCTTTGTTTTTTACCACCTCAGCTATTTCTCTTGGATCCGTTGCCTTATCTATTCTTCCTAAAATAGTCATGTGCAATCTCTCAAACGGATATACATATAAACTGTTCTCTGATTCTTCAAACTCATGTACCAGTTTTTTATACTCTCTTTTCCAATCCGGCAGATTGAGCACAATATTGATGGTGTAATTCTCATCCAAATAATCATCCAAAAGATTAATGGAATCTCGGTTCAATGCTCTGATTTGATCATCGATCTGTTCTTTTTCTTCAACCAGCATAGTTCAAATATATACTACCCCTAAAACAACCCCATCTGAGTTTCCATCGGCACCACGGCCTCGACTTCAACGGGATAAGAAAAATCTACAATTATTTCTCTTGGTTCATTCCATCGATCTTTGAACTTTAGCTTTTTATTTTTCAAACCAAAGTCATAGACACCTTTGGTCACCTCCACGTCCATCTCGCAATATTTTTTCAAATTTGCGAGGCTTTCAGGATCTCCTTTTGTCCACCACATCACCGCTTCGGCCCCTCCGGCAATTTTTCCTTGGCCAAGGGTTTCTTTTGCCACACTGTCCAGCTTTACCCTGTGTCCGAAAGATCTTCTAATTTCATCAAGCACATCGAAATGTTTCAGTTTAGTAAAATCTCCTTTTTTGTAAATCCCATTCATGGCCGGATTGTCAAACCCAAAAGAGTTGTATCCTATGATCCTGTCAGCCTCTTCAAACCAGTCCCACATCTCATCAAAAAACAAGCCACCTCCATCCAACTTAGGCGCCGCGTCAGGCGTCCAAAAACTTTTCATTTCCCCAGAAATTTCCCTTAAATTATTATCTAGTTCCCTCCTATACGCAGATACCACCGAGATCCCCAAATCTTCTGGGTTCTTCAGATCTGTGTCATTAAAGAAACTTTTCGTCTCGATATCGTAGATCACTTCCACTAGATTACCCTTTGGTTTCATAGGTAAGATATTTAACCACTAAAAACACAAATATGAAATGTAAAATACTAAATCTTTTTCTTCCCCTCCCAAAATAACATTTGATTCTTTAAAAACTTACCAAAAAAGAAAATGACTAACCCTGCTCCAATTATCGGCAAGTAATACTCCCAAACTCCAGCAGCCGGCAACTCTGTAGGTGTAGAGGTCGGCGTGGCTGTCGGAGTTGCAGCCGGAGTGGCATTAAAATTCAAATTAAATGTAATCGATTGGAGACCGGAAGAAATGACAATCGTGCTGATGCCCGGGTCCAACACTCCAGGCGTGAAACTCCAGTTTCCACTTGGACTGGCTGCCAAAGTCGCGTCTGTTGAGGTCTTAATCTTTATGTTTACTATAGAGGATGGTGAGGCTGTTCCTTCCATCACCGGAATTGCTCCGGTGTAGCTGATATTGGCATAATCAACTCCGACGGTAGACAGTACCCCAACCCTCGTCAAACTCAGATCTTGAGCAAACACCACGCCAATCGAAAAAAATAATACTATTCCCCAAAAAGCATAAAGTATTTTTTTCATTGGACGCTTAAATCTATTTCTTGATTTACCACAGGTAATACTACTTTAACACCTTGCAATTCCATGTGAATTTTTTCACTAAGCACCAGTCGTGGAAGTTCTTCTCCATGAACCAATGCGGCCTCTTCTAAACCCTCAATCTTTTTCAGCCACGAAATTACTTGTCCTTGATCGGCATGAGCACTCATTGTTTTTATCTCCAATATCTCGGCTTTAATGTTTATCCAGTTTCCCCAGATATTCACGCTACTCTTTCCATCCAAAATCTCTCTGCCCAGAGTTCCCTCCGCTTGATAACCAACAATCACCAGCTGAGTGTTGGGGTCTCCCAAGTAGTTAATTGCGTGATGGATAATTCTCCCTCCACTCATCATTCCGCTACCGGCCACTATCACCTTTACTCCCTCATAATTTTTTACCTGCTTACTCTTTTCAATCGTATCGCATACTACCAACCCTGGAAAATCAAAGGGGTCGTCGGTTTTCACTTGATCTTTAAGCCTCTTACTGAATAGAACTGGAAAATCTTTAAAAATCATTGTCGCTTTGATAGCCATCGGGCTATCCAGAAAAACCGGCGTCTTGTTGTCCATCTTTCCTTCTTTTTTGAGTTGGTCGAATATATACAAAAGCTCTTGTGCTCTTTCAATCGAAAACGAAGGAATTAATACTGTTCCACGACTCATCTCGGCTTTTTTAATTATTTTTACCAGATCTCCAACTTCTTCTCTTGGTCCATGCGTTTCGTCACCATAGGTCGATTCCACCACCGCCACATGTGCTTTATGAACAAAATGGGTTGGTGAAAGCAGGGGTTCCGGTGTATTGCCCAGATCGCCACTAAAAACCACCCGCTTATTTGTCTTGCGTTCCTCCGCTATTACACTCGCCGATCCCAATATATGGCCGGCATCTACAAAGGTAATGCTGAAGTCTCCAACATCAAATGGCTTGTCATATTCTACGAGCGATACTTGCTTAAGTATTACTTCCACGTCCTCGTCTGTATACAGTACCGACTTCGCCTCGGCTTCTTTTGCAATCTTAGCGGCGTCGTGAAGTACTAGTTCGGCCAGTGCTTTGGTAGCCTCCGTCATAAATATCGGACCATTGAAGCCATAGTGCACCAATAGAGGCAATCTCCCACAATGATCAAGGTGGGCATGGGTCAGCAAGACTGCCGACAATTTATTAAAGTCAATATTTGGCTTAACATTGTTCAAGCCCACCTCCTCCGGCTTACCCTGGAACATCCCAAAATCCACCATTATCCCAGTATTGTCTCCTGTCAGGAAAAAATTAGATCCTGTGACCGTCTTGGCAGCCCCCAAAAATTTCAACTTCATATTTTCAGTTTAACAGAACCTCATTTTGCTTGTAGAATGAGTACATGGACTGCCCGCACTGTCACCATCCACTATCCGCCATCGAAATAGAAACTTCTGACGGTCACGGCCACTCCATTGAGGAATGCCTTAATTGTGGTGGACATTTTATTGAATCTTATCTAGCCAACTTTCTTACTCTTGAAACCACGCGTAACGTCGACTCTATCATCCCTAAAAGTCGGGCAATCCCCGACACAAACCCCGTCTGTCCAAAATGCGGTCAGCCCATGTCGGGCATCAAGGATGATTCCGTTCCTCAAACTGTCACTGTTTTTTCTTGCCCAAACAATCATGGGGATTTTTTCCCCAAGAATCAGCTCTATCTTTTCAAACAAGCTCAGCAATCAAAGATATATTTTCACAAACTTTGGGGGATACCTCTAAAATCGGCCTTTGCGGTTCTCATACCCATACTGGTCATCTTTTCCCTTGCCACGCTATTACCATCCATCTTGGAACAAGCCACCACTACCCAAGAAACTCGCATCAAAGCCTCTGAGATCCTCACGCCTCCACTTATTACCCCCATCTCCTCTACTCAAGTCCTCATTTCCTTCTCTACCCAGAAACCAGCCAAAACCTCGGTTCGTTTCACAGAAGGTCTCACCAAAACCTTGATCGTTTCGACGGTGCCTCAAACCAGCCACCTCCTCAGCATCGAAGATCTCTCTCCAGGCACCTTATTCAAATACATTATCATTATCGACACTGATGGAAAACCGGTCAGCACTTCCGAATACACTTTCTCCACTCCATAAGAAGCGCATCCAAAAACGAGTCCTTACTCCCTACGAAATAAACCACTTAAGGAAATATGGACTTCCCCAGATAGATTTAAGTACCATCGGAGAAAAGCCGGTGGAATACATCACCGGTCACGCCGAGTTCTATGGTCTGGATTTTTTGGTAAATTCCTCCGTTTTGATTCCTCGTCTTGAATCCGAGATGATCGTCCGGCTAGCCGTTAATTATATTCAAAAGGAAGAGCTTGCTCATCCTTCAATTGCCGATATCGGCACCGGCTCCGGCTGCCTTGGCCTTTCGGTTGCCGCCAGTCTTGTCAAACAAAATACGCCCTACACCATCTATCTCTCGGACACTTCGGTCCCGGCACTCAACTTGGCCAGAGAAAACGCCGGACGCATCTTAAGTTCACCGGTCAACCTTTTTTTTCAAGAGTCCCATCTCATGGACGATTATCCTCGGATAAAGTTCGATATTATCCTGGCGAATCTTCCCTACATTCCTTCCAAAAATATCACCAAGCTCCCAAGGTCGGTAAGAGATTTTGAGCCACTATCGGCCCTAAACGGAGGTCCAGATGGCACCACGGTCATCAATCGGCTGTTATCCCAAATTCCTCAATATATATCCGACAGAGGTATCGCCATCATCGAAATCGATGATACTCACGATCTAAATAGTTTTTCCCTCCCCGAAAAACTTCAAGCTTCACTCACAAGGGATCTATTTGATGTCCCTCGCTTTCTGATAGTCAGCCTAAAAGTATAATATTTGTTACAATTACTACATGAACAAGTCCTTGGTGATTAGTCTCACGGTAATTGTTCTTTCCTTTTTCATGATCCGAGTCACCGACCAGACCAATCATTATGAAGTCCAGTCCGGTTACGATCCTTCGTTGTCCGGTGCCATTTTTGACAATACACCTGTCAACCCCCCTCCATACATTGCCGACATTCCAATTCCCCCAAAGGTTTTAGGGGACTCCACCGCCGAAAAGATTATCTATGTAGACCTAACCAACCAAAGGTTATACGCCTACGAAGGGAATAATTTGGTTTACAACTTTTTAGTTTCTACCGGTAAGTGGGGACGAACTCCAATCGGAACCTTCCAAATTGCCAATAAATTCCGCTTCATAAAAATGAGTGGTGGATCAGCTGCACTTCACACTTACTACTATCTCCCCAACGTTCCTTACACCATGTTTTTTGGAAACAGCCAGATTCCAGCCTCTAGAGGGTTCTCCCTTCACGGCACCTACTGGCATAACAATTTTGGACACCCCATGTCCCACGGCTGTGTGAACATGAAGATTTCAGAGGCCGGCATAATATACAACTGGGCAGATCCCAAACTCCCAGAAGGTAAGAATTCCGGGGTCGCCACCAAAGACAACCCGGGCACTCAGGTTGTAATCTACGGTACTACACCCAAATCCTGAAGGAATAAGGTTATCTGGCTTGCTAATATAAAAATATAGTTGTTATAATACAAGCCTATATGACCAAAGCCAAATTCTCTCAGATTAAGAAGTTTTTCTCTCATTTCCCAACCAAGAAATTTGCCAAAGGAGCTACCATCTTTAAACCAGGAGATAAAATTGAGGAGATATATTTTAGCAAATCTGGTTTTGGCCGAGCTTACACTAAAACCAATTTTGGCGAAAACACTCTTAACGTGTTCAAACCAATGTTCTTAATTTCAGTAATCCACCATTTCACCGCGGCACGCAACGACTTCTACTTTCAAGCACTGACACCCGTCGAGGTTTATGTTATTCCCAAATCAGAGTTTCAAAAATATCTGGCAGATAACCCAGAAAAGTTTCATCTAATAATGGATTATTTTTTTAGTTCCCTCCTTTTGTTTTTTTCTAATCAAGGAAAAATCATTAACGGTAGTGCCATTAACAAAGTCGCCTCCGTTCTTCTCCAGTTATCTCATGACTACGGAGACATCAAAGACGCTCAGCTGGTGGTCGGCTTCCCTGCCACCCATCGAATCGTTGCCAACCTAGTTGGTCTAACCAGAGAAACTACAAGTGTCCAAATGAGCAGACTCCAAAAGCTAGGCGTCATTTCCACCAAACGCAGTCATTTCACTGTCAAGAATCTGGAAAAACTCCGCAGTCTGGCCGAACTGGGCGAATAAATCCAATCAAATCACAGTTGCCATATCGTCAGGAGACCGAAAGAGGTTAAAAAAACTATTGTCGCCACAATCACTCCTTTTCTCCATCCTGATGGTCTAAGTTTCTGATGAAGTGAAGTTGTATTCATCCACAAAATCAGTATTGAATAAATTACCATCGTCCAGGCATTAAGGACTGCACTAATTAGAACTAGCTGAAGTGGCTCTTTAAACCCCAACGCCATGACCAAAAGCATCAAACCAATCTGAAGCCACAACAAAGTATAAAAATACCTGGGTAATTTTTTTGATTCGAATTTTTCAAAGTTTAGAATTGCCCAATTTTCAGCCAATATCTTTCCGGTGGTCCCCAAAACGGACAACTGTGTCGCAAAAAGCATTAACCCCAAGACAACCAGAAATAGATTACCCATTACTTGATGAGTCAGCTGGCCGATTATTCCGGCTTCGGCAATTACAAAGTCCACCCCTTTCAGGCTTCCTGTCTTATGATAAATAGTTTCATACGCCAAAAGAGATAGCGACACCATCGTGATCACTCCGGTCACCCAAAAGATTAAGCCCTGTTCCCAATTTGTTAGTCTCCACCATTTAGAGAACAACTTTAGGCTGTGGTCATTTACTTCAAAATCTTTTCCCGTTAATCTTATTTCTTCTTTGTTTCCTGTCAACAGACTTGTAATTCTTCCCGAACCATGACCCATACCATACCCTTTTTCCTTGATATTTTGCGATTGGCCAAGATTCAGGTTTCCTCCAGCTCCGGAAAATACGATAGCGCCCAAAAACGCTGACGCCTGTAGCCCCACTGGAATGAACCAGTAAGCATCTCCTTTCCCCACCAGTCCTAATGCCAAATCTGATAGTCCATTCCTTGATGCCAACCACCATGAAATACCCAAAATAAAAGGTACCCCAAAGACAAGGAGTGTCTTTTCCAATTTTTCCTGTGTACCATACAACACCGGACCCAAGCTCAAAATCGCTCCAATTACGAGCAAAGCTACTACACCAACTGGTTCCGATTTGCCCCAACCCAGACCGGCAGTTAACAATCTTGATCCGGCCAAAGTTATTCCTGGCCACATCCAGGGTACTACCGTTGACAGGATAAACCACACCGGAATCACCTTCCCCAGTTTTCGCGTCAAGCCCACAAACACACTTTCCCCAGTAACTAATGTATACCGGCTGATTTCCATGTTAATAAACCACTGCATAGTGATGCCGGCTACAGCCCCCCATATTATTCCCAGTCCATAATTGGCCGTTAAATAGGGCCACAAGATTAGTTCCCCAATTCCCAGACCTAAACCCAAGAGAATAAAGCTGGGCCCCGCCATCCTCCAAAAAGAGGGTGGTTCAACCAAAACCGATCTTATCAGTGGAGTTATTTTCATTTATTTAATGTTACACTACGCACCTCGTATAATAGTATTAGTGACATTTTTCCAGGCCATTATTCTTGCCATTGTTGAAGGGCTCACCGAGTTCTTGCCCATTTCCAGCACTGGGCATCTCATTCTTATTCAAAGATATCTTTCTATCACAAGTTCAGAGTTCTCCAAAACATTTGATATTGTCATTCAATTATCTGCAATCCTAGCCGTAGTGTGGATTTATCGAAAAACTCTTTTTTCACAGTTTGGGATATGGAAGCAAAGTATGGTTGCATTCATCCCTACAGGTATTATCGGTTTTCTCTTTTACAAATTAATTCGCAATGTATTATTAGAAGAACCAATCATCATCGTTTACTCTCTGTTTATCGGTGGTGTAATTCTTCTGGTAGTAGACAAACTAACAAAGATCAATCGGGGACAGGGGCGGATATTGAATCTACCGCCCAACAAACTTATATTCATTGGGATTTTGCAATCAATTTCCGTAATACCCGGTGTTTCCCGTTCAGCCACCGCCATCATTGGCGGTCTCAGCACAGGACTTTCTAGATCACAAGCCGTTGAGTTTTCTTTCTTTCTTGCCATTCCCACCATGTTTGCGGCCGCCGGATTTGATCTTCTAAAGTCCGGAATGTCCTTTTCCGCTCAAGAGTATTCGGTGTTGCTGGTTGGGTGTTTTTTTTCATTCATTTCGGCTCTGATCGCTGTCAGATTCTTTATTGATTATGTCCAAAAAAATAACTTCACCTCTTTTGCCATTTACCGTATCGTTCTGGCTTTAGTCGTGTTACTCACCATGAAAGCTTAAACCCCTTCTTTTTTTTATCAAAAAAATAGGGCCCTGACCGGCCCTATCTTCTTGCAGCTCATTATCTTTTCAACAGCCTCTTCTTGGTGGCGACAACTTTTTTTTTGGCTTTAGCCACTTCCGCCTTTCCCTTTTTTATAGCTACACCAACCGTCTTTTGCACCTTTTCTCGATTCTCTTTCTTGGACATAAACACCGCTGCAGCGCCGGCAGCAACACCTATCACCGCGGCTCCGACAGCACCCAACATACCGATTTTATTTTTTTTGGCAGGCCTTCTCATTTTTTTTCAGATTATTAATAGTTTCATTCTACACAATCTCAAGTCAGCTCGCAAATGTCAAACCAAAAATCCCCATTCCAATAATTATTTTAATATAATGGAATAACAAATGAATAATAAAGTATTCAAAGCTATCCGTAACGTTACTCTTATTATCTTTACCCTTGGTCTTCCAATCGCTTTGCTTGTATATTTTCGGAGAGACTTTAAGACCTTGGAACAAATGATTCCAACCACCGGATTAGCCGGTCCGCTTTTCTCCATCATATTAATGGGCATTCTGTCTGCGACGCCGATACCGACAGACCCCATTGTCATCCTAAATGGAGCCATTTTTGGACCTATTGTCGGAGTGTTGGTTTCCTGGATGGGCAACAACCTCGCTGCAGCCATCGAATATTTCATCGGCAAAGGCATTGGCCACATTGCTGATTTTGACAAACAAAAAAAGACCATGCCTTTTGGTCTCAACAAATTTCCGGCCGACTCCATTGCCTTCCTCTTCTTGGGCCGCTTTGTTCCCCAAGTAGGTGGAAAGGTTGTCTCCATTACCGCAGGTGTCTACCACGTTCCCTACTGGCGCTACCTTTGGACAGCTGTCCTCAGTAATCTCTTTGGTTCTGTCGTTCTCGCTCTGGGAGGATACTCCATCCTCCATAATTTTCTCAAGTAACTAATTATAAGTACTTCGTAAACCATAACGTTGTCAAATCAGACACCTTCTCCATAGCACCATCCTCTTCAAACAGATGCGTTGCCCCTGCAACGATTTCCATCTTTTTTATACATCCCAGTTTTTGGTAAGCCAGTCGGTTATAGCCTATCACCTGCTTGTCTTCTCCACCAACAATCAAAAGCGTTGGAGACTCGATTAAATCCAAAATATCAACAGCTAAGTCCGGTCTCCCCCCTTGCGACACCACTGCCTTGATTTTTGTGCCCCAGTATGCCGCCGCCGAAAGAGCCGTCGCGGATCCTGTACTGGTTCCAAAGTAACCGAAAAGGCACCCCTTTAGTCTTTCTTCCTCCGTGCACCATTTGGTTACTGCGATCAGTCTTTCTGTGAGCAACTCTATATTAAATCTATTTTCTTCACTCTCATCCTCTTTTTCTGATAACAAATCAAAAAGTAAGGTACCCATTCCAAGTTTCTGTAGCTCTTTGGCTACATAATTATTTCTCAGCGAGTATCTTCCACCCCCACTACCATGAGTAAAGATCACGAAGCTCTTATTTTGAATCGGTAGGTTCAGCACTCCCTTGAGGTCAATGTTCTGGACTGGGATTTCAATTTCCATCTACTTAAAATATAACAAATCATACATCCCAAACTCAATAGCTTGAAAGTTTGACCCAACTGATACTTGACAAGGAGAATTTAGGTGGTAACATAAGTGTACTGAGTACACTAAGTAGCCTATATTGTTTAGGGCTTGGAGCTCTGTTCATTGACAACTTAACTAGAAGGAGCACTCATGCAGCCTCAGTTTACCCTCAAAACGGGAAAGGTAATTGGACGTAGCCATATTCTTGCCGGGAAAAATTGCCAAGATTCGCTTAAGACAGCTATCACGGTAGTGGGTGTCCACCAATACCTTGTTGGTTGGATCAGTGATGGTTGCTCCGAAGGAGCACACAGCGAAATTGGTTCAAATCTAGCAACCGAATTTCTTCTGAACCGCACCCTAGATTATCTTGCCGATGATATTCCCCTAGAAATCATTCACCTCTTTCTTTTTGAAGACCTGCTCTCTTTTCTAAAATCAAACTTATTGAGCCAATCCCTAAAAACTCCTCAGAAACAGGCTCTTTACATCAAAGATTTTCTTCTCTTTACCCTTGTGGGATTTATCATTGGCCCAAAAAACAGCACTGTAATGGCCTATGGAGACGGCTTGGTAATCATCAACGATGAAGTTTACAAAAGAGATTATCATGACGAATCCCCTTATCCGGGATATCTGCTGATCGATCAGAAGTATCTTGACCCAAATCGGCGACCCATCGGCCAGGAATTCGATATTTACATGGTAAAAACCGCGAATATCAAGAAACTGGCGATCGGTAGCGATGCCTGGCTTCAAGAGTTTGACTTAGTTTCTCATGTCTGGGGACATAAACACCCCAACCAAGTTCAAAGAAACATGAACATCTGGTCAGACGAAAAAAAATTGGCAGACGATGCCTCAATCATCGTTGTCGAAGCAGGCTAGTAGAAAGGAGGTATCATGTCCATCACTGTTTTCACTCAAACTGGTGCGCGAGTCGACCTTGATCCAAACGATGCGGTCGGTTCAGGAGGTGAAGGAACCGTGTTTCCTGATCCTACTAACCCCAATGATTTGATCAAGATCTATGAGCATCCAGACAAAGGTCACGAAAAAAAACTAAAGGCGTTTATTGCCAAAGGTTTTTCCCTTCCCAAGTTTGTTGCTGCGCCAAAATCCCTAAACTTTAATCGCTCTGGCGATGTCATCGGATACACCATGCCCTTCATCAAGCGGGCCAAGGCCTTTCGCGATTTAAGCAACAAGAACTTCCGCATCCGTCAGAAGATCAACAACAAGAAAGTCGTTGCTCTTCACTTAAACGACGCCAAAGTTCTCGATGCCATACATCAGCAAAAAATTGTCATCGGAGATAGAAACGATCAAAACGTTCTCTTCTCCGGAACCAATAGCTACTACATCGATTTCGACTCGGTTCAGTTCGATAACTGGCCCTGCCCGGTAGCGACCGAAAACTACCTAGATCCGGCCCTCTACGGTCTGGATCTAACCCTCAAACCAGTGTTTCTTCCTCTTCACGACTGGTACTCCTATGCAACCATGCTGTTTAGAAGTTTGTTGCTTGTTCATCCTTACGGGGGAACTCATCCCAGAATAAGTGATTTACCAGACCGAGCATTGAAGAGAATCACCGTTTTTGATAAAGGAGTCATCTATCCGGCCGTTGGACTTCCACCTGACTTGGTTAGCGATGATCTGATGCACGTGTTTAGCAAGTACTTCAAAGATGGTTGGCGTGGTATGTTCCCACAAACGGAACTAGCCAAATTCCAGTCGGTTCTCATCGAATGCCCTTCATGCAACACCGCCTTCCCGTCAAATAAGCGGGCGTGCCCTGTTTGTAAAGAACAAAATCAGATCGTCACTTCGGTTTCGATACCTGGTTCGCTTACTGTCAAACAATTAACAGGGATTAAAGGTCAGATACTTTACCAGCGCCTAGAGGGTGAGAATCTCATCCTGATCACTTTGGAAAACAATCAGGCGGTTATGCACATTGTCAGCCAAAGCAATCTCTGGACCATCTCTCTCTTCCCTTACCAAACCGGGATGAGGTTCGAAGCCAGCACCAAACTACTGGCAGTCAATATTTCGGGTAGTGAACAAATCGACCTTTTCGAAATCAACTACAACGAAATTACCCAAATCGAAAGCTGTGTATCCGATACATATGCGATTACCCAAAACGCGGTATTTAGAGTCAATGGTACCCATCTCTTCCGTCTTGTCGGATCTCAACTGGTTGACACGGAAGTACTCAAGGGGACACTCCTAAACCGACCTGTTCGTCAAACCATCGAGCACCAATCATGGTTCAGTGTCAGTCCGGACACTTTTCCCGCCGTTGTCGGCTTCTACCGCGTAATGCGTCAGCAATTTTTCTGGATGCACCGCGAGGGGTTCTCGGCCGATCTTCCTCTCCCCGGCCTGGAACTGGGTGAAAGTCTTCTGGACATCACCGTCAAGTTTTCTACCAGTTCTTTTCTGATAGTCAGAAAGACCAAACTCAAAGGAGGCGAATACGTTCATTTTGACGCATTTGATAAAAAGGGCGTCAATCTGTATTCGTCAAAAGTAGAAGTGGGGAAATTGCCTTCCGACAGAATTCACGGTCAGGCTTATGCTGGGGGAAAATTAATTTTTCCAACCGACACCGGAGCCATTCGCTATGATCCGGCTAACGGCTCTCAAACTCAGTTTCAGGCAACCAGTAAAGTAGTAAACTCCGGCCAATCGTTATTCACCTATGCTGCCGGACTTCTGGTCGTTGACCCACGACACATTAGTTACATCACTCTCAACTAAACAAGGAGAATCCTCATGACCCCTACCCTTTACTCACCTTCCGATGTTGCCAAGCTTTACACACCTCGCAGTCAATTCGTCACCGACGGTATGAAGAATCGCACCAAACTCACCGCCTTCGAAGATAAGCGCAAGGTTGCGCTGTTGACCGTCGACGGACAATGGGACTTTGTCAGTACAACTGGTGAACTTCCGGTTCCCGGAGCCACCGAAGATATGCAACGTCTCATAAACTTCATTTACCGTAACGTCGACCAGATCACCAGCAACTACATGTCCATGGATGACCACCCGCCTTTTGCTATCTTTTTCCCCACCTGGTGGCGAAATCGGAACGGGGAAGCCCCGGGCAACAAAGATTATGTTGCTATCAGCTACGCCGACATCAAAAGTGGAGCCTGGAAACCGATCATTGACCCTCTCTGGTCCACAGATTACGTCAAGAAGCTCGAAACTCAAGCCAAGAAACCGCTGATGATTTGGCCTTTCCATTGTCTCCAGGGTACACCAGGACAATCTTTGGTCGCTGCACTATCAGAAGCCATCATGTACCACTCTGCCGCACGAGGTAGTCAACCGACCAGAATCTCCAAAGGTACCAATCCTCGCACCGAACACTATGGCATCTTCAAAGCCGAAATCGAAGACCCGAAAGACGTCAGCACCCAGCTCAACACAGCTGTACTCGACGCTATTGCCAAGCACGATCTCATCTACGTCGCTGGGGAAGCCAAGAGTCATTGTGTACTCGAAACGATGTCTCAACTTGTCGGATATTTCGGCAGGACTCAGCCTGAAACCATCAAAAAGATCCGCTTCCTCATGGACTGTACCAGCTCCGTAAAACATCCAAGCATCGATTTCGAAGCTATTGCCAATACCGAGCTCGACAAGATGGTCCAAAAAGGCGTCGTTCTCGTAAACAGCACCGACCCCATCCGCTAGATCGTAAACAAAAAGGAGATCTTATGACTTCAAAAAGCGTCATTACTGTAGCCAACCTCAACAATACGAGCGCCCTCGCTCAAGTTCAGCACGCAGGTGCCAGCGACCTGAACGGCGATCAAGTCACCTTGATTCTGCGCATCCTCGATCGCACTGGATCCCTTCTCCGCTACAAGTCGGAAATGATCCAAGCCGCTCAGCTCAATGTTGATGCCCTGCGCGAATCCAAAGCTGGCGACGAGATGCTCATGTCCACCTGGACCTTCAACGCTACAGACGGCTTCACTGTAGTCGATGGCTTCGTCAAGCTCGAAGACGTTACCCCGCTTGACGACCAAAACTACGACATGCAGCCTGAAGACATGACCAACCTGTATGACACTGTCTTCACCGCTCTTACCGACCCTCTTGCCGGCATCATCGCCTACGCGGACAGCCTGCGGAAAAGTGGTATCCGCGTCAAAGTCACTGTCTTGGTCCTCACCGACGGCGAAGACAACCGCAGTCGGATTGATCCCAGCAAAATCAAGGCTCTAACGAGCGCCAATGAAGGTTGTTACTTCTGTCTCATGGCCTTCGGCACCGGCTTTGCTCAGGAAGCGGCCCGCGACATGGGCTTCCCCAACGTCCGCGAATACAACGCCACCAAAGGCGAACTTCGCAAGATGATGGGTGAGTTCTCCAAGTCCCAGGTTCGCGCCTCACAAAGCACCGTCGCTCCCAACGCTTTCTTTAATTAGTCGGTTTTCTTCGCCCTCCCCATCCGGGAGGGCTTTTTTATCACCCAATTTGACAGAACCAATATCCATAATTAAGATTAGTTATGAATAAACTCGGTTATCTTCTTAAACTAGCCGCCAGTGCATCTCTTTTCCTAATCATCGTCAGTCCCTCATTTGCCGCCAAGCCAGACAACGCTGGAAACGGCTACACTAAATCTGGCAAACCAGTCGCCGTTGTTTCCACAGTTCGAGCCAAAGCCTGTCAAGCCAAGGAATCGGCCGTCAAAACACGGATGACGCAGATGACGAAACTCGTCACCACCATGGAAACTACCTTCGACAAAATCGCCGAAAGAGTCCGGGGGTACTATACCGACAAAGTGCTTCCTTCCGGCAAGTCTCTCCCTAACTACAGTGCCCTGACAAGCAACATTACCTCCAATAAAGCTCTGGTCCAAACAGCCCTTGACAAAGCTCAAGCTGACACCTTAGCTTTCAGCTGTGACTCCGAAAATCCTAGAACTCTATTGCTCCAGTTCAATACCAACATGAAACTGGTCAAAGGTGCTCTCAAAACATACAGGACGGCCATTAATAAGCTTATTGTCGCGATCAGGACCATCCCCGCCATTTCTCCAACCCCTTCTCCCACCAATAATGTCACCATTGATTAAATGACCAACACCAAACAACCCATGACCTACGCCACCAAAATAATCATTCTCGCGACTCTCGCTATCATCGTTGGATATTTAATATCCTCTGAAAAATCGAGACCGGCCGTTTTTCAAACCAACCCACAGACTGAGAACATTCAAGACGAGAGTGGGCTTAACCAAGCACAGGATGAACTGGATACAATTAATGTCGATAGCCTAGACAGTGGAATCAATCAACTGAACTCGGAAGCCTACACTTTCTAGCCCTCGTTCCGTTTCTTTCTCAAATTACCAATCTCTTCGTTGAAGAGCACTGTCCACTTGTGCCCGCTCTGCCTCATGCTATCCAGTTGCCTTTGTTTCCTCAAACCCGTCGCGTTTATTACTCTTTTCTTTTGAACTCCCCGGCCTTTTTGAATATATCTTTTTTTCAATTCATCTCTCTTCTCCATAGTCACCTCGACCAATTTACCTCCCGTGTTGGCTTTTGGATTAACTACGTAAAAGTCTATCTTCGAGTCTCCAATCGGTATCTGATAGTAAACCTCACAACCCACTTCCAGACAGGCTAAAGCAAAATCCTTTTCGCCTTGGTTCCTTAGCTTTTCTGCTAAACCCCAAGTCAGCCTTTCCCCCATTTCTAATCTCATAATTCCAGGATTATACTCTTCGTTATAATTCTCTCACCTGCATGAACTTTCTTGAACCGACTACGAACCAATAGGCTGAGCTTCCGGAGCCATCCGGTCTGGTCGTATACGTTACCAGTAGGTCACCGCCTGCCCATCCCGACACATGATCAATCACATCCATGTTTTTGGACAATTTCCAATACTCACCCACTTCCAAATACTTCTTTCCATCACTAAACAGACTTCCATCCGTCTTGAAAACGTAATAGTCTTTCCCGTTCAGATCGTTCTTTTGTATAATAAAGATGTTTGTTGTCTGCAGACCAACTATTAAACGGTATTGCAAACGCTTGACCCGAATCTGCCACAACGTCAAAAAGCAACAGGCTGCTATTTTGCTGACTGTCCAAGATTTTGAAGGCATAACTGACCCTCTCTCCTGTGACATTTCTTTCACCTACGAGTTTAAGGCTTCCATCACTATTTGTTGCTTCTTCCAACCGAGTGGGAGAAGTTTCTGTTGCTTCGACAGCCACCGAAAGATTTGGCTTCTGACTTCTTTTGACCGAAGATATATAGAAAACCATCAACGCCACTACCAGCGCTAACCCCACCATCTTCTTTAATACCATGTATAAAGATTAGCACAATGTGTGCTTTTTGTAACTTCTCGTACATAATAAGCGCACAATTTTGACAAACAAAGTGCAATTCTACCAAAGTTCAAGCCAGTCTTGTTTCCGTCGGCCATAAGGACAAAACCATGCCTAAAAAATTTTGCTCGTGGGACGATTTCGAACTATTTTAGATCTCTAAGTTTCTGAACAATATTCAAATCACTATTACCTCGTTTTTCGATCCTGTACCCATCAGTAGAACTGAAAGTATATGCTTTTATAAAACATTCAGGCTTAAGGGTATTAACATCGATTCCGTCAACAATAATTTTGACAACATCACTTTTTGGATCGCAAATATTATCTTCGATCAAAACACTCTTTTCTGCAAAAGCCACTTTAATCCCTTCTGGATTTACAAATTCATGTTCTTTTTCATCGGAGATCTCAAAACCATTACTTGACATCAATTCTTTCAAAAAAGACCATTTTTCTCCTGTAAACTCATCATCAACCAACAAATCAATATCGTCAAAATCTCTAAACTTCCCTAAGTAGACAGATACTCCCAATGAACCGTATAGAATAGAGTCGACATTGTTTACTCTGAGGAAACCATCAACTTTCTTGTAATCACCAAGTTTTACAGACATAGGCAAATTTTACCAGAGTTCGAAAAAATGCCTATTTCAAATCAAAGCTCGCCAGATGGGACGATTTTCGAACTATTATCTCTCAGGCGATCTAGTTACAAACAATCTCAACGCTTTTTCTCAGACTTCTTACTCTTTAAATAGAGCCACAATGGAGCAATAACTAGCCCGAACAAACTAAGTAAGGATAACAACCCATTATCTTCTAACGCAAAGAAATACTGTATGACCTTTAGAAAGAAGAATGCTACTTGTATCAACACAAAACCAAACACGACAAATTTGGCAGACAAACCCCAGCTTATCTTTCCTTCCGCATAATACTGATATAAAACCACGGGCAAAGTGGCTCCAACAATCAATAGTATTAACCAAATCATGTTATTCATAGACTTATTTAATTATTAGTTGTCTACCACTAATGTCCCTGACCACTTATCATGCCACCCTATTGGACGATGTTTTCCATCTTCACCCTTGCTTGAAAAAAATGAGAATGGTTCAAATGGTATGAATCTAACCAAAGAACGAATAAATATTTTTCTAAATTCAGGAGAGTTCCCTTCAGCATCTACAGCTCTCGTATTTGTTAAGAGCTTACCTGGGGTTTTACCAGTCAAAGATTCAAATAGTAGATAGTATAAGAAGAAAGCTAGATATCCCAACACCTGCTCTGAGCCGTCAACGAAATCTGCTAAGCCAAGTATTGCTAGTACAAAACCAATACAAAAGGCAAAAACCATTGCTCCCCCCATATCGATTAAATAATTAAGTAAGCGTTTGTTACTTGTTGCCGGCACAAACTCTTTTGGAGTCTCAAATCCGCAATAACGACAATAAGAGGCATTGTTAGAAATTGATCTCCCACAGCTTTTGCAGTTCATGTTTTATTTATTATTAATTTATTTAACTTACCTAGTAAGCTCGAATGAACTTATAAAATTATCAAAAGATTTCTCAAAGTTTGCATATTCACTTGAGACAATCAAAACCAAGTAAAACTTAACCTTGGGTAGATCATCTCTGACAAATCCCATTCCCTTGACATAATAATCTTTCTCAAAAAAACCATTAAACTCTATAGCATCATAACCCTTAAATGAAGTGAGAATAGAATCGTTTATGCTATAACCTGACTCTCCTACCATTCCATTGATTGAACCTTCTAAACCTGTCTTGTTGTCAAAATTTTCTGGAGCAATATCATAGTCCCAAGACTGAACCATATAAACATTCTGATCATCTGGAGTCGAATAATAATATTGAGTACCACTATAAGTTACTCCATTAATAGAATCTGTTGGAATTCGTTGTGTGGTTGGATATTCTGGGAAACTGATTTTAAATCCGTGTTCTGCAGAGACAAATTTATCTGACTGATTTGACAAGTTTTGAGTTGTGGGTGTGTCTGCTCCCTCTTCTGGAACATTTCCTAATACATATAGACCGAATATGATTAAGAAAAGAACTAGTAATCCTAATAAAATATTTTTTAACAATGAAGGTTTTTTGTTTGGTACATACACCACATCGCTTATCGAACGACCAATTCGACCTTTACTGGTCTTAGACTGTAATTTTTGACCACATTTTTCACAATATCTACTTCCGAAAGGGTTATTGCGACCACAATATTTACACTTCATAACTTTTTATTTATTAATAAAATTCTTGTTCCAAAAATAGGTCATCGCCTTGATTCTATTAGTAGTCAATGGATGATTTGATAAGAGCTCTCCCAGCTTCAATCCAAATCCTCCAGCTACATTAAGTTGCTGGATATACCCATCAACATTTAGTTTTTTGTATAGCTCAGCTCCAATTGAAAGTTTTATCAACGATGAAACAGCAGAATCGATATTTCTCGTAAGCACTAGTCCGCATCTGTCAGAAGTATATTCCGTTTGTCTTTCATAAAACCCCATTACAAGATTTGAAAAAGGATTATTCATTCCTAGAGGACTCGTTAAGGAAGTTATTTTTGTGTGTCCGGCTTTAAAATGACCTAACTCATGAGCAACGACAAATCTCAGTTCTTTTGTTGACAACTGTTCTACCAGAGCAGATGTCAGAACAACAGTACAAGTGGAAATACCTAATGTCCACGCATTAAGACTTGGATCCTGTTTGATATAAATATTTGCTTTCCTAACGCCCAGCATTTTTGAATACTCAAGCAGAATCTCGAATATCTCAGGAAATTGATTACTATGCACTCTTACAGAATCTCCAAGATAGTAGAATTGTTGTAATTGAATAAACACTATTCCAATCACTATCATAAAAAGAACAAAGTATACACTTATCAGCGATAATGCCCAGCCCAAGAGAATTAACAGTGAGAAACTAATAAATAAAGAGATAAATTCCCCACTATTTCGAAACATCCAACTTTCAACATTCTTATCTACATTTTCATATTGATTCACCTTAGCTCAATTATAAACCAAATAAATTACCAACAATCCATCAATGAATTTACTGATATAAAGGTCTCGAACTAGTCGTCTGACAAGTGATGTCATCGAGGAAGGCCCCTGTCAACACGATTAGACTATACTAAATTACATGAAGGGTATTATCAGCTTTGCTGTACTCATATTTGTTATATTTTGGATTTGGAATCACGTTATTTCACCCCCTAAATTCACTGGATTCTACTATCCGAATGCCGGTGAACTAAGTGTCTACAAACAAAGTCCCGAATTAGATTCCTTAGAAGAATGTCGAGAATGGGTTGAGGATATTAGTGGAGGACGAACAGATCAAAATTTTGATTATGAATGTGGAAAAAACTGTAGGCTGAGTGAGGCTGGTGGTATTTATATTTGTAATGAAACCTTAGAATAATTCCTAAACTTCTTAACTCAACCCACATTGCTCACAAAAGGACGATCTTCGAAGTCAAAGCCAAAAGATTGGCGAGTAAATTGCCAAAAACAGTTTAAAATACACAAAATACTATTTTGTGGTTAAATACTACTCATAAACTATGATTTCAGTTACTTTCGGCGGTAAAGCAAAAAGATTAATGTATGAGGCGTTGAATAAGTCGGTTGATGGAGAGGGTTATCTCGTAGAAACTCTTAATCCGAAGCAAAGAGTCTTAACTAAAGATGGTGAGTTTATAAAACCAAATGAGGTTGGAATTGTTAGACCTGGCTCTCAAATATTTATTAAAAAAGATATTGTCTCATTAATTAAATTCGCTTCGGACTTAATTTAAATGGGTTTTTTAAAAGAACTTGGAGAGTTTTTGATAAAGATTTCAGAGGGCAAGCTTCAGTTCAAGGCAGATGTTCACTTCTTAGAAAATGTTAAAGATATTAAAGTAGGTGAATCCAACACGACTTATGTTGACAACAGAACTCTAATTATTGGTGACGATGCGTTGTCTAACCCTGAAGCGGTAAAAAAACTTACGCAAATATTCCAATCTGCGATAGATCCAAAAAATAAACAAGCGTATTTTTCGGTAAATAATGGGCAGGAAAGGTTGTTGGAAGTGAAAGAGGCCGATATTTGTTCTTCAAACATAGACTTCTTTAGGGGTAAAATCTCCGACACAGATTTTATTATTCTACAAACGGCATCTGTAGTTAAAAACATGTATATCAAGGGAAACCAGCCCGAAGCAAATAGAATAAAACATGAGACTGTAGAAAGGTATGGCAAAAGAGCAAACAATATCATTAACTTATACGCTGAAAGTTACTTCGATACCACACTAAAGCCACTATATGAGATACTTTACGAAACGGGAGATGCTGACTCTGTAGATATCTTCGACAAAATGTATAGAATAATTGTTTCTGAGGAAGTTTTTACTTTATTTGTCTCAACGACACAGACAGAAGAACAGGTTTACGATAAGCTTAAGGAAAAAATAGAGGTCAACAGGTCTTACGGTGCTTACAAGATAAATATTCATGGAATAAACAAGTCAAATGTTGACAAGATTAATAATGTTGTGGTTAAACTTATTGAAGAAAAAGTGGTTGATGGAATGCCAAATATCATTCAAAAAGGACATGCCATCATGGCGCAAATTAAACTTAGTAAAAGAGAAGGAGATGTTGATCCATCAGATGATGTAGTTTCTATAATTTGATTAGAATTTAGACACAAGCTGTGACATTTGCCATACCAGACTATTCCTTACATACATTTAATTACAAAACCATGATCTCTCACATCTGGTAGTGCAGGTGCCAGTAAAGCTATTGCAGTTCTCCTTACAGCACATTGGTGCCTCCATGGGCTTAACTGTTGGGATTTGAATTGGCTGTTGGATTCGAACATTTGTAACGGGAGCTGGTTTGTTGCTTTGTGCGTACTCCTGCTGTTTCAGCTTGCACTCATCTTTATCCAAAGTTATGTTTACATTACCCACCCCGCAACATGTCGAATTAACACAAGCGCTTTGTTTCATTCTCTTCGTACCCCCACCACATTTTTCATGCAAAGGGCAATCTATCAGAGGGTCTGATTGATCTATCTTGGTATTGGTTTTGCTAAGGTCAGCACTTGGGATTGAGTACAAGACAAAAAAGAACAAAACAAAGACACCGCCAGACACTCCTAGCATTTTCCAGTCTTTATTTCTAAGGACAGAGACAAAAAACAGTAAAAATCCAATTACCCCAACGAGTATGCCTAATAAGAGTAGGAGCATGTTGAAACCACTTCCGTTTAAAAAGTTTCCACTTACCGAAAGAATTGAGATATAAAAGATAGCAATTCCTGACAACCAAAGATAAAAATATTGTCTACTGTGGTTGACAGCGTGACTATTCCTTGTCGACTTACCTTTTTTCATCTTACATTCAGTTTACACCTGTCATTTTAATGAGATCAGTCATTTTATACCTTCTATCACCTCTTATACCAAACCTGATGGCCTTCAAAATCCCTTTCTTATCCCAAAGCCTCAAGGTATTTGGGTGAACTCTCAATATTTTGCATGCCTCAGATAGGGTCACAATTTCATTTAATTTCTTTTTCATAGCCATAATTTTTACCAAGTACAATACTTTCCAGTCAACTCGTTAAACCTGCCTCTTTGAGACGAGATGGTCTGCATTCGATAATAATCGATTGGGTCTGAAGTTTTAATTCCATACTGTAAAAGCCTTTCGGATCTGTTTTGATCATTATCTCTTCTCCAATCTTGACATTCTTTTATCTCAGCATCTGCTCCTCTACGATGACATTTCGAATCCATCTCTAGAAATGCAACTTCCTCTTCATATTTCTTAAGATCTGAATACACCTTTGTTAACTGTTCACCTGTACATATGGCGGGAACAATTTCCCCCTTTATTTCTCGTGGAACAGCTATTTGCTGGGTTGGACTAGTAATAGAAAACTTTGGAACAGGAAATTTTTGGAACTTAGAAAGAAAATACTTATCATATTCACGAATCATATCTGGCGAGTTCATAATTCTATCAATACTCGCCTTTTCAGTTAATCCAAAAAAATTTCTCAGGACATCTTCAGTAATTGAAGTCGTTGGGTGAAGAATTTTTGTCGGTGTCACTGATGGTTTTCTGGTTGGATAGTTTGTCGGTTTATTTACAACTGGTGAATCAGGCGCAACCAATGTTACGGTTGGCATTACAATCTCTGTCGATTCCGTAGCTACTGGTGTGTATTTCTCTATTTGTTTGGGTTGATGACTAAATAAGCTTGAAATAGACACAAACATTGCAACAAAAAAGTTTCTCATAACCATATCTTACTTGATATTACCTCACAATAAAATACAATATACCTCATCATGAATATAAAGATTATTGAACCAACTTTTATGGCAAGAGAGATCAGAAAAGTTACTTCATACGAAAAGATTTTTTTAAACATACTTGAAGATGATGCTTACTTTGAGACTAAAGTATTATCTGCAAGAAAAATGCTTGGTATACCTGAAAACGGATTTGATATTCAGATAAATGTTCTATCCAAAGATTTCCTTAGTGATGTCCTAATGTCTGAAAGAGGGAAGCCACTTATGGAACTGTTAAAACACACTGGTCTAAGTCGGCAAAAACACGAGAGACTACTTAGAAAACTGACCCAAGAAATTTGCAACGAGTATCAAATGCACCTTGGTCGATGGGAATTCCCAATATCGCTACTAATCATATACAACAAGTTAATTATGTATACAGGAACAAATTTACCTAAAGTTAATCTTGTAAGTGGTTCTGAGGTGTCAGGAAAAACTCCTTATAGATATCAAATACCTGACAGTTTTGTCTATTTGGAAATAGAAGATATTCTCACAAAAACAGAGTTAATAAGAAGCGTAAAAAAACTTTGGCCCAAAATAAACAAAATGTTAAAAAAATACAGAAGTCCAATCACATCTGTTCCAAGAATAAAGATTCAAGATCCTACGCTTGAAATCTATAGATTTATATTCCAACAAAGACAAAATGAAGACGCTACTTTTACTCAAATTGCTGACAAAATATCCGACAAGTACAACAAACAGTTTTCCGATAACCAAGCCAACATTTATTTCACAAGATATCTTGAAACCATAAATAGCCTCAGAAAATCTACCACATCTCAGACATAACAACTGTTATGTTTATCTTTTGATGTATTAAGTTCATCCATAAAAAGTTAGATTTGCTTGTTATTAAAACAGGCAAATATGAATATAAACAATTTCTTTGTTTCAGCAGATCTTCCCTTAGTCACCACCATCTCCCTTTATTACCCAATAGACGCCCTCGACAGATCTAGCCCTCCAAGAGTTCAATTTCTTTTTAAGAGGGATGGCGATCTCGATAAGCTGGTTGAGGCTTTCTGGAAAGACGAACTCAGAGTCAGTCCTCAAATCTTTTTCAACCAACTGAAAATTATTAAGTCTAGGATTCACAACAACTAGTATGTTGAGTCCAGCGTTGATCTCCGAACTCCAACAGATTCTTATCTCCGACTTTGGAATCAATGCTGATTTAAAAGAAACTACCAATATCGGCAATTCTCTGGCTAAGTATTTCGAAATATTAATAAACATAAACAAAAATGAAAAACCTCAAGTCCCAACCAAAAAACGCAATTATTAAACTCCACAGAGTGCTGGAACAGGCTATCAAAGCCAAGTGCTACGACTGCCAGTGTGGGCAAAAGAAACTAGACTGCGAAATCATAGCCTGTCCACTTTACTTACTAAGACCATGGGCAAACAAGAAGTATAGGAAAAATAAACAAATTTCCCAAGGCTAAATAATAAATAATTTGATTCCTAGTAATAAATATGAATATAGACATACAAGACATCAAAGTAAAAATCAAAATCCTCAAAGGAGCCGGGAAAACACTTGCTCAAGCCTCCATAACACTGTTTGACTGCTGGACGGAACATGGATGGCGAATAATGACCTCTGAACACCTCGATCCCATCCTTCAAGAATATATATGGATTCAATCCCCTTGTTTTAAAGCTGGCTTCTCTTGGAAAGAAATGGTCTTTATCGAACCCAAAGAACAATATGAAAAAGTTTACGAAAAAATCTACGACGCATATAGAATCGCCAAATACAAGGAACCACAGGAAGATGAAGCAGAAAAAATATTCACCGACTCAAAAACGAATGAACCACCTTTCTAGACACATAGTAACTAATAGAGTTACTTATATAGTTACTCTATATAGTAACTATATTGTTTCTCTAAATAGAGTATCTATAAAAGTTACTGTACCCGAAAGTATTAGAATCTCTAATTATTTCGGATAAACAAAATGGGTAGATATTCGTATTCAAGCAAGTCAGAAGCCGACTCACTAAAAAGCGTCAGTGTCTATTGGCTAAATAAATATAAATATCTAGAACCTGGCTATACAAAATCGGGTGGAATTGTATGGACTAGGTCAAATGGATCGAAAAACGACATCAGAATTTGTGTTTCCATCCCCGATCTTTATGTTCAATTCAAATATATTCAAACAGATCGTGAAACCGGAGAGAAAAAAGACTTTGACTACAAGATTCCACTCATCACGTCAGTATGCCACTTTGGTGGAATAAGATATTGGTTCAAATGCAGTATGTATAAAAGCGGAAAGTTCTGTGGTCGGAGAGTAGCTACTGTTTACAAAGATGGAGACTACTTTGCTTGTAGGCATTGTTACGATCTCACATATTCGAGCAAAAAAGAAAATTATAAGGGTTTCTTTGGAATGTTGACAAAATTAATCTATGAAGAAAAAAGAATGGAAGCAATTAGAGACTCTCTCAAGAGAAAGACCTACGCTGGCAGACCAACCAAAAAAGTTCGAAGGTTCCTCCGACTCGCTAGTCATCATCCGGAAAAGGTTCATGAGCTAATCGACCAAAATATATATCGAGCTCGTTGATTTAACAATACTTGATAATAGATACCAAATAAACTAAACTAAAATAAATATGAAAAGTGTTGTTCTGTGTAGAGTTTCCAGCAAAGAGCAAGAAGAAACCGGATATTCTTTGGGGGCACAGGAAAAGTTCCTGAACTCTTATAGAGAGAAACAAGGATACCAACTCACAAAGCTCTTCTCTATCTCCGAATCAGCCAGTGGTAAAAAACAAAGAGAGCTTTTTGATCAAATGATTTCATTCGTCAAGAAGAACGAAATAAAGGTCATAATCTGCGAGAAAGTCGATCGTCTCACCAGGAATTTTAAAGACATGGTCATGATCGATGAGTGGTTGGAAGAAGATGAAAGCAGGCAAGTCCACCTAGTCAAAGACTCTCTAATAATTCATAAAAACTCTCGATCTCAAGAAAAACTCAATTGGGGTATTCGAATCCTGTTCGCCAAAAATTATGTCGACAACCTATCGGAAGAAGTCAAAAAAGGGCAAAAAGAAAAGATTTCTCAAGGCTGGCTACCAACAAAACCACCGTATGGATATAAAACCATTGGAGAGAGCGGACACAAAGAACACATCATTGATGACCGAATTGCTCCGCACATAAAAAGAATGTTTGACCTGTACTCTACCGGGATCTATTCCATCAAACGAATAGTCGAGGTTATATATCAAGAGGGACTAAGATCACATAAAGGAAATAAACTCACAAAGAGTCGAGTTGGTGAACTCCTATCCGATCCGTTTTATATCGGGAAAAATGTATGGAATGGTTCTGAATATATCGGAAAACAAGAACATCTGATTTCAGAAGAAACATTTGCGAAGGTACAACAAGTTTTAAAAGGAAAAACAAACCCAAAATACAGCAAGCACGATTTCCTTTTCAAGGGTCTGATTAAATGTCAGGAGTGTCATGGTACTATCACATGGGAAACTCAAAAAGGAATCATCTATGGCCACTGTAATCACTATCGAAACTGTTCTCAAAAAACCTGGTCAAAAGAAAAGGATACAGAAGAAACGGTTCTTAAGGGTCTGGAAAGTTTGAAACTGTATAGTCCTAAGCTCACAGAATGGATAAGAAAAGCGTTAAAAGAAAGTCACCAGTCAGAGATTGAATACCACGAATCAACGCAAACAGAACTAAAACAAAAATACGACCAAGTACAGAATAGATTAGACCGACTCTTCGATGAAAAGATTGATGGAAATATCGAGGATGCGTTCTATAAAAGAAGTTCACTCAGTATTCCGAGGAAAAAGAAGCCATCCTAAGTAGCATTAGACGACATTCAGAGTCCTCCACGAACTATCTTCAGAAATGTCTAGCTGTCTATGATATTTCACAAAATGCCACCGGGTCATACTCAAACGGAACTGTAGAACAAAAACACGAGTTAATAAATCTAGTCTTTAAGTCCCTGACTCTAAATAATGGGGTGCTTGGATACTCCTACAATGATCATTTTGACCTGCTACACAAAGCTGTTCAAGCCACCAATAGTTCGAAAGTCGAAAAAACAGTCTCAGAAGACTCTATTATTTTCGAACTAGGTAAAAAGACGGATAAATCGAACATTAAAGGCCGGATATTACCCACCCGACCTGTTTGGCTCCCCCGCGTGGACTCGAACCACGGACATCCTCCTTACAAGTGCCCTCAACTTTCGAAGAGGCTTGGACTATCTCATCACCGCTGAGCGGTGTCAGGCGTATAGTCTCTGAACCTTCCGATCAACAAACACAGGGGTTTACCCTGAGCCTGCCGAAGGGCTTGGCTGCGGATTACCATGGCCTTTCGGTCAACAGGCTTCCCGACAGTTAACCCGATTTTCCACCCAAAATTGCTTTCAGGCGCTGCAAGTTATGTATTACAGGGAGGCGCTCTACCAACTGAGCTACAGGGGAATATAAACGAACCTAGTTATTTTACCAACCTCACGCCTTTCCCGCAAGGCTAATATAGCCAGAATGGACCTCTCTGTGGCAATTTGCACACAACAAAACACATTTTAGGACTTCTTCTTTTGTTTTCTCCCACGATCTAGTCAAGCCTCTATCTGACAAACCAAACTCTTTGGTCGACCCCTCTATGTGATGGAAATCGAGCGCTTTTATCGCTCTACAATACCCACAAACCACACATTTTCCACCCAATAAGTCCACAGCCATTTGTCTTAATTTCTTTCTACGTTTTTTGACAGATCTAATATTACTTTCCCTTACATCAGCATATTTTCTGGTCTCCATCCATATTCAATTTACCATAAAAAAACCGAAGCTTCAGAGCCAAATTTGGAAACTTAACTATATCCGAATATCAAACCAACTTCCCTAAAACGACGTTCAACAAAGCGAGCACTACTGCCGCTATAAGTGCCGCTCCGAACCCGTCCACCTTAAACCCGGTTACAAAATTACTCATCAACATTATTAAAAAGGCGTTTATGACAAAGGTAAATAGCCCCAAGGTCAGGATGTTTACGGGCAAGGTTAACAGAATCAAGATTGGTCTCAAAACAATAGACAGTACCCCCCACACAATAGCCACCACCGCCAGAGCTTGAAAGTTGGCAATACGCACCCCAGGAACAATATAAGCAGTCACATAAAAAGCCAATGCGTTGACGATTAAGTTAATTAACATACATCATCATATTCACATTTCTTACCTCTTGTCAAATTAGTTACTTCAGTCATAATGGTCTCGGTATGACCGAAAATCTAAAGGGTATTTCAGGGTCCATGTTCGCGGGAAAGACAGAGCTACTTCTCAAAGAAATATCCAGAACCGAAATGGCTGGATACAAAGTCCACGTTTTCAAACCATCAATTGATACTCGTTGGGGTCTTTACGAAATCCATTCTCATTCCGGCGGGAGTCATGCGGCTACACCCATAAACCATCCTTATGAAATAATTGAACAACTTGAAACCGATGCTGATTTAGTCGCCATCGATGAAATTCAGTTTTTCGAACCGGAAATTATTGATGTCGTAAGGTTTCTACTGGATCAGGATATCCGCGTCATATTCGCCGGACTCGCTCTAGATTTTCGAGGAGAATCATTTGGGTCCATGCCGGACCTTCTTGCACTTTGTGACGAAATAGAAAGACCCTCAGCTATCTGCCAATACCCAATACCGGAAAAGAAAACTGGTAAATGCGGTGCAGGAGCCACGCGCACACAGCGCATCGTAAACGGCCAACCGGCTAATTATAATGACCCTATTGTTTTGATCGGAGCCTCACAAGAATATGAGGCTCGTTGTCCAAATCACCACGAAGTTCCCGGGAAACCTAAACCAAAAATTAAATAGTTACTCCAAATAATCCTGTAATTTCCGTCTTCGAGAAGGATGGCGAAGTTTCCTTAGTGCCTTACTCTCTATCTGTCTAATTCTTTCTCGGGTCACTCCAAAAACTTTTCCCACTTCTTCCAGGGTCAGCGGTTTACTTCCATCCAACCCAAATCTCATGCGGAGCACTTTACTTTCTCGTTCGGTTAACGAACCCAAAGCTTCTTCAAGATTTTCATGCATTAGTTGTCTGGAAGTAGCTTCGTATGGGGTCGCCTGTCTTTCATCTGGGATAAAGTCTCCGAGAAGCGAGTCTTCGTCGTCACCGATTGGGGTTTCGAGCGAGGTCGTCTTTTGGGCAATTTTCAAAATCTCTCTGACTTTCTCGGGAGTGGTCTCCAGCTCTTCAGCCACTTCTTCGTCGGTAGGTTCACGACCCAGATCCTGCATTAATTTTCTTTGTGTCCGGATTAGTTTGTTTATTGTCTCCACCATGTGTACCGGAATGCGGATGGTTCTGGCTTGGTCTGCTATCGCCCTGGTAATGGCCTGACGGATCCACCAGGTTGCATAAGTTGAGAACTTGAATCCCTTGGTCCAGTCATACTTTTCTACCGCCCTGATCAAGCCTTTGTTTCCTTCTTGTATTAGGTCCAAAAAGCTCATGCCTCTCCCCATATACTTCTTGGCAATTGAAACCACTAACCTCAAATTGGACTTTGTTAGCATGTCTTTAGCCCTCTTATCTCCTCTTTCCACTTTCTGAGCCAGAGCAATCTCTTCATCACGTTTCAGAAGTGGGATTCTTCCGATTTCCTTGAGGTACATGCGCACAGGATCGTTGACTTCTGTCTCTTCTAGCTTCGACAGAGATTCCAGCTCCTTCTCTAGGTCACTTGAGGCGGCGGCAATCTCCGCATCTTGTCCGGCCAAAACACTCTCAAACACGTCAATATCTGCCTTAAAAAGCAGCTCATAAAGATAATCAAGATCGTTTACTTGGGTCTCCGGTTGGGGAAAATACTCCAATATGTCATCCTGGGTCACAAACCCCTGCTCCTTCCCCAAGGCCAAAATGTCTCGAATTTTCAACTGAATGGATGAATCGCTCTTTTTATCGGCCATAATATTCTCTCCTATTTTAACACAGTGGATCTCAAAATTACCCCAAAAGGACCATTATCTTGTTCTCTTCCCTATCCAAAGTGCTCAGCTCCCCCGAAAGGGCTTCTTCCGTTTGTTCATCTCCTGCTTCCTTGGCCTTTTTCATCTCCACAATTAACCTCTTACGACTTTCACGAATGGTTTCCCTTATGAGCTGCACCGCTAGTTCCAAGACATCCTTTTCCTCAGTTTCGCCCTCTCCTTCGGCCATATAGGCATCCTCGATAAAGCTCTTAAGCTCTGAAGGTGCTAGCTCAGCTATTTTAGCCGGACCCACCTCTTCACTCGCCAGTACCCAAAGCAAAGCTTTTCCGGCCGCCCCAGACAATTTTGTGTTCTTCAACCATTGCTCAACTTTCTTCTTTGCCGCCGGACAAATGAGCAGTCCACCTACCAATCTTCGAGCCAATTTGTCCATTTTATTTTCCATTAAGGACACCTCCTCGGTGGCCTTACTTGGGTATTTTTCAGCCCAGTTTTTCCCGGACTTAATCCTCTCCATTTCCGCCTTGACCACCGAAGCTTCTACCCCCAGCTTTTCTGCCAGCTTCTTCGTCCAAACCTCCCTCATCACGGAATTTTCAATTTTTACAAAAAATGGCATCACCTCTTCTGTTATCTTTTTGATACCTGACATTGTTTTGATATCGTTTTTTTCTAAAGATCTTGTCATTACAAACTCATAAACATCTACAGCCCCTTCCACCATCTCTCTCCATTTGTTCGGGTAATTCCTCGCAATTTCATCAGGATCTTTACCGCCATCTATCTGTACTACTTTAATCTCCAACCCCCTTTTCTCCGCCAGCTCTGCCGATCTTTTTATAGCCGCGATTCCCGCCTCATCAGCGTCCAAGGAAAGATAAATTGTAGAAGTTAGCCTTGCTAATAACTCTATCTGTTCATCGGTTAGTGCCGTACCCCCTACAGCCACCGTTTCGGTAACCCCCGCCCCAAAGGAACTAATCATATCCATTTGACCTTCAACCAATACTGCTCTTTTTATCTCTCTAATGGCTTGTCGTGCTTGATAAAAACCATAAAGAATCCGGCCTTTATGATAAATCTCGGTTTCCGGTGAGTTCAAGTATTTTGGTTCACCTTCTTTTGCCAGATCGGGTAAGATTCTCCCTGTAAAGCCCACCACCTTACCCCCCGAATCCTGAAGCGGAAACATTACTCGTCCTCTAAATTTATCGAAAAACCCGCCCCCACTTCTCCTGCTGATTAATCCCGCCTTTTCCAACACTACCTCTGAGTACCCCTTTTTCTTTGTAAGGTATTCCATCAGATTATCCCATCCCTGCAGGGAGAAACCCAGATTAAAAGTCTCGATTAATTTATCGTTGATTTTTCTCTCATTCAAATACTTTCTGGCTTCTACTCCGGCTTTGCTCTCAGTCAGTAGCCAATGATAATATCTAGCCGTCAGCTCCATCACCTCCAGTAGTTTTTGCTTGTCACTTCCAAATTCGGATTTTCTCGTCACCAATTTTACTCCTACTTTTTCAGCCAATCTCTCCAGCGCCTCTCGAAAATCAACTCCCTCTATCTCCATCAAAAACTTAATCACGTCTCCACCGGCACCGCAACCAAAGCATTTATAGAGACCCATCTCCTCGTTGACCATGAAAGATGGAGTCTTTTCGCTATGAAAAGGACAGAGGCCTTTATGATGCCTCCCCATCTTTTTTAATGCCACATACTGCCCAATGAGTCCTACAATATCCGTCTTTCTCTTAACTTCTTCAACTTGATCTTCCATCTTTGGGTTTTATTAGTATCAATCCACTTTAGATTGTACCAAAAACCCTTTTCATTTAGGCAGGCATATATTTCTTAACAATCGTCGGGATGTCTTTTATGTCGATGTTAGCCTTGACAATATAATCCTTGGCTCCCAAACGCATCCCCTCGTCAATACTGGTCTCCTGTTCGAAGTTTGTCAGGATCACGACCGAAATGTTCTTAGTGTCTGGATTCCCTCTAATTATTTTCAAAACCTCAAACCCGCTCTTTATGGGTAGCAACAAGTCCAGGAGGATTAGGTCTGGTTTTTCCTTTAGGATCATTTTTTCGGCCTCCTCTCCGTCGGTGGCTACTGAGATATCGTACCCTTCATCTTCCAGAGAAAGAGTCAGGGCGTTTACTAACACCGCATCATCCTCGACGATCATCACTTTCTTTTTGTTATCCATTCTTATTTTGTTTAATTGGTAATTTAACAAAAAACGTTGTTCCTGTGCCCTCTTTCGACTCAAACCAGATATTTCCACCATGGCTAGTGATAATGTTCTTGCTCATATACAGACCCAGGCCGGTTCCCGGAACTTTCTTGGCTACGTTGTCCGCTCTAAAGAATCTTTCAAACACCCTGGGTTTCTGAGACTCTGGAATACCTAAACCCTCGTCCTTAATCATCACTTGGTATCCGTCATTCATCTTTTCAGCCCATACCGTCACTCGGGACCCATCCGGTGAGTATCGGGCAGCATTGCTCAATATATTGCCAAACACTTGTATCATTTGGGTTGCATCCACCTCCACCACAAACCCTTCCGGAATCAAGTCAATTCCTTCAAGACGAATGTTGTGGTCAACATACATTCGCGCCTGAATTTGGCTAGCTCCCTTGATAATTTCTTTCAACGAACGGTTTTCCAGCTGTTTTTCGACAAAACCACTCTCGTTCATTTTCCCCACCGCCAAAAGGTCGTCAACCAAATCAATCAGCTTTTGATTACTCTCCTCAATGCTATCGATATATTCCTTTGCCTTCTTGTCAGAAGATTTAACGGCGCACTCTCGAAGAAGTCCCACATACCATTTTATTCCTGTCAGCGGCGAACGTAACTGATGGCTGGCAAGCGAAACAAAATCCAACCTCATTTTTTCTAATTCGCGCTGCTTGGTCACATCACGCAGCACCCACACTGTTCCGACCAATTTATGTTTCTCATCCATTATCGGCGAAGCGACTCCATCAATCGAAATCCTAACTCCACCTTTTCTGTTTAATATTAATGTCTCAATCGATCTTGCTTGTTTTTTCTTATTAAATACCGTTTCCAACAGATCTTCAGGTTTTTTACCGGAAGATTCATAAGACAAGTCCATCACCTCCTCGATGTTTTTTCCGGTCATCTCTTTTCTTCCAAGTCCGAACAGCTTTTCCATTGCATTATTTGCCATGACAATGGTCTTTTTTGTGTCTGTTACAAAAACGGCATCCCCGATATCACTTAAAATATTCTCCAGTTTTTGTTTTTGGGTGAGAGTGTCAAAGCTCAACTTATCCAATTTTTCCTGATATCTCTTCCTCTCGGTAATATCTTGAATCGTTCCCACCATCCTGATTGGCTTACCTTTGAAGTCAAAGTCCAGCTTGCCAATCCCATGAACCCACGCCATTTTTCCATTTGTTCTATTTACTATTCTGTATTCCTTATCAAATGCTTTATTCTTATCCAGCACCTCCTTCAGAAAATAGTCCCGCATCAATCCTCTGTCATCCGGATGGACGATCTCCAGCCATCCCTCGGTGTTCGTCTTGTAGTGGTTGTCAATACCAAATAGCTCATTCAGTACTTCCGAACCTTCCCAATCATCATTTTTAATATCCATCACATAATATCCCAGCCTAGCCACCCTCTGAACCTTTCGCAGCAGACGTACCAACGTCTCCAACCTCCCAAACGACTTAGATGTCCACAAATACAACAATCCGGCGGTAACCGATACAAAAATCCAGCCTTTTATGGTTGAAATCTCCATAAACAGTTTCCTGTCGGCGACTAAAAGATCAACTAGCCTGTCGGAAAAAAGTATCCAGACCCCACCCAACAGTAGATACCAAAGAGCCGGTTTTGCGGACTCGGCCGCTCCACCCCATCTGACATTTAATGTGTAATACTCTCCCCATCTTACCCATAATGCATTTACCACCACCAGTACTATGATCATGAGGAAAATCATTGTCATATTAAACATTCTCACTGAATTCAAAACCGATGACTCCCAACCCGGTACCGGAACGGCACCCAATTCCCAATATTCGTTGTCAAACCGAATTGTAGAGATTACCGGATTGTTCTTAAACATATCTTTGTCTCCCCAAAAAACAATCCCATTTTTGTCCCTCAAAGACAGCCTCAATCCATCGATCCCTTTCTCTAAACCTGATGACCTTATAATGTCTGGAACGTCTACCACTACTGAAACCAACCCCCACAGTTGATTATTTCTAAAAATTGCTTTTCTCGCTGCTATGCCCAAACCCCCTTGAAGCAGCGTAAATGGTTCAGTCACTACAGTTTCTTTTGACTCAATCATTCGGGCAATCTCCGACTTTACGCTTGGTCTCTGATCTGCCAGTAGGTTATAGCCCAAAGCCCCTTCATTTCCTTTTATCGGATATATTAAAGAAAGAATTCCTCCCCGCGCTATTCCAACATTTCGGACACCTTCATTGTCGTTATAGAGACCTGGGGCAAATATCGGAAAATCGTCAATGACGCTCTTCTCATCCCTGCTTGTTACAAATTTTTCCAATCCTCGAACCAAACCCAAACGACGGGTAAGAATCATTTCGACACCATTTTTGTATATCCCTAGAGTGGCCTCTACCTTATTCCTACTGTCCGTCACCAACCACTTCTCATACCTTTCTGATACGTAAACTCCACTCAACACAAACAACATTATCAATACAGATAACATTGTATTCTTAGCCGAAAACCACTTTCTTACCAAGTTCATTCATCTTCATCTTATCGATATACCTTTTCGGCGTCAATGGTTATGTGAGATAAATTACTTTTACGGGCTTGTTCTTCTTTGGCGGAGGCGGTGGGATTCGAACCCACGGGGCCTTGTTAGGCCGCGGGTTAGCAACCCGCTCGAATAACCACTATCGGACGCCTCCAAGTGAGCAACGGGAAAAACATCGTTTTCCTTAGTTGCGAGCGCGGAGATGCCGGATAACTACCGTTATCGGACGCCTCCAGCAAACCCTATTTTAACAGCTATTCCCGGTTTCCTAGCCTCACGAATGATAAAATAGACTTCTCGGAGAGCGGGCAGGACGGTAATGCGTCAGTCTTGAAAACTGATGAGCGCAAGCTCTAACAGGTTCGACCCCTGTGCTCTCCGCTCTTGGAGGGGTCACATAGTGGTCTAGTGTAGAGGTTTACTAAACCTCCGTGTCGCAAGGCACCATGGGTTCGAATCCCATCCCCTCCGCCTGTGTTAATATGAAATGTGGCTGAAATAGAGAATAAAGACTTAAGTGAAAAGATACTGTTGGAGTTTGAGGCGTATGACCGACCACATAAAGTTTGGAGTAAAGAATTTTATAGTTCAGTGATAGTAATTGCCTTTTTGGTATCGATTATTTTCTATTTTATAGAGGGATTCATGCCTGTACTCGTCATTTGGGCGCTTGTGTTTATGTTGTGGGCGATGGCCAAGACAGAACCTCGATTGATAAAAACCGAGCTGACTTCTTGGGGTCTGAAATCTCAAGAGAAGACATACCGCTTTGAAGAAATGGCATCTTTTTGGTTTGAAACCAAGTGGGGAACCAGACTCATGAGAATAAACTTGGCGGTCGTGCCCTGGCATCTGGTAGTCGTTCTCGACCCCAATAAGGAAGATGATCTAAAAAAACATATGCTGGAAAGGGTAATATTCCAAGAGCCCGCAGTGACTTGGGTGGATAGAGCTTTGAAATGGGTAGGAGAAAAGATGCCCTTAGAATGAGGGAAAATGCCCCGTAGATGGTAAAATAAGAGCTTGTTCGCATATGCGTTCGTAGCTCAGTTGGATAGAGCACCAGATTGCGGATCTGGGGGTCGGAGGTTCGAGTCCTCCCGAGCGCACTTATGGGAGGATGGGCAGGACGGTAATGCGTTGGTTTCGAAAACCAATGAGCGTAAGCTCTAACAGGTTCGACCCCTGTATCCTCCGCCAACATGAAACAAATAAAGGACAAGCCAACACTAAGAGATCTCCAAAACTATATAAGAGATGTGGGGGTGGAGAGAGGTTTCGAGGATACGACAATCCCGGAACTGTTTATGTATTTGTCGGAAGAAGTTGGGGAGCTGGCAAAGGCGGCCAGACAATTAACAAAAATGCATACAGATTCCAATTCGGACAAAATGGAGATTGATCGCGAATTGGCGGACGTATTTAGTTATGTTGTGGATATTGCCAATCTCCTCGGAGTTGACATGGAAGAGGCATTTAAGGAAAAAGAAGAGATTAATAACAAAAGAGTTTGGAATAAAAAGGGTGCGTGAGATAATACGAAGTATGTACCCGTAGCTCAACTGGATAGAGTACTTCCCTCCGAAGGAAGTGGTTGTGCGTTCGAATCGCACCGGGTACACCAGTAAAAAAACTCAAAAACTTGAGAACTCAAAAAGAAAGACTTGAGGTAGAATAGGGCATGATTGAACTGGACAGAGATCCAATCTTTGGTGAAGTTAAGGAAAAGCTGAACATGTTGGGGATTGAAGGGGTCTTGTTCGATTTGGATGATACCCTCATTTATACGAGCGAAATATTTATCAGGTTTATGAAAATGTATGCGGTTGAAGTCGCTGGAAAGATAGGAGTTAAGGAGGCCGAACTGATAGACGCATTGCAAGAAATCAATGACGAAGAGTACAAGTCCATGGGGGTGAACCCTAAAAGGTGGGCGGCGGTGGTAGAAAAACTAGCAAAACACTTTGGTCATGGAGAAAAGGAGATTCTAGACAATCTAGATATTTTGATGAACATATACATGGTTGAGCCAAGAATACGTGTTGGAGTTCACCCAATGCTAAGTATTTTTAGAGCCAGTGGAATGAAGATGGGACTGGTAACACATGCGAATGCGGAGTGGACAAAATACAAACTGGATAGACTAGGGCTTTGGGATTATTTTGATCAGGTGGTGATAGTAGATGAAAATGGACACAAGAAAGCCGATGACTGGAGAAAGGGAATGGACCAAATGGGGGTAAGTCCCAAGAATAGTTTGGTTGTCGGTGACAGCTTGAGTGGCGATATACGGCCAGGAGATGGGCTAGGTGCCAGAACTGTCTACATGCCCAGCCCATGGTCGGTGTACAGACAGGGAGAGGTGCCGGAAAAAACGGTGGTAATAAACCAGATATTTGAACTGCTCGCAGCTTTGGATAGGTTGAGGTAAAATATACAGGTTCAGGGGAGGAGTCGGATAGTGGTCCATTCCGTTCGCTTGGAAAGCGAATGTGCTTCGGCACACGTGGGTTCGAATCCCACCTCCTCCGCAGTAGAAGATTCTCGCTTCATCAAAGTTACAGCCTATTTTCTTGTTTTGGCGTTGCTTGTCGAATATGTGGGGTTAAGGCTTAATCACTGGAGTTTCCCGGGGCTCCACTACATCTGGAAAATAAACTACTTAGGCCATCACATTCCTATCGAGGAATTGCTTTTTTACTTTATCCTTTCCACACCAGGTATTCTTTCGTATTACGAGTTTCTAGACGATGACAGGAGATAACAACTATCTTTTCCTCAGTCCCAAAGAAACCGCAAAAACCAAGAGCGAAATCAATACTATTGTCCCTCCGGTAGAAAGATTCAGATAAAAAGAGGCGAAGATTCCTGTCACTACCGAAAACAGCGAAACCAACTCAGCAATAAATATGGTTTTGATAAAACTTCTCCGAAACTGCAAGGCAGTCACTACCGGGATCACCATCAAAGCCGAAATAAGCAGTACTCCCACAATCGGAATCGAAAGTGACACCGTCAGGGCGGCCAACACTATCAGTAAGGTATTTATTAATCGAGTCGGGATACCGCTCACTTGCGCCGACTCTTCATCAAAAGTAATGTACACCAGCTCCTTATAAAACAGAGCCAAAACCACCACCACCAAAGCTCCCAAAGATCCGATAATCAAGAGGTCTGTCTGTTTTACTGTAACGATCGATCCAAACAAATAATTTAAAAGTCCTGTGTTAAAACCATGCGCTAAACTAATCAACACCACCGCCAAAGCCAGACTTCCTGAGAGGAAAATTGCCAGGGCTGACTCCCCATAAACTTTTTTGGATGTCCTCATCCTTTCTATCACCACTGAAGACAATACCGTCGAGGCTATAGCCGTCAAAATAGGGTTTATTTTCAGCAAAAATCCAATCGCTATACCGGCCAGTGACACGTGAGCTAATGTATCTGCTATCAGAGAGTACCTTCTCAGAACCAAAAATATTCCTATTAACGGAGCAATAAACCCAATAATGAGCCCGGCCACCAGTCCTCGAATAGCAAAACTATATTGGAATAATTCAAGCATGTTTGTGATGATGAATAAATTTATTGTCTCCATAGAGCTTTTCCAAGTCGCCTCTACCGAAGTTTTTCGGGTTATTGTCATAGCTCAAACTTCTATTCACAAAAGCAATTTCCGTCACCTCATTCACCACGGCTTCAATATCGTGCGAGATAAACACTAGCGTCAGTTCCAGTTCACGGTTCAGCTTCTTCAACAATTGATAAAACTGATCCTGTGCTAGCACATCAACACCGGCCATCGGCTCGTCAAGAAAAATAACTTCCGGCTGCCCGGCCAAGGCTCGTGCAATAAAAACCCTTTGCTGTTGACCTCCCGAGAGATCCCCAATAATTCTATTTCTATACTCAAACATTTCTACCTGCCTAAGAGATTCGTTGATGATTCTCTTATCTTCTCTAGTCAAAGACTTAAAAATCCCCAACTTACCATACCGGCCCATGGCTACCACCTCAAAAACAGTCGCCGGAAAATTAACATCGAAATTAATAACTTTCTGTGGTACATATCCGATCCTGGACCAGTTTTTGAAATCATGGATATCAACACCAAACATTCTGACGGTCCCTCTTGATGGTGACAACAGTCCCAGCATTATCTTTATCAGTGTCGTTTTTCCACCTCCGTTTGGACCTATTACTCCTACGTAGTCTCCTTTGTGGATATTCAGATCCACATTCTCCAGCACTAGGTCTTCGTTATATGCAAACGAAACTCCGGAAACCTCGATGATGTTCTTTGTATGATCTACAGGCATTCTAGTGCTATCCGTAAATTTGCTAAATTTTCTTCCATAATTGTCAAGTAATTCGCCCCCCGCTCCATATCATTATCGCTTATTCCCTCGATCGGGTCCAACACCAAAGTCTCTACACCCACCTCTTCGGCAATTACTTCCGCTAATTTTGGACTTACCAACCTTTCAAAGAATATATATTTCACCTTGTCTTCTCTGGCAACCCTGGTCACTTCTGCCAACTGTTTTGTCGATGGTTCTTCGTCCGGCGATATACCGGAGATAGCCACTTGGGTCAAACCAAACTCGCGGGTCAGATAACCAAAAGCTGCGTGGGAGGTAATGATTTTTCGGCTTTGACAGCTAGCAAGCCCCCTCTTGTAGTCTTCCATCAGCTTGTTGAGTTTACCCTCCAAGGTTAGTGCATTGTCTGTGTAGTAATCTCTGTTTGCCGGATCAATTTGAATCAGTCCGGCAAGTATTGCCTCGGACTCCTTTTTCGCCAACTCCGGAGATAACCAAACATGAACATCATTTCCAACCGTCAGTCCCTTAGCTGCTTCTAAAACAAAAACATTATTAATATCATTTTGAATTTTTCCACTCCATGACTCGAAACCACCGCCATTAAGGATCAAAATTCTTGCCTTATGAATCTCAGCCATATCTCTGGCTGTCGGCTCATAATCGTGTGGTTCTATTCCCACCGGAGTAATGTTGGTAACCGCGATCTTCTCTTTACCAATCTCACTTGCCAGAAAATATAGAGGATAGAACGACGTCACCACCGAAATCTTTTTTGGCCCAACCTCCATAATCCGCTTATTTGAAATCATCCATATACCCATCGCCATAATCAAAAATACAAAAACCAAAATCAGACCCAAAATAAAATCCCGTTTCACAACTAATATTGTAGACGATTAGTGAGTCAGTGCCAGCCCCCACACTACCCCTGCGCCACTTTTCTTCAGTGTTTTGGTACACTCTCTCATATCTGCCCCGCTCGTAAACACATCATCCACCAACAATATCATCTTTCCTCTGATATCTGACATCTGAAATCTGCGATCTACGATAAAAGCGTTTTCTATGTTCTTTTGTCGCTCTTCCCTCGTTTTCATTAGTGCCTGCTGTTTTGTGTTCCTCACTCTTTTCAATATTTTGACACTGGATACCGACAACTTCTCCCCAACAATTTTTGCCAAGTCTTCTGCTTGATTAAAACCTCTCCAATTTTCTCTATAAAAATGTAATGGCACAGGCACCAGATAGTCAAAATTGCATCCCGTTTCGAAAGTAAAATTGTTCATCACTATACCCATCAACTCGCGACTAAACCCGTATTTGACACCATCTACCACCGCCCTGGCTATGGGTTCCCGATACTCATAAATAGCAATCAAACCATCCATTCCCCATCTGGTCTTACATTTTGGATGGGTCCATCCCATTGGAGATTCCTCCCCACACATGGGACATATTTGCTCGACAAAATCGAGCCTGTCTTCACACTCCCTACACAGAAAACTTCCCCAACTTCCACACCCTACACATGTTTTTGGAAAAATGAAGTCGATAATCGCCTCCCAAATCATAATCCATCATATCTAGAATTTAGCACTTGGCACTAACCAATCCGTACCAATGGCTACCCGTATAATAGAGCCATGCTAGCCCAGAACAAAAAAGCTTTTTTTGATTACGAGATTATTGAGCCTTTTGAGGGTGGTCTTGAACTGACCGGAGCTGAAGTTAAAAGCATCAGAGGTGGCGGAGCCAACTTCGCCGGTGCCCGAGTTCTGCTCAAAGAAGACGGTGCTTACCTCATCGGCCTCAATATTCAAAAATACAAGTTTTCCAGCATACCGGAATATGACCCCGCCCGCACCAGAAAGCTTCTCCTTCACAAGAAGGAAATCGTGGCTATTCAAACAAAAATGAGATCAGCCGGGTTGACTTTGGTGCCTCTGAAGCTGTATAATAAGGGTAGTCTCGTGAAGGTGCAAATAGCTCTAGTTCGAGGCAAAAAGAAGTTTGAAAAGCGCGAGTTGATTAAAAAAAGGGTCTCAAACCTGAGCTTAGCGAGACGTTTAAAAAACCAATAGATGAAAGGACAAAAAATGGATCTGTTCTGGACCAAAATTATCCCTGAATGTGTTTCCAAGTATCCTTGGGGTGGTGAATTTACGGCTAAAATGAGCCTAAAAAAGTATCAAGAGGGCATCAAGTCCAAAATTAAGGCTATGGATGAAAACGAATTTGACTTGTTCCTGGCCGCTGTTGTTATGCAAGCGAGCCGTGATCAGATGATGGGCGTTAATTTAACCGAAAAAGTTGGTTTCCTTAGAGGTCTTCGAGCCTAATCAACCGTCATTGCGAGTTTCGGTACCCCGAACCGTGGCAATCTCACTCCACGCGGTTTAGTTTGCATTTTACGCTCATTCGTGGTATATTATAGGCATTGGGGACGACAGGAATCGATGGAATGGTACGTTTACAGACGCAAGCCTCCTTTGGTAATAGGAGTCAAACAGACCAAAACACAACTGTCAATAAAGAAGACAAGTTACTTGGTTTCGTGGCTAGTGGAGTCAAATCCCTCGCTAACGAAATCAAATCTTTCACTCCCGTTTACGCTTTTGCCTAAACTGTAGTTTAAAGACGTCTTGAGAGCCGGCGGATCCCGGGCTACTTTCAGGGCGAAAAAATACCGGATTGAATGCTTCAAGTTTGATTTAGGCTTGAAGACTAACTTTTTCTAAATCGACCATAAAGTGTTCTTGTTTGCCTGAAGCTTTATGGAAAATCGGCAATCTAAGCTTGTAGACTCTGTAATCAGATTACTCCAGACGAGGGTTCGACTCCCTCCGTCTCCACAAACAAAAAGTCCACCCTCGCGGGAGAGTTTTTGGTTATTTCAACACCCCCACCGTCCCGTTGATCAGCACCATCAGATTCCCCTGACTATCAAACTCAATATCCGAAGCCTCCAGCAACTTTCCGGATTTCAATGTCTGGCTGCACACACCCGTTTCTTTACTGCACAGAGCCACCAAGCCGCGACTAACACCCAAAAGGGCAATCTTCGCCCCATTCTGTTCTACTGCGATCCGATTTATTTTTATCTCAGCCGGAAGACCGCTCAAAGAAAACGACTCTCTTGATCCTCGTCGAAATTTTTCGACTTCTCCTTTTTCGTAGGCCACCCAAACATCACTGTCAATCGCCATATCTACTGGTTCAAAGCTCATTGACTGATTTTGCTTAAACCATCTGGTCCTGTCACCAAATCCATCTCCAGTGGCGGCGTATTTATATATCTCCTTGTTTCCTTGATCAAGTACGTATAAGTTACCCCCAAAACTACCCAGGACCTTTGGTTTTCCCACGGCCGAATCAAACTTTATCAGATCGACGCCGGTTACCGCGTTTCTAACACCTTCGTTACTTAGCACCATAATTTTATTTCCCTCGCCGGCAACATCCAACCAACCCAAACCCTCCCCTTTCCCGGCCACCACTTTTATATCTTTCGTTTTAACCTCTGCCGTTACAATCACCCCCATTGATGTGTCAAGGACGATAAATTGGCCGTTATTCTGTAAATTCATTCTATTGCCTTTATACCCCTGCCGCACGAGGTTAATTTTTAAGATTTCTTCTATTTGGCTCTCCTTCTCTCCAGAAGCCACCGTCCACCCATCGTTGATCATTTTTTCCAAATCAAAAAGTTCTTTGCTATATCGACCTGAAACAAAATGATCCTTACCGGCATCAAAACTCAACCTCAGATCCTCAATCAGTTTCTTGGCACCGGTAGGATTAATGGAAACCAAACCCCCGGCTTCCTGTAAACTCTTTTCTATTGGCTCAGAAAAACTCTGCCATCTTTTCTGCTGAGCAGTTTGTTTCATCTTTATCGAACCGGAAACCAAACTTATCAACAATAGAATCAAAAACAAAACTCCCAAAAGCATCGACCACTTTTTCCTTTTTGGAGAAAGTCCTCTGTCTACCAACTCCCTACGTTCAACCGGTCGGAATTTCATCCACTGGTTGATCAGCTTCTCTTTCAAACCTATCGGACCAACCAATTTATCTTCAGCCAAGTCCAAAACAGGCTTCCTCTCGTTCACTTCGGAAATATTGGAATCTTGTTCTACATACTCGCCAACCTCAATAGTATTGAGTTCCTGTTCCATCAATTCATTGAAGTTCAGAATTAGTCCGGCGGCAGCGTTGTTTTCTTCCACCAGCTCATGGTTCCAGCGCCGGACATCTTCCTCTGTCGCCACCGACAAGCTTTTAAAAATCTCGTCCTTAGCTACTCCGACAAGCACTATCATTTTGTCTCCACTTATGACACTCCCCTTCACCACCTTATCCGGTGTCAACCTCCCAGTAAAATCATACTCTTGTTGGTTACGGGTTAACACTACTTTTACCTTTCCCCACCCTGCAACCCTGATCTCCCGCTTTCCGTCAAAATAACTAACCCACACCCAAACTCCGTTTAAGTTGGGGAATTTTTTCTCCCACTTTTTTCCAAAGTCTCCCAGATCTCCGCCCAGTTCTAAATTATTGAAATACTCCTCAACCCAAGCCATCTGTTCGGCATCTCTCTCCGCCCAGTTCTCCATGTTTTCATCGAAAACAGCACCAAAAAGGGCTCCTTTATACGCAAGCTCCTTATCGTCAAAGGGAATTCGTGCATAAACTTGAGCCCAGCCATTGGCCCCTTCCTCATTTACAATTCTCCAAAAAGATAATCCTAAGCCGGTATTCATTGTTGGGCAGGTGTTCCTTTCCTAAGCTAATAGTACAATAACAGTCACAAAAAGCGAAAACAAAAAGTATCCCCAAGTCAAAACCTTGAGACTTTTCCCGATTGGTAGATTGACCACTTTGTCCATCAAACTTTCCTGTCTGACCATAATCAGAGAAAGAATCAAAAAGAGAATCATTGATACCTTTACCATTAGCCCTACAATCATACTCAGACTAATGGTTACTCCTGGTATTATCTCCATGGTTTCTCAGCTTCTTCTGTTAATTGTGAAATTACCGATGCCACTTTGTCTGGGAAGGCCACTGCTTCGAAAGTGAAGGCAGAGGTTTCTGTGTGAGTATCTGGAGTTCTCTGCTCGGATGCCGTCTGAACAATCACATCTCCATAGTTAAAAAAACTAGCCAGGATTCCCTTCTGTGTATAGTTGACGTCTTGGATCATTGAAATCTGCGCTACATTTACCGTCTTACTCAACAGTCCAATAAAGTCTACGTCCACCAACCTCTCGTTGGTAATAATGTAGACATTGTAAAACCAGGTCAAAAAACTTTGCATGCCGAAGAATATCAGCCCCATGTACCACAACATCGTAATGCTAACCAGGGTGTTGCCGTCCAGTGCCTTTAGAAAAGGGAACTCCCCCCATACAAAGGGAATTACAAAAGCAAAGCACAGCATGGCTATCCATCCTAAATTGGTGACAAGGTGCCTTCTTCCCAAGAGCAGAACGGTTTCGTCGTCTTGCTGAGATTCAAATCTAAACCTGTGGGGGCGGGGTATACAAGATCCAAAGGAGCTCCCTGAAAAACTCTCACCCAACAGTTTCTTTATCTCCGCTGATTCTCCTTTGACACTTCCCGCTTTAAAAACTTCCGGCATACCTAATTGTACCAAACCAATCTCCCTACTTCTTTTCAATATTAAACAACCCGCTCTTGAGAGAAATCCATCCCGGAGCCCGGATATTGAAGACTTTCTTAAACTCCGAACCGGACATCTCCACAGCACCTTTATTGGTCTCAAAATGAACATTGGCTGTGTAACCTCCGTCTGAATATGTCACACTCACTCCACTTACACTACTATAACCACCACCTACACTTTCAGCCTTACTCCTCAAGTCGCTCATGCTGTACGGATTGTCTCCACCACAACCACCCAAGGGTAAGACTCTCGAGTCTGAACCGTTTTTCAAAACTTTCCAAGCGTTCAATAAATCTGCCATTTCTTCTGAAGTTAACCAGGGGTGGCTTCTGCCGCAACTGGCTCCACTACTGCCTTTGTACCAAGCTTTGTAAAACCAAGGGCTACCGGCAATTTTTTCATAAGCCTGTGACGTCCAACCCGACCTTCCATTTGAAGTATCCCAAAAGGCGGATGTGGTATATCCGGCATAGCTATCGGTATACGACTCTTGATATCCACCGGAAGTCGACGCATACCAAGATTTGAATGGTTTTCCGTTGGCCATCATTACCCATCCCTTAGTCGCATTCACCGCCTCCTCCCACTTTCCACCCTTATTCGCATTCTTGTAAACTTGACATGCCTGAGTCGTACAAATCGCTCCTCCGTTTCCTTGATCGGTCCAAGCCAGAGCGTAAGATCTAGCCGCCACCGCTTGGGCCTTCAAGGCCTCCATTCCGCCACTATCCCCCCAACCACCTGGCATCTCGTAAATTCTTTTTACATATGTTTCAATATCCATCCGACCATATCCTTGGACGCTGATTTGTTTACCGGCATCATAATCCTTTTTTATCTCTACGCCTCCATAATAAGCATGTAATATTTCCTCGGCGTTTTGACCAGACTTGGCCCGCCCATAAGCTCCGTACTGGCTCATTCCCTTGAAGTGTGGCGCTCCGAAGGAAAACGCCGCGAAGGCAGGAGAGAAGCCAGGATTATAATCCGGCCGCGAAGCCGGATCATCTGCCAACGGTACATCTCCCACTGTAGTAGAAAAAGTTCCTTGTTTCTCGGCCAAGATCGCCGCCTGCTTGGCCGATAGTGCCGCAATCTTTCCCGACAAATCACTCTGAAAGGCTTTGGCCTTTTTTACCTCGGCTTGAAAAAAAAGGTTTTGTTTGTCCAGCTCCGCCTGCAGTTTACTAAGCTGTTCCTTTTGTTTTTCCAGAGTTTTTTTATCTTCTTCCAGTTGGCCAATTTCTTGAACCAAGCTCACAATTACTTGCCTGTCTTTATCATTACTCTCTTGTCTGTAAGCCAGTTCCCTCCTAGTTTGTCCCATGCTCGTGCTGGAAAGCAAACTCACCCACAACGGTTCGGATCGCAGTCGGATATACATTCCTCTTATCTTCACCGCCAATACCATGTATTGCGTCGACACTTTTTCACTTCTGTCTTTAATTCCAATTTCGGTCGTTTTTAGTTTGGCCAGAGCCGTGTTGATCCCTTTTTGTAAGGCTGCTATCCTGGATCCCAGTTTTTTGACCTCCGTTTCCAAAGGCGCGGTCGCCGCCAGTGACATATCTAGTTCTTTTTGCGATTCATTTTTACAAATCTCCAGCTGATCAATCGCCAAATTGTTGATATTCCCCTCCGAACAATCAATCGCCTCAGCCGAGTTAATGCCAGCAAAAAGGCCCACCCCTAATACCACCACTAATAAATACCGCCACTTCATTACATCTAGTTTATATCAAGCTCTTACCATCATCCATGATAAAATTACAGTGCATGAAATACCTCTTTCGACTTCTCGCCATTACTTTATTGTTTCTAGCTCTACTCTCTCCAACTACCGCAAATGCCACATCTGTGGGACCAATCAATTTTGCCTCCCCTCAAGGATCGTGCGGACAAGACTCCGTGGAAACAGCTCTGGGGTGTATCTCCACATTAGCCGATGCCGGACCAAACTCCTTCTTTGCTTCAATAATTAAAATTGCAGTCGGCTTAGGTGGCGGACTCGCCCTGATTCTTATGCTTTACGGAGTCTTCATTGTTACCACCTCGGCTGGCATACCCGACAAGCTCAAAGAGGGTCAAGAAGTGATTACCTCAGCAATTTCCGGTCTCATCTTCATCATCCTCTCTGTTTTTCTACTAAACTTTATTGGTATCAATATTCTTAGTCTCCCTGGTTTACAATAAAATCATGTTCTTCATAAAATCAGCCTACGCCGTAAATATTGGTCAAACCACATTATCAGGTTCTGGAGCTGATATTTCCAAACTTTACAATCCCGCCGAATCCAAAATCAAGATTGGTTCAGCCTTAAACAGTCTTTTCTCCAAAGACCTCATTAATTTGGTTTTTGTCATCGCCGGACTTCTCTTTTTTGCCAGTCTTGTCATGGCCGGTTGGGACTATATGATGAGTTCCGGTGACCCCAAAAAGGTAGCAGGGGCATCCACCAGATTTATCAACAGCTTGCTGGGTATCATTATGTCCCTCGTTGCCTACCTTGTAGTCCGGATAGTTCTGTCATTCTTGGGTCTTGGCAATCTCATTTAACCTGTTTTGGTATAATTTACACCTGCATGGCCACCCTACCAAAACACATTGCAATTATGATGGACGGTAATCGCCGCTGGGCACGTACCAAGGGCTTAGACCCTGTAAAAGGTCACGAATACGCCGCCAATCACACTATAGAACCGCTGATTGAAAAATGTGCTGATCTGGGCATACCTTATGTCACCTTTTGGGCCTTTTCAACCGAAAACTGGAAACGGGAGGAAAAAGAGGTCCAAGGCATCCTAGAGATATTCCGACTTGCCTTTGGAGCCCTTGCCCTTCGCTTTATCAGCAAAGGAGCCAAATTGCATATTCTTGGAGATATGAGTCGATTTCCAAAGGATATCGTCAACAAATCACTTGAGATGATTGCGAAGTCTTCAAAAAATAACAAGATCACGGTCTCCTTTGCCCTCAACTATGGAGGTCGTGACGAGATTGTCCGGGCCGTTAAAAAAATAGTTGCTGAAAAAATTCCCGTTAACCAAATCAATGAAGAAGCTGTCTCGACCCACCTCGATACTGCTGGTATGCCCGATCCGGATCTTGTCATCCGCACCGGCGGAGAACGACGTACCTCAGGCTATCTCCCCTGGCAATCTGTTTACTCCGAACTATATTTCACTCCCATTCTATTTCCCGACTTCACTCCCGACCAACTCATGGAAGCTATTAACGACTTCTCCCAAAGAGATCGCCGATTCGGCGGGAATTCCACCCCAAAGACGAAATAAGATTTCATCGATAGCTTCCTGAGCAAAACCTTTCTTTTCAAATCTTTCACGGATCTGATAATAATCTCCAACCAATGGAATAGACCCCCCAGGATATTTAAATACCGTCATGTCTGAGTCTTTTAATGTTTTTTCTTCTCCGTCGAATCTCATCCTTGTCGGTTGTTCACGCCAGTGTCTTGGTACTTCCATAAAATTCATCCTAAAACACCATTTCTCTCAAACACTCTCACAATTTGTCACCACCTATACCTCCCTCTCCACCATATACCTCGCAATCCCCTCGAGGTAATCGATCGCTTCTTCATTTAACCCCTTACCTCTCAAAGAAGCCGCCGTATCCGCGGCTTTGGCCGCATATTTTCTGGCTACATTTACGGAATAGGTATGTGCCCCGCTTTCTCTGATCGCCAGTTTTGCCGCCTCTATATCGCCATCCTCCGCCATGAGTTTTCCCCAAACTTTTAACAAGGCCTCCTTTTGGTTTTCTGTTCCCATCTCCATAACTTTCACAACGAGGAGTGTCACTTTGCCTTGCAATAGATCCGAGTTGGCGGATTTTCCGATTTTTTCTTCGTTGCCATAGACACCTAGTACATCATCCTGCAGTTGAAAGGCTATCCCGCCGTCCACCGAATACTTACTTAGTATTTCTAAGATATCTTCCGGCAAACCAGCCAGCAAACCGCCAACCATCAAGGGGTTTTCGTATGTATAGATTGCTGTTTTGGCTCTATGCAAGCTCATCACCTTTTCTTCCGTTATCTCTCCTATTTTTGACAAACTCACATCGTACGCTTGTCCAAAGGCCGTATTGGTAATTCCTCTCAACACTTGTTTCATTATTCTTTGAATCTTTTCTCTGTCGGAACTACACTCTAACAATCTTTCAAATCCTAAGCACAAAATAGCATCCCCGACATTCACGGCCATCGTGTCTCCATAATGAGCATCTCCTTCGCCAAAAAACTCTTGGGTTGTGGGTCTCCCCCTCCTTATTTTGTCTCCATCCATAAAGTCATCGTGCATTAAAAGAGCCGTGTGCACCAGCTCCACCGCTTCCGCCGCTCTCCACACCCCCTCCATATTTTCGAATTTTTGATTTTTTGATTTTTTGAGTTTTTTCCCCAGCCGATATCCATAAATCACAAAGGCTGACCTTGCCCTTTTTGCCGATCTCAAGTTGTGTTCCTTGCTGTGACACAATATTTTGTGTACCAGTTTCTTCTGTGTCGGATTAAAACCAAAATTTTTCTCAATTTCCTCATCCCAATATTTATTCAATCTCAAATCCATTTCTTTAGCCAATTCCATCAACCTTGCTTTCGCCCACTCTCCTAGCTTGTTTGTTACCATGTGTCCAATTTTACTGTAAAATATTCGTATGGTTATCAAAACCTCTCTTGCCGCAGAATCACTGGAGAACCTCTATGCTCCAGCCAAAGCCTTGAGCGGGGGTAGTGGGGCCACTCTCGCCAAACTCATCAATCCTCTGATATACAACGTACTTATTATCTCCGGCCTGATTGCCTTTATTGTCATCATCATCGCTGGCTTCAACTATGTTTCGGCAGGTGGTGACAAGGGCAAAATTGAACAAGCACAAAACATGCTAAACTATTCAATAATAGGCCTGATATTAGTCGTCCTCGCCTTTTTAATTACTCGGGTCATTGGAGCGATCTTCGGCTTTAAATTCTTTTAACAAAAATGAACATCCTCAACCAACTTATCAATAGTGCTTATGCCACCGATGTCATTGGCACCATTGATTTACCCGCCGGAATCCCCAAAGAAACCAGCCAGACCACCGACATTATCTCGGCCCTTATTCGTTTTATCGTTGTTGTGGGCGGAGTTTTTGCCCTTTGGCAATTACTGTCCGGGGGTTTTCAATTTATCAGCTCCGGCGGAGACAAAGGTAAGTTGGCCGAAGCTCAAAATAAAATTACCATGAGTCTGGTCGGCCTAGTCATCATCGCCGCCAGTTTCATCATCATCGCCATTATCAGCAAGGTTCTTTTTGATGATTTCGGAGCCATCCTCGCCCCCAAATTACAATCCATCTGATATGAACAGATTCATCCCTACCATACACGCCGCCGACATACCTCTTGGATCAGAAGTCGGTGGAGTAGGCCCTTTTCAAACAGCCATCAGTGGAGGAGTACAGGCCGGACTTGGTAATTTGCTCTCTAATCTTATTACCACCATGACCGTCATCGGAGGTCTAGCCTTTGTTGTCTATTTCTCGCTTGGAGCGCTCGAATGGATTACCGCCGGTGGAGACAAAACGAAAGTCTCCGGTGCCCAAACCCAGATGACTCAGGCCGCCATCGGCTTGATCGCCATTGTCGCCTCCTACTTTATTATCGGTATCGTCGGAGCTGTACTCGGTTTTGATATTCTCAATCCGTTTGCCGCACTAAAACTCTAAATATTTATGTCTATCACAATCATCCGCCCCGCCCACGCTGTCAACGAAATTGTTAACAGAGCCCTTTCTCCCAATGTCCCTCAAGATCCCGGTGGCGGTTTGGCTTTTTATATAGCCAGTCTCTGGCAAACAGTTGTCACCGTCGGAGGAATTGCCTTTATCATCTATCTAGTCTGGGGCGGTATCGAGTATCTCACCTCCGGTGGGGACAAGGCCAAAATTGATGACGCCCAGAAAAAAATCACCAGTTCGGTTATCGGTGTCGGTATTTTAGTTGCCTCCTACGCCATTACCTATTTCATTCAAGCTGTCTTCAAGATTAATATTCTCAAACCTGTTTTTCCCAGCGCACTATGATATTCCAAAAACTTTCTCAGGTATTTGCCGCCGATATCGAGCTCCCTATTGGAGAAATGGCCACCAAAAATAACTTTTTCGGCTATACCTGTATCGGACATCTCGTCAGCAATCTCGTCGCCGCCGCTTTTATCGTTGCCGGTATCGCTTTCTTTGTCTATCTCGTCATGGGAGGCATCCAGTGGCTTACTTCCGGCGGAGACAAGGGAAAAATTGAGTCATCCCAGAAGATGATCTCTGCCGCCCTGATCGGCCTAGCCATCGTCGCTTCTAGCTATGCAGTCTATATGATTGTTCTCACCTTCTTCGGTATCAATCTAGACGCCCTCTGTACCGACAATCCTCTCGGTAATTGACAATTAAAAAATCATATATAATAGTCAGTAATACGCATAACAATTATTAAAAAATAAAAAACATGTCTTTAATTCCTCAAGCATTGGCAGCAGCTGGCACCATCGGAGTTCCCCAACCGACAGGTATGAAGATCACCGATATTGGCGTCCTTATCAGCCGTGTTATTTCTCTAGCTTTCATCGTTGCCGGTATTCTCACTTTCGCTTTTCTCGTCATGGGAGGCATTGAGTGGCTTACTTCCGGAGGAGACAAGGGCAAAACCGAACAGGCCAGAAATCGTATCACCGCCGCGGTTGTCGGTCTTGCGATCGTGGCTGCTTCCTGGGCTTTAATGAAACTAATCGCCTATTTCTTTGGCGTTGATGTCTTCGAGGGAAACATCAACATCCCCAAACCCTACTAAGAATTTAGTATTAGAAAAAAACAAATTACCGCCGTCAGGCGGTTTTTTGTATCCTTTTTTAACTTGAGTTTTTGAGTTCTTGAGTTTTTTTACGATATAATTATTCTCAATGACCCTTTCTTTCATTCCCCAAGCATACGCCGCCAGCAATTGGTCTGGAGAATGCGTTGGTCAAAATGTCGCTGGTGTGGACGCCACAGATGTGGCTTCTATCCAAGGAATTACCTGTTTGCTAAGAAACGTTCTTTCCCCTATACCAGCCCTCATTGCTCTTGCCGCCGTGGGCATCATTATCATGGCCGGCATTCGTCTAACTACTGCCGGATCGGATCCCAAAGCAGTAGCTAGTGCTTGGAACATGTTCACTTGGGCCGTCATTGGTCTTATCCTGCTCTCCGCCGTGTGGCTGGCTCTTGTCCTTATCGAAAACTTCACTGGTGCCAAGGTTACCCAATTCGGCATTTAACCTTTTCCCTTACCAAGTATAATTATTTCAGTGAAGAAACTTGTCTTATTATTGTTGTGTCTTTTTGTCTTTTATCTTTTTGGTGTCGACTCCATTTCCGCCGCCACTCCCACCCCAACCCCTACAGCCAACACCAGTCATACTCCCTCTGTTGATGCCGGTGTCGACGGCCCAAATCCCGCTCCACCAATTGGCATCCCTTGTGGAAAGACTGTTTGTTTGGAAGGTGAGGTTTGTACCAAGTTTCCTGGAGATGTTGATGAGCACTGTGTCCCGGATCCCATTCCCACCAACGCTGCCGGTGAAAAATTCAACCCTGTCCTTCCACCCCAATGTCCCGCAGGCACAGGGGTCTTCCCTCCCAACAGTGTTTGTTGGAATGAAATCATCAACACCCAAACCTCTATCAGAGAGTACGACCACACCTGTATTTACGAACCCGTTGCCGAATACTCAGACGATCGCTGGTTAAACCGAGGCCCTCAACCTTTTAACCAGTGTGGTATCGGCGACTCCGGCCCGGGTGGCCCACCGGCACCGGGTGGCGACACCTACGAATGCGCCGTCAACATGCTTGTTTATACCGATGTCCGTGACGCGGAACTGGGTGGCTATGCGCCCAGCACCCTTGCCGAAGCTAGTTACTCGGCCGACTTCTTGGCACAGAACTATCTCTACAATTCACTATTTGGACGACCTATGAATCTTTCCAGTAGTTACGACAAAAAGAACGCTGCTCTGAACAACGGCTATCCAACTCGGGAAGCATATCGAACTTATTGGCGTTTACTTCCGGCCGCCAACCAAGCCAATCTGCGCTCTTTTGTTATGAATTCTGCCCACGATGATCAAATGGATAATTTTAGTTTTAATTACATTGATTCCAATGGCATGAAAAAGTCCACCAGTTTCAAGAAACTTTTTGATGCTCTCAGCAAACAAGTAATCCTGTTTTGGCATTTTCCCTTTATCCGTATTGGCTGTCTCACTCAATATCCCGTCTGTCCGGAATACGCTCAGGCTATTCGGGAACTAAAACCGGTCTTTCAGGATATTAGAAATCTTGTTCGTGATCTCAATCTAGGTCCACTCGCTACGATTCCTATTGATATATACGAAGGCGCTATCTCCGCTTTTGGAGGAGATTTGGATGGACCATACGCCGCTTTTGTCCCTCTAGATTTTAATAGTATGCGCGGCTACATCCTCAAGAAAAAAGATACCAAAGAAGAATCCTATTATGAGACTTATTACGACGAACTCGTCGACGAGTACAATTCCGGCCGTTATGGCAGAAACAAACCTCTTTTAACCAATATTTCTTATGAACACCTTCCCTATCTTAGTGCCATCTACCAAGGACTTCTCTCCCCCAAGTTCGGTATGATCCCTGCTCTTCAACCCCAAGCAATCATCGATAAATGGGCTACAGAAAGTGGCATCTCGGATTATCGTGCCGGCAACACCCCTCTCACCATGCCGGAAGTCAGAATCGCTCAAAAGAACTTTCTTCAACGAATAGTCGACGAAGCAGTCGCAATCATTTCTGACCCACTTGGCTGGATTGCCACCAACATTCTGGGGATTGGTACTCCGGAAGATTACAAAAAAGTTGGCTATACCGAGAACGGAACCGATAACCCCAGAGACAGGATCAGATCTGTCTACGACAATCCGAGGGGTTGCCCCTTACCCACTAGTTATCACCTCCTAGCCCCTAAAACAGTACCCATCTCCTTAGACGATCATCACCAGGTCATCACTATTGAAGGCAAACGAGTCCAATGGGCCTACGACCCCATCTGTCAGCCACTCGAGCAACAAAAATGTGATAAAAATGGGCAGAACTGCACGACCGAATATATCGACTGCCCCGTCAGCCCTGAAACTTATATTGAGGGTGGTATGTGCTGTACCAGACATTGGCAGGTCTCCGGTCGGGAACATGGCAAAGCACTTGATGTCTTAAACAATCCCAAACAAACCGATATTCGAGAAGTGGTCGCTGCTAATAATAGTTATTCCTTCTACAAAACAATGCTCCCGGCAGGGGCGTCCAAAATTACCGACGCTGCTATCGACGCTTATGAAGCTTTTCACTTTGTCTCTTATAGCGACAGGGGGGGGACAGTAGAAGCCATCGGCCCAAACGACGGTGGTAGTTCATCAAAAGTATTAAACCCCGCCGAACCGGTCAACCGCATTGACAACTTCTCTCAAGATACCATACACATGTTACAAAACTGCTGGACCGTTCCCGAGACTCTTCAAAACTCTCCTCGCTGCAAAATCGAGTTCCCTCCAGAGGCTACATCATCCAGCTCTCTTTGTGGCGGAGAAGCTTTCAAAAAAATTGACCCGAATCCCGCCGCCCCCAGTGCCAAGGCCACTGACTTCTTTGTCTCCACCATTGAACCCACTCTCTCTGATGAAGTAATTTCGGCTTATGCCGAAGCCGAAAAACAAACTGGCGTTCCTTGTGAAGTCCTAGCCGGTATTCACTTCGAAGAAGGTGATAATGATCCTAAAAAGGATCTCCAAAGTGGTGCCCCTTTAAACGGTCGGTCTTTAACCGAGTCTGCCGTCCAAGCCGCAGAAGAGCTCAAAGGCAAGGCCGGTGGCGATATTACATCCATGGACCAGCTCGCCATGGCCCTCTCCTACTACAACGGTGGTGGTAATGCGAACTGTCAAGCCAGTAGTAGTTACAACTGCCCTTCCGCCACTTCTGACCAGTGTGGAATGACGGCTGCCTGTAGTACTAATACTAGTGCTTGCACCTGCACCGGTACCGCCGAGGCCGGAAGCTGTCGCGCAGCATGTACTGCCGGCTTCCCCTATCAATTCAGTTATCCTTACTGTCCGCCCTCGAACATCGGCTACGACGACCCTTATGTCGTTAACTGGTGGCAGTCTCCTCAGCACGACGAAATGTACCTTCTTTATATGTACGACTGCACTCAGACCAGACCTCAGATACATACCAGACCTGGTTCTCTTACTGTCGCCATCAATTTATTTCTTTCGGAAACAAAATAAATTATATGAATAAGAAAATCCTCATCCCCATTATCAGCGTTATCATTCTCTTTTTTGTTTTTTTACTGATCTCCATTCTTCGCTATCGCTCGGAGAGACCAAGCTTTTTGGAAACCATTCCTCTCTTCTCCCAACCTACTCCAAAAGTGACCAGAACTATAGTCCCGACCATTACCACTATACCCGGCGTACCCAACCAAACAAATCTTGAATCTATAGCCAAAGCAAAAGACAGTACCAAATCACTCGTCGAAAAAAACAAGATTTTTGACGCTCTGCCTATTAGGGAAGAAGACTTCTCCACGTCGGCAAATATCAAAACAACCATCAATATATACAACTTACTTTATGATCCTGAGTCTGCCCTTCGAGTCGAAATCTATGGCATCAATTACAACAATCAGGATATTAACAGTAAAGACGCCCTCGCTTTTAAAGAGTCTTTCCTCAAGGCTAAACAATTTTTTAGCAAATACCAGGTAAACCTTAATAGTCTGCAAATTATTTACGGTAATCGTCAATATATTCAAGACACGGCCACCTACTGGGTTAAAACCTTCAAACTCCTCGATTAATTACCCATGAGTGTTCATTTTCCTGTATAATTTTTCTTGACTATGCGATCGCTTCAAAAACATCTCAGCCTTATTTTTCTATTTCTTTTCACACTGACTTCAATTGTATTTGTACCTCAAGTCCGAGCCGCCACTTCTCCCACTACGAACACGTTTGGGGTACCCGGAGTCAAAACTCTTCAAGATTATGTCAAGGAGTTCTGTGATAAACGCTCCGGTGACTTGATGAACCTAGAAACCTGGTACTCCGGTAAATGTGGCCCGACAGTAGACACCCTTAGTGGTGACGGCGTGGGGTTTGTCGATATCGTTATCCTCCAAGGTATGGAGTGGGTCAATGCCCTAACCTTTAACTCACCAGGAGACAGTTATATTGATAGTGTCAAACGCCAGCTAGAATTCCTCCAAGCTATCAAGGACGCCCTTACTGCTTCCACCAACCAAACAAATCTCAATGATATTGCCTTTATGTCCATTAAGGGAAGCGGCTTATTGGATTCTGCGGGCAGGGCAGTCGCGGGACTTGCCACCACCAGACCGGCTAGTTCTATCGACTACGTTGCCTACGTATCCTCAAATCTTAGAAAACACAAAGTAATCGGTGATACCTATGCGGCCGGTCCGGGTTATGGCTTTACCGCTCTCGCCCCCATCCTTCCTCTCTGGCGTGCTTTCAGAAACATTGCCTACCTCTTGTTTGCACTCGGCTTCGTCCTCTACGGCATTATGATTATGTTCCGGGTCAAGATCGATTCAAAAACGGCCGCCACCATCCAGCTCGCCATACCCAAACTTATAGCCACTCTTCTGATGATCACTTTTTCTTACGCTATAGTTGGTTTCTTGGTCGATATCTCCACCATCGCCGATGCCATGGCTATTAGTATTCTCCGAGCAGGCGGAATTCTCAACTCCAGCGGTTTTGGATCAAGTATCGGCAGCGGCCTTGTCGACGTCGTCAGTGGACAAACTATTTTCGGTGCCATTGGTTCTTTCCTAATCAACACCGTTACTGCCGTGATTATTTCCCCTTTCCTTTTTTTCAACCTCCTTCTTGGAGGTCTAGCAGGTATCATCGTCGCTGTATTCGTTTCCGGCTTAAGTATGATTACCGGACTGGGAATAATTGTCAGTATTATCATCATCATTGCCATTGCCATTTCTTATTTCAAGCTAATACTCAAACTTTTCCAAGCCTTCTTTGGTGTCATCATCAATCTTATTTTTGCCCCAATCATTCTATTGGGAAATTTACTTCCGGGTTCCACTTCTTTCGGCGACTGGCTCAGAAGTATTTATGGCAATCTGGCCGTCTTTCCCGTCGCCATCTTTTTTCTTACTATGTCTTATGCCCTAATGTGCCAACCACTCCTCTCTCTTGCAGGATCAGGTGGGCTACTCAGCGGTGTCATTACTGCCGGCCTAGAAAACCTGATTGGTGTCAACCAACTCTCTACTCTTAGCAACATCTGGACACCACCCCTGACAATACCGGGAGGTCAATTCACCTCAGGTGGGGCAACTACTGGCACTGCCACAGGCAGTGTCGGCAGTCTCATGTTAGGAACTATCGGTTTTGGTCTTCTCCTTATGTCCAGTAAGTACTGTGAGATGGTCGAAAAGGCCCTCAAGACGCCTCCATTCCCCTACGGCGCCGCCATCGGCGAAGCCCTCAAGACCGGAGTCAACCTGCAAGACAAGTGGGCTCAGAGCGGTTATAAACTACCTGCCGCAAAATACACTGCCCCAATAAGCAGTTATCTACGAACAACCCCAGGACTCGAAGTTAAACCGACGGTCGACGCTCTCACAAAAGACGTTTAGATAGAATACCGCCACCTTCCTGTTTTGTTCCTAAAAAACTATTTTATAGAATTAGGTCTTTTTTCGCTCTATTCCAATAAGTCTCTGGAAACACCATCTTATTATCAAGTTTTTCAGCTCTTATCGACTTCCTGGCCAGTTCAACAATTGCTGCCGTAGCGTGTACACCACTACCCCACCATGCCGGATAATCCTTCGGTTTAAAGTCATTAGCCAATGCGACGATCACGCTAAAACAGTTCTTCCAAAGATGGTCCACATAATTCACATATTCCCTTTTGTTCGCTAGAAGAGGTTCTGATTTTTCCGTTGACTTCCCATCCCACAAATAAGCTTTTACTTCAGGGGTCTGCACGTCGGTCGCTAATACCTGTTCGGCTTTTTCTGCTAGCTTCTTCATATCCCAGGGCTGTTGATTTTTGAAGTCAGCAACCGAATGTGCATGTAAGAAAGATTCGCAAGCGGTCAACATTGTCATTGAGACCCATTCATCTACACTTTGCCACTGACCATTAAAGGAAAATTCTGGCGGAATCATATCCTTCTCATTTACGATTCCAGCTGCCTTCATCGAGGTCTTCCAATGCACAATACATTTTGTTTTTAAGGCTCCCAATTTATCTATATCCGATTCTGGCTTCAGGGCTTCTTTCAAGGCTACCAAAAGATCCAAAGCTGTCTTCATTTCCTCTATTCTTGACTCCGTGTCTGTTGCAATTTGAACCTTCCCTGATTCAGTCACAGCTTGTATCAAACTCTTCCATTCTTTGTCTTTTTGCTTTTCAAGTAATTTTTGGGCCTCTGATTTAACAGAATCTTCTGCAACCCTACCTTTAGCCCCCATCACCACTCTGGCTTTCTTTCTTTCATATACCGCGATAACTTCAGCCTTTGTCCATTTCACAACCACACCGTCGACTTCAAAACCATGGTTTGCAATCCTTATCCATTCATCTCCATTAGTTTCAAAGGTTACGTCGATTGCTCTCTGAGCCCCAGTATACAAGTTTTCCTGTACTCTCCACTTGAGCCATTCTCCAGCTTCGAGAGCTCTATCCCCACCATTCGATAGACCGGTTGGCACCAAATGGCTTGGGAAATGTTTTGACAACCAAACTTCAATTTCATCTTGACTCGGTTTTCTACCATAGTTTGCCATTTGAAACTGAACAAAAGCTTGTGCTGTTTTTTCCCTATCGACAGCGACATCTCTCGATTTACGTCTCTTTGTGTCACCATGAACCATCAATAGGAACGGGTCTAAACTTGTCCCCTTTGTGTCGGTGGCCATTAGACTAGACATCAACATGGCAAAAGCAACTTCTCCAACATACCTATTCAAACCCAATTTCTTATATAACTCGGCTTTCTTTTCCGCCGCCACAGCCACATATCCGTCCCAATAGTCATTATTATCAAAAAAATTCTTGAGTTTAAGCATTGCCTTGCTTATCTCTATCTGTATATTCTTTGGACCAGCTTCCCCGGGAAGCATCATCATGTTATCACCCAACCGGTTTCCATCTTTGTCATATTTACCTTCAAATGCCAGTTCCGTGTACTTTGGAACAAACAGAGAGGAGTTTAGTCTGGCAGAGGTAATGTCCTCAAGACCTTTTAGCTTATCCCATTCAGAAACAACGTTCTTAATGCTAATAAAGTTGTCTAGACTCATTTCTTCAACAATCCTTTGTACTTCCTCATTTAATAAAGGCACCTGCTCCATCGGAATACCCATTTTTGTAGCCAATAACCCCTGCGGACCAAAAAATGAGCCACTAATGGATCTTTCGTTCGTCATTCCCAAGTCAAAGATACTATCCAAACAATATTGCCTGATCGCATCCGCCTGAGATGGTGTTAACTTCAATTCAAAATCAATTACTTCCTGAACTCTGGCAACATCATCTGGAGATACACCCGGTTTCCCTCCAAAATCTCTCATCCACCGCAAAGCGGCTTCCTTTTGCTGTTTAATATTACCCATAAAAAAGGCCGGATTGATTACTTGTTCCAAACGTTCACTGGCGCCTTGCAAATTAGTTTGTGTCTGTAATGCCAATTCTGGTGACTCAAGCTTTTCTTCTACCAATTTAAGTATTCCAGCAGGAGCAAGACCTTTCACCATTTCTCTCCGTAAATTCTCAAGGGCTTGTCTTTTGCTACCCAACGAATACCCATCGATAATGACCAAAGTGTCGTCTAATTTTTTTTGCCATTTGTTCACAGGAGCGGCTTCATCGACGGGAATTGTTGGTTCAGACTCTATATCTCCGCCTGCTGACAGTACTACATCCACCCCTAAAGGAACATCAAGTCTAAGCGTTTTCTCCATAAAATCTTTTTGTTCTGCGGAAATTGCACCGTCCTTCAAAGACTCAGCCAAATCTCTTATTTTTTCTTTTCTTTCAGCAATTCTCTTTCTGCCATCTTGAGTTGCAAAACTTAAATCTCTGTTCAGGATAAAATCTAAATCTGCTCCATCCTCTCTTAGTCTTCTGATTGCGCCTAATCTTTCTCGTACTTTGTCCTGTTTCTCCGCAGCAGTTTTCCCCAAAGTGGCAAGTCGTAGATCCTCTGCAATCTCAGCTGCTTCCCGAATACCTTCTCCAACTTCCACAGCTCGCACTGGAGTACCCACCGGCTCCGGCAAAACTACAGTTCCCTTCAAAATAGAGGCCATTTCTGCCTGAGTACCCGGATCAGTCAGACTCTCTGCAATTTCCATCACATCTGCATTAGTATCGTCTTCTTTCCAAGATATTCTCATTTCTCCAAGATTCTTTTGTGCCAAAGGATCGCCGGCTCTAGCCTGTTCGATCAACTTTGCCTGCATCGCCACCATTTTTTCGCTATGTTCCATTATTTTTGAAAAATATATCTAATCTCAGCCTCAATTATATCACCCGAGACCCAATAAGCGTGCGTAGGCACCAGCTATCTTCGTCATTGCCGGGAACTCAGCTCTTTTTGCCTCGCTCATCCTCCAAACCTCTACTACTGCTCTAAGTTGCATCATCAGGTCCTTAGATTTACCTGGAGCAGCTTTCTCCATATCCGTCAAGAACTTCCTTATTTTTATCCCCTCAGCCTCGAGTGAAGCAAGAACAGGCTCCTTTGCCCCTTCGTCAACCAGCTCAGATAGTTGAATTAACATATTTTCAACACTAACTTTTTTGTTCTCTTTACTTTCAACCACAGGCCTAGCTTCAACAGCTTTCATTCCCTTTGCCTCCTCCGAATCCGGCAGATATGGAACCCCACCCTCTCTAATTTTCATTCTTTTTAACCACTCGACAATCTGTTCCCTATTTTCCCACTTTATCGAAGTACCTTCTAGTTTATATGGATACGTTACCTCTTTGTCAGACAACAACAACTCCGCTGCGTTTCTCAACCATTGTCTATTTTGATATGCTTGTTCCATACTTGGGTCAAAGGAAATACTCGGTATATCAGCTCCCCGACGTATAAGATATTGTCTGATTTCTTCACTCCTCGCGGGATCTGTCCCTAAAACAGTAGCAGCTACTATATCCCCCAAGATGCCGTCATACCAAACTAAATTATCATTTTTCTCTCCCTCTTTGGTTCCTGTTTCCTCATCTATCCCATGCCCCTGTCCAAGACGTTTTTTAATCTCACCGTATAGCATCATCCATTTATAAAATTTCTCTAAGTTATTTCCTAAAAATACTTTTAGGTCTTTACTCATGGAAGCAATGTCATAATTTTCAGATTGTCTCTGAATTTCTGCTATAAGTTTTTGTATCTTTTTTCCTTCAACACCTCCAAGGTCTTTAGAATAAACTATCCCTAGTGTTGAAACATCAACTTTCGTATCTACGCCGATTACATTCAGATTGTACCCTCTACTTATTAGTCTCCTCACAGCCGCCAATCTCTCCGCATCACCAAACCGTAAATCTCCCAACTGCTGGCGCATACTCTCATTCATGGGAACATTACCCAAGATCTTCAAAGCGGGAACCGGATCAACAAAAGAGGATTCGTCGCTAATCCTTAACTCTGCCTTATCAACAATTCCGATATTTGTTATAGATGCTGTCTCTTTGAGCAGAGAATCTGCTGATGTTTGCTTCTCATCCGCCGGATGCTCACCTTTTTGTAGCAACATTCTCCGCGCTTCCCTCAAATCTTCTAGGTTAACTCTCGATTCAGATATGAGCGAAGTGTTTTCTTTCCAATCCAAAGGCTCTTCTGTTTCCAGATTCAAATATTTTTGTATCTCCAGCGTCATCCTTCGCCCATCCTCAAATCTCCTAACCGGCTTCCCTTCGCTACCAGCTCTGTCACTGGGTTTTGTCAACCACTTAATATGGAATTTCTTTATCCTTTCTTTTGCACCATTCCAAGCTTCAGGCGAAGCACTAACTTCATTTCTTTCTGGGTAAATTATCTTCAGGTCACCAACAAGTTGTGTTGCATAATATTCTGCACTATCAGCTTCCTTTGTCTCAGGCGCTCTATCAAATTCTTTAACTTCTGAGGTTATCACTCGTGGAGAACCAGTCTTTATTTCTACAGTACGGACATCACTACCACCCGTATCTGACATCACAACTTCAGCTATTCTTTGGCCGCCCTTTTGGCTACCTGTTTTTTCAACCACTTCCGGAATATCCTTATCTTCTTCGGCCAGGCTTCGCAAAGAAACCTTCTTTTTGTCAGGTTTTTTCTTTGTTGGAGCTATATTTCTAGCCTCCTCTTCTATCCTTAATCTCTCGGCTTTTGCTTCTTCAGATTCTACTAAGCCTTTTGGAACATCAGCCACCACAGATTGCCCTCCACTAGATTTTTCCAATATTTTTTTAAATCTATCTAATCGTGATTGTGTCGGTTCACTTGCTGGTGGCATCTCACTCTCATCTTAACATTTTCACCCTTCAGACATATACAATATTTTTCCCAAATCTCACCAGACACGATATACTTAACTAGACTCATCGAACCAGCAACCAACAACTTAAGAACTTCTCACCAAGACATGGCCATTCAACAACATCCACTACCGCAAGACATCAGCTCCTATCGCTTTCGCTTGATCGGTGACATGACCATCAAGCAGTTCGCTTCGCTGGGTATCTCCATTGTTGTTGCCGTCATTGTTTATAGCCTTCCCTTACCCTTCTTTTTCAAATACCCGCTCTCTTTTATCTTTATCGTTCTCGGAGTCGGTATGGCTTTTGTTCCTGTTCAGGGACGCTCCTTAGATGTCTGGATCCTCGCCTTTATCCGTTCCATCTATTCCCCTACCCAATATGTCTGGAAACGCTCCAAGGATATTTCCGAAGAGATGACACTCCCCACCGGACCTCTTGTGGGAACTCAAGCGGTGTCCAACGCCAGAATAGAGCTCACTACCGCTTCACCAAACGCTCCGATTGTCTCCATTACCCCCGCTTCCGCTCCCCAAGCTCCGACTCCATCAATCTCTACGGAGCCCCCCCTTGTCGCTCCATCAACCTCTCCTGTGTCGATCACCCCCCCACCGGTTTCTCCTGTCCAAACAGAACAACCTCTTTCTGTACCCTCTTCACATCCAATATCTGATTCCACTTTAAACCCTACGGCCACGGCGACAACAACCAGCCTCTCTGCACCAACCACTCCCCAAGTCGCCCAGCTTCCAATTCCTTTCACCCCCACCACTCCCAACACCCTTGTTGGTTTGACTCTTACACCCGAAGGAAAAATACTTGACGGAGTTCTGGTAGAAATTCAACACAATGGCCTTACTTCTCGAGCCACCAAAAGTAACAAACTCGGTCAGTTTATGTTTGCCCGTCCTCTGGAAAATGGCCTCTATCAAATCCTGGCCGAAAAAGAAGACTATACTTTCTCCCCCTATTCTCTAGATCTTACTGGCGAAATTATCCGACCTCTCAAAGTACAAGCAATCTAAACATGCCTGAAAACATCAAGTCATCGACCCAGGAAAGTCTCGATATTTACACTATCAAAAATCATCTTGTCTTTTTAAAAGACGGCTCTTGTTCGCTTGTCCTAAAAACTACAGCTATCAACTTCAATCTGCTTTCCGAAGAAGAGCAAGATGCCACTATCTATGGCTATGCCGGCTTACTGAACTCACTCTCTTTCTCTATACAAATTCTTATCCGATCTCAACGAAAAAATATTTCCGATTATATTAATTTGTTAGACAATCGTATTCAGATTACTCCATCTCAAAAAGTCAAAGAGCAACTTCTTTCCTACCGTCAATTTGTCAAATCTCTCGTCAAAGAAAACCGTGTTCTGGAGAAAAAGTTTTATGTCATCGTTTCCTTTTCGGCTATCGAATTGGGTGTCACCAAATCAACCTTTAATCCCATGGCCAAAACCACCCAAAAACCTCCTTTTGACATCTCCTACATTGAAGAAAAAGCTTCGATGGCTCTCTATCCTCGGCGCGATCACATTATTCGTCAGTTCGCTAGAATCGGACTCAAGGCCAGCCAGCTCACCACAAGCGAATTGGTGACTTTGTTTTACACTATTTATAATCAAGGCAGTGTCACTCAGGCCATCACCCCGGGCAGATCCAACGCCTCCTAAAACCTGTCGTCTTCAGTTATACTTAATTCATGGCTTTGAACCTTTTTTCTCTTGGCAAAAAACAAAGCGTACCGCCTGCTACTGCACCTGTCTCTACACCGGTTCCTAACGTTACATCAACAAACTCTTCTTCCGTCGATCAAAAATCTGCCGCCTCCAGTCAATCCATCCAAGATATTATTGCCCCCTCTGCCGTTGAAGTCGATTTTTCTCATATCAAAATCGACGATGTCTATATCCGCACCCTCTTCGTCACCGGCTACCCTCGCTATGTCTCCGCCAACTGGTTATCCCCCCTGGTCAACTTCAATCACTCTTTAGACATTTCCATGTTTGTCTACCCTTCAGATTCCAAGGATACCTTAGAGAGTCTCAGGAGACGCATCGCCGAGATGGAAGCGGAAATTAATACCGATATCGAACGAGGCCGCATCCCCCGTGCCGCCACCGAAGCGGGCTTGGAAGACGCTAAAGTTCTCCAATCACAGCTGGTCAAGGGAGCCGAAAGATTTTTCCAGTTCTCTCTATATATCAGCATCTCCGCTGATTCCGAAAAAGAACTAAACACCTCCACCGCTCAGATTCAGTCCATGTTGGCTTCTCTCTTGATTATCAGCAAAATTGCTTCCCTCTCTATGGAAGATGCTTTCAAAAGCACCCTTCCTTACTGCAAGGACAAGCTGATGTTAACGAGAAATATGGACACGACGGCTCTCTCTACTACTTTTCCTTTTACTTCCTCAGAACTTTCTGATAACCAAGGGATTCTTTACGGCGTCAATGCCCACAACGACTCCCTGGTTATCTTCGACCGTTTCTCTCTGGAAAATGCCAACATGCTGATACTGGCCACTTCCGGTGCCGGCAAGTCATACGCTGTCAAGCTCGAGATCCTTCGCTCTCTGATGTTCGACTGTCAAGTCATTATTCTCGATCCTGAAAACGAGTATGAGATGGTCACTAAGTCTGTCGGCGGCAACTATCTCTCTTTTTCTACCAGCTCTCAACACAAAATTAATCCTTTCCAGATAGCCCGCCCCAAAGAAAGTACCGAAGATGAAATGGGTTATAAATATCTTTTTCTCATGTCTCTCCTCAAGATCATGATTGGCCAGATGGACCCTATCGAAGAGGCTACTATGAATAGGGCTCTCGTCCTGACCTATCGTCAAAAAGGCATTACCGAAGACCCAGCCACCCATACTCTCGAACCACCTCGCATGGAAGATCTTTATCGCTCTCTTATTGGTATGGAAGAATCAGTCAGTAAAACATTGGCCGCCAGACTCGAGCGGTTTGTCATGGGTGCCGTCAAGGGAATTTTCGACCAGCAAAGCAATATTGACATCAACGCTCCCATCACCGTTTTTACTCTTCGAGATACCGCCGATGAGATTCGGCCCATCATCATGTTTATGATTCTGGACTTTGTCTGGAATGAAGTGCGAAAAAATCTTCGCAAAAGAATGCTTGTCGTCGATGAGGCCTGGTACCTCATGCGTTACGAAGACTCTGCCAAAATTCTTCAGGGCTTCGTTAAACGCGCACGTAAGTATTACTTCGGTGTATCTATCATTTCTCAGAACGTTGATGACTTTCTTGGTTCGGCTTATGGTAAAGCCATTATCACGAACTCCGCCCTCAAACTACTCCTCAAACAGTCATCCGCTGCCATCAACCAGATCTCCGAAGTTTTCTATCTTTCTCAAGGCGAAAAACAACTATTACTTTCGGCCGGAGTCGGAGAGGGTATTTTCTTTGCCGGTATGAACCACGTCGCCATCAAAATTATTTCCTCCGCCGATGAACATGCCTTAGCCACCAGTAAGCCTGCAGAAATTTTGGAAAGACAGAAACAAGAAAAAGCCCAAGCAGCCGCCGAAGCCGCTTCCCAAATACAACCACAGCTAAGTAATTCCTAACCATGGCCAATCACGAACAGGACATCTATGATCTTGGACAGGTTCAAAAATATTTTCCAAAAAAATTAGAGGATCTTTCAGAACAAGAAAGAGCAGAGGCCTTACGACTTTTCAGTATAGGAGCTGGGTTTTATAACCAGTTTTTTCGAAAAGGTTCCGGTCACAAAGTAACCCCCTATACTTTTCAAAAAGAAGCCTCACCGGACGAAATTCAGCAAATCATAAATTATTTGTCGAAAGAAGAGGAGGAGGAAACCAAAAAAACCAAAACTCCGGCCAAAGAAGAGTCGTCGGTTCCACCGGAGATCGAAGGTCTTGTCGAAGAATACCGTCAAAATCAAGAACGTCTAAACGAAGAAGAGGTCAAATCCAGTGGTCAACGCACCGTCGCCGAACAAGTCAAAATTGCTCTCTCCCACTCCAAAATCCGTGAGCAAATTATGGCCAATCGCCGAGAACGTGAAGCCGCAGGTGAAAAGTTTCAAGACCCAAACGAAGTAATCGTTAATCTGGGAGATCCAAAAAGCCAGAGTATCAACGCTGTTCTTTCCACCACCAAAAAAGCCATTGACTCTATCGCTTACACGTATCCTGGTTTTTCTTCTCTCTCAACTTCAGTTCAAAGACAGGTCATCAACGATGCTGTTGACCTAAGTTTAGCTGGTATTGATGATTTAGACGTCGCTATTCAAACCGCCTCCATCCAACTAGGTGTTGATAGGATTCCCTCTAGCTACATTTCTGAGGTAGCTCGTGAGCTAAGTGATATAGAGAAAGATTCCGAAGAGCTGGAAGAAAGTCTTTCACAAAACGAATATGCCATTGACAGTTTAAAAGCTAAAACCACACTATCTGACTCGGAACAACAGCAGTTAAATAAACTTCTTAAAGAAAATAACATTCTCACCTCCGGACTTAACAAGGCTTCTACCCGTTTCATCGATTTTGTCGATTCACAGAATGAAAGATATGGTCAATATCTTGCCGAAAAAAGGGACCACCTCAGAACCAACCCGGATCTGGATGAACTTACCCTTGCCGCAAACACCAAAAGAGACAATCTTCACGAAAATCTTCTCAAAAACGGAGTTACTCCTAGAGGTTTTTCCGATCTGGACAAAATTGCCGGTTTGGTCACCGTCATTCAAAAAGACATTCCTGGCCTTCATCAATATGCCAGTTACGAAGGAGCTCAAGCCGCCGCCATCATTGGAGGAGGTCAGGGCCAGGCAATACTGGCCTATTCCAAAGGAGTCACCGGTGGAGTACTACGCCAAGCGGAAAAATATGCCGCTGCTAATCCCAATTCTGCTACAGCCAAATTTCTCGCCAACAATACTAAGGTTTTTCAAGCCGCCAGACGCTCCATTCGTGAAATAGAAAATTCCAAACTTGGAAAAGATGTTCTTCAGGCAGTCAGTAAGGGCAATCAAATCATCGGTATCGTCACCAATCCAGTCGGCGCTCTCAAACAATGGGCCGGTCAAAAAGCCGGCGAACAAATAGCTAAGAGGTTGGTTGAAAGATTCGGGAGTGAGGCTCTCAAGAATGCCGCCAATCTGTTGTTGAAGGAGGGTCTCAAAGATGGAGTCAAAAAGCTAGCCTCTCAAGCTCTATCCAAAGTGGCTATCAAAGTTGCTACATGGGCGGCTTTAAAGTTAGGAATCAGTCTTACTGCCGAATCTTTGAACGCTATCATGCCCGGGCTAGGAGTTATTGTCGACATTGTTGTTCAAGCCGTAATATATATCGCCGAAAAAACTATTGGTGCTGGCTATCAAGCCATGCAAAGTACGGCTAGAGAAATCTGGGGAGAGGAACTCAAACCCCGCGATTTACTCGCTCCTCTGGCAGCATTGGGTGGACTCGCGGTTGCTCTATTTGGTACATTGAAGGCTGCTCAAAGAACCGCCCAAATAGCTGTAGTATCCGCCGCAGGTATCGTTATAGGATCTGTCAGTATTCTGTTAATTTATCTTTCTCTCGCCTTCCTAATTGCCCCCATGCTTTCCGCTTTGGTGCAACTTGATAGTTTGGAGAAGGTTAAGTATTCCGAATATGCCGCGCCAGTCACCGCTACCAACTGTTCCAACGTACCTTGGCCCTTTTCAGACACTCATCCAATTACACAAGGCCCTCGTCAAACAACTACCAGTTGTACCCACGCCGGCGACATCGCAGAATCTGCTGATTTCAGTGTCACTGTCGGAACTCCTATATTAAGCATTTTCTCCGGAAAGATCGACTTCGCCGGATGGAGCGATGATGGCTATGGAAACAATGTTAAAATGACGGCAACCACCGACACGGGCACAAGCTTTACTGTCATTTACGGTCACTTCTCCAAAGTTTCAGTGACTACAGGTAGTACTGTTCAAGTTGGAGCTCAGTTGGGCTTATCGGGAAGCACTGGCTACAGCACAGGCCCTCATCTCCATCTCGGCTATCGTGGTATCGAATACAACTCGTGTCCTGCTGGCAATTTTAGAATTAACGAAAACTGTTGCACAACCGATACTTGCAATCAGCCATAACGATTATGATAAAAATAAATACCCATCTTTCCAAAAAGACGATCCTATTCGGAACTGCTATCCTCTTGCCTCTCGTAATTCTCACAAGTTATTACTTGGCCTCCCGAACATCAAAAAACCAAGCAGCAACCATCAATCCTGAACCTGTTTCCACCAAAGAATCCTCTCCTTCTGCCGATCAAAATCCTTTCCAGAACAAATCCACCAAGTTAGAAGTAAATTGGGAAAATGCCAAAATCAATTTTCAAAAAGGGAACTACCCTACGTACGAGACAACACCTATTATCAATGATGTAAATGTCGACTCGTTTGCCTCAATTCTCGGTTTTTCCGGCACAGATAGAAAGACATTACCAGACAATGATGCAATCTGGAAAAAAGGAAAGGAAACACTCCTTTATATTTCATCGGAGAACACTTTGGATTATCAAAATGAAAAGGTCTATGTTGGACCTTCCAGATTCAACGAAGCCAACCTTATCAACCGGGCCAAACAATATGCCTCCAATCTGTTCTCTCATACGGAGCTAGTACCTTCTCCTGTTACCTATTTCGGGGATAATGCCTATGAGCCAAATATTACCAATGTCAACAACTCACTCTTAGCCCAAATCAACTTTAACCAAACTATAGGCGGCCATCTTGTAATACCGGCCAATCTAAAATCAGAGTACTTCATTTCGTTGTTTATTACCCCTGATCTAACTATTCAAACATTCAAAAGCTCTCCCGGCTATCAATCGGCCAGAATTGCTTCAGGGGCTTCACTGGCAGATTTTGATAAGCTTAAGACTATTCCCGCTAACTATTTTAGAAAAATAACAAACATGCCATTAGAAATAGAATCTATCATTACTTTCTCCAAAAAACTATATTATTCTGTCTCCTCTGTTGACATTGCTTATACAATTATTGGCTCCAAGGCCGTACCTGTTTACTATATCGACGGCACTGTTTACGGAGATAACATAAAAGTCAGTGACCATGTTGTTTACTTGGCGCCCTTGAACTAGTTCTGCGTCCTCACCGGCATCACCACCTGAATCCAGCCATCATCATCTTCTCGCTTAAAGACACTTGGCTTCAACTCTCCTTCAGTCTCCCATACCACCCTTTCACTATTATTCACTCCAAGGTAGTCTAGTAAATATCTGGCATTGAAAGCCACTGTCAGCCCGTCTCCTTCAACTTCCGTTTCGATCTCTGTTGAATTACTTCCAAGTTGGCTACTTTCAGCTTTTACGATTAGCTTTTCTCCTTCAATTGCCATCTTCACAATGTTGGCATTGTCCCTGGCAAACAAATTGGCTCTTTTGACGGCCTCTAATAGCTCTTCTCTGTTAAAGATGGCTTTTGTTGAATAGGTGTTCGGCATTATCTGTTGGTAGGGTGGAAACTCCCCTGCAATCAGTCGAGATGAGACTTCCATGTCGGCGATAGAAAATATTACCTGTTGATTATCTTTATCAAACTCAATTCCAAAAGAATCTTCTCCTGTTTCGGCCAACACTTTAGATACTTCCTGAAGAGACCTTGCCGGAAGAATAAACTTTGTGTTTTTCTCAACACTGGTTTTTACCACGTTAAGTTTGTCGACACATAGTCTATATCCATCCGTAGCCGCCAATACTGTTCTGTTTTCTTCCAAGCTCCAGAGAACTCCTGTCAACACCGGCCTAGTATCGTCCTTAGCCGCCGAAATACATACCCTATCCATCTTTTGCCGAAACTCACCACTCTTCAAAGTAATTTGAGTTTTCTTTGCTCTAGGAATGCTTGGAAAATCTTCCACTCCTTGGCCTACCACCTCAGCATTAATTCCTTTCGCCAAGACTTTCAAAGAATTCTTTTCTGCCGAAAGAGTCACATTTCCTGCTGGCAGACTGGCAACTAGTTCTCCAAAAAGTTTTGCGGGCACTACCATTTCACCTTCTTCGTCAATCTTGGCCGGTAACTTCACCCAAAAACTCACTTCCAAATCCGTTGACACCAAATTCACTTCATCCTTTGTTATTTTCAAAAGTACTCCCGAAAGAATTGGAAGCTGAGGTCTTACACCAATACCTCTATTTACAATTCCCAGATATTTCTTTAAATCCGTTGACTGTACAGTTATCTTCATTTGTTTCTAGTATACATAATCTTCATGGCCATTCCGACCGAATGTTTTATGACATTGTAATCTGTTTAAGTTATTTGTTATTTCTTTACTGTTATATTGTTTTATTTAAATAAAAACAGTAGTGAATAGTAGTAGAAGTGGTGGACAAGTGGACAATAGCTTTACCACTTGCCTACTTTCTCTGTTGTTAATCTTTTATCGACTCTTACATCCACCCTTTCTATTCAAAAGTCAACAAATCCCTTCTTGACCGATTGCTATCAACTCTCTTTCTGTGTGGATTCTTTTCTGAATAACTTGATTGCTTATCCACCCATTTCTAAACAATCTAATACTTCTTCACAGTTGTTGAAGATATCCACAGAGCGTGGATAAGATGTGGATAGTTAAGTGTATAACGCTTGCTTCAAAGCCATCACCTTTCGCCGTATATCCATGTTTTTTTCAATTTCCAGTTCCATTTTATCGCATGCATGCATGACAGTGGTGTGATCTCGACCTCCCATTAGTTCTGCCACCTCCGTTAAGTTTAGTTTTAATGTTTCTCTCAGAATGTACATCGCGATATGTCTCGCCACTACCAAGTCAGCCTTCCGGCTTTCTCCTAAAAGATCTTTGTTTCTAAAATCAAAATACTTAGCCACAGTCGAAATTACCTTGATCGGTCGCACCTTAATATCTTTCACTGTATTGGCCGGGAGTCCCATCGTCTGCTGAACCATCTCTCTCGTCAAGACTCCTCCGTCAATACTGGCTCCTGTTGCCAGTCTGACAAAGGTACCCTCAAGCTCGCGGGCGTTCGTTGGGAAACTATTAGCAATCAGTTCAAAGGCACTATCCTCAACCTCAGCTTTAATATCCAGCGCCCGCTGGCGCAATATCGCCACTCTCATTTCATAATCCGGTAATCCAATGTCCACCATCATTCCTCCAAGGAACCTGCTTCGCAGTCTATCCTCCAAACCGACAATCTCCTGAGGCTTCCGGTCACTTGTCATGATGATCTGTGCTTGTTTATTTGTCAGCTCGTTAAAAGTATGGAAAAACTCTTCTTGAGTTGAATCCTTTCCACCAAAGAATTGGACATCGTCTACTAGTAGCGCTCCCACTTGCCGGTATTTCTTTTTAAAGGCATCCGTCATTTTTGATTTGAAAGAACCAACCAGGTCGTTAGTAAATTGCTCACTGGTCACACAGACTACTTTACCAACTCCTTTTCTGACTAGTTCGTGCCCTACAGCATGCATCAAATGTGTCTTCCCTACTCCGACCCCTCCATAGATAAATAGTGGATTGTGTCTGGTGCCCGGGTAATCTACCACTGCTTTGGCCGCCGCAAAAGCTAAGCGGTTCGAACTCCCCACCATATATGATTCAAAGACGTAACGCGGGTTTAGATTAGTTCCTGTTTGTCTATTCTCTTCCGGCGGAGTAAAAAGTCCAATATTTGTCTCCCTAATCTCAGAGTCTTTAAGCTCTTTCTTACTGGCCTCAACTTCTCTTGTTGCCTCTACCACAACCAAGGCCATATCACATTTCTTGCCGGTGATCTTCTCCGCTGCCTGTTTGATAATGCTGTAATACTTGGTTTCAATGGTGTGGCTTAAGAACATCGAAGAGGCCGCCAGTTCTAAAAGAAGTCTTTGTTCGTCAATTGGTGTCACCGATCTGAGAAAACAAGGCTTGATAAAGCCCGCAAAACTGGCGGGAGACATGGAAACACCTAACTCGCCGCAAATGCTATGCCACAACTTCTCACTGTCCATACGCCCATTCTCACTACTTATCCACATTTTTACAACCCCCAATTTACCCAAAAAGAATAATACTATCCACATCACCTCCTTTGAGGGTATAATGTCCTGTTCCCATCAATGTTAAAATAATCATATGCCCAAAAGAGTCTACCAACCCAAAAAAGTCAAACGTATTAGAAAACACGGTTTTCGTATTAAGATGGCCAGTGCCTCAGGTCGTAATGTCATCAAACGCCGACGTGCTAAGGGTCGAACCAAGTTAGCGCTCTAACATGCCACTTCCGGCCATAAACCGGCTTCCCTTACGCAAAGAAAGAGATCGTCTCACCCGTGAAGGAAAATCTTTCCACACCCGCCACTTCACCCTCGTCACCGCCCCTATCCCCGTCATCCCGATCTCTTCGTCATTGCGAGGAGGCAAAGCCGACGTGGCAATCTCACTCCATCAAGTTCCCCGCTTCTCCATCCTGCTCTCCAAAAAAACCGCCCGTCTCGCCGTCGACCGCAATCAAATCAAGCGTGTCACCTCTGCTCTCCTGGCCGAACTCCACTCCCAATTCCCTTCAGCCGACTACCTGGTCATCCCCAAACGTTCCGTCCTCAACACCCCTCACTCAGATCTTCTCTCCGACCTCTCCTCCCTCCTCCCCAAGCTCAAATAGTTACATCCTCCGACCTCTCCCTGACATCCCATAACTATCTTTTTGCCCGATTTGAAGGTACAATCCCCTCTTAGAACGCATCCGCACTCTAAAAAGGAGAATTTACCCATGTCATGGATTGACGACGCCAAAAAACAAGCCGAGCTCAAGCACATTCAGGAAAGTTATTCCCGAAGATATTGAAGCCATCGAAAAAGTATTAGAAAAATCAAAGGATGAAGGAATAATAATAGTTTCCGTCAAAATGGGACGAAGTGGAGATGGTAGTCTTCGAGAAGTTGGAAATTTTGAGCAACTGAGGCATCGTGGTACAAGTATGGGTAGTGATATGGGCGAATCTGACTACGATTACACTAGTTGCTTAGTCATTCAATGGAATTTGAGATTTAGAAATGAGAACGGATCTTTCTGCGAGAAGGAATTAAATTTGGGTATAAATTGTGAAGATAACACTTTTGTACCAACAATGACCGCAAAAGAATTTGAGGAAGAAATACGGAAATGGCTTGTCAGCATATTTTATTAACAACAAAACTACCAACAGGGTTCACCACCTTGTTTTTTTATTGTCAAGAACCCGTCATTTCGACCGAAGTGGAGAAATCTCAAAGTATTCGCATCAAAATGGAGTGAGATCTTCCCCTACGGGGATCAACGAGACTCACTAAACTCGAGATGACAAATAAATAATACTTAACTCCAATAATGCTAATTATTGACTTCGGGTATCTTATGGCATAAATTAAATATATGCCCAAAAAAGTAATTGATCCTACCAAGATCGCTATTTTTCAGAAGAAAGAAATCCGCAAAACCATTTACAAAAACGAATGGTGGTTTGTGATTACTGATATTGTAGTGGCCTTAACCGATTCCGTTCAACCTGTCGGATATATAAAAGATATGCGACGCAGAGATGAACAACTCTCCAAAGGGTGGGGGCAGATCGCCACCCCCCTTTCAATCGCAACCAGTGGAGGTAATCAAAAGATAAATTGTGCCAATACAGAAGGCATCTTCCGAATCATCCAATCGATCCCCTCTCCCAAAGCCGAACCATTCAAGCGTTGGCTGGCCAAAGTCGGCTACGAAAGAATCCAAGAAATAGAAGATCCGGAACTCGCCCAAAAAAGAGCCAGAGCCATTTACAAAGCCAAAGGCTACCCCGATAGTTGGATAGAAAAACGCATAAGGTCAATCGCTATTCGTGAAGATCTCACCGAACAATGGGAAATTCACGGAGTCAATCTCCAAAAGGAATATGCCATTCTTACGGCCGAAATCTCCCAAGCCGCTTTTGGAGTCACTCCCTCACAACACAAACAGATAAAGGGATTGGAAAGACAAAATCTCCGGGATCACATGTCCGACCTGGAACTACTCTTCTCCATGCTAGGGGAAGCTTCCACTACCGCCATTACCAAGACCGAACACCCCAAAGGTTTCACCGAAAACAAAAAGGTCTCTCGTCGAGGTGGAAAGATCGCCGGAGATGCTCGGGTAAACCTGGAAAAAGAAATCGGCCAGAGTGTTGTCACACCCAAAAACTTCCTCCCCAATCAAAATGACAAAAAGAAACTAAAATAATCAGTCATTCCCGACCTGAGTGGGCCTCTGCTACCCGAAGAGGTAACTCTATACAAATTACTCCAAAAATTTGATTTTTTGAGTTCTTCCGCAACACAAATGTAAAATATACAATGTAAAATCTAAAATATTTATGATTTCTTTTTACCAAAAATATATCTCTCCCTATTACCACACACTAGGCCACGCTCTATTTGGCAATTCCTTTGCCTGTCGCTTCTCCCCTACCTGCTCCGAGTATGCCAAAGAATCCTACCGCCTTCATGGTATCATTATCGGGACAAAACTCAGTCTCGGCCGTTTTCTCCGTTGTCAACCCTTTAGTAAAGGAGGAATCGACCCCGTCCCACCCCGCCAAGCGGCAGGGCCTGCTAAAATCAAATAACTATGCTCGCACCAATTAACTACGTCCTCTATCAAATCCTAGTCTTCTTTTATAGTCTTTTTGGTGGCAATCTCGGTTTGCCTATTATCGCCATCACCCTTATCACCAAATTCCTATTAATCCCCTTCGTTCTTCCTTCGATGAAGTCTGCGAAAAAAATGCAGGAACTCAAGCCGGCTTTGGATAGACTCAAAGAAAAGCACAAGGACAAAAAAAAACTCCAAGTGGCTCAAATGGCACTCTACAAAGAGCAAGGTATCAACCCTGCCGCCGGCTGTCTACCTCAGATAGTTCAAATTATCATTCTTATTTCCCTCTACCAGGTCTTCATGGAGTTCATCAAACAGCCTTCCATCGGAGGTCTTCTCGTAAATCCTCACTTCCTTTATCTGGATCTTACCAAGCCGGACCACACTTATATCATGCCTGTGCTGGCCGGAGTCACTCAATTCATCTTTTCGCTTATGATGCAGTCCGGCGTCGAGTCCCATATTCAAAACCCCAAACAGAAAGAAGAAAAGAAAAAAGAAGAGAACAGTTTGGAAATGGCCACCAGTATGCAGCAACAGATGCTCTACATGATGCCCGTTATGACCGTTATCATCTCCCTGAACTTCCAGTCTGGGCTTATCCTCTACTGGGTCGTCTCCACCATTTTCTCGATTGTTCAGCAATACTACTTCTCCGGCTTGGGAGGTGTAAAACCCTTCCTTCTTAAATTAAGGATTATCAAACAGTAATAACATGGACCAATCAAAGGTTACCGAAATACTTTCCAACGTTTTAACTCAGCTGGAGCTTAACGAGGATCAAATCAAAATAGAAGTTGTCGACGAGGACAATATCAATATTCTCCTGACCCCTTCTACAGACGCCGCCGGTATCTTTGTCGGACATCATGGTGAGGGCCTGGCTTCTCTCCGCATGATTTTCTCTCTTATGATCTACCAACGCTTCAGTGTCTGGCCCAAACTTCACATCAACGTCAACGACTACCAGGAGCGTCGGGAAGATTCGCTCAAAGAACTCGCTCAAGACGCTGCGGATAGAGCCGTCTCTCTCCAAAAGGAAATAATCCTTCCCAACCTCAGCTCTTTCGAGCGACGCATTATCCACCTGTTTCTTGAAGAGTACAAGGGAGTCCGCACCGAGTCCCGTGGTGAAGCCCCCTACCGCCAAATGGTCATCATCCCCACCGCCGAGTAAATATTCCTAAAATCGCGTTTTAGCATAGGTAATTCACCGCAGACCATGTGCCTTCAGGAAATTATCCGGAGTCGCAAAAGCGTGGTATTTTTCTGTTAAGAAAAATTTTTGAGACGAGGCTAAAACAACCGCGAATCGCCGGAATGAGCGGATTGTGGTTTCCACGAAGGGATATGGTCGAGAGGTGAGGCAGTTCCTGACTAGGGTACAATCTGAGTAGTGTTTTCTACCATCTTTCTCCAACTAATTGTCTTCTTCCTTCCCACCCAACTTGGTCTTCATTTTTGGCCTGAGTTCTCCCGCGCAGCTGGAATCAAAGTCGACTATCTCTCCCCCACACTTTATCTAGTCGACCTACTACTCATTTTCTATATTTCTCTATCGTTCTCCTCAATCATAAAATGGATTCGGCACCATCTTTCTCCAGTTCTTATCTTCTTAGTCTTTGTTTTCGTTAACACTTTCTTTAGTATCTCGCCTCTAAACGCTTTGTTTTGGTGGGCTCATTTAATCCTCTACACCGTCTTTTTTCTAGTCCTTCGTCTGAGAAAGGTTCGTTGGACAGATATCAAAACTCCCCTGCTCGCCTCTACACTTCTGATAATTTTTTTGGAAGTCATCCAGCTTGTAAACCAGTCCTCTGTTGGCGGACTCTTCTATTGGCTCGGAGAACGAGCGTTTAGTACCTCCACTCCTGGGCTCGCACGAATTTCCTTCTTTGGCCACGATTTTGTTCGTGCTCCTTCAACTTTTTCCCACCCAAACTCTCTGGCTGGATACTTAATGGTTGTCTATTATTTGTTTCATGTATACAGATCCTCACTTTGGCAAAGGCTCGTGATCTTTCTCGGCCTTCTTCTGACTTTTTCAAAAGCAGCCCTATTAGCATTCCTTCTTGTTATTTCTCTTCATGCAAACCCCGTCTTTTTGATTTGGTTCTTTACTATATTCTCTTTCCTACAACCTTTTGTTTCCGCAATACCCACTTCTATTCAATTCATTTCGGATCGTGTGTTTCTCCTAACGCCAACAAAAGACATTATTCTGGAATCCTCTCTTATGGGAGTCGGTCTTGGAGGCTTCATTCCGTCTCTCGCTCTCCATCTCCCGGGATCTCATCTTTTGTCGGAAAAACTCCAACCCGTCCACAACCTTCCCCTACTCCTCCTGTCGGAAATTGGTCTGATCGGTCTCGGAATCATAATCCTTCTTATTCGGAACAAATATAAGAAAAACCACTATAAAAAGATTCTCGCCTTACTGGCTATTGTCATAATCACCGGAGCCTTTGATCATTATTGGTGGACCTTGCCACAAAACAAGCTAATACTTCTTCTCGCAGGCGCCGTTTTGTTGTAGACTATGGCTATGTCAAAAACGCTCGACTTTCTGGAAATCAACACCGACGGCGGATCCCGGGGAAACCCCGGACCGGCGGCTATTGGCGTCGTGGCAAAGAGTCAAGGACTGGTAATTTTCACTCTTTCTGAAAAAATAGGCGAAAACACCAATAACGTTGCCGAATACACCGCAGTTCTCCGTGCCTTGGAAAAAATAGAAGAGGATAAAATTTTTACGGAAAAAATTCGTTTCGTTCTGGACTCAGAATTAATTGTCAAACAAATCACCGGTCTCTACAAAGTCAAGCAACCACACCTCCAAGTATTACGCAAACAGATTATTGACTTGATCAAAAAGCTGAGAGACACAGGACAAATAAAATTGATGTCTTTTGTAAATGTCTTAAGGGATAGAAACAAGGAAGCTGACAGACTTGTAAACGAAGCACTCGATAGTTAGACTCTCAACTTTCACAAAGAAAAAATTCAGCAGAATGAGGATTCCTTGGCTATGCATAGTATGTGGACAAGTCTAATTGATCCTGTGCCCAGATTTTCACATGTAGAAAGTAAGTACAAGAAAAGGAAACACCAGGCAGAAGAGATGCAAAAAAACGAGGCTAGAAAAAAAGCAAAATAAGTAAGAACGAAAAAAAGTAAAAGTATAAAACAGGAAATCATCTATACTTAATTCATGGACGCGGGAAAAATTAAGATTGCTGTCTGGAGCAACAACTCGTTTGTGGAGGATTCTTTCGTTGGTCAGACGAGTGTCCTTGAGCTGGATTTTAAAGAGTTCAAAACCACCGTCTCGACACCCTATTTCCTTGCCATCATAGACTTGGATAAAAGCCTCTCGAACGTAAGTCAACAACTAATAGACCTGTATTCGTTGGCGCGTGAAAAAGATCAAAAACTGGCCGTCATCCTACTTCACGGCGCTGAAGTCGACACCGAAAAAAACCTCTACTTCCAGGAACTACTTGGTAAAATGGGGGGAGATAGGCCTTTACATCGTCTAGTAATCGTTAAAGATCTCTTTCAGGTTAATCTTCTCTATTCCGAAACCTACCTCGAAAAATATATCTTGGAGGCGATTGCTGATCGAAAAATTATCATATCCGTAAAAGGCGAAAACACGCTGTTCCCAATATCTTTTTCAGATATAACAAACTGCCTTAAAAAAATTCTTTTTCTTCAGGGTACTGCCGGCAAAACTTTCTGGGTGCTGGGAGATCCTGTTACCGACCTTGAAATAGCATACCTTATTAAAAAAAATCTTGAGGATACCGAAGGGGCCGAGTTCGAAATTGATGCCACAGGAGAGAACCAGAAACTCTCTCTAGATCTTAATGCCTTGGGAAATCAGACAAGAGCAATGCTCACCTGGGAGCCCAAAGAGGAGTTCTCGTCAAGTCTCAAGGACGCTGTTCATCGGCTTTCCGAGGACCGGTCCCTATTGCTTACGAAACTTCATCATAACCAAAAACAGAACGGCTCACCCGCACAAAAAACAATCGAAAAATACTTCCGGATTTTCACGAAGACCATCCTCACGATAAAACTCAAAAAGAAAGAAATCAAAAACATCGAAACTAGCCGACAACTGCTGCGCAGCCTTTTTGAAAGGCTACTAATTTTGGCAACCTCGGTGTATCTAATTCTCACTGTGAGTTTTATTATGTTTACCTCACTCTCTCTGAGATACGTCGAAAAAACCTTATTTGTTATGAGGAGGGGAGATATTGCCACCTCGGTCAAATATCTCAAACAATCTAGATTCTTTTCCAAAATAGGGGAAGACAGTTACTCTGCCATCTCCCCATTAATCTCCTTGATAGCAGACGACATCCACGAAAAGAACTACAACCTCTTTATTTTTCTTCATTATTCGCAGTCTAGTCTGGTCAGCCTCCAGCAAACATATCAGTTAGCCGAAAGTATTTATCGGACCATAGGTGACACTTCGAAAGGTCAGTTTTATATCGATTCCAGTCTTGCGCTGCGCTCAAATCTTAGCCAAGTATATGAAAATCTGAATCAAATTGAACTGCTTAGCGGACAGGGAAAACTCCCCAAAATACTTCAAGACAAGATAAGCTCTAGTCCGGAATTCAAAAACTTGAAACTGATTGAACAACAAATCACTGATCTACTAAAAACTATCGAACTTATTCCGGCCTTTCTGGCGGGGGACTCAGCCAAGAATATTGTCATTCTGTTTCAAAACAGCCAAGAAATCCGCAGTACTGGAGGAGCCATCGACTATATCTTGGCGCTTGTCCTCGACCAGGGACGTGTTGTGTCCAAAAATATATACCGTAGCGACGAGATTGATAAATTGGCCGTGGGTATTATTAGTGCGCCCCCTTTTGTCAGCCAATTTACCGGCCTAAGCGATTGGAAGATGAGAGATCTCAATTACAATCCGGACTTTCCCCAGACGGCGACCAACGTCTCTTGGTTTATAGAAAAGACTCTGAAGTTCAAGCCGGACATCATCATGGCCATGAACGACAAACTCATCAGCAGTTTGCTGATTGAAGACAAGGGGGTTATGTTACAAGGCCAAAATATTACCGCAGACTCGTTCAGACAAGAATTGAGGTCTGTTTCACCCAGCTCTCTTTACAGAGACCTTATCAACTATTATCTGGATGGTATTTTCAACCACACCCGAACGCTCGTATCCCTTGGCAGGGTAATTGCCAAGCAGTCGGACGAAAATCAATTACTGTTTTGGTCAGCGGACGACAATGTTGAAGAGTCAATAATCACTCAATCCTTTGCTGGCGCGCTCTATCCGCACTCATGTCATGGGGGACTATCAAACGTTCGAACCTGCATAGCTCAAACGACCTATTTAAATGAGTCAAACTATTCTCTCTTACCGCTTTCCGACATCCTTGAACGCAAGACTCTACACACGGTCTGGCTTGAACCGGATATCATCAGGCACGAATATCACCTTCAGTATCAATTCAAGGACAAGATAACCAATCAGAATCGGGACATTAATGAACTCTTTCAAATTTATGCTCCACAAAACTCTACGCTGGATCAGGTTCAACTTGACGACAAGATTCTCTCTCTACGCTTGGGCACAGAACAACAAGACAATGACTTGAAAAGGTTCCAATTTCCCATATCTTTCACCCTCAATCAACCGCATAACCTTATCTTTAGATTTAGTACTCGCCTATCAAACACCAGCCTCCTTCCTTATGCTTATTCTCTGACCGAATACCACCAGCCGGGAATTTCCAACCAGTATGCAGAGTTAAACATCAACATCCCGGAAACGGCGAGACCGGCAACAATCACCTCCCCAGTTAGTACTGGACCAAACAGTTTAAAGCTGGTTATGCCGGCCAAAACAACTACCTTTGGTGTCAGCTTGACAGTTGGAAGTCGGTAACGCTTGAGAAGGCAGGCATTCTAAGATACAATACCACTCATGAACAAATATGTATTAAAGGCCGAAAAACGAATTTTAACAGGCAGCAAGGTAAAGAAGCTCAGACGACAGGGAGTCATTCCTGCCAACGTCTTTGGCCACACCATCAAAAGCCAGGCAATTCAAGTTTCCGAGGTCGAATTCAGTCGTGTTTACAAAGATGCAGGAGAGACCAGTCTTATCTGGCTTAAAGTCGAAGGTGAAGATAAAGAAAGGCCTACACTCATTAAAGCCTTAACCAACAACCCTACAACCGGTAAGAGGTATCATGTTGATTTCCACCAGGTTAATCTGAAGGAAAAAGTCTCCGCCAATGTGCCTGTAGAAATCACTGGTGAAGCTCAAATGGTTAAAGATGGTTTGGCCGTACTGGATATCAACTTGCATGAAATTGAAGTTGAGGCTCTGCCTACCGATATTCCCGAAAGTGTCATTTTCGACATATCTACTCTCAAGGAAATCGGTGACAATCTTAAGCTTTCGGATGTTAAGATCCCGGCAGAGGTCTCCGTGTTGACCGACTTAGAGACAATTATCGTCGCTCTAGGTGCTCCTCAGAAGGAAGAAGCTCTGCTGGTTGAAGAAGTCCCGGCAGAGGCTGAGGTTACCGGTACTGTACCAACCGAAGGCGAAGCTACCGCAGGCGAGAAGCCAGCTGAGACTCCAAAGGCCGAATAATTCATTGCCATTGCCCGCCTAGCCCAGTCACCGGCTCCGGTCAAACTTGACACAGCATATTCTCGATCCTATAATACCCAACTGTAAGGCCACTTTAACTAAAGGAGTTGAAATGACAGCGAATTCTGGGAATAATATGCTTCGGAAAATCGTGATCGTTGTAATGTCCTTAATTGCCTCGATCTATGTGGGGTGGTTACTTTCCCACTGGGGAATCATATTCGGAATCGTTGTTGGGGGTGCTCTCTTTGTCATCTCCGTCTACTCCGGAATGAAAAACCCAAACAGTTTTTTCAAACAGTGGTAAACCAAACTCCCCGCACAGAACCGTCCTTTAAAAAGGGGCGGTTTTTATTTTTAAAAATAACTACCACTTTTCAGAGATAAGTAACTTTTGATTTGAATACACCTCTTTCCATACCGCTTCCGTTACAAAGGGGACAAAAGGATGAAGCATTACCAAAAATGATTTGAACCCATCCTTTAGAACCTCATCGCTTATCTTTCCTTGCTTGTTCTCTTCTATCTGCACATCACAGAACCAGTGCCAAAATTCATTATAGACATACTCCGCCGCCAGACCGACCCGGTTCTCCTCTAGCAGTCTCGTCAATTCCTGCCTTACCTCTTGAATTTTCATCCTAAAATCATCGTCTCGTTCATTGTTTCCTGCCTTAAGTTCTTGAGTTATTGATGTTTTGAGATCTTGAACATATCGTCCCGCATTCCAAATTTTATTTGCAAAATTTCTCATTCCTCTTACCTTATTTTCTCCGGTGTTACTATCTTGTCCTGCTGTAGTACTCATCACCAGAGCCATTCTCAGGGAATCTGCTCCATATTTTTCAACCAGCTCCAGGGGGTTAATCACGTTTCCTATACTCTTGCTCATTTTTCTGCCCTGTTCATCTCTTACCAATCCATGTAAATACACTGTTTTGAATGGGGATTTCCCTGTCATATAAATCCCCAACATCATCATTCTCATTACCCAGAAGGGGAGAATGTCATAAGCTGTTTCCATGACCGTTGTTGGATAGAAAGCTTCAAAATCACCCGGCTTACCCGTTTCTAATGTGACTACCGGCCACTGGCCGGAAGAAAACCAGGTATCAAACGTGTCCGTTTCTTGTACCCACCCATCGCCTGGGCTCGTCTCACTCACTACGTAATCATCGTTTTGAGTTTTATACCACACCGGCATTCTTATTCCCCAAACAATCTGCCGGCTGATATTCCAGTCTCTTAGGTTTGTCAACCAATGCCGCAGTATCTTATCGTGGCCTGATCCCAAAATCACCGTTTCCCCTGAGTCTAATGCTGCAAGCGCTTTGTCGGCCAATGTTTTTACTTTTACAAAAAATTGTTTCATTGGCAGAGGCTCAATTGCTCGATGACATCGATAACAAGTACCCACACTGTGCAGGTATGGTTTTGTTTCCAACAAGGCTTCTCCCAAATCACTCGCGACTTTCTCTCTGGCCTCTGCCACACTCAATCCTTCATATTTCCCGGCGTTCTTAGTCATCTTGCCGTTGGTCCCAATTATCTGATGATCCCTCACTATTTCATCCATATTCCACCCTTGTCGTACCGCCACTTCCCAATCATTGTTGTCATGTGCCGGAGTAATTTTTACCGCCCCGGTTCCAAACTCCATATCCACCATTGAGTCTCCGACAATTGGGATCTCTCTACCTACCAAAGGCAAGATAACTTTCTGACCGATTAGGTGTTTGTATCTTAAGTCCTCTGGATTAACGGCCACGGCTACATCTCCGAGCATTGTCTCTGGTCTCGTTGTCGCTACTACTATTTGTCCATAGCGGATCATATACAGCTTGTCTTCTTTGTCCTCATGATCAACTTCCAGCTCGGAATAAGCGGTTCCACATTTGGTACAGTAATTTACTAGTTTTACACTTCTGTAAACCAATCCTTCTTCATGAAGTTTGAAGAAATTCTTTTTTACCTCTTTCACAATTTCCGGGTCAAGTGTAAATTTGTATCTACTCCAGTCTGCGCTTGCACCCAATCTCTTCATCTGATCAATGGCGACACCGGAGTTCTCGTGTACATAATCCCAGATCATCTGATAAAGGGTTTCTCGGTCAAAATCAAACCTGCTCTTACCCCGTTTTGTCAGTTTCTTTTCAAATACAAACTGGGTTTCGATTCCTGCGTGGTCTGTACCGGGTAACCAGAGAACAGCCTCACCCTTCATTCGGTGAAATCTGACAAATATATCTTCAATCGTTACAAACATTGCATGCCCCACGTGCAATGGATCGTTAGCGTTCGGGGGCGGCATGATAATTGTAAAAGTCTTCCGTCCTGTCTTCGCCACGTCGTCTCCGGCTAGAGGAGTAAAGACCCCACTATTCTCCCATTCCGTGTAGATTTTTGTCTCGCTGTCTTTGTGATTATAATTTTTATCCATAAAAGGTTTGTCATTGCGAAGTCATCTAAGGCGACTGTGGCAATCTATATAAATAATATCTTAAAAAACCCTCATCAATCTCCCTTCTGGGGGACTGACGAGGGCCTTTTGGGCGGTACCACCTCGCATTCTACTCTTTAACTTCTAGCTCACGGTTGACAACTCCGATCATCGCTCTCTTTGTTAATTCTATCATGGATTTGTTAAAGCCAAAAAAAGTCCGCTGGCTCAGTAGCGGACAATAAATCACCGGATGGTTCGAGGAGAGGGATGTGTCCTCGCTATCCTGTGTGTTTTAGCTTGAGCCCAATGCTTGAGAGTTTCTGGATCACTAAGTTTCTTTACTCTTCTCTCCAGATTCTTCTTCTAACCGTGATTGACGGCCACTCAAACATCCGCACGGAGCCTTCGTAGCCTTACGGCCAGTATTCTCCTCGACGTGACTAACTTCAAGTCTCATAGTATACACCAAAGGCTCTAATTTGTCAAGTAGTTTCACAATCAAGCCTACACTACAGCCAGGCTTGGATCTGGCCTTAAATCCATCTCAGATTCTTCAGGTCGCAGTAAGGCTGAAGCTCCTACCATGGCAGCATTGTCTCCACAATATTTAAGTTCAGGCACGAAGAATGACAATCCAGCCATTGCAATCTCTTGTCTCAGAGTCTCCCGCAACTTTTTGTTTGCCGCAACTCCGCCGGCCAAAAGGACGCTTTTAGGCTTAAATTGTTCCACTGCTAGCATTGTTTTCTTCACTAAGACCTCCGACACCGCCTGGCTAAACTCCCTCGCCACCAAATTTCTAAAACTTTCCTCCGATATCTGAGGATTGGCTTCTGAGAACTGACTTCGGTTTTCCACCATCCTAGCCACCGCGGCTTTTATTCCGGAGAAGCTCATCTCAAGTCTTGGATCATGGATCAATGGTCTGGGAAGCTTGAATAGATTCTTGTATTTATCCCATTCTTCATTTGTTACCTTATTCGCTGCCCTATCTATTTCCGGCCCTCCCGGATAGGGGAGTCCGAGAATCCTCGCCGCTTTATCAAATGCTTCTCCCGCCGCATCATCCCTTGTTCCGCCAATCCATGTCCATTTTGTTAGGCTCTCCATAAGAATTAAATCGGTATGTCCTCCACTTACTACCAAACCTACCGCCGGCAATTTCGGCACCCCAGTGCTTTGAGTTTTTGAGTTTTCGATTTTTTGAGTTTTTTCAACTATCCAATTCGCCATTACATGCGCCGCCATGTGGTTGACTTTTAATAGTGGTTTTTTCCACACCCAAGCTAGAACTTTCGCGGATTCGACGCCTACCAGCAGACTCCCCATGAGCCCGGGGCCATAGCTTACCGCCACCGCGTCGATATTTTCACCGTTCATTGCCTCAGTTATTACGGGAATAATACTCTTGATCTGTTCCCTAGCCGCCACCTCAGGCACGATACCTCCATATTTTTCGTGCATTTCCACTGAGCTGGCCACCACACTATTTATTACTCTGACTCCCTCGCCAAAGTTTTCCACTACAGCCGCCGCTGTTTCGTCACACGTGCTTTCAATCGCCAACATCTTCATCCTTATATTCTAATCTGAGAACTGACATCCTGCCTGCCCGCCTAATTGTGCAACTATTGGCGGGTTCCTTTTAGATATATTGCCTGCCATGGCTGATAGTTGCTCACAAAAGTTTTTTCGTAAATAGTTTCTCCTCCTCTTACCACAGAATAATTAAAGACCACTTTGGCACCCCAAGCCGACCAATCAATTTGTTTCATAGTGCCTAGTGGTAAGGTGGGATCATCTACATACATCGTAGCTGGTGGTGGTGTCTGGTTCGATATTTGCGGTTTCGAAATCGTCGCTTTCCTGCCGTCGCTGGTTCCATAAATATCCACCTGCATCGATAAGCTCTTCGTGTCAACAGTTTCTTGGATCAATATGTAGTGACCGGTATCATTCAGAAATTTTAGATCTGCCGTCGGGTAATACACTGTAGCATCAATTCCCGGTGGGCTGTCCTGCTCATAATAGCCAACCCGATACGCATGCGCCTTTCTCTCCGTAATTGGCAAACCGGCATCTAGCGCCGCCCTGAAAGTCGTGGTGGATACTTGGCAAACCCCACCACCGTCGCCAAGGACAGTTCTGCCCTGACTGATGATATATGCTGTTTGATATCCGGTAGCTCTCGAAATGTCTCCCACTGCAGCAACGAAGGAGAACTCTTCTCCAGGGGCCACCAATGTCCCGTTTATTCTTGATGCAGCCAAGTTCACATTAAAGACTCTGCCTGGTATCGAGTGGAAAAAGGTTGACTTTCCGGTGCCAATTAACTCTTTAATTCCCAAGTTATTAATATCACCGGTTTTAATCTTTGGATAAGTTAGGATTACCGGAATATCCAAGGCCTTGTCTTCTGCTGACAGGAGAGATTGTGCCAGTTTTGTCCTGAACTGCGGGATGTCTATCGTGGCTCCAACAATCTCCGGTTGAAATTCGTTAACTTTGTTATTCTCAAAAACGAAAACAGCGTCTCTCGGCTCAACTTCCACAGAAGGCTTGATTTCATTTACTAAGGATTCGAATCTGCCATTCTCAATTTGCTCGTTTATGAGTCCAAACAAGGGGGACATCTCGTCGGCACTTAATCGTTTCTCAAAACCCCTGAAACGAATTATCAATTTGTTACTGCCCCATTTCTCTAAGCTTTGTATGGCAGCATTAACCAAGTCACCATTTTCCTTCGTTTCGACCAAGTTGGTTGGTACTTGTATTACATGGTTACCAGGCCTACCAAATTGCTTAACAATTTCCCCAATTAAATCATTTTGTTTGACCTCGACGCCGTTTTTACCGGAAACAAGTATATATTTATCGTTTTCTTTTCGTAACTCTGGCCATATCGGTTTTTGATTCAACTTTTCGGAAATCTGTTCGGTCAGACCCAGAATATCATCCTTGTCGTAACTTACCGGAACATCAATATCCCGACCGAATATAATTGCTCTCGAGCCTTCAGTGATCTGGGTCAAAACATTTCCGTTTCTCCCCACCCCCATGGCCTGATCGACTGCCCAAACCAGATCGTACTCGACTCTTATTCCGGCTAATTTTGATACAATCTTACCGTCAGATTCTAAAGTAACCTTGCTTGGATCACTTTCAAAATATGAGGTTATTAGTTTTAGTGCCGTCGGCTTATCCATTCCGGTCATATCTACCCCGGCAATGTTTACTTTTGGGAAAATCAACTTCCTAAAAGCCAGCCTAAAACCGCCATAGACAGTAATTGTCATCAGCAGAATTATCGTCAGTGTGCCCAAAAGGTATTTTAATTTTTCCATTCTTGATATACTTTAACTGTAATCGGATGTCCCGTTTATATATTCTAACTTGACTACTTAATTTATGGATAATCAATTTCCACTACCAGGTCCGGTTGCTTCCGTTCCGGAGCCATCAACTTTCCCTCCCTCGACGTCTGATGTCTCACCTTTGCCTAGTCCCGAAGAGGCAGCACCTCCACCACCCGGATATCAGCCACCCGCCGCAGCCAACCCTCCAGCCGTTTCGAGCTCACCTTTCAAAATGATTACTCCTATAATCATTGGCTTGGTCGTCATTGGTCTGATTGCCTATATTTTGTTCCGCCTCCTTGGTAAGACCGTCAGCAGCAAAACTCAGTCAGTCTCTCCGTCCACAACCGTCACTTTGACATACTATGGCCTTTGGGAGCCATCTTCCGTTATGAAACCGGTTATCGATGCCTTCGAAAAACAAAATCCCAACATCAAGATCGACTACCAGCTCCAATCACCACAGGACTACCAAGACCGTGTAAAAACAGCATTGGAAAGTCAGACTCCACCTGATATCGTTCGATTGCACACCACCTGGCTACCTCTTTTTGCAGCCGCTTTGCTTCCGGCTCCCCCCAACACCTTATCGGCAACAGAGCTTGCTACTAATTTTTATCCCATCGTCAGCAAGCTTCTGGTATCCGGGAATCAAGTTTACGGTGCACCCATGACCGCGGAAACCCTGGGGCTTTTTGTTAACACCGCCATTCTTCAGCAAAAACAGCTCCAACCACCCAAAACTTGGGAGGATCTGCTTACAGCCGCCAAAGCAGTAAGAGAGCTAGAGCCGATTACCGGAAAGATTAGACGTGCAGGTGTCGCTCTTGGCAACACCACCAACGTCGAATACTGGCCCGACATTGTCTCCATGATGCTTCTACAAGCCGGTGTTTCCCTTACCGACATCAAAGGACCGGAAGTGGGTGTCACTCTGAAGTACTACACAGATTTTGTTTCCAAACATCAAGTTTGGGACGACACACTGCCTCCTTCAACGGTTGCATTTTCAAATGAGAAAGTAGCCATGATTATTGCTCCCAGTTGGGTTGCTAAAGATATCAAAGCTATCAACCCGTCACTTTCTTGGCAGGTTGTTCCGGTTCCCCAGCTTCCGGATATTGATCCGATTAGCTGGACATCAATCTGGTTTGAGGCTGTTGCCAAGAATAGTGCTCACCCGCAGGAAGCATGGAAATTTGTTAGTTTCTTGGCTTCGGCAAACGCCCAGCAAATACTTTTTGACTCGGCTACTCAAGATAGAGGATTCCCCCAGCCTCCCGCCAACAAGGCTGTTGCCGAAATTGCTTCTAAGAATCCGGTTCTTGCTCCCTTTGTTGACAGCCTTAACACGGCCAAGACCTTTTACACTGCCTCAAAGACTCAAGATTCCAAAACCGCCTTGAATTCTCGCCTGATCAAATACCTGGAAGACGCCATTAATAGTACTTCCACTAACCAAGAGGACAACAAAATCGTGGAAACCTTACACAACGGCTTCGTTCAGGTATTATCTCAATACGGCTTGGTAGCCGCACCACCTCCTTCACCCACTCCGTAATTATGGATCTCCGTCAAGCCATCTCCGATACCCTTAAGTATGCGGATTATTTTCACTACCCGCTTACCTCTCGAGAGATTCACTATTGGCTAACTACACCGTGTCTAACTCCTTTTGCTACGATAAGGCCATTACTTCCTCCGAAACTTACAAAATCACAAAGAAGTCTTCGATCTTTGGTTTTGCACTCATCGGAACAAAAACGATCTCATGCCCGCAGATTGGCGGCCACTCTCCGGTTTGTTCCTGGACTACGCCTGGTTGCTCTCACCGGCTCTGTTGCGGCCGGTAACTCCTACCCCAATGATGACATCGATCTGTTCTTTATTACTTCCCCGCACTGTCTGTGGTTGGTTCGCCCATTGGTCATTATCCTAATATCCATCTTCTTTCGTCGACGCCATCCGGGGGAAGATCACTCCAAAGCGGCCAATGCATTTTGCCCCAATCTATGGTTGGATTCTTTGTCTCTCGCCGTTCCTGAAAACAAACGCAATCTATATACAGCTCACGAGGTACTCCAAACAATTCCGCTCCTAGATAGGGGAGATACCTATCTGGCTTTTTTACATGAGAACCGGTGGGCTAAAAGGTTCTTGGCCAACGCCTTTTCTTCCCTTGCTTCGGCACACAAACCATTGCGATCAGCTGAGATCTTGTATAACCTTTTCGCACCCTTAAATTACATTTTCTATCTTATTCAGCTTCTGTACATGAACCCCAAGAAAACTAGTGAGGTTGTTCACCTCCACGCCGCTTTTCTTCACACCACAGACTTCGCTAGTGCGATCAGCCACCACCTAAAAACTTCGAAAGACATATAATTACATCTGAATATGGATATCTTTACCCTATACATCTACCAACCTTTCTTCAATATCTTGGTCGGTCTTTACTGGTTTGTGGGGCAAATTCTTCCTTCTCCGGACATGGGCATCGCTGTTATTCTTTTCGCTGTCGCCGTTCGGATTATTCTTCTTCCAATAGATCTCATAGGAGAACAGTCTGACGAAGAAAAGCTTCAAATTGCTCTCAAAGTTAAAAAAGTCAAAAAAGAATTCGCTTCCGATCCTGTTCGGCAAAAAGAAGGCATCAGACAGTTAATGCGCCAAAGCCCGGGAGCTATCTTTTCCGAGGTTTTTACCATCACTGTTCAAGTGTTAATCATTTTAATCCTATACCGTATTTTTACGACAGGCTTGGAAGGTGCGGATATGCACCTTCTTTACAAATTTATGCCTTCGGTCCGCCAACCCATCAACCTCATGTTCCTTGGAAAATACGACCTATCCCATACTAACAGTGCCCTGAACCTCCTTCAGTCTGTAATGATCTGTCTCAGTGAAATAGTTCACCTCTATTTTGAACCTGTTAGGCCTTCGAGAAAAGACTTCCTTTCTCTGGTGATCATCCTTCCCATTGTTAGTTTCCTCATTTTTATGTTCCTTCCGGCAGGCAAAAAGGTCTTTATTATCACCTCGCTCGCCTTCGGCATCGCCCTCAAAATCGTTAGACAAATTCTCTATCTTACTTACTCTTTTAGGCATCAGACTCCTGAAAACATCTCCCAGCCTGCCCTCTCTACACCCGCACCGTCAATCGGGGCCTCTACGACCACCCCTCCAACAGCTTAAAAAAGGTTATAATAGACCAAGTTATGGCTGATTTTGATAAATTGGTAGTTTCCTTTCTCGTCGACGAAGTTGTTGGCGGTTTCTTTATTTCCGTCCCACCCGGGCATGTCGCCTGTGTTTATGATCGAGGTGCCGGAGTTCTTAAACGAGTTTGGGGACCGGGGCTTCATCTCAAGATCCCTTTTTGGCAAATAGCCAAACTCTTTAATGCTCAAGTTCTGGAATACACCATTAGGCACGGGTTCGACCTTTCCGTGAAGGAAGCTCTTGGTGACGAGCCTGTCATTGCCACCACCAAGGATAACAAAACCATCTCTATCGAGGGCTCAATTCTCTTCAGGTTGGATAAGGCTAACGCCCCTCTTCTTTGGGAGAACATTGGGGACAACTTTGTATCCAAGGTTATTCGTCCATATTCCAGAAGCCGGATCGCTTCTGCTTTCAGCAAGTTCGGTTCCAAAGAGATCGGTTCAGAGCGATCCAAAATCGAAGGAATGCTAAAAAGTGAACTAAACGAACTTTTTCATAGCAGTGCTTTAATCATTGAGAATGTTCTGTTCTCCGAAGTTAAGATTGCTGATCCGGAAGCCCACCATTCCGGGAAGAGTATCCTTTCTGCTACGCCCACTGTTTAGTTTTTTTAATATACTTAACTCATGGCCTTGCCCAAATACTCTGTTTTGCAGATACGTCCAGCCAAAGACTCCCTCACTGGGCAGGCGGCCTTTATCGAATTTCTGGCTTCACTCAGAACGGCTCTAAAATCAGGTTTCCTGGATAGGCTTCTTGGAACGTATGAAACTATCTGTCTTGAAATTGTCAATTTAAATCAGACTACCTTTTTTATTCTTGCCTGTCCGGAACGACTCGAACATTTAGTACGCGCTCAGATTGCAGCCCAGTATCCCACCGCACTCATTACCCCTATGAAAGATTATCTATCCGACTGGCTGAACCACGGTCAGACCGCTCTCGGTCAGCTTGTTCTCACCGGTCCCTCATATCTTTCACTCAACAACACCTTGGACGATAAAGTCGACCAAATGGCCTCCATTCTTGGCAGTCTCGCAAGAATTCCTGCCGGTCAGGCTGGAATAATCCAGATATGTCTTTTTGCTGCTCCGAAGAACTGGCAAAAATCCGCCCGCGCACAGCTGGAAGTTGTTACCCCCGCTACAGCCACCGATGCCGCCAAAAGTAAGCCTAGTCCCTACAAAGCCATTATCGAAAAAAAATTAATTTATCCGGCTTATTCTTGTGATATACGTCTGGCGACTATTGCACACGACCAGCAAACGTCCAAACAACTCCTGTCTCAAATTGCAGCCGCGTTCGGTACTTATGCTCTTTCAGAAGGTAATAGCTTCAAACTAAAAACACCCAAGCACTCTGGGTCACTCAACAAGCTTCGTCAGATGATATTGGATCGCTCTGCCAAGTATGCGAACCAATATCAATATCTCAACTATGGCGAAATTACCGCCATGTTCCACCTTCCTGGGGTATTACTGGCACCCATCAAGGGAATTGCGTGGGGTAAGACCCTAAAAGGTGAGGCTCCCACCAACCTACCGGTTGATGAGAATCTTCCGGAGAACGAAAGACATCTGTACAATTTTTTTGCCAAAACCGAGTACAAGAATCACTTAGCAATCTTCGGTATGAAAAAGGGGATCGATCGCCTTCGCCATACTTACATTTTGGGGAAGTCGGGAACCGGTAAATCAACCCTCATCGGCCGCATGGCCATTAACGATATTCAGCACGGAGAAGGGGTTGCCTTTGTTGATCCTCATGGTGACGCAGCCGAAGTTCTTTTAGATTATATTCCAGAGAGCCGTATCGATGAAGTTGCTTATTTAGACCCTTCAGTTCCCGGCATATCTTTTTGGATGAATCCTCTCTATGTCAAAAACCCTGCTCAGGGTGAAATGGTTGCCTCCAGCATTGTCTCTATTTTTAGCAAACTTTACGGTAATTCCTGGGGACCTCGTCTGGAGTATATATTAAGAAATACCTTACTAACCCTGGTTTACAAGCCGGAAACTACCTTAGCGGATGTACCCCGTATACTTACCAACAAAGATTTCCGCGAAAAAGAGTGTTTGATCCACGTTACCGACCCGATTCTTGTCAATTTCTGGCGTGACGAATACGATAAGTATTCCGAAAAGTTTCAAACCGAAGCCATTGCTCCGATCTTAAATAAAGTTGGTCAGTTTGTCACCTCTCCTACCATCCGCGATATCATCAATCATCCCAAAAGCACCGTCGATTTTGAGGAGATGATGAACACCGGCAAGATCATTATCCTGAATCTACCCCAGGGAAAGATAGGAGAAGACAATGCCGCCTTACTTGGAGCCATGTTCATTTCTCAAATCCAAATTGCGGCGATGAATCGGGCCCATGTGGCCGAAGAAAAAAGGAGAGATTTCTTTCTTTATGTCGATGAGTTCCAAAACTTCGCCACCTCTTCCTTTGTGAAGATCCTTTCCGAGGCTCGGAAATATAGGCTTGGATTAATCCTAGCCAATCAGTACATCGCACAACTGCCAGAAGAGATTCAAAATGCCATTTTTGGCAACGTCGGAACTGTTATGAGTTACGTTGTAGGGGCCTCGGACGCCGATCGAATCGTAAAAGAATTGAATAATCTGTACACAGCTGACGATCTTGTTGGTTTGGGTAAATATCAACTGGCTATGAAAATGTCTGTCGACTCCCAAATGACCCAACCTTTCTCCTCATATGGATTACCATTACCTGATACCCGAACCCAGCAAAAAGAAAAGGTTCTCGCCGCCACCTACGAGAAATACTATCGCAAAATAGAGCCTATGGATATGTCCCAGGTTACTGCCATTATGACCCCGGCACCCAAACGATATACCGAACCACCTTACATCCCAAAAGCGCTTAGAGAACCTTCCGCTGCAATCTCAGATCAAAAAGAAGCCACACGAAGTTATGAAGACACTCAGCGTTTTAACAAGCCGCCTTTTGTAAGTGTCTCTACTTCCACTACCGTGCCACCAAAACTTCCATATCAGCCCCAACTCCCTCCCACTCCGGCATTATCCAAGCCGAACCCATTCAAAATTCCTCCATCAGGATCTCCTCCGGTTTCTTCGCCACCCGTAGTGGATCGTCGTGGCCTGCCCATTTCACCCCCCACAAAACCGGTCGACTCAATAAAACCACTAACTGAGAACCGAGAACTGAGAACTGAGATCTCTACCTCGACCTCTCTCAAAGAACCTTCCTTGGAAGAACTCGATGGTCTTCGCAAACAGGGTTTGCGCCCCAGTGTCGTCGGCTGTTTCTTAAATAATAAAAAAATTCTTCTAGCTTACCAAAAATCGTTTAATCAATGGACTCTTCCTCAGGGGGGAGTGGACAACGGAAAAACCATTAAGGAAACGTTCTTTCAGGAAATGGGAGAGGAGGTCACGGAGGACTTTATCAAAACATGTAGTGAAGATATCAAACTTGTCGCTGTCGATAAAATCGAATTTCCCCCAAGCAAACAAGGACTCAGAGATATGGTTACTGATTCAGACGAACCCGTAGTGATGAAAGGGAAATATTACTATTTCTATACTAGCGATGCCCAATCAACCGATATAACTATCGGAGCTAGCGAATTCGACGATATAAAATGGCTAAATTACGACGAAGCGTATAAACTAATTAAAGAGACCAACTCCGGCGGCAGGTTGAGGACGATCACCAACCTTCTCCGAGTGCTCATGGAAAAGGGTCTTCTGTCTACCAATCAACCTTCAAAACATGGATCCGAACCGGAACCAAAACCAGAAAGACCAAAAACTAATACTTCCTCCGGAAGATACTCTCCTGGCGAGTCCAGAAACTTTCAGAACGGTAGTTTCGGATCCGGACCCATCGCCGGTGACATCAGGAGTCAGTTACACCCCGCCTCAGTCGTGGGGGGCAGACCAGTCAGCGGTCCCGATGGGAACTCCAACAGTCGAACCCCTTCAAACTCCATCTCGGAATCCTCAACTCTCGGAATCGACGACTCCACCAAGCCATCAGGAGACTCTACCCCTCCCTCCGCGTACTGAAGAATCTTCTTCCCCTATGATGAAAACCTTACTTACCGGAGTTGCCTTAATTCTTTTCGGTGCCTTGCTTGGAGTTCTGGCTTCACGCTTCCTCCCCATGTCTCCCTCGGTCACGCCTTCCCAAGATATAGAACCCACTACAGATACCAACCCCACTGAAGCTGAAATTGAGACTTCACCAACTGTCGAAATTACCCTGCCCTTAACTCCCACGGCTACACCATCATCATTATTAAATCTCAAGTGGAATATGATGACCGTTAAGTCGCCATTGGCCGCTTTTACTTCCTATCGTATCTACTACCCAACAACCTGGTCTATCAAGGAATATCGAAACTTTTCCACCTCAAAAGATGGCGGCAACTCTACTCTTACTCTGGAAAAGGGGACGGCAATCTTAAGTATTCGTCAGGCACCTGGAGAAGTTCAAGATTGTTCTCCGGCTCTTTACTCTGATTTTCATATTCTAATCAAGCGAGACATTGTTGCCTGGAAGTGGGCCAAAAAAGCCACCGACGAAGCAGCTTCCACCTATGATGTCTGCGAAAGCCTCTCTGGTAGCAAATACATTTCGCCCACATCGATCGGTTACATCATTGCAAATAGCCCGACCGTCGTTGACGCAGAGACTCTTGATGAAATAAACTACATTCTCGAAAAGATCGTCATCTTAAAATAAACGGACCTGGTCCTGGGGTCTTGACAAAATTTTCTCTTTTTATAAAATAGCAATCGAGACGGAAGAGTGCTACTTTTCTGGTATACTCATCTCTGTCAATGTTCGTCTCCAGTTAGTTTTTATCATTTAACACAAATAACCAACATGGTTAACACTCTTACAGTTAAAAAACTCCAGCCAGCACCAGGCTTTCTTTTGATCGAGCCAGCCAAACAAGAAAAAAAGACCGCTTCAGGGCTCTATTTACCAGACTCACACGAGGAAAAACCTCAATACGGTACCGTGCTTGTCGCCGGCGGAAAATTAATTAACGACCGGGGAGTCGAGATCGGTTCTCCTGCCAAGGTGGGGGACACCGTTCTTTATAAAAAATGGGGAGGCAACGAAGTCCAGATCGGTGACACCGAGTATCAATTCCTCAAATTCGACGACATATTAGCAATTGTCAGTAAATAAATCATATGGCCAAACAAATTCTTTTCGCAGAAGAAGCCCGTACCAAATTAGTCAGTGGAGTCAACAAGCTCGCCAGAGCCGTGGTCACCACGCTCGGACCCAAGGGTCGCAACGTAGCTATCGATAAAAAGTGGGGAGCCCCCACAGTTCTTCATGATGGTGTTTCCGTCGCCAAAGAAGTCGAGCTTGCCGATCCTTTTGAAAACATGGGTGCCCAGCTCGTCAAAGAAGCTGCTAGTAAAACAAACGACATCGCGGGGGATGGAACCACTACGGCAACTCTTTTGGCTCAGCAGATTGTTCTCGCTGGTATGAAGAACATCACCGCCGGTGCTAACCCTATGCAGATGAAAAGGGGGATAGACAAGGCCGTTACCGCCATCGTGGGCGAGCTACAAAAAATAAAAACTGATCTCTCTGAGAGTGACTGGCAATCTGTCGCTACCATCTCCGCTCAAAACCCTGAAATCGGTGCCAAAATCGCCGAGGCCCTCAAGCTCGTTGGCCGTGATGGAGTCGTCACCGTCGAGGAATCTAAAGGTATGGAGTTTGAAATTGAACACAAAGACGGCATGCAGTTTGACAAGGGCTACGCCTCCGCCTACTTTGTCACCGATCCTGCCAGCATGGAAGCAGTCATTGAAAATCCTTACATCCTAATCTGCGACCAAAAGATCTCCGCCATAAGTGACCTTCTTCCTTTTCTTGAGAATACCATGAAAGTCAGCAAAAACATTGTTATCATCGCCGATGATATTGATGGGGAAGCTCTGGCTACTTTGGTCGTCAATAAAATGCGCGGAACCTTCAACATCCTTGCCCTCAAGGCTCCTGCCTTTGGAGATCGTCGCAAAGCACTTCTCCAAGACATTGCCATTCTTACCGGTGGGACTTTAATTTCCGAAGACACCGGTCGCAAGCTCGACTCGGTTACTATCGAAGATCTTGGCCGCGCCGATCGTGTTTGGTCCGACAAAGACAACACTCAAATAATTGGTGGCAAAGGAGATAAGAAATCCCTCAAGGCCCGTCTCGACCAAATTCGTCACGAGCTTGAAAAGTCTACCTCCGAATTTGATAAAGAGAAGTTGGCGGAACGTATTGCCAAGCTTGCTGGCGGGGTCGCCGTTATTAAGGTTGGTGCTGCCACCGAAGTTGAGCTCAATGAGCTCAAGGAACGTGTCAAAGATGCCGTGGGGGCTACCAAAGCCGCCATTGATGAAGGCATTGTCCCCGGAGGTGGTGTCGCTCTCATCCGCGCCGGTCAAGCTTTGAAGAGTATCAAAGCAGACAACTCAGACGAGGAAATCGGCATTGAGATCGTCAAGCAATCTCTTTCACAGCCTCTTCGCTGGTTAGCAAAAAACGCTGGATCAGACGATGGATGGGTGGTAAAGAAAGTTGAAGAAAGTAAAAACTTATCTTATGGCTTCAATTCTCTCACTCTCGAGTTCGAGGATATGCTTAAGGCCGGTATCCTTGACCCTGTCAAAGTCACTCGTTCTGCTCTGCAAAATGCTGCCTCTGTCGCCAGCATGATTCTGACGACCGAATGTTTGATCACGGACCTGCCGGAGGAGAAGAAGACTCCTGATATGCCCAACATGGGCGGCATGGGTATAGACTAGCTTCAGCTTCAAAAGACAAAAAAAGACCCCGCAAGGGGTCTTTTTGTGAGTCAAGACTAGACAGAGAAAAACATCTCATATAATATGTAAACATGGAACAATTGATGGAAGCTCAAGGAGAATTATCATACTTAGCAAATGGCAACCTCGCTCTTATCGAGGGAACCCCTCTTGCTATCACCAGGGAGGTGTGGGAGAAGCCAAATGGTTTTCGTCTACTTTCCGGCACCCATACGAAAACTGAGTCTGATATTAAGCCTGTCGAGGTTGTTGGTAGTGAGATGACTGAACTTCAGGATCAGGTTGACGTCCAAATATCTGTCAATCCCGATGGAAGACTGGTTCTTACCAATAACCACTCCTCTGAGATATCTCTATGGATCTATGGGAAAGAAGTGATAGTCAAGCCGGGTGCTGAGAACAGCCAAACGATTTCTCCAAAACCGGAAGAGTATCAGAATATGGATGGGATAGAGGATAACGCCTTCTACCTCTGTCTCGGCAACGAACGTGTCGTAAAAGTATCCAAACAGTTGCTGGACAATAAAGTAGTTCTCAGGAACTCCTCTCTTGACCGAAAAGGTTCTGGGGTTGCAGGTAATCTTCTAGATACGCCAGAAGGCGAAAACCGTCGAATTGACTATGGGTTTGCAGGGGCTCATGAGGGTGGTTTTGTCGAATTCACCGTAGACCAAGATTCTCAGGCTCCAAAAATCACGGTCGACACGCAGCACGATAAATATTTCTTGGTTCCTACAGACAACAATCCTCTCTATGTTCGCCCAGAAAATGATCTACAGAGTGTTGAGGTGACTCAAAGGTACCACATGCAACCAGGCACATATTTTCGTTTCAAAGAACGCGCCTACTATTTTGTGGGTCTTGACGAACACAAAAAGCCTCGCGTTATTGAGATAAAAAAATAGTACAGCCAAACTAAGATAAAAAAATCTGCCCGATAGGCGGATTTTTTTATAGCATCTATATGTGAAACGGAGTTAATGTATGATTGATATCCACAAAATAATTGAGTTATTCACACCACAGAAACCATTGATATATCAATCCGAAACAAGTACAAAACTGTTGAAATCTTTACTTAGCTTTAGCAAGAGATAGATACGATCTTGGGTTCACGGCTCGGCCATTTTTCAGTACCTCTATGTGGAGGTGGGGTCCGGTAGTTTTACCGGTCAGTCCTACTTCTCCTACGACCATATCGGTGGTGACCTTATCACCCTCTTCTACAAAAATCTTTCCCATATGGGCATACCTGGTTTGCATTCCGTTTCCGTGATCAACGACGACGGAACGACCATAATCCCATCTGGTAATACTCATCAAAACGACCACACCATCTTTCAGAGGGTGTATCTTGGATCCTAGAGTGGCGGTAATGTCTAGTCCCGGATGACCCAAATGGAACTCTTGAGACACACCCGTGTTTTCAGATATGACGGTTACCAGACTTCTCTTGGTTTCAATTACTATTTTTTCATCAAAAGGCTGGATGTTGGCCGAGGCCAATATGGTTTGATCTCCAGGCAACACAAACATGCCTGAAGCTAAAGTGGTGATCGAAATAACACCGCCCAAGGCGGCTTTAAGACTTCTTTTTTCGAACATCGGCCTGAAAAGCTTGGAGAGGGGATGCGACGTTCTTTTTTGAGGTTGGTTTTGTATCATAGATGCGGGCGAAAGCCCGCGTAAGGCACAAAAAACGCTCGATCACTCAAGCGAAACAGTATCATACCATATCAAGCCACCAAAAGTCAAGTTAAACATGATGTCGTCAAGCCCAATTCGTGCCCAAATTTATCAGTGGTAAACTCAATCTATATGATTACAGCCAACGAACTCTTGGGCAAGAATGTGCTCCTCAGAGCCGATCTTGACGTGCCTATTAAGGACGGCAGGGTGGAGAACACTTTCCGACTTGAGTCTCTTTTACCCACCCTCAAGCTCTGTCTGGAAAACGCCCGTCGTACCTGTTTGATAGGGCATTTAGGCCGACCTGAAGGCCTGGATCCTGCTTTTAGCCTCGCTCCGGTTCTAGATGAGTTAAAAAGGTTGACCCATCAAGACATTTTGTTTGTATCTTCGGGTTATTCTCCAGGGGAGTGCTGGAAGGGGGAACTCCCCCTCGCCTTAATTGAGAACCTAAGGTTCGACCCTCGTGAAGAAAAAATTGACAGGGGATTCGCCAGTGTTTTGTCCCAAGGTGCCGATATTTATGTTTATGAAGCATTTGCTTCTTTTAACCCCGCTACCAGCCTCCAAACAGTTCCCGAAGTTCTACCCACAGCCACCGGACTCCAGTTTGATCGGGAGATTACCACTCTAGGTAGGGTGCTCAGGAGCCCAATCCACCCCACTCTCCTCCTAGCCTCAGGTGCCAAGATGGATAAGCTCGAAATCATCAAACAAATCATGCCCAAGTTCGACCGCAGCCTCCTTGGTGGCAAATTTGCCTCGCCAAACCACCTGACACCAGACGGACTGGATCTGAACGAAGAGGCCACTTCCCTCTTCAAAAAGGCCATTTCTGAGGCACAAACCATCGTGCTCAATGGCCCCTTGGGTTATTATGAGGATGGCGCCCACGCCAAAGCCACCAAAGAGGTCTTCCAGTCCCTTAAAGATAGCTCCGCCATGACCATTCTCGGAGGTGGAGATACCATCGCCGCCATCCCCGATCTTGGCTTCAGTTACGCTGACTTTGGCTTCGTCAGCACTGGCGGCGGTGCCATGCTCGATTTTCTAGCTACCGGCACCCACCCCCTTCTCGAAATCCTCAAAAACCGCACCCCATAACTATCTTTTTTGAACTAATACCTTTAAAATCATCCAAGTTTAATTTGAAGGAGGCACTTTACAATGTTGCTTTATGGGTTCTTGATTCTTTTAGGTTCGATTGTTCTGCTTGTTCTCGATATAAAACTAATTATGGAGAATGATAAGACTAACTTATTCTTGAAAATGTTGGGAGGTCTATTCATTCCAGCCATTTTCTGGATCAATGTATTAAATTTCGGTGCCAACTTTCTCCCTACACTTTTGTCCATCCCAGGCGTCCAAGCTGTCGGACCCATAATTGGGATTATCTTAGTCATCGGCTACATTTTCCTTAGAATAACTTTAAAATAAACACTATCACGCACCTCTCCCAATTCGGGGGAGGTTTTTGTAGCAGTCCCCTCCTTGTGCTACAGTTTAATTAGTTACTATTACTGCCCATATGACAAATTTTTCCATCAACGGCTTCGGTCGCATTGGTCGCTCGGCCACCCGCGTCTGGCTCGCCAGTCATCTCGACGAATCAAACCTGGTTGCCATTAACACTTCCGGGTCTCAGGGAGTTCATGGCTGGGCGTATCTCCTCAAATACGATACTTCCTATGGTCCATTACCTTATGAGATTTCTGCCGAGGAAGTGCAGAAACCAGATCAAGTTTCTGACGCCAACCCTCTCCTCGGCTACCTAAACATCAAACACCCTCAGAAAGACCTCCGTATTCCTGTTCTCGCCCAAAGAGATCCTTCTCGTATCCCCTGGGACAAGTATGGCACCGAAATTGTTGTCGAATCTACCGGGGCTTTTACTTCTCTCGAAAAAGCCATTCTTCATATCTGTGGTGGAGTTAAGATGGTCGTTCTCTCGGCTCCTGCCAAAGGTGCCGGCGTCCCCACTGCCGTCCTGGGTGTCAACGATAAAGAAATATTTCATAAAGATAGAGTCAACGTTATTTCCGTCATCAGTAACGCTTCGTGTACCACCAACAGTGTCGCTCCGGTCGCGGATATCCTTCACGAAAAACTTGGAATCTTAAAAGCCATGCTGACCACGGTTCATGGTTATACCGACGATCAGAATCTTCAGGACAACTCTCACCGCGATCTTCGTCGTTCTCGGGCTGCTGCGATGAATATTGTTCCCACCAGTACCGGAGCCGCTATTGCCGCTACTCAGGCCATTCCGGAATTAAAAGGACTTTTTGACGGTATTTCTCTTCGTGTTCCAGTCCTTACCGGCTCTATTACCGACTTTACTTTTATCACTCAACACTCCACTAGCGTTGAAGAAATAAATCAAATTTTTATCGATGCCGCCAGAACTCCACGCTATCGTAGTATCTTGGCCGTGACGGATGAGCCTATTGTTTCTTCCGATATTATTGGCCGATCAGAATCCAGCATCATCGACTTGGACATGACTCGAGTCGTCGACGGCACGATGGTTAAAGTTCTCGCTTGGTACGATAACGAGTGGGGTTACGCCAATAGACTGGTGGAAGAAACCATCAAGGTGGGCAAGGCTCTGGAGTAAATAGAAACAATTATTTGAGGCCGGAGAGGGAATCGAACCCTCGCATAAGAGTTTTGCAGACTCTCGACTTTCCACTTGTCTATCCGGCCAACTGCACGCACTATTCTAACATTTTCTGATAAACTAAGGATATTATGAGGTCACGTCTTTTACGCACACTGCCCATTTTGTTATTCTCAGTCTTTCTCGCCGGCTGTCAGCTAAATCCCTTTGCCAAGAAGTCCGGTATCCAAATTACATCACATCCCGATGCCAATGTGGTAATCAACGGCAAATCTGTGAGCAAGACTCCTTTCTACGACGAAAATCTTTCACCTGGTCTGGCGACTATCCAGATGACCGCGATCGACTCAGGTCAATCTTGGGAAACAAAAGTCAATCTGGTCAGTGGCACCTTGACCACCGTTCACAGGGAATTCGGCACCACCCCGGACAAAGCCCATAGCTACACTCTTTCTTTCGAAAAATTATCCAACAACAAAGACTCTTCGGTAAACATTATTAGTCTTCCTGCCAACGCCACCGTTAGTGTCGATGGAAAACCGGCCGGCTTTACTCCGGTGACCGCCGATATTGCCCCCGGTCCTCACGTTTTTTCTTTCACCGCCCCAGGTTATCAGGACAAAATAGTTAACGCCGCTGTCCAAACAGGATACCGACTGGTTCTCAACCTCACGATGGCCACCATGGAGATCGTTCCCACCCCTACACCTACACCGATTGCCACTCCTTCAGCCACCCCTAAGCCTACCGGCACTACAGTCATTACCCCTCTGCCCAAACAGGCAACTTCTTCCGCAACACCTGTCAAACCCTACGTCGAGATCCTCTCTACTCCTACTGGCTGGCTCAAGGTTCGCGAAACGCCTTCCACCAGTGGTACTGAACTAGCCAAAGTTAACCCAGGTGACACCTTTAACTTCAAAGAGTCGGACACTACCGGCTGGTACTACATCGAATATCTAAAAGGTTCATGGGGCTACGTCTCCTCCCAATACGCCAAGTTGGTCAAATAATCTACAAAAAAGCCCCGACTTTAGCCTCGGGGCATTATAAAAGTTAAGGGGTAGTTGTCGGCGTTGCCGTGGGAAGCTGGTCAATCGGAATGATCGCTCCTCCAAAGTAACACACTTGGTTGGATTCAGAGCATACAAAAGTGCGTTCGCACTCCGCTCGCAACGAAGTACCAATCTCATACTGGGCACAGAACAGGTCTCTGCGGTGAAGGAAGTCTTGAAACTCCTGATCCTCCAGGACCTGACTTGAGCTTCCGGAGTCCCCCGAGTCGCTTTTCTCCGGTTCAAAGTACCGAACCGCTAAGTCTTCGAACTTAAACAAGCGGAAGTACTGCCAGTCGGTCATATACTTCGATTTTTCAAGCTTCTCGAGCCAAATCGCCGCCACATCTGGACGTTTCATCTCACCGCTGATGTACTTTTGCGGATCGATATCTGTTGAATCTCGAAGCGTATCCCGCGAACGGTCATTGAACTTCACCATCAGCTGGGCAGCTCCGCCGACCTCATACAGCAAGCGCAGGTTTTCCTGGGAGCTGAAGTCCAATGAGACGTCCAGGGCGTAACTGGCACCGAATTTCTGGTAACCTTTCAGTGTCACGTTACTCAACGCTTTTACGCAGTTGAAGTCATTGTAGGTGCCTCCGCAGGCATTAGGGTCAATATCCGACACGATATGGATTTGCTGCCGCGTATAAACGCGGACATAGTCACTTGGGGTCGGATGATACCCAACGCCTTCATATATACCATATTCTTCGGCATTGACGCGATAGACTCCCACTTCGTCCACGCCGAGCCTTACCGCCGGTAACTCCTGGCTGGTGAGAGCGTCGTACGTTTCTTCAGCAGATAGCCGCACCGTGCACTTTGAGCTGGCAGGATCGTAATCTTTCGGGCAAATTAACGTCGAGCCTTTCTCAAATGCCGCTGGTGCACACGCCCCGAGCAGTATCAGTAGTATGGAGGTCAATCCGAACCACACCTTCAGTTTACGCATGACTCTACTCCTTACAAAATAGATTTTTATCGTGCAGACTTACAGATGGAATCATACTACGAAAGCCCTATAATGTCAATAACTTCATGGACTTACCCACCGAAAATTTGTTAGCCTACGTAATACAGTACCCCAATCACCATCACCGCCCAGCTTACGCCCGTAATCATCAAGGGCTTGTCCGAAAGCAGGATTCTCTCCGGGCTTTCACCTTCATTCTTTTCGTAAATCAGCTGTAGATAACGCATAATTCCGTAGACCACAAAGGGAATTGTTATCATCATCCATTTTTCTGAGACAAGGGTTTTGGGCAAAATCGAGATAATATCAAGCGCTCGGCCATCTGGAACAATTCGGGGATGATTGAAGGAAAACAGCGCGTAGGTAATCCAGGTGCTCGTTGCGAACATTGCCGTATAAATATCCAGTAAGTGCTCCGTGTATCTCTTTAGAGTAGCTCTGGTCTCCACCTCCTTATAGTTTAGGAGCAGAGTCATCTCCCCCCTCCTTTTCCCGACGGCCAGAAACAGTGAAGCCGCTATGACCGTCATCAGGAACCAGACATCCATGTGAGCAGATATAGTAAAGGCTCCGGCATAGACTCGAATAAGATACCCGGAGGCAATCACAATGACATCGACAATTGGCACTTTTTTTAGATATTGAGAATAGGCCACCTGGACCAGTAAGTAAGTAACACCACTCAGGAAGAGATAGTAGTTTATGGCATATGCCCAGGTGAGACCTGTCACCACACCCAAAATCAAGACGAATACCGCGATAGACAAGGGTAAATCCCCGTTAGCGATCGGTCTGAATTTTTTGTACGGGTGTTTCCGGTCCGCTTCTACATCAATTAAGTCGTTAAAGATGTAAGTAACACTACTAAAAATCGTAAATATAATAAATGCCTGAAAAACTTTCCAAAAAGCCCCCTCTTGAAAAAGAAGGCCCGCAAAGATTAGTGCCGCGAATAAGCTTAGATTTTTGACCCACTGTCGCGGCCTGACCTCTTTGAAAAGCGCCAAGAGTATTGCCATAGCATGAAACCTAACATTAATATTACCAATCCTATCATGATGGCCAGTTTACTTCTAGCCTCAACCTTTACTGCCGTCAGTCCCAGAACAGCCGTAATCGTCCAGTAGAACAAGGCTACCCGCCTTTTCCCCCAGCCCATTTGCAATAGCTTATGGTGCAGATGACCTTTGTCTCCCCACACTGGTGATTTCCCCGACAATATCCTTTTTAATACGATGTATATAAAATCGACCAAAGGCACACCCAAAACGACCAGCACTGTTCCAACTTTTGCTGTGGCCAAGATGGAGATCACCCCTAGAAGCAATCCGGCAAGAGTTGTAGCCGAATAACCAGGCATAATCCTTTGTGGATAGAAATGGAAAATGGTTAAACCGGCAAAGGCTCCCGAAAGAGCAAACGCAAGGGTTGCTACTGGCCATTGGGTGATATCTGCACTAAAGTTCAAAGAAATCAGCCCCAGAGCAATCGCCGCTATCGTTACGACCCCGGTAATTTGACCATCGACACCGGAAGACCAATTAATGGCATTCATCAGTACGGGAATCCACAGTAATGCAAACAAATCGGCCAAGATCCAAATTTCATGATGTTTTCCCCAAAGCTCAAATCCCCAGCGCCATTGAGAAAGGTCTATTACTCCCCCAAAGGGATTTGACACATAAGCAATCCCTATTCCTGACGCCACAATTATTCCAACTGCCAAAAAGTTTACTCCCAGTCTTAGGTATGGGTTGAGTCCTTTGATGTCATCGATCAGCCCCGTGATCAAAACCAATAAAGAGGCCCCCCCAATAGCAATCAAATGTTTGTCCCATTTTAAAAATATTGCCAAAGTTAAAAACACTGCTACAAATACCGGGAGACCTCCGCCTTTGGGAACCGGTTCTTTGTGAATATGTGCCGGATGTGGTGTTTTTTTCGGGTCTATCATCCATCCCCTTTTGGAAAACAATATTACTGTCAGGGGGGTAATTACTAAACTAATGAGAAAGGTGATCACGAAAGGAAAGACGGTGATGGTCGGGTTTATCATAGAGCGAATATTTGTATCACTCTAAAAAAGCTTGCGGCCAGCAAGCCAACCGCCAGCAAGGAACCCGCCATTAGTGTCGTTTCCACAGGGACATCTCCTTTACTTGCCCATGAGGCAAAAACTCTTGTAATACCAACGACCGCTCCCAAACCGAGCAATATTCCCGCCAATACGAACTTGCTTATCAATTGATGTTCACCTCCGGGAAGAGAGTAAAACCAAGGCAAATGTGGCGGCAAGATTTTCCAAAACAATGCAAAAACGGCACCCATTACCAACACTGTTCCCCATGAGACAATCAAAATTTGTTGTGCCGCTTTATTTGTTGTCATATTACGCTTTTTTCTCGGTAACTCGATATTCCAAATATCTTCCCATCATCAATCTTGTATGTGCGTCAAGTCCTGGAAGTGCCGAAAAGAAAAAACCCACGACAGGCAAAAGAATAAATTCAAAAGGGGCCGAGAATTTCCTCCAGAAAGAGAGCCCCGCCACCTTTGGTCTCGCTTTAAGATCAACCAGCACCATGGCAGCCAAACTAATCAAGGACAAGGTTAATATGGCCGACGAAACTTGGGGTAAAGTTCTTCCTATCACCGTTCTGGAAAAAGTTGGGTTTAGTAGTGGAGGCATATTTGCCCCGACCGTAATAATGAACCAGTTCACAGGCCACATAAAGTGGTCTTCGATTACTTTAAAAACCCGAATTGTTTTGTCCCAGAAAGGCGCCTCGTCGTCCAAGATGTACTCTTTGATAATATAAGCATCATCACTTGCCCCCCACGCCCACCGTTTTACTTGTTCATAGGTGTTGGTGTAGGTACTCCAAAAACCATTAGCCTCTGCCGCATCGGCAGAAACAGAAATAAATATCGGTTCAACCTCGACTTCGCCCTTGGTGGCAAAATATGTCTTGAAAAATATACGGTAATCTTCCGGAATCACGTCGGTATCCCAGTAATTTATTTCGTCCATCAGCTTCAAACTCAGAGTATAAGTGGAAAAATTTATCAACCGATCCGGACGGGAAAGTTGAGCCATATTTATCACGCTGCTCATCCGGTTAAAAACTCTCATGGGCCATGGAATCCTTTCGATGTTATTGTAAAAAACAATTGCTCCCTGCCAAATCTTTCTATATCTATTGGGATCATCCAGAAACATATAAGTTATCGCTGCCAAATGATTGGGGTGGAGTGCCACGTCACAGTCCACGGACGAGACCGTCATCTTGTCTATATTCCAGTCTGCGTGTTTACTCAACTTCTTCTTGAACTCCTTACCTGCCCACGAGGCGTTGCTGGATTTTCCCACTACTTCTCCCGTCAAGTTAGCCGGATGATAAGTAAAAAAGAGACCTGCAAATTTAGCCTCGAACTCCTTTCTTATCACTGACTCTCTCTGTTCGTTTATCTCTTTACCGGCTCTCTCTTCCATCGCTACTACGGGGATTATTTGTTTAGGTCCAACAGTTTGTTTTTCTAAAGCCTCGAGGGTTCTCACCAATATCTCCACCGGCTCTTTGTAGGTCGGCAGTACAATTACATGTCTAACCTCTTTCCAGTCGGCGAAGCCGGCTACATCACCCATCCAGTCGTATTTCTCCCACGCTTTTATCCTGTAATAGGACATTACCCCGGCCCACGCCAAAGTTGTCGACCTGTAAAGCCAGTAAACGTTAAAAGCGACAATAAAATATGCCACTCCAATTGGCCAAAAAATAGATCCCCAAACCGGAAACAAGATAAAAGTCCAGCTTGTAAAACCAGGTAAAATCTCCAGAGCTCTCTGGCTGGCACGAGGGTACTTTTTGATCAGTTTTCTAAGGAATACAAACATTTTGTGTTTTGGCTCGTGATTTCTGCCAGTTCCGAAAAGTCCATTGCCAGTTCGGAAGCTACGAACTCAGCTATTATTTTAACATTTGCAGGAGTGTTCACCGTTCCTCTCAGTGGTTCCGGAGGCAAATATGGGCTATCGGTCTCCAATAGTAATCGGTTTGGTGGCACATTCTTCAACAGTTCCCTCAGATTTCCCGCCGACTTGTAAGTGATATTCCCTCCAAAACTTACATAGAACCCCAAAGAAAGTATCATTTCCAGGAACTCGGAACTGCCGGCAAAGCAATGAAACTGCCCCCGGGGAAGCTTCTTCATTCCAAGGATCTCACTCCTCATTTCCTCCTCCGATCCCCTCATGTGTATCGCCACCGGCAGACTCAGCTCGACCGCCAAAGCCATCTGTCTCCTGAAGAGGTCCACCTGTTTTTCCTCTGTCTTCTTTTCCTTATCCCAATAATAATCCAGCCCTATCTCGCCGATCCCCACCACCGTCTTTGAGCCGAATTGCTTTTTCATTTCGTTCATTTCCTCGTCAACACCCACGATCTTTTCTGCATTTTCCGGGTGGATCCCCAGTAAACAATACTGGTTCTCCCTTTCGGCGATCTCTATCGCTCTTTTGGCATCGGCTACGTCAGTCGAGGGCATGATCACTTTTTCGACCCCTAGCCCCCCGGCCTTCCTCAGTACTTCTCCAATATCGGCGAAGCGTTCATCGGTCAAATGACAGTGTGTATCTATCAGCATTATTTTTCTATTCTCTGAAATAAATTTTCTCCCCGTTTTATTACCTCACCGCCAAACTGTGCGATCAGCTTATCCGCCGTTTCTGGCATAAAAGGAGTCAGATCGGCTGCGATCTGCCGGATAATTCTGACAAGATCAGCCAAAACAAATTCCTGCTCCTCACCGGTCAACTTCCACACTTCTCTTTGATTAATTAAAGTGTCTGCCGTCTTTATGTCTTCCCAAACAAACCGAACAGCCTCGTCAAATCGGAAATTAGTCAATTTGTTTACCACAGCTTCACGAATACCCAGTCTTTGCTCCGGAACTTTTAGGCCGATTTTCTCAGCCATCGTTGCCACCCTAGCAGCCAGATTTCCGATTCCATTGGCAAGACTAGCCTGATATGCCTCTTCAAAACGTTCCATGGTTACATCGGAGTCTTCAAAAACACTCACTTCTCCAAGCAAAAAGTATCTCAAGGCATCAGCCCCATATTTTTCTGCCCACTCGATCGGATCGATGGTATTCCCCAAACTCTTACTGATCTTTTGTCCGTTAGCAGTCAGGAACCCTCCGACGAAAATTTGCTTCGATGCCGGTAGGCCGGCAGACATCAGCATCGTCTGCCACATGGCGGTCTGCTGTCTCAAGTTATCCTTCCCGCATACCTGGATCCCCGGCCAAAATTCACTGAACTTTTTCGTATCATCGGGCCACCCGAGGCATGATATATAGTTGATCAGAGCGTCAAACCAGACGTAGATCACCTGTGTCGGATCTCCCGGTACTTCTACCCCCCAAGGCATCTTGGTCTTGAGTCTTGAGATGCTAAAGTCGGCGAGGCCCGACTTCACAAACACTTTCATTTCGTTCTGTCGGAAGTCGGGGATCACAAAATCGGGCTTCGCTTCGTACAGGTCCAGTAGTTTTTGTTGGTAACTCGAAAACTTAAAAAAATAATTTTCTTCTTCGATATTTTCCAACTCCTGATTGGGATGCACGGGGCATTTACCATCCAACAGCTCGGAGTCGGTTTTTTCCAGCTCACAACCAACACAGTATTTGATTTTGTAATTCTTTTTGTAAATATCTCCCCTTGAAGCGCACAGTTTCCAAAACTCCTGTGCCGCCCTGATATGATGCTCGTCGGTCGTCCGGATAAAGTTGTCGTAAGACAGGTTCAGGGCAGATTTCAATTTTTCAAACTTGGCTGCGTACTCGTCGCAGTATTTTTTCGGATCTTTTCCTTCCTCCAGGGCTTTTTGGTATATTTTCTGTCCGTGTTCGTCCGTGCCGGTATTAAAGAAGACCTCATCTCCAATGGCCCGGTGGGCTCGAGCGAGCACATCCGCGCGGATGATCTCCATCGCAAAGCCAATATGCGGATCCGCATTAACATAGGGTAATGTGGTCGTAATATAGAACTTTCTCATGCCTTAATTTTATATCAAGCCGATAATAAGTGTAAGCCTAACCAAATATCTTCTTTATCCCTCCGGTAATTCTATCCGTCCAATTGGACGCCCACTCCTCAGCCTTGATTCTTTTAATGATCTCTTGCCAGCCGGAATTTCCCAGATTCTCCGCCACGGTGGCGATCGTCGCCGAACTTACCTTAATGTTATTTTTAACATCTTCATAGTTTCGACCTTTATCTAGGTATAGTGCAATCCCCAGTCTTTTCAGAACAGCCAACCTCTCTCCCTCTGTCAGCACATCGCCCAAGACTGTTCTTAAGTCTTCCGGAGAATTAATGTCCGCTAGCGCTTGATAAAACAGATTGTCCAGTTGTTTCTCCAGTGTTTTGTTAATGGGGTTTTGTGAAAGTTGCATATTCTGTCCAAATAATAACTTTAATTGATTAAATCATACACCTGTCGTCTTATCCTTCTCTATCTTAAGCTCTTGATGTCTAGTGTCCTGCCTGCCGGAAGGCATGGTCTTGAGCTCTTGATTTGTATGTATATATCTCCCAGGATACCAGCAATCCAAGAATCAAGATTCCGTTTAATATTGACCCCAAACCCAGAATTCGAAGTTCCAAAAATATCGTTATTCCAACCGCCCACCTAAAGGCCGTGGAGGAAGACATTAATAGAATTGATAAGAGCCAAAATATTCCTCCCAACACCAAAAGAGTCATGGGCAAATAACTACCGGGAATAATAAAATCCTTAATTGCTTCCGGATCGACTCTCCAAATAACCAAACCTATTGATATCCAGTTGATCAATGCAAAGAACACCAGCCACCCATATCTCTTCCTTTGTCTGAATTTGGTCGTTTCCACAAACTAATTTAACCATAAAAAAGAGGAGCTTCCGCTCCTCTCTCGTCAAAATTAGTCATCCATCTCAAACGGATCCAGAAAGGCACACACAATGCCTACGACCAAACCGATTGCATAAATTAAGACCGCTACACCGATAGCCACCGCAATTGTGATTTCCGTGAAGGCAGTCAGGATCAGCAACACCGATCCAACGATCAGTGCCAAGATTACGCCGGCAATGTTGCCAAGCATGACATATAACAAACGGGACATTTTTCGCTCCTCGGGTCAGGTGTGTGAACGTACCCCCGTATTATACCTCTTCGTGTTTCCTACGCCCGATTGCGCTAAAATGAATCCATGTCCTCCGACACTCTGATCATTATTGTTTTCCTTTTTGTCGGGCTGATCGTGGTCTATCTTCTTCTCAAGCAGAAGTTGGAGGTCCAAAAAACCGACCCCACTCTCAACGCCTGGCTCAAGTCTCTCCAGCAATCATTTGATACTACGAACCGGACCACCAATGCCTCCCTCCAGCAAAATTATCGTGAATTATTTTCCCGTCTGGATCAAGCCACTGCGGTTATCTCCGACCTCAAGAAAGAAGCCGGCGCCTTCGGCGAGGTCAGCCGCTCCATGAAAGATCTCCAGGACTATCTCAAGTCCCCCAAACTCCGGGGCAACATCGGCGAACAAGTTCTTACCGACCTCATTGCCCAGATGTTTCCCAAGAACAGCTTCCATCTTCAGTACCACTTCAAAACAGGCCAGATCGTGGACGCCGCCATCAAAACCCAAGCCGGCATACTCCCCATTGACAGCAAGTTCCCCATGGAAAATTTTCAGAAGATCTACTCCGCCGCCTCAGCAACAGACAAAGCTCAAGCCCGCTCCGCCTTCATCCGCGACGTCAAAAAACATATCAAGGATATCTCCGGTAAATATATTCTCCCGGAAGAAGGCACTCTGGACTTCGCCCTCATGTACATCCCTTCCGAAAGTATTTATTACGAAATAGTTAGCGAACAAGAACTTCTCGATCTCGCCCGTGAGTCCCGTGTCTATCCAGTTTCTCCCACTACCCTCTACGCCCATCTCCAAACCATTCTTCTCTCCCTCGAAGGCCAAAAAATCGCCGGCAAAACCTCCGAAGTTTTTACCCTACTCCGGGCCGTCCAGAAAGACTACGAAAAGCTCAACGAAAACTTTACCCTTCTGGGAAAACACTTAACGAACGCCTACAACTCCATGAACTCCACCGGCCAAAGCATCAATCAGATCGGCAGCAAGCTCGACTCCGCCCGCGATCTGAAAGCAAACCTCCTCCCCGAAGAAACAGTAAAATAAAAAACCCGCCTTTCGGCGGGGATAAAACTGCTTCTGGCTACAGGAAAAATACCACTACAACCAGAAGGATCAAGGCGATGACCAGCAGGCCCCAGGGCTCAAAAATGGTCACCAGAGTAATCAGGATCACCGCGGTAACCATCATGGCGACAGTTAGGATCAGCCCCCGTTTCCAGCCATGAGACTTAACGTTCAACGCCGCCACGGCGGTCAACAGAATTCCAAGCGCCAGCAAAGCATACGTCATTTCCATCAGAACCTCCATTTCAATTTACGGGCTAACCCTATAATACTATGAGATTTACTACATGTCAAGCCTCAAAACCAGTCTCTTTCCCGAATAATTCTATTCTTCCTTCTTCCACTTACCCCGGATATCCGCCTCCAACTCCTCTTCGGTCATCGGCCTCGCCTCCGGGTGCCGTAGGTCATTATGTGCTTTTGCCTCCTCCTTCATTTCTTTCATCCCCTCCTCATCATTCTCGCCCGTAGCTACTATCTCTCTCTCACACACCCCACAATTTATTTTGTACCTCATCGGTCCATTATGTAAGAAAACTCTCTTTTGGTCAAATCCTTGAGATGTCTCAGGTTTCTTCGCTGTCAACCGTTACTGGCAGACCTTCCGGCCAGCAGTGATTTTTGAAGTCGCAAGTGTCACAAGTAGTGTAGTCCGTGGTCCGATCGAACTTCAAATCACGGATATCGGCCATTGAAGTCTTGATCACTTCTTTCAGTGTCTCCACTTCTTCCTCGGTGATATTAAAGTGTTCCCTCCTGAAAGCCCCGCTCTTTTCCGGCTCGATAAAATCGATCACCGTCTGTACCACTTTATACGGAAATGACTTATCCAAGTCAGCAAGCAAAGTATAGAAGACGAGCTGGCGTTTGTAATCACCGTCCGAGTTCTTGGTATTCCCTTCTATCTCATTCCGGCTCTTCGGGGCGCCAGTTTTGTAATCGATAAATCTTACGTGTTTATCTTCTTTACTGGTGAGGTCCACACGGTCCGCCTTACCGGACAAGGGAATGTCACCGAGCACCGCGGCCGAAGACAAACTATCCCCGAACTTCTTCTCGGTGAACAGACTCGGCGCAAATTCATTCTTGTACTGATCGTAATACCCCGACAAGATTTTCCGCCCGTGTTCCAAGCGGCTCTTGTACTCCGGCTCCGTCAGAACTTCTTTCCGGAGCGCCGCTTCGAAGTCGCCAATGAAGTCTTCTCTTGATTCCAACTTCTCTCCGTTATTTAGTTTCAAACACAGCCGCTCCAAGGCAAAGTGGACCGCTGTCCCAAAACACATGGCCGGGGCTTTCGCCCGCGGGATTCGGTACAAGTTATCCAGTTTGAATTTGTACGGGCATTTCAGGAAAGTATTTAGGGCCGTTGGACTGAGTTTGAAATCTTTGATCAGTTCGAACAAGAACTCCTTCTCACCTTCGTGAATAGTGGGCACGGTCGGAATCTGCATCATGGACGCGAGGATCTTCGCCGCTTTTTTCTCCAGACTCGCAGTCTTTACTTTCTTGATCGCCCCGGTCGGTAGATCCGACAGGAAGAGTGACGGGTACATCATCTTCACCGACGAGGAATATTTCGTGGACCCCACGATATACAGCTGTTGCTTCGCCCGTGTCATAGCCACATAAAATAGACGTCGCTCCTCCGCATTCTTGTCCTCCTTACTCACATCCTGTTCGTTTATTATCCCTGGTGGCAGTTTGATCATCTGACGTCTGCTGGTATTACCCCAATGAGTATCCGCAAAGCGGTAGATATAGACCAATTTCCATTCGAGCCCCTTGGCTTTGTGCGCCGTCGTCAGAGTGACTGCCTTCGCGTCCGACACCAGAGTTTGCTCGGGTAGTTTCAACCCGTTCTCTTCCATGACTCCCAGATTAAAAACATAACCGAATAAGTCGAGACCCGAAAAGGCCGTCGCCTGCGCTTTCGTGTCTTCATAAAGAGTCCCGAAACGGTTCAGTTCGATGATTGGCTGGGGGAGAGCCAAAATGTAATCGAGAAGCCCCGATTCCTGAAAAATAATCTGGAACATTTCCGGCAAAGTATGAGATGAAGAGCGTGAGTTCCATGACACCAGCAGGCCGAACGTCTTAATAATGTCATCGTCGATTTCCGGATTCGCGTCCTGCAAAGTGTCCACCAAAGATTCTCGATTCCGATGGGCGTAACGCGCCGCCCTCAAAATGGCCAGCGGTTTTAGACCAAGATAGGGATAGTTCAAGACGGTAAAGAGATCGATATCATCCACCGGACCGGAGAGCCCCGTCACCACTTTCAAAATGCGCAGGAACTGTGACACCAAGGGGGTCTTCAGTACATCGGTCCCGCCCTCCAAGCGGTAGGGAAGATTCTTCTGTTTGAAGAGATTAATCAGATTATCAATATCCCGGTTCTCTTTGACGATCACCGCAATCTCCTCCGCCGGGATCCCGGCATTCAGCTTTTTCTTTATCGACCGGCAGATGAACTCATCTTCCAGAATTGAGGAATTGAACTTCGCCGTCTTCACCGGCACATCCCGGTACTTCACCTTCGGTACCAACGTTTCTTCTCCAATGAGAGCCGCCGAAGATGTAAGTAGCGTAGGGGTCGAGCGGTAGTTGTCCGTCAGCTTGACTGTAGTAAAGCCCGGGAATCTTTTCCGAAACTGCAAGAGGTTTTCTTTACTGGCTCCCTGGAATCTAAAAATTGATTGGTTAGCGTCTCCTACGCAAAAGATATTTGCTTTGTCGCCCCAGAAAGAGGAAAGAGCAAACACCAGCCGGTTCTGCGCCGAGTTCGTATCCTGATATTCGTCCACCAGAATGTACTGAAAATTTTCTTCATACTGCTGCAGAAAATCCGGGTCCGACTCGAACGCCTCTACCACCCAATTGATCATGTCTTCGAAATCCAGACGCCCGATGACCTTTAGTTTTTCCTGATATTTTTCGTAGATAAAAAGCAGATCGGTATTTTTCTTGATTAGCGTTTCTTTCTCTGTCCTCGCCGTCTTCGTCATGCCGTCCTTCTCCATCTCGAATTCTTCTGTCAGGGTGGCGACGAGCTCTGCGAACCTTTTCAGAGTAATGCCCTCCCGCTTGAGAATCGAGATCGCGCCGATGATATCTTTGATGTACATCTGAGGCGCATTCACCGGTTTCAATAGTTCAAATGTATTCTTCTCCAAAATCTCGCTGATAATATTCACCCTCTCCAGCTCGGTCACATTCTGCATCCCTGCGGGACGGGCGAATCTGTCCGGATTGTCACTGATGATCTCGTTACACAGGGCGTGGAAGGTGCCGATCTTTACGTAATACCCATCCTGACCGATTAGATCGATGAGACGTTCCTTCATTTCCCTTGCCGCCGCATCGGTATAGGTAAGGGCGAGAATTGAGGAGGGGTCGGTATCGGTTTCTTTCAGGACATTGGCGATCCGCACCGTCAGCACTTGCGTCTTCCCTGTCCCCGGCCCGGCCAAAACCAGCACCGGCCCCTCAATACTATCGACGGCCAGTTTCTGCGTCGGATTTAACTTTTTGTAAGCACTTTCAAAAGCAACTGTTACAGGCATGACTTATTGTATATCGTTATATCATTAATCTTACTTATGGATATTACCCTCGCCAAGAAACATCTCCAAAAAGATCCCCAGCTGAAACCTCTTTTGGAAAGGTATACGATTGAAGCTAGAGGTATATCTGCCGATCTTTTTCGTGATCTCCTGGAGTCCATCATCGGTCAACAGCTCTCCGTCAAAGCCGCCGACACTATCATTCAGCGCTTTATAAACCTTTTTGCGGACGCGAAGAATATTAGGCCCGAAGACGTCCTCGGCCAAGATGATGTCACTCTTCGGTCTGTCGGTCTTTCCCGTCAAAAGATATCCTATCTCCGGTCTCTTTCCGAATTCATTGTTTCTGAAAAAATAATCCTGAACGCCCTCAAGGATCAGCCGGACGAACTGGTAATTACCAGTCTGACGGCGGTCAAGGGTATTGGTCGCTGGACCGCCGAGATGGTTTTAATATTTTCACTTGGAAGAGAAGATATTTTTTCTGTAGGGGATCTCGGGCTACGCACCGCCGTCTCCCGGATCTATGGTGTGGATCGTGAAGATAAAACCAAAATCGAAAAAATCTCTCAAACCTGGAGCCCTTTCCGGTCAGTTGCCAGCCTCTATCTCTGGCGAAGCCTCGACAACAAATAGAGGAGTATGCTCTGTTCGTCTTCTTTGCATGGCGCTTCCAGGTTTCTGTTCTTGATATCGAGGACCTCTCCGGCGAAACATTACCTCATCCAGACCCAAGACTCCAATCGCATAGATCACTATCGATATGGTTAGTACCAATCCAAGCAACACCAACACGGGATTCTTTCTGTACGAAAAGTCGAACCGCCTCAAAAGAGTAATTCCCAGGGCTACGCTAATGATGGCCAGCGGAACAAACCAAAGTGGCAGGACGGCGACCAGTTCGTTCCAACGATATGCTCCCATTGGCCCGTGACTTTTCAGCAAGAATCTTCCAAGAGAAGATATATAAATGATGGATAGCAAAGATCCAACCAGCCCGAGAATAGAAAATAATCCACCCAGAACAAAATATATCTTAGGCCTAATCTTAATGGCACCGCTTTCCACTTTTTCCATAACCTCATTTTTTATTGTTTTTTGCATATTTGCTTCATTAATTTTTTTGCCCTACTGATTCTGATAGCTACTGTTCCTTCTGGGATTCTCAAGATGTCGCTGATCTCCCGGTAAGTTTTCTCTTCTAGATAATATAATGCTAATGGTTCCGAATACTTCAACTTGAGGTTGTCAAGACAGTCAGACACCATTTTGATTTTTTCTTTGTACATCATTTCCTCTTCCAGATCTTGTCCGCTTGGCCAATCAAAGTCCGGCAACATCGGTAGAAATCTCCAACGATTTCTCATGGAATTCATAGACATATTGTGAACAATCCGGTAGATCCAGCTAGAAAACTTTTTGTCCCTCCTAAATCCGTTTAGATTTTTATAAGCACTGATAAAGCTGTCTTGTACGACGTCCTGAGCTTCATCTGTATCGTGAACCAAGTAAGTTGCATATCTCAAAAGTTTTTCCTGGTACCTATCCACGATTGAAGCAAAAAGGGTCTTGTTACCCAAGACAACTTCCCCAACTATTTGTTCGTCAGATAACTTCATATGTTCCACATTAATAATACAATCAACTCCCCCAACTTCTTTCAAAAACGCCAAATCCCGGTCTCCCGGGATTTAGTCGTCATGCTCTGGTAGCTTTACCTATTTCTGCCCATACCTCTTCCTTGTCCGGATCCTCTCTGTAGGTTCAACCCGAGGTTGGTTCTAATCGCGTTTGACTCATCAAGCCTTCCGGCTTCTGCCAGCTGGTGAGCTTTGGCAAACTCGGCAAAGTTGTCTTTGTTCACTATCTCAGAAACTCTACCACGCCCACCTATTTGAGTCTTCCAGGCCTCGTAGTTGTTAGTCTCAAAAGCCTTTTCCATGGCTTCGTGTCTCTCAGCACTGTAGTTAGGCCCTTGGATGGCAGGGTTGCCTCTATAGGCCAGAGCTCTACTTGCGTAGACTCCTCCGGCGAGTAATGTTAATACCAGTGAACTTCCAATTATTATGTTTTTATTCATTTTGTTCACCTCCTTTCATTGTTAATACACATTCCTTCTATGTTTTCTTTCGCATTTGCTATATTTAGTCCATGTCCAACAAAGAAAACGATCGTAACTTGGAAATTAAGACCCCCGAGGGATACTTGCCTGTCGTCAAACCAGAAGTTTTTGAAACGAAACAAGGACTCGTCTATCTCCAGTCTCCCGGTATTGCTGTTATATCGGTACCTTCTGTAGACCTCCGTGGAATTCAAGGTTTCCTTGATGGCTTCCCAGAAGAGTTGGGCTTCAGTGATTTTTTGAAAGATCCGACACCTCTGCCTTCTGCCGAAACATTATGTAAGTTTGCCGGTCAGCTTTGTTACGAAAGTTTCGGTCCCAATCGCACGGTCAACGAATATGCCGTTAAATATTTTGAAAACATTATGGAGTCCGGTCACGGATCCGTTCTCGAACACGCCAACGTCACCATGCTCTGGTGGGGAATCTCTCGCAGTCTGACTCACGAACTGGTCCGCCATCGCGCCGGTTTTGGTTTCTCGCAAGTTTCTCAAAGATATGTCGGTGGCAAAACCTTAAGATTTGTTGAAAGACCGGAATACGCAGGTGACCCTTATCTTCATAAATTATTTGAAGATAGGATAGACAGGGCTCAGCAAGAATATGAAGCCATGACGGACTATTTGGTTGCCAAACAAAAAGAAGGTGCTGAAATTCTCGGTGCCGAACACAAAACCGATCTCCGAAAAAAAGTTCGTCAAGCAGCCAGGTCATTGCTACCAAATGAAACTGAAGCCCCAGTTGTGGTCACCGCCAACATTCGAGCTTGGCGCCATTTTCTGAACATGCGAGGCAGTGAACATGCCGAAACGGAAATTAGACGTGCCGCCTTTGAAAGTTATCGTTGTCTCTCTCGGATAGCACCACTCCTCTTTGGAGACTTTAAAGTCGTTCATCTTCACGATGGCACTCACGGGCTTTCCACACCATTTCCAAAAGTTTAAGATCTATTTCCAAATGATGGAGATACCGCAAAAGGTATTTCTTCCCAGTCCTTGACTTTTCTGACTTTGAGATTTTTTCCCCAGACGGCATCCAGTATCTTGGTATCTACCCCCTTGCTCTTGGCCATCGCTCTCAGTGCCAGCAGATCTTTGGGGAAGCATTTACCTCCAAAGCCTCTCAAGGTCGTAATGTCCAGATGCCCGTCCAGAATCCTTTTATCCGCCACCACCATTTTCTTCACCTCTTCATATTTAATTCCCAGCTTTTCGCAGATCTCGCACATTTCATTGGCAAATATTACTTTTGTGGCTAAGAAACAATTGGCCATGTACTTCACCATCTCAGCCGAAGTTGGGTCGGTTTGGAAAATTGGCGCCAGTGGCAGTACCGCCTGATACATCGCCGAGACTCTCCTTGAGACTTGATCGTTGGTCGCTCCTATGACCAATCTGTCGGTATTTACAAAATCTTGCAAGAACGAGGCCTCCCTCAAAAACTCAGGGTTAAAACAAAACAGGTTCTTGGGATATTTATTGATGTAGCCCATTGTCGTACCCGGCACCACCGTCGATTTGATCAGAATTATTTTGTCTGTCCCCTTCGTCAATTTGGCCAGATCGTGAATACTTTCGTCCATGATTGAAAGATCGATACCCGACTCATCTTCTCTGATGGGTGTCGGTAAACACACGAAAATATAGTCGGAATTCCCAGCCACTTCGGGTAAAGATTCGAAGTCCTTATATTTATCGTAAATATGTACTTCGTGATTGGAAAAACCGTACTCCACTGCCTGTCCCACAAAGCCATATCCAATAATCCCTATCCGGAAACTTCTTTTGGTTTTGGTATTGGCACTTTGGGTCACCGGCATAATTCCTCGCGCCCCGGAATTTTGCTGTAATCTCCCTTTATCAATCAGAGACTTAATATATTGATGAATGGTGGGCACACTTCTTTTGAACTTTTTGGCTATCTCTTCCAGCGTTGGAGAGAACTGATTATTCCGATAATATTCTTCTATGAAATCTAAAATCTGCTTTTGTTTTGGGGTTATACCTAACATATTACTAATAATTTACTAATAAAATCATCATAAACATAAATGCCTTTACTGTCAAATGAAGGTTAGGGTCTTTTTACTACTTAAACGGGCCTCGTAATTTCTCCGGCATTATCTGTGCTATTTTGGACATCGCTTCTATCGCCGCCAAGTTTGATTCAAAAGTCGAAATTAAAAATGGCTGCCCGACCCTCACCTCAATTTCCTTGTCATCTTCTTCCCAAATTGCCACCGGCACCGTCGATATTCCAACCTTGGTAGCCAAAACCGCTAACTTCCCCGACCCGTCATGATAGGTATCCACTCGCGATATCACCCCTTCATCTTCCACGTGTCCTTCGGGCGAAATGACTACAATACTATTTTCTTTGAAGGCTCTCATGATTTTTCTAACCGCGACCGTTCTTCCGGACACAAAATCTTTTCGGTCTTCCGTATTGGGAACCGAGATAATATTATTCGAATACATTTGATGAAATCTTTTTAGTAGAGAGACAGATCCGGGCACCGCTCTTTTGCCTACATAGTTTTCTGTCGTCATCGGAATCTCCGATCCCATGGCAAGCTTCATTTGTTGCCCGCTATTTTCATTTATGCCTACTATTAGTTTCAGCATCGCCGGCAGTAAGGTGTCCATATTCGGATGGTTGAAGACGATCAAACACCCCACATTTCTTGGCATATTTTCTAAACCCATGAGATTCACTTGATTCTCCGACTCCAGTTCTCTCAGTAGCCTTTTGGCATCGGATACGATATCTCTTCCTGTTTCTCCTCTTAGCATTCCGTCAATTAGTTCCTTAATCAGCCCGGCTCTATAAAAAGAACCTACGATTTCCGGCAATTTCCCCAGCTCGGGCGCAAGTGGCATTTGTAGCCTTAATGATACCAAAAAGCCGGGTGCTCATGACACCCGGAATAATTAATTTACGGAAAGACCACTTCTCGTCTCGCCGTCTCCAGCGCGACTTTGGCTTTTTCGACACCCTCTATCAACCTTTCCGGCAGACCGCCGGGGAAGAGAATATTCACCATACCCGGATGGATCCATTTCAGGTGATGTGTATCCAGCCACCGTCCGGCTCGAGGCACCGCCACCGGCTCGGTCCCCCAGATCGAGTACCCCATTCTTTCCAGAGCCTTTCTGGAAGCTTCGTTCTCGACTCTCACCGAACTGCGTAGGGTAAAGCAGTTCAAATAGTCGGCCGCAAACATAGTTCTTCCCAGATGAGCGGCAGAGGCCACCCCTTTACCCCACCAGGTTGGATCCCAGACAATAATGCCGGAAGAACACGAATTGTTTCTTCCTGACAAATCATGCAGGGCCGTTACTCCCACCACCACCTCGGATCCGTCAGGCTGGATTCCCCAGACGCAACTATCCGGATCTTTGCGATTCTTTTCATACCACTCAACCTCATTTTCGAGGGTCTGGGCGAAAAGCCCCTTGGTGTACATATGGATCTTCATCGAAGAAAAATGTTTGACGAGCTCAGGCAGATCGTCTTTACATAGGGCACGCAGTGTCACACCTTGGCCTTTGTGAGAAACCTTCATCGTTATACCGTACATAGCTACCTCCTGACAATTTAATGTTCCGGCCAAGCTCACTACTCATGAGATAGTTAGTTTGGCCGGCTAAAACTCCAAGAGGGGGTGAAAAACCGAAAAAGCCTCCGCTTGGAGGCTTAAACAGCAAACTAAATCTGCTCTTATGCCCCCGTTTGGGTATCAAAATCGACACCCATTTCATGGGTGGTCGGTTTTGAGGCAATGAGGCACAAATTTCTAAACATAAAGAAATTATACCATACTATAAGTCAAAATCCATCTTGGGGTAGAATAATCTCATGGAAGTCCGCCTGGAAAAATCATGGAAAAACCTACTTAAAGATGAGTTTGAAAAACCGTATTTCAAAGATTTATCCTCATTTGTCCGCCACGAGTACCAATCCGGCACTGTCTATCCACCCCCCAAGTATATTTTTAACGCCCTTGATAGTCTGCCGGTAGACCGGGTGAAGGTCGTGATTCTCGGCCAAGATCCCTATCACGGACAGGGACAGGCTCACGGCCTCTCCTTTTCGGTTCCGGAGGGTATTGCTCCACCCCCATCTCTTAAAAACATATACAAAGAAATTGAAACCGATCTCGGGCACCCGCGTCATGCTTCCGGCAATCTCGACCGCTGGGTCAAACAGGGAGTACTCCTTCTCAACGCCACTCTTACCGTTCGGGCCAATCAGGCAGGGTCTCACCAGAACAAAGGCTGGGAAACTCTAACCGACGCTATCATTCGTGAGCTAGCTAACAAAAAAGACAATCTGGTCTTCATTCTCTGGGGAAACTATGCCCAAAAAAAAGGCTCTATTATTGATGCAGACAAACACTTGGTTCTCAAATCCCCCCACCCTTCTCCGTTTTCTGCACACTCCGGTTTTTTTGGTAGCCGCCCATTTTCCCAAGCCAACCATTATCTGGTTGAGCAGGGCCAAACGCCAATTGACTGGTGACCTCGGTTATTTGTAGTAGCCCTTCACTTGGAACAGTAAGTAAAGAGAGAGTAGGGATCCGATAATCAACCCGAACAACTGCATGGTAATGAGTGAGTAGATGGCATTTAGAAGCACTGAGTAAAAAACGTAGTTCCAGCCAACCATCGACCTCTTGAAAAGTCCCGGTATGGCCAGAATCATCAGCACTAGTCCGGCAATGAGAAAAAGCGAGGCGATAGAGAAACCATATCCCGTTCCCGCGGCAACATAGCCTCCGTAAGGAGTTCCATACATCATCGCATTGAATCCGAACAAAGCAAAAATCGCCGGTAATGTAAAAATGGCTCCAATCACCTCCAACCAAGGTGCGACACTGACAATAATATCCTTAACATTCTTGGGCAGTGCCGGAGCTTTCTTTACAAGATACAAATCCAACTTCTCAATCAATCCCTCCATATTCTTTAGATAATTATTAACTAACTTCATTCTATCAGCTCAACTTGATATCTTCTGAAAGATTTAAAGCGTTAAAATTACCGAAATGGAAAATATTCACCGGAGGGGACATGAGAGATTTACCTTTTCCGGACAAGGAACTGTTTATTCTTTTACGGTCATCTACGAGGCTCCAGCTGGCTTTGAACAGTTTGTCCCTTACGCTCTTGCCTTGATAAAGCTTGAGGAGGGTCCCCTGGTCACTGCACAGATTACCGACACCGATCTCGATAAAATCTATATTGGCATGCCTGTAGAAATGGTTACTCGACTCTTGAGCGAAGACGGTGATCGTGGACTAAGGCACTACGGTTATAAATTCCGTTCACCGGTCATCTAACAAATCTGACAACAGACGTGGTAAATCATACAGTCTGGTGATAACATCAAGGAATGTCAAAGATAAAAAGCCTGCACGGTAAGTGTAGCAATCATTGCAAAGACGGTTTTACCCTGTTTGTTAACGATAAGGAATGTGCTTGTATTGTCAAAGACTTTCCTTTTCTGAAAATCGTCAATACAGACTCCGAGATAGTTGGTAAGAAAAAGAAAACCTTCCACGTCATCAAGTGCAATCGGTTAGACACTGACGGTCACTGTTCTGAGATACCTCAAAACGCCCCAGCCTGGTGCAAAATAAAGGACTAAAGCCACTTGAAATAACTCCCCGGAAAACTAACTAACTCTCCCCCAAAACGTCTCTTGAATTCTGTGAAACCCAACCATCTTTTTTGAGGCCAACGTTCATCAAATACTCCTTCCAAATCAAAGAACTTGATTCCTCTTGACTTCGCTCTCAATATCTCGTCCCACACCAATTTATAATGTGCTCCGGACTTGCGGCCCTCATCGCTTGTCCACGTCTGATAATAGTTCGCACAGTCGGCACTGTAAATAATCAATAAGCCTGAGTGATAAGTTTTATCCGTTCTGCTTACCACCAATCTGGCTTTTCCCTTGAACCTTTTGACCAAACTCCCGAGCTCCTTTTTTTTCATGGTCCAGACCTTGCTGTTTTTTTTCCATAACTCAAAAAACTTTTTTTGGTCACATTCCTCAACCAGAGTACCCCTATTCTTCTTAACGTGTCTTTTGGCATTTTCGGACAAATTATTCCAAAGCACTTTTTCGCTTTTAGTCAAATCCAGAATGAAAGTATTTGTTGCCAGATATGGAAATCTACTCAGCTTATACCCCGCCATCTTGAACCCCAGCTCATCTTGCACTCTAATCGGTTCGATAATTGAAGAGACTGTTTTTAGCTTTCTTTTAATTTTTCTTAATTCTGTCCAGTTTGGATCGTAAGAGGATCGTTGCAACTTCATCAAGGTGAAACCAAAGAGTCCCAATGGAACAATAAAGGCATTCATCTTGTGTCTCTTGTCTTCAGATGGAATTGAGACAACCTTCCACCCTTTATCCCTTAGATAGCCGGCCCACCCCTCTGTTTGTCGGATGTCTTCCATTACTTTCTCAATTTCGCCAGTAATTTTAAAGCTGACCATCTGAGTCTGTCCGCCAGCATATAGATACCGTAAAGTGTTTTGTTTACCACCAGGTCATATGTACCCACAAACTCGGTTAGCTCACCGCCGTACCCCTGTTTGAACCGGTGAAAACCATACCATGGATCATTTTTGTCTGGTTCCGGTCCCATACTTCCCCACAGGTCAAACATTTGGCACCCGTGTTTCTTCCCCAGTTTGATAGCTTCCCACATCATTAGGTTACTTGCCATGACCTCTCTGTTCTCATTACTCGAAGCGCCGTACGGATAATACAACACCCCGTTAAGTTCAAACAGCGCCCAAGTAGTCAGGGTTTTTCCTTCATAAATTGCTTTCAGTAAATGTCCTCCACCCTTAACAATCATGGTCTGCCACATTTTCCGGTGATAATTTTTACCGTGGGCAAAAAACTTCTGTCTTCGTGTTGTTTCTTCGGTCAGTTTCCAGTATTCCTCAAATGCCGGCTCGGAGTTGTCTTCTACTATCTTTACCCCCTTTTTCTCTGCCAGACGGACGTTGTATCTCGTCTTTTGATTCATTTTTTTAAGAATCTCCTCCTCGCTTTTGGAGATATCTAGCTGAAAAGTATATCTGGTGAACAAAGCCTTGCCGGGTTTGAAATCATAAATTCCCGCCAACTCTTTTACCTGTATTCGACTGGACTCCAAATCTCTTTCGTTGGGCTCAAACTTCACCACGATTGCTCCCTTTTGGCTCGCTTCTTTCATAATCGTTTTCATCGCTTCTGCGTCAGGGATAGCCGATTTTGGACAGTACCCAATATAACTCATTATTTTGGGAATTTTGTGCCAAGTAATCTGATAGACTTCTTGGGCTCTTTTATCGTGTTCCTGAATTAATCTCAAAACTTCTACTCCGGTTTGTTTACGGAACTCTCCCCAAGCCCAGGACTGCAGGGGGTGTCTCGCCAATTTGTCAAAAATTACCTTGTCTTTTTCCGTTGCTTCTCTAATCACCCCTCTATTCTACCTTCTAAAAGGTTCAAAGCGAATACCGTGGTGCAGAAGTCTTGCAAGTAACCGCCTCGAACCGAAAGTTGAGCTACTACCAATTATCAATATCCGCAAAATCGTCTTTGACCGCTTCTTCCACTTCCCAATCTTGAACGATGATTCTTTTCTTCTCCCCAAATTCGTCCACTCCGTCATTGCGAGGAGTATTCGACGTGGCAATCTCACTCCACGTGTTATTTCGGCTCTTGCTGCGGGCTGTTCGATCTTGAACTTTTTCTAGATATTCCTCCGGTATCTCCGCCAAAAATCTTGAAGGAATGGAAGTGTGTCTGCCACCATAAACCAACCTGGATCTGGCAAATGACAGGGTGAGATTTTCTTTCGCCCTTGTCATGGCTACATACATCAGCCTTCTTTCCTCTTCCACTTCTTCCTTGCCTCCTTCAAAGATCGATCGGGAATGAGGGAACAGACCTTCTTCCAAGCCCACCACAAATACTTGGGGAAACTCAAGTCCCTTTGCGGCGTGGACCGTCATCAAGGTGATTTTGGCATTCGATTTTTTTTGCTTGATCTCTGCTTCGGACAAGGCCGCGCTTTCCAGAAATTGAGATACTGTCTCAAATTCACTGGCTACCGCCAGTAGTTCGTTAATATTCTCAATCCGCGCGGCATCTTCCTCGTCTCTTTCATCAAATTTATCCAAATAGTTTGTCACATTCATTATGTCTTCCAGCAACTGCCCGGGTTTCGCCTCCATTTTCTTCTCCGTGAGTTTCAAAAGCCATTCATCAAACATCGCCGCCTTTCTTTTGCCAATCTTTTCAATTCTTGTTCGGCTAATCTCCTCTTTAGGATTGTTCAGCAGACGTAAATAAGCAATCAGATCTTTTACCTCTGCTCGGTTATAGAAACGAAGTCCACCAATTAGTTTGTAAGGGATATCCCTTCTCAACAACTCATCCTCAAAAGTTCGGGATTGAGCATTCGTCCGATAAAGAATAGCCACTTCTTCATCACGGTCTGAAATTTTTTTGGCGCTACTTATCACATATCTTGCCTCTTCTCGTTCATCCGAAGCTTCAAACAGATAGACCCTCTTCCCCATTTCCCGTTCGGCAGACAGCCTAAGAGTCGGATGACTTACGTTGTTGCATACTACACTGTAAGCAGCGTCCAGAATATACTGTGTGCTGCGGTAGTTTTTGGGTAGTCCTACGGTCACCAGTTCGGGGTAATTCTCCTCAAACAGCCTCAGATTCCGGTAATCCGCTCCTCTGAAAGCATATATCGCCTGAGAGGCATCCCCGACAGCCATAATATTTTTCTTCTCACCTGCCAAAAGTTTTGTTAGCTCAAACTGAGCCTTGTTTGTGTCCTGGTACTCATCTACCAATATCCATTCCAGTTTTTTATTCACTTCGTTTCTTATCCTGTCAATTTTGAGTAATTCCACCGCCTTAACCAACAGATCATCAAAATCTACCGCGTTATTTCTGGTAAGTTTTTCCTGATAAGCTTTCCACACCTTAATTAATTGTCGGTAAAAATAGTCTTTGGCGTTTTCCTCTGCCCTTTTTTCCGACATCAAGTCATTCTTCATCTTGCTGATGAGCGCCAAAAACATACCTGGCTTGTTTTGTTTGGGATCAATGGATAGAGCCTTTAATACTTCTTTCATGGCCGACTCGGAATCATCACTATCAAAAATCACAAAATTCGGGTTTACTCCTACGCTCAACCCGAAAATTCTTAACAGTTTGGCACACAAAGTATGAAACGTCCCCGAGAATCCCAACTCAATTTTCCCCGCCCCCATTTTCTTGATTCTTTCCTTCATCTCCCCGGCCGCTTTGTTTGTAAAGGTCAGCAAGGCAATTTTGTCTGGCCCTATGCCCATTTTTTTTATCAACCACGCTGCGCGGTGGGTGAGCACCCTCGTCTTTCCCGAACCGGCACCAGCCATAACCAGAATCGGCCCCTCCTTGTGAGTTACCGCCATCAGCTGTTCTTTATTTAATCCATTTTCTTCCACTCAAATATTGTATTTCATTCTAAATCACTCCACATCTTGAGTTTTTGAGTTCTTGAGTTTTTTTGCATATATAATCAACATAGTGAAATACGTCATTGGCAACTGGAAAAGCAACCAAAACATCACCGAATCACTAATATGGCTCGACGGCATCTCCGCTTTGCGTCCCAAGTTCTCTCCCGACATCACAGTCATCCTCTGCCTTCCTTTTACCGATATCGCCGCCTTCAACCAACGTTTGGCAGATATCGGCCTTCCGATCATCACCGGTTCCCAGAACGTCTCACATCTCCCGCCGGGCAAACACACCGGAGAGATAACCGCCAACATGCTTGGTGAACTGGTTAGCTACTGTATCGTGGGTCATTCCGAGCGGCGTCACGACTTTAAAGAAACCTCTGAGGTAGTCGCCCAAAAGACCCGCTTGCTTCTAGAAAACTCTATCATCCCTATCGTTTGTCTTGACCTTCCATACTTGGACGAACAGATTAAGGCCCTGTTCAGTCTCGATGTCGACGTTTCCCGTTGTTTTTTCGTCTACGAACCCATCGCCGCCATTGGAACTGGAAAACCTGTCGATCCTGTAGACGCCAACCACATAGCCGGCCAAATCGCTTTCCTGACAGATAATACAGCCCCCATTCTTTATGGAGGTTCTGTTTCCCAAGACAACGTCGACTCTTTTGTCAGCCAAAGTAAAATCGATGGAGTTCTGGTGGGCACCGACAGTCTGGAGCCGACCCTCTTCGCCGGCATTATCAGCAGCCTTTCTTAAGTCAACATGAAACTTCGCCACGTGCGTCCAGTTCGTCTTGTCATCAAGCTATTTTCCCAAATTCGAGCCCACCTCTGGTTATTTATTCTTTCTTTTATTCTTGTCTCATTTTCAGTCCTTTCCCTAATTGGCTACCGCTTTCTTTTGAGACACAATGTTAATCCGCAGGATCTTCTTAGTTTTTTTGGCACACCCGTTGAAAACATGGACAGTACCAATGGAATAACAAACTTTTTGATTTTAGGGATAAGGGGGGAGGGCGGTGACTCTCCCGATTTAACTGACACCATCATGGTTATCTCTTACAATCACGGCAATAAAACTCCCACCATTGTCAGCGTACCGCGCGATCTCTGGGTCCCATCGCTAAAGGCCAAGATAAATACCGCCTTTTTCTACGGAGAAGAGGCAAGTCCCGGAGCCGGTATAAATATGGCACAAGCAGCCATCTTGGAAGATTTGGGCATGCCAATAAACTATACGGCTGTTATTAACTTTTCTCTTTTTCAACAGGCAGTTGATCTGGTCGGAGGTGTCGACGTAGACGTCAGCCCCGGTTTTACCGATACGGAATTTCCCATACCTGGCCGAGAAAAGGCTCTTCCCGTATCCTCCCGTTACGAAACAATTATTTTCAATCAAGGCATCAACCATTTTAACGGCACCACTGCTCTCAAATTTGTCCGATCACGTCACGCTGAGGGTGACGAGGGAACTGATTTTTCCCGTTCCCGGCGCCAGCAGCAAGTGATTTCCTCACTTCGCCAGAAGATCCTCACCCCCTCCTTTCTTCTTGATCAGCAGAGAGTCGACAGTCTTTTTGATATCGTCAATGTCAATCTTATAACCAATATTCCTTCAAAACTCTACCCAACCCTTGCCAAACTAGCTCTCGATACCAAAGATAGTCCTGTGGGATCGATTACTCTAGCCACTACCCCGGATGAAAATGGTGTCACCATTCTGTATAACCCTCCGACCTTCAAGTATGGCGGAGAGTGGGTTCTCGTTCCCAAAGATAACAACTGGAACGCTCTTAAACAATATATCAAAAACCACCTCACCCCTACTCAATAACCACGTTCGTCCTCTTAGGGCGTCACTTTTAATAAATAAGTATCTCCACTCTTAAAAACCTTTTTACCCAAAGAAAGCAGAATCTCTTCGTTTACTTTGTACATCCCCCGCTCATCATCACCTACCACAATCCACCCGACATTATATTTTTTGAGCAATATCCTGACCTTGCGAATGTCCGGCTCTTCGTAAATACTCCTGACATCGGCCTCTCTTAGTGACACCGTTTCGTATCCGCCTCTCCAAAGCCACTCGTGTACTCTCCAACCCTGAATTGTTGGTACACCGGAAAATACTGAGATGGCATTGAAAAATGTATAACTATCCCCAACCGCCTCGACCATATTTCTATTATCCTGATTGCTCCTCAAATAACTAATTACGGCATATCTGTCTGGCATTGACGTTTTCAACCATTTCTCGCCATCTAGCCCTGAATAAGTTTTAAAGTTTCCGTAGAAGTTTGGGAAAGCCACCGTTGGAAAAACCATAGTTCCGACAAAAATTGCCCCAGCTATTAATATCGAAGGCCACCTCCACCACCAGGCCAGTTTGTTTTCCGGATCAAAGAGTTTCCCCAACACGCCTCCTGTCAACAATCCAATCATGATGGATGCTTGATAGGTCAGCTTAAACATCGTATTCGCTCTGGCGTGATCCGGATAGATATCTTTTGCATAGACAAGCTCAGGGATAATAATTAATAGGACAACACATACGGCCAGACTCCATATGGGCAGTCTCAGGCGACCTCTCTTTTCTGAGAGCACGGCAATCAGACTTATTATCAGTCCCCCGGACCACAGTACCGCCAATTGCCACAATGGAGATCTTTCTTGAACCATCTTGATTCCGTTAGAGATGGATTGAAAACTCAGAAACCAGGGAAGTGAGGTTAGTACCATGAATAGAAGCATCACTCCGGCTGCCTTAATTAGTCTAATTAGGTTTGTCGGCTCGCCCAACACCATCATTAGCCCCATGATTATCATTAACAATCCATAGACCGCCACATCCCAAGTATTTGTCATCATCATTACCCCAAACAAGACTCCCATCATTATCTCGTCAAGCAGCCTCTTGGAACTCAGCCAGTGAAGAACAATTAAGATAAAGGCCAGGACAATCGGTAAATCAATGAGGTGACCATGTAGATCGGCCACCACAAAGCTATACCCCGGGAACTCATGGATCGTGTTGTGAATAAATCTGGTGGCATCGGCATACCAGTAGTCGGACAAACCTCTATGACTAAGTAAATACCAGACAACGTGAGTATTCCCCGCCATTACAGTGGCAAAAGCACCAACCAACCCTCCAATCATTCCCGTGGCATGTTTCTTGGCACCGCTCAGAATAAATGAGACGGAAAAAGCGAGAGACAGTGACAGCCCGGCAATAAAGGCCAGAACTAAGTTGTATCCCACAGTCGGGGAAGTTCCAAAGTATCTGATCACCACGCTACCCCAATAGTGTCCAAAGGAATAATAGTTGATTGTTTTCCCGGCCTGCCACATGTCGGCTGCCGGAAGTGTCGGCGACAATAGATATTGGTTTACAAACCCAAAATCCATGAATTTTTCCAAACTATCTATCTGCGGTAAAAAGCTCCTAACTATTGCTATACCAAATAGTCCCACAATGAATAGATATTCTTCAACGACAACAACCTTTAGTGTCTCTCTGGAGACCATCAAGCTACGAAGACCCCCGCCTTTGATCATTAACCAAATATTCACACCCACCAAACCAAGAGTCGTCATCCAGAGACCCGTGTTGGTATTTACCGGCAGACCCAAATTTGCCGTTTCCCAAATAACAAGTGCCGCCATCAGGGTAGTTATTAAACGAGACAGGGGGTAACCAACATCGGGCAGTCTACCAAATAATTTTTTGGTCAAAGGCAAACTAATCAGCTGCAGTAAAAGACTAACCAGATAAACTCTCAAAATGGTTTGTACATCAGAAACTGGCATTAATTATCTTAAATCAGAAACCACTAATTCCGCTATATCGTTACCAAGCTTCACCGCATAATTTGTTCCGCGATCAAAAGGATACACCATACTCATGTTTGCTAAATAGACCCCCGAACCCAATCTGGAATTGGGGATCATCCGGGAGTAGTTCACCGGAAACACCGGCTGGGCAAACGGCTCTCTAAACAGAAACGACTTCTTGATCAACCTTTTGTTGAAATGTGTATTAATTTTTTTAATAAATGGAGAATAGATTTTCAAGAGCTGTTCCTCGTTCATTTTGAGCTGTTTGTGTCCTTCCGGTAAATAATTCCCTAAATACACAAGCCTTTTCCCTCCATAGTGTTTTTTGTCTATCATGTTAGTGTGTTCCACCATGACTAAAAAAGGAAAGTCCTTCTCCAAAATATTCAGCCAGTATCCATTAATTAACTTTCTGGATGTTTCCAAAATCAGTGTTTGCCCCCACAGATAGTCTATCTCTGGAATCGTGAGGCCTCTCACCATTTTTGCTGCTATTGGTGCCGGCGTGGTAACCACCACTGAGTCAAATCTCTCACCATCTACCAATACTCCATCGCCATCTATTTCAATCCTTTCCACCATTACCCCTGTTCTAATTTCGCCTCCATGCCTTTTGATATACTCCTCAGTCTTTCTTATCAACCCCTCAAATCCTCCCTCAAAGTACCCCAGATTCTTGGTTCTCTTGGCTACACGGCTCCAAAACCAAGCTAGGTTAACTTCGTTTACATGTGGTCCGAACTTCGCCTTCAATAGTTTCTCCCAAACAACTTTGTAGCCCTCTCTCCCGAGCAGTTTGGGTAGAACCTCCACAGCGTGATATTTTTCCAGAAACATCCCATTGGGCAATAGCTTAAGAAGCATCAGCCCCATCCCCATGTGTAATCTTGCCCAAAGGCTAATACCGGAAAACTTCAAAAGAGAAATAGGGGAGTCGAGTGGTGTTTCCTTGCCATGGTAATAGCTATTTGTTTGCGGATGCAGAATTAACGTCTTCGCTCCGACTTTCTTTGCGAGCTCTAAAACATCCTTATCATTCGTAAAAACATGATGATAAAAATTCTCCAGGTTCCACCTCCACTCATCTTCACGAAATCCCCGTGCCAAACCTCCACACTCCTTTTTTGACTCAAATATCACCGGAGTTATACCCATGTCCACCAGACGAACGGCACAACTCAAACCGGTAAACCCTCCCCCAATAACTGCTACGCGCATGTGTCTATAGCGCCAGAAGTATTCCGATAACTGCGAGCAGGAGGCCACCACCAAAAGCTGCCACACCAGGGAAGTCTAGAATGCCTGCATCCGGAAGAACTGTCGGTTGTGCTGCGGCTACATAAACCGTGGGTGCCACAGTAATAGGTGTTTCTACAAACTCGGTCGGTTGCGCTGCTGCAGGTTGTGTAGCCGTTGCTCTTGCAGTAGGGCGCGCCGTTGGAGCTGCTGTTACTTGTGGGCAGACACAGTTGTCGGCATCCAAACAAGCTTCTTTCCTACACTTACTGGTAACCGAATCACAGGATAGTCCTGTCGTACACTCAGAGTCTGCGGTACAAGTGTGATTACATCCAACTACCGTACTCACTATCAAATCATTGGATGCTTCAAATGTGGTTCCTCCAGCCCCCACCACGGCGACATTCTTAACACTAAAGCCGTTTGTAGCCCCATCGCTGACTTTAACTCTAAATCCGAAGGTAGCAGTTTGACCGGCTTTTATAGTCAATCCTTTACAAGACATCAAACTATTGGCTGGAGTATAGGAACAACCAGCGCTCGCATCCATCAGCGTTAACAGGTCTTGGTGCTCACCATCAAGGGTGTCCGCAATAGTTACACCCGTTGCGTCCACTGCTCCGGTATTCGTAATTGCGATCGCGTAAACGAAGATCTGATTCTTGGAAACGGCATCAATTTCTGTGGTATAGGTATACCGTCCGGCCGAGTTACCAGAGTCATTCTGATATGCTTTCTTGGTAACGGATATAGCATCTGCACAGACACTCGTGGCCGCACAAGACTTGGTTGTTGCTACTCCACATGAGTTAGTGCAGGTAGAAATAGTCGAAGCTGCTTTTCCACACTCCGTCGAACAGTCTGGGCTACAAGTGATAGTCGCAGTAGCTACACAAACAGAGGTCGTTGTTACGGTACAAGCTGTTGATCCTGAATAACAAACCGATATTCCGTCTGTTTTTTTACATCTTCCATCCTCCGTATCACACTTCAGTCCGGTACCGCAATTGATATCTGATGTACAGGTAGCACACTCAACTCCAGGGGTCGTTGTCGGGCATTTAGTCATATCTTTGGTCCATTTCCCCCCGGCAGAAGGACAGCAAAAATCTGTTCCGCCACACGCAGCTACTCTGCCTGCATAAGTACAAATACTATCCTCCGAGCTTCCATCTGCTTCAGGAGGAGTGCAGTTCCGAAGCACTCCGTCGCTTCCGGGACACTCTTCTTTACATCCAGCCGCACGAGGAATACTACCAGGGGCTGTCGGCACAATCCCTTGTCCGGTACTAAGTCTATAAGAGATATAGACAGCTCCAACCACTACCAATGCCATAAGTATCATTGCGATTATGGCCAGTATATTTTTCTTTTTATTCATTATCTTTATGGCTTGGTGCTAACTAATCCTTCAAACTTTATAGTGCCCGATTGAGTCACAGTGTAGTCATAATAAGGTTTCTTGTTCTCTGTATCCAGATATCCGGTACTAGCGTACTCCACTGGAGCTGCAGTCCCTACAGTTACTTTGAATTTGGCTTTCAGGTTTGCCATACTCGCGGTAATCACCAGTCTAATCTTGTCATTGATCTTTAGTGAACTCTTTTGGGTTTGTGTCATCGGTGTTGTGCTAAAAGTACCGTCTGCGTTCTGCGCATACAACTGTATCTCCATACAGGCACCTGCCGTCCCACCCCCAGTTCCCGGAGGTGTCGGTGTTGTTGTCGTTGTCGGGCAGCTCTTCACACAACAGTTAGCTACGCTTCTGGGTCTTAGTCCAGCTTCGCACTTCCCATTACTCACCATTTTAGAAATCCTACAGATCGCCAGCCTGCCGCCACACCTTATCTCTCCCCCTCCACCCGTCCCCCCTGTTCCTCCACCGCCTACACCACCACCTCCACTCCCAGTCCCTCCCCCTCCTCCGGTAGAACCGCCTCCACTGCCAATAGGATAATATTCACAGTCACCCGCGACATAATATCCGTGCAGTGGGGGAAGATCACAGAATTCGGTATCTGAACCTTGGTCAATACAGTCAGGTGTGGTACACTCACATCCTGCCGCGTCAGGGTTCTGAATACAACCTCCAGTAGGGGTCGGTACTTCGACGGGCGGAATACCTCCTCCTGTATACGGAGTCGGTGTTGCCGTCGCTGTCGGAGGCTTTGGTGTTGCCGTCGGTGTCTTTGTTACGGTCGGTGATGCGGTTGGAGTACCTGGTGTTGCTGTCGGTGGACTTGGTGCTCTTGTCGCCACTACAGTTGGCGTCCTGGTAGGCGTTGGGGTTCCACACGTTTTGCCTGTGTTTTCCCAAGTTTCACTACGACATATCTGCTCTTGACCATCTTTGCACCTGGTATGGCCTTCGTCGCTGCAGTAATTGGCCGCCATCGGCTCACTTTCCGGCGCCGTCGGGGCTATTGCCTGTCGGCTACTAACTCTACTAGAAACTACATAAGCTCCTACTGCTGCACCAACTACCAAAAACAACGCAATCACGCCCATTAATACTTGAGGTATTTTGCTTTTTGGTTTTTGATCCGGCCATTGCGCTTCCGGTTGAATTTCTTGTGAAGCCGAAGGAATCGAAGTGGTTGTCGTTGTAGTAGTTGCCTGCGGAGCCACCGTATCCGGAGTAGCAGTTGGCATTACTGTAGATGTCATTGTTTCGGAAGGAGTGGTGGTAGTAGTAGTTACCGGAGAAACAATGTCCTGAGAAGGACTCGGCATTACTGTCGAAGTCATTGTTTCTGATGGTGTTGTCGTGGTCGTTGTAGTTACCGGAGCGTCTAAACTTGGCTCGGGAATTATTGGATCCGACGCAAGTGGCTGACTCGAAGATTGGTTCAAAGGATTTTGTGGGTCCATCTCTGTGTATTGCGGTCCAATAAACTAGGACCTGCTTTCACTATATCTATTATTTTTGTCAACGTCAACAATTTTTATAATGCCAGTAATATTCCCACTATTGCCAGTAACAGCCCACCTCCAAAAGCTGCCAATCCGGGCATATCCAAAATTCCTGTTTCCGGTAATACGGTCGGCCGAGCAGTCACTTGAGCGATTGGTTTAGTTGTCGGCGATGTTGGTTGAGATGTCGGTGGTTCTGTCGGACCTGGGGCCTGGGGACAAACGCAGTTTTCCTCACCCATACAGGAAGCCTTTCGACATCTGTTTGTGGCTGTATCGCAAACCAACCCGGCAAAACATTCGGAATCTTTCGAACAGGATCCATTGCACGAAATATTTTTTGTATCACCTGGACAACTTTCAGTCGCCGGACATGTTTTATCGGTCGCTACACCGCAAGAATTGGTACAGGAAATGGTTGAAGTAGCTTGTCCACACTCGGTAGGACACGTTGTCGAGCACGCTAATTCCCCCGTGACCACACAAGGTGGAGCGGTAGGAGAGGCGGTCGGAGATGCAGACGGAGTGGTGGTTGCCGTTGGGGTAGGAGTGGGAGTTGGTGTCGCTGTAGCTGTGGGGGTGGGTGTTCTGGTCGGTGTCGGTGTTCTGGTTTGACGTGGGCGAGGTGTGCCGGTATTTCCGCCGGTATCTGGAGTGCAGTATGCACTCGTTCCACTTCGTACACAGTGGTACTGTCTGGGGCAAATTGTATGGTAACAAGGATTCTGCCCACCAGTACCCTGACAAGTACAAGTGCTAGTGTCCGGCATATCTGGACACGAACATGATTTTGCCGGATCACTACAGTTTCCTCGCTCCGTTCCATCATAGCAACTCGAAGCTAATGGTTCGCTTTCCGGCGCTGTTGGGGCAACTGCTTGTCTGCTACTCACCCTACTCGATACTACATATGCTCCCACCGCGGCACCAACTACCAAAAACAAAGCAATCACACCCATTAATATTTTTGGAACTTTACTGATTGGTTTTTGTTCCGGCCATTGGGTTTCTACTGGTGTTTCCTGACTCGCGGTGGGGATTGTTGTTGTGGTTGTTGTCGTCGTCATCATAGGAGCCGCTTCAGGAACCGGCATTAACGGCTGATTTGGGTCTTGGTTCAATGGATTCTGTGGGTCCATATTATTTCGTCCACTTCTTTGACACACTGCCAATAAGCAGCATAAGAATTCCTAGAATTGCAAACCCTAAGGTGGTCGTTAGACCACCGGCGTCTGTCAAGTCTTCGGAGCTAGTGTCCGGCATGGATGTCGCCGGTGTGGGCGAGATCCCAATCAGACCTGTCGGTGTCGCTGAGGGTGTTGCGGTAAAGGCCGGCTGATTGCTTAACATTACCGTGAAGGTTCTCACTAATTTTTGTACTTGGTTGACACTGTCGGTATATTCCACTGTCAGTGTGTGTAGGCCTGGATCCAATTTCAGGGGTGGGGTCCACGTCCAGACACCATCACTACTTGCTTGAACTACTTGAACTTGCTCCACCGATTGGAGGGTTAGCTTTACCACGGACCCTGCCGGGGCTTTTCCTCGCAGCTCTGGCTTATCAGTTGCGATGATCTCTCCGTTTGTTGCCGGATTCAAAATTTTTACCGAAGAGGTGGCCTCCAACTGTTCAGTTAGGATCAGTATGTTCGCCTCCAACTGGAACCCGGCACCCGTCTGTGCACTAGGTGTTGCCCCCTCCAGTCCGGCTATTAGCTGACCAGTATCGGAAAAACTTTGATTCTTGCCCAGAACAATATCGGGAACTGGTTTTGCTTTGCTGGTGTCTGTCAGGGCGGTGGCCGTCCCGGTATTCCCCGCTCGGACAAAGATCGACAAAAGCGTTTTTTCCGGATCATAGGTCAAGACATTGCCACCCTCGTCCCGTGAGCTAGCCAAATTAAGCCGCCAAGTACCATCGGTCTTGGTGATGGTGGACAGGGCTTGGCCACCCTCCGCTTCTACAAAAACAATACTCCCGCTAACCGGATCTCCTGTATCACGGACCACTTTCCCAAAGATGATATCCTCCGGTGGGGCAATCGCTTGTGCTGTCGTTCGAACTGAAAAAGGCTTACCGTTGTCATCATAAGTACCTGACCCGGAAACGATTAGAAAATAATAGGTGGTGCTAGCAGCCAATCCTGATACATTGACGGTATGACTGTTATAACTTTGGGAAGTTCCGGAAATTTGATCTCGTACATCACCGGCAGGAGTTACTATTTTTGCCGGATCTTGGGAATATTTGGTTAGACCGGTAAGAGGAGTATCGGTTGTCCAGCTGACACTAAAGGTGGTGGCATTTAGATTAGAAATCTTTAAGTTTTTCGGACTTTCCGACGGACCGGCTTTAGACTCCAGCCCTTGTCTCGTGTTTACCAGAATTACTCCGGCCACCAAACCAGCAATGAGAATAAATATTCCCAGCATCGTCGGTATTCGTTTGGACATGAGTCCTTTAGTGGCCATTTTATTGTGGTGTAGTTATTGGCGCGGATTCTGTTGCTAACAACGGAGCGGTGGGTGACACTGTCACTTGCGGGGCTGTTACTAACCCGTCGATCTCCGCTTGAGTCACGAACGTCCTTTTATCCAAATTATTTATCACTTTTTCATTAACGGTGCCATCGATTGGCTTTATTATTTCAATCTGTTCCGGGGTTAACTGTGTTTTTGTCGCGGCGGAAAATATCTGAAATGCCAGTATTCCACCGACGATCGATAATCCCATGATACCTATTAATAATACATAAACAGAGAGTGTCTTTCTAGGGCGCATATCCCAACCTCCTTTCGTAGCGAAAGCCTGTATTTTCGAGCGAAAAGTGTGAAGTGGGACGAAGGTGTAATAAAAACATATTACATCTAGGAGCACTGAAGACTTTGCAGCTGAAAAGACAGGGTTGTAGCAGAATGCAGGTTGGGAGGTGCGACCTTAATTTCATGACTCTGAATAAAAATAAAAATAAACTAGACCATTTGCTTTGATGGTCTTGATCCCCTTAGTCGTCGTTGGTTCGGAGGATAGGGTGATACTATCCAGAATTGCCAGTCTGTCCAGGTTTTCCATTTCGTTTAGGAAGCCATCGATATTAGTCGGGTCTCCTGTTACCGTGAAAGACACACCCGTTTGGATGATATTGCTCGGGTTCTTTGTGAGGATTTTTAGCGACCAGTCACCAAACCCCTTTCCGTTACCAAACACTCTCACTCCTGGCACGCTCACTGTTTGCACTGTCAGTCCAAATCTCCTTGCAATCAGCTCTATCCTTCCAGCCATATCGTAATACGAGAACTCATTGGGAATTGCTTCATCGAATAAATGCAGCTTATCTTGAAACTTGTTTATATCCGCCTGGGCGGCAAACACTTGAGCAATCTTGTTATCCGCCTTTTTGTTTACCGAGTCCAAATCCTCCACCTTTTTCTGCAACGAGGCCACGTTAGCAAGGGTTGGTCGAATGGCAGCAAATATTAGCAGGGTTACAGTAAACACCGAAAGGATTACTTCCAGAGATGCCTTTACCTCCGGCCTTTGGTAAATCAGACTAATTCTCTGATAGAAAAGAGAATATTTTTCGTTGTTTATTAATGCCATTATTGAAATGTAGTCTGAATATTAAACTTTACCGTCCCCGTTGTTTGATCAAAACTAGTCTCTTTCATTGATAGTCGGGCAACTCCGCGGAACTTTTTGAGACCCTGGAGCAGCTGAGCAAATCCCAACTCTGAGTCTGACTCTCCTACCAGTGCCATTCCGTTCTTGTCGATGATGAGCTTGTCCAGTCTGACACCGGCCGGCATAACCCGGCTTAGCTCATCATATCTTTCGTTGAATTCCAAGTTTTTGGTCAGATATCCGTTTACTGGTGCTTGTTTTGCCAGAATTGTCCGCATGATTCTCTCTGTGTCGGAAAATGCCTGAATCTGAGCCTGTTTTTGGTCGACCTCTTCTTTTAGATCATTTACTTTCTTATCAAAGTAAAACCGTGACCCGAAAGCCAGTAACACCACAAACTCCGTTAGGACGACCAGGACTCTCCCGGAGGTCGTTGCCCACGTCAGAAACTTTCCCAAAGTTGAATAGTTAAAGCTATCTTTAGGTAGTAAGTTGATATGAAAAACACCTTGCTGGGCAGCCACACTTTCAGTATATCAAAGCGGGGGAACGAAAAATACCTCTCGTCTTAAGCGGCCACTTTTTTGGAGAGTCTGGCCTTGATCCTGTCGGCTTTTCCCTTTTTGATGACTCCCTTTTTGGCGGCGCGGTCTACAGCCGAAAAGGCTTTACCAAGCGATTCTAATGACAGTAGCTTTTTGAATTCATCTACAGCAGACTTAGCTTTGGTTTTGGTCGATCTGTTAAACGTGGCCTTTTTTTTGTCGGCTCTTAGTTTCTTGATTGCGGATTTGGTTATAGGCATGCGCTTATTTTATCATGACCTTCTGCTTATGGCGCATCTATGTTTCCTGAATTAAAATAGCTAAGTGGTTAACAGAATAATTTCCAAGTCTAAAGAGTTTTTGAACCAGAGAAGTAACAGCATACTCTCTGCAGCCGCCATCATCGGCATTTCCTACCTGGGTTCCGCTCTTCTGGGATTGATCCGGAACCATCTCCTCGCCGCCCGCTTCTTTGGGGGTATGGAGGCTGACCTCGATGTTTATTTTGCCGCTTTTGTCATCCCTGATACCGTTTTTCAGCTACTGGTGGTTGGAGCGGTTTCGGCAGCTTTTATTCCTGTTTATCAAGAATATTGCGACAAATCCAAAGAAGAAGCTAACCGGCTAGCCAACACAGCCCTGACTTCTATCGGTTTTTTACTCTTAATTATCTCAATCACCATCGTCATCTTTGCCCGCCCTCTTGCGGGTCTTCTGGCGCACTTCCCACCTGAGAAGCTGGATCTCATGGCAAACTTGATTCGCCTAATGTCTGCGGCTCAAATACTTTTTGCCATCTCAGCCTTCCTTACCGGCGTTCTGCAGTCCCAACGGCGTTTTCTAATTCCCGCAATCGCCCCACTTCTTTATAATGTCGGCACCATCACAGGCATCATACTTCTTTCCTCACGATATGGTATTTACTCGGCTGCCATAGGAGTAGTTTTGGGAGCTTTCCTCCACATGGCTATCCAGCTTCCTACTGCCGGAGCACTTGGATACTGGCCCAAAATTACATGGAAACCTCGTCACCCTGGCGTCCTCTCAATGATAAGGTTGATGCCTCCAAGAGCCATGGCGCTTGGGTTGGACCAAGTCGAGCGTTGGGTCGCGGTCAACCTTACCTCTCTTCTTGCCGTCGGTTCACTTTCAATCTTTAATTTTGCTCGCCAGCTCTATGTTCTCCCCATTTCCCTCTTTGGAGTTTCCCTCAGCCAAGCCTCTTTTCCCACCCTTGCCCAAGAAGCCCTCTTGGAAGATAAATCCAAGTTCAAAGCTACTCTTAGCAAGTCCATCCTGCAAATCCTTTTCTTTGCCCTCCCCGCCAGTGTCCTGGTTCTTGTTCTCAGAATTCCTTTGGTTCGTCTGGCTTTTGGTGCCAAAAACTTTCCTTGGGAAGCGACTCTACTTACCGGCAAGGCCCTAGCTTTCCTTAGTCTGGCTATCGCGCCCCAAGCAGTCACCAATACTTTGACAAGGGCTCTCCACGCTCTCAAAGATACCAAAACCCCATTAATTATCGGCTTCATAACCATGATCGTTTTTGTTGGGGTGGCTTATCTACTGGGTTTTGTTACTGAGAGAGATGTCGCAGTGATAACTCTAGCCATGTCTATAGGCAACTTGCTTGATTTTCTCCTTTCTTATGTGGCCATTCGTAGAAAGGTTGGACCTTTGGGAATCTCCGTTAGAATGGTCAAAATGTTTTTGGTCAGTTTCTTCACCGGCATCTCTCTCTGGGCACCTATGCGCCTTTTGGATCAGTTAGTCTTTGATACCACCCGAACAGGACCCTTAATCACTCTCACCTTGGTCGTCAGCGCCGTCGGCTTCTCGGTCTATCTGTTCTTCTGTTGGCTATTTGACATCGAAGAGTTGCAGGACGTTTTGGATATTGTGAAAAAGATTGGTAATTGGCGTAAAATACTGGCCAGTAGTGACGAGGTGCTCGAAACCACTCCAAATAGTATTTAAGCCATGTCCAGCCTAATTAGAAATTTTTCCATCATCGCTCATATTGATGCGGGCAAGTCTACCCTTGCCGACCGTATGCTGGAAGTTACCGGTACGGTCCAAGCAGACAAAATGACGCCACAGCTATTGGATAGTAACCCCATCGAAAGAGAGCGGGGAATCACTATCAAACTGGCTCCAGTTGCCATGAACTATCAAGGCTACACTCTTAACCTCATTGATACCCCGGGACACGTGGATTTCAATTATGAGGTTGAGCGAGCCCTGCAAGCCTGTGAGGGTGCCATACTATTAGTAGATGCCACCAAAGGAGTCCAGGCTCAAACCGTCGCAAATCTCAGATTGGCCAAGAACCTAGGGCTCACCATCATTCCGGTTGTCAACAAAATAGATGCTCCCTTGGCTGAAGTCAATGCAGCCTCCCGCCAAATCAAACAACTATTGGGAATTGGCTCTGAACCATTGCTGGTTTCTGCCAAAACCGGTGAAGGGGTTGAAATCCTTCTTCAAAAAATAATTTCCGATCTTCCTTCCCCAAGAACAGAAGAAAAGCCACTCCACGCCCTCGTCTTCAACTCCACCTTTGATACCCATCTTGGCGTTATCGCTTTCGTCAAAATTATTTCTGGCAATCTAAAATCTGGCGACAAGATGTCTTTTCTCAGTTCCGGCAAGTCTTTAGTAGCTTCTGAAATAGGAATTTTCTCCCCAGGTAGGACCAAGAAAGAGGTTCTCACGGCTGGCAACGTCGGTTATATCATCACCGGTCTAAAAGATATTCGGAACGTTCTCGTCGGTGATACTTTGTGTCTGTCGAGCCAGATAAAACAAGTTTCTCCGATACCGGGGTTTAGAAAAATTCACCCCAATGTTTTCCTGGATTTTTATCCCGCCGATGGTTCACAATATCGCGATCTCGTCGACGCTTTGGAAAAATTAAAGTTAAACGATTCTTCACTTACTACTCAAGGCATCAACTCTCCCATTCTTGGTCAAGGTGTAAAAGTTGGTTTCTTGGGTATGCTTCACTCTGAAGTGGTTGGTGAACGTTTGGAAAGAGAGTTCGGTCTTCCTGTTATTTCGGTTTCTCCCTCAGTGGAATATAAAGTTAAACTACGCTCTGGAGAAGAAAAGATCTTTAGCTCTCCCTCGGATTTCCCTGATCCCGCCATCATCTCTCAAGGCTTCGAACCCATGGCCGCCGTTAATATCGTCGTAACGTCTCCATATGTCGGGGCCGTCATGGAACTTTGCCAAGAGCTTCGAGGCAATCTCGTCAATGTGTCCTATCTAGATGAGCTGGTCGAGATCGATTATTTCTTACCGCTCATCGAGGTTATTACCGCCCTTCATGATAGTCTGAAGAGTGTTTCTCAGGGGTTTGGCTCGATGAACTACGAGCTGGCTGGCTGGCAGGAAGCCGAACTGGTCAAGCTGGATGTACTCCTCAATCACGAGCTCTTTGCACCGATGAGTGTTATTACTGTCAAAGAAAAGGCTTATTACAAGGGCAAAAAAATATCGGAAAAACTCAAAGAAGCCATTCCAAGACAGCAGTTCGAAATTCCCATTCAGGTAGCCATAGGTGGCCAAATTGTGGCTCGGGAAACCATCAAGGCATATCGCAAGGATGTCGACGCCAAGCTTCATGGAGGGGACTTTACCCGTAATTTAAAACTTTTGAATAAACAGAAAAAAGGTAAGGCCCGTATGAAACAGTTTGGTCGTGTTTCCGTCCCCCAAGAAGCCTTCCTGGCCATCGCCAAGTCCTAGTGCTAAGATACCTAGTCATAAATCCGTACTTTTAAATAAGGAGCGAGAATGCCTGATGAGATGACTACCCCTACACAAAAACTGGCAACACGATTACACAAACATTTGTGTGAAGTCCAGGGCACCGTAATGTGCGGCTGGTATCGGATCGACAAACCATGGTCCCAGGGTTCAAATTTTTCCCATAACGAAATTTACCTCCAAAAAGCAAATCAATTCTTGTCGGTTTGTGGCGGGGACTTTGACCTTGTGGATAGAATCATCGAAGTTTTGTGGCCGACTCTTAAGTTTATGGCCTGATTTTACAACACCCCTTCACCGGGGTGTTTTTTTGTGAACTCACAATCTACCATTCGGGTCATGTAGCAAGGGCGGCCAAATGTGTCAGAAAACTCTTTGAGATTAGGTCGGCATTATTTTGATACTTCTCCAACCACTTGTAAGTATCCGTCACAAAGTAAGATATTTCCTCCTTGGTAATGTTCCTAAATCTCGGGTCAGCATAATAAATTCTGCCCAGTGTCATCCGTCGGCACTTCAGGCAACTCCCACACCAGTGATACGAACTTAGCTCGGCAATTTTTGGTGTCTCTCTTTCCCATTTTCTTCGGTTATTTCCCACTTGAAAGGCCGCCGAAAAACAATTCTGTACCATTGGTAAAATTGAGAATCCCAATTTCTTTTCTAGTTCAATCACCTCACCGATTGTTTCGATATCTCCGGCATCTACCCCCACCACCTCCAAATCTAACCCAGTCTCCTTCAGGACTTTATTAAACCATTTCCAGATATTCAGGTTTTCACTAAAGTGGTAGTCTTTCGAACTTCCCATATCTCCCTCCAACAACACTCTCTTTACTTTATTTGGTGCCGCTTGCACCGCCACGGTCAGGGCGAGCAGTAAGTCTCTCGTCCTCATCGTTTCAAATCCCGAGCTCCCCGAACCATTTCTGAGTCTCACCGAAACATATGGCACCCCCCACGCTTTACACTGCTCCTCACTCGCCATCGATTCCCTGAAGTTTCCCTTGGCATTGAGATTTTTCAGGTGAACCGCCAGTGGGGTTTCTCCTTGTTCCAGTAGTTTTACAATTCGGTAGACCGAGTCCAAACCTCCGGAATGAGTGGTCGCCTGGTCATATTCCTCTCTTTCAGTATTAGTTTTCCTAATCACTGGTCGAATCTGTGCTTGTAACTTTTCTATCCTCGGCTTCTTATGACCGTAATATTCGTAGAGCTCATATAGAAGCTCCGGAAAGTGAATCGGAAAGTTAGTTTGAATTTTCTCAGGCATCATCGGACCGGCCATGTGAGCGGCCATCATCGATCTCATGAGGTCTTGAGTTTCTTTACTGGTGCCCTCTCCAAACATCAGCGGTTCTTCGATCGCCATGCGATGAACCCCTCGCAAATCTGTCATAGTTAAATCAAAAGGATTCCTCTCCGATAACGAAATAGTGGCGGAATGCTGTTCTCTCCTGGCCATGCCGGCAATATACTCCATTCGTTCGTCAATTTCCAGTTTCGGATGGTACAATACCCCATAATCACGATACAAGAACTTTTACAAGGAGCTGTATGTACACACCTCGCAATCCATTCACACCTGGTCACCTTGAAAGTTTCACTCCTTCTCAATACCTAGCTCGGTACCTCTATTTTTACCAATGGGACAATCAGAACTCTGTCGGCCATCCTGACACCTGTTGGCGCAATTATCACCAAACTCTCATGCGCTCAGGTCTCTGCTGCTTCGGTCAGCTGAAACGCCGCCTAGACGAATCTCTTATGATGCTGTCCGGAATCCAAACTGGTTTCTGGGAAGAGCCAAAAGGTATCCATAATTGGCTCCCTTTTGCCTGGAAAAGGTTGGAAGAGCTGGATGAGGGTTACGACCATTCCGCCTTGTGGACCAAGACGGCCATCGAACGAGATGTTGAATTCTTTCAATGGCATCGAGAACTGCGTCCGGACAACCTGCCTTTGTTCTCCTTTCAATCTTTCAAGACGGCCTGCAGAAAATATGGCTACCAACCGGACCTCGAACTAGTTGCCTCCTGTTTTGTGCTTAACCTGAACACTCTCCGCCAAGATTGGGAAGAGTAACGTATCCATACACCTCCTTCCCGGGGGTGTTTTTTTATTCTAAAACTCTACGGTAAATACAGCTGCGGAATTGGGAGTAAAGAACTCGGACGTTTTCCAGGTGGCCGAAGTCGTCGCCACATTTAATGTCCGAC